>OBUX01000001.1_pt1 | contig 1152630 bp, 1125 predicted proteins | sample 1501181 | NCBI WGS metagenome assembly OBUX01 (sample SAMEA2579935, study PRJEB22360) | human gut metagenome | biome: human gut; feature: human-associated habitat; material: faeces | place: Denmark | collected 2008/2010 | reverse complement strand
GTAGAGCACCTGACTGTTAATCAGGTTGTCGTCAGTTCGAGTCTGACAGCCGGAGTAAGTAAATGAAGAAATGAAAGAGAGAGAACGAAAATATTTTCATTCTCTCTTTTTTTGTAGGTTAATAGAGTATATAAAAAGTCTCTAGGGTTAACTAGAGACTGTAAAGAACTAATTCATTTCTTTCTGTATAAAGTGAGTTATACATACTGGTACTATGAAAATTATGCCTGCACTAATCATTGGAATACGATAATTTGGAAAAATTAATAGAATAATGATCATAGCTATAAAGAAAGTTAGTACTGCTATATCAGATAAAGGATATAATGGCATTTTGAAGGTTGGTAGTTCGCTTTCTAAGGTTTTCTTTCGGTAAGCCATGTGGGTGATAATCATGATTGACCAAATGACTAAAAACATGCTAGTTGCTGTAGCAGAAATAAATGTGAACGCATCTTTTAAAAATAAATTTAAAAGTGGAGCTAAAGCAATTAAAATCGTTGAAAATATTAATGCATTTTTAGGTAATTGTCGATGATCTAGTTTTCCTAAATGCCTACTTAATTTAGTTTTACCTTTATAATTTATTGAGAATAATAAACGTCCTGCACTATAGATAAAACTATTGGTTGATGAGATAGCTGCACTTATTACAACGAAGTTAATTATTGAGCCAGCGTTTTTAATACCAGTAGCACCTAATGCCTGAACAAATGGTGAACTAGAAGTGGAAACCTTATCCCAAGGAATAGCTAATAAGATACTTAAAATTGCTAAGACATAGAATAAAATGATTCTAATTGGTAATTGATCAATTGCTCGAGTAATGGTTTTCTTTGGTTCTTTTGCTTCTGCAGCTGTTAATCCAATTAGCTCAACTCCGATAAAACTGAAAATAACCATTTGGAAACCTAATAAGAAGCCTTTGGGACCTTTAGCGAAAATTCCGCCATCAATTACCATATTCCGCCAGCTTACTTGTCCGTATTTTGTTGCAGAGTTTGTGATTAATAAATAAAAAACTAGAATAACAAATGCAATAATTGTTACTATTTTAATAATTGCAAAACTAAATTCTAAGTTACCGAATACTCGAGCTGAGATTAGGTTAATAGATAGTAAAACTAATAAAGTAATTAATCCCGGAATCCAACTTTGCAAATTTGGCCACCAATATTGAAAGTAAATACCTAAGGCGGTAATTTCCGCCATAGCTAACGTGAGCCAGCTAAACCAATACAAATATCCCGTTGTTGTACCAATGCTTTTTCCTAGGTATTCTGTAATAAAATCGATATAGGTATTTTTTTTAATATCAGACAGTATCAATTCTCCTAGAGCTCTCATTAAAAGAAAAAGGAAGAAGCCAACTAGACAATAAATGAAGATTACTGCTGGTCCGGCTAGTTCAATACTGTTTCCAACTCCTAGAAAAAGCCCAGTTCCAATCGTTCCCCCCAATGCAATTAGTTGAATATGGGTATTTGTTAAACTACGTTTCATAGTTTTAACCTCAGATGCTTCTGAGTTGTTTTTTGACATTAAAATATAAAACTCCTTTCATAGTTTATTAAAATTTTAACATAAAAATCTATGACAATAGCTAAAACGTATAGGTTTTAATATTTTTTATAAGATCGTAAAGCAAAATTCAATTGTGAAATATTTTTCAATATTATTAAAAATGTAAACGATATCATTACTGAAAACAGTTATTTCTTACTTTTTATCATATTGTGAATTTGTAAAAGAGTGCACAAAGTCATTTACAAATGTCTAAGATAGGCGCTATACTGTCATTGTTCATAAAAATATGCCTAGATTTCCGAGTAGGAGGCCCAATTTAGATGGTGCAAGATAAAAAGGCTACAAAAGAAGAAAAAACAATTGATGTAAATAAAATGATTGATGGCTATGTTGAAAAAGCTCATGTTGCTTTAGATGAGATGGCCGATTTCAATCAAGAACAAGTTGATAAAATATGTGAAGCTATTGCAAGTGCTGGAGAGCAAAACAGTTATCTTCTTGCAAAAATGGCAGTTGAAGAAACTGGTCGTGGTGTAGTAGAAGACAAAACAATCAAGAACATGTTTGCTAGTGAAAATATTTGGAATAGTCTTCGCCACGAAAAAACTGTAGGTGTTATTGAAGAAGATAAGGAAAAGCAATTAGTCAAAATTGCAGAACCTAAGGGTGTAATTGCTGGTGTAACTCCAGTTACTAACCCAACTTCAACTGTAATTTTTAAGGCAATGCTTGCTTTAAAGACTAGAAATGCTATTATTTTTGGTTTTCACCCACAAGCACAGAAGAGTTGTGTAAAAACTGGTGAAATTATTCGTGAGGCTGCAATTAAGGCGGGTGCACCTAAAGATGCTATTCAATGGATTGAATATCCAAGTCTTGAAGCCACTAGTGCTTTAATGAATCATCCAAATGTTCAAACTATCTTGGCTACTGGTGGTCCCGGAATGGTTAAGGCAGCTTATTCATCTGGTAAGCCTGCTATTGGTGTTGGTCCTGGTAATGGTCCATCTTATATTGAAAAGACTGCTAATATTCCAGAATCTGTTTATGACATTGTCTTGTCTAAGACTTTTGATAATGGAATGATTTGTTCATCTGAAAACTCTGTAGTAGTTGATGAAGAAATTTACAACAAAGTAAAAGATGAATTTAAGTCTTGGAACTGCTATTTCTTGAAACCAGATGAAATTAAAAAATTTGAAGAAAAGTTTATCGATCCTAGAAGAGGAACAGTTGCTGGTCCAGTCGCAGGACGTTCAGCTTATCAAATTGCTAAGTTATGTGGCGTAGATGTTCCAGAAGATACCAAAGTAATCATTGCTGAATATAAGGGTGTAGGTAAAAAGTATCCTTTATCTGCTGAAAAACTTTCCCCAGTATTTACTATGTACAAGGCTAAAGATCATGAAGATGCCTATAAGATTTGTACTGATCTTCTAAACTATGGTGGTCGTGGACATACTGCTGGTGTTCACTCACAAGATGAAAAGGTTATTGATGACTTTTCAATGAAAATGGATGCATGTCGTATCTTAGTAAACTCTCCTGCTTCAGTTGGTGGGGTTGGTGATTTATACAACAATATGCTTCCTTCTCTTACTTTGGGAACTGGTTCATACGGAGCAAATACTTTCTCACATAATATTGGTGCTAGAGACTTGCTTAATATTAAGACGGTTGCAAAGCGTCGCGATAATATGCAGTGGATTAAAGTACCAAAGAAGACGTATTTTGAACATAATGCTGCAAATTACTTAAAACATATGCCAGATGTTGAAAGATTTTTCATTGTGACTGATGAAGGCGTAGCAAGTAAGTACATTAATGAAATTACTGATATCATTAGTCAACGTCGTGGAAAGAAGAGCTATGAAGTCTTTCAAGCAGTAACTAAAGATCCAGATACCACTATAATTGCTGATGGTGTTCACAGAATGAATATCTTTAAACCAGATGTAGTTATTGCTGTTGGTGGTGGTTCTGTAATGGATGCTGCTAAAGCAATGCGTTTATTCTATGAAAATCCAGATATGAGTTTTGAAGATGCCTATTCAAAGTTTTTAGACATTAGAAAAAGAACGGTAAGGTTTCCAAAATATAACGCCATTCAATTAGTATGTATCCCAACAACTTCAGGCACTGGCTCAGAAGTATCACCATTTTCCATTATTAAAGATACTGTAACTGGCATTAAACATACTCTTTGTGATTATTCTTTAAATCCTGATGTTGCCATTGTTGATGATCAATTTGTAGAAACAATGCCTAAAGAATTGATTGCACGTTCTGGCTTTGAAGCATTAGCTCACGCAGTAGAAAGTTACGTTTCTACAATGGCTACCGATTTTACTCGTGGCTGGTCAATGGAAGCTATTAAGTTGATTTTTGAAAACTTAGAAAAATCATATAACGGCGATCAAAACGCAAGAAGTAGAATGCATAATGCGGCTACTCTAGCTGGAATGGCATATGCTAATGCTTTCTTAGGAGTAGGACATGCAATTGCTCATACTGAATCATCTGAATTTGGTATTCCAAGTGGCTTGAGTGATGCAATTGCTATGCCATATGTAATTAGATTTAATTCTAAGAAACCAAGAAAACTTGCTATGCGTCCTCACTATTCAACTTTCAGAGCTGATAAGGATTATGCTACAATTGCTCGTAGCTTAGGCTTAAAAGGTAATACGGATCAAGAATTAGTGGATGCTTTAATTAAGAAAGTTGTTGAATTAGGGCACGGTGTAGGAATGAAACTTAGTCTTAAGGCTAACGGAGTTGATGAGGCTGATTTCAATAACAAAGTTGACGCTATGGCTGTTGAAGCTTATGGAGATCAAAATGTCGTAACTAATCCTTCCGCTTTATTAATTAGTGAAATTAAAGACTTAATGAAAGAAACTTATAAGGGAAAGGGTATTGAAGCCTAGTTTATCTCTATTCCAATATCTCATTTAAATATCAATATGAATTCGCATATAAAAAGGAGAAGCAATTTTGCTTCTCCTTTTTTGATGTGTATGTAAATTAATTACTAGATTACCTTTTATAAATTAATCAGTTCAATTTTCCAGCTTTTTTCAAGATAGTGGTGTTCAGTTCTAAAAGCATCAATATCTCCGCCGTTAAAGTCGTTTAATTTAGAAAGCTTATTATTTAATTCATTAAAATCTTTCTTTAAGTCGTTGATAACAGGTTCTTCTTCTTGTTCGTAGACGTAGTGATTTTCTGTTGAATCTTTAGAACCTTCGCCTTTGAATTGTTCGATCTTATCTTCGTCTTTATCGACTTTTCTTGCGTGCTTAAGAATTGATTTAATATCTTTAATTGTTTCGTGTTGAGCGGTGCGATGTTTCTTATCATCAATACTATCTTCAATCTTTGTTAAATGACTTTCTGCATCTGAAATTTTCTTAGCAATTCTGTCTAATGCTTTTAAGTTCTCTTTTTGCATAATCAGTCATTACATATACCTCCTCAAATCAATTTGTTAATTTAATCATCTTTAATATAAAAGCTAACTGTCATTACTTCAAGAATAATATGTTATTTTATAAAATAAACGTATAGGTTTAAAATAACTAATATCAACATAAATACAGACGTAATTAATTTATTCTATAGTTTTAGCTGTTATTATATTTACTATTTTTATTCTATACTTTAATGGCATATTTCTACATAGAAAGAAAGTAATTTTCAATCCATCTGGCTCTCTTTATAATATAAAACATAAGAAAGAGGCGTGAACTAATGTTTAGAGAAGATGTAAAAAATATTCATGAAAAAGTTTTAAAAGAAAATGATCCAGAAGCATGGGAGCGAATTAGTCATTTTACTTTCGAAGAAGTTCAAGATGATGTAGATTTACCAAATAAGACAAAATTAATTTCTAATTTAGCTTATTTATTAGGGATGCAGGGCTTAGAAGAATATCGCTTGATGTTACCTGTAGCTTTAGATAATGGTGTAAGTCCAGTTGAAGTAAAAGAAATTGTTTATCAAGCAGTTGATTATTTAGGATTAGGACGCGTAATGCCATTTTTTAAAGTAACTAATACTATTTTACTTGATCGTGGAGAAAAGTTACCTTTGCCAAAACAAGCTACAACAACTATGGAAAACAGACTTGAAAAAGGCGAGGAAACTCAAATGAGATTGTTTGGTCCTCAAATGAAGGATTTTGCTAAAAAAGGGACTATTAATAAATGGTTGGTGGATAATTGTTTTGGTGATTATTATACGAGGAAAGGTTTTAGTGACAGAGAGCGCGAAATGATTACATTTTGTTACTTAGCTGCCCAAGGCGGTTGTGAACCACAATTATTAGCTCATGCTAAGGCGAATGTGGGATTAGGAAATGATCAACAATTTTTAACCAAAATAGTTTTAGCTAATGTCCCATTTATTGGCTATCCACGTAGCCTGAATGCAATTAATGTCATTAATCAAGTAAAATAATCATTTTCAAGGCACTGAAATTGAATAATTTCGGTGCCTTTTTTACTGCAAGTTTATGGATCAACCAAGTAAAATATAGTAGAATATACGTTCGAAAGGAGCTGAAGCCATGAATATTGATGAACTTTTGAGCTATGCTATTAGACACTTTGGAAAGAATAGTGTTAGTGAGCTTAATGATAATTCTAATTTAGTTGCTTTTAGTTCACCGATTACTAAAAATTGGTTTGCTCTTTTAGATTTAGATCCTAAAAATAAAAAATTAAATATTAATTGTGGCAATTTTGCAACGACTATTAAAGATTTACCTGGGTTCTCAGCTGCTTCTTTGATAAAGGATAATAAATGGGTAGAAGTTAGTTTGCTTTTAAGCGAGCAAAAAATAAAACAAGCTTTAGAATATGCCTTTAAAGTAGTGCTCATGTCAAATAAGGCTCCTAATCCTGAAAAATTAATTTATATACCTGATGCGAGTACGGATAAATTGAATCAGCAAAATGTTTATCACGAACAAAAAATAAACTTTGATAGTTGGGAAAAAACTAATAATTCTAAACAAAATAATTCTCCCAAAGAAAAAATAGAATTAAATTTTGAAAATACGGAATCTGTTCCTGAGCAAATTCAGAAAATGATTAAGGCATATCGTTATGATTTGGCAGGTTCAGTTCGCAGAGAACAAAATTTTTATTTACAAGGCAAATTAATGGCTACTTATGAAGACAATTATCAAAAAAGGCAGTCATTTTTGCGTTATTATCCGACTTATCATGACTTAACGGTTGGACAAGCAAGGACTTATTTTACTTGGCGTGCCAAGATTAGGAATAGTATTTATGAAAAGGTATCAAATTCATATGCTTATATTTATTTATATGAGTTATTAAATGGAATAGGCGTAGAGAATCCTCAAGAAGGGTTAGATAAGTTAATAGATTTTGATAAAAATTATGCTCAAAGCTTTTCTCCAGAAATGGCAGCATATCTTGATAGATGGATTCGTGACTATATTATTTTTTATAATATTAGTGAAAAAAGAAATGAATTTTTTCAGAAAGAACAAGAAAAGGATAAAAAATATGAGCATTTGTTGTACCCAAAACAATTTTCTGAGCATGAAGTTGCAGAAAGCTTAATAAATTTATCTAATTATAAAATTGAAAATTGTCCTTTGTATAAAAAGAATCCAGAAAAATTTGAACATTTATTAGTTTTAGTTTGGCAGCAAATATTAGATTTACGCCAAGATGGTTTTGATTTTTTGACCAATTATATTACTTATAAAAATCAAATGACGGTTCAGTTATTTTCCGCTGCAGTGTTCAATCATAAACTGATGCCTAAAACAGTTAATTTTGAAATTGATCAACTTAGAAAGTATTTTTATGATAAAGAAAAAGATTCGTGGTATTGTGAATCTTATTGGGGACTAGCTGGTCAAAAAAGTATCATTGGAAATTTGTTGCATGAAGTTGATCGTGAAGTTAGGAAGAACTTTAATGTAGGACGAAGCTTAAAGCCTAGAAAAATTGAAAAGCATTATCTTCAGGCTATAAAAGATGGAATTAAAAAGTACAAAATTGAAGAATATAAATTAAAACAACCAAAGATTGAAATTAATTTAGCGCATTTGTCTACCATTAGAGAAGATGCCGCTGGTACAAGGGATAGTTTATTAACTGAAGAAGAACTACGAGCTGAAAAAGAAGAAAAAAGGCAACTTGAAGAAATAAATGAAAAAGATAAAGACGAGAATTTTGAAGATTATGGTCTGAGTCAAGCAGAATTGCATACTATTAAGATGCTTTTAAAAGGCGAGAATCCAGATCAATATCTTAAAGGAAAGCATCTAATGACAGCAGTTGTGGTTGATAATATAAATGAAAGACTTTTTGATGAAATCGGCGATAATGTGATCGAATTTCTCAATGATGTACCAACAATAATTGAAGACTATCAAGAAGATATAGAAGACATGTTTTTGAAAGGAAAAAATTAGAAAGATGGCTATTAATAAGACAAGAAAAGTACCTAAGAGAATAGCTCAAACTATATTAAATTCCCTAAAAGGAGGAGTAGTTCCAAGAATTGGCTTACCCTATATTACCGTTGGAAGAAAAGCTGAGATTGAAGCCTTGTTACACGATGTAGAATTAATTGAAAATGGTGGTGCATCTTTTAGATTTATTGTTGGTCGATATGGGTCTGGGAAAAGCTTTTTGCTTCAAACAATTAGAAATTATGTAATGGATAAGAATTTTGTCGTAGTTGATGGAGATTTATCGCCTGAAAGACGCCTGCAAGGTGGAAAGGGACAAGGATTAGCTACTTATCGTGAGTTGATTCAAAATCTTTCTACTAAGACTAGACCAGAAGGTGGGGCCTTAACTTTAATTCTTGATCGCTGGATTAATACAATTCAAATGCAGGTTGCCACCGAGACTAACTTAAATACGGATGATCCTGCTTTTGAAGAAGCAGTTAATAAAAAGATCTATGCTGTAATTTCTAATCTTTCTGAATTAGTGCATGGTTTTGATTTTGCTAAATTGCTCGAAATGTATTATCAAGCCTATATTAATGATGATGAAGAAACTAAAGCCAAAGTTGTTAAATGGTTTAGGGGAGAATATGCAAATAAGACTCAGGCTAAAAAGGAGTTAGGAGTAGATATTGTAATCTCGGATGATGATTGGTATGAGTATCTTAAGCTATTTGCTTCATTCTTTAGACAGGCTGGATATGCAGGTTTAATGATCATGATTGATGAATTAGTTAATATTTATAAAATTCCGAATAGTATCAGCCGGCAGTACAATTATGAAAAGATACTAACAATGTATAATGATGCTTTACAAGGAAAATCAAAGTATTTGGGAATTATTATGTGTGGTACGCCTCAAGCTGTTGAAGATAAGAGACGAGGCGTATATTCTTACGAGGCTTTACGTTCACGTCTTGCTAGCGGAAAATTTTCAGAAGCTGGTAATAGGGACATGTATGCTCCTGTTATCAAACTTGATCCTCTTACTCCTGAAGAAATGTTAGTTTTGGCTGAAAAATTGGCAGACATGCACGCTCATTTATATGGATATGAAAGAACAATTACAGAGGATGACTTAGAAAAATTTATTAAAATTGAATATTCACGCGTGGGTGCTTCTTCCAATATCACGCCACGTGAGATTATTCGTGATTTTATTGAATTATTAGATATTGTTTGGCAAAATCCCAAGACTAATATTGAGCAGCTACTTAATTCTGATAAGTTTTCTTATACTGAGTCAGAAGCTGTTTCTGATGAAAAGTCTGATAATTTTGCTGAGTTTAGAATTTAAGTGAAAAATGGATATTTTTACACGTTTTGCTCCTTTTATTCAGGACTATATTTATGAAAATAATTGGAAAAATTTACGTTCAATTCAAGTTGGCGCAGCAGAAACAATTTTTAATAGTCAAGACAATGTCTTGCTAGCTGCTTCAACAGCATCTGGTAAGACTGAAGCTGCTTTTTTTCCAATTTTGACGGATCTATATGAAAATCCTGCTCACTCAGTTGGGGTTCTATATATTTCACCATTAAAGGCGCTAATTAATGACCAATATGAACGGTTAACGGATCTTTGCCAAGATGCTGATATTCCAGTTTGGCGCTGGCATGGTGAAGTAGCTCAAACGCAAAAAAGAAAGTTGCTTAAGCATCCATCGGGAATTTTGCAAATTACGCCAGAATCGTTAGAATCGTTGATGATTAATAAGCATATGGATATTCCTAATTTGTTCCATGATTTAAGATATGTGGTAATTGACGAGCTCCATTCTTTTTTACGATCAGATCGAGGAGGACAAACTTTTTGTTTGATTGAGAGATTATCGAAGATGGCTGGTGTTGATCCCCGGCGAATCGGACTTTCAGCTACGATCGGTGATACTAAATCTGCCGCTAGATTTTTAGGAGCAGGTTCAAGACGCAAAACTACGGTTCCTAACACGGAAAGTGGGGGTCAAGTTTGGCGATTATCGATGGAGCATTTTTATGATAATGGACCACAAGCTGATAGTAATAACTTTGATCCAGCTCAGCCAGTTTTAGATGAGAAAAGTGATCAGGCACCTCAAATGGCTGATCCATCGATGGCTTATATTTTCGAACATACACGTGGAAAGAAATGTTTGGTTTTTACTAATAGTCGAGAAGAATGCGAGGCAGTATGTCAGGTTTTAAGACAATATTGTGAAGTAAATCATGAACCAGATCGTTTTTTAATACATCATGGTAATTTGTCAGCTGCGTATCGGCAAACTGCAGAAGCTGAAATGAAAAATGAAGATTCATTAATGACAACTTGTGCGACGGCAACGCTTGAGTTAGGTATTGATATTGGAAAATTAGAGCGTGCCTTTCAAATTGATGCTCCTTTTACAGTCTCTGGATTTTTACAAAGGATGGGTAGAACTGGACGCAGAGGAAATCCAGCAGAAATGTGGTTTGTGATGCGGGAGTCACATCCTGAGTCCCGTGCGATGCTACCAGAAATTATTCCTTGGTCATTACTCCAAGGAATTGCTTTAGTTCAGCTATATTTAGAAGAAAAATGGGTAGAGCCACCAGAACCAAACAGATTACCTTATAGTTTGTTGTATCATCAAACAATGTCTACCTTAGCTTCAAGCGGGGAAATGACTCCTGCTGAACTGGCATCTCGTGTATTGACGCTGCATTATTTCCATAACGTTAGTCAAAATGATTATCGAGTTCTATTGCGTTATTTGATCAAAGAAGATCATATTCAACAAACCGAAAACGGTGGTTTGATTGTTGGATTAGCTGGAGAACGAGTAATAAATAATTTTAAGTTTTATGCTGTTTTTCAAGAAAATGAAGAATATTCTGTTAAATCTGATTCTGAAGAATTGGGAACAATTGTTAAGCCACCTCCAGTTGGAGATAAGATTGCGATTGCTGGCCGGGTCTGGGTGGTAGAGGATGTAGACCGAAAACGACATCAAGTGTATTGTCATCCAGTTAAAGGGCGTATTCCAGCTTATTTTGGGGATGTAGCAGGAGACATTCAACCTAAAATTTTGCAAAGGATGAGGAAAATTTTAGGTGAAAGAACGCAATATCCATATTTAATGAAACAAGCTGTGGCGCGTCTAAAAGAAGTTCGGAATACAGCACAAATTTCAGGGATGCTAGAGAGTAATTTAATTAAGCTTGGTGGAAAAATGTGGTGCCTTTTTCCTTGGACTGGTACTTATGCTTTTTTAGCATTAGAAAGGCTAATCAAGATAAAATGTGCTAAACGTCTTGGCTTAAGAGGCTTCAATTCTAGCCGTCCATATTTTATGCAATTTGCGATGGATGTAGGTAAAGATGAATTTTTAGAAATTCTGAAAGAAGAAGCAAATAAAGATTTTAATCCCTTGGAATTAGTTTATCCGAAAGAAGTCCCTGTTTTTGATAAATATGATGAGTATTTACCAGATGAATTAGTAAGAAAAGAATTCGCACGAAGTATTTTGGATATTAAAGAAATGAGAAAGTGCGTTAATGAATTGAGATAAAAAAATAACCATTCAGTTAATCTATCACTGAATGGTTATTTTTATTACCTTTACTTATCTTCGTAGCCCTTTGGATGGCTCTTGTGCCAGTTCCAAGCAGTTGCAATTACATCATCAACATTTTCATGCTTTGGCTTCCAGCCTAAGACTTTACGAGCCTTGCTTGAGTCAGCAACTAAAGAATCAGGATCTCCTCCTCTTCTTGGTCCAATAGTGTAAGGAATGTCAATGCCAGTAACTTTTTTAGCAGCTTCAAGGATTTCTAAGTTTGAGTAGCCTTGAGCAGTACCTAGGTTGAAGACGTCAGACTTGTTAGTTTCCATCACGTGCTTAAGTGCCAAGATGTGAGCGTCAATTAAGTCTTCAACTTGAACGTAGTCGCGGACATTAGTACCGTCTTTAGTGTCATAGTCGTCACCAAAGATAGTAAAGTTGCCATCGCCAGAAATAGCACTCTTTAAGATGTTTGGAATTAAGTGAGTTTCAGGACCATGGTCTTCACCAATTGAACCGTCGCTTGAAGCACCAGCCACATTAAAGTAGCGAAGAGCGATTGACTTAATGCCGTCAGCTTTGTCAGCCCAGTGCATAATCTTTTCCATCATCATCTTGGTTTCGCCATATGGGTTGATTGGATCAAGCGGTGTATCTTCAGTAATTGGTAAAGTCTTTGGAATACCGTAAGTTGCAGCAGAAGATGAGAATACTAGGTATTTAACTTTAGCGTCATCCATTGCTTGCAGAAGAGAAATCATACCTGAAACGTTATTGTCGTAGTACTTAAGTGGTTTCTTAACTGATTCAGGAACTAATGAGTAAGCGGCAAAGTGCATTACAGCATCAATGTTTTCATCACGTAAGATTTTGCTTACTAAATTAGTGTCTTCAATATCGCCTTGGTAAAACTTGGCTTTCTTGTCAACAGCCTTTCTGTGGCCAGTATAGAGAGAATCAAGGACAACGACATCGTTACCTTCTTCAATTAATTTTCTAACAGCGTGAGAACCAATATAACCGGCCCCACCAATAACTAATACTCGCATTAACTAGTTACTCCTTTTTTATTAAATAATAACCGAATCAAGTTAATTTTAGCACAATAACTTATTTTGAAAATTCTAATTAAAAAATTTGTGTGTTGCCACTATGATTCTTTATTTTTTCTTTGATATTAGATAATCACAAAAAATTATAAGCAAAAATAGTGCAATTTTATATTATATGTTTAAAATAATAGTTAAAGAAGCAAGCTTATAAAAAGTAAGAGGATAAAATTATGAAAACAATTAAAAATATTATCATTGGTTTTGGTAAAGGTGGGAAAACTTTAGCTAAGTTTTTAGCTCAAAAAGGTGAAGAAGTATTAGTAATTGAAAAATCTAATAAAATGTACGGTGGTACTTGTATTAATATCGCCTGCTTACCGTCAAAAAGATTAATTATTGAAGCTTCAAATGGTGTCTCATATGTGGATGCAGTGAGTGGAAAAAATGAAATGACTGCACAATTGCGGAATAAAAACTATCATATGTTAGCAGATGAAAAGACAGTGACAGTTTTGGATGGTGAAGCTCACTTTATTGCGGATCATGAAATTGAAGTAGTTTTAACTAATGGTGAAAAGGAGCAGTTTAAGGGAGAGCGTATTTTTATTAATACCGGAGCTGTTCCGGTAATGTTACCAATTCCAGGTTTAAAAGAAAGTAAGTATATTCTTGATTCTACGCAAGCAATGGATGAAAAGAAAATGCCAGAAAATCTAACAATTATTGGTGCTGGTTATATTGGGTTAGAATTTGCAAGTATGTTTGCAAAATACGGCAGTAAAGTAACAGTGCTTGATCATAGCAGAGAATTTTTAAGTAGAGAAGATGTCGATATTAGTCAATTAGTCAAAAAGGACTTAGAAGATGTAGGGGTTCATTTTGAACTTGGAGCTGATATCAAAGAAATTATTGATGAAGAAAATGAAGCAAAAGTTCGTTATCAAATAAACGGTCAAGAAAAAGAAATTAGCGCAAATCGGATCTTAGCTGCAACGGGAAGAAAGCCGAATATTGAAAATCTTGGTTTAGAAAATACTTCAATTGAAATAACAGACCGCGGTGCAGTTAAAGTAGATGATTTTTTAAGAACAACAGTTGATAAAGTATGGGCGATTGGAGATGTTAAGGGTGGTCTTCAATTTACATATATTTCTTTAGATGATTTTAGAATTATTAAAGATCAATTATTTGGTACAGGTGCACGGATGATCAGTGATCGTAAAGTGGTCCCTTATAGTGTCTTTATTTCACCTGCTTTGTCTCAAGTTGGCTTAAATGAAAAGCAAGCACACAATCAAAATAAGGAATATAAATTATTTAAGTTGCCAGTTGCAGCCATTCCAAAAGCAAAAGTTGCTAAAGATAGTAGAGGTTTGTTTAAGGCTTTAGTTGATCCTGAGACTGAAGAAATTCTAGGCGCAACTTTATATGGAATTGAATCTTATGAGTTAATTAATATGATTTCTTTGGCAATGAAGGCACATCTTTCTTATACGGTTTTAAGAGATCAGATTTATACTCATCCAACTATGTCAGAAGCCTTTAACGATTTATTTAAGTAGATAGGCACATCTCTGTTATAAAAGTTTCTTAATTTACTTTTATAATACGGTTAGATATAGAAATGAGGTAGATGTATGAATTTTAATTCACTTGAAGATACATATACATTAAATAATGGTGTAAAGATTCCAATTATTGGTTTTGGAACTTGGCAAACACCTGATGGAGATATTGCAAAACATGCAGTTGAAGTAGCACTTAATGCAGGCTATCGGCATATTGATACAGCAGCAGCTTATGGTAATGAAAAAAGTGTTGGTCAAGCGATAAAAAATAGTGGCATAAATCGTCATGATTTGTTTATTACAACTAAGCTTTGGAATGCAGACCATGGTTATAAATCGGCTAAGGCAGCAATTGATAGGAGTTTGCAAAATTTAATGGTTGATTATTTAGACTTATACTTAATTCACTGGCCTAATCCTGTTGATATGCGTGACCATTGGGCTGAAGCAAATGCTGAAAGCTGGCGAGCAATGGAAGAAGCAGTACAAGCTGGAAAGATTAGGGCAATTGGAGTTTCTAATTTTAGAAAACGTCATTTAGATGAACTTCTGAAAACTGCAGAAATAAAACCTGTGGTTAACCAAATTATGCTTAATCCAAGTGATTTACAACCAGATGTAGTTAAAATTAATAATGAATTAAAATTACTTAGTGAAGCATATAGTCCTTTAGGTACTGGTGGATTATTAGGTAATGAAACTGTCAATGAAATAGCTAGTGAAGTAGGAAAATCTCCAGCACAAGTTTTAATTCGCTGGTCTTTAGAACATGGATTTTTACCACTACCTAAGTCAGTTCATGACAAGTACATTCGAGCAAACGCTGGAGTGTTTGATTTTAACTTGAGTTCTGAACAGATGAATAAATTAGATAGTTTACATGGAGTTAGTGGCTTAGCTACTGATCCAGATGCAGCTAATTTTTAATTAGAAGTCGGAGTAGATACTACTTCGATTTTTTATTTGCAAAAATTTGTTGATACTTTACAGAGAAAGAAAATCTTTGTTATAATTCTAATGTTAGTTGCTGAATTAGCTCAGTTGGTAGAGCGCTTCCCTCGTAAAGAAGAGGTCGCCAGTTCGATTCTGGCATTCAGCACTCAGGGTATTAACTAAAGAAGCCTTTCAAAGAGTTCCGTAGAACTTGCTTTGAAAGGCTTTTTTTACACATTTTTAATATAATGAAAAAATTCGGCATTTTTTCGCGTAATAACTAATAGAACAAAAGTATGAAAGAGGTGCCGAATGAAAAATATGCACAAAAAACCATGGTTCGGTTTTACAGAAGACAAGGTATTTGGCGAAGTAATGTCAAATAAAGAATTTTGCAAGCATGTTTTGCAAGGAATCTTGCCAGAGTTAGCTATTGAAGACATCTATTTTCCACATAAGCAAGAAGAAATAAATGATCCTGAACATTATGATCAGAAAGACGTTCGTTTAGATATCTTAGTTGAAGATTATAATCATAATCTCTATAACATTGAAGTACAGACAACAAACACTGATGATATAGCACGCAGAATGCGTTACTATGCTGCGAAGGCAGATCAAAGATATACTTTGAAGAAGGGAAGTACATATCGAAATCTAAAGAATGTCTATATAATTTTTCTCTGCTCATTTAATTTAGCTGAAAAGAAGCTAATTAAAAGTAAGTATTTAACTATAAATTCTGATAACCAAACAGATGTATTGCAGGATGGATTGACCAAAATTATAATTAATTCAAATGGAATTCCTAGTGGAAATGAAACTAAGACTTTACTTAATTTGGTAAAGCTAATGAAAAACTTGCCTATATCTGGTGATGCATATTTTGATATTGCTCAAAATAGAATTAAAGAAATTAATAGTGATGAGAAATGGAGGGATATGATTATGGATTATGAAACTAAGCTGCTAGAACGTGAACAAGATGCAGAAGAGAGAGGCTTAAAACGAGGAATTGAAAAAGGAATAAATCAGGGAATGCAGCAAGGAATGCAGCAAGGGATTCAGCAAGGAATACAACAAGGAATACAACAAGGAATACAGCAAGGTATTCGTCAAGGGATTCAGCAAGGTATCGAACAAGGGACGAAAGAAGGAAAGAAAAAAGAAAAATTAATAGGAATAAAGAAATTGATTCTAGCTCTAAAAGATTTTGGTGGAAACGATCAACAAATTTTACAACGTTTAGAAAAAGATTATGGAGATAGTTTTTCTAAGGAAGAATTAGAAAAATTTTTGAAGGAAAGTTAGAAATAAACATTATGAAAAGCAGGGTTTTTTCCCTGCTTTTTTAGGTATACTATTAGAAAAATGAAAGTAGTGAAAAATAGTGACTTTAATTTATACACGTTATGCTAATAATCATGATTTATCTGAAATTATGACAATTATTAATGAAGCAAAATTATTTCTAAAGCAAAGCGGAAGTAGTCAGTGGCAGGGCAGTTATCCTAATGAAGAAACGATACAAAATGATATCAGAAATAAATGTGCTTTTGTCTTAGTAGTAGATAATCAAGTTGCTGGTTATGCAGCCAGTATAATTGGCGAAGAGCCAACCTACCAAAAGATTGATGGTTCTTGGAAAAATAAGACATCTGATTATGCGACTTTTCATCGATTAGCTATTAGTAATAAATACCGCGGAATGCATCTTGCAAACTTGATGTTTTCGGATCTAATCTCAATAATGGTTAGCCAAGAAATTAGAAATTTTAGAATTGATACGTCACGTAAAAATAGAATCATGCAACATTTGGCTTTAAAGCATAATTTTAGTGAACGAGGAATTATTCAGGTAGAGGAGGATCCAAAAGATCCTAATCGATTAGCCTATGAATTGAATTTATAGTTTTATGTGTCTATTCAAAATAACGATTCCGATAATTAATAATAAAATTGCAATTGAATGAATTAAAATTTGCATAGGCTCCCCATGAGCAGTAATTAAATTTCTTAACAAGGCGGTAATTCCTAAGCTCATCAAAAAATTTAAGCTTGTATGTCCCATGTGTTTAAGGGCTGCAACAATCATTGCTGAAAACTCAAAAAAGAGGAAGAAAGTAACAATCTCATCCAAAACTTTGATTGGTATGTGAATGAAGCTATTTCTAATCATTCTTTGTCCAATTGCAAGTAGTTGTCCAAACATTAGAACAATAAGTAACGCGCCTAAAATTCCTAAAGCGATCATGATAAAAAAGCGGAGAAAGTTTGCATATTTGCTAGCAATTTTATTGAATTTCTTCATTATATATACCTTTCATATGTAGATAAGTTTATTTTTACGCTTTTTAGCTGATTTTTCCAGAGTTGTTTTAGGATGCTATTTAGTTAAATAATGATATCTTTAATATAGAAGAAATACTAAAGTTTGCTCATGAGGTATTAAAAATGCCATTTACTTTTTCTGAAATTATCGTTCTCTTTTTTACATATTCAGTGATTGGTTGGATGTGGGAGACGATATATTGTTCAATTAAAGATCATCATTATGATTATCGCGGATTTTTATTTGGTCCGTATTGTCCGGTTTATGGATTTGCAGTAACTACCATTTTGATCTTTACTTATCATATTCAGGATAATCTTTTCCTATTGTATGTAGTAGGAATAATAGTGGCGACAATTTTTGAGTATTGCGCGAGTGTATTTTTACAATATGTTTTTCATATGAAGTTATGGGATTACTCCCATTTGTGGGGAAATGTACAGGGGAGAGTGGCTCCAGTAATTTCTTTATTTTGGGGAGTAGGAGTGGTCTTTTTAGTAAAAATCATTCAACCTTTTATTCAAAAGATAATTAATTGGGAAGAAGCGAGAACTCATGGCTACTTGGCATTAATCATTTTATTGGGAATGGGGACAGACTTTGTTCTTACAATTATTAGTGTTGAAAAATTTCATATTAGCACTAAACGATGGGACGAGCGATTAAATACGCAGATAAAGCTAGATGAAAATAGGCTTAATCAACGTTTTGATAAATTACTTGAGTCACTGTCATGGAATCAAAAAAGATTTCTTACAAGTTTCCCGCAACTTAAATTTACGGATATAGATCAATTTAATGCAATTAAGCATAAAAGAATGATTAGAAGGAAAAATAAGAGTTAGAGCTACTAGCCCTTATTTTTTTGCCCTTTTTGCTACAGAAAGGTTACATCGTTACATTATTGTAATTTAAGGCGCAAATATTACAAGAATGTAACAAGATGAAATATATCCTTAATTTTCCGGGAACTATTCTGAAATATTGGGCATGTATTATATATGCTGTAAATTGAAATTGACGAAATAAATGATTCAAATCAAATTTATCAAGGAGAGAATTTAATTTTGAATATGCTTAACAATAATTTGAAATCAACTTTAACTAAAACCGCTGCAGCAGCTGCTCTTACTTTAGCAGGTGCCGCAATTGTAAATAATACTCAAAATACTGTAAAGGCCGCAGAAGTTACTGTTGGCCAACAAGAAAAGATTGTTACAATTAACTATCTTCCACATAAGAGCATTGCTGTTTGGAATTCATACGGTCCTGATAAGCAAATGACCGGTCAGTACTTACCACATGCAACTGCTTGGAAAGTTATCAGAGCTGCCTACGATGATGCAGGTAACAAGTGGTACGACCTTGGTGCAAACCAATGGGTAATGGCGAAGTACACTCGCTTAGGTAAAGATACTGTTGACCCTAATGTTGCTTCAGAATTGTTTACTTCACAAGCAAGTTCATACAATACTGCAGCACAAACTCAAACTACTCAAGGTTCATACTCAGCTCCTAAGACTTCAGTAGGTTCTTACTCATCAGTACAAAGTACTCAAACTCAACAAGCTCCAGTACAAAAAGCACAACCTTCACAATCACAATCAAGCTACACTTCAAACGTATCTGGTTCTGAAGCAGCAGCTAAGGCATGGATTGCAGGACGTGAATCAGGTGGTTCATACTCAGCAAGAAATGGTCAATACATTGGTAAGTACCAATTATCAGCATCATACCTTGGTGGAGACTACTCAGCAGCAAACCAAGAACGTGTAGCAGATAACTACGTAAAGTCACGTTACGGTTCATGGACTAATGCTCAAAGTTTCTGGCAATCAAACGGCTGGTACTAAAAAATAGCGAATAGGTAAAAAAGAGATGTTTTAATGACATCTCTTTTTTGTACCCCGAATATTACAAGAAAGCGTGTGTAAATTACAAATATTACACAAACTGTAACATAAGGCACTTTTATTTAATAATGTAGTAGCATTTATGTTATAGTTTTGACATTTTGAGACTGTATTATGTAACTTGTAAATTAAATGACTGACAAATATGAAAGGAAGAATTTCTCTTGAAATTTCAATCTATCTTAACTAAGTCACTTGCAGCAGCTGCTCTTACCGCAACTGGTTTGGTAGCTTTAAATTCACAAAATACTAATGACGCACAAGCTGCTACTATTGTTCAAAATGATACTAATGTTGTAACTATTAATAATGCAAATTCTACTGTTGCCGTTTGGGATGGCGTTGAAAATGCTCACTTTACTGGCAAAGAATTAGTACATGGTACAACTTGGAAAGTTATCAGAACTGCTTATGATGCTATGGGTAATAAGTGGTACGACCTTGGCGCAAACCAATGGATCATGGCTAAGTACACTGTAGAAGGTGGAAATGCTACAACTGCTCAAGCTCCTGTTCAACAAGCTCAAGCTTCAGTACAAAAGCAACAAACTACCCAAGTACAACAATCAGCACAAAAGCAAACTACTTCTGTAGCTTCACAACAAGTAAATACTCAAGCTAAGGCTGCAACTCAAGTTCAACACCAAACTGTTGCACAAGCTCCTAAGACTAACTACAACTACAATGTACAACGTACTTACTCAGCTCCAGTACAACAAAGAACTTACAGCTACGCTTCAGCACAAAAACAAACTACTCAAGTAGCACAAAAGACCCAAACAACTACTAGCTACACTTCAAATGCTTCTGGCTCTGAAGCTGCAGCTAAGGCTTGGATTGCAGGACGTGAATCAGGTGGTTCATACTCAGCAAGAAATGGTCAATACATCGGTAAATACCAATTATCAGCATCATACCTTGGTGGAGACTATTCAGCAGCAAACCAAGAACGTGTAGCAGATAACTACGTAAAATCACGCTACGGTTCATGGACTGGTGCTCAAAAGTTCTGGCAAACTAACGGTTGGTACTAATATCAACTGAATTATAATTAGGAAGATCACCTTTTTGGTGGTCTTTTTTTTATTTAACTTTTTTAAGATAATAAAGTTTATTTTGGTAATTTTGTTGACAGCTTTTACTATTTATAATATGATATTAAACGTTGAGTGATTAAGTTCATTCAAATAGAGCCAACAAGTAAAAGGCTTGAAGGATGGGTTATAGCCAAGTGGTAAGGCAATGGTTTTTGGTACCATCATGCGCTGGTTCGAATCCAGCTAACCCAATAGTTTTGCCAGGTTGTTACCTGGCTTTTTTTGTACCTAGAAATGAGGTTTATTCTGATGGAAACAAGACATGGGCGTAATTCATTTTTTGATGGTGGTTTGCTATCTTTCATTGGCTGGCACCTATTAGGAACAATTATTACAGTTTGTACTTTCGGTATTTGTTACCCTTGGGCAGTGTGCATGATTTATGGATGGGAAATCAATCATACTGTAATCGAAGGATATCGGATGAAATTTACCGGAAGTGCATTTGGTTTATTTGGTAATTGGATAAAGTGGCTTCTATTAACGATTATTACTCTTGGCATTTATGGCTTCTGGGTTGGAATAAAGATTAGAGACTGGAAGGCTAGAAATACGATTTTCATTAATTAATAAAAAGACTAGGAATTTTTCCTAGTCTTTATGTTTTATATACAGTTATTTTTCGTCAAAAGGATATTTCATCCCCCATGAGGTACGGACACTAGTTAAAATATGGGCTACATCTCGTGAAATTGCTAATTCACCATCATCATGTCCTTGAGATATATAACGTTCCATGTCTTTAACCTCATATTCAAGGGCCTCAGAAGTGCTTCCAGCATTGATTGTCTCATGACGTTCTTCATGAGCACTAGCTGTATAAGTAATTTGCGCTTCTGTTGCACGCGGATAATTTGATATCTCAATATAACCTTTAGTTCCGGAAATTACACCGCGCTTTGGTTGCTTAGCTCGCATTGAAAGAGCCATGACTGCCATCTCATCTTTAGTGTTCTTAAGAATGATTCCTGATTGTTCATCAACACCAGTTTCAAAAAATTTTACTGTGGTAAGAATACTTTCAGGTTGTTTTGATAAAAACATTCTGGCAAATGCAGTAGCGTAGCCGCCAATATCAAGCAGAGCTCCACCTGCTAAATCTTTATTAAAGAAGCGGTTATTAGGATCATAATCTTTTAAGCTACCAAAATTAACTTGGACTAGATTAATTTGACCAAGCTTACCATCACTAATCAATTTTTTTACCTTTTGATAAATAGGCATATGGTAAAGCGTAAATCCTTCAGAAAGAATTAAATGCTTATCTTTTGCTAATTTTTCCACTTCGTCAAATTGATCTGCATTGACCGTAATGGCCTTTTCGCAGAAAACATGTTTACCAGCCTTTAAGGCTTTTTTGATATAGTCATAATGAAAAGTATGTGGTGTAGCAATATAAATGATATTGATATTTGGATCTTGAATCATTTCATTTGGACTGGTGAATAAATGCTTAATGTTTTTTTCAGCTGCAAATTTTTTTAAACTAATTTCATTTGGGTTAGCAGCTGCATATATTTCGCCTTTAACTGCTTGAAGAGCATCTGCCATTTCATGTGCAATCCAACCGGTACCAATAACTCCCCAATTATATTTTGTCATTTTAATTATCCTTTCTTTATTTCAATTGCTTCATTGTTGTTTTCGGTAATAATACTTGTAACAAGATTTTTAAAATAAGAACTACTTATAACGCCATTTTGCTTTAGAAGAAAATCATTTAATTGTTCAATGTCTGACCAAGAATTGTTGGGATAAATATCAATTAAGAGATTGCCCAATGGTGAATGAGCGAATGATGCTACTGACTGGCTCAAACGAATCTTAGCTGTATATCCTTGGGGTATTTTTTTCATTAAATTATTTAAACAATTTGGAATGATTTCAATACACAAGGAAATAGTAGGATTAAGCGTCTCTTTAAAACGTTCTTTTGGTAATAATAAAATATATTCTTTTGCATTTTCAGCGGCTATTTTTTCAAAAAGATGGATTCCGCCACCACTTTTTAATGCGTTAAAATTTTGATCAATACTATCACAACCATCAAATGCTAGATCAAATTTAGGCATATTGTCATTTAAAGCTAAAATATTTAATCCAAGCTGCTCACATTGAAACTTAGTAATCTCAGATGGTGAGTAAAGGCGTAAGCCTGGTATTTGTGCGTTATTCATGTCTTTAGCTAGCGTTAAGACGTTGCTTCCGCCACCGAGGCTAACGGTCATATTAGGTTGTATTTTACTAAGCGCTTTTTAACTAATTATTGACATGAAAAATCTCCGTTAATTATTTTCAACTGATAAATTACATGAAAATTATTTACGTAGAAAATAATAATATTAAAAATTTTTTTAGTCAAACATCAATGTGCGAAAATAATTTTACAATCATGATATAATTTCTATGAAATGAGGTAGAACCGTGGAAAATATTATTGATAAAATTTATGCACAAATGAGTAGCATGTCCCCTTCTGATCAAAAGGTAGGTAGAACAATTCTCAAGAATCCAGCAACGATTATAAACATTACAATTTCTCAATTAGCTAAAAGAGCAGGTGTAAGTGATGCATCTATTACAAGATTTTGTCGTAATTTATCCTTATCTGGTTTTCATGAGCTAAAAATTTTATTAGCACAATGCATTGGTCAAAAAGAAAGTGAATCGTTAAAGAAACTACCAAAAGACGATATGCAGGCAGCGCTAGGAGAGATAGAAAAAAATAAAGTTGGTGAAATTCACGCTACTTTAAATCAAATTCCAACTGATGAATTAGAAAAGATTCTTTCTATTATTGAAGCAAGCCGAATCATCCAGATTAGCGCAGAAGGTGATACTTATCCAGTAGCTGCCGATGCTGTCTACAAATTTAATCAAATCGGCTTATTGTCATTTGCTTCTGGTGGAAATGTTGAAACAGCTGATGCGCAAACAATGAATTTAGGCAAGAAGGATTGTCTAATTGTTATTTCAAATTCTGGGGAATCAGCAGCTTTGTTAAAGGAAATAAAGTTAGCACACAAAAATAAGCTAAAAGTTATTAGTATCACTAATAATCCTGCTTCTCCAATTGCTTTAGCGAGTGACTATCATTTAAAGACTGGTGTAAGACAGACAATTTTGCAAAATCAATATTATTTTTCTCGTGTAGCAGCTTTTACGATTACTGAAGCTCTATTTTTATTACTTATAAAAAGGAACGAGAAGCGAATTGAGAATATTAAACAGCATGAACAAATTATTTCTAGTCAAAAAATCTAAAAATAATTTAAAACTTGTCTTAAGTGGATTATCCTAAAGGTGTAAGAAATTTTATAGAAAGCGGGAATTATAATGAGAAATGTAGCCGTAATTGGAATGGGACACGTTGGTGCAACAGTCGCATTCACTTTGTTTACTCATGGAATTGTTGATAATTTATATTTATTAGATAAAAATCAAGCTAAAGCAGAAGCTGAATACAATGATTTACGTGATACTTTAGCTAGAAATGATTATCATGTTAATGTATTTTTAGGCGACTACAATGATTTAAAGAATGTAGATATTATTGTAACTTCTTTTGGTGATATTGCCGCAACAGTTAAGACTGGGGACAGATTTGGTGAATTTGAGATTAACGCTAAAAATGCTAAAGAAGTCGGAGCAAAAATTAAAGAATCAGGTTTCAATGGTGTTTTAATTAATATTTCAAATCCATGTGATGCTATTTCAACTATTTTGCAAGAAACGACTGGTTTATCAAGAAAGCAAGTCTTGGGCACAGGTACTTTCTTAGATACGGCTAGAATGCAAAGAATTGTTGGTGAAGAACTAAATGAAGATCCAAGAAATGTTGCTGGCTTTGTTTTAGGTGAACATGGAGCATCCCAATTTACTGCTTGGTCGACGGTATCGATTAATGGCAAATCCGCTAAAGAATTGTTTACAAAAGAACAAGAAGAAAAATTGAGCGCACAGCCTAATAAGAACTCAATGAAAGTTGCCTTTGGTAAAGGATATACTTCCTATGCAATTGCTACATGCGGAGTGCGCTTAATTCAGGCTGTCTTTAGTAATGCACGCTTGTTTGCACCAGCTTCAGTTTATTTAGATGAGGTTGGAACATATATTGGTTATCCAGCAATTATTGGTAAAAATGGTGTAGAAAAAGTTATTCCTTTAGAGTTACCTAGTGAAGAAGATCAAAAACTAAGAGAGTCAGCTGAAATTATTAAAAAGCATATTGCTCAACTAAAATAGAAAGCTAGAAAATAAAAAGTTGGAGTTTTTCCAACTTTTTTATTTTTTTACTTGCTTTTTGCTAGGCGGTTCGTTATTATAATTAAGTAACGTTTCGGAGGCCTAGCGAAGTGGCTAAACGCGGCGGTCTGTAAAACCGCTCTCTCTGAGTTCGGTGGTTCGAATCCACTGGCCTCCATTGCTGGATTATTCCAGCTGGTTGCATTGAACAACAAGTAAAAGTTCAATCAAATGGGTTATAGCCAAGTGGTAAGGCAATGGTTTTTGGTACCATCATGCGCTGGTTCGAATCCAGCTAACCCAATCGTTCGAAAGAACACCCAACCCGAAAAAAAGGTCATCATTTGATGACCTTTTTTGTTGTATTATATTTTTTAAGTTAAACTTTGGATTTTTCTCTTCCAATTAAGGATGCCGTCGTTAATATTAATTAGGTGTTTATAACCCTTAGATTTTAAGGTTTGGCAAGCATAATAAGAAAGGTCTCCAGACCGACAAATGAAGTAGTAGGTCTCGTTTTTGGGATCATTGAAGTATTTTAATTCTTCAAAGGGAAGATTATGACTATCAGGAATATGTCCTGATGCAAATTCAATTGGTGTTCGTAAATCATATAAATTAATTGTAGAATCTTTTGCTAGAATTTCTGCTAATTGATTTGTAGTAATGTTAATCATAGTTACCTCCATTAACAATTATATTTAAGCTAAAAAAAATGAAATTTGAAGGAATAATGTGTGAAATTTATGTGTAGAAAGGATTAGTCGATATGACACGTCTTATTAAAGTTAGTGGTCGCGGAGACGGGACTGATTGGAAAAGTGCACTAAAAGACTTACAGCCTGATGACGTATTATTGCTTGCTCCAGGTTTTTATGAGCTAAATCAAGGTTTAGAAGTAAATAATATTACTATCAAAGGAACAGGTAATGCATCAGAAGAAACTGTAATTAGCGGCTTTTTTGTACTTGATAGGGATTGCAGTTTTTTTACTTTAGAAAATATTTGTCTTCAAACAAAATCTGACCATAATACTATTTATGTTGAAGACAACGCGGATACTTATCTGACTTTGCGCAACACTAATCTTTACGGCGATGAAAATGATATGGCTGCAATTGCTGTAAATGGTAAGTGTACCCTTGAGCTGTTTTCCAGTAGAATTTTAAATTCTAGCGTTTCTTTATTTGCGCAAGCTGATTTTAGATTGACCATGACTGATTCTTTAATTGATTACGATTCTAAAGATTACGCTGCTTTAGGTATTCAGGGAAAAGGGACGGCAATTATTTCTAATAGCGTGATTCACGGTAATTTAAGTACTTATCCTGATTCAAATGCAGAAGTTGATTTGAATAATACCTCGATTTCTTATGGGTTAATTCATGGACAGACCTGGGTAAATATGCTTAATTCGACTGTTGAAAAAAATGATGATTCTAGCTTTTATATTTCTGATGATTCTTGGGTAAATATTTTACAATCTGAATTTAAAGGCGGAGTTTTTATTGATAAGAATACTAAAACTTTAATTCAAAATAGTAAAATAGATCGTTTAATTGCCTGTGATAATGCTAAAGTTACACTCAATAATTCAAGTATTGTGAGCCATGCTGATTTTCAGGATAAGGCAAGTGCTGATGCGACTAGAGTTGCTTTTTCTGGTAGAGATGATTTCGAATACTTTTTAGCTTTAAATGGGCAAGCGAGTTTAGGTGGTAGAGATTTAATTCTTAACCCTAATGGTAGTACGCTTGCAGTTCAAGATGATGCTAAGATCAAGCTGAATATTGTTTCAAGCAGCAGCAAAGATTTAGAAGTAGAATGTAATAGTCGGCCTAATGTAAATATTTTAGGAATGCGTTGGGAAGCAAAGAAGAACAATGACTAATTGGCTACTTTAAGCTAAAATAAACTTGATAGGATAATGAAGTGAGGGTTTATCATGCAAGAACCGATGTATATTAAAATTCACAACCAAATAAAGCGTGATATTGAAAATAAAAAATATAAAGTTGGAGAGCGAATCCCTGCTGAGCGGCAATTAGCCTTGAAATTTAATGTTTCTAGAATGACATTACGTCAAGCAATTAAGACATTGGAAGATGAAGGAATTTTAGAAAGACGCTTAGGAAGCGGGACTTATGTTTCTAGCCAAAAGGTGCAAGAAAAAATGTCTGGAATTATGAGCTTTACGGATATAACTCGTGCTAATGGTCAAGTCCCTTCTAGTAAATTATTGTCTTACCGCGTAACTAAGCCTTCTTTATCTGAAAAAGAAAAGTTAAAGATTAAGGATACGGATAATGTTTTAAGAATGGAACGTGTTCGTTTTGCTGATAATGTGCCAATTTGTTACGAAGTAGCCACAATTCCTTATAAATTAGTTTCACGTTTCTCTAAAGATGAGATTTCGAGTAGTTTATATCAAACTCTTGAAAAAAAAGGTGGCTATAAGATTGGTAGTGTAGTTGAAAATATTGGTGCATCTGTTGCCAATGAAAATGAAGCGCGCTTATTATCAGTGAAAAAGGGTGAACCATTAGTAACGAGACGGCAAGTTACAGAACTTAACGATCACTATCCTTTTGAGTACGTTCGTGCATCTTATGTAGCTGAAAGATTTGAATTTACTTTTGAAAAATAAAAATGCATAGTACAGTTGATTTTGATTTATTGACTGCACCATGCATTTTTTATTTTAAGTCTTCTTTGATTTGAGTAGTAGAAATTCCAGGGGTTCTTTCAAGATATTTTACTTTGCAGTAGGGTTTTAGAAAGTCAAATTTTCCTTCCCAATCATTCCCCATTACGAAAGTATCAATATCATATTTTTGGACATCGCTGATTTTTTGATCCCAATTTTCTTCAGGGATAACTTGATCCACATATCGAATTGCTTCAAGAATATATTTTCTTTCGGCATAATTATTGTAAGCCTGCTTATGCTTGCTGAATTCATTAAATTCGTCTGTTGATAGTCCTACTATTAGGTAGTCTCCTAGTGCACGCGCTCTTTTTAGAAGACGAATATGACCATAATGCAGTAGATCAAAGGTACCGTAGGTGATAATTTTTTTCATAATAAATACTCCCTTGTAATAGTTACTATTCTAGCAGAAGTAGAAAAAAGTGAAACTTTTATGTTTAAAAAAGTTAGTAGCACTTTTTTGTTAAAATGGTAAGTAAAGATATATTTCGATTAGAAATGGTTAAAAACAGAGCATGAATAAAGTTAGTATTTTAGGAATAGAATTTGATAATTATTCGTTAGAAGAATTTAAAGATAGATTAATTAACCGGTTAAACAATAAAGTATCAACTATGGTGGTAACAGCTAATCCTGAAATTGTGATGGCTGCAAATAAAGATCCTAAATTTATGGAACTTATCAAAAAGGATGCAGATTTAGTTACAGCTGATGGAATTGGAATTGTTTTAGGCGGAAAAATGCTTAAAACTCCAATCAAGGAACGTGTAACAGGCTATGATTTGTTTACCTGGCTTTTGCATGTGGGAAATTTAAGAAAGCTCCGTGTCTATTTAATTGGTGCAACGCCTGCAGTAATGAAAATTACTAAGGCCAAAATTGCTAAAGATTATCCAGGAATCGAATTAGTTGGGGCTGAAGATGGCTACTTTAAGGATGATCTTAAAACCGTTGCTAAAAGAATTGAAAATACTGAGCCTGATTTGGTTTTTGCAGCAATTGGTTTTCCTAGACAAGAAGAGTTAATTTCTTTATTGCGGCAAGCAGAGGTGCCAGCAATTATGATGGGAGTGGGCGGAAGTTTTGATGTCTTTTCGGGTGCGGTTAAACGTGCTCCGGAAGTATTTCAAAAAACTCATCTTGAATGGTTTTATCGCTTGATTACCAATCCAACACGTTTTAAACGGATGCTGGCCTTACCAGAATTTGTAGTTGAAGTCGAAAAGTCTAAGAAACAAAAATAATAGAAAGAATATAAATTAAATGAAAGTTTTACATGTTAACGCTGGATTAGAAAAGGGCGGGGGCCTGTCTCATATTGTTAATTTATTAACAGAAGCTAATCGGCAAGATGCTGATTTTGAATTGCTGACCTTAGCAGATGGCCCGGTGGCAAAAGCTGCCAAAAAAGCAGGAATTAAGACAACGATTTTAGGTGCCCAAAGTCGTTATGATTTAACTGTTTTAAAAAGACTCGCTAAATTCATTAATAATGGCAACTTTGATATCGTTCATACTCATGGTGCACGAGCTAATTTATTTGTTTCGATGATTAAAAAGCAAATTAAGGCTAAATGGATTATCACAGTTCATTCTGATCCTTTAAAAGATTTTGAAGGACGGGGAATGATTGGAAACATTTTTACTAAGTTGAACATTATGGCTTTAAAAAAAGCTGATGGTATTTTTGCGATTACGCAGAACTTTTCTGATCTTTTAGTTGAAAAGGTAGGCATCCCGAAAACTAAAATTTGTGTAATCTATAATGGGATTTTTTTCCATGACAATAAAGAATTACCTAAAAAATATGCTCATCCCTATTTCAATATAATTGATGTTGGAAGAACAGAAAAAGTTAAGGGACAAGATTTGCTTTTAAAGGCCATTAAAAAGATCAATGATAAAAACGTTCGCTTACATATTGCTGGTGATGGAAGCGAATTTAATAATTTAAGAGCACTTGCGCGAGATCTAGGGATTAGTTCACAGGTAACTTTCCACGGCTTTTTGAACCAGAAAGAGATCCGCAAGCTCTATCAAAAAATGGATTTGGCTGTTTTAACGTCTTACTCAGAAAGTTTTCCGTTGGTATTGCTTGAAGCTAGCGATAATTTAGTACCAATTATGTCAACAGATGTTGGCGATATTGAAAAAATGATTCCTAGTGAAAAGTATGGATTTGTTGCTAAAATTGGAAACTTAAATGATATTAGTGAAAAGCTAAAGCAAGCAATTTCAACTAGTCAAGAAAAACTTGAAGAGATGGCAGAAAAAGAAAAGACGTATTTGATGCATGCCTTTTCAATGAAAAATCAGTTAGTGGCAATTGAAAATTATTACAAATTCATCTTGGGTGAAAAATAGTGGAAAATTATCATAAAAGTAGTCTGCTGGCAATTTTGATTGGAATTCTACCGCTAATTTTTGAACTAAGCAGCAATATTTGGCATGGCGATAATGGCTTTTTTATAATTAGCGCGGCATATGGTTTGATCTTGCTTTTGTTAACTTTATCAATTGAAATTGAAGATCTAGATCAGTGGTTTGCAGAAAAGGCTCTAAGCTATTTATCAGTTTTTCTATCTTTGACAGCGATTTTGAATAAGAGCGAAGTTTTGCCCTTTGCTGAGATAGGATCGCTATACCGTTTAGCTATCATTGCTTATATGGGAACCTTATATTTCTTAGATAGACATTTTAATACTAAAAATTTAGTCTTGCTTTTGTTGAATTTAAATATTCTAGCTCAATTATCAGTTAGGTCCGGAACAATCTTAATTTTAATTGTTGCTGTTTTAACTTTTGTTTTCTATGTAATTAGAGTAGTAGTTACTTTTAGTGAACAATTGAGACCCTTTTTACTATGCGTTTATTTAATTGTTTTGCTCGTTTCGCTAGTTTGGTACACACCTGAGTTTACTGACTTTGTTTTTAAAAATCTTTCCTGGAATATTGAAGCAATTTCTTTATTGTTAGAAACGCTGGGAGCAATTGTCTATATAAGGCTTAAAAGGCAGTTGAACATAAACAGTCATTTAATTTTAGGGACTGTATTATTTTTAATTATTAACGAAGGTAGTTTGATTATTGCTGAATCAAATGTAATTAATACCAGTTATTTAGTTTTAGTCTTGATCATAGATTTATGTATAGTCAACGTATTCGGCAATATTGAATTAGGCAGAAATCAGCGAAAAATTTCAGTTATCATTCCAGCTCATAATAGTGCTAATACAATTGTTGATGCGTTAGAATCAATCAAGAATCAGACGTACCGTGATTGGGAGATTATCTTAATTAATGATGGTTCAAGTGATGAAACGGAAACAATTGTTAAGCGTTATTTAGAAAATACACCTTTACCAGTTAAATATCATAAGCAAAAGCAGCATAATTATTTGCATGCGATTGAATACGGAACAAAATTTGTAGAAGGCTCGATAATTTTTGTTCTAGATGCTGATAAAGTTTTATTTAATCAGAATGTCTTTTATCGTGCAGCTAGTACGCTTTATGGTGAAAAATGCGATGGAATGTTTGTTGGTATTCGAGCAATGTATCAACGCTTAAAAGATGGTAAATTGCATTTAATTAGACCATATTATCGTAATCAAATTAGTTTGGTAAAAACAGCGCTCGGCATGGGTGTAAACATTTATACTAATTATGCTTTTTGGCGCAGAGAAGTTTTTGAAACTAGTGTGCGAGAGAACTATTTAGTGAATGGAATGCCATCTTGGTATAATGCTCAAATTAATTTTGGTCTAAGAATGGTCAATGGTAACTTTGTAGGTCTAAAATATCGAATTGTTAAAAATAAAAAGCCAGCAGATAAGCAATTGAATCAAGATCAGGTTATAGCAGAATTACGCACTCTGCATCACATTACAAGTAAAATTAAAATACCATTTTATCGTCTTCAAGCTGCTATTTATTATGCATTTAATAAGTGTCATATTGCTTCGCTTTGTCCAGTGATTTTTAAACAGGGTAAGACCTCATTGAAAGAAATTACTCCGTTAATTATTGAAAATAGGCTTAAGAATGTTAAGTCACCTTACTTACAAACAATTGTCGGTTTTGGTACTAACTATAATCCTGAAAAAAAGATAGAAATCATTATTCCTAAAGACCTAAAAGTGTACCACGGAGCAGATATTGAAGAATTTATTCAAAAGCTCAAACAAAATAAACTAGCGCCTTTTTACGCTAATTTAATGAAAGTAATTAGTCAGGGAACAAGCCTTTACGTGGTGAACAAAAAAGATCGAGAAAAATTAACTGAAATTCTAGAATTTTTTACAATTAGAGACTATGTAAATATCATAAGTAAATAGCTTAAATATTTTTAGAGACATCATTTTGGTGTCTCTTTTTGATATCTGCGTGTCTTTGATTATAATAAGGTACAAGAAAGAAATTATTTATTTAGTGATGAGGGAGACAAAATGTTTTACCCACAAATTGATCAAGACGATTCGTTAATTCTTCATACAGACTTGTATGAAATTAATATGATGTATACCTATTTTAAAAAGGGTGTAAGTGAAAGAAATTCAGTATTTGAAGTATTTTTTAGAAAAGAACCTTTTGGTAACGGCTACGCAGTTAATGCTGGTTTAAGCCATGTTATTCAATACTTGAATAACCTCCATTTTAAGGAAAGCGACTTAGAATATCTCAAGGAAACTTGTGGTTATGATGATGAATTTATTGATTATTTACGTAATCTAAAATTAAAATTAACCATTCGCAGTGCTAGAGAGGGGGAACTGGTCTTTGCAAATGAGCCAATTATGCAGATCGAAGGCCCATTAGCTCAAGCACAATTAGTAGAAACTGCAATTTTAAATATTATTAACTTCCAGACTTTAATTGCAACTAAAGCCGCTAGAATTAAGGTGGCAGTAGGTAATGACGGTTTAATGGAGTTTGGCTCACGTCGTGCTCAAGAAACTGATGCAGCTATTTGGGGAACTCGTGCAGCATATATCGGTGGTTTTGACGCTACTAGTAATGTTAGAGCAGGAAAGTTATTTAACATTCCTGTTGCAGGAACACATGCGCACTCTTTAGTTGAAGCATTTAATAATGAATATGATGCCTTTAAAGCATATGCGGAAACACATAAAAATTGTGTCTTTTTAGTTGATACTTATGACACTTTGCGAAGCGGCGTTCCAACTGCAATTAAAGTTGCTAAAGAAATGGGCGATAAGATTAACTTCCAAGGTGTTCGTATTGACTCGGGAGATATGGCATATATTTCTAAAAAAGTGCGCAAGCAATTAGATGATGCTGGCTTCCCTGATGCAAAGATTTATGCTTCAAATGACTTGGATGAAAAGACTATTCAAAACCTTAAGATGCAAGGCGCAAAAATTGATGTTTGGGGAATTGGTACTAAATTAATTACCGCTTTTGATCAACCAGCTTTAGGTGGAGTGTACAAGTTAGTTGCTATTGAAGATAAGGATGGCAATATGCGTGATACTTTGAAGATTTCTTCAAATGCGGAAAAAGTATCTACTCCAGGTAAAAAGCAAGTTTGGAGAATTCAAGCTAACTCTGAAAAGAAAAATGAAGGTGATTGGGTATCACGCTATGATGAAGACCCAAGAAAGTTCGATGCTCTTTTCATGTTCCACCCTCAATATACTTATATCAATAAGGTTGTTACCGACTATACTGCTCGTCCGTTATTGCACGAAATCTTCCATGAAGGTAAGTTAGTTTATCAAGAACCTACTCTAAAAGAAACGAAAGAGTTTGCAGCAAATAACCTCGATGGTTTATGGGATGAATACAAGCGTAGCTTGAATCCACAAGACTACCCAGTCGATTTATCGCAAAAATTATATGACAACAAGGTAAACTTGATTAATAATATTCGCAGCCGAATTGTGAAAAGAGGATATTAGAATGCGTCCATTACAAGAAAAAATTATTGCTTATGAACATGTATTACCAGAAATTGATCCTAAAAAAGAAATTCGTAAATCAATTGATTTTCTAAAAGAATATTTAAAAGAAAACCCATTTTTAAAGAGCTATGTTTTGGGGATTTCTGGTGGTCAAGATTCAACTTTAACTGGTAAGCTTTGCCAAATGGCAATTGAAGAAATGCGTGAAGAAACTGGCGATAATTCTTACCAATTTATCGCTGTTCGTCTTCCTTATGGCGTTCAAGCTGATGCAAGCGACGCTGCAGATGCAATTGCTTTTCAAAAGCCTGATCAAGATTTAATCGTAAATATTAAAGAACCAGTTGATGCAATGGTCAAAGTAGTTGAAGCAACTGGTCAAAAGATTACTGATTTTAATAAGGGTAATATTAAGGCGCGTCAAAGAATGGTTGTTCAATATGCAATTGCTGGTGCAAATAATGGGGCAGTTGTCGGAACTGACCATGCTGCAGAGAACTTCTCTGGCTTTTACACTAAGTACGGCGATGGTGCAGCTGATCTTACTCCGCTTTTCCGCTTAGATAAGCGTCAAGGAAAGGCGATGCTTAAAGAGCTTGGTTGTCCTAAACATCTGTATGAAAAGGCACCTACTGCTGATTTAGAAGAAGAAAAACCAGATTTACCAGATGAAGTAGCTTTAGGCGTAACTTACAAGGAAGTTGACGATTACTTAGAAGGTAAAGAAGTAAGCGATAAAGCTGCTGAACAAATTGAAAAGTTATGGAAGAAGAGTGAGCATAAGCGTCACTTGCCAGTAACTATTTTTGATGATTTTTATAAAAAGAACTAAACTTGTGTCGGACTCGTTAGTTTAATATAATAAACTTGCATAAGAGAGTAACGGCAATTTATTGCGATAAGTTCAACAACCGGGATGAATGTCTCTGGGCTTATCTTAATTAGTGAGACTTATGACGATGGGTTCGTTATAAGTCTTTTTTAGTTATTGGAGGGATTGGCTTTGAAAGAGAAGTACTATGCTCAAGATATTTCTCAAATCGAGAAAGAACTACATACATCACTAGATAATGGGCTGTCTGATGATGAAGCTAAGAAACGATTAGCTTCAGAGGGGCCTAATTCTTTAGCATCAAAGAAAAAACGCAGTATGTTCATGCGCTTCATTGATCAATTTAAGGATTTTATGATCATTGTCTTGATTGTAGCCGCAGTTTTATCAGGAGTTGTGGCAAATGAGTGGACGGATGCAGCAATTATTATGATTGTTGTCTTGCTAAATGCAATTTTAGGCGTAATTCAAGAAGCCAGATCAGAAGCCGCAATTGATGCCTTGAAAGAAATGTCGACGCCGAATGCACATGTAAGACGCGGAGGAGCAATTCTAGAGATTCCAAGTACTGACATTGTGCCGGGTGATGTTGTGCTACTTGAAGCAGGAGACGTTGTTCCTGCTGATATGCGTTTAGCTAAGACAGCTAGTTTAAAGGTTGAAGAGTCTGCTTTGACTGGTGAATCAGTTCCGGTTGAAAAAGATAGCGACATCTTAAAAGCTGATGATGTAGCTTTAGGTGACCGCGTTAATATGGCTTATGCCAATACTAATGTAACTTATGGCCGAGCAGAAGGTATTGTAGTTGGAACTGGAATGAAGACTGAAGTCGGTAAAATTGCGACAATGTTAAACAATGCCGATGAAACAGCTACTCCATTAAAGGAAAACTTAAATCAACTTGGTAAGACATTAACCATCATGATTTTAGCAATTTGTGTAATTGTCTTTGTCGTGGGGATGTTTACCAAGCAAGGAAGCGAGCCAACTAATAAGTTAATTATTGACATGTTCTTAGTTGCTGTTTCCTTAGCTGTTGCTGCAATTCCAGAAGGTTTACCGGCAATTGTAACGATTATTTTAGCTCTTGGCACGCAAACGATGGCTAAGCATAGGGCGATTGTTAGAAAGCTACCTGCTGTTGAAACTTTAGGTGCAACAGATATTATTTGTTCTGATAAAACCGGTACTTTAACGCAAAATCAAATGACTGTTGAAAAAGTTTACTATGATGGTGAACTTCATAATGATGAAGAGGCAGTTAAGGTAGATAATCCAGCTATGATGGCCATGATTTTGGCTAACGACACTAAAATTGAAGATGGTGGACGGCTTTTAGGAGATCCAACTGAAACAGCTTTGATTCAATATGCTTTTGATCAAAACGTCAAAGTTGAAGATTTACTCAAGAAAGATAGCCGTGTTCAAGAAGTTCCTTTTGATTCAGAGAGAAAATTAATGTCGACGGTTAACCATTATGGTGATAAATTCTTTGTTGCTGTGAAGGGTGCACCTGACGAATTATTAAAACGTGTAACTAAGATCGAAAAAAAGGGTCAAGTAACGCCAGTTTCTGACAGTGAAAAGGAAAACATCTTAGCTTCTAACAAGAATATGGCTGAACAAGCCTTACGTGTTTTGGGACTGGCTTACAAGATTGTGGATAAGGCTTATGACGATCCAACTACTAATAACGTTGAGCAAGATTTAATTTTTGCTGGTTTAGTCGGAATGATCGATCCAGAAAGACCAGAGGCTAAAGCCGCTGTCGCAGAAGCCAAGAGTGCTGGTATTAGAACAGTTATGATTACTGGTGACCACCAAATCACTGCTGCTGCAATTGCTTCTCGTTTAGGTATATTAGAAACAGGTTCAGACAAAGATAAGTCCGTAATTACAGGTGCTGAACTTGATAAATTGTCAGATGATTACTTTAACAAGCACGTTCAAGACTATAGCGTTTATGCTCGTGTATCTCCTGAAAATAAGGTTAGAATTGTTAAAGCTTGGCAGGCAAATAATAAGATCGTTGCAATGACTGGGGACGGGGTAAATGACGCACCTAGTCTAAAGCAGGCTGATATTGGTATTGGTATGGGAATTACTGGTACTGAAGTATCAAAGGGTGCAGCAGATATGGTATTAGCCGATGATAACTTTGCGACAATCGTTGAAGCAATCAAGCAAGGACGTAAGGTATTTGCTAATATTCAAAAGGCGATCCTTTATCTAATGAGTTGTAACGTTGGTGAAGTTTTGACAGTCTTTATGATGACGATGCTTGGTTGGGATATCTTAATGCCAGTGCAATTGTTGTGGATTAACTTAGTCACTGATACTTTACCAGCAATTGCCTTGGGTGTTGAACCAGTTGAGCCAGGAATTATGAAGAAGAAACCACGTGGTAGAAAGTCAAACTTCTTTAGTGGCGGTGTTGCAAGTTCGATTATTTACCAAGGTATTTTAGAAGGTATTTTAGTTTTAGGTGCATATCAGTTTGGTTTACATGTCGGACCTCACGTTGGAAACGCAGCTATGCAACATGCAGATGCTTTAACTATGGCCTTCCTTACTTTAGGCTTAATTCAGTTGTTCCATGCCTTTAACTCTAAATTTATTCACAAGTCAATCTTTAGAGGGCAAACATTTGAAAATAAGTGGTTCAACGGAGCAATTATTATTTCTGCTTTAGTTATGGCTGCAGTAGAAATTCCGTTTTTAACTAAGATTTTTGATGTGACTGAATTAGATGGGATGCAATGGTTGGTTGTAATTATTGCAGGACTTTTGATGATTATCATTGTTGAAATCGTTAAATTCTTTGAAAGACGGACTGCTAGAAAATAATAAATATCATCTTCTAGCAGGTAGAATAAAAAATATGCATGAAAAAAGACAGCTAGTTTAAATTTTCTAGCTGCCTTTTTTTACAAATTAGAATATCCGTTCTAATTGCTTGTCGTGCAGATCATAATGATGATTAAACATTTGCATAATTTTAGGTGGAATATGATGATCTATTTCAATTACTGTTAATGGAGAATCTAAGAACACTTCATGAATCTGATTAGCTGTGGTGGGATCAAGCGAAGCTGTCCCTTCGTCAACAATTAAAAAATCTCTTTCATATAGAAAAGCTCGTGCCAATTCTATTCGTTTCTTTTCACCGCCAGATAAGTTATTTCCATTTTCTTCTATAATCGTATTTAAGCCATACCGATTAACATATGGCAATAGTCCAGCCTTTTTGATAGCTTCTGTAATTTTGAAATCATCAAACTTTTTACCTAATGTTAGGTTGAAAAGTAAAGTATCATTAAATATTTGAGAAGTCTGTTGTACCTCACTAAATGTATAATTTTGATTGGTCATCCCATTGACGAGCACGTTTCCTTTAGTAGGTTTTAGTTGACCAGTTAAAAGATTAAGAAGGGTAGACTTTCCTTGACCAGACTTACCAGTAAGTAATAATTTATCACCTCTTTTAATTTTTAAGTTGATTTTGTCTAGTACTAATTCTCCTGGCTTATATCCAAAGCTAATATTGTTAAGGGTTAAGGTATTTAGGTTAGAATTAGGAATATTTTTGTCAAATTCTTCTGGTTTAAAAGAAAGTAGCTTATCTATCATAGGTTTGGCTGATGACATTTGATTACGGCAGCTATTAATACTGTAAAAACTGTTAATAATCCAAGTACTGGAGTATTGGACAGCTACAAATGAGGCTAGAGTAAGCATCCCTTTGATGACCATAATTATTCCTATTCCAATAGGTAAAAAGTCAAAAGAATAAACGAATATATTAACCCAAAAATTGCTTTTAGCAATTGTATTATCACGTAATCTCTTATTTTCAGTAGATTGAGTAATAATTTTTTGCCCTTTTTTAATAAAGGTATCTAATGCATTGTAATTTAAAACTGTCCTAATATTCTTTAAAAAATCGGACATAAATGTTATGTAAGTTCCAGTAGAAGTACTCCAATTATTTGACTGCTGGGCTGTTTTCTTGCTAAAAAACTTAGGGATAATACTTGAAAAAATAGCGAATGAAATAAAAACTAAAGTTAATAAAAAACTATTGCCAACTGCAACTATTGAAGTACCGACAATTGTTACAATCATTGAAATTAATTGAAAAAGTTGCTTCAAATAGTTCTCTTCTATTAAGTTAAGATCATTTGAAAGAAAAGAAATTTGCTTTGATACATTGTTTTCACTGATTTCAATAAAGTTGCTTTTCATTAGAAATTCACGCAAGTTTTGATTAAAACAAGCGATATTTCTGTTAAGTATCCGTGTATTCAAATACTTAATAATGACCAAAAGAATTTGGGCAATAGTAATAACTGCTACCATCCTGATAGTATTAGGAATATTTTTTTCAGTAATTAAAGAGAATATTTCTGAATATGACCAAGTTCCAAAAGGCAATTCTAAGCCACTCAAGCATGAAAGCAAGATGCTTAAGGCAAAATATTTTTTGTTGATAAACTTCTTCATTGTTACTCCTCTTTTCATTTAAGATGAGATAAATGATAAGGTATTTGCGTAATGAAGAGGATTTTTTTTGCATAATTGATCAGCGAGTTGCGTATATGCAGTTTATTGTGGCAAGATATTTATTGTTTTACTTAAGTTACTTTTCTTTAAAATAGTAATAATGGGCTTTAATTGTTCTTTTTGATTTGTAAAGTAACAATGATAGTAATAACCTATAATTTTCTCAATACCTAATTCGGGATATTCTGTTAATTGAGTTAATAGTTGAATAGCTTTATTAGTTGAACTAATATTTCTGTTTTGGGATGCTGAATATAAATAGTTGATACAGAAAGATGCAACGCTTTCTTGAATTTTTAGAGTTTGTTTACCAAGATTGTTTTGATATTTCTGATAAATTTGATTTAAAGAGAAAGGTAAGTCAAAGGGATCAAGAACTTCAATAAAGGTAGCTAATATCAGAATTTTGTGAGAATCATTGAGCCAATGAGTACCTGAAAAGACTTTTTGTATAATTTTATCTTTGTTTTTAGGAAATTTATGACGACCTGATTGTAGAGTATTGAGAATAAGTTGAGCTTGTAATTTAAGTAAATCATCATTAGATGTATTAATTTGAGTATAGATTTCCTTTGCTTTATCAAGATTTCGATCATAGTAAGCAGATAATAATTGCTCACTAAGTTTTTCATCTTGGTCGTTTACGTTGTTTTGATCGAGGGATGAGAAAAAATCTGAATAACGTATTTTATTTTGACTCAACAGTTTTAGCAGGTCATTTGCTGAAATTTCATGTAGATTACGTTCTATTTTCGAGTAATGCGCTGGAGAAAGGATATTTTGAGTGAATTCTTTTTGAGTTAGTCCTGCGTTAGTACGATATTGTTTTAATGCTTCGCCAATATTCATGTTGTAATCTCCAATCTATAAAAGTCTATCTAGTTATGAATTATATGAAATTTTAAATGGAAAATATAGAAATAAAAATGGAATGAGATAGTGGAAGAAGATAAAGTTTTATCAAATAATCAAAAAAAGCTTGAGTTTACTCAAGCTTTTTTTATACCCTTAGTAATGAGTATATAATTGACAAATGTTTAAGATTTGTCAATAAATCCATTTACTGAGGAACATCTAAATGAAAAGTTTATTTTTTCGCTTGTACTTATGGGGAATAAGCTTACTTGCAAGTCTTCGCCCAATTAAAGAAAAGAATATTGTTATCTTGAATGGCTCAGGCAGATCTGGCTCAAACGGCTATTTATTTTATAAATACATTAAGGCTAATCATCCAGACTACAACATTACCTTAGTTGAACCTTGGCCATCTTCTCACTTATCCTGGGAAACCTGGAAGAAAATTGGTGCAGCTAAATATGTGATTACTACTCATCAACCTTTTAAAGCACGTTCTGCTCAAGTTAATATTCAGTTCTGGCATGGCGTACCTTTAAAACGTATGGGCTTTATGGCTCACAATACACACTATCGTGATAATAAGCGTAACCAAAAGCTATGGCATAAAAATGCAGACCTGGTAGCTTCAAGCTCTGATCTCTACGAAAGTTTAATGAGTGCCTGTATGGCAATTGAAGGTAAAAAATATCAAAAGCTTGGTTTCCCTAGAATTGATTACATTAATCATCCAGCAATCTCTAAGGAAAAATTATTAGTAGATTTATTTAAAACTAGGGATGATCAAGCTCAAATAGGAATCTACATGCCAACTTTTCGTTATGAGCTTGAAGATCCATTGGTTATGGAAAAAATAAAGCAAGGAAATTATTTTGCTTTTCAAGATTTTGATCCTTATAAATTAAATGATGCATTAAAAGCAAAGCATCAGTATTTAATCGTGAAGCTTCATCCTTATGAAATGCGGATGTTTGAAGACTTTAACAGTCAATTTTCAAACATCGCCTTCTTAAATAATGATTATTTATTTAAAAATGATCTCGACTTATACGAGCTGCTTGGAAATACTGATTTCTTAATTACTGATTTTTCATCAATTTATTTTGATTATTTGTACTTAGATAAGCCAATTATTTTTATTACCAATTATTTAAAACAGTACGAAAAAGTACGTGGTTTATTATTGAGTCCATACGAGGATGTTACACCCGGTCCGTGTGTTAATTCACAAGAGGAATTTTTACAAGTTTTGAGGCATCCTGATGATCATCAATACAAAAATCAACGTTTTTATTGGCGTGAGTTAATTGATGAAGTTGATAATCTTGATTCTTGCGAGCCTATCTTCAATTACATGACAAAGAAATTTTAGAGGAAAAAGTAGTGAAGCGAACTTTTCTTAATATTTTATATAATGCGGTCTATCAAATCTTTCTAGTTTTAGTGCCGCTAATTACAGTTCCATATTTATCTCGTGTTTTAGGACCTAAGACTTATGGTATTTATGGTAGTGTAAATAATACTGTGCAATTTCTAATGGTATTTTGCACCTTGTCAGTTTCCTATATTGGAATTCGAACTGTTTCTCGAACCAGAACTTATGGTACGCCTCAGGAATTGACAGAAGCTTTCTGGGGATTATGGTATTTCCAAGCAATTGCTGGTTTGGTGACTATTTTAATTACTTTACTGATTACCAATATTTTTCATATTCAATACTGGAACTACTTAATCTTAATGATTCCATATTTGATTTCTGCCCAGGTCGATATTTCTTGGTTCTTTCAAGGTTTAGCTGATTTTGGTCGGGTAGTGTTAAAAAATACTGCTGTTAAGTTAGCTAGTGTGGTTTTGATTTTATTATTAATTAAGTCACCAGCTGATCTTTGGAAGTATTTTTTAATTATGTCAGTTTCGACAATGCTTGGATCTTTTGTCTTTTGGCTTGACATTCATCGCTATGTAGGAAAACCAGTCAATCGTTTTTACAAATATAAGACAACGATTGTTTCAATCATTACCTTAATGATTCCGCAGATAGCAACGCAGATTTATACCTCGCTTGATAAGCCAATCCTAGGTTTTTTTAGCAATTCAACACAAGTTGCCTTTTATGATAATTCGCAGCGAATTTCTAATATGATCTTAGGAGTAATTACTAGTATTTCTTTAGTCATCATGCCGAAGATGGCTAGCGAAGAAAAAGAAACGCAGAAAATTGTCTTAAAAAAGTCGCTTGAAGCAACGACGATGCTTGGAACCTTATTCGCAGTCATTATTATGGCTAATACTAAGCAATTTGTGCCATTCTTCTTTGGTAAGAAATTTATTCCAATGACGCCTTTGATGTTCTTTTTTGCCTTAACGATCATCATGATTCCGATGGGGGGAGTATTTGCTAATCAGTTTGCGCTGGCTAACAGAAGAGATAAGGAATACGCCATTCCAGTTGTGATTGGGGCGCTTATCGAAGTTGTCTTAGCAGCGCTACTTGATCGACCATATGGAGCTAGTGGAGCAACAGTCGCAATTCTAATTACGGAATTTGTAGTTCTAATTTTGCGGCTTTGGATTGTGAGAGATGATTATAGTTTTAAAAATGCATTTAGCGACGTGCCAAAGTATTTCTTAATTGGAATAATTACGTTAATTGCAGGGATGCTTATGCCTAACCTAATTAGTTCAAGTTTTTTGAACATGGCAGTTAAATCAATTTTGATGTTAATTATTTATGCTGGAATTATGTTTATGATGAAGTTAGACTTTAATCAAGATATCATGGACTTTATAACTCGCTTTCTTAGAAAGGTAAAAAGATGATTCCTAAAAAAATTCATTACGTCTGGGTAGGACATAACCCCAAGTCGCCATTAATTAAAGAGTGTCTTACGACTTGGAAAAAGAAGTTGCCTGACTATGAAATTATTGAGTGGAATGAAAGTAATTTTGATATGCATGAGAATCGCTATCTTGAAGAAGCTTATCGGGCTAAAAAATGGGCCTTTGTGTCTGACTATATTCGCGCTCGTGCTATTTATGAACAGGGCGGAATCTATTTAGATACAGATGTTAGAGTTCTTAAAAAGCTAGATCCACTTTTAAAGAATCAGGCGTTTATTGGTTTTGAAAATAATGACTACTTGTCAGCTGCTATTTTTGGTGCAGAGGCCTATCATCCATTCATAAAAGATATTCTTGATTATTATCAAGACAAAGAGTTTACTTTTGACAAAAATAATCAAATGGCGGGCGTGAATAGTTTGTCAGTAACTGATATTTTGAAAGAAAAGTATGGGCTAAAAACAGGTAACTGCGAGCAGCTTTTAAAAGATGGCGTTCATGTTTATCCAGATGGCTTTTTGTGTAATCCAAGTAAAGATTCATACTCTATTCACTTATTTACTGGTACTTGGATTGATGGGCAGCAGTCAGTAAAGCAAAAAATTGTGACCGGTCTAAAGAGAAGAATATCCTCTCCAAGACAGGCTAGTTTATATCAAAAATTAATTCGAAAATAATGAATCAAACAGAATTACAAAAATTAGTAGAAGAAATTTCATTAAAATATTTTTACCTTCCTTTCAGGCATGAAGTTAAGATTAATAATCGCATGACGACAACTGGAGGAAGATATTTTCTAAATGACCATCATATTGATATTAATGGTCATTTTTTAGATGAAAAATATCGCTCAGACTTAGTGGGAATAATTAAGCATGAGTTGACGCATTATCATTTACACTTAGCGGGACTAGGCTATCAGCACCGCAATCGTGATTTTAAGAACTTATTAGCTCGTGTTGGTGGTAGTCGTTATACACCTGACATTGGGTTAAGACGCAGGCAAGTTAAAAACTATCTTTATGAATGTGAAGACTGCCATTTTCAATATCCTCGTGTTCGTAAAGTAAATACAAGAAAATATCGCTGCGGCAGATGTGGTGGTAGACTAAAATTAGTTAGAAGAAATAAGTAAAAAAACAAATTTCCATTTGCTAAAAGAAAAATTATTTGGTATATTAGTTAAGTACCGCGGGCGTGGCGGAATGGCAGACGCGCAAGACTAAGGATCTTGTGATCGCTTTTAGATCGTGGAAGTTCGAGTCTTCTCGCCCGCACCACTAAGAAAAGGAAGTCGCAAATGCGGCTTCCTTTTTTGTTAAAGATATACTTGATAAAAGTAGGAAAGACTATGATTAATAAGAAGACTTTTAGAATTGCTATTAGTGCTATTTTTGTTGCAATTATTTTAGTTCAGACTTTTGTTCCTTACATCGGCTACATTAGAATTCTGCCGGGATTGCCTTCAATTACAACTATTCCTTTGACCGTGGCTTTAGCTGGTTGCTTAATGGGACCTGGGTTCGGTACGTCGATTGGCTTATTTTGGGGCTTATTAAGTTTATTTATTGCTTATACGCAACCTGGCGATATTGTCAGCATGTTGTTGTTTCGAAATATCTTTATTGCGTTAGTTCCGCGGGCAGCAGCTGGCTTTATTGCTGGAATGATTGGTCAAGCTGCAAAAGATGAATCAAAACTTCAGAAGACCGTTGTTTATACAATTGCAGGCTTATGTACGTCACTTGCTAATACTTTACTGGTGATTAGTATTACTAGTTTATGGTTTATGAATAATCCAGCTGCCTTGCTTCAAAGCCTAGGCCAAACTCAAAATTCAGCTCCTTTAATTGCAATTTTATTAAGTGTTTTAGGTGTTAATGGTGTTGTAGAAGCAATCTTTACTGCTATCCTTACGCCAGCAATTGCGATGCCTTTGAAGCAAGTAATGAAAAGGAAGATGAGTTAAAATGCCGCGTAGACGCCGCCAAAAAAATATTCAATATGTAATTGCAAGAGCCTTTGCTATTTGCTTTACTTTGGTAGTAATTTTATCAGGCTTTTTGTACTGGCGTCACGAGGTCGCGGTTAATGAACAATTAAGGCAAGCGCAGTTAGAAAAGGAACGCGCTCTTCAAAGTAAAGAAAGGTTTATTAAAGTAGTAGCTCCAATTGCTCAAAGAGCAGATAAGCCTTATGGTTTATTTCCAAGTGTTACCATTGCGCAAGCATGCTTAGAAAGTAATTTTGGTCAAAGTGAGCTTTCAAAAAAATATTATAATTTGTTCGGTGTCAAGGGAACCGATCCTAATACTAGCCGAGAGCTGACGACTTCGGAATTTGTTAATGATCACTGGGAAACTGTAACTGGTCGTTTTCAAGTTTATAATTCTTATGAAGAATCTATTCAGGCACATACGCGGTTATTTGTGAATGGAACTAGCTGGAATAAAGATCAATATCAGCATGTTTTAGCTGCAAAAGATTATGCAAGTCAAGCGCAAGCTTTAGAGACGGATGGTTATGCGACTGATCCAGGTTATGCTAAAAAGCTAATTGATTTAATTAAAGAGTTCAATTTAACGCAATATGATTAATTCCGAAACGATGATAGTTAAGGTAAAAGCTATCGTCGTTTTTTGTTATAATAGACAGGTCTATTTTAGTGTTTAAGTTATCAGGAAAGAGAGAAGCAATGAGCGAAGAAACAATTCTTGCAGGATTAAATCCGCAGCAGAAAAAAGCTGTGCAGTGTACTGAAGGTCCACTTTTAGTAGTTGCTGGAGCTGGTAGTGGAAAAACATCAGTTTTAACACGTCGAATTGCCTATTTAATTGAAGAAAAGGGCGTTGCGCCATGGAATGTTTTAGCCATTACTTTTACTAATAAGGCTGCAACTGAAATGAAAGAACGTGTCCAAAAGCTTTTAGGGCCAGCTGCTGATAGTGTTTGGATGTCAACTTTTCACGCTTTATGTGTGAGAATCTTACGCCGAGATGCAGAAAAAATCGGCTATTCTAATAACTTTTCAATTGCTGATTCAGCAGAACAGTTAACTTTAATTAAGCGAATTGAAAAGGATCTTAATATTAATCCTAAGATGTATGATCCTAAGGCTATTTTAGGTGCTATTTCTAACGGCAAAAATGACTTACTTACGCCAAAAGATTTCAAAGAACAAGCAGCTAGTCCTTTTGAAAAAGTAACAGCGCAAGTTTATGCAGAATATCAGCACCGCTTAAAGCGAGATCAAATTATGGACTTTGATGATTTGATTATGCAAACGCTAGTCTTGTTTAAGAAAGATAAAGAAACGCTTCATTATTACCAAAATAAGTTCCGCTATATTTTAGTTGACGAGTATCAGGATACAAACGAAGCTCAATATCAACTTTGTGTGGCACTAGCTGCTCAATATAAAAATATTTGCGTTGTTGGGGATGCAGATCAGTCGATCTACGGTTGGCGCGGTGCTAACATGGAAAATATTCTTAATTTTGAGCATGACTATCAAGATGATGAAGTTAATACGATTAAACTTGAACAAAATTATCGTTCAACTGGTCATATCTTAGATGCTGCTAATTCAGTTATTAAGAATAATCAAAATCGTAAACCTAAGAAACTTTGGACTGATAAGGGCGACGGCGATAAGATCAACTATTATCGTGCTCAAAGTGGTAACGATGAGGCACTCTTTATTGTTTCAAAGATCAACGAAGAAATAAAAGAGCATCACAGAGACTACAAGGATTTTGCAGTTCTTTACCGTACAAATGCCCAATCTCGTAACGTCGAAGAAGCTTTAGTTAAATCAAACATTCCTTACCGAATTGTTGGCGGTCATAAATTCTATGATCGAAAAGAAATTAAAGATATTTTGGCCTACTTGAAGGTTGTAGCAAACCCTGCTGATTCGATGAGTTTTAATCGAATTATCAATGTACCAAAGCGGGGATTAGGTCCAACAACGATGGCTAAGTTTAATGGCTTTGCTAATGACAATGATTTCACAGTTGAAGAAACATTTAAGAACTTAAGCTTAGCACCAATTACAGGACGTCCAGCTAAGACTTTAGCAACTTTTGGGACTGCCCTAAAAGATGCAATTGAGTACAGTAAGACGCATAGCGTAACTGGTTTAACTGAAAAATTATTAGCTGACTTTGGCTATAAAGAAGCCCTAGAAAATGAACATACAATTGAAGCTGATACCAGATTAGAAAACTTGAACGAATTCTTAACTGTTACTAAGCGTTTTGATGATAATTATGAGCCAGAAGATGAAGATTCGACTGCCTTAGGTGATTTTCTTTCAGAAATTTCACTCTTAAGCGATCAAGATGATTTAGAAAATCAAGATAATCAAGTAGCTTTAATGACGCTTCATGCAGCTAAAGGATTAGAGTTTCCAGTTGTCTTTTTAGTTGGCATGGAAGAAGGTCTATTCCCGCTTTCAAGAGCGGCAAGCGATCCAAGTGAACTTGAAGAAGAGCGTCGTTTAGCCTATGTAGGTATTACGCGTGCTGAAAAGAAACTTTATATCACGAATGCCTTTTCTAGAACAATGTATGGTCGTCCGCAAAATAATCAGCCATCTCGTTTTATTGATGAAATTGAAGATAAGGATCTAGAATTTGTTAATCCAGTTCAATCTAATTCTTCAATGTCGATTCCTTTTGCTAAAAGTAGTGAACGTGCAACTTCTCAAGTTTATCGTCCCAAAACTAGAATTGAAACAGCTAAGAAGGCTAGTGGTGCAGTTGGCGCAGATAAGAAGACCTGGAATGTTGGCGATCAAGTTTCTCATAAGGCTTGGGGAAAGGGTGTTGTCGTCAAAGTTAACGGCAGCGGAGAAGATATGGAATTAGATATTGCTTTTGCTAGTCAAGGAGTAAAGCGCCTTTTAGCTGCCTTTGCACCAATTAAAAAGATATAATGAGATTGAAGTAGTTTGGTTTAGATAAGGACTGAAATAATGGCAGTTTTAACTCACAATCAGGCTTCTCAGAAAGTCGATGAATTAAGAAAAAAGCTCGATGAATGGGCAGAAGATTATTACGCAAAAGACGCACCAATAGTTGAAGACGCAGTTTATGACAAGGCTTATCAAGAACTAGTAGAATTAGAAAAGCAGTTTCCTGACTTAGTAACATCTGACTCAATTACGCAGCGAGTTGGTGGCGAAATTAAGAGTGATCTTTCTAAAGTGGAACATCCTATTCCAATGCTCTCAATGGGGGATGTTTTCTCAAAAGATGAGCTTAAAGAATTTGATGACAGAATTACAAAGCTAGTTGGACATCCTGTGGCTTACAACGTTGAATTAAAAATTGATGGCTTATCTTTATCGCTAGAATATACAGCTGGTAAATTAACACGCGCATCTACTAGAGGAAACGGTCGTGTTGGTGAAGATGTGACAGCTAATGCCAAGTTCATTAAGGATATCCCACAAACTTTGCCTGAGCCTTTAACAACTGAGGTTCGTGGTGAATGCTATATGGAAAAAGAAGCATTTGCCAAGCTAAATGCGGAACGCGATGAAAAAGGCGAGCAAGTATTTGCTAATCCTAGAAATGCAGCAGCTGGGTCTTTGAGACAATTAGATGCGCGGATTACTAAAAAGAGAAATTTAAGTACTTTTATTTATACTTGGGTTAATCCACCAAGAAACATTACTAGTCAGCACCAGGCAATTGATGAAATGAATCGCTTAGGCTTTCACACTAATCAAACTGGTCGTCGTCTAGAATCAATGGATGAAGTATTTAAGTTTATTGATGAATATACTGCTAAGCGTAACGATTTAAGCTATGGTATCGATGGAATCGTTTTAAAAGTTGACGATTTGAGCTTACAAAATGAATTAGGAAATACCGTCAAGGTACCGCGTTGGGAAATTGCCTATAAGTTTCCTCCTGAAGAACAAGAAACGATAGTTAAAGAGATCGAATGGACAGTTGGCCGAACTGGAGTAGTCACGCCGACTGCGGTGATGAATCCCGTTCAGCTTGCTGGTACTGTTGTTTCACGTGCTTCTTTGCATAATCCTGATTACCTAAGAGAAAAGGGAGTACGGATTGGCGATACAGTTAAATTGCACAAGGCTGGGGATATTATTCCAGAAATTTCTAGTGTCGTTTTAAATAAAAGACCTAAAGATAGTGAGCCTTATGAGATTCCTAATAAATGTCCATCTTGTGGGCAAGACTTGGTTCACTTGCAAGATGAAGTGGCTCTCCGCTGCATCAATCCAATGTGTCCAGCTCAAGTTGAAGAAGGAATTATTCACTTTGCTTCACGCGGCGCGATGAACATTATGGGACTTGGTCCAAGAATCGTAAAACAGCTAATTGATAAAAAATTTGTCAACGATGTAGCTGACTTGTATCATTTAACTAATGAGCAATTAAGTCAGTTAGATCATTTTAAAGATAAGTCAATTACTAATTTGTTAACTTCAATTGAGAATAGTAAGCAAAATTCAGCTGAATTATTACTATTTGGTCTTGGAATTGATCACGTTGGTGCTAAAGCTGCTAGATTAATTTTGGAAAAATATAAAAATTTGGAAAAGGTTAGTCAATTAACAGTGCCAGAATTAATAAGTATCGATACAATAGGAGAGACGATTGCGGAATCGTTAACAGCATATTTTAATCAGCCGAGTGCGCAAAAGTTGTTGCAAGAGTTGCGTGACAGTGGATTAAATATGGAATATTTAGGAACAGTTGAAGAAGAAGCACCAGATAATTTCTTTAAAGAAAAGACTGTTGTTTTAACTGGAAAGTTATCAGACTTTACTCGAAGTGAATTTACTAAGAAACTTCAAGATCTTGGAGCTAAAGTGACTGGATCAGTATCTAAGAAGACAGATTATCTGATCTATGGTGCAGATGCCGGCTCTAAGAAAGATAAGGCTGAGAAACTTCAAGTTCCAATGTTAACTGAACAAGAAGCAATTGCAAAAATTGAAAAATAAAGAAATAAGAAGGAAAAATAAATTGAAAAGATTTTTGCAAATAGCACTGCTAGTGGCAACTGGTTTGAGCTTAAGTGCATGTGGCAATTTAAAAAATTCCGATCTTGCCAATAATCCCACAACTTCGACAACCAAGAAGAAAAGCTATCAAACGACTAGTACAAGTAAGAATGGTTATAATGTCCTCTTAAAAGATGGTGAATATGTAACTAGTCCAATTGAAGGTACAACTGAAAATACTAGTGATAATAATGTTGACGGTCGTGCTTTAGAATCTGGATTAATAAATTTATCCCAAAATACTTTTTCAAGTAGTAAGTATGTTTTCCAAGAAGGGCAAAAGATTTCTGTTGCAGATGCGACTGATTGGCTAGGAAGAAAGTCTAAGAGCAATGCAGATGGTTTAAATGCGGAAAAGAGTACTAAGAAAGATTCTTATAATCCAGTCATTTTAGACCAAATTTTGGAACAAGATTTTTTGACTAAATCTAATTCTAGTTACAAAATGGGTGGTATGAGTGTAGGCTTAGCCCTTAACTCAGTTGATTACTATCAAAAAGTTAAAGATGGTCCACAATATCATAAGGATATTTCTCGCGCAGAGCAGGAGACTTTTGGTAAGGAAGCAGCTAACAAGTTGGTTTCTTACTTGCGTAAAAAGAAGGGATTAAAGGATATCCCGATTCTAGTTGGACTATTTAGTAAGACTAGTAAAGATTCCCTAGTTGGCGGAAATTACTTTGCATATGGAATTGCTAATGCAAATAGTAGTAAAATAAATGATTGGAAAACAGTCAATAATCGTAGTCAAGTACTACCGACTGTTGGAAGCGAAAAAGCAATTAATTCTACTGATGCAGCTTCATTTAGTGATTTTAAGGCTGCTATTCAAGGATACTTCCCTAATATTAGTGGGGTAACAGCAACTGTTCGCTATCAAAATAAAACTTTGACGCAAATGAACATTACTGTAACTACGCAATTCTTTGGCTATGCACAGATCGAGAGTTTCTCAAGACTTGTGCTTTCAGCTGCTAAGAAGTACTTACCTAAAGATGCACCAATAGAAATTAAGATTAATTCTGTTAATGATACGCAGGCATTAATTGCTAAGAATTCCGCAGACGATAGTTATTATGTCCACGTCTTTGGCGGTGAATAGGAGGCAAACGGTGAAAATTACAAAAGATGAAATCAATCACGTTGCAACACTATCTCGACTTGAGTTTGGTGAAGACGAAATTGATAAGTTTACTGAACAAATGGGTGACATTATCAATATGGCACATCAATTAGCCGAAGTTGATACTGAAGGAGTTCCTGAAACTGTTCAAGTTGTTGATCGAGAGACTGACTTTAGAGAAGACAAGCCTGAACATTGGGAAAGTCGCGCAGAATTAATGAAGAATGTTCCTGAAAAAGCTGATGGCTTCATTAAGGTGCCAGTAATTATTGATAAGGATGATAATGAATAATGAATTACTTAAATGAAAACATTGACTCATTAAATAAAAAATTACAAGATGGCGAAATAACAGCTGAAGACTTAGCTAAGGAAACAGTTAAAAATATTAAAGAAACAGACAAAAAAATTAATGCCTGGATTACTGTTGACGATGACGCAAAGCCAGCAGAAGATTTAGATTTTGCTAAAAATAAATTGGCTGGTATCCCAATTGCAATTAAGGATAACATCATTACTAATGGTATGAAGACTACTGCAGCTAGCCATATTCTTTACAATTACATGCCAGTTTATGATGCCACTGTAATTAGCAAGTTAAAGAAAGCTCAAGCAACCTTTGTTGGTAAGACTAACATGGATGAGTTCGCAATGGGTTCATCTACTGAACATTCTTACTATGGTGCAACCCATAACCCATGGAACTTAGAAAAAGTTCCTGGAGGTTCATCTGGTGGTTCTGCAGCTGCAGTTGCTAGTGGTGAAGTTGTAGCAGCTCTTGGTTCTGATACTGGTGGTTCTATTCGTCAACCAGCTGCTTTCAATGGTATTTTTGGGATTAAGCCAACTTATGGGCGTGTATCACGTTGGGGATTGATTGCCTTTGGTTCTTCATTAGATCAAATCGGTGTTATGAGTAAACGTGTTAAGGATTCAGCAGAAGTATTAAACGTAATTGCTGGTCCTGATGAACATGATGCAACTGTTTCAGAAAAAGAAGTACCTGACTTTACTAGTTTCTTAGGTCAAGATGTTAAAGGCTTACGCATAGCTGTTCCTAAGGAATACATGGATGCTGTTGATGGTGAAATGTGCGATGTTGTCCAAAAGCAAATTGATGTCTTGAAGGATGCTGGTGCAGTTATTAATGAAGTTTCATTGCCACATACTAAATATGTTGTTCCTACTTACTATATTGTTGCCTCTAGTGAAGCTTCTTCAAACCTTCAAAGATACGATGGTATTCGTTATGGCTACCGTGCAAAGGATACTAAGAACTTATTAGATGTTTACGTAAAATCTAGAAGTGAAGGCTTTGGCGACGAAGTTAAGCGTCGTATTATGCTTGGTTCATTTGCTTTATCAGCAGGTGCATATGACGAATTCTTCAAGAAAGCTGCTCAAGTTAGAACTTTAATTTGTCGCGACTTTGAAAAGATCTTTGCAGAAAATGATGTTATCGTTGGACCAACAACTACTGAGCCAGCATTTGGCATTGGCGAAGAACTTTCAGACCCAATTAAGATGTACAACAACGATATCTTAACAATTTCCGCTAACTTAGCTGGTATCCCAGCCGCTAGTGTACCTGCAGGTTTAGTTGATGGTATGCCTGCTGGTCTTCAAATTATGGCTAAACGTTTTGATGAAGGTACTGTATTTAAGGTTGCTGATTTCATTGAACGTAATAACAAATTCTACGAAAAAACACCTACAGGAATGGAGGATTAATTAATGAATTTTAAATCGACTATTGGTCTAGAAGTCCACTTCGAATTAAAAACAAAGAGTAAGATTTTTTCTCCATCACCAGTTACTTATGGTGCTGAAGCAAACACTGAAACTAATGTTATCGACTGGGCTATGCCTGGTGTCTTACCTCGTTTAAATAAAGATGTTTACCGTCTTGGTATTATGGTTGCTTTAGCAACTCATTCACATATCTTGCCTGTAACTCACTTTGACCGTAAGAATTACTTCTACCCAGATAACCCTAAGGCTTACCAGATTACGCAATTCTTCCAACCACTTGCTCGCGATGGTTACATCGAAGTTGAAGTTCGCGGTAAGAAGAAGCGTATTGGTATTCACGAAATGCACATCGAAGAAGATGCTGGTAAGAACACTCACGGAGCTAATGGTTATTCATACGTTGACTTAAACCGTCAGGGTGTTCCACTTCTTGAAGTTGTTTCTGAACCTGATATGGAAGATCCAGAAGAAGCTTACGCATACTTGACTAAATTACGTCAAATCGTTCAATTTACTGGTGCTTCTGACGTTAAGATGGAAGAAGGTTCAATGCGTGTTGATACCAACATTTCTATCCGTCCTGCTGGTCAAGAAAAGCTGGGTACTAAGGTCGAAATGAAGAACTTGAACTCATTTGACCACGTTCGTCGTTCTCTTGCATATGAAGAAAAACGTCAACAACAAGTACTTCTTTCTGGTGGCAGAGTTCAACTTTCTACTCGTCGTTTTGATGAAGCTACTGGTAAGACCGTCTTAGAGCGTGTTAAGGAAGGTGACGCAGATTATCGTTACTTCCCAGAACCAGATATTGCACCTTACCACATTAAGCAAAGCTGGATCGATGAAATTGCAGAAAGCTTACCTGAATCACCATTTGAACGTCGCAAACGCTACGTTGAAGAATATGGTATTAAGGAATACGATGCTGACGTTATTTTACAAACTAAGGAATCAAGTGATTTCTACGATGCTGCAGTAGCTGCCGGTGCTGATCCAACTTTAGCTGCTAACTGGTTGAACACTCAAGTTAATGGTTACTTGAATGAAAACCAAGTTGGTATTGCAGATATTAAATTGACGCCAGAACACTTAGCTGAAATGATCAAGATGATCAAAGATGGAACTATTTCATCTAAGATTGCTAAGAAGGTCTTCAAAGAATCTATTGAAAATGGTACTGATCCTAAGAAGTATGTTGAAGACAAGGGCATGGTCCAATTATCAGATGTTTCTGTTCTTGGGCCAATGGTAACTAAGGTTGTTGATGACAATCCACAATCTGTTGAAGACTTCAAGAATGGTAAGGATCGTGCAATTGGATTCTTAGTTGGTCAAATCATGAAGCAAACTCGTGGTAAGGCTAACCCTAAGGTCGTTAACCAGTTGCTTAATAAGGAACTTCAAAGTCGTTAATCATTTTAGGGAGGCGAAAGGCGATGACGAAAAAAGCAAGATTAATTTATAATCCTGTTTCAGGTCACGAGCAGATGCTTCAAAATGTCGCAGATATTTTAAACGTATTAGAACAGGCTGGTTTTGAAGCGAGTGCCTTTAGAACTACGCCAGAACCTTTGTCTGCTCAAAATGAAGCAAAAAGATGTGCCCTAGCTGGTTTCGATTTACTGGTTGGTGCTGGTGGAGACGGAACTATTAATGAAGTAGTTAATGGGGTTGCTCCATTAGAAAAAAGACCAAAACTTGCAGTTATTCCAGCCGGTACAACGAATGATTTTGCTCGAGCTTTAAAAATTCCAAGAGATAATTTAGTTGATGCAGCTAAAGTAATTCTGACGGGTAAAACGCAAAAGATGGATATCGGTCGTGCTGGTAAACAATATTTTATGAATATTGCGGCCAGTGGTTCATTAACCGAATTAACTTATGGCGTTCCTTCAGAAGTGAAATCGGTTCTTGGCTATAGTGCATATTTGCTTAAGGGTGCAGAAATGTTACCAAAAATAAGCAGTAACAAGATGCGATTAACCTATGATGATGGTGTCTATGAAGGAAACTTATCAATGTTTCTTTTAGGGATGACTAATTCAATCGGTGGTTTTGAGCGTATTATGCCTGATGCACAATTATCTGATGGTTTGTTCCAGTTAATCGTGGTTAAAACCGCAAATCCGGTAGATGTTTTACGTTTAATGGCGATGGCCTTAAATGGAAATCATGTTAATGATCCTCAAATTATCTATACTAAGACTAAGTACTTAAAAGTTGAATTACTAGATAACAGTAAAGATAAAGAACCAATTCCCGTTAATTTAGATGGCGAAATTGGTGGACATCTACCAATTGATTTTGAAAATCTGAAGCAGCATATTGAATTTTATGTTGGTTAATATAAAATAGAGACTAATAATTTGTTAGTCTCTATTTTTTATGGGGAGAAAAATGAAAAAGATTATTCGTAATTTGAGTACAGACGTCAATGGAATTAGTGAATGGATATTATTCTTTTATGTAGTTTTTCCTCTAGTAGGGTTCATTGCTAGTTTGGTATATTTAGTAAGGAAAGAGAAAGTCAAGGCTCAAGCAGCAGCTTGCTGGGCACTGCTGGGACTTGTGTTAAATGTAATTTTCTATATGATATTTGGAAGATAGGAGTATGTATGGCGATTAAATTAATTGCAGTAGATTTAGACGGCACTTTGCTTACTAGTGGTAATGCAATTTCACCTGAGACCTTAAGAACCTTGCAAGTAGCGCATGGTATGGGAATTAAAGTTGTTCTTGCTTCAGGACGTCCTCTTTCTGGAGTAATGCCATTTGAGACGCAGTTAGGACTTGAAGGGCCAGAAGAGTATGCAGTTGTTTTTAACGGAGCTGTTGTTCAAGACTTGTCTGGAAAAGTTTTAATGAGTCAAGAGATGGATTATCATGATTTTGAGGTAATGCTTCGCTTGCAACGACTTGCTCATGTGAACTTGCACTTTGAAACGACTGAACGTTTTTGGACTTTAGATCGTGATCTTTCAGTACAAATGCAAATTAATGCGGCCTTAACTGATAATGAAATTAGAGTTCGTGAACGGAAAGAAATTCCGCAAGACTTTACCTTCAATAAAGTTGGCTTTACTTGTCCAAAAGATAGCGACCAAATTGAAAAGCTCTGGAATTCTATTCCTTACTGGGCCTTTGAATCTTATGATATTGTTCGTAGTTTAGATAACTGTATTGAATTAAATGGAATTGGAGCTTCGAAGGGGAATGCTCTAATGAACTTAGCTGAGCGCTTGAAGATTAGTCCAGAAGATGTCATGGTCTTCGGTGATCAAGGTAATGATGTTTCGATGTTTGAAAATCCGAGCTTTAAGAAAATTGCGATGGGCAATGCAATTGAAGATATTAAGGAAAAAGCAGATTTTGTTACAGATGATAATGACCATAATGGCATCGCAAAAGCACTTAAAAAATTCGTAATTTAATTCAAAAGCCTCTGGCACAGCAGCCAGGGGTATTTTTTTACAAAAAAATTATTTTAATATATTAAAAAACAAAACAGTTGTAATGTTAACTCTAAAAAATGATAGACTATAGTTGTATAACAAATAAGTTAAGTTCCAACATACAATAACGAGGCATTTTATTTTGATAAAAAACAAAAATCTCTTGAATGTCATTAAAAGAGTTAGTTTCAGTTTAGGAATTGTAATTATCTATGTCATGGGGACATATATTCCATTGCCGTTTGCAGAGATTACGAAGCAATATGCACAAACTATGAATCACACTCCGATTACCTTGCTAGGAGTATTTAGCGGAGCCAATTATGCTCGCATATCAATTTTTTCTGTGGGACTTAATCCACTTATGTTTTCAATGTTGATCTTGCAGTTGTTAATGATGACCAAGCTTTTCGGTTTTGATGCACTATCTCAGCCGCAAATTGAATTTTTTATGCAGGTGATTACACTTGCTTTAACAATTTTACAAGCAGTTCTTTTAGTCTTTGGTATGACGCCACAAAGGGATTTCTGGCGGGACTTTGAGATGATTGTAATTTTAATTGCTGGATCTTGTCTAGTTGTTTGGCTATGCTATCGGAATATTAAATATGGAGTTGGTGCAAGTGCTCCAATTATTTTGACTAGTATTATGACCGGCGCCATTCCAAATATTTTTAATAATATTAAGATGTTGCTAAAGTTTAAAAACTCTTGGATCTGGATTACTTTATTATTTATGTTTATTTTGCTATTTATTCTATTTTGGATGGCATTTAATAAAACTTACTATCCATTAAGAGTTATTAATCCGAGTTTACCGTCGAAAAGCAAAGCTATGCTTGTTCCAATTGGTTTAAACATGGCAGCAATGATGATGTACATGGTTGGAATGGCCATTTTAACTTTGCCGGTGATGATTGCACCATATTTTAGTTCTAATAAATTACTCAATAGTTGGCAATTTTCAGCTACTTTTTCAACTGTAATGGCAATTTTACTATTTTACTTTTTCATGTTTGTTGCTTTCAATCCTAAAGATCAGGCAAAGGCGATGAGAAATAATCATAATTATATCTTAGGAATCGCACCAGGTAGGCCAACTCAAACATATCTTCGAAAATTAATTTGGATTCTGGGCTTTCCTGGAGCTATATTGAATGCTGCACAATTGGTATTAGGATTATATGGCTCGCGCTTTATGGGGAGATATGCAGGCTTTGCAGTTATTCCAATGAATGTTGTAATGATAGTTATGTTTATGAGCGGAATTCGTGATCAAGTGGCAACTCTCTTGTTCCCATATAAGTATGACCGCTTAGAAAGAGAAAAATAAAATGGAATACTTTATCCCAGCTTGGCATGAAGACAATAGTGATTGGGCTGTTGCAATTCCATCGATTACTATTTTAGATGCTACAAGTCATATGCGTATTTTACAAAATAATGGTCATCAGGTAGGAATTATTATTTCTACTTATGAGCCCGGACTAATGACACGTCTAAATCAATTGAATTATTATCCAGATCAGCTATTTTCAATTTATGATTATTTGCAAGGTATCCACAATTTAGAAAGTAGAGTCGTTGAAATAAATGATTTTGCTTGGCCGAAAAATGCAATTTTTGATTATACTCCATTTAGAACGATAATAGCAGATAAAGATAAATTCATTGCCAAAGTCTTTTATGATTTTGCTGGAAAAGTTATTCGTGTTGAGCATCATGGAGATACGCCGTCTGAAAACTATACATTGATCATGGATAGTCGGGGATTTATTTCTTCTAAAAATACAGACCATGAAGCTATTTTTTATGACCCGTACGGCAATTGGCGTTTTAAGCAGGATAGGGATACTGGTGTGGTAACAATTAATCCTAATTTTAATTTTTATCAAAAAACGACCTATTCTAATATTAAAGATTTAATTAATGAGGTTTTACAGCAATACTTGGAAACGAACTTAAAAAAGTCTGATCATTTGATTGTGACCCTCGATAACGATAGTTTAGTAGATTTAAACCAACTTAATCATTCAAATGCAATTTTTATGATTAATCCAAGGCAGCCTTATCAAGAAGAGCTGTCAAATTTGAATCAAGGAAATTTACTAGTTAGCAAAACGGACTTGGCTGATAAATTAGAGCAGCAATATCCTGAAAAATTTAGCGTTAATGTAATTCCAGCTTATAATTCTGAATTTCGATTAGGGCATAGTTCTAGAGAACGGGTACAAAGAATTGCCTTCTTTGCAGAAAATGCAAATCAAGCAGACATTGAAAAAATTATCAAGCATTTGTGCAAATATGTAAGTCATGATTTTAAGAATAAAAGTATCCAAGTTTTCACTTACAGTCTTGATAAAGATAACTGGGTAAATCAGGTAATAGCTAAAATTAAGAAAGACAGTAAAGGAAAGTGGATTATTAGTAGTGGCGATGAAAAGGAAAAAGTCGAAAATATTGAAATTGCTGGTTTAGGTAAAGCTAAAGGGTTGCCACAAATTAAAATAAAAGAATTGCGTTTGACTAATATTTCTCAGTTGCTTAAGGCATTGGATAAAACTCGTGTATTGATTAGCTGGGGCAGCGTGGATGAGTTAATGCAAATGGTAGCTGTAAGCATTGGAATACCGCAAATTCAAAATTTCGCTTCAAAAACAGTAATCCATCAAAAAAATGGATATGTTTGCCAAACGGCTGAGGAAATTGATACGCCACTTAATGATTATTTAAATAATTTAACTGCTTGGAACAATGCAATTGTATATAACGTTAAAATGCTAAATCGTTATTCAGAAGAAAATATTATGAAGCGTTGGGAAAAATTACTAGGTGATGCAAAATGAGAGTCTTACAATTAGGATCAATAGACTGGTCTAAAAAGTATGAATTAACTAAAAACTTAGAGTGGCATTTCAATGATTTTCCACCTATTGAAAAGGTTGATGAAAAGGATCCTAAGAAGAAAAAGATTGAAATAAAAAATTATGATGTAATTTTGATTACAGGCCCAACGAATCTGACTAAAAAAAATTGGGCTGATTTAAAAGGTTTAGTCCCACCATATCAGGTTCTTTATTTACCTAAAGTTCTAGAAATTGCTGATACCGAGGAAAGCTACTTTTTGAAAAGTATTGCTGCTCAAGAAATTACTGAAGATCCTCAATATCTAATTAATAAATTAGAAGAGCGCTACTTTGTGGGTCAAACAGGAATGCGTGTTGCAGCTGTTAATTTTAAGCTTAATGATCGGCAAGTACACAGCTTTGAATATTTAGGTCATGGTGAATTGAAGCTGAATTTAGATACCAATAACGAATGGATTAATCTTGGAGTATACAAAACCGGTATTTATATTGACCCGGGTAAGCGGATTAACTTTTGGCTAACGATGAAAAATAATAACTTCCAAGTTCGGATGAGAATTTTTATTCAAAATCCTGGTTCAGATGGTGATGTGAAAGATCAAGTTGTTATTGACTTAACTAAGTTTCAAAAAGATGAGTATTTTTCTCAACTTGAGGTGCTTGAATATTATCGAAATGCAACTATTAGCCTTGAAGTAAAGGGAAGCGGTGAGTTGACGATTGGTACACTTCACGCACGTTGGGGACGAGATGGAGCTGGTGATTTTATCAGTGGTGGAAAACGAATCGTTGATCCAGCAACTCGTGAAGATATTGCATATTACTTTAATCCCGGTGATTTAAAACCGCCACTAAATGTTTACTTTTCAGGTGCACGTGAACGAGAAGGTTTTGAAGGATATTTCTTAATGAAAAGATTAAATGCTCCAATGCTCTTGTTTACGGATATGCGGTTAGCTGTTGGTGGTTTCTATGATGATGCAGAAGGTTACTTTGGTAAAAAGATTATTGAAGTAATTAAGCAAACTCTAAAAAAATTAGGATTTGATCCATCTCAGTTAGTAATGACTGGAATTTCCATGGGAACTTATCCAGCAATAAAATATGGTGCCAAACTTAAGCCATACGCAATCAATGTAGCTAAGCCCTTATTGAATTTAGGCTATATAGCACGTCGAGCTGCTTTAGATAGACCAGGTGGTTTTGATACCATTTTCGACGTTGATGGGGCAATTAACCGGTCTTTATCTTTTGAAAAGTTAAAAGAATTAGATCAAAAGACAATGAACGAACTTGGTCAAAGTGATTTATCTCAGACTAGACTTTTTGTAGCTTATATGAAAAATGATGATTATGATGACCATGCAGTGGCTGAACTAAAAAAGTCACCCGCTGTAAGAAATGCTATTCAGTTTTCAATTAAAGGATTTGATGGGCGACATAATGATGATCCAGCTGTTAACTATTGGTTTATTTATCGTTTGTATGAAATTATGGGTAATTTTGGACGAAAGTATGAATAATGAAAATTATTAATCAAATATATTGGGATCGAGTTAATGAGACCTATATGTATGGAACAAAATTAAGTAAAAGAATCGATGAAACAGTTACTTTCCAAAATAATTTAATGGCGTCGGGTGAGAAGATTATGCGCTGGTCGTCTAGGCTTAATTATCAGGCCTATAAAGAAGTTCCACGTCTACCAATTTTATTAAGTGGCAAAAAATATCGTATAAAAATAAATATGAAAGTAAATCCTGAAGATACTGCAATTTTTTGCTTACGTTTCTTTGATATACAAACTGATGAAATTAGTAAAGTCGTGTTTTCATCCATGGAAAAAGAATTTATTTATCCTAGTCAAGCTGTGTCATATACTTTTGAAATCATTAATGGGGGATGCAGTGAAATTAACTTTGCTAAAGTTCAACTTGGAAGAGCTGATTTACCTGAAAAAGCCTTTGATGAATTTTTCGTAATGCCATTAAATCAACTGAAAGAAGTAAAGAAAGTAGCCTTAATTTTAGTGGCAGATAATAAAAGAGCCAGAGAACTTCCAGAAGAGTTAAAGACGACTATTACAGATACGCAAATTTTTATGGGTTATATTAGTTGGCAAGAATTATTTAACCCGGTTTCTAGATTAGAGTCGTGGCTGAAAAAACATGAAGAAGAGACAGTACTTATCTTTAGCAGTGACAAGAAAATAGATCAAATTTTGGAAGATTCATTGGCAAAAAAATGTGATTTTGAATTTATAACTTCGAATTATACTTTAGAAAATCAAGGGCAACAGCCTTGGTTTCTTCCAGAGATGGTTAAGCTTGATCAACAACAGGTTCTCAATAATGTAGAACGATATTTGAGGAAGTGATAAAGCGTGTTGACAGATACTCTTAGGCTAAGAAAGCCAAGAAAGATTCTCAAAAAAATAAATAAACTAGCTCCTAGAATGAGAAAAATGAGTGATGCGCAACTACAAAATCAAACCCAGATTTTTAGGGAGTTTCTTAAAAAAGGAAAAACGCTAGAAGATATTTTACCTGAAGCTTTCGCAACTGTTCGAGAAGCAGATTATCGAGTGTTAGGTCTTTATCCTTATGATGTTCAAGTTCTAGGTGCCATTATGCTGAGTCAGGGTTCAATTGCAGAAATGAAAACTGGCGAAGGAAAAACTTTAGTAGCCACGATGCCGCTTTATTTAAATGGCCTAACTGGAAAGGGAGCGATGTTAGTTACGCCTAATGGCTATCTGGCTGCCCGGGATGAAAAAGATTTAGCGCCAGTTTATAAGTTCTTAGGTTTAACAGTTAGTTTAGCTTTCTTGAGTACTGATGATGAAGAGCAAAAAGCAACGCCGCAAATGAAGCGTAAATGGTATGCAAGCGATATTACCTATACTACTGCTTCATCTTTAGCTTTTGATTATTTATTTAATAATTTGAGTAGTACAAAAGATAGACAATATTTAAGACCATTTAATTTCGTCATTATTGATGAAGTAGACCAGGTTTTACTGGATGAAGCTGAATCACCATTTGTGGTGTCATCTAAACCAAGTGTTCAATCAAACTTATATGGTTTAGCTGATCAGTTTGTTAATTTACTAGATAGTGAGAAGGATTATGAATTCCGTAAAGACGATGGAGTTTTTTGGCTAACCGCTCATGGAATTGAAAAGGCAGAGCGCTTTTTTAAGTTGAAAGATTTATTTGATGAGCAAAGTAGGGCAGTTTATCGACATATTGTCTTAGCAATGACCGCTCATCTAATTATGCGTAAGGGCCATGATTATTTAGTTGTTAAAGGAAAAGTAATCCTACTAGATGAAGATAGTGGTCGTTTAAAGCGTGGAGTTCAGGTAAGTACTGGTTTGCACCAAGCCATTGAAGCTAAAGAAAAAGTTGAATTAACAAATATCCAAAAAACTGCTGCGTCAATTACTTTTCCAGCCTTGTTTAGTTTGTTTAATAAGGTAAGTGGAATGAGTGGCACTGCTAAAGTTAATGAAGAAGAATTTTTGGATATTTATAATTTAAAAGTTACCCGTATTCCAACTAATCGTCCTGTTATCAGAAAAGATAAAAAGCCTGTACTCTTTTTAACAACTCGAGATAAATTAATGGCTGCCATCGATTATGTCGTAAAACTTCATCAGACAGGTCGGCCAGTTTTACTAGTTGCAGGTTCAGTAGAAAATTCAGAAATTATTTCTGAATTGCTGCTAAATATGGGAATACCTCATAATATTTTAAATGCTTATAGTGTTGCTTATGAAGCACAAATTGTTAAACGTGCAGGTCAAAAGGGAGAAGTAACAATTGCAACAAACATGGCTGGTCGTGGTACTGATATTAAGTTAGGCAAGGGCGTAAAAGAATTAGGCGGCCTAGCAGTAATTGGTACTGAAATGCTTCCTAAACGAGTTGAATTGCAGCTCGCTGGTAGAGCAGGAAGACAGGGAGATCCTGGCTCAAGTCAATTCTTTATTTCACTAGAGGATGATTTTGTTTCTAGTAACAACACTGGCAGACAGAAAAAATATTATCGCCGGTTAATGAGAAAAAAGCAAAATGGAAAAGATCTAGTAACATTAAAGTCGCCAATTACTAAGTTCAGTTTACATATGCTTCGCGATCGAGTAGCAGCAATGAGCGCTCTCCAGAGAACTGAAACAAATAAGGAAGAATTAATTTTATCTCTGCAGCGAAAAAATTATTACGATATGCGTGATCGTGTGATGGCAAAGAAAGATTTGCAAGCAGATATTGATCAGGCAATTGATAGAGGGATCGAGCTATATTTTAAGAAAGAAAAAATAAAAAACAAGAACGACTTGAAGTATTTTATTAATGAACATGTAACCTATAATAAAGTTATACTTCCAGAAGATTTAGAAAATATCCAAGACTATAAAAAATATTTGCATGAAATTATTAATAAAGTTATTAACCAGAAAAAGAAAACTTTAATTAATAAGGAACAGCTTAATAATTTTTATCGTCAAATAATGATTGCTGCAATGGATGGTTGCTGGATTGATGAAGTGGATAAGATCTCAAAATTAAAAATTGAGGCGCATGGTTGGACGAATTCAGGTCGTCCACAAGATTTGTTGCAACACCAAGCAGCCTTTAAGATGTATTTACAGTTTTGGGATAAGATTACTCTAGCAATTTTTGATAATTTGCTTTTGAGCCAAATTAATATAAATGAAAAAGGTCAATTGGTTGTTGTATTTAATTAGAGGTAAATAATGACAGTTTATAATGTAAATTTAGGAATAGGTTGGGCAAGTTCTGGTGTTGAGTATGCACAGAAGTATCGTGATCAAAGTTTTAGAAAAACTGGAATTGACGCTAAATTTATTTTTTCTGACTTAATTTTAGATAATAATATTGGTGATCTGACTGCTAATATGGGCTTTAAGGATCAAAGCATTATTTGGCTATATAACTTTTTTACTGATATTAAGATTGCTAAAACTTCTTATACCTTAAAAGCCTTTGAAGCTAGCTTGAAATTTAAGCATTTCACTAAAGAGGCTAATAATGATGGCAAAGAAGTTGTTTATAAATTAAAAGATGACTTTTATGCTGTTGCAAGATTACATGATCGCCAAAAAGAAACTATTGATCAAGTTGTTTATCGAAAAAATAATACCATTTTAAGACGTGATTTTTATTCTTATACTAGGTATGCGGCTGAGTACTATCTAGGAACAGCTGAAAATAATCGTGTAGTTTTTAGAGAATTTTACAATGAAGATGGTTCAGTTGCTTATACTCAGCATCTAAATAATGATCAAGAAACGTACGAATTTACAAATGGCGAAATTATTTATTCTAAAGATGAATTATATCTGAAGATGCTTAAAGCACTTCGTTTCACTAAAAAAGATGTTATTATCTTAGATCGTGAAGATGAAGATAAGTCGTTAATTAATGGGCAACTAATCTTTGAAAATCATGGTCCTGCTAAAATTGTCGTTGTGGTTCATGCTGATCACTATGATAAGCACTTTACTAATGATCATCATGTTTTGTGGAATAACTTTTATGAGTATCAATTTTCACATGCTTCAGAAGTAGCAAGTTTTGTGGTAGCTACTCCAGCTCAAAAGAAAGTATTAGAAGGGCAATTTCAAAAATATTATCATATTACACCGCGTGTTGATTGTATCCCGGTTGGTAGTCTTTTGAAGTTAACGTATCCGGTTAAGAAACGTGAGCCATTTTCACTTATTACTGCATCGCGTTTAGCTAAAGAAAAGCATCTTGATTGGATTGTTAAAGCTGTGATTGCTGCTAAGAATCAAATTCCAGAACTGAAGCTTGATATCTATGGCAAAGGCAGCGAAGGAGCAGCTCTTGACGAAATGATTAAGAATCACCAGGCTGAGGATTATATTCATTTAAAAGGACAGCATGATTTAAAAGATATTTATGTTAAATATCCGGCTTATATTGCTGCTTCAACTAGTGAAGGATTTGGGTTATCACTACTTGAGGCAATTGGCTCGGGATTAGCTATGATTGGTTTTGACGTTCCTTATGGAGATCCAACCTTTATTAAAAATAATGAAAATGGTTATTTACTGCCGTATGACGAAGATTGGAATGAATATCGCAAGGTGGAATTATTGACCAAGGCAATTATTAAATTGTTTAAGCAAAGTGATCTAAAAGCCTTTAATGAAAAATCATATCAAATTGCAGAACCTTATCTAACTGATCGCGTAGCTAAGCAATGGAAAGAAGTATTGGGAGAATTAACAAATGATTAACTTATTTGAAAACTTAGATGTTGCATCAACTGATTTTTTGAGATCGCAACTTTTCGCTGGGCTTAATATTCCTTCAGTCGTGATTCATGATGATGGTTTCTTACCTAAAGAAGTAGATTCGCCAATCAAATTTTATTGTAAGGTTACAGATAAAAATACTCCCTTATATTTTGACAAAGTTAAAATACCTAAGTTCTATCGTATCGTTGCTACGGCGCAGAAAGGTGAAATTTTCGATCTTCATCAAAAGAAAGCTGATATTGTCTTTGCTGCAACGGATAATAATCGGTTAGTTAAAGAAGTAAGATGGTTAGATGACAAGGGGCAATTAAGCTGGATTGATCATTATAATCGTGAAGGCAGAATTTTTGCCAAAACTTATGTGAATAATGGACAAGAAGTTTTACGAAAGTACTTTGATAATGAGGGAAAAGCTGTAATTGTTCATTATTTAGTAGCTGGAGATATTTTATTGTTTGATGATGATGAAACAAGACATTTCTCTAATTTAGTCCAGTTTATGCAATATTATTTAAGAGCACGCCATTATAAGGTAGATCATATTTTCTATAATACTTTGAACCAATCAATGTTTGTTAGCTTAGGCATGGGTGAAAAAGGCTCGGATACGCTGTTTTGGCATGAAAAGTTAGGTGAAGAGCTGCCGGGTAATATGACTTATCTTTCAAAGAATGGCACACGTACTAAGCATGTAGTATTTGAGAATTACTTGGATTGGGAGAAGTGGAAAAATAAGTTACCTAAGGGTGGTAAGCTAGATTTTCGCTTTTTAGGGATGATTTATCCGCATGCGCGTGGGAATAAATTACGACCAGAGGCTGTCATTTTGACTAATTCTGACCAAATAGAACACTTGCAGGAAATAGTTGAAGCTCTTCCTAATATTAATTTCCATATTGCAGCGATAACAGAAATGTCGGCTAAGCTTTTAGCTTTTGATAAATATAACAATGTTCACTTGTATCCAAATGCTACACCAAAGAGAATGAAGGATCTATATCAGTCTTGCGACATCTATTTTGACATTAATCATGGTAATGAAATTCTTGATGCTGTTCGTGGCGCATTTGAGCAAAATATGTTAATTGTTGGCTTTAAGAATACTTTGCATAATCCTAATTTTGTAAGTCCAGATAGTATTTTTGAAGTTGATCAAGTGAATGATATGGCTCATCGAGTTAATGAAGCGCTAGAAGACGCAAAAAAGATGCAAAAATTTGTTGATGACCAGCGGTTGACTGCTGGAGACACGACAGTTGAAAATTATCAAAAGGTAATTGGAGCGCTGAATAATGAGTGAAAAAGGTAAAACGCTTGTTGAAAGACATGCATTAAAAAGATTGGCAAAAGTAGAAAAGAATAAACAAAAGGCATACGAAAAAAAGCCAAAAGAAATTCCTTGGAAAACAATCATTATGGGGGTATGTTTTACAATTATTTTGGTAATGATTTTATTGCAGACTTTTGTTAGATAAAGAAAAACAGGTATTAAATAAGGCAAAGTATCGAAAAAAGTGCTTTGCCTTATTTTTTGTCGTTTTTTTATAAAAATGGTTTGTTCGATGTTATGTTTGCAAGAAAGAAGATAATATAACGGTGTGAAGAACTCGAAAAATAAAAATATTAATTAAATATATTTAAGCTCGCTAAAAATTAACAAATATCATCAAATAATATATTAAATTTTATGTGTCATTTAATAACAAATGATGTATTATAGATTCAGATACTGCTATTAATTTAATAGTTATATAACTTAGTTATGATTAAAATATTACTACTAGGAATAAATACATTAGAGGCATAACTTATGAGAAGATATTTTAAAAATAGAAAACTTCAAAAACATGTTAAACATTATGTTGATCCTAATGCAATTAGAGATGACAAAGATGATGCAACTTCTTATCTGAAGGATATTGCAGGTCTAGCTACAATTCTTGGCGTTGGAGCAACTGGTGGAGCCCTGCTTCCGAATGGGCGAGTATATGCGGCTCAAACTTCCGTTGATCCAAAGTCACAAGTTGTTGGATCAGTTTCTGACTTTATCAAGAGTGGTGCGTCAGATACTACTGGTAGCAAGTCTGATAGTAAGACTTTTAGTATTAGCGCTTCTGAAGATAAAACTAAATCAACTTCAGCTTCTAAAAGTACACAACTATCTCAAAGTCTTTCAAAATCTTTGAGTCAGTCAATTAGCCAATCGGAATCTTTAAGTCATTCATTAAGTGAATCTGAAAGTGCGCTTAATTCATTAAGCTTAGCTAAAAGTAAAGAAAAAGAAGCTAAGTCTAATAAGCAAGCAACGAGTACTTCACATAAATCAGACAATAAAGCGAGTCAATCTGAAACTGCAAATGTAAAGAAGAGTGGACAAAATAATAGACGGAGTGCCGAAAACTCTCTTTCAAATAATTCTACTTCTGCTAATCAAGAACAGAGTTCTACATATGCTTCTACTTCTAATGATATTACGACCAACTTACAGGCAAGTCTTAATTTAAGTAATGATCTTTCTTCATTGTCTAACTTACCATTAGCCTTTAATAGTGTTTCTAGTAATAATTCCACTTCGAATAATTCAAATTCTCAATTACCAGTTACTTTAGCTGCTAACTTTATGACTTTGGCAGCTACTGATGCTACGGTTGCTAAGCCAGATTTTACAGGTACTGCGCTCCTAGGATATATAGGTACTGATGGAAAATATGTTTCAGGTAGTGATATTTCATATACGAGCTCAACATCTGCATCAAGTCTTCCTAACTTAGCTTTTCGACTTTCTACGGCAAATAATGACACTACTAATAGTCAACAATTTTTTGTAATGATCCCCAAGGGATTTAAATCAAGTGTCAATGACTTTAGTCAACTTGGAAGTAGTCGTTATACTTATCCATTTAACGCTGGATTTAGTGGCCCTGAGAGCTTTTCTTCTAGTGAATATTCTGTTAAAGATTTAGGTGAAGTAGGACCTAATGGCGAACAGCTTTTTAGTATAACTCTAACTGCTAATCCTAATTGGGGCAATAATTTTGGTGGAAAATTTAAACTGACATTAGACCCTACTGTCACGGGGCAATATAGCTATAACGAATATACTGCACCTTTAGTGTCTGAGCTTGCAAGTGATGGACAAGGTTGGAATAACGGGAACTTTACGGGCTTTACAATAGATGGAAAACATGTTGATGTTGTAAATACTGAAGGATATGCTTCCTCAATCCAATATGCTGTAAATCAAGCACTTAAGCCAACATTCACTGGTACTGCTACTTTGGGTAATCTTTCAAATGGAACTTTTGTTTCAGCAAATAGCACTAACTATACAGCTGATACTCCAACGACTGATTTGCCTACTTTAAACGTTCGGTTGTCAACACACAAACACCGACTTTCTCTGGTACTGCGTGGTTTGACGCAAATGAAAAAGTATACAATGGTAATAGTGCTACGCTTCCTACTTATACTTTTCGTTTATCAACTTATGGAAATTCCACTATAAAAAATCCTAAGTTTATTTTGATGATTCCTGCAGGTTTTACAGCTACAAAAGATGATATAACATTTGGAGCTGGAGTAAATCCTACAAATGTTCAAGATTTAGGAAATTATGGGCCAAACGGAGAAAAGCTATTTGAAATTACTTTAAGCAGTAATCCGGTTTGGAGTTCTCCTACTAACACTGTTAAATTAACATTGGATCCTCAAAATGGTGGCTCGTATAAATATTCGTATAATACAGCTCCATTAGTATCTGAACTTGCTGGAGATGCCAACCAAGGCGCAGCTGGAAGTGACTTCACATATACTTTTAAAGTTGGAAATGATAAAACACCTATAAATGTAGTGAAAAGTCAGTATCCAGTAAACGAGCAAAATGACGGATCGGTTTCTTATACCGTTCAAGCTGGTAGTACTAAACTAGATACTACTTCATATAATATCAGCAATCTTAAGGTTACTCCTTATAAAGGAGAAACAATTAATGATGCAGGTTATGAACAACTTCATTTTACCTTTACTCCAACTACTCAATTAAAGAGTGGAGATTATTTTGATGTACAACTAGGTTTACCTAATGCAGATGGTTCCATTAAAGAATATGATACTAAGCTTGGAAATAATTTAGCCATAACTACTACAGATGGTACTCAAGTCGGAACAGCTTATAATATGGGAACGTATTATAGGATAGTATTTAACGCAAATGCAGCTAAATATACGACTGGTAATAACCATCCTTCTTGGAATTTAAAGCTCAGTTGGGGTAATCCGGGTTCACAAACTCCTTCAATTAGTACTGATCAAAGTAGCAGTAATACTACTAACTTAGGTACTACCTTTGTTTATAAATATACCAATGATCTATCTCTTAATGGTACAAAGTTTGCTTATACTCCAACTAACGATGTCACAATAAATGGACAACGCTATGCTAGTGGTTTGCATATTCAAGGACAATATGTCTATGATGGACAATACCTGAAAGGAAATGATCAAACTTATTCAAGTATGGTTGAACCGTACAATCGTATTTGGTATCCAGATAATAAAGTTGGAATCGCTACTAACTGGTACAACAGGGTAACTGTTAATATTGCTACAAATGGGGCAAAAAATTCTAATCAAAATACTAGTAATAATTTTGACATTACCGTTAGCGTAGGGAAAAATGATGTCTTTAATTATCAATGGGCTACAGATGAAGATCTAGCAACTCAAATAAAAGATCACCTTGCTAAATATGTAACGAATGATTTAAGTAATACAGTAGATTCAGAATCAAATGTATATTTGAATAATAACGAAAAAAATGGTGATAAAGTTGACTCTGAAGTAACGGTTACACATACTGATACGCCAGTTGATGCGAGTGGTAGAATTCAAAGAGTTTATCATATTAAATTATCTAATCCAAATGCCAGATTGGATGGAAGCATTAGCCCATTAACTGTTTCTTCTAATGAATTTACGATGCCATCTGATATTAAAACTTATCAAGAAGATTACGATCATTTAATAGATGCTGATAATTTTAATGGTGCAGATACATCTAACAAGACTCTTCTAAATGCGTTAGAAAAAACACCTATTGCTTTAATGAAAGTTACTAATAATACAACTGGTAAAGATTCTACTGGAGTCCAGGGACAAAAATGGGCAGCTCTAATTCGGTATGACACTAGTGGTGATGTTAAAAATGCCGTAGATCCAACTAATACAAGAACTGCAACTCTAGAATTTGTTAATGACAATGATCCTGCTAATCCAATTACGATTGTGTCTGCAACAAATACTGCTCAAGGAACAGCCGATAGTAAAATTGATTTTTCAAATGCTACTGATACTTTGGCATATTTGGAAAAGTTAGGTTATAGCCTTGAGAAAGTTGTTAATAACCAAACAGGAAAGGTAATTACCCCCCCAGAAGGAGTAGATCTTAAGAATTTAACTGCTTATCCTTATGGTAATTTAATTGACAGTCCTAATAAGTTCACTGTTTATTTACATTACACAGATATCCAAAGCATTAGCGCAAGTCAGAGTGTATCTAATAGTATTTCAAATAGTTATTCAATTCAAAGATCCGAAAGTAGAAGTGAATCATTAAGTATTAGTGAAGCTACTTCAGGAAGTATAAGTAGAAGCTTAAGTAATTCAATTAGACAAAGTGAAAGTACCAGTAGGTCACTCAGTCAAAGTGAGAGTCTAAGTCATTCAACAAGCCAAAGCGAGAGCTTGAGTAATTCATTTAGCCAAAGTGAAAGCTTAAGTAACTCACTGAGTGAAAGTGAGAGTTTGAGTAACTCACTGAGTCAAAGCGAAAGTTTGAGTAACTCCTTGAGCCAGAGTGAAAGCTTAAGTCAAAGCGAGAGCTTGAGTAACTCATTGAGTCAAAGTGAAAGCTTGTCTAACTCACTAAGCCAGAGCGAAAGCTTGAGTAATTCCTTAAGTCAGAGTGAGAGTTTAAGCAACAGCTTGAGCCAAAGTGAGAGCCTAAGCAATTCACTCAGCCAGAGCGAAAGCTTAAGTAATTCACTCAGTCAAAGCGAGAGCTTGAGTAATTCATTAAGCCAGAGCGAAAGCCTAAGCAACAGCTTAAGTGAGAGTGAGAGCTTATCTAACTCCTTAAGTCAAAGCGAGAGCTTGAGTAATTCACTCAGCCAAAGCGAGAGTTTGAGTAACAGCTTGAGCCAGAGCGAGAGCTTGAGTAACTCGCTTAGCCAAAGTGAGAGTTTAAGCAACTCTCTAAGCCAAAGCGAGAGTTTGAGCAACAGTTTGAGCCAGAGTGAGAGCTTGAGTAATTCACTCAGTCAGAGCGAAAGCCTAAGCAACTCCTTAAGTCAGAGTGAAAGCTTGAGCAACAGCTTGAGTCAAAGCGAGAGCTTGAGTAACTCCTTGAGTGAGAGTGAAAGCTTGAGTAACAGCTTGAGTCAAAGCGAGAGCCTAAGCAATTCACTCAGCCAGAGCGAAAGCTTAAGTAATTCACTCAGTCAAAGCGAGAGCTTGAGTAATTCATTAAGCCAGAGCGAAAGCCTAAGCAACAGCTTAAGTGAGAGTGAGAGCTTATCTAACTCCTTAAGTCAAAGCGAGAGTTTGAGCAACAGCTTGAGTCAGAGTGAGAGTTTGTCCAACTCTTTGAGCCAGAGCGAAAGCTTGAGTAATTCCTTAAGTCAGAGTGAGAGCTTGTCCAACTCTTTGAGTCAAAGTGAGAGTTTGAGCAACAGCTTAAGCCAGAGTGAAAGCCTAAGCAACTCACTTAGCCAAAGTGAAAGCTTGTCTAACTCCTTGAGCCAGAGTGAAAGCTTGAGTAACTCACTGAGCCAAAGCGAGAGTTTGAGCAACAGCTTGAGCCAAAGCGAAAGCTTAAGTAACAGTTTGAGCCAGAGCGAAAGCTTGAGCAACAGCTTGAGTCAAAGCGAGAGCTTGAGTAACTCATTGCGCCAAAGTGAAAGTTTAAGTAACTCATTGAGTCAGGGCGAGAGTTTGAGTAACTCACTAAGCCAGAGTGAGAGCTTGTCCAACTCTTTGAGTCAAAGCGAGAGTTTGAGCAACAGCTTGAGCCAGAGCGAGAGCTTGTCTGACTCCTTAAGTCAGAGTGACAGTTTGAGTAACTCCCTCAGCCAAAGCGAAAGCCTAAGCAACTCCTTAAGTCAGAGTGAGAGTTTGAGCAATAGCTTGAGTCAGAGTGAAAGCTTGAGTAACAGCTTGAGTCAGAGTGAGAGTTTGAGTAATAGCTTGAGCCAGAGTGAGAGTTTGTCCAACTCCTTGAGCCAAAGCGAGAGCCTAAGCAATTCACTTAGTCAGAGTGAGAGTTTGAGCAACTCCCTAAGCCAAAGTGAGAGTTTAAGTAACTCACTAAGTCAGAGCGAAAGTTTGAGTAACTCATTGAGCCAGAGTGAAAGTTTAAGCAACAGCTTGAGCCAGAGTGAGAGTTTGAGCAGCAGCTTGAGCCAGAGCGAAAGTTTGAGTAACTCGCTTAGCCAAAGTGAGAGTTTAAGCAACTCTCTAAGCCAAAGCGAGAGTTTGAGTAACAGCTTGAGCCAGAGCGAAAGTTTGAGTAACTCATTGAGTCAAAGCGAAAGCTTGTCTAACTCCTTGAGCCAGAGCGAAAGCTTAAGTAATTCACTCAGCCAAAGTGAGAGTTTGAGTAACTCATTGAGCCAAAGTGAGAGTTTGAGTAACAGCTTGAGTGAAAGTGAGAGCTTGAGCAACTCCTTGAGTGAGAGTGAGAGTTTGTCCAACTCCTTAAGCCAAAGTGAAAGCTTAAGTAACTCCTTGAGCCAAAGTGAAAGTTTAAGTAACTCATTGAGTCAGAGTGAGAGCTTGAGCAACAGCTTGAGTCAGAGTGAGAGTTTGAGTAACTCACTCAGTCAAAGCGAGAGCTTGAGCAACATCTTGAGTCAGAGTGAGAGTTTGAGTAACTCACTCAGTCAAAGCGAGAGCTTGAGTAACTCCTTGAGTGAGAGCGAGAGTTTGAGTAACTCCTTAAGCCAGAGTGAGAGCTTGTCTAACTCCTTGAGTGAGAGTGAAAGCTTGAGTAATAGCTTGAGTCAAAGCGAGAGCTTGTCTAACTCATTGAGTCAGAGTGAAAGCTTGTCTAACTCCTTGAGTCAGAGTGAGAGTTTGAGTAACAGCTTGAGCCAAAGCGAAAGCTTGAGTAACTCCCTCAGCCAGAGCGAAAGCTTGTCTAACAGCTTGAGTCAGAGTGAGAGTTTGAGTAACAGCTTGAGTCAAAGTGAAAGCTTGAGTAACTCCTTAAGCCAGAGTGAAAGCTTGTCTAACTCCTTGAGTGAGAGTGAAAGTTTGAGTAACTCACTTAGCCAGAGTGAAAGCTTGTCTAACAGCTTGAGTCAGAGTGAGAGTTTGAGTAACTCCTTGAGTGAGAGTGAAAGCTTGAGTAACTCCCTCAGCCAAAGCGAAAGCCTAAGCAATTCCTTAAGTCAAAGCGAGAGCTTGAGTAACTCCTTAAGCCAGAGCGAAAGTTTAAGCAACTCCTTAAGCGAAAGTGAGAGTTTGAGTAATTCACTAAGTCAGAGCGAGAGCTTGAGTAACTCACTCAGTCAGAGTGAAAGTTTGAGCAACAGCTTAAGTCAAAGCGAAAGCTTAAGTAATTCACTCAGCCAAAGTGAGAGCTTGTCTAACTCCTTGAGTCAGAGTGAGAGCTTGAGCAACAGCTTGAGCCAAAGTGGGAGCTTGTCTAACTCCTTAAGTCAGAGTGAGAGCTTGTCCAACTCTTTGAGTCAAAGCGAGAGCTTGAGTAATTCATTAAGTCAGAGCGAAAGCTTAAGCAACTCCTTGAGTCAAAGTGAGAGTTTGAGTAACAGCTTGAGTCAAAGCGAGAGCTTAAGTAATTCACTAAGTCAAAGCGAGAGTTTGAGTAACTCACTCAGCCAGAGCGAAAGCTTGAGTAACACCTTGAGTCAGAGTGAGAGTCTAAGCAATTCCTTGAGTCAAAGCGAGAGCTTGAGCAACTCACTCAGCCAGAGTGAAAGCCTAAGCAACTCCTTGAGTCAGAGTGAAAGCTTGAGTAACTCCTTAAGCCAGAGCAACAGCTTGAGTGAGAGCTTGAGCAACAGCTTGAGTCAAAGTGAAAGCTTGAGTAACTCCTTAAGCCAGAGTGAAAGCTTGAGTAACAGCTTGAGTCAAAGCGAAAGCTTAAGTAACTCACTCAGCCAGAGCGAAAGCTTAAGTCAGAGTGAAAGCTTGAGCAACAGCTTGAGCCAAAGTGAAAGCTTGAGTAACAGCTTGAACCAAAGCGAGAGTTTGAGCAACAGCTTGAGCCAGAGCGAAAGCTTGTCTAACTCCTTAAGTCAAAGTGAAAGCTTAAGTAACTCATTAAGTCAGAGTGAAAGCTTGAGTAACTCATTGAGCCAAAGCGAGAGTTTGAGTAATAGCTTGAGTGAGAGCGAAAGTTTGAGTAACAGCTTAAGCAATTCAGGTTCTAATACTCCAAGACATTCACAAGGTTCAACAAGCCAGAGTGGAAGCCTAAGCAATTCATTAAGTGAAAGTGAAGCTTCAATTAGTAATTCAATTAGTCAATCAACTTCAATTTCTACTCACTCAGAAGTAATTGAGAGTACTTCTGAAACGAACAGTAATACTAATAATTCAGAATCAATTAATAGTACTACGAATCCATCTATTTCACGTCCTGCTGAATCTGTCAGCGAACAAACTAGCGTAAACATTACTCCAGAAAAACAGCCAGCAGAATCAACTGAACAACAAGTTAGTGCTAAGAAACATCGGGTAAGAACGAATACTCGTCGTAAGTTGCCACAAACTGGTGCTTCTACGAATTCGTCATCATTACTTGGTCTACTTGCAACTGCTGTTGGTGGTTTACTTGGTTTAAGACGTAAAAAGAATAGAAAGAGAAGAAGGTAACAGAAAAAGGTCATAGCTTGTTTGCTATGGCTTTTTCTTGTTCAAAATAAATACCAAAATAGCTCTCTAAGGCCTTTAAAAGCTTTAGAGAGCTATTTTTATTATTAATAACATGTGTGTGAATTATTTTAAAATTTGAAATATATAACTAATAATTAGTATTATAATTATTAATAGATAATAGTTATAAAACAAAGATAGAAAGCGGAGTAGGTTATGAAAGTAATCGCTTTATGCGCAGATTATGGGTATCTGGATAAAGCAGAGACTGCGATTAAGTCAATTTTATATAACAACCAGTATGTAAAGATTTATCTTTTGAATTGTGATATTCCACAGGAATGGTTTGTTAATATTAATCAGTATGTTAACCAGATTGGCTCTGAAGTAATTGATGCAAAGTTTGATCATGGAATTTTAAACGATTCGCAGGGTCCAAGACCGGGTATTAATGAAATGGGATTTGCTAGATTTTTAATTCCGGAATTGGTACCAGAAGATAGAGTTTTATACCTAGATAGTGATTTAATTGTGGATGATGCCATTGATGACTTATTTACAATTCCTTTTAATGGAAAAGAAATATTGGGAGTAGGCGATATCTTTGATTCAGACGATCAAGGAGATGCAACGACTAACTGTTTGATAAATTCCGGAGTTTTAGTTTTAGATAATGCTGCATTAAAAAAGAACAATGTAAGTCGCGACTTAATTGAAATGAGTCGTAAAAATTACGTCAATGGCGATCAGCAAATAATTAATGAATATTTCAAGGATAAGATTGGCTTGCTTCCTCATAAATACAACCATCAGGTGGGTGCGACATATTTTGCTTACTCTAGAAATGATCAGCGAATGATCAATCTTCTTAATTCAGTTAAAGACCCTAAAATCATCCATTATGTTATGAAAGGAAAGCCATCAGATTTTTGTTATTTGGGAATAATGCGAGAAAAATGGTGGTTTTATCGTAATTTAGAGTTATCAAAGCTTGTCCAGAAATTTACGATCTTTGATTCGATGAAAATAGGAGCACCTAAGTTTGCTACGGAAGCTTTAATTTTTACTTATTCTGCTAATATCCAAAATCTTGAAAGCTTAATTAAGGCATTACCAGAAGTTCACTTCAATATTGCAGCTTATACAGAAGTTGCAACAGGATTATTGAATCTAATGAAATATCCGAATGTCACTGTTTACCCTGCAATAATCTATGCCCGTGTAGAAGAACTGATTAAAAAATGTGAGTTGTACTTAGATATTAATCATTATCAAAAAGATGAAAATGTTTTACGGCAAATCGAAGACAAAGGTATTCCAATTTTATCTTTTGAAGATACTGCAAATAAAGATAGTAAATATTCAAATTATAAGGTATTTGGAAATGACCAAGTAGATCGAATGGTGCAAGAGATTAAAAATTTGGAAGAGTAAGAGTAATGGAAAAAGTAATTGCTTTAAGCGCTAATTATGGTTATATCGATAAAGTTGAAACAACAATAAAATCAATTTTATATAATGTAAAAAACGTAGAGATATATCTTTTAAACTATGATATTCCCCAAGAATGGTTCGCAAATATTAATCGTTATGCAAATCAAATTGATTCCAAAATTATTGACGAGAAATTTGATCCCGAAGAATTGCATGATTTGAATTCTGGATTCAAACATATTAATCAAATGACTTATGCTCGTTTATTAATACCTAAATTAATTAAAGCAAATCGAGTATTATATTTAGATTCCGATCTTGTTGTAGATGATGAAATTGATGAACTATTTTCTCGCAAGTTTAATGGAAAAAAGATTTTAGCAGTCACGCATATTTTTGATGTTAGAAATAAAAATGAAAGTAGAGTAGATCTTCCTGTACCTTCGATAAATGCAGGTGTTTTACTAATTAATAATCAGGAATTGCGTAAAGACCATAATTTGAGCGAAAAACTGTTAGATTTTGCTCGGAAAAATAATTTTCCGCAAGATGACCAAGATACAATTAACAATTGGTTTAAGGATGAAATCGGAAGTTTATCTTTTAAATATAATTATCAAATTGGTGCGGATAGATTTCTATTTTGGTCAAATAATTCTAATACAGAAACAGCAACTGAAATATTGGATAAAGTAAAGAATCCAAAAATAATTCATTATATTTCAGATGATAAACCGTTCAATATCTTTTCTGAAGGAAGAATGAGGGAGACTTGGTGGTTTTATCGAAATCTAGAGTTAAGCCAAGTAGTAGAAAAGTATAAGCCATTAAATTTGGATAAACTAAAAGAAAGACATTTTGCTGGAGAAATATTTACTTTTACTAACTCAGCTATTATTGATCATTTAGAAGAATTAGTACAAAAGCTACCAGAATTTCATTTTAATGTTGCGGCTTGGAGTGATATGGCTTGGAATTTAAAGCATTTGGCTAAATATCCTAATATTACTTTGTATCCTTTTGTAATTGGAAAACGTCTGGATTATTTATTTAAGAATACAAATATTTATCTAGATATAAATGAAGGAAATAAAGAAAAAGATATTGTTGAACAAATAAAAGAAAAAGACATTCCAATCTTATCATTTGAATCAACAGCAGATAAAAATAATAAATATTCAAGGTATGAGGTATTTGGTGATGATCAAGTAAATCAAATGGTGCAAAGAATTAGACAATTAGCCAAGTAGTTATGAGATACCTAGTCTTATAGAAAGAAGAGAATGAATGGATACTATTGCATTAGATGCTGATGTTAACGATTTAAATAAAATTGAGACAACGCTTAAGTCAACTTTTCTTCATAATCAACATGTAGAAATTCATATTATTAACTTTAATATTCCACATGAATGGTTTGTTAACGTTAATCAATACGTAAACCAATTTGGAAGTAAGATAATTGATGAAAAAATAGATCCTAATTTTTTAGGTGATGTTCAGCTTAGCTCTGATCAAATTAAGAAAATTTCTTTTGGTCGTTTTTTAATTCCTGATTTAATTTCAGCTGATAAGGTTCTCTATCTTGATTCAGACTTAATTGTAACTGATAATCTTCAAAGCATTTTCCAAATGAATTTTGATGATAAGATGCTGTTTGCTGTACATGATTATCAAAATCCAGACCAATTTAACTCGAGTGTAATGCTAATCAATAATAAACGCTGGCGTGAAGAAAAAATGAGCTCTAAGCTCATTGAAATGAGTAAAAAGCAAGGATTAGCAAATGATCAAGCAATTATTAATGAAGTATTTAAAGATAAAATTGGAAAATTAAACTTATCATACAATTATCAGATTGGTCTTGAAAAGAATGCTTATTGGAATAATAAACAAGTAGTTTTTGATAATTACAATAGGGTGCCTATTCCTCGAATTATTAACTATTCTGGTGATGATAACCCGTTTAATTTGGTTTCCACAGGAGATTTAAGAAATAATTGGTGGCAATATCATAATTTGGAATGGTCAGATATTGTTAAGCGCTATGGTAAATTCGATAAGAGCAAGGTTAGAAGACCAGAATTTGACGCTGAAGCATTTATTTTTGCTCGTGTTGCTGAAACTAAAGATTTAGAATTATTAATTCAAAAATTATCTAATGTACGTTTTAATATTGCTTCATATACTAATATGTCGTGGCTCCTAGAAAAGTTGGTAAAGTATGACAATGTCCAATTATATCCATTTGTCATGAATCCAACTTTAGATAATTTAATTAGCAATGCTGACTTTTCTTTAGATATTAACTATCTTAAGGAAGATGATGTTACCGAAAAAATTATTAACCAGCAAAAGCCAATTCTTTCTTTTGAAGAAACGAAAAATAATAATATTTCTTATGATAAATATTATGTTTTCGCAAATGACGCTCAAGATGAAATGGTAGAGGCAATTAAAAAAATAATTGATAAGAAAAAGGAAACTTCTGCTTTTGACATTAAAGTAAAAGATATTGATGAATCATTAGACTTAATTTTGAATAAACATAAGTCAGTCATTCGTTTTGGAGATGGCGAGTTTAATATTATTCGCGGTGAATCCATTTTTTATCAAGATTACAATAAAGAATTAGCTCTACGCTTAGAAAGTATTATTTTAAGCGGCAATTACGACAATACGCTGATTTGTTTGCCAGATGTATTTGAAGATTTGGCACGCTACAATGACTATGCTCAAAGAACTTATAAGAAGCGCTTTTTCCCGCAAAATGCTTCTTTCTTGAAGCGAATAGAACAAACTAAGAATTGGTATGGCTCTACTTTTGTATCAAGACCATATATTGACTTAGTCGATAAAAGCGAAAGTCCTGGTTATTTTGAAAAGTTAAGACGGATTTGGAATCAACGTGATGTTTTAATTGTTGAAGGAAAATATTCACGTTCTGGCGTAGGAAACAATTTATTTGATAATGCAAATTCAATTAAGAGAATTTTGTGTCCAGCTAAGAATTCATATGAAAAGATTGATCAAATTGAACAGGCAATTAGAAATAATGCCCAAAATCGGTTGATCTTATTAATGCTTGGACCTACAGCTAAGGTTATTGTAGATGATTTGCAAGATCTTAATAATCAAAAGATTGACATTGGTCATATTGATTCAGAATATGAATGGTTCAAAATGGGAGTTACTGATAAAGTAAAATTAAAGAATAAGCACACGGCCGAATTTAATCGAGATGTAAATATCACACCAATTCATGACAAAATGTATAGTAATCAAATAATAGAGAGAATTGAGTAGGTTTAAGATGGAAAATAGTAAAAAAGTCTCTGTAATTATCCCTGTGTATAACGATGAAAAATATTTAAGACAGTGTGTAGACAGTGTTTTGGCTCAAACTTATTCTGATTTAGAAATTATCTTGGTAGACGATGGTTCAACTGATCATACGCCAGAAATATGTGAAAAATATCGTGAAAAATATAATCAAATCAGAGTTCTTCATAAGAAAAATGGGGGGGTTGGTTCAAGCAGAAATGCAGGCCTTGCCCTAGCAACTGGCGAATACGTTTTATTTGTCGATCATGACGATTGGCTTGATCAACATCATATTGAAGACTTGTATAACTTAGCCGTAAAAAATAAGGCTGATATAGCAGCAGGGAATTTCAACATTTTTTATGATGATAAGTCGACTTTTGCTTATTGGCTAAATAAAGATAGCTATTTTGAAAAAGATTATTCAATCAAAGAATGGTTTAGCTTGCAGTATCGCACTGATTACTACAATATGTCTTTAGTTTTTACCGTTCCATGGGATAAATTGTATAAACGCTCTTTATTTAAAAATATAGTTTATCCTGAAAATGTTCCAGTAGAAGATGATTTGACTACATGGAAGATATATTTACTTGCAAATAAAATTGCGTATGAAAATAAAGCGATTTATACGCATCGTATTTTAAAATCAAGCGTATCAGCCAGTGTAAGTGAAACTGATGTCTTTCCTTTACGATCAATTGAGGAAAGAATTACAATTCTACGTTTAATTGGTTTTGATACGAGTAATGAAGAATCTGCTTATCGGTATCGGTTAGAAAAATGGAAAAATCATGCGTTAGATAAGGGAGAATATTTGAAATACAGAGATACACTACAAAAACTGGCTATTCTTGAAAAGTGGAAAAACTAATAAAAAGGGTTGCTGAGCATTTGAGAGCTTAGCAACCCTTTTGTATATAGATTATGGATTAATTTAAATTCGGCATACAATGAACAAAATTTATTCGTATCTGGCTTTAACTACGGCATCTGCTAATGCTTTCTTGGTGAAATAACCTTCACGAATTAACTTAGCAAAACTTTCTACATTATCAGTTAGTTCTTTGTATTCATCGTCATTGATCTGAAGAACCTTGGCTTGTGCTTCAGCTAAACTATCAGCAATAATTCCTAGTTTCTTACGTTTAATAGTTTCTGCTTCCGGCGTTTTACTATTTACAATAATTGGAATTCCTGCAGCCAGATAGGTACTTAGTTTATAAGAAGTGTTCATTGTCATATATTCTGACCAGTATGGTTCTTCTGACCAAACTAGTCCGAAGCCACCAGATCTGCGTAGTTCTTCAAGTAAGATCGGATCATTTTTCCAACCCATAAATTCTAAGTTTTGATCTTCAAATTTTTTGCATGGATCTGAGAAGACTTGTAACTTAACGCGTGGATTTCCCCAATTGTTAACAAAGTCAAACTTGTCTGCATTACCAGCAAAATTAATTACCTTGTTATTTTGCGGGGTAACAAAATAATTAATTTGACAAGGATAGTGATCCCAAAAATGCTGTACAACATAAGGTTTTTCTTTTAGACCATTTTCTCTTAAAAAGTCGTACATTTTTTTAGAAGGTACGATTAAGACATCTGCCTTGTTGTAGTAGTCAATATGTTGAGGAAGCAAGTATCGATTGCTTTCAAACATTAAGGGAATAACGTCGTGGATAAAAATGATTTTTTTGACATTTGGATAGATATTAACATGATCAATCAAAGCTTGATCCCATTCAATTGCTATCCAATTAGGGGATTGGAAGATAACAGTATCGCCGACTGATAAGGAGGCAATAATGCCGTCAAAACGAGTACTCTTAGCTTGGTCTGGTTCTTCTTTCCAATGGTAGGCGTAAATACCGAGTTCGTTCATTCCCATTTGGACTCCGATTTTAGCGACCATTTGTTGTGCTAATTGCGCAACACTATTCATTGCCATGCCATATAAATTCGTGATATGAACTGTCATAAATAACTCCTTATATAAACTTATAAATTAAGTATAGGGCAGGCAAAATTGATTTACAAATTTAACTATCACAAAAAAACTCCGCTAGATCTTATTCTAACGGAGTTCATTTTTATTTGCTTTTGATTTCTTGATATCCATCTAAGACATTAGCGTAGCGTGCTAGCGTGAAGAGATAATCAGATAGGCGATTAATATATTCCAGATTAAAAGGTGAAATTGGCTGCTTTTTATCATTTAGTTCAACTAATGACCGTTCAGCGCGCCGTGCCAATGTACGGCTATACTGCAAATTGGCAGCGGTGGGTGAACCACCAGGAAGGATAAAAGCTGGAATCCTAGGATATTGCTGTGTAATCTTATCAATTCTACTTTCCAATTCTTTTACCTTATCTGGAGTAATTTCTTGATGCCGTCTGACGACAATATCAGCTTGGAATTGATATAGTTCTTTTTGCCTTTTTTGTAGTTCATCTTTTAAGACCTGGCAATTATCTGATAAGTTGGCGATTGTTACGCCTAAGTAAGATTGGAGTTCGTCAAGATTGCCGAGAGTTTCAATTTGTAAGTCATATTTTGGGACCATCTTACCGCTAACTTGCTTGGTTTTTCCCTGGTCGCCAACTTTAGTATAAATTTTAAGTGTCATATTAATCCTCAAAAAAGTGCTTAAGTGCTAAAGAGATAGGTTTATATAAAAGTAAGTAAAAAACAACATTGCCGATTGCATGATAGGTATCAAATAAAATGCTACCTGCCCAGTATGCAATAAAGGCTGGTAAACCACCGAAAATCGTCATTCCTAAATCTACTAAAATACCATATTCAATTCCTAAAAATGCGACCAGAGCTAATTGCAGCCAGAACCATTTCGTTAGGGGAGTTAGCTTTTTAAATAGTAGAATTGTTAAAACACAACCACCGTAAGCTAGAATTTGCGGAATTGTCCAAATACCAAAACCAAGAAAAATATTAGAAATAATCATGGTTAAGATAGCTAGGGCAAATCCCATCCCTCCACTTACAAAGAGAGTAGTAAGCATAATAATTGTTGTAACTGGTTGAACATTAGGAACCGGAATAATTTTGAAAATTCTCAAAACAACGCATAAGGCGGTCAAAACTCCTAAGAGTGCGAGCCTCTTAGTTCCAGCTAGTTCTTCGGTAGCCATTAATATTTACTCCGGGTAAAGACTACCTTATCCTTGTTCTTAAGCTTTTGTTGGTAGGCACTTTTGTTTACCATTTTGCCATTTACTGTATAAGTCCAGTAAATCTTTTTTTGAGGATTTTGACTTTTACCATCAATAGCAGTAATAAATTCTTTTTGGCTCTTTACTTTCCAGTTTTTCTTAAGACCAGTAGCTACAGTAGAGTTCTTTTTAAGGTGAACTTTTTTATTAGCAAAAGTCTTTTTATTATCTTTTAGTGTGTAAGTAACTGTAATTTGGTCAGTTTTGGGTTTAGCTTTTTCTTGATTATTTTGACAACCAGTTAGGCTAAAGGTAAAAAATAAAATAATTGCAGCAAAAATACTTAACTTTTTAGTGTTTTTCATTATTAGAATTCTCCTCTTATTACTTGATTGGGCAAGCACCATTATCACAATCGCTTTGATCTACTAATTCAAGACCCTTTTGATCATCATTAGTTTGTTCAAAGACTATTTCGACATTACCAGTAATGTGGTTATCTGCTTTTTCGTATTTCTCTTTACTAATCGGTTCTTTTGGAGCTTGTTTTAAGGAGCCACCATAGTAAGGCAGAAGTGAAGTAGATTTAATCGCATGACGATATTGATGTAATAATGGAGCTATTTGATCGCTTTCATCATTTTGAAATGTAATAGTACAACTTACCGCATTATCTGACCAGTAAGTTTGTAAGAAAGCTTGAGTAGCAAATTGTTCAGCAATTGAAACAGTTCCAGCAGAAGCAAAGTTGCTACTATCGGCATTGGCAGCCTTAATTGGAAATTCAACACAGATGGTATGTGGTGTGTAAATATCAGGTTCAGTTCGATAGCCACAGGCTTTTAGTGCTGGAAGAAGTGGGTCAGTTTCTTGGAAACGAATGCGTTGAATCAAGTAACCTGAATAGTGGAAGTGCATCCCTTCAGAAACGCCAGCAAGTTTAGCAACAGTACCAGATGGCTTAACTGTAGTGTGCTTAATTGAGGTGTTACAGTTTAGTTCTTGGCTATAGTCTTTGTCAGCATCAACAACAGCTTGGTAGAGACCATCGACTGTTTTAATAATTTCAGGGTCGTAAACTGGATCTTTAATTTCTTTACCAGTTTCTGAATCAGTAGCAGTCTTAAAGCCAGTCACTACGCGGTGACCAAAAGTAGATAAAATCCAGTCTTGAATTCCAGACATTGAAACACCAATCCGGCGATTCTTGTTGATGATCCTACGAGATACTTCCCAATCATATGGGCTAAAGGTAACACGCTTGGTGTAGCGAGCAGCTAGTTTAAAGGCCTCTTTCAGATCCCAGCCTTGTTTTTGAGCAATGAAAGGAAAGACTTCAAACAAGTTACATGGTTCACCATTAGCTAAGGAGATTTCTCCGCAAGGGTTAGTTCCTTCAACTTCACCATCAATTCCAGCTTGGTAACCATCTTTGATGCGGCCGTAGTTACGAGATAATTCTAAATTAACAACACCAGGTTCACCGTTGTGTAGAATACTGTCAGCAATTGGTTGATAATTATCAAACTCAGAATTAATTGCAACACTATTATTTGATGCCCAGCGGTGGTGGTAAAGTTTCTTTTTATCTTGCTTCATAGTAATGAAGTCTTGGTTATCGCTTGAACCAAGTGCTAGTTCTGCGCTTCTTCTAACGTTACCAGCAACGACGGTTTTACCAATTAAGTTGCAAATATCTGTTGCATCAACTGCAGTCAAGTTTTGACCAGCACGATCATTAAGAATTTGATTAATGTCAAAGAGCATTTCGATTAGTGGCATTGGACCAGAAGCTGTACCACCGAATCCATGAATTTTAGCTCCGTAAGGGCGGATATCGCTGATATCAAGTACTAGTTTTTTCTTGTTCTCAGGATTAGTTGAATTGAAATGCATGTCGATTAAACGAGCATTCGCTAAGACCCAACCTTCACGAGTATCAGGGAGCTTGTAGTAAATGTAATCTTCTGTTCCTTGATTAGCTTTTTTCCATTCATCAAGATCAGTAGCGCCTAACTTAAGGGATGCGTCATAGGACTTACTCTTCTTGTCAATAACAATAGCCAAATCTACTTTTTGATCAAGTTTTGGAATTTGGTTAATGTTTTCGTCAACTACAGAAAAGCCTACGCCGCCGCCTTTCATTAGTTGGTCAAATAAAAATGAAAAAGGCATTGATGGTGCAATTTGGTCTTGTGTAAGATAAGCAGGAACAATGTGGCTATTACCATATTTTTGTGGACGAATGGCAATAAACCAGCAGTTATTTAGTGAATCGCCGTTTCTCTTTTGATAGTCAGTTCCTGAAATCCATAAATTTCGACCAGATGGAGTAGCAGCTAGACCATAGACTAGGCGAAATAACTGTTTAGCTTCAGCTGTTAATTCATGAATGGTCTTTTCGCTAGGATCATTTTTTAAACGTGGGTCAAGATTAATATTACCTTCGATCACGCGTTTAACAGTTTCGTCCCAATTTTCAGAGCGATTTTTATCATCAAGCCAGCGAGCATAAGTACGTTTATAAGTAACCCAACCAAGTTCACCCCAGTGAGGAGTAACTTCTTTTTTAGTTTGTGCAATGAAATCTGGATCAAGTGTGATTCTCAAATCAGACATATTTTTATCTCTCCCTAAGTACAATATCTTGTCGACACTTAAGAGGATAACACAATATCTAGTATTTTTCTTGAATAAAAACACTATAGATTGTTATTTGTATTGGGAAAAATTGCATGAGAATGGGGAGGAAGAGGGACAAAAAAATTTTGAAATTTTTTGTAAATTTGAACACAAAACAAAAATGCGAGGTAACTTTCAAAAGCACCTCGCATTTTTCATAAATATTATTAATTTCTGTCGCTAAATCCAAAGATTTGTAAGAATTGTAAGAATAGGTTAACGAAATCTAGGTAAAGTGCTAAAGCACCTGCAACAGCCAAACCATCAACTGAAACTTGACCACCGTAGTTTTCGTAAATTTGCTTCATTCTTTGTGCATCCCAAGCAGTTAAGATAGTGAAGATAATAACTGCGATGAATGAAAAGACGTAAGAAACCATTGGATTTCTTAAGAACATGTTGATAAGCATGGCAACAATTAAACCAATCAAGGCAGCAGAAGCATAAGAGCCGAGATTATTTAAGTTCTTCTTAGTAGTTGTACCAATTACTGCCATCGTAATGAAAACAGTTGATGAAGCAACGAATGCGGAAGCAATGCTGCGACCAGTATAGGCACCAGCAATCAATGAGAATTCAACTCCGTAAACAATTGCCATAATCATTAACATGACGAAGCTAGCTACGGGATTTCTTGTTGCTCTAAAGCTAATTCCAAAAGTTAATGCAAGTGGAACTAGCAATAAAATCCAAGTCATTGCTGGGTTGCTAGCAAATAAAGTCATTACTTGAGTTCTAAAGACAGTCATTGTTAAGTAAGCACTTAAAGCAGAAACTAAAACGGCAATTGTCATCATACCGTACATTCTGCTTAAGAATCTATTTAAGCCAGTTACGTCAACGATTGTACGACGTTCTGGTTCTTGTGAAAAGTTATTCATAAGCTCTCCCTCTTTCATTATTATTAATATATTTTAACGTATCTTAACAGTAAAAGAAACTTTTACACAAATGGATTGTAAAAGCGTCCTGAATTGACTTTAAAGAGCAAAATAACAACTAAAACAAGAATGAAAGCTAGACTAGTAACTAAATAGTCAGCTAAGCTAAATTTTTCGGCTACATACCAAGTCCGCTTTTTCTTTGAGCCGAAACGTCTAAGCTGCATGGCAGTACTGATCGTATCAATACGGTCAAGACTTGAAAAAATAAGCGGGGTCACAATGTTTAATGTTCCATGGATTCGCTTGCCAAGAGATGCTTTTTTAGAAAGTTCATTTCCCCGTGCTTGTTGAGCAGCAGAAATTGACCAGTAACTTTCCTGGATATTAGGGATATAGCGCAAGGCTAAAGAAACAGCATAAGAAACCTTGTAGCTGACACCAATTTTATTTAAGCTAGCAGCAAATTGACTAGGATTGGTTGTTAATAAAAAGAGCAGAACTAGGGGAATAGAGCAGATATACTTCAGACTAACGTTAAGCAAATAAAATAATTCCTGAGCAGTTAAGGTAAAGTATCCCGCATTGATTAAAACTGTTCTTGAATGGTATAAGCTTTCGCCATAAGTGGGTTGAAAGATGAAAACCGCCAAGATATTAATTATGGCAAAAACAATAATGAACTTAACAATGAAAGAAACCTGTTTCCATCTAATACCTGCTATTTTTAGTAAGATCAAGGATAGGATACAGATTGCAATTAAGAAGCGAGTGTCATAAGTAACCATGCAAGCAACTGAAACTAGAATTAAAAAGATCATCTTTGTAGTAGCATTCAAGGCATGGATAAAACTATTCCCTGGCTGGTAGCCTAAAATTTTACTATCATTCATAATCTTCATCCTTCCAGTTCTTTTGTTCAGAATTAATGTAGGCTTGCACAAATTTATTTGGATCAGGCAAGTCGTAATGCTGCGCAAGTTCAAATAAGCTCGTTCTCTTTAAAGACGCCTCTTTAATTAGTTTAGGATTAGTTAGTAATTCAATCGGGCTTGTATCAGCGATTAGTTTTCCTTTAGTGAAGGCAAGCGAGCGTGTAGTATATTCGAGCATTAAGTGCATATCGTGCGTGATGATAATGATGGTCTTGCCTAGCTTGTTCAAGTGTTTTAAAAAGCCCATAATTTCGGTATATGTCTTCCAATCTTGACCAGCAGTTGGCTCATCTAGAATAATGATTTCTGGTTCTAAGACTAAAATTGAAGCGATTGTTACACGTTTTTTCTGCCCAAAACTAAGAGCAGAAATTGGCCAGTGCCTGAAAGGATAAAGACCGCAAATTTTTAAAGTTTGATTTACTTTTTGTTTGATCGTTTCTTCATCTACGTTACGCAGACGTAATCCTAAAGCTATTTCATCAAAAATCATTTTTTGCGAGATCATTTGATTAGGATCTTGCATTACATAGCCAATTTTTTCGGCTCTTTCTTTAATTGATAAATTAGCTAGATCTTGGTCTTTAAGTGTAATTTTGCCTTCATTAGAAATAAAACCACAAATGATGCGACATAAAGTGGTTTTACCGGCACCATTTTGACCGACAATTGAGATAAAATCGCCTTGATTGATGGTAGCAGAAACGTCCTTTAAAGGATAAGGCTGATTTTTATTATATTGGTGGCCGACATGGTCTAGTTTTAATAAAGGTTGATGAGTAGCTGTACTTTCTTTAACTGGAACTTGATCAACCCAATTTTCTAATTCTTGGCTAATTGAGTCAGAAGTAGGTAAGTCTGCAATTTTATCTAGCTTTTTAATTGAACTTAAGTTAATACCTGCGGCTGTCATCGCTTTTAAATAAAGCGGCTGACGAACGCCAATTTTTTCTAAACTATTCTCATGAAGAAGTTGATTAGTAGGCTCATCGGCGACAATTTGACCATCATTAACTAAAACTATTCTATCAATTGGCTGACTCAAAACTTCTTCGACACGGTGCTCAATAATAATAACTGTGGCATTAAGTTCTTTTTGGATTTTATCGATAATAGCCATTGTTTTGAGTCCGGAAGCAGGATCAAGGTTAGCAAGCGGTTCGTCGAAAAGTAAAATTGGTGATTCATCGACCAAGACGCCGGCTAGGGCAACAATTTGTTTTTGACCGCCAGAAAGGCTTTGCGGCGATTGTTTAAGAAGCTCTTTAATTTGGAGTTCTTCCGCCCATTGGTTTACAGTGTGATGCATTTTGGCTTTAGGCTGGCAATCATTTTCAAGAGCAAAAGCAATATCTTCGCCAACTGTTAGACCAATAAATTGGCTATCCGCATCTTGTAAGATTGTGGAAGTAGTAAATGAAAAGTCAAAAAGACTAGTTTTAGTAATATCTTTTCCGTTTACTAAGCATTTACCTGTGATGTTGCCTTGATCAATATTTGGAATAAGACCATTAAGGCAGCGACCAATTGTAGATTTGCCGCTGCCTGAAGGTCCGGCCAAGAGAATTTTCTCACCCTTATTAATTTTGAGATTAATCTTTTTAAGAGTGGGTTCAGCTTGGCTATTGTATTTAAATGAAAAATCTTTAAATTCAATAATCGGTTCTGTCATTAATTGAGTAACCTTTCGTGATTAGTCTTTACGTAAACTACCTTTCTTAACTTTAGTTGCTGCGTAAGCTTTAAGCAAGATGGTTCCTAAAATAAGAATAGCAAGTGAATTAGTGATGGTTGCAGTGGCTCCTTGTAAGAAGACCTTGTTTTGAGGTTCGCTGTAGATTAAGATATCGCCAACTGGTGCGATTACTAACCAGGAAATAACGTTAGCGATGATTTGGACCACGTTGAAGCCAACCATTTGCTTAACAGTGAAGACACCATTATCTAAGTCAAGGCGCATACCGTAAAGACCGATGATCAAACCTAAAACAGCTGTAGCTAAAACCCAGCTCCACCAAGTTTGACCATACATTAAGAAGTCACCTAGTGCATGGCCGATGAAACCAACAGAAAAGCCGACAACAGGTCCGTAAATAGTGGCAAGTAAAGCTAAGAATGGGTAGACAATTTCAATATTAGTGTTTGGAATTCCAGTTGGAATTGATGTGAAACGTGCCAAAATAACATAGATTGCTGCTCCGATACCAATTGCAACGACGCTTTTTACTGATAAACCTTTTTGCTTGTTCATAATTTTTCCCCCGTAAATAAATTATTCTCTAGTTAAATCAATTTTCCAATCATTTCCAGTACCAATTTTGTAGGTATCGGCAAATGAAGCTTGATTTAGCGCAATACCTACATTGACTAATGAATTGATGTACATCAAAGGATCTTTGATTGCTACATCAGCAAATGATGTAACAAAAGGTATTGTATCATGATAATAAGTTTGACCTTGATAAGTAATTGTGACGGTAAGTTTGTCGCCGCGTTTGATATCAGCTTTTTTAACTAAGTCATAAGGAATATTCGTCCATAAAGAACCAAAGCGAATATCCAATACATCAATTGATCCCTTTAGATGATTATTTTCTAATATAGCTTCAGTAAGTGGTAATTTTACAACTGAAGCTGGATCTAATGGCTCTCCTAGATCTTCAAAGGATTTTTCACCATCAGCTAGAAGGGCACCATTGTAAGCATAAATATCACGGCCGTGGAAGGTGTTACTTTCTGAAGAATAAGGAAGACGATTCTTTTGTTCATCGATTTCTCTTACTTCTTCAAGTCCCATATAAGTTGCAACATGAGTTAATGAGCCGTTATCAGGTGTAATAATAAAATGTCCGCTTTTGGTTTTAACTGCAATACTCTTTCGATCTGAACCAACACCTGGATCAACTACCGAAACAAAAGTTGTGCCTTTTGGCCAATACTTGATTGTCTGATAGAGGCGGTAAGATGCAGCCCAAATATCATAAGGCGGAATCTCATGAGTTAAATCTGAAACAACAACGTGCGGAGCAACCAAATGAGCTACGCCGTGCATGGCGCTAACAGCACCATCTTTTAAGCCGAAGTCGGTTTGTAGTACTAGAAAATGATTTGTTTCCATCAAATTCCTCCTTTAATATGTTTTTAATTACTAATAATTTACAATGTATTAAAAGTTTCGTCAATGAAAAATCCGTACTATTTTGCTATGTAAGCGCATATAGTACGGATTTTATTAACGATAAATTATTTTTCAGCCTTATTTTGCCATTTTAAACCAATTCCGGTGACCCCAGAAAGAATTGAAAAGGCAGGAGAAAGTAAGCTAAAGAATGTGAATGGAATAAAGGCTAAAACTGGAACTCCAAGAGTAGAAGCTGCAAAAGAACCAGCTACTCCCCAAGGAATTAGGTAGTTAATTACACTGCCTCCATCTTCAAGAACACGACTGAGAGCAAGGGGTGCAAGACCAATTCTGTCATATGCTTGCTTGAAGGCGCGTCCTGGCAAGATAACAGATAGGTATTGTTCACCGACAAATAAATTAATGCAGATACCTGAAAGAATGGTAGTAATTACTAAACGACCAGGCTTTTTAAGGTGTTCAACTAGAGGCTCCATGGCAGTTTGAACAATGTTAAATTTCATTAATAAACCACCAAGAGATAAGGTAGCAATAATTAAGCCAACCGTATCCATCATGCTGGAAATACCACCCCGAGTCAGCAAAGCGTTCACTGATGAGTCGCTAGTTTTGGCAACGAACCCTTTCATAATGAGGTTAGTTAAGTCAGTAAGAGATTGATGAGGATTTTGAATAAAAATCATAATGACAGTAACAGCAATATTTAAAAATAAAGTAGGAATAGCGGGGATTTTTCTCCAGGCACAAATTAACATTAAGATAATTGGAATGATTGCCCACCAAGTAATAATGAAGTTATGCTGTAAAACTGCGACAGTATGATTAATCTTTGAAGCATCAATTGAGCCACTATTTCCTAAAATCCAAAAAAGAATTAAAGAAACGATAAAAGCAGGGATTGTTGACCACATCATATTTTTAATATGGGCGAATAATTCACTTTCTGCAACAGCAGAAGAAAGGTTGGTAGAGTCGGATAAAGGAGACATTTTATCGCCAAATACGGCTCCAGAAATGATTGCTCCAGCAACAAGAGCAGGATTGGCATTCATGCTGGCACCAATTCCGAAGAGGGCAATTCCAACGGTTGAAATTGTAGTAAAGCCGCTTCCGATCGCTAGCCCCACGATTGAGCAAACAATAAAGACAGAAGGAACGAAGAATTGTCCGCTAATTAAGTGAAAGCCAAGAACCATAATTGAAGGGATGATACTGCCCTTGATCCATAAGCCAATCAAGGCCCCAATTAGGATAAAAATAAAGATTGGAATAATAGCAACGCCAATTCCTTCCTTGATTCCATCTTGAATAGAAGCCCAGTCATTTCCACGTAGTCTGAGCCAGAAGACTAATAAGCAAACGGTGAATAAAACTGGAACTTCTGGCATTAAACCAAATTTAATTACTGAAATGCCTAGAATAATTAAAAGCAAAAGTAAAATAATAATTGCTTCTAGAAAAGATACTTTCTTTTTCATAAATAATCCTCCATAAAAAAAGCCCTGTTGAAATTAATCAACAGGACGCATTACCGTGGTACCACCTATCTACTGCATGTTTGCAGCACTCTCATCAGGTGATAACGGCACTGATTGTGGCCGAATAAAAGATTGATCGCTGTAATTCGTAACTTATGCCTGACTGGTTCGCACTTTACCACCAGCTCTCTGACGCTTAACATAAGCACTACTGTGACGATAATTGTTGCAATTATGATAACAAGCTTAAAAAAAGATGTCAATGAATTTATTAATAAAAATGATTAGAATTTCGAATTATGCACTTTGAGCGGTAAAATAGATAGGTATAGAAAAAGTATAAATATAAATTGAGGGATTAAGATGACTGATATTTTAACCACCAAAGAATTAGGCAAAAACTTCAAAAATAAACATGTTTTGAATCAAATCAATATTCATGTTCCTGAAGGAAAAATTTACTGCATTATGGGACCAAATGGAGCTGGTAAGTCAACTCTTTTGAAAATGATTAGTGGAATTGAAAAGCCAACTGAAGGCGATATTAATTTTAAGGGTGAAAACTGGAAGCGAGAAGATTTAAAAACTATTGGTTCATTAATCGAAGAACCAGGCTTATTTGATAATTTAACTGTTGAAGATAATATCAAATTGAAATTAAAGCTGCACCATGTTGAAAATAAGGATCAAGAGCAAATCTTGAACATGCTCGGTTTTGGCGATCATAATCAGGAAAAGGTTAAAGGCTTTTCAACAGGGATGCGCCAACGGCTTGGTATTGCGCTCGCTTTTATGGGAAACCCAGATTTAGTAGTTTTGGATGAACCAACAAATGGCCTTGATACATTTGGAATTCATGAATTACGTGAACTTTTAATGCTAGAAAAAAAGCAAGGTAAAACAATCATTATTGCTAGTCACATGCTTTCTGAAATTCAAAAAGTAGCTGATCGCATTGCAATCTTGGGTAATGGTGAGCTGTTGCTGGAAGAGGATTATGACCAGAAGACAGATTTAGAGGACCTATTTATTTCAACTCTAGAAAAGGCAGGCATAAAGCATGACTAATATTTTAAAAGTTGAGTTTTTAAAAACAAAGCATACTGTTGTTCGCTCACTAGTTTGGCTTTTGCCATTAATTGCCATTTTGATGATGACTGCTGTCTTCTGGGATAATCAATATTCAGTGCAATTAATGATGGGACAATGGAGTTATTTTTGGTTAAATATGTCAATTGCTCTCGTAATCGGAATTAGTACGTATTATCAAAAACAAGCTACAAAATTCAAAGAAATTTTAACTTCGCCGCAAGATCTTTTTACTTATGAAATTGGTCGCATTATTCACGGAATGTTGCAAACAATTTTAATGAGTGCAGTTTTCTTGGTTTTGGTAATTTGTGTACGATTTATTTTTTCAAGTAGTGAAGAAATTAGATTAATAGCTGGCTCTATAGTTGGAATTTTGCTCACCTCTATTTGGCTAGTTCCATTTTATTCATGGCTGTGCCGCATTACTAACTTATATTTTGCCCTAGGAATTGGATTTTTAAGTTCAATTTTGGCAATGTTCTTAAGTCGGACAGCTTTTAGTATGTGGTGGCCGTTTGATTGGGGAATGCTTTTAAATAATATGTGGCTTAAGGGTGATTTTGCTTTCGGAACTTGGAGCTTAATTATTTGTAGCTTGATTTTAGGGTTTATTTTAAGTATCTTTAGTGCCTATTCTTTTAAAAAGCAATAATATTTTTTAGTAAAATAGTAGCAAGTATCTAAAAAGGATTGAAATTATGCAAAAAAATCAAATTGTCGACTTAGAAATTACCGACCTATCTTATGAAGCAATGGGGGTTGCTCACTTAGACGGTATGACTGTCTTTGTAAATAATGCTCTTCCAGGTGAAATTGTTTCAGCTAAAATTTTAAAGGTAAAGAAGAATTTTGCCTTTGCTAAAATTGAAAAAATCAAGAAAGAAAGTCCAGATAGAATTAACGTTGAACTTCGTCAATGGGTTCAAACAGGTCTAGCATCTCTTGCTCATATCAAGTATGACAAGCAGCTTGATTTTAAACGCAATCAAGTAGTGAACTTATTGCATAAGGCTGATTTAGATAAGATTAAGGTTGGTCAGACTTTACCTAGTCCAGAAGAAACTGGCTATCGTAATAAAGCGCAAGTACCAGTTCGTAAGGTTCACGGCAAGCTTGATATTGGCTTCTTTAGAAAGCATTCGCATGATTTAGTTCCGTTAACTAACTTTTTTACCACTGATCCAGAGATTGACCGAGTTTTAATTAAAGTTCATGATATTTTAAGAAAGAATCATGTCCCAGCCTATGATGAAATCCACAATAAGGGTGAAGTGCGTTATCTTGATGTTCGTCGTTCAAAGGCTACTGGGGAAATCATGGTAATTTTGGTTTGTTTACACAAGGATTTTCCACAGTTAAAGAAGGTAACTAAAGAAATTAGCGAAATTGAAGGCGTTACAAGCGTAGTTTTGAACCATAATCCTAAGAAGACTAACGTGATTTTGGGCAAAAAAGACTATTTGCTCTGGGGCGAGCCTCAAATTACCGACAAAATTGGAGATGTTAGTTTTAAAATTTCACCGCAAAGTTTCTTCCAAATTAATTCATTGCAAACTCCGCGCTTGTATGACTTGGCAATTCAAAAGGCTGATCTTAAACCAGATGATGTGGTAATTGATGCTTATTCTGGAATTGGAACAATTGGCTTGTCAGTTGCTAAGCATGTTAAGGCAGTGCGGGGGATGGAAGTTATCAAGCCAGCTGTTGATGATGCTAATGCAAATGCAAAATTAAATGGGATCATGAATGCTGAATATGTTGTTGGTAAAGCAGAAGAAGTAATGCCGCGTTGGGCTAAAGAGGGGCTTAAGACTGATGTTATCTTCGTTGATCCACCAAGAAAGGGATTAACGCCAGAATTTATTGATGCAGCTGTTGAAACTGATCCTAAGAAGATTGTTTATATTTCATGTAACCCAGCTACAATGGTTAGAGATCTGCAATTATTCCGTGAGCAAGGCTATGATTTTAACGAGATTGATCCTGTGGATATGTTTCCCCAAACTCCTCATGTTGAAGCAGTGACGGTGCTTGAGAAAAAATCATAAATAAAATTTACTAGTAGAAAGTGTACTTTTCCATAAATGATCGGATTAGTACATTTTTTTATTTATGCTGGTTGCTTGAGTAGACTGATAGATTAGGCATACAATTAAAGAAAAGTGATAAAAGGAAATTCTGCAAAAAATATCATCATTGTACTTTGCGCGGTAAATGAAAGGAATAGTTATGCATCATAAAAAAATTATTGTCTATATCTTTTTGGCGCTCTGTATGTTTTCAGTGTTTTTATTTATTGTGCCTTCGGGAAGCAGGATAGATCCTGGATTAAAAAATTCACAAAAGCTGCTCAAAGATTATATGAAATCAAATCATATCAATGGAGTGATGCTTGTTAGTGGAAAAGATGGCAAGCCAATTGTCATTCAAAATAATGAAACGTCTAGCAAAAATGACATAGTGAATGCGAATCAGCTATTTCCAACTGCTTCTCTTCAAAAGATTATGACAGGAACTGCGATTTATAATTTGCAACAAAAAGGTCAGCTAAATTGGAATACGCCTTTATCTAAATATTATCCACAAGTTTCAGGTAGCAGCGATATAACAATTCATGAACTAATGAATCATACAAGTGGATTGATTAATAATGCTCGTCCGTCTGAGCCGCTTAAAAATCAAGAAGAGCAGATTGCTTATATGCTCAAATACATGCAGAATGATCATTTACACACTTGGGATTATCAAGATGTGGATTATGAATTGTTAGCAGCGATTATTAGTAAAGAAAGTGGCATAAGCTATAACGACTATATTCAAAAAAATTTTGCTAAGCAGTTAAAATTACGTCAAATTAAGGATTATTCTGAAGTTAAGCAAAATGAGGTTCCTCAACCAATGAGCAGCAATGTCGATTGGCATAAGGTAGTTGTGACTACATCATCTGATTTTGGAGCTGGAAACTTGTTTATATCACCTAATGATTATTGGAAGTTTGTGTATAACAAAGTGTTGAAAGATCCTAAGATGATTAACGAGTATGCTCAGCAAGCTAGACGTCAGGCAGTAGCTTACTATGGTGGAGTTTACTTTAAAGGGGATGTTATTCGTGCAGAAGGTAGTATCCCTGGTTATAATTCTTGCTTTGTAGCTAACTACAAAACTAAGGAAATGATTATGTTGTTTTCTAATAATATTAATTACTTAACATTGAAGAAGGCTTCTGATTATCTGCTTCATCATTATATGGGTGAAGGATTTGGATTGTAGAAATGAAGTTTGAAAAGGAAAAAGTATGAAAAAGTTTGAATATCAAAATAAAAATAAGAATTTTAAAGCTTCTGCAACTATTTATAATTTTTCAGAAGTGATGGCAATTTTGAAAAAGAGTATCAAGAATTTTAAATTGTCTTGGCCAATTAAGATTAAAATTGAAAAATAAACTATTAGGAGAAAGAATGCCAGAACTAAATTTCGAATTGCAAGACACGCAATGGCCGAAAACCTATATCGATCATGATCGGCAAATAGTTCGTGCAATTGTGGTTGATGATGAACAGAATTTTTATTTTGTAAAAGTACAAAGAGACGATGATTTCGGTAAAGGTACTTTTATTGAAACATCTGGTGGCGGAGTTGAAGCAGGTGAAGATCTAACTACAGCGCTTAAAAGAGAACTAAAAGAAGAACTGGGCGCAAATGTTGACATTCTTTGTAAAATCGGCGTGGTAAGTGACTACTATAACTTAATTCATCGGCACAACATTAATAATTATTTTCTATGTAAAATAAATTCTTTTGGTAAAAAGCACTTAACACAAGCAGAAATTGAAGATTTTCATTTATCAACTCTAAAACTAACTTATGATGAAGCAGTTGATGCGTATGAAAAGCAAACTAATGCCAAATTAGGACAATTAATTACTAATCGAGAATTACCAATTCTCAAACAAGCGGAAAAACTAATAAGCAATTATAAATAAAAATGGGATATGAACGCTGTTAAGCTCATATTCCATTTTTATTTGGTCTTAATATGTCAACATGATTGATATCCTCAATTTCAACTGCGTAACCTGAAATAATTATCTGACTATTATGATAACCATTAACAAAACCAGTAATATCTTTTCTAAATTCGTTATTATAGTTACGATTTTTAAGTTGCAGTCGAATTTTATAATGGTTGCTAAAAGCTTTCAATAATGTTCTACTTATTTCTTGCAAGTCCATTTCTGTTTCTTTTTTATAAGTAGTATTAGCTTTCTGATTATCTTTATTTATTTGAACAGTATGATCGCTTAAGAAAAAACCACCCCATTTTTGCATCCCGCGGTCGTGATAGTTTTTGAAGAAATTTTGGATCTCTTTATCAAAATTTGCATTATTCATAGGCGTTACCACCATTATGACCGCCAACTAAATTACTGCGTTCAATAGCAGTTGCGCCTTTAAGGAGGCTAGAAGCTTTGACTAGCGAAGTAAAACCATGTTCTTTTCGTATTTGGTCAACAATGTGGTCTAATTTATATCTTTTAATTTGCAGATCAAAGTCTTCAAGCATATTTAATTGTTGAGTACCATCAGGTGATAAGTCAGTATAGCTAACACTAATGGTTCGAACACTTTCTCTATGCCAGTTTTCACGAAATAGGGCGATCAGTTCTTTTACTAAGTCATGGTTTACATTAGTTGGGGTAATTTTACGTTGAACGCCAAAACCACCGCGCTTAGTAGTTTCCGCCAATTGAAATAAAGAAAAGCCAATATATAGACTAACTTTGCCAGCTCGTAAATTATGGGCGCGGATACGAGCGGCAACTTGTTCACCAATTTCTCTAATAACCAGTTCTATTTCACGTTGATTGAAATAATCCCGCGTTAAAGTTTGAGAGTTACCATAGCTTTTACTTTTGGGGTGATATTTTTGTCTGATAATACTACGATCGACGCCCCAACTTTCTGCCAATAACTGCTCGCCAATAATCCCAAATTCTTTTTTTAGAAGATAGGGTTTGGAGTGAGCTAAGTCATACATATTGTTAATTCCGATTTTTCTTAAACGATTAGCAGTGCGAGTATTAATTCCCCAAACGTCTTCTAATTTTTCTATTTTCCAGATAGTATCGGGAACATCAAGATAATGCCAAAAAGCAAGCATTGATTTCTTGTGTTTAGCAGAATTATCCATTGCTAGTTTGGCCAAAAGAGGATTTTCACCGATCCCGCAAGTAGTGTAAAGGCCTAAAGTATCATGGATATCTTTTTGAATTCTACGGGCAACATAATAGGGATCATTACCAAAGAGCCTCCAGGAATCAGTCATGTCGATTATCCCTTCATCGATAGAATACATGTGGATATCTTCGTTAGCTGCATATTTTCTAAAAATATCTAGGACTTGGATACTGCGCTTAATATAAAGATTCATATGTGGTTCAACTAGCTTTAAATCGGGAGCTTTCCATTTAGGTGGCAACTGGCGAACACGCATGACATTATGCAAACCATATTTTTTCTTAGCTAAAGGAGAAGCCGCCATAATTAAGCCAGATCCCCAGCAACTGTCTGGCTGCCTAGATACAACGGCTAAACAAGCTTCCATCGGATTAAGACCTAAACGAAGCGCCTCACAAGAGGCAAAAAAACTTTTATTGTCAATCATAAAAATTAAGCGATGCGGTTCGTAGCGATAGTCATACATAATAATTACCTTCCAGCTGAACACTTGTTCTTGTTGATTAATATTATACGAACAATAGTTCGCAAATGCAACTTAGATTATTTTTAAATTATTTGACTTTTCAATTTTGCCAACTTTTTGGTATGATAGATATGTTCTAGAGGTTGCCTCAATGGCGGAATTGGCAGACGCGCAGCGTTCAGGTCGCTGTTCACGTAAGTGAGTGCAGGTTCGACTCCTGTTTGAGGCACATGAAAAAAGAGATATGCATTTTGCGTATCTCTTTTATTTTTGTTTCAATTTAACAGTTTTACTTTCAAACTTAAAAGGCCTCATAAAAGTAAGTTGATAAGCAGTTAGTTGTAAACCCTCTCCTTTTTGATAATTAGGATTGTACAGAGGATCACCAATAATAGGGGCGTTAAGTGCTGCTAAATGAACTCTAATTTGGTGTGTGCGTCCCGTTTCTAGAGTAAGTTTTACCAGTGCCTTATTTTCACATTCTTTAACTATTTCATAATGAGTAATAGCCTTTTGACCATCGGGTCGTACCATTCTTTTTCTTTGATCATTAGGATCATGTCCAATGGGCAAAGAAATTGTTCCACTTTGTTTTAACTGATTTGATTTAGAAACCCATGCTAAGTATTCTCGGTGCAAGGTTTTATTAGTTAATTGCCGGTTTAAGATGGGAACAACAGCAGGATTTTTAGCCACTAATAATAAGCCATTTGTAAGCATATCAAGGCGGTGAACAATAAAGGGACTGTAGCCTAGATAAGTAGCACAATCATTTAATGCAGTGTCTTTTTCATTTAAATTCGGGTGTGTTTTTTGCCCAGCGGGTTTATCAATTATTAGAATATCTGAATCTTCATATACAACTTCAGGTAAACTTCCACTAGCGGTATAAGTTTGTTGTTCACTTTCGACATGATCTAGATAAATATCAATCTTGTCACCAGCTTTTACTAAGAAATTAAGTGGTAAGTAATGTCCATTAATTAAAATCTGATTTTCAGTACGTAAAAAATGACGCCATTTTCTTGGAATTAATAATTTGCGCATTAATTCGTCAACGCTTATTGGTCCTAAATTTGCAGGATATGTAAGAAAATAATGGTATGAGGTCATCTTTTCCACCTTATCTAATTTTTAACTTTTAAAATACTATTTTTCAAATAAAGATATGCTAAAATCGTCATATTAGGTTTATTGACGAAAAGGGAGTTTTAATTTTATGCATTCCCAAAATCATGAGTTTTGGCATCGCGTACATTTAGCGATTAAAAACTTCAACCACCGCTTTCAAATTTGGCGTTGGTTAATTTTAATATTGCTGTCGTGTTGTTTGTTCGTTTGTACTTATTATACCGTTAAGGTAAAAACTTCAAACATCTCTAACATGAAGGCAGCTCTTTCTACTACAACTACTATTTATGACAATAAAAATCAAAAGGCGGGGTCACTTTATTCGCAAAAAGGTTCTTTTGTAGAATTAAGTCAGATTTCACCTTATATTCAGGATGCCGTTATTGCGACAGAAGACCGAACTTTTTATAAAAATCCTGGCTTCAGTGTTAAGGGAATGGCTAGAGCAGCCATAAGTAGTGTAATTCACCATGGTATTGTTGGTGGTGGTTCAACACTAACGCAGCAATTAGCTAAGAATGCTTTATTAACACAAAAGCAGACTTTTTCTAGAAAGTTAGAAGAGCTCTTTTTTGCAATTGAAATTAATCGTGTTTACTCTAAAAAAGATATTCTAACGATGTACTTAAACAACGCTTATTTTGGTAATGGTGTTTGGGGAGTTCAAGATGCTGCAAGGCGGTATTTTGGTAAAAATGCAAGTGATGTAACTGTAGGTGAAGCAGCTACCATTGCCGGGATGCTGAGAAGTCCAAGCTATTATAATCCAATTGACCATATGGATAATGCAATTTCACGGCGCAATGTGGTTCTGGGCTTGATGGCTGATACAGGGAAGATCTCAGAAACTCAAGCTGATAATGCCAAAAAGACGACATTAACTTTAGAAGATACATTTTCTCAAGAAGATGGTTATCGCTATCCTTACTTCTTTGACGCAGTTGTGGATGAAGCAATTGATCGTTATGGCTTAAAAGAAGAAGATGTAATGAACAAGGGCTTAAAGATTTACACTACTCTTGATACAGGTTATCAGAGTGCTTTACAAGATAGCTTTGAAGAAAGCTGGAATTTCCCATCAAATGCAAGCGATGGAACTAAAGTTCAGGGAGCAAGCGTTGCGATGGATCCAAAGACGGGAGCCGTTCGGGCAATAGTTGGCGGAAGAGGTCAACATGTCTTTCGAGGCTATAATCGTGCCACGCAGATGAAGCGTCAGCCTGGTTCAACGATGAAGCCACTGGCTGTTTATTCACCAGCTCTTCAAAGTGGCTATCACTACGATTCGGAGCTTTCTAATAAATTACAAAAATTTGGCAAAAATGGTTATGAGCCAAAGAACGTTGATAATCAATACTCAAATAAGATCCCAATGTATGAGGCTTTAGCACAAAGTAAAAATGTTCCAGCTGTTTGGCTATTAGACAAAATTGGTGTCAGCAAGGGTGTTCAATCTGTTGAAAACTTCGGCATTCATGTTAATAAGAGCGACCAAAACTTGGCCTTAGCTTTAGGTGGTTTGTCGACAGGAGTTTCTCCAATGCAGATGGCGAGAGCTTACAGTGCTTTTGCTAATGAAGGAAACTTACCAAATCAGTCTTACTGCATTACTAAAATTACTGATGCTAGCGGAAATGTAATTGTTCAAAATAAAAATCCTGGCAGTCATCGAATTATTTCTACTAATACAGCTAAAGAGATGACCTCTATGCTCTTAGGTGTTTTCACTTCTGGTACTGGTAGATCAGCACAGCCAGCAAACTTTAGAGTAGCTGGTAAAACTGGATCTACAGAAGTGCCAGATAGTTATGGTTTTGGTACTAAGGATCAATGGATTGTTGGTTATACTCCAGATGTTGTTTTGTCAACTTGGGTTGGTTTTGATAAGACGGATCAAAATCATTATATGGAGGGAATTTCTGAAACAGGAATTACGCACCTTTATAAGTCTGAATTAGAACGCCTGCTTCCATATACTTCGCAAACGCAATTTAAAGAAAAGAGCGCTCAACAAATTTCTCAAGATACAGGTGCAAATTCGGACTGGCTTGGTAATATTGGAAAACAAGTACAAAAAGGAATCAATGATACTGGGTCTAAGTTTAACGAATGGTATAATAATCTTAAAGGACTTTTAGGTCAGTAAAAATAAAGGAGATTTAATTATAAAAATGGTTAATATTTATGATAATGCCAACCAAATGGCAAAGGACTTACAAGAAACTGAACAATTTAAGGATTTAAAGAAATCTCTTGAAAATTTGAAGAACAAGCCAGAAAGTTTAGACTTATACCAAAGAATGGATAAGCTTCAACAACAAATCTTGGCTGCTCAAAATTCAGGTCAACCACTTTCTGACGATGTTAAGAAAGAATACCAAAAGATTAATGAAGAAGTTCGTAATAACGACGAATTAAAGGACATGATTACTAAGGAACAAGCTCTCTTCCAAATGATTAATGATGTTCAACAAGCTATGACTAAGCCAATTGGTGATTTATACGATGATTTAAAGGCAAAATAGTTAATATGAAATTTATGCATTTAGCCGATGCGCATTTAGATAGTCCTTTTCAAGGACTATCTTTTTTGCCATCTAATGAGTTTAATAATATTAAGCAATCAACCCAAAAGTCGTTTACTAAAGCAATAGATACAGCACTAGATCAAAAGGTAGATTTAGTTTTAATTGCGGGTGATACTTTTGATTCAGTTCATCCAAGTCCGCAAAGTCAGTTGTTCTTTAATCGTGAAGTTAAAAGACTTACTGATCAAGAAATACAAGTTGTGATGATTTTGGGAAATCACGATTATTTAAATCCAGACGAAATGATTTTGCCACAAACGTCGTATTTTAAGCTTTTAGGTCCTGATGAACAGGTAGAAACCGCAGACTTTAAGACTAAGTCTGAGTTTCCTTATACAGTCACTGGCTTTTCTTATCAACATAACCATATTGAAGTTGACAAAATTAGCGAATTTTCAAAAAGGGGCGACAATTTTACTATTGGTTTGATGCATGCTGGGGCTAAGACAACAGCAACTTATCAAAATGTCTACGCTCCATTTACAACTGCAGAAATTAAAGACCTCAATTATAATTACTTTGCCTTGGGGCATATTCATTTGCGTCAGACTTTGAGTGAGAAGCCACTAATTGTTTATAGTGGTAATTTACAAGGTAGACACATTAATGAGCAGGGAGCTAAGGGTGTTTATATCGGTACAGTAGATGAATCCACCAAAGAAATAAACCTTGATTTTGTTGAAACAGCCCCAATTATCTGGCAAATGGTGACTTTGAATTTAGATCAAGCAATTTCTCAAACAGATTTAACAAAGCAAATAATTGAAGTTTTAACTAAAAAGAATACGCAGCGAACTTTATTTGGCCTGACAATTCAAGGTGCCCAATACTTAAGTGAACAAGAGCTAGAATTAATTAATGATAGTGATTATTGGCTTCAGCTTGCTAATTCTTTAAAATTTAATTCGCGACTTGTGAAAGTTTATTTGACCAATAATGAAAAACTTCAACTTAAGACGGCTGATAAAGAAGCTTTTGATCAAGCAGAGAATGAAACTTTTGAACTAGATAAGATTTATTCTTTAGCTAATGATTTAAGCAAAAAGAGCGATTATGTTGCTGATCTGTTGAAACAGCCAGAATTTATTGACGAAGTAAAAGAATTAGCACAAGTTAAATTGGGACAAAAGTTAAAGGATATGGATGATGAAACTAACCCAAATTAAAATTATTCACTTTGGAAAATTAAATGATGTAACTTTTAATTTGAACAAAGATTTAACAATCTTTTTAGGTGCAAATGAAGCGGGTAAAAGTACGACAGTTGCTTTTGTTAAGCAGGTTTTATTTGGCTTTCACTTGAGAACTAATAAATCCCCCTTTTTTGAGAATTATCAACCCCTAGATCATGTAAGTCCGATGGGTGGTAGTTTGACCTTTGAAGATAAAAATGATGTTTTTGTTTTAAGTCGCTTATATGCTAAAGGCGATCCTAAAAAGGGTGTTTTGACTGTCAATTTAAATGATGAAGTCGTACCAGAAAGCGTATTTTTTGATCGAATTCAAAATATTGATGGTAGTTTTTACACTGATAGCTTTATTTTCAACCAAGATATGATGCGTGAAGTAACTGGTCTATCTCAAGCAGAGTTGATGGAACAGATTTATTTTTTAGGAGCTTCGCAAAGTCATAAATTACTCGATTTAAGGGATGAATTTTCAAATAATGCGCAAAAGCTTTTTAAAAAGAGCGGCCGTAAACCTGTAGTTAACCAGTTAATTAATCAGATTCAAAAGCAAAAAGAAGTTTTGGCTCAAACAGATAATGAATTTAAAGATTATCGTGAACTTGAAAAGAAACTAATTGTAGAAAAAGAAAATTTAAAAAAAGTTCAGACTGAGTTAGTTAAGCTAAATGAGCAAGAACAAAAAATTAGTCTTTTGATGCAAAAATTAACCAATTTTAAACAATATCAAGAACTAAAACGCGAATTAAAACCGCTCTCTTTTTCTAAAGAAGGTTACGAAAAAGCTCAGGCTATTCGGAGTAAAATTGCGGACTTAACTAATGATGTTGATAATTTGAATAGGCAACTACAAGAAATTGAGACAAGTAGTGAACTATCTAATAAAGAGAAGATTCAAGCTTTGGTTGATCATAAGGCAGAAGTTCTTCATTGGGAGAGTGAAAGCAAAGACTTGCAAAGACAAATTGAAGCAGCTAAGAAAGATTTACAGTCTTATGACCAATTTCAACCAGAAGCTGTTAAATTAAGTAAGTTGTCTAGTGAAGCAAGAGGGCAAATAAAGTCTGATTATCAAGCTTTAAATAGCCAAAAACAAGAAGCTAATAATTTACCAGCGATTGTGTCATTAATCTTGTTAGTTGCGGGAATTTTTAGCGCAATTGCAATCAGTAACTTATTTGTTCGCTTTTTAGGAGTGATGATTGCTTTAGGTGGCCTTGGTTTATTTGTTTGGACAAGACAAAAGAATGCTCAAGCTGGTCAAAGAGAACAAGCATTTATTGAAAAGTATGGTCTTAATCCAAATACAGTTGATTTAAATAGCTTATGGAATGAAGTAGTTCAAATTGAGTCTAAGAAGCAATTGTTAGTCCAATTAGATCAAGAGGAAAAATCTTTAAATGAAAAGGTTCAAGCTTTTGTTCAAAAGTTATATCCTCTTACTCAGAAAAAAATACAAACTTTTTCTGAGATTGTGAGTCAATTAAATTCACTGCAAAAAGTACTTGATCAAAGTAATTTAGCTAAGCAGCACTTAAGTGATTTAACAATTCAATTACAAGATAAAAAGAATCAACTGGCTAAAAACAAGATTGAGCTTTCTAAGCTGTTTGCAGCAAATAAAGTTGCTAACTTTGCTGAATTTACAGATTTGAGGAAAAAAGCAGAAGAGCAAGAACAGTTGAAGATGAAAATCGCAGCATTGCAAAATGATCTCCAAGCTGATCTAGCTCAGTTAGAAAAGATCGCTCAAGATCCAGATACATTGACAGAAAATAAAGCTCAATTAGAAGAACAAATTACTCATAAGCAAGATCAAATTAACAATTTACATGCTGAAAATGCTAAGCTTGAGAATCAAATGAATGTTTTAGCAAACTCAGATAAGTATTTTGCAGAAAAGCAAAAGCTAGCTGATCTTGAATCATCGTTAAATGAAAATGTTAAAGAATATCTAGCAAATCTGTTGACTAGTAACTGGATTGCACGAGGGTTAGACTTAGCTTCAAATGAGCGTTTTCCTAAGATGCTTGAAGATGCTAAAAAGTACTTTAAGTTACTAACTGGTGGTAGATATATAGACATTGAGTTAGATAAAAAGCTTAAAGTTAAGCGGGCAGATGGTAAAAAATTTGAAGTTGAATATCTCTCGAGGGGAACTAGTGAGCAATTGTATTTCGCTTTGAAATTAGCTTTCGTTGAACAAGTTGCTGATAAGATTGCGTTACCAATTTTAATTGATGATGCCTTTGTAAACTTTGATGCCCAAAGAACGAATTATATTGTTGAATTATTAAAAGAATTGGCTAAGAAGACGCAAGTTTTGATTTTTACAGCACGTCAAGATTTAGTAACTAGTCTTGAGATGAAGCCAATAATGATAGAAAAGGAATAATCATGATAAAAAGGTTACTTGATTATAATGATGGCGAAGATATGGATTTGGTTTTACTATTAAAGGATTCAAGTCTTCGCACTAGTAAAAATGGTAAACAATATTTAGTTTTACAATTTAGCGATTCAAGCGGCACAATTAGGGGAAACCTTTGGAATGCTAGTCAGCAAGATGCTGATACTTTTAGCCCAGGCACTATTGTTGAATTGAGCGGAAAAAGAGAAGAGTATCAAGATCGTCCGCAGATAAGAATTTATGACCTAAGAGTAGTAGGACCAAATGAAGGGTATGACTTAAATCAATTTGTTCATTCTGCTCCAATTAAGCAAAAAGATCTTGAAGAAGAAATTAATAAACGTGTTTTTGAAATTTTGAATCCAACTTGGAATCGAATTGTGCGTTACTTGCTTAAAAAGTGGAACAAGCAATTCTTTTCATATCCAGCAGGTAAGTCTAACCATCATGCTGTTAGAAATGGGTTAGCATTTCATACTGTTTCAATGTTAAGGGATGCTGAAGGAATTGCTAATACTTATCCACAAATCAATCGTTCGCTCCTTTATGCTGGGTGTATTTTGCATGATATGGGAAAGGTGATTGAATTATCTGGTCCTGTTGCTACTAAATACACTACTGAAGGAAATTTGATTGGTCACCTAGTTTTAATTGATGAACAAATTATGCTAGCAGCACATGAACTAAAAATTGATGAACATAGTGAGGACTTAATGCTTTTGAGACATTTAGTTTTATCACATCATGGATTGCCAGAATATGGAGCCGCTCACAGACCAGTAGTTTTAGAAGCTGAAGTTTTGCATAAGATCGATGATTTAGATGCTACAGTTTATGCAATTACTAATGCTTTGCAGCAAACTAAACCAGGAGAATTCACTGAAACAATTAAGTCACAAGATAATCGTAGATTTTACCGTCCTAAAAATGATGAGGCTTTAGATCAAGCACCAAAACTAGAATAAAAAAATACCGAGATCGTAAAAATTGATCTCGGTATTTTTTAGTGGATAAAAGTTTTATTTTGAAAGGCTATCTGATGAAACGTATTGGGAAAGAACGTTCTTTAAGTCTTTGTCTTTGATAGAAACATCAGCACGTTTAAGAACAGTAGCAATTACACTTCTCATAACGCTTTGGTCTTCAGACATTGATTGATAAATTTGGTTATCAATTTGCTTCTTGTGTTCTTTGAGAGTACCTTTAGCAGGGTGCTTAATCATCTTAATTACGTGATAGCCGTATTGAGTTTTAACTGGAGTAGTAGTAATTTCACCAGTCTTAAGCTTAAATGCAGCAGTCTTGAAGCTAGAATCTAAAGTGGAATCAGTTGAATCGAATGCAGGTAACTTACCGGCATCATTCTTAGTCGCAGTATCAGTAGAATACTTCTTAGCTAACTTCTTAAAGTCGCCACCATCTTTTAATTGTTTAATGATATCTTCGGCAGTACTCTTCTTTGAAACAAGAATGTGTTGCACAGTAACTTCTGGTTGATAATTCTTCCAAGCTTTCTTTTCTTGAGCTGGAGTAATCTTCTTGATGTGCTTTAAAGCAGCTTCAGTCAAAAGATTAGTCTTCAAGTTATCCTTAAAAGTTGAAGCAGTCATTCCATTTTGTTCAAGAACTGAGTCAAATTGACTACCATATTGTTTCTTGTACTTGTTGTATTCTTTATCAACTTGTTTTTGAGTAACGTCTTTGCCGTATTGACTTTCTAGGGCATCAGAAACAATCATGCTAGCAAGGGTAGATTGACCTGCTTGAGATTCTTTCATCTTGTTGTAGTATTGTGACTCGGTAATTTTACCGCCCTTATAAGTAACGACAGCTTTACCGCCAGAACAAGCAGTAGCACTTAAGGCAATTCCTGCAAAAGCTAAAACAGTAGCTGCTTTCTTCCATGTTTTTTTCATAAATTAATTTGCACATCCTTTGCTTAATTACAAGTTCAAATATAACATAAAAACTCTTATTATCCCAATGGACAATAAGAGTTTTCTTGATATTTATAAAAAAGACTAACAAATCTTAAAATTAAAGTTCATTTTTGATTCCATTAATTGTAGATTCTGCTTCCTTGGTTAGTGTAGAAACGTTTTCTTTCATTTGATCTACTTCTGGCTTAATTGAACTTTGAAAATTAGTTAAGCTGTTTTGAATGTCTTTAACTGATTTTTCAGCTTGTGGTAAGTCATTTATCAACTGGTCAGCAGCACTTTTAGCTTGTTTTGTGCTAGTGGCTAATGAAGTAGCGTCATTTTTAGTATCATTTAAAAAGAGACGAACATCATCTTTAACTTTATGATCAGTTTGTGGATTAGGAAGAAGAGAAATTCCTAATCCTGCTAAACTACCTAATCCTAAGCCAATTCCAAAAAATTTCATTAATTTTCTTCCTTATGTTCTTCTTCGCTTGCACCAGAATTGCTGTCTACTTTTTCTTCATCTTGAGTAGCATCTTTAACATCGTCGTTTACATCTTCAAGATCTTCGTTTGCTTCATTTAATTTGTTCTTAACTGCGGCAAAAACGCGATCATGGTCGACAGCCTTGAATGATGCTGCAGAGAAGGCATCAACTAAATCATGAGCCTTATCTTTAAGTGAAGGACGATCTGAAACTTCAACTTCTTCATCTTCAACTGGGCTTTCAGTTGCGTCAGTGTCTTCAGACTTTTCTTTTTCTGGTTGTTCCATTCTCTTTTCTTCTAATTCATCGTAAATTGTTTTAACGCGGTGAACTGAATCATTGAAGTTATCTGCAGAATCCTTTACATCGCTTCTAATTGAATTGCCACTTAATGGATTCTTGGCGTATGATAATAAGCCACCTGCAACTGTACCAGTAAGAATTCCTAATAAAAATCCAGACATAATGTATACCTCTTTATCTATTCAATAATTTTTAACTTAATAACCATCTTTATTGTACCGCATTAAAGGAAAAATTACTGATATTATAGATTGTTTTTGATAGCGTTTGCAACTGCTTGGTAGTCTGCTTCTGAATATTGATCTGCATTGTTTACATGAGGAGTAGAGATTGGATCATTTTCACTTCTACGTGGAATTAAGTGAATGTGGGAATGCATAACAACTTGTCCTGCAATTTCACCATTATTTACTTCAACATTTAATCCTTTAATAGTCGGATCAGACTCTTTAATTGCTTGTGCAACAACTGGAATATATTGTAAAAAGCGAGCAGCGTCTTCTTGACTGTAGTCAAAGAAGTTAACCAAGTGCTTTTTAGGAATAATTAGAGTATGTCCCTTAGTTACTTGAGAAATATCAAGAAAAGCTTTGACGTCATCATTTTCAAAAACTGTGTAAGAAGGAATTTCTCCTCTAATAATTTTACAAAATAAACAATCCTTTTCTAATTCTGTCATGAATAAGACCCCTTTCTTAATGAAAAGAAAATTTAGTTTAACTTATGTTCATGCTATCATAAATATGTATCTTATTGCAGTAGAGAGGAAAAAGTAATGACACTTAAAATTGAGAATTTAACCGGGGGTTACTCTGGAATTAATGTCATTAAAAATGTAAATTTAACAATAGAACCTGGTCAAGCTGTTGGTTTAATTGGACTAAATGGTGCCGGTAAATCAACGACGATTAAGCACCTGCTGGGATTACTAAGAATGCAAAAAGGCAAGATTACTTTAAATGGTATCAGCTTAACTGAAAATCCTGCTGAATTTAAAAAGATGGTTGCTTATATTCCAGAAACGCCAATTTTATATCCAGAATTAACTTTGAAAGAGCACCTTGAGTTAGTGATGCTTACTTATGGTTTAGATCATGATCAAGCATGGGTAAGAGCAAAAGAATTATGTAAGATGTTTCGTCTGGAAAATAAACTTGATTGGTTGCCAATTAACTTTTCTAAAGGAATGAAGCAAAAAGTAATGATTGTAACCAGTTTTTTGGCAAATGCAGACTTGTTAGTAATTGACGAGCCCTTTACGGGTCTTGATCCGTTAGCTGTAGCTAACTTTATTGATCTAGTTAAAAAAGCTGTTGCTGATCAGAAAATGGTTTTAATGACTACTCATGTTCTAGCTGAAGCTCAAGAAGCTGTGCAAACATTTGCGGTACTCAATAATGGCACAATTGAAACTGAAGGTAGTTTAACTGAAATTAGGCAGTTTTATGGCTTAAAGCCTAGTGATTCATTTGATCGTTTATATCAAATTTTAAATCAGAAAACGGTGAAGAAGCATGACTGATTTAATTAAAAATAGACTCAATAAAAACTTTAAAAAGCAGATGCACTATCTAACTTTGGTTTTTAATGACTTTTTTATTTTAGCTCTAATTTTCCTATTTGGAGCTTTAATGTTTTGGTATGCGCAGAATATTAAAAAGTGGCCGAATAATCTTTGGTTTTATAAGCCGCTTTTAGCCTTGATTTGGACTACAACTTTAGGAATTGGTCATTTTGCGACTTTATTTGATAGGGCTGATGAGCATTTCCTTTTTAATCAAGATAGTGAAATGAAGAATTATTTCAAGCCACTGTATATGCATAATATGATTCTGCCAACGGTTTTGATCATTTTAATATCAGGCATTTTATTGCCATTTGCGACAATGAGAGCTAATTTTTCAGTTGGCGACCTTGTATTTATAGTAATAGGATTGATTGCAAGTAAAGACTTACAATTTAAGTTGATTGTCAGAAGTTTTTATTTTAATAAGCATGATTACTACAATACTTGGCTTTTTTTAGGGATTAACTTTTTAATACTCTATTTATCTTTTTTAGGATATTATCCAAATCCAATTATTTATTCGAATTTAGCAATTGCAGGTTGGATTGGAGTGGATTATTTACCACGTGGTAAAATGTTTGACTGGTACAAAGCTTTAGACTATGAAGAAAGACGAGTTGACTTGCTAAATAATTTCTACAGTATGTTTACTGATGTACCAGATAAGAAAGTTCGAATCGCTAGAAGAAAGTATTTAGACTTCTTAATTAAAACTGAAGATCAGACACCGAATACTTTTATTTATCAAAGAGTGTTATTAAGGGATCCAGAATATAGCAATTTATTGATTAGAATGGTGCTCTTTTCAATTTTATTAATTGCTTGTTTGCAAGATGCACGCTGGGCAATTGCTAGTGGTGCTTTGATTATTTTCTTAACGCTTTATCAGCTGATTCCTCTAGGAACCGTTTATGAACATAATATGATGTATCATGTAATGCCAATTCCGCTAACCTCAAGAGGAGAAGCACTAAGAAAAGTTTTGCAAAAAGGAGTGCTACTTGAATGGGGATTAATCAGTTTAGCAATAATTATTTTTTCTCCGCAAAAATTAGAAGCAGTTGGTGGCATTATTGGTTTGCTTGCTTTGACATTCTTGTTGCTATATTTCTATTTACCAAGTAAAATTGAACAGTTATTTAAAAAAGTTAGATATTAGGTTGTGAAAAAATGAGATTAAGAAATAAGCCTTGGGCTCAAAAATTGGTAGTTGAACATCCAGAAGCTATTTTGAATGAGCCAGATCCAGAAAAGAAAATTAACTGGGAAGAGAGATTTGATGACTTTTCTAAACCTTTGGCAATTGAAATTGGCTCAGGTAAGGGACGATTTATTACTACTTTGGCTAAGAAACATCCTGAAATGAACTTTATTGGCGTAGAGCTGCAAACAACAGCTGCAGGGATGATTTTGAGAACTAAACTAGAAGAAAAGATTGATAATTTACAGTTAATGTGTGCTGATGCAGCTAATATAGCAATGTATTTACCTGAAAATAGTGTAGATGTTGTTTACTTGAACTTTTCCGATCCATGGCCAAAGACGCGTCATGAGAAGCGGAGATTGACTTATAAGAGCTTTTTAGACAAGTATCGACAGATATTAAAGCCAAAAGGACATTTAGAATTTAAGACAGATAATCAAGGATTATTTGAGTACAGTTTGGTAAGTCTTAACAATTATGGGATGAAATTTGACTATGTCAGTTTAGATTTACATCATGCAGAAAATGAAATTTTCGAAAGAAATGTTGAGACTGAGTATGAACATAAATTTGCAGCAAAAGGAAATCCGATTTATTGTCTGCATGCACATTTTGAATAAGTTGAAAATGCTTCTTTTGTTAGAAGCATTTTTTATTTTCTCCAAAAAATATCCTTAGAATGCGTAATAAACATATGGGATTACTTCCTCAAATATCTTTAGAGAGGATTTGCTCATATGGTAAAGAAAATTGAACCCTGGTTTGGGTTCACGGAAGATAAAGTGTTTGGGATGGTGATGGAAAACAAGGACTTCTGCAAGTATTTGCTTGAAATTATTATTCCAGATCTGAAAATTGAAAAGATAGATTGGCTAGATAAGCAAGTTGAGATTAATAATTCTGAGCGCAAGAACGGGGCTAAAGAAGTTCGACTTGATGTATTAGTCACTGACCATGAAGGACGCGTGTTTAACATCGAAATGCAAACAACGGATCAGGATGATATTGGTAGACGCATGCGCTACTATCTTTCAAGACTTGATCTACGCTATACTTTAAATAAAGGCAAGACCTATCGAAATTTGAAAGACGCCTTCATTATTTTTCTCTGTAATTTCAAACCCAAGAAAGATGACAAATTTTATGAATCTTATCATACTTATTCTGATCAAGATAGGTCAAAACAATTGCAGGATGGCGTAACAAAGATTATCATTAATTCACAAGTTTCAGCTGAGGGGCAGAGTGAAGACTTAAAGGCTCTAGCTAAATTGATGAATAATGAGCCAGTTAAATTAAATAAACATTTCGATTACGCGCAAAGAAGAATCAAAGAAATTAATGAAGATTCGGAAACGAGGGAAAAGATTATGCTTTACGAAACAAGAATGTTAGAACGTGAACAAGCTGCTGGAAAAGTCGCATATGCAGAAGGAGTAGAACAAGGAAAAATAGATTCTGCTAAAGTTATTTTCGAGAACCAACTGAATAATGGAAGGTCCTTAGAACAAGCTACAGAATTTGTGAAAAGTTTAAAGCTAATTTCTAACAAAGAATTAGAAAAAATAATTGCTCTTTATAAATAATAAAAAGCGTCTAGGAAAAAATAATTTTCTTAGACACTTTTTTCATCCAATTATCAGCATCTTTTCTAATCTCTTGAATCATGTCATCAAAAACTAAGTGTAAACGATAGCCAGCTCGCAATAATTCTCTATTCATATCAACCATATCTTCTTTCTTGCCTTTTACTGTAGTCCGTTTTTAAAATTAACTGAAAGATCTTGGACTAGATTTTTAAAATAAAAGGTTGTAGAATAAATATAACTTATAAAAAGTAAGAAAAGAGTGAAACGGATGGAAGAAATCAAAGAATTAACTTCTGAAAAATTAAAAGAAATTACAAAGAATGGCAAGGTAGTACTATTATTTTCAGCTGCATGGTGCCCAGATTGCCGCTTTTTAGATCCATTTTTACCACAAATTGAAAAAGACAATTCTGATGCAAAATTCTATAAGGTTGATCGTGATGGGTCAGTCGATGTAGCAAAAGAATTAAATATCTTTGGAATTCCTAGCTTTGTTGTCTACCAAGATGGCAAAGAAATTGGTAGACTAGTAAATAAGGACAGAAAGACTAAAGAAGAAGTAGAAAACTTCCTTAACTCTCTCAAATAGTCTAGGAAAGGAAATTTACTAGAAATGATTGTTTCTACCAATAAAACAAGTTATCCTGATACTTTGATTGTAATTCTTGATCAAGATAAGGGTCGTAGTAAGTTTACAGAAAAGGATCAAGTTACGCGAGTTGAAAATGAAGATGGTGAAGTTATTGGATTTAATTTCTTTAACGTAAGTAGCTTTTTAGATTACGATAAGTTACCAAATGGTGAAATTAAACCAACACAAGATTTAGTTGATGCTTTGAATAAAAAATTATCTGAAGCTGGTTTTGATACTAAATTAGAAATTGGTAAACCAACTCTTGTTTATGGCTATGTTAAGACTTGTGAACCACATCCAGATTCTGATCACTTGCATGTAACTACTGTTGATGTTGGAAATGGTGAAGAACACCAAATTGTTTGTGGTGCACCAAATATTGCTCAAGGTCAAAAGGTAGTTGTTGCACTTCCTGGGACTTTGATGCCAAATGGTCAACAAATTTGGCCAGGTAAACTTCGCGGGGTTGATTCATACGGTATGATTTGTTCAGCACGTGAATTAGGATTAGCTCATGCTCCTCAAAAGCGTGGTATTATGGTTGTTCCTGATGACTTTAATGCGGGGGATGAATTTGAACCAACTAAATGCGATGAATTATTAGCTAGTGGTCAAATTAGTTTGTAATAGATTTTAATATGTTTTATATAAAGAGAGCCCATTAATGTTAATGGGCTCTCTTTTTAATCTCACTAAGAATTAATCAATAGTTTTAGTTAGATTTTTTATTAAAGCGTTTACATTTAGAAATATACAGCATAGTATATACTATGAAAAGAACCTTAAATAAGTAAGAGCTGGTGAAAATGATGACAAAAGTTGAAGAGATAGTAAAAATAATCAGAGAAAGAATTCGAAATGAAACATATACCAGCCGTCAGCGACTCCCTTCTGAATATCAATTAGCGCAAGAATTTCATGTTTCACGTCTGACTATTAGAAAAGCAATTAGTCGTTTAATAAATGCCAAAATTTTAGTAAAAGATCCGGGTAAAGGCACATATGTAATGCTAGGTGCTGAAAGAAATTCAAAAATTGAGTCTGGTAGGGGAGGATTACAAAGTTTTACTGAAGTTGCTAGAGAACATGGAAAAACTGCGCACACTAAAGTATTAAAATTTGCTCCTATTAGAAATCCGAGCAGGAAAATTAGTGAAATATTAGCGTTGGACGATAGATTAGATAAACAAGTTTTTGAGTTAAAAAGAATACGTTATTGGGATAATGATCCGATGACTCTCGAAAAAATTCTTATTTGTGATGAATATATAAAAAATAAGACATTAACTGATTTTGAACAATCTTTGTTTAAGATTTTAAATGAAAACATCGAAATTGGTTATGCACATCAAGAAATTGAAGCAATTATGGTTACTGATGAAATTTCTAAATATTTGAACATTAAAAGACAGCAACCAATATTTAAAGTTAAGACGATAACTTATACGCCGGATGCAATTCCAATTTTCTTTGATACATCATTCTATCGAGCTGATAAATATTCATTTAAGTCAACGCTGACTAGGTTGAGATAGTTTAGTTTTAAGGGTTAAGACAATGATAGCAGAAGAAAAAATCAACGAAGCTATAAGTACAAATGAAAAGGCATTTTTGGAAAATTTACGGACAATTATGCAGATTCCAAGCGTTAAAGGTAGTTCAGAAAAAGATGCGCCATTTGGTAAAGGACCTAAAAAAGCATTAGAAACTATAGTTCCAATTATTGAAAGATGTGGATTTAAAGCAAAAGTTGTTAATAATGCGATGGCATATGCGCAATGGGGAGATGATGATGAAAATTATATTGGTATTATTGACCATTTAGATGTAGTGCCAGTGGGTGACAAATGGAAGTTTAATCCGTGGGATTTATCCGATGAGAATGGCCGATTGTATGGTAGAGGAATATTAGATAATAAAGGGCCTGCATTAGCAACATTATGGGCTATGAAAATTCTTAAAGATTTAGGATATAGACCAAAAAGAACGATTCGGCTAGTTTTTGGATCAGATGAGGAAAATGGTTCTAAAGATGTGCCTTTATATCTAAAAAAGGAAAAACCACCAATTTTTGGCTGGACAGCTGATTGTAAATATCCAGTAGTATATGGAGAACGTGGAATTGTCAACTATTCTATTTTTACGCTGATTTTAGATGGAAGTTTAAGCCAAATCAAAAATTTGCAAGGGGATATGTCAAAAGATCATGTTCCTGATGAATTAAGTATAGAAATTAAAAACAAAAAGGTTGAGAGTCATGGTATAAGAGTTCCAAGTAATGCTCCGGAAATGGGAAAGAATGCAATAACATATTTAGCTAAAAAAATAGTTGATGAAAACTTAGTTTCTGGTCAATTGAATAATTATTTTAAATGGATTGTTAAAGCCCTCCATCAAAAGCATTATGGAGAAGGCCTAGGAATTGAATTTCACGATAATGATTCTGGAAAATTAATTATGACTCCTACTGGTTTAAATATTGAAAATAATGGCATGCGAATAGAAATAGCTATTCGTTATCCAGTGTCATATCAAGAGAAGCAAATTACAGCAGGGATCAAAAATAATATTCCAGTAGACAGTAATATTAAGGTTATACGTAGTATTCCAAGCGTAATGCACGATAAAAATTCTAAATTTATCCAAATTCTATCTGAAGTATATGAAAAAGTTACTGGACTTGATGGCACACCAGTTACAACAACAGGTGCCACTTATGCTCGAGTAATGCCAAATATCATTGCCTTTGGACCATCTTTTCCAGGACAAAAGGGAATAGCACATAAAGAAAATGAATGGATGGATTTAGATGATCTATTACTAAGTATCAAAATATATATGAGAAGCTTAGAAAGATTAGGTTCTTTAGAATAGAGAGGAAGTATTTGCTATGTCATGGGGAACAATTGCAACTTGGCGAATGGCAAATGAAGGAGTCGAAAAAGCTAGTACAATTTTAGAAGAAAATGGTACTGCTGGAGATGCAGTCGAAAAATTAATTAATACAGTTGAAGCATATCCGTATTATAAGTCAGTTGGTTATGGAGGTCTTCCAAACGAAGAAGGTATTGTACAAATGGATGCCGCTTTCATGAATGGGGATACGCTAGCTCAAGGAGCTGTTGGTGCAATTGAAAATGTAATGCATGCTGTATCTGTCGCTCGGGCTTTGAGTCATGAACATTGTAATAGCTTCAGAGTCGGTAAGGGAGCAACTAAGTTTGCTAGTTTGCATGGATTTGAAATGACAAATATGTTAACAAAACGTGCTAAAAAGCGCTGGCAAAAGCGGTGTAAAGAAATCGAACAGCAGAATTTGAATCCATATGATGGGCATGATACTGTAGGTGCCATTACTTTAGATAAAAATAATTCAATGGCAGCTGCAACTTCAACGTCAGGTTTATTTATGAAAAAAGATGGCCGTGTGGGTGATTCTCCATTATCTGGTTCAGGTTTTTATGTTGACAGTAAAGTTGGTGGCGCTGCGGCAACAGGTCTTGGAGAAGATATTATGAAAGGCTGTTTATCATATGAAATTGTTAGGAGAATGCGGGATGGTGAATTACCACAAGATGCTTGTGATCATGCAGTTTATCCATTTATAGAAGATCTAAAGAAGCGCTATGGTAAAGCTGGAGAATTTTCATTAGTTGCAATGAATAATAAAGGAGAATGGGGAGTAGCTACTAACGTTGAATTTACATTTTGTGTTGCAACTGATAAACAAAAACCTGTAATTTTGATGGCCAACCCAATAGATAATATGAAGACTAAAATTGAACCTGTTAGTCAGGAATGGCTTGATGCTTACGAAAAAAGGATTCATGCACCTATAGAGTAGGAAGGTGATATATTATGAAAACTATTATTATTCTTGATCAGATTCAAGCTGGGTTAGGCGGAGATGAAAGAAGCGATACACCACTAGGCGGTAAGAAGATTGCAATGGGAAGTGCTGATAATGTTGAGAAAGCTTTAGAGGCTGTGCACGGAGAGATTATTGGTACATTCTACTGTGGGCCGAAATATTATCAACAAAATAAAGACATTGTACAGAGAAAATTTTCAAAAATGGCTGAAAAAATGAAGGCTGATGTAGTTATCGTTGGGCCAACATTTGATTATCATGATTTTGCTGAAATGGCGGTAGAAATTGGAGTTGCAATTACAGAAAACACTGGTATTCCAGTAATTGGAGCTGTCGCAAAGGAAAAGAATCAAGAACTTATTGAAAAATATAAAGACAGATTTCCGATTGTTAAGATGCCTAAAAAAGGTGGTACTGGTCTTGCTGAATCCTTAGATAATTTGGCTAAGGGTTGTCAAATTCTAACAAATAAAGAAGATATTTCAAGATTTAAGGGAAGTTGCTGCTATTAGTTTTTCAGTTGGAGGCTTTAAAATGCAAAAGAAATTTGAAAAGGTGCTGATGCCAGTTGCCTCGAAGCTAGGAAATAATGTCGTTTTAATGTCATTGCGTGATGGCTTCTTAATTATTACACCTTTGATCATAGTTACTTCTATATTTTTACTTATTGGTAATTTTCCGATTCCAGGCTGGTCTGAATTTTGGATTAAATTATGTGGGCCGCAATTTCCTGATTGGTTTAGTGCTGTATCTAATTCCGTATTTAGCTTTACGGGAATCTTATCAGCAATTGCAATTGCATATGCATATGGTAAGAATAGAGGACTGGATCCCATTCAAGCAGGGATGGTTTCATTTATATCATTTCTAATTTTGACACCTACTTCTGTTGTTTTAGGAAAGAAAACTGTTTCTGCAGTTGAAACTCAGTTTTTAGGGCCTAATGGTATTTTTTTAGGAATTATTATTGCCTTAATATCTGTCGAAATTTACAGATTTGCAATAAAACGTAATTGGACTATTAAGATGCCAGATGGTGTTCCCCCTGCAGTTACTAAATCGTTTGATGCTTTGATTCCAAGTGCATTAGTCGTTGTTTTCTTCTTTCTAATAAGAATTCTATTCTCTTTAACTAGTTTTCATACAGCGTATAGCTTTATTTACACGATTTTACAGACACCATTGAAGCATGTGGGTATTTCTTTACCATCAGTTTTGCTATACAATTTCTTAGCAAGTTTCTTTTGGTTCTTTGGTATTAATGGACCTTCAATTACCAATTCAGTATGGCAACCTATATTCTTTGTCTCAACGCAAGATAATTTGAAGGCATTTCAAAATCATGCTCCATTACCACATATCTATACTCAACCTTTTATTGATTTATTTACAACCTATGGCGGCGGTGGTAGTACACTTGCTTTATTAATTGTTGTATTTGCAATTTGTAAATCAAAAAGATTGCTTGAGTTAGGTAAGTTGGCAATTTTGCCTGGAGTTTTTGGTATTAATGAACCAGTTATTTTTGGTTTACCAGTAGTCTTAAACCCTGTTATAGTTATTCCGTTTATTTTATGTCCAGTTTTAAATACATTGATTTCAGGAATTGTAATGAAATTGGGATGGGTAGCTTGGACAAATGGTGTTCAATTACCTTGGACTACTCCACCAATTATTTCTGGATGGTTGGCAACAGGAAGCTGGACAGGATCTGCGTTACAAATTGTAGAGATTATTTTAAATATTTTAATTTATTATCCATTTGTGAAAATGCTAGATAAACAATATCTTAAAGAAGAAAAAGCTGCTGCTGAGAAAGACCTAGATATTGACTTTAGTGAGGTATAACAAATGCTTAAAGAAGTATGTGTTGAGAATTTTACTAATGTGCCATTGATGATTGAGCGAGGTGCTGAACGAATAGAATTAAATAATGACTTAGCTAATGGAGGGACCACACCATCATTTGGTGTAATTAAAAAGACAGTGGAGTATGCTCATAAGTATAATGTGCCAGTAATTGTAATGATTAGGCCACGTAGCGGAAACTTTGTTTACACTGCTGATGAGTTAGAAATCATGAATAGTGATATTCAAATGTGTAGTTTACTCAAAGCAGACGGTATAGCTTTTGGGTGTTTAACTGATAATAAACAGCTAGATAAAATTGCAATGAAAAAGCTTATTACAACTGCTCATGCTGGAAATTTAGAAGTTGTAATGCATATGGCTTTTGATGAATTAACAGCTTCAAAGCAGAAAGAAGCCTTAGAATGGTTATCTAAAAACAAGGTTGCACGTGTTCTTACTCATGGTGGGTCATTAGATCGTTCAATTACTGATTGTCTTGAAAATTTAAAAAAATTAAATAAACAGGCCGAGGGAAAAATCGAGATCTTACCTGGTGGTGGCATAACAGATAAAAATGTAAATTCTGTTATAGAAAAAGTTGGTGTAACTCAAGCTCATGGTACTAAAATATTAGGTAAAATTTAGACTAGTGTAATTTTAAACTTCTTTTGATAAGTTATATGTCAGCTTTTATTTGCTAATAGTCTTGCACAGTAGCAAAACTACGAATATATAAATCAAAAATCATGTATACTCAATATCTTTATTATGTTATTTAATTAGAAAAAGTGTTATAGTGAGGATGTAAGAAAAGGTTTTGGCGCGAATTGATGATCAAAGTTGCTTAATATTTTTAGGGTTCGATATAATTAATTTGGTTGAGATTAACAAAATTAAAGAAAGTAGGAAGCATGGATGAGCCTACTACTTTCTGAATTAGAACATAACGTTGTGTTATGTTCTTTTTTTGTGTTAAAAATGGTAGAATTAAAGCGAATATTTTGGCATAAACAATGGAGATATTAATAATATGTTAGACAAAAATAAACAAATTTGGTTCATTGGCATTAAAGGAACTGGCATGGCTTCATTAGCTTTAGTTTTACATGACTTAGGTTATAACGTTGCTGGTTCAGATATTGAGAAGTATACTTTCACTCAAGTTCCACTTGAAAAAGCCGGTATTGAAGTAAAAGATTTTGACCCAGCAAATATTAAGAGTAATGATGAACAAGTAATTGTTAAGGGAAATGCTTTTAAACAAGATAATCCAGAAGTAGCAGCTTGTTTAGATAAGAATGTTGAATGGCAAAGCTATCCTGATACTGTTGAAGAAATTGTACAAATGCATACTTCAATTGGGGTATCTGGTACTCACGGAAAAACATCAACTACTAGTCTTTTAGCTCACGTATTAGGTGAAGTAGCACCTACTTCATACTTAATTGGGGACGGAAGAGGTAAAGGTGTTGCCGATTCTCGTTTCTTTGTTTATGAAGCAGATGAATATCGTCGTCACTTCTTGGCATATCGTCCAGATTACCAAATTATGACTAACATAGATTTTGATCACCCAGATTACTTTAAAGATCAAGGCGACTATACTAGTGCTTTTCAAAGTGCTGCTGATCAAACTAAGAAAGCTCTCTTTGTTTGGGGAGATGACAAGCGTCTTCAAAGCTTAAAGACTGATATTCCTAAGTATACTTACGGCTTTAAAGACACTGATGACTTTCAAGCAGTAAACATTGAAAAGACTACTACTGGTTCTAAATTCAACGTTTTAGCCCATGGTAAGGATCTTGGATGTTTTGAAATTCATTTATTTGGTGACCACAGTATTTTGAATACTACTGCTGTAATTGCAGTTGCTTATACTGAAAAAGTTCCAATGGAAGATATTAAGGAAGGATTGCTCACTTTCAAGGGTGCTAAGAGAAGATTTGCTGAAAAAGACTTTGGCGATGTTTCGGTAATTGATGATTATGCTCACCATCCAACAGAAATGCGTGCAACTATCCAAGCCGCTCGTCAAAAGTTCCCAGATAAAGAATTAGTTGTTGTCTTCCAACCACATACTTTCTCAAGAACTAAGAAATATCAAAAAGATTTTGAAGAGATCTTACGTGATGTAGATAAGGCTTACGTCACTCCAATTTATGCTTCTGCTCGTGAGGCTAGTGGTGATATTTCAAGTGAAGACTTGGTTAAAAATATTCCTGGCTCAGAAGTAATTGATTTAGATAATATTGCTGACTTAACTAAGCATAAAAATGCAGTTGTTGTATTTATGGGTGCTGGTGACATTCCTAAGTACGAAGATGCATATGAAAAATTACTTTAATTAAAAATTTTAAAGTCGAAAAAAGGGATTGATATCTTGTTATTACAAGAATAATCAATCCCTTTTGTTATTTAGCGTTTAAGATCGATGATAAAAGAATTCATATCACCGCGGTAAGTAGCAATTGAATATTCTATTTTTTGATCCTTGTTTGTGTATCCGCGAGTACGAAAACAAAATACAGGATCATTTTCTTTAATAGCTAACTTTTGAGCAATTTCAGAAGAGGCTTTTTTAACTTCTAGTTTTCTTACAACATGGGTAACAGCTAAATTTCTTTTCTTAAGTTCAAGATATAAAGATGCAGTTGAAAAATTGATTTTTTCTAAATCAGGAACAAGTGAAACGGGGACATAAGTAGTTACTTTAACAATTGGGTGATTATCAACGTATCGTAATCTAATTAATTTAAATACGGAATCAGATGTAGATATGTTAAATTCTGTTTGTACCTCTGAGTTAGGAACGACTTTTTGAAAATAGAGTACTTTTGTTTTTGTTTTAAGTCCTTTGGTACTCATTTCTTGATTGTAGCTTTGTATAAGGTGAGTAAATTCCTGCTGAATTTTATTTCTCCTAACAATAGTACCTAATCTCTTGCGCTGTTCTAGTAAGCCTTCTTGAACAAGATTATGGATAGCATGATTAATTGTTGGACGACTTGTCTTAAATTCTTGTGCTAACTCCAGTTCCTTAGGTAATAAACTATTAAGAGGGTAGGTTTGGTCAATAATTCTTTGCTTTAGGATAGTTTCAATTTTCTTATATTTTGCTTCAGTCATTTATCTATTAATCTCAATTGTAGTTACATTGTCGTCTTGCATCCGTTGTTTTAGAGCTTCGATAATTTTAACGCCGGCGCTACATCCAATTCGATCAGCACCTGCGCGGATCATAGCGAGGAAATCATCGCTATTTCTAATTCCACCCGCTGCTTTAACTTTTACATCTTCGCCAACAATTGACTTCATTAGTTTCACATCTTCAACTTTTGCACCTGAAGGACCGAAACCTGTAGAAGTTTTAATAAAGTCAGGTTTAACTTCTTTAGCAATTTCTGCTAACTTTTTTATTTCATCTTTAGTTAAGTAGCAATTTTCAAAGATTACTTTGCAGGGAACATGATACTTATGGCAAAGAGCAACCATTTGCTTCATTTCATCTTTGATATAGGCGTAATTCTTATTTTTTAGTTCAGTAATATTAATTACATAGTCAATTTCGTTGGCGCCATTTTTTATTGCATCTTCCGTGTCGAAAATTTTAGATGCGATAGTCTGTTGACCTAATGGAAAGGCAATAGCTGCACCAGTATCAATATCAGTACCTTTTAATTGTTCTGAGCAAAATTTAGCTTGTACTTGATTAATGGCTACCATTTTAAAATGATATTTTTTTGCTTCATTACAAAGTTTTTTCATATCCATGTTAGAAGCATCCGCATGTAAATTAGTATGGTCAATTAAGCGAGCAAAGTTATCAATAGTGTATTTCATTTTTATCCTTCTTTCAAATATGTAATTACATATTACAGACATATCGTAGGATTATGAAAACGCTTTGTCAAATTAAAAAATAAAAGATAACCACAAGTGAAGTTATCTTTTATTTCTAATATTCGTTTTTATTAATTTGATGTTGGATATTAAAGAGCTGAAGATTCAATTGATTATTTTTCAACGCATTTTGGATTAGATAGTTTAGCTCGTCTAATCGACGGTCATAATTTCTAAATTTGGGTGTAATAACGATGTTTTCTAAAATTGCATTAAGCATTTTAGGAGTAAGGGTATTTTTCTGTTCTTTTTGAAAAATTTTTTTGGTAAAAGAACTATTGATAACCTTGGGCAAAACTGAAGAACCCATTCTATTTTTTATTACTTCTTGTTGTATTTCTTTATCAGTACACATTAATTTGATAAATTCCCAAGAAAGAGTAGGGTGAGCAGTTTTGGCAGATATTCCTAAGCAAACAGTTGATGCTGGAGTAGCATTGACGTTAGTTATAGAAGGCATTTGAAATACTTTCCATTTAAAAGATGAAGTGTGCGTCACGTGATAAGGATAAGAGGTATAGGTGCGATATTTAGCTAGTGATAGTGGCATAAAGGCAACTGTACCTTGATCAAATTGATTTGAACTAACTGATTGATAACCATTCTCATTGGTTAGATCCTCAATTAATGAAAAACCTGCTCGTGCTTTATTTGAAGTAAGATTAACAGATGAATTTTCAAAAACTGAATTGCCATAAGCAAATTGAGCATCCTGCCAGGAATAATCTGATGTAATTCCAGTGTTATTTTTGTTAAGGCTAACAGTGTGACAAATACTCTTAAATTTAGTCGGGGACAGGTGGCTGTTTAAATTAGAGAAGCCGTTTTTATCTAATAAATCATTGTTAGCAATCATTAGAGTAGGATTAGTTTCATAAGGTAAAGCGTATTGAGTACCATGATATTCTCCCGCTTTAAAAACGTTGTGATAAAAAGTGGAAGAGGAGATGTTTTCATCTTTTAATGAACTATTCAATGATTTGAGCGTTCCATTGCTTGCTAATAAATTGAAAATATCTTCGGGTAACATCATTACGTCAGGCGTAGTTCCCCTGACAATTTTTTCAGTTAACCAATTATTATAATCATTTTTACGAATTCCAGCTTCATATTTAATTTGAACATTGGGATACTTTTCTTTAAATTTTTTAATTGCTATTTTAGTAACACGGTCTGCATCCCCATTAGGCACTTCCCAACTACTATCTGTATAAACTCCAATAGTTAAAGTGGGTTTGCTGTATTTAAGTTTAAAGAAAATAAATAAGCCTGAAACTGCGATAAATAAGAAGAGCATACAACATAGTATTTTTTTATTTCGGATCAATGTTTTCACTAGTAACACCTGTTTGAACTGCCCAAATTGCTAATTGAGTTCTGTCACGCAAATCTAACTTCTCTAAGATTTTGGAGATATAATTTCTAACTGTTCCTTCAGAAAGGAATAGTTTAGCTGCAATTTCTTTATTTGATAATCCTAATCCAACTTGTTGAATTACACACCATTCACTTTTTGAAAAGTCTTTTGTTTCCTTGTCGTTAACTGAAATAGCATAATTTGATTGGGCCATTTTTGAAAATAATCTAAAAACTTTTTCTGTAATATCGGGATTGATCATTGCACCACCTTGAGCAACTGTGCGAATTGATGTGAACAAGTCCGCAGGTGAGCCACCTTTTAGCAAATATCCAGATGCTCCATATTTTAAAGCGCTGAAAATAAAATCGTCATCGTCAAATGTAGTTAAAATTATTACCTTAATATCGGGATATTTTTCTTTAACGTATTTAGTGCAAACTGTCCCATCCATAATGGGCATTCTAACATCCATTAAGATGATATCAGGTTTATTTTTCTCAATACTAGCTAGCACTTCCTTACCATTACCGACTGTATCAGTTACAGAAAAGTCCTTGTTACTTTCAAGAATAATTTTGATTGAATCTCTGATTAGCTGTTGGTCATCCGCAATTAATATTTTAATCATTTTAAACACCTACCTTAGGAAACTTTACAATTGTAGTAAAACCTTTTTCACCATCAAACTCAACTGTCCCATTTATAATTGCCAGTCTTTCTTTCATTTGGGTTATCCCATATCCAGGCTTAATTTTGGCTGCACTTTTTCCGTTATTGTGAATAGATAAAACATAAAAAGAATCATTACTAGTACAGTCAATCCAAATCTCAGTTGCATGACCATGACGCAAAGAATTGGTAACTGTTTCTTCAATTACACGAAAAATAATATTTTCAGTTGTCTTTTGAAAATCTGCGTCGCCCCAAGCATAGTTAAAGTTAATTTTGATATGAGAGATATCACTATATTCTTTTAGCATCTTATTTAATGCGGATGCTAATGTATAACTTTTTAACGCATCTGGGCGTAGCTGATTTAAAACTTCCCGAACTTCTTTGATACCTTGCTTAATTGCAACTGAAATTTTTTGTAATTGAGTTTTAGCTGCTTTAGGGTCAATATCAATTAAAACCATCGCAGCATCAATTCCAGCAGCTACTCCAGTTAGAGTATGGCCGACCGTATCATGAATATCACGAGCAATTCTTTTCCTTTCATGTTCCTGGGCAATTTTCTCAGATATTGCTGCATAACTTTTAAGTTCATCATTAGCCTTTTGCATACTGTGTAATTTTGATTGAACCGTATGCGCACGATTTAAGATATAGATTACGTATCCCAAGCAAATGCAAATAAAGGTAATTAGATTTAAGGAAACAAGGAAGTTGTTAAAGAAAACAAGGAGCGAACGAGATTGTGTAGGAAGAAAGTTAAGATATGTATTTAAACTAGGCATTTTGAAAAAGACACCTAAAAGAGAGTAATTTGAAAATGAAAATAAAAGAAGAAAAATAATCCCAGAAATACCCCAAAAGCAATAATTCTGAATAGTTGGTAGATTTCGATAAGTAAGTAATAAATCAATAAATACTAATAAAAAGATCCCATTATAATTCATTCTGACAGCAAAAAAGATTGCAAAAGCAAGTATAAACTCAAGGATCAGTAATAAAAGCGTATTTTGAGTAGAAAAATGGTAATGGTAGAGAACATACATAACTAGTACTAGTAGACCATAAGAAATAATACATTCGCTAAATAAAATCATGGGCGAAGCTGGAACGCGAGCTAGCGTAGTTAAGAGTTCTGAACTTAATTGGTGATTTAGGATATATTGCGTGATTAATAAAAATTGTGCACCGATAAAAGAGATAATAATAAAATTTAAAGTTACCATGAAGTGGCGCATAGATACTAAATATTTGAATTTCATTATTGCCACCCCGTGATGTTAAAATTCTTAATATTCTTAGACGTAATAAGTTTAACAGGTAAAATGATTTCTTTTTTTACTTTTTGATGGTTTATGAGTTTATAAGCAACCTTGATAGCAACTTTACCTATTTGGAGTGGCGATTGAGCTACCGTTGCTTTGACATTAGCATTTTGAGTACTAAGCATTTTTTTAATATTTTCCGACCCATCAATACTGTAAATAGCTATTTTAGAGCTTTTATTATTGGCGTTAATTGCTGCTAAAGCACCAACGGCAGTTTTATCATTCAAAGACATAATAGTATCGAAATTTTTACCCTGCTTAAGATATTTTTGAACTTTTGGATAGCTATTTTCAGATTGTCCAGTGGTATTGATTTTATCTACAATATGGAAATTTTTATTATTTTTAATTGTATTTTCAAATCCCTTGATTCGATCAACAACAGAAATAGCAGTTGGCTGCTGCAAGATTAGAATGTTAGCGCTTTTTTGCTTTGACATTAGTTCTTTAGCACAAAGGACGCCGGCTTGATAGTTGTTTGAGCGAATAGTACAGTCCACATAATTACTTGAATTTTCAAGCTGACTATCAACAACAATAATTTTAATGCCCGCTTGGTGGGCTTTTTTTAATGCTCTAATTAGCTTAGTAGATGTTCCATCGACGGGATTAATAAAAATAACCTTAACTTCGTTTTTGATGAAATTATTTATTTCATTAACTTGATTGTTAACGCTCAGTTCTGGATTTCGACTGTAAAGGATGTCGTTATGATCATCTATTTCATTTGCAATCGGTTCATTTAAAGTTTGATAAAAATCGTTATTCATTGTCATATACGTGCTACCAAATTTAATTGGTCTATGACCAAATGGCTGCGCGTAAAAGAGGTAGATAATCAATCCGATGATTAGTAGTGGAAAGATTACTTTACTTATTCCATATAATTTCTTCATTTTAATCCTTTTAAGCCATATTTTATTACATATGTTGTATCATGCTTATTTTATAAAAATTTTAAAAATAAGTTAAGTTGAAAAAATGTGACAAATGTCATATTACCTAGCTAGAAAACGATTACATTTGGCACTTATGCATACGCTTTCATAATGATAAATTATACCTGTAATCAAGAGAAGGGGTGCAAAAGTGAAAAATCTAATTTTAGTTTCTCATGGTAAATTCGCTGAAGGTCTTAAAACTTCATTAGATATGTTTGCTGGAGACGCAATTAACAGAGTCCATACTTTGTGTCTATATAACGGAGAGTCAGCTGATGATTTTAAGAAAAAGGTTAATGACTTTTTCGATAAACAAAACTTTGATTCAGAAGATGAATTTATAGTTTTAGCTGACATTATTGGTGGAAGTCCGTTAACAACATTTTTAATTGTTTTTTCTGAAAGAGGATTAATGGATAAAAGTGTTGTTTTGGGTGGAATGAACTTCACTATGGCTTTAACTGCAACTGTTTCTTTAGACGCAATGAGTAAAGAAGATATTGCTAAAAATGCTTTAGATGAAGCTAGACAAGCATTAAAGCAATATGAAATCACATCAGATAATAGTTCAGATGATGATGACGATATTTAGGAGGAAATAAAAATGACTGTATCACTTGTTAGAATTGATGACCGTATGATTCATGGATTAATCACTACTCGTTGGGCAAAGGAAGTTCCATGTGATGGAATTATTGCTGTAAATGATAAAGCCCACGATAATCCAATCTTGAAAGAAGCTTATAAATCAGCAGCTGAAGGTCAAGGTAAGAAGTGCTTTGTTTGGACAATGGATCACTTTAAGAAAGTACAAGACAAAGTTTTAGCTTCAAACACTCGTTACTTTTTAATTACTAAAAACCCACTTGATATGAAAACTATTTTAGTTGATTGGGGATTTAAGCCGAGTGATGTAAATGAAGTGATTGTTGGACCAGGTAACGACCGTCCCGGTGCTATTAAATTAGGTGATAACCAATCATTTACTCAAGAAGAAGGAGATGCTTTTGAAGCAATCGCCGATAAGGGATATAAGATCCACTTTGCACTTCTTCCTGATAAGCAAATTGGTTACTGGGATAAGTTTAAAGGCAAGTTTGGTTATTAAAAATAATTTATAAGTATAGATAAAAGTAAAAGAGGTAGAAAAATGACTATAAGTTGGTTACAAGCTTGTATTTTTGGCTTGCTAGCATGTTTATGTTCAAACTCTTGTATGGCTGGACAAGCCATTGGTAATTATATGATTGGTCGTCCATTAGTCGGAGGATTAATTTGTGGACTCGTAATGGGGAATGTTCCATTAGGTATTGCCTGTGGTGTGGCTACACAGCTTGTTTACATTGCCTTGGTAACTCCAGGTGGTACTGTTTCAGCCGATGTACGTGCTATTTCTTATATTGGTATTCCTTTAGCAATGGTTGCGATTAGTTCTAGAGGTTTAAGTCCTTTCAGTAGCCAAGCAGCTAACATGGCTAAATCATTAGGTACTTTAGTTGGTACTATCGGTTCAGTTTTGTTCTACTCAGTTGCATTCCTTAACTTGGTTTGGCAATCATTTGGTTGGAAAGATATTGAAAACAATAAATTAGATAGATTATACGCAGTTAACTTTGGTTGGCCATGGGTTTCTCACTTAATCTTTTCATTCTTGCCAACAGTTTTAATGACTCACTTTGGAGCACAAGGTGTTACTGCTTTACGTAACGCACTTCCAATGGATGGTATTCCAATGAAAACCTTGTTCACTGTAGGTGCTATGCTTCCATGTGTTGGTATTGCTATTTTACTTCGTCAGATTGTTAATAAGTCAGTAGACTTTATTCCATTCTTAGTTGGTTTTACATTAGCTGCTTCATTAAAGTTAAACTTGGTATCAATTACTGTAGTATCTTTACTCTTCGCCGTAATTATGTACGAAATTGAAATGAGCAAGGGTAAGACTACTCCAGTAGCTGCTAATACGAATACACCAGTAGATGATGACGATGAGGAAGACGAGGATATTTAATGATGGATGAGAAAAAGATTAGTCAAAAGACTTTAAATAAATCCTTTAACTTATGGTTCTGGGGAGCATTAACTTGTTTCTCTCAAGAACAAATGCAGACATTTGGTTATTTAGCTTCAATGTTGCCAATTATTAAGGAACTATATCCTGATAAGAAAAAGCAACAAGAAAATATTCATGCATATACCGCATTCTTTAACACTAACCCAATGTTAGGTTCAGTTATTATTGGTACGACAGCTAGTTTGGAAGAAGCTCGTGCAAATGGTAAGGGGATTGACGGCGAAACTATCAATGATATGCGTGCTGGTTTGATGGGACCAATTGCAGGTATCGGTGATTCATTAATTGATGGTACTTTAATTCCTATCCTTTTGGGTATTGCCCTTGGTATGTCTAGAAATGGTTCACCAGTTGGTGCAATTTTCTACATTATTGCTTGGAGTTTAATTGCTTACTTTGGTCAACGTTTCTTATACTTCCGTGGATATAAATTAGGTGATAAAGCTGTTGATATCTTAGTTGGTACTCAAGGTAAGGCAATTCGTAAAGCTATTTCCATTGTCGGTGGAATGGTAGTTGGTGGTGTTCTTGCAAGCTGGGTAAGTGTAACGACTTCATTGAAACTACGTGACTCAAGTGGTCGTGTATTTATGGATTTGCAAAAGCAACTTGATAATATTTATCCTGGTTTGCTTACTGTTATTGTTACCTTCTTATGTTGGTGGTTAATGGCTAAAAAGCATGTTTCAGCTATTTGGACGATGATCATTTTAATTGGAGTTGCCTTCTTAGGTGTATTAGTTGGTTTCTTCAACCCAGGTTTATCATACTAATTAAAAGCTCGGAGGGGATTAGTAATGACAATTGAAGAATTAAAAAAAGGCTATGTCAACGAAGTTAATTATCAAAAAAAGATGTTAAAGAATTTGAAGTCTTGGTTTAATTTGTTTTTTATGATTAGTACAATCGGAGTTGTTTTAATCTATTACTACCATGCAAAAACTCTTTGGTTGTTTATTACTGGTATAGTTCTCTTTGTTTTAGGAGCTTTAGGTATGTCGATCTTTGGCTATGGACAATGGAAGGGTCGACAGAATTTAAACTTGTTGATAGATGATTATCAACAAAAAGTAACTTTTTTCACGAAAAATGTAGAATCTAAATAAAAACCTTTTCCCCCGTATAAAATTTTTACTTAGATACTTACTTAAAGGAATCACATTGATAGCGGACAATGTGATTCTTTTTTTATCTTTTGAAATATGTTTGATATCTAACAATTTTATTTTATAATATATTTGTTAGACAGCTAACTAAATTAAGGAGATAAATATGGAGACACTGAAAAAATTAATTAAACAAGCAACTACTCAAATTGATCGTGAACGTGAAAACTTTGCTAATAGTTTAGGCGTAACGGGCGTGCAAATGTCAGTAATTGATTTCTTATCTAATCATCAAAACAATCTTGCTTCGCAAAATGAAATTGAACATGAATTTAATATTAAACGATCAACAACTACAATCATGTTGCAACGGATGGAGAAACGTGGATTAATTGTTAGAGTTGATGATCCTAAAGACAAAAGAAAAAAGCAGGCGCAATTAACCGAATCTGCTTTAAAAATAGTGCCTAAAATTAGGCAGTATATGAAACAAGATAATGAAGAAGTTTTAGACAATTTATCGATGAAAGATGTAAATACCATTACAGCGTTTCTAAGGGGCATAAAGGAGGGAAAAGCAAATGACTAAGGAAAAAATTCCTAAGCATGTACTTGCAGCAATTTTTGCGACGGGCATCCTCTCCTTTAGTGGGGTAATTATTGAGACTTCAATGAATATTGCCTTTCCAACTTTAATGAAAGAATTTAATTTAGCTACTAATACAGTTCAGTGGCTGACATCAATTTATTTGTTAACTATTTCGATCATTGTACCTTTATCAGCAAATTTAAAGGCGCACTTTAAAACAAAAAAGCTGTTTATTACAGCTAATTTATTATATTTAAGTGGTTTAATTATTGGTGCCTGTGCACCTAATTTTGAATTTTTATTAATTGGTCGAATTGTTGAAGGACTAGGAACTGGGATTGCTCTTCCTTTAATGTTTAATATCATTATGGAGCAAGTTCCAAAAAGTCGAGTTGGCGTAATGATGGGCGTTGGAAATATGATTACTGGGATTGCACCAGCTTTAGGGCCAACTTTTGGTGGTCTCGTTGTAACTCACTTAGGTTGGCGCTGGATCTTTTATATTATGATTCCCTTTATCTTGATTTCATTGGTATTTGGAATTGGAGGAATTAGACAAAAATCACAACTGAGAGAGGTTAAATTTGACCTTTTAAGTATTCTATTAATCGCAGTCTTTTTTATTGGAATGATTTTAGGATTTAGCAATTTAAGCACTGGAAATTATTTTGCCTTCAATTGTTTAGGAGCTATTTTAATTGCTTTAATTTCTTTGGGATTGTTAGTTTATCGGTCAAATAGAATTAACGACCCAGTTTTAGATTTAAATTTGTTTAAAAATAAGTTTTTTGCTGCTCACGCTGTTGGATTTTTCTTAATTCAGATTATTTCATTAGGAAATGCATTTTTATTACCAAACTATATTCAATTAGTTAATGGCAGTTCCGCTTTGATTGCTGGATTAGTTGTTTTACCAGCAGGATTTGCTGGTGCATTTTTAGCTCCATTTGGTGGGAGTTTACTTGATCGATATGGTGCAAGAAGACCGATTTTAATTGGTTCTAGCTTTATGTTGTTAGAATTGCTTATTTTTACTATTTTCACAAGTAATTTAAGTAATTTTCTTATTCTATTTATTTACATCTTTTATATGGGTGGAATGGGAATGATGATGGGATGCGTTATGACAGATGCGCTAGATCATCTTGAAAAAAGTGAAGTAACCCAAGGAAATGCAATTTTGAATACTTTGCAAGAATTTGCTGGTGCGGTTGGTACGTCAATAACTGCTGCTTTTGTGGCATTTGCGCAAAGAAATGCTGGATCAAAAGGCACAATTCCTACTGCTCATGGTACCCATTTAGCTTATATTTTTTTATTAGTCCTCGTGTTAGTCATCATTGCTATTTTTATGAAATATACTCAAGCACACAATAAAAATGATTAAGCGTAAATAAAGAATGATAAACTGGACTTAAAGTTATTAGTTAACGTTTATGAGGTGTAATTATGAAAAATATTCAGTTATTAAAGTCACCTTTCTCATTTAAAGCTCCAGAGTTAAAAGATGACCATGAAGTAGAGACTTTCTTTAATTCAGTTCATTATTACAAGCCAACTGAACTTAAAGATTTGACTAATTTGGCCAAGCACTTAAATGTTGCAGAAATTGCTGTTAAAGATGAAAGTAGTCGCTTTGGCATTAATTCTTTTAAAGGTGCAGGTGGTCTTTATGCTATGGCTTGCTGCATTGCTGAAAGAGCTGGTCTTGATGTAGATAAGCTTACATATAATGAATTAATGAAGCCTGAGGTTAGAAAGGTAGCAGAAAAAATTACTTTCTATACTGCTACTGATGGTAATCACGGACGTGGAATTGCTTGGGCAGCAAGTAAGCTTGGAACTCATGCAGTAATCAAGATGCCTAAAGGCTCAAAAGAAATTCGTGCTGATCATATCCGCAAGATTCAAAATACAGAAGTTGAGATTACTGATAAAAATTATGACAATACCGTCAAAGAAGTTAAAGAACTCTGCGAAAAAGATCCTAATGGAATTATGATTCAAGATACTGCATGGGAAGGCTATGAGAAGATCCCAGGTTGGATTATTAAGGGCTATGGCTTAATTGTTGATGAATTTTTACATCAAATGAAAGAAAAACCAACTCATATCTTTTTACAAGCTGGTGTGGGTTCTCTTGCAGCTGGGATTATTTTAGGTTTAGAAGAAAGAATGAAACCTGAAGAATTACCAGTCATTACAATTGTTGAACCTGAGACAGTAGCTTGTTACTATCTCTCAGCTCAAAAAGCTGATGGTAAGCGTCACCACTTAGAGGGACTAACTAAGACAATGATGGCTGGCTTAAACTGTCAGACTCCAAGTATCACTGCATGGCCAATAATTCGTGATAGTGCAAAGTTTTATGGAACATTGAGTGAAGACGTTGATGCAGAAGGAATGGCACGTTTAGGTCATCCTCTTGAAGGAGATCCTAAAGTCGTTTCTGGTGAATCTGGTGCTGCTGGTTTTGCCTATGTTTATGAAATTTTATCTAATCCAGTTTTAGCCAAGGATCGCGCCGAATTAGGTCTTGACCAAAATTCACGCATTATTGTTTTAAGTACAGAAGGTAATACTGATCCTGATAATTACCATAAAATTGTTGACGAAAACAATCCATTTTAGGATTTAAAGTTCAAAACAAATGTAGATAATTAAATCATGTAAGAAAAACTGCTAAAATAGGTAAGAGACTATTTGACAGTTTTTTATTTAAGGAGAAAAAGATGGCACAAAAGAAATTACTTTTAATTGACGGTAACTCTGTGGCCTTTCGTGCCTTTTATGCTTTGTACCGTCAGCTGGATCGCTTTACTAGCCCAGATGGTTTGCATACAAATGCAATTTTTACTTTTAAAAATATGCTTGATGCGATTATGAAGCAGACTGATCCAAGCAATGTATTAGTTGCTTTTGATGCAGGGAAAGTTACTTTTAGAACTAAAATGTATCAAGACTATAAAGGTGGTCGACAAAAAACTCCAAGTGAATTATCAGAGCAACTGCCTGTAATTCGTGAAATGCTTAAAGACTTAGGTATTAAGAGCTATGAACTAAAGAATTATGAAGCAGACGATATTATTGGCACACTTTCTAAAATGGGAGAAGAAGCTGGTTATACTGTTGATATTGTAACTGGGGATCGTGATTTAACACAGCTTGCTTCTGATAAAACCACGGTTTTAATAACTAAGAATGGAGTTGGTGATACTGAGGCATATACGCCAGAACATATGAAAGAAGTTAATGGCGTAACTCCAACTGAATTTATTGATATGAAAGCTCTGATGGGAGATAATTCTGATAATTATCCAGGTGTAACGAAAGTTGGTCCGAAGACAGCTTCACGTTTAATTCAGAAGTATGGTTCTGTTGAAAAACTTTATGAACATGTGGATGAAATGAAAAAATCCAAGTTAAAAGAGAACTTAATTAATGATAAAGATAAGGCTTTTTTAGCTAAAAAACTGGCCACAATTGATCGTGATTCTCCAGTAGAAGTGACCCTTGCTGATACTAAGCTGGAAAAACCTAATATTGAAGACTTACGTAATTTATATGAAAGATTAGGATTTAAGAAGTTTTTAGCTGAGTTAGGCGTAAGTGGAGTGAGTGCTGACAAGCAAGAAAGCGAGAAGTACGAGTATCAAGAGCTGACAAAAGAAAATATCACTGAACTAGGTAAAACTAATGAAAAAGAAGTAACATTTTATCTAGCAATGTTGGGTGATAACTACCATTTAGCTCCACTTGAAGGATTTTCATTAAAAGTTGGCGATAAAATCTATGTTTCTAAAGATGTGGTTTTACTGCAAGAAACTCCACTTCGTCAAATGCTAGAAGATAAGAAGATTAAGAAAAATGTTTTCGATATTAAAAGAACCTATGTAGGTTTACATCGGCTAGATATTGATGCAGAAGGATTAGACTATGATATGCTTCTAGCTTCTTATTTAGTTAATAATGAGAATAATTCTAACGATCTTGGTGAAGTAGCGCATTTATATGGCGATTATTCAGTAAAAACTGACTTGGAAGTTTATGGTAAAGGTAAAAAGAAAGCTGTACCTGAGGATGATGAGTTCTTTGAACATTTAGCAGCTAAAGTCGTTGTAATTGAGAAGTTAAAGCAGCCACTTCTAGAGAAATTAAAAGATCATGAGCAAGATGATTTATATGAAACAATTGAAATTCCAGTTGCTTTTGTCTTAGCTAAAATGGAAATTACTGGAATTAAGGTTGAAGCATCAGTTTTAAATCAATTAGGCAATGACTTTGCACTTAAATTACAAGAACTAGAACATAAGATTTATCAACAAGCTGGTGAAGAATTTAATTTAAATTCGCCAAAACAGCTAGGTCATATTCTTTTTGAAAAATTAAACTTACCACCAATTAAAAAGACCAAAACTGGCTATTCAACTTCTGTTGAAGTATTAGAGCAATTGAAAATGAAGAGTCCAATTGTTTCGGAAATTTTAGATTATCGTCAAATTGCTAAAATTCAAAATACTTACGTTAAGGGACTACTCGAGTGTATTCAACCAGATGGAAGAATTCATACCCGTTATTTACAGACTTTAACTGCAACAGGTCGTCTTTCATCGGTTGATCCTAATTTACAAAATATTCCAACTAGAACTGATGAAGGAAAACAGATTAGGAAGGCTTTTGTACCTTCAACTAAAGACGGCTATATCTTTTCTTGCGACTACTCACAGGTTGAATTAAGAGTTTTGGCACATGTTTCCGGGGATGAACATATGCAGGAGGCATTTAAATCTGGTTACGATATTCATGCCCACACTGCAATGAAGATTTTCCATTTGGATTCACCTGATGAAGTAACGCCGTTAATGCGTCGGCATGCTAAGGCGGTCAACTTTGGAATAGTTTATGGTATTTCTGATTATGGTTTGTCTAAGAACTTAGGCATCAGTCGTAAACAAGCAAAGACATTTATTGATAATTATTTTGAACAATATCCGCAAATTAAGAATTACATGGATAAGGCAATTAAGGAAGCTCGCGAAAAAGGCTATGCAGAAACTATTATGCATAGAAGACGCTATTTACCAGATATTCATTCAAAAAATTTCAACGTTAGAAGCTTTGCTGAAAGAACTGCAATTAATTCTCCTATTCAAGGTTCAGCTGCTGATATTATTAAAATTGCCATGATTAATATGCAAAAGAAACTTGATGAATTGCATTTAAAGACTAAAATGGTTCTACAAGTACACGATGAGCTTATTTTTGATGTACCTAAGGTTGAATTAGATACAATTAAGAAAATTGTGCCAGAAGTTATGCAGTCAGCTGTAACACTAGATGTTCCACTGATAGCTGACTCTAACTGGGGTCATAATTGGTATGATGCTAAGTAAAAAGTAGGTGATTTAATGCCAGAGATGCCAGAAGTTGAGACAGTTAGACGGACTTTAACTCCCTTAGTAAAGGGAAAAACAATTGTTAAAATAAATATTTGGTATCCTAAAATTATAGTTAACGATCCAGCTGAATTTATTAAAAAATTGACAAATAAAACGATTTTGAAAATTGATCGTTATGGCAAGTATTTACTCTTTAGGTTCAATGGCGACTTAACAATGGTTTCGCATTTGCGCATGGAAGGAAAATATCATTTAGTTAGTCCTGATACACCTAAGGGAAAGCATGAACATGTAGAATTTATTTTTACTGATGGGACTGCCTTACGTTATGATGATGTGCGCAAATTCGGTAGGATGCATTTAGTTGAAACAGGAACTGAAAGAAAGACGACTGGAATTCGGCATCTTGGACCTGAACCTAATACTGCTGAATTTAACTTAACCTATTTCATTAATGCTTTGAGCCGGAAGAAAAAGAATATAAAGAACACTTTATTGGATCAGACAATTGTGTGTGGTTTAGGAAATATTTATGTAGATGAAGTACTCTGGAAGAGTAAAATTCATCCCCTAAGTAGCGCTCAAGCTATTCCTGCTGATAAGGTGAAGAATTTATATCAAAATATCAACCGTACTATCGCTATAGCAACTAAGGAACGCGGAACTACTGTTCATACTTATTTAGATGCTAATGGCCAAATTGGTGGTTATCAAAAGATGCTGCAGGTTTATGGACATGCTGGTGAAGAGTGTAGTAAGTGCGGCACTATTTTAGAGAAGATCAAAGTAAATGGACGCGGAACTACTTTCTGTCCGCATTGTCAGGTACTATATAAATGACATATTTTTTAGGATTAACTGGCGGAATAGCCAGTGGTAAAAGTACAGCTGATGAATTTTTTGAAAAGCAAAATATTCCGATTATCGACTCCGATTTAATTGCTCATCAGATAATGGAAGTAGGCCAAAAGGGTTATCAGGCAATAGTTAATTATTTTGGCAGCAATATTCTTAATGATGATCAAACAATTAATCGTCATAAATTAGGTGGAATAGTTTTTAATGATAAAACTAAGCTGAAAAAATTAAATGAGATAACTCATCCACTTGTTCATCAGGAAATTAAACAACAAATGGAGCGATACCGTTTAAATCAAGAAAAATTAGTTGTAGTTGATGTGCCTTTACTATTTGAATCTGGTTTTGAAAGCTTATGCGATGGCGTTTTGGTTATTTCTATTTCACCAAAACTGCAGGTTAAACGTCTGATGAAACGAAATAATTTCACTAAAGAAGAAGCTTTGGTTAGAATAAATAATCAAATGCCACTAAGTGAAAAAGAAAAAAGAGCTACCTATGTGGTAGCTAATACTGGTACAATAGATGACTTAGAGAAAAGATTATCTGATTTATTACAAAAGATAGGCAGGTAGAGAAGATGGAATGTCCAAATTGCCACAAGAATGCTTCAAGAGTAATTGATTCTCGTCCAAGCGATGAAAATAGAGCAATTAGACGACGCAGAGAATGTGAAAATTGTGGTTTTCGCTTTACTACTTTTGAAAGAGTAGAGCGCTCGCCTCTATTGGTAATCAAAAATGATGGGACTCGTGAGGCCTTTAACCGCGATAAAATTTTGCATGGCGTAATGATGGCTGCGCAAAAGAGACCAATTTCAAGCGAACAACTAGATACTTTAGTAGATCATGTAGAAAATGAAATTAGAAAGCAAGGTCTTAATGAAATTTCATCTAAAGACATTGGTAATTTGGTGATGAAGGAATTGGCTAATTTAGATGATGTAGCTTACATTCGATTTGCAAGTATTTATCGCCAATTTAAAGATGTTTCAGGATTTATGGAAGCCATGGAAGATATGATGGCTAAACATGATAAGGAGTAGGTAGCCTGTGTTTGAAAGTGCTGACCCTAAGCAGCCTTTTTATGTGGCTAATCAAGTAGCTGTTAGTGAAGAAAATATAAAAGTTTTAACTACTCTTTTTGAGCCTCTTGTGGGTATTCGTGGAGTAGGATTATATATAACATTGACAAAAGAATTTGATGAAGTACCTTTTGCCAAAGATTATAAAACTTTATATCAACTTCAAGATCAAACAAACTTAAAATTAGAGGACTTATTTAAAACTTTGCATCATTTAGAGGCAACAGGCTTAATTAAGACATTTTTAGGTTCAAATCCTGTTTTAGGCGAGGTTTTGATTTTTGAAGTAGAAAAAGTTCCTTCAGCAGGTGAGTTCTTTCACACCTTTTTACTTTCAAGTTTGTTGCTTGAACGAGTAGGAAATGTAGCTTTTGATCGTTTGGTAAAAAAATTTACTCCGCGAACTTTTGTCGGTTTAAAAGATGCTAAGGAAGTTACTAGTGGCTTTTTTGATGTTTTTCACTTGAGTGCTGAAAATGCGATTGATGCACCAGTTGAAGTTAAAGAAGCGGCTGGTGAAGTTCCTAAGGATGCCAAAGGTGAAATTAAGTTAGGTAATGAGCCGGTAAAAGTTGACTGGAGCTTTTTGGTTGATTTGTTTGAGAGCTATCATATTAAGAAAGAAGAAGTTTTAAAGCACCAGGTAGAAATTAAACAGATTATTGATTTTTACCATTTAACTGAGCAAGAATTTGTCGAAACTGCGCTGATTACGATGTCAGCTGGGACAGATAAACTCAATATGTATGCAATTCAAAATGCAGTTAATGAAAACTTTGGACTTAATCGCAATAAAGAAATGGTTAAAAAGCAGTTACGTCAAACTCCTAAAGATGCTGATCATGCAATTAAAAAATTATCAAAAGCAGATGCAGATCTAATTCGTGAAGTAGATAGTAAGGTGCCAACTGATTATTTATACGAATTAAAAGAGAAAAAAGGTGGCTATGTAACTGCAAATGAAAAGAAAGTTATCTTTCGTTTGCAAGATCAAATGGGGTTAACACCACCTTTAATTAATTTGATTGTTCATACTTGTTTTGAATATGATGCTGTGTTGACTAATAATTTAGCTGATCGAATTGCTAATGATTGGCTTCAGCAAGGAATAACCACGCCAACTGAAGCTATCGCATATCTTAAGGAACGAAAGAATAAACGTAGTCATCAATATTATCGTGCTCCCAAAAAGAATATTCGTAAGACAACTGATTGGTCGAAGTATGAAAAACAGCATCAAAATAAGAAAACAACCATGTCAGCTGAGGAAAGAAATCGAATCTTTCGTGAATTTGGTAAAAATGAATAGGAAGTGTTGTACTGGTGGAAGATATTTCTGAAGTAATCACACGTATTATCAAGAAAAGAAAATTGAGCGAAGATGGAAAAAAGATTGCTAAAACAGCAATAAAGCATCCCAGTGTTCAAGCCTTTCTCGCACAAAATAAAGACAAATTGAATAAAGAAATTGTGCAGGCTTCTCTTCCTACGATTTTTAACTATGTTGAGCAAATTGAGGCGCCAAACCCTGTGATGGAAGGATATACGCCAAAGCTTTTTCTTAATGGAAAGGTAATTGATATTACCTATGTTCCAACTGAGGCAAAGTTAAACTCAGAAGCTAAAATGCGGGCAGAACGCAGGATTGAATTGATTGATCTACCAGGAAAACTACGTCATGTTGAACTAGAAAATGTTGATTCAACTCCTGAACGGGATGCTGCATTAAATGAAGTAGCTATGTTTTTAGCCAGTTTTAAGAAGAACAAACATATCAAAGGTTTGTATCTAACTGGTGATTTTGGTGTAGGAAAAACGTATATCTTAGCTGGGTTAGCTAACGCTATTGCGCGTCAAGGAAGTCGAGTAGTCTTTTTACATGTACCTTCTTTTATTGCCAGTTTGGGGAGCCATTTTCAAGATAATAGCTTAAGTGACGAGATTGATCGTATTGCATCAGCTCCTGTTTTAGTTTTTGATGATATTGGAGCAGAGACTCTAAGTGAATGGTCACGTGATGACGTGTTAGGCGTTATTTTGCAAAAACGCATGGATAATGTTTTACCAACATTTTTTAGTTCAAATATGACAATGGATGATTTGGCTGAACATTTTGCTGAAACAAGAAATAATGTTGATGAGGTTAAGGCAAGACGCTTAATGGAGCGGGTTCGTTTCTTGAGTAAAGAGGTTTTTGTTGGCGGTAAAAATCGTAGAAATTAATTTCAAATTTTGCTTGCATCTATTTGATGAGCTAGTATAATGAAAGTCAATGAAAGACATGATTTTCTTCAACTCAGAGACAGGAGCCTAGTTCTGGAAGCTCCTGATTAGAGGAAAACCCCAATTTCATTCCTGAAATTTTTATAATTTGGTTAGGTATCATTAACGACCTTTAGAGGAATTAATTCTTGGTAATTAATTCGAATTTCGGGTGGAACCACGTATTTTAACGTCCCAGCGCTACTTTTAGTGCTGGGATTTTTTATTTGGAGGTAAAATTTTATGAGTTTTTCTGTAACTTTGCCAGACGGCTCAAAGAAAGATTTTGACAAGGCAGTTTCTGTTAAAGAACTAGCATCTTCAATTGCTACTTCTCTAGGAAAAGCTGCTGTTGGTGCAAAAATTAACGGCGAAATGAAGCCTTTAGATTACGTTGTTGATGAAGATGTAGAAGCAGCTATCATCACTGATAAGGATGAAGAAGGTTTAGACATTTTACGTGCTACTGCTGCATTTTTGCTTGAAGCTATTGCTAAGCGTAAGTATCCAGAATTACGTTTGGGAATGCACGAAGCAGATGAGGGTGGCTTCTTTGTAGATACTGATAAGGAAGATCAAATTAAAATTACTGAATTGCCAGAACTTGAAAAAGAAATGCAAAAGGCAATCAAGAATGGCGAAAAGATCGAATATACTTCAATGAAAAAGAGTGAATTGGAAGATATCTTTAAAGATGACCAATTCAAATTAGATCTTTTAAAGGACGAAAAAGACGAAGTTGCAGTTTACAAATTAGGTGACTTTGTTGACTTTGGTTTTGAAGCTTTATTACCAAATACTGGTAAGATTAAGAACTTTAAGCTTTTATCAGTTGCTGGTGCATACTGGTTAGGTAAATCTTCTAACCCAATGCTTCAAAGAATTTTTGGTACTGCATTCTTTAAGAAGGCAGCTTTAGATGAAGATTTAAAGCGTCGCGCTGAAATTAAGGAAAGAGATCACAGAACTATTGGTAGAGACTTAGACTTATTCTTTGTTGATCCTAAAGTTGGTGCAGGTCTTCCTTACTGGATGCCAAAGGGTGCTACTATTCGTCGCGTTGTCGAGAGATACATTGTTGATAAAGAAGTTGCTGATGGCTATGAACATGTTTATACTCCAGTTTTGATGAACGTAGATGCATACAAGACTTCTGGTCACTGGGCACACTATCGTGATGACATGTTTCCACCAATGGACATGGGTGATGGTGAAATGCTTGAACTTCGCCCAATGAACTGTCCTTCACATATTCAAATCTATAAGCACCACATTCGTTCATACCGTGAATTGCCAATCCGTATCGCTGAATTAGGTATGATGCACAGATACGAAAAGTCAGGTGCTCTATCAGGTTTACAACGTGTACGTGAAATGACTTTGAATGATGGTCACACTTTTGTTGCACTTGACCAAATCAGAGAAGAATTTGCTAAAGTTTTGAAGTTGATCATGGATGTTTACAAAGACTTCGATATTACTGATTACTACTTCAGACTTTCATACCGTGATCCAAAGAACACTGATAAGTATTACGCAAATGATGAAATGTGGGAGAAATCTCAATCAATGCTTAAGGCAGCTATGGATGATCTTGGCCTTGATTATGTTGAAGCAGAAGGTGAAGCAGCATTCTATGGTCCTAAGCTTGATATTCAAACTAAGACTGCTTTAGGTAACGATGAAACTATGTCAACTATCCAACTTGACTTTATGCTTCCAGAAAGATTTGGCTTAACTTATGTAGGTCAAGATGGTGAAGAACACCGTCCAGTTATGATCCACCGTGGTATTGTTGGTACTATGGAAAGATTCATTGCTTACTTAACTGAAATTTACAAGGGTGCCTTCCCAACTTGGCTTGCTCCAGTTCAAGCTGAAATTATCCCAGTTAACGAGGAAGCTCATGGCGCATATGCTGATAAGGTTCGTGAAGAATTAGCTAAGCGCGGATTTAGAGCAGAAGTAGACCACAGAAACGAAAAACTTGGTTACAAGATTCGTGAATCACAAACTCAAAAAGTTCCTTATACTTTAGTTTTGGGTGACGATGAAATGAATGCCAATGGTGTTAATGTTCGTCGCTATGGTACTGAAGAACAAATTTCTAAGAGTTTAGATGACTTTATTGCTGAAATTGATGCAGATGTTAAGTCATACTCAAGAGAAAAATAATTAAAATAATAGTTTTTAATATAAAAGCGAGAAGACTGGGTCTTCTCGCTTTTTTGTATTCTTGATGATTTTAATAATGTTATCAAGAATTTGTTCGGGTAATGAATGACTGCGTTGATAGATAGAGTCTGCTGATTCGTTGTCAGTATATTCTTTAAGAATAGTAGGTACTAAATATTCCCAGTTAGTCCAATTAGTAATCATTATATTATCAAAAACTTCAAATTTATTTGAGATATGACCATTCACCACAAGTTTTTAACCGTTTACCGAAAATTACTGGTTTTAGAAAATGCAATGAGTATACTTATAGGCAATATAAGGAGTGAGCATATGGAAATAAAGTTTAATATCGATAAAGATTTACAAAAAGAAAAAGCTGAATTTTGGCTAAAGAAGATGACAGACAAGATAAGAAAAATCACTCAAGAATTGCAGTCTGATCCTCAAATTTTATGGGGATATCGAAAAGAAACAGCATATGCGATTGAAGTTTCAAAAATATATTTAATTCAAGTAGAAAATGAAAAGACAATAATTTATACGCAGGATAAAACATATCTTTTTAAAGGTAGACTTTATCAAGCCAGCATTAACTTACCAACTGATTTTATTGAAGCATCCCGAAGTGCAATTCTAAATTATCGTTTTATCGATCATTTAGAAATTATCAGTAATGGTAATATCGATGCCTTGATGAAAAACGGATTACGTGTGCAAATTGCCCGTCGAAAAATAAAAAAATTAAAGGAGAGACTGGGATTATGAAACATATTGTACGTTTAATTAATAGTGGATTAGTAGGAATAGGAATTGGGATGACTTGGCTGGGAATTGATATTTTACAAAATCAGTTTTTCAAGAATGGATTAGAGACAACTATTTCGGTAAAATATTTTCTTTTCTGGTTAGGGTCTTCGTTTTTGATTGGAATTTTCTTTTATTTTGCCAGTTTGGTTTTTGAGCATGATAATTGGTCTTTAAAAAAACAAATCTTTATAAACTTTTTCATCTGTCTTGGCGCATGGTTAAGCTTTTATCTCTTTTTAAATAAGTTTAACTATTCTGGATCAGCATTACTAAAAGCGATTGTTGATTTTATTATTATGTATGCTTTAGCATACGGAATTTATTTTTATCATTTATGGCATGAGGTTAAGCGAATTAATAAGAAACTGAAAGAAATTTAAGAGGACTTAAAATGTTACTTAAAGTAAGAAACTTAAGCAAAAGTTTTCAAAATGGAACAAAGGCAATTGAAGATTTATCATTTGATATTCCCGCTGGAAAAATAACTACTTTTTTAGGATTTAATGGAGCGGGAAAAACGACAAGTTTAAAAATAATTTTGAACTTATTGCTTCCTGATGAAGGAAAAATATATTTTGAAAATAAATTGCTAAAAAATGACTTTACGCCTTTATTAAAACAAACCGGGGTAGTTTTAGAGAGTGCACTTAATATGTTTTATGCTTTGACACCAATGGAAAATTTTATCTATTGGGGAGCTCAACGTGGACTAAATAAAAAAGTAGCACGAAAAAATGGCTTAGAACTATTAGAAAAATTTGATCTCTTGTCTAAAAAGGATACGGTTATTTTTGAATTAAGTCGAGGGATGCAGCAGATTATTGCTATTTGCTGTGCGTTAATCTCTAAGCCTAAATTTTTAGTTTTAGACGAACCGACTCTTGGTTTAGATATTGAAGCGGTAGAAACTGTGGAACGAATATTAAAAACATTAGCTTCTGAAGGAGTTGCAATTTTATTAACTACGCATGAATTGGCATTTGCTCAAAGAATTGCAGATCAGATTCTCCTAATAAAGAAAGGACGGTTAATTTATAGCGGTAGTAAAGCTGATTGTTTAGATAAATTCAATCAAGAAAAATTTATCACAGTTCAATTTTCACAAGCTCTGTCAAACAATCAACGAGCAGTTTTAGAAAGTATTGCTAAGATTATTTCGATTAATAATACTACTTATCAATTGATTTTATCTAATCGAAAAAATTTATCGCATTTATTAAAATTTTTAACTCAATTTAAATTGATGGATCTAAAAACTAAAAATAAAGGTTTAAATGAAGTGGTTGATTTTTATATGAAAGGAAAGAATGAAGATGGTAGCATTAAAAGCGGAATTTCAGCGTGAATTAATCATATACCGACGCTATTTATTTAGCTCTGTCTCAGACTTAGCTTTAACTATTTTAATGTTTATGGGTATCTTTTGGGGTAGTAACTCAATTAGTAAGGGTATTATCGGACAATCACTTTCAGCTTTAATTATTGGCTTCACATTGTGGACAACAATTCAAAATACAGTATCAATGTTAGGCAGTAATACTATGAATAATGCGAAAAGTGGGATTTTACAGCAATTATATTTGATGCCAATTTCAAGTGAAAAATTATTTTTTAATAGAAGCATGGTAAATATTACTATTTCACTTGGACAGTCTATCATTGTGTGTTTAGCGCTTATGCTTTTTACAGGACAATGGATAAATTTTACAATTAGGATTATTTGGCCGATTATTTTTTTCTTTAGTCACTCTTTTTGGCCTGGGGTATCTGATAATTAGTTTAGTTTTAAAATTTAAACGAATAGGAAGTTTTTTAGCAATTTGTCAATATTTGTATTTGGGAATTTTACTAACGCAATTTGAAAAAGCGGAAGTGTTAGTAAAGGATATGGCCAATCTTTTACCGCTTGTACCAATGGTGAGTTGGATGAGAATGATTATCAGTGGATCAGCTTATAATTTTAAATATTATTTATCTTTTTCAGCCTTTAATTCGATATTTTGGTTGTTGCTTGGACTATTTATTTTTGAAAAAGTTAATAAAGCTGTGAAGAAGCAAGGCTCTCTTTCTTTCTATTAGTTTTATTAAAATAAGCAGTTGCATTCAATTAGTTCTTGACGTAGATTAATTAGATGGTATAATTTAGAAGTTGAGAACAAGAAGAAGCTCCCGCTTCTCGCCTAAGTTAATATTACCTCTGGGCTGATCGATAATATCTGTTGATTAAAAGCGGGCGTTAACTTTGCCCGCTTTTTTCTTGTCCTCGAAATTAACGTGGAGGTGAATACTCATACCAAGAAATATGATCTTAAACGAAGATATTCGTGCTCGTGAAGTTCGTTTAATTGGAGTTGATGGCCAACAAATTGGTGTCGTTTCTAAGAATGAAGCTTTACGTAAAGCAGCTGACGCTGACCTTGATTTGGTTTTGCTTTCTCCTAATGCTAAGCCACCTGTTGCTAGAATTATGGACTATGGTAAATTCCGTTTTGAACAACAAAAGAAAGCCAAAGAAAACCGTAAGAATCAAAAGGTTATGGCTGTCAAAGAAATTCGTTTAAGTCCAACAATCGAAGGCAATGACTTTGACACTAAGTTAAAGCATGTTCGTAAATTCTTGACCAAGGGCGCTAAAGTTAGAGTTTCTATTCGCTTTAGAGGCCGGGCAATTACTCACAAGGAGTTAGGTAAACAGGTCTTAGAGAAGATGGCTGATGAAGCTAGTGACTTATCTAATGTAGTTACTAAGCCTAAGATGGAAGGCCGTTCAATGTTCTTAATGCTTGCTCCATTAAGTGAGAAAGATAAAAAGAAAAAGTAGTTAATTGGAGGAATAGATATGCCAAAGCAAAAAACACACCGCGCTTCAGCAAAGCGTTTCAAGAGAACTGCTAATGGTGGTTTAAAGCGTCACCATGCTTACACTGGACACCGTTTCCACGGTAAGACTAAGAAACAACGTCGTCATTTGAGAAAAGCTGCTATGGTTTCAGCAAGTGACTTAAAGCGCATCAAACAGATGCTTTCCCAAATGCGTTAATTATTAGAAGACTTTTTGAGGAGGAATTTTAGATGCCAAGAACTAAAGGTGGAACCGTAACACGCGCTCGTCGTAAGAAGATCATGAAGTTAGCCAAGGGTTACCGTGGCTCAAAACACTTACAATTTAAAGCTGCAAGTACTCAAGTATTTGTTTCTCGTAAATATGCTTTCCGTGACCGTAAGAAGCGTAAGAGTGAATTCAGAAAATTATGGATTGCTCGTATCAACGCTGCTGCAAGACAAAATGGTCTTTCATACTCTAAGTTAATGCACGGCTTAAAGGTAGCTGGTATTGACATGAACCGTAAGATGTTAGCTGATATTGCTTACAACGACGAAAAAGCTTTTGCTGATTTAGCAGATGCTGCTAAGAAAGCTTTGAACTAAAAATATTAAAAATGCTCCGCATAAGCGGAGCATTTTTTTCTCAAATTTGATTGAAGATATGTAATAAGCGACTTTTTTCTTGGTTAGAAGCAAAGGCGGCATTAATGGAGTTTAATAATAATTGATGCTCATCTAAATTTGTAAGATTAGTTTTAGTTTCAAGTAATTTAAACTCTTTAGGTAAATTGGTATTTGAAACGGTCATGTTATCACAATTTAGAGTTGCTTTTATTTTTCTTGAAAGCAGAGTTTTGATCGGATATGAGTCGATTTTTTTAAATACTTTAGTATTAAGATTAGAAGTGGCGCAACATTCTAGGGTAATATGTTGGTTAATTAATTCTTGAACTAGTTGCTCACTTTCTAAGCAGCGAATTCCGTGACCAATTCTTTTAGTGCCTAAGTCTAATGCTTCTTGCATTGATTCAGGACCTGCAGCTTCTCCTGCATGAATTGTAAAAGGAATGTGCATTTCCTTAGCATCATCAAAGAAAGGCTTAAATTTTTTATTTGGAATTGGTCCTTCTGGCCCTGCTAGATCAATACCAACAACGTGTTCTTTAGCATATTTAGCAGCTAGTTTAACAGTTAAGTAGTTTTCTTTTTCTCGATCAGGCAAGCGCATAAGGCAGAGAATTAAGTTGGCGTGCAGAGGATAAAAATTATCTTCATGGTTATTTTGCCAGTTGTAGAATTTCTTTAATCCTAAAATACAGGCCTTAATTGCATCTTCTTGAGTAAGATCTTTTTGGGTGTGGAGCTGTGGAGCAAAACGGATCTCTGTATAAACTAAACCTTGAGAGCGGAGTTTCTGTAAAAGATCAAAAGTTGCTGTTTCTAGATCTTTTTTTGTTTGCAGAAATAACAATGGAAAGTCGAATTTAGTTAAATATTCTTGTAAATCAGCACATCTTTCAGAAACAGATAACTTTTCTTTCAATTGCGAGTCAGTTAAATTGGAAAAATTGTGTACTTCCATTAACTTTTTAACGGTAGTGTATGGCAAAGAACCATCTAGGTGAAGATGGAGATCAATAAAATTCTTCATTTTTAACTCCTTTGTGTAATACGGTGGAAAAGTTTAAATTGTTCTTATTTTACCATCTTTTGTGCTAAAGAAAAGTAAAATTTTAATTTTTTAATCAGCAAATGTTTCTAAAGATTAAAGATTTCTGATACTATAGATGTGAGAAAAAAGTGGAGATTTTTTAATGTTATTTAGACCTCGTTGTACAATAGATACTATCTATCATTTAGATCCAAAACAGTTAAAAAAGATGGGGATTAAGGCTGTTTTTAGCGATTTAGACAATACTTTGCTTGCATGGAACAAAGCTGATACAGCAGTTGAAATGGATCAACTTAATCGCCGTTTAGCAAAAGCTGGAATTCGTTTAGTTGTTATTTCGAATAATAATGCTGAACGGATTGGAAAAGTTTTGAATCCATATCATATTTCTTTTATTGCAAAGGCTAGAAAGCCTCTTCCCATCGGAATTAATCAGGAATTAAAAGAACTAAATTTACAAAAAGATCAGGTTCTAATGGTTGGCGATCAATTGATTACTGATATGCAGGCTGGTAATTTAGCTGGTGTAGCTACAGTTTTGGTAAAGCCATTAGTTGAAACCGATAAGTGGAATACTAGAATTAATCGTTTTTTTGAAAAATTTATCTTCTTCTTTTTGAATTTAAGAAAGCCAGTAGTTTTTAAGGAGAAATTAGAATGAGTGAAGAATTGCGTTGTATTGGTTGTGGAAGTATATTGCAGGATCAAGATCCTAAAAAGTCAGGCTATTTACCAACTTCTGCCTTAAAAAAAGCTTTAACAAGTGATGACAATGAGGTATATTGCCAGCGCTGCTTTAGATTAAGACATTATAACGAAATTATGCCAGTTAAAGAAAATAACGATGATTTCTTGGCATTGCTCAATTCAATTAGTCAAAAAAAAGCCTTGGTTGTTAACGTAGTTGATTTATTTGATTTTAGCAATTCATTAATTTCTTCGATTAAACGTTTTATTGGCGGTAATGAATATATTTTAGTTGGTAATAAGGTAGATTTATTTCCGAAAAACTCTAAAGAGTCAAAAATCAAAGACTGGATGCGTCAAGAAGCCAACCGAAATGGTTTAAAGCCAGAAAAAATCTTTTTAGTTTCAGCTGCTAAAAAGAAAAATTTAGCTGATTTGATGGCTTTTTTAGCAAAAAAGGGTGAAAAGAAAGATATTTATTTTGTTGGAACTACTAATGTTGGTAAATCGACTTTAATTAATGCAATTATCAATATGAATAGTGATTTAAAAGATGTCATTACTACGTCTAAGTTTCCTGGAACAACTTTAGATGAAATTAAAATACCTCTTTCTAATGGTCATTATTTAATTGATACCCCAGGAATCCTGAACGCTAATCAATTGGCTAGTCACTTGAGTGGCAAAGAATTAGAAGTTGTTGAACCAAAGAAACCATTAAAGCCTGCAACTTACCAGTTATTACCGGGACAAACAATTTTCTTAGCTGGCCTCGGGCGCTTTGATTATGTTGATGGCCCATCAGCTGGTTTTACAATTTATGTGGCACGAGACCTTTATGTTCATAGAACCAAGACTGAGAATGCTGATACATTTTATGAAAAGCATAAAGATGACTTATTACTTCCACCAAGTAAGGAAGATAATTTAGGACCATTAAAAGGACAAACATTTTCACCAAAAGAAAAAAGCGATATTTTGTTTGGAGGCGTAGGATTTATTACAACACCAGCTAATGTTGTAGTGAAGGCTTATACGCCGGAAGGCATTGGTTTAGGAATTAGAAGAGCGTTGATATAATGCAGTGCGTTGTAAAAGAAAAGCCACAAGTAAAATTTGAACCAGCTACAAGTTCTGCTCAGCAAATTGGAATTATGGGAGGAACTTTTAATCCAGTCCATCTTGCTCATTTAGTAATGGCAGAGCAAGTTAGAAAGCAACTTCACTTAGACGAAATATGGTTTATCCCCAATAATACTCCACCTCATAAACAATTAGCAGGTAATGTCAGTGCTAAAGACCGCTGTGCGATGCTTGAATTAGCTACGCATGATAATCCATATTTTCATGTTAAACTTTTTGAGATAATGCGGGGCGGTACTTCATATACAGTTGATACCTTGCGTTATTTGAAAAAAAGAGCACCACGTAATCAATATTATTTGATTATGGGGAGTGATGAAGTAAATGATTTTGAAAATTGGCGTGAACCTGAAACAATTGCCCTTTTGTCGACATTAGTAGGAGTTAGAAGACCAAACTATCCACAAAATCCGAGATTCCCTATGATTTGGGTAGATGCTCCAAATTTAGATATTTCGTCTTCTCTAATTCGTAAAAATGTAGCTACCGGTAATTCTATTCGGTATTTAGTGCCTGAAAGTGTTCGTTTATATATTGAATCAAGAGGCTTATATCGTGACTGAAATTAATTTTGCAAAAACATATTCCCCGTTAACTTCTGCTGAAATTGTTGCTCAAGAAAAAAGCAACATGGATGAAAAAAGATTTAAGCATTGTATTGGTGTAAGTGAAACGAGCCGTAAGTTAGCTGAACTTAATGATTATGATCCGGATAAAGCAGCTTTAGCTGGATTTATTCATGATTATGCAAAGCAAGTACCTCCAGAACGATTTATTAAGGTAATTAAGGAACAACACTTTGATCAGGACTTACTTAACTATAATCGTGCTATTTGGCATGGCATTGTTGGGGCATATTTTATTGAGAAAGAGTTAAAGATAACTGATCCTGAAATTTTAACTGCAATTAGACGTCATACAACAGCAGATGTTGAAATGTCTACTTTGGATAAAATTGTTTTTGTGGCTGATTTTATTGAACCTGGACGTGATTTTCCTGGAGTAGAAGAAGCCAGAAAAGTAGCTTTTGCTAATTTAGATGATGGAGTAGGTTTTGAACTAGCTCATACGCTTGACTTTTTAATAACTAATAGAAAAAAGATATATCCTAAGACTTTTGCCGCATATAATAAATGGGCTGTGAAAGATTAGAATTTTGAAAGGAAAAAATAAAATTGGATAGCAAGAAATTATTAGATTTAACCGTAGAAGCAATTGATGAGAGACATGGTGAAGATACTGAAGCATATGATATGCAAGGAATTAGTATTTTAGCAGATTACTATGTTGTAACTACTGCAGGCTCAAATCGTCAACTTCATGCAATTGTTAATAGCATTATTGATAAAATTCATGAACAAGGAAAAGAAGATTACCGTATTGAAGGAACACGTGATTCTAACTGGCTTTTAGTAGATATGGGAGATGTAGTTGTAAATGTCTTCACTGCGGATGCTAGAGACTTTTATGGCTTGGAAAAGCTCTGGAGCAATGGTAAGAAGTTAGAATTAAACTTAGATTAAAGGAAGACGTATGAGTGTAATTGGCATTGTAGCCGAATATAATCCTTTTCATAGTGGACATGAATTTTTATTAAATCAAGCACGTTTAGTTGCCGAAAATGATCCAATAATTGTTATAATGTCAGGCAATTATGTTCAACGTGGACAAATGGCGATTATGGACAAGTGGCAAAGAGCCAAAGCAGCTTTAAATTCAGGTGCTGATTTGGTATTTGAACTACCTTTTTCTTTTGCAGTTCAACCAGCTGATATTTTTGCTAACGGTAGCATCAGGATGTTAAGCAATTTAGGAGTATCAGAATTATTTTTTGGAGTGGAAGATGCTAATTTAAATTTCTCTTATTTAGGACAAAAAATAAATCAAATTCCTAAAAATCGAATGGATTTTAGAGATTATACTCAAACTTATGCTACGCAATATAATGAAATGGTTGCTAGAGAAGTAGGTCATGAAGTAAACCAGCCTAACATGATGTTAGCTGTTGCTTATGCTGTAGCTAGTGAACAACTAGAAACTCCGCTTCATCTGCATCCCGTGACAAGACTAGGGAGTGGGCACGATGATCCACTTTTGCAAGACAAGATTATTTCTTCTGCTACTGCAATTAGAAACTATTGTTTACATCACCCAAATGATTTAACTGAATTGAAAAAGTATCTTCCTAAAGGAGAACTAGCAGCACTAGAAAAACAAAAAGTCTACCCCAATTGGAATCTTTTATTTAATTTTTTAAAGTATCGGATTGAAAGCGCCAGTTTAGAAGAATTACGCTCAATCTATCAAATGAGCGAGGGTTTAGAGTACAAAATGAAAGAAGAAATTCATACTGCGGAAGATTTTACTTCATTTTTACGCCAGATTAAGTCTAAACGCTATACTTATGCGCGCCTAAGAAGACTTTGTCTCTACACTCTTTTAAACGTAACCGAAAAGGAAATACAGACTTCATATCAAGATGTTTCAACGCTATTGCTTGGCTATAATAGTCGTGGAAGAAATTATCTTAAGAAAATTCGGAAAGATGTTGAACTCCCAATTATTTCTAAAGTCGATAAGAAAAATGCAGCGAGTGGAACTTTAGGTCTGCAAGTAAGAGTAGATCGACTTTTTGAACAAATTATGGGTAAAGATCAAAACTTTGGTCGAAGACCAATCGAGGTAAAATAATGTTAAATTTTTCATATTCACAAATTAAAAATAGCCGTAATCCCTTGACTCACGTTGATGAAGATGTCGAGTTAAGTAAAGATTTTTTTGATAGAAGTAAAGAATTACTTGAAGATGCCAAAAATGTGCATGTTAGTGGCGATTTCTTTTATGATGAACCCTTTGTAACTGGGAATTTCACTGTAGAAGCAGATGTAATTGCCCCATCTACTCGAAGTTTGAAGCCGGTAAAACTGCATCAAGAGTTTAATTTTACTGAAAATTATAGTGAAGTTGAGCCAACTCAAGAGCAGCTTGATGAAGAAGATACTATCGTAACTGTTAAGGATGATAAAATTGATCTTCAAAAAGCTGTAGAAGACAATTTATTATTAAGCTTACCATCAGTTATTCTAACGCCCCAAGAAAAAAGTGAAGGTGATTTCCCTGAAGGAGAGGGATGGAAGGTTATTTCTCAAGCGGCTTATCAAGAAGAACAATCAAATAAGGAAAATCCAGCCTTTGCTAAGCTTAAAGATTTATTCAAAGATGAAAAAAACAAGGAATAAACCCTTGCATTAATGTATTTTTAAATTTAATATTAATTTATTAATAAAATTTTTAACCAGATTAATTATAGTGTGGAGAAAATAATGAGTAAAATTCTGATTATTGAAGATGAAAAAAATCTTGCCCGTTTTGTAGAACTAGAATTAAGACATGAGAAATATGAAACTCAAGTTGAAGGAAATGGTCGAAAAGGATTAGATTTAGCATTAAACGAAGATTTTGATGCAATCTTACTTGATTTAATGTTGCCAGATCTTAATGGATTAGAAATTGCTCGTCGCGTTCGCCAAGAAAAAAATACTCCAATTATTATGATGACTGCAAGAGATTCAGTGATTGATCGAGTTTCTGGCTTAGATCATGGTGCTGATGACTATATTGTTAAGCCTTTTGCAATCGAAGAATTATTGGCTCGTTTACGTGCAGTCTTAAGAAGAGTACAAATTGAAAAGAGAGCTATGGGCGACACGATGGGGGTTCAAAAAGTTGTTCATTTTAATGATTTAACCATTGAAACAGCCAATAGAATCGTTCATCGCGGAGATAGTACAGTCGATCTGACTAAGCGTGAGTACAACTTGTTAATGACATTAATTGAAAACAAAAATAACGTTGTTACTAGAGAGCAACTCTTAAATAAGATTTGGGGACCTGAATCTAAAATTGAAACTAATGTTGTCGAAGTTTATGTACGTTATTTACGTAATAAGATCGATGTACCGGGCCGTCCTTCATACATCAAGACTGTTCGTGGTACCGGTTATATGGTAAGAACGGATGAAAATGATGAAGCACGTGAAGAAGCAAAATAAATCGACCAAAGAGACCCCCAAGTCCTCGCTAACCTTTAAGTGGGTAAGCTTAGTTGCAGCGACAATTACGGTCTCTTTTGTTATATTTTCAATTGCAATTTATTCTTTAGTAAAGCAGCAAATTGTTTCGCAGGAAAGAAATTTGACTGAAAGTGTTGCCACCACCTTTCAGAGAAGATTGGTCGAAATTCCGACCAGTCTCCAGATTTCAAATGTTGTTCCTCAGCTTTCGCCTAATACTAATCGAATTTTGGAAGGGCAAACCCCTATTACTTCAAATGATGGGGGAAATGTCTTTAATGATGATGTTTTAGCGACTTTGTCGAATCGAGATACAAGTATTACTATTTATAATCCAAGCGGAGATGTGGTCTTTAGTAATGGAAATGCTCCTGATAATGGAATGCCTCATTTTAGCAAGACAGAGAATCATGTTTTAAAGGTAGAAAACACAAAAGGAAAAATCCATATGAAAATTTATCAGAAGATTTTTTCTGATAAAACACATCGATTAACTGGATACTTAATTGTTGATAATTCGATGGATCAACAAAATCATGTTTTGAAATCAATTCGTAATTGGATGATTGGTCTGTCGATTATTGCAATTATTGTTTTTGTCGGTTTATCATATTTGATTGTTAATAGTGTTGTCCAACCGATCAAAAAGATGTCACAGATTTCTCATGATATTAATGAAGATCCAACTAATAAACGAAGAGTTCCAGATCTCCATCGAAATGATGAGTTAGGTGAATTAGCTACCTCATTTAATGAAATGCTAGATCGAATGCAGGCGTATATGCAGCAACAGAAGCAATTCGTTGGGGATGTATCTCATGAGTTACGTACACCGGTGGCTGTAATTGAAGGACACTTGAACTTACTAGAACGATGGGGAAAAGATGATCCGCAGGTCCTAGAAGAATCAATTCAAGCTTCTCTTCAAGAAAGCAAACGGATGAAACATTTAATTCAGGAGATGCTTGACTTAACTAGGGCTGAACAAGTTGATTTACAGTATCCTGATAAAACGGCTGATGTTAACGAAGTTCTTAATCGAACAGTTAATGATATGAGAATGATTCATCAAGATTTTACAATTACATATGATGACAGTGACTTAGCACCAGATACAATTATCAAGATCTATCGTAATCACTTAGAGCAAATTTTGATTATTTTAATTGACAACGCAATTAAGTATTCTACGGATCGTAAAGAAATATTAGTTGATGCAGCTACCGAAAAAGATAAAGTTAAAATTTCCGTCCAAGATTTTGGTGAAGGTATTGCGCCTGATGAGCAAGATAAGATCTTCAATCGTTTCTATCGTGTAGATAAAGCTCGAACTCGTGAAAAAGGTGGTAATGGTCTAGGTTTAGCTATTGCTCAAAAATTAGTTGAAAGCTACCATGGAAAAATTAGTGTTAGTTCGACACTTGGTTCAGGTAGTAAATTTATGATTGAATTTCCTTTGTTAAAGTCTAAACAAGAAAATAAATGATAATAAAAAGGAATCCATTTTGTAGTGACCTACAAAAATTGGATTCCTTTTTTATTTGCTTATTAATCTTTATCAGAGTTATGAGGACGTTTTTGCTTACCAGCATTTCGTGCACGTAAATCTTGATGAAGATATTTTTCTGTTTCGTTATTAGTATTTGATGAAGTAGTAGTATTAAGAATACTATCGATTGTTTCTTGAGTGACTACCACCTTAAGTGGACGCTCATTTAATTCAGCTGCAACATCCTTTTTTACTTTTGGCATGATGATGAATGTAGTAATTACTTGTTGCAAGATAGCAATTAAACCACCAACTAAGAAGTAAAGAGCTAAGGCGCCAGGAGCTGAAATACTGATGAAGAAAGTCATTGCTGGACTCAAAATCAAAGTCATCTGCATGGCTTTCTTCTGTTCTTCAGGAATTCCAACCATTGATAGATAACCTTGAATTACATAAAGCAAGGTAGCAATGATGGTTAGAACAATTGAGCGCTGCCCCAAAGAAATACCAAAGAAACTTGAAGCAGCTAATTCTTTAGAATAAGCTACTGCTTGATAGATCCCAATCATAATCGGCAGTTGGATAAGTAATGGTAAACATCCCATTCCACCCATCATGGACATATTGTTATCTTTATAAACTCGCATTTGAAGTTGGCTAATTTGCATTTGTTGCGGTTGAGTTAAGCCAGGTTTTTTCAGTGCTTCTTGAATCAACTTCATTTGTGGTTGAAGTTTTTGAGTCTTTTCTTGCTGTGTAGTCATTTTGCGCTGAGATGCAAGACGAAGCGGCATAACAATTAACTGAACAACAAAAGTAATGATAATAATTGCCCAGCCAGCACCATTTGAGCCACCAATTTGATGCTCAACAGCTAACATGATATTTTGAATTGGCTTACCAAAAAGACTAAAAACCCAAGCATATGGTCCACTAGTAGGTGCTTGATAGATACTTTGACTATTGTTAGCACAACCAGTTAAGACTAATGCCAAGATAGTTAGCATGGCAAATAGACTAAAATATTTAGTTTTTGATTTCATTAACTATAACCTTTCCTACTTTATTGTTACTGGAATAAAGTTTACTAGTTATTTGTTAAAGTATCAATAAACCACACTAAAGCGAGTAAATTTTTCTGCATTGGAGATTGTATTTAAATCAACATGATCCACATGTCCAGCTACTGATGGTGAAGCTTTAATTTTTTTAATAAAATGTTCTAAAGGAAGCTCCTCCCCTTGAGCTACAATAGAAACTGATCCATCAGGATTATTTTTAACAGTGCCGGTAATTCCTAATTCTTGTGCAATCATTTGCGTGGTCCATCTAAAGCCAACACCTTGGACAAGACCGGTAACTTTCATTGTGACAGTTTTCATAAATATCGCTCTTTTCTTTATCTTCTAACTTAAATTTTAACATGTTAATTTTGAGCGAGGTAATTTAAAATATTAGATTAGAAGGAAGTAGAAATTATGATAGAAATTAATTCAGTAAACAATCCCACAATTAAGAGTCTTAGAAAGCTAGAACAGAAAAAATATCGTAAAAAGACTCAAACTTATTTAATCGAAGGTTTTCATTTAGTTGAAGAAGCACTCAAGAATCACGAAAATTATCTATATATTTTAGGAACTTCAGCAGCTTTAGTAAAACTTACTGCTCATTATAAGTTGAAGGATGACAAGGTAATTCAAATTACTGATGCAATTGCAGAGCATTTGAGCAGTACTAAGAATAGTCAAGATATTTTTATGGTTTTACCGATTAATCAGCCTAAATCATTTAGTTTTGAATATGGAAAATGGGTTGTTTTGGACAACTTAACTGATCCAGGAAATGTAGGCACTATTATTCGTACAGCTGATGCAGCTGGATTTGATGGAGTTGTTCTATCTGAAGAAAGTGTAGACTTGTATAATCCCAAAGTTCAGCGTAGTATGCAGGGCAGTCAATTTCACATTCAAATTGTTCAGAATCCAATCTTAGCAGCAATTGGTAGCTTTAAGGAAAATGGAATTCCAGTTTATGTAAGTATTCTAGATAAAACAGCCAAATCATTGAATAATTGCATTTCTGTTCCTCAATTAGCCTTAGTAATTGGCAATGAAGCTCATGGGGCAAGTAAAGATGTAATTGAAACAGCAGATAAAAAGATTTATATTCCAATAAAAGGTAAGGCAGAGTCATTAAATGCAGCAGTAGCAGCTGGAATCATGATTTATCATTTTTCATAAGCTTACAGCTTGTTTTAAGTAAGTAATATTACTATAATCTTTAGTATAGATTGATCTAAAAATATTTTGATTTTTTAGGAGGAATTATAAATGTCCCAAGAAATTGAAAGCAAAACTAAAATGGGTGACTGTCCAGATCCAGAAGATTACTCACTGTGTTCGCATTTTATTGATGCTTTTGCAATTATTGGAAAAAAATGGAATGGTTTAATTATTAGCTCTTTGTGCGATACTAATGCAATGCGTTTTAAAGATTTAGCACGTTGTATTAGTAAGTGTTCTGATCGAGTTTTAGTTGAGCGATTGAAAGAACTAGAAAAGGACGGTATTGTTAATCGTACAGTTGATGAAAAGAGCGGTATTATTAGCTATACTCTGACTCAAAAAGGAGCAGACTTACAACCTGTTTTTGAACAAGTTCATAATTGGGCAGATAAATGGGCCTAAAGATAATTGCAAAGTTAAGTAAAAAGATTTAAGATACTATTATACTTAAATGCAATGATTAAGATTAGTAATGTAGATATCTTTTTAGAGAGAGTTTGATTGGTGGAAAAAACTTAAGATAGAAGCATGAATTTCATCTTAGGAGCAGAATCTAATCAATTCCGGTATTTCACCGTTATATGAAGAGAGTGTGAACACGCACTTTTTGTGCTAGTTCAAACTAGGGTGGTACCGCGAAGCTTCGTCCCTTTTGGGACGGAGCTTTTTTTGTTGGAAAGGAAAATGAGATGGACTTATTCGATAGAATAAATAAGTTAAAAGAAGAAGGATTAGATCAAATCAAGCAAGCTAAAAATCAAAAGATGCTTGATAAGATTAGAGTTGAATTAATGGGGCGTAAGGGTGAATTAACTCAAATTCTACACTCAATGAAAGATATCGCACCTGAAAATAGACCAAAAGTAGGTCAAGAAGTAAATCAAGTTCGTGATATTCTTCAAAAGCAATTAGATGAGGCAAAAGATCATTTCTTACAAGCAGTAATTGCTCAAAAATTAGAAGAAGAAAAGATTGACGTGACTTTACCAGGACGTGAAGGACATTTAGGTTCAAAGCACCCAATCAATATTATCTTGGATGATTTGGAAAGCTACTTCATTGGTATGGGATATAAGGTAGTACAAGGTCCAGAAATTGAAACAGATCACTACTGTTTCGAGATGATGAACTTACCTAAGGATCACCCAGCACGTGATATGCAAGCTACTTTCTATATTGATAGTGAAGACTTGCTTAGAACTCAAACTTCAGGAGATCAAGCAAGAGTCTTAGAAAAGCATGATTTTTCTAAAGGACCATTAAAGATGGTGGGTCCTGGTAAGGTGTACCGTCGTGATGATGATGATGCGACTCACTCTCACCAATTCCAACAAATGGAAGGTTTAGTAGTTGATAAAAATGTTACTATGTCGGACCTTAAAGGTACCTTAGAAATGATTGCCAAGCATGTCTTTGGTCAGGATCGTAAAACTCGTCTTCGTCCATCCTACTTTCCATTTACTGAACCATCTGTTGAAATGGATGTTTCTTGTTTCAACTGTAACGGTAAGGGATGTCCAATTTGTAAGTATACTGGTTGGATTGAAGTACTTGGTGCTGGAATGGTTCACCCTAACGTTTTAGAAAATGCTGGCGTTGATTCAACAGTTTATGGTGGTTTTGCCTTCGGTTTAGGCTTGGACCGTTTTGCAATTTTGAAATACGGTATTTCTGATATTCGTGATTTTTACACCAACGATGTTCGTTTCTTAGCACAATTCCGTAAGGAGGAAGATTAATGCTTGTTTCATATAACTGGTTGAAAGATTTTCTTGATTTAGACGAAAATCCTAAAGATTTAGGAGAAAAAATTACTAGAACTGGTGTCGAAATTGCATCAGTAGACCATCCAGCAGAAGGCTTAAAGAAGTTAGTAGTTGGTCACATTTTAGAATGTGAAGATATTGAGGGAACTCACTTACATAAGTGTCAAGTTGATGTAGGTGAAGATGAACCAATTCAAATTGTTTGTGGAGCTCCAAATGTTGCAGCGGGTGAAGATGTGATTGTTGCTTTACACGGTGCAAGAATCGCAGGCAATGAAAAGATTAAGCGTGGTAAAATTCGCGGAATTAAATCAAATGGAATGATTTGTGGTCTTCAAGAAATTGGTTTTGCAGATAAGACTGTTCCTCAAAAATATATTGATGGAATCTTTGTTTTCCCTAAAGATTCCGATGTAAAACCAGGTGAAGAAGTTTATGAAGCACTTGGTATGGATGACTACATTTTAGACTTTGATATTACCCCAAACCGTGCTGATACTTTATCAATGGAAGGTGCAGCATATGAAGTTGGTGCAATTGTCGATAAAAAGCCTAAGGTTGAACCAGTAGTTCTTAAAGCAGATGGTCCTGAATGGACTAATGAATTAGATGTTAAAGTTGATGAAAAATTAGCGCCTAAGTTTTACTTAAGAAAAGTTTCAAATATTAAAATTGGCGAAAGTCCATTATGGATGCAGAGACGTCTTTGGAATGCAGGATTGCGGCCAATTAATAATGTGGTTGATGTAACTAACTATGTAATGCTATTGACTGGACAACCACTACATGCCTATGATGCTCGTACTTTTAAAGATGGTAAATTAGAGGTTAGAAAAGCTAAGAAAGGTGAGAAGCTTACTTTACTAAACGATAAAGAAGTTGACTTAGATCCAAACGATATTATTATTACCGATGGTCAAAAGCCAGTAATGATGGCTGGTGTGATGGGCGGTAAAAATTCAGAAGTAGAAGATGATACGACTGATGTAATTTTAGAATCTGCTATTTTTGATGGAACTAGTGTTAGAAAATCTGCTTTACGTCATGCTAATCGTACTGAAGCTTCAAGTCGTTTTGAAAAAGGGGTTAATTGGGATAACACGCAAAAAGCTTTAGATATTGCTGCTCTGTTATTACGTAATGATGCAAATGGTACTGTTAACGAAGGTGAAATTAAGGCAGCTGATGTGCAAAGAAATCCTTCAGTAGTTAAAACTACTGTTTCATACATTAACAAGGTATTAGGAACAGAATTAAGTAGATCAGAAATGGAAAAGATTTTTGATCGCTTAGGCTTTACTGTTGATGGATCAAAAGATGAATTAATTGTTACAGTTCCGAATAGAAGATGGGATATTTCTATTCCAGCAGATTTAGTTGAAGAAGTAGGTAGAATTTATGGCTATGATAACTTAAAGTCTACTCAACCTCTTTTAGCTGAAACTCATGGTGGATATTCAGAAAAAGAAACTGCTATGCGCAGAATCAAAGATATTGTTCAAGGGCAAGGCATGATGGAAGCAATTTCTTATTCATTGACTTCTCCGGAAAAAGCAATTTCATTTACCAAAGATCCTAAGCCAGTTGTAGAAGTTCAATGGCCATTGAATTCAAGCCGTTCAACGATGAGAGAAAACTTATTAACTGGTTTAGTTGATGCTGCAAGCTATAATATGGCACGTAAGCAAAAGGAATTAGCCTTATTTGAACAAGGTAGAGTTTATGATCATGAAAATAATACTTTTAATGAACATGAACATTTAGCTGCTCTTTATTCAGGACATACTGTGTCAGCAAATTGGCAACATTTAGATCAAAAGATTGATTTCTACTTTGTAAAAGGCCAATTAACTAATTTATTTAGAGCAATTGGAATTAAGGATACAGATATTGAGTATCGTCCAGAAATCATAGTTGGTATGCATCCAACTAGAACAGCTGGTATTTACCTTAATGATCAATATGTTGGTTTAATTGGGATGATTGCTCATACAGTTACTACCCTTGATAAGGCATTGCGTGGAAGTGAAATTTATGGCTACGAAATTGATTTAGATACGATTGTTTCAATGCTTCATAAGGGAATGAAGGCCAAAGCTGCTCCTAAGTTCCCAGCAATTGAACGTGATTTATCATTATTAGTACCTAATGCAGTAACTAATGCCCAAATTGAAGCCCAAATTAAATTAAATGGTGGCAAGTATCTTCATGGTATACAAGTCATTGACGTTTATGCTGGTAGTCAAATTGAAGCAGGCCATAAGTCAATTTCTTATTCATTAACTTTCTTGAATGAAAAAGATACATTAACTGATGAAGTAGTTACTAAAGCAATGGAAAAAATTGAAGCAGATCTGAAAGAAAGTCTAAAGATTAAAGTTCGTTAATTCTTTTCTAGGGAGCTTTGCTATAATTGTCTTAGATTTTTGTGATTTTCGGAGGAAAAGCGTTTGCTAAATCAGGACAAAAAGAAAAATCATGAGTTAGAAGAACAGGCATCTAAAAAAGTTACCCGTTGGATTCTTAGTGGATTAGGTGCTATTTTAGTCTTGTTTATCTTAATTGGAGGCTGTTATGTTGGCTATGCACTTCAGCCTGCCAACCGTCATGATGAAGATGTCGTTAGTGTTCATATTCCTGCAGGTGCAACTAATAGTCAGATTGCTCAGATTTTACAGGAGAAAAAGATTATTAGAAATGCGATCATCTTTAACTTTTGGTTAAAGAGTCATAGTGCAACCAATTTTCAGGCAGGTAATTTCTATCTTTCACCTTCAATGCATAACAAGGAAATCGTTAGTCAATTGCAAGGTGGAGGCGGTCGTCCAGTTGTCGGTCACGTTTTGATAAAAGAAGGACAAACGATTGATAGTATTGCTACGACAGTTGGTAAGAATACGAAATATAGCCGTCAAGACTTCTTGAAGCTAATGAAAGATCAAAGCTTTATGAAGAGTCTAGAAAAGCAATATCCTAAGCTCTTAACTAGTTCAATGAACAGTAAAGGTGTTCGCTATCACTTAGAAGGATATCTCTTTCCGGCTAAGTATGATGTCTATCAAGGTGCTTCTTTGAAAGAACTAGTTAACCAAATGGTTGATAAGACTGATCAAGTTTTACAACCTTACTATAGTTCTATCAAGAAAAAACATTTGACTGTGCAGGAAGTTTTAACTTTAGCTTCTTTAGTAGAGCGTGAAGGTGTTAAGTCTAAGGATCGCCGCATGATTGCTGGGGTATTCTTTAACCGAATTAAAGCAAATATGCCACTTCAATCTGATATTTCAGTCATGTATGCGCTGAATAAGCATAAACATTCTTTGACCCTAAAGGATATTAAGGTAAAATCTCCATATAACTTGTATGTTCACAAGGGATATGGTCCGGGACCATTTAATAATCCGAGTTTAGATTCAATTAGTGCTGTATTAAACCCAATCAAGTCTAACTATCTCTACTTTGTTGCAAATCTTAAGACTGGTAAGGTTTACTACAATGAAAACTATGACGAACACTTGAAACGGAATAGTAGTTTAGGCCAGTAAAAATGGTTGACTTTTTTTAGTAGAAAACATAAGCTGGTTGGTGCAAAGAATAATAGGTATAGGTAAGGAGAATTTTTAGTATGGCAGAAAAAGTTTATCCAATGACCGCTGAAGGTAAGGAAAAACTTCAGAAGGAATTAAAAAACTTAAAATTAGTAAAACGTCCAGAAGTTATTGAGAGAATTAAGGTTGCTAGATCATTCGGTGACTTATCAGAAAACTCTGAATACGATGCTGCAAAAGATGAGCAAAGTGCTGTAGAACAACGTATTGTTCAAATTGAACAAATGCTTAAGTATGCACAAGTTGTTGATGCAGATAGCGTTGATCCTAACGAAGTTTCTATCGGTAAGACTGTTACTTACACTGAAGTAGGTACTGATGATCCAGAAACCTATACTATCGTTGGATCTGATGAATCTGATCCGCTTAACGGAAAAATTTCTAATGATTCACCAATTGCTCAAGCTTTACTTGGCAAGAAAAAGGGTGAAAAGGTAACTATTAACACTCCTGGTGGAACATTTGATGTAACTATCAATGATGTTAAAACATTGAACTAACTCTGAATCGTTTATAAAAATGCTTAACTTGCTCTCTTGCAAGTTAAGCATTTTTTGGTTTGAAAATAAATATAATTATAAGTGAAATGAGTGAAATTATAAGACCGATTAGAAAGGCAAAGGGAATATAAATCAAAATTAAATGATGGTTTCCTTTGCTTAATTTGGCACTCAAAAAATTATGAGCAAATTTTTCTGTTCTTAGAAATTTGCCGTTATCTAAAATTAGCCAGTTTTTTGAATAAGGAATAGTAGAATTAAGCAGTTTATTTCTTCTAGCAATGTAAGTGAGCTTTAAAGAAATAGGACTAGTTTGCCAAGTAATAGGCTGTTTTTTGTTAAATTTACGAATAATTTGGATAAATTCATGTTCTTTAAATTGTAGTACTCGAATTCCACTCAGATTAGTTTTTTCATTATGTAAATTAAAAGTAATTTTGATTGGAGCATTTGGAGAATAATAACCAATATTTAATAATTTGTTTGAAATTCCTAAATCTTGATTATTAAGATGATGTCCATTGACAGTAATGGAAACAGAATTTGCATCTAAATTTGAAGGAAGTTCTAAATAATAAGGTCCTTTTTGAAAGGAAGAAATTTTGAAAGAAATCGTTGCAATTCTGCTTTTGTTAATTTTTTGATATTCATTAATATTTTTAGTGGATTTGATATTTTCTAGTTTATTAGGATTTGTTAGGTACAAGCTATTAAAGAGATTAATTTTTTTACCAACAATGCTATTAAAAAGAGTATTTTGATTAGCAGATGGCATACTGGCATAAAAGTTTGTTTTCTTATGTGATGGAGAGATAAAAATAAGAGGTAAAGCTGAAGAATTTTTTCTAATTTGTACTTGTTTAAAACTTTTGACAACCTTATTCGTAATTAAATCGGGTCGATAAAATGCACTTGTAAAAACTATTTGTTGTTTTGAAGGAAGGCTTCGCCGATTCTTAATCGGAACGATATTGTATTTAACGCCTAAAATACTATCAGATAAGGGAGTAGCAAAATTATTAGTAAAAGAATTGTCATTATTTTCAAGACCTAAATACTCAATCAAATTAATAGTTGAACGGTCAGAAATGGAGTTGAAATTACTAATACCATAATAGTTATTGCTTAAAGGATCGTCATCTGAACGCGTAAAAGTTTTTTCGGTTCGATATAAGCTAGAATCATATTTGTGTAAATATGATGTACTTTCAGAGATGTTTTTAGTGAAATTGGTATAGTCAAAGTTTTTTTGATAAGAAATATTATCAAGGCTAGCTAACAAATTGATACTTACTTCAAGACCAACAATGCCAAAGAAAATTACTGGGATCCATTTATAGTTGAAAAACAAAAGAATTAACAAACTACATAATAAAAAGAGAATAGTTAAAGTAATATTTGTTTGATTTAAAAACTCTTTTTGATGAAGATTTAGAGAAAGAAATGAGCTTAAACTAATTACTAGAAGAAAAGACACTATTTTGCTGCTAATATTAAATTTATGTGTGTGAGCAAGAACCTGAACTCCGAGATAAATTGCGTAAAAAGAAAAGATAAAGCTAAAGCGAGCTGGGTACCAAACTGGGTATTGACCTAAGTGCCAAAGTAAAATAAGAGGATTGAAACTAAAGGAAAAGAATAAAAATACTAGTAATAACGCGGAGGCTACCTTTTCTTTAATAGAAAAATGGTGGTTGATGAAATAGAGGATGCAAAGAAGAGTAAAGATACTAGTTAAAAAGATATTAGGCAACCCTTTTTCCATTTCAGTAAAGTTAAAAGCACCTACAGTTAATTTATAAAATGTTTGATATGGAGCAAATTGAAACCCCATTGATAAAGTAGTATCTGAATGAATTTTTCCATTTAATATTTCAAAGAAAGATGGTAGTAATATGATTGCAGCTAAACTGGTGCCAAGAAAACTTTTAGTAAAATATTGAAAGATAATTTGTCTCTTAGAAAAAGAAGAATTGAATAGCGTATTAATAAAGTAAAGTAAGCCGAAGAAAAGCACCATGAAACCAGTATAAAAATTAGTAAACCATAATAAAAAAGTGATCATGGTAAGATAGAAGTAGTGTTGCCTTTTGTTTCCTAATTTATCAATAGAGTCAAGCAACAGAGGTAGCAAAATTAAACTGTCAAGCCACATTAAGTTTAAGTTATAACTAACAACAAATCCGCTTAATGAGAAGGCTAGACTAGCTGCAAGAGCAAAAACTTTGTTATCGCCATTGAAGAATTTTTGAAAATAATAAAAACTGCTAAGTCCGATGCTTCCAATTTTTAAACTAATAATTAAAAGAATTGCTTCGGGTAATTGCGACTTGGAAAAAATAAATAATAAAAAGTTGAAGGGACTAGTTAAGTAATAAGCCCAGGTTCCAATAAAGGAATTACCTAAGCCACTACTGAATGTAAAAATAAGATTTAGCGGATTAGAAAATAAGTTGTTTTTATAAAAAGCTAGAAAATCAATATATTGCTGCCCTAAATCAACAGTTAGAATTTCATAATTGCGATAGATAAAGTAGCTTGCAAAAATGCAGGCAGGTAGTAAAAAGGAAAGCCAATATAGATAATTGTTTTTGAAATATGTTTTAACTTGGTTGGTAAACATTGATAGAGTCCCTACTTCTTAAGAATATATAATTATTGCGATTTTCATTGATAGAAAAATAGAATTTAGATCCGTTTTTTGCTAAAATCAATTCTAGTTTAGTGAGGTTAGAATTTTGAATTATTTAAAACAAAGTAAAGGTTCGAATAGAAATTCCACTTCGACGCCCCTAAGAATGAAAATTATTTTGGGCGTCATTTTAGTTTTATTTTTATTATTAATTGGTCAATTAGCTTACTTGCAACTCTTCTATGGTGGTCGTTTTCAAGCGGAAGTGCAACAAACAGACCAAAAAATTGTATCTAATAACGTACCACGTGGTGTGATGTATGACAGCAGTGGCAAGATTTTGGTAGGTAATAAAGCCAATAACGCAATTACTTATACCAAAAATTCTAGCATTACGTCTAGTCAAATATATAAAGTTTCTAATCATTTAAGTCAATATATAACACTTGATGATGAAAAACCTACAAAAAGGCAGTTATATGATTATTACTTAGCTAATAGCAAAATTTCAGAAAAGGAAACAGCAAAATTACCTAAATCTGAACGCTATGACAGTAATGGTGATGCGCTAAGTTCAAGTCAAATATATAATAATGTCTTAAAACGTGTAGAAAAACAAAATATTCATTTTACTAAGCGTCAAAAAACAGCTGCTTTAATTTTTAATAAGATTTCCGGTGCATATACACTTTCGACTATTTATATTAAAAACAAGGGCTTAACTGATCGTGAAATGGCGTTGGTTGGAGAACACTTGTCTGAATTACCTGGTGTAGGTATTGGAACAGACTGGTCAAGAAGCTATCCAAACGGAAAATCGATTAAGAGTATTATTGGTTCAGTTTCTTCAGAAAAAGCAGGTCTACCAAGCGATAACTTACAATACTATTTAACTCAAGGTTATTCACGTAACGACCGAGTTGGTACTAGTTACCTTGAAGAAAAGTATGAACCACTTTTGAAGGGTACAAAATCTAAGTCACAAGTAGTAACTAAGGCTAAAGATGGGGTTGAACAAACTAAAACTGTATATAAGGGCCAAAGCGGCGCAAGCCTAATTTTGACAATGAATGCCAAGTACCAGCAAGAAGTTGAAAAGACTCTGAAAAAAGTATATGCTTCTGCTCAAGCTGCTGGCGCTACTCAGTACTCTAACGGTGCATATGCTGTGGCAATGAACCCTAAAACTGGTGCGCTTTTAGCAATTGCAGGTATTGATCATAATGCGAAAACTGGTAAGAATACAGATGATGCGTTAGGTGTAATTAATAAATCATTTGTTATGGGATCTGCAATCAAGGGTGCTACTGTTGCAGGTGGATTAATGAATGGTATTATTTCGCCGACTAACAGTGTGATGCCTGATACGCCAATTTACTTACCAGGGTCACCAATTAAAAAATCTGTTTATCCAGTTGGTACGTTTGGTAGCTTAGATGCTCCAACGGCGCTTGAAGTATCAAGTAACATCTATATGATGCAGCTTGCTCTAAGATGGGTTAATGCAAAATATACACCACATAGCTTTATCTCTATGCCTTCAGATGCATTTACAAAGTTAAGACGTAACTTTGCAATGTTTGGTTTAGGGCAGAAGACAGGAGTTGATCTTCCAGGTGAAGTATCTGGTATTCAAGGTCGCTCATATAATTCGGCGGGGCAACTACTTAGTGGTTCTGTGCTTGACTTAGCTTATGGAAACTATGATGCTTATACTCCAATTCAGTTAGTTCAATATGTTTCAACTATTGCTAATGGTGGATATCGTATGCGTCCATATTTAGTTCAATCGGTTGGTGAAACTAACGCTCAAGGAAACAAAGTTTCTATTCTCTATAACAATAAGCCACAGGTTCAAATGCGTATTCCTTGGACGCAAGATCAACTTGATGTTATTCATCAAGGATTTTATCGTGTTGTTCATGGTACTAACTCATGGGGAACAGCTCACTCATTGAAGGATGTTAAGCCTTCAATTTCCGGTAAGACTGGTACTGCTCAGACTTTCTATTATGATGAAGATAACCCGGGGAATCCTAAAGCTCCAGAAGTTATTAACGCTACTTTTGTTGGTTATGCACCATCAAAGGATCCTAAACTTGCTGTTGCGGTTGTTTTCCCAGGACTTGATCCTGATAAGGAAGGTAAATATACCCTTGAAGTTGCCAAGGCAATGGTTGAAGACTACTTCAAGCTTAATAAATAGAAAAGTACTGGTAAAAGTACGCAAAACATGGTATAGTTTAACAGTTAACTAAATAAGTAGGTGGTGGAAAAGATGGCAGAACATATTATCCTTGAATGCACCGAATGTGGCGATAGAAGTTACTTATCTGAAAAGAATAAGCGTAAGCATCCGGAACGTTTAGCTTTAAAGAAGTATTGCCCAGTTGAAAGAAAGGTAACACTTCACCGCGAAACTAAGTAATCAAAGCAACAGGCAATTCCTGTTGTTTTTTTGTATCCAGAGATATTATTTAATGCATTTAATTAGTAAAAACGAATTACGAAGATTACAAATAAAGAGATTAACTGAATTTGCGAATAGTACGCAAAAATTATCTGAAGATAAGATCTTAAAAGAAAAGCTACTTAGAAATTCACTTTTAGCTAGCGCAGAATCGATAGGTATTTCTGTTTCAATGCCTCTAGAAGTCAGTACAGTGCCTATTATTGCTTCTTTATGGAAGATGGGTAAAAGAGTATATATTCCGCGATGCTTGCCAAAGAGGAAGATGGAATTTACACTTTATGATAAAAATACGATATTAGTTAAAACTAAGTTTGGTGTTTTAGAAAATCGTGATTCAAAAGCTATCGTGAATAATAACTTAGATTTAATGATTGTTCCCGGTCTAGCTTACGGTTTAGATAAAAATAGTCGTCTTGGTTTTGGTGGGGGCTATTATGATCGCTTTTTAGAAAAGTATCCAACTAGAACGCTTAGTTTAGTCAATTCAGTCCAACTTTTTAAGCGAACTTCATGGCAGGTTGAAGAACATGATATTCCGATTGAGAAGTTAATTTTAGTTAAATAAGAAAGAGGAGACGAGATGCAAAAATTGAAATTTAGTCGATTTTCTAGCACATTTATTACAAATGCTATTTTAATAGTGCTCTTTATTGTGTTTATTCTTGAAACAATAATGGGTGGATCGACTAATATTAATACTTTGCTTCGCTTAGGTGCAATGAATAATCAGCTAGTTACCGTTGAACATCAATGGTGGAGGCTGTTTACTGCTCAATTTTTACACATTGGATGGCTACATATTGCTTCTAACGCTGTGATGATTTATTATATTGGGCAATTTATGGAGCCTTTGTTAGGGCATTGGCGATTTTTAAGCGTCTATTTGCTGTCAGGAATTGGTGGAAATTTACTAAGCTATGCGTATGGCAGTGATTCTGTAGTTAGTGCTGGCGCTTCAACAGCGTTGTTTGGACTTTTTGGAGTAGTCATCGCACTTTATTTAGCTAACCGTGCAATTCCTGCAATTAATTATTTAGGAAAGCAGGCTTTAGCCCTAGCTATTATCAATTTGGCACTTGATTTATTTGCAAGTCATATTGATATTTTAGGTCATTTAGGTGGTTTAGTATCTGGTTTTCTATTGGGAATAATTTTTGGTAGTGCGCACTTAAGACAATACCATCATAAATTAAGAGTTATTGCAGCCGTTATTACAATTATTTATGTTGTATTTTGCTTACATCAAGGAATAGTGATTAATAATTAATAATGAAAAATTTACACGATGTTCAAAAGCTACTTAAAAAGTTTAATATTATTGTTTATGTTGGTAAACGTAAATGGGATATTGAATTAATGGGAATAGAATTAGATAATTTATATCATGCCGGTGTAGTTTCTAAAAAAGAATACATGAATGCTAAGTTAATTTTGAGTCACGAGCATGAAATTGAAGAAGAAAAGGAAACTAGCACAAAAGATAGTAATGGATTATTATAGTACTATAGAAATTCTTATATTAGGAGTAAGTAATTAATGAATATTTTTGGGATCATCAATTTTGTCTTAATTATCATTATTTTGGCTTTTGCTTTAAGCTGGCTTTGGACATGGATTCAATCGAAGCGTGTCGGTGGTGCGCTAACTAATGAAGAGTTTGAAAAGGGTAAGAGAAAAGCACAAATTATTGATGTACGTGAAAAGGGCCCATTTAAGAAAGAACATATTCTAGGAGCACGTAACATTCCTTACACAATGTTTAAGTATCAATATCAAGAAATCCGTCCAGATTTACCCGTATATCTTTATTCTGATTCAAGTGCATTAACTGTAAGAGCAGCACGCTTTTTGCAGAAAAAAGGCTATAAAAAAGTATATTGGCTGAAAGACGGCTTTGAAAAATGGGATGGCCAAACTAAGTCTTCTAAATACTAAAAGAGAGATCAATCCTTATTACAGGGATTAATCTCTCTTTTTTATTTAACCTTGATGAGCTGAGTAACTCTTTCTATTGGCTTTAATTCTATTTTGTTCAATTCTATCAGCTTCTTTTTGTTCAGGTTCTACTACCTTTTTTTTATAAGTAGCAAGTCCTGCAGCAAGTGCGCCAACAGTTGCTAAAACGCCAGTTACGACACCAGCACCAAATTTCTTTGCCATGGTTAATGCCTCCCTAAAAATTATTTTATCAATTCAAATTTTAGCAATAATTCTTATTTCGATAAAGCCTTTTGCTATATTAAGTCTGAAGAAATAGTAGTTTTTTGTTAGAATGGATATCAAGAAATAAGAGGAATTATTTATGCAAAAAATTATTGTCCTGATTGGACCCACTGGAATTGGGAAAACCGACCTAGCATTGAAACTTGCCCCTAAAATTAATGCAGAAATCATTTCTGGAGATTCAATGCAAATTTATCAAGAGGTAAGTATTGGTACTGCTAAGCCAACAGCTGAAGAACTAAGACAAGTAAAACATTATTTGGTTAACCAGCGTTCCATTTTTGAAGAATATTCTGTTAAAGATTTCGTTGCTGAAGGTACAAAAGCTGTTAATCAAATTGTAGCTAAGGGGTCTATTCCACTAGTTGTTGGCGGAACGGGTTTTTATATTAATGCCTTAGTAAATAAGCTGCAATTAGGTGAACCTGGAGATTATCAAACAAGTGTAGATCCTAAGTGGGAAAAATATTTAAAAGAAAATGGTGCAGAAAAATTATGGCAGCTTCTTAATGAAAAGGATCCTGATGCTGCTAAAAAAATAGCTCCACAAAATAGTCGTCGAACTCTTAGAGCATTAACAGTGATTAGTCGAACAGGTAAGTTATTTAGTCAGCAGCAAGCAAAAATTTCTCCTAGATATGATGCCTTGATTATTGGGTTAAATAGTGATCGAGAAGAAGTCTATCAGCGAATAAATAAACGTGTAGATAAAATGATGGCCGCTGGGTTACTTAAAGAAGCAAGATTTGTTTATGACAACCGTGCTCGTGAGCATCAAGCAATTCAAGCGATTGGCTATAAAGAATTTTTCCCATATTTTTCAGGTGAAAAAACGCTTGATGAATGCGTAAATAAACTAAAACAAGCATCGCGAAAATATGCCAAACGTCAGCTAACGTATTTTAAACATCAATTGCCTGTTGTCTGGTTAGATCCTCTACATGATAGGGAGACGCCAGAAAAAGCTCTAAATGAAATAAAAAGTTTTTTAAATAAATAAAAAAGTTATGGTTATGATAGGATATTACTGGTATATTCATAACAAACGGTTTAAAATATATCTAAAAAAATATTAATACTGATTGACGAGACCAATCTAGTTTGTTATTGTTTTCAGTGTGCATTAGCACAAGTAGTTAATAGATTTTTAAGGACTATACCAATCGCTTGGAACAGGTATAATCCTTTAGAATAGGTGTGTACAATGAGTAAAACTATTACTGCAGAAGATATTAAAAAGAGTGTTAAGGATAACGATGTTCGTTTCTTAAGATTAGCTTTTACTGATATTAATGGAACTTCTAAGGCTGTTGAGGTTCCAACTAGTCAATTAGATAAAGTTTTAACTAACGATATCCGTTTTGATGGCTCTTCAATTGATGGCTTTGTTCGTCTAGAAGAAAGTGACATGGTTTTATATCCCGACTTTTCAACTTGGGCAGTTTTACCTTGGGGAGATGAAAAGGGCGGAAAGATTGGTCGTTTAGTATGTTCTGTTCATAAGACCGATGGTGAACCATTTGAAGGTGACCCAAGAAATAACTTGAAGCGTATCCTTAAAGAAATGAATGATATGGGCTTTACTGATTTTGATATTGGTTTTGAAGCAGAATTTCATTTATTTAAGTTAGGTGAAGATGGCAACTGGACTACTGAAGTTCCTGATCATGCTTCATACTTTGATATGACCTCTGATGACGAAGGTGCAAGATGCCGTCGTGATATTGTTGAAACATTAGAAAGTATTGGCTTTGAAGTTGAAGCAGCTCACCATGAAGTAGGAGACGGTCAACAAGAAATTGACTTTAGATTTGATGATGCTTTAACAACTGCTGACCGTGTTCAAACTTTTAAGATGGTTGTACGTGAAGTAGCAAGAAAGCATGGTTTATATGCCACATTTATGGCTAAGCCAGTAGAAGGTCAAGCAGGAAACGGGATGCACACTAACATGTCCTTGTTTAAGGATGGCAAGAATGTCTTCTACGATAAAGATGGTGAATTCCACTTATCAGATACTGCTCTTTACTTCTTAAACGGTATTTTGGAACATGCTCGTGCAATTACAGCAATTGGTAATCCAACTGTTAACTCATATAAGCGTCTTATTCCAGGTTTTGAAGCACCTGTTTATATTTCATGGGCTTCAAAGAACCGTTCACCACTTGTTAGAATTCCTGATGCTGAAGAGATTAATACTCGTCTTGAAATGCGTTCAGCTGACCCAACAGCTAACCCATATCTTTTGCTTGCAGCATGCTTAAGTGCTGGTTTAAATGGTATTAAAGAAGCAAAGAAACCAATGGCACCTATTACTTCTAATGTTTTTGAAATGTCTGAAGAAGAAAGAGCTAAACGTGGTATTAAACCACTTCCATCTACTTTGCATAATGCTGTTAAGGCATTTAAGGCTGATCCATTAATTCAAAAAGCCTTAGGTGAACATTTAACTCAAAGTTTTATTGATTCTAAGAATCTTGAATGGGCTAAATATAATCAATCAGTTTCTGATTGGGAAAGAGATCGCTACATGGGTTATTAATTAACTGAAAAAGATAATCAAGCCAGTTGAGTAATTTCAACTGGCTTTTTTGATTGTTTGAAAAATGTGATAAAGTTAAGGGGTATGTTAGAGAGGGGTTAAGTGATTGAAAAAAAAGCAATCGATTTATACTAAAGACGTTATTTTAGTTATGGCAGCGTCTTTCTTTTTTATGTTTTCAGTAATGTTTGTAACGCCGCTAATTAATGGTTATGCAATCAGTTTAGGTGCAAGTGCAGTATTTGCTGGCATCATAACTGGAATTATGAGTGTAGTGTCAATGTTTTTACGCCCAGTAGCTGGTAATTTAACTGACCGTTTTTCAAAGTATAGCTTATCATTTATTGGCGGAGTATTGATTTTGATCGGAGTTGCCGGGTATTGCCTCTCTCCGTCAGGTAATTGGTTGCTAATTTTTAGATTAATTAACGGTACTGGCTTTGTTTTAGCAACTGTTTGTATGACAACTTGGTTAGCATTTTTAGTACCGCGTAGTCATGTTGGAGAGGCAATGGGCTTTTATGGTCTGATGAATGCGTTAGCAATGGCTCTTGCGCCTGCTTTAGCAATCAATCTATATAAAGTTATTGGTTATAAGTCCGCCCTTTGGCTTGCCGTAGTCGCTGCAATCTTAATGATTATTTCTATCCAATTTGTTGGAGATCACGCTAAGCCTAAGATTAATAGTAGCAAGAAAAGAAAAATTAAAATTATTCAAAAAGATGCTATTCCTATTGCTTTGCTAACGACTTTCTTTGCAATCCCATATTTTATTACGCAAGCTGATATTGTCGTGTATGTTGAAAGACAACATTTTTCAATTGCGGTAGGGTATTTCTTTGTTATCTATGCAATTGCTTTACTCTTGATTAGAATTGGTTTAAAAAAATATTTCGATTTAATTCGCTTTGGATTTTGGTTTTGGCTAAGCCTAATAGCAACAATTTTATTTTTAATTGTTGCAGCTTTTATGGTTAATAATTGGTTGATGGGTTTCGCAGCTATTATGCTTTCAATTGGTTATGGGGTTATTTATTCTGTTAATCAGTCAACTGCTCTGATGTTAGCTCCAATTGAAGAACAGGGGTTAGCTAGTTCAACATTCTATCTAGGACTTGATATTGGAATGGCTGCTGGCCCAATGATTGGTGGCGTGACTGCTCAAAATTTAGCTCCAGCTTACTTTTATCCTGTCTTATTAGTTATTGTGCCAATAATTTTAATTGTTTATTTTGTATATCGTAAGAAATTGAATGGTGCTTTGAGCCGTCGTTAGTAAGGAGAAAAAGATGAAGATTCCTTTTAAAGCTGTTGCTGTTGATATGGATGGGACTTTTTTGAATGACCAGAGAAGTTATGATCATCAATTATTTGATCAAGTTTTAACTAAACTTGAAAAACATGATATTAGATTTATTGTAGCTAGTGGAAGACCATTTGCTCGGTTAAAAAATGATTTTCCAGAGTTTATTGATCGAATGGATTTTGTAACTGCTAATGGTTCTAGATTAATTGTCGAAGGGAAAGAAGTTGCTGTTGAAGGATTAAGTAAACAACAAGCTATCAATTTAATTAATTTTGTTCATAATAAATATGGCAGTATGGCAACAATGGCCTATGGCAGAAAAAAGGCCTATATTGGAACTGAAGCGCCTGCAAAAGATAAAGAATTTCTGCAATATTTTGCTAAGGAAAGTACTGAAATTAGTGACTGGCAGAATTTACCTGATGACGTTTTTATTGAATTAACTTTTCACTATGATAGTAAAATTGCAAAAGATATTGAGCAAGATTTTAATGAACAATACGGAAATCTTGTCACTACGTTCGCTTCTAATCCGATAGCTATAGATGCAGTTAAGTATGGGATTAATAAGGCTACTGGATTAAGGAATCTACTTGCTCGTTTTAATTTGACTAGTGAAGATTTGATTGCTTTTGGCGATAGTGGTAATGATATTCAGATGCTTGACTTTGCCAAATATAGTTATGCGATGGAGAATGGCATGGAGATCGCGAAAGAGCATGCAAGATATCTTGCTCCTAGCAATAATGATAATGGGGTATTGCAGGTCTTAAATAGATACCTAGATAAAAACTAAAAGAATGAGGTCAAGCTGAGCCTCATTCTTTTTTTATATAGTTTTATAGTGTATAAGCTTGTCCCTTTTCTAAGTTAATTTGCACACCAAAAATTTTTGCTTTTTTATTTGAATTATTTAAATAAACATATACTGGAATATGAGTAGACTTTAATTTACCAAGCAGTTGCATGATTTGGGTAACTGTCTTTGCCTTTTTCCCTATAAATAACAAACATTGATCTCCTTCGACTTGAATTTTACTGATAGGGTATAAAGGACCAGTTTTACTGGTTTGGTAAAAAAATTGAAAGTTTGGATGAAGATCAGAAATTAAAGTTAAAAGATCATCTAGATACATAATATTTCACCAGCTCTTGATTTCTATATTTACTAGAGATAATATAGATTATATTTTTGAAATAGAGGTCTTCCAATGAAGATAAAGAGTAAGAAAATAAAAATTATTATTATCTCTATTTTAGCAGTTTGCGGCATTTTTATAGCTGCAGGGCTATATTTTTATCAGGTTGCTGTCGTTCCTGGTCATAAGTCGTTTATCAGTAATGATACTAAGATAGTAAAGTCTGATCCGCTTTACAGGGAGAAAAAATGGTATCAAGATGTTCATAAACAAAAATGGGTTATAAAGTCAGCGGATGATAATTTAAAGTTAGATGCAAATTATATTCCAGCTGCAAATTCTAAAAAGACAGTGATTATTCTACATGGTTTTATGAATAATAAAGATACAATGGGAGCTTATGCAGCTATGTTTCATAAACTTGGCTATAATACGCTTTTACCTGATGCTCGTGGACATGGACAAAGTCAAGGAAACTATATTGGATATGGCTGGCGTGAAAAAGTAGATGTTAAAAAATGGGCTAAAGAAGTTATTCAAAAGAATGGTTCTGATAGTAAAATTGCTATTTTCGGTGTCAGTATGGGAGGAGCAACAACCATGATGGCAAGCGGATTAACAATGCCGAGACAAGTAAAAGCCTATATTGAAGATTGCGGTTATACTAATGTTAAGGATGAAGTTGAACACGAAGCAGAGGACTTGTACCATTTACCAACTTTTCCACGTTTTCCATTAGTTGAAGTGTTAAGCGGAATTACTAGACTTAGAGCTGGATATTTCTTAGGGGATGGTAGCAGTATAAGACAAGTCGCAAAGAATAAGCGACCAATGTTTTTTATTCATGGAGAAAAGGATACTTTTGTTCCAACTAAAATGGTATATGATAATTACCAAGCTTCTAAAGGTAAAAAAGAGCTTTGGATTGTTCCAGGTGCTAAACATGCAAAGTCATTTGCAACTGAGCCTGCTCAGTATCAGAAAAAGGTCAAAGCTTTTCTAAATAGATATTTGTAAAAGATTGCTAAGATTGATTAGCAATCTTTTTTTAGAATTAATTAAAAAATATAGCGCTTTTTGTTTCTGTTTAGATTTGTGAGCTATCATAGTTATTGTAATAATTTTTACTAAGAGGTGGAAGCGTGTTACAAGATGTTTATATTGTAGGAATGAATCGAATTCCTTTTGGCAAATATCGTGGATTTTATAAGGATGAAAATGCTGTTGATTTAGGTGTCTTAGCACTGAAAGGCTTATTAAAAAAGAATATAGTATCGCAAGATAAAATCGATAACATTCTAATTGGCAATGTTTTAAGTGCTGGTTTAGGGCAAAATGTTGCACGTCAAATTGCTTTAAAATCAGGATTACCTGAGTCTATTGTTGCTACAAGCATTGACGATGTTTGTGGTTCTAGTTTAAAAGCTTTACGGTTTGCACAAGTGCAAATGTTACTTGGTGATTATGAAATTGCTGTTGTTGGCGGAGCTGAAAGCATGACAAATGCTCCTCTTTTACTCAATAAGAGTAAAAAGCATGATAAAAATCCAGTATATCAAGATAGTTTAATGATAGATGGCATTGGTGACGCCTATTCTGAAAAGCCAATGGGAATTACTGCTGAAAATGTTGCTGATAAATACCAAGTTACTCGTCAAGATATGGATGAATTCGCACGTGATTCTCATGCCAAGGCTTATGCGGCTCAAGAGAATAATTGGTTTGAAGAAGAGTATGCCCCTATCAAGTTAAACGGGAAAGTACTAGATCATGATGAGACGATTCGACCAGATACTAGTTTAGATGCCTTGGGACAGCTTAAACCTGTATTTAAAGAAAATGGTCGTGTTACAGCAGGAAATTCATCTCCATTGACTGACGGAGCAAGTATGGTGCTTCTTGCCAATCAACAAAAATTAGATGAATTTAACTTAACGCCATTAGCTTATTTAGGTGCTTATGCGGAAATTGGCTGTGATCCTGCTTATATGGGATATGCACCATATTTTGCAATTAAAAAATTGCTAAAAGAAACTAATAGTACAATTGATGATTATGATTTAGTTGAAATTAATGAAGCATTTGCGGCGCAAGCTTATGCTGTAGCTCGTGATTTGAATATTCCAAAAGAAAAGCTAAATATTGCTGGTGGAGCAATTAGTTTAGGACATCCATTGGGTGCGACAGGTACGCGGTTAGTAATAAGTGCAGTGAATAGTTTACGCAAGATCAATGGTCGAAGAGCGATTGTTTCGTTATGTATTGGTGGCGGTCAAGGAATTGCATATGAAATCAGAAGAATTATCTAAAAAGAAGTTTTATCAATGGTTGCCAGAAGAGAGAAGAAACTTTCTTGAAGAAGAAGGAATTGAATTAAGTAAAATAGCTTCTGATACTTTAACAAGATTGAATACACTCAGTGAGAATGTAGTTGGTCAGGTTCGACTTCCTTTGGGAATTTTACCGAGGTTAATTGTCAATGAAAAAAGTTATTGTGTGCCAATGGCGGTGGAAGAACCATCAGTTGTTGCAGCAGCTAATCATGCAAGTAAAATTTTTAATCAAAATGGTGGAGTAGAAGCAGTTAGCATTAGAAATGGAATCTACGGGCAAATCGTTTTAGAAGTGGCACATGATTTTGATTTAGTTAGATTTACTGAAGAATTTCCTGAGTTAATTGAATTAGCTAATCGTAAATTTGCTAGTTTAGTTAAGCATGGTGGCGGTGTTCGAAAAATTGAAGCTTCTAGAAAAGATAATTTGGTTTTTCTTAAAGTATTAGTTGATCCTGCAGAAGCAATGGGAGCAAATAAAACAAATGCTATTTTAGAATTCTTAGGAAACAAGTTAGAAAAGCAGATAAATGTTGAACAAACCATGTATGCGATTTTATCTAACTATCCGACTCAATTAACTACAGCCAAAGTAAGTTTGGATATTAATAGCGTTGGTGGACCCAAGGTAGCTAAAAAAATAGTTTTACTTAGTGAAATTGGTCAAACGGATATTTATCGAGCCGTAACTAATAATAAAGGAATAATGAACGGTGTTGATAGCGTCTTAGTAGCAACAGGTAATGATTATCGCGGAGTAGAAGCAGCAACTGCCGTATGGGCGAATAAAGATGGTAGCTATACTTCACTTAGTAAGTGGAGCATCGCAAATGATAGATTAATTGGAACAGTAACGATCCCCTTAGCAATTGGTGTAGTTGGTGGTTCTATCAAGGCTCGTCGAGATATTCAGCAGAGTTTTAACTTATTAGGTAAGGTGTCTGCTGAACAATTAGCCGAGATCATTGCGGCAACTGGTTTAGCCAATAATTTTTCAGCACTATTAGCAATTTCTACTAAGGGAATTCAGGCTGGTCATATGAAATTGCAAGCAAGAAACTTGGTTGCTACTTTAAAGGCTAATGAAGATGAGAAGGCAAAGGTTTTAGAAAAGCTGCAAGAAAGTAAACAATATACTCAAGAAGCCGCTGTGAGATTTTTAGATGAAATAAGAAAGGAAAAGAATTAAATGAAGGTTGGAATTGATCAAATTGGATATTTTACTCCAAATAAGTATGTAGATATGGTAGATTTGGCTCATGCACGAAACCAAGATCCAAATAAATTTTTAATTGGAATTGGGCAGAAAAGGATGAGCGTGGCTGATCCAACTCAAGATGCGGTTTCAATGGGAATTAATGCTACATTACGGTATATAAACAAAATTGACAAATCTAAAGTTGGGCTTTTGATTTTTGGTACTGAAAGTAGTGTTGATCAATCTAAATCAGGTTCTTTATTTGTAAAATCAGCTTTAAAACTTGATCCAACCGTTAGAGCGTTTGAAGTTAAAGAAGCATGTTTTGGATTAACAGCAGGGGTAATGATTGCTCAAGATTTTGTACGACTTCATCCTGATCAAACTGCAATTGTTATTGGTAGTGATATTGCTCGCTATGGAATCAATACTGCTGGCGAAGTAACTCAGGGAGCAGGAAGCGTTAGTTTATTAATCTCTAGCAATCCAAGAATTCTAGAAATTAATGAAGGCCATAGCGCTTATAGTGAAGATATTAATGATTTCTGGCGACCAAATTATTCTAAAACTGCCAAAGTAGACGGAAAATATTCAACTCAAGTTTATTTAAATTTTTTTAAACATACTTTTTCTGATTATAAGAAGCAAAAGGGACTTGAAACAAAAGATTTTGCTGCTATTATTTATCACTTACCTTTTACTAAAATGGGGTTGAAGGCTAATCGTTTAGCCATTGAGGGAGTAGATGAAGAAACAAATGCCCGCTTAATGGATAGGTTTACTGCGTCTAAAGAATTAAATGCTAATGTTGGCAATATTTATACTGGATCTTTGTATTTGAGTTTACTTAGTTTACTTGAAAATGGTGGTTTAAAAGCTGGCGATTTAATTGGGTTATTTTCTTATGGCTCAGGTGCCATGGCCGAATTTTATTCAGCAAATGTAGTTGAAGGATATGAGAATGAGCTTGATAAGGATGCTGATGAGGCTTTATTAGATAAAAGAAAGAAATTAAGTGTTCCTGAATATGAGAAAATCTTTTCAGCGAGTTTAGTAGATCCCCAAAATAATGTTGAACTTACTAGTGATGAAGAAAAAGGGAGATATTATTTTGCGGGAATTTGTGATGATATTCGTCAATATAAAGTTAAATAGCTTGTATTCGCTTACATAGTTGTTATAATAAGACATGTGGAGAGGTAGAATAATATTGTAAAAAGTTTTTATCTCCAGATTGTAGTGTTTTAAAGACAAGATTCTCTTAGTAAGATCAAATAGTCGTTATTCAATACAGATGCAAACAAGTGATGTTGATCAAGTCATAATATTGAACCCAGATACTGATGTTATGGCGCTAGATAGTATTTACCTCATCCACTTGAAAAAAGGTTGTAGACCAGGCAGTCTACAACCTTTTTTTATGAGCAAAAAAAGCAGTCCCTAGGACTGCTAAAAATAATATTATTTTACTTACTTATTTTTTCTTAAAACTAATTTTGTAACACCTTCCCAGCGTGGAGTTTGAGGCATCATATCAACTGGTTGAATAACGCGAACGTCGTAAGCTTCGCTTAAAAGAACTAAATCTTTTGCAAGTGTAGCTGGGTTACAAGAAACATAAACAAAGGTTTCTGGTTTTACTTCAAGTAGAGTCTTAATTAACTTTTTGCTTAATCCTGTACGTGGAGGATCGACGATCAAAGCATCAATTGGGACACCTTGATTTTTTAATTCAGGAAGTAACTTTTCAACATTTCCTTGAATATATTCTGCATTTCTCACATGATTCAAGTGGCAGTTCTCTTGGGCATCAATTACAGCTTCAGGAATAGATTCAATCCCAATGACTTGTCTAACTTGGTCACTTGCTAGAATCCCTAGAGTACCAACCCCAGCATAAGCGTCAATTAAAGTTTGATCTGGAGTTAAGTCTAGGTATTTAAGTGCCTCTGAATAAAGCGTACTAGTTTGTTCTGGATTTAACTGGAAAAATGCACGAGGTGAGAGTTTAAATTTCTTACCTAGTATTTCTTCGATAATATGTGATTTTCCAAACAATTTAATTGTCTTGTTGCCCCAAACTTGAGGATTTTGCCATTGTGTTTCATTTTGAAAAACAGAAACTACATTAGGAAGTTTCATAATTTGGCTGGCTAGTAATTTAAGGTCTCTAATTTTTTTACCAATTGTAATTAAAGTTACTTGGATTTCCCCACTAGCATGGCTTTGACGAACTACAATAGTTTTAATACCATCATTATGACGTCTAAAGTCAGCAATTCGAATATGAAGTTTATCGATTAACTTTTTAATTTCACGCTCTGTTTTTTGTGTTTCTTTTGTTTGAGTTGGCATTTCAGGAAGATCAATTAAACGACGTGAGTTAGGAGCGTACAGGCCAAGTTTACTCTTTCCTTTATTGAATTCAATTTGGTATTGAGCTTTATTGCGATAGTGCCAGGCATTTGGAGCTGAAATAGTCTTTTTGACTTTATACTTAATGTAGTCTCTTGGATGATATTTTCTAAGAGATTCTAGAATTAGGTGTTGCTTAAACTCAAGTTGTTTTGGATAAGAAAGATGAGCTAATTCTAAGCCGCCAACGGCCGGATTTACGCCCTTCGGGAAAGCCACTCTATCTGGAGACTTTTCTTTAATTCGAACTAATTCGCCCTCTAAATAATGTGGGTGTCTATCAATGATTTTTGCAACAACAACTTCACCTGGAAGAGCACCGGGAATAAAAATAATTTTCTTTTTATAATATCCGATCCCTTCACCATTAATACCTAGCCGTTTAATAGTGATAATAATATCTTTTTCTTGCTTGTTTTTAATAAATTTTGTCAAAATAAGGCCCTCATTTCGATTGATTCATGAAAAAAGTGTCACAATAAGCATAAGCGTTATGTTCAAGTGATACAAGTATTTAATTTATTATAATATAGAAGAAACCAAAAAATGAAGAAGGTGCGATAATGCCAATTATAACTAAGATAAGCACGCAAAAACGTAAAGGACGCTATAATATTTTTATTGATAATGAGTATGCTTTTAGCGTAAGTGAAAGGACCCTAGCGGAAAAAAGACTTTTAAAGGGAACAGAATTAAGTACTGAAGACATTAAAGAAATTAAAAAAGCTGAATCAGATAGTCATGCTATTCAGCTAGCGATGTCTTATTTAAGTTATCAGCCACGTAGTGTATATGAAATTTTAGAGTATTTAAATAAACATGAAATTAGTCAGGATGCTAGTCAAGCCGCCGTTAAGAATTTGATTAAGTTGAATTATTTAAATGATAACAATTTTGCTCGTTTGTTTATCAAGAATAATCTTCGAGTTGGAAAAGATGGACCAAGAGCTGTTGATAGAAAATTAAAGCAAAAAGGTCTTGCAGCTGACGTTATTCAAGAGGCACTTTATGAAATTGAAGATGAAGAGTGGATTGATGCTGGTCTTCGCTTAGTGCACTCACTTATTCATCAAGTAGGTAAACTTTCATATAAGGATATTAAGCAAAAGGCGTTGACCAAATTGCGAGCTCACGGATTTGATCAAGAGCTAGGTGAATTAGTAATTGAGAAATTAGATTTAGAAAACGATGAGGATGAACAAATCGAAGCTTTAAAAAGACAAGGAAGTAAGGCATGGCGTCGCTATCGCAGAGATGAAGATTTTAAAAGGAAGCAGAAGGTTAAAAGATATCTGTTTCAACATGGCTTTTCAAGTAGTGAAATTGATAGTTTCTTAAATGGCGAAGTAGTAGATTTAGAAGAAATAGATGAATATTAATTTGCTGGTATAATGTTTAGTGAGGAGGCGCACATTATGGAAATGCCTCGTGAAGGCGATTATATCGCAATTCAAAGTTATAAGCATAATGGCACGTTGCATCGAAATTGGCGTGACACTATGGTAGTTAAAACAGAGCAAAATATTATTATTGGCGTTAATGATCGAACTTTGATTACAGAAGAAGACGGTAGAAAGTGGATTAGCCGTGAACCAGCAATTGTTTATTTTCATCGTAAACTTTGGTTTAATGTGATTGCAATGCTCAGACCTGATGGAGTTGCATATTATGCTAATTTAGCTAGTCCCTTTATATTAGATCGAGAAGCACTGAAATATATTGACTATGATTTAGATATTAAGGTGTTTCCTGATGGGGAGATTAGATTGCTTGATGCGGACGAGTATGCAATGAACAAAAAACGCTGGCATTATAGTGAAGAGATTGATAGTATTTTGCGTAGTACTAGTTTTGAATTATTAGATTGGATTGATCAAAGGAAGGGCCCGTTTGCTAAAAAATTCGCACAAATTTGGTATGAAAGATATAACCAATTACGTCCTGATTTAGATCGTAGTTTTTTTAAGGGGAGAGAAAATGAAGAAAGAAAAATACTCGGCACATAATTTTATTGGTAAGGTTTTTATGCCAAACCAAATTGATGAAAATAAAACTTATACAGCAGCTATTCAAGAAATGGAAAATGATACAGGCTTTCAAAAGTTTATTAAAGACAATGGCTATGAAAATGAACGTGCAAGTTTGGTGGTGTTTGGACCAGAGAACTTTATGTTTTGGTATGGTGTTTTAGCTGATGATAAGCAGATGCCTGGTGCTGGATTAAATAAATTTGAATTGCCCGCTTCAGAAATTGCGGAAATTGATACGCCTAATAGTAATTTGGCTTTCTTTAGTCAACCTTTAAATTTTGTGATTCCGACTTTTTTAGATAAATTATCTAAAGATGGTATTACAATGTATGAGAATCTGGGAGATAGTGAAAAACCGTATGTTTTAGCAAAGTTGAACTTAGAAACAAAAGAACTGGCACAGATTTTATATCTGGATGCCAGTTCTGACGGTAATGCTAAATAATAATTATTTCTGCTTGGGGTCAATAGATAGGTTGTCATATTCGATATAAGCACCAATACATGTCGAAATTAGCATGATTAATAAAACAATGCCAACCGAGTTACCAATAATAAAGGATAATGAGAAACAACTTCTCACAAGATCCATCGCAAGCCAGCAAAGCACAAAGTCAACTAAACAGTTGCCAATTAGAAAAAGTTTACGTCTACGAATGCTGTAGAAACGTAGGATTTGCTTAAAGAAGTTATCTGGTACTTTAGCGGAGACCAAATCAAGTGGTCGTTGAATGGTTGCCTTGATAGCAAACATGATAATTGTTCCAACTAAGGCACCAATAAAACTTCGAAAAAGATCGCTAGAGTGTCTAACTAAAGCATTGTAGCAGATGCCGATTAAGGTTAAACTGCAAAGATACGGAATTAATAATAAGAATGTAAATACCAAGTAGATATTTTGTTTTTTCATCTATAAGACCCCATTTCTTGTCCCTTATTTTATCATAGATTACCGTATGATATAATTACCGATAATTATGATTAAAATAGGGATTAAGGCAGTAATAGAAAGAGAGAATTTAAGATGAGTAGTGATCCCGGTGCGGGTGATATATTTAGCAAATTAAGAGCTAAATTTCGCGGCGATGAAGATATTGATGGACAACGCAAGCTAAATAAAATTTTAAATAAATTACATGAACAAAAAGAGATTAGTGATCGTGAATTTTCAATGATGGAAGGTATTCTTGAGTTTGAAGAAAAAATGGCTCGAGAAGTAATGGTTCCTAGAACAGATGCCTTTATGGTTGATATCAATGATAATTTTCAAGAAAACTTAGATCAAATCTTAAAAGAACCTTATTCAAGAGTACCGGTCTATGATGGTGACAAGGATAAGATTGTTGGCGTCATTCATATTAGAACGGTTTTACGAAAAGCCCATAAGATCGGTTTTGATAAGTTAGATTACGATCAGGTAATGTTTAAGCCTTTATTTGCACCTGAAACAATTGAATTGGGTGAATTGTTAGTTGAGATGCAGCAAACTCAAAGGCAGCTTGCAATTTTAACTGATGAATATGGTGGTGTCGTAGGACTAGCAACAATTGAAGATTTAATTGAAGAAATTGTTGGTGACATTGATGATGAGGTTGATAAGGCTGAAGTCCTATTTTCAAAAATCTCTCCAAGAGAATATGTAATTTACGGGAAGATGCCTTTAGCTGATTTTAATGAAGAATTCGGAACCGATTTAGCAATGGAAGACGTGGATACTGTTGCTGGTTACGTAATCACTAAATTAGGGATGATTCCAGCTAAAGGAGAAAAGCTAAGCGTCAAACTTGATAATGGGATGGTTTTAACAACTAGACGCATGAAGGGTTCGCGTTTATTAACGCTGTTACTTACAATTCCAGAAAAACAAGAAAAGGAAGAAGCTAAAGATTAATGACAAAGTTAACTGATGAAGTGAAAAAAAGACGCACATTTGCGATTATTTCTCACCCTGATGCGGGTAAGACAACAATTACTGAGCAAATGCTTCTTTTTGGTGGAGTAATTAGAAGTGCAGGTACGGTTAAAGCACGTAAAAGTGGACATTATGCAACTAGTGACTGGATGGCAATTGAAAAGAAGCGTGGTATTTCAGTAACTAGTTCAGTAATGCAGTTTGAATATCAGGGAAAGAGAATCAATATTCTTGATACTCCTGGACACCAAGATTTCTCTGAAGATACTTACCGGACTTTAATGGCAGTTGATGCTGCGGTAATGGTTATTGATTCAGCTAAGGGTATTGAGCCTCAAACCAAAAAGTTATTTAAGGTTGTAAAAAAGCGTGGCATTCCTATCTTTACTTTTATGAATAAGCTTGATCGTGATGGACGCGAACCGCTAGATTTAATTGCTGAATTAGAAGATTTGCTCGGTATTGAAGGCGTAGCCATGAACTGGCCAATTGGTATGGGAAAGCAATTAAAAGGATTATACGATATTGCAAATAATCGTGTTGAACTTTATCGAAAAGATGATGATGATCGCTATTTACCATTAGATAAAAATGGAAAATTATCAGAAGATGAACCTTTAGCACAAGATAGTTTATATCAATCAACTTTAGATGACATTGATTTGTTAAAAGAAGCAGGAAATACTTTTGATAAAGAAAAAATCTTAAAAGGAGACCAGACTCCAGTCTTCTTTGGATCTGCTTTAACTAATTTTGGTGTTGAGACTTTTTTAGATAGTTTTGTTAATTTAGCCCCAGCTCCTCAAGAACATGTTGTTAATGATGATGAAAAATTAGCTGCAGACGATCCTGAATTTTCTGGGTTTGTTTTTAAGATTCAGGCTAATATGAATCCTAACCATCGTGATCGAATTGCCTTTGTAAGAATCGGAAGCGGGGAATTTAAAAAGGGGATTGACGTAACTTTAGCTAGAACTGGAAAGCCAGTTAGATTAAATAATGCAACTGAATTTATGTCTAGCGAACGAGTTCAAGTTTCTGATGCGGTTGCTGGCGATATAGTTGGTTTATATGACACAGGTAACTTTCAAATTGGTGATTCAATTTACGCTGGTAAGAAAAAGATTGTTTATCCAGCTTTGCCGCAATTTACACCAGAAATCTTTATGCGTGTGACTGCTAAGAATGTTATGAAGCAAAAGTCTTTCCATAAAGGGATGAACCAACTGGTTCAAGAAGGTGCAATTCAGCTTTATCGTGGTTATGCAACTGATGATTATATCCTAGGTGCAGTTGGTCAATTACAGTTTGAAGTCTTTTCTTTTAGAATGAAGAACGAATATAATTCAGAAGTAGAGCTTCATACTTTAGGTAATCGTGTAGCACGCTGGATTAATCCAGATCAGTTAGATCCTAAGATGTCATCTTCGCGTAACTTGTTAGTAAAAGATAGAAATGGTGAGCCACTATTTCTGTTTGAAAATGCTTTTGCAGAAAGATGGTTTAAAGATAAATATCCAGATGTTGAATTAACTTCAAGATTATAATAAAGCCCAAATAAAAAGCCATGGAATTTTCCATGGCTTTTTAAATGCGATTTTATCGATCGCAAGTAATAGAAATAATCTTTCTACTCTTATCAACTGTTATATCGTAAATGCGATCTTCATGAATTAAACGCTTAATGACAAACTCTACTTCGTCTTGTCTAATAGGACGTTTATGATTTTCCATTACGATTTCGATTTTATCAGTAGTTTCGCTATATACTATTGTGGTATTACCTAAAGAGTAAACCTTTACGAATTGACTATTGGTAGCTGCTAGCTGTCTTTGAACTAAATCACGGTAGCTATTTGTAACATCAATTAAATGCATCATATTTATAACCTCGATAATATAAATGTGTCTTTAAAATCCCAACTTAAGTATAACCTTTTTAGAAGATTTATAAAAATAAATAAAAAAAGAGTCACATTTATGTGGCTCTTACTTAGTATTGGGAGACTTAATTTTCACTGATTACAATGTTGTTATCTACTACACTAGCCTTTAATTTTTTAGCTGCAGGATTGTCTAACTTGTAATCTGCAACTTTGTCTTCGATTTCTTCTTGGATTGTACGACGAAGTGGACGAGCACCCATAGATGGATCATAGCCTTTTTCTACAAGTAGTTCCTTTGCTTCTGGAGTAACTTCAATATGAAGACCTTGATCTTTAACCATATTGTTAGTATTAGCAAGCATCAAGTCGACAATCTTAATTAAGTCCTTCTTATCAAGTGAATTAAATTCAACAATATCATCTAGTCTATTTAAAAATTCAGGTTTGAAGTATTGACCAAGGGTATTCTTAAATTGTTCTTGATGACTGTTTTCAGCAGCAAAACCAACGTTTGCTTCTTTAATTCCTTGACCAGCATTAGAAGTCATAATAATAATTGTGTCTTTAAATGAAACAGTACGACCTTGTGAATCAGTTAAGCGACCATCGTCAAGAATTTGTAAGAAAAGGTGAAGTACATCCGGATGAGCCTTTTCAATTTCGTCAAATAGAATTAAGCTGTAAGGATTGTGACGTACTCTCTCAGTCAATTGACCTGCTTCTTCGTATCCTACGTAACCTGGAGCAGAGCCAATTAACTTAGATACTGAATATTGTTCCATATATTCACTCATGTCAAAACGAATCATCGCATCTTCAGTACCAAAGATTTGTTTAGCTAATTGCTTAGCTAACTCTGTTTTACCAACGCCAGTTGGTCCTACAAAAAGGAATGAGCCAATTGGACGGCCGGACTTGTTAAAACCAACACGGTTACGACGAATTGCGCGAGCAACAGTTTCAACAGCTTTATTTTGACCAATTACATTATCTTTAAGATCGGTTGATAAGTTCTTTAATTGAGTTTCTTCCTGTTTTTGTAGGTCGCCAACAGGAATATTAGTTTTTTCTTCAACAATCTTATTCATGATCTTTTCGGTAATCTGAGGTGTGTGATCTGGATCTACTTTTTGATCTTTTAATTTTTCATATTTTTCAATTTGATCGCGATAGTATGCTGCTTTTTCATAGTCTTCATTCTTCAAGGCTTCTTGCTTTAAGTTTTCAGCTGCATCTAATCTTTCTTTGATTTTTTCGCTATCGACATAAGGAATGGTAAGGTTCATTCTTGAACCAGCTTCGTCTAGAAGGTCAATGGCTTTATCAGGTAAGAAACGATCTTGAATGTAACGAGATGAAAGGGCAACGGCAGCTTGAATTGCTTCATCAGTATAATGAACATGGTGATAATCTTCGTAGCGTTTACGAATACCTTGTAAAATTTTAACTGTTTCTTCAGTAGTTGGTTCTTTAACTTCAACTGGTTGAAACCTACGTGCTAAAGCAGAATCTTTCTCAATGTTTCGATATTCTTTGATGGTAGTTGCACCAATTAGTTGGAAATCTCCACGAGCTAAGGCTGGTTTGATAATATTGCCAGCGTCCATACCACCTTCAGCGTTACCCGCACCGACTAATTCATGAATTTCATCAATAAATAAAATGATATTGTCATTTTGTTCAAGTTCTTTAATTAGTTGCTGCATTCTTTGTTCAAATTGACCACGAATGCCAGTACCTTGAACCATCGAAACCATATTTAGTGAAATAATACGCTTATCTTGTAGCTTAGCAGGAACGGATCCGTCGACAATTTGTTGTGCTAGTCCTTCAACAACGGCTGTTTTACCAACGCCGGCTTCTCCAATTAGAACTGGATTGTTTTTGGTACGTCTGTTTAAGATCTCAATAACTCTAGCGATTTCTTTATCACGTCCAATAACTGGATCAATTTTTCCTTTCTTTGCTAGATCAGTTAAGTCAGTTCCATATTGGTCTAATAATGATTTTTGACCACCGTTATTACCACCGCGACGTCCACCACCCATTTGCATTCGTGGATCCCGTTCTTGAGAGTTATTTTGTTCGTTATTACTATTGTTTAAGGCGTTTAATAAATCATCAAAATCGCCAAAAAAAGCATTGTTATTATTCATATTATTAATTTGTCCTTGTTGATTTTTTAATTCTTGATAACATTGTTGGCATAATGATATTTCACGATCTTGCCCATTAACATTTGTATAAAGATGAATTGAGGCAGGACGTTCATGACAGTTATCGCATAGCATTAATATTTCCGCCTTTCTTATAATATACAGGCTATATTGTTATTTTAGCACTCTTGATACTCAAGTGCTAACTTGGTAATATCATAGTACGGATACTTACTAATTGCAAGTAGTTAGATTAGATTTTTGATGAATAATTGCTACAATAGGTGAAGAATTAATTTTTTACTAGACTAACAAAATTTAAGGAGTGAAATTTATAAGATATGGATTATAAAAAAATACTAGATCAAATCGTGAGTGGCGAACTAAAAGAATATAGAGTTAGTCCTAAAGATGCCTTTCAATTTCAATTGGCACTTAGAAGCTATGGTAAAAGGCAAAGTATAACTGGAATTGCTCAACGTGGTGGGGATATAATCTATACCTTATCTGATAATGAAAATTAAGCAACTTATAATGTAAACATTTACATTTGTGTTGTTTTCATTTAAAAAACATGATAACCTAATAAACGAGTGGGTATAAAACTCCCGATTATTTTTGATTTTAAAGGAGATAATTTAAAATGGAAAAACGCGAATTTCATATTGTTGCTGAAACTGGTATTCATGCTCGTCCAGCTACTTTGTTGGTACAAGCAGCATCTAAGTTTAATTCAGATATTAACTTGGAATACAACGGTAAATCAGTAAACTTGAAGTCAATTATGGGTGTTATGTCTTTAGGTGTTGGCCAAGGTGCAGATGTAACTATTACTGCTGATGGTGACGATGCTAAAGAAGCAATCGAAGCTATTGCTGACACTATGAAAAAGGAAGGTTTAGCTGAATAATGTCGAAAACTTTAAAGGGAATTGCTGCCAGTGATGGTATTGCAGTTGCACCAGCCTACCTTTTGGTAGAACCTGACCTTTCGTTTTCTAAAACCTCAGTTAGCGATGTTGATGCTGAAGTAGCTCGTTTTAAAAAAGTTGTTGAAGAATCAACTAAAGAACTGGAAAAAGTTCGTGATAAGGCTAAGGAAAGTTTAGGAGCAGAAGAAGCACAAGTTTTTGATGCTCACCTTCTCTTCCTAAGTGACCCAGAATTTACTGGTGCCATTGAAACAGAAATCAAAGATCAAAAAGTTAATGCTGAAGCTGCATTAGATGAAACTGCTCAAAAGTTTATTACCATCTTTGAAGGCATGACTGATAATGCATATATGCAAGAACGTGCAGCTGACGTACGTGATGTTTCAAAACGTATTATGGCACACCTTCTTGGTAAGAAATTACCAGATCCTGCAGCTATTGACCATGAAGTTGTTGTTGTGGCTTATGATTTAACACCAAGTGATACAGCTCAACTTAACAAAAAGTATGTTAAGGGATTTGTAACTGATATTGGTGGTAGAACTGCTCACTCAGCAATCATGGCTCGTTCATTAGAAATTCCAGCTGTTGTAGGTACTGAAAGCATTACTAAAGACGTTAAAGATGGTGATATGCTTATTGCTGACGGTTTAGATGGTGATGCTATTGTTAACCCAACTGATGCTCAAGTTGAAGAGTACACCAAGAAAGGTGAAGCCTTTGCTAAGCAAAAGGAAGAATGGAAGAAGTTAAAGAATGAACCATCTGTAACTGCAGATAATAAGAAGTTTATCATTGCCGCTAACATTGGTACTCCTAATGATATGAAGGGTGTAAAAGAAAACGGTGCTGAAGCAATTGGTTTGTACAGAACTGAATTCTTATACATGAATTCAAAAGACTTCCCATCTGAAGAAGCTCAATTCGATGCTTATAAGGAAGTTATCAAAGATATGGATGGTAAGCAAACTATCATTAGAACTTGTGATATCGGTGGTGACAAGCACTTAGATTATTGGGATCTTCCAGAAGAAATGAACCCATTCCTAGGTGTTCGTGCTATTCGTCTTTCAATGCAATACAAGGATATCTTTAGAACTCAATTAAGAGCTTTACTTCGTGCTTCTGCATATGGTCCATTAGGAATTATGTTCCCAATGATTGGTACTTTGGCAGAATTACGTGAAGCTAAGCAAATCTTAGCTGAAGAAAAAGATAAACTTGTTAAAGAAGGCGTGAAGGTCGGTGACGACCTACAAGTTGGTATGATGATCGAAGTTCCAGCTGCTGCAGTGTTAGCTGACCAATTTGCTAAAGAAGTTGATTTCTTCTCAATTGGAACTAACGATTTAATCCAATATACTATGGCTGCCGATCGTGGTAACGATAATGTTTCTTATCTTTATCAACCATATAACCCATCTGTTTTACGTTTGATTAAGCACACTATTGATGGTGCTCATGAAAACGGTATTTGGTGTGGTATGTGTGGTGAAGCTGCTGGTGATGATATCATGTTCCCAATTCTTTTATCAATGGGACTTGATGAATATTCGATGAGTGCAACTTCAATCTTACGTATCAGAAGTTTGATGAAGAAGATCAATACTGAAGATATTAAAGAATTAGCTAATAAAGCTTGTTTTGTTTCAGAAACTGCCGATGAAAACAAGAAGTTAGTTGAAGAAACTATGAAGAAGCTTAACATTAATGATTAATAGAAAAAGAGTACGTAAGTACTCTTTTTTCTTTCAAAACTTCACACAAACTTCATTATTTACTGATAAAGTAATATTTGTAAGATAATAAGAAGAAATCTAATTACAACTTACAAAAAACAAGTATTTGTGATACAATAATAATTGTAAGTGAAACAGTAGTTATTTTTCTACACGCAAAGGAGTGTGGAGTTAAGTGTTAAATTTATATACATCACCAAGTTGTACGTCATGTCGTAAGGCAAAAGCATGGTTAAAAGAACACGATATTCCTTTTAAGGAAAGAAACATTTTTGCTAATCCATTGAACAAAGAAGAAATCATGCAAATTTTACGTATGACTGAAAATGGAACGGAAGAAATAATTTCTACTCGTTCTCGTACTTTCCAAAATTTAAAAATCAATTTAGATGACTTATCAATTGATCAATTAATTGATCTTGTTGAAAAAAATCCAAGTTTATTAAGACGTCCAATCATTATGGATGACAGACGTTTGCAAGTAGGATATAACGAAGATGAAATTAGAAGATTTCTTCCTCGAAAGGTTCGTCGTTTAGAGCTTGAAGAAATCCAAGCAATGACAGCTGATCTTTAATTAAAAATTGTAAAAACGTTAGCCTTTTTAAGCTAGCGTTTTTGTATGAGCAAGAAAATAGGTTACAATGTATTAAAGACAAGAGACTTCGAGGTGATAACAAGTGGAAGTATACAGAATAAGTGAGAACACCATTCGTGTAACAATGGATGCAGATGAACTTAAAGAGCGCGGAATAACAATGCTCGATTTATTAGGAAATAAAAGTCAAATTCAACATTTCTTCTATCAAATTTTAAGTGAAGTCGATACAGATCATACTTTTGCTAAAGGCGATCCAGTTACTTTTCAAGTTATGCCAAGTAGTTCTGGATTAGAGTTACTAATTTCTAAAGTACCTGATAGTGATGAAGATGTCGGTGATAACCCTAACGATCAATTACGTGATCTGTTAAAGGGATTAGGCGCCGGATCGGATAATGATGATCGTAAAACAAAAATTAATAATCAAGATAAATTAATTAGTGATAATCGCCGAGTCTTTAAGATTGATAGTATTGATTTAGTTGCCGCCTTAGCGGATGCATTAAAAGTTGATGGCTTAGCATCTAGTTTATATACTTACCATCATGAATATTATTTAGATTTAGCCTACTTAGATGACAATTATGTTGAATTAAAGCCTGAAGATACGTGGGTAATTGCTAATGAATATGGAAATGGAATGACAGAAAAGCAATTCCAAAAAATAAAGAAAAATGCAAAGTGTTTGATTAGGCAAGACGCGTTAGGAAATCTAAGACAATATTTTGATTAAAAAATAAAGGAGATGAAAAAAATCATCTCCTTTTTGCGTATATAATAATGGGCGATAAAATGTATGCTGCTATTTTAAATCAAAAATTAGTCTTAGCAATTAATGAAGCAGAACAAGTTAGTAAGGGATTAAAAAAGTTGAATCAAGAATCTTATCTTTGTCCATCTTGTCGGCATCGAATGATTCTGATTTTATCGGAAGAAAAAAAGCCATTTTTTAAACATTTTTATCAGGTAAAGGGAACAGGGGAAAAGGAAGAGCATTTACAGGCAAAACAGTTATTGTGCACTGCGTTAAAAGCAAATGGACTTCGAGCAGATATTGAAGTTCCACTTTTAGATCAACAATTGAGAGCAGATGTATTAGTAGAAAATAGATTATCTTTTGAAGTGCAATGCGCACCCTTGAGTGGGGCAGAATTTGCACATCGCCATGCCTTATATAAAAAATTGCAGATTAAAGATATTTGGATTGTCGGGAAAAGGCATTATTTGAAAAATAAAATTAATCGTTCTCAAAAAATCTTTTTAAGATACAGTACACAATGGCAATGGTATTATTTAGAAATTAATCCATTTAGTTGTGTGATTACATTAAAATATAATATTTTAATGGCAGCACTTAGTTCTGAACTAAGTTATGAAATTAAAACTTTTTCATTAGATGAAAGAGGCGTGGCAAGCTTGTTTACTTTCATTCCATCTACTAGAAAAAATAAAATAAGCTATATTCAAGATCAAAAAATATATCTACAAAAGCAAATTAATCAAAAAAGTAAACTGGGACTGAAAATTGCTTCGTTATTATATCAGTTACATTATTCTGTGGCAGATATTCCAGATGAACTCTTCTTAAAATTACGAGAGCCGAAGGAAAAAAGTCCAATAATAATTTTTCTACAAAAAAAGCTAGCTGACTTAAAAGCCAGTTAGCTCAATAAATTATAATAAGCGTAAACTATTATCACTACTAGTTTGTCTATCCCCAGTAATTGCTGACTCAATTTCTTCTCGATTTGCACAACCTTCAATCATCATTCCTGAGTCTCCACGGTCATTATCATAATTAAAAATAATCGTAGTTGGAGTAGTTACAACATTCAAGTCATCGGCAAGTTTTAAGTCTTTATCCATTGAAAGCTTGATGTAATTCGATTCTCGATTCTTTTTGAAGCTCTTAATCGAAACATTTAGTGAGCTCAAAATTTCATTAATAAGCTCTGATGAATAAATTTTGCCCATATCATTAATAGCATGTTGCAATTTAATGATATATTGTCTAGCCTTTTTATTACCTACTATTAATTTTAGGGTGTGATAATCTTTGGTTGCATTGTAAGCACTTTGACTAAAAGTGTTAAAAATTTCGACATTACTTGATGAAAGATGTCTCGCTCTGATATAGTTACGAATTGTGTTCATGGTAGTCATGGGAATAAAGTGGTAAGAAATATTTTGTTTATAACCACTGACTGCAGCAATTATTTCCTGTTCATTTTGATAACAGTTAATTCCAATCGGATTAACAAAGAAAAATATTTCAAACATTTTGCTATTTCCTCCGTCCAAGTTCATGAATACTGTATCAGAAAATGAACGAAATGGGAAAAAATTTGTTTTATTTTTTGTGTTCCCAAGCACGTTTTACTTTACTTTGGTTAGTATTTTCCTTGTTAGCTTTGAAATCAAACTGCTTTTCTAATTCAGCAAGTACTTTTTTTATAGTTGCTGGATCATCATTTTCAATTTCTAATTCAAAGTCATAATAGCCATCTGGAAATTCTGTTAAATCAAGAGTTAATTCACAATTTTCTGGTCCAACGGCTAATATTCTCCGTGTTTGACTCCAAGAAATTAATTTTAAAGAGTGAATGGATTCTTTAGAATAATGTTTTTGTAAATAATTACCAACATCACCGCCAAATAAGAAAAAAGTACCTTCATATGCACTTTGAGCCATTTGCTCGGCTTGGGCTACTGACAAAAGATCATTAATTTCTACTCTTTCACTATATTTATTTTCTTTAGGTTTGGTTTCCTTAACCTTAATAGTTTGTTCAGCGTGATCAACTAGAATTCTAATTCTTAAACTGGCATCACTATTTTTTAAGTCAAAATCAGGTGTATCAAAGTAGTAGTTCTTTTGAATAAAATCTGATTTAGCGGTAAATGCATCACGCATTTTTTCGTAGGTATCTTTATCTAGGAGTGTTTTTGATTCAATTTCTAAATTTTTACTCATAATTTTATCCTTTCACTAGTTAATGTTATCCCTCTCTATGGTAGAATAATTTTGTTTGAAACGGAAAGGATTTATACATGAAAGATTGGGATTTATTTTTATGGCCTTATCAACAGGCTGTATCTGAATTAAAAGTTAAATTTCGATCACTTAGACAAAGTTTTTTAAACAAGGGTGAGCATTCGCCGATTGAATTCGTGGTCGGACGCGTAAAAACCGTCGATTCAATTAAAGAAAAAATGACGCGGCGAGTTATTGCTCCTGATGTCATTGAGAACGATATGCAAGATATAGCTGGCATTCGAATTATGTGTCAATTTGTGGATGATATTTATCGAGTAGTTGACCTAATTCACCAGCGTCAAGATATGCAGGTAATTGAAGAAAGGGACTATATTCAAAACGCAAAACCATCTGGATACCGTTCTTACCATATGGTAATTGAATATTCTGTTTTTTTACCTGATGGACCAAAAAAGATTATTGCCGAAATTCAAATTCGGACCTTGGCAATGAATTTTTGGGCAACAGTAGAGCATACTTTAAATTATAAATATCAAGGGAAGTACCCAGAAGATATTTCTAAGCGACTTAAATCAACAGCTGAAGCTGCTTATAAGTTAGATGAAGAAATGTCATCAATTAAAGATGAAGTGCAGGAAGCACAGAGAATTTTTACTAAATCTAAAGGAAAAGAACAATAATGAAAGTCGCACTCGTTTATAATGAAAAAGTTGAAACCTTGGCAGTAGTTAAGGCATTAGAAAAATTACTTGATTCTAGAAAGATTGAAATTGATCCTGAGAATCCTGATGTGGTAATCACAATTGGGGGAGATGGAACTTTAATTTCGGGTTTTCACAAATATCAAAATTTAGTTGATCAAATAAGGTTTATTGGTGTACATACAGGACACTTAGGCTTTTATACTGATTGGCGTAACTTTGAAATTGGCAAGATGGTTGATAATTTAACTAAGAAGCAACCCTCTTCCGCTTCTTATCCACTGCTAGAGTTAATTATTACTACTGGTTCAGGTGAAAAGAAAAAGTTGCTCGCTTTGAATGAAGCAACAATTAAACGAGTTTCAAAGACTTTAAAGGCTGATGTTTATATTAGAGATCAATTCTTTGAGAGCTTTAAAGGAGACGGCTTATGTGTTTCAACGCCTACAGGTTCTACCGCTTATAGCAAATCTTTAGGCGGCGCAGTTATTCACCCCCGTTTAAAAGCCCTGCAGATGACTGAAATAGCTTCGATTAATAACCGTGTTTTCAGAACTTTGTCATCGCCAATAGTTATTGCTCCAGATGAATGGATAACTATTAAACCAGAAAGTGATGATCACTACGTAGTAACCTATGATGGATATGAATTTAATCATAAGCATATTAAGAAAATTGAATACCGTATTTCTCAACATGTTATTCGGTTTGATAAGTATCAACATACTCATTTTTGGAATCGGGTAGAGGATGCCTTTATTGGGCAACCTAAAAATAAATAATTATGCAATATTTTAAATTAAAATTTGAAAATAAAACACCTCAAAAATTGGGGCGTTTTTTGTTAAGAAATGGTTTTTCTAAAAGAGCTTTAACTAATAGCCAGCATAATGGTGGGATGATTTTGGTAAATCACCATCGCCGCTATACTAGCTATCTTTTACATTCAGGGGATGAAGTAATCTTTATCTTAGGTGAAGAGAAGAAAAATCAATGGCTAAAACCATCTACTAATCAGCTGAATATTGTTCTTGAACAGCATGATTATTTAGTCATTAATAAAGAAGCTGGCGTTTTGTCAATCCCATCTCGCTATGAAGATAATGATGCAGTAGTTAACAGATTGCTATATTATTTTCAGAAAAATGGGCAGAAAGATCTTAAGCCACATGTTATTACAAGACTTGATCGTGATACATCAGGGTTAGTTTTAGTTGGAAAAAATGCAGTTGCTCATGCTCGATTTAGCGAAATGGGGAAGGATTGTTTTATTAAAAAATATCATGCAATTGTGCATGGCAATTTTAGTAAAGAACAAGAAATAGGGATTATCGATGCGCCAATTGGTAAACTAGATGCCAGCGTTAAACGCGGAATAGTAGCTAATGGTCAACGCTCAATTACAAAATACCGTGTTTTAGACCAAGTTAATGGTGCAAGCTTAGTTGAATTACAGTTATTAACTGGTCGAACTCATCAAATTAGAGTTCACATGCAGTATCTTGACCATCCCTTGTTTGGTGATCCCTTGTATGGGATTAAAGATAATTTTAAACGACAAGCTTTGAATTGCTTTTATCTTAAGTTTGATGATCCTTTTTCGGAACGTAAGCAGGAGGTTACTATTTCAGAACCAGTGGATATGAAATGTTTGTGGCAAAGGCTAATAAGTAATAAATTATAAATATAATAGTCAAATACATTGACTATTGTAACCGCTTTACATAGAATTGAATATAAGAAGTGTTAATACTATCCTAATATAGAAAAGAGGATCACTTGTATGTATTATTCAAAGGGAAATTATGAAGCTTTTGCAGACACAAAAAAGCCAGCAGATGTAGATAAAAAATCTGCTTATATTATTGGTAGTGGATTAGCTGGTCTTTCAACAGCATTTTTCTTAGTTAGAGATGCTAAAATGGCTGGTGACAAGATTCATATTTTAGAAGAATTAGATGTTGCTGGGGGCTCTTTAGACGGAACTAAGCGTCCTAATGCTGGTTTTGTAGTTCGTGGTGGTCGTGAAATGGAAGACCACTTCGAATGTATGTGGGATATGTACCGTTCTGTTCCTTCATTGAGAATACCAGGAGCATCCTATTTAGATGAGTATTATTGGCTTGATAAAGAAGATCCGAACTCATCAAATTGCCGTTTAATTCATAAACGTGGTAATGAATTGCCAACTGATGGTTTGTATCAACTAGGTTCACATGCTAGTGAAATAGTTAAACTAGTTTTGACACCGGAATCTGAAATTCAAGGAAAGACTATTGAAGAATGGTTCTCTCCAGAATTCTTTGAATCTAATTTCTGGACTTATTGGTCAACAATGTTTGCTTTTGAAAAGTGGCACTCTCTTGCAGAAATGAGACGCTACTGCATGCGGTTTATTCACCATATTGATGGTTTGCCAGACTTTACTGCTTTGAAGTTCAACAAATATGACCAATATGATTCGATGGTAAAGCCACTACTTAAGTACTTAAAGGATCATGGCGTTAAGTTTGAGTACGGCGTTCAAGTTGAAAACGTGCTAGTCGATCATGAAGGTAACGAAAAAGTTGCTAAAAAGATTGTTATGAAGAAAGACGGTAAGCAAGAAGATATCGACTTAACTGAAAATGATCTTGTCTTTGTGACTAACGGTTCGATTACTGAAAGTTCAACTTATGGTAATCAAACTACGCCAGCACCAATTACTCATGCTAAAGGTGGTTCATGGAGATTATGGGAGAACTTAGCTAAGCAAGACCCAGCATTTGGTCATCCTGATGTCTTTAGTGAAAATCTTCCAGAAAGATCATGGTTTGTTTCTGCAACTACAACCTTGAAGAATAAAAAGGTTGCACCTTACTTTGAAAGATTAACTAAACGTAGTTTGTATGATGGCAAAGTAAATACTGGTGGTATTATCACAGTTACTGATTCTAACTGGGGCTTAAGCTTTACTATCCACCGTCAACCGCACTTCCCAACGCAAAAACCAAACGAAATCGTAGTTTGGATTTATGCTTTATATTCAGATACTGAAGGAAATTATATTAAGAAAAAAGTAGTTGACTGTACCGGACAAGAAATTGCTGAAGAAATGCTGTATCACTTAGGTGTTCCAGAAAGTGAAATTAAAGAACTTTCTTCAGAAGAAAATATGAATACTGTTCCAGTATATATGCCTTATATCACTAGTTACTTCATGCCTCGTCATGATGGTGACCGTCCAGCAGTTGTACCAGAAGGTTCAAAGAATTTAGCCTTTATTGGTAACTTTGCTGAAAGTCCTACTAGAGATACTGTCTTTACTACTGAATATTCAGTTAGAACTGCGATGGAGTCAGTTTACACCTTACTTAATGTAGACCGCGGAGTTCCAGAAGTTTGGGATTCTGTCTATGATATTCGTGAATTGCTCCGTGCAATGTACTATATGGCTGACAAGAAGAAGCTAGCAGATCAAGAAATGCCTCTTCCTGAAAAACTTGCCGTTAAAGCAGGGATGAAGAAGATTAAGGGAACATGGATTGAGGAATTGCTTGAAGAAGCAAACTTGATTTAAAATTGTAACAATTTATTTGAATGAGAATTAAGAAAAAAGGTTACGGCGCTTTGAAGCCGTAACCTTTTTTGTGTCGAAAGTAATAATTTATTACTTATTTTGACTTATTTTACTTATTTTTAAATAGCGAAACTAGCGTTTTTCTAAGTAAAGGATCATGTGCATAAAGATAAGTTCCCATAATTCCTCGTTTAAAAAGTACGTTTAAAGAATTAAGTACCATTCTTTCTTCTAGCTTTTTAATTTCAGTTGGATCGGTCAAATCCTTTCTTTTTTTAAACATTTCAATATCGGTAATTTTATCTAAATTAACTTGAATTTTATTTTGACCAGGGACCTGACTAATTGGTGGTCCAATAATGATACCTGTGTAATTTAGATCAAAACCTTGGCAAGTATATATTGACCCAACTTCATTAATTGTTTCAGGTATTTCTGCCCAAGGCGTTGAGGTGTAATTATATTGATCCCATGGCATTTTAAACTTTCCTTCTTGAATATAGTGTTTTCCACCATCTAATGTTGAAGGATAACCAGACGTAGAAAGAATTCTGCTTAATCCAACTTCTTTGTTACGTTTGACAATTTCTTTCCGCATTTTTTCTGCATCATCGAAAATACGAAAGTCATAATTCTTTGTTGCATTATCTGGAATTGGTTTGATAATCATATTTTCAGTAAAAGAATTAAACCAATCGATCAGATCTGAGGAAGCATTCATTCGAAATTGATGCTTTAAGTAGTATTTTTTATATGGATAAGAATGAGTAATTTTTTCTAGTCGGTCCTTGGTCCAAAGTGTCTTCATTTTAAGCACTTGATAGGGATCAAAAACTAGAATGACTACCTTACTTCGTTTAATAACTTCAACTAATTGATTATCATGATAAAAATTATTGTAGTGGTCTGGCTTTGATAGAAGTAAATGTGCCTCATCAATAATGACAATGTCTGCCTTTTTTTGTTTTTTATCTAGTTGATTGATAAAGCTAGTTGGTCTTTGAAAATTTTTCTTTAGTAATTCTGGAAGAGAACCTGCAATTTGTTTATAAACCTTAAGAATTTCAGGATGATTTACTAGAAAATAATTATTAGTTTGATAAAAATTGCTATTCTTATCGTGACGTAATTTTTGCATTTGATCAAAAAGTGCAGAAAGAACTACGCTTTTTCCAGTTCCAGCGTCGCCATAAATAGTAAAAATGGCGGGATAGTTATTTTGAAGATGTTGATTGGTAAAATTAATAATTTGATTAACTAAATCTTGTTGCTCAGTGGTTAATTTTTTTAATGGTGAAAGTTTATCAGTAGCATTATTTTGCATGTAAAATTTGCCTTCTAAGTAGGATAAAATAAAAGCCATGAAAATCATGGCAAAATAGAATTTTAATAATTTATGATAACTATTTATAAGACTAATCTTCTTCAAATAAAACGCGTGTAGCTTCTGGCACAGGAATATCTTTTTGGATAGGTGTTAGATTACCTGTTTCGGAATTACGACGGTATAAGGTGGCATTATTAGTATTTTGGTTAGCCACTACAAGATATTTTTCGTCTTTGTCCCAGTTAAAGTCGCGTGGGAATGATCCAAAGACGGAAATTCTTTGTACTAATTCTAGTTTTCCATCGTCTAGAACTTTGAAGACAGTGATTGAATCATGACCGCGATTAGAAATATAAATAAACTTACCATCTTTAGAAATTCTAATAGCTGCCGCGCCGTTGTGATCACTGAAGTCGTCAGGGATAGTCTTATAAGTTGCAACATCTTCAAATTTCCAAGTATTTTCATTTAAACGAGCAACGTTAACTTGACTTGATAACTCACCAACAATATACATAGTTTTTCCATCAGGTGAGAAGACGAGGTGGCGAGTACCAAAGCCGTTTTCCATCTGATAGCGAGCTAAATGTTTTAATTTATCTCCATCTAATTTATAAAAATCAACGGCATCAATTCCTAGATCACATGAAACTAGATTACCAGCTGGAGTTTCATCAAAGAAATGTGGGTGGGCTTGATCTTGTTCTGCTCTTGGTCCATGTCCTTCATGTGTATCGTTAGTAATAAAAGTTAATTTTCCATTTTCATCGTAAGAAAAAACGTTAATAGTGGCTAAGTGATAGTTTGCAGTAAAGACTAAGTGCTTTTGTGAGTCGACACTGATATAACAAGGTGCTGCTCCTTCATGGAAATAGGTATCTAACTGTTTTGCTTTTCCATCTTTGATGCGGTAAGTAGCGATTCCACTTTGGTCACCATTTTGAATAATGGTAAATAATAAGTCACCAACTAGTTGAAAATAAGTTGGACGATCAATTTCAACAATATTTTTAACATCAACTAGTTTAATATCATCCTCTTTTTTTTCTACATTAGCAGTATAAATTCCTTTTGAGTCATGGCTAGTATAGCCACCAAACCAAACTTTCATAGTTTTACCTCCTGATAAAAGCTTTCCGTAACATATTTATTCTCTACCTTTTGGCTAGAATAGGCAATTGTTATTAAGTGTTATCAGCTAGGCAAAGTGATATGGTAAAATTTAGTAAAGAGGTTGATAAAAATGAAGTGGAATTCTACAATTACTGCTATTGGATCAGAAGCGTTAGATCCAAATGATAATATCGTAATTTTATTTGATAATAAAGCAACTGATAAGTTGCGAGATGTTGCTGTTTTACAAAAATTTGATGAGGCAACGCCAGTTGAAAAGTTTGTTTTTAAAAAAGACGACTCAATTACAATTGACGGCACTACTTATTTAGCTTTGTACGTTGGTCCAATGGTTCAAATGAACATGCAGGCTATTGGACATGCAACTTTAGTATTTACTAATGAAGTTCCGAAAAAGCCGATGACTAATGCAATTTATTTAGATAAAGATCCAAAAGAAGAAATGCCTGAATTTAAAGTGGGAGACTGGATCACCTACGAACATAGATAAGAGGGGAAGCTATGGAAGTAGAAAAACATCATCAGAAGAATAATTTTTTTGTTAAATGGTTTTTAAATAATCGTTTTAGCATAGTATTACTTAATATTTTATTATTCTTCTTAATTATTTGGGTGTTTAACCAAATTTCTTTTGTGTTAAATCCCTTTTGGACATTTTTTAATGCAATTTTGCCACCAGTTTTGGTTGCATCAATCCAATATTACTTAATGGATCCAGTTGTTGACTGGATGGAAAAGAAGCTAAAAGTACCACGTATAATTACAATTATTTTGCTATTTGTAATTGTTTTGGGAGGATTAATTTGGATCATTAATACTTTGATCCCAATTATTCAACATCAAACTGATTCTTTAATTAAGAACTGGCCAGCTTATTGGCAAGATGCACAAAGAGGCTTTGAAAAGATGATCCACGATCCTCGTTTAAATGGAGTTCGTAGTGGAATCAATCAGGTCATTTCTGATGCTCAGACAAAGATGTTTAAAACTGGTCAAGATAGTTTTAACTTAGCTTTGAGTAATTTGTCGTCGGCTGTTAATGTTATTACAATGATTTTTATGACGTTATTAACAGCACCTTTTGTTTTATTCTTTATGTTAAAAGATGGTCATCGTCTAAATCCTTATGTGACTAAATTCGCTCCGCAAAAATTACAACCTAGTTTTTCAAGTTTACTTAGTGATATTAATGGAGCTGTAGCATCATATATTAGAGGACAAATTACAGTTGCTTTCTGGGTTGGAGTGATGTTTGCGATTGGCTATTCGGTAATTGGCCTAAATTATGGTATAACATTAGCTGTTCTAGCTGGTGTGCTAAACATGATTCCTTATTTCGGTACCTTTATTGCCTTTATTCCAGCAATTATTTTGGGATTAATTAGCTCACCCATGATGCTGGTGAAGGTTTTAATCGTTTTTGCAATTGAACAAACGCTTGAGGGACGTGTTATTTCGCCATTGGTAATGGGGAATAAGATGAACATGAATCCAGTTACTACTATTTTGCTATTAATTGGCGCAAGCGCTGTTGCCGGCTTATGGGGCGTAATTTTTGCGATCCCAGTCTATGCTGTAATTAAGATTATTGTGACTAGACTATTTAATTATTATCGTAAGATTTCAACTCTTTATGATGAGATATCGGAATCAGATGATGCAAATCTAAAGTCTAAAGAGTAGAATTAGGTAGAAAATTAAACGTGGTACTTGCCTCATTACAGGTGCTACGTTTTTTTACAAGAGGAGCTTTTTTATGACAAACCACGTTGTACTTTATGAGCCATTAATGCCTGCAAATACGGGAAATATTGCTCGAACTTGTGCGGGTACGAATACAGTCTTAGATCTTATTGAACCGCTCGGCTTTCAAATTGATAATAAAAAAATGAAACGTGCAGGATTAGATTATTGGGATAAAGTTGATATTAGAATGCATGATGACTTAGATGCCTTTTTAAAGACTCTTGGTCCAAATGATGAAATGTACTTAATTTCAAAATTTTCTTCAAAAAATTATGCTCAAGTAGACTATACTGATCCTAATAAAGATTATTATTTCGTTTTCGGAAAAGAAACGACTGGTTTACCAGAAACTTTCATGCGAGAATATTATGATCGTAATCTTAGAATCCCTATGTCCGATAATATTCGTTGTTATAATTTATCAAATTCAGTAGCAATGGTCCTTTTAGAAGCTTTGAGACAGCAAGGCTTTCCAAATATGGAAACGAGCCATCATTATGAAAATGATAAGTTAAAAGATAATTACAACCGTCCTGAACGTTATGAAAGAAATTTAGGAGAGAATTAAAATGGATTTTAAAAATATGACTCCAATTGTTGTTCGTTCTTTTCATTATGATTTAAATGATGAACAAAAGGTAAAAAATGAAGTTAATGTTTCATTAAGACAGGTTTACCAAGATTTAGATGATGGTAGCCAAGATGAGGGGAAAACTGGTAAGTATTTTGAAATTGCCGTTCCATTCGAGGTTTCTCCCGCACCTGGTGATTTTACTGTTAGTGGTGTAATTACGAGAGTTGTTCAATTTGTTGATTATTTTGGCGATGGGACTGATTTGGAACCATCAGATTACCAGTTACTCTCTAGACCATTAGTTGAACAAATTGAAACTTTAACTTATGAAATTACCCAATTAACTTTAGATCATCCAGTTAACCTTAGTTTTAAATCAAACTTTAACGAATTAAACAGAGACAACCAAAAGGACAAAGATGATAAGTAAAAAGATTGAGAAGGTGTCTTGATGGCTAAAAAGCGAAAACGCAGGACAAAAAGAAAGAGAAAGACAACTACTAAGAAGAAAAAGCAAAGTATGGAATGGGTCATCACTGGAATCGTACTTGTTTTAATAGCAGTTTTAAGTTGCGTTCATTTCGGCTTGTTTAGTCAACAACTAATTAACTTAATTCGCTTTTTTGTTGGCGATAGTCACTATTTAGCTAGTATTGTTTTAGGTTTAGTTGGTTTGGTCATGGTAATTTATAATCAGCCACCTCGTTTTGGCCTAAAAAGAGGAAGCGGATTAGGGATTTTTTATTTAGGTTTACTCCTTTGGGAAAGTTCTCGTGTTTTCAATCAAATGATGATCCATCAAGGATTTGTCAACGCCTTTTTAACATCAATTGGTGAAGAATTTTCTCGTGCTCAAATCACGACCAAAGTTGGTGGCGGCTTTATTGGAAGTATGTTTTATCAACTTATTTTTCCAATTTTAGGTACCGTAGGTTCAGAAGTAATATCTTTACTAATGATGCTGGTTGGGGTCTTGATGATCTGTAATGTCAAGTTTGCTACTTTACTATCTGGTTTTCAAAAAGGCTCACAATTAGTAATTGAGAAAAATAAAGATGCTGGAGATGCTTTAAAGAATAAATATAATGATTTAGTCGAAAAGCATGAGCAGAGTAAGCAAGAAAAATTAAATAATCGTGAAAAATTGACGGATCCGTTAGATAATCATGATGATACTTTCCCAAGTACAGCTGATTTCACGGAAGATGCACCTATTTCAAATAAAACTCAAGATCTTGAAGAAACACCTCATTTTGATCCTCCAATTGAGGTTTCTCAAGAAAATACAGCTGCGTCAGAGACAGAAGTTGGAGATAATTTAACTGATGATTTGCCAATTTCACATTCTTATGCCGAAGAAGATCAAAAGATGAAGCAGGAACTTCAGGATGTTGATCATGGTGATTTAGAGACTAAGCAACACGCTCAAACAAAAAATGCTAATTATCAGAAGCCTCCAATTAATTTGTTAGCACCGATAAAAAGCGTTGATCAGAGTCAAGATAAATCTTTAATTCAGAAAAATACTGAAGTTTTAGAATCTACTTTTAAGAGTTTTGGTGTACATGTTATTGTCAAAAAAGCAGTCTTAGGACCAACTGTTACTCGTTATGAAGTACAGCCTGCAGTGGGAGTTAAGGTAAGCAAGATTGTAAACTTAGCAGATGATCTAGCTTTAGCTTTGGCTGCTAAAGATATTCGTATTGAAGCCCCAATCCCAGGAAAGCCATTAATTGGGATTGAAGTGCCTAATCGAACTACCTCGGCTGTTTCTTTTAAAGACGTAATGCTTCATCAAGACTCAAAAGCAAAAGATATTTCACTTGATGTACCTTTAGGTAAAGACGTTGAAGGAAAAGTAATCTCGGCAGATTTACGCAAGATGCCGCACTTATTAATTGCTGGTTCTACTGGGTCTGGTAAATCAGTAGCAATTAATACAATTATTACTAGTATTTTAATGAAGTCTTACCCAGAGGATGTCAAGCTAGTTTTAATTGATCCGAAGATGGTTGAACTTTCTGTATATAATGGGATTCCTCATTTATTAATTCCAGTTGTTACAGATGCAAAGCTAGCTACAAATGCCTTACGTAAAACTGTTAAAGAAATGGAAAGACGTTATCAGCTTTTTGCAGCTGGGGGAGTTCGCAATATTACTGAATATAATCAAAAGGTAGCTGAAAATAATGCCGATAAGACTAATACAGTAATGGAAAAATTGCCTTATATTGTAGTAATTGTAGATGAATTAAGCGATTTGATGATGGTTGCTGGTCATGATGTAGAAGACGCAATTGTTCGTTTAGCACAAATGGCGCGTGCGGCTGGTATTCACATGATTTTGGCAACGCAAAGACCAAGTGTCGACGTTATTACAGGTTTAATTAAGGCAAATGTTCCGTCTCGAATTTCATTTGCTGTTTCTAGTGGAGTAGATTCACGGACTATTTTAGATCAAGTTGGAGCTGAAAAGCTTTTAGGACGTGGAGATATGCTTTTCTTACCAATTGGAGCAGCTAAGCCTGAGCGTGTTCAAGGAGCATTTATTTCTGTAAATGAAGTAGAAAAAATAGTGTCGTGGGTAAAAGAGCAGCAAGAAGCGGTGTATAACGAAGACATGATTCCTTCAAAGAATGATTCTGAAAATCAAACTGATGGCGAAGATGAGCCTGAAGATGAGTTCTATGATCAAGCGGTAGCCTTAGTCAGAAAACAGCAGTCAGCAAGCGTATCGATGCTTCAGCGTCGATTTAGAATTGGTTATAATCGAGCAGCAAGAATTGTGGATGCAATGGAAGCAAAGGGAATTGTAGGACCTTCGGAAGGATCTAAACCGAGACAAGTACTTATTCCACCAGAAAAGGATGATGATCAGTAATTATGACGAATATTAGAATTGACCATAATTTAAAATTTAAAACAGCCACTTTAGGCTGTTTTTTGCGTTTGCCTTTAGATAAGAAGACATTGGCTTTGGCAAATATTTTAGCTTGTATGCAGAGCAATGCTAGTAAAAGTTTTCCGGGTATAAATATTCAGGCAAGGACTTTTTCTAATCTATATAATGCGAGTTTACAAGTTTTTCCTGAAGTATTTGGAAATCAAATTGTAGTTTTTTACACTATAAATTTTGTTGAGCCTCGTGAAATTCTTGATCCAGACTATAATTATCAAGTAGTAATGGATGCCTTTTTCAAGGTGGTAAAGGAGCCGCTTTTTGATGGTCAGTTATTAGAGCTAGCCAAAAGACAGCTTGAACAGGAAAGAAAACAATACTATGAACTACCTGCAAACTTTGCTTTGAACGGCTTTTTTAATACTTGGTATCGAAATACACCTAATTATCAAGATAGTGTTTTTGGCGATGAGAAGACATTAAAAGATGCTAGCTTAGAAGAAATTAAGTCATTTTTTAATACACTAAAAAATGCGCCTGCCTTTTGTTTGGGACAAGCACAAGATCCTGATAGTTTAACTGATTTAGTTCAAAATCGAATTGATTGGGCCGGTTATTTTGATGATTTTGTTGTGCCAACATTATCTTTAGCGACTACGGAAGATCCAGTAGAAAAAGAAGTACAATTTAAGAGTGAACAAGCGCAGCTTTTAATTGGTTATGGTTATGATCAGTCCTTGCCAGTGTATTTTAAACAATTTGGAGGTCTGTTCTTAGGAGAATATCTTGCTGGGGATGAGTCATCTAAGCTGTTTACTGAGGTCAGAAAAAAATTAGGAGCAGCGTATGCCATTGATGCAACTAATTATGTTAATAATTCACTTTTTTTAATTAGCACAGGAATTTCTAAAGAAAAGATTGCAGTTGCTTCTAAGGCAATTAAAAACGGTGTGAAGGCGGTCCAAGAAGGAAAAGTGGACAAAGATGTTTTTAATAAAGCTAAAGCTGCTTTGAAGCGTAATTATCAAATAAGTGCTGATCGACAGGATTTAATTTTAATTCAAATGCTGGCAAATGCTTTAAGAGGTCGCGACTATACTTTTGTACAACGAATTAATGATGTTGAGCAATTTAAAATAGATAAGTTAATCGACTTTAGTCAAAAATTGTACTTTAATGAAAGCTATTGTTTAAAATGAAAAAATTAGATGTAACTACCAGAGATTATAAGTCTGGATTTCGAGCAAAGGTAATTAGAAGGCCATTATTTGCACAAAAATTTATGGGAATTATTGTGGATTTTGGTGGAAGTGATCCTCAGAAGTTGTGTGGCGGAGCTCATTTTTTGGAACATAAATTATTTGCCAAAAAGAATGGTGATATATCGCAGCAATTTGAAGCAGTTGGTGTTTCTACTAATGCATTTACTACGTATAACGAAACAATGTTTTATGCTAGTTTTACTGAACATTGGCGGCAAGTGTTGCCACTGATTTTTGAATTAGTAGGAACAACGTATTTTACTAAAAGCAACGTTACAAAAGAGGCAAAGATCATTGCTCAAGAGTTAGCGATGTATCAAGACGATCCGAATTGGCAAGTAAATTATGAACTGATGCAGATGATGTTTCCTAAGACAAATTTGGCGGAGGATTTAACTGGAACCAAAGCTAGTTTAAAAAAGATGACGCCAGAAATTTTACAGGAAATTTATGATAATAATTATGTTAGTGGTCGAATGGAATTTGTCGCATGTGGTGGATTTAGCGAAAATCAAACAAGAGAAGTCCTGCGTGAAGTAGGGAAACTTGAGAGTAAATATTTAATTTCTAAAAAAGTTGCTCCTAAAAAATTAACTCTTGTAAGTCCAAAAAAACAGCATAATACCATTATTGATTCTGATCTAGCTACTTCACGCGTTGGTATAGGGATCAGGCTGCCTAACTTTGAAAAAGTTGGTCTAAAAAATAGTACTGCACAAACAATTCTTGAAATGATGCTCCAAGCTAAGTTGGGAGTAACCAGTCCCTGGTTTGAAGAAATGCAAAAGCAGGGAATTTTAAATTCTCCGATGGAGCTTCAAGTTTCTTATACTACTGAAGGAAATTTTGCTACGATTATTGGCGCTTCGAATAAGCCAGATTTATTTTTAGAAAATACCAAAAATCAGCTACTAGAAGTTCCAATATCAAAAGAGGCATTCGTATTCCAAAAGAAAGAGGTCTTGGCACAGACGATTAGAGAATTTGATGATTTAAGTACAGTTGCAATCGAAGAAGCTGAATATGGTTTAGAAAATGAAGACTTTAATACTGCAGCTCACGTAATTCAATCCTTAAGTTTTAATGAATTTTATACAGCAATTGATAATATTTTAGCTAAAAGTGATATATTTATACAATTTTAAAAGGCAAAGAGGAAGCTGATTAAATGAAACGTGCAATAGTTTTTGGTGCAACAGGAGGAATTGGTAAGGCCATTGCAGCCCAGCTTGCTGCAAAAGGCTGGTCTTTATACATTCACTTTAATCATAGCAGTCAAGAAGCTGAAAAAATGGTGGCAGAGTTTATTGATAAATATCCAAGTCAAGAATTCTTTCCTTTAAAGTTAGATTTCTTGGCTGAAGATGAAGTAATTAAAACTACAGTCGCTAGCCTTTTACCATTAAATGCGGCTATTTTCACTCAAGGGATAACTAACTATCAATTCCTTGGTAGTCAAGAATTGACTCAAATAGAAAAAATTATGCAAATTAATTTATTAGTGCCAATAAAGATCACTTCTCTTTTAGAATCACAGCTTTTAAAAAGAAAACATGGACGTATTATCTTCATTGGCTCGGTATATGGCGGCCAAGCAGGTGCGTTAGAAAGCGTATATAGTGCCAGTAAGGGTGGTTTATCTAGCTTTGCACAAGGATATGCACGTGAAGTCGCATCAGCTCATTTGACGGTAAACGTGATTGCTCCTGGGGCAGTTGATACACCAATGAATGCAATTTTTGATGCAGAAACTTTAAATGAAGTAAAAAATGAAATTCCCGCAGGGAGATTAGCTGAACCTAGTGATATAGTTTTTTGGGTAGAAAACTTACTTGATAAACGTTCAGACTATTTGACTGGCCAAACTATTTATGTTGATGGTGGCTGGCTTGTTTAATGGTTGATTAGTTTGGTATACTCATATTTGAATTATTGCAAAAAGTTGAGAGGATATTATGGCAGATATTGGAGATAAATTACGCAGTGCTCGTAAGGCAAAGGGCATGTCAATTGAAGATGTTGAAAAAATAACAAAGATTCAGCGTAGATATCTTACAGCAATCGAAAATAATGATTTTGATCAATTGCCAGGAGATTTTTATGTTAGAGCCTTTATTAGACAATTCGCCGATGTGGTTGGTCTTAATGGTAAAGAACTATTAGCGGACTATAAATCAGAGGTTCCTGAAGCAAAGCCTGAGGAATACGTTGAAAACTCCATCGACAATAAAAGTGAGAAAATTAAAGAAACTACAAATAGTCGTAAAGGAATGTGGCGTAGTTACCTACCTCAGATTGCAACCGTAGTTGGTGTTGTTTTAGTAATTTTGGTAGTTTATATTGTTTATACTCGTTTCTTTACTGGAACTAATCAGCAATCAGCAAATCAAGCTGAGAACGTAACTGTTTCTTCTTCTCGTATTAAATCTTCAAAATCTAAAACTTCATCAAAGAAGAAATCAACTCCAAAGTCTAAGACTTCAGAAGTTAAAATTGCTAGTTTAGGTAATAATAGTTATCGTGTTAGCGGGATGAAAGATGACCGTACTTTAACTTTAGGCACCACTAAGAATGAAGTTTGGGCACAAATTTTAGTTAATGGTTCTTCAGTTTGGCAAGGAACATTAAAGGCAAACGGTAAGCATTCAGTTCAATTACCGCAGAATGTAAATAGTGTTTCTGTGCAAATGGGTAATAGCGTTTCGACTACTTTGACTTTAGCTGGTAAGAAGGTGAATGCCCATAATTCAACGAATCCTGCTTCACCAATGACTGTCAGATTTACTTTTAGTGGACAAAATAGTCAAACTACTAGTACTCAACAAAGTAGCGCAACTACTCAAAGTTCTACTACTACGAATAATGTGAATACGCAGACACAGCAAAATCAACAAGGTACTCAAAACACTCAAAACACTCAAAATACTCAAGGGCAAACGAATACCAATCAAAATAATGGAGGTCAAAGTAACCGTTAATGAATTTACCAAATAAATTAACTATGTTTAGAATTTTTATGATTCCAGTTTTTATGCTAGTTTTAATTTTTAACTGGCCGGCTGGTGGTGCAATTGTTTTAGGTGCACATATTTACTGGTCTCATGTATTAGCTGCAGTGATTTTTGCAGTGGCATCAATAACTGACTTTTTAGATGGTCATATCGCTCGTTCAAGAAATTTGGTAACCAATTTTGGAAAATTTGCTGACCCATTAGCAGACAAGATGCTAACAATGACTGCTTTTGTATTTTTAATTTCTTTAAATCTAGCACCTGCGTGGGTAGTGGCTATTATTGTTTGTCGTGAATTGGCTGTTACTGGCTTACGCTTGATTTTAGCTGAGAATAAAGGCCAAGTTTTAGCTGCCAAAATGCCAGGTAAGATTAAAACAACTACGCAAATGTTGTCCATCATTTTCTTATTGCTTGGTGACGTTTACTGCATCGGTACCATTTTATTGTATATTTGCTTAATCTTTACAATTTACTCAGGTTATGATTACTTTAAGCAAAGTGGCGATGTATTTAAAGGTGAAATTTAAAATGAAAAGAAGCAGAAATGCTTCTTTTTTTTGAAAAAAATAAAGTTAGTTTGCGTAATAAAAATTAGAGAAATATATATATGAACGCTAGTTCGTATTTCTCTTGCTTTTAGGTAGTCAAACCAAGTATAATTATTATAAATGAATAAGGAGGAAGAGATTTGGCTAAAGATGATAAAAAGAAGGCCTTAGACATTGCCTTAAAGAAGATTGAAAAAGACTTTGGAAAAGGCGCAGTTATGCGTATGGGTGAAAAAGTAGACACTCAAATTTCCACTATTCCTTCCGGTTCACTAGCTTTAGATGCTGCTCTTGGAGTTGGTGGTTATCCACGTGGACGAATTATTGAAGTATATGGACCAGAAAGTTCTGGTAAAACTACAGTAGCACTTCATGCTGTTGCAGAAGTTCAAAAGCGTGGCGGAACGGCTGCATACATTGATGCTGAAAATGCTATGGATCCGGCTTATGCTGAGGCATTAGGTGTAGATATTGATTCATTAATTTTATCTCAACCAAATACTGGTGAAGAAGGATTACAAATTGCAGATACTTTGATTGCCAGTGGTGCAATTGATATTTTGGTTGTGGATTCAGTTGCTGCATTAGTACCACGAGCTGAAATTGATGGTGATATGGGAGACTCTCACGTTGGTTTACAGGCGAGATTAATGAGTCAGGCCTTGCGGAAACTTTCTGGAAATATTTCTAAGACGAAGACAATCGCCGTTTTCATTAACCAAATTCGTGAAAAAGTTGGTGTGATGTTTGGAAATCCAGAAACTACTCCTGGTGGTCGCGCTTTAAAGTTCTACTCTACTATTCGATTAGAAGTTCGTCGCGCAGAACAGATCAAGCAAGGATCCGATGTAATTGGTAACCGTGTTAAGCTAAAGGTTGTTAAGAACAAGGTTGCTCCACCATTTAAAGTGGCAGAAGTTGATATCATGTACGGTAAAGGAATTTCTCAAACTGGTGAATTAATTGATATGGCTGCTGACAAGGATATCATTAAGAAGGCTGGTTCATGGTATTCATACGGTGATGATCGAATTGGTCAGGGACGTGAGAATGCTAAGCAGTACCTTGAAGAACATCCAGATGTGTATGATGAAGTAAAAGAAAAAGTGCGTAAAGCATATGGAATTGATGCTAAAGCTATTGAAGAGCGTGAAAACCCCGAAAAAATAAAGCAGGAGAAGGAAGCAGCAGCGGTAAAAGATGATGTTTCCAATGAGAAAAGTAAAAAAAACTAGTAAACAAATACAGTTAAACCTTGGCTTTTAAAAGTCAAGGTTTTTTGTATGATTGACATCACTTCCGGATACTTTTATTATTAATAATGTGTGAAATAATTCTATAAAAAAGGCGATAGTAAAAGATATGATAAATACAATTTTAGTTCCTGTTGCTGTCGCTATTGTTTCTGTCTTAGTTGGAGGTTGTGCGGGTTATAGTCTTCGTAAGAATAAATGGGAGACTCAAGCTCAGAATGCAGCCCATGATGCAAAACACATCTTGGCAGATGCAGAAAGTAAGGCTAAAGCGGTAGAGGCTGATCTTGCTTCTCAAAAAGAAGCGATGAGAAAAGCTGCAGCTGATGCCAAAAAAGAAAAGATCTTGGAAGCACAAGAAGAAATTCATCATTATCGTGAAAGAGTAGATAATGAATTGAATGAGCGGCGACAAGAAGTTTCTAGACAAGAAAATCGCTTACTGCAACGTGAAGATGCTATTGATCATAAAGATAGTTTGCTGGATCAAAAAGATTCACAACTCACACAAAAAGAAAACCAAATTAAAAAATTGCAGGCTCAAGTTTTAGAAAAAGAAAAAAGAGCTGATCAATTAGTGACCGAGCGAGAGCAAAAGCTCTATGAAGTTGCAGAGTTAAGTCAAGAAGATGCTAAAAAGATCGTTTTAGACAAGCTTTCCGACCAACTGGTTAAAGAGAGAGCAGAAATGATTGAAGAAAGTAATCAACTTGCTAAAGCAAAAGCGGATCATTTTGCTCGTAAAGTAATTGTCGATGCAATTCAAAGTAGTGCAGCTGATACAGTTTCGGAAAAGACTGTTTCAGTAGTTAATTTACCAAATGATGATATGAAAGGTCGTATCATTGGCCGTGAAGGTAGAAATATTCGCTCATTTGAGGCTTTAACTGGTGTAGATGTGATTATTGATGATACACCGGATGTAGTAGTCCTAAGTGGTTTTGATCCAATTAGACGTGAAATTGCAAAAAGAGCATTAGAGCGTTTGATTAAGGATGGTCGAATTCACCCAGCACGGATTGAAGAAATGGTTGATCGAGCTCGTAAAGAAGTGAATGATGACATTTACGAAGCTGGAGAGAGTGCTTTAATGGAACTTGGAATTCATAAGATGCATCCAGAATTAGTAAAAATTTTGGGACGCTTAAAGTATCGTACGTCTTATGGACAAAATGTTTTGTCTCATTCTATTGAAGTAGGCAAATTAACTGGTGTGATGGCTGCTGAACTTGGTTTAGACGAAAAAATAGCGGTACGCGCAGGATTATTACACGATATTGGGAAGTCAATTGATCATGAAATTGAAGGTTCCCATGTAGAAATTGGTGTTGAACTTGCACGGAAATATCATGAACCAGATTTGGTTGTGAATGCGATTGCTGCTCACCACGATGATGTTCCTAAATTATCATTTATTGCAGAACTAGTTGTGGCCGCTGATACAATTTCTTCAGCTCGTCCGGGTGCTAGAAGCGAATCTCTAGAGAATTATATTCGTCGTTTAGAGCAACTGGAAACAATAGCTAAAGGACATATTGGCGTAAAACAAGCATATGCAATTCAAGCAGGTCGTGAGATAAGAGTGATGGTCGAACCTGATAAAATTTCAGATGCTCGAACTACTATTCTTGCTCATGATATTAGAAACCAAATTGAACAAGATATGGAATATCCTGGTAACATTAAAGTTACAGTTATTCGAGAAAAACGTGCTGTTGCAATAGCAAAATAAAGACGAATCTTAAGATTCGTCTTTTTTGTTTATTGCTTTATTGTGTTTGGATTGGGGTCTAGGTATAATGAGAAAAAGAAGTTTAAGAAAGTAGATTGTTATGTTTCAGACAATTGTAAAAATATTCTTATTAGTAATTATTACTGCTGCTATAACTCCTTTTATTAGAAAATTAGCTTTCGTATTAGGTGCAGTTGATAATCCAAATGCTCGCCGAATTAATAAAAAGCCAATGCCAACTATTGGCGGCTTAGCGATCTTTGTAGCTTTTAATATTGGAGAGTTTGTTTTGTTAAGGAAAGATTTTCCCACACATGAGCTTTTTTCAGTATTACTAGCATCTAGTGTCATTATTTTGACTGGATTGATTGACGATATTTTAGAACTAAAACCCAGACAAAAAATGTTTGGAATCTTTATAGCATCCCTAGTTGTTTACTTTTTAGCTGGAATTAAAGTTAGAGAATTAAGTTTGCCATTATTAGGTCATCTTCAACTAGGTTGGTGGAGTTTTCCTCTTACTATTTTTTGGATTTTAGCTTTAACTAATGCCGTTAATTTAATCGATGGGCTCGATGGCCTAGCTACAGGAGTTACTTTGATCTCTCTTGTAACGATGGGAATTGTCGGCTTTTTCTTCCTAAAGAGTTGGCAGCACTATGTTCCAATTATGTGTATTATGCTCGCAGCTTGTTTATTAGGATTTTTACCATATAATTTCCATCCTGCTAAGATCTTTTTAGGAGATACAGGTGCACTGTATATTGGCTTTATGATTTCGGTATTTTCTTTAAAGGGACTAAAGAATGTAACTTTTGTATCGTTATTAGTACCAATCCTTATTTTAGGTGTTCCAATTACTGATACAGTATATGCAATGATCCGCAGGAAATTGAATAAAAAGAATATTTCTCAGGCTGATAAGCACCATTTACACCATCAGTTAATGCGAATGGGACTGACACATCGTCAAACGGTTTTAGCCATTTATGGAATTTCACTTATTTTTTCTTTTGTGTCACTTCTTTCATTAGTTTCACCTAGATGGGGGATTTGGTTATTAATTTTGGGCTTGTTGTTTGCAGTTGAACTTTTTGTTGAAACTATTGGATTATTAGGTGAAAAATATAAGCCACTTTTGCATTTTTTGCAACGAACTATTAATAAAATGGAACGTGCAGATCCTGAAGTAAAGGTTAGACGATTAAATAAAAAGAATCCAGATAAAAAAGATTTACGTTGATATTAACGTAAATCTTTTTTTATTGCTCATGAAAATTAAAATCACTAACAGGAATTTCGTTGAATCTTTGATCTAGTTTATTAAATTCTACTTTTCCAGATAATAGATTAATTAAGCTGTCTTCAACTTTTTGAATTTGATCTAAGTCTAAATAAATCTGAATAGTGACATTTGTAGTATATTTTTGGCTGGCGATTGAAATTCGATTTTCTTCTAAGTAATGATTGATTTCATCTATTCGGTTATATGGAATTGAAAATTGAATTAGTTGCTGCATAACGCACTTAACAACGCCAATATTTTGCGCAGCTTCGGTTACTGAATTCGAATAAGCACGAATTAAGCCACCAGCTCCTAGCTTAATGCCGCCAAAATATCGGGTGACAACGGCTGTTACATTCTTTAACTTCATTAGTTGTAGAGCCTTTAGTTCTGGAATTCCAGCTGTTCCTGAAGGTTCACCGTTGTCACTTGCTTTAACTTGGTTATCATTTAATCCAAGAGTATAAGCATAAGTATTGTGTGTAGCATCATGATATTTTTTAGAAACTTGTTCAATAAATTCTTGAGCTTCTTCTACTGTTTCAGTCCGGGCTAAAGAACAAATAAATTTACTTTTCTTAATAATTAGCTCATGCTGCCCAGTTTTACCAATTGTTAAATAATTTAATGGTTTTGATGACAAAAAATCGCCTCCAAATGCGTAATTAACATAGGGTGATATTGATGACCGAATTAAAAGGACGCCAATGGATATCTGATCAGAATAACCATAACATAAACGGCGAAACTACAAAAGTTCCTGCAATGATAAATGGAATTTGTCAGCGATGTAACACCAAAGCAGTATCTAAATTACCAGATGGGCGACGGTATTGCCGAGAGTGTATTGGGCTAGGAAGAATAACAGAAGGGGATGAGTTAGAACGAAACGTTGAGAATGTCAATTATCCTAAAGTACTTATGCCTTTAAGCTGGAGTGGCACGCTAACTGAACAGCAAGAATTGATCTCCAAGGAATTAGTGAATTCTTTTAAAGATAGGCGTAATCATCTGATTCATGCAGTAACTGGGGCTGGTAAGACTGAAATGCTATTTAAGGTAGTAGAAGAAGTTTTAAAAGGCGGTTTTCGAATAGCAATTGCTACTCCAAGAATTGACGTAGTTGATGAATTGTTTCCACGTTTTCAAGCGGCTTTTGAAAAAGTAGAAATTGGCAAATACCATGGACGTGAACATCATGAGATAAGTGATGAACAATTTGTTATTTGTACAACGCACCAACTTTTAAAGTTTTATCATGCGTTTGACTTAATTGTAATTGATGAGGTAGATTCTTTTCCTTTTTATGAAAATAAGATGTTGCATTTTGCGGCAGAAAACGCGGTAAAGGAAGCAGGCTGCACTTTTTTTCTAACAGCAACGCCAGATTCAAAGTTATTAAGGCAAGCGAAAAATAAAACAATAAATTATTCTTTACTTAAGAGGCGATTTCATCAAGGTTTGTTACCAGTCCCCAAAGAAAAATATTTTTTTAAGTCTTTTATTTCAAATAAGGGAAAAGTTCATCCGGTTTTGATTAAACAAATTAAGCAAATTCTTGATATGAAAAAGCCACTTTTAATATTTGTTCCTCGAATTAAAGAATTACCGGCTTATGAAGAATATATAAGCTCGATTTTTAAAGCAAGTAAGATTATTAGTGTGTATGCAGGTGATAAGGATCGACAGGCAAAAGTTGCTAGCTTTCGCAAGCGAGAGATAGATATTTTACTGACGACAACAATTTTAGAACGAGGGGTAACTTTTAAGCATGTTCAAGTAATTGTGCTTGCTGCCGATGATCCAATTTATAATACGCCAAGCTTAGTTCAGATTGCAGGAAGAGTTGGGAGAAGTGCTGATGATCGAGATGGATTAGTTTTGTTTTGTTATCACAAATATACTAAAAGTATCCGAGAAGCAATGAGACAGATTAGGATGATGAATAGATGAGTAAATGTCTACTGTGTAAGTCTAATTTTAAGAGACAAATTAATTACGAAATAATTTTTTCATTTGTTAAATCTAAAGAAAAGTATGCCTGTTCTGATTGTTTACAAAAGTTTGTCAAAAAGAAAGGCATCGTATGTTCAGGCTGCAACAAAGAAATAAATAAAAAAGGATTGTGCTCTGATTGTATTAAATGGCAGCAAAAATACGCAGGCAATATATTAGACAATAAAGCCATATATCAATATAATGAAGCTTTTCATGACTTGATGGTGCAGTATAAACGCTATGGCGACTACGTTTTGAGCTATGTACTAGCTGAATTAGTTAATTCTTTGCCAAAAGCAGATTATTATGTCCCGATTCCTAGTTCTCCCAGCCATTTACGAAAAAGAGGATTTGAAACAATTGCTTCTATTTATCAAAAATTTGTCCCTTTAACAGATTTATTGGTTAAGGCGGAGACTGAAAAAGCCCAAGGTGAAAAAAATAGACAAGAGCGGTTGCTAACTAAGCAGACATTTTCAGCAATTAGAAACAAGAATGTCCGAGGAAAAATTTTGTTGTTAGACGATATTTATACAACGGGACGGACCTTATATCATGCTCGGGATGCGGTATTAGAAGCTTATCCTAATTGTAAAATAAATAGTTTTACAATTAGTAGATAAATGATTAGTAAAACCGCTTACAATTTGCTATACTAGATGTATAAAGAAAAACGTCATAAGACGTTGGAAGGAGAATCTACAATGTTAAAATACAATGTTCGTGGAGAAAATATCGAAGTTACTGATGCCTTAAGAGATTATGTTCAAAAGAGATTGGATAAGCTCGAAAAGTACTTCGAAATTAATTCCGATGTAATTGCTCATATCAATTTAAAAGTTTATCCAGATCACACTGCTAAAGTTGAAGTGACAATTCCGCTTCCATACTTAGTTTTACGTGCTGAAGATACAACTGATGATATGTACAAGAGCATTGATTTCGTTTCTGAAAAATTAGAGCGTCAAATTAGAAAATACAAGACTCGTATTAATAGAAAGAGCCGTGAAAAGGGATTGAAAGACTTCTTCTATGAAGACTTAGAAGAAGAAAAGAAGACACCTAAGGAATTTGATATTGTTCGTAATAAGCACTTAGATTTGAAACCAATGAACGCAGAAGAAGCAGTTTTGCAAATGGATTTATTGGGTCATGACTTCTTTGTTTTTGAAGATGCAGATACTAATGGTACAAGTATTGTATATCGCAGAAATGATGGTCGTTACGGTTTAATTGAAACTAACGAATAATTAAAACAATTTTATTAATTGATAGTCTCTTAAGTAATGAATTAGCTTAAGAGGCTTTTTCTTGCAATAGTAGGTTTCTCATTTTTCCAAATTAATGTTAAAATTACATAGTATTATTTTAGATTTGTGCACAAAATTTAAACTTAAGGACCGATTAAATGGCTAATATTCTTAAAAAAATTTATGACAATGACAGAAGAGAATTAAAAAAATTTGAAAAATTAGCAACTAAGGTAGAATCTTTAGCAGACGAATATGAAAAATTGTCTGATGAACAATTACAAGCAAAAACGCCCGAATTTCGCAAACGTTTAGAAAAGGGCGAGACGTTAGACGATCTTTTGCCAGAAGCTTTTGCGACAGCACGTGAAGGAGCTAAGAGAGTTTTAGGATTATATCCTTTCCGCGTTCAGATCATTGGTGGTATTGCACTTCATTACGGGAATATCGCAGAAATGATGACTGGTGAAGGTAAGACCTTAACAGCTACTCTACCTGTTTATTTAAATGCTTTAACAGGAAAAGGCGTTCATGTTGTAACAGTTAACGAGTACTTATCAAGCCGTGACGAAAGTGAAATGGGTCAACTATATAAGTGGCTTGGCTTGACTGTGGGTTTGAACCTTAATTCTATGTCTGCTGATGAAAAGCGAGACGCTTATAACTGCGACGTTACCTACTCCACTAACTCTGAGTTAGGATTTGATTATTTAAGAGATAACATGGTTGTCTACAAGGATCAAATGGTGCAACGTCCACTTAACTATGCAATTATCGATGAGGTTGACTCAATTTTAATCGATGAAGCTAGAACGCCTTTAATTATTTCTGGACAAGCAGAGCAGGCTAATAGTGAATATATTCGTGCAGACCGCTTTGTTAAGACTTTAACTGAAGATAAAAGTGATGATGATGCGGATGACGATGAAGATCACGGTGATTACAAGATTGATTGGCCAACTAAAACTATTAATTTGACCAACCAAGGAATTAAAAAAGCTTGTGAACATTTCGGCTTAAGGAACTTATATGATATTGATAATCAGGTTTTAGTTCACCACATTGACCAAGCGTTGAGAGCTAACTACATTATGTTGAAAGATATTGACTATGTAGTTCAAAATGGCGAAGTTATGATTGTTGACTCCTTTACTGGACGTGTAATGGAAGGACGTCGCTATTCTGATGGACTTCACCAAGCAATCGAAGCTAAAGAAGGAGTTAAGATTCAAGAAGAATCAAAAACGCAAGCAACCATTACTTACCAGAACTTCTTTAGAATGTACAAAAAACTTGCTGGTATGACTGGTACGGCTAAAACAGAGGAAGAAGAATTCCGTGAAATTTACAACATGGAAGTAATTACTATTCCAACTAACCGACCAATTGCTCGTAAAGATTTGCCTGACATCCTATATCCAACTTTAGATTCTAAATTTGAAGCTGTAGTAAAAGAAATTAAGGAACGTCATGCTAAAGGACAGCCTGTCTTGGTTGGTACTGTGGCAATTGAAAGTTCTGAGCGTTTAAGTAAGATGCTTGATCAAGCTGGTATTCCGCATGCTGTTTTGAATGCCAAGAACCATGCTAAAGAAGCAGAAATTATTATGAATGCTGGTCAAAGAGGAGCAGTAACTATTGCTACTAACATGGCCGGTCGTGGTACAGATATCAAGTTAGGGCCTGGTGTAAAAGAGTTAGGTGGCTTGGCAGTTATTGGTACTGAACGTCATGAATCTCGTCGTATTGATAATCAGCTACGTGGTAGATCTGGTCGTCAAGGAGATCCTGGTGTAACAAGATTTTATCTTTCTCTAGAAGACGATTTGATGAAGCGTTTTGGTGGGGACCGTGTAAAATTATTCCTTGATCGAATCTCTGATAATGATGATGATAAAGTAATTGAATCACGGATGATCACTAAGCAGGTTGAATCAGCTCAAAAACGTGTTGAAGGTAACAACTACGATACTCGTAAGCAGACCTTGCAGTATGATGATGTTATGCGTACTCAACGTGAAATTATCTATGGGGAAAGAATGCAGGTTATTTCTGAAGAAAAATCATTAAAACCTGTGCTGATGCCAATGATTAAACGAACTATCGATCATCAAGTTGATATGTATACGCAAGGCGATAAAAAGGACTGGCGCAACGATCAATTAAGGGACTTTATTTCATCTGCTATTACTGATGAAGAAACTACTAAGAAACTTAATATTAAGCACTTAAGTGCTGAAGAACTTAAAAAGCGTCTTTACAAGATTGCCGAAGATAATTACGCCGAAAAAGAAAAACAACTGGCTGATCCTGAGCAAATGCTAGAATTTGAAAAAGTTGTTATCTTGCGTGTCGTAGATGAACGCTGGACTGATCATATTGATGCGATGGATCAACTACGTCAATCTATTAGTTTGAGAGGATATGGACAACTTAATCCATTAGTTGAATATCAAGAAGCAGGCTATAGAATGTTTGAAGAAATGATCAGTGATATCGAATTTGATGCCACCCGTCTATTCATGAAGGCTCAAATACGACAAAACATTAGTCGATAAAACAAAGGGAGGCAGATAATGTCTCTCTTTTTTGCTATTATTAAAGTAAAAGTGATTTAGATGATGTGAGGAATATAAAAATGGAGATTAGTGAAATTCAAGCAAAACTAAATGAATTAAATCCTAAGTTAGAACATTTTAGGAGGTCTCTTTGACTTTGATTCATTAAACGAGGGGATTGCAATCAATGAGCAGAAAATGGCGGAACCCGGTTTTTGGGATGATCAAGAACAAGCACAAAGTTTAATTAATGAAACTAATCGGATGAAAGAAAAGAGCGAAAATTTCAAGCAACTTGAAGAAAAGTTTGAAGATGCTCAAACAGCCTTAGAATTGCTTAAAACTGATCCAGATCCTGAGTTAAGTGAAGAATTAGCTAAAGAGATGTTTTCATTATCACAAAGTTTTCATGATTATGAATTATCATTATTGTTATCAGATAAATATGACCAACATAATGCTCTGATGGAAATCCATCCTGGTGCAGGTGGCACAGAGGCCATGGATTGGGCTGATATGCTTTTAAGAATGTATCAACGCTATGCAGCTAATCATGATTTGAAATTTGAAATTGAAGATTATGAGCCTGGTGAGGAAGCGGGAGTTAAAAGTGTAAGTGTCAGAATTCAAGGTAAGAATGCTTTTGGCTTACTTAAGTCAGAAAATGGCGTCCACCGGCTAGTCAGAATTTCTCCTTTTGATTCCGCTAAAAGACGCCATACCTCTTTTGCTTCGGTTGAGGTTATACCCGAGATTGATCAGAGCATTGAGGTTGATATTAATCCAGATGATTTAAGAATTGATGTTTATCGTTCAAGCGGTGCAGGTGGTCAGCATATTAACAAGACTTCAAGTGCTGTTAGAATCACTCACTTGCCTACTGGAATTGTTACATCATCACAAGCTCAACGTTCTCAATTACAAAATCGAGAAACTGCAATGAATATGCTGCGTGCTAAATTGTTCCAGCTGGAAGAGGAAAAGAAAAAGAAGCAAACAGAAGAACTCAAAGGCAATCAAAAAGAAATCGGTTTTGGCTCTCAAATTCGTTCATATGTCTTCCATCCCTATAATATGGTGAAAGATCATCGAACTAATTTTGAAACAAGTGACGTGAATGGCGTAATGGATGGAAAATTAGATAATTTTATTTATGCTTATTTACAGTGGCTTTTAAGTCAAAAAAATCCAAACTAAATGTTAAGGAAAAAAGCTTATGGGATTTGTAACTATTTTAATATTAGTATTAGCTGCATTAGTTATTTTAAGTATCTTATTTTCCGTGTTTAAGTTCTTTATTGGACTTTTACCGGCCGCATTAATTGTTGCCTTGATAATTTGGTTGATAGCTAAGTTTTCAGGTAATAAGAAAGATTCAACTGATTCTGGTATTCATAATCCAGTGCAGCCAACTAGCAATAATCAAAAGCGAAAGAAAGCACGAGATGTTTCAGTCAAAGATGTAGAAGATAAAGAGGACAACAAAAATGGTTGAAGCAGTTAAAGTTAGCGAATTAGTAAAAGATGTACCTTCACTTAAGATTATTGAAGGAAAAGAATATTTAAGTCAAAAGTTAATTGATACTTCAGATATTTCGCGACCAGGGTTAGAATTAACAGGATATTTTGACTTTTATCCTAAAAATCGAATTCAACTTTTAGGAAGAACCGAAATTTCTTATAGTGCACGTTTAGACCATGATTTACGCGAGCGGGTTTTTAATAAGATGGCTACTCCTGAGACCCCTTGTTTTATTGTGTCTCGTGGTTTACCAATTCCTTCCGAAATGCTTGAGGCTGCTGAGAAAGAGAATATCCCTGTTTTTTCTAGCAATATGGCTACAACGCATTTATCAAGTGTGATTACTCAGTTTTTAGATGAAAAATTAGCGTCAAGAAAGAGTATTCACGGTGTTTTAGTAGAAATCTACGGAATGGGTGTCTTAATTATTGGAAATTCTGGTGTTGGTAAGTCAGAAACTGCCTTAGACTTAGTTAAAAGAGGACACCGTTTAATTGCGGATGATCGAGTTGATGTTTACCAAAAAGATGATAAGACTGTAGTTGGGGAAGCTCCCAAAATTTTGAAGCACTTAATGGAAATTCGAGGAATTGGAATTATTGATGTGATGAATCTTTTTGGTGCTGGCGCGGTTAAGGATAGTACTGAAATACAATTAATAATTTGCTTGCAAAATTGGGATCCTAAGGCTAACTATGATCGTTTGGGATTCAATGAAAAGACACGTGAGATTTTTGAAGTAGACGTTCCTCAAGTAACGGTTCCTGTTAAAGTTGGACGAAACTTAGCAATTATTATTGAAGTTGCTGCGATGAACTTTAGAGCTAAGAAGATGGGATATGACGCAAGCCAAAAATTTGAACAAAATCTTACTGAATTAATCTCAGATAATTCTAAAAAAGACGAAGGTGAAAGCAAGAAATGAGTTTAGCTTTAAATCCGGTGGCTTTTGATTTGGGACCAATTCAGGTTAAGTGGTATGGCATTTTAATGGCTACTGGTGTTTTGGTTGCCACTTTAATGGCAATTAATGAAGGAAAAAAAAGACAAATTATGCCTGATGACTTCATTGATTTCCTTCTTTGGGCAGTTCCAATTGGTTTTATTGGTGCTCGAATCTATTATGTAGTTTTTGAATGGGGATATTTTTCGCAACATCCTGATCAAATAATTGCTATTTGGAATGGTGGAATTGCTATTTATGGCGGTTTGATAGCTGGCTTAATAGTGTTATTAGTTTTTTGTCATCAAAGAATGCTTCCTCCGTTTTTGATGCTTGATATTATTGCTCCTGGCGTGATGGCTGCTCAAGTAATTGCACGGTGGGGCAATTTTATGAATCAGGAAGCACATGGCGCTAAAACGACCTTATCATTTTTAGAAAGTTTACATTTACCGCACTTCATTATTCAACAAATGTATATTAATGGTTCATATTATCAACCAACTTATTTATATGAATCGGCTTTAAATTTGATTGGTTTAATTTTAATTTTGAGTTTAAGGCATAAAAAACATTTGTTTAAGCGGGGGGAAATCTTTTTAAGTTATGTAATTTGGTATTCTGCTGTCCGATTCTTTGTTGAAGGAATGAGAACGGATAGTTTATATATCGCTAATACGATTCGAGTTTCACAGGCATTAAGCTTGATTTTGTTCTTTGGGGCGATTATTCTTTGGATTTATCGTCGAAAGGTTATAAAGCCGAAGTGGTATTTAGCTGGTAGCGGATTAAAATACCCGTATAATAGAGATTGAAAGAAATATTTTTTATAGAAAGTTTGAGTAAGAAAATGGCAAAAATTGCAGTTTTAGGTAATGGATCATGGGGTTCAGTTCTTGGTTCAATGTTAGCTGATAATGGAAATGATGTAGTGTTATATGGAAATATTGATAGTGTTAATCAGGAAATCAACGAGCACCATACGAACACTCATTATATGAAAAATTGGAAACTTAATCCTAATGTACCAGCTACTGGAGATCTAGAAAAAGCATTAGAAGGTGCAGAGATTGTTTTATTTGTTTTACCAACTAAAGCAGTTCGAATTGTTGCTAAAAATGTACGTAAAGTATTAGATAAAAGTGGGGCAACTCCTTTATTAGTGACTGCAACTAAAGGAATTGAACCAGGAAGCAAAAAATTAATTTCAGATATTTTAACTGAAGAAATTTATCCTAATAATAGTGAAAAAATTGTAGCTATTTCAGGTCCTAGTCATGCTGAAAATGTTGCTCAAAAAGATTTGACTGCAATTGCTTGTGCATCAACTAGCGAAGAAAATGCAAAGAGAATCCAAGAAGTATTTTCAAATAACTATGTTCGTTTTTACACTAATGACGATTTAGTAGGTGTTGAAGTAGGCGGAGCAGTTAAGAATGTTATTGCAATTGCGGCTGGTATCTTGGTTGGGCAAGGATATGGCGATGATGCTAAGGCAGCTTTAATGACTCGTGGTTTAGCAGAAATCACACGTTTAGGAGTAAATTATTTTGGTGCAAAACCAATGACATTCTCAGGCTTGTCTGGTATCGGTGATTTGATCGTTACTTGTACCTCAGTTAACTCTCGTAACTGGCGTGCAGGTAAGCAAATTGGTGAAGGCAAGAGCTTAGATTATGTCTTAGAAAATATGGGACAAGTTGTCGAAGGAGCTACTACTGTTAAAGCTGTTCACGAATTGGCTCAAGAAAAGAAAATTGATATGCCAATTAGTGAAGCAATTTACCGTGTTTTATATGAAAATGCCAATGTTGAAGATGAAATTAAACAAATGATGGGAAGAACTCCAAAGCCAGAAATTCAACTTTAAGCAAAAGGATTGCAATTTTTATTTTCTCATAGTAATATATACTTACAAAAAGTAAGAATAGAGGCGAAAATATGTCTGAGAGAAAAAATTATGATGTAATTGTGATTGGAGCAGGTCCTGGTGGATTAACTGCTGCATTATATGCTGCTCGGGCTAACTTAAAAGTTGTTATTCTTGATCGCGGGATTTATGGCGGTCAGATGAATAATACGGCTGGTATTGATAATTATCCTGGCTTTGTTGATATTCAAGGACCTGAATTGGGTGAAAAGATGTATCAAACTGCTATGAACGCTGGGGCTGAATTTGCTTATGGCGATGTACAAAGTATTGAGCAGGATGGTAATAAAAAGATTGTTAAGACTGATTCAGGTGAATATGAAGCAGGTGCAGTAGTTATTGCAACCGGAGCTGTTCATAAGCATCTTGGCGTTGCAGGAGAAGAAGAATATGCTGGAAAAGGTGTATCTTATTGTGCCGTTTGTGATGCTGCTTTCTTTAGAGACGAAGATGTTGCAGTAATTGGTGGCGGTGACTCAGCTATTCAAGAAGGGCTATATTTGGCTCAATCTGCTAAGTCTGTAACTGTTATTCATCGTCGTGATCAACTTCGTGCCAAGGCCGAATTGCAACAAAAGGCTTTTGAAAACAAGAAAATGAAGTTTATCTGGAATGCTCAAACTGAAGAAATTGTTGGCGATGGCAATAAAGTAACTGCAGTTAAATACAAAGATAAAGAAACTGGTGAAGAAAAAGAAGTTAAAGTAGCTGGTGTGTTTATTTATGTTGGTATTCAACCACAAACTGCTGTTTTTAAAGATCTTGGTATTACAGATGAACAAGGCTGGATTTTGACAGATAACAATATGCGTACTAAAGTTAAGGGTATTTTTGCTTTGGGTGATGTACGTGCTAAGGAACTTCGCCAAATTGCAACTGCAGTTGGTGAGGGAAGTATTGCTGGTCAAGAAGTATATAATTACTACCAAGGCTTGAATGAAAAGTAAATTATCAAATAAAAGCTGTCTATCATTAGTTTGTTGATAGACAGCTTTTTGTGTATGTAAAATTAAAATATATGTTATAAAATATTACCTTTACTTATCTTCGTAGCCCTTTGGATGGCTCTTGTGCCAGTTCCAAGCAGTTGCAATTACATCATCAACATTTTCATGCTTTGGCTTCCAGCCTAAGACTTTACGAGCCTTGCTTGAGTCAGCAACTAAAGAATCAGGATCTCCTCCTCTTCTTGGTCCAATAGTGTAAGGAATGTCAATGCCAGTAACTTTTTTAGCAGCTTCAAGGATTTCTAAGTTTGAGTAGCCTTGAGCAGTACCTAGGTTGAAGACGTCAGACTTGTTAGTTTCCATCACGTGCTTAAGTGCCAAGATGTGAGCGTCAATTAAGTCTTCAACTTGAACGTAGTCGCGGACATTAGTACCGTCTTTAGTGTCATAGTCGTCACCAAAGATAGTAAAGTTGCCATCGCCAGAAATAGCACTCTTTAAGATGTTTGGAATTAAGTGAGTTTCAGGACCATGGTCTTCACCAATTGAACCGTCGCTTGAAGCACCAGCCACATTAAAGTAGCGAAGAGCGATTGACTTAATGCCGTCAGCTTTGTCAGCCCAGTGCATAATCTTTTCCATCATCATCTTGGTTTCGCCATATGGGTTGATTGGATCAAGCGGTGTATCTTCAGTAATTGGTAAAGTCTTTGGAATACCGTAAGTTGCAGCAGAAGATGAGAATACTAGGTATTTAACTTTAGCGTCATCCATTGCTTGCAGAAGAGAAATCATACCTGAAACGTTATTGTCGTAGTACTTAAGTGGTTTCTTAACTGATTCAGGAACTAATGAGTAAGCGGCAAAGTGCATTACAGCATCAATGTTTTCATCACGTAAGATTTTGCTTACTAAATTAGTGTCTTCAATATCGCCTTGGTAAAACTTGGCTTTCTTGTCAACAGCCTTTCTGTGGCCAGTATAGAGAGAATCAAGGACAACGACATCGTTACCTTCTTCAATTAATTTTCTAACAGCGTGAGAACCAATATAACCGGCCCCACCAATAACTAATACTCGCATGGTGTGCTCCTTTACTTAATTATTTATTTGAAATCGATTACATTATAGCACGAAAATCAATAAATGCTTTATTTAATTAGTAAATAATTTAGTAATAGCACAATTATTAAGACTGTGATAAAGTAATTGTGAATAGAGAAAAGTGGTGGAAATATGACAACAATTAAAGAAATCGCTGCTAAATCCGGTTTTTCCCCAGCGACTGTATCGCGTTTATTAAGTAATGATCCACGTCTTTCAGTTACTTCTGAAACAAAAAGTAAAATTTTAAGGGTTGCAAATGAACTAGGATATTTTAAAAAGAACAGCAATAAAGTTAATAACCTAAAACCAGAAATTGCTGTACTCTATCGTGTAAATGGAAATGAGCAACTGCAGGATGAGTATTTTTCTTTCTTGCGTGATGCCATTAGAAAGGTAGCGATAGAGAAAGAGATTAAGCTAACATTATTTACAGAAGTAGATGAATTGATAAAGCAAGCTTCACTTTTTCAGGGCTTTCTTGGAGTAGGTACGGCTGAACTTAACTATAAGGAACTGAAAAGACTGCATAATGTTTTGCCAAGCGGTGTATTTATTGATATCAATCCAGCACCGCAATTATTTGATTCGGTTCAACCTAATCTTGAATTGACTGTACAAGATGCAGTTAAGAAATTAATTGCTCAAGGATATACAAATTTAGGTTATATTGGGGCTGAAAGTTTTACTTTAGACCATCAACCTCAACGTGATATTCGTGAAATTACATTTACAGAGTTCTGTAAAACACAAGGAATAAAAAAGACTGAAGTTTTTGCTAAAGGAATTGTTAGTGTAAAAAATGGTTATCAATTAGCAAAAGAAGTAGTTAAAAAATTAGGTAGAAATTTACCAGATGCCTTTATTATTGCTTCGGATACCTTAAGTGTTGGGGTTTTACAATACTTCAATGAGGTAGGAATTAGGGTTCCAAAAGATACTGCTATTATTAGTATTAATAATAGTGAAGTAGCTAAATACATCTCACCCCCGCTTACTTCATATAATATCGATCAAACTGCTTTGAGCAAGTTAGCCATTTCTGTTTTATTGATGAGAATAACCAACTCAGATTTGCCCAAGGTCCACGTTACGATGAATACTAATTTAATTATAAGAAAGAGCTTTAACTAAGTGTATTGAACTAGTTCAATACACTTTTTATTATGAAAACCAGTAAATATATTTACTAAATTAATAAATAGTTTTATAATCGTTTATGAAAACGATTACAAATAAATAATTGATTTACGAGGTAAAAATTATGAATAAAGATGAATTACTTAAAGATTATCAAGAAATATTTGGTGAAGCAGGAAAGGATGTCTTTTTCTCACCTGGTCGAATTAACGTAATTGGAGAGCATACAGATTACAATGGTGGTCATGTTTTTCCAGCAGCAATTAGTTTAGGTGTTTATGGTGTCTATGGTCCAAGGACTGATAATAAAGTTCGTCTTTATTCAGGTAATGTCGATGGCGATATTGTCGAATTTGATTTAAATGATGATTCAGTAGAAAAAGATGATCGCTTTTGGGCTAATTACTTTAAGGGAATGATCACCTATCTTCGTCAAAGAGAAGATGGAGAAAAGATTAATCATGGCTTTAATCTATATGTTAAAGCTGATTTACCATCAGGATCTGGCTTATCTTCGAGTGCTGCGATTGAAATGTTAATGGGAATGATTTTGAAGGATGAATTTGATTTAGATGTGGATCGTCCTAGCTTAGCAAGACTGGGTCAAAAAACTGAGAATGAATTCGTGGGATTAAACTCAGGAATTATGGACCAATTTGCATGCATTATGGGAAAAAAAGATAGTGCTATTTTTCTTGATTGCAACACAATGAAATACGAATATAAACCACTTAAGTTAAGTGATTATGAAATTATTATTATGTCGACTAACAAAGAGCATACCCTAGCAGACTCTGCTTATAACGATCGTGTTAGCGAATGTCACAACGCTTTAGCAAAATTACAAACTAAACTAGATATTAAAGCTTTAGGTGAACTTGACGATAATACTTTTGATGAATATTCATACTTAATTAATGACGAAACAGAGTTAAAACGTGCTCGCCATGCTGTTAGTGAAAATGGTAGAACTATCAGAGCAACTAAAGCAATGGAAGATAATGATCTAGAAAAGCTAGGGCGTTTAATCAATGCATCTCATATTTCTCTTCATTACGACTATGAAGTAACTGGTAAAGAACTTGATACTTTAGCTGAAGCAGCTTGGAAACAAGATGGTGTATTAGGCGCTAGAATGATTGGTGGCGGTTTTGGCGGTAGCGCAATTGCAATTGTAAAAAAGGATGAAGCTGAAAAATTTAAGCAAAATGTTGGAAAAATTTATCGTGATGCAGTTGGGTACGATGCAAGTTTCTATGATGCGGAAATTGTAGATGGAACAAAAAGAATTTAAGCTTAAGGAGCTACAGAAATGAAAATTATTGAGAAATTTGCAGATGAAGTCATTGCGAGTGGAGCATATAAAGAATTAGATCGTGTATATGTAATTAATAAGATCAAAGCTTTAGTAGGTGATGAAGATCAAGAATATGATGGAAAACAATCTCCAGTAAAACAACTTGTTCAAATAGCCGTTGATCGCAAAATTATTCCTGATGACAATACTTCACGCGAAGTTTTAAATGATAAGTTATATGATTTAAAAACGCCGACGCCTTCAAAAGTAAATGAAATTTTCTGGCAAAAAATGCAAAAATCTGCTAATGCAGCAACTGATTGGTTTTATAAGCTTTGCGTTGATAATAATTATGTAAAAAAAGAAGCTATTGCCAAAAATATTGTCTTTTCAGGAAAGAGCTCTAAGAATCATGAATTAGAAATTACGATTAATCTTTCAAAACCTGAAAAAGATCCTAAGGCGATTGCTGCGGCAGCTCATAGTACCGGTAATAAATATCCTCAATGTGCACTTTGTCTTGAAAATGAAGGCTATGTTGGCGGATATGGAAAGAATGTACGTAGTAATTTGCGAATAATTCGTATAATGATTGGTGGCCGTCCGTGGGGCTTTCAATATTCACCATATGCATATTTTAATGAACATTGTATTTTCTTAGATCAAAAGCATATTCCGATGATCATTAATCAGCAGACTTTAATTAATTTAGTAGATATTGAGAAACAACTACCAGAATATTTTGTTGGTTCAAATGCTGATTTGCCAATTGTTGGTGGCTCGATGCTTGCTCATGAGCATTATCAAGGTGGTCGTCACGTCTTTCCAATGATGAAGGCGAAAATAAAAAAAGTGATTAATTTTGATCAATACCCAGAAGTTAAAGCTGGAGTAGTTGATTGGCCTATGAGTGATTTACGCTTAATTAGTAAAAATTCCTTAGATTTAATTGATTTGGGCAGTAAAATTATTGATTTTTGGGATCACTATAGTGACCAAGATCGTCAAATTAAAGCCTTTGATGGTGAAACTAGACACCATACGGTTACTCCAATTATGCATCGTGAAGGAGAAGATTTCGTTTTAGATTTAGTTCTTCGTGATAACAATACTAGTGCTAAATATCCATTAGGAATTTTTCATCCACATGCTGAGCTTTGGCACATTAAAAAAGAAAATATTGGCTTAATCGAAGTTATGGGAAGAGCCATTCTCCCAGGAAGACTTAAGAAAGAACTAGAAGAAGTTAAAAAATATTTACTTAATGAAGATAATGAAATAGCTGATAGCCATCTTGATTGGGCCAAGAAAATCAAAGCAGAGCATCAGATTACTAGAGAGAATGTAGATAGTATTTTGCAACAGGCTCTAGTCGAAGTGTTTGATCAAGTTCTTGAATGTGCTGGTGTCTTTAAAAATAATAAAGATGGAGAAGCTGGTTGGCAAAAATTTACCAAGGCTTTAGTAAGCGAGGTAGATAAATAAAATGAAAACAAGTTTTGTAAAATATGGTGTAAAAGATGGGCAAGATCTATGCGAGATTAGCCTTGAAAATGATCATGGGATGCAAGTTAAGCTTCTTAATTACGGAGCAACTTTAGAAAAAGTTCTACTCAATAGTGAAAATATGATCTTGTCATTAAACAGTCCGGAAGACTATTCAAAAGAGAGAAATTTTCTAGGTGGAACAGTTGGTCGAATTTGTGGTCGTGTTCGCTTAGGACAATGGAAACATGGAAATCATATTTTTCAACTACCTAAAAATGATGGAGAAAATCATATTCATGGTGGTATTGGTACTGACATGAAAGTTTGGAATTTTAAATTAAAAAATTCCAATCAAGAATCTCAAGCTGATCTTTTCCTTTTTGATTCAGATGGTGATAATGGCTATCCTGGCAATATGAAATTACATGTAACTTACAAGCTAGATAATGAAAATAATGTGTCATATAAGCTTGAAGCGGTTAGTGATCAATTAACTATTTTTAATCCAGCAAACCATACTTATTTTAATTTAGGTGAACGAGCAACTGATTTACAATTACAACTTGCAGCCGATTACTATTTACCAGTTGGTAAAGATGGACTACCAAATCAAGGAATGCAAAGCGTAGAAAATACAGTTTTTGATTTTCGAAAAGGTAAGAGAATAGCTGAAACATTAAACAGTGATAATAGTCAAATTAAGTTACGCAATGGCTTAGATCATCCCTTTATCTTAAATGGGATGCAACCAGCAGCAGTTTTAACATCTGATAAACATAAAATGGTTATGACAACTAATGCTCCTGCAATTGTTACCTATACAGCTAACCACTTTAATCATACTGGTATTGCAAACAATATTGGTCAATATGACGGAATTACTTTAGAAGCACAATGCCCACCAGCAGAAGGGATAAACTTAGGTGAAATCACTTTACTTCCTTATGAAAAGTTTGAGCGAAAGATTAACTGGAACTTTAGTTAATTAAGAGTTTTTTCAAATATCGAATAGAAAAGAAGACGTTAAATCTTTTGCGAGCAGAATAATTAAATTGTTAATTATGATAGCAATTTCATTATAACTTGCGTTAAAATAGCAGATGAAACCATAAAATTTACGTAAAGAGGAAATTATGAACGCAAAAGAAATTTATAGTCAATGGACTAATGCAAATAATTTACCTGATTATTTAAAAGATCAATTAAACAAATTAGGTAAAGATGAAAAGTGGATTGAAGATGCTTTCGGACAAGATATTAATTTTGGTACTGCTGGAATGAGAGGACGGCTTGAACCAGGTACTAACAGAATTAACTTGTTTACTGTGGGAAGAGTAACCGAAGGACTTGCAAGATTAATTGATGAAAATGGTGAAGAAGCTAAAAAACGTGGTGTCGCAATTTCTTTTGATTCACGTTATCACTCAAGAGAATTTGCTGAGCATGCTGCTCGTATTTTAGGTGCACATGGAATTCATGTTTATTTATTTGATGATTTAAGACCAACTCCTGAATTGTCATTTGCTGTTCGTCATTTAAATACTTTTGCTGGAATTAATATCACTGCTTCCCATAATGCTAAGCAATATAATGGCTACAAGGTATATGGTGAAGATGGTGCTCAAATGGCTCCAGAAAATGCAAATCGCTTGTTTGCTTACGCTCAAAAAGTTGATGATATTTTTGGCGTTAAAGCTGCTCCAGTAGAAGAATTGCGTGCTAAGGGTACATTACAATTAATTGGTGAAGATGTGGATGAAGCTTACTTAGCTCATTTGAAGGATGTTACTGTTGATCCTGAAATGGTTAAAGCTAACGCTAATAAGCTAAAGATTATTTATACTCCATTGCATGGTACTGGTAAAATGCTCTACGATCGCGCATTCAGACAAGGCGGTTTTGACAATGTCATTCCAGTTCCAAGTCAATCAATTATTGATCCTGAATTTCCTACAACTATTAAGCCAAATCCCGAATACCGTGATGTGTTTGAACCAGGCTTTAAGTTAGCTAATGAAGTAGATGCAAATGTTATTATTGCAACCGACCCAGATGCCGATAGAATGGGTGCTGCTGTTAGAAAATCAGATGGTGACTTCCAAGTTCTAACTGGTAATCAAATTGCTACTTTAATGGCATACTACTTATTAATTCACATGAAAGAAAACGGAACTTTATCATCTGATTATGAATTAGTAACCTCAGTAGTTTCTAGTGCACTTCCATTTAAGATTGCTGATGATTTTGGTATTAAGACCAAGCATGTGTTAACTGGCTTTAAGTACATTGGTGAAGAAGTTGACCGCATGAACAAAGAAAATGACGGTAAATTCTTAATGGGCTTTGAAGAAAGTTACGGCTACTTATTTAAACCATTTGCTAGAGATAAGGATGCTATGCAAGGTGCATTGATGTTTGCAGAAGTAGCAAGTTACTATGCATCTAAAGGCATGACTGTTTTTGATGGTTTGCAAGAAATTTGGCAAAAGTATGGTGTGGCTTACGAAATTACCAAGGCTATTGAAATGCCAGGTATTGGTGGTCAAAAGAAAATGGCTGAATTAATGAGTAAATTACGTAAAGAGCACTTAACTGAAATTAATGGTGCCAAAGTTGTAAAAATCCAAGACTTTGAAACTCAAGAAACCATTGAAGGAAACAAAAAGACTCCATTAACTGGCTTCCCTAAATCTAATGTTTTGAAGTACTTCTTAGATGATGAAACTTGGGTTGCTCTTCGTCCATCTGGAACAGAGCCTGTAATTAAGGCTTATGTTGGTGTAAACAAGAAGGATATTGAAACTGCGGAAAAGGCAGCTGAAGAATATCAAGATGCATTAGCAAATTTATTAAAGTAATGCAAAAATAGTGCGAAAATACGTTCGCTGTAGTAAAATGAATACGTTAATAGAAGTTGGGCTATTTTAGTCCAACTTTTTTTGCGGAGGATCGAAAATGATTAGACGACAAAAAAACAAAAAATTTGAACTTGTTTCTAAATTTCAACCAGCAGGTGATCAAGAGCAAGCAATTAAAAAGTTGACTGATGGTTTTGAAAACGGTGAAAAGGCCCAAATTTTAGAGGGTGCTACTGGGACAGGTAAGACTTTTACTATGGCGAATGTAATTGCTAAATTAAATAAACCTACTTTAGTAATCTCGCATAATAAAACTCTTGTTGGTCAGCTTTATGGTGAATTCAAAGAGTTTTTCCCTAAAAATGCCGTTGATTATTTTGTATCTTACTATGATTATTATCAGCCTGAAGCTTATGTGCCACAGTCGGACACATATATTGAAAAGGATTCATCAATTAATGATGAAATTGACCAGTTGCGTCATAAAACTACCAGTGATTTAATGTCAAGAAATGATGTAATTGTCGTTGCTTCAGTTTCATGTATTTATGGTTTAGGTGATCCAAGAGAGTATGCAGCAAGTGTAGTATCTATCTCTGAAGGCCAAGAAATTAGCCGTGATGTATTACTACGGGACTTGGTGAATATTCAATATGATCGTAATGATATTGATTTTCAACGTGGTCGTTTTAGAGTCCGCGGTGACGTGGTAGAGATCTTTCCTGCTGGTTATTCTGATCATGCATTTAGAGTTGAATTTTTTGGTGATGAAATTGATCGGATTGTTGAAGTAGATTCTTTGACTGGTGAGGTAATTGGTGAACGCGAACAAGTTTCTATTTTCCCGGCAACACACTTTGTTACTAATGAACAAATTATGCAAAGAGCTTTGGCTTCAATTAAAGATGAAATGAATATTCAAGTTAAAAAATTCGAGGGAGAAGGTAAGCTTTTAGAAGCTCAACGAATTAAGCAAAGAACTACCTATGATATGGAAATGATGAGTGAAGTTGGCTACACTAACGGAATTGAAAATTATTCTAGGCACATGGAAGGACGTAAAGCTGGTCAGCCTCCGCATACTTTACTTGATTTCTTTCCTGATGATTTTCTAATTTTAATTGATGAATCGCATGCTACAATGCCAGAATTAAAGGCGATGTATAACGGAGACAGAGCTCGTAAGCAAACTTTGATTGATTATGGTTTTAGATTACCTTCAGCTCTGGATAACCGACCACTAAAATTAGAAGAGTTTGAAAAGCATGTAAACCAAATTATGTATGTTTCAGCAACTCCTGGAGACTATGAGTTAAATCAGACTGATCATAAAGTTGAACAAATTATTCGTCCTACTGGACTGCTTGATCCAGAAATTGAAGTTAGACCAATTAAGGGACAAATTGACGATTTAGTTGGTGAGATTAATAAACGAATTGATCGTGATGAACGTGTTTTTGTTACGACTTTAACTAAAAAGATGGCAGAAGACTTAACTGATTATTTGAAAGACCTGGGGATCAAAGTTCGCTATTTACACTCAGATATCAAGACATTAGAACGTTTAGAGATTATTAGAGACTTAAGGCTTGGTAAATTTGATGTTTTAATCGGAATTAATCTTTTGCGAGAAGGAATCGATGTACCGGAAGTGTCATTAGTTGCAATTCTAGATGCAGATAAGGAAGGATTTTTACGTTCAACTAGACCTTTAGTTCAAACGATAGGACGTGCTGCTAGAAACTCAAATGGTAAGGTAATTATGTATGCAGACTCAATTACGGATTCGATGCGAGAAGCAATTGATGCTACAGAAAGAAGACGTAGTTTGCAGATGAAGTTTAACAAAGAACACGGCATTACACCTAAAACTATTGTTAAACCTATCAGGGATGTTATTTCAATTACTAAAGATAGTGATGAGAAGGAAAATAAAGAAAGTTTTGCTGATCTAAACTTTGATGAATTGACTAAGAAACAAAAGCAAACCATGATTAAAACTTTGACTGCTCAAATGCAAGAAGCTGCAAAGAAACTAGATTTTGAAGAAGCAGCTAACTTACGTGATGCAATTATGGATTTACAAAAGCAAGTACATGAAAAGAAAAAGTAGAGGAGGAAAGCTAAATGGCAAATGATAAAATTGTAATTCATGGAGCGCGTGAACATAATTTAAAAGATATAAGTTTATCGATTCCAAAAGATAAATTAGTAGTTATTACCGGCTTATCAGGCTCAGGAAAAAGTTCATTAGCTTTCGATACTTTATATGCTGAAGGTAGAAGAAGATATGTTGAGTCACTATCAAGTTATGCTAGACAATTTTTAGGCCAAATGGATAAGGCTGATGTTGATTCAATTGATGGCTTAAATCCCGCAATTTCCATTGATCAAAAGACGACGTCTCATAATCCGCGTTCAACAGTTGGAACTGTAACAGAAATTAATGACTATTTGCGTTTATTGTGGGCACGCGTTGGTCATCCAATTTGTCCAAATGATGGAACTTTGATTGAGAGACAAAGCGTGGATCAGATGGTAGATCGCGTAATGGATTTACCTGAAAGAAGCAGAATTCAGATTTTAGCTCCAATTATTCGCGCTAAAAGAGGAGAACATAAGGAAGTATTTAAACGAATCCAGCGTGCGGGTTATGTACGGGTAATTGTAGACGGTGAAATGCATGAAATCACTGATGATTTTGACCTAGACAAAAATAAACGGCACAGTATTGATATTGTTGTTGACCGCTTAATTGTTAAAGAAAATATTCGAAGTCGTTTATTTGATTCTGTTGAAGCTGCTCTTCGTTTGGCAGATGGCTACATGGATGTTGATGTGATTAAGGGTGAACGTATTAACTTTTCTGAATACTATGCCTGTCCAATATGTGGCTTTACGGTCGGCGAAATGGAGCCTCGTTTATTTTCATTTAACGCGCCTTTTGGAGCTTGTCCTGATTGTGATGGATTGGGGATGAAATTATCAGTTGATGAAGATTTAGTTATTCCTGATAAGGATAAAACTTTAGCAGAGGGAGCTTTAGTGCCATGGTCTAATTCAAAATACTATACTGCCATGCTTGAGCAAGCATGTATGGCTTTAAAAATACCTGTGGACAAGCCATATAAAAAATTAACTAAAAAGCAAAAAGATCTAATTTTAAATGGATCTAAAGGGAAAAAAATCAAATTTCATCTTGAAGGTGACTTTGGTGTAAATGATACTGTTCAAGAATTTGAAGGAATTTTAAATAATATCAATCGTCGTTATCATCATCCAATGTCAAAATTTATGCGTGATGCAATGGGTAAGTATATGACTGAACTTACTTGTTCAACTTGTCACGGTAAGCGATTAAATGAAAAGGCATTAGCAGTAAAAGTAAATGGCAAAGATATTGCTGAAGCTTCTGATCTGTCAATTTCTAAGTCATTGAACTTTTTTAATTCAGTAAAATTAAGTGAACAAGAAAAGATGATTGCTAAACCAATTTTGAAAGAGGTACGTGATAGATTAACTTTCTTAAAGAATGTTGGTTTAGACTATCTGACTTTATCTCGTTCTGCTGGAACTTTATCCGGTGGAGAAGCACAAAGAATTAGACTAGCAACCCAAATTGGCTCTAATTTATCTGGCGTTATGTATATTTTGGATGAGCCATCAATTGGTCTTCATCAGCGAGATAATGATCGACTTATTTCTTCGCTGAAAAAGATGCGGGATCTTGGTAATTCTTTAATTGTAGTCGAACATGACGATGAAACGATGAAACAGGCCGATTACTTAGTTGATATGGGACCAGGAGCAGGTGTATATGGCGGAAAAGTAATGGCTGCTGGTACACCAGAAGAAGTGATGAAGAATCCTAAATCTTTAACTGGACAATATTTATCAGGTAAAAAGATCGTTCCTGTACCGTTAGAGAGAAGAAAGGGTAATGGTAAAAAAATTACTGTTACTGGTGCTGCTGAAAATAACTTGAAGGATATTTCAGTAGATTTCCCTCTAGGGAAATTTGTTGTAGTAACCGGCGTTTCAGGTTCTGGAAAATCAACTCTTGTAAACTTGATTCTGAAGCGTGCTTTAGCACAAAAATTAAATAATAATTCAGCTAAACCAGGAAAGTATAAGTCAATTAAGGGATATAAAAACATCGAAAAAATTATCGATATTGATCAAAGCCCTATTGGGCGGACACCACGTAGTAATCCTGCAACTTATACTAGTGTATTTGATGATATTCGAGCTTTATTTGCACAAACTAATGAAGCAAAAATGCGTGGATATACTAAAGCGAGATTTTCTTTTAATGTTAAGGGCGGTAGATGCGAAGCTTGTCATGGTGATGGAATTATTAAAATCGAAATGAATTTCTTACCTGATGTTTATGTACCTTGTGAAGTTTGTCATGGGACAAGATACAATTCAGAAACTCTTGAAGTAACTTACCGTGAAAAAAATATCTCGCAAGTTTTGAATATGACAATTAATGAAGCTTGCAAATTTTTTGAAAATATTCCTAAAATTCATCGTAAGCTACAAACAATCGTTGATGTTGGTTTGGGTTATGTAAAACTTGGGCAGTCAGCCACAACTTTATCTGGTGGGGAAGCACAGAGAATGAAATTAGCTTCTGAATTACAGAAGCTTTCCACGGGTAATAATTTCTACATTTTAGATGAACCAACAACGGGTTTACATACTGATGACATTAAGCGGTTATTAGAAGTATTGCAGCGCTTAGTCGATGAGGGAAATACTGTTTTAATTATTGAACATAACTTAGATGTTATTAAAAACGCTGATTGGTTGATTGATTTAGGCCCTGAAGGTGGAGATGGCGGTGGTCAAGTTGTGGCTACTGGTACTCCAGAAGAAGTTGCTGAAGTTAAAGAAAGTTATACGGGACAATACTTAAAACCAGTTCTCAAGCGAGATATTAAGTTAACTAAAAAGTTAATGAATAGCAAAGATGAGCAGGAATAAAGTTAATGGTGTTTTAGTAAATTAAGTGTAGAATATTATCTAGGAGGATATAAAAATGAACGATATTTATAATTCTAGACACCAAGGCTTTGATTGGGGTTCATTTATAGCAGGAATTTTGTTTGTTGTTGCATCATTCTTACTATTACGTTACCCTGGTCGTGGTTTAAGCGCATTTGTATTTGTATTTGGTATTTTGTCAATTTTACAAGGAATTATTTGGATTTCCGCATATGTAAAATTCCATAATATTTTTGATTTAAGCTGGGTTACGTTAATTTCAGCAATTGTCGATATTGTAATCGGAGTTTTATTCTTATGTTCACGTGAAATTGGTGGATTAACCTTAGCTATTTTATTTGCTATTTGGTTCTTAGCCGACTCAATTATCGGTATTATCTTTTCATGGCACTTGCGCGAATATTCAACTGGCTATTTTGTTCTCTGCTTAATTTTGAATATTGTTAGTTTGATTATTGCTTTTGCTTTGCTATTTAATCCAGTGCTTGCTGCTATTACTTTGGTTTATTTGGTAGCATTTTGGTTAATGGTATTTGGAATCAATGAAATTTTTGTTTCATGGATGCACAGATAAAATAAAAAGTCGTTTTTAAAGTAGTTGATTGTGATAACTACTTGTGACAACGACTTTTTATTTTATTCAAAAAATGAAACACCCGGTATGTTATAATAGCGATTAAGGAGGGATAGCTATGGCTGAACAAAAGAAACAATTATTGATTGTTACTGGTATGAGTGGCGCAGGTAAAACTGTGGCAATCAAAGCTTTAGAAGATATGGGATATTTTGTGGTAGATAATTTACCACCAGAATTATTGGGAAGTTTCTGGGAATTAATTAACAATTCATCAGATTTTAGTAAGGCAGCAGTAGTTGTTGACTTGAGAGTAAAAAGCTTCTACAAAGATTTGGTTGACGAAATTAAATCTTTAGAAGATAGTCAAAATGTTCAGTCGACTGTCTTGTTTTTAGATGCTTCAGATGATGTATTAGTATCTCGGTATAAGGAAACAAGACGTTTGCCACCATTAGCTCATACAGGACGCTTATTGGATGGAATTCAAGAAGAAAGAGCTATTTTATCAAGAACTAAAAATATATCAAATATAATTATTGATACCTCCCGTTTAACTACTAAGGAATTAAAAGCTAAATTAGTAGATAAGTTTGGAGATAATCAAACTCGGACTTTTTCAATTGAAGTAATGAGTTTCGGCTTTAAGTATGGTATTCCAATTGATGCTGATATTGTAATGGATGTGAGATTTTTACCGAATCCATTCTATATTCCTCAACTTAAACCATTTACTGGCTTAGATCGTCGAGTTTTTGATTATGTAATGAGCAAGAAAGAAACTAAAAAGTTTTATGCTAAGTTTTTAGACATGTTAGAGACGGCTATTCCCGGATATATTGCGGAAGGAAAAGAAAAATTAACTATTGCAATTGGATGTACTGGTGGTCAACACCGGAGCGTTTCAATCGCTCGCCAATTAGCAGTTGATTTGGCTAAGAAATATCCTGTTGATATTTCTCATCGAGAAATTAGTCGTTATATTGGACAATAAAGGAGATTGTTGGGAGATGGCGTACGGAGAAAATAAAATTGTACGTGTCATTCGCGGACGTCGCCCTAAAATTGTTGTTATTGGTGGTGGAACAGGGTTACCTGTTATTTTGAATGCTTTAAAGGAACAAAATGCCGATATAACAGCTATTGTAACTGTGGCAGACGATGGTGGATCATCAGGTGCAATTAGAGATTATATTAATGTGGTGCCGCCAGGCGATATTAGAAATGTGCTAGTTTCTTTATCCGACTTACCACAGGAAGAAAAAGATATTTTTCAATACCGTTTTAATTCATCTGACTCATTTTTTGCAGGTCATGCAATTGGAAATTTAATTATTGCCGCTTTAGATGAAATGCAAGGGAATATTTTTGATGCTGTTCAATCGTTATCAAGAATGATGCGAATTGATGGGCGAATTTTCCCTGCTTCAAACGAACCCTTAACTTTAAATGCAGAATTTATTGATGGGACAACTGAAGCTGGTGAAACAGAAATTACTTCAAAGGATAAGCGCATTAAACGAGTATGGGTAACTGATACTGATTCTGACGATGAGCCAAAGGCAGTTTTACCTGTTTTAGCTGCAATTATGCAAGCAGACGCAGTGGTTTTAGGACCAGGTAGTTTATTTACCTCAATTTTACCTAATTTGATGATTTCTAATTTAGGTGATGCTGTGAGACAAACTAAGGCTGAAGTTATTTATATCTGTAATATCATGACGCAGCAAGGTGAAACAGATCATTTCACAGCAGCGGAACATGTTCAAGTTATTAATGATCATTTAGGTGGTCATTATATTAATACTGCCTTAGTTAACGGAGCTAAAATTGATATGAGTAAGTTTAATCCGGCAGATTATGATGCTTATCTTGAACCGGTAAGAAATGATTTTGCTGGGTTACGGGCTCAAGATTGCCGCGTAATTACGGCTGACTTTATTGATCAGCATAGTGGATTAGTTTTTCATGATGGTAAAAAAGTAGCCGATGAAATTTTAAATTTGGCTTTTGAAGCATATTGCCGAAGAAAAAAGGAACAGGATTAGTTAATGGTTTCATACGCAAGTGATGTAAAAAAAGAACTTACTAGTCTGCCAGTTCATCCAGAACATGCTAAGGCAGAATTAGCAGCTTTTTTGCGAATGAACGGAGTACTTAGTCTTCATGACCATCAATTTAGTCTAGATATCACAACTGAAAATCCAGCCATTGCTAGAAGAATATTTTCTTTAATTAAAACAGCCTATGGAATCGAGCCGCTGCTAATTGTTTCTAAGAAAATGAAGTTAAAGAAAAATTATCAATATTTAGTTAGGCTTCAAAAACAAGTTCATGAAATTTTAAGTGATCTAGAGATATTTGACAGTGATAATGGCTTGATTACCGGAATTCCTGAGAAGATTATGACATCGGAACAAAGGGCAATGTCATACTTAAGAGGAGCTTTTTTAGCAGCTGGAAGTGTGAATAATCCTGAAACGAGTCGATATCATTTAGAGATCTATTCTCTTTATGAAAATCATAATAATGATTTACTGGAATTAATGAATAGTTTCTTTTATTTAAATGCAAAAGCTACAAAAAGACGTAATGGATATATTGTATATTTAAAAGAAGCTGAAAAAATTGGTGATTTTCTACATATTGTAGGTGCCGTCAATGCAATGTTAGCATTTGAAGACTTAAGAATTATGCGGGATATGCGTAATTCGGTGAATCGGTTAGTAAATTGCGATACAGCAAATTTGAAGAAAACCGCGAATGCAGCAGCTAAGCAGGTTGAGGATATTCAATTAATTGAAGAAAAAGTGGGGTTAGAAAATTTGCCAGAAAAATTGGCAATCCTAGCACACTTTAGATTAATGCATCCTGAACTTTCACTCAAAGAAGTTGCAGCTCAGGTTCCAGATGGCCCAATTTCAAAGTCAGGAGTTAACCACCGTTTTCAAAAAATTCGTGAAATGGCGCAACAGTTAAAAGAAGAAAATTAGTCAAAAAAAATAGAGCTCACATCTATCGTGAGCTCTATTTTTTGTTAAATTAAACTAGTCTTTCTTTTGGTTAACCAAAATTTCATCAATTAGACCATAGTCTTTAGCTTCTTCTGCAGATAAGTAATTATCGCGTTCAGTATCTTTAAGGATCTTATCAAGAGGTTGCCCAGTAGTTTCATGTAATATTTGGTTAAGCTTCTTACGACTCTTCAAGATTTCATTAGCTGCAATTTGAATGTCGGTTTGTTGACCTTGTGCACCACCTAAAGGCTGGTGAATAAGAACTGTTGAATTTGGTAATGCAAAACGTTTACCCTTAGTTCCGCTAGTCAAAAGAATTGAAGCCATTGAAGCAGCCATACCAATTGCAATTGTAGATACATCTGACTTAATAAAGTTCATTGTATCCATAATTGCGAGACCAGAAGTAATAACACCGCCTGGAGAGTTAATGTATAGAGAAATATCTTTAGTATTGTCTTGTGCATCTAAGAATAAAAGTTGAGCGATGATTGAGTTGGCCATTTGGTCGTTAATTTCACCGCTAAGCATAATAATTCTATCTTTTAATAATCTTGAGTAAATGTCGTAAGCACGTTCACCACGTGCAGTTTGTTCAATAACTGTAGGTACGAGCATTAATTTTACCTCCTAAACAAAATTAGCACTCTAATAAGTACAGTGCTAATTAAATCACTTACTTTTAATCATGTCAACTAATCAAACTTAATTTTATGTAGAAAAAATGAACGATATAGCAAGCATATCGTTCATTTAAAGTTACTTCATTAATGGGTTAGTTCCATCTTCTCTTTTTTTGATTGCTGGCAAAATTAAGCCTAAAACAATCAAGATAATTGGAGTAATGATGTTAAGAAATAGGGTAAATGGATCTGGTGAGTAGATTCCTAAAATACAACATGCTGCTGTAACAATAAAACACCATATCCCAGCTGTATAAGCTAATCCTTGATTCTTTGTCATTTGGTAAGAAGTATCAAACTTCTTTTGTTGCTTTCTAAGTGCAATATATGCTGCGAATACCCATAAGTAACGCATTGGCATTGTAGTTGAATTTAATTTAACTAATTGAGCCATAACTGCCTGTGCATCAGGTAATAAAGCTTGTGCTGCAATTAAACCACCTGAAAGAATTACAACCATCCAGATACCGTTAATGTAGGCACCATGTTTATTTATCTTAAGAAGCTTCTTAGGAATAAAGTTTTTAGCTTCTTTACTACCTAGTAGCATTCTTAAAGGAGCATCAATACTAATAACTAAAGTAGAGAATTGGCCAATAACGTTACACCATGAATAAATATACATAAATAAACCACCAACATGGTAATACTCGCCTAAACGTTGAAAGGCCATGTAAGCACCATTTGAAATATATTCGTTTAGATTGTTGTTAACAACTTTAGGATCAAACATTAAAGCCATAGCAAAAGTTCCTAAAATTGCAGAAACCATGACCATAATTGCTAAAGCCATCATTGCTTTAGGAAAGTTTTTGGTTGGATTTTTAACTTTGTTTACATAAGGAGATATCTTTTCACATCCACCGACAGCAAAAACTAAAATTGAAAGAGATGTTAAATATTTAAGGTTGAATGTGGGCATTAAACTCTTCCAATTAAAATTGATTGAGTAATAACCAGCATGGGGGTTAATTGCTGGTGCAGCAAACATCATAATAATAAATAAAATTGACATGATGAACATTGATGATCCAGCGATAGTGGCTAAACTTTTAAGTACTGGGATACCTTTAGTAGTAACCCAGCAGAAAAAGAGGAAGACCACTAAAGTGGCAAATTGAGTCCAAGCAGTTGGAAGACCATCATACCATTTAGTGTTGCCGAAGATTCCCCAAGCCATGGCTCTTAAGCCACCAGTACCTTTACTTGAAATATATACTACGTGGCATGCCCAATATGTCCACCCAGCGTAATAGGCCCACTTTGCACCCATAGTAGCATTAACCCATGAGGAAACACCACCATTAGCATTTTTAAAAGTTGCACCTAGTTCTCCAACCATTAATGCATAGGGAACAAAATATAACAGGAACATTAATATCCAGCTGAATATAACTTTGGTACCGTCAAAGTAAACATAACCGTTAACAACGTTACCGAAGCCCCAGACAGTTGAAAATGCCATCATCGCTAGCGTTGGCCAGAGCATTTTTTTGGCATTAGACTTTTTTTCTTCTTCGATCATAAAATAACCTTTCTGTCTATGTACATAATTAACATCAAATTTAATTATAACGAAAATGCTTACAGATGATAGATTTTTTCTAAATAAAGTGACAAAATACAAAAAAAGACAGCCAGATTGACTGACTGTCTCGTACTATGCGCCCCCTGAGAGTCGAACTCAGATTTTAAGAACCGGAATCTTACGTGCGATCCATTACACTAAGGGCACGACAAACTAAAATAAGTATATCAAAAAAAGAAGAAAGTACAAATTAATTATTCTGAAGGATATATCTTGAATTTAAAAAAAGATATTGCTATACTAAAAAATGTCGAGAGAGAAATGTGAATCTGAAGTTAATCAATTCGCGTCTCTCTAATATTTTTAAGCTTTTTGGGTCGCTGACCGTCATATGGCGGTATCAATTTTGACCCAATAGAGGGAGCGAGCAATGGACTCGGATTTAACCTTGTTGCAAAGCTTAGTTCCTGATGTTTTAAAAATAATTCGGCAACGTTTTCTTGTTCTTGAACAGATTTCGCTGTTAGCTCCAGTTGGGCGACGAGTTGTTGCTAAAAAATTAGGATTAAGCGAGCGCAATGTGCGAACTGAAACTGATTATTTGCGACAATTAGGTCTGATCAATATTCAGAGCTATGGGATGGAATTAACTGATAAAGGAAAGAGAACTTTAAAAGAAGCTGCTCCATTAATTGATCGTTTATTCAATGCAAGCCAAACTGAAATTGAATTGGCACAGAAGTTGGGTATTGATCGAGCAATTATTGTTCCTGGTGATATGGATCGGCAAGAGCGTGTAGTTGATTTGATGGGTGAACAACTTAATTCTGCCCTGGATCTTCTTTTACCGCTAGGAAAAAGTATCATTACCGTATTGGGTGGTACTACCGTTGCTGGAGTAGCTCGTCATCTTTCTCCTAAATTAAGTCGCTATCGCGATTTGTTGTTTGTTCCTGGAAGGGGAGCAGTTGGAGAAAGTGTTGAAATTCAAAGCAATACTGTAGCTCAGATGATGGCATCTGAAACGGGAGGTAGGCATAAAGGCCTATATCTACCAGAAAATGTATCATCTGAAGCCTTGACTTTATTACTTCAAGACACAGATATTGCGAATGCGATTTCAAACATTTATAATAGTGATATGGTGATACATGGAATTGGTAGAGCAGATGCCATGTCAAAGAGACGTGGCTTAGATGTTATGACTAATTCTAAGCTTCGAAATGATGGAGCTGTGGCCGAATGTTTCGGGTATTTCTTCGACCAACAAGGTAGACTTGTTAAACGTATCCCACGTATTGGTCTTCAACTAGAAGATTTAGATAAAATACCTCATGTATTCGCAATTGCTGCTGGTGCCAGCAAGGCTGCAGCAATTGCGGCTTACATGCATCATGCTCCCAAACAGACGTGGTTGATCACGGATGAAGGAGCCTCAAACTTGGTTTTAAAGGGGAAGTAATTCCCGTTTAAAATAAATTGTTACTTACATATTTCCTAAGGAGGAATATAGGATATGACAGTTAAAATTGGTATTAACGGTTTCGGCCGTATTGGTCGTTTAGCATTCCGTCGTATTATGGATTTAGGCGAAAAGTCTTCAGATATTGAAGTTGTTGCAATCAACGACTTGACTACTCCAGCACTTTTAGCTCACTTACTTAAGTATGACTCAACTCATGGTACTTTCAACCACGAAGTTTCAGCAACTGATGACTCAATCGTAGTTGACGGTAAGAAGTACCGTGTTTACGCTGAACCACAAGCACAAAACATTCCTTGGGTTAAGAATGATGGCGTTGACTTCGTTCTTGAATGTACTGGTTTCTACACTAGCAAAGCTAAGTCAGAAGCTCACCTTAAGGCTGGTGCAAAGCGTGTATTAATTTCTGCACCTGCTGGTTCAGACTTGAAGACCATTGTTTACGGCGTAAACGATGATACTTTGACTGCTGACGACAAGATTGTTTCAGCTGGTTCATGTACTACTAACTCATTAGCACCAATGGTTAATGCTTTACAAAAGGAATTCGGCATTGAAGTTGGTACTATGACTACTATCCACGCTTACACTTCAACTCAAATGCTTTTGGATGGTCCTGTACGTGGTGGTAACTTACGTTCTGCTCGTGCTGCAGCTATCAACATTATTCCTCACTCAACTGGTGCTGCTAAGGCTATTGGTCTTGTTGTTCCAGAATTGAACGGTAAGTTGAACGGTCACGCACAACGTGTTCCAGTTCCAGATGGTTCTGTAACTGAATTAGTTTCAATCTTAAGCAAGGATGTAACTGCTGACGAAGTTAACGAAGCAGTTAAGAAGTACGAAAGTCCTTCATTTGCATACAACGACCACAACATCGTTTCTAGCGACGTTTTAGGTATGACTGCTGGTTCAATCTTTGACCCAACTCAAACCATGGTAACTACTGCAGGTGACAAGCAATTAGTTAAGACTGTTGCTTGGTACGACAACGAATACTCATTCACTTGCCAAATGGTTCGTACTTTATTGAAATTTGCTACTCTTTAATCATTAATTAATTATTGATTTTAGTAAGCAGACGAGAGAAGGCGGAGGGAATTACTTCCTCCGCCTTTTTTCAAATAATCTATCGGAGGTAAATTAATTTAAATGGCTAAATTAATCGTTTCAGACCTTGATCTTAAAGGTAAAAAAGTTTTAGTTCGTGTTGACTTCAATGTTCCAATTAAAAATGGTGTTATTGGTGATGACAACCGTATCGTTGCTGCTTTGCCAACTATTAAGTACATTATTGAACATGGTGGTAAAGCAATCTTGCTGAGCCACTTGGGCCGTGTAAAGTCAGATGCTGACAAGAAGGAATTATCATTACGTCCAGTAGCAGAACGCTTAAGTGAGTTATTAAAGAAGCCTGTAACTTTTGTACCAGAAAATGAAGGTAAAGAAGTTGAAGAAACCATCGATAAAATGAAAGATGGCGACGTTATTGTTCTTGAAAACACTAGATTCCAAGATATTGACAATGACTTTGGTAAACGTGAATCTAAGAACGATCCAAAACTTGGCGAATACTGGGCAAGTCTTGGCGATGTATTTGTAAACGACGCATTTGGTACTGCTCACAGAAGTCACGCTTCAAATGTTGGTATTGCAACTGCTATGAAGAAGGCTGGTAAACCTGCAGCAGCTGGTTTCTTACTTGAAAAGGAAATCAAGTTCTTAGGTGATGCTGTTGAAAACCCAGTTCATCCATTTGTAACTATCCTTGGTGGTGCAAAAGTATCAGATAAGATTGGTGTTATTGAAAACTTAATTCCTAAGTCAGATCACATTTTAATTGGTGGTGGTATGGCTTACACATTCTTAGCTGCACAAGGCCACAAGATTGGTAAATCATTATTTGAAGCTGATAAAGTTGAACTCGCAAAAGAATTATTAGCAAAAGCTGGCGATAAGATTGTATTGCCTGTAGATAATGTTGCAGCAACTGAATTCTCAAACGATGCTCCTCACGAAGTTGTTGGTGATGATATTCCTGACAATGAAATGGGTCTTGATATTGGTCCTAAGACTGTTGAAAAATTTAGAGACATCTTAAAGGATGCTAAGACTGTTGTATGGAATGGACCTATGGGTGCATTCGAAATGCCAAACTACGCAGAAGGTACTTTGGAAGTTGGTCGTGCATTAGCTGACTTGAAGGATGCTGTAACTATTATCGGTGGTGGTGACTCAACTGCTGCTGCTAAGCAATTGGGAATTGCTCCTAAGATCAGCCACATTTCTACTGGTGGTGGTGCTTCACTTAACTACCTTGAAGGTAAAGAATTACCAGGAATCGCTTGTGTTTCTGACAAGTAAAATTAGGAGGAATTTTTAAATGCGTACACCAATTATTGCTGGTAACTGGAAATTACATATGAACCCAGAACAAACTGTTGAATTTGTAAATGCAGTTAAGGGTAAGTTACCAGATCCAAGTAAAGTTGAATCAGTTATTGCTGCACCTGCAGTTGATCTTTATGTTTTAAAGAAAACTGCTGAAGGCTCAAACTTACATACTGGTGCAGAAAATGCATACTTTGAAGTTGAAGGTGCATTTACTGGTGAAACTTCACCAAAAGTTTTAAACGAAATGGGTATTGACTACTGTATTATTGGTCACTCAGAACGTCGTGGCTACTTCCACGAAACTGATGAAGACATTAACAAGAAAGCTAAAGCTTTATTTGCTAATGGCGTAACTCCAATTATTTGCTGTGGTGAATCTCTTGAAACTCGTGAAGCTAATAAGCAAGAAGAATGGGTAGTTGCTCAAATCAAAGCTGCTTTAGATGGTTTGACTGCAGAACAAGTTTCTAAGCTTGTTATTGCTTATGAACCAATTTGGGCTATTGGTACTGGTAAGACTGCTTCTGCTGATCAAGCTGAAGAAATGTGCAAGACTATTCGTGAAACTGTAAAAGACTTGTACAACGAAGAAACTGCTGAAAACGTTCGTATTCAATACGGTGGTTCAGTAAAACCAGCTAACGTTAAAGAATTAATGTCTAAACCTGATATTGATGGTGGTTTAGTTGGCGGTGCTTCACTTGATCCAGAATCATTCTTAGCATTAGTAAACTACCAAGATTAATTAACAATTTATTTAAACGGAATTAGAAAAAGGAGAATCTCCATGTCTGTTATTACTGATATTCACGCACGTGAAGTTCTTGACTCTCGTGGTAATCCAACTGTTGAAGCAGAAGTTTATACTGAATTAGGCGGCTTTGGTCGTGCTATTGTTCCATCTGGTGCTTCTACTGGTGAACATGAAGCCGTAGAATTACGTGATGGTGACAAGTCTCGCTTTGGTGGTCAAGGCGTTTTAACTGCTGTTGAAAATGTTAACGGCGAAATTGCTAAAGCTGTTATCGGTTTAGATGTTACTGATCAACGTTTAATCGATCAAACTATGATCGATTTAGATGGTACTCCAAATAAAGGTCGTTTAGGTGCTAATGCAATATTATCTGTTTCATTAGCAAGTGCTCGCGCTGCAGCTGATGAATTAGGCTTGCCTTTATACGAATACTTAGGTGGTCCAAATGCTCATGTTTTACCAACTCCAATGATGAATGTTATCAATGGTGGTAAGCATGCAGATAACAACGTTGATATTCAAGAATTCATGATTATGCCAGTTGGTGCTAAATCACTTCATGAAGCTGTTCGTATGGGTGCAGAAACTTTCCATACTTTGAAGGGCTTATTGCAAGAACGTGGTGAATCAACTGCCGTAGGTGATGAAGGTGGTTTTGCACCTAACTTGAAGAACAACGAAGAACCATTTGAAATTTTAGTAGAAGCTATTCAACGTGCTGGCTACAAACCAGGTCAAGACATTGCTATTGCCTTTGACTGTGCTGCTTCTGAATTCTACAACAAGGATACTAAGAAGTATGTAACTGTTGCTGATGGTCGTGAATACACTGCTGAAGAATGGACTTCATTAATTGAAGATTTAGTTGATAAGTACCCAGTTATTTCCGTTGAAGATCCTTTGGACGAAAACGATTGGGAAGGTTGGAAGACTTTTACTGAACGTTTAGGCGATAAGGTACAAATTGTTGGTGATGATTTATTTGTTACTAACACTAGTTACCTTGAAAAAGGTATTAAGATGGGTGTTGCCAACTCAATCTTAATTAAACTTAACCAAATTGGTACTTTAACTGAAACTTTTGAAGCTATTGAAATGGCTAAGGAAGCAGGTTACACTGCTGTTGTTTCTCACCGTTCTGGTGAAACTGAAGATACTACAATTGCTGATTTAGTTGTTGCAACTAATGCTGGTCAAATTAAGACTGGTTCAATGTCAAGAACTGACAGAATTGCTAAATACAACCAATTAATGAGAATTGAAGAAGCTTTGGGTTCAACTGCTCAATACAAGGGAATTCACAGTTTCTATAATTTACACAAACAATTTTAATTAATATTTAAAGTGAAAGAAAAATGGGTGTCGCTTAAGGTGGCTCCCTTTTTCTTTTAGCATTCGTTAGTTAAATATGGTAAAATCAGTACAGTAAGAAATTTAGGTAATGGAGGCAGCGCTTTGTATAATATCGTCATGACGCTACTCATCATTGTGAGCTTTTTAATTATTATTGCTACATTGATGCAGCCGCAAAAGCAACAAGATGCCTTAAACGCATTGTCCGGCGGTGCAGTATTTAGTGGCCAGACAAAAAAGCGTGGATTTGAAGCATTAATGGAAAGAATTACCGCTGTATTGTTGGTTCTCTTTTTCGCTCTTGCTTTGATCTTGGCAATACTTTCATCCAAGTAAAAAAAGCCTTCCGGTCATAGGAGGGCTTTTTAATTTCTTTTAGCTTAACTTATCTTATAAAGAAATTGAGGCAAATTAGATAATGACACAAAATGAACGAGTTTTAGCTGATGTTTATGAGACATTCAGACATAATCCTCAAGAGCAATACGATGTAGATCAACTTGAAAATGATCTTAGCCGTAATCAAAGACTAAATTTTCCAGATTTAGTTAAAGCTTTAACTTTTTTAGAGCACAGTAAAAAAATTGTAACTGATGGTCAAGGAAAATATCAGTTGAATCAATTGAATACTGTTGCTGAAGGTACATTTAAAGCAAATGATAAAGGATTTGGTTTTGTTAAATTTGATGATGAAAGTATGGAAGATGCTTTCATTGATAAGCACAATACTAAGTTTGCAATTGATGGAGACCATGTTAAAGTAAAGATCATCGCAGGTGCAAATCCATGGAATGGCAGAGGACCCGAGGGTAAAATTGAGGAAATTACTGAACGTGGAGTTGAAACTTTAGTTGGTGAATTTCATCCGTATGCTGATGAAGTAGTAAAATCAAGTGGCTTTTACGGTTATGTTGTTAGTGAAAATCGTAAGTTAAAGAAATATAAGATTAATATCACCGATAACGGTGTTAAGCCACAAATGGGTGATATGGTAAAAATTGCTATTACCAAATATCCTAACGAAGATCAACCTGATGAAATGCAAGGTGTAGCTCTTTTAACTATTGGTAATAAGAATGATCCTGGTGTTGATATCATGTCAATTGTAGTTGACAATGATATTCGAACTGATTGGCCTGAAGATGCTATGGATCAGGCAAATAATATTCCAGATCATGTAACAGAGGAAGAAAAAGCAAAACGTGTTGATATTACTGATCAACCTGCTGTAACAATTGATGGGGACGATTCGAAAGACTTTGATGATGCTGTAGTAGTTTGGAAGCTTCCTAATGGTAATTATCACCTAGGTGTACATATTGCTGATGTGTCCCATTATGTAAAAGAAGGAAGTCCTTTAGATAAGGAAGCTTTTGCTCGTGGCAATAGTACTTACTTAGTTGATCGTGTTATTCCAATGCTTCCATTCAGATTATCAAATGGTATTTGTTCGCTTAATGAAGGCGTTGAACGTTTGGTTCTTTCATGTGATATGGAGATTACACCAGAAGGTAAGCGTGTTGGTTATAGAATATATCCATCAGTTATGAAATCACATGGTCGTTTAACATATAACAACGTTAATAAAGTTCTTGATCCAAATAATCATGAAAAACTAGAACAAAAATATGAAGACGTTGCTCCAATGCTTCATGATATGGCTGACTTACACAGTATTTTATATAAGCAACGGCATCAACGCGGTGCAATTGATTTCGAAGAACCAGAAGCTAAGATTATTGTTGATGATAAAGGTAAGCCAACTGATATTGTTCTTCATGAACGTGGTACTGCTGAAAAAATGATTGAATCATTTATGTTAATGGCGAATGAAACAGTTGCTGAAGATTATTACAAGAAGCATGTTCCTTTTCTTTACCGTGTTCACGAAACTCCAGATCAAGAAAAGATGCAATCATTCTTTGAATTTGTAAGTGCATTTGGCTTAAATGTAAAAGCTGATCCAAATGATGTAAAACCAAAAGATTTACAGAAGGTGGTAGCTAAGACTGAAGGTACACCTGAAGAAGCAGTTGTGCAAATGATGATGCTTCGTAGTTTGAAACAAGCACATTATTCTCCAGAACCACTTGGTCACTTCGGTTTGGCGGCTAAATACTACACTCACTTTACTTCTCCAATTCGTCGTTATTCTGACTTAATGGTCCACCGAATGATTCATGAATATGCTGATAAAAAGATGGATAAGGATGTCCAAAAGCATTTCAAGTCACAACTTCCTGATATTGCTGAACAAACTTCAACACAAGAAAGAAAGTCAATTGATACTGAACGTGGTGTAAATGATTTGAAGATGACGGAATTCATGGCTGATAAAGTTGGTCAAACTTTTGATGCTATTGTTTCATCAGTAACAAGTTTTGGGATGTTTATTCAATTGCCAAATACTGTTGAAGGTTTGATTCATATTTCTAACTTAAACGATGATTATTACAACTTTGATGAAAAGTCATTGACTTTAACAGGTCGCAATTCTCACAAGCAATTTAAGATTGGAATGCCAATTAAGGTTAAGTTAATCAATGCAGATGTTGAGCAACATCAATTAGACTTTGAAATTTATGATCCAAATGCCAAAAAACGTCCACAAAGAGGTTATAGTCGCGGTAAGCGTAGCTTTAATAAGGGACATAGAAATAATAATGGTAAGAATAATAAATCTTTCCATGTAAATAATGGTCATAATTTTAAGATTCGCCATCGTCAGAATACAACTGTTAAAACTAATAAAAAGTAATTAGGAAGAAAACGATGAAACAAAAAGCAGATAACTTGATTGCTCAGAATAAAAAGGCAAATCATGACTATTTTATTAAAGATACTCTTGAAGCAGGAATCGCTTTAACTGGTACCGAGATTAAATCAGTTCGTGCTCGCAGAATTAATTTACGTGATGGATATGTTCAAATAATTAATGGATCTGCTTTTTTAGAAAATGTTCATATTAGTGAATATAAAGAAGGTAATCGCTACAATCATGATCCTTTGAGATCACGGCGCTTATTGCTTCATAAAAGAGAAATTGCTCGTCTAGCTGGAATTCAAGCTCAACAAGGAATGACAATTATTCCTTTGAAAGTTTATTTGAAGCATGGTTTTGCCAAAGTATTAATAGGCGTTGGTCAGGGGAAGAAGCAATACGATAAGCGACAAACAATTAAAAAACGTGATCAAGATCGAGAAATTCACCGCAAGTATGGAATTTAATTAAGTAGGTAGGTAAAATGATTAGAAAGGCAAAATTAACTGATTTCCCGTTAGTTTTTCCAATTTTAAAACAAATTTTTGATGAAATGGATATGGATACCATTAAAGCACTTCCAGAAAGTCAATTCTATGATTTGATGAAGCATGGCTTCTATTCACCTCATTATCGGTATTCTCATAATCGAATGTGGGTAGAAGCAGATGAAATGGATCGTCCAGTTGGGATAATGGTAATGTATGGTTATGATGATCAAGGACTAATTGATATTTCATTAAAAAGTTCATATCCTAAGGTCGGACTGCCTCTTGATGCAATCATTTTTTCAGATAAAGAAGCATTGCCACATGAATGGTATCTGGATGCTATTGCAGTTTCTCCCAAACATTGGGGAGAAGGTATTGGACAGCAATTAATTAAGTTTGCTCCTGAAGTTGCTAAGCAGAAGGGATATAAAAAGATCAGTTTGAACGTTGATCAAGATAATCCTAGAGCAGCTCGTCTGTATGATTACATGGGCTTTAAAACAACTTCGACAATGACGATAGGAGACCGTATGTATAATCATATGGTTAAAAAAGTTAATTAAATCAAAAGAGAATTAATCGTAGGTTAAATAGATTAATTCTCTTTTTTGATTATTAAATTTAAAGAAATATTTAAAAATAACACTATTTACATTATTACTATTGTCTAGATTGATAAAACCTGATAAAGTAATAAAACTGTCAGTCATAGAAAGGTAGCGTGATCCTTTTTTTAGAAAGGAAATAAAAATGAGATGTTGGCAGAATTGGAAAGAGTTCAAATAGCTTTACATAGTATGTTATCTGAACCAAATGTAAAGAAAGTAAATATTTCGAAACTTTGTAGTAAAGCAAAAATTAGTCGAAAAACTTTTTACTTACGATATGGAAAGATAAATAACTGTATCGAAGCCTGTATTTTGTTTGAATTAAGAAAAGAATTACGCAAAAACAAAAAAGAAAGTCTAAATCAACTTCTTAATGTTTTATGTGAATATATTCAGAAAAATAAACAGTATTTTTATAATGCTTATCATTTAAGTGAACAAGATTGTATGTGTGAAAAGATGAAAGAGCATTTCTTTCGGTATATTCGATCTTATGTTTATAAAAGAGGAAGTTTTTCAGAACTTATACTTAAACAATTGACCAACTTGTTATATGATCGAATTTGTTTTTGGATTAGCCATGGATGTAATAAAAACTATAGTTTCTTACTGGAAGAATTAGCGATTATTATTGAATTGATTGATTTTCAAAAACAAATTTGTTCTCATAAATTTCAAGTCTTTAATTTCTCACACTACTACTTAAACTACGACTAAGAGAGAGCGTTAACTCTATTTTGAAAATTAAAAGTTGGTAGGAATAAAGGTTTAGTATGCCATTGTGTGAAGAGCAGACTAATTAAAATAATAAAAGGGACATCTTCGGGACGTGAAATATCACAGCTCCAAGTAAGTCCAGCATCAGTGACTAGCGAACAAACGCTAGCCACTTTTTTAATGCCTGAATAAAAACTATATCTGCCTTGTTTTAAACTTCCTTTAATCCAATAGTTTAATCTAGTAATATAGAATAAATTTGCAAACCGACTATTTATTTTTTTTACTTTGACTAGGGAGTGGTTGATTACATCAACGCTATAGCTAGTTAGAAGAAGATTAGAGTCTAAATAGAGCCGCCCAATCTCAACATGATTAATATCAGTGAGAATGATCGGTTGATTAAACTCATTAAGGTTTCCTTTTAAAATATAGACAATCTCTCCCTGGTGGTTTTTGACCGGGATTTGACCACAAGTTTGACCTTGGGTAAGTTGGACAGTATAACGCATAATTTCATCTGCCTTTAGGGAAAATTATGTTTATTTACAGAAATGGCGAATTGCATATGCAACACCATTCTCATTATTGGTTTTAGTAATAAAATTAGCAATTTTTTTGATTTCAGGTGCGGCATTTTCCATTGCAACACCAATACCGGCCATTTGAATCATTGATTCGTCATTAAGATTATCACCAATAGCCATCACTTCATTAGGCTGATAGCCCTGCAGTTTTGCGTAATCCATTAAAGCAATTCCTTTTTGAGCCTTAATATTATTTATTTCAATGTTAGTTGAAGAACTTGCAGTAACAATTAAATCACCAATTTTTTTAATTTCTTCGCGAATATGATTAAAGACTTTTGGACCATCTGGATGAAAAGCGACAAATTTCATTACTTCAAATGATGGCTTTTTAAGTAGGTCTTTAAAATCAGGGACGTATTTGATTTTCATGATTTCGTCGGAGCCAGCAGCAAAAGAAACTGCTTTTTTGAAAGTTAGTTTTTTATTAAGGTCAACTAAAAGATCAGAAAAGTTAGCAATCCTTCGCAAACGAGAATCAGAATAAACATGATCTGCTCCCACTATCTCAAAATAGAAGCCAGAATCTTTAAGTAACTTATTAATCTTGAAGCTCTCTTCTTTAGGTATTGGCTCATTTACAATTAATTTGCCCGCCGTATTAAAAACCATTGCACCATTTAAGTTAATGAAACCAGTGTGAAGTCCAGCTTTTGCCAATATTCCTTGCGACTCAGAAGGTGCCCGCCCAGTTGCTACTAAAAATTCGATTCCTTTAGCTTGTGCTTCTTTAATAGCAGAAATATTTTCAGATGAAATTTGCATTTGTTTATTTAATAGTGTGCCATCCATATCGCTTGCAATAAGTTTAATCATTTTAAGTCCTCCGATCTTTTATCTATATGATATCATGAACTTGGATTTCTTAGAGATACAAGAGGATAGAATAAATATGAAAAAATTAATTGGAAATGATTGGGATGAAATTTTAGCACCCGCTTTTGAGAGTGAACAATATCAAAAATTACATGATTTTCTAAAAAGTGAATATCAAACAAAGCAGATTTTTCCAGATATGTATCATATTTTTACTGCTTTTAAATTGACTTCTTTTGCAGATACTAAGGTTGTGATCTTAGGCCAAGATCCTTATCATAACCCAGGACAAGCTACGGGAATGAGTTTCAGTGTTAATCCTGGTGTTGCTTTGCCGCCATCGTTAAAAAATATCTATAAAGAATTGTATGATGATGTTGGTGCCATTCCAGTAAATCATGGTTATTTGAAAAAGTGGGCAGATCAGGGAGTTTTATTGCTTAATGCAGTATTAACAGTGCCTTATGGAAATGCCAATGGACATCAGGGAAAAGGTTGGGAAATAGTCACTGATGCAGCTATTAAAGCTCTTAGCGATCGCGGAAAAGTTGTATTTATTTTGTGGGGAAGATTTGCTCAAAATAAAATTCCGTTAATTGATGAAGAAAAGAATGTCATTATCAAGTCTGCGCATCCTAGTCCTTTTTCAGCAGACCGTGGTTTCTTTGGTTCCCGTCCGTTTTCGAGATGTAATGATGCCTTGACTAAATTTGGTGAGAGTCCAATTGATTGGCAATTGCCACAGGAAGTAAGCCAATCAGATATGGCATAGTTTTTGTTTTGAGAAAAAGCTTTGAAATTGTAAAATATTAGCTAGAGATAAAAAGAAAGGCTTAATTTGTTATGAAAGTATTTGACTCACTTAAGAAAAAAGCAGAAGAATCAAAAAAAGTGATTGTTTTTCCTGAAGGAAATGATGAGCGAATAATTAAGGCTGCTGTTCGTCTTGCAGAAGAGGGAATTGTTGAACCACTTTTGTTAGGAAAACCCGATGAAGTGATAAAATCTGCTGAAAAATTAAATGTTGATTTAGGTTCAATTGAGATTATTAATCCGGCTGTCTACCCAGATTTTGAAAAAATGTGCCAAGATTTTGTGGAATTAAGAAAAGGAAAGAATACTTTAGCAGAAGCAAAAAAAATTCTACAAGATGTTTCTTATTTTGGTACCATGTTAGTATATGAAGGAAAAGCTAATGGAATGGTTTCTGGTGCTACTCATTCAACAGCTAATACTGTTCGTCCAGCTCTGCAGATTATTAAAACTAAAAAGGGAATGAGCCGTGTTTCAGGTGCGATGATTATGGAACGTGGAGACGAAAAATATATATTTGCGGATTGCGCAATTAATATTGATCCTGATAGTGAGACATTAGCCGAAATTGCTTATCAATCCAGTAAAACAGCTGAAATGATTGGGCTTGATCCTAAAATTGCAATGCTTAGTTTTTCGACTAAGGGCTCAGCAAAAGGAGCAATGGTAACTAAAGTCCAAGATGCGACTAATTTAGTACATCAAAAATATCCAGATTTAGTTTGTGATGGCGAATTACAATTTGATGCCGCTATTGTTCCGCGCGTAGGAGAAGCAAAAGCTCCAGGTTCTGCAGTTGCTGGACATGCTAATGTTTTTATTTTCCCTGAACTTCAGTCAGGTAATATTTCGTATAAGGTTGCTGAGCGTTTAGGTGGCTTTAGTGCAATTGGGCCTGTATTGCAAGGATTAGCTGCTCCAATTAACGACTTATCACGTGGATGTAAAACAGAGGATGTATACTTATTAGCTATTTTAACTGCTGCTCAAGCAAACATGGAGAAGTAAAATGGAATCATTAGAAATAAATTCTGATGAACAAATGCAAAAATTAGGTCAGGCAATTGGAAAAAGTAGCCAGGGACATGACCTGCTCCTCTTATCTGGTGATTTAGGTGCTGGAAAAACCACTCTGACTAAAGGAATTGCTCGGTCATTAGGTATTAGACGTCCTGTTAAAAGCCCAACATTTACAATTGTTAGAGAATATCGTGAAGGTAAAATGCCACTGTTTCATATGGATATGTATCGACTAGAAGATGGTGACTTATCAAGTATTGATATGCCTGGATATCTAGCCGAAGACGGATTAGTGGTAATTGAGTGGCCACAATTTATTATTGGTGATTTGCCAAACGATTATCTTGAAGTAACGATTAAGCGGATTGATGATTCATGGGATTCAACCAAACGAATAGTTGAATTTAAAGCTGTTGGTAAGAGAAACCAAGCTTGGTTATCAGATATAAAAAGATCTTTTGAATAATAAAAATGGTTAAGCTTAGATTGGCTTAACCATTTTTTTGATTGGATCATCTCCAACACGTTTATTTTCTTCAATTAAAATTCCCGCACAAGCTTCACTATCACTTAAAGCGTTATGGTGATGCCATAAGTTAATATTTAAAGCTTCTGACACTGTGTCTAATTTGTGATTAGGAAGATCAGGTTCGAACGCCTTGCTAGTTGCTAAAGTATCAATTGCAAAGTAGTGAGGAGCTGGAATATTATAGCGGGCGAGCGACTTTTCCATTACCCGGCAGTCAAACCGTGCATTATGAGCAGCTACTAACATTCCGGGTTGATACAATTTTTTTATTTTAGGCCAAACTTCAGCCATTGTTGGTGCATTTTTAACGTCTTCGGCAGTAATACCATGAACTCTGATATTTCGACCATCAAAAGGCATTTGCGGATTAATAACTGTATAAAAACGGTCGACAATTTCATTGTTTCTAACCATAACCAAGGCAAGAGAACATGCACTTTCAGGATGACTGTTTGCCGTTTCAAAATCCATTGCAGTAAAGTTCATTTTTATCCCCTAAATAAAATATTATTTTTCTTTTTAGTATAACACTTAAGGTAGAAAACTAGCTATTTATTGCGGTATGATTAAAGGGACGATTATTTAAGGAAAAGAGAGATTGAAAATGCAACTAATGGACTTAAAAAAACAGGGAATTGATATTCAAGAAAATATTCCATTGAGCCGCTTTACGTTTACTAAGACCGGTGGACCTGCGCAATATCTTGCTTTTCCTAAAAATTTAGATGAATTAAAAATCTTAGTGGAAACAGTTAAAACTAATAACCTACCTTTGACTGTTATTGGAAATGCTTCTAACTTAATTATTAGAGATGGAGGAATTTCAGGTCTAGTTTTAATTCTTACTAAGATGGATGAAATTGTTGCTAACCAAGAAGAAGCAACAGTTACTGCAGATGCTGGCGCTAGAATTATTGATACATCTGAAGCAGCATGTGAGGCCGGCTTAAGTGGTTTAGAGTTTGCAGCTGGTATCCCTGGTAGTGTTGGTGGAGCTGTCTTCATGAATGCTGGTGCTTACGGTGGCGAGACAGAATTTGTCATTAAATCTGTTCGGGTCTTAACTCGTGAAGGCGAATTTAAAACTTATACTCACGATGAAATGGAATTTGGCTATCGTCATTCACTAGTTCAGGAAACTGGAGATATAGTAATCAGTGCTACTTTTGGACTTGAACCAGGAGATAAGTGGGCCATTAAGGCTAAAATGGAATACTTTAATGGCTTACGTAGAGCAAAGCAACCACTTGAATATCCTTCATGTGGAAGCGTCTTTAAGCGTCCAACAGGCCACTTTGTGGGTCCAATGATAATTAAAGCGGGTCTTCAGGGAAAAAGAATTGGTGGTGCCGAAGATTCAATGAAGCATGCTGGCTTTATTATTAATGTTGGTGGTGCTACAGCTACTGATTATTTAGATTTAATTCATTTAATTCAAAAGACGATCAAAAAAGATTTTGATGTTGATTTGCAAACTGAAGTAAGAATTATAGGAAAAGAAAAAGATTAGATACTACGACAAAGCTACAAGTAACGGCTTGTAGCTTTTTTGATGAGATGGTGAAAAAGTTGAGCGATATTATTAAATTAACGCATGTGCGTAAAGAGTATGACGATGGGTTTGTGGCTCTAAAAGATATTAATTTAACGATTGAATCAGGGAAATTCTATTCTTTATTAGGGCCATCAGGATCAGGCAAGACAACTATTTTAAGAATAATTGCTGGATTTAGTGAACCAACAAGTGGTCAAGTATTTTTTGATGGAAAAGATATTACCAACTTGGATGCAGCCAAGAGAAAAATTAATACGGTTTTCCAAAATTATGCCTTATTTCCGCATATGAATGTTTTTGAAAATGTTGCTTTTGGTTTGCAAATCAAGAAAAAAGATAAGCAAGAAATAAAGTTAGCTGTTAAAGAAGCTCTTCATATGGTTCAGTTAGATGGCTTTGCAAATCGCGAAATTTCTGAATTAAGTGGTGGGCAGCAACAACGTGTTGCAATTGCAAGAGCAATTGTGAATCAGCCAAAAGTTCTACTTTTAGACGAGTCTTTATCTGCTTTAGATAAGCGTTTAAGAAAAGATATGCAATTTGAATTGCGTGAAATCCAAAAAAAGTTAGGAATTACCTTTATTTTTGTTACTCATGATCAAGAAGAGGCTTTGGCTATGAGTGATGAAATTTTTGTTTTAAATGAAGGAAAAATCCAACAAAGTGGAAGTCCAGTTGATATTTATGATGAACCAGTTAATGATTTCGTAGCTCGCTTTATAGGTGATTCAAATATTCTGAGCGGAAGAATGATTAAAGATTATGAAGTGGAATTCGGTAATCACCGTTTTGAATGTGCTGATGCAGGAATTAAACCAGGAGAAAAAGTAGAGGTCGTTTTAAGGCCTGAAGATCTAGATATTACTGATATTGAACATGGAAAGTTAAGAGTTATGGTTGAAAGTCAGCTCTTTTTGGGAGATCATTTTGAAATTAAGGCCATTGATAGTGATGAAAATGAATGGCTGATTCACTCGACTAATCCAACTAGCATTGGAAAAGAAGTAGGGGTATATTTTGATCCTGAGGACATTCATGTGATGCGTTTTGGTGAAAGCGAAGCAGAATTTGATAAACGTTTAGAGGCATATGAAGGAGAAGAGTAAGATATGAAAAAGAGTAGGCTATTTTTTCTTGTGCCTTATGTACTTTGGCTTGGTTTATTTGTTATTGCTCCGATTATTTTAATTACTATTAATGCCTTTAAAGGTGATGATGGTTTTACCTTGAAAAATTTCCAACAATTTTTTGTTAATGGAACTTTTTTGAGAATGACGCTAAATTCATTTTGGTATGCATTTTTAATTACCTTAATTACCTTGTTAATTTCCTATCCGATTGCATATATTTTAAGTCAAATGAAAAATCAGCAATTTTGGCTACTTTTGATTATTTTACCAACTTGGATTAATTTGCTTTTAAAAGCCTATGCATTTATCGGAATTTTCGGCAAGCATGGATTGCTAAATAACTTTTTAAAGCTTTTTGGTATAGCACCGGCAAATATTTTATTTACTGATTTCGCTTTTATTTTTGTAGCGGCTTATATTGAAATTCCATTTATGATTTTACCGATTTATAATGCAATTTGTGATATTAATCCGGCTGTAATTCAAGCAGCTTATGATTTGGGTGCAAGTAAGTGGCAAACATTTATGAAGGTTTTATGGCCACTTTCTAAATCTGGAGTTGAGTCAGGAATTCAAGCAGTATTTATTCCTTCACTCTCTTTATTCATGTTGACAAGATTAATTGGCGGAAACAGAGTAATTACGCTTGGTACTGCAATTGAAGAATATTTTATGACCACAATGAATTGGTCAATGGGATCGACAATTGGGGTTGTATTAATAGTCCTAATGGTAATTGTTATGCTATTTACTTCGTCTGATCATCGTCGTAAAAAGGAGATCAAGCTATGAAAAAAATAAAATGGTCTCGGATTTATTTTGCTTTTGTCCTTGTTTTGATGTATTTACCCATCTTTTATTTAATATATTATTCTTTCTCAAGTGGTCATAATATGGATCATTTTGAAAAATTTACTTTAAGTCATTATCAGGATTTATTTAACGATAATCGACTACTAGCAATTTTTCTAGAAACAATTTTATTAGCTCTCTTATCTAGTTTGATTGCGACAGTAATTGGAACTTTTGGTGCAATTGCAATTAGTCAGACTAAGAATAAAAAAGGACAAAAAACTTTATTAGCATTAAATAATGTTTTGATGGTTTCACCAGATGTAATTATTGGTGCCAGTTTTTTGATCTTCTTTACTTTTTTAGGAATTGGTTTGGGCTTTGGGTCAGTATTATTAAGTCATATCGCATTTTCAATTCCGATTGTTGTATTAATGGTTTTACCGCGTTTAAAAGAATTTGATTACTCTTTAGTCGATGCTGCTAGAGATTTGGGTGCTTCGACTTGGCAAGTTTATAGCAAAGTAATGATTCCAGCTATTACACCGGGAATTTTGGCTGGCTTTTTTATGGCTTTGACTTATTCATTAGATGATTTTGCAGTTACTTTTTTTGTAACTGGAAATGGATTTTCAACATTATCTGTAGAAATTTATTCACGCGCACGGCAAGGGATTAATTTAGAGATCAATGCCTTAAGTACCTTAATGTTTATCTTCGTAATGGTTTTGGTATTAATTTATTATGTAATTACTAATCACAAATCCCATATCGGTAAGGGGCGTGCACAATGAAAAAGTTATTGATTGGAATTTTAGCTATTTTAGCAGTTTGCTTGGGGTTAGAGGCCTGGGCTAAGAAGCTAGATAATAGTGGTGTTAGCGCCAATAGTAAGAATCTAATTATTTATAATTGGGGCGACTATATTGACCCTAAGCTGATAAAAAAATTCGAAAAGCAAACTGGCTATCATGTAATTTATGAAACCTTTGATTCGAATGAAGCTATGTATACGAAGGTAAAGCAGGGAGGCACTGCTTACGATATTTGTGTTCCTTCTGATTACATGATTTCGAAAATGCGAAAGGCTAAGTTACTTGATAAAATTGATACAAAAAAAATTCCAAATTATAAAAATATCGGAAGTGAATTTTTGCATCACTCATTTGATCCTAAGAATACTTATTCAGTCCCATATTTCTGGGGGACATTAGGAATTGTGTATAATGACAAGTTTGTAAAACCTGGACAGATAAAGCATTGGAACGATCTTTGGTCAAAAGATTATCGTCATAATATCTTATTAGTTGATTCTGCTAGAGATATTATGGGACTATCATTAGCGTCGATGGGGAAGTCATTAAATACTACTAATTCATTAGATCTTAAATTAGCTAAAACTAAATTAGATGGATTAGGCCCCAATGTAAAGGCTATTATTTCTGATGAGCTAAAAATGTATATGATTCAGAATGAAGCAGTTGTTGGTGTAACATGGTCTGGTGAAGCGCGGACAATGTTAAATGATAATAAACATTTACATTATGTGGTTCCACCAGAAGGTTCAAACTTGTGGTTTGATAATTTTGTTATTCCCCGTACTGTTAAAAATAAAGCAGGGGCATATGCTTTTATTAATTTCATGCTTGATCCAAAAAATGCTGCTCAAAATGCCGAGTATATTGGTTATGCAACGCCAAATATCAAAGCTCAAAAATTACTACCTAAAGAGATAAAAAATGATAAGCAATTTTATCCAAGTAAACAAGCAATGAAAAATTTACAAGTTTATCAAGATTTAGGCCCTAAGAAAATTCAGGAATATAATGATCTGTTTCTTGAATTTAAAATGTATGGTCGATAAGACGGTAGTTTAGGTATAATTAAGGCTTAGGAGGGATGAGTAGTGAAATTTAACATCGAGCAAATATTTACTTGGCAAAATTTAATGAACATTATTGATATTCTGATTGTTTGGTATATTATTTATCGCTTAATTATGTTGGTAAGAGGAACCAAGGCTGTTCAATTAGTTAAAGGAATATCTCTAATTATCGTAGTTAGAATTATAGCCGGATTATTACACTTACATACCCTAACGTATTTTGTTGATCAAATTCTCTCTTGGTCTGTAATTGGAATAATCGTTATTTTTCAACCAGAAATTAGACGTGGACTTGAACATTTAGGAAGATCGCCAATTTTTGGTGGCACAACTATGACTGAAAAACAGGCCGCTGAGAAAATGATTGGAGAATTAGATAAGGCGATTCAATATATGTCCAAAAGAAGAATTGGGGCTTTAATTACGATCCAGCAAAATACTGGTTTGGAAGATTATATTGAAACTGGTATTCCGATTGATGCAGATATTACTGGCGAGTTATTAATCAACATCTTTATTCCTAACACGCCATTGCATGACGGTGCAGTAATTATTAGAAACAATCGAATCGCGGTTGCTGCTGCTTATTTGCCACTTTCAGATAATAGTATGATTCCTAAAAAGCTAGGAACTCGTCACCGGGCAGCAGTGGGTATTTCAGAAGTTACTGATGCAATTACAATTGTTGTATCTGAAGAAACAGGTGGTGTAACAATCACTCGTAATAGCCAATTTATGCTTGATTTGACTAGAGAAGAGTATTTGAAGTACTTAAATGCTCAATTAGTTCCAAAGGAAGAAGAAGAGAAGCCAAAATGGTATCAACGAATTGTAAATCATGTTTGGAATTGGGGGTCAAATAAAAAATGAAAAAGTTTTTTGATAAACCTTGGTTCTATCGCATTGTTGCATTGATATTGGCAATTTTACTGGCCATTTATGTTTCGTCTAATCAACAGGGGTTTGTAACTCAAGGACGTCGAGAGGAAACTCTGAAAACTGCAACCAAGACGCAAGTAATTAAAGCTCCCCTGCAAGTTTCTGTTAATACTGATAAGTATTATGTAACTGGCTATCCCGAAAAAATAAATCTTACTTTAGAAGGATCAAATGCGCTGGTTACTTCAACTATTAATACTCAAAATTTTCGTGTTTATATTGATTTAAGCCATTTAAAAACTGGAGAACATACGGTACCAATTAAGGTAAATGGTTTAAGTACTCAGTTAACTTATAGTGTGAGTCCAAGTAAAGTGCGCGTAAACATTCAAAAAAGAAAATCTCGTACCCTTCCTGTACAAATAGAGTATAATAAGAGTGCTGTATCTCATGGGTATAATCTTGGCACAGCAAAGAGCGATCCAGAAGTTGTTAACATTACTGGCGCTAAGAGCGAAGTTAACCAAGTTGATCGTATCGTAGCTCGTGCAAATTTACCAAAGGGAATAGACAGCACATTTGAGCGTGAAGAAATGCTGGTAGCACTTGATAAAGAAGGACATCAACTCAATGTTGCTATTGATCCAGCAACAGCGCACATTACTATCCCAATTAACTTGTCGAAAAAAAAGGTTAAAATAAACGTGACGTCAAAAAATGAATCATCAACTCATGTTTATTCATTAACCGCGAAAGAAGAAACAGTTGAGATATATGGTGATGAGAATACGTTAAAGAAAATAACATCTCTTCCTTTAAAGGTTGATTTAAGTGGCATTAATCAAGATGTTACAAGAGATGTAACAATTAAATTACCAAAGGGCGTAGTTAAGGCTTCACCATCAGTAATACCAGTTCATATAAAGGTGACTGATACTACTGCTAAAAAGGAATAAAACAAGGAAAGGTTGTTAAAAATTATGCTTAAATATTTTGGAACAGATGGTGTACGGGGAGTTGCTAATGTTGGCTTAACTCCAGAAATGGCTTTTAAATTAGGTCGTGATGGAGGATATGTTCTTACCAAAGATAAAAAAGATGGTGAAAGAGCTAAAGTATTAGTTTCGCGTGATACTCGTATTTCTGGACAAATGTTAGAATATGCATTGATTTCTGGTTTACTTTCCGTAGGAATTGAAGTTTTAGAAGTTGGTGTGATTACGACTCCAGGCCTTTCTTACTTAGTTCGTGCTCAAGGTGCAGATGCTGGTGTTCAAATCTCAGCTTCTCATAATCCAGTTGAAGATAATGGGATTAAGTTCTTTGGTAGTGATGGCTTAAAACTATCTGATGCTAAAGAAGAAGAAATTGAAAAATTAATTGATGCACCAGAAGACAAGCTTCCACGTCCTTCAGCTGAAGGTTTAGGTACTGTAACGAATTACCACGAAGGTGCTTCAAAGTACTTGCAATTTATTGAAAATACTTTACCTGAAGAATTAGGCGGAATTAAAGTTGTTGTAGATGGTGCAAACGGCGCAGCTAGTGCTTTAATTTCAAGATTATTTGCTGATATGGGCGTTGATTTTACTACAATCGCAACTCATCCCAATGGCTTAAATATTAATGATCATGTAGGTGCAACTCATACTAAGAAGTTACAAGAAGAAGTTGTAAAGCAAGGTGCTCAATTGGGCTTAGCATTTGATGGGGATGCTGACCGTTGTATTGCTGTTGATAAAAATGGTAACGAAGTCGATGGCGACCATATTATGTATGTAATTGGTTCATATCTTGCTGATCATGGCCGTTTAAAGAAAGATACGATTGTTACAACTGTGATGAGTAACTTAGGCTTTACTAAGGCTTTAGAAAGACGTGGCCTTAAGAATGTCAGAACTCAAGTTGGTGACCGTTATGTTTCAGAAGAAATGAGAGCTAATGGTTATAATCTAGGCGGTGAACAATCTGGTCATGTTATTATCAGTGACTATCATAATACTGGTGATGGAATGCTTACCGGATTGCATTTATTATACGTAATGAAGGATACTGGTAAGTCATTAAGTGAATTATTAAGCGACTTTAAGGAATATCCACAACGCTTAATCAATGTTCCTGTTAAGGATAAAAAAGACTGGAAAGAACATAAGCGTATTACCGAAGCAATTAAAAAGGTAGAAGAAGAATTGAGCGATGAAGGACGGATTTTTGTTCGTCCATCTGGAACTCAAAGTTTACTTCGTGTTATGACTGAAGCACCAACACAAGAATTAGCTGATAAGTATTGTGAAGAAGTGGCTAAAGTCGTTGAAGAAGAAATGGGTTCAAAATAAACTGCCTTGATTAAATTATAATAGGTGATGGCGTTCACCAATTTAACCGATTAAGATCTGACGACGCCTACTTTCTTATGTGTAATAAGGGAGTAGCGTCGTCTTTTTTTGTATAATAGAAAGGAAAGCGAACGTTTACATAGGAGAAAATTGATGAAGATAAAATTAATTGCCGTTGATCTTGATGGAACTTTATTGAATGATAAACAAGAAATAAGTTATGAAACAAAGGAAGCTTTACAAAAAGCATCTCGATCAGGTATCAAAATCGTTCCCTGCTCGGGGAGGCCATTTCCAGGAATTAAAGAGTATTTAGATCAGTTAGATCTGCAAGATCCTAATCAATATGCTGTTGCTTTTAATGGCGCTCTGGTTTTGAATGCACAAGGAAATGCGGTAGTTGAAGAATTACTAAATTATCAAGATTTCCAGTTTTTTGAAAAAATAGCTCAGCAACTGAAAGCTAACTTTCATGTTGAAGTAAGGGATAAGTTTATTACATTAAATCACTTTGTCAACTACTATTTATCGCGTGAAAGTTGGCTAACTAGAATGCCAATTGAAGTTTGTGAGTTAAAAGATATAGCAAAAGATTTAAAATTTACAAAAGCTATGTTTTCAGGTGCTCCATCAGAAATGGAAAGGGTTTATCGTGGTTTACCTCAAGAAGTTATTGAAAAATATAATGTTTCCACCTCTGATGAAACATTAATTGAAATTAATTCTAAGCAGGCTTCAAAAGGAAACGCTTTGAAAGAATTGGCACGGAAACTTAATCTTAAACAAGATGAAGTAATGATTTTTGGTGATCAAAAAAATGATATTTCTATGTTTGACGTTCCAGATTTTTATAAAGTGGCTATGGGAAACGCGGTATTAGAGATAAAGAAGCGAGCTAATTATGTTACTCGAACAAATAATGAAGATGGAATTGCATATGCAATAAGAAGGTTGGTTTTTAATGAATAAAAAGTTAAAAAATTATATCAGTGTTAGTTTATTTGCATTTTTTGGAGGTGCATTACGTGCTTATTTAAATGTAATTTGGTCACAGGCTGGAACTTTTGTAGCTAATATCATTGGTTGCTTTTTATTAGCATTTCTAACATATTTCTTTATTGAATTTAGAGAAGGACGAGATTGGCTAGTTACAGGGTTAAGTACAGGTTTTGTAGGTGCATTTACAACCTTTTCTAGTTTCCATTTGGATACGTTTAAGCAATTAGAAAACGGAATGAATAATCAGGCACTGATATATTTCTTTAGTTCAATCTTTATTGGATTTTTATTTGCTTATTTAGGAATGATTACAGGAAAAATATTAGGTAGAAAGTTGGCAATAAGAGCATGATAAGTACACTTGTAACAGCTGGTTTTGGAGCAATTTGGGGAGCAGTTCTCAGATACGGAATTACTAATTATGGTAAAAAACATTGGTCTAGCAACTTTCCTTATGCCACTTTATTAATAAATCTTACTGGAGCATTTTTGTTAGGACTAGTTTTTTCGCGTAACTTATCGCCATTTATTTATGCTTTGGTTGGAACTGGGGTACTGGGAGGTTATACGACCTTTTCTACATTAAATGTTGAATTGCTTTCTCATTGGCAAGACCATAATTATAAAATATTTCTTCTTTATGCTTTATTATCTTATGGCGGTGGCTTAATTTTAGTTTTTGCAGGATATAAAGTTGGATTAATGATTTAGAAAAAATGCTAGCAAATTTTAGGTTTGCTAGCATTTTTTCTAAGGCTATTTAATTTTAGTTTTTAATTGATACTTTTCCGATTTCACTTGTGATTATTAGTGAATTACTTGAATTTTCATCGCCAACGTATCCTTCGATTTCATCGTATTCATTATTGCCATAAATAATGGAGTCGAGTGGAAGATCGGTAGGACCGATTTTTTTAGTATTAATTTTGAATTTAAATAATTCTGTTCTTGGTACATTTACACGGATACTTCCAACTCTGCTTTTAATTAAAAAACTAAAGTTAGATTTATCAGCAATTGATAAATTTATTTTACCAATTCCAGACTTAATATCACCGCTACCTTTAATATTATTTAGGCTCATATTTCCTGTATCAGTGACTAAATCCATTCTTTCGCTATTAAGGTCATTAATAATAATTTTTCCACTCTTTGTATCAATAAAAAAGTTTTTGGTAGAAATATTATCTAAATCTATGTTTCCACTGCTTGTATGATAAGAAATCTCTTCTTTTGCGCAAACATGATCGCTGGTTAAAATTCCAGAATGCGCATTAATATGAAATACATTCGCAGATGTATTAGAAACAGCAATATCACCTGACTTCAGGTCTGCCTGGACGCGTTTAAGCTTAGAGTGAGCTAACAATAAATCTCCAGAAACTGCAGTAACATCAAGCAGGAAATAATTTGTGACTTTATTAATATAAACATCACCGCTTTGACTTCTAATTGTTAGAAAACCAGTAAAATTTTTAGGTAAAAATAATAAAGTTTTGTTTTTAAAAATTCCAACCAGCTTACGTGGACCTTGGGTAATTTTTAAGACATTGCCAACTTTTTCGACCGTTGAATGAAGATTTTCAATGTCTCGAGACATAAAGTCATGCACAATTAAGTTTGATGAATTAGTGGGTAAGACCAAAATATCGCCCAAACGGTAGTTAAGGTGAATCTCATCAATTTGATTTAATTTGAGATTTAATTCGTTAACTAATTTTGAATCAAAGATTTTAGCAAAAAAGTCATTGTATTTACTGTAGTCAGTTTCTTCTAAATTCTTTAATTGTGATAATAAAGTGTCTAGATCAGTTAAATTTAAAAGTGCTTTTTGTTCTGCTTCAACCTGACTTGCACCATGCTGAATTTCTTTTTTTATTAGATTGTTGATTTTTTTACTCAGAGTATTTTGTAAAGGTTTATTTTCCTTGATATGAGGAAATTTATTGAAAAATTCTTTTAGTTTTTCATCAATCATGCTGAACTCCTTTAATATTTGTTACACTTTTATTATATAGCACCCCAAAAAACTTTATGTATTATTTTGGGGATTATAAAAGACTATTAAAATTTTCGTTAGGAGAAAAAATGAAATTTATAAAATGGATTTGGAGATTAGTTGTAGTTGGATTAATCTTTATTTCATTGAGTTTGACTTTAACAAGTCCAGTTGAATTGAAAGTTGATAGTACCGCTGGTCTTGTGAAAAGCTCAATTAATAAAGTTGTTGACCAAGCGAATAATAGTGACTTGCAAATGGGAGTTGCCTTTTTGCAAGAATCAGGAATCGAAGATACACTTTTATCACAGTTACCCAAAAATATTGAATTAAAGACATCATATCAAGGGCTAAATCAATTGAGTAGTAATTATTTGGCCAATGGTAAATTAGCTGCATCTGATTTAAAACTAAATAATGATACGCAGCAAGAACAAGTTTTTAATCAGTTAATATTACAATTAGTAAATGAACAATTAAGGCAGAATTCTGCTGATGTAAAACAAGCAGCCGAGATTTATCATTTGATTTATTTCCTACTAATTGGTCTTTATATTTTGGCAATAGTAATGGTTTTATTTGGTAAAAAGATTGCAATTTTACCACTTTTAATTGCCGCAGTAGGCTCATATGGGGTTTTATCGTATGCAGCTGAAATTGCCACAAGCTCGCTTCAACAAAGCGTTTATACCGGGATCAATGTAAGTTTAAGTAGTGGATTAAGTCAAGCACTGATTACTGCGATTATTGCTGTAGTTGGATGTTTATTCATTAGAATTAAGCAGAATAAGGAGTAAAAATGCTGTTTGAAACAAGTGATAATATAAAAATTAATTATAAATTAACTGGGAAAGGGAAGACAATTGTCTTAGTTAATGGTTTTGGGGCATATCAAGAAATATGGTCTGCTCAAGTATCATTTCTTAATAATTTAGGATATCAAGTACTTACTTATGATCATCGGAATATGGGGAAGAGCCAACGAACAGAAAAAGGTCATAATATTGCCCGTCTAACACAAGACTTAGAAGAATTAATTTCTTTTCTAAAAATTAAACAGGCTACTTTCATGGGACACTCAATGGGCGCTTCGATTATTTTCTGTCTAATAAAAAAATGGCCAACTGTAGTTAAACGTGCATTAGTGATAGATCAATCACCTAAGATGCTTAATGATAGGAATTGGAAGTATGGTTTTATGGACTATACAAGTGAAAATTATCATGAAAAATGCCAAGAAAGACCTCATGTTCACGAAACTTTTGCAGGACTAGATGATGATGTTTATGCCAAACTCACGAAAGCAAAAGAAGAAGATCCGTTTAATAGAAAAGATAATGTGGACTTATTAGAAAATCATATGTCGCTAGATTGGCGAAAAGTTATAGAAAACGCATCAATTCCAATTACTTTTTTTATTGCTAAGGAGAGTCCGTATTATCGTGAAGGATATGAAAAACTTCTTGAAGAAAAAAATGATCAAGTAGATAGTTTTATTATGTCACCAACTGGTCATGTAATTATGGCGGAAATTCCTAAGCAATTTAATAGCAAATTAAAAGATATTTTAGGGTAATAAAAAAGAGGCTTATGCCTCTTTTTTGGTAATTATTTTAACTTTTTATTGATATTTGCTAAATTTTGGTAATTTTCTGTTATCCACTTCAAATAAGTTGTATTGTTTGGAATGGTTTCACGAACTTGCAAGATTGGAATCTTCTTTGATTTAGCTCTTTTAACGAAATTGTTAACAGTGGAACTATTTACTTGGGAGTTCTTAACAAAGAAAGAGATACCACGATTATTAATAGTTTGATTCATTTGATGAACAATTTTGGCACTTGGATCGGTTTCATTTTCAATTGCTTCTTCAAAAGCTTTATCACCAATCTTAAAGTGGGTAGCTTTCAAAGCGTAATCGAATACTGGTTCACTAACATATACTGGCTTTTGCTTTGTACCATCAATAGAATCAGCCATTTTTTGAACTTTTTTTATTTTTTCTAAGTATTTAGTTCCATGTTCTTTATAATAGTTTGCATGCTTTTTATCAATTTTAGATAAACGCTTTACCAAATAGTTGACATATTTGGTTGGCATATTTAAGTCAAACCAGATATGAGGATTATCACCGCTTTTCAAATTCATTAAGTCTTCGCCAACTAAGACAGCAGACTTATTACTTGATTTAGCTAATTTTGCTAGCCAGGAATCATATCCTAAACCATTAGCTACAATGATTTTGGCGTCTTGAACTTTTTTTGCATCTGCAGTAGTTGGTTCGAAATCATGGGGATCGGTGGAACTACTAGTAATAATGGCTGTTGCCTTACCGTACTTACCCAAAACATTTTGGGCAATATCAGCATAAACATTGGTGCTCGTAACAATCGATATTTTGTTAGACGATGAATTATCCTTTTTGGAGCAACCAGTAAGAACAAAAAATAATGTTCCCATTACAATAAAAAGAGAAAAAATCTTTTGATAATATTTTTTCATTTTGTATATTTATCCTTTCAAGGTATTGGAGCTATATCTTTATTCAATATAAATCATATCAGAATCTGGTAATGTTTTTTAATTTGATAATTTATTTTTTAATAATTTGTCTTAGTTGGCTTGTGTTATAGTAGAAAGAAATTATGAAATTAAGGTTGAGAAGAAATGAAAGCTACAATTTATATTACAGGTAGTATTGCTGCCTATAAAGCAATTAATGTTGTACGAAATTTTCAAAAAAAAGGACATGAAGTAAGAGTAGCTATGACAAAAGAAGCTGTCCATTTGATCGGTACCCAAACATTAGCTGCTTTAACTAAGTATCCAGTATTGACTGATCTCTGGGAAAAAGAAAGAGCTAATCAGATCCAGCATATTGAATTGGCTGATTGGACAGAAATGGCTGTTGTAGTCCCAGCAACTGCTAATTTTATTGCCAAAATTGCAAATGGTATTGCTGATGATGCGGCAACTACGACTTTTTTAGCAACAGCTTCACCTAAATACGTAGTTCCAGCTATGAACAGTCATATGTGGAGTAATCCTGCCTTTCAAAGAAATCTAGCATTAGTAAAACAAGATGGAATTGCTGTAATGGAGCCCGCTACTGGACGCTTAGCTGAAGGATATAGCGGCAAGGGAAGGATGCCAGAGCCAGATGACATTATGGCTTGGATAGATGATTCTCTTCAAGCTAAAAAAGTGTTAGCTGGTAAAAAAATTGTAATTACTGCAGGTGGAACCATATCTCCACTTGATCCAGTTCGTTTTTTGGGTAACCGTTCGAGTGGTAAGATGGGAATAGCTTTAGCTAAAGCTGCTCTTGCTGCTGGGGCAGAGGTGATTTTAATTTCAGGACACATTGCTGTTTCATTACCTAACTCACCTAATTTAAAAAATATTAAGGTAGAAACTACTGAAGAAATGCTCTCAGCTGTTAAGACTGCTTTTTTAGGAGCAGATGCTTTAATTATGGCAGCTGCTGTAGCAGATTATGAACCGGTAAATTATATTACTCATAAAATCAAAAAGCAGGATCAGGGGGATGAGTTAAAGATTTATTTGAAAGAAACTCCTGATATTTTGAAAAAAATGGGAGGTATAAAAAAGGCAAACCAAGTTGTTGTTGGCTTTGCCGCTGAAACAAACAATTTATTAGAAAATGCTTCTAAAAAACTGCAAGAGAAAAACGCTGATATGATTGTTGCAAATGATGTCAGTCATGGAGTATTTGGTAGCGATAAAGATAAAGTTACGATTTTAAGGCAAGGTAAAACAATCGAGAATATAGTAGAGACAACTAAAATTGAAATTGCTAAAAAAATAATTATTTTGGTTGCTGAAGAACTTGAAAGTAGGAAAGTTGAAAAATGAAAAAAACAGTATTAACGAAGCGAGAAATGATCTTTGTTTGTTTAATGCTCTTAGTGCTTTTAGGTTTATTTATTTCTAGTTCAATGACTTATCACGAACAAGAGATGTCACCAGGATTTATTCATCGACATTTTCCAATTATTGAAAGAGTAGTTGGAAAGTGGAATATCTATTATGCTGGACGTTGGCACAATGCATTTTTGGACAATGGGGAAGCGGGAATGACTCAATTTGTCATGAGAAAATTTGCCCATTTTTCATCATATTTTTTAGTTGGTTTATTTGCTTGTTTAGGCTTAGACCGCTTATTTAAAAAATGGTGTGGCCCCTTATTTATTTGGCTAGGGATTATTGGATTAGCGGGATTAGATGAATTTCACCAATATTTGACTGGAGATAGAACTCCAAGTCTTCACGATGTTGCTCTCGATTCAGCCGGAGCGCTTTTAGCTATTTTATTCTGTATTTTTATCTACTGGATTAGACACCATCAAGAAAAAAGTAATTCATAATTAATCATAGATTGAATTTAAACCTTGAGTGCGTTATGATTGACAAGGTTAACTATATTAAATAAAAAGAAAGAAGGATTCTTATGTCAGGACATTCAAAATGGCACAATATTCAAGGCCGCAAGAATGCGCAAGACGCTAAGAGAGGTAAAGTTTTCCAAAAATTATCTCGTGAAATTTATATGGCTGCAAAGAGTGGTGGTCCTGACCCTTCAGGAAATCCTACTTTACGTATGGTTATGGATAAAGCACGTGCAGCAAACATGCCTAAGACTAATATTGAACGTGCTATTAAGAAGGCTGAAGGTAATTCAGATGAACATTATGATGAAATTACCTATGAAGGCTACGCACCCGGTGGTGTTGCAGTTTTGGTTGAAGCTTTAACTGATAACAAGAACCGTACTGCTTCTGATGTTCGTGTTGCCTTTACTCGTAATGGAGGTTCACTCGGTGCAACTGGTTCTGTTGCTTACATGTTTGACCGTAAGGGATATATTGTAATTGATCGTTCCACTACTGATGCTGACGAAGACCAAGTTTTACTTGATGTTATGGACGCTGGTGGGGATGATTTAGAAACTAGTGATGATGCATTTGAAATCTACACTGATCCTAAGCAATTTACAGCTGTACGTGATGCTTTAGAAAAAGCTGGCTACAAGTTAGCTAACGCTGAATTAACTATGATTCCGCAAAACACCACTCCAGTTCCAGCAGATAAAAAAGAGCAATTTTCTCATTTAATTGATGCATTAGAAGATAACGATGATGTTTCTAATGTTTATACTGCTGCTGCAGATGATGATGAATAATAATTTATCAAGAAATAGACCTAATTTTCATTTTAGGTCTATTTTTTTATGGCTGACCTTTGCGTCAGTCTTTTTTTTACTCAATTTTTAAAATAATAAAAAAACTATTACATTTTTGCGTACTAATAAGTGTATGGCAAAGGAGGGATTAATTATGAACGAAGTATCAGAAGTTATTTTAGAAAAAGCAATTAAAAGCCATGCTAGTGATATCTTTATTTTTCCAGCTATTGGAGGCTATGAAATAAAGATTCGAACTGCCCTAGGCTTGAGTAAAATAAAAGAATTAGGCCAGCAAGCAGGAAAAGAATTACTTAATTATTTCAAGTTTCAGGCGCAAATGGATATATCTGAGCGTCGTAGACCACAAGTGGGTGCTTATCAGACTAAATTTGGGGATGAAAAGGTTTTTTTACGCTTTTCAAGTGTGGGGGAATTTGAGGGAGATGAGTCTTTAGTAATTCGATTAATTTATGGAGAAAAAAGTAATAATTATTTTCTCTCGGAACAATTCGATTTGCTAAAAAGACTTACTAATCAACGGGGGTTGATAGTGACTAGTGGTCCAACAGGATCGGGAAAGACTTCAACCATGTATGAACTAGCACAACTAGTGGGAAAAGAAAAGGTTGTAATGACTATTGAAGATCCGGTCGAGGTTTGGAATCCCAATTTTTTACAAACACAGGTAAATCTTGTTGCGGGAATTGCTTATCCAGATTTACTAAAGGCTGCTTTACGACATAGGCCGGATATTTTAATTATTGGGGAAATTCGAGATCAAGAAACTGCCAAAAACAGTATTAATGCAGCTTTAAGTGGACATTTGGTTTTAGCAACTATTCATGCGAAAACAGCCTTGCAAACAATTTCACGTCTTGAAGGATTAGGAATCACTAAAGATGAATTATGCAATTGTCTGACAGCTGTTTCTTATCAAAGGTTGCTACCAATAAAAAATCAAAATAAAGTTGCTTGTTTAATGGATATTAGGTATGGAAAAATACTTGATCAAGCTATTGCGTTTAATGACAATCGCCATGATTTGAGTAATTGGCAAAGTAATTTAGAGCAGTTAGTTGAAAGAGGAAAGATTAGTGAAGATACGAAGCATCTTTATGAAGAAGGATAAACTAAACAGCGCTGCTCAATTAATTTTTATTGATTATTTAAAACAAGCACTAATTAATGGTTATTCGCTTAATGCTAGTTTAAAACTACTGCCTAAAATATGGAGTGGTAATTCTAGCCACTTAGTCTATATAAGTAAACAAGTTGAAGAAGGCAGGCAACTTGGAGATGTATTGCATGAAGTGGGATTTTCTAGTACTTTATCTGCACAAATAAATATGGCGATTATTGACGGAAATTTATTGTCTTGTTTAGACCAATTAAGTAAACTTATTCGATTGAAAAATAAGCAGTTAAAGAAATTGCGAGGAGAATTGGCTTATCCAGCACTTTTAATTGGAATGATGGTTACGCTATTGATTTGTATGCAAACCTTTTTAAAGACAGAAATGTCAGATAATGACTGGACGAGTAATTTAATGTTAGGTGGACTTGTGTTGTTAGTTATTATAGGCGCATTTCTTATTAGTAAGATAATCATGTTGCTCAATAAACAAGATTATTATGCCCTGAATAAATTAACTAGGATACCTATAATTGGACCAACATTAAATTTATATGTTCACTATCTTATCGTGTCTGACTTAGCTATTTTACTGATCAATGGCTTCTCACTGCAAAAAATTTGTCAACTTACTGATCAGCAACCAAAGAATTCGTTGCAACAAGTTTTAGGAGCAAAAGTGAAGAATCAATTAGAAAAAGGAATTGAAATTAAAGCAATTATTGAGAGTGAAGCTTTTATTTCTAATAATTTAATTATGCTTTTAGAGACTGGAACGACAAGAGAGCAAATTGGGAAAAGAGCATTATTGCTTAGCAAGACACTTTTCTATGAATTAAATCTCAAATTAAACAGTTTAATCGTTAATTTGCAGCCGCTGTGCTTTATTTTTATTGGAATTTGTATTCTAGGAATGTATTTAAAAATTTTAATGCCAATGTATCATTTAATGGAAACAATGTAGAGGTAAAAATGAGAAAGTTAAAGCATTTTATTATGAAAAATAAACAGGTAAAAGGATTTACCTTAGTTGAAATGGTAATTGTAATTGCCATTATTGCGATGCTAATTTTGTTAATTGTTCCGGGCTTAAGTAAGCAAAAAGAAAGAGCGACTACCAAAACAGATGAAGCCTTAAGAACAACGATTGAGACCCAAAGACAATTAGCTGAAGATAATGGAGATGGTACTTCATTAGAAGAGCTAGTAAAGAAGGAATATATTTCTCAAAAACAAAAAGAAAGATATGAAAAATTACCGCAGAAATGATTTTTAAGAGAATAAAAGCTTTTACTTTGATTGAAACGATAGTTACTTTAACAATAATTTGTTTACTCGTGTTAATGCCAACGCTTTATGTTAAAAATATTAAGGAACAGATAATCTTAGACAGTACCACGCGTCAAATTAGATCAACTATCAATAAGTATTTGCATCTCTCAACAGTAGAAAAGAAGTCGTATTTTTTATCATATTTTGACAATAATTCTTCAATTCAGATAATGGAGCCGCATCAAGTGTCAAAAGTATATTTGAATCGACATGTTAGAGTTTATAATTTTGATAATTTATATATTAGCAATCGCGGAACCATATCGCCGAGAACAATTACTGTTAAGAGTGGAAGAAAAGAAAAGAAAATTAAAATACAGATGACATGGGGTAGGATGGTTGAAGAATAGAAAAGTCAAGGGCTTCATTTTATTGGAAGCATGTGTAGGCTTCACGATAGCCTGTTTAGGAGTATTGCTTTTAGGGATAACAATTAAACAAAATAGACAGACTGAAAAACAGATTGAAAAACGAGTAGATAAGGCTTATGCGGAATATATTTTTAGACACAGTGATAAGAAGACATTATTAGTGCATGATCATGTCTATCATAGAAAATAAAATAATGAAAAAGATAAAGGGTTTTACCTTATTAGAAGCTGTATTTGCAATCGCAGTTACTATTTTATGTGCGCAAATATTATTTGGACTTATAGGCACACTTAGAAAAGTTAATCGCCAGAAAACCGGAGTTAATGAAATTTCGTATAGTTATGTACAGATAAATAATTTCTTAAAAGAAAGTGGACATGTTGAAGTAAGTACAACGGGTTCAGATCCAACTAAAATTGTTCTTAGAAAGTTATCGGATAAGAAGAAAAAGAATGGTGATTTAATTTACGATACATATGTAATTGATATGAGTTCAAATGATGTTTTGAGAATGAGAACAGATGAGGGAGGACACATGCCGCTACTTTTTCAAATTAAAAAAATAAAATGTTCTACTTCAAAAGATTCTTTTTCTATTTTAGTAACTGAAAAAGATGGTAGACAAAGTGAGATGTTTTTCAAAACAGATTTACCAAAGAAAAAGGAAAATAAAATACAGGATGAGAAAAAAGATAAGAGTAAAAAGGCTTAAGGGAAGTGCCTTAATTAGTAGTTTGCTGCTTATTAATATTTGCATTGCCTTTGTAATGATGTATCAACGTAGTTTTACTGAAAATATGGAAAGTAATCTTTCTTTGATAAATTATTTTTCCAAGTAACAATGATTGCTTGCTAGTATTTGATGATACCTATAGAATATTAGAAGGAATATTAAAGAAGGAAGAAAAATGCAAAAAGTAGAAGAATTATATCCAAAATTTCAGACAGCTATTGAGCATTTACAAAAAGCGCTGAATGTTTCTTTTTCATCGGCATTGACGGAAACCTTTGATAATCTAGAAAATGGAAAAATCAAAGTAGAATCAGGTGCCCCAGATAAAGAAACCGTAGCTGAATTAACTGAAGAGTATCGTAAATTAGATTATGATAATTTGCCACGTACCTTAAAAGTACAAATATTTACTTTATTAACTTTAAAAGCAATTATTCAAGATGCCAGTGACTATAACTTGATGCCCACACCTTCAGTAATTGCTACAGTAATTGCTTTGATTTGGCAAAGAATCGTTCCGACAGGTAAAAAAACTGTGGTTGATCCCGCAATTGGAACTGGAAATTTACTTTATTCGGTTATTAGACAGCTGATTCAGGAAAATCATTCACAAAACAATTACAAATTAATTGGAATTGATAATGAAGAAGCATTATTGGATTTAGCAGATATTGGCGCCCATCTTGAAGATTTAAAGATTGATTTATATTGTCAAGATGCTTTAGATCCATGGATGATTGAAAAAGCGGATATAGTGGTAAGTGATGTGCCAGTAGGTTATTATCCATTGGATAATAATGCTGAGCGTTTCGAAAATCATGCAAAAGAGGGACATTCGTTTGCCCATACTTTATTTATTGAACAAATAGTAAATAATCTTAAGCGTGATGGTTTTGCATTTTTAGTAGTACCTAGATTACTATTTACTGGTAAAGGATCTACTGAATTCATGACTTGGCTGGCTAAAAAAGTTAATATTCAGGCGATTGTCGATTTGCCTGATGACATGTTTTCAAGCCAAATTCAACAAAAATCAATTTTAGTTTTCCAAAATCATGGGGAGCATGCTCTCAAGCGTGAAGTTTTGGTGGCTAAATTAGATTCATTAAAGAAACCAGAATCTTTAGTAGCATTTAATATGAAACTAAATGACTGGTATCATAAGAGTGAAAATTAATTTATATAATACGAGAGGTATATAAAATGAAAAAAGTTTTAGCAGTAAACTCAGGTAGTTCATCATTTAAATACAAATTATTTTCTCTAGATAATGAAAAAGTAATTGCATCTGGTATGGCTGACCGTGTTGGTTTACCAGGTTCTGTTTTCACAATGACTTTAGCAGATGGTAGTCAACATGATGAACAAAGTGATATTGCTAATCAAGAAGAAGCAGTTCAAAAGTTGCTAAGTTGGCTTAAAGAATACAATGTTATCGATTCTTTAGCAGATATTGCTGGGGTAGGGCATCGTGTCGTTGCTGGTGGTGAAGAATTTACTGATAGTACAGTCATTACAGATGATAATCTTTGGAAGATTTATAATATGAGTGACTATGCACCATTGCATAACCCAGCTGAGGCTGACGGCATCTATGCTTTCATGAAAGTTTTACCTAATGTACCTGAGGTTGCTGTTTTTGATACTTCTTTCCACCAATCGTTAGATCCTGTCCAATACTTATACTCAGTACCATATAAGTACTATGAAAAGTTCCGTGCTAGAAAATATGGTGCACATGGTACTTCAGCTCGTTATGTATCACGTCGCACAGCTGATTTACTAAAGAAGCCAGTTGAAGATTTAAAGATGGTTTTATGTCATTTAGGTAGCGGTGCATCTGTCACTGCTATTAAAGATGGGAAGTCTTTTGATACTTCAATGGGATTCAGTCCGGTTGCAGGAATTACAATGAGTACTAGAAGTGGTGACGTTGATCCTTCTTTACTTCAATTTATTATGAAAAAAGGCAACATTACTAGCTTTAATGAAGTTATTAAGATGTTAAACACCAAATCTGGTTTACTCGGTCTTTCAGGAATCTCCCCAGATATGAGAGATATTGAAAAAGCAATTAAAAATGGTGATAAGCAGGCTAAACTTACAAAAGATATTTTTATTAACCGAATTGTTCGCTATATTGGAGCTTATATGACTGAAATGGGTGGTTTAGATGTTTTAGTCTTTACTGCAGGAATCGGAGAACATGATGCAAGTGTGAGAAAGCAGATTATGGATGGCCTAACTTGGCTTGGTCTTGAATATGATGAAAAAGCTAATAAGGCCAACAAGGAAGGAATTATCACTACACCAGATTCAAAGATTACTGCAATGATTGTTCCAACCAATGAAGAGTTAATGATCGCACGTGACGTTGTTCGTTTAGCTAAATTAGATAAGTAATCGTGAGAGCAAGATTATAGCATTTTAACAGTGACTGTGATATCATTGAAACATCTGGGGATGTTTTGGGATTCGACAGGCGTAGATTCGCGTTGACTGCGATTCGTAGGTCACGTCTACGTTAAAACGTCACAGTTAAATTATAACTGCAAATAACGAAAATTCTTACGCAGTAGCTGCTTAGTCAGCCTGCGTGATCCAATGACGGATTGCTCGTGTCTGTCTGCGGGTCTTACCATTTAACGAGCTACGTTTAACTACTTACCTTAATAGTTAGAAATAAGATTCTTAGGTTAGTTTTGATAGTTTAGCCCTGTTATATGGCGTTTTATCAAAACGAAATTTAAGTAATATAACTATGATCGTAGAGGTTAACGACGGAATACGTTTGGACAGGGGTTCAATTCCCCTCATCTCCATAAATGGTTTAAGGAATGTTGATTTATCAACACTCAAGCATGATAAAACCACCTTTTGGCTAAAAAGGTGGTTTTATTTTTATATATTTAGCTGTGAAATGGAGTTTATAGAAGATATTTAAATAAGTTGATTTAAGTTACCTAAGAAGGTAACTTTTTTATTAACTAGAAATTTTAATGACAGTTTTTAGCTAATAAGCTCGGTCAATTACTGAGCGCCTTTAGGTCTATAAACAACTTTTTCTATATCGTCAATTGAAATTGGCATCATAGCCATTGTTTTCTTTTCTTGTTCAGGAGTTTCAACGCCATAATCAGGTAAAAAGTGAGTTGCATCTAATTGGTCCATTAGACAAACTAATTCACCTGTTTTTAAAATAACTTCATCATATTCTTGTGGAATGAGTTTATTCATTTCTCTTCACCTCTTTCTTTATATAATGAAAATCTTTTCAATAGAATATCATAAATATTCATCAACATGAAAAATTATAGAATCTTATTATTCAATACGGTTTTTATATGTCTTTTTGATACAAAATTGATAAACGATTAACATTTAATGAAAAAGTGTAGATCTTTAAAGCTATACAAATTTTTCAAAATAATATTTATTTTTATAATAAAAGATGATAGTCTGTTAGTTGAAATGTTAAACGCTTAGCATGTAGGAGGAGAAAAGATGTTGGAAAATAAAAAACATAAAAAGATGTCTTTAAGCGGAAAATCTTTATTAATGGGGACCTTGTCTACAGCAGCAATTGTATTAAGTGCTTCCACTGTAAATGCTGCTACTAATACTGATACTGTTGATAATGCTAATGCTAGTCAAGTTACCACAGTAAAAGCATCTGCTTCGGTTAACAAAAATGATAATAGTGGATTAAAAGAAAATGCTACGAACGACAAAGTAGCTGGAACTGAGACAAATCTAAACTCTAGTTTAAATTCTGGTAAAGAAACAAGTAGCCAAGTTAATGACAGTAAGGAAGATAGTTCATCAACACAAGTAGGAAGTACTCCAATTTCTTCTGCAATCATTAATAATGGTAAAGCCTCTAGTGATTTAAACCAAGATTCTGACAATATTTCCGATCATTTTAAGGATAATAATTCTCAAGGGCAAAGTTCAACTTCTTCAGAGAAAACCGAATTAAAGGGAAAAATCAAAGAAATTGTTAATAATTCTGGTATTGATGTCACAAAATTAACTAATGATCAAATTAATAATTTAAATAAAGTTAATTTTGATAATGATCCACAAGACGGAACAAAATTAACATTAAACGATTTAGATGCAATTGGACAGGCTCTTATAAGAAGAGATCCAAAATATGCAGTTCCATATTTTAATGCAAAAGAAATAAAAAATATGGATGCAGCGGTAACTAAAGATGCACAAACTGGTAAAACTGAAACTTTGGAAATCTGGGATTCGTGGCCAGTACAAGACCCTATAACTGGTTATGTATCAAACTATAAGGGCTACCAACTTGTCATTGCAATGATGGGAATGCCTAAAAAGAACGATAATCATATTTATCTTTTGTATAATAAATATAATGATAATGAATTCTCGCATTGGAGAAATGCGGGTTCTATCTTTGGATATAATGAAACTCCTGATTTACAGGAATGGTCAGGATCTGCCATTGTAAATAAAGATGGTTCTGTTCAACTATTTTATACAAAAAATGATACATCAAATGGTAAGCTAAATGATCAACAGTTGGCAACAGCTAATTTGAAGTTAAATGTTGATAACAATGGTGTTTCAATTGCTAGTGTTGATAATGATCATGTGATTTTTATTGGTGATGGTAAACATTATCAAACTTATGATCAATTCTCAAATGGTAAAAATAGAAATAGAGATAATTATACATTACGAGATCCTCATGTAGTGGAAGAAGAGAATGGTGATCGTTATTTAGTATTTGAAGCAAACACTGGAAGCAATAATTACCAAGGCGAAGATCAAGTTTATAGATGGGCTAATTATGGTGGAAATGATAAGTTCAATGTCAATAATTTCTTGAGCTATTTTGGTAATAATGATGATCAAGCTCTCGCTTCTGTGGCTAATGGTGCACTGGGAATTTTAAAATTAAGTGGGGATCAAAACAATCCAACTGTTAAGTTAGATGATGTTTACTCACCTTTAGTAACGTCATTAATGGTTAGCGATGAAATGGAAAGACCTGATATTGTTAAAGTTGGAAATAAGTATTATCTATTTTCAGCAACAAGATTGTCTCGAGGAACTAAAGGAGAAATTACTCGGCTTGCTAATAAGGTTGTTGGAGACAATGTAGCGATGATTGGCTTTGTTTCTGATAGTTTAACGCATGGTTATGTGCCATTAAATGGTTCTGGTGTTTATTAACCGCTTCAGTACCCGCAAATTGGCGTACGGCGACATATTCATATTATGCAGTTCCTATTGAAGGAAAAGAAAATCAACTTTTAATTACAGCTTATATGACTAATCGTGGTGAAGTAGCTGGAAAAGGTAACAATTCGACTTGGGCACCAAGCTTTATCTTGCAACTGAATCCAGATAATACTACCACTGTTTTAGCCAAATTAACTAATCAAGGTGTTTGGGTTTGGAATGGTGATAGTGAAAATAAAAATATGATTGGTAGTCTCGAAAAAGATTCTCCAAATAGTGCTGCTTTAGATGGAGAATGGGGCAAGTTTATTGGTTGGGATGCAATTAATAGTTATAGTTTGAAACCACATCAACCTGTGACTCCAAATGTTCCAACAACTCCAGAGAAACCTGAAAACCCAACAACACCAAATACTCCTGATACTCCACGTACTCCAGAAGTTCCAACTACTCCAGTTAAGAAAACTACTCAGTCAGAACTTCCAAAGGCAGGAGCTAAAGACGGTATTGCTGCAACAATTTTAGGTGCTATAAGCTCAATGTTAGGAGTTATCGGTTTAGCAGGTATTTCAAAACGCAAGCGTAATAACTAAATTTATAAAAAAGATGAGTTTTAATATGACTTATCTTTTTTTGCTATAAATATAATTTATTCTAGTATGAAAAACTGTAAATTTTCTCAAAATTATCTTTTCCCTATAATAAATTTGAAAAGTAATCGTGGTGAAAAGCCAATCTATAGCATAAAAATATATTTCATTATGCTTAGCAAATATTAGACATTTACTTTTCATAATTTAGACTAAATATTTGAAAGAGTTTAATAAAGAGAAAATTTATGCAAGAAATTAATGAAAAATACTTTGAAGGAGAAAGAGCTTTATATGGTCTTTCTAACGCAATTTTAGAGAATGTTACGTTCGGTGAAGGAGAATCGCCGCTAAAAGAAACGCAGAATTTAGAAATAAAGGCTAATATTTTTAAATATAAATATCCTTTATGGTATTCAAATAATATTAAAGTTACTGATAGCACATTTGAAACAATGTCTAGAAGTGGTATTTGGTACACTAATAATATCTCAATTAAAAACTCCAATTTGCAGGCTCCTAAATTATTTAGAAGATGTAAACATGTTTCTTTAGATCACGTATTTTTTTCTGATGCTGAAGAAACAATGTGGACTTGTGAGGATATTACTATTAAAAATACTGAGATTAATGGTGACTATTTTGGAAAAGATAGTTCTGACATCTATATGGAAAATGTGCGCGTGATTGGAAACTATATTTTTGATGGTGCTAAAAATATTGTCTGCAAAAATTGTAGTTTTGTATCTAAAGATGCATTTTGGAATTGTGAGAATGTAACTTTAATTAATTGTCAAATAGATGGGGAATATTTAAGCTGGAATAGTAGCAATATTATTTTCAGAGATTGTACTATTGAAAGTGATCAAGGGCTTTGCTACATGGATCATGTTACTTTAGAAAACTGTATTTTAAATCAGACGACTTTAGCTTTAGAAAAATGTAGTAACATTAACGCAACTATCAAGAGTAAGATTACGAGCGTTAAAAATCCTATTTCTGGAGTAATTAAAGCGAAGAAGATTGAAACATTAATTATTGATCCAGCAAAGGTGGATCCTCGTGATACTAAGATTATCTCTGAGGAAGCAATCGTTAAAAAAGGTTCAGTTTCTGATCAAAATCAAGAGGGTGAATAAAATTGGATTATGATTTTACAACCGTGATAAATCGGCGACATACAGATTCAGTTAAGTGGAATGTTAAAGATAGTGAATTACCAATGTCGATTGCGGACATGGATTTTAAAACAGCACCTGAGATTGTTTTAGCAATGCGTGAAAAACTTGAACTAGGTGCCTTTGGCTATGAAGAAGCCGGAGCCGATTATTTTAATGCAGTAAGTCATTGGTATCAATTAGAGCATGGTGCAGATGCTGATCCAGACTGGATGATTTTTGCTACTGGAGTTGTGCCAGCCATTTCGTCAATTGTTAGACGTGTTTCTCATATAGGTGATAATGTATTAGTGCAAGAGCCAGTTTACAATATTTTTTATAATTCTATTGAAAATAACGGTCGGCATGTATTATCAAGTGATTTAATTTATAGTAATGGGAAGTATGAAATTAACTGGCAAGATCTAGAAGAAAAGCTGGCTAATCCTTTAACTACTTTGATGATTTTCTGTAATCCGCACAATCCTACAGGAATTGTATGGAAAAAGAACGAAGTGAAAAGAATTGCTTCTTTATGTCAAGAAAATCATGTAATTCTTCTGTCTGATGAGATTCATGGGGATTTAGTGCGTAATAACGTCAAATATACACCTGCTTTTTCTATTGCTAAACCCTTAAGAAGCAATGTAATTAGTTTAGTATCTCCAAGTAAAACTTTTAATGTTGCCGCCCTTCATGCCGCAACTGTGATTATTCCTGATAATAATTTACGTGATATCGTTAATCGTGGATTAAATAGCGATGAACTAGCTGAACCTAATCTTTTAGCTATTCCAGCGACAATTGCTGCTTATACGGAAGGGTTTAATTGGTTGCATGAGTTATTAGCGGTAATTGACAATAATTTTGCTTATGCTGAAAAGAAAATAACTAAACAGTTAAAAGATATAAAAATTGTTTCTGGTCCTGCAACTTATTTAATGTGGTTAGATGTGAGTGAAATCTCACAAAATAGTCAAGAACTAGCTGATTATATTAGAAGAGAAACTGGTTTAATTGTTTCACCAGGTAGCATTTATCGTGGTAATGGTAAAAACTTTTTAAGGTTGAATCTTGCATCCCCAATTTCAATGGTAAAAGATGGGATTAATCGATTAATTACTGGAATTAAAAAATATTCAAAAAAATAGCTGAAAGTGGTTTCAAAATCATCTCAAAAAGATATATACTTTTATTGAGGTGATTTTTTATGGAGCCATTATTTTTAACACCATATTTTAGACCAAAAATTTGGGGTGGCCGTAAGTTAAATACAGTTTTAGGATATGATATTCCAGATGGAAAAGTTGGAGAAGCTTGGGTAATATCAGGATACAAAGATGACGCTTCAACAGTTAATGCTGGTCCTTTAAAAGGAAAGACATTAAGAGAAGTATATTTAGAGCATCCAGAATTATTTGGTAATCCAAAAACTAAGGAATTTCCGCTATTAGTTAAATTCTTAGATGCAAATGATAATTTGTCTGTTCAAGTACACCCAGATGACGAATACGCTAGAATTCATGAAAATGATTCTGGAAAAACTGAAAGTTGGTATGTGCTTCATGCTGAACCTGGTGCTAAACTTATCTATGGGCACAATGCAACCAGTAAAAAAGAATTAGAAGATTGGATTAAAAATGGAAAGTGGTCCAAACTGTTACGTTATGTACCAGTAAAAGAGGGAGACTTTTTATATGTACCTTCTGGAACGGTTCACGCTTTAACTAAAGGGATTATGGTTATTGAAACACAACAATCAAGTGATGTAACCTATAGATTGTATGATTGGGATCGAGTAGACAAGAAAACTGGTAAAAAGAGAGAGTTGCATATTAAGCAATCTCTTGATACTATTCAAGTACCACATAAAGATCCGAAGCTGAAAATTACATCTGAAACATTAGGAGATGCAAAGATTACTACTTTGGCTCAGCCACCAATGTCACCGCATTTTTATTTATGGCAGATCGATGTTGATGGGAGTTTTGATTGGAGTCTAAATGATCATCCTTATCTTTTAGTTTCTGTAATTAAAGGTAACGGTAAGTTTATTGCTGATGGCAAAGAATATAATATTAAATTGGGTACTAATTTTATTATTCCTAATGAAATGAAGGACTTTAGTTTTAGCGGTGACTTACGTTTAGTAATTTCAGCTCCTGGTAAAGAATAAATTTAAGTGAATGGAGTTGGTCAAATGATATATATTGGTTGCGGGGTAATAATGTTTGTAATCGGAGTCATTTGGCTGATCGCTCCTTCACCTAATCCGAATCAAGTTTATGGATATATGTCATATTTGGCTTCAGTTAATAAGGCAAGTTACAAGTATGCTCAAAAAGTTGCACGAAATTATTTTATGCTTTTTGGTTTAATTCAATTTTTATTAGGATTAGGAATCCATTTATTACACTGGGATCGCTATTTCTTAATTTGGTTGCTTACTTTTTATTTGTTTATTTTGGCTCCGATAATCTTAACTGAAAAGAAATTGCAGGCTTTTTTACGTGCCCGGCATGAATTACCACATGATTATATTGAACCAGATAAAATTAAACATACTAGAGTAAAAGGATTTAAGGATAAATAATGCTAAAGATATTAATGGTTGAAGATGACAATTCTGTTGCAGAAATGATGAAGATGTTCTTCAGTAAAGAACAATGGGAAGTAGATATAGCAAAAGATGGTGTAGAAGCTGTTGAGATGTTTAAGGCGCATCCAGATTCTTATGACATTGTAACGTTAGATCTTAACTTGCCTAAGAAGGATGGAATGGAAGTAGCTAAAGAAATTAGGGCTATTTCTCTTTCAATTCCAATCATTATGTTAACGGCACGTGACTCAGAAACTGATCAAATTTTGGGACTGGGCATTGGTGCAGATGAATATGTTACTAAACCATTCAGTCCATTAGCATTGATTGCTCGCATTAAAGCTTTATATCGAAGAAGTCATATAGAAAAAGATATGCATGCTTCTAATGGTTTAAAGTACGATGTAATTACTAAGCATTTAAAGATTTCAAAAGATCGAAGAGAAGTGCGCTTTGATGATAATATTGTTGAAGGTTTAACCCCGAAGGAATTTGATTTACTTTATACTATGGCTCAAAAGCCAAAACAAGTTTTTTCTAGAGATAAGCTTTTAGAATTAGTTTGGGGATATGAATTCTTCGGTGAAGAAAGAACTGTTGACGCTCATATCAAAAAATTACGGCAAAAATTAGAGAAAGCTGGTCCTCAAGTGGTGCAAACAGTTTGGGGCGTGGGTTATAAGTTTGACGATTCTGAGGTATAGAAATTGAAACTATTCTACCAAGAAATGTTGGGTTTTCTGCTGGTAATTATTACCAGTATTGTAATTATCGGCTCATCCACAATTCACTTTGCCACCATTCAGGCATATTCTCAAAGCTATTCACGTTTAGAGGGGTATGGAACCTCAATTGGAAAATTAGCTTTAGCTAAAGATAATCCTAGACATGAATTAGATGCAAAATTTTTAAAGAATTTACAGGTAGTAATGGAAGGCGAAGATGTAAATCTTCGCATTTTTAATAATAAAAATAGGCAAGTTTATCCTGAAACTACAATGAACTGGGCTTTGCCACAGAAATTGTTTAAGCAACTGAAGAATGGAAAAACTATTCGAATTAGAAATGACCATGAAGATGGACGTGTGACGTCTTTTTCTAATAAGGATGCTTATACCAGTGTAATTGTTCCTTGGCGTAGCAAAGGAAAACTGGTTGGAGTTATTTGGATTGGTTCACGTGTACAGAATGTCGAACAGATGATTGTACGTGAAAAACATAATCTAATTACAGCCTTGCTTAGTTCTCTGGTAATTGGTGGTCTAATTAGCTTTATATTGTCATATTATATTTCTAGAAAAATCAAACTTTTATCAAATGCTACTAAAAAAGTCGCTCAAGGTGACTTTAATGTGCATTTGAAACATAAAGATACTGATGAAATTGATGACTTGGCACGTAATTTTAATATTATGGTTAATGCGTTAAAAGAGTCAAATGATGAAATCAAGGCACAAGAGAAAAGACGAGAGCAATTTATGGCTGACGCTGCCCATGAAATGAGGACGCCTTTAACTACAATTAATGGATTACTTGAGGGTTTTGAATATGATGCTATTCCTGAAGAGGCAAAGCCTAAGTCAATTGCTTTGATGCATAGTGAAACTAAACGACTAATTAGGTTAGTAAATGAAAACTTAGATTACGAAAAAATCAGAAATAATAAAATTAGTCTAATTCAATCTCGATTCAATGCTACTGAAGTCTTAACGAACTTACTAACTCAGATGAAACAAAAAGCTATTCAAAAAAATGATAAGTTGATTCTTAATTGTCCACCTGAAGTTGAGGTTTATGCAGATAAAGACAGATTTACGCAGATAATGGTCAATTTAGTTCAAAATGCTTTGCAATTTACTGAAAATGGAAAAATCAAAATCTCTGCTTGGAGAATTAAACATGGAGCCCAGTTTGAAATCGCAGATACTGGTATTGGCATGAATCAAAAGCAGATGAAGTATATTTTTGAAAGATTTTATAAGGCTGATCCATCTAGAGCTAAAATTGGGTCTGGAGAATCAGGTTTAGGGCTTTCTATTGTTTTATCGCTTATTAAGCAACATGGCGGTAAGATTGATGTAGATTCAGAACCAGGCAAGGGAGCAAAATTTACTGTGACTTTGTATGATAAGGGTTATAAAGAATTTATTAAAGATTAAAGAGTGTCAAAGGCAAATCTTATTTTTAATAAATTTCAGATCTTAACTTAAAACAAAATCCTACTAAATCAATGTTAGATTTAGTAGGATTTTTCATTTTTTGGGTTTTTCTCAGACACTTTTTGACTTATTTTTCAGGATTATCTTTTTTAGGAGCATTGTCCTGATGGTTTTTGTCTTTGTCGCTTGTAGCAGACTGAATATTCTCAGGAACCTTGTTGATTTCGTCTTTATCAATTTCAGAAGCATCTGTGCTGTAAAGATCGGTAGTTGTGCCTTTATGCTGAGAATATAGAGACGTAGATTTGTTACCAAGTTGTTTTCGTAATGTCAGCATTTTTTGATAATTGACTTTATAGTCAAACTCATTTGGATTTGTCGGAATAAAGCCAGCAGGAGTGTAGAATCGTAAAAGATTATGATTATTCAATAAATCTGAATAGTGTAGTGAAGTGCGTCCATAACTAGCTAATTTATTGATTTCTTCTTTTTGCTTTTTATTAAATTTAGTAATTTTTTCTCCAGTTTGCTGGTTGTAAACTGTTCCTTTGGTTCCTTTACCGCCAATGATTACGTACTTAGGAGTAATTATCGTGCCGTTTCTAAAGACAACGACTTGACGATATTGTTTAGAAAATAGGTCTTGTCCAAATTGAATATAATTCTTGTTTGAAATTCCTAAAAGGTGCAGTAAGGTTGGAAGTACATCAATTTCACCACTAATTTTATTATCTACTTTACCTTTGATTCCATCCATATGTATCATGAATGGAACCTTTTGAAGTTCAGCAGTATCATAGGATGTCCAATTGTTGAAGTCTTTGCCTAGAACAGGTGCTAAAGCAGATAGTTCGTCGTCTGAACTACCCACACCATAATGGTCACCATAGAGAATGACCATTGTATTTTTATCAAGACCACTCTTTTTTAGATAATCAAAAAATTCTTTGATTGATTGATCAAGATAATGGGCTGTTTCGAAGTAGTTATTGATTGTTGTATTTGAAGTATCAGTAGTAGTAAAGTTATTGTCTTTATCTTCTGGGTCTAATTGGAATGGGATGTGATTAGTAACAGTTAAATATTTAACATAAAAAGGTTGCTGCATTTGTTCAAGATATTTGATACTTTCACCAAATAATAACTTATCTTTTAGTCCATATCCAATTTTGTCATTTTTCTTTTGTGAAAAGTAGTTTGCATCAAAGAAGTAATTATAGCCAAGATTCTTATATACTTCATTTCGATTCCAAAATGTTCCAGTATTACCATGAAAAACAGCTGAAGTGTAGCCAGTTTGACGAAGAATTTGCGGAGCACCTTGAAATGTATTTTCAGACCCTAGGGAAGAGAATAATGAACCGTCTGAAATACCGTATGTTCCAGTCTCAAGCATGTTCTCAGCGTCACTAGTTCTGCCTAAGCCTACTTGATGATAGAAGTTGCTAAAACTAACTGTATCTTTACTATGATAAAGCGAGTTGAGAAATGGCGTGACCTCTTGACCGTTAACTTTTAAGCCAATTAGAAATTGCTGGAAACTTTCGAGGTGTAAGACAATGACATTTTTACCTTTAGCTTTTCCAAAATATTCTGGATTAGCTTTAGCGTAATGTTTTTTAGTGAAAGCTAATACTTGATTAATATCTTCGGCATTAGCATTTTTCTTAACTTGGTTTGACTGTGCGCTTTTTAAAAGATCGTATACTGAATAAGTATCAATTCCTAAGTATTTAACTACATAGGAGCGATCAAAAGTGTTTCTTAACAGACGTGGACGTGAAGTTTCAGCTAAAAACATATTCAAAGTTAGCATGAAAACCCCAAATGATGAAACTGCAAATGGTCGCTTAAAGCCATATTTACGTGGATCAATTTTGATAACCTTTATAATTAATAAGATAATAATGATTATAAGGTCAAGCCAGAGAAGGATATCGCTGGGATGCAGTAGAGCAACAGTACTTTTACCTAGCCCTTGTGATACTTTACCGGTATTTTGGATAGTTTTACTGGTTAAAAAATCTGAGAATTGACGATAATAAATTACATTTGCAAAGAGCAAAATTGTATTTATTGTATCTAAAACCAGCATAGCAATGTATGAAATTAGTGGTTTAGAAAAATAAAGTCCTAAGCTCAAGATAATGATACATGTACCAAGTGGAGTTAACCAAACAATAAAATGCTGGTATGGATCACTTAAACCAAGCTTAAAATCAAAATAAGCCGCATACATATATTTTGCCCAAAAGCAAAGTGTAAGGATTGTTAAGAATCCAATTCTAGTTTGCCAAAAATTACGTTTTATTTTATTCACGCTTCACTACTCCTTTTAATAAGGAATATTTTACTGGTAATTTTAAAAAACGACAAACTTTTGTTAAAGGTTTGCGATTTTTTAATATTTTAGAAAAAAATGTCTTTCATAGAGAGCTTTACGTTATAATTAAGCCAAAATTACGGAGTCGGTTAGGTTATGCTTTTTTTACAACCCTTATATGAATATATCTATCATCATTATGCAGCACATATTAATCATTTTGCTCTAATTAAGCTAATTTTGTATAGTTTAGATAAGACAATTTTTTATTTTATTATCTTTGCAATTATTCGTTTATGTTGGCTATTATTTATAAGACATCGAAGAACATTAAAATCAGAAGCATGCGTTTGGATTTTTAGCTTTTATGTCATTTTATTATTAATGCTTACGGTATTTAGAGATACATATTTTCCATGGCAATTAACCTTTAATTTTCATCGCAATTTAAGTGATATTAATCTAGTGTTTATGAAAGAAACGCTTAAGCTGACCCAGGGAGAGAGTATGCTTGATTTTTTCTATAATTCGCTTGGAAATATTTTATGGTTCGTTCCATTTGGTTTATTATTTCCAACAGTTATTCAGAAAAAAAATATGCTTTTAACGATTTTTTCCGGTGGTTGTCTTTCAGTTTGTATTGAAGGATTACAATTTGTTCTTGAAACTGGTGTAAGTGATATAGACGATGTCTTTTTTAATGTTTGCGGTACGATAATTGGTTTTATAATATATCGAATTATTTATCGATTCTTATAATAAAAACTCTAGTTTTATGAAGAAGTAACTGCTAAAATAAGGTTTGTACGTGAAAAAAGTTACAAAAAAGGAAGTTTAAATAATGAGTAAAGTTGTTCACTTTGATGCAAGTAAATTAACTCCGTTTGTTCATGAAAATGAATTAAAGGAAATGCAAGCAATGGTAACTGCTGCAGATAAAGAATTACGCGAAGGTACTGGCGCAGGTAGTGACTTCCGTGGTTGGATTGATTTACCAATTAATTACGATAAAGACGAATTTGACCGTATTAAAAAAGCAGCTAAGAAGATTCAAAATGATTCTGAAGTTTTAGTTGGTATTGGTATCGGTGGTTCTTACCTTGGTGCCCAAGCTTCAATTGAATTTTTAAATAGTTCTTTTTATGGCAGAGAAAAAGAAAAGTATCCAACTGTTGTATTTTGTGGTAACTCTCTTTCAGGTTCATACCTCTATGACTTACTTGAATGGTTAGGAGACAAGGACTTTTCAATCAATATTATTTCTAAGTCTGGTACTACTACTGAACCTTCAATTGCTTTCCGTGTCTTGAAGGATAAGTTAATCAAGAAGTATGGTAAAGAAGAAGCTGCTAAGAGAATTTATGCAACTACTGACCGTGCTAAGGGTGCGTTAAAGACTGAAGCTGATGCAGAAGGCTACGAAGAATTTGTAGTTCCAGATGATATTGGTGGTCGTTTCTCAGTATTATCAGCTGTTGGTTTACTTCCAATTGCTGTAGCTGGTGGAGATATTGATGCAATGATGAAGGGTGCTGCAGATGCACGTGCTGCATACACTGATCCAGATGTATCAGAAGATAATCCTTACCAGTATGCTGCTCTTCGTAACATTCTTTATCGTAAGGGTTATACTACTGAATTACTTGAAAACTATGAACCATCATTAAGAATGTTTGGTGAATGGTGGAAGCAATTAATGGGTGAGTCAGAAGGTAAGGATCAAAAGGGCATTTACCCATCTAGCGCTAACTTCACTACTGATCTTCACTCACTTGGTCAATATATCCAAGAAGGTCGTCGTAATTTAATGGAAACTGTTATTCGTGTCGAAAATCCAGAACATGATGTAACTATTCCAGACGATAAAGAAAACTTAGATCAATTGAACTTCTTGTCAGGTAAGACTATGAACTACGTAAATGATCGTGCATATGAAGGTGTAGTTTTAGCTCATACTGATGGTGGAGTACCAGTTATGACTGTTGATATTGAAAATCAATCAGCTCACACTTTAGGTTACTTAATTTACTGGTTCGAATTAGCTGTAGGTATTTCAGGTTACTTGAACGGTATTAACCCATTTAACCAACCAGGTGTTGAAAGTTACAAGAGAAACATGTTTGGTCTTTTGAACAAGCCTGGTTATGAAGACTTACATGATGATTTGACTAAACGTTTAAAATAAATCTACTTAGCATATTTTGATAGTATGCGGATTAATATAACTATAATTAATAGTTAAAGAAAGGGTAGAGGCGATTGCCTCCACTCTTTTTTATTGGAGAAAAAATGAAAGTACAAACTAAAAATACACTTGCAGTTTTGGCAACAGCATTCATGTCTTTTGTTGGAATTTTAACTGAAACTAGTTTAAATGTAACTTTTCCTGCTATGATGAAGCAATTCCAAGTTTCATTGGACACTATTCAATGGATTACAACTGGCTATTTGCTGATGATTGCGATTATTATGATTAGCTCTTCTTATCAAAATGAACGATTTACAGCAAGACAATTGTTCATTTCAGCAGCAGTTGCCTTTATAACTGGAAGCATGATTTCTGCTTTTGCATCAAGTTTCTACATTTTGCTTTTAGGAAGATTAATTTCAGCTCTGGGAGTAGGTCTATGCACTCCGATGATGTTTAATTTAATCGTGGAGGTAATGCCTAGGCAAAGCTGGGGATTTTACATGGGAATTGCTGGTTTAGTAATTGCAATGGCACCGACTTTAGGTCCTGCAGTTGGAGGCAGTATTTCGTATTATCTTAATTGGCGCTGGATTTTCATTATTGCTGCAATTTTTGCCCTCTTTGTCTTTATTTCCGGTATTTTTGTAATTGGAAGTTATCATCCGGTTCAAAAGAAGTCATTTAACTGGCTAGCTTATATATTTTTAAGTCTTAGTTTAGTAAGCTTAGTTATTGGTGTAAATCAATTAAGTAAAGGATTACAAAACTGGCGTCTTTGGGGACTATTAATCTTAACGGTTGTTTTGTTCATTTTATTTGTAACAATTTCAAAAAGATCTACTCGAAAGTTGCTTGACTTGAAAGTTTTTGAAGATAAAGCTTTCGTTTTTGGTGCATTTGCGTACTTTTTGCTTCAATTTATCAATATTGGTGTAAGTTTTGTATTACCCAATTATATTCAAATTGTTAACAAACAAAGCTCTTTAATCGGTGGTCTGGTTTTACTTCCAGGAAGTATTATTGCTGGACTTTTAAATCCGTATTTTGGCCGTTTATATGATCGCTTAGGTGCAAGAGTGCCATTATATGGTGGAGCTTTTTTAATGGCATTAGGGAGCTTCTTATTGGCTAATTGGGGACTAAACTTAAATACCTGGATGATTATCTGCTTTTATGGAATTTTGATGTTAGGACATCGAATGTCGTTCAGTAATACAATGGCCCAAAGCTTGAAAATAGTAGATAATAACCTTAAGTCAGACGCAACTGCTGTTTGTCAGACAGCGCAACAACTAGCTGGTTCAATGGGAACAGCAATTTTAGCAGCAATTATAGCTATTTTTCAGAATAAGCATACAGCAAAATACACTACTTTGACTGCTCAGGGAAGTATGGCAGCATTTTATTTCACTTTTGGCCTTGGAATTTTGATTTTGATATGTGATTGGATTATGTTTAAGCTGAGTAAAGAAAATAAGTAAAAGAAAGTGTAATTAATAATGAACAAGAATTTCTTGGCGGTAGAAAAAGATATCCATGGTTTTGCTCAAGAGCTTTATTTTAGAAATGAGGTTGCAATTGATCTTGTAGAAAAGGATGAACAGAAGGATTTACTGCATTTTGATAGAAAAGATGTTGCAAAATTGCAAGAAATTGCCAGTGTTTTGCAAGATTTTTGTCAACCGCAGGTTCGTGCAATTTTACAAGTCAGTGAAAATACAAAAGATGTGAAAAACGATTTTAAATTGATTCAAAATCAAGCGCATCAACTAATCCAGAACTTTTCTAACTTAGAGAAATTAGTTACTTATTCAGAAACAAAAGCTAAGAAAAAAAGTAAAAATTTAAGTAAACAGTGGCTAGAATTAAAACAAAATCTGCTGAAAATGGACATTAATCGAATTAAAGAGATTGAGAAAAGTAGTAAAACTATGTCATAAAGTAGGATAATAAGTGATATAATTGAAAAGCTGCATCATGGTGAGTAAGACGTGATGCAGCTTTTTTCATTTAAAATTACTTTTTAAGAAAAATTATTATGAAACTTGACAGATTTACGATATTCAATTATATTTACATATGTTGAATTTGCCCGTTGGTCAAATGGTTAAGACGCCACCCTCTCAAGGTGGAGTTACGAGTTCAATTCTCGTACGGGTGATAATACTGAGATATAGCCAAATTGGTAAGGCACAGGATTCTGGTTCCTGGATGTTTCGGTTCGAGCCCGAATATCTCAATATGTTACCGTCAGATCGTTGATCTGGCGGTTTTATTTTATAATCCAGGTGGTAGGATGATAGAATTTTTTAAGACTCAGCATTTAATTGAAAGTATGGTTAGTGAGCGCATTGTACCAGGGGTAAACTACGCATTTATTAAGAAAAAACAGGTGTTTACATCAACAGTAGGTTTTGCTAGTTTGATGCCTGAGATTGAACAACTTAGTCCATTTGCACTTTATGATTTAGCAAGTTTAACTAAGGTGTTAGGGACTACTAATGTTTTCTTAAAATTAAAAGAAGAGGGTAAACTTAATTTTACTGAGCCACTTCAAGAGTTTATTCCTGAATTTAAAGATGATCGTATTCGCCTTAATCATTTATTGACGCATACTAGTGGAATTCGTGGTTGGATTCCTAATCGAGATGAACTAGCAGCTCCTGATTTATTAAAAGCAATTATCGGCTTACCAGTTACTGATGAATTTGAAACGAAAATGCGGTATGCAGATACCAATTTTATTTTATTGGGATTGGTACTTGAAAAAATATATGGTTTACCTGTCCAAGATGTAATTAGGCAGGAGATTATTTTACCAGCTAAGCTGAAGGAAACAACGTTTCATCCAAAAGCATCTGATTGTGTGCCTACCGCTTATACTGAACAAGGTGAGTTGCTGCAAGGAATTGTACATGATCCTAAAGCACGTGTACTGGGTAAGGATTGTGGGTCAGCTGGCTTATTTTCAAACTTAGAAGATCTAATAAAAATGACGCAGGCTTATTTAGGACTACGTCATGATATTCTACCTTTAAAGCAGGATACATTAGCTAACTTATTTCAAATTGAAACACCTAAAAACGTACATCCTCGTTCTTGGGGATGGGATTTACGCTTTGATCCAGTTGATCAGCATCCACTTATTTATCACACAGGTTTTACTGGTACTTTTATCTTAATTGATCGCCTTAATCAAACTGCGATGGTTGTCTTAACTAATCGAATCCATCCTAGTGGACATAATCATGTCTTTCTAGCGATGAGAGAAAAGATAGTTGATACCTTTTTAAAAGAAAATATTTATAAAGGCTAATAAAAGGCCACTGTCATAAGCGACAGTGGCCTTTTATGTTACATACCTGCTTTAATAATTTTCTTTTCACCCATAGTTTTACGAAGTGAAAGCATAGCAGTGTATGTAGCCAGAATATATACTTTTTTAGTTGGTAATTTTGAAATTTCATCTAATAAAGCATCATTATTGGTAGCTGTGGTCATTAGACCCGGATTAAATCCAGCAACCTCTAATCTAAAGCCCATATCATGCCAGCGTTTCCCACCAACTAATACTTTTTTGATTTTATCTTTGTTGAGGCCTTCATAGTCTGCATCCCAAATCCAAGAGGTATCAATTCCGTCTGCATGGTTTGCATTCAAAAGAGCAACTAAAGAATAGTTATCTTTCTCAGTGTTGAGCATATGAAGAACTTCATCAAGGCCAACAGGATTTTTGACTAAGATTAAGTCGATTTCTTTGCCGGCATAATTAATTAATTCTTGGCGACCAAAAATTCGCTTGTTTTCAGCAAAACTTTGAGCAACTTCTTCCTCGCTTAAATCAAATTCACGCGCAACAGAATAAGCTGCTAAAGCATTGTAGATGTTATAAGTTCCTCCGATGCCAATACTGTATTCTTTTTCACCCATTTTGAATTTTAAACTATTTGGAGTTTGATCAATAATTTGATTTACACTATAAGTTAATTCTGGTCTATGATAACCACAATTAGGGCAGAAGAAATCTCCTAAATTTGCGTAAATTCGTTCATGATAATGTAAAATATGATCACATTTTGGACATAACACACCATCAGTATTTACTGGAGCTTTAAAGTCATTTTCAGCTTTATCATCTGGTAGCTTAAATCCATAAAATACTTTTTTATTTGGAAGCTCAACTGAAGAGAAGATACTTGCATCCCCGTTAGCAATAATTGTAGCATTTGGGGCTAATTTAATTCCGTCAACAATTTTTTGGTAAGTAGTATAAATTTCACCATAACGGTCCATTTGATCACGAAAAATATTTGTCAAAACAAATACGCTAGGATGAAGTAACTTAGTTACCATTTTGACGTTTGCTTCATCAACTTCTAGTACAGCAATTTTCTTTTTGGCTTTCTTATTTTTATGAGCTAAAAATGCTGTAACGATTCCTTGTTGCATGTTTGAGCCGGATGGATTGGTTAAAATATCGCCATATTTTTTCCTTAATGCTTCTACAATCAAAGCAGTTGTCATTGTTTTACCATTAGTTCCAGTAACAATGATCGTTTCATAGCCTTTTGCTAATGAATTTAATACTTCAGGATCAATTTTCATGGCAAATTTTCCAGGAAAACTCGTCCCGCCCTTTAATACATTATGAAGAAACCAGTAAGATGATTTACCGGCTACCTTAGCGATGCCTGATTTTAAATTCATATTCTTATCCCTCACTTTAAAACTAAATTTTACTATAGCATATCAATAAAATGAAAACGACCTTTTTATTTTTACCTGCACGATTTTTAAATTTACTTTATACTAATTAGGATAATACTAGTGAAAGTACATAAACTTGATAATGGAGGAATTTTGCAGTGGCGCAATTGTTTTTTCGCTATGGTGCAATGAGTAGTGGTAAGTCAATTGAAATACTAAAGGTTGCCCATAATTATGAGGCGCAAGGTCGGAAAATTGCCTTGATGACGAGTAGTGTGGATGATAGGAGCGGTGTTGGTACAGTTGCTTCTAGAATTGGCCTGCACCGTAAGGCAGAGCCGATTAGTGAAGATTTGAATTTGTTTGATTATGTTTCAAAAATGAATAAGAATGATGTTGAGTCTGGTAATGGGACTGTAGCTTGTGTTTTAATTGACGAGGCGCAGTTTTTAAAGAAACATCATGTTTTAGAATGTGCAAAAATTGTTGATGAATTAAAGATTCCCGTTATGGCATTTGGCTTAAAGAATGATTTTCAAAATCATTTATTTGAAGGCAGTGAAAACTTATTGATTTTTGCTGATAAAATAGAAGAAATGAAGACCATTTGTCACTATTGCGGTCATAAGGCTACAATGAATTTACGAATTAATTCTGGAAAACCTGTTTATGAGGGTGAACAAGTTCAAATTGGCGGAGATGAGTCTTATTATCCCGTGTGTCGTTTTCACTATTTTCATCCCGATAAACAAAGATAAAAGTAAGGAAGGATAATAAAAATGGATAAAGTGATGGCCCAATTAGAAGGATTAGTTGCCCATTATGAAGAACTTCAAGAAATGATGGCCGATCCGGAAGTTATTAATGATACTAAGCGTTATATGGAAATTTCTAAAGAAGAAGCTGATATGCGCGAAGTTGTACAAAAGTATCGAAAATATAAGTCTGATATAAAAGAAATCGACGACAATAAAGAAATTATTTCAAGTGAATCTGATGATGATTTGGTTGAAATGGCTAAGGAAGAAAATTCTGAATTAGAAAAAGAAGTTGCTGAATTAGAAGATGAAATCAAGATTTTGATGCTTCCTAAAGATCCCAATGATGATAAAGATATCATTATGGAAATTAGAGGAGCTGCTGGTGGGGATGAAGCATCCTTATTTGCTGGTGACTTACTTAGAATGTATGAGAAATATGCTGAAACTCAAGGCTGGAAAGTATCTTTAATTGACTCAGAGCCAACTGAAGTAGGAGGCTATAAGCGCGTTGCTGTTATGATTACCGGCGATAAAGTTTACTCAAAATTAAAGTATGAAAATGGAGCTCACCGTGTTCAACGTGTACCTGTGACTGAATCTCAAGGCCGTGTTCACACTTCGACTGCGACAGTTGCGGTTATGCCGGAATATGAACAAGTAGATATTGATTTAGATCCTAAAGATATTCGTGTGGATGTTTATCGTTCATCTGGTGCCGGTGGTCAGCACATTAACAAAACTTCTAGTGCTGTTCGTATGACTCACCTTCCAACTGGAATTGTAGTTGCTATGCAAGATCAACGTAGTCAACAGCAAAACCGTGAAAAAGCGATGCAAATTTTAAAATCACGTGTTTATGATTATTATGAAAGTCAAAATCGTGATAAATATGATGCTAAAAGAAAAGATGCAGTGGGTACTGGAGACCGTTCAGAAAGAATTAGAACATATAATTATCCGCAAAATCGTGTAACTGATCATCGAATTGGCTTAACTTTGAACAAGCTAGACCGAGTAATGAACGGTGAACTTGATGAGATTATTAATGCCTTAGTTCTTTATTACCAGACCCAACAACTAGAAAAGATGGCTGAAGAAAATGCCTAAAAGTTTAAAGCAGATAAAAGAAGCTGTGTTAAAAGATAGTCCTGAACTTCGTTCAGATGACGTTGACTATGTCCTGGGCGAACGATTAGGCTATACACCTTCAGAATTTGCATTACATATAAATGATGAATTAAATCTAGATCAAGAAAAACAAGCATTGAAAGATATGAAAAAATTGCGTAGAGGAATATCTCCGCAATATATTTTGGGATATGCTTGGTTTTATGGTTATAAAATTTTGGTTAATCGCGGTGTTTTAATACCTAGATTTGAAACTGAAGAGCTTGTTAAGTGGGCTCTTGAAAATATTAAATCTGGTGAAAAAATTCTTGATTTAGGTACTGGTTCGGGAGCAATTATGGTTGCTTTAGTTAAGCAGGCTCAAGATCAAAAAATCGAAAATCTAATTCTATATGCTAGCGATATTACTGATGCTGCTTTACGTGAAAGCGAAGAAAACTTTTTAAAATATGACTTGGATGTTAGAACTCGTAAAGCTAATGTTTTAGTAGGTTTAGAAAAGTTTGATACTATTGTTTCTAACCCACCTTATATTAAAACTAGCGAAAAAGATTTGATGGATGCAAATGTAATAAAAAATGAACCAGATACTGCATTATATGGTGGAGAAGATGGCTTGGATTTTTATCGAAAATTTGCTAAACAAATTCGTTCGCATTTGTATTCTCATGGGCAATTTTTTCTGGAATTTGGTTTTAGCGAAAAAGATCAATTAAAAGATTTGTTTGAAACGGAATTGCCAGACTTTAAAATTGAGTTTAGAAATGACTTAGCAGGTAAGCCAAGGATGGTTCACGGAAGGTGGAAGAAATAATGGAAACTAAGATTTTCAGCAAAAAACAAATTCCTGAAGCAGTTGAACTCTTGAAGAAAGGTGAATTGGTAGCCTTTCCAACTGAAACTGTGTACGGTCTTGGTGCTTTAGCAACTAATGAAAAAGCTGTTAAAGGAGTATATGCGGCTAAAGGACGTCCAAGTGATAATCCATTAATTGTCACTGTTTCTGATGAAAAAATGATGGAAAATTATGTTAATGAAGTACCAGAGCGAGCAAAGAAATTAATTAAGCATTTCTGGCCTGGTCCATTAACAATTATTCTTTTTGTTAAAGAAGGTACTTTACCGGATGCTGTAACAGGAGGACTCCCAACTGCTGCTTTTCGTTGCCCAGATGATGAAATGACCCATGACCTAATTAGTGAGCTAGGAAAGCCAATTGTAGGTCCGTCTGCCAATACTTCAACCAAGCCAAGTCCAACAACAGCAGAACATGTTTATCATGACTTAAAGGGGAAAATTGCTGGAATTATTGATAATGGACCAACGGAAATTGGTTTAGAGTCGACAATTGTTGATTTATCAGTAGAAACACCAACTGTTCTTCGCCCTGGAGAAATTACTCCTGAAGAAATTTCAAAAGTGCTTGGAGAGGAAGTTTTGATGAATAAGGGTACAACTCAAACTAAAGGTGTACCAAAGGCTCCAGGGATGAAATATCGTCATTATGCTCCTAGTGCTCCAGTATTTATCGTTGATAAAGAAGCAGACTTTTCAAAAATTAAATGGGATAAGGAAACTGGAGTAGCTGCTTTAGATGAAGTGCTTGATAAAATTGATAGTTCTAATAAATATAGTTTAGGTAAAACAATTGATAAGGCAGCGCACAACTTATTCGGTGCTCTCAGATACTTTGATAGCGAAAATAATATTAAGCGTATTTATGTGCAAGGTTTTGATCATGGAGCAATTAGTCCTGCATATATGAATCGCTTAAACAAAGCAGCTGCTGGACATCATTTTCATTAATATTAAAAGGCATGTATCAAAAACATGCCTTTTTTCGTACGATTTAAGAAACATTTATCTAATAATTTGTTAAAATAATGAACGAAGTATTATTTTTAAAATAGGAGGCCATTATGGGTAAGTTTACCGTTTTGAATCACCCGTTGATCCAACATAAGTTGACGATCATTCGTAAGAAGGATACAGGTACGAATGAATTTCGTCAAATTGTTGGTGAAATTGGTGGACTCATGGTGTATGAAATGACACGTGATTTGCCATTGAAGAATGTTGAGATTGAAACTCCAATTGGAAAGTCAATTCAAAAAGAATTAGCAGGTAAGAAATTGGTTATTGTACCAATTTTGCGTGCTGGTCTTGGAATGGTTGATGGTGTTCTTCAAATGATCCCATCTGCAAAAGTTGGACATATTGGTATGTATCGTGATGAAGAGACTTTAAAGCCACATGAATATTTCTTCAAGATGCCACCAGATATTGAAGAACGTGAATGTATTATTGTTGATCCAATGCTTGCAACAGGTGGATCCGCAAATATGGCTATTGGAGCATTAAAGAAGCGCGGTGCTAAAAACATTCGCTTAGCTGTTTTAGTAGCAGCTCCTGAAGGTGTAAAGGCCGTTCAAGAAGCAAATCCAGATGTTGACATCTATGCAGCAGCAGAAGATGAAAAATTAATGGATAACGGTTACATCTATCCAGGCCTAGGGGATGCAGGAGATAGATTGTTCGGAACTAAGTAATTTTACTCAAAAATCTTTTGAAATTGAAATTTTTGGGTGTTATCATTTTTAGTGTGTTTGAGGTATTCAGCACAAGAAGGGAGGTCACGAAGTGAATGAGAAATCTGTAGTCGTTAATGTATTCGGCTTGAATTTCAATGTAACTAACTGCTTAGGGGGAACGTTAGTCGCAATTGCGGTTTTCTTTCTTGTTTGGTATTTAGGACGCAATGTTTCTTTAAAACCTAATAAAAAGCAAAATTTGTTAGAGTATCTAATTGATTTTACAAATGGAATTGTTAAAGATAATGTTGCCGATGTAGATGCACAAAAACATCTATCTCTTTATGCCTTTACCCTATTTATGTTCATTTTCTTTATGAATCAGTTAGGTTTGTTCTTTGAGTTTTCAATTAATGACCATATCCTTGTCAAATCACCAACTGCCAACCCATTGATTACAATGACTATGGCTATGATGACATTGCTTTTGTCTTATAACTTTGGTGTTCAGAAGTTTGGTGCTAAAGGTTATTTTGCAAATTATGCAAAACCGGTTGGATTTTTACTTCCAATCAATATTATTGAGGAATTTACCAATTTCTTGACGTTATCACTACGTCTTTACGGTAATATTTATGCCGGTGAAGTTTTACTAACTTTAATCGGTGGACGTTTTGCAAAGAGTGCGGGTTGGTTTACCGTCATCGCTTCGGTTCCACTAACTTTAATCTGGCAAGGCTTCTCTGTCTTTATTGGCTCTATCCAGGCATATGTATTCGTAACTTTATCAATGGTGTACATTGGTAAGAAGGTTACTGAAGAATAATTTTACGGAGGTTTTTTCTATGAAATATTTAGCTGCCGCAATTGCCGCCGGTTTAGCTGCTTTAGCTGCTTCCTGGGGTAACGGAAAAGTTATTTCAAAAACTATTGAAGGTATCGCAAGACAACCAGAATCTGCTAACAACTTGAGATCAACTATGTTTATCGGTGTTGGTTTGATCGAAGCCGTTCCTATTTTGGCTATCGTTATTGGTTTCTTGATTCTATTCCTGTAATTTGCGTTTTAGAGATAAGATCGTAATTACGAGAAAGAAGGGTTGAGACATGCAATTTATGTTTGCAGCCTTAAAATTAGAGTTAGGAGATACGCTTTACTATCTTCTGATCTTTGCAGCTCTGCTCCTTTTGGTTAAGCATTTTGCTTGGGGCCCAGTAACAAAGATGATGGAAAAGCGTCGTCAAAAGGTGATCAGCGACCTTGATCAAGCAGAAAGTGACCGTAAAAAGGCAGCTCTTCTTGCTAATCAACGTGAAGCGGCCTTGAAAGACTCTAAACAAGAGGCAACACAAATTCTTTCTACTGCAAAGAGCAATGCGGAAAAGACTAAGAGTAGTATTATTAGTCAGGCTGATCAAGAAGCTGCCGCAATTAGAGAAAGAGCATCTAAAGACGCTGCGCAAGCAAAAACAGATGTTTTAAACGAAGCTCGTGATCAAGTAGCAGATATTTCTGTAGCAATTGCTGAAAAAGTAATTAGTAAGAGTTTATCTGCTGCAGATCAAAAGGACTTGGTAGATCAATTTATCAAGGGGCTGAATGACTAATGGCTTTAAGTAGAGAAGAAATTGCTTCCAGATACAGTAAAGCTTTGTTTGCTTATGCACAGGATGCTAAAAAGCTTGATGAAGTACACGAAGATATGAATGTGTTGCTTCAAGTCGCTAAAGAGAATCCTGATATGCTACGCTTGTTAAGCGATCCAATTATTCGAAAGAATCAAAAAGAAGATTTTTTATCAAGTTTTAGTGGCGAGTTTTCTTCTGAGACAAAGAATTTTTTAGACTTTCTCTTAGAATATGGAAGATTCAATGCCTTGACTGAAATTATCAACGCATTTGATGCGCTCTATGATGAAGATAAAAATATTGCTTCTGGCACAGCAGTGAGTGCTATTAATCTTGATGAGGACGAGTTAAATCGTATTAGTCAAGCTTATGCTAAGAAGTATGGTTTTAAGAAATTGGTTCTGACAAATGAAGTGGATTCCAGTATCTTAGGAGGTATAATCCTCAAAGTCGGGGATCGCATTATTGATGGTTCGATAAGAACTAGATTGCAACAAATTCGTGAGCAATTAATTGAAAATAGATAAAAGAGGTGAAACCATTGAGCATTAAAGCGGAAGAAATTAGCGCTTTGATCAAGCAACAACTTGAGAAATATGATGATAAGCTCAACGTCAACGAAGTTGGTACTGTTACCTACGTCGGTGACGGTATCGCCCGTGCTCACGGTCTAAATAACGTATTATCAAGTGAATTGTTACAATTTTCTAACGGTTCATATGGTATTGCGCAAAACCTAGAAGCTAATGATGTTGGTATCATCATCTTAGGTCGCTTTGATGATATTCGTGAAGGTGACCAAGTTAAGCGTACTGGTCGAATTATGGAAGTTCCTGTTGGCGATCAATTAATTGGTCGTGTTGTGAACCCATTAGGACAACCAGTAGATGGTTTAGGTGAGATTAAGACTGATAAAACTAGACCTATCGAAAGTAAAGCTCCTGGTGTTATGGATAGACAATCCGTTAACCAACCTTTACAGACTGGTATTAAAGCTATCGATGCTTTAGTTCCAATTGGTCGAGGACAGCGTGAATTGATTATTGGTGACCGTAAGACAGGTAAAACTGCTCTTGCCTTAGACACTATCATTAATCAAAAAGGACAAGATGTCATTTGTATTTACGTTGCCATTGGTCAAAAGGAATCAACAGTTAAAAACTCTGTTGAAACCTTAAAACGATTTGGTGCTATGGACTACACAATTGTAGTAGAAGCTGGACCTAGTGAACCAGCACCAATGCTTTACATTGCTCCATATGCAGGTACTGCTATGGGTGAAGAGTTTATGTACAATGGTAAGGATGTATTAATCGTATTTGATGACTTGAGTAAACAAGCCGTTGCTTACCGTGAAATTTCCTTACTTCTTCGTCGTCCACCTGGTCGTGAAGCTTACCCAGGTGACGTATTCTACTTACACTCTCGTTTACTGGAACGTAGTGCTAAGCTGAATAAGAAACTTGGTGGCGGTTCAATGACTGCCTTACCATTTATTCAAACTCAAGCTGGAGATATTTCGGCATATATTCCAACTAACGTTATTTCCATTACTGATGGACAGATTTTCTTGGAAGCCGACTTATTCTTCGCTGGTACTCGTCCTGCCATTAACGCTGGTGAATCTGTTTCTCGTGTTGGTGGTAGTGCACAGATCAAGGCTATGAAGAAAGTAGCAGGTACATTGCGTGTTGACTTAGCTTCATATAGAGAGCTTGAAAGTTTCGCTCAATTTGGTAGTGATCTTGACCAAGCTACTCAAGCTAAGTTAAACCGTGGACGTCGTACTGTTGAAGTATTGAAGCAGCCACTTCATAAGCCACTTCCTGTTGAAGATGAAGTATTGATTCTTTATGCTTTAACACATGGCTTTTTGGATGCTATCCCTGTACCGGATATTCAACGTTATGAACTTGAATTATATGATTACTTTGCAAGTAACTATAATGACTTGCTTGATGTGATCCGGACAACGGGAGATTTACCTGAGGAAGATAAGCTTAACGAAGCTTTAAAGAACTTCAACGAAGGTTTTTCAATCAGTAAGAAATAGAAGAGGAGGTTTTTTCATTGGCAGAATCTCTCCTTGAACTGAAAAAAAAGATTGCTTCAATCCAGAAGACAGGTCAGATCACTGAAGCTATGAGAATGGTTTCTGGTGTTAAGCTGAATAGAACTGAAAAGCTGGATCAAGAATATACTATTTATAACGATAAGGTTAGAGCAACAGTTTCTCACTTGATGAGTTCACAAATTGTGAAGCAATTAGGTAAAGAAACCAAAGAATATAACGAATTTGGTGGCTCTGCCAGCATCGATTATAGTAACTTTTTTGATTTAGGTACTCTTGCGTCTTTAGTTCAACCTCGTAAGAAAATTAAATCTACTGGTTACTTAGTAATTAGTGGTGATAGAGGTTTAGTTGGTTCTTATAACAGTCAAGTTATTAAGAATATGATGAGTATTTTTAAAGATGCTGATGCTCAAGATAAAGACGTTAAAATTTTGGCAGTTGGTAGTGTAGCAGCACAATTCTTTAAGAAACAAAATCTAAATGTTGTATATGAATATAGCGGAGTAAGTGATGTTCCAACTTACAATGAAGTAAGAGACATTATCCAGACTGCTGTTAAAATGTATTTAAATGGCGTTTATGATGAGCTTTTCGTTTGTTATACGCACCACGTAAATACATTGACTTCTGCTTTTAGAGTAGAGAGCATGCTTCCAATATCTGACATTGATATTAATCATAAAGATACAATGCCAAAAGATTATATTATTGAACCAGATGTTGATTCAGTGCTAAAAACAGTTTTACCACAGTTTGCTAAATCAATGATCTTTGGTGCTATTTTGGATGCTAAAACTGCAGAACATGCCAGTTCAATGACTGCAATGCAGAGTGCATCTAAAAATGCTGATGATGTTGTATCTGGTTTGAAGACAAAATTGAACCGAGCAAGACAGGCACAGATTACTACCGAAATTACTGAAATTATCGGTGGAGCAAATGCCTTAGAATAAAATAGAAAAGGAGGTAGATGTTTTGGGTAAAGGCGAAATTGTCCAAGTTATTGGACCTGTCGTTGATGTGGAATTTCCACTAGATAAAGATTTGCCTGATATTAATAACGCCTTACGTGTCACAAATAACAATGGTGATACTCTTGTTCTTGAAGTTACACTAGAACTTGGTGATGGTGTTTTAAGAACTATCTCAATGGAATCTACCGACGGTTTGAGACGTGGAATGGAAGTTGAAGACACTGGTGCTCCAATTTCTGTTCCTGTTGGTAAAGATACTTTAGGACGTGTCTTTAACGTATTAGGTGATCCAATTGATGGTGGTCCTGCTTTAGGTAAAGATGTAAAACGTGAAGGTATTCATAAAGAAGCACCTAAGTACGATGAGTTAAGTACGAGTGAAGAAATTCTTGAAACTGGTATTAAAGTTATCGATTTGCTTGAACCATATGTTCGTGGTGGTAAAGTTGGTCTATTCGGTGGTGCCGGTGTTGGTAAGACAACTATTATTCAGGAATTAATTCATAACATCGCTCAAGAACACGGTGGTATTTCCGTATTTACTGGTGTTGGTGAAAGAACACGTGAAGGTAATGACCTTTACTTTGAAATGAAGGCATCTGGAGTTTTATCAAAGACTGCTATGGTCTTTGGTCAGATGAACGAGCCACCTGGTGCCAGAATGCGTGTTGCATTAACTGGTTTGACTATTGCGGAATACTTCCGCGATGTTGAAGGTTTGGACGTATTATTGTTTATTGATAATATCTTCCGTTTCACTCAGGCTGGTTCTGAAGTTTCAGCTCTTCTTGGTCGTATGCCAAGTGCCGTTGGTTATCAACCAACTTTAGCAACTGAAATGGGTCAATTGCAAGAACGTATTACTTCAACTAAGAAGGGATCTATTACTTCTATTCAAGCTGTTTATGTTCCAGCTGACGACTATACCGACCCAGCTCCAGCAACTACATTTGCTCACTTGGACGCTACTACTAACCTAGAACGTCGTTTGGTCGAACAAGGTATATATCCAGCTGTTGATCCACTTGAATCAACTTCTAGTGCATTAGATCCAGAAGTTGTTGGTGAAGAGCACTATGAAGTTGCTGTTCAAGTTCAGCATATTTTGCAACGTTATCAAGAATTGCAAGACATCATTTCCGTTTTAGGTATGGATGAATTATCAGACGATGAAAAATTAATTGTCGAACGTGCAAGAAAGATTCAATTCTTCCTTTCGCAAAACTTCTTTGTTGCTGAACAATTTACTGGTCTTCCAGGTTCTTATGTTCCAATTAAAGAAACAATTAAAGGATTCAAGATGATCATTGATGGTAAGTTAGATGATCTTCCAGAAGATGCTTTCCGTAACGTTGGTCCGATTGAAGACGTTGTCAAGAAGGCTGAAAAGATGGGAGTTACTCCTAAAAATCCTGAAGCAAAAGCAATGCTAGAAGCAAAGTAGGGTGATGCGTTATGGCAGATCCAGAAAAGATTTTAAAAGTTAGCGTTGTAACACCAGATGGAATTGTCTATTCTCATAATGCAACTATGGTAGCAATGAGAGCAATTGATGGTGAACGTACGATTATGTATGATCACCTTCCAATCGTTACTCCTTTAGCCATTGGTGAAGTTCGAGTAAAGAGAACGCATGAAATGAATGATCGTGTTGACCACATTGCTGTTAATGGTGGTTACATTGAATTTTCAAATAATGAAGCAACGATCATAGCAGATAGTGCAGAACGTGCGCGCAACATCGATGTTGAACGTGCTCAATCAGCTAAAAAGCGTGCTGAACAACACATGCAAGAAGCTAAAGAGAAACATAACGAAAGAGAAATGTTAGAAGCTGAAATTGCTTTGCGTCGTGCAGTTAATAGATTACATGTACGTGAAAATTACGGCAAATAATAGAAGAAAAAGACGAACATCTTGTTCGTCTTTTTTTATGGAGAAAATTATATGATGAAACAAGTGGGAGTTCATGCTGTTGTTAGTCTTATTACATATTTGGTAACTATTGCATTTTCTTTTAAGGCTGTAAAAGGATTGAGAGTTGATCAATTATTCAAGAAAGGTCATACTTTTGAAATTCAAATCTTTTTACTTTTTATTTCTATTGCATTAGGTTTTTTAGTAGGGCAATTTATTTTAGCCTTAGTAGATCAATCACTTGCTTTAAAGATGTTTTTTTAAGGATTTTCATAAGAAATTGTTTAGAATGGCAGTTCTTTGTACTTGTTCTTAAAGTAAAGCGGTATTTATGTTACAATTTTTAATGATTAAATACTGGAGGCACTAGCGTGGCAAGAGATATAGGAATTGATTTAGGAACCGCAAATGTTCTAATAAATGTATCCGGCAAAGGGATTGTTTTGAATGAACCTTCTGTTGTTGCTGTTGATACTGATAAAGATAAAGTTGTCGCAGTCGGTACTGAGGCATATAAGATGGTAGGACGTACACCAGGTAATATTAGAGTCATTAGACCATTAAAGAATGGTGTTATTGCTGACTTTGACATCACAGAAGAGATGCTCAGCTACTTTATTGAAAAATTAAATGTAAAAGGTTTTATGTCTAAACCAAATATTTTGATTTGTGCTCCTACAGGGGTTACTTCAATTGAGCAAAAAGCAATTATTCAAGCAGCTGAAAAATCTGGTGGTGGACGTGTATATTTAGATTTTGAGCCCAAAGTAGCAGCTGTTGGTGCTGGCCTAGATATTTTTAAACCTCAAGGAAATATGGTTATTGATATTGGTGGTGGTACGACAGATATTGCTGTTTTGTCAATGGGAGAAATTGTAACTTCTCGTTCACTTCGTTGGGCTGGTGATAAGATGAATCAGGCCATTGCAAGTTATATTAAGAGAAGCAAGAATCTTTTGGTTGGTCAACATACTGCTGAGCAGATTAAGATTCAGTTAGGAACTGCTTTTGAAGCTGATCCAACTAAGACAATGACTGTCCGAGGACGTGATATGGTTGATGGCTTGCCAAAGCAGGTAGCAATCAATGAGTTAGAAGTGCAAAAAGCTCTTGAAGATGGATTAATGTCAATTGTTGCAGCAACAAAAGAAGTTTTGGAACAAACACCACCAGAATTGTCGGCGGATATTATTGATCGTGGTATTATGCTGACTGGTGGTGGAGCTTTGCTCAAGAATATTGATAAATTGATTACTTACTATCTTCAAGTCCCTGTGTTAAAAGCCGACGATCCATTAGAAGCTGTAGCAAATGGTACAGGTGTATTACTTAAAAATATTGAAAATCACCAGAGACACTAATTATGAATAGAGAAAGTTTTGATTTTTCATTAGTAAATAAACATTTAAAAAAAGTGGGAAAGATAATTTTGTATTTGTTTGTGACAATGCTTTTAGGAGCACTTATTGGATGCGGTGTTGCAAGCGGTAATCCTTTTGCAATTTTCTTTCCTAGTACATGGGTTCATTTTTTTGAATTTTTAAGTTAAAATGAATAAATTGTTAATTGGGTTGGTAAATGTTTATAAGAAGTTTATTTCTCCAATTTTGCCACCAACATGTAGGTATTATCCTACATGTTCAACTTATATGATTGACGCTTTAAAAAAGCATGGGGCAATTTTAGGCTTAATAATGGGAATATCGCGAATAATGCGCTGTAATCCTTTTGTTAAGGGAGGAGTAGATCCAGTACCGGATTATTTTACCCTGCGCCGTAATCCGCATCCGGAACGATATGAAGATGAAATTATTGCGCAGGCATTTCATTCGAATAAAAAGTAGGAGAATATATATATGTCTAGAAAATTGGAAAGTATTGATATTGAAGTTAATGAAAGAAAGGGCACTCCTATGCCTACATGGGAAGTTATTATTCCAGGTAAGCGTTCTATTGGAATTATTGAACAAGAAGAGGAACGCTATCATGTAGTATCTTCTAAAACTAACCATAGCCTTTACTCTAAGACGTTAGAAAGTGCTATTAATGAATTACTTTCATACTTTACTTTGCATGAAAAATAAACAAAGTAGGGATATACAATGACAAAAGTTGAAAATAAAGCAGATTGGTATGATCGCATCGCATGGGGTGTTGTAGTTCCAGTCTTTTTATTAGCAGTCATCAGTCTGTATGGTATTTGGGTGGCAACAGTAAATGATCCCAAGATGGGAAGTCCCAAAAAAGCTGTTTTAATTCAAGCTGTATGGTATTTAGTTTCAATTGGATTAGTAATTTTTGTGATGCAATTTGATGCAGAACAGCTTTTTAAAATCGCGCCCATAGCTTATGGTATAGGTATCATTTTATTAATTGCTGTGCTGTTTTTATATAATAAGCAGGTGTTTCAAGATACTGGTGCAAAGAGTTGGTTTAAACTTGGACCATTAACTTTTCAGCCATCCGAGGTAATGAAACCGGCTTTCATTTTGATGCTAGCCAGGGTAGTAGAACGACATAATGAGCAATATGCCCATACTTTTAAAACTGATTGCGTTTTAATTGGAAAAATCTTTGCTTGGCTAATTCCAGTTGCAGTTTTACTAAAGTTGCAGAATGACTTTGGTACTATGCTTGTGTTTTTTGCAATTGTTGGTGGAGTAATCTTAGTTTCAGGAATAAGCTGGAAAATAATTATACCAGTCTATGGATTAGTTTTTATTATTGGCGCGGCAGCTATTCTTTTGGTTACTACACCTGGGGGACAGGCATTTTTAGGAAGTGCGTTTAATTTTAGAGCTTATCAATTTCAAAGAATTAACTCTTGGCTTAATCCTTCTCAAGATACTTCATCAGGTGCCTATCAGTTATGGCAAAGTATGAAGGCAATTGGGTCTGGTCAAATTTGGGGCCATGGTTTTGGAAAAGTGAGTGTCTATGTTCCAGTTAGAACATCAGATATGGTTTTCTCAGTAATTGGTGAATCATTAGGATTTGTTGGATGCTGTGCTTTGATTTTGATTTATTTCTATCTAATTTTTCAAATGGTTAAAATTACTTTTGAAACAAGAAATGCATTTTATTCATACATTTCTACTGGGATTATTATGATGATCTTATTCCATGTTTTTGAAAATATTGGAATGGGAATCGATCTATTACCTTTAACTGGTATCCCGCTTCCGTTTGTTTCTCAAGGGGGATCTGCCTTGCTGGGTAATATGATCGGTATTGGACTCATTTTATCAATGAAATGGCACCATAAAGACTATATTTTTAGTACTGCAGGAGATTTTTAAGTTAAAAAAAAGACCTTGTCCATTTAGGATAAGGTCTTTTTGGTACCGTTAATTTTCTTGATTTTTCTTAATATCTTCATTTTGTGCGGCTGGCTGACGGATTACTAGAACATCGCAAGCTGCAGTACGAGTAACGTATTCCGTAATACTACCGATTAAAAGTCTTTCAACAGCGTTTAAACCAGTGGCACCTAGAATAATTAAGTCAATATTGTGTTCTTCAGGAAATTCATGAGCAATGATATTCTTTGGAGAACCAAATTCGATTGAGTAATGAACATCTTTAACACCGGCATCTTTTGCGCGGTTATAATATTCTTCGATTTTAGTTTTTGCCTCTTCAGATACTTGTTCAACCATTGCAGAATCAAAGCTTGAAACATCTTGAAAGGCACGTGTATCTACTACGTGAAGAATTTCAAGAGTAGCACCATTTCTTTTGGCTACTTCAACAGCTTTGCTAAATGCAACGTCAGCTTCTTTAGAACCATCTACGGCAACTTGGATATGTTGGTATTGTTTTAACATGTTGATCACCTCTCCATCAATATTTTACCAAAATTTGATTTAAATAGAGTAATAAAACTATTCATTTAAATTCATAAAGGTGAAAGAAAAAATTGAAATAGCCATTGCAGCAATGATCAAGGTAATGAAATTAAATATTTTGGGTAAAGTAAACAAGATAATAATTCCAATAATACCGGTTAAAACTAGTACTAAACTTGTTACTGTAAACAAAGTATTGATTTTGCTGTTTCCAATAAAAGTAAAAATGATAAATTGTCCCTTGTTCTTACTTCTAACTAAATACCAAGCTGTAATAAATACTAATAATATAAAAATTAGCATTAAGACTTTTAATACCACTTATGTAAACCCTCACTTAATAAAAAAAGCGGCTTGCGCCGCTTCCTTAAATTTCAATGGAATCTGAGTTGACTGCAACGTAATGACGCTTGTTGAACCCGCAGTGTTCAATATTTGAATCTATGTCGCAGTGAATATGGATCCTAGATTAGACTAGTATTCCGATTCAGATGTTATTCATAAATTCCAACGTCTTTAGTTTGATCGGTCAACTTTGTAATTAGGTTGATCAACTCAGATCAACTATATTCTAGCAAAGATACAGTTAATGTCAACAAATTGAATTTACTTTTGTAAGCCGTCATGTTGCATCTTTTTAAGTCGAAGATACTGTCTTTTAAGTGCATCTTCTATTTTTGAATTACCCTTAGGTTTAAAATAAGATACATTTTTTAAATTATCAGGTAAATATTGTTGGGCAACCCAATCTCCTTGGTAATCATGTGGGTAGACATATGAAACTCCATGGTTTAGGTTTTGTGCTCCTTTATAGTGCGCATCTTTTAAACTATTAGGTATAGGATCATTTTGCTTATTTTGAATGTCACTTATTGCAGAATCAATTGCAACAATTGCACTATTGCTTTTAGGAGATAAACAAAGTTCAATAACTGCATTTGACAAAATAATACGTGCTTCTGGAAGGCCAACCATTTGTGCAGCTTGAACTGCATTAACAACGCGGCTGCATGCAGGTGGATTTGCTAAGCCAATATCTTCATATGCAATTACTAATAAACGCCTACAAATTGCTACTAGGTCGCCTGATTCACAAAGATTACCTAAATAATAAAGGGCAGCATCAGTATCAGAGCCGCGAATTGATTTTTGAAATGCAGATACTAAATCATAATGGCCATCACCACTTGCATCGTAGCTTTGGGACTTGAATTGAATGGAATCTTGCATTTCTGCTTTATCAATAATTAATTTATCTTTAGGAGATTTAGTTTTTTTCTCTTGATCAGTTGATAAAACAGCTAATTCTAAGGCATTAAGCGTTGATCTTAAGTCGCCATTTCCTTTGTCTATTAAAAGGTTACGAGCATCTTTTGTTAGTTCAACATTGTACTTTCCTAAACCATTTTCAGAATCGGTAAGCGCACGATCAATTGCCTTCGAGATATCAGTACTTTTAAGTCGATGTAATTCAAAAATCTGACACCTGGATCGAATAGCAGGAGAGATGGATATATATGGATTCTCTGTTGTTGCTCCAATTAAAATAATATTACCTGATTCTAAAAGCGGAAGAAGAAAATCTTGCTTGGTCTTATCCAGTCGATGAATTTCATCCAAAAGAAGAATAACTGTGCCACTCATTTTTCCTTCTTCAGCAACAATTTGAAGATCCTTTTTCGTATCTGTTGCTGCGTTAAGCTTTCTAAAAGCATATTTGGTAGAACCAGCAATTGCACTGGCAATACTAGTTTTTCCAATACCTGGGGGACCGTAAAGGATCATTGAAGACAATAGTTTGGCTTCAACCATTCTTCTAATTATTTTTTTATTTCCTACTAAATGTTCTTGTCCAACCACTTCATCTAAGTTCTTGGGTCGCATACGATAAGCAAGAGGTTTCATCTTTAATCCTTTTTTCTAAATAATCTATTCCAGAAACTTTCTTTTTTGGGTTCGGAAAGTTGTTCATGAGGAGCTTCTGGAGCATAAACTTGATCAATTTCAATCCGATAATGATTAATAGCAGTTTTTGAAACTACTAAAACGCCAGTAGCGTTTGGCTCATCTTTTGCTGTATCATCATTTATTAAGGTAAATTTTATATCTTGCTGCGAACATAAGCCCATTAATTTGTTGATAAAATTGTTTTGAGGCATTTTTCCATTGATTAAAATGGTATATCCCTTGAAATCATTAATATGTTTTAAAAACAGGGTATCTAAGGCTGGATTATTGGTTTCTTCTACAGTCATTCGTACTAAAACTCGCTCTCGTAGAGAACCTAAATATCTTCTTCGCTCATCTGGGCAAGTTTGAGGAGTAATCCCCTTAGCAGCATTTTCAAGTCGTGTATTTAAATCTTCAGTCATAATTTTGTTTTCCTTTTTATGGTTAAAAGCTTTATTCTTAGTGTAGCAAAGTAGAAGAGGAGAAAACAAAAAAGTCTTCCCACAATTGGAAAGACTTTTTGTAATGAAGCAGTAAATATTAAAGCTTCTTGTTGTACCATTCAACGATAAGAGCTTCATCAACTTCTGGTTCCATTTCGTCACGTTCTGGAAGACGAACTAAAGTACCAGTCATCTTGCTGTCGTCAAATGAAACAAATGGTGGACGTGATACAACTGCATCTAAAGCGTCCTTAACTTGTTGCAAGTTTTTTGACTTATCTCTTAAGCTGATTTCTTGACCAACTTTAACTTCGTATGAAGGAATGTCAACACGCTTGCCATCTACTAAGATGTGACCGTGGTTAACAAGTTGTCTAGCTTGTTCTCTAGTTGAAGCTAAACCTAAACGGTAAACGATGTTGTCTAAACGTCTTTCAAGTAAAGCCATAAAGTTAACACCGTGCTTACCTTCACGAATCTTGCCGGCACGGATGAATAAGTTTTGGAATTGACGTTCATTTAAACCAAACATCCAACGTAACTTTTGCTTTTCCTTTAATTGTTGACCATATTCAGAAACCTTAGCACGGTTGTTAGGACCATGATCACCAGGTGCGTAGTTACGACGGCTAATTTCCTTACCAGTACCTGAAAGTGAGATACCTAAGCGTCTTGAACGTTTCCAACTTGGACCAGTATATCTTGACATAAAAAAATCCTCCATAAAAAATAGTAATTTTTTGGAGTAAAATATGAGAAATAAGTTCAACATTCGTGCATCTCAAGTTGCATGTTTCGCCCAGTGCAGCGCGGGTTACTCGTTCACTAAACGCCTCAAGATGTTGACGTTCTTGTCACTTATTGCTGCAAATATTTTACACGAAGACTATTATAGTAAGAAATATAATTTAAAGCAAGTAAAAGTAAGGATTTTCTAGCTGGGATTGAGATGAAGTCTGGTATAATTAATATGAAATATGGAGGGTATTATGTCATCAGGGTTATCTATTCTTATTATTGTAATATTAATTGCTATAATTGCTGTAATTGCTACAGTTGTTATCCTTAATAAATATTTTAATCACCAGATTGCGGAATTAGATGCGCTAACTGATGGGTTAAAAGATTTGAGTGTTGAAGAAGACATCAAGCGTCTACAAAAGATGGAATTAGCCGGTAAAAGTTTAGAGACTTTTAAAAGATGGCAAAAAGTATATCAAAAAGTTGATACTAAAGATGTTGGAGAATTGAAGCATCTTCTTGAACAAGCAGCGGGACTTAACGCAAAGTTTAATCTGATAAAAACGCATCAACTAATTAAAGAAGCAACTGAACTATTGCAAACTAATCAAGATAATGTTGAACGTAGTAAACAAATATTTACTAATTTATTAGAAGCAAATCGTGATAATCAAAAACACTATGCTGCATTATCAAAAGATTATCAGCAACTACGCAAGAAAATTTTGTCGCAGTCTTTTAATTATGGAAATGCAATTGATCAAATTGAAGAAGATTTAGCAACCTTAGAGAGTGATTTTCAGACTGCCAAGAATTTGTCTGGTGAGGGAGATCATGAAGAAGCTAAAAAGGTATTGACTAAGATTGATACTAAACTTACATCATTAAAGACTGATCTTCCTAAAATAGAGAACTTTGATCAAGAACTAAAAAATGTTTTTCCAGATCAACTCAATGAGCTTAGCAATACTTATCGTCAAATGGTAAAAGACAAGTATAAGATTACAGAGGTTGATGTTTTAGAAGAGATTAAAAGCTTAAGAGAATTAGTTGATGAAAATAAAAAGAGCCTCAATAAACTAGATCTTGCAAAGGTTGAGAAGAGTAATAAAGAAGTAAGTACAAGAATCGATAGTTTGTATGATATTCTTACTAAAGAATTTAAAGCACGACCGTTTGTTGACAATAACCAAGATAAAATTGTGCAGATTCTCTCTCATATGAGTAATGCATCTAATCAGCTTGTAGCTAAATTAGAACATGTTGATCAGAGTTATGAATTAACGCACGGTGAACTAGCTGAAGCTAGACAACTAAAAAGTCAGGTCAGCCGGATGAATGCCGATTTTGATGTTGATTGTCAAAAAATTGCTGATGGTGACGGTGTTTATTCACAAATTGAAAATAAATGGTTAACAATGCTTGATAGTTTAAAAGAAATTGAAAAGACTGAAAAGAGACTTTCAGGCGATGTAGACGGATTATTTGACGCAGAAAAAATTGCTAACGATTCTATTATTCATTTCAAACAAGAAATTTCTTTGGTTTATCGAAAAGTTGAACGGCGCCGATTACCTGGAAAACCTGAAAGTTTCATTCAAATGTATACTTTAGTCTTGAATGAAGTTAAGCATACAGATAATGAATTGAATCAAGTTAGAATAAATATGGAAAAAATATCTAGCGAATTGATCCAAATTCAAGAAGATATAGAACGCTTAAAGAAAGAAGCCGATGAGATTCTAAATTCCGCTGACCTGGTTGAGCTAACTATGCAATATTCCAATAAGTATATTTCAAATCCAGAGATTAAGCGTGCTCGCAAAGAAGCTTATGACTTGTATCAAAATAAATATGAGTACAAGGAAGCGCTAGACGTAATTGCGACTGCCTTAGAAAAGGTTGAGCCTGGGAGTTATCAAAGAATTGAAAAAGAGTATTATAGCGAGCAGGAAGAAGCCGAAGAAGAAGAGTAAATGATTGAAGCGATAGACTTTTTAAGTTAGTATTTTATATGATTATCAAACGACCATTTTAATGGTCGTTTTTTAGAGGAGAAAGAAAATTGATCTATTTTGATAATAGTGCTACAACTGCTGTTTATCCTGCAGTTTTGGAAACGTATGACAAGGTAACAAAGGATATTTGGGGAAATCCTTCAAGTCTACACAAAATGGGAGATCGTTCACACCAACTTTTGGAAGCTTCTAGAAAGCAAATTGCTAGTTTATTAAATGTAAAACCACATGAGATCTTTTTTACTTCAAGTGGAAGTGAATCAGATAATTGGGCTATTAAAGGGACAGCTTTAGCTAAAAAAGAATTTGGAAATCATATTATTACTTCAAGTGTTGAGCATGCTGCTGTTTCAAACTCAGTACGTGCTCTTGAAGACTTAGGTTTTCGTGTGACTGTTCTACCAGTTGATAAGAATGGTCAGGTTGATCCAGATGATTTAAAAGCTGCCCTAGATAAGGAAACTATTTTAGTTTCAATTATGGGTGTAAATAATGAAATCGGTACAATCCAACCAATTAAGGAAATTAGTAAGGTATTAGAAGATTATCCTAATGTTACTTTTCACGTTGACAATGTCCAAGCTTTGGGAAAAGATATTTGGGATGAAGTATTTACAAATAGAGTTGATTTAATGAGTTTATCAGCTCATAAGTTTCATGCACCTCGCGGTGTTGGTATTCTTTATAAAAAAGAGGGCAAGATGATCAAGCCGCTAATTGATGGTGGTGGTCAAGAAAAGGGCTTACGCTCTAGCACAGAAAATTTGCCTGCAATTGCGGCTACCGCTAAGGCAATGCGTTTATATTTATCAGATGAAAAAAAGAATGCAGCACAAGAACTAGCAGTTAAGAAAAAAATCATTTCTTATTTAGATGGAAAGCCAGGAATTCACATTTTCTCTCCGATAAATGATAAATTTATTCCAAGTGTTTTATGCTTTTCTTTAGAGGGGATTCGTGGAGAAACTCTAGTTCATACGCTTGAATCTAAGGAAATTTATGTTTCCACTACTAGTGCTTGTTCTTCAAGAAGTGGCGTTGAGAGCGGAACCTTAAATGCAATGAAGGTTGAAGATGATTTAGCAACTGGTGCGATTAGATTAAGTTTCGATCCAAGTAATACTATTGAAGAAGCTGAGCAATTTATTTCAGTTTTTGATAAAATATATAAGCACTTCGCTGAAATTAATCATTTGAAATAAGGTGAAAATATGCAATATACAGAAGTAATGGTTCGCTATGGCGAGCTATCCACTAAAGGAAAAAATCGTAAAGATTTTATTGGGAGATTAGCTGGTAATGTAACAAGAGCTTTGCAAGATTTCCCAGAAATTGAAATACATCCTAAGCATGATCGAATGCATATTGTCTTGAATGGAGCTCCATTTGATAAAATCGATCAGCGATTAAAACTTGTTTTCGGTATTCAAACTTATTCGCCAACTATAAAAGTCGAGAAAAATCTTGATGCTATCAAGAAGGCTTCCCTTGAATTGATGCAAGCAACTTTTAAGGATGGAATGACTTTTAAAGTTAATACTAGACGCAGTGACCATGAGTTTGAATATGACACTAATCAATTAAACGCTATGATTGGTGACTACTTATTTGATAATATGGATAACTTAAAGGTAAAGATGAAGAAGCCTGATTTAGTCTTGAGAATTGAAGTTCGTCAAGATGCAATTTATATTTCAAATCAGCTTCTCCACGGTGCAGGTGGGATGCCAGTTGGTACTGCAGGAAGAGCAGTAATGATGCTTTCAGGTGGAATTGATTCGCCAGTAGCTTCTTATCTAGCAATGAAGCGTGGAGTTGAAATTGATATGGTTCACTTCTTTAGTCCACCGTATACTACTGAAAAGGCACTTGCAAAAGCAAAAGAACTTACTGGGATTTTGGCTAACTATTCTGGAAAAATCAATTTTATTGCAGTACCTTTTACTGAAATTCAAGAACAAATCAAAGAGAAATTACCAGAAGGTTATTTGATGACCATTCAGCGTCGCTTTATGCTTCAATTAGCAGATCGTATTCGCGCAATGCGTGGTGGTTTAGCAATTTTTAATGGAGAATCTGTTGGTCAAGTAGCTTCCCAAACGTTGGAATCAATGGTTGCGATTAACGATGTTACTTCAACACCTGTTCTTCGTCCGGTAGCCACAATGGATAAAACCGAAATCATTAAGCTAGCTGAGCAAATTGGTACTTTTGATCTTTCTATTGAGCCATTTGAAGATTGTTGTACTATTTTTGCGCCACCTCGTCCAAAGACTAAGCCTAAGTTAGACGAGGCTCGTAAGTTGGAAAACAGACTTGATGCCGAGAAAATGATTCAACGCGCAATTGATGGAATGGAAATTACGCCAATTTATCCAAATCAAAAATTCTTGGATGATAAGGCTCAAGAAGATGCAGACTTATTGTAAAAAAAGTGCTAGCAACCGCTAGCGCTTTTTTGGTTTGAGAAAGATATAGAAATGAGAATTGACAAGTATTTAGCTAATATGAATGTTGGCTCGCGTAAAGAAGTTCATAGTCTTATTAAAAAGAAAGTTGTGACGGTTAATGGAGAACTAGTAACTACGCCAAAACAACAAGTTAAAGAAGACGATTTGGTGGTAGTTGATGGAAATGAAATTGCGTACCAACAGTATCATTATTTTTTATTAAATAAGCCTAAAGGTGTGATTTCAGCAACTGAAGATAGAAGTCAGCAGACGGTTATTTCATTGCTTAAAACAAAAGATCGTTATCAAGGTATTGCTCCAGTAGGTAGACTAGATAAAGACACTACAGGTTTATTGCTTTTAACAAATGATGGAGCTTTAGCCCATGAGCTACTTGCTCCCAATAAGCATGTGACTAAAGTATATCGTGCTAAAATTTCAGGTGTAGCAAGTGAAGGAACAATTAAAACATTTGCTAGTGGTATTACCTTAGGCGATGGTACAAAATTAAAACCAGCAAAATTAGAAATTTTAGCTCAAGATAAAGTTCATAATTTGTCGCAAATTGAGATTCAAATTCAAGAAGGAAAATATCATCAAATCAAGCGAATGTTTGGAGCGGTTGGCATGAAGGTCTTAGAACTGGATCGAATTTCAATGGGTAAATTATCTTTGCCGACTGACTTAAAACGCGGACAATATCAAGAAATTACTCGAGATAAAATTAAGTAAGGAAATTTAAATATGAAAAAAATTATTTTTGTAATTTTCTTTATTTTAGTTTTTCCTTTCACCTGTGGCTTTTTAAATATTGCGCATCGCGGAGATAATGAACAGGGTAAGTTTGCTGAACATAGCTGGATGGCTTATGACCGAGCGCTTTGCGCACAAGTTGATTATTTAGAACTTGACTTACAAAAAACTTCAGATAATGTTCTGGTAGTAAGTCATGATGATAATTTGAGTAGAGTTTTTGGCGTTGATAAAATTATTGCCGATTATCCATATCAAGAATTACTTTCATATAAAAATCAAAATGGTGAATCTCTCCATAGTCTTGGAGATGTATTTAAACGTTATCAAAATTCAAATGTAAAATTCATGATTGAACCTAAAGATAACAGTGAAGAAGACATTAAGCTGTTACTTAATTTAATTAGACAATATCATTTAGAAAATCGTGTATTATTAGAGTCATTTTCTAAAACAGCCTTGATGCAAATCTCTAAAATTAATCCTCAAATTCCTACAATGCAATTAGCTGGTGAATTTAATTTATCACCTTCAACGCAATATTATGCTAATAATTTTTATTCTAAAAAAGTGGCTGACTACTTAAGTGAGCATAATAAAAAGTATTTACTTTGGGGCGTTAATAAAAAAGTGCAAATGAAACAATATTTGCAGCTAGATAAGAATGTGTCGGGTTTGTTAACTGACTACCCAGTTGAATTAGCAAATATTTTACATAGCAGTGATATTTTTAAAAGAAATTATGAAGCTAGTTCTTTTCCTAGTAAATCAATTTCTGGTCTGATGTATTTAAAAAATGGAAGTTCAGTTGAAGTTGATCAGGTTAAAATGAAAGATAATCAGCTTTTTTATCATGTTAGGCCTGATCTTTGGCTAAGTGATCATAATTTAAAAAATTCGGATCACTCTGCTCCTAAAGCACAGACTGGAAAAATTAAGCTTCAAAAAGAAACCTTGATTTATACAGATCCTTCTTTAAAAAAATATTCTGGAAGGAAATTACCTCAAAACGGTACATGGAATTATTTTGCGGTGAAAAAAGTACATGGAAAAACTGTTTACAATCTAGGTGGAGCGCAATGGGTAAAACAATAAAGTTTTAATTGCTAGTTTACGTAAAAAATGGTAAACTTATACTCAATATATATAGGGAGTAACCGGCATAAGGTGTATTTATGGCGTCAAAACGAAATTAATTTTTCCGCTGTAAGTTTAAATGGTGAGACTATTGGCTAAACATTTTTTGTTCAGACAGTGGTCTCTTTTTTTATGCCAAAGTCTGTTTTTCCTATTAGATGGAGGGTTTAAGTGAAAGCATACTATCGTGAAAGCAAAGAAGAGCTTATCAAAGAATTAGGAGCTAATGAAAAGCAGGGGTTAACCAATAAAGTTGCTCAAGAAAAATTAGCACAAGTAGGACCAAATGCTTTAATCGAAGGTAAGAAAAAAAGTATTTTAGAAGTCTTTTTAGAGCAATTTAAAGATTTAATGGTCATCATCTTGATTGTTGCCGCTGTGATTTCTGCGTTTACTGGTAATTTAGAAAGTACTGCAGTTATTATTGTTGTTTTAATTTTGAACGCAATTTTAGGAACAGTCCAACATGTTAAAGCTGAAAAATCATTAGAAGCCCTAAAGTCTTTGTCAGCACCTGCGGCAAAAGTTTTAAGGGATGGTAAAAAACAAGAAATTGCCGCAAAAGATGTTGTTCCTGGCGATATTCTTTTACTTGAGGCAGGCGATCTAGTTACTGCTGATGGTAGAATTTTAGATAATTTTTCATTACAAGTAAATGAAAGCTCCTTAACTGGTGAGTCAACTAATATTGATAAATTAGATACAACTTTTGATAAGGAAGTTCCCTTAGGAGACAGAGTAAACATGGTTTATTCTAGTTCGCTTGTAACATATGGACGAGCAAATGTCTTAGTTACAGCAACTGGAATGGATACTGAAATCGGTAAGATTGCCACCTTAATGAATGAAACTAAGGAGCGCAGAACGCCTCTTCAAGTTTCACTTGATCAATTTTCATCACGCTTGGCAACCGCAATTTTGATTTTCTGTGCCTTGATCTTAGGATTACAAATGTGGCGTGGTCAACCTTTACTAGACGCGCTATTATTTGCAGTAGCACTAGCTGTTGCTGCTATTCCAGAAGCTTTAAGTTCAATCGTTACAATTGTTCAAGCTATGGGAACGCAAAAAATGGCTAAGGAACATGCCATTATCAAAAATTTAGCAGCTGTTGAATCATTGGGCTCAGTTTCAGTAATCTGTTCTGATAAAACTGGTACTTTAACTCAAAACAAAATGACTGTTGAAGATATTTATATTGGTGGTGAAGTTCTTAAGCCCGAAGAACTTAACTTAAGTAATCAATTGCACCGCTATTTACTATATGATGTAGTTTTGAATAATGATGCTAGTTTATCTGATGGTAAGAAGATTGGTGACCCAACAGAATCCGCATTGCTTGAAATGTATCGTAAGGTACCAGGAATTGATCTTGGAAATGGAAAGCTAGGTTTATCAGAGAGTGAATTAAGAAATCACTTAGATCGTTTAGAAGAAGTACCATTTGATTCTGACCGTAAGTTGATGAGTACTAAGCATTTAATTCATACTGTTCCAACAATTTTTGTTAAAGGAGCAATCGATGTCTTGCTTAAGCGCTGCATTAATATTCGTTTTGGGGATGAAGTGCGACCACTAACTGAGCAAGACCGAAAGAATATTTTAGCTCAGAATAATCATTTTTCAGAAAATGGTTTAAGAGTGCTTGCATTTGCATATAAAGAGAGCGATGAAGAGTTATCTGCCGATACTGAGAAAGACTTAACTTTCATTGGTTTAGTTTCAGAAATGGATCCACCGCGAGAAGAAAGCGTCGCAGCCGTTGCTAGCGCAAAAGAGGCCGGTATCAGAACGGTAATGATTACAGGTGACCATAAGGTTACTGCGGTAGCTATTGCTAAAAAGATTGGTATTTTTAACGACGGAGATATTGCTTTAACTGGTTTAGAGTTAGATGCTTTAAGTGATGAAGAACTAGACCAAGAAATTGAAAAAGTCGCAGTTTATGCTCGTGTTTCTCCAGAAAACAAAATTAGAATTGTTAACGCGTGGCAAAGAAAAGATCATATTGTATCAATGACTGGTGATGGCGTTAACGACGCTCCCGCCCTTAAGAAAGCTGACGTTGGTGTAGCAATGGGTATCACAGGTACAGAAGTATCAAAAGATGCAGCAAGTATGATTTTAACTGATGATAACTTTGCTACAATTATCAAAGCTGTTGCAAATGGTAGAACAGTTTATGAAAATATCAAAAATGCGATTGGTTACTTATTATCGGGTAACTTATCGGCAATTATTACCGTTTTATTTGCTTCAATTGCTGGATTGCCAGTACCATTTGTTGCAGTACAACTTTTATTCATTAACTTAGTTACTGATTCGCTTCCAGCTTTAGCAATCGGAATGGAGCCAGGAAATCCTGATATTTTAAAGCGTAAACCACGCGATCCTAAAGCTAGTTTGTTAGATAAACCATTTGTTACTCAAATCAGTACGCAAGGCTTCTTAATTTCGTTAAGTGTTATTACTGCATTTTTAATTGGCTTAAAAGACAGTCCTGCAATTGCATGTACTATGGCCTTTTCAACTTTAACATTTGCACGTTTGCTTCACGGTTTTAATTGTCGCTCACAACATAGCATTTTTAAAATTGGATTTAAAAACAATTGGTACAGTTTAGCAGCCTTTGCATTAGGCACTGCACTTTTAGTCTTAATTCTCTTTGTACCAACACTTCATGGCTTATTTGCTGTTCAACCATTAAGCGGACAAGAAGTTTGGCTAATCGTGATTTTAGCAATTATTCCGACAGTTTTAATTCAGTTGGTAAAAGTAATCAGAGAAAATAGAGGTTAATTCTCACCTTTTCTCTTGTTTTCTTTCATGCTATAATCATAAACAAAGCAGGAATCAAGAGGAGTAAATTCGTATTACAGAGAAAAGTCAGTATGCTGAGAGACTTCAGAATTTTACGAGTAGCTTGATTAGCTGATTAATTGAACTTTAGTAGGTTAATCCGGACACTTCAGCACCGTTATCGCTTATAAGAGAGGTATACAATTGTATACTTAACGTAGGTGGTACCGCGGAAAATTTCGTCCTAGACAATATAAGTTGTCTAGGACTTTTTTATTGGAGGAATTTTAATGACAGATTTAGCACCTAAATATAATCCTAATGAGGTTGAAAAAGGTAGATATCAAGAATGGCTTGATGAGGATCTTTTTAAGCCATCTGGCGATAAAAAGGCTCACCCTTATTCAATTGTTATTCCACCACCAAATGTAACTGGAAAATTACACTTAGGACACGCTTGGGATACCGCAATTCAAGATACATTAATTCGTTTTAAGCGAATGGAAGGCTATGATACTCTTTACCTTCCAGGTATGGATCATGCTGGTATTGCTACTCAAGCTAAAGTGGAAGCAAAGTTGCGTAAACAAGGTAAAGACCGTCACCAGATGGGACGTGAAGCTTTTGTTAAGCAAGTTTGGGACTGGAAAGATGAATATGCAAATATCATCAAGGGTCAATGGGCTAAAATGGGACTATCTCTTGATTATTCAAGAGAAAGATTTACTTTAGATAAAGGTCTTTCAAAAGCCGTTAGAAAAGTTTTCGTTCAATTATATAACGAAGGACTAATTTATCGCGGTGAATATATTATTAACTGGGATCCAGAATTACAAACTGCTCTTAGTGATATTGAAGTTATTCACAAAGACGATAAGGGTGCATTTTACCATGTAAAATACCCATTTGCAGATGGATCAGGCTTTGTTGAAATTGCAACTACTCGTCCTGAAACTATGTTTGGTGATACAGCTGTAGCTGTTGCACCAGGGGATGAGCGTTATAAAGATATTGTAGGAAAAGAATTAGTTCTTCCACTTGTTGGTCGTCATATTCCAATTATTGAAGACCAACACGTAGATCCAGAATTTGGTACTGGTTTAGTTAAGATTACGCCAGCGCACGATCCTAACGACTTCCAAGTAGGTAACCGTCATAATCTTGAAAGAATTAATGTAATGAATGATGACGGAACTATGAACGAAGAAGCTGGTAAGTATGCTGGTATGGATCGTTTTGAAGCTCGTGAGGCTCTAGTTAAGGACTTAAAGAAAGAAGGATACTTAATTAAAGTTGAACCAATTGTTCACTCAGTTGGTCACTCTGAACGTTCTGGCGTTCAAGTAGAGCCTAGACTTTCAAAGCAATGGTTCGTTAAGATGAAGCCACTTGCCGAAGAAGTTCTTAAGAATCAAAAGACTGATGGTAAAGTTAACTTTGTTCCAGAACGATTTGAAGGTACTTTGAACCACTGGATGGAAGATGTTCATGATTGGGTAATTTCTCGTCAATTATGGTGGGGTCACCGTATTCCAGCTTGGTACAACAAGAAGACTGGTGAAACTTACGTTGGCGAAGAAGCACCTAAAGATATTGAAAACTGGGAACAAGATCCAGATGTTCTAGATACTTGGTTCTCAAGTGCACTTTGGCCATTTTCAACATTAGGCTGGCCAGATACTGATAATCCAGACTTTAAGCGTTACTTCCCAACTAACACTTTAGTTACCGGATATGACATTATTTTCTTCTGGGTATCAAGAATGATCTTCCAAGGTCTTCACTTTACTAAGAAGCGTCCATTTAAAGATGTTGTTTTGCACGGTTTAATGCGAGATGAACAAGGACGCAAGATGAGTAAATCACTTGGTAATGGTGTTGATCCGATGGATGTTGTTGATAAGTATGGTGCCGATGCTCTACGTTGGTTCTTATTAAACGGTACTGCTCCTGGTCAAGACACTCGTTATGATCCAAAGAAATTAGCTGCTGCTTGGAACTTTATCAACAAAATTTGGAATGCAAGTCGTTTTGTAATTATGAACTTGCCTGAAGATGCAAAACCTGCTCACATGCCAGACACTACGCAGTTTGATTTAGCAGATAGCTGGATTTTTGATAGATTAAATCATACTGTATCAGAAGTTACTCGTTTATTTGATGAGTATAAGTTTGGTGAAGCTGGTCGTGAACTATACAACTTTATTTGGAATGACTTCTGTGACTGGTACATTGAAATTTCTAAAGTTGCTTTAAATGGTGATGATGAAGAATTAAAGGCTAGAAAGCAAGAAAACTTAATTTGGATTCTTGATCAAATTTTGCGTTTAATGCACCCAATTATGCCGTTTGTTACTGAAAAACTATGGCTTTCAATGCCCCATGAAGGTAAGTCAATTATGACTGCTAAATATCCAGAAACTCATGCAGAATTTGAAAACAAGCAAGCTGATAATGACATGGCATTTTTAATTGAAGTTATCAAGGCTGTACGTAATATTCGTATGGAAGTTAATGCTCCAATGTCTTCACAAATTGACATTATGATTCAATTAGATGATGAAGCAAATAAGCATATTTTGGATGACAATTTCGAGTATGTAGAAAACTTCTTGCACCCTAAAGATTTGCAAGTTGCAGCAGATATTGAGGCACCAAAGCTTGCAAAAACTGCCGTAATTCCAGGTGCTCAGATTTTTGTTCCATTAACTGAATTAGTTAACGTTGACGATGAACTTAAGAAGATGGAAAAAGAAGAAAAGCGTCTTGAAGAAGAAGTACAAAGAGCTGAAAAGAAACTGGCAAACCAAGGCTTTGTAGCTCATGCTCCTGAAGCTGTTGTAAACAAAGAGAAGGAAAAGAAAGCTGACTACGAAAGTCAACTTGCTGGTGTTCGTGAACGTATGAAAGAATTAAAGGAAAGTAAATAGAAGTGAAGTTTACTAATGTTGACCAAGTAATTAACAGAATATATTCTTTACCTAAGCTGCACCCTAAAAATGATTTGAGCTACGTCAAAAGGATTTTAAAACAATTAAATAATCCTCAAGATAGTGTTAAGACAATTCATGTTACCGGGACGAATGGTAAGGGGTCGACATCCTATTATTTGAGTAATCTATTACAAAAGGCCGGTCAAAAGACTGGCCTTTTTGTGTCACCTTATATTTATGAATTTAATGAAAGAATTCAATTAAATGGCAAGAATATAAGTAATAGGGATTTAGTCGAAGTAGCTAACAAAATTGAAGCAGCTATAAAAGAACTGAAAAAAACTGATCCTGATTTTTCTTTAGTAACATTTGAATATGAAGTAGCTCTTGCTTTCCAATTTTTTTCTCAAAAAAAATGTGATTATGCAGTAATTGAAGTCGGAATTGGAGGCGAGCATGATAAGACTAATGTGATTACACCAGAAGTAAGTATCATTACAACTATTGGTTTGGATCATGAGAAAATAATCGGACCAACTTTAGCAGATATTGCTAAGGAGAAAAGTGGCATAATCAAACAGAATAAACCAGTTGTGCTAGGTAATATTCCTCAAGATGTTTTAGATATTTTACTTGATAAAGCTCAAGCAGAAAACTCAAAATCATTTTTATTGGGAAGAGATTTTAAAATTAAATTATCTAAAACAGCTATTGAATATCAAGATTTAGAAAATAAGTATCAATTTTTGAAACGTCCTGTAGTAGAAGCATATGATATTGGGGTGGCAGTTCGGGCGGTTCAACTTTTGAATTTACAGTTAAATAAACAAGAGATTGAAGCGTCGATTAATAAGACGCAAATTCCTGGTAGATATGATATTGTTCAGACTGCACCTAAAATTATTGTCGATGGAGCACACAATTTGCAGGCGATGACGAATCTTTTGCACTTGATTCGAAAAGAGAACCAAGGTCAAATATATATACTTCTTGGAATGATGAAAGACAAGGATTTGGGTCCAGTCACCAATTTATTCGAAGATGAAAAAGTTACCTTAACTCGGATAGATTATCCTAGAGCTGCGAGATTAGAAGATTTTCCTAAAGAAGCTCAGAAAAAATATAATTATGAAGAAAATTTCGAAGTAGCTTATACTAACTTGAAGAATAAATTGAAGCCACATGATATCCTATTAGTGACTGGATCTTTTTATTTGGTTGGTGCAGTTTTGAATTACTGCAAAAGAGGTAAAAAATGAAAGTTGAAAATATTGCTGAACCAATTGAAGGCATCATTTTTGATATGGATGGATTACTAGTTGATTCTGAAAAGCTATATTGGGATGCAAATATTGTTGCCGCTAAAGAAGCAAATTTAGACATTCCAGATGATAGTTATTTGAAGCTTGTTGGTTCTTCGGTTAAAGAGATGGAAGAATTTTATCATCAACATTTTAAGACTGAAGCAGATCGCGATAAGTTTATTAAAAGAACTGATGAGCTAGTTTGGGAGTGGACTGATCAAGGAAAACTGAAGCTTCAAGCAGGTGTACGAGATGCATTAGTAGAGTTTAAAGAAAAAAATATCAAACTCGCAATTGCATCAAGTAATTATGATGAAGTAGTAGCTCATAATTTAGAAGTTCTAAAAATAAAGGACTATTTTGATTTTTATCTAAGCTATAAAGATGTCGAAGCAGGAAAAATAAAGGCTAAGCCTGCACCAGATATTTATTTGCTAGCAGCTCAAAAGATGCAACTGCCAAAAGATAATTTGTTAGTATTTGAAGATTCTAGCACAGGTGTTGCGTCTGCAAGTGCTGCAGGTTTAAAATGCGTAATGGTTCCAGATTTAAAGCAACCAACAGTTTTAGATAAAAAGAATGCGACATTAATTTGCAAAGATTTTTACAGTTTTCTTAAAAAAATCAAATAGTTTTTTCGTAATAAATATCAAAGGAGTAATTGATATTTATGAAAAAAGAAGAACTATTGCAAACTGATGTCGATCTAGTAAAAAAATTAGCTAGATCTTTGAAAGAAAAAGATATTGTTACTTTTGATAGTTTATTTAAAAAGCTAGAAGAAGTAGGCATAAGTAGTTTTAAGGAAATGTGGCAGTATGCGGCTAGTCCCAAATGCGAAGATGAATTAGCAGTCGTACTGCAGCTCATGCTAGAGCGTATAAAAGGCGTTAATAATAAAGAAATTGAGAGTTTCTATTCTAGTTCGCAGGTAGGATGCTACATAGCTGATAAGTTATGTGGCCGTCCGCAAGAAGAACTATATGGAATTTATCTTGATTCAAAGAATAAAATTATTGCTGAAAAGTTGATTTTTCAAGGAACAGTAAATAGAGCAGTTGCCCATCCACGAGATATCTTTCGCTGGGCAGTAATTTATAACAGTACGGCATTTTTTGTAGCTCATAATCATCCAAGTGGGGATGAACAACCATCTCAGCATGACCTGCGATTTACTAAGAAATTAGTAGAGGCAAGTAAGTGTATGGGAATTGATTTTCTGGATCATTTTATTGTGACTGATAATACTTATTTAAGCTTTCGAGAGATGGAACTTCTTTAAGTCTTCCTTAAGTATGAGCAAATTTTCTTAAAGCAAATTTTTACATTAGATTTTCTATGCTATAATATCTAAGACTAAATAAAGATACGATTTAGGCTAAAATAATTAAAGAGATAAATTTAAGGAGAGATTTTGCGTGTTTGGATTAGGATCTAAAAATATTGGGATTGATTTGGGAACTGCCAACACACTCGTTTATATTGAAGGTAAAGGCATCGTTTTGCGTGAGCCTTCTGTTGTTGCTAAAAATACTCAAACGGGTGAAGTTATTGCTGTTGGTTCAGAAGCCAAAGAAATGATTGGTAGAACTCCTGGCTCAATTGTTGCTATTCGTCCGATGAAAGATGGAGTAATCGCTGATTACGATACAACTGCTGCAATGCTTAAATATTTCATGGAAAAGACTGTGGGTAATTCAAAGCCTGCTGCTATGATCTGTGTGCCTTCAGGTGTAACAGAAGTTGAAAAGAGAGCAGTTATTGACGCGGCTAGAGTTGCAGGTGCACGTGAAGCATACGTGATTGAAGAACCATTTGCAGCAGCTATTGGTGCTGGTCTTCCTGTTATGGATCCAACCGGCTCAATGGTAGTTGATATTGGTGGTGGAACTACTGATGTTGCAACTATTTCATTAGGTGGTATTGTATCCTCCCGTTCTACTAGAATGGCAGGAGATAAGTTCAATAGTGCAATTGCAACTTACATTCACCAAAACTACAATTTATTAATTGGTGAACGAACTGCTGAAACAATTAAGATTCAGATTGCTTCTGCTTCAGTTGAAAAGGCAAAAGAAATTGAATCAATGAATATCCGTGGTCGTGATCTTGTAACAGGATTGCCAAAATCAATTGATATTGAGGCAGTAGATGTTTCAAAGGCAATTCAAGAAGTAGTTCAAAATATTATTGTAGCGATTAAAGAAACTTTGGAAGAAACTTCTCCTGAAATCGCTGCAGATGTTATTGATCATGGTATTGTGTTAACAGGTGGTGGAGCTCTTCTAAAGAACTTACCAGAGGTTATTTCAGACGCTACTAAAGTTCCAGTCTTTATTGCTCAAGATCCACTTGATTGTGTTGCAATTGGTACCGGTGAATCTCTCAAAAATATTGAAGTTATGCGTAAGAGACGTTAATTTGGAGACCGGCGTAAAAGCCGGTCTTTTTCTATTAACTTTTAAATTAGGAAGATAGTAGTAGATGAAAAAATTTCTCAAAAACAAAAAGTTATTGACAATTTTCGTACTAGTTATTTTAGTTTTAAGTATGTTGTCTATTTCCATCCGCTTACGTAATAAGAGAGAAACGCCATTCTTAGTTCAAAAAATTGGTAATGATACAGTTTCAATTGTTACAAGAGTAGTGAATTGGCCAATTAATTTGGTCTCTAATGGGGTGGCTAATGTCGAAGATTTATTCAATACTCAAGCTGAAAATGATCATTTGAAAAAACAAATTGATAACCTCGCTCAAACTAAGGCACGGAACAGCTCTTTGGAAGCAGAAAATACGCAATTAAAACAAGCTCTAAAATTAAAGAAAACTTTAACCGACTATACTATCATCAATGGGTCCGTAATTTCTCGTGCTGCTGATACTTGGTCAGATTTATTAGTTATTGATCAAGGGTCACGAGCTGGAGTTAAGAAAAATATGCCAGTAATGTCTGGTAAAGGCGTAATCGGAAGAGTGGTTGAGGTAAATAGTACAACTTCTAAAGTTGAATTAATTACTACAACTGATAAGTCTACAAATAAGTTTGCTGTAGAAGCTGATGCAGCTAATGGTAAAAAGGTGCATGGTGTGATTTCTGTTGAAGGAAATAATCAATTAGCGTTTACACAAGTGGTTGATGGGCAGAAATTAAAGAAAGGTACTCGAGTTTATACTAGTGGAATGGGTGGTTTATCACCAAAAGGTCTTTTAATCGGAACAGTTACAAAGACAACACGAGATACTTTTGGCTTATCAGATGTTGTTGAAATTCAGCCGGCTGGTAACCTTAATGATCCATCGGTTGTATCTGTAATTAAAAGAAAGGTTGAAGAGTAATGGCAGAATTGCGTCGATGGTATGTTGCCATTGCCTTATTTATGGCGCTAATTTTGGATGGAGTATTAGCCTATAATTTACAAACTTTTATCTTTCATCGAGGCTTTTCTGGCAGTTGCTGGCTGACAGTTGTTGGGATTACTTTAATAGCCCTATGCGATGATAAAAATGATGCCAATATCTGGCTTTGTTTGGGTTTAGGCCTTATTGCGGACCTTTACTATTTAGGCGTGATTGGTATCTATACAGTAGCATTTCCTTTAATTTGTTTTCTTATTCAACAGAGTGCACGTTTTCTTCCTGAAGTATTTTGGTTTCGCTTGTTAATTTGTTTAGTTGTTTATCTCTGTGTGAGCTTTTATGTTTATCTAACATTAAATCTAGTAGGGATAATACAATTATCTTTTGCAAGTTTTTTAAATAGTATTTTACCTAATTTGCTATGGTGTTTTATCTTAGTTTTGTGTACTTATTGGTTTTGGATAAAACTTGCTGAAGAGTATCCATTTTTAAAAAAAGAATATTATTTTTAAACAAAAAGGAGTCGCACGATTGCGACTCCTTTTTTGCGTAAAATAATTAAAATTGAAAGACACCAGTTCCGATTAAGGCAGTAGCTACTACACCAAGAAGGGTAATCACTGCCATGAACCAGGCCATAACAATAGTTAATTTCTGAAATCCGGATTTTTTCTTACGTTTTCTCATAGCTGCCTCCTAAATTAATAATTCTAGTTTACCATGATTTTAATTATAATTTTATATTTAATTGAAATAGTTTAAAATAAACTTATTGGAGGTCTTTCATGAATTTTTTGCTTATCTTTTTAGTCCCTTTATGTGGGATCGTCGTTGCAGCTTTTTTAATGAAGTTATTTCCTAAGGCTCAATTTAGTGGTTATGATATTTTACCATTTTTTTTCATTGCAGCTTGTCAGCTCTTGACGCAAGAAACTAAGCAACCGTCATTTTTGCCTTATGGCTTTTTATTATATTTTATTTTGGTAGTAATTGTTTCTGTTTATACCGCTGTCAAGAATAAAAATATTTCTGTTGCAAAAACTTTGGGTACATTGTGGCATTATCTCGCTGCTTCTTCCATTGTTTGGTATGTGGGTCTCTTAATTTTGCTGTTATTATAACGTTTTTCCCCACTTTTTCTATTAAAAATCAAAGTGCTCTTATCCTTGTGATAAGGGCATTTTGTTTTGGATAAAATTATGATTATCATAAAATAACAGAATATCTAAATAAAAAGTGTAAAACTTGTGGTAGAAAGTGGGGAAGTGTGGTAAATTATTCATTGGAAAGGGGGCTAGACCATGTTCATGGGCGAGTATCATCATAATCTCGATAGTAAAGGGCGGCTCATTATACCGGCCAAATTTAGAGACGAGATTGGCGAGAAGATGGTATTTACTCGTGGAATGGAGGGCTGTATTTTTGGCTATCCAATCGAAGAATGGCAAAAAATTGAGGCTAAGTTAGCCAAACTTCCACTGACAAAGAGAAGTGCACGTAAGTTTACGCGTCTTTTCTACTCAGGTGCGATGGAGAGTGAGTTCGACAAGCAAGGACGTGTTAATCTGACCATGACACTGAAAGAGCATGCCGCACTCACTAAGGAATGTGTGATCGTTGGTGTTTCTAATCGAATTGAAATTTGGTCAGCAGAACGCTGGAATGATTTCTCAGAAGAAGCCAATGAGAACTATGACGATATCGCAGAAGACTTGGATGACATCGAGTTATAAAAATTATGAAATTCAAGCATAAAAGTGTGCTTTTGCACGAAACAATAGACAATTTAAATCCAAAAGATGATGGTCTTTATGTTGACGCAACTTTTGGTGGTGGCGGTCATGCCCGATATCTACTCAGTAAGTTGAATAGAGGAACAGTTATTGGATTTGATCAAGATGAATATGCAATTTCGATGGCAAAAGAAAGTTTTGCTGAGGAATTGAAACCAGGAGCTGAACCTAAATTAATACTGGTTCACGATAACTTCTGTCATTTGAAAGAAAATCTGGTAGAGCTGGGAATTTCAGATGGAATAGATGGTATATATTACGATCTTGGAGTTTCGTCTCCGCAGTTTGATCAACCTGAACGAGGTTTCTCTTATCGATTTGATGCTCGATTAGATATGAGGATGGATCAAAGCCAAGAGTTAGATGCCTATACAATTGTAAACACTTGGTCACAAAAAGAACTAAGTGACATTTTGTATAAGTATGGAGATGAAAAGTTTTCTCGTCAGATTGCTAGAAAGATAGTAGATCGAAGAAGAGAAAAACCGATTGTAACTACATTTGATTTGGTAGATGTAATTAAGGATGCAATTCCAGCATATGCAAGACGAAGTGGAGGGCATCCTGCTAAGAAGAGCTTTCAAGCAATTCGAGTTGCAGTTAACAATGAATTAGGTGTATTGCAAGAATCTCTTGAAGAAGCAATTAAGCTATTGAGACCGGGTGGTCGAATTAGTGTGATTACTTTTCAGTCTCACGAAGATAAAATCGTCAAAAAGATCTTTAAAAAGTATTCTGAAGTCGAGATACCACGCGGAATGCCGATGGTTCCGGCTGACAGTAAACCAACATTGCGATTAATTAGTCGCAAACCTATCATGGCAAGTAGTGATGAATTAGAAGAAAATAACCGCTCACACAGTGCCAAGTTAAGGGTTGCAGAGAAATTATAGTTTTTTAGTTAATATTTAAGGAGAAGAAGATGGCTGATAGCTCAGCAAGAAATTTAAATTATCAACAAAGTCAACAGCAGACTGAGCAGCCAAAGAAAGCAATTGTTCTTAATCCCAAAAGCGTTCCTTGGACAGCATTTGAAAAAAGTTTAGTCGTTCTAGGTTCACTTATTACATTAGGATTAATGATTTTATTGGTTTCAGCCAGCATTTCTGCTACTAGTGCCCAGCACCAGTTAGCAAATGTTGAGCAGACGATAATTTCTCAAAAGAGTCATAACACTGATCTTCGTCAGGAGATTGGTGAATTAACGTCAACTACTAGAATTAATAAAATTGCCCGTGATCAAGGCTTGCACTTGGTTGAGAGTAACATTAGGAATGTCCGTTAATGAAAAAGTTTAATAACTTAAATAGAAATAGATCCAAAGCCCACGGCTACCGCTTTACGGTGGGGAGAATCCTCCAGCTAGTCTTGGCTTTGGTTTTTCTTGTATTTATAGGTAGATTTTTATATATAGGTATTTCGAATCAGGTTGCTGGTGAGAATTTAAATAAGCGAGTAAATCAAATTTACCGGCGAAATGAAGTTCTAAAAGCAACGAGAGGAACAATTTATGATAAAAATGGTTTAACTCTTGCAGAAGATGCCCATGTTTTTACTGTATATGCAATTTTAGACAAGAGTTCAATTGATTATCATAATAAGCCAATGTATGTGACAAACAAACGTAAGACCGCACAAAAGTTGGCCGAGGTGCTTCCGTTAAGTGAAGAAAAAATATATTCATATTTGACGCCGAAGCATAAGGCTTTTCAGGTAGAATTTGGTTCTGCGGGTACTGGCTTAACATTGTCTCAAAAGAAAAAGATTGTGGCGATGAAGTTACCAGGAATTAAATTTGTCGAAACGCCATCTAGGCTTTATCCAAATGGTAATTTTGCTTCGCATATTATTGGCTTAGCTCAACCTCAAAAAAGTCAGGGAACAAGTAATTTAGTTGGTACTATGGGAATCGAGGCTTATTTTGACAAACAGTTAGCGGGTAAAGATGGTTATCGTGAAGCATTTGTGGATGCAGAAAATTATCAATTACCTAATGGTCAAAAGACAACTCGTGCAACTCAAGATGGCGATAATATTTACTTAACGCTTGATTCAAGACTCCAAAGTTATTTGGAAGTTTTAATGTCTCAAGTACAAGATAAATATAAGCCGAAGGCGCTAACAGCAGTTGTAGAAGATATCAAAACTGGTAAAATTTTGGCTGCTTCTCAGCGTCCTACTTTTAACCCTCAGACCAAACAAGGTTTAGATACTTCTTGGCGTAATATACTAGTTCAAGATTCTTATGAACCAGGTTCAGTTTTTAAGGTCTTGACTTATTCAAGTGCAATTGAAAGTGGAAATTACAACCCTAATGAGCAATATAAATCTGGTGCAGTTACTGTTCAAGGATCAACAATTCATGACTGGAATAATAGTGGTTGGGGAAGTATTCCATTTAGCCAAGCATTTCCAAGATCAAGTAATGTTGGGTTTGTAAAGCTTGAGCAAAAGATGGGAGCTAAGACATGGAAAGAGTATTTAAATAAATACAGAATTGGCAAAAAAACAGGAGTAACCCTTCCTGGTGAAACAGCTGGAATTTTAAACTTTTCTACCCCATTAAACCAAGCAGTTACAGCATTTGGACAGGGTGTTAACGTTAATGCGATGCAAATGATGCAAGCATATAGCGCTTTAGCAAATAATGGACAAATGGTGAAGCCGCAATTTGTTGAGAAAATAGTTTCTCCTTCAGGAAAAGTAGTAGAAAAATTCCACCGTACAAAAGTTGGTGCTCCAATTTATTCTGCTAAGACAGCAAAAACTGTCTTAAAGGGAATGCAAGATGTCGTGAATGCATCTTATGGTACAGGGGCTGCTTATAAGATGCCAGGAAAGAGTATAGCTGTTAAAACTGGTACGGCTCAAATTGCTGGACCACATGGAGGATATTTAACAGGTGATAATAACTATATTTTCTCTGTAGTTGGTGTAACGCCTGCTAATAATCCACGCTATTGTGTTTATTTAACAATGAAGCAACCTCAAAAGATGTCTAAACCAGCAGAAACAATTCTTTCTTCCATTTTTAAGCCGATTATGAATCGTTTGATTTCTCTTTCAGATTCGACAGCAAAGGTTAACGAAAAAGTAACAGTTCCAGCTTTAACTGGTAAAAGTATTGAAAAAGCGAAAGAAGAGGCTAACAACGCTGGAGTTTCAATTGAGATTATCGGAACTGGCAAAACAGTTAGTCGTCAATCAGTTAGTGCCGGGGTAAAACAAGGTACGGATGATAAGATTTTCTTATTTACCGGTGGTCAAGTTACTTGCCCGAACATGGTCGGGTGGACAGAAGCTGAGGTTAATAGCTTTATGACAACAACTGATATTCCAATTACAATTAATGGAAAAGGGAAAGTTACAAAACAATCTATTGCATCTGGAAAAGTAATTGATAAAAATAGTAAGTTATCAGTAAACTTGAAATAACAAAAAGTTAAAGGAGTAATACAAAATGCAGTTTTCTTTGATACCGTTCATTAGTAGTTTTGCTCTTACGGTTATCTTCTTACCGTTGTTTATTGGCTTTATGCGAATGAAACATGAAGGCCAAGTGATTAGAGATGAAGGGCCAAAATGGCATGAGAAAAAATCTGGTACCCCAACTATGGGTGGAGTTGTCTTCATGCTTGCCAGTGTTATTTCCACCTTATGGGTTTTAATTTGGCAGAAAGATTTAAATAAGACTACTTGGATTTTAATTATCGCTTTTTTAGGCTATGGAATTATTGGTTTCTTAGATGATGGAATTAAGTTATATTTCAAACGTAATTTAGGATTAAAAGCTTGGCAGAAATTGTTAGGTCAAATTATCATTGCTGCTTTGATTATTGCCCTAGCATTTAGCGATCATTTTGCCTTTGAATTATATATTCCATTTGCAGGAATGGTAAGAAATTCTTTTTTATTCAGTTTATTTGTACTTTTCTGGTTAGTTGGATTTTCAAATGCAGTTAATTTATCCGACGGCTTAGATGGTTTAGCAACTGGTTTATCTATTATTGCTTACGCAACTTATGCCTGGATTGCCTACCAAGAAAGAAATTGGGTAATTGTTGCATTTACTTTAAGTGTAATTGGTGGTTTAGTTGGTTTCTTTATTTTTAACCACAAACCAGCTAAAATTTTCATGGGGGATGCAGGTTCCTTAGCTCTTGGCGGAGGATTAGCAACCGTATCAATTTTCCTTCATCGGCCATGGTCATTACTTTTAATCGGAATTGTATTTGTTTTAGAAACACTCAGCGTTATTTTGCAAGTCATTTCTTTCCAAACTACTGGAAAAAGAATTTTCAAGATGACACCGATCCATCACCATTTTGAAATGCTTGGCTGGTCTGAATGGAAAGTTGATATTGTATTTTGGATTGTTGGTTTAATTGGAAGTATTATTTATTTAATTATCTGGGGTTAATTTTAAAATGAAAAAAATAAAAACATATGAAAATAAAAATATTTTAATTTTAGGTTTAGGAAAGAGTGGCTTTTCAGTAGCTAAACTTCTTTTAAAGCTAGGTGCTAAACTTACCTTAAATGATAAAAAGGACTTATCTAATGATGACCGCGCAGCCGAATTAGATAAATTAGGTGTTCGAGTTATTTCGGGACATCATCCAGTAGAGATTTTTGATAAGGAAAAATTCGACTATCTTGTTAAAAACCCCGGCATTCCTTATGAAAATCCAATGGTTGAAAAAGCGCTAAAACTAAACATTCCAGTTATCACTGAACCAGAGATTGCACTTAATGTAAGTGAAGCTCCATATGTTTGTGTTACTGGTTCAAATGGTAAAACGACTACTGTCATGCTCACACAAAGGATTATGGATCATCATTTATCTAAAAATGGTGGCCACGCTTATGCAGTTGGTAATATTGGTGTGCCAATTTCAGAAGTTGTCGAAAAAGCTACAAATAAAGATTTACTTGTAGTAGAAATGTCTAGCTTCCAATTGCTTGGTGTAACAGATATTAAGCCTAAAGTAGCAGCAATTGTAGATATTTACAACAATGTTCATCTTGATTACCATAAGACCTTTGATAATTATGTTGAAGCTAAACTAAGAATTACTCAATCACAAGATCAAAACGATTATTTTATTGCTAACTTTGATCAAAAGAATATTTTAGACAGAGAATTAAAGAAAACTAAAGCTAAAGTCCAAACATTTTCTGAAACAGATAAGACAGCAGATTATTTTATTGGTGATGAATATCTTGAAAGTAAAGATGATCATCAAATTATGAAGATCAGCGATATTAAGATCCCAGGTATTCATAACCAACAAAATTGCCTAGTAGCAATTGCTATTTCTAAATTGATGGGTGCAGACGATAGTGATATTCAATATGCATTAAGTACTTTTACTGGTGCTACACACCGTCTGCAATATGTAATGACTTACAATGATCGTAAGATTTATAATGATTCAAAATCAACTAATATTGAAGCAGCTACAGTAGCTATTCCTTCGTTTAAAGAACCAGAAGTTTTAATTGCTGGTGGATTAGATCGTGGCTTTATGTTTGATTCTCTTGTCCCACTATTTAAAAAACATGTAAAATCAATTGTGCTTTATGGTGAAACTAAATATCTTTTAGCTGATGCTGCTCGTAAAGCTGGCATTAAAGATATTGTTATTGTTAATACTTTACAAGAAGCTGTTCCACGTGCATATGAACTGAGTGAAGCAGGAGATGTTATTTTGTTCTCACCAGCATGTGCTTCTTGGGATCAATTTAATACTTTTGAAGAACGTGGAGACTTTTTTGTAAAATTTATTAAGGAATTAAAGACTAAGTAAAATGAGAGTAATTTTTTCTGGTGGCGGAACTGGTGGCCACATTTATCCAATTATGGCGTTAATCGAGCGTTTGAAAGAACGTAAGTTAGTTACAAACGATGAGATCTTATTTGTCGGAACTGATCGTGGATTAGAGTCTAAGATCGTTCCCGCAGCTGGAGTTCCTTTTAGAACATTAAAAATCAAAGGATTTGATCGTAAACATCCTTTAAAGAACTTTGAGACAATTGAGCTCTTCATTAAAGCTACTAAAGAAGCCAAACAAATTATCAAGGATTTCAAACCTGATGTAGTAGTCGGAACTGGTGGGTACGTTTCAGGTGCGATTGTTTATGAAGCAGCCAAAATGCATGTACCAACAATTATTCATGAATCTAATTCTGTTGTTGGATTAGCTAATAAATTCTTAGCGCATTATGTCGATAAAATTTGTTACACATTTGATGATGCTGCAAAGCAGTTTTCAGAAAAAAAGAAACTTGTTAAAACAGGAAATCCACGCTCTCAGCAAGTTCTGGGACTAAACAAAGAAAACGTTGATATTGCTAAAAAGTGGGACTTAAATCCTAACATGCCAACTGTTCTGATCTTTGGTGGTTCTCGTGGCGCTTTGGCAATTAATCAAATCGTTGAAAAATCTCTTCCAGAACTTGAAACAAAGCCATATCAAGTTATTTGGGCTACTGGGCAACTATATTATGGTGACGTCAAAAAGAAATTGGCTGGCAAGAAAATTAGCTCAAACGTGAAAATTGTACCTTATATTGATAATATGCCAGGTTTATTACCACAAATGACTTGTGTTGTAGCAAGATCAGGTGCAACTAGTTTGGCCGAATTTACTGCACTTGGAGTTCCTGTAATTTTGATTCCTAGTCCTAATGTAACTCATAATCATCAAATGAAGAATGCGATGGATATGGAAAAAGCAGGCGCTGCTCTAGTGATTGCAGAAGATGATTTGAATCCAAATAATTTTGTATCGTCGATTGATCATATTCTGCTGGATACAAATTATGCTAAACAGATGAGTGAAGCATCAAAGAGATTAGGTGTACCGGATGCATCCGATCAAGTAATTTCAGTAATGGAAGGTTTAATTAAAAACAAATAATGAAAGGAAGTGAGGTATGTGACCAAAAAGAAAGATAAAATAACCAAGAAAGATCCTAAAAAAGAATTATCGGGATGGATTGATTATAAAAATAAAGTTAATAATAATGAGAAAAAACGGGTCTCTGCCTCACTAACTAAATTGCAGGCTGAACGACGACATGCTTTGTTAACACGCTTGGGATTTATAATTCTTTTTTCATTATGCTGTATTTTGGCCTTGGGTTATTATGTATCTCCAAAAGCTAATGTAGCAAGTGTTCAGGTGAAGGGTGCACCCGAGTTAAATAGTAAGCAGGTAGTTAAAACTGCAAATATTTCTCCTGGAAATAAGATTGTATTTTGTTTACTAAAAGGAAAAGAATACAGTAAGCAATTGTCGGATGCTTTTCCTGAAATAGAAAAAGTACAGGTGAGTGTACAGAATACTAATCATTTAATTCTAACTATTAAAGAACGTCCAATTATTGGTTATATCCATGAAGGGATAGGTTATCGAAAAATTTTGGCTACAGGAAAAGTGGGTAGTCAGGTGATTGATAAAAACAAAATTGATAAAAATAAACCTTTATTTATTGGATATAATCAGAAAGTTTCTCTTAGCGAAGATATTAAGGTTTATGCCAGTCTCCCACAACATATTCGCGATCAGGTAAAGATGCTGAGTGGTGAAACGCGCAGACCGACACAGATCGTTTTAGTAATGAAAGATAATAATATAGTTATTGGAAATCTTTCAACAATTAAAAGCAAGATACAGTACTATGACAAAATCAAGAGTCAGCTTAAAGAACCGTCAGTAATTGACTTTGAAATTGGCGCTTATAGCAGGCCGCTAACACAAGCAGAAAAAGTAAAATTAGGGCTGACTTGAGATTAGTGAGAATGTAAGCCATATGTTAAAATTTATTGTATAGTTATGTTTTGGGGGCATTACCTTGGATAAAACTGATTTACTTGTAGGCTTGGATATAGGAACAACAAGCGTAAAAGCAGTTGTCGCAGACACTGCATCAAATGAAATGCAAATTATTGGTGCCGCAAATGGACCTACCAAAGGAATGCGGCATGGAAAAATAGTTGATATTGATCAAACTGCTGAAAGTATCAGTGCTGTTTTAAAGAAAGTAGCACAAAAGACAAATTCTAAAATTTATCGAGTAGTGACTGGAATTCCAGTAGGCTTATTACAATTGGAGAATGCAGTCGGATTAATTAATATTGAAGAAAATGGTAGAGAAGTTACAGATAACGATGTAAAACGTGTTTTAGTAACTGCGATCGATACTGCTTTAAAAGATGGTAGAGAAGCAATTGCTTTTTTACCTAATAAATTTTTAATTGATGGAAAAACGGATGTGGACGATCCAAGAAAAATGATCGCGCATTCTCTCGAAGTTCATGGCATATTATTAACTGCGCCTAGTGCCGACCTGCACAATATTCGCAAAGCTATTGAAAGAGCAGGGTATCAAAATAACTTCTTTGTTCCTACACCATTAGCAATTGCAAGTGTGGCTCTTGATGAAGGCGAGAGAACATTTGGAACAATTATTCTCGATTTAGGTGGAGGTTCAACGACAGCCACTGTAATTCACGAAAATAAGATTAAGTACGCGACAATTGATTTAGAAGGTGGAATTGATATCACCAATGATATCTCAGTTGTCCTGAATACATCTAAAAAAGAAGCTGAAAAGATCAAATTGCAATTTGGATATGCTGATCCAAGTTTAACTTCTAGTGACAATCAATTTCCAGTTAATGTGGTAGGCGAGAATGCTCCTAAGATGATTGATGAAGAGTATTTGAGTGAAATAATCAATGCTCGTCTTGATCAAACCTTTAGTCGAATTGGAAAGGGACTAAAGTCTCATGATGCATTTAGCCTGCCGGGCGGTGTTGTGATTACGGGTGGAAGTAGTGCACTTCAAGGAATTGACGATATTGTAAAAGACGATTTTGGCGTTAAAGCTCGAATTTTTCAACCTGATCAAATGGGACTACGGAATCCAATGTATGCAGCAGGCTATGGAGTAGTAAATTATGCTTATAGCTTGGCAGATATTGACTATTTAGTTAACAGCGTTATTTATGGAAATCAGGTTGCTACACCTGTTTCTAATCAATCTTCGTCTCAAGAAAATATGAAATTTTTCAAAAGACGTCTAACTCCTAGTGAAATGGAGCAGAAAGAAGATTATAATAAGACTAGTGCTACATCAACGGTCTCTACGTCTGAAGAGAATGATGATAATAAGAATAATAAAAAAGGAATCAAAGAATTCTTTAAGAAATTTTTTGATTAATAATAAGGTGGTTTAGTAAATGGATTTTACTTTCGATTCTGATGACAACAAAAATGCAGTCATTAAAGTAATCGGTGTTGGCGGTGCCGGTGGTAACGCCGTTAACCGAATGATTGATGAAGGAGTACAAGGTGTTTCTTTTATTGCTGCAAATACTGATGTACAAGCTCTTAATAGCAATAAAGCAGAAAACAAGATTCAGCTTGGACCTAAACTTACTCGTGGTTTAGGTGCGGGTTCTCATCCAGAAGTTGGTCAAAAAGCTGCCGAGGAGAGTCAACAGACAATTGAAGACTCACTTAAAGGTGCAGATATGATCTTTATTACCGCTGGTATGGGTGGTGGTACTGGTACTGGTGCTGCTCCAGTAATTGCTAAGATCGCACGTGAAACTGGCGCTTTAACTGTTGGAGTAGTTACTCGTCCATTCACTTTTGAAGGACCAAAGCGTTCAAAAAATGCGGCAGAAGGAATTGCTCAATTAAAGCAATATGTTGATACTTTAGTTATCATTGCTAATAATCGTTTGTTAGAAATGGTTGATAAGAAGACGCCTATGATGGATGCCTTTAAAGAAGCTGATAATGTTCTTCGTCAAGGTGTTCAAGGTATCTCTGATTTGATTACTTCAACTGACTATGTGAACCTTGACTTTGCCGATGTTAAGACTGTTATGGAAAATCAAGGTGCAGCCTTAATGGGAATTGGCCGTGCTAGTGGTGAAAATAGAACTGTTGAAGCTACTAAACTTGCTATTTCTTCTCCATTATTGGAAGTTTCAATTGATGGTGCTAAGCAAGTATTGCTTAACATTACTGGGGGACCAGATTTAACTTTATTTGAAGCTCAAGATGCTTCTGATATTGTTTCAAAAGCTGCTGGTGATGGAGTAAATATTATTTTTGGTACATCAATTAATGCAAACTTGGGCGATGAAGTTGTAGTTACAGTAATTGCTACTGGAATTGACTCAAAAGCAGAAGAAGAGGCTTCAAAACAACCAATGCGTCGCCCTTCACGTCCAAGCCGTCAAGAAGTAGTAAATCCAGAACCTGCAAAGAAGGAAGAAACTGAAACAGTTCCTTCACCAATGGAAACTTCAGAAGTTAAAGTTGAAAATACAGTTTCAAACGAAACTTCTACTCCAGCTACTCCAGAAGTAAATGCAGAAAAGAAAGAATCTCAAGATACTTTACTTGACCCCACAAGCGTTTGGAAGCAAGATAGAAAAGAAAATAAGCGTCCACAACCTGTAGAAAATGAAGAAAAAGATGACGATGAGTTCGATTCATTTAGTTCAGACGACTCTACTAGCATTTCTCAAATCGAAACTAGTGCAGATGATGAATCAGACAATGATATTCCATTCTTCAAGCATCGTCGTCAGGATTAATATTTGGAGGAAAATATTATGGCTTTTGACAAATTAGGCAGATTTTTTGGTATTGCTGAAGATGATGAAATGAATGAAGCACCATATTCTGAAGCAGAACAACAAGGGGAAGAAGTTCCTCAAGCTCAAAAAAATGAGAGAAGAGCTAATGTTGTTTCTATCAATTCAGGCGTAGGTGCTACTAGCAAGATTGTATTGTACGAACCACGTGTATATTCCGATGCAAAAGAAGTAGCTCAAAATCTTCTCAATAACAAGGCTGTTATTATTAATTTTGCTCGTATGGATGATGAACAGGCACGTAGAATAGTTGATTTTATTACTGGTACTGTTTATGCCTTAAACGGTGAAATTCAGCGCGTTGGCGATAAGATCTTTTTGGCAACTCCACCTAAATTTGAAACTGATGGCAAAATTGCTGAATTAGTTGAAAAGAAAGATAAAATGGATTAATGATATTTTCAATTGTAGGCTGGATATTACGTATTATCTCTGATTTATTGAATATCTATAGCTTTCTGATTGTAATTTATACTTTACTAACTTGGATTCCAAGGTTACTTGTAACTAAAGTTGGTCGAGTACTAGGAAAAATTGTCGAGCCTTATTTGGAGATATTTGAACGTTTCATCCCTCCAATAGCCGGAATTTCCTTTGCTCCAGTGGTAGCTTTATTAGTAATTTATTTTGTAAATAATTATGTTCTTTATTGGATAGCAAATATAATTAGGTACGTACTTATTAGATAAAATGGAAAAAAGACAAGCTAGTAGTTTTTATCAACATTTTGATGAAAGTGAAAGACCGACGGTAGATTATTTCGTCGGTCTTTTTAATCAATTCTTATTTAAAAATGAGCCGATTTTGACTGATTTCTTAAATCCTAGGGAACAATATATTTTTAGAGAAATTGTTGGTGGCTATGCACAATTGTATAGCTTTGGTGGTTTTTCAAATGCTGAAAAAAAGAGGTTGCTTTTATGCGATTGGATTCAAGCATATGAACCCTCAATGTTTAAAATTACACTTTTTGAAATTGCTTATCCGCACAAATGGGCTAAACTTACTCATAGTCAAATCTTAGGTGTCTTGACCCATCTAGGTATTAAATTAGATACTTTTGGCGATATTATCAATGATGAGAATGGAACGTGGCAGTTTTTTGTTAAAACTGAATTGAAGAATTACTTCCTTGAACAAGTTACTCGTGTTGGTAGGACAAAAGTAAAGTTGCATGAATTTCCACTTTCAAAAGTTTTAGTGCAAGAAGATGATAGTAAAGAATTGAGTGTGATTACCATTTCTTTACGTTTAGATGCAGTGGTTAGCGCTGTTACTAATTTAAGTAGAAGCCAAGTTAAAAAGATGATTGAAGATGGTGAAGTAAAATTAAATTGGCATCTTGTAGCTCAATCTAATATAATTGTTTCTGTACAGGATATGCTTAGTATTCGCCATTATGGTAGATATGAGATTATTAATCTTACCACTACGAAGAAAGGTAAGAAACGACTTGAAATAAAGGCATGGCAAGCAAAGAAAAGGTGATAATATGACATTAACGCCAATGGATATTCATAATAAAGAGTTTGCAACTAAACTTCGTGGATATGATTCCAAACAGGTAGATAGTTTTTTAGATCGAATTGTTGATGCATATGGGGATGCACTTGACCAAATTGTTGATTTAAAAAATGAAAATGTTGAGTTAAAAAAACGTGTTGAAAAATATGACAAAGTAAAAGATTCGATTAATGAATCCTTAATTTCTGCACAAGAAAATGCTGAAGAAATTAAAAAGAAGACAAATGTCGAAGCTCAAGAAATTATCAAAAAAGCTAATCAAGACGCGGATGATATTCTTAAAAAGGCTCAAGATGATGGGGATAAAAAGAGAGCCGAACTTCAGAGCCAGTATGATACTTTGAATCATGATTATGATTTGCTTAAGGCAAAAGTTGAAGACTTTAGAGAAGCCGTTCAAGGAATGTTAAAGGATCAAGTTAAAGAATTAAGTGATTCTGATTGGCAATATTACTTAGATAAATATTATGGTCGTTCACGTTTGTATCCAGCAGATGGATCGCAACCAGTTGAAGATGAGTCAATTCCTGATGGTCCAATGGATAACGAAGTAGCACCACAAGAAAATGTTGTATCAGCTAATCCAGAGGTTGACAATAATGCGGTAAATGAAGTAAACTCTGTTCAAGAAAAGGAAGATAAGCCAGGTGTCTTGACCGGAGATAGTCCAGTTAAGGAAAGCATGCATGCTACAGAAGAAAATACCCAGCGGCGTGATGGTCCTGTAATTATTTTCCCGGATGATTTAAAAAATAACTAATTTAAGTCGACAGTACCAACAAGTAGACGATTTAGCGAGTTAGTGATGGTGAAAGACTAACACTTGTCGAAAGTTAATCAGCTGCCAATTGGCTTAAACGTTTGTCTGTGCGATACACAGATATAAGTGGAATGGAATAACTGTATTCTGTTGTTCTGTTCAAGTTAGGTGGTACCACGAGAAGCTTCGTCCTATTTGGGATGAAGCTTTTTTATATAAGAAAGGATTTTTTATGAGAGTCAAAGATACATTGAATTTGGGCAAAACTAAATTTAAGATGCGCGGAAATCTTCCAGTGCGTGAAGCTCAATGGCAAAAAGAATGGGAAGAAAATAAATTATATGAACAAAGATTAAAGCTCAATGAAGGCAAGCCTCGCTTTGACCTTCATGATGGCCCTCCATTTGCTAATGGTAATATTCACATGGGTCACTCATTAAATAAGATCTCTAAGGATATTATCGTTCGTTTCAAGAATATGAATGGTTATTATGCTCCTTATGTTCCTGGTTGGGATACGCATGGCCTTCCAGTTGAACAGCAGCTAGCTAAAAAGGGCGTTGATCGTAAAAGTATGGATCGCGCAAAGTATAGAGAACTTTGCCGTCAATTTGCTGAAGAACAAGTTAAGAAGCAAATGACCGACTTTAAGCGTTTAGGCGTAATGGCTGATTGGGATCATCCTTATATTACTTTACAGCCTAAGTTTGAAGCTGAAGAAATTAGAGTATTCGGCGAAATGTTCAAAAAAGGTTACATCTACAAGGGTAAGAAGCCTGTTTATTGGTCATGGTCAAGTGAATCAACTTTGGCTGAAGCAGAAGTTGAATACCATGATATTAAATCACCAAGAATCTATGTTGCTTTCCCAATTGAAGATGGAAAAGGAATCTTAGATTCAGATACTTCACTTGTAATTTGGACTACTACTCCTTGGACTATTCCAAGTAACGTCGGAATTACTGTAAATCCCAAATTTGATTATGTAGTTGTTGAAGTTAACGGTAAAAAGTATGTGATCGGTGCTGATCGCCTTTCAGCAGTTGCTGAGGATTTAGGCTGGAAAGACTATAAAGTTCTTAAGACCCTAAAGGGTACTGATTTCGACCGAATGACATATAGACATCCTCTTTATGGTAAGACTGGGTTAGGTCAATATGGTCTAGTTATGAACGATACCTATGTTACTGATGATGATGGTACTGGCTTAGTTCATAATGCTACTGGTTTTGGTGAGGATGACTACAATGTTGGTCGTCGTTATGGTTTGGCAGTATTTGGTCCAATGGATGCACAAGGTAGATTTACTAAAGAAGTGCCAGATCCTGACCTAGTTGGTATGTTCTATGATGATGCTAACAAAGTGGTGGCCGATAAACTTGAAAAAGCTGGTGCGCTCTTAAAACTTAGCTTCTTCACTCACTCATACCCACATGACTGGCGCACTAAGAAACCAGTTATCTATCGTGCAACTACTCAGTGGTTTGCTTCGGTTGATAAATTTAGAGATCAAATTTTAGCAGAAATTGAAAAAGCTAGCTTCATTCCAACCTGGGGTAAAACTCGTCTTTACAATATGATTAAAGATCGTGGTGACTGGGTAATTTCTCGTCAACGTGCCTGGGGTGTTCCACTTCCAATCTTCTACGCAGAAGATGACACACCAATTGTTACTCCGGAAACAATTGAACACGTTGCTCAAATTTTTGAAAAGGAAGGTTCTAATGCTTGGTATACTCATACTGCTGAAGAATTGCTTCCTAAAGGATTTAAGTCAGAGCATTCACCAAATGGTAAATTCAGAAAAGAAACTGATATTTTAGATGTTTGGTTTGATTCTGGTTCATCATGGGCTGGTGTAATGAAAGAGCGAGATGGTTTAGGATTCCCAGCAGACTTATACCTTGAAGGTAGTGACCAATATCGTGGTTGGTTTAACTCAAGTTTAATTACTTCAGTAGCTGTAACCGGTAAAGCTCCTTATAAACAAGTTTTATCACAAGGATTTGTGTTAGATGATAAGGGACACAAGATGTCTAAGTCATTAGGTAATGTAATCTCACCTAATGATGTGGTTAAGCAAATGGGTGCAGAAATTATTCGTTTATGGGTAGCCGGAGCAGATACTACTTCTGACGTCGCTGTTTCTCAAGATATCTTACGTCAGTCTGCTGAAAGTTACCGTAAGATTAGAAATACTATGCGCTTTATGCTCGCTAATACTACTGACTTTGATCCTAAGCAAAATTCAATTGCTTACCCAGACATGTCTGGTGTTGATCAATATATGGAAATCAAGTTGAATCGCTTGATTGAAGAAGCTATTGAAGCATACAATAAGTTTGATTTCAATAGTGTTTATAAGAAAGTATTTAGCTTTATTTCAAATGACTTATCTGCCTTTTACTTAGACTTTGCTAAGGATGTTCTTTATATCGATCCAGAAGACAGCGAAACTCGTCGCTCAATGCAAACTGTGATTTATGACGTTTTAGTTAAGTTAACTAAGTTGATGACACCAATCTTGCCACATACGATGGAAGAAGTTTGGGGCTATTTAAAGGAACCAGAAGATTACGTTCAACTTGCTAATATGCCAGAAGTAGAACATTTTGCTAATGAAGATGAAGTTCTAACAGACTGGAATGACTTTATGAAGGTTCGTTCTGATGTCTTGAAGGCTCTTGAAGAAGCACGTAGCGCTAAGGTAATTGGTAAGTCATTTGAAGCACACGTTACTCTTTACCCAACTGAAGAAACTAGAAAACTTCTTGATAAATTAAATGCAAATGTAAGACAGATTTTAATTGTTTCCGATTTAACAATCAGTGATGATCAAGCACCTGAAAATGCAGAAAAATTATCAACTGCTTCAATCGTGGTAGAACATGCAGCTGGTGAAGTTTGTCCAAGATGTCGTCGTACTACAACTGATGTTGGTAGTGACTCACGCTTCCCAGAATTATGTGCGCGTTGTGCAGCTATTGTAGCTGAAAACTTTCCTGAAGCAGAAAAAGAAGGCTTAGAGAAATAATGCGTAAGGGTACTGTTAAACAATTCGATTCGAATTCTGCGTACGGATTTATTGAGGATGATCTAACGCACTCATCTTATTTTGTTTTTTATAAATCGATTAAAGAAGAGGGTTATAAAAAGTTAAATGTAGGACAAAGAGTACGTTACCAATTAGCACAAGGAAAAAAGGGTCTACAATGTATCAACGTTTATGTTGATCATGACTAAAAGGAGAAATTAAGTGAATCTAAGAGAAACTGAAATCTCAAACAAGCCTGTATTCGAAGGTAGACTTATCGACTTAAACGTTGAAACTATTAGTCTACCTAATGGAAAAACAGCAACTCGTGAAATAGTTAAGCATCCCGATGCTAGTGCAGCAATTGCAATTAATGATGAGAAAAAAATGCTTCTTGTAAAGCAATGGCGAGAACCTATCAAACAGTTAACTCTAGAAATTCCTGCAGGTTTAATTGACGAAACAGATGCATCTCCGCTTGATGCAATGAAAAGAGAGTTAAATGAAGAGGGCGGCTATAAGGCAGAATATTGGGAAAAGGTAAGTGAATTTTATACTTCAGTTGGATTCTGTGATGAAAAAATTCATTTATTCTATTGTGATACTTTGTCAAAAATTGAGCACAAACGTCCTCTTGATGAAGATGAATTTTTAACTCAAGAATGGTACAGTCTTCCTGAGATAAAACAATTAATTGCGTCAGGCAAGATTATGGATGCTAAGACTGTTATGGCAATTACATTCTGGGAAAATATGATTTTAACAGGAAACCAAAGTAATGACTGAAAAACGGGCAGATTATCGTAAAAAGCAACAGCAGAAAAAAATAAGAAAAATTTTTGATAATTTTAAGCGCTTGAAGAAAGATGATCAACAAGTTGATGAGGTTGATCCAGAACCAACGGTTAAGGAATCTGCTAATTTTGAATCAAGAGAGAATTTTTCTTCAGAAGAAGAGCGTGAAAATAGAATTAATCGTTTAAAAAAGCGCTTGAACTATGCAATTTTAATTGTTGTTGTTTTATTAATTATAGTTTTGTTCGCTTTGTTTAAACTTTAGATTTAGAGGTAAAAAATGAAAATTGCGATTATTGTTCCAATGGAAGAAGAGGCCGAATTTTATAAAAAGCATTTTAAGTCTGAAACTAAAGAAGTTTTTGGTACAACTGAATTTGATCACTTTTCAATTAATGGAAATGACATTTACTTAGGTCTTAGTGGAATTGGAAAAGTTAATGCGGCTATGAACTTAACTAGCTTATTAACTAAAGAAGATATTGACTTAGTGTTTATGACTGGTTCTGCTGGTTCAATGCAAGAAAATGTGAAAAGAAAAGATTTAATTTTGGTAGATAGTTTTGCTTACCATGATGCACATTGTGTGAGCGCTGGAGAATACGTTGAAGGTCAAATTCCACGTGAACCAGCAAGATTTAATCTTAAGAGCCCAGCACGTGAAGCATTTAAGAAGTATCTTTTAAGCCAAAATGTAGACTTTAAAGAAGGTCTTGTTGTTACGGGGGATACTTTTGTACAATCTGAAGCACAAAAAGATGAAATTAAAAAGAACTTTTCTGACGCACTTGGGGTGGAAATGGAAGGAGCAGCTTTTGCACAAGTTGCTAGACATTTCAATACGCCTTTAGTTGCTATTCGTGCTATTTCAGATAATGGCGATGCTAATGCTGATAATGACTTTGATAAGTTTGTTAAAGAAGTGGGTGCTAAAGCAGCCAGCGTAATTTCATCTTATCTTGAAGAAACAGTTTTAGATTAGGGTAATGATAGACTAAGTTCAGATGAACTTAGTCTATTTTTTATGTTAAAATAAAATAGCCACTTCCAAAATGTAAGAAAGATAAAGAGGTATAACATGACTAGAAAAAATGTATATTTGGATAATGCGGCTACTACTCCGATGGATCCAAAAGTAATTGAAAAAATTAGTAGTGAGATGACCAATGATTTTGGAAATGCTTCTAGTCAACATGCATTTGGACGTAGAGCACGTCAAGTGGTTGAAGCAGCTCGTCACCAACTAGCAGAAACAATTAATGCAGAAGATAAAGAAATTATTTTTACTAGTGGTGGATCTGAAAGTAATAATACTGCAATTTTTGGGACAGCACGTGCTAGAAAGAAGATTGGCAAGAAAATAATTACTACCAAGATTGAACATCCCTCTGTTTTGAATCCAATGAAACGTTTAGCTCAAGAAGGATATGAAATTGTTTATCTTGATGTAGATGAAGCTGGACATATCAATTTAAAGGACTTAAAGAGAGAATTAACGCCAGATACGATTCTAGTTTCAGTAATGGCAGTTAATAATGAAGTTGGTTCAATCATGCCTCTAAAAGAAATTGGTGAACTAGTTAAAGACTCAAATGCCTATTTTCATGTAGATGACGTGCAAGGATTTGGAAATATTGAAATCGATGTTAAAGATATGAATATCGATTTATTATCTACTTCTGCTCATAAGGTTAACGGACCTAAATTTTTGGGCTTTCTTTATGAAAAAAATGGCTTAAATGTAAGTAATCTTCTTTTAGGAGGAGAGCAAGAACTAAAGCGTCGTCCAGGGACTGAGAATGTTCCAGGAATTGCCGGCTTTGGCGTTGCTGCCCAAGAATTGAGAGAGATGGACAAAAAACAGCTTCAGGAAAATTATCGAAAGTTTCAGCAAATAATTCTTGATGAACTTGATCAAAATAAGATTGACTATGAAATTAATGGCTCACTTAAGGGAGCCGTTTCCCATCACGTTTTAAACTTGTGGTTAAAGGGCGTTGGAACTTATTCTGCTTTGACTAACTTAGATTTGAATGGTTATGCAGTTTCAGGTGGATCGGCATGTACAGCAGGTTCATTAAATCCCTCTCATGTGTTAGAGGCAATGTATGGTAAAAACTCTCTTCGTATTGAAGAATCGATTCGAATTAGTTTTGGACGTTTTACTACTGCAGATGAAGTTAAAGGTTTTGCAGATAGCTTAGTTAAAATGTGTCAACGATTAAGTAAATAATTAACAAGTTCTAACCATTTTTGGCTAGAACTTGTTTTAATGTATAATGTTATTGAAAATTATATACTTGACACTTACAAAAAATAAGATAATAATATTGAGAGTGATATTTTATGGCAAATACAGTAATTATTAATGGCGATAATCGTAAATTTACAATTAGTTCAGAAATTAAGCGTTACGCTTTAATTGATGCAGGCTTTACTAAGACTAAAAGAGGTAATTTCATGTATAAGCATCCTTTATATAATGAATCCCCTTATAATGCGACCTGTCAGTTAAAACTAACAATTAACGAAGATTTAGATCATTTAACAATGGTAGTCACTGATACTAATGGCTTACAGAAAGTTAATATTTTTAAAAATAAGCAGTTAGCACCAATGGTTGAGTTACTTGACTTCATTTTAAAGGATCTTGAAGATCGTCAGATTATTGCACCTTGCTAAAAGGAGAAAAAGATAAAATGGTAGATAACAGCAAAATTAGAGTCGTTGTTGGAATGAGTGGGGGAGTCGATTCTTCAGTTTCTGCTCTTTTACTCAAACAACAAGGCTTTGATGTTGTCGGCGTCTTCATGAAGAATTGGGATGATACTGATGATTCCGGAGTTTGTACGGCAACTGAAGATTACGAAGATGTAAAAAAAGTTGCAGATGAAATCGGCATTCCTTATTATTCTATTAACTTTGAAAAAGATTATTGGGAGCGAGTATTTGAATATTTCTTAAATGAATATAAAAAAGGCAGAACTCCTAATCCCGATGTAATGTGCAATAAAGAAATAAAATTTAAATCCTTCTTAGACTTTGCAATGGACCTAGATGCAGATTATATTGCAATGGGGCACTATGCAGCAACCAAAGTTGATGAGAATGGTATTGTACATATGATGCGGCCAAAGGATGGCAATAAGGACCAAACTTACTTCTTAAGTCAACTTTCACAAGATCAACTGAAAAAGGTAATCTTCCCACTTGCTAACTTAACCAAGCCTCAGGTGCGTGAAATCGCAATTGCTGCAGGCCTTGCAACTGCTAAGAAGAAGGATTCAACTGGAATCTGTTTTATTGGTGAACGTAATTTTAGAAAATTCTTGAGTGAGTTTTTACCAGCTCAATCAGGAAAGATGGTTACCCCTGATGGAAAAGTTGTGGGCGAGCATGCTGGATTAATGTATTATACTATTGGTCAAAGATCTGGTCTTGGCTTAGGTTCAACGAAAGAATCAACTGATCCTTGGTTTGTAGTTGGTAAGGATTTAAAAAAGAATGAATTGATCGTTGAGCAGGGATACGACAGTAAGCTTTTATATGCTACTAGCTTAGATGCAAGTGGTGTTTCTTTCTTTACTGGTTTACCCGATCATGACATTGACTTGAAGTGTACAGCTAAGTTCAGGTACCGCCAGCCAGATGTTGGTGTTACTATGCATTACCATGCAAAAGATAATACAGTCCATGTTGAATTTGATGAGCCTGCACGTGCCGTTACACCAGGACAGGCAATTGTTTTTTATAATGGCGAAGAATGTCTTGGCGGAGCAACTATTGACCGTGCTTACCAGAATGAAAAGCAATTACAATTAGTATAGCCAAAAGAAGTCTCAATGAGGCTTCTTTTTGTTTTTAGAAACTGTTATTTTCTGTCCTGAAAACTTATAATAAATAGTAAAAGTGGAGGGAAAAGTATGCAATTATATTTTGTTAGACATGGAAAAACAAAGTGGAATTTAGAAGGGCGCTATCAAGGAGGTAGTGGTAATTCACCACTATTGCCAGAAAGCTATGAAGATATTAAAAAATTAGCTGAGTACTTAAAGGGAACTAAGTTTAGGGCCTTTTATGCTAGTCCTTTACAACGTGCTTTAACTACTGCTGTAATGCTTAGAAATGATATGGGGATTACTGTTCCAGTTATTGTAGATGATCGCCTGAAAGAGTTTAATCTTGGCGATCTTGAGGGAATGAAATTTGTTGACGCTGAGAGTCAATACCCTGATCAAATTAAGGCCTTTCGTTATTCGCCAGAACGCTACGATCCATCAACTTTTCATGGTGAAGACTTTGAACACATGATTAAACGTGGTAAAAGTTTAATTAGTGATATTGTTAAACGCTATCCAAATAAAGATGATAAGGTGCTTTTGGTGAGCCACGGGGCAGCTCTATGTGCATTAATTAGAACTCTTGAAGGTTATGACGTTGCTGATATTAGAAAACGTGGCGGCTTGACTAATACTAGCCTGACGATTCTTGACACTGAAAATCAAGGAAAGACCTTTAATGAAATAGCATGGAATGAAACAAGCTATTTAGATCGAAAGATTACTAGTAGGGATACAATTTAAAAATGGATAAAAAAATAGCCAACTTATATGATGCTGGCAAAGTTGATGATGCTATACATTTATTGATTAAAAAAATAAATAATCATCCTAAAAATATTGAAAATTATTTACAGCTTTCAACTTATTTGATTGAACAAAATTCGGCTGATCAAGCTTTAGAATTATTAGAAAAAGCTCGAGGACTTGTTGATCAACCAGAGGCTTTAACTTATAACATTGCTGTTTGTTACTACATGCAGGGAGATTTTGCTAAATCGTTAGCTTTACTTAATTCGATTCCAGATGATGAAGAAACGATGTATCAAAAGTCCTTGATTTTTATGAAGTTAGGCCAATATCAAAAGGCACTAGCTTATGCTTTAACTTTGAAAAATCAGGATGAGAGGACTTTAGAATTAATAGGTGATATTTGGCTTAGTCTGGGAGATTTAAAATCAGCAAATCAAACTTATAGTAAGATTCTAAAAGATCAAAGAAATGCAAAAGTTAACTTCTTGCTAGGTTTAACTTTATTTGATACTAACCCTGATAAGGCAGAAAAATATTTTAAAGTTTCGAAAAAACAGAATCCAAAATATTTTGCCCAAGCGCAAAAACAATACAATGCTGTAGCAAAATTGATTAGAGGTAAAAATGGCAGAAACTGGTTTTACTGGACGAATTAATGGGATTGTTTTTGAAAATAATCAGGATCTTTTCAAAATTATTGATGTAGATTTAATTAGCAAATTAGCAGATTATGATCGTGATAATATCCGGGTAACTGGTAATTTTGGTGATATTCAGATTGGATCGACTTATAAATTTGTCGGTCAAATTGTTGTACATGAAAAATTCGGTAAACAATTTCGTGTTAGTTCATATGAACCTGTTTTACCACATGAAGAGGGAAGTCTAGCTAAATATCTAAGTTCTGATAAATTCCCTGGTATTGGTAAAAAAGCTGCTGAAAGAATTATTGATAGTCTAGGAACGAATGCTTTAGACCTGATTAAGGCCAATCCAACTGAAATTGATGACCTTGATTTAACACAAAAGCAGAAAGATAGTTTACTATCTGGAATTAATCAGATGGATTCTTTTTCAGAAATTGTTATTAAACTAGCTAAGTATGGAATTAATAAAAAAACTGCTGGAAATATTTATAAAGCCTATCATGGAGATTCTCTTAAAAAACTTGAAGAAGATCCTTATCAAGCCGTTGGTGAAATTAGAGGTTTTGGTTTTAAAACAGCTGATAATATTGGCCAAGCACTTGGAATTGAATTAAATGATCCAAGAAGGGTTAGAGGTGCAATTTTAAGTATTTTGCAGAATGCTCTAAGTACGCTGGGAGACACTTATGTGGCACTAGATGATTTATTAACGCAAGCGTATGAATTGGTTCAGGCTAGTTCTTATGATGACTTAGCAAATAGCGTGAATGAGCTTCAGCGACAAGGTAAGGTAGTTGTTTCAGGTGATAAAGCAGCCTTGCAAGAAATTTTTCAAACGGAGCTTGATATTTCAAATGAATTAAAACGTCTAGTCAAAAATCGGGTAAAAAAAGAAGACTTCAGTGATGAAAACATTGAGCAGGCAATTAATCATGCTGAAGAAGAACTTGAGATTAAGTATGACGAAACGCAAAAGAATGCGATTAAAAATGCTTTAAATAATCCAATTTCTATCCTTACTGGTGGACCAGGTACTGGTAAGACAACAATTATCAATGGAATTTTAATGTGCTTAAAGGAACTTGCTGACATCCCGAGCGGGGCGTTATATAGTGAGGATCCACCATTTTTATTAGCTGCACCAACTGGTCGAGCAGCTAAGAGAATGAGCGAAATTACTGATATTTCTGCTAAAACTATTCATCGCTTGTTAGGACTAGGTATTGGCGAAAATGATGCAACTGATGTTAATGAATTAAATGGCGAGATTCTAATCATTGACGAAATGTCAATGGTTGATATGTTTCTATTTAAGCAGTTGTTATCAGGTATTAATTCGACGAAAAGAATTGTTTTTGTTGGGGATCAAGATCAGCTGCCCTCGGTTGGAGCGGGAAATATTTTTAGTGACTTAATTAAGTCAGAAGCATTCCCAACAACTAGACTCCAGGTAATCCATCGGCAAGGAGAAGATTCATCAATTATCAAGCTAGCTCACGCAATTAACGAAGAAGATGCTGAACAGATAATTTTTAATAAAACTAAGAATTATTCCTTTATCCCTTGTCAACCTAGTTTAGTTGGAGATGCAATTGATCAGATTGTTAACTTAGCTATTAAGCGTGGTTTTAAAAAGGATGATGTTCAGGTCCTTGGAGCTATGTATAATGGTCAGGGCGGAATCACTCACTTGAACGATATCTTGCAAGATGTAATGAATCCAATGTCTTCAAAAACTAAAGTAATTGAAGCGCATAATGAAAGCTTTAGAATTGGCGATCGTATTCTTCAATTACAAAATAATCCCGAAAAGGATATTTATAATGGTCAAATTGGCAAAATTATTGGACTTAATCCAGATGATAAGGCGAAGATCTTAATTGCTGATTTTGATGGTCGAGAAATAGAATTTAACGTTAAAGATTTAAATGATATTACTCGTGCTTATGCAATTACAATTCACAAGTCGCAGGGATCTGAATTTCCTTTAGTTATTTTGAATCTTACTATGCAGAATTATATGATGTTGAGACGTAACTTGCTTTATACGGCAATTACCCGTGCTGAGAAAAATCTTGTCATGGTAGGAGAAAAAAAGGCTTACCTTATGGCCTTACGTACGCCAGGAAATGACCGTAAGACGGATTTAGCTTCTAAGATCAGGCATGAGCTAGGACTGAAAGAAGTAGTTGAGCATAATTCTAACGCAAATACTAAACAAGAGCAGGTTCAAACTGAAATTAAGGAAGAAATAAATGAACCCAAAGACTATATCTTAACTCCTGATTTAATTTATTCTGGTAAAATTGACCCAATGATTGGGATGGAAGATATAAAATTAAAAACAAGAGATTAGTAAAACAAGCCACCTCGTTATGAGATGGCTTGTTTTGCATTTATTTCAAAAGTTTAAAATGATCAACTTCAAATTTTAAGTGGAATTTTCTTCTATTCAATTCTTCTCCATCAAGTTGACCGTATTCTGCTTGATAGGTTTCTACTTCAATTTTATTAGCTTCAAAATAATGAAATTGCTTGCTTTGCATATGTGATCCATTGAGGAGAAGCTTAGAAAAGAGATACAAGAATTTGGCCAAGTTAGGCTTTTCTACAATCGCAATATCTAATTTATGATTATAAATATTAGCAATTGGCAAAATTGGAACACCACCGCCAAAGTAGGGATGATTAGTTGTCGTAACTAAATATGCGTGATCGTAAGAATAAGTATGTTCATTAGTTAAAATCTTAACTTTGAAATTATCTTGTCCCTTGAGAGCTTGAGCAATATTTATTCCATAAGTTAAATTTCCTATATTGATTTTGTTAAACTTAGTTTTGAGCTTTGAATGATTGGTTTTATTGACCACAAACGCATCAAAGCCAATTCCTAAATTATTGACAAAGTATTTTTCTTCACCTGTAAGCAAATCTTGATATCTGCCACAGTCGACATTTGTTACTGTTGGATGATTTTTGATTTTTTTGATAAATTTCAAGGGGTTATTTTGAAGTTTGGCTGCTCGAGCAAAATCATTTCCGGTACCAGCTGGAAAATAGGCAAGGGGAGTGTCAGGATGAAGTGAATTTTTTACCCCATTTAAAGCCTGATTCAAAGATCCATCACCGCCAACTACAACAATACATTCATGATTATTGTTAATTTCATTAGCTGTCTTAGTTGCAATCGGGACGAGTTGTCCAGGATAAGTAGAAATTTGTATATTATATGCCAATTTTTCTTTTTTCAGAGCAGCTTCAATTTCTTTGAGGGCTTTTGCGCCTTTATCGCTACCAGATTTTAAATTTACAAGTAAATGAACCTTTTTCATTGTTAATTGCCTAATTCATATAAAAATAAGCCCCATTTGGGGCTTATTTTATTTCTTTTCAATTAGCATTGGCAAAATCATCGGTCTTCTTTCAGTCTTAGAATATAAGAAATCTTGAAGATTCTCAATAATTGCCTTTCTAATTTCATTTTCTTTTGGTTGCGGATCTTTAGCCATTTCAGTCTTAAGAATATGGTAGACATGCTTCTGTGCTTGACTAATCAATTCAGTTGATTCACGCATATAAACGAAACCACGACTTAAAATATCTGGCCCTGCTAAAACACGTTGATGTTTGTAGTCAACAGTTGCTACCACTACCACAAGACCTTCTTCAGCTAAAATTTGACGATCACGAACGACGATATTACCAACATCGTCACTACCAGAAGTGTCAACAAAGACATCCGAGATATTGATGTGACCAGCAATTCTTGATGAATCTTTGGTTAAAGCAAGTACATCACCATTTTTTAGAACGAAGGTGTGATCTTTAGCCATTCCAGTAGACTGAGCAGTTTCAGTATGAACAACTTGCATTCTGTATTCACCGTGGACAGGAATAAAGTATTCAGGCTTGGTTAACTCGATCATCATCTTTTGTTCTTCTTGACCAGCGTGTCCAGAAGTGTGGACATTATGAATCTTACCATGAACAACATTAGCGCCCGCTTCAGTTAACTTATTAATTAAGTGGTTTACGCTAGTTGTATTGCCCGGAATAGGGTTAGATGAGAAGATTACTGTATCGCCTGGTTGTAATGAAATTTGACGGTGAGTTCCATCTGCAATTCTTGAAAGAGCTGCAAGTGGTTCTCCTTGAGAACCAGTACATAAAATCATCGCTTTTTCAGGTGGAGTATGGTTGATTTCATTGGCATCAACTAAAGTTCCTTCGGGAATATTTAAATAGCCCAGATCAATACCGTTTTGAACACCATTTTCCATTGAGCGACCAAAGATTGCGACTTTTCTTCCAGTGTCAACAGCTGCCTTAATAGCAGTTGATACACGATAAAGGTTAGAAGCAAAAGTAGCAAAAATAATTCTACCTTTAATTCCAGTGATGATATCGTGTAGGGAGTGAGCAACAAATCTTTCTGATTTTGTAAAGGTTGGAACTTCTGCATTAGTTGAGTCAGATAGGAGGGCAAGTACGCCTTCTTGACCTAACTTAGCCATCTTCTGAAAGTCAGGGGCAGGTTGATTCATTACAGGGGTTAAGTCAAACTTAAAATCTCCCGTAAAGACTACTGCACCTTCTGGAGTATGAACTGCAATTCCCAAAGTATCAGGAATTGAGTGAGTTGTTCTGAAGAAACTGACTGAAAGCTTATCAAATTTCAAAACCGTATCTTCATGCTCTTCGTGAAGTTCACTAGAATTTAAAATTCCATGTTCATCAAGTTTCCCGCGAATTAAAGCGAGGGCAAATGGTGTTGCATAAACTGGAATTTCAGGAATCTTCTTTAAAAGGTAAGGGATTCCGCCAATGTGGTCTTCATGTCCGTGAGTTACAACTAATGCTTTGATTTTTTTCCTATTCTTAATAAGGTAAGAATAGTCTGAGATAACATAATTAATTCCCATCATGTCATCTTCTGGGAATTTGATACCGCAGTCCATGATGATAATCTCATCTTGGTATTCAACGCAGTACATATTACGGCCGATTTCGCCTAGACCCCCTATAGCGAAAACGCCGACTTCATTATTCTTTAATTTCAAGGTCGTTATTTATCTTCAGATTTGAAAGTTGTCAGCTTAAAATCTGGACTTTGCTTTTCATAAGCAAGTGAGTTTCCAGTTAATTCTTGGATGAGTTCAATATTGTAGGGGGTATTATCCTCAACCATAGTTCTTGCTGCAACTACATTATCTGCTTCTAAAAAAAGAGTTTTAGTAGTTTCTCTTCTTGGATTAACGATCTGGTCTTTTTGGTATAAAACTTTGTAGATCATTTCTTATAATCTCCTTATATTAAAACGTTCAAAAAAACTTCTGCGAAAAAGTCGCAGAAATTCATAGCTATTAAAATTTTATCATAAACTTACTTTTAAGTATACCAATTTACATTATATATAGTACGTAAAAAGGCGATAGAACATTTTGTCCTAACGCCTAATTTCTTAAAAATTAAGAACTAATTTTTAAGAAATAACAATGGTATCTTCTGCTAAATCAAAAGGATTTCGCTTATTGATACGGTCATAGAATAAGTGACCATTTAAGTGGTCAATTTCGTGAGAAGCAACAATTGCTGGATAATCCTTTAAGCGAATTGTCTTTTCTTCGCCATCAACTGTATAATAATGAATCTTTAACTTATCAGGACGAGGAACATAGCCTTCAATATCTTTGTCAACACTTAGGCAGCCTTCGCCTTCAGCAAGACAAGCTTTTCTAACTGATTCAGAAAGAATTTTTGGATTGACAAAAACTTCTTTGAAAATAATCTCACCTTTATCATTTGGAACTAAAAGGGCAGCCATCTGAATGCTCTTGCCGACTTGAGGAGCAGCTAGGCCAACGCCAGCTCTTAATTGGTGCTTTTCAGCAATTTTAGGATCTTGCGAGTTAATTAAATATTGCATCATTTCGTCAGCTAATTCTTTATATTCATCAGCTAATGGGAAGGTTAAAGGCTTAGCAACTTGTCTTAAGACAGGGGTGCCATCGCGCGTAATATCATGCATTAAAATCAAAATAAATATCTCCTTAATTTTAAATTTGCTATGAATATGATAACAATTGAAAGAAAAGACGGCAATAATCGAAGTTTTTGGTATAATATTTTTGTTAAAAATAAACAGTTCACAGCTTGTACTTTCGTTGACGGCATGATATTTTTAGAGTAGAATTGTAAAACGAAACTATAGAGATATAAAGCTTCAATAACTGCATTATTATTTTGCATAAGATAGCTGTGACTGGAGTCACAGTTTTTTTATGAAGTTCGGGGAGGAATTTCTTTTGCAAAGAAGAGACGATATTAGAAATATTGCCATTATCGCACACGTTGACCACGGTAAGACTACTTTGGTTAACCAATTATTAAAACAATCAGATACATTGCCAGAGCACATGAACCTAGAAGACCGTGCTATGGACTCCAATGCTATTGAACGTGAACGTGGTATTACAATCTTATCTAAGAACACTGCTGTTAAGTATGGTGACACTACAATTAACATCTTGGATACACCAGGACACGCTGACTTTGGTGGTGAAGTAGAACGTATCATGCACATGGTTGATGGATGTTTATTACTTGTTGATGCCTACGAAGGTACTATGCCACAAACTCGTTTTGTGCTTAAGAAGGCCTTAGAAGCTGGTGTTAAGCCAATCGTAGTTATTAACAAGATTGATCGTCCAGGTGCTCGTCCAAAGGAAGTTCTAGATGAAGTTCTTGAATTATTCATTGAATTAGGTGCTAGTGATGAACAACTTGATTTCCCAGTTGTTTATGCATCTGCTTTAAATGGTACTTCTTCATATGACTCAGACCCAGCTAAGCAAGAAGAAACAATGGATCCTATTTTTGATACTATTGTTAAGAACATTCCTGCTCCAGTTGATAACTCTGATGAGCCTCTACAATTCCAAATCACTATGCTTGATTGGGATGATTATGTAGGTCGTATTGGTGTAGGTCGTATTTACCGCGGAAAAGTTAAGGTTGGAGACAACATCACTGTTATGAAACGTGATGGTTCAACGCAAAACTTCCGTGTTACTAAGTTATTCGGTTACTTCGGTTTGAAACGTAACGAAATTCAAGAAGCAAAAGCCGGCGACATTATTGCTATTTCAGGTATTAATGATATTTATGTTGGTGAAACTATTGCTTCTGCAGATAAGCCTGAAGCATTGCCACTTCTTAAGATTGATCCACCAACTCTTCAAATGGACTTTGTTGCAAACGATTCACCATTTGCAGGTCGTGAAGGTGACCAAGTTACTCCTAAGAAACTTGAAGACCGTTTGATTCGTCAAACTCGTACTGACGTTTCTTTGAAGGTAGAACCAACTGATCAATTAAATGCCTGGACTGTTTCTGGTCGTGGTGAATTACACTTGTCAATTTTAGTTGAAGAACTTCGTCGTGAAGGATTCGAATTACAACTTTCACGTCCTAAGGTTATTTACCGTGAAATTGATGGTCAAATGTGTGAACCATTTGAAGCAGTTCAAGTTGATACACCAGATGCTTACGTAGGTTCAGTTATTGATTCTCTTTCACAAAGAAAAGGTGAAATGAAGAATATGGAATCTACTGGTAATGGTCAAACTAGACTTGAATTCTTAGTACCATCACGTGGTTTGATTGGTTACAACAACGAATTCATGTCTCAAACTGCTGGTTACGGAATTATGAACCATACTTTTGATTCATATAAACCAGTAGTTAAGAACTGGGAACCAGGTCGTCGTAATGGTGCTTTGGTTTCAATTAACCAAGGTCAATCAACTACTTACTCACTTCAATCAGTTGAGCAACGTGGTGAATTATTCATCGGTGCTGGTGTTGAAGTTTACGAAGGTATGATTGTAGGTCAATCATCACGTGAACGCGATATTGCTGTTAACGTAACTAAGGGTAAGAACTTAACTAACACCCGTGCAGCAGGTAAGGACCACTCAGCTTCAATTAAGACTCCTAAGACTATGACTTTGGAAGAAGCTATTGAATTCTTGAATGATGATGAATACTGTGAAGTAACTCCAGAAAGCATTCGTTTACGTAAGAAGATCTTAAACACTAACGAAAGAAAAAAGGCAGATAAGAGACGTAATAAGTAGTTAAATTCTTATTTGATTTTTAAAAGTAGCTCATTTTGTGGAGCTACTTTTTTTTATCCGTAAAGGTAGTGATATAATGAGAAAGATTATTTAACTAAAGGGGCAAGTATATCGTGCGACAAAAATTAAGATACTTAGACTATAGCATCTTGATCCCATACCTGATTTTGTCAACCATTGGGGTTATCATGGTCTATTCAGCAAGTTCAGATATTTTGTTAGTAAATGGCTTTTCACCTAGTGTATATATGAAAAGGCAAATTATATATTTTGTTGCTGCATTTTTATTCTTTGGAATTCCATGTTTTGCTTTGAAATTAAAAATATTCAAAAATAGAAAATTTGTTATGTCTTACTTAGGTATTTCATTTTCTATGCTATTCTTTTTGATTGTCTTGAAAGTAATTAGTCATGGAAAAGCTGCTATTAATGGTGCAGTTGGCTGGATCAATTTAGGTTTTATTAATATTCAACCTGCGGAAGTAGCTAAGTTGTCTTTAGTACTATATTTAGCTTTTGTTTTATCAAGACGGGATGGAAAGTTTGTTCCAGGTCAAATTTGGCATAATTTATTTGGACCGACAGTTATTTCGTTTATGATGATTGGACTGGTTATTTTAGAACCAGATTTTGGTGGCTCAGCCATTCTGTTTATGATTGTGTTTGTGATGTACAGTGTTTCTGGTATTCCAACTAAGTTAGCAGTTTATTGGCTTATCGGGCTTTTCGTTGGGATTGTCTTACTGATGCTAGTGTTATTGGTTTGGACACCAGGATTCATTAAGGATTCTTATCAGTTCCAACGCTTATTAGCCTTTGTTCATCCCTTCAAACTAGAAAAAACTGGTGGTGCTCAGTTAGTTAATTCCTATTATGCAATTCACAATGGCGGTTTATTTGGTGTTGGCTTAGGTAACAGTATGCAAAAAAGAGGTTATTTACCAGAGCCATATACCGACTTTATTTTATCTATTACTGCTGAAGAGTTAGGTGTAATTGGTGCGATTGTGATTATTTCCTTATTATTCTTCCTGATGTGGCGCATTATGGAAGTTGGAATTCACGCTGATTCACAGTTCAATGCTTTGGTTTGCTTTGGTGTGGTAACTATGATTTTTACCGAAACGCTCTTTAATGTAGGAGCAGTTTTGGGTCTTTTGCCGATCACTGGGGTAACCTTGCCATTTATTTCTTATGGTGGATCTTCAATGATTGTCTTAACTGCTGCTTTAGGATTAGTCTTAAATATTTCAGCTGCTGAAAAGAAGACAATGATAGAAAGTAGGAGTGTACTTTGAGTTTGGTTTTTAAAGATGAGTCAAATAACAAAATGACGGCGCGCACACAAATAATTGTTTGGCTTTATCAAATTAGCGATCAATACAAGTTGCGCCGATTTGGCAATATTATCTATTTTTCACGTAAAAATAAGTATGTAGTTCTATATGTAAGTTCAGAATATGCTTCAAAGGTAATTACTGAATTAAAGAGTAAGAATTATGTCCAGTCAGTAGAAACTTCAAAAACCGATAAGCTTGATTTTTCTGCTGAACACGAAGAAAAGATGATGCGTGAACTAAAAGAAGAAGCAGAAAAATTACGAGAAGAAAACGAGGATTTACGAGTTTGAGGATTATTGCAGGAAAATATGCTAAGCGTAATTTACATACTTTAAAAAGTAATGCTACTCGTCCGACTAGCGATAAAGTAAAGGGCTCTTTGTTTAACTCCTTGGGGCAATTTTTTGATGGTGGGCGAGTATTAGACCTTTATGCTGGTAGTGGAGCTTTAGGAATTGAAGCTGTTTCTCGCGGTTATGACAGTGCAGTTTTAGTTGATATTAGTGGTCAAGCATGTCAAATTATTAGGAAAAATGTTGAACTTACTAAAGAAGAAGATAGATTTAGAGTTCTAAAGTGTAGTGATAATCGTGCCATTAAAATTTTAAACGAGGAAGGGAAAAAGTTTGATTTAATTTTTCTTGATCCTCCATATGCTAAGCAAAAGATTGTTAAGATTATGACTAAATTGCTTGAAAATGATCTATTAAATGATAATGCATTGATTGTAGCTGAGACTGATGAGCATGATGAATTACCAGAAGTTTCTGGCTTTTCAATTATTAAGGATCATCAGTTAGGTAGAACAAAAGTAAAAGTTTACAAGAGGAAGTAAAATGACAAAGGCAATTTTCCCTGGGAGTTTCGATCCAATAACCAATGGTCACGTTGAGGTGGTTGAAGCAGCAGCCAGAATGTTTGAAAAACTGTACGTAGTAATTATGACGAATACAAGTAAGAAGTATCTTTTTGATGAAAAAGAGCGCTTAGATTTGGCTAGAAAAGTTTTTGAAAACGATGAAAATGTTGAAGTGATTGCTCGTCCAGCTGAATTGACTGTTGAAGTAGCTCATGAGCTTAATGCTGGGGCAATTGTTCGAGGATTGAGAAATACCACTGATTTTAATTATGAGCGTGATATTGCTGGAATTAATAAGACTTTAGATCCAAAATTAAATACAGTTTTATTGTTTACTCGTCCAGAAGATAGCTTCATTTCTTCAAGTATGATTAAAGAAACAGTATTTTTTGGTGGCAATGTTTCAACTCTAGTTCCAAAGTCAGTGGCAGCTGCTTTGAAAGAAAAGCTGAGGAATCGAAATAATGAAGAAAAATAAAAAATTAAAATTTTGGCTGCTAGGAATAGCAGCATTTTTAATAGCAGTTGTTTTTTGTCTATGGCCTACGCAATACTATATTGAAGCGCCGGGGGAAGCTTTTCAAATTAGTAAGTATGTTAAAAGTACAAGAAAACCTAATCCTAATTTTTATCTAGTCACTGTGAGTGAACGTCCTGCGGTTATGATTGATTATTTAACTAGTTTCTTTAGGGCAGGAGATAGCCGTTATTCAAAGACTGAATTAATGGGGACATCAAGTAGTGCTGAATATAATCAAATGCAGCAATACTACATGGAAACTAGTCAGAACAATGCAATCTATTACGCAGCTAAGAAAGCAAAAGTCCCGTATCGTCAAGAATTTTTAGGCGTTTATGTGATGGAAGTTATGAAAAATTCAACTTTTAAGAATAAGTTGAAAGTTGGAGATATTCTAGTTAGCGTAAATGGTAGAAAATTTTCTTCTAGTCAGGATCTAATAAAATACGTTTCTTCATTAAAGCATAAAAAAGTACAAATAGCAGTTATTCAAGGAAAGAAGCATCTGACTTTTTCAGGAAAAACAGTTAAATTATCTGGGACCAATCGTTATGGAATTGGTATTCAGTTGGTAGATCATACGAAGGTCGTAACTGATCCTGCAGTTAAGATTGATGCAGGAGATATTGGTGGCCCGTCTGCAGGTTTAATGTTTACACTTGAGTGTTATCAATTGTTTACTGGTAAGAATCTTAGTGCTAAGAAAATAGCTGGTACGGGAACAATTGATAGTGATGGTAAGGTAGGAATGATTGGTGGCGTTGATAAAAAGGTAATAGCCGCCAGCCGTCAAGGAATGAGAGTCTTTTTTGCACCAACTGATCAACCAGAAGTTGTTAAAAAGAATGAAACAAATTATGCCGAAGCAGTCCGAACTGCTAAGAAAATACATACTAAGATGAAGATTGTGCCCGTAGCTCGTTTCGAAGATGCACTAAATTATTTAGAAAAATAAATTGAAAGCAGCAAAAAAATTGCTGCTTTTTTTCGTAATAAATAATGAGGTGATAAAAATGGATTTAGAAAAAATCAAAGAATTCATAATAGAAAAGAAAATTTGGGTGATTGGAATTATTGTTTTGATCCTAGGTGGAGGATATTTTATTCAGAAAAATAACCAGCCAGCAGTCAATAACACCCAGGTCTTGAGCGAAAATAATAAGACCCAGTCAACGGAATTTTCTAAAAGTGAGAACAAAACTACCCAATCTACATCAAACTTAAATAGCTCATCAAAGCAAAACACAGTAACTGTAGACATTGCTGGAGCTGTTAGACATAGTGGTGTCTATACATTGAAAAATGGGGCTAGACTAAACGATTTGTTGAGAATTTGTGGCGGCTTAACTGATAAAGCAGAGACGCGGGCAATTAATCGAGCAGCCTTATTAAAAGATCAAGATCAAATTTATGTCCCGCATATTGGTGAAAAAGTAGAAAATCTTCCTGGAAATGGAGCTTCAAATAGTCAAAATCCTGCCGCTTCCGATACTTCTAGTTCAAGTTCAGAGCAAGTTCATTTAAATTCAGCAACGGTGCAGGACTTACAAAAGTTAAACGGCGTTGGTCAAAAGAAGGCAGAACAAATCATTGCATATCGTGATCAAAATGGTGGCTTTAAGCAAATTGAAGATTTGACCAAGGTAACAGGAATTGGTGAAAAAACTTTTGAAAAGCTCAAAGATCAGTTGGCACTCTAGTTTCTATGCCACTGGATTTTATTTATTGCTTGGCTTAGTTTGTATTTCAGCAACTTTTCTTATCTTGCAGACCAGTAACCTTATCCAAGGTATTGTTGCTACATTGTTTTTAATTATTTTTTGTTTGTTGCTAATTTATAAATTTCCGCAATATTGGCATTTAGTTGCAATATTTTTAGGAGTAATTACAACTTTATGCTTTATTAATCAAAGAACAAGTGAATTAGAAATTGGAGAGCCGATTCTAATATATAGTGATCAAGTGAAGGTGAGTGATAATTTCTTCTATGGAGAAGGAAAAATAGGGAAGAATAAAGTTTTAGTCAATGGAAGTGCAAATAAGTCTTTTGAAAAGGAATTAAACAAATATCATGTCGTTTATTTGGTAAACTACAAGGCAAAAGTAGAAACAATTATGCCTGCAACGAATCCTGGTGAATTTGATTATCAAAAATATTATCGCAGTAAAAAGATCAGGGAAAGAGTTAAGCTTGAGAGTTATCAAATTTATCCTAAGCATATTGTTGTTTTTGATTGGGTTCATATGCTCCGTAAATTTTTGATGAATTATTTTGAAAAAATGCCCCAATATACTAGATTTTTTGCTAGTGAAATGGTGTTAGCACAAAACCCGAGTACAGATAATAAGGTTTTACTGAATAGTTATCGAGACTTAGGCATTATTCATCTTCTGAGTATCTCCGGTTTACATGTGAGTTTATATATCTTAGGTATTACATGGTTAGGGACAGTGATGAAGAGAACAGAAGAAGAGGTTACAATACTTTGCGTTACTTTTTTAGTAATCGAAATCTTATTGTCTAATTTTCAGGCTGGGTTTGTTCGTGCAAGTTTAAGTTACTTTTGGAGTGTTTTCTTTAAAAGAAAGGAAATTATGGTTAGTAGCGGCGACAAGTTAGGGATAGTGGTTTTAACGCATTTACTTTTTAATCCTTTATTATTTTTAAGCAGTGGAGCTATTTTGAGCTATTTACTAGTTTTGGGTTTAGAAATAAGTAAAGACTTTAAGAAAATTAGACAGAATTTTGCTCTTAATTTGTTAATCACACCGATTTTATTGCATAATTTTTATCGGATTAATTTTTTAACTGTCATTTATAACTTTTTAATTGTTCCAATTTTTAATTTTATTCTCTTACCACTGACCTTTATTGTAATTTTTTTGTTTTGGTGTTTGCCAGCAACTGTAAAGTTAAGTGAACCAATTTTTAAAGGACTTGCAGATTTAACTAATTTTATTGCTGATAAGCAATTGGGCTTAGTAACTTTTGGTCAAATCAATTGGCTGCAAACAATATTTTTATTAGTTGTGACAGTGTTTTTAATTATTTTACCTAAACATATGATTCAAAAGTTAAAGTTAAGATCGATGATAGTTGGAGCATATGTTAGTATTTTTTGCTTGATTCATTTTCCTTTAAAAGGACAAATTTCTTTTATTGATGTTGGCCAAGGCGATAGCATTTTGATTACTACGCCTTTGAACAGAAAGACTTATTTAATAGATACCGGTGGAAAATTGAATTTTGGTAAAAGGAAAAGCGAGCCGCAATTAAACCGAATTACGATTCCATTTTTATATGCTCAAGGAATTGATCATTTGGATGGCGTTTTTTAAAGTCATCAGGATGCAGATCATATTGGTGATTTAAAAGCACTCCTTGATCAAATTCCAGTAAAGAAGTTATATTTTGCTAAAGGATTAACAGATAACCAATCTTTTAGAAGGAAAATAAATGGACATTTAAAAGATGTCCAATTAGTTCCCTTACTTGCAGGAGATAAAGTTAAAACTAAAGATTTAAATTTTGATGTAGTTTATCCTTTTAAACCTGGTTTGGGTAAAAATGAAGATTCTCTGTCTTTAACTTTTAAGTTAGCAAATAAACGTTGGCTTTTTACCGGAGACTTAGGTAGAGAAGGAGAGAAAGAAATTTTAAATCACTATAATTTACAAGTAGATTATTTCAAGCTGGGGCATCATGGTAGTAAGACTTCTAGTGATCCAGACTTTTTAAAACAGTTAAATCCGCAACTTGTTTTTATTTCATCAGGACGAGATAATCGCTTTGGTCATCCCCATCAGGAAACTTTAAAAACATTGAAAGACCTGAGCATTCCATACTTAAATACGCAAGATAGTGGTACAATTACTTGGAATTACTCACCATTTAACAGTGAGACAATTACGACTTTTTATAAAGGAAATACAAAATGACATTAATCTCTCTTTTTAAACAGACTAATCCTAAGAATGCTAATCTTTTGATCCAGGGACCAGATTCTTTTTTTAATGATTATTTAGTGCGTAATTATCTTAATCAAAAGAAATTTACAGACCTTGATCAAGTAATTGTGGATTGCCTTGAAGATGGGTTGGATGAACTAATGGCTACTTTAACAGAGTCTTCTTTGTTTAGTTCTAAGAAAATTGTCGTTGTTAAGAATCCTTTCTTTTTAATGGCTAAGGTCCCGCAAAAGTATAAAAAGCAAATTGAAAAATTAACTAAAATTATTGAACATTTAGATGACTTAGAAGATATAGTGGCTTTTGTAGCTAATTATGAAAAAATCGATCGCCGAAAAAAGATCAGTAAATTTTTGCTGGAGCATGTTAATGTTGTTGAAACAGCGCTTAAGCCCTATGAAGTGAGTGGGGTAATTAAAGCAATTAGCAAGGAAGAAGGCTACCAAATTACAAACATGGCGCTGCAAATTTTAATCCAAAGAAGTGATCAAGTTTTAGATGCAGCGTTAAGTAATTACTTGAAATTAAAAAATATTGTTGGGGAAGATAAAAGAATTACAGAGACCCTAATTAATGAAAATATTGATCGCTCTCTTTCGGAAAATATTTTTGAAATATTAACAGCCGCTTTTAATAAAAATTATCAAGAAGCTACTCAGCGTTTAGATGATCATCTAAGAGAAGGAGCAAGTGCGATTCAATTATTAGCTATTTTTGAGTCGCAAATTGAATTTTTGACTTGCGTTAAAGTTCTTCAAAATCGGCGTTGGAGTAAAGATCAAATTACTAAAGAGTTAAAGGTAAATCCATATCGGGTAAAGTTAGCTATGGAGAATAAAGTTTCTTTGAACAAGTTAGCGAGCCTATTAAAGCAGGCAATTGAACTTGATTTTGGATATAAAAATGGAACATATCGCGGGGATGAGTTTTTAAAACTTTTCTTACTAAAAATTTAGACGACAAAAAAGCCCGGAGAATTATCTCCGAGCTTTTATTTTGTCTAATATAAAGTGTCAAGCAAGTGATTACTTGTTAGCAGCCTTCTTAGATAAGCGTGACTTATCACGGTTAGCCTTGTTCTTAGAAATAAGACCTTTAGAAGCAGCCTTATCTAAAGCACGTGCAGCTTTAACTTCTAAATCGAGGACATCTTTTGCGTCATTTTCAACAGCTTCGTTGAATTTTCTTACAGCAGTTCTCAATTTACTTAATTCAGCAGCATTGCGCTTGTTAGCAGTAGCAGTAGTCTTAACACGTTTAATTGCTGATTTAATTTGTGGCATCAAAATCACCTCGATAAAATAGATTTACTCGTTAATTATACTTAATAGAAGCTTTTGGTGCAAGGTAATTTGGGCTTGCTTTTTTAAAAACTTCAATGTAATATTATTATTTGTTGGAACCATTAACGCTGTTTTCCCGCCGCCGACGGTTAACGTTGTTAATGGCAATTATTTAAAAGAGAGGTATTTTCTAATGGCTATTTCAAAAGAAAAGAAAGATGAATTAATTAAAGAATACGCACGTCACGATGGCGATACTGGTTCTCCAGAAGTTCAAATTGCACTTTTAACTAGTGATATCAACAACTTGAACGCTCACTTAAAGGCTAACAAGCAAGACCACCACTCATACGTTGGTTTGCTTAAGAAGATTGGTCACCGTCGTAACTTACTTCGTTACTTGAAGAACAAGGATATTCAACGTTACCGTGAATTAATTAACAAGTTAGGTTTACGTCGTTAATCTTAATAATTCATAAGCCTCAGCTACTCTTTGTCATAAAGAGTAGCTTTTTTGTTTCTTTCAAATTCATATAAGTATATGGTAAAATTAATTAGATTAACTTCGTTTTGATCATTAAGATCCATAAATAATTTAAGTAAATATAGAAAGAAGCAAGAAAATGTCACAAAAGATTAAGATAATGATCTTGGGCGGCGCACGTGAAAATGGTAAAAATATGTACGCTGTTCAAGTAGAAGACGAAATTTTTATTATGGATGCAGGTTTAAAATATCCTGATTCATCGTTACTTGGAATTGATGTCGTAATCCCTGACTTAGATTTCTTCCGTGATTATGGTGATAAGATTGCCGGTATTTTCTTAACACACGGTCATGCTGATTCAATTGGTGCTTTGCCATATATCTTAAGAGATTATGATATTCCAGTCTTTGGTTCAAAATTAACGATTGAATTAGCTAAGATTGCTGTCCAACGTGAAAATAGACGTCGTAAAAATGACTTATTCCATGTTATTGATGCAGATACAGAAATTGAATTTAAGAATGCAAATGTATCTTTCTTTAAGACTACGCACTCAATTCCAGATTCTTTAGGTATTGATATTTCTACTAAAGAAGGAGAAATTGTTTATACTGGGGACTTTAAGTTTGATCCATCAGCAAAAGACGGTTTCCGGACTGATTTTGTACGCTTGTCTGAAATTGCACAAAAAGGCGTTTTAGCATTACTTAGTGATTCAACTAATGCTGAAGCTAACTTCCCAAATGATCGTCAGACTAGCATTGAAAAGTATATTTTTAATATATTTGAAAACTATAACGGCCGCATCATTGCGGCAGCTAAAGCATCGAATATTGTCCGTGTCCAAGAGATTTTTCAAGCAGCAGCAGCAACTGGAAGACACGTTTTCTTAACTGGTAGAGATGCAGGTAAAATTGTCTACACTGCCATGAAATTAGGCTACTTAAATGTCCCTAAAGGCTTGTTAGTTCATAGTAAAGATTTAAAGAAGATTCCTGATAAAGAATTAGTGATCTTAGAAACCGGTCGCATGGGTGAGCCACTTAAGTCACTTCAAAAAATGGCAACTAACCGCCACCGCATGATCAAAATCAAGAAGGGTGACTTGGTATTTATCGCTACTACTCCTTCTCATTCAGTTGAAACAATGGTTGCTCAGACAAGTGACATGATTTACCGTGCGGGTGGTACGGTTAAAGAACTTGGTAGAGATAAGCATACTAGTGGACACGCAACCGGTCGTGATTTGCAATTGCTAATTGATACATTGAAGCCTAAGTTCCTAATTCCAGTTATTGGGGAATACCGTTTACTTGAAATTCATAAAGATTTAGCAATTGAAGCTGGAATGAATAAGAAAGATATTTTCTTACCACATAATGGGGATGCTTACGCTTTAGAAAAAGGTCGCTTCTATCGTACCGATGCTGTTCCTGGGGAAGATATCATGATTGATGGTTCTGGTGTTGGGGACGTTGGTAACATTGTTTTAAGAGACCGTGAAGTTTTATCTGATGATGGTGTCTTTATCGCTGCTGTTACTATCGATAGAAAGAAAAAGAAAATCATTTCAGAACCACGTGTTTCAACTAGAGGTTTTGTTTACATTAAGGCTAACCATGCTTTGATGAATGGTGCTTCTGATGTAATCAAAGAAGCAGTTAACAATAACTTTGAACATAAGAAATTTGACTGGACTGAATTAAAGCAAGATGTCCGTAATGATGTTGAAAAGTATCTTTACAAGCAAACAGGTCGTCGTCCGGTTGTTTTGCCAGTTGTGATGGAAGTTAACCAAAATAGACATCGTGCAATGGCTAGACGAAACAATCAAGAAAATAATTCAGAAAAGCGTCAAAATAGAAGAAGTTATCATAAAAAAGATTCAGAACAAAAGAAGGCAAAAGCATAATGACACATGCAAGCAAAGACAATTTTTTGCTTTTAGCTAAGGAAGCTAAAGAACATAATGACTTGCCGCAAGCTAAACAATATTTGCTTGAAGCTTTACGATTAGGCCATGATTCAGATATTGTTTGTGAGTTATGTGAAATATACTTAAGCCAAGAGAAGGGAGATCAGGCATATTCTTTAATTAAAGAGGAGCCTGACCTTTTTTCTAATAAGAAGGTTTACGACACTTATCTTAAGATTTTGAAGTTTCAGCATTATGCAATTGAAGCTAAGCAATTAGAGTACTTACTTGATAAAAAGTTACCGCTCAAGATTGAACCAGTTAGCCAAATTAAGCAGCTAGAAATAATGAAAAATTTTAAAAAGCTTAAGTATATTCAGGAAAGAGATTATTTACTCTTATACTGTTTAAGCGTAGAAAATTTTACTAATCTAGCAAAGAGTATTTTGATAGATCCATCTCCTAATTTTGCATTACGGCTTTCATTATGCGAAGACTTGGTGAAACTTGGAGATAACGAAAAAATTCAAGTTTATATTTTAGGAGAAGCAAAAGAGTTTATTCCTAAGGAAACAGACTTACTTGAGAAAAGTCCAATTTATCGAGAAGTTTGCGTAAGTTTAGCTGATTATTTTAGACAGGATCCAAGCAAATTACCTTTAATGATTGGCGAAATGAATGTTTGTTTAGGGATGCTTTATCCACGCTTAAGAGATTATATTAAAGATCCGGACCAATTTGCTCATGATTTCAGAAAATATCTTGAGAAAAAAGAAGGCGGAGCAAATCAGAAACTTCTAAATAAAATATATGAATATTTGGCATATGAAAAAGCAACAAATTCTGATTTTTAGTCCCGATATTGAGCAAAAAAGGTTTACATTTTCTCTGGATCTAGTATAATCAATAAAGGATATTTTCAAAGGGGTACGAGCTAGGCTTTTACCTTTGAAAGTAGTATAATAATCAACAGAGAATTATCCGTTACTTACTCAACGGACTTCTTGCAAATTTACAGGAGGGTCATATTAATGGCAGAAAAAGAACATTACGAAAGAACTAAGCCGCACGTTAACATTGGTACTATCGGCCACGTTGACCATGGTAAGACCACTTTAACTGCAGCTATTACTACTGTTTTGGCAGAAGACGGTTTGGCACAAGCTGAAGATTACTCACAAATCGATGCTGCTCCAGAAGAAAAGGAACGTGGTATTACTATTAATACCGCTCACGTAGAATACGAAACTAAGAATCGTCACTACGCTCACATGGATGCTCCAGGCCACGCTGACTACATCAAGAACATGATTACTGGTGCTGCACAAATGGATGGTGCTATCTTAGTTGTTGCTGCAACTGATGGTCCTATGCCACAAACTCGTGAACACATCTTACTTGCTCGTCAAGTTGGTGTTAAGTACATCGTTGTATTCTTAAACAAGGTTGACTTAGTTGACGATCCAGAATTGATCGACTTGGTTGAAATGGAAGTACGTGACTTGTTAACTGAATACGATTACCCTGGTGACGATGTTCCTGTTATCCGTGGTTCAGCTTTGAAGGCACTTCAAGGTGACCCAGAACAACAAGACGTTATCAGAAAATTAATGGAAACTGTTGACGAATACATTCCAACTCCAGAACGTGATACTGACAAGCCATTCTTAATGCCAGTTGAAGACGTATTTACTATCACTGGTCGTGGTACTGTTGCTTCTGGTCGTATCGACCGTGGTACTGTTAAAGTTGGTGACGAAGTTGAAATCGTTGGTTTAACTGACAAGGTTGAAAAATCAACTGTTACTGGTTTGGAAATGTTCCACAAGACTCTTGATCTTGGTGAAGCCGGCGATAACGTTGGTGTATTGCTTCGTGGTATTGACCGTGACCAAGTTGAACGTGGTCAAGTTTTAGCTGCACCTGGTTCAATCCAAACCCACAAGAACTTCAAGGGTCAAGTTTATATCTTGAACAAAGATGAAGGTGGTCGTCACACTCCATTCTTCTCAGATTACCGTCCACAATTCTACTTCCACACTACTGATGTAACTGGTAAGATTGAATTGCCAGAAGGTACTGAAATGGTTATGCCTGGTGATAACGTTGAATTCACTGTTGAATTGATCAAGCCAGTTGCCATTGAAAAAGGTACTAAGTTTACTATCCGTGAAGGTGGTAAGACTGTTGGTGCTGGTCAAGTTACTGAAATTCTTGACTAATTCCAGACTTCTTAAAAAAGATGTATCTTAGGATACATCTTTTTTTTATTCAAAAATTTAATAAATCTCTCTCTGGATTTGTGTTTTAGCAGCGTTTAGGGTAATATAGTTAAGTGTGCAATAGCAAACCCAAATTTGACATCGGAGGTATTTAATTAATGTCTGTAAAATGGGAAAAGACCGGTAAAACATCCGGTGAATTAACTTTTGAAATCTCACAAGAAGAAGTAAAAAAAGGCTTAGATCAAGCTTTCAAACGTGTTAAGAAGAACTTACGTGTACCTGGTTTCCGTAAGGGACACGTTTCTCGTGTTGTTTTTGATCAATTTTATGGTGAAGAAGCTCTTTACGAAGATGCTTTAAACATTGTTTTACCAGAGGCTTATGCTGCTGCAGTTAAAGAAGCTGGTATTGATCCAGTTGGTCAACCACAAATTACTCCTGTTTCAATTGATAAGAACAAGCCTTGGGAAATGAAGGCTACTGTTTCTGTTAAGCCAGAAGTTAAATTAGGTGACTACAAGGGTATCGAAGTTCCTAAGCAAAGTACTCGCGTTTTAGTTAAAGACGTAGATGCAGAATTAAACAAGCGTCGTGAACAAAATGCTGAATTAGTATTGAAGGACGGTAAAGCTGCTAAAGGTGATACTGTTACTATCGACTACACTGGTACTATTGATGGTAAGCCATTTGATGGCGGTAGTGCTCAAAACTACTCATTAGAATTAGGTTCAGGTACTTTCATTCCTGGCTTTGAAGATCAACTTATTGGTCACAAGGCTGGCGATGATGTAGACGTTGTTGTAACCTTCCCAGAAGATTACGGTGCAAAAGACTTAGCTGGTAAAGAAGCACACTTTGCTACTAAGATTCATGAAGTGAAATCTAAGGAATTACCTAAGTTAGATGACGAGTTTGCTAAAGACGTTGATGATTCAGTAGAATCACTTGATGAATTAAAAGATAAGATCAAGAAGGACTTGAAGAAGCACAAGGAAGAAGACGCAAAAGACGCTATCCAAGATGCTGCAATCAAGGGTGCAGTAGAAAATGCAACCATTGATGAAGTTCCTCAAGCAATGATTGATGAAGACGTTCAAAACCAATTGAACCAATACTTGGGCAACATGCAACGTCAGGGTATTGATCCAAAAACTTACTTCAAGTTGACTGGTACTACTGAAGCTCAATTACGTGAACAATTAGCTAAGGGTGCTGCAGAACGTGTTAAGACTAACCTTGTTTTAGAAGCAATTGTTGCTAAAGAAAAACTTGATGCAAGTGCTGATGAAATTAAGCAAGAAATTAAAGACTTAGCACACGACTACAACATGGATGAAAAAGTTGTTCGTCGTAGCTTGAGTGATGACATGCTTAAGCATGATATTGCTATTAGAAAAGCAATTGATTTAGTTGCTGACAAGGCAAAGCAAGTTGCTAAGAAAGCTACTAAGAAATCAACTGCTAAGAAGTCAACCAAAGAAGACGAAAAAAAGGCTGATAAGTAATAGTTGATAACTAGTTAAAGAAAAGGCGGCTATGACAGTCGCTTTTTTCTTTACTATCAATTAATAAGACAATTTTCTTTACTCTGCCAAAGTGAACTGCTAAGCTTATTTTGACATAAAGTAAGTGAAAAGGAGGAAGGCTCATGGCTAACGAAATTACTGAACAAGAAGAAGTAAAATGTTCTTTTTGCGGTAAACCACAGTCACAAGTTAAAAAAATTGTGGCTGGAAATGGAGTCTACATTTGTAACGAATGTATTGATCTTTCCAAAAAAATTATTGATGATGAATTAAAAGCAGATTCTATCAAAGAAACCAAAGATCTGCCTAAGCCAATGGAAATAAAAAAGCAACTAGATGAATACGTAATTGGCCAAGATCGTGCCAAGAAGGTCCTTTCAGTTGCTGTTTATAATCACTATAAACGTATTAGTCAAATGGATATTGATAGTTCTGGAACTGAATTGCAAAAGTCAAATATTGCTTTGATTGGGCCAACTGGTTCCGGTAAGACCTATCTAGCTCAAACTTTGGCTAAAATCTTGAATGTCCCATTTGCTATTGCAGATGCAACAACTTTAACTGAAGCTGGTTATGTTGGTGAAGATGTAGAAAACATCTTACTTAAATTATTGCAAAATGCTGACTATGATCTAGAACGTGCACAGCGCGGAATTATTTACATCGATGAAATTGATAAGATTTCTAAAAAAGCAGAGAATGTTTCAATTACGCGTGATGTTTCTGGTGAAGGTGTACAGCAATCTCTTCTTAAGATCTTAGAAGGAACTATTGCCTCTGTTCCACCACAAGGTGGACGTAAGCATCCACAACAACAGATGATTAAGATTGATACTACTAATATCTTATTCATTGTTGGTGGTGCATTTGATGGCATTGAAAATATCGTTAAGAATCGTCTTGGCAAGAAGACGATCGGTTTTGGTGCTGAAAATGGTCTTAATCAAGTAGATACAGACGACTGGCAAAAGAATCTTACAACTGGGGACTTAGTTAAATTTGGCTTGATTCCTGAATTTATTGGTCGTATTCCGATTATCACTACACTTGATAAATTGAGTACTGAAGACTTAATTAGAATTTTGACTGAGCCAAAGAATGCTTTAGTAAAGCAATATAAGAAATTGCTGTCTCTTGACAATGTTGATCTTGAATTTACTGATGGTGCTCTTAAGGCGATCGCTGATATGGCAATTAGTCGTCATATGGGTGCACGTGGATTGCGTTCAATCGTTGAAAATTCATTGATGGACGTAATGTATCGCACGCCAAGCGAAGATAATATTGAGAAGGTAGAAGTTACCAAGGATGTTATTACTAAGCATGCGCAGCCTAAGATTACTTATAAAGAGAATGAGTCTCAAGAAACAAGTAAGGCGGCTAAATAATGAAAGTCGTAGATACAGAATTTGTAATTAGTGCCGTTTCCGAAAAGCAATATCCTAAGGATGATCTGCCAGAGTTTGCTTTAGCTGGGCGTTCAAATGTTGGTAAATCGAGCTTAATCAATACTATTGTTAATCGTCGTAAATTAGCTCGTACTTCTCAACAACCAGGTAAAACTCAAACGCTTAATTTTTATAAAGTAAATAATGAGCTATATTTGGTTGACGTACCAGGTTATGGCTATGCAAAAGTTTCCAAAAAGCAAAGAGCTGCTTTTGGTGAAATGATTCAGGATTATCTTGAAACTCGCGCTGACTTGAAAGGGCTTGTCCTTTTAGTTGATGCGCGTCACGATCCAACTGCTGATGATATTAATATGTTTAATTATGCACTCTATCTAGATATTCCAATTTTGGTTGTAGCAACTAAGATGGATAAACTTAAGAAGATGGAAGCAAGCCAAATTAAGCAGAAGATTGGTAAGAGCCTAGATTTAAAACAAGAGAATGTATCTTTTTTACCATTTTCTAGTGTTTCTAAACTAAACGTGGATAAATTCTGGGACTGGATCGAGGATAAAATGTAATTTTAAAAAATTGCATAATTTAATGATTAAATCCGTCTAACTTTGTTATAATAAAAGACGTTGAAAATATTGAACTAATAATATTTCAACAACCTTTGAAAAAAGAAAAATACCGGTTGGAGCTGATAGACTCTAATCGGTATTTTTTCTTGCTTAAATAAATGAATTAGCTTTAGAATTGAAATATATACTTTAAAGAAATAAGGGAGAAAAATGACTAAGAAAATCTTGTTTGTTTGTCATGGTAATATTTGCCGTTCACCAATGGCTGAATTTATTACTAAGAAAATTGTCAAGGATCTGGGTAAGGAAGATGAATATGAAATTGCATCTGCTGCTACAACTGAAGATGCAATTATTGGCGGCGTTGGACACGATATTGATGTACGTTCACAAAGAGTGATGAATGAACATGGTATTCCTTTTAATCATCGTCAAGCTAGAAAAATGGTTAAAAGCGACTACGCTAAGTATGATTATATTGTTGGTATGGATGAAGAAAACTTTTTTGATATGAATCACATTTCGGCAGGAGATCCAGAAAGAAAAGAATATAAACTCTTATCTTTTACTGGTTCAATGATGGACGTAGATGATCCATGGTATACGGGTGATTTTGAGGCTGCATATCAAGATATTTATCGCGGCTGTGAAGCTTTGATTAATAAGATCGAAAAGTCAGGCAAATAATGCAAGTTTTACCAATTTTTTTAATTATTTTAGCGGTAGTAATTATGGGGTATATTTTTACTTCTAAAAATCGCTTTTACTTCTTGAAGGCAATTATTTTATTTTTGGTGTTACTAATTTTTAGTACCATTAACTTTTTAATCTTTTTCGGTATTGCAGCTTTATTTATTAATCGAATCCACGATATGAAGCTGGGAAACCTGTTCCTGCTTTTGGGAGCCCTGGTCATTCTTTCAGGTCTTTTTCTCTATGAAGGATTGAAAAAATTCAATAAGTTTCATCAGATTTCAGAGATCACATTAACGTTAATTGAATATTGCATTCAGTGGTCGCTGATTTATGTTACGGTGTATCAATCAATTTTCAATAATATTGCTAAAATTCATACCATTACCAAGATGATTAAAACTGTCCGTATTTTAAATCCAGATCTTTTAGTAGTGATTGTTTTACCATCATTTATTTCAATTTGGATTTCGGTTGTGCTTTTGAAAAAATATCAACATGATTTGTAAAAGATAGTCTTATAGATGAAAATTTAACTGTTATCATGAAAGGTGTGCCTGCAAAAGAAAATTTAATTGCAGCAATTAACAGTATCAGAAGACTAACTAGTCTCTGATTATTAAGTTTCTTCTATTTAAAGTGTAATTTCTTAAAAGTGAAATTACACTTTTTCTATAAGCTTAAAAAGCTCCAAAGATCAAAATTAAATGGTAGGATAATAATGAAAGAAAAGGAGAAACGCCTATGAAAAAAATATTACTAATGAGTGCAGTAGCCCTCAGTTTAATCGGGGCTAGTGCTTGTTCAAATAATTCAAATTCGACTAGTAATAGTAGCACAAAGAGTTCAAAAACTGTCCAAAAGAAGCACTGGGACAAAAAGAAGGATCAAAAACTTGCTAAAGAAATGGATAAATATGGTAAGAACAAGAAGCAAACTTACACTAAATATGATGGTAAGAATAAGCTGACTACTGCAAGCCGTATCTATCCAGATGCTTTTAGAAAAGATACTTTTAAGCTAAACGGTAAAAAGATTAGTATTGGCTGGAGTCCTCAAGGCGAGCATCATTATGATTATGATGTAATGGCTATTTATAATCATGACTTAACTAAAGATGGTCAACATAGGACTTTTCTTTTCTGCTGGCACAAGCAAAAGCCGATTGTCCTGGTAGATGAATCAAGTAAAGGCAATGTTGTTAACTTACATGTCAGCCAAGATAAGTCATTAAATGGTAGTTTTTCAAATATTATGATTGGTGAAAACATTTAGTTGAAAAGTCTGCGTCTGGCAGACCTTTTTGTTTCTAAAAATAAATATCCGTATAATAGATGACAAGTGAGATGATTGGAATAGGTAGGGAATAAAAATGTTAAGTAAGAGAATGAAAGAATTGCTTGATATGGTGTATGAAACACCGAATACAATTGATCTAGCAATAGTTGTACAGACGCCAAATTTTGAAGAAACCTTCATTAGCGATAATTTGAGGCGTTCTTATCAACCAGCAAGAGCTGAAGGGTTAATTTTTAGGTTGATTGGCACTTTTGTCCAAAAACTTGACTTAGATTATCATGAATTTATTGATGTCTTAAAGGGCGACTTAGAAGATGACCTCTTTAACGTAGACGCTATGAGAAAGTTAAAACGTCCTAGTCAGAAGCTTTCTGAGGATAAATTTAAGAAAGCAGAAAAGCGCGTTGAAGATGTAGTTGATTTTGCAGAAGAATTAGTCAGTGAAGGAGCAATTGGCGATTACGTATTAGTAGTTAACTATACTGACCAGCTGGGGGATGTTTTTTTCCATGATACTAGCGATCAAAATATGTCGACTTATCATGATATTCAAGTCATGTTAATGGAATATGCCAACCGCCAGCTTCTTAATCCAGTTGCGGTCATAAAAGACTTAGAGAAAAAGCGCCCAGCTCCAGCTAAATTACTTAATAAGTCTGCTTTTGAAGATCGAGAAATTAATGGCTTTAAGATAGAAGATTTTTGGCAAATTTACCGTGTTCCTTATCAGGGCGGTCAGTTTGACTTAGAAATTCCAGAAGGTCTGCGCTTTGAAAAAGAGTTAATTAAGTATAGTAAGAATTTGCAGCGTTTAGATTTAACTTATTTCCTCTTATTTGTTAGAACTGACCGCTATGTTTATCTAGTCACGCCGGCTTTTAAGACTGAGGATGACTTGGTAGAGGCTTTAGCAGGATATTTGACTACGCTAGAAGTTAACATGGATTTTACTGATGAAAAATTTAAAGAGATCAGCGACATGATGCTTGAAGAGAAGTCCTACTTAGGCTTAGTCCACGGCGGGGATGTCGCATATGCCATTGATTTGCCGGTAAAACGTGAAATAAATGATGGTCAAGAAATTCGTAAGCAAATTAATGATGTTTTTAGTGATTTGTTGACTTATCAAAAGCTAGGCACTGTCCATGATTTTTATTTATTTGCAAATGTTAAAGAAAATAATTTCACTGGCGGGATGATGAAAGAGAACAATTTAACTAGTTACTTATTGAACTTCGTTGAATTATTAGCATATTTGACTCATATGTACCCAAATCTAGCATCAAAGAAGATTATTGACTTGGTTGCGACTAAAGAAGAATTAAAACGCAAGCGGAAATAGTTGCTTTCTTTGCTCAAAGTTTCTATTGTAGAAGTGAGAGTGTAATTAAGAGAAAGAAGAGTTGAAAATGAGAATTTCCATTTGGGGCGATTACGCATGTCCATACTGCTACATTGGTGAAACTTACTTACAAAGAGCAATTAAGGAATTAGGTGTTGAAGACAAGATTGAGTATGACCTTAATGCTTTCCAGATCGACTTAGATGCACCAAAATCAACTAAGAATACGAATGCTGCTCTTTTAGCCTATGAAAAGGCAATGCCGTTAAGTAAAGCAAACGCAGCTTATGATCACGTTAAAACATTAGGCAAAGCAGCATGTCTAACAATTAATGAAGCAACTGCTTATAACACTAACACGATGGATGCTCACCGAATGGTTCAATGGGCTAAGGACACTTACCATGATTCTAAATTAACTGCAAATTTAGCTGATGATTTGTTCTATGCATACTTTACTGAAAATAAGGAATTAGCCGATCATAAAGTGCTGCTTGAAATTGCAAAAAAGAACAATTTAGATATAAATGAAGTAAAGAAGTTATTAGAATCAAATGATTACCAAGATGTAGTCATGCAAGAAGAGGCTGACATGCAAAGCCGCGGTATTCGGTCAGTTCCTTACTTTATAATTGCTGGTCAACAATTTGATGGTGTTCAAGATGTTTCAACCTTTAAGACAGCAATTGGAGCAGCTTTAGGGATGAAGCCAGCAGAGTTTTTGAACTTTTAGAAGTTATTTTAAGATCCTACGTTTTTATAGGCGTAGGATCTTTTTTATATGGTGATTTTCTGGTATTATTATAGTTCTGAATAATATCTGTTATATAATTTTGAAAAGGAGATGAAAATGAGAAACAAACTAAATCTTTTTAGCGTTGGACTACCAAGTAATGAAGACTTAAATAACTGGTCCAAAGATCTAATTAGGCAGAGATTAGAAACCACGGCAATAACGTCGGACCTTATACCATTTGTATCTGAAAATTCAAATTATGAATTAAATGAGAATATGGTAGCTCTATATGATTTCCATCAAAGGCCAATTAGAGGAAAATATCAGACAGTAATTTTTGATAAAAAAGATGGTATTATTTTATGCCAGAAAAACAGTCGCCAGTTGATTAATCATTTGTTAAAAGACCAAATGATTTTAGGAGCGGTTTTACAAAAGAAGCTGCAAAAAGAACTTGGCTTTTACTATCGACATACAATTTCTTTAGGAGAGATCGCTTATTTTTCAATGAGAGCTCATTCTGAAAAGCATACTTCCTGGATTGGTTTGCATCATATGCAGACAGTACAACAAGAAGATGGAAAAGTAACTTTTTCTTATCAAGAGAATGGCCATAGTTATAACTTTGAATTTGAAGATTGTGCGCCGCACTTATACAAGCGGTTAGCTGAGGGGATTACTCATAATCATGTTTTAGGACAGATGCTAGTAAAATATGCTAATTCGCATGGCTTTCATTTGAATCTCTGCAAGTGTAGAAAGAATAACTTGGTTGCTAATCAAGAATACTTTTACTTAACTAAAATTCAGAATGCCATGAACTTAACTGAGCTTGCTGAAGAAACAATTGAAGAATTTCACAAAAATTATGGTCGCCATTGTGCTGACTTTTTTGATATCAAGGATTGGCAAGTGCAGGACCATAATCTGATTTACCGATTGTCTAGAAGAATTAAATCAATTTTGTAACACGCTTTTTTGAGCGTGTTTTTTCTTTACCAAAGATTGACAGGATAAAGAGCGAATTTGAGGGAAAGGAGTTAGTGAAGAAAAGATAGAAAGTTAGAGATGGCTAGGCTTTGCACTTATTAGCTCTTGGATTTTGATACGACTTTGTTCTTGATATGATGCTCAATGCACAAGCGCTTGTGACATTACTTAAAGGAATGGTCACATGATTAGAGAAGAAAGTTTTATTAAAGCATGGGAAAATCGTCGTTTAGTTGGTGGAGCAATTAAGGCAGCCGGCGTAAGGCGAGATTATCAAGACTATGCTGATTTGTTTCAAGATGGTGTTTTGATTTATGCAGGGATGATTGAAGAAAGTCCAGGTCAAAATATTGATAAGCTGGCTTTTAAAAAGATTCTTTGGCATACGCTAGATGAATTAAGAAGGATTCAGCGCCGAGAAGAGAAAAATCAAGAAATAGATAACGCAAAAGATTTTTCAAGGCTTGAAGTTGACTGGGATAGCTTAGTTGTTTTGAAGGATGAAGTTAAGAAGTTAAACAAGATTGAGCGACTTTTGTTCTTTGAACATTTGCTGGCGCAAAGAGAGATTTCTGGATTGGTTGAGCGGGCGGGATGCTCCAGAAGAACCTTGCAGAGAGTGAAAAAAGATCTGCTTTTAAAATTACGAAAATCACTGTAAAAATAAGTAAGATCCTCTCTTTAATAAATAACATAATGAGTTTTTAAACGAATTCATATTGATTTTATGGGGGGGGTGCAAGTATACTTATAGGCGTGAAGATGGTTAGATAGCTATTTGGAGCATACTTTTGATTTAATAAAAGTGTTTTTTTATGCTAATTGTGAATTTTCTATGAATTTTCAAATATTTTTTGTATAATGATTTTTAGTATTACTAAAAAAGCAAAAAATAAAAGAGGAATAAAATGGATCATAATAATAGTGATAATCAAATAAAGCATCGCTCACATCATCACCGTCATCATCGACGTAAAAAGTTTTGGCGTATCTTTTGGATTGTATTAGGTGTCTTCCTTGTGGTAGATATCATTGCGGTTATTATCGCTTGGCACAATATCCATGTTGCCACTAACAATATGTATAATCCGATGAGTAACGAGATTAGTGATCGGAAGGTTAGCGACACTCTTAAGGACAAAAAGCCAATGAGCTTGCTTTTGTTGGGAACAGATACAGGTGAATTTGGTCGTTCTTACAAGGGTAGAACTGATACCATTATGATGATGGTTATTAACCCTAAGACTAATAAGACTACAGTTGTTAGCTTACCTCGAGACATGAAGGTTAACTTACCGGATTATCCAGACTATTCACCAGCCAAGATTAATTCAGCTTATACTTATGGTGGTGTAGATGAGACTGCTAAGACGATCAAGAAGTACTTTAATATTCCAACTGATGCTTACGTAATGGTAAACATGGGCGGATTAGAGAAGGCCATTGATCAAGTTGGAGGAGTGACAGTTAAGTCGCCATTAACATTTGATTATGAAGGCTATCATTTTACTAAGGGCGCAACTTATCACATGAATGGGAAGAAAGCTTTGGCATTTAGTAGAATGCGTTATGATGATCCTCGAGGAGATTATGGGCGTCAAGAGAGACAAAGACTCGTAATTATGGCATTATTAAAGAGTTCCATTTCTTACAAGACAGTCGTAAACCAACCTTTCTTGAACTCAATCTCTAAGCAAACCATGACGAATTTAACTTTTGACAATATGGTTGCTTTAGCTCAGAATTATCGTCATGCAACTGATAATGTAACTACTGATTATGCTCATGGACAAGGCGACTGGGAGAATGGCGTTGCCTATGAATCAGTCAGTCATTCAGAGTGTCAAAGAATTAGTAATAAGTTACGTGCTGCCTTAGGGCTTAAGCCGGAAACCTTGAAGACAGGAGAATAGGAAAAAGTGGAAAACAGTACAAATACTGAAAATACAATCGATTTACGTAGATTATGGATGCTCCTTCGAGCACATATTTGGTCAATTATTTTATGGGCAATTGGTTTAGGAGCAGTAGGGTTTATTTTAGCTGCTTTTGTGATTGAACCCAAATATACTTCAACTACTCAAATCTTAGTTAATCAGAAACGTAATCCAGTTGATGCTGGTCAAGCATTGACTGCGCAACAGGCTGATGTACAAGTAATTAATACTTATAAAGATATTGTTACTAGTCCTGTTATTTTGAAAGATGCTTCTAAATGGATCAAGAATCCTACTGAAGTAGTAAAGCCTGCTAAAAAAGCTAAATATCGTACATTAGCTGATGGTACTAAGAAGTTAGTTAGTCCAGCAGAACCAGCAGTAATAAGACGAGCTGGACGTGGATATAATGTCAGTGCAAATGAAATGCAAAAAGCTGTTTCTGTTTCTACGCAACAAAATTCACAAGTATTCACTATTAGTGCCAAAAGTAACGATCCTGAAAAAGCTCAAGCTATTGCTAATGCTGTGGCTCAAACTTTTAAAGGTAAGATTAAAACAATCATGAACGTTAACAATGTTACTATTGTTTCCCCCGCTGCAATTGGTGCAAAAACATTCCCTAAAACTAGTTTATTTACTTTAGCAGGAATTGTACTTGGATTAGTTATCAGTATTGCTTTGATCATTTTACGTGATTCATTTAATACTACAGTAAGAGATGATGATTACTTGACTAAGGAATTGGGCTTAACTAATTTGGGTCATGTGTCTCACTTCCACTTATCTAATAAGTTTAGTATTAACAATGATAATAATTCTGGTAAGAAGAAACGAGTATAGGAGCGTAATAAATGGGATTATTTAATAGACGTAAAAAACGTGGTACTGATGAAACTATGCAGTATGGTGCTAAGTTAATCACTGTAGCAAAACCGCAAAACCCAGTTAGTGAACAGTTTAGAACTGTAAAAACAAATATTGACTTTACAAGTGTCGATCATCAAATTAAGGCCTTGGCCTTTACTTCTGCTAATATTAGTGAAGGTAAATCAACTGTTACAGTTAATACAGCCGTAACTATGGCTCAAGCAGGTAAGAAGGTATTACTAATTGATGCCGATCTTCATAGACCTACACTGCATCAAACTTTTGATATTCCTAACCGAGTAGGGTTAACAACAATTTTGACTTCACATTCTAATGAAGTTGATATGGCTGATATTGTAAAAGAGGATATTATCCCTAATCTTTCAGTTATGCCATCTGGTCCAATTCCGCCTAATCCAGCACAATTATTGGGTTCTAACAGAATGAGAGCATTTTTAAACATGGTCAAAGAACATTATGATTTAGTTGTTTTAGACCTTGCTCCTGTTCTTGAAGTTTCTGATACTCAAATCCTAGCTGGTGAAATGGATGGGGTAGTGCTTGTTGTTCGCCAAGGTGTTACCCAAAAGGCGGGTATTGAACGTGCCTTAGAAATGCTTAAGTTAACTAAAACACATGTTTTAGGGTATGTAATGAATGATGTAAGAACTGGCCCAGATGGTTATGGCTATGGCTACGGTTATAGTCAACAAAAAGATGGAGAATCGAAGTAAGGAAAATGGTATTAGTTGATATTCACTCACATATATTGCCAGGTATTGATGATGGATCACCGGATTTGGATTCATCACTAGGGTTAGCTGAGGCTGCGGTAGCGGATGGAATTACTCATGCATTAATGACACCTCATACTTTAAATGGAAAATACCTAAATCATAAAAAAGATATCATCAAAGAAACTGCTGATTTTCAGAAAGCGTTAGAAGAAAATAACATTCCTTTAACGGTATTTCCCAGTCAAGAAGTTCGTTTAAATGGTAATTTACCTCAAGCCTTGGACGATGATGATATTCTTTTTTGTGATGAAAATGGCAGATATATGTTATTGGAATTTCCAAGTGAAGATGTACCAACTTATGCCAAAGATATAACTTTTAAGTTGCTCGGTCGTGGTATTACGCCAATCATTGTTCATCCTGAAAGAAATTCTGGGATCTTAGCCCATCCTGAAAAATTACAAGAATTTATCGAACAAGGGTGTTTAACGCAAATTACAGCTAGCTCGTATGTGGGAGTATTCGGTAAAGAAATTGAAAAATTAGCTGATAGATTTGTAGAAGCAGGACAAGTAGCAACTTTTGCTTCCGATGCACATACATTGCCAAAACGTGAAAGTCGAATGCGTGACGCTTATGAGAAGTTAGAAAAGACGCAAGGATTGGATGTTGCTAATAGCTTTAAGCAAAATGCGCGAAACATTATTAACTCTGATAATGTTAACTTAAATTGGAGACCATTAAAGAAAAAGAAAAGATTTTGGTTATTTTAAATTTATTGAGGGATAGAGTTTTAAATGATGGCACAAGAGGTTAAGAAAATAAAACTAGATCCGTCAAAAGTCAAGGGACGTTGGGGCTATCGTATTGTAAAACGAGGGTTTGATATTTTAGCTAGCGGAATAGCTCTAATATTATTATCGCCACTTTTTTTAGTGTTAATTATCTTAATTAAAAAAGAAGATGGTGGTCCAGCCTTTTATTCACAAGAACGAATTGGAAAAGATGAGAAGCCTTTCAAAATGTGGAAGTTTCGTTCCATGATTGTCAATGCCGATAAAATGGTAGAACAATTAGAAGAGCAAAATGAAATTGATGGGGCTATGTTCAAAATTAAAGATGACCCTCGTGTAACAAAAATTGGTCATGTGATAAGAAAATATAGCTTAGATGAATTACCTCAGCTTTGGAACGTCTTGAAAGGCGATATGTCTTTGGTTGGTCCTCGTCCACCTCTACCGATGGAAGTAGAGGATTATACTGATTATGATAAATTACGTTTGACTGTTATACCAGGTTGTACTGGCTTGTGGCAAGTAACCAAACGTAATGATGCAGACTTTGATGAAATGGTAGAATTAGACCTTGAGTATATTAATAATAGTAGTTTGTGGTTTGACTTTAAGATTTTATTGAAGACTGTAGGTGTTGTTATTCATCCGAATAGTGCGTATTAAGGAGAAAAGTTAAAAGTATGAAAGTTTGTTTAGTTGGCTCAAGTGGTGGACATTTAACGCATCTTTATATGTTAAAACCTTTTTGGCAGAATAAAGATAGATTTTGGGTTACTTTTGATAAAGAAGATGCAAGAAGTAAACTCAAAGGAGAGAAGATGTATGGGTGTCACTATCCAACCAACCGTAATTTGAAAAACTTGATTCGTAATACTTTTTTAGCAATTAAAGTGCTCCGTAAAGAACGTCCTGATGTAATTATTTCTAGTGGGGCTGCAGTAGCAGTTCCATTTTTTTATATCGGAAAATTAATGGGTGCAAAAACTGTTTACATTGAAGTTTTTGATAGATATGATAAACCAACAATTACAGGAAAACTTGTGTATCCTATAACAGATAAATTTATTGTTGAATGGGAAGAAATGAAGAAAGTTTATCCTAAAGCAATTAATTTAGGAAGTATTTTTTAAAGGTGATAGAATGATTTTTGTTACTGTAGGTACTCATGAGCAACCCTTTAATCGTTTGGTTAAAAAAATAGATAATTTAGTTGCTGAAGGTACAATTAAGGAAAAAGTGGTTATTCAAACTGGTTTTAGTACATATAAACCAGTACATTGCGAAGGTCACAAAATGATGTCTTTTGAAGAGATGCAAAAGACTTTGAAAGATGCTCGTATTGTTATTACACATGGAGGACCTTCAAGCTTTATTGAAGCATTACAATTTGGAAAAGTTCCAATTGTGGTTCCTAGACAAGAAAAATATCATGAGCACGTTAACAATCACCAAGTTGACTTTACTGAATTAATTGAAAAAAGAATGAATAATATAATTCCTGTTTATGATATAGACCAGCTTGCTAATACAATTGAAAACTACGATAAAGTTGTGAAAACTAAAAATGCTGGCGAAAGTAGTAATAATAGCAAATTTAATGAGCAGTTAGAGCGGATTGTAGAAGAGTTGGTTTAGTATGAAAATATTAGAAATATGTACCGTAGATTTTTCGTTAACCGGAATTCCCGTTCATATAAGAAACTACTATAATGAATTAAAGAAGAATAATAAAATTGATATAGTGGCAAAAAGTTTCGATAATAAAATACTGAAGACAATGCCTCTGGAAAATGAAACGGTTCTCTACGAACTTCCGCGAACTAAAAATCCAATTTCATATATTTCTAAATTAAGAAAAATAGTAGCAAAAAATAACTATGATGTTGTACATATTCATGGCAATAGTTCAACTATGGCTTTGGAGTTGCTGGCCTGTAGGAATAGTTCTGCATTAACAATAGTTCATACACATAATACGGAATATAAAGCTAAAATTCTTAACGTCTTATTAAAACCATATCTAATACGACATGCGGATTTATATTTTGCTGCTAGTACTGAAGCGGGAGAAAAATTATATGATAATAGAAAAAAGTTTGTTGTAATAAAAAATGGTATAGATGTTTCAAATTTTGAATTTAATTTAGACGACCGACTATCTGTAAGAAAGAATCTTAATATTACTGATGATAAGATAATTTTAGGACATGTTGGGACCTTTAATGAACAAAAAAATCAGGACTTTTTGTTGAAACTTTCAAAGAGATTAAATCCTAAAAAATATCATTTTGTTTTAATTGGTGATGGCGAAAGAGAAGAATTCATATCTAAGATTGTAAATAAAGAAATGTTTACTGTGTTAAAAACTACTGATGAAATTGGAAAATTTTATTCTGCTTTTGATATGTTTTTATTTCCTTCAAATTGGGAAGGATTAGGAATGGCTGCTGTAGAAGCCCAATATGCGACACTACAAACGATAGTGTCTGATAGAATTCCAAGGACTGTAAAGATTTCAGATAATATTAAGTTTTTACCATTGAAAGTAGATGAATGGGTAAAAGAAATAGAAAAATATTCAAAAGAGAATTTGTTAAATAGTAGAGAAAATAATTTTATATCTTCTGAATATGATATAAAAAGTTGCGCTAAGAATTTAATGGAATTATATGTAAAGGAATATAATGCAAAAAATCAAAAAAATATTTAAATGGTCTTTTAATTATGTAAGGCTCTTACTTCTTAAACTGGAGTATGGAAAAAGAGTAAAATTTGATATTAACGGATCATCTCATCCGCCATACATTGCTTGGAAGGCAAAAATTAATATTGATAAAAGTGCACAGCTTGTTTTAAAAAATGGTGTCTATATAAGTTCGTACTGTCAAATACTCTTGTCAAAAGATGCAAATATTCAAATTAATAATAATGTATATATTGGTGAATTTAGTAGAGTCGTATGTAGGAATAAGATAATTTTTGGCGCAAATACTTTGCTAGCTAATAATGTTTCTGTTTATGATCATGACCATTGTTTTGGTGATTTGCGTAAATCAATTGCTGATCAAGGTTTTATTAGTGGAGATATAAAAATAGGAGATAATTGTTGGTTAGGGACTAATGTAGTAGTGCTAAGAAATACGACAATACCTAAAAATAGCATAGTTGGTGCAAATGCAGTTATTAGTGGATCTAATACAGTTTCAGGTGTATGTGTAGGACTACCAGCGAAATTGAAGAAAAAGCTATAATAGCAATGAAAGGATAAAGATGTATAAAGTCTTAACATTTGGAATGACGGATAATTACGGTGGTGTTGAATCTGTAATTATGAATTATTATAGAAAATTTGATCATAAAAAAATAAAGATGGACTTTTTAGTTACATCTTCATCTGAAATTGCATACTCTTCAGAAATAAAAAAATATAACGGAAAAATTTTTACTATTCCTTCTCGTCATAGTAATCCCATTACTTATTATAAGAATGTAAAAGAATTTTTTAAAACTCATGCTAGAGAATATGATTGTTTTTGGGTTAACATGAATAATCTAGTAAATATAGATTATTTAAAATTAGCAAAAAAATATGGGATAAAAAGAATTATTATACATGCTCATAATACGCAATTGATGGAAACAGGAATCAAAGGAAAAATTAGAGAAGGTATTCATAAATATAATAAAAAACAACTTTTTCGATATGCTACTGATTTTTGGGCATGTTCACAAGATGCTGCCAATTGGTTTTATGATAAAAAAGTTTTATCGAAAGTATGTATCATTAGGAATGCTTTAAGAGAAGATAAGTTTTCGTATAAAGAGTCAAATCGGGCAAAATTAAGAAAGAAGTATAGCCTAGGAAATAAAACCGTTATAGGAAATATAGGAAGATTAAACTATCAAAAAAATCAATCATTTTTATTGGATATTTTTGCGCAGTATCTTGTGTTAGATAAAAGTGCAAAATTACTCCTAATAGGTAAAGGTGAAGAGGAAAAAGCTCTTAAAGACAAAGCAAAAAAATTGAATATAGCGTCTAATGTGATTTTTCTAGGAATGAAAGAAAATGTAATACCATGGTATAGTGTTTTTGATATGTTTGTATTTCCTTCACATTTTGAGGGGCTGGGTTTAGTCTTATTGGAAGCTCAGGCTAACGGAGTTCCAGTATTGGCAACTAAAGACGCGATACCTGCTGATGTAAAGGTTAATGAAAATCTAGAGTTTATAAGTCTGTCAAAATCTGCAAAATATTGGGCAGACAAAATAAAAAAGAATTTAGATAATAATACTAGAATAAAAAATAAAGAAACAATTGTTACAAACTTTCGAAAGTCTAACTATGACATTGATTTAGAAGCAGAAAGAGTAGAAAAATTGTTTCTAAATACAGCAATAAAGTAGGAAAAAATATGAAAATTAAATATATAACACTATATGAATTCATTATTTATATAATAATGTTTTTAAATTTAGGATTTTTGAACTTATTTGGTTCTTTTGAATATACTTCTATGCTTATATCTACTGTACTAGCGATAAGTGTATTTTTTCTGTATGTTTTTCAGCCATTAAAAAATAAAATTCCAAGTAGCTGGTTTCAAATTTATATTATTTTGGTAATTATAATTTTCTTTTTTCACATTTTTCGTTTAAAGAAAATTAATATTTCTTCTATGTCGCTATTATCCGTGATAAATAATTATGAAGGTATATTTTTGTTACTATTAACATTTCCAATATACGAAGTCCTTCAAAGTAATGATACTAAAGTATTCTTTAGAAATTTAGCTATTTTAGGATACTTAGCACTATTTATTAGATTTATAGTGTGGGGAATGTATAACTTTACTGGAGGAAATCCAGCTCCATATTTATTACATGGCTTAGATTGGAGAAGATCAATATTAGGTCATGATTTTATTAGAATTGCAGGAACGTTTCTTGATATATATACCTTTTTATATTCACTAAAAAATTTCTTTTATGGAGTGCGGCATCATGGGCATAAGGTTATGCCATTTTTAGGAACACTATTTCTTTTTTTATATAGTATTTTTGTTAGTCAATATAGAATGGTAAGCTTAGCCTTTTTTATGGTATTTTTCCTATTATTATTTAAAGAAACCTATAAATCTAATAATAGAGTTATTTCAGTACTTTTGTTTGTCGTGTTAGTAGGTATAGGATTAATAATAACGCGGAATCTAATTACCGACTTTATTAGTTCATTTTCTACAACTGCAATAAACGGTAGCTCTACTTCTACTCGATTGAAGGGATTGCCGTTTTTAGAAGCAGAATGGAAAAATATAAATATCTGGACTGGTATTGGTTTCACTAATGATAATATGGAATATATGAATATGACATATTGGCTAAGCGATTATGGATTTTTAGCTAATTTATTTCAATTTGGAATAATTGGAATGGTAGTATATTTAATTCCGTTTATAAATGGATGTTGTCAGAGCATTTTCTTCTTTTTTAAAGAAAAAGGTTTCTACGTAATTGGATTTACTATATATTTATTAGTTACAAGTACTACCTTTAATCCGATGAGGAATCAATATATTACTATTTTACCTTTATATATAGCATTTATGTTAAATCTTTCAGAAAGTTATAGAGAAAAAAATGAGTAATAAAACAATTTCAATAGTTGTACCTGCTTATAATGCAGAAAAAACTATTAAAAGGTGTTTAGACAGTATAATAGAACAAACAATTAGTAATTTTAAAGTATATGTAGTTAATGATGGATCTACAGATAGTACTGCAAAAATCTTAGACAATTATAAAAGCGATAGAAGATTTAACATTATTCATATTTCGAATAGTGGTGTATCGATAGCAAGAAATAAAGCATTAGGATTGGTAGAGACAGATTACGTTACATTTATTGATTCAGATGATTATGTTGATAAAAATTATCTACAAGATCTTATAGGAGGTTTTGTAAATGAAGATATAGACATGGTTGCTACGGATCGTAAATATTTGAATGAAGATTTAGTTTCTCTAGTTACACTTCGCTATGATTTTGGTATTTATAATGCAAGCGATGGTATAAATATATTACTTAATGAAAATGGTCCACAAGGCTATATTACAGGAAAGATTTTTAAAACAGATATTATAAAAGAAAACAATATTATTTTAGATCCTAATATTCATGTTGGAGAAGATTTGATTTTTTGTATTCAATATTTATTAAATGCAAAAAAAATTAATATTATTTCTTCTTTGCAATATAATTATATTCAATACAGTGATAGTTTAAGTCATGCTGCTACGTTATATAATAGACAAAAAAGTTTTAAAGAAGCATATTCTAATTATTTAGAAATGGCTTTAAAATTAAAAAGTATAGTTCCAAATGAATCAAAGTATTATATATGTCAAAGAAATATAAATGCACGAGTGGCACGTATTTGTGAGGATTTTTTACGTACGATGTATTTGAATCAAGATATTATACCAATAGATAAAAATTTGGAAAAAAGGCTTACAAAAATAATGAGTAAATATAGAAAAGATTTTTATAAAAGTGAGTTAATTAGCAAAAAGCAAAAAATTTATTTTTGGCTTTTGCTAAACTTTCCATTATTTATACATGTAAGCGATAAAAAAAGATTTAAATAAAGTGTGGGAAAAATTAATGATTTATTTTTTAAGTGAAAATACTAGTACTGGGACTAATGCTGGAAATAAGGCTCGAATGGACACAGAAGCCATTCTCCAAGAAAAAAACTATTGTTCAATTGAAGGACCAAAAAGTATTAAAAGATTAAAACATGGAAATAAATTATCATTCTTTTTGAAGAATAACAATTTTTTGAGACGTTTAAACAAAATTCCTAAAAACGAGTATATAGTAGTGCAGTATCCATTTTTAGTTTCTTATAAAAATGGAGAAGGATGGTTAGATTGTAGCTTTATATTGGAGCGTCTTGCGAAAAAAAAAAGTTGATTTTGATAATACATGATATAGATCAACTACGTTTTGATAGGTCTAGAGATAATCTTTCTGATTTTAAATTAGCATCATATATAATTTCTCATAATCAAAAAATGACAAATTATTTGATAAGCAATAAGATAGATAAAAATAAGATTGTTAATTTAGAAATTTTTGATTATTTAATTTCAGCTGAAAATATCTCTAATCATTATGAAGATAATGCATTGTTATGTTATGCAGGAAATTTAAAAAAGTCCAAATTTATTTATAGTTTTCCAACAGAACTTAAAAAGTTAAAAATAAATTTATATGGGAATGGATATACTGGTAGTCAAACTGGATTAGATTATAAAGGAGCGTTTCCTTCCGATAAAATTAGTAGCCTTATAAGAGGTAAATATGGATTGATTTGGGACGGGGAGCGCATTGATACTTGTAGTGGAAATGTAGGAAATTATTTACGTTATAATAATCCTCATAAATTATCAATGTATATTGTGGCAAATATGCCTGTAATAATATGGAGCAAAGCTGCTGAAGCTGAGTTTGTAAAAAAGAATGGAATAGGTATAGTAATAAATTCGTTAAGTGAAATTCCTGAAAAGATTAATGGTGTTTCTAAAGACGACTATTTGAAGATGAATAGTGCTGTAAAGGCTGTAAAATCTAAAATAGAAAATGGAAAATTTTTACTAAATGCTTTAAGCGAAATAGAAAGTAGAATGAAAAATGCATAATTATTTAGTAGTGGGATCAGGCTTATTTGGAGCAATATTTGCTCATGAAGCAGCTAAACGTGGTAATAAAGTTACTGTAATTGAACAAAGAGATCATTTAGCAGGCAATATTTATACTAAAGAAGTTGATGGCATTCAAGTTCATCAATACGGGGCACATATTTTCCATACATCAAATAAAGAAGTCTGGGATTATATACAACAATTTGCTGAATTTAATCGTTATACTAATAGTCCTGTAGCAAATTATTACGGTAAGATGTATAATTTGCCATTTAATATGAATACTTTTAGTGAAATGTGGGGAGTAAGAACTCCACAAGAAGCTATGGATAAAATTAACGAACAACGTCAAGAAATGGCTGGTAAAGAACCACAAAATCTTGAAGAACAAGCAATTTCTTTAATTGGTCGTGATATTTACGAAAAACTAATTAAGGGATATACAGAAAAGCAATGGGGCAGAAAAGCTACAGAATTGCCAGCATTTATTATTAAAAGACTTCCAGTTCGTTTAACTTATGATAATAATTACTTTAATGATGATTATCAAGGAATTCCTAAAGGTGGTTACACCCAAATAGTAGAAAAAATGCTTGATAATGAAAATATTGAAGTTAAGTTAAATACTGATTTTTTTGATAAAAAGGATGAGTATTTAAAGAATTTTGATAAGATTGTCTACACTGGTATGATTGATAAGTTCTTTGATTATAAGTTAGGCGAACTTGAATATCGTTCTCTTCGTTTTGAGACTGAAGAAAAAGATGTAGATAATTATCAAGGTAATGCAGTAATTAACTATACTGATGCAGAGACTCCATATACACGTGTAATTGAACACAAGCATTTTGAATTTGGTAAGGGTGATAAAGACAAGACGATTATCACTCGTGAATATCCTGCTGATTGGAAACGTGGAGATGAACCATATTACCCAGTTAATAATGAAAGAAATAATACTTTGTATAAACAATACAGAGATTTAGCTGAAAAAGAAAACGACAAAGTTATTTTTGGCGGTCGTTTAGGTCAATACAAGTACTATAATATGGATCAAGTAATTGCAGCTGCTTTAGAATCTGTAAAAAATGAATTTGGTGAATAATTTTTATGAAGGTTATTAAAAATTACCTTTACAATGTTGGATATCAAGTATTAGCAATAATTGTACCGTTAATTACATCAGCTTATGTTAGTCGTGTTTTACGTCCAGAAGGTGTTGGTGCAAATTCATTTACTAATTCCATAATTCAATACTTTATTTTATTTGCAAATATGGGAATTGGATATTATGGGAATAGACAAATTGCTTATGTTAGAGAAAATAAAGATCAAATGTCGAAAACTTTTTGGGAAATCCAAATAGTTAAAACAATTATGACTCTTTATGCTTTTGTGGCATTTGAGATTTTTATGATCTTCTATACTCGTCAACCAGAATATATGTGGGCGCAATCTCTTAATTTAATAGCAATCGCTTTTGATATTTCATGGTTTTATGAAGGTATAGAAGATTTCAAAGTTACAGTATTAAAAAATTCATTGGTAAAACTTTTATCAATGATTGCCATTTTTGTCTTTATAAAAGGACCTAATGACGTAACTTTGTACATTATTGTACTTGCTTTATCAACATTAATTGGTAATTTAACGTTATGGCCAAATATAAGACGTGATCTTAACAAGGTGTCCCTAAAATTTTTAAATCCGTGGCAACACTTTTTACCAATGGCGGAATTGTTCATTCCACAAATTGCAACACAAGTATATGTACAACTTAACAAGACCATGTTAGGGGTCATGGCTAATGAAACGGCATCTGGGTATTACCAATATTCAGATAATTTAGTTAAGTTGATTTTGGCGTTGGTTACAGCAACGGGAACAGTTATGTTGCCACATGTTGCTAACGCAGTTGCGCATGGTGATATGAATAAAGTTAATCAAATGCTATATAAATCATTTGACTTTGTTTCTGCTGTTTCTTATCCCATGATGTTTGGATTGGCAGCAATTTCTCTAACATTAGCTCCGAATTACTACGGCCCTGGCTATTATCCTGTAGGCCCGGCTATGATGATTGAATCAATTGTAATTTTGATTATTGCGTGGAGTAATGTGCTAGGGGTTCAGTATTTACTACCGACGCATCATCAAAAACAATTTACAATTTCTGTTACTTTGGGTGCAGTTGTAAATTTATTTTTGAACATACCATTAATTAGACTATGGGGATTGACAGGTGCGATGTGGTCAACTGTTTTCTCGGAAATTTCAGTTACACTATATCAAATGTGGGCAGTTCGCCATATGCTTAATTTTAAGGAATTATTTGCTGATTCGTGGAAATACTTTATTGCCGGTTTAGCAATGTTTATACCTGTTTTTTGGATGAATACCCATTTAAGAAGTTCTTGGTTGATGATGGGGGTAGAAGTTCTAGTTGGAATAGTTATCTATGTTGGACTGTTATTTATCTTACGTGCCAAGATACTTGATGAAGGTAAGGAACTAGTTGGAGAGAAGCTGAAGAAATAGTCTTTAATAAAATTGATAGGATAACAACTTATAGTGTTAAAAAATATAATAAATACGATACACCAAATTTTTAATATAGTTAGTAAAAACTTAAAAAGTATAGGATTTAAGGCTGGACGTTTAACATTTAATAGATTAAAAAATCATAATGAGTATAGTTTTAAGAACAAACAAAAGTTTGAATTGCAACAAAAAAAATATGTAAATTTTTGGATGTATAGAATTTTTATTATGTGGATAGTTCTTTATCTTCTGATTTACTTTATTTTTATTTTACAGGTAATACCCCAAAATTTATTTATACAACGTATTTTAGGAATTATGGTTATAATAATTTTAGCCATAATAATTATTGTTCTTTTGATTATAGAATGTATAGGACACCCGATGATGTCATATATATTTGGAGTTCCATTATTGGCCTTCCTACTGACATATGTGATCTGTAGTTATATAAAACATTCTCAAGTTATACTTTTTGCATATTTTATTGTTTGTTTGATATCGTATAGTTTCTTTATCCTTATACTACCAATAAATATCTTCAGAAAAATAACTCCTCAAATTGTATTTCTTCCAATTATTAGTAGTATAGTAGTTCAATTGATTACTAATTATAGGGATGTAATGCTTAATTACACAATGAGTGGCATAACTGATAAAGTAAGCAATTCTTTTTTTAAAGATAACTTTATGCCTATAAAAAGTAAATCTGATTTTATAAAGTGTTTATATGAAATGTATGTATATTTATTTATTGAAAGAAAAACAAATATATTTTATAATCAATTAGCTGAGCTATGTGGAGGAATTACACTAACATTTTTAATTGGTGGGATTATTGTAACTATAAGAACGCACTACTTAGATTCAAAAGCTGATAAAAAATGGAAAAATATAATTTATTCTTCTAGTGTTAAGTATAATGACTTAATAGAGTGTGCTTATATTGGTGGCAGAAACTATGAGAATTTAATATTAAGTAATGTAGATTTCATAAAAATTATTAAAGACGAGGAAAAAGATATTTTAGAAGAAAAATCATGGAAAGAGAGAATGAAAGATTGGTTTAAATCTATGTTTAAACGTTGACATTTTGAAATAAATCTTTTAAAGTACAGAATTAAGGCTGGTGTCAAGCAATCTTAAATAAGAGATGAACTACAACACTTATTTTACAAACAACCTAAAGTAGGAGATGAAGTGTAACATGACGATGTTATGATTTACCTCTTACTTTTTTGTTTAAAGTTAAAGTCTGTTTTATAAATCCTGTTGATGGATAGTTTTGAATAAAAATCAGGCAACTTGAAAATAGTTGTTTGATTGGTTTTCTTTGATGATATTTTCTTCTAGTCTGATTCTAATTAATAAATGTGAATCCAGCTGTAGACCTGTTGATAGGAAAAGTTAAATCTAACAGCAGCTTCTGAATAATTTTTATCATGATTAAGACAGTATTAAATAATTTGAATTCTTTCTTGCTGGGGTGTCGTTCATCTTACTTTTAGTTATATAAGTCTCCAGATGTGGAATATAATCCCAATTTCTATATGACTATTATACTTGGAAATCCATTTTCTTACTGTGGCAACGCTTTAATGCCATATTTATTAGCTAAAGAAGCTAATGATGTTTTACCAGTTAAATATTCTTGAACAATCTTTTCTTTAAGTTCTTTAGAGTAATTATTGTTATGTCGAGCATGACTTAAGAAAGAAGCTTGATTGCTTTGATAATGTTGTTATCGGTAACAAAATGGTCTTGGGTATGTTAAGTTGTTAATTAGTTATTTCAACAGAGCTCATATTGCCATTTAAATATTATTCAACTGTCTCTTTCTTTTGTAGAGAATTTTTGGAAAACATTGAATTAAAGTGTAAAAAGATGTAGAGTTATATTGCCGAATCATTAAAAGGCTCTAAGAGCCTGAATAACTGTGATCTGCTTATTATAGAGGACAGTTTTAGATTAGGAATTAGACAACTAGAAATAGTTGCTTAATTCCTTTTCTTTTACGATAATTTTGTTTATTTATTAATTTTAATAGATTAATCAGGAGAAGATCATGCAAATTCTGAATTTTATATTGAGTATTATAGAAGATACTGCTTCTAGTATTTTCTCTAATTTTATATTAAAACGAATTAGAAAGAATAAAAAAGATAATAAAGAAGAATGTAAAAAATCTGTAGATGAGAAAAAGTATAAAACTGATTTTGCAAAAAGAATCGATCAGTTAATGTTTTTAATTAATCAAGAGAAATATTATGGTTTTGAAGAATTAAATCTTAGCAAACTAGCTGAATATTTAAATTTAGAATCTGTAGAAATATTAAAGCAATATTATAAAGAATCAAGAGAACCGACGTTTCAATTTATTGATTCAGTAGCTGAAAAATTAGGCGTTAATCACAATTGGTTAAAAAATGGAGAGGGCGAGCCCTTTTTATCAACGCATTATCATTTGCCGGAATATAATAATATTTCAAGAAATGACAGATTTATATTTGCGTTTAGGAATTCTCAAGATAAAGAATTTATTTTTGTTAAATATTATTTAGACGAAAGTAAACGCTATAAATATATCACTTATATAAAGAGTGTACCTTTTAATAATGAAATAGGCTATGGGGGATTATCCGTTCTTAAAGATGCCTTTAAAATTTTAAAGAAAATAAATTCGTATAATCCTAGTGATCTTGAAATGATATGTAAGCTTTCGAATGATGAATACGAAAATTTGAGGTTGGGTAAGATATATCCCGGTAAAGTACTTAATTATAAAGTTAGTCCTGCAACATTTTTACTTGATGATTTTATAGATCCAACAGGTGTGACAGATGATGACTTTATAGAATTTTACGGATCTGAAATTTTTAAATTAAGAAATAAGTTGTATAAGTATATGAAAAGATAGCTAATTAAAAAATAAAATATATTTTAAAAAGGGGAAAAACTTGTATGAATATTAGGCGTTTAGTAGATTGGCATTCAAAGAATAGTATGATTTCGACTATTATAGCTACAACAGTTACATTTGGTATATTGAACTTGATGTTAGTAGGTGAGTTTAAACTCAAAGCAGATATTATAAATTCAATTCTATTAATTATAATAATAATTTCAATATTTTTTCTTATTTTAATAATTTTATCTATGTCGACTATTGTTGATCGTTTACGTATACTTTCAAATGATTTTCCTTTAGAATTTCTACAAATAATTAATATATTATTGATTTTGATTTTTTCGTAAATTGCAATAATAAATTGAACACTTTTGGTTAAGCTATTTGATAGATTAGATCTAATTCTCTTTCAAAGATTTCATCTGGTGTATGATAGGCCAGTATCATTCTTGGCAAAGAATTGCACCAGGTTTCAATATCAATGATGTCTTGTAAAGAATAGTTAGCTATTGCTTCTCCTTTAGGAATGAATCTGCGAATAAGACCATTGTGTCTTTCAACTGTTCCCTTATCACAAGAAGTGTAAGGATGGGCATAGTAAACCAGTGTATTGGAGGCTTCTTCTAGGTTGGAAAGATCCGCAAATTCTGAACCATTATCAGTAGTAATAGTTTTAAAAATATCATTCCAGTGTTCACTGTATTGTCTTTGGAGTTCTTTAAAGGCCTGCATGACACTGATAGAAGTCTTGTCGGGAATACGAATAATTAAGAATTCACGACTCATGCGCTCAGATAAGGTTAACAGCACTTCATCATCTTTAGTCTTATGTCCAAGAACCAAATCGCATTCCCAATGACCGAATTCATTACGTTCACTAATTTCTTTTGGACGTTCTTCAATACTTCTGCCAAGCTTTTTCTTGTTTTTGCGAACACGATGAAGCTTGGTATTGCGTTTAAGCTTCTCAGGCAAGTCGTAATTATAAATGCCTAATAAGCCCTTATCAACGTAATTATAAAGAGTTTTGGTGCAGACAACATCGCTGCTAGAGAATTCGCCAGCAGCAGTGGCACGATTACTGCAAACATCAAGCGACCAACCATCTTTAAAGAAATGTTTGTGGACATAGTGAATAAATTGAGTTTTCTTGAGAAAGTCTGATTTGCGCCCACAATTTTTACGATGAGCTTGATATACATCATGTCCTTGAGTAGCCTTGTATCTTTTGACTTTACCATGATACAGTTTTACAGTGCCACGTTTAACCTCATAACTGATAGTAGAAGGAGAACAGTTGAGTTCACGAGCAATTGCACGCAAAGAGCAGCCATCTTTCAAACGCAATTGAATAATAACTCGTTCTTCGAATGATAAATGCTTTCCTTTAACGTGCTGGTTCATGGTAGAATGTAAAGAGTCCATTTTGACCTCCAATAGAAAGTTTTTGTGGTTATTAACATTCTATCAAACAGGTCCGAATGGACTTTTTATTTTTCTAAAGTGTTCAATTTGATTTTACAATCAACGTTTTTAAAATAATCGGAAAAAACAATATTTTGATCTTCAATATTAAGAGAAAATTTAATATAGTCGTTAAAAGAGGACATAGCACAAACTCCTAGTAAACTTAATTGAATTGGTCGAAGAAGGACTTTAAGTTAAGAGAGGCTATGGTCTCTTTTTCTTTATGCAATAAAAAATCCTGTCAGTAGAATCTTATACATGTTCATCAATAGGAAAAAACTATAGAGTAAAGAAATTTTATATTTTCTGAAGGGAGGTATTATATGTACTTGACCAAAGGGCTTAAGGTGGTAATAATCTCTTTCCTTGAAATTTTGATAATAATTATGTTCTTATATGGCCTAAACTAATTTGAATATATAGTTATATAGATACAATAAACTGTTTAATGAAAAACACGAATCTTATATTTTGCGGAAAAACGTATGTGTGATGGAAAGATAAAGGATAAACAGTTAGAATAAAGCATAATACAACTTGGTTTATACTAATATATGTCAAATGGAAGATTTTTGTTAAATTGTAAAAAATATTTAGTAATACTTTTGAAAGTTAATTAAAAAATTGATTGAATTGATTTAATTTATTTTATGTGTAAATATATCTGTAATAAATAATTATTGTGATATGTTAGCTAGTAAGAGGATCTTAAATTGAAAAAGAAAACAATATATCGTGTTAAATTTAATAATAAATATTTCTGGTTTAAAACAACAGCTGGTAGTGTCAAATTAGGCTTAAAAAGACAACTAACTACTGCAAAGGCTCAAAATACTAAGCATGAAAAATTAACTCAAGTTAAAGATCTGATTTTACGAGAAAAAATCAATAGTAATAATATTGATGATTATAGCTTAATTAGTGAAAATAACGACAAATATGAACAAGCAAAATATATTATTAAAGATATTACTACCATTAATCCAAGACAGGTGCTAGGTCAAAAAATTACAATGGTAAAAGAGTATGCATATAGATTAGTTTTTATGTACTTAGATGAAACGTTAGACTTTTCAATTTTATATAAAAGTTTACAGTGCTTTTTAGATTTTATGAAACGTTATTCAAATATTGACTTTGGATTTCCTGAAAATATTTCGATGTTTTACGATAAAGAAATTTATAATTGCTTTATCAAGGATAGAAGGATTGAAGATTTATTTATAAAAATATTGAAACAAAATAAATTAAATAAGTTTAGAAGTGAAAATTTACCAGATATAGTTTTGAATAATTATAATGAAGCGTATAAAAAATTGTCTAATAATTATCTACAAGTGTTAGATAAAACTTGGTATATGGATGAAAGAAATGATGTAAAAGGACTTATATGGCATTTTACAGATATTAATAATATGGCAAATATTTTGTCTTATTTAAGAATTGAATCTAAAAATTATTCTAAGCAGGATAAATTGGCAATTAATGATAATGCCTCATCAAAAGTAAATGAAACACTGACCAAGAGTTGGGTTCATGATTATGCTAGGTTTTATTTTAGACCCAAAACTCCGACTCAATATCGAAATGAGGGAATATTTGGAAGAAATGGTCATTTAAATCGAAGGCTAGAGAACAACGTGGGAGAAATATGGGAAAAAAAGCCAGCTCATTTACCAATTCCAATATTTATAACATTTAGTTTTAAAAAGCAGCTATTTTTGGGAGGGCATGTTACTAAAAAAAGTTTAGCTGGGAAAAGTGTTTCTGATAATCCATTAGATGAATTTGATGATAATCTTACTTTATTTAAAGAAAAAATCTGTCAAATATATGATAAATATTCGCCAAATAATATAAAGCAGACGGAATTTGTGGTAAAAAATTATATGTCATTTATTCCAGATGATATAGTGAATATTTTTGTTCGAACAGAAATAGAGAAGTTAGCATTATTAACGATGCTTGCAGAGCATAATGCAAAATATTTTGATAAAAAAGATCAACATAAAAAAATAGATATTAAAAATTATGTTGACAAAATAATTGTAAATCCAACTATTTTTTTTAATGATGCTGGAAAATTAGAATCAATAGATAAAACTCCTAATATAATGGAAATGTATCCAAAGTCTATTTCAAGTGAAATTCTAAAAGAGGATATAAAGGTTATTAATAAACCATTTATGTATATAAAAAGATATAAAGATAAAATTTTTCGAGTGTATAATTCTGAATTAAGAAGGATAATTTTTAAAGTAATAGATATAAATGGTGAGCAAAAAACGGTAGGAGTTTTTCATCAACCAGATTGGATATTAGCTACAGCTAAATGGACTAATAAAAAGTATAAGAAGATTAGTAAATATTATTCAAAATTGTATTATAATCATGAATATTTCGATGTATATAGAAATGTTAATGAAGAAAAGTGGTATCTTACTTCTAATAATATGCCGTTGAATTTAAAACCCGAAGAAAAGGAAATACTTAAGAAAGTAGAAGAAAATGCAACAATTGAATTAAAAAAAGAAGATGAAAAACAATGATAATTTATACAAATAAAAATTTGTTTTTATCACCAGCTCAAACTCTTGTAAATACAGTAAATACAGTGGGAGTAATGGGAAAAGGAATTGCAAAAGACTTTAAAAAATTTTATCCACAAATGTTTAAGCGTTATAAATATTTATGTGATAAAGGAAAATTTCAACCCGGACAGTTAATGTTGAGTAAAGAAGAGCCAGAGATATATCGAAAAAAAAATACCGGTAATATTCGAAAAAGATGGGTTTTAAATTTTCCTACTAAAAAGCATTGGCGTAATAAATCGAAAATTGAATATATTGAAATGGGGTTAAAAAAATTTGTTGAGGAATATAAGAATAGAAATATTGAATCGATTTCTTTTCCACAATTAGGTACAGGAAATGGTGGTTTAAAATGGGAAGAAGTTAAAGAAATTATGGAATATTATTTATCTGAAATTGATATTCCTGTATATATTCATATTTATCAACCAAATTACTCTTCTTATACCGATAAAGAAGTAGAAAAAAATTTAAATACAGATCATGATATATGGAAAACAAACATATTTTTAAAAAGAGATGATATTAATTTAAATAATAGTATAAATGTTGATGGAATAATCTTACCAGGATCGGAAGTTTATAGAAAAAATATTAAGTTTGAATCTGTAAAATACTTGTCAGTAGTCGGAGATGAAGAATCAGAATTAATTTGGTTGCAAGAAAATACTAGAGAAATTGAGGAAAGAATTGTAGAACAGCTTAGTATATTTAATATATAATCGATGCTGTGATCAAGAATTCGGTAGAGCCAATATAATTTTAAGTAGGGGATGAATTATAACATAATGATGTCGTGGTTCCTCCTCTTACTTTTCTTTTATGATATTTTCTTCTAGTCTGATTCTAATTAATAGATGGCTAAAACTGCTATAGCCATAAGTATAGTACGCTAGTATAATTACGTTTAAAAGTTAATACTGTCTGATGCATTTGTTTACCGACAGCTTGTTTTGAATGAAGTAAATGAATAATCTTTTTTTCATCTTTGTTTTGAATAGCAGCCATAAAGTCCTGCATAACTCAATATGTGTTTTCAAGCTTTTCATTGCAGTCTAAGCCATCTAAAACAACGTGCTCTTGAGTGAGATAGTCTTTGAAATGCTAGTCATAATAAAGCGCTTTCTTATTGAGCTTGTCATACTTCATGAGATAAAGTTTCCAGGTAGATTTTAATAGCTTATTATTCACGGCTTTGCTTCTTAAAAAGTTTCATAGTCTGATCTCGTAAGCTATTAAAAGATCTGGTAAGCATCTGAACTATGTGAAAACGATCGATGACAATCTGGGCATTGGGAAATAACTCTCTAGCCACGATTAGATAATAGCAGTTAAGATTCATGGTGAACTGTTTTGACCATAGCACGAGCCTGCGGAGTAAACTTGTAGAAGTAGTGTAGAATTTCAGGTTTAAAACGTGTTCTAAGGATCTGGACTACTTGATGAGAATTGCCGTCTAGACAGATAAAGTGCAGCTTCTTGCCAACGCCCTTAAATTCGTCAAAAGCCAAATGTTTAGCAAGCGATCAAACTCATCGTAAAACTTAGAAGAGCAAGATTCTAAAACTCTCTGAACAGTATTGACTGAGACATTTTGCTCACGAGCAATACTTGTCATCGAACGATCTTCAGTAAGAACAGCTAAGACTTTACGCTTAGAACTATTAGAGATGTGGCACTATTTATTAACAAGGTTAGATTGAGCCATAGATCTTTTACGGCAGTTATTGCAGAGAACACGTTGCTTTTTGAGTCTAATAGATACTGGATGACTAGCATCGGCAGTAATAAAGCGTACATTAGAAGTATAGTGATCATTATGTTTAAGATTATGGGAATGGCAATAAGGACAAGAAGACTGAATAATCTCAGCTAAGTAGACCTTATGAAATTTACCATCAATAAACTTTTTAAAATAATCAGAAAAAACAATGTTTTGATCTTCAATATCAAGAGAAAATTTAATATAATCGTTAAGAGAGGCTATGGCCTCTTTTTCTTTATGCAATAAAAAAATCCTGTCGATAGAATATCATAGATATCAATCAACAGGAAAAAGTATAGAATCAACTAAAATCAATAAGATTCTAGTTCTCTTTGATATGCATATAAGATAGAGAGTCTTTTTTTTAAACCGTAAGTATGAAAAAAAGAAATCCCTAGACATAAAATGAAAAAAGAAATTAGAATTGAAAAAAGTCTACTTGGTTGTGTAAAGAAAAGCAATATGTTTTCAATCTCTTTAAACATGGTTGTGTTCATCATATCTTCAAAAAAGATACCTTTTTGTTTAGAAGAAGATAACTCAAATATATTTTGAAAGCAGGCGGAAAATAAAAATGCGGATGATGAAATGTATAGAGAAAGAATAGAAAGGATAAATGTAAGAATTGCATTTATAAGTGATAATCTCCTGTTACTATTAATTTTGAACTGTAATTCGTTAATCAAAGAATCAATCTGATTTGAATTAAGTTTTAAAAGATTTAATTTCTTTTTTAATTCATCGGGATTTTTAAGTCTGAATGAATACTTACTTTTATAAATTATATTTTTTAAAGATAAATCTTGTTTTAACACTTTATACTCCAATAATAATTTTAATCATAGTATATAATTATTATATACTATGATTAAAAATAAAAGCTGAATTGATTAATTAAATATAATAATTATATAAATTAAAAGTTAGGCAAGTCATGAACACTAAAAATGATATTTTAAATTCTTGGATTTTAATGGAGCAATTAGCTGAAGGAAATGTCAATACAATATAGAAGAGATAAGAATGCAGCAAAACGATTTGACTCAAGCGAAAGTATTAAATATGGCTATTATCAATATTTTTGTTGGTGTATTAAGCGAAAGTTTAAAGATAAAAAACTTGATAATCCAGGAATTATTTTTTATTTAAATACATTTCGTTGATTGTAAAATCAAATTGAACACTTTAGAAAAATAAAAAGTCCATTCGGACCTGTTTGATAGAATGTTAATAACCACAAAAACTTTCTATTGGAGGTCAAAATGGACTCTTTACATTCTACCATGAACCAGCACGTTAAAGGAAAGCATTTATCATTCGAAGAACGAGTTATTATTCAATTGCGTTTGAAAGATGGCTGCTCTTTGCGTGCAATTGCTCGTGAACTCAACTGTTCTCCTTCTACTATCAGTTATGAGGTTAAACGTGGCACTGTAAAACTGTATCATGGTAAAGTCAAAAGATACAAGGCTACTCAAGGACATGATGTATATCAAGCTCATCGTAAAAATTGTGGGCGCAAATCAGACTTTCTCAAGAAAACTCAATTTATTCACTATGTCCACAAACATTTCTTTAAAGATGGTTGGTCGCTTGATGTTTGCAGTAATCGTGCCACTGCTGCTGGCGAATTCTCTAGCAGCGATGTTGTCTGCACCAAAACTCTTTATAATTACGTTGATAAGGGCTTATTAGGCATTTATAATTACGACTTGCCTGAGAAGCTTAAACGCAATACCAAGCTTCATCGTGTTCGCAAAAACAAGAAAAAGCTTGGCAGAAGTATTGAAGAACGTCCAAAAGAAATTAGTGAACGTAATGAATTCGGTCATTGGGAATGCGATTTGGTTCTTGGACATAAGACTAAAGATGATGAAGTGCTGTTAACCTTATCTGAGCGCATGAGTCGTGAATTCTTAATTATTCGTATTCCCGACAAGACTTCTATCAGTGTCATGCAGGCCTTTAAAGAACTCCAAAGACAATACAGTGAACACTGGAATGATATTTTTAAAACTATTACTACTGATAATGGTTCAGAATTTGCGGATCTTTCCAACCTAGAAGAAGCCTCCAATACACTGGTTTACTATGCCCATCCTTACACTTCTTGTGATAAGGGAACAGTTGAAAGACACAATGGTCTTATTCGCAGATTCATTCCTAAAGGAGAAGCAATAGCTAACTATTCTTTACAAAATATCATTGACATTGAAACCTGGTGCAACTCATTGCCAAGAAAAATTTTAGCTTATCACACACCAGATGAAATCTTTGAAAGAGAATTAGATCGAATCTATCAAGCAGCTTAACTAAAAGTGTTCAATTTATTATTGCAATTTACGAATAAATATAATCTTAATAATTGGAATAATAAGACAGAATGGAGTTGCTACATTAACACTGATATAATTCATCCACATGGTCAAGAAAGTATTCCACGTAGCTTATTGTTCGGATCAAATTGTGAAAGATTTAAAGATAATAAAGATTTAGATAGATTTAATAAAGAATATTGGGCACGATATGATGTTAAATATTCTACACTCTTGAAAGAAACCGAACTGTATATTATTTATGGATCATCTATTGGTGAATCAGATAGTTGGTGGTGGAAGAAAATTTGTGAGTCCTTAAAAAATGGTGCAGAATTAATTGTTTATTCATATAAACATGAATTTTCATCTTTGGACTTTGTTAATAAGTATGTGAAAATAGCTGATAGAAAATTTGTATTGAGTAGAATTTTTGTAGTAGATTATAATAACGCAAAAAATTTAAATTTTCTTTCTCTAAGGAATTTTTAGTTCAATTATATGAGATTTAATATTATAAGAAATAAAAGAGAAAATATATTGATCTTAACAGAGAATTAAATTTAGAAGATAAAAATAATCATTTATCTGCTAAGATTATAGATAAACGTCTTCTAAAATACTGTATTGTAATATACTTTAATTTTTTTAAGAACTAATGATACAATACATTATTTTTTTAAGTCTGATAAGTAATTGAGTTTATAAATAAAAATAAAATGGTGAGATAATGAAAAAATAATTTGTATAGCATTATTAATTTAGAAAATGTTTGTATAGTTGCGCTTTTACTTTATATAATAGGTTGCTCAATTTGGCCTAGATTTTTCAAATATTTGGGGATAAGTATAGAAATAGTATCAGTTTTATTAATTGTAATTATTGTACATATTGAAAAAAATAGAGGAGAGATAGAAACTTTTAAAAGCAAAGTGGAAAATTATCGTATTTTAATAGCTAGTATTTTTCTATGGCTTGTAGGTTTTCTAATTGTATAGCCCCATCAATATTCTGTTGGTCTAAAAAATTGGATTGGTATTAGTTCTATTATAAGTATAGGTACTTTTTTGTTTGCTTATAAGCCGCGAATAATTGAAGTGATCTTAGATGGAGATTATGTAGTTGAACAAGAGAATTCAGTAAAATATTATAAATTTAATTCAAAAATTTGAACTATTTATGCTATTAATAGACTTAATAAAAATACAAAACTATCTTATAAAGGAATATGTACTGAGGAAGATTGGAAAAAGTTAAATAGTGATGAAATTACCGAAAGTCAAGTCTTATTTTGGAACGAAGAAAAAGAAATTAGTAACGTGCTGCAAAAGAAAGATTACAAGACAATTGATAAAAATGAGGAAAGTGAATTCTATAGAGTAGATGTGGAAAAACTAAGAACAGTATATTTAAAGGACCTATAATTGATAGTTTAATTTTTTTAGGAGAACAAGAGAGTTAAAAATTTAAAGAGTAACTTTGCGTTACTAGAAGAAATTACTGAAAATAAATTTGAAGCGTTATTAAACGATGAAAAGTTTGCTATATATTCTAAAGATGAAATTGCTAAAGATTTAAATAAAAGAGATGAGAATGAAAATAGAAGAAGAATTACCAATAATCTTTTGAGATTTGAACGACATATTCAATTAAGCTGTTATCAAAGAGATTATATTTTAAGTCAAACATCGGATGCTGAACAAATAGCTAAAAATGCAAAAAGAAAAGTAGGACATATTTATTCCGAATTTGTCGGAATATTAGCTATTTTTACTGCAATGTCGTTTGCAATGATGGGTTCAGTTCAAGTTTTAGGAAATTTATTTCATGATGTTAAATTGTGGGGAATAGCTTCAATAGGATATGCGCTCATTATTGGAGGAATTTATGTTAATATTATGTATATAATAATAATGACACTTTTGGTAGGCATAAAAAAACTATACGGAAATGATGAAAAGGATGCTAAATATAAATTTACTACTGGGATTGTAACTCTTGTTATAAGTGTAAGTATGTTAATGATAATTGCCGGGTTAGCATTCTTAAAAATAATGAAATAATTGGCTGTTTGTCAAACAACCTAAAGTAGGAGATGAATTGTAACATGACGATGTTATAATTCACCTCTTATTTTTTTGTTTAAAATTAAGTTGAGGTTGAGGTCGACAACAGGAAAGAATTGATAATTCGTTTGTCAAACTGGCCCGTTGATATATTTTTCTTTTAAAGCTAGATTTAGGTTGTTGATCGTTAAGATCGTATTTTAGAAATTGAGTAAGTGAAATATATTAGCCTCAATAAATATTGTGAGGTGATCTTGTGAATTTTATAGGAATAGACGTTAGCCAAGGTAAAAGTCATGCAACACAAATAACTGATGAGTTTGAGAAAAGAACTTTTGCTTTTAATCATAATAAAAGTGGATTTAATGATTTATCTACTCACTTTACCTCTGATACTTGTATAATTTTTGAAACAACCGGATATTATTCAAATGCACTAACCCGTTACTTGCAACAAAAGCATATAAAATTTATTGAACTTAATCCTTTTGAAGCAAGTTTACGAATGGCAGAGCTTAGACGTAATAAAAATGATAGTAATGATTCATTTAAACTAGCTATGCTTGGTATAACGCAATATGATGAAATTAAGTTTAGAGGGAGACAATACTCAGATGGCTCTTATAAGAATTTGAAAAAATACTGTCTCAATTATCTGTATCTTCAAAAGTGTCAAACAAGAGCAATTAATCATTTACGATCATTAATTGAGTTATCTTTTCCTGAGTTAAATTCAATTTTTGTTCATGCATCTTCGGTAATGGCATTACAAATGTTTAGAATGTATGCTCATCCTGACTTTTTAGTCGGCTTAACTGTTAAAAATATGGTTGATAGGCTTTATCAAATAATTGGGAAGCATATAAATCGAACTTTAATTGAAAAATACTGTGCTAAGGTTTGGCTAGCTGCTAAAGGATCTTATCCTAGTATTGAAGCAGATGATCCTATTATCCTTTTAATTTTTGATTATTGTGATGAAATAGAAGCATATAATAATCGTTTGATAAAAGATAAAAAAGAAGTAATTAGACGAGCTTCTAAATTTAAGAAATTTAGAATAATTACAAGTATTCCCGGTACTGGGCAATTGAGCACCGCATTGCTATTAGGCTTTACTGGTGATCTTAATCGCTTTTCAATTTATAAGCAGTTAAATGCTTTTCTTGGAGTGGATCTAAACAGGTATCAATCTGGAAAATTTGAGAAAAGAGATAAGATTAATCGTCGTGGTAGTAGTCAAGGACGATATATTGAATCAAATATGATCAGAAGTATGTTGCGTAATCAAGCAAGGATTAATAATCATATCATTGATTATTACTACAAAATGAGAAAGCCACCTTATTCTAAAAAAGATAAGGTGGCTTTAATTGCCTGTGTTAATCATCTAAATCGTACAATCATAAATCTGGTCCACACAAATCAGTTATATGATTATCAAAAAGCGATTCATTAGATATCGATTGACACAAAATAATAGAAAACTTCTAAAAGACTAGTCTTTTAGGGTATTTTTAGTATACTCTTTTTTCTAAATATGTTTATCTTGACATTCTATAAGAAATCCTGTTGATGAAATAGCATAGATATTATAAATAAGAAAACGTATAGACCCTAATAAAGTTTTAAAAAATTGAAATAAATTTTATTGGCTTATTTCAATAGAATGGAACTTTTTGAAGTCTATTTTTCATTTGAATATAATGTATATGATTATGTGTTATAAATTTATAATTATTTAAAAAATGAGTATTAAAAGATCTAAAATTAGAGTGGATTAATAACTAAGATGAAAAAAGATGGATTTTTAAAAAGTATCCCATTTAGTGGGATGAGTATAATTGAATTATTATTAATAATATTCTTATTTTCTGGAAGATATCTAAATTGGGGTTCAGGTATAGATGTAAACATCTTTTTAATTGTTGCAGTATCTACTTTTGTGGGTATGACCTTACTTTTAACTTGTTGGACCAAATCGAGGTATTATTCAAAAATGGTAATGTATGGTGAACTTGCTGTAATATCAATATATTATTTCACCTTATTTACTGTGAATATAATTATGTCCAGCTTTGGAATAAAAAAGCCTCCTTTTTACGGAAAAATCATTTTTATATTATCTATTATATTAATGCTTTTAACTTTAATAGTTGGTTGGCTAAAACTAAAGTCTAAACCGTTTATTATTGAAGGATCAGGAATAAGCTGGGCGATATTATTGTTTTTTCTGTTAGTAAGCTTATCTATATCGATAAGCTTACATCAACTGTTACCTATAAACATTTTATATTTTTCTTCCCTTTTCTTTTTAATAGGTATTATTAAATTTATACAAATGAAAAGTAGAACCTTAAAAGAGGCTCTATACTATTTGATAGATTCGCAAATATTTGATGCTATAGTAAGTATAGTTTTTTATTTGATTATAATGATTTTTGGTTCAGCAATTTTTATATTTTATTTTTCTAGTTTTGCTAAATGGATAAATATATGGGCTCCTTTAATTGCTGTTTCTGTTACGTTATTAATCGTTATGAAATCGTATAAGGAAAATATAAAAGAGTCTGATAAAGGAATAATTATTTTTTCATGGATATTCTGTATAGTTCTTTTTATCTCTATTTTTATTATGACAGTTCAAAAAAATATTTGGGGTACGTATACAGGCTTAAAAGTTATATTGGGCGCTATCTTAGGAATTGACGCGATTTTTTTGCTTGCTTTAAAGCAAAAAGACATTTTTATAGATAATTTAGAAAAAGACCCTTCCTTGATAAAAAATCCTAATGGGGAATTAGTAGTTAAACGAATTAAGCTACTTTTAGGAAATATTACTATTTTGTTTACTTTTGTAAATGTAATTTTTTACAATGACGCTATTACTAAAAAAATAATTAAAATTCTATCTCCTTTTTTGGAAAACATTGCACCAAAACTTTTGTATTCAACTGATGAAATTGACAATCATATCAAAATAATAACTCTTAGTATAATAATTATTTTGATAACATTTGTATTTGCCATACTTTTGCTTTTTGTGGAAGAATATATTTGTAGAAAATTATTTTTTAGGAAAAAATTAATGTATAAAAAACATTTTTAATTAGATAAGGTTCAACTTAAAAATATAATCTTTAATAAATTAAATCGTCGGAGAATAGAATTATTAGGATAAAATGCCAAAATACTATACAAGCGGTGAATTTGCGAAAAAGGCTCATGTGTCGATTCGTACAATTCGCTATTATGATCAAAAAAATTTATTAAAACCATCAACGCATACTACCAGTGGTGCTAGGCGTTATACTGATGCTGATTTTGCAAAGTTGCAACAAATTCTTCTATTGAAATACTTAGGATTTTCTCTAAGCGACATTCGAGAAATGACCTTAGGTTCAGGGGACAGACAATTGCTGCTTGACTCACTGCAAATTCAAAAAAGATTAGTAGAAGAGCGACTTAAAGAAATGCAAAATGTGGCAACTGCTATTGATTCTACGAGTAGCACATTGAAGGCTGGTCAAGAAGTTGACTGGAGCAAGATGCTAGACCTAATCCACTTAACTTCAATGAATCAATCTTTAAGTACGCAATATCAGAATGCTTCAAATATTTCTGCTCGAATTAGGCTGCATCGAGATTATTCTCTCAATAAAGAGGGATGGTTCCATTGGCTGTTCAAGCAGCTTGACTTAAAGCCGGGGATGAAGATTCTTGAATTGGGCGCTGGCAATGGTGCCTTATGGTCTCAGAATTTAGATAAACTGCCAAAAGGTTTAACAATAGTTTTATCCGATATTTCAGAGGGAATCTTAGCAGATGCTAAGAATGAAATTGGCGATAATTCTGAATTTCAATATGCAGTTTTTGATGCTCAAAAGATTCCCTTTGCCGATAATACTTTTGATCTGGTGATTGCTAACCACATGCTCTTTTATTGTGACGATATTCCAAAGACTTTAAAAGAAGTTCGCGGGGTAATGAAAAAGGGTGCATCTTTTGCCTGTGCAACTTATTCAAAGCGCCATATGCATGAAATCACTGATTTAGTTCAAGAATTTAATCCTGAAATAGTTTTATCTTCTACTAATCTATATGATCGTTTTGGTCTCGATAATGGCGCAGAAATTCTAAGTAAAGACTTTGCTGATATTTCTTGCCATAAATATCAAGATGCAATTGAGCTGTCTGAATCTACACCAGTGATTTCTTACATTTTATCCTGTCATGGTAATCAGAATGCGATTTTGTTAGATCATTACAATGAATTTAAAAACTATGTTGACGAAAAAGTAAGTGGAGGATTTCACATTACTAAAGACGTGGGATACTTTATTTGTAAAAAAACATAGTTTTTTTATTATTAAGCTTGAAGGTGACGTAACGTAATGTTATATACTTCATATGAACTAAAAAATATTTGGAGGAATAATATGAAAGTTATTGTTACTGGTGGTGCCGGTTTTATCGGTTCAAACTTTATTTTTTACATGTTAAAGAAACATCCTGACTATGAAATTATCTGTTTAGATAGTTTGACTTATGCAGGTAACTTATCTACTTTGAAGGATGTTATGGATAATCCTAACTTCAAGTTTGTTAAGTTAGATATTCGTGATCGTGAGGGTGTTTACAAGTTATTTGAAGAAGAAAAGCCTGACGTAGTAGTTAACTTCGCTGCTGAAAGTCACGTTGACCGTTCTATTGAAAATCCAGAAATTTTCTTAGAAACTAACATTATTGGTACTTCTGTTTTGATGGATGCTTGCCGTAAGTACGGTATCAAGCGTTTCCACCAAGTATCAACTGATGAAGTATATGGTGACTTACCATTAGATCGTCCAGATCTTTTCTTCCATGAGGATACTCCTCTTCACACTTCAAGCCCATACTCATCAAGTAAGGCTAGTGCAGACTTATTGGTTGGTGCATATGGTAGAACTTTCCACTTGCCAGTAACTATTTCACGTTGTTCTAACAACTATGGTCCATATCAATTCCCTGAAAAATTGATTCCTTTGATGATTCAAAGAGCCTTAAACAATGAAAAATTGCCAGTTTACGGTGATGGTAAGAACGTTCGTGACTGGTTATACGTTGAAGATCACTGCAAGGCAATTGACCTTATCTTAGAAAAAGGTACTCCAGGTGAAGTTTACAACATTGGTGGACACAACGAAATGCACAACATTGATATTGTTAAGCTTATTTGTGACTACTTAGACAAGCCTTACTCATTAATTGAACACGTTACTGACCGTAAGGGACATGACCGTCGCTACGCAATTGATCCTGAAAAGATCCACAATGAATTAGGTTGGCTTCCAGAAACTATGTTTAAAGATGGTATCAAGAAGACTATTCAATGGTATCTCGATAACAAAGAATGGTGGGAAAACATCATTTCTGGTGATTACCAAAACTACTACGATGAAATGTACGGCAAGAAGCAAGTTTTAGATAAGGATTAATTCAGCATGAAGGGAATTATTTTAGCAGGCGGTTCAGGTACTCGTTTATATCCATTGACTCTAGTAACTAGTAAGCAATTATTACCAGTTTACGACAAGCCAATGATTTATTACCCATTATCTACTTTAATGCTAGCTGGTATTAAAGATATTTTAGTTATTTCTACTCCAGCTGATACTCCACGTTTTAAGGAGTTATTAGGTGATGGTTCACAATTTGGAATTAACCTTTCTTACAAGGTACAACCAACTCCAGATGGTTTGGCACAAGCATTTACTTTGGGCAAAGATTTCATTAATGGTGAACCTTGTGCCATGGTCTTAGGTGACAATATTTTTTACGGAAACGGTTTTACTGATTTACTTAAGAATGCTGCTGAAGATGCACAAAAGGGTAAGGCTACAGTATTTGGTTACTACGTAAATGATCCTGAACGTTTTGGTGTAGTTGACTTTGATGAAAACGGTAAAGCAGTTTCTATTGAAGAAAAGCCAGAACAACCAAAGAGCAATTACGCTGTAACTGGGCTTTACTTCTACCCAGCTGGAGTAAGTGAAAAAGCTGCTCAAGTTAAGCCAAGTGCACGTGGTGAAGTAGAAATTACTAGCTTAAACGATATGTATTTACAAGATGATAACTTAGGAGTACAGCTTTTAGGTCGTGGTTATGCATGGCTTGACACTGGTACAATGCAAAGTCTAGTTGACGCTTCAAACTACGTAAAAATGATTGAAGAACGTCAAGGCGTTTCAGTATCTGCACCTGAAGAAATTGCCTATGTACATGGCTGGATTGATAAAGATCAACTCCTTGAAGCAGCAAAGCACTATGGCAAGAGTCCATATGGCAAGCACTTAAAGTCAGTTGCTGAAGGTAAAGTTCGTTATTAATATTTTTAATTAAAGAAAGAAGCTTTTTAAAAATGGGACAAATTAAAGTTGAAAAAAATGTTGGTGGTATTGAAGGTTTAGCAGTTATTACACCAACTGTTCATGGAGACGATCGTGGCTACTTCATGGAAACTTTTAACCAAAGAGACATGATGGAGGCTGGCTTTAGCATTAACTTTGTTCAAGATAACCAATCAAGTTCAACTAAGGGTGTGCTTCGCGGTTTACACTTCCAAAAGAAGTACCCACAAATTAAATTAGTTCGCGCAGTTCGTGGTAGCGTATTTGATGTTGCTGTTGACCTTCGTAGTGAATCTAAGACTTATGGTAAATGGTACGGTGTTGAATTAACTGCAGAAAACAAGAAACAATTCTTAATTCCACAAGGCTTTGCTCATGGTTTCCTTGTTTTAAGTGATGTAGCAGAATTTTGTTACAAAGTTAATGACTTCTGGCACCCAAACGATGAAGGTGGTATGGCTTGGAATGATCCTGAAATTGGCATTGAATGGCCACACCTTAAAGGCGATTACCCAGGTAGTCCAGATGCTTCTGGTTACACTCTTGATGATGGTACTAAGCTCAACATGGCTGAACGTGATCAAGAATGGAAGGGCTTAAAGGATACTTTTAAGTTTTAATTAGTGAGGTAAATGAATGAAAGTTTTTGTAACTGGCGTTAATGGTCAACTTGGCCATGACGTAATGAATGAACTTGCTAAGCGCGGCTATGAAGGTGTAGGTTCTGACTTGGCACCTGAATATGCTGGTGTTGCTGACGGAAGCAGCGTTACTAAGGCACCTTATGTTTCTTTAGATATTACTGATGCAAAAGCCGTAGACAAGGTTATTTCTGAAGTAAATCCTGATGTTATTGTTCACTGTGCTGCCTGGACTGCAGTTGATATGGCTGAAGATGACGATAAGGTTGCAGCTGTTCGCAAAGTTAACGTTGACGGAACTCAAAACATCGCTAACGTTGCAAAGAAATTAGATTCCCCAATGGTTTACTTGTCAACTGACTATGTCTTCGATGGCCAGGGAACTACCCCTTGGGAACCAGACTTTAAGGGCTATAAGCCTTTGAATGTTTATGGTGAAACCAAGCTTGGCGGGGAAGAAGCTGTTGCTAATACTTTAGACAAGTATTTCATTGTTAGAATTGCTTGGGTATTTGGTGTAAATGGCTCAAACTTTATCAAGACTATGCTTAAGGTTGGTTCAAATCACGACGAAGTTAAGGTTGTTAGTGATCAGATTGGTACCCCAACTTATACTTTTGACTTAGCTCGTCTTTTGGTAGATATGATTGAAACTGATAAATATGGCTACTACCACGCAACTAATTCAGAACTACCAGCAACTGAAAGTGGCTATGACGAAAATGGTACTAAGACTGGTTATATTTCTTGGTACGATTTCACTAAAGAAATTTATCGTCAAGCTGGCTATAAGACAAAGGTTACTCCTGTAACTACTGAAGAATATGGCTTATCTAAGGCAGTTCGTCCGTTTAACTCTCGTCTAGATAAGAGCAAGTTAGAAGAAAATGGCTTTAAACCACTTCCAACTTGGACTGATGCTATTAGTCGTTACTTAGATATCTTAAAAGATGACGGTTTCTTCGACAATCTGAAGAAGTAGACTTTTTTAATTGAATAATACCGAATTGAAATGGAACTAAGCGTTTTGAGGCTTAGTTTTTTTTTTGATTATATTGGATAAATTTTCTCATGCCTAGGAACTATTGAACGTAAATAATAGTTGAATAAAAAAATGATAAATTAGCATTTGGAATTTATGCCTTAAAAGTCAACCAAACTTAGAAAAGAACAAAAAATACTTATACTTTCATGATTAAAGTGATATTATATAAACTATAAAAATTAATAATGAGGGAGAAATTATGAAAATAGATTTCAAAATTATAAAACGAATCTGTAGGGCGATGGATTATACTTTGATTCAATTTAGACCAGTTTATCAACAGGCTATTTCTGAAGTTAATGATAATGGGATTAGATCTGCCTTATGGGCAAAAAGGGCGGATATTTTGACTCAAGATTTTGAATCAGATGAGTCAATAAAAGTATTGCATATAAAGCGAGGCAATTTATGGCAAATTGATCCTGTAGCGGATTTAGATAGTGGAGATTTATATGTTTTAATGTCTCGAAAGAATTTGAAAGAGAGAATAAAGGAAGCAAAGCAAAAACAATTTTCACCACATTATTTATATTCGTTACTTATTAAAAATAGTTATATAAAAGTTAAACAGCCAAAAGAAGTTTCACTTTTTCCGCTTTACTCTGAAGAAACCGAGAAAGAACATTTTGCTTATCGGATGGAAGACTGTGAAAGAATTCTTGGAAATTATCAGGAAAAGATAAAAAGAATTATAGTTGTCGCGGTAGACTATGAAGCTGAAATAGCTATAACCGCTCATGCAATTGTATACGATAGCAATTATAATGTAGCCGATGATATAGATGTAAGTGATTACCTTTTACCAGCTACTCATACAATTACTCATACAATTACAGGAGAATCATCCCAAGAGAGTACTACTGTGCCTTTAGTAAAATTTAGGCAAAATAAGAAAATACAAAAGGAAGATAAGTAATGAAGTTAAATGGGACACGTTTAAAGGAAGCACGTTATTTTAGAAAAATGACAATTACTGAACTTGCAAAGCGGGTTGGAATTACTAAACAAATGATTTCTAGATATGAAAGGGAAACTGGTGAACCAAGTTTAGAAACTTTTCAGAAAATAGTCAGTGTTTTGAAATTTCCCATTAATTTTTTTACTGAACCGGATATCAATAATTTTCATAGTTTAGGGACCTTTTATAGAAGTAGATTGACAGCTACTCAGACAGAAAAAAGACCAAGTGAGTTTTATCAAAAAGTTGCATGTTATGTTCGTGATTATTTTGAGGAAACTCTTGAATTTCCAAAATTATCGAAATTTAATGTAACTTTTGATAATCCTGAAGATGCTGCAAATTATATTAGAAAAACTTGGAGATTGGGAACTGATCCGATTCCTAATATGATGCGGTTACTAGAAGAACACGGGATAATAGTATATATAGTGCAAACCAACTCTAAAAAAGTAAACGCACATAGTGGATGGATGAGTATTGGTGACCGATCGTATTTTATAGTAGCTTTAGATTCGAATAGTGATAATTTCTTCAGTCAGCAGTTTAGTCTTGCACATGAATTAGGACATTATGTATTACATTCGGGAGTAAATCCGCAAATAATAGAAAAAGAGGAGTATCGTAAAATGGAACAAGAAGCAGAAGAATTTGCATCCTGCTTTTTGTTACCTTCAGATACGTTTACCAAGTCTGTTTTGGGATTTGAAAATGATTTGGAGCATTATATAGCCTTAAAATTTAAATGGTATACTTCAATGAATGCAATGATCGTAAGAGCTAGAGGCTTACGACTAATTGATGCAGATAATTATTTAAAATTACAAAAAAGAATAAGCTATAAAAAATGGCGAAAAAAAGAACCTGGCGATGAAAAAATTGAATTAATGAAACCTGAAGCTTTTAAAGAAGCATTCAATTTGTTAGTAGACAACCACCTACTTAATCCAAGTTTGCTTAGTAATAATATTGCTTCTCAATATCAAGTTTCTATACCTAATGAAGTTTTGTCACAAATAATTGGTGTTGATATAAGCAAATTTAAAGGAGAAATAATTAAATTAAGAAGTTTCTAATGTGAAAAAATTATTTAATGTTTATGAAATAATTACCAGTTTGAAAAAAGAGAGCGATTTTTGTGGGTCACTACAAGTTACTACAAAATGTTCTCTTTTTTATTGAAATTTTTTGATATCCACCAAATCATTTTAACCCCCTACAGTGCAAAAGTCTATTTTAAATATAAGTGCCTGTTTATAAGTGTCAAGAAAAATAATATTAATAAATAATTTAAAAACGACTAAGATTGTTTTATTAGTATGTGGTTTAAGTGCATCATCAGGTTTTATAGCTGTTAACATGAGAAAAGCATCAAAGAAAGTTGGTTTAGATTATAAAATTCAAGTTTGCAGAGAAGCAGAATTTGGTGACTATGCAGATCAAATTGCTGCCTTAATGTTGGGTTTCTTACTTAAAGACGGAGTTTGGTGCGATTAAATTACAAGTACTTGACAAGGTAAAGTAATTTTAATGAAACTAGATTACTATTCAATTTCCATTTGATTTTATGGATTACATGAAATTAGACAAGCAAAGAATCATTGCGGATCTTTTCCTCAGGGCGCGGTATGTTTATTTTCTAATATTATAATAATGCAACTATCTTAATTAGAAGGATTTAAGGATATTTCGCCCAAGGATAAAATTCATGATTCTGTTGAATAATTGATTTTAAAAATTTATAGTAAGCATAGAGTTAGAATTGATTCAATAAATGTAACAAAGGAGGTCGACCGGACAATGAGTATTTATAGAAATGACGATATTTTAATTACAGACTTAATGGATAGAATTGATAAGTTAGAAAATCAGGTTACTGATTTGAAAAAAGTTTTTTATAAACAATCAGGAGAGAGTCACAGCACATTTCTATATGGTTGTGAAGTACGTGGTTCTGACTATTTACATCTTGAAGATAAGGTAATTCCTCGTCTAAAAGAGAATGATCCCGTTCTATTAATACGTGAGGCTGATAATAAGTACGATAAAAATGCTATTTCTGTAGCTACTCCGGCTGGGCTAAAATTAGGTTATATTCCACGTGAACATAATTTAATTTTTAGTCGTTTGATTGACTCTGGTAATCTTTTATTTGGTCGAGTAAAAAACTTCCATTGGGATGGTAAAAATTTGGAGTTGGTAATCAAAGTTTACTTGGCAAATTAGAATATTTTAAATAAGGTAAATAAATATTTTTATTAAAGGTTTTAGGTAATTAAACTCATAGACTTTTAGCATAAATAGTTGGAGTGGGAAATGCTATATAAACAAATAGAACAAAATAAGCGGAATACATGGATCATTTTGGGATTGTATACTGCTTTATTACTTATATTAAGTATTTTTCTTGGAATGATTTTTACAAAATATGTTGGGATTGGATTTTTTATCATTGGTTTGATCTATATTGCACACGTATATTTTGATGCCACGCAGCATTTAATGAAAGTTACGAATGCGGTTGAGATTACTAAAGAAAGTGATCCTGAAATATACGAGCTTGTTGAGGAACTCTGTCTAGCAGGAGGCTTACCGGTTCCTAAAATTTACATTACTCCTGATCCAGATCCGAATGCTTTTGCAACGGGACGCGATCCTGAACATGCAAGTTTGGCTCTTACGCAAGGGCTGTTGAGTATGATGAACAAGAAAGAAGTGCAAGGCGTTATCGGACATGAACTTTCTCATATTAGAAATTATGATACACGCATTACAGTTTTAGCTAGTGCTTTGACCAGTTTGATTACCATAACTGGGATTGGAATCGTATTATTTGGTTGGGGAGTATTGACTAGCGAAAGCAAGGGCTGGCTAGGACTGATTATTAAATTTTTTGCTATGTTTTTAATTATAGTTGGTGGGATTATTTCGATTATTGGTATTCCACTAGCTAAGTTATTGTTTTTATTAGTTTCGCGTCAAAGAGAATATTTGGCCGATATAGGTTCAGTTGACTTAACACGTGAACCAAGCGGATTGATTTCAGCTTTGTCTAAACTTGAAAAAATGGAAGAAAGCGAATCAACACCAGAAATTAATTCTCAAGATTTAGCTTTGGAGCATTTATACTTCAACTTACCACATCCAGGTAATTGGATTGATCGACTATTTTCTGATCATCCACCGCTAGATAAAAGAATAGAGCGGTTGAAGAATAGCGATAAGATTGAGTAGAAGAGAGGACCAGCATCATTTTTGATGTTGGGTCTTTTTGTTTTATTAATCAAAGTAATGGACTGATAAATCAAGGAACTTTTAGTTTTCTCTACGCCAGGGGAGCCATCAAAAAAGGATGTTTCTATACACCAGAAACATCCTTTTTAAAGTACACTTATTTACCAATCAATTGTTGAAAATCGCTAACTAATTTTTGAAAAGTTGCATTCAAATTTTGCATAAATTCATTTTGATTATTTTTCATTTGATTCAGCAAAGAATCAGCTTGATTAGGATTTTGCTTAATTTGATCAATCGTAGAGCCCAATTGATCAATTTGATTTTGCAAGGCTTGATTATTAGCTGCATTATTTTTCAATTGTTGATTTTCATTCTTAATTTGATCTAATTGATTCTGCAATTCTTCCTTATTTTGATCTTGCTTATAATTATTGATTGCATTCTGCAATTCTTTGTTTTGTTGCATTAGTTGCTTGTTTTGCTCTGACAAATTATCTAACTTGCTATTAGTATTATTGAGCGCATTACTTTGAGCTTGTTCATTTTGAACAGTATCATTATGTGCTTGGCAGGCTGAAATTCCAAAAATAATTGCAATTAATAATACAAGAACGCCAAGCACAATATAGACAACTTTTTTCTTGCTTTTCTTTTTTGGACTAGGTGTTTGAGATGGTGTCTTATATTGTGGAGCAGGAGTAGGTTGCACTGGAGGGCGAGTAGTACTATTTACATTATTCTTATCAGTGACCCAGGCTTGAATTTTCTTAGTTGCATATTCGTTATTAGAACCAATTGCAGTGATGATTACCGGATAAACGCCTGCTTCTGAACGGTTAACAGCTTTTTTATTAATACTTAAATTGTCATTTGAAATAAGCTGTCCATTTTCAGTTACAGTCAACTCTAATTGAGAAATTATCTCTTGGTTAGTTAAGTTTTGGTTTAGTGGCCATGTGATAGAATCAACACGGGTATTAATTTGCAAAGTCATTTTTAATTCCTTCTAAAACTCTAATCTATGTATATTAATTATACTAATAAATAAGTATTTAGAAAAATGAATCGATAGTAGTAAAATAAAACTTAATTATTATAGAAAGTGAAACCTTAAATGATGAAACGTTCTGAGCCTGTAACTTTAACTAATATGTGTATGATTAAGAAAAAAGATAAAATTTTAGTTCTTGATCGAAATGATCCTGTTTGGCCTGGTTTAACGTTTCCCGGTGGCCACGTTGAATCGCATGAGTCTTTTCATGATTCTGTAGTTAGAGAAATAAAGGAAGAAACAGGTCTCTTAATTAAGAATCCGCATTTAGTTGGAGTAAAACAATTCTTTGACAAAAATGATGAACGATATTTAGTATTTTTTTATGTAGCTACTGAGTTTACTGGAACAGTAAAAGCTTCTGATGAAGGAAAATTGACCTGGATGACAAAGGAAGAATTGACAAGTAAAAAATTAGCCTATAATTTTGATCACGATTTACCAGTTTTCTTTGATAAAAATTTAAGCGAACATTTACTAGATGGAAAAATAGATCAAACCTACTAAAAAAGGCACTCAACAGAGTGCCTTTCATATTAGTCATTTTGAACATCTTCACTTGATTCGTTTGAATTAGAATCATTATTCTGAGTAGTTGGTGATTGCTTTTCTTCAGTTGAAGTTGAAGCATCATTGGATGAAGAACTTGAAGTTGATGTACTTGGTTCTGATTTAGAATTACTTACAGCTGAATTTTGATGGCTTGAATCGGTGTTATTATTAGTTGACCAATTATTACTGTAATAGTAATTGCTTTTTGGAGTGTAATAACTATAATTTTGACGAGGAAGAGTATATAAAGAAGTACCAAAGTTTGATTTTAAGCTTCTATTGGTTTCAGTACTGTTTTCGCGCTTAGAATTATTTAAAGATGGAAGAGCTGAACTGGAACTTTGAGCTTCTGAGCTTGAGTTATTTTCATTCTTATTAAGGGTGTCAATTTGATCATCCATCTTTTTATTTTCATCTTTAGACTTATCTTTATCTTTTTTCTTTTTATCTTCGCTCTTCTTTTTAGGCTGTTCCACTTTCTTATGTGACTTCTTATGAGAAGAAGATTGAATGATTGCATAATCATCCGCGGAAGACTTATGTTTAGGTTCCACTAAGTTATTACGGCAACCTGCAAGTAACAAAAGACCACAACTTAAAGCACCAACAATTAACTTTTTCAAATTAAATTCCTCCACTTAAAACTTCCTTTATTATAACCAAAATTCTCGATATAAGATAGCAAAATTAGGCTATTTTAACTTTATATGAAAATAATATATATTTTTCAAATTTAGAAGCTTAAAGAACAAATTCGGTGAGAGAAAAGATATAATAGAAAGTGTAGTTAATTAATTTGTTAAATAAAGAGGTTGGAGGTCAATCTTATGTATGATCTTGAAGACGTTATGATGAAATCTTTTAGAGATGATAATGGAATCAGTTCTGCATTTTCTATTGAGCCAGTCGATGATAATGAGTACCGGGTTTCTACTAATGTTGTCGATGGGTTAAATGATATGATCCACTTTAATTTGATTGTATATCCTAATGGAACTTATGCTTTAAATGATCGTGTTTTCACCGCTAAAATGATTGATGATAATATTGGAAGTTTTTCAAGTATTGCGGCTGATGTTGCACGTTTAGCTAGTGAATTTGGCGTTTTGCTTGATGATCGTGGTGAATTAACTCGTGATTATATCAATAGTCGCGATTTGAGGAGTGAAGTTAATAACTTTACTCAATTATTGAATCGAGTAGTTGAGTTTGCTCAACTTAATAGATATTAAAGAAGTCACTATAATCAGGCTTCTTTTTTTTTGCCATTTTAGGTTATAATTTGTTGAAAATAGGGGAGTGATAAAAATGGAAGAATCTGAATTAAAATTAATTAAACATGCTTCATTCGACTGGTTAAAACAAAATATTCAATTTATTCAAGCTGGAGAAGACATTGAAGTTGCAACACCGCTAATTGGTGCTTATGGTGATTTAGTGTATTGCTGGATCGAGAAGGAAAAGGACGGAGCGTACCGAATTACAGATGATGGTGGAACATTGTTCAAATTAGATCCAGCTCAAGAAAATTTTGATTTACTTGAAGAAGCAGCTGATATTGTAATTGGTGCTGGTTTTGAATTTGATGAAGATAATTCAGAAATTTATCAGATTGTTGATCTAGAGAATATGGCACAGACTTTGAGCGATCTAACTCAGTTGCAAGTTGCTTTAACTTATCTAGCTAGTTAGAAAAATATCTCATCGTGATCTCAAGTATAAACTTTTGGCTTTTAAAAATAGATATGATATAAAGATAATGAAAGCGCTAAAAGTAGCGATTTCTTAAAATATTACAAAGAATGTAAAAAATCTATTAATTTGTAATATTTTTGTAAAACTACTGTATAATAAAAGTAAATAGAACAGCAAGTTAAAGTATAGCTTACCTTGCTGAGGAGCGTGAATTATGATGAGACAAATTAAGAAAAGAAACATAATGACTGGTTTAGGAGCAGCAGCGTTGCTGGCTTCTTTAAGTTTAAATGGTACTGCTTTTGCAGCAAGTACTGATAGTGCAAATGCAGGTGCTGAGCAAGCAAAGACTTATCAAACTCAGCTTGAGCAACATAAAAACTTACAAGCTTATACTAATCCTTTATCAGTTAAAACTTTAACCACTACCAAAGGCGTTTTACCAGACGCAACAAGTGGCATTTCTAATTGGAGTACAGTTCCAGCTGGTACAGTTGCCAACTGGGATAAAACTCCTGAAATTAACAAGGTAGGTACTAGTTACGGCACTGTTTATGTGACTTTTCCTGACGGATCAAGGTCAAGGCTTGCAGTTTATGTAACTGTTAAAGATACTGCTGTAAGTCAAGATAGCAAGGCAAGCAAGAAAGACTTAAATAGTGGTTCTGCCACTTCAGCTACTGATCAGCAAGATAATGCTTCTAAGCAAACTACTAGTGTAAAGAAAGATGTAGCTAAAGAAAATACAAGTAAGAATAGTAGCGAAAAAACTAATAAAGATGTAGTAGTGAAAGATCTTGGTTCTACTACGGTAACTGAAAAGAATGTCAGCGTAGTAAACAATACTAAAGATAATAAGAAAAATAGTAAAAAATCTTCCAATCCTGTTTCAGTAGCTACGCAATTACCAGAAACTGAAGGAAAGGCTGTTAACCCGTTAGTAGTAATTGGTGGGTTACTAGTAGCAGCAATTGGTGCAGTTGCTATCTTCGGCAAAAAGATAAAAAATAGACTTTAAAAATATTATAGAAACTAAAAAAAGAGCTTGCGATTTAAAATCGTAAGCTCTTTAATTTATCCAAATTTTTATTTTATATGTCTTAGTTTAGCTAAGAAGTTTTCATGCTCTTTTTCTAATTTTTCATCTTTATCAATAAAGAAATAACATGCAGCAGCAAGTACAGCAACTACTGCGCCTAAAAGTAATGTCTTTGGCGTAAAATTGGTTACCATATAGCACGAAATAATTAAAGCAATAATTGGAATGGTGTATTTCCCAGGAAGAGAAAAACCATGAGTTGGATATTCATTACTGTGCTTAAACTTAATAACGGCTAAAATTGATGGCACATACTGAACAAATGATGCTAAGACAGTACATGAAACAAGGAATAGGTAGCTTTGAGTAGCCAAGGCTGCAGATAGAATTGCTGTGAAAATAATTCCTACCCAAGGTGCATCATGCTTATTTTTCTTTCCAATCCATTTTGGTAACATTCCATGTTCATTAGCAAGAGAAGCAATTAATGATGGAGTATTAAAAGATGCGCTGAAAGCAACACCAAAAATTGAAATCAGCATTCCAATAATCATGAAAGCAAAACCCCATTGACCAACGCCAGTTTTTAAGGCACTAGCTAGAGGATTAGAATAAGATCCTAATTTTTGACCACTTAAACCAATTGCTACTAAAAGCATTAAGCAATCAAGAATTGTGACACTAGTCATTACGGCAACCAAAACTCGAGGGATATTCTTTTCTGGATTATTCATTTGTTTTGCAGCAATCGGAATAAATGAAAAGCCAGTAAACAAATAAAAGATTGGTGTAAATGCATCGCCAAAATGTTTGAAGAATGGTGTAACACCGGTTAAAGCCGCATGCGGAATTACGGGAGTGAAGTTTGATTTTTTAATGAAGAAAGCTCCGAGGATAATAAAGACAATTAAAGTAATTATCTTTGCAGCTGCTGAAATATTATTAACAATTTTTACCCAAGATCTACCAAAGAAATTAATAACTGAAAATAATAAAATTAAGAAAATAATACTACCAATATAGATAGCATTATTTTTGAAAATCGGCAGAAAACTCTTGAGGACAGTAAGTAAAGCTACTACTTCAGCTGAAAGAGTTGTACAACCTAAAAACCAAGTGAAAATGCCGAGTTCATAACCAGCAAAGCGACCAAAGGCATTATAGGAATAAAGCCATGCTGCTCCTGATTGTGTAAAACGGCTTGATAAGTCAGCATAGCACAAAGCAATCATGCTGACAGTGACAGCAGTACATAGAAGAACAAGAATTGCTGTTAGGTTCATGTAACGATAAATTACAGAAGGTAGCAGAAAAGTTCCTGATCCAATGACCGCATTAATACCTAAGAAATATATTGATATAAAGGAGAGTTTCTTAGGTACAGAATTATTATTAGTCATGTTTTTACCTCTCTATCTAGTAACGTTCTCCTTTATCTATTGTAATGCTTTGAAAAAGTAAATCTATACGAAATTTAAAGAAAAGCTAATAAAATCAATAACAAGTGGTTGACTTATTAATAATAAGTATTACTATTAAATTGTAAGTAAGGATAGCTAGGTAAGGAGAAAATTATGACTGAAATTATTCAAGTTTGCACTTTAGCTAAATAAGAATTTGAGATGCTTTTATTAGAATCGAAATTATGATTTTTATAATGTGAGGAAAATAAAAATGACAAAAATTGCTATTTTAGGTGCTGCTGGTCAAATTGCTCAATTAGTTGAACCAATGCTATTAAAGAAGAACGATATTAATATGGTTTTATATCTACGTCATCCTAATAAGTTAAAGCAAATTAATGACGCTAGAGAAAAGGTAATTAAGGGAGACGCAAGCAATTTTAATGAGTTAAAAGAAGCTTTGGCAGATGTAGATCTCGTTTATGCGAATTTAGCTGGTTCAAATATTGAAGATCAGGCAAAAACTGTAGTTAAAGCAATGAATGCAAACGGTATTAAACGTTTGATCTGGGTCTCTTCCTTAGGAATCTATGATGAAGTGCCTGGTAAATTTGGGGAATGGAATAAAAATATCTTAGGCTCATATTTAACAACTTATCGGGCAGCTGCTGATCAGATTACGGCAAGTAATCTAGATTACACCATTATTAGACCAGCTTGGCTAACTAATAAAAATGAAATTAATTATGAGAAGACTGTTGGTGCCACAACTCCATTTAGGGGAACTGAAGTATCACGTTTAAGTGTAGCGGATTATATTGCTGATTTAATTGAAAATCCAACCAAGGATGTTAAGGCAAATGTTGGATTAGATAAAGCAGGTACTGATGGTGACAAGCCTGCTTGGTATTAAAAATTAAAATTAATGAAACGTAAAAAGAACGGTCATGACCGTTCTTTTTGTGTATTATATCTACAATATGAATCCTACTTCTTGATTCTAGTTTTGTACCATTTAATCCCGAAGTAAATAAATAAAATTAATAAAAGGGCAATAATTACGAGCGTGTAGTCATCGAAGATTCTGACTACAACTTGCCAGTTTTTTCCCATATAGTGTCCTAATCCAACTAAAACACTGTTCCAAACTAAACTTCCCAAAGTAGTTAAAATTAAAAACTTAGTCCAGCCAACATGGGCAATACCTGCAGGAATGGAGATTAAACTTCTAACAACTGGAATACAGCGACCATAAAAAATTGCGCCAATTCCGTGTTTGTCAAACCAGTTAATCGCTTTTTGTGCATCGTCTTTTTTGAAACCTAGAAGTTTAAATAGTTTAGTTTCAAGTAGTTTCTCTAAGCGCGGTAAGGTTAGATTTCTACTAATTGAGAATAAAATAATGGCTCCAATAACTGAACCTAGAGTAGACGCAAGGATAACTCCAATTAGAGTTAACTTTGTTCCACTAACTAAGAAACCTCCTAGTGTCAAAATTACCTCAGAGGGAATTGGAGGGAAAATATTTTCAACGGCAATTAAAAGAATAATGGCAATATAGCCAAAGCTTTCGATAAATTGTGTTAACCAAGTTGTCATCTATATATTTATTGTCTTTCTAAAATTTTGTCTATTTTTTCAAAGAATGAATCTTTATCTGCTTTTGTAACTTCAGTAATTTCTTTTCCATTAGGATCAATGAACATTCGTCCACTTGCTAAGCCTGATGTGATTACATTAGCTTTTACCTGACGAGTTTCAACAAGCTCAGGATAGAGTGCTGACATAGTTGTTAAAACGTCCCACAAGTATAGCTCTGCATTAGGTACAGAGATAATTAGACTGTATCCTAAACCAACTAAGTCGATAGCTGGATATTTTCTTAAACTTGCCCAGTGCTGCCGAAGTTCATCAGTTAATGGAAGTTCTTCAGTACTTTCAAGACCAACCATTTGAATCTTAAGGTCTGAATCTAAAACGCGTTTTACAGCTTCTGGATCCCAGAAAGCATTCCATTCCTGTGTTCCGTCTGCATCGACACTAACTACATTGCCATGTCCATCTAATGAACCACCCATCCAGTAAACTTTATCAATCTTTGACTGAATAGAATCATCTTCATCTAAAGCTCTTGCTAAGTCAGTAATTGGTCCTGTCATGACTAAGGTAACTGGTCCATCTGACTTTTTTATTTTATCAATCATGTCTAAATGAGCAGGCAAAGCAGCTTCTGGTGTTTTAATTTCTCCACTTTCATTTAGAATAGGGAAGTAATTAAAGGAATAAGTTGCCATTCGCCATTCTTTTGGAAATTGATGAATTGCACGCGAATTTGAGCGAGCTACTTCTAGCTTGTCGCCGCGTAAGTTAAATTTATCTACCATTTTTCGACAAGCTTCTACTGCTGGATCAATATATCCGTCACCGTCAATTGCGCTAATTCCAATTAGTTTGATATCAGGTGCTTGCAATAGTAAAAGAAGTGAGACCAAATCATCGATGTTTCCATCATGATTAAAATAAATATTTTTCATTTATTTGCGACCTTTCATTTTGTTTACTTAACTATTTTATAAAAAGATATGGTATAAGGTAAATAAAAAAGACATCTTACTTGGTTTTAAGAAGGAACGTGATAAAATACTATGGGAATCTTATAGGAAGGAAAAATAATTGATGGCAACGGAACACATTGAAAATAAACTAAAGCTTTTACCAGACAAACCAGGTTGTTATTTAATGAAAGATATAAATGGCAATGTGATTTATGTGGGAAAGTCTAAGAATTTAAAGAACCGCGTTCGTTCCTATTTTAAGAGTAAGCAAGTTGGTCGGCGAGCTGAACTTGTTCGTGAAATTCGTGATTTTGACATTATTACAGTTTCATCTGATAAAGAATCTTTTTTACTAGAAATTACTTTAATTAAAAAATATCAACCATACTATAACGTCCAACTAAAACAAGGTACGGGTTACCCATATATTGAAATTACTAACGAAAGGGATCCGCAAACTCGTTTAACATCAATTGTTCATAAAGATCATGGCTACTATTTTGGACCGTATCCAAATGTTTATGCGGCTCAAGCAACGCTTAAGTTTATCCAAAAGGTTTGGCCGCTAAGAAGATGTTCAGGTCATCAGGGACGCCCGTGTCTTTACTATCATATGGGACAATGTCTCGGTGCATGCTTTAAAGAGGTCCCAAAGAGCGCTTATGACAAGCAAATAAGAAAAATAAAGCGTTTCTTAAACGGCGATATTTCACAAGTTAAGCAAGACTTAACTGAAAAAATGACTCAGGCTTCAATGGATTTGGAGTTTGAGCGTGCAGCTGAATTTAGAGATCAGTTAAAATATATTGAACAAACCGTTGAAAAACAAAAAATTATTTCTAATGATCATACCCAGAGAGATATTTTTAACTTTTATGTTGATAAATCATGGATTTCGATTCAAGTATTTTTCTTAAGACAGGCTAAATTATTACGTCGGGAAACTAGATTATTTCCATTAACAGATACTAATGAACCACAGGATGCATTTGTATCTTTTATTGCGCAATTCTATGGCCAAAGAAATCGTGTTTTACCCAAAGAAGTTTTGGTCCCAGCTGGTATTCATAATGAAGCATTAGCTGAAGTTTTAGGCGTAACTGTAAGAACTCCGCAAAGAGGTCAAAAACGTGCCTTACTAGAGATGGCACATGACAATGCTAAGTTGAAGTTAGATGAAAAATTCCGCTTGTTAGAATTAGGTAATAGAAAAACTAAAGGAGCACAAAAAGAGATTTTTGATGCTTTGGGTTTACCATATGGCCATCGAATTGAAAGTTTCGACCACTCTCATATCCAAGGAGCTGATCCTGTTTCTGCCTTGGTTGTGTTTACTGATGGTGAACCAGATAAACATGAATATCGGAAGTATAAATTGAAAGGCGAAGTAGAACACCAAAATGCGGCTGACGAAGTAGGAAATACACGTGAAGTGGTGAGAAGGCGTTATAGTCGTCTTTTGAAAGAACACAAGAAAATGCCTGACCTGATTTTAATGGATGGTGGTCAAATTCAGGTTGATGCTTGCTTAGATGTGTTGAGAAATGAATTAAATGTCAATATTCCTGTAGCAGGGATGGTTAAAGACGACCATCACCGCACTAATCACTTGATTTTTGGTGATCCTACTCAAGGAGAAGAATTAAAGCTAATTCCTTTAAATCCGAAATCAGAAGGATTCTACTTAATGACAAGAATTCAGGATGAAGTTCACCGCTTTGCAATTACTTTTCATAGAAGAACTCATGCTAAAAATGCACTTTCAAGTAAGTTAGATGAGATAAAAGGGATTGGTCCTAAGTCTAGAAATAAGCTTTTGCGAAAGTTTGGATCTTTAAAGAAAATTAAAGAAGCTTCAATCGAAGAATTACGAGATGCGGGTTTAACTCTTCCACAAGCACAAACTGTTAAATTGAGTTTGTAAAATAACGAGAAAAGACCTGATTTAATAGGGCTTGATATGGTATCATAGTTAAGAAACTTTAAGAATTTTTTTAATTATAACTTGATATATAAAAGGAGGCATACTTAATGTTTGTCGACCAAACAAAAATAGATGTACAAGCAGGAAAAGGTGGCGATGGAGCAGTTGCTTTTCGTCATGAAAAATATGTTCCACTTGGCGGTCCGGCTGGTGGAGACGGCGGACGAGGCGGCAGTATTATTTTAGTCGCTGATTCCGGTTTGAGAACTTTAATGGATTTTCGCTTTAGACGTAAGTTTAAGGCAGATAATGGTGAAAATGGCCGCATTAAATCCCAATATGGTCGCGGAGCTAAAGATGTCCGCTTAAAAGTTCCAATGGGAACAAGTGTCTACGACTTTAATACCGGCGAACTTTTAGGTGACTTAGTTAAAAATGGTCAAGAGCTTGTAGTTGCTCATGGCGGAAAGGGAGGCAGAGGCAATATTCACTTTGCTACCCCAACCAGAACAGCTCCAGAAATTGCTGAAAATGGTGAGCCAGGAGAATTTCGAACCTTACGCTTAGAATTAAAGGTATTGGCAGATGTAGGACTAGTAGGATTTCCATCAGTTGGAAAGTCAACACTTCTATCTGTTGTAACTAAGGCAAAGCCGAAGATTGCAGCTTATGAATTTACTACTTTGACACCAAATTTAGGAATGGTCGTTTTGCCAGACGGACGAGACTTTTCAATGGCAGATTTACCAGGATTAATTGAAGGTGCATCTAAGGGTGTTGGACTTGGAATTCAATTTTTACGGCATGTTGAACGTACAAAAGTAATTTTGCACTTAGTTTCAATGGATCCAAATAATGGTAGAGATGCCTATGAAGATTATGAAACTATTCGTAAGGAATTAGCAGGCTACACTAAGGACTTAACAAGTAAGAAAGAACTTATTGTAGCAACGCAAATGGATATCCCTGGTAGCGAAGAAAAACTTGCTGAATTTAAGAAGAAATTAGGAGATAAGACGGTATATCCTATTTCTAGTGTTACCCATCAGGGTGTCAGCGAACTAATGGGTAAGACAGCAGATTTAGTTGAAGAAGTTGCAAAAGAAGAAGCTGAAAAACCAGCAGAAATTAAAGTTGCCGAAAAAGAATATGTTTATAAAAAGCCTGAAGATGATGGATTTAAGGTTGAACGAACTGGTGAGCATAGCTTTGTCGTTACTGGTAATAAGTTAGAGCGTCTTGTTCAAAGAACTAATCTAGATCATACTGATGGAATTATGCTCCTTGCTCGTAAATTAAAGCGGATGGGTGTAGATGATGCTTTAAGAGAAAAGGGAGCAGTAAATGGTGACGATGTATCAATAGCTGACTTCACTTTTGAATTTGTAGATTAATAAAATTTAAAAAAGTTGGGAGTAAGACTTTTGAAAAGAAAGAACCGCTTTATTACAGGCTATGCCGGACTTCGTGCTTTAGCTGTTATTGGAGTAATTCTATATCACCTTAATCCAAATCGATTTATGGGTGGATATTTGGGTGTGCCGATATTTTTAGTACTATCTGGATATTTAGTTACGGACCACATGTTTCATGCCTATGAAGATCGGGGAAAGTATGACTTTAAGTCTTTTTATGTAAGAAGAATTAAGAAATTATATCCCCAAATGATTGCTCTTTTATGGGGATGTAGTGCCTATATCTTACTTTTTCAGCAAAATCTTTTAGCTAAATTAAATCAAATAGTAGTTGCCAACCTATTAAATGTTTATAATTTTTGGCAAATCAAGAATGGCCAAAGTTATTTTGAGCGTTTTGCTTCCAATGAATCTCCCTTCGTTCATTTATGGACAATGTCAATTGAAGGGCAGTTTTATATTATTTGGCCACTAGTAGTTTTTCTATTAGTTAAATTAGCTAAAAAGAAAAAAATAATTTTTTGGATTATTACAGCCTTAACTGTATTTTCGGCTTTAGAGATGGCGTTTTTATTTAAGCCAGGTGTTGATACAAGTAGAATTTACTATGGAACAGATACGAGATTCTTTTCATTAGGCCTGGGTGCAATGTTAGCCGTCTTTTGGCCAACATGGAAGTTAAATGCCAACCTTGAAAAAGGCGATAGACGACTCTTAAACGTAATTGGAGCAATAGCCTTAGTCGGTATTTTATTGATGTCTACTAGTCCGATTTTTAATCCACAAAAAGCTTTTGCTTACCGTGGCGGGATGTTTTTATTCTCTTTAGTAACAATGATTTTTGTAGGGGTAATTGCTCATCCTGGTAGCAGCTGGAATAAGTGGCTGACTAATCCAGTATTTAGCTGGATTGGTTCACGGTCATATGGAATTTATTTATATCAGTTTCCAGTGATGATCTTTTTTGAAGATAAGGTTAAAGATATTGCAGACCATGTAATTTTGTACCATTTAATCGAAATTATATTAATTTTAGTAATTGCAGAATTAAGTTATCGTTTTATTGAAAAACCATTTGGACGAATTGATTGGGAAAAATTGCGTCAGTTTTTATCAAAAGCCCTAAATTTACAAGCTAACCATTATCAATCAAAAGCTTTATTTGCGACTGGAATAGTTGTCTTTATTTTAGGTAGTTTTGGAATTCTTAAGGCACCAACTGTAAAAGCCGAAAATCCTAATCATTCAGAACTAGCAACTCAAATTAAATCAAACCGAAACAAGCAACTGAAAAAGAATAAAAAGTTAATTAAAGAAGCACAGTCTAAAAAGAAAAAGTCAATAACTTCAAAAGCAGAAATTTTAGCGCAAGCTAAAAAAGCAGCAACAACTAAACCCGTGAATAAAGATTTTGAAAAATATGGTATTTCTCAAGTTGACTTGCAATTAGCACAAAAAATTCAAGTAACTGCAATTGGGGATTCTGTAATGGCAGGCTCTAGTCAAAACTTGCAAAAACTAATGCCACATTTAATTGTTGATGCAGCTGTTTCTAGACAACTTGGTGACACAATTCCACTTTTTGAAGAGTATAAGAAAAAAGGTGCTTTAAATAATAATGTCTTGATCGGTTTAGGAACAAATGGTGCTTTTGCGCCTAAAGAACTTGATCGTTTAATGCAAATTATTGGACCAAAGCGACAAGTTTTTTGGATTAATACGCATGTTCCGACACGTGATTGGCAAGATCAAGTTAATGGTGAATTGGATGCAGCAGCGAAAAAATACCCTAACTTAACCATTATCAAATGGCATGAGTTTGCCGGGAGTCATCAAGATTGGTTCTATGATGATCATACGCACCCAACTACAGAAGGATCAAAGTTTTATAGTGCCTATGTAACTAAGACATTGGTTACGAAAGGAAAATATTAGAAATAGGGTTTTCATGGAAATACAATTTTTAGGAACAAGTGCTGGGCAGCCGTCAAAGAGCAGGAATGTTTCTTGTACCGCACTTAAATTATTAGATGAATTAAATGAAGTATGGTTATTTGATGTAGGCGAAGCTACACAACATCAAATTTTAAAGACTAATATTAGACCTAGAAAGGTAACGCGAATTTTTATTTCGCATACTCATGGTGATCATATTTTTGGTTTGCCAGGTTTTCTTTCATCTCGTTCTTTTCAAGGCGATGGTGGTCCATTAACAATTTATGGGCCTGCCGGAATTGAACAATTTGTGCAAACTTCTTTGAGAGTTTCAAAAACTCGGGTATCATATCCAATTAAATACGTTGTTTTAAAAGAAGACGGTTTAATTTTTGAAAACAATCTTTTTGCCGTCTACACTGCTCGACTAGATCACCGTGTACCAAGTTTTGGTTTTCGTGTGGTTGAAAAGCCACGTCCTGGAGAGTTGCTAATGGATAAGGTGGCAGAATATAATGTGCCAAACGGTCCGCTTCTTGGTCAACTGAAAGCTGGAAAGACGATTACGTTGAGTAATGGTCAAAAGTTAGATGGACGAGATTTCCTTGGTAAAGAGCGTCCAGGCCGAGTTGTTACGATTATCTATGATACGCGTCCAACGGAAAATATTGGCGAATTAGCTGATCATGCAGATGTTCTAGTTCATGAATCTACTTTTAATGGTGATGAAGAAAAAATGGCTCATCGTTATTTCCATTCAACCTGCTTAGATGCTGCTCGTATAGCGAGAGATCATCATGTAGGAAAGCTTTATTTGACTCATATTTCTGCGCGCTATACAGGAAAAGCAGGTAAGCAACTAGAGCATGAAGCGAGAAAAATTTTTAAACATACTCGTTTAGCCAATGATTTAGACAGTTTTGAAATTACATTGAGGGGATAATAATATGAGTAATTCATTGAGGGATAAAGTCGTAGTAGTTACTGGAGCTTCAAGTGGTATTGGACGCTCGATTGTGTTAGAGAGTGCAAGTCGCGGCGCCACTGTCATTTTAATGGCCCGTCATCAAGATAAATTAGAAGAAATTGCTAATGAGGCTCGTCAACTTTCAGGAAACGACGTATTTGTATTTCCAACTGATATTAGTAAAGCGGATCAAATTGACCGTGCCTTTAATGAAATTATTAGTCATGTTGATCATATTGATTATCTAGTTAATGCAGCTGGTTTTGGCGTCTTTAAAGAATTTTTAGAGACTTCACCTCAAGTAGTAACTGAAATGTTCCAAACTAATGTCTTAGGCCTAATGTACTTTACTCGTCTTGTTGCTCGAGTAATGATTGACCAAAAAGCTGGTCAAATTATCAACTTCGGTTCGATTGCTGGAATTGTACCTACTACTAAAACTGCAGCATATAGTGCAACTAAGGCAGCTATTATTCAATTTTCAAATGTTTTACGTTTAGAATTAAAGCCATTTGGTGTTAAGGTTATGACAGTAAATCCTGGACCAGTTTACACTAATTTCTTTAATATCGCAGATGAGAGTGGATCTTATGCAAATAATGTACAACGTTTTATGCTCGATCCTGATGATGTAGCTTGGCAAGTAGTTCATTTCTTTGGTTCTAATCGTCGCGAATTGAATTTACCATTAGGTCTAGCTACTTTAGCAAAACTTTATCAGATTTTCCCACGCATTGGTGATTGGGCAAGTTTAAAGTTTGCTAGTAGAAAGTAGGAGATAATAATGAATAAGCAAAGAAATTTAGTAATTGGGCTAATAATTGTTTTAGTGCTTGTAATTTTCGCCTGTTTAAATACTGAACCAGTGGCAATTAATTTTGGCTTTTTCCAACCTAAAATGCCGTTGATAATTGTTTTAGTTATTATGCTTTTACTAGGTGCTTTAGTTTCACTTCTAATTGGAAAAGGAGAAAAAGTTTCTCCTGATGTAAAAAAAGCACTAGCAAAACAGAAGAAAGAATTAGATAATAAATACCAGAGTGAAATTGAATCTAAAGATAAACAGATTGCTGAATTAAAGAAAGTTAACAATTCTGAAGCTACAAAATAAGATTGGACTTGATTTATCAGCTCTTAGATTGTATTATTGAAATACGTGAGTATTTAGTGAATTTGTTTATTTAAAGGTTCGCAAGTCTCAATTCTATAAAAAAGGAGATCTAACTAATGGCAGTTCCTGCAAGAAAAACTTCTAAGCAAAAGAAACGTTCACGTCGTGGTCATATTAAATTAACCACACCAGCAATGCATTACGATGCTACTACTGGTGAATACCGTTTAAGCCACCGCGTTTCACCAAAGGGCTTTTACAAAGGCCGTCAAGTTGCTAACGAAAAAAAGCAACAAAATAACGATTAATTAAAGACACCGTGGGGTGTCTTTTTTTATGTAATGTTTGATTAAAGGAATAGGTATTAATGAAATTAGTTATATTACACTCAAGTGATACGCATGGCTTTTTGATGCCAACTGATTATCAAAATAAAGACAACTATGATGCTCCAATTTCTCTTAGTCGCGTAAGTAGCGTGGTTAAAAGTGAAAAAGAAAAATATGGTGCAGACAATGTCCTAGTTACTGATAGCGGAGATTGTCTACAAGGTTCACCCTTAGCTAGCTATACTCAAAAGTTGCCTGAAGACGAAGGATTGCGTAAATTTACTGAAGCTTATAATGAAGTGGGATATGATGCGCGTGCATTAGGTAACCATGACTTTAATTATGGTTTGGATTATTTATCGTACTATGTTGATAACAATCGTGCTCCATTTATCAATGATAATGTTTTAGATGCAGATACTAATGTACCTTTCTTTGGAAAAGAATATACAATTGTTGAAAAAGCTGGTCTAAAGATAGGTATTATGGGAATTACTACTCAGTATATCTCTCACTGGGAGTCAGAGGATCATATTAAAGGCTTAAAGTTTGTTTCTGGTTATGAAGTACTTGCTAAATTAGCTAAAAAATTGCGTCCACAAGTAGATATTCTTTGTGCTCTATATCACGGTGGTTTTGAAAGTGATCCATTGACTGGTAAAGCAACTGAGCCTCATACAGGCGAAAATGAGGGCTATAAGATTTTAACTGAAATCCCGGAAATTGATGTCTTTTTAACTGGACACCAACATCGCCGCTTGAACTTAGTTACTCGTAACACGGCCATTGTTCAGCCAGGCTACCGCGGAGAAGCAGTAGGTAAAGTGATCATTGATTTTGATAAAGACACGAATGGTAAAGTTAAAATCAATGAGATGACTACCGAATTGATTGATAGTAAAGATTATGCACCAGATCCAGCAATTGAAAAGATCATTAAGAGTCTTGATGAAGAAACACAAAAATGGCTAGATCAACCTATTGCGCATTTATCTGAACCTGCACCAATTGATGACGCTATCAAGGGCAGAATTGAGGGAGCACCTTTTATCAATCTTATTCAACAAATGCAACTTTGGTTTACTGGAGCAGATGTTTCAGCAACAGCAATTATGTCTGAATCTGCCCATGGCTTTTCAAAGAATGTAACAATGCGCGAAGTATTATTAAACTATCCATATGCAAATCAACTCTGCATTGTTAAGTTGACTGGAAAAGAATTAAAAGAAATTATTGAATATTCAGCTGGATTCTTAGAAAAAGATAAAGACGGTAAAATCAAATTTATTGATCGTTGGATTACACCTAAGCCAATGCTTTATCATTTTGATCTTTTCTACCCAGTAAAATATGAAGCTGATCTTTCAAGACCAGTTGGTCATCGATTGACTAAAGTAACCTTAAATGGGAAAGATCTTGAAGATGATAAGGTATACAAGTTAGCTGTCAATAATTATCGTGCTTTAGGCGGAGGATTTTATCCAGCTTACAGCATGGATAAGATTGAAAAGATCTTTGATCAGGACTACGTTCAAATGTTTAGCGAATACCTAACTCATGGTGATATTAAGGTAGATACTGCTAAAAACTACAAATTTTATTAATTAAGGTACTAAAAAAGCTGTTTCATTACGAAACAGCTTTTTAAAATATTCAAATTTAGTTCAATTAAAGTTTGTTGTACTTACTCTTGTCTTTGTAACTCTTGGCAGTAATGGCGGGAATAATAACTGCGAATAGCAAGCCAAAGACTGCGCCAATAATCAAAGATTGCATAGGATTAAATTGCATCTGAGTTAAAGATGCAGCGATAAAACCGATAACTTCGCAAAAAATGCATGACCAAACCATAGTAATAATATAGCGCATAATTTCTCCTTCTTTCGCTAGGTATCTTAGCAAAAAAAAGAGTTTTACGCAAGCCAAGAAGAGAGAATTTGCTATACTTAAATTATTAGAAAGGGTGAGCATATGGGAGCAGTGAGTCTGCAAAACCTTAGTAGTTTTACATTACTGGAGAGTCCAACTAAAGTTAAAGATTTAGCTGAAAACGCAAAGAAAAAAGGTTATTCTGCACTCGCCTTGACGGATGTAAATATTACCTATGGCTTAGTTAATTTTTATAAAGCTGCAAAAGAAACTGGAATTAAGCCTTTATTAGGGATGCAGTTAAGAATCAACGGCTTGGTTGACCAGGCAAATAAGTATGATTTAATTGTCATTGCTAAAGACGATCAAGGATATAAAAATATTTTGCGTTTATCAAGTGCGGTCAATCTTTTAACCGAAAATGGTGAAAAAGAAAATGTTTTAGAGCTTGAAGAATTAAAAAAATATCTCGGTCACTTAGTTATAATTACGCCTAGTAACATACATAGCGAACTAAAGATGCTGCAAGCTAACAATCCTAAAATGGGAGCTAATTATATCCGTACACTGAAAGATTCTGTTCCTACATCTTCATCAATTTATTTAGGCGTTTATGCTGATCAAGGACAGCAAGAATATATAAATTATCTTCGTTCATTAGCAACGCAATTTGAGTTATTGTTAACTGCGGTTGAAGACGGACAATATCTTAATCGTAACGAACAATTTTTAAGAAGAACTCTGCAAGCTATTAAGAGTAACACCCATTTAGAAAATGTGGAGCAATTAGCTAAGCAAGCTGGTTCGCATTACTTAAAAAATAGCGAAGAATTGCAGGTTAATTATCGAAAATTTGGGATTGAAGATGCTTTAGAAAACGCTGAAAAAATAGGTCAAATTTGCAGTGCTCAGATTACGTTTCAAGATCCTCAATTGCCAAAGTTCAAACAAAATAAGTTTCCAACATCAAAAGAATATTTGCATTCATTAGCACAAAATGGACTTGCTAAAAGATTTAAAGGAAGGATTCCGGAAAAATACCAAGCAAGATTAGATTATGAACTAAAAGTAATCAATGAGATGGGATTTGATGATTATTTTCTTATTGTGTGGGATGTGATGAACTTTGCCCATAGTGTTCACATTACAACTGGACCTGGACGAGGCTCAGCTGCTGGCTCACTTGTTTCATATGCTTTAAGAATTACTGAAGTCGATCCACTTGAATATAATTTGTTATTTGAACGTTTCTTAAATCCCGCTCGTCAACAAATGCCAGATATTGACTTAGATATTCCAGATAATCGACGTGATGAAGTAATAAAATATATGTTTGAAAAATATGGAATGAATCACGCCGCCCAAATTTTAACCTTTGGTACTTTGGCTGCTAAGCAAGTTCTAAAAGATGTTTGTCGTGTTTTTGGACTAAATAAAGTTGAAACCTATCGCTGGTTAGATGCAATCCCGCATGCAAAAGGAAAAATCACTTTAGCAGAAGCATATCAAAAATCAAAAGAGTTACAGCTTTTAGTTAATACAAATGCTTTTAGTAAAATTCTATTTGCGACTGCTGAGCATTTAGAAAATTTGCCGCGTCATTATTCAATTCATGCAGCTGGTTTAGTAATCACTGATGATTCATTAGCAGAGATTGTGGGCTTACAGGCGGGACCTTTAGGAATACCTGTAACGCAGCAAACCAAATTAAACGTTGAGTCCTTAGGATTATTGAAAATTGACTTTTTAGGCTTAAGAAACTTAACTATTTTAGGCAACATTATTTCAGCGTTAAAGTTAGAAGGAGTTGAAATTGATCCTAATCAGATTCCGTTAAATGATCAAGAAACGCTTGCTTTATTTCAGCGTGGTGACACAGATGCCGTCTTCCAATTTGAATCCGATGGAATTAAGCGCGTTTTAGAGCAGCTTCATCCTGACAGTTTTGAAGACATTGTCGCTGTAAATGCTTTATATCGCCCAGGTCCAATGAATAATATTGGTCATTTCATTAATAGAAAACATGGCAAGGAAAAAGTTCAATATCCTGATCCTAGCTTAAAAAAAATCTTAGGACCAACTTATGGCGTTTTAGTTTATCAAGAGCAAGTTATGCAGACGGCTCAAGTTTTAGCTGGTTTTTCTTTAGGTGAAGCCGATCTTTTAAGGCGAGCTATGTCTAAGAAAAACGCTGATGTGATCCAAAAAGAACGAGAGAAGTTTATTCAAGGCGCTGTAAAACTTGGCAGACGAAAAGAGATAGCAGAGCAGGTTTATGATTATATTGCTCAGTTTGCTAATTATGGATTTAACCGTTCGCATGCAGTTGCATATAGTAAAATCGCCTTTTGGCTGGCCTATTTTAAGGTTCATTATCCTGGCGCTTTTTATCTTTCTCTTTTGAACAGTAATATTGGCAATCGTAATAAGATCGCTCAATACTTGATGCAAGCACAAGAAGCTGGAATTAAGACTTTGCCACCAGATATTGAGAACAGTAAGGCGGATTTTTCGCTTGAAAACGGCAAAATTTTAGTTGGCTTGAAGGCAGTTCGCGGATTAAGAAGTGATTTGCTGAAACAAATATTAGAAATTAAGCGTCCGATTAAGTCAATGACTGATTTCTTGTGGAAGATTGATAATAATTTGTTGAGTGCTGATGCTATTGCAAATTTAATTAAAGCAGGTGCTTTTGATCGACTAGCTCCAAATCGAAATGAACTTTTAAAAATAAATAAAGACCTAGTTGAAAGTGTAAAGATGGCAGGTTCAAATTTATCTTTATTTGAAACTTTGGAGCCCAAAATCGAAGAAGAAAAAATGCCAACTGCTGCTGAAAAATCAGCGATGGAAGTAGAAGCAATGGGCTTTAGTACTGGAATTAACCCAATCATTGCTGTTCAAAAATATGCTAGAAAGTATAACGCAAAAAGATTGCAGGCTTTTGAAAACAATGAACAGGGGATTGCAGTTGGCAAATTAATGAAGATAAAGCAAATCACCACTAAAAAAGGTGATAATATGGCTTTCGCGGTCTTTAGCGATAGTAGTGGCGATAAAGATTTTACGATCTTTCCTCAGGTATGGGAGAAAGTAGGAGAAAACTTAAAGATTGGCGAAATATATTTATTGCAGGTGAAGACGCAAAGTGATCGCTTTAGTCCGACAAAGACGCAGTTTTTACTTTCAAATGCTCGCAAAGTTAATTTTAAAGATTAATTTAAAACTTTTAAATTCTAGCAAAATAGATTCTGATAGGATTGAAAGCGAAAACATTTATTTAGCAGACTTTATTAACGAAAAAAATAGGATTATTTTTGAAGACAATGAGTTAAAAAAATGGTACGATAAAACCGATGTGAGTAAAACACAGAAAATCGTAGAGGTGAATTCATGAAACGGATTGGTATTTTAACTAGTGGTGGAGATGCCCCTGGTATGAACGCTGCCATTAGAGCTGTTACACGTACAGCTTTGGCAAACGGTATCGAAGTTTGCGGAATTCGTTATGGATATGCTGGTTTAGTTGCTGGCGATATTTTCCAAATGACTTCTGAAACAGTTGCGGACAAGATTAACCGCGGCGGTACCTTTCTTTATTCAGCTCGTTTCCCAGAATTTAAGGAAGAAGAAGTTCAACTTAAGGGAATCGAACAATTAAAGAAGCACGGAATCGATGCTTTAGTTGTCATCGGTGGTGATGGTTCTTACCATGGTGCATTGAAGCTTACAAGACATGGCTATAATGCTATTGGTCTTCCTGGTTCAATCGACAATGATATTCCTTACACTGATTTCACAATTGGCTTTGACACTGCATGTAATACTGCAATGGAAGCTATTGATAAAATTCGTGATACTGCAACAAGTCACCAACGTGTATTTGTTGTAAATGTTATGGGTCGTGATTGTGGAGATATTGCAATGCACGTTGGTGTTGCTACTGGCGCAGATGCAATTGTTATCCCAGAAGAACCTTATGACATTAAGGAAATTGCTGAAAACTTGAAGCAAGGATTCGCTAATGGCAAGAAGCATGGAATTGTTGTTTTAGCAGAAGGTGTTATGGACGCTAATAAATTTAAGGATGAACTTCTTAAGTATGGCGACTTTGATGCTCGTGCTAATATCTTAGGTCACATGCAACGTGGTGGAAGCCCAACAACTCGTGATCGTGTATTAGCAAGCGAAATGGGTGCTTATGCTGTTAAGTTGTTACTTGAAGGTAAAGGCGGCTTAGCTGTTGGAATTGAAAACAACAAGCTTTCTCACCATGATATTCTTGATTTGTTTGATGCAAAACACCACGGTAATTATGCGTTATACTCATTAAACAAAGACTTAGCCAAGTAGTTTTTGATTTTGTATTATAGGAGATTTTTTCAAGATGAAGAAAACTAAAATTGTTAGTACTTTAGGGCCAGCCTCAAACGATGTTGAGACTATTACTAAATTAGCTGAAGCAGGTGCAAACGTATTCCGCTTCAACTTCTCACACGGTGACCACGAAGAACACCGTGCACGTATGAACATGGTTCGTGAGATTGAAAAGAAGACTGGTAAACTTCTTGGCATTGCTCTTGATACTAAGGGTGCCGAAATTAGAACTACTGAACAAGAAGGCGGCAAGTTCACTATTAACACTGGTGACACTATCCGTATTTCTATGGATGACACTAAGAAGGGTAACAAGGACATGATCCACGTTACCTACGATGGACTTTACGATGATACTCACGTTGGTGGTCACGTATTAATCGATGATGGTTTAGTTGACCTTTTGATTAAGGAAAAAGATGACACTAAGAGAGAATTAGTTTGTGAAGCTCAAAACACTGGTTTAATTGGTTCTAAGAAGGGTGTTAACGCTCCTGGTGTTGAAATTCGCCTCCCAGGTATCACTGAAAAAGATACTAACGATATTAAGTTCGGTTTAAAGGAAGGTATCAACTTCATCTTTGCTTCATTTGTTCGTAAAGCACAAGATGTTCTTGACATTCGTCAATTGCTTGAAGAAGCACACTGTGAATACGTAAAGATCTTCCCTAAGATTGAATCACAAGAAGGTATTGATAACATCGATGAAATCTTAAAGGTTTCTGATGGTTTAATGGTTGCTCGTGGTGACATGGGTGTTGAAATTCCATTTATCAATGTTCCATTCGTACAAAAGGAATTAATCAGAAGATGTAACGCATTAGGTAAGCCAGTTATTACTGCTACTCAAATGCTTGACTCAATGCAAGAAAACCCACGTCCAACTCGTGCCGAAGTTACTGACGTTGCTAACGCTGTTCTTGATGGTACTGACGCAACTATGCTTTCAGGTGAATCTGCTAATGGTCTTTACCCAGTTAAAGCTGTTAAGGCTATGGCTGAAATTGACATGCGTACTGAAAAGCAACTTGCTAAGCGTAACAAGTTAGCTCTTCAAAGATTTGAAGAATACAAGGGTTCAAACGTTACTGAAGCTATTGGTGAATCAGTTGTTAGAACTGCTGAAGAATTGGGCGTTAAGACTATTATTGCAGCAACTGAATCTGGTTACACTGCACGTATGATTTCTAAGTACCGTCCAAACGCTGATATCATTGCTATGACTTTCGACGAAAAGATCGAACACTCATTAGGTGTTGTTTGGGGTGTAAAGCCAATGTTGGTTGAAAAGCCTAAGACTACTGAAGAAATGTTTGACAAGGCAGCAGAACTTGCTAAAGAAACTGGTCTTGCAAAAGACGGCGACTTGGTAATTATCGTTGCTGGTGTTCCTTTGGGTGAAACTGGTACTACTAACTTGATGAAGTTACAATTGATCGGTACCCAACTTGTTAAAGGCTTAGGTGTTGGTGAACAATCAGTTATTGGTAAAGCTGTAGTTGCAACTTCTGCTGAAGAAGCAAACAGCAAAGTTCAAGATGGTGACATCTTAGTTGCTAAGACTACTGATAAGGATTACTTACCAGCAATCAAGAAGGCTTCAGGTATGGTAGTTGAAGCTTCAGGTTTAACTAGCCACGCAGCTGTTGTTGGTCTTTCACTTGGTATCCCAGTTGTTGTTGGTGCTACTGATGCAGTTGAAAAGATCAAGGATGGTTCTAAGATTACCGTTGATGCTCGTCGTGGTGCTGTTTACCAAGGTGAAGCAACTAACCTTTAATCTAAATTAATTAGCTTATTAAAATAGTCAGCGAAAGCTGGCTATTTTATTTTTGTCTTTTTTTCCTTATACTATATAGGTGACAGACAAATTAGAAGGATTGAGGCGCTGATATGTTAGGTGAAATAAGAAAAGGAAAAGTTACTGATGAAAATCAAACTGCTTTTTATGTACAGGTTGATGGCGTAACTTTTGAATTAAAGAAAATAGAAGTTACACAAGATGAGCCAATCCATTTAGGTGACGAAGTACAGGGCTTTATCTATGAAAATAAAGATAAAAAGAAGGAAATGACGCAATTTTATCCTTTTGCTCAAAAAGATCAGTATGGTTGGGCTACAGTAACTGAAGTGCGCCGTGATTTGGGTGTATTTTTAGATATCGGATTAAATGATAAAGACGTTGTTGTTTCTTTAGATGATCTTCCACTTGAAAAAGATCAATGGCCAAAGAAAGATGATCGCTTGTTGGTACGCCTTGAAACCGATGATAAGGAACGTATTTGGGCTAAGATGGCAGAAGAAGATGTTTTTGAACAGTTAGCTGCCAATTTTCCTGCGCATTTGGAAAACAAAAATATGTCTGGTACTGTGTACCGTAACTATGAAGTTGGATCTTTTGTAATTACTGATCAATATTACTTAGCCTTTGTCCATAAGTCTGAAATGTTCCGTCCCTTGCGTCTAGGGCAAAAAATTAAGGCACGCGTAATCGGGGTTAGTCAATATGGTAGATTGAATTTGAGCGTTCTTCCTCGAGGCTTTGAGGAGATTGATGATGATGCTCAAATGATTTTAGTAAGTTTACGCCGTGAAGCAACTAAGACCTTACCTTTTTATGATAAAAGCGATGCTCAAGAAATTAAGAATCACTTTGGTATCTCTAAGTCAGCCTTTAAACGCGCTTTAGGTCATTTATTAAAAAATAGATTAATTACTGAAGATAAAGATGCAGGAACAATTAGCTTGGTAGAAAAAGATGAATCAGACACAAACGATGAAGGATAATTTAGAAGATTATTTACGTTTCAGTCAAGTGGAACGTGGCTTAAGTCCTAATACCATTATTTCTTATCGAACTGATTTAGAAGAATATTTAGATTATTTACAAGATCAAAATGAAACAAGCTGGGAAGTTGACTATTTAGTTGTTGACGCTTTTCTTGCTACGCAAAAAGACAAGGGCAAGGCAACAACCTCAATTAGTCGAATGATCTCTAGTTTGAGAAAATTCTATCAATGGCTCTTAAGACAGGATATAATTGAACGTGATCCATTAGTAAAAATCGATTCCCCAAAAAGTGAACGAAGATTGCCAACCGCTTTAAGCGAAGAAGAAGTAGATAAATTACTTGCGGCTCCTGATACGAATACGCCGTTAGGAATTAGAGATCGTGCGATGCTAGAGTTACTTTACGCAACTGGAATGCGGGTGAGTGAATTAATAAATTTACGAACTGGTGACATTCATTCCGATTTAAAAATTATTAGAGTTCTTGGTAAAGGTTCAAAAGAACGACTTGTACCAATTACTGAAGTTGCTTTATCGTGGCTTGAAAAGTATCAAAAGGATGTTAGGGATGCTCAAGTACTAAAAAGCGGTCAATTTACTGATGTAATTTTTCTAAACAATCATGGTCATCAACTAACGAGACAGGCTGTTTGGCAGAAGATAAAAAAGTATTGTCAGCTGGTTGGAATAACTAAAAATGTTACTCCCCATACTTTGAGACATACTTTCGCTACTCATTTGCTTGAAAACGGGGCAGATTTGCGTGTAGTTCAAGAAATTTTGGGTCATAGTGATATTACAACTACGCAGATCTATACTAATCTGACGCAGAAGCATATTTTGGAGGTTTATAATCAAGCACATCCACGTGCTTAAATATTATGATCAGCAAATATAAAAAAGACTATGAAAAAACTGTAATGGGATATTTGTCTTATCTTCCAGATTTTAAAAATATTAAGAACTTACAAGAAGAGATGAAGTTATATACTAGTGATTCTAATCAATTTGAAGTTCTTATTTATAAAGAAAAGGGTAACGCAAGAGGTATTATTGGCATTCAAGAAGAAAAAGACTTTATAATTATTCGCTATCTATCTCTTGATCCAACAATGCGTGATTCAGAAACTAAACGCTTGGTAATGAAAGATCTAAAGCATCTTTATCCTGATAAAATGATTACCGCTTTACCTGACTGGGCCTTTTTATTAAGCTATTTAAAGGAAGATAAGACCGATGAATAATGTCGATGAATTAACTTTGGATCTTCCAAATTTTACGGGACCATTAGATCTACTTTTGAACTTAATTAGATCACAAAAGATAGATATTTACGATATTCCAATTGCGAAGATTACTGGACAATACTTAGCTAATTTGGCTCGCTGGCAGACTTTAGACTTGCAAATTGCTGGCGAGTATTTTGTGATGGCATCAACTCTTCTTAGAATTAAATCGCAATATTTACTTCCCAAAAATGACTTTGTTGAAGAAGATCAATATCAGGAAGACCCGCGTGCTGAACTAGTTGAGCAGCTGGTCCAATATTCAGTTTTTCAAAGAATTGCGGAATACTTTAAGAAACGAGATGAAGAAATGCCAATTACTGTGGCTAAAGATCCATCTGTTTCGCCTAAAAAAGAAGTTGAGCCTCTTCCCTTAGGAGAAATTACAAGTGATGAGCTGGCTAATACTTTTAAAGTTGTTTTGGAGCGTTTTAAATTAAGAAAACCACAAGTGGGACAAATAGAAGTTCATGAAACTTCAATTGAAGAAATGACGACATTTTTAAAGGATAAACTTCACCATAGAAAAAAGGTTAGCTTTTTTGACTGTATTAAGAATTTTCAGGATCTTGATCAGGTAATTGGTTTGTTTTTAGCAGTTTTAGAATTATGTCGTGATCATAAAATTTTAGTAAAGCAAAATAGAGACTTTGGTGACCTAGAATTAGAGAAAGTTGAGACTAATGGCAAGTAAAGAAGCACAATTAGAAGCTCTCCTTTATGCAGCAGGGGATGATGGTTTGGAAACAGATAATTTATTACAATTATTAGAAATTTCACCATCGGCATTACGAGAGTTAGCAAACCATCTAAAAGATCGACTTAAAAATGATGAGAACTCTGGCTTACAACTGATCTGCATTAATCATACTTATAAATTAACTACCAGTGCGGAATGCGGGGATGTTATTTCTAAATTTTTCCAAAAAGATTTATCGAAGAATTTAAGTCAGTCAGCTCTTGAAATACTTTCAATTATTGCATATCGTCAACCGATAACACGGGTTGAAATTGATGATTTACGTGGTGTTAACTCATCAGGAGCATTGCAGACTTTAGTTTGGCGTGGACTGATTAAAGTAAATGGTAAAAAAGACGTACCTGGCCACCCTAACTTATATGTGACTACAGACTATTTCTTACAGTATTTTAACTATGAAAGTTTAGCTGATTTGCCAGTAATAGAAGAGTTTGAATCAGATGACAATCCTGTGAACTTATTTGATCAGGATGAGAGAAGTAGCAAAGAAATAAATTTTGATGAAGGAGAGTAAAATGGCTGAAAGATTGCAAAAAGTAATTGCACAAGCTGGCGTTGCGTCAAGACGTAAGGCTGAGAAAATGATTACAGCTGGGCAAGTAACTGTTAATGGTAAAAGAATTACTGAGCTGGGAACGAAAGTTGAACCGAGTGACAAAATTGAAGTAAATGGAGTTCCAATTGAGAAAGAAACACTCCACACATATTTGTTTTACAAACCTCGTGGCGTAATTTCTTCAGTAAAAGATGATAAGGGCAGAAAGACTGTTGTCGATTACTTTGAAGATGTACCATATCGCTTATATCCAGTTGGTCGTCTTGATTATGATACTTCAGGCTTATTATTAATGACTAATGATGGTGAATTAGCTAATAAGTTGATGCATCCTCGTAATGAAGTACCAAAGGTTTATGTAGCCAAAATTAAAGGACTTCTTTCTCCAGAAGATATTCACTCTCTTACACATGGGGTTCGAATTGATGGACGTAAGAGTGCGCCAGCAAAATTGAAGATTTTGAAGACGGATGAAAAGAAAAATACTCAAATTGTTCAATTAACAATTCATGAGGGGCATTATCACCAAGTTAAGAGGATGTTTGAAGCAGTTCATCATTTTGTTGAAAAATTATCTCGTGAAAAGTATGCTTTCTTGACTTTAAAATCACTGACTTCAGGTGAATATCGTGAATTAACGCATGAAGAAGTCTCTCGTTTAAATCACTTATCTGACTAACGCTACTTGTCAAGCTATGATAAAATAAAACTAATAATCTATAATTGTGGAGGATTTTGGAATGAAGGAAAATAAATCTCAGGACAATCAAGAACCTAAGGGTCCTTACAAGCATTTTGAACGTCCGACAACGTCTAGAAGTGCGATGCATCATCGCCACCGTTCAGAGCCTGCACCCGAACCAACTCCTAGTCGTCCAGATAAGAACTCTAAGGGTACACACCATAGTCAGTTATGGGCTGGGTTGATTATAGTTGCAATAATTTTGATTGCCTTGATTCCGATTGTTTCTTCAAAGTTGCACTCTAATTCTAATAACTTGGCTGAAAAGAGTGTTAAAGTTTCAAAGAGTTCTTCTAAGTCTCATAAATCTAAGAGTAAAAAGCCTAAGCGTAGTTCTTCGAAGAAGAGTAAGTCTAAGAGTAGTGTGAAGAAAGAAGAGAAGAAATCGTCAAGCCAATCTCATGACGTAACTCCAGCTGTAACTAGTCAGTCTCAAAGTAGTCAAACTAGCCAAAGCAGTACCCAATCTTATGCTTCTAGTGCTAGTCAAACTACCACTCAAGACCAAACTCAACAAGCAAACCAAAATTCATACCAAAATAATCAAAATACCTGGCAGAATAACAGTGGAAGCAGCTCGTCACAAAATCAAGCTCCAAGTTCTTACACTGTTCAAGAAGGCGATTCTTTATCAAAAATTGCTCGTGAAAATAACACTTCAGTGCATTATTTAGAGCAGCTTAATGGTTTAGAATCAGCTGATAGTATTAGTATTGGTCAATCAATTAAACTTAAATAATTAAAAAATATTATTATTTACAATTTAGTTAAGAAGTATTATCATTTACTTGTAAAAAGTAAATAAAAGGATGTTGTCTTCAGGGCAGGGTGAAATTCCCGACCGGCGGTTAGAGTCCGCGAGCTACGATGTAGTTGAACCTTAGGTACCGATAGTTAAAGTCTAGATGGAAGAAGACAGACTAAAAAACTAAACATGATTTAGATTAATAAGGTCTGTTGCTGAGGCAACAGGCCTTTTGTATGTTATGGAGGAATCATCATGCAAAGAAAAACTAGTTTAAGTCATGTCAGACTTGCTTATTGGCTTGCTTGGGCAATGATTGGTGCATTGGCATTTTTAATTATGAAAATTGAAGTCCCAATTATTCCAGGCTTTGATTATTTGAAGATGGACTTTTCGGATTCACTTGTTGCCTTGAGCACCTTAGTTTTTGGACCATTGGGCGGAACAATGATTGCACTCTTTAAGTCATTATTGAGTCTTTTTATTTCTGGTTTTAATCCAATTTCAATGATCGGACAACTAGCTGCGTTTTTAGCAAGTTTAGCTTATATCTTGCCATTTTATTTCATCAGTAAAAAACATGAAGATAAAGTAAAATATCAAATTTTTGGTTTAATTGTCGGTACACTAGCTTTAACGGTAGTAATGTCACTAGCAAATTATTTTGTTCTAACTCCAATGTATATTTCTTTAATGGGATTTAAGTTAAACTCATCACTTTTAACTTACGTTGTTTCTGCTATTATTCCTTTCAACTTAATTAAGGGTTTGATTAACAGTATTGTTGTTTTGATTTTAGCGAAAACTTTATTACCTGTTCTAGAGAAGTTTGTAAGACGTAATTTCTAAAATATTTTCTAAAAGAATTATGTTTAGCCAGAAGTCGAGTGACTTCTGGTTTTTGTTTTATGGTAGAATTTACTTTGAATGAAAAAGAAAGGACTCAATTTTTTAATGCAAGTAGCTATTGATGGTCCTGCATCAGCGGGGAAGAGTACAGTTGCTAAAATTATCGCGCATAATTTAGGCTATATTTATATCGATACTGGTGCAATGTATCGAGCATGTACATTAATTGCACACGACAATCACGTTGACTATGGTGATGAAAAGACGATCTTAGACCTGGTTGACAAGAGCACAATTGAATTTAAGCAAGAAGATGGAGAACAGAAGGTTTATGTAAATGGCAAGGATGTATCAATTGCCATTAGAACTCCAGAAATTACTGAGAATGTTTCTCAAGTGTCAGCCTTGAAGTCAATTCGTGAAAAGATGGTTGAATTACAGCGTGAAATGGCTGGTAAACATAATGTTATTATGGATGGCCGTGATATTGGGACGACAGTTTTACCAGATGCTGAGGTAAAAATCTTCTTAATCGCTAGTGTGGCATCAAGAGCTAAGAGACGCTTTTTAGATTTTCAAGAAAAAGGAATTCACCAAGACTTGAAAGATATTGAACATGATATTGAAGTTCGCGACTATAAAGATTCTCATCGTGAAATTTCTCCATTAAAAAAAGCAGCGGATGCAATTGAATTAGATACAACAAACCTTACTATTGATGAGGTTGTAGCTAAAATAAGCGAGATAATACAAAAAAAGCAAAAAAATTAAACAAAAGTGTGGAAAAAAGACATCAAGTACTTTAAAATAAAGTATGATATTGGGAGGTAATTATGACAGATAATAGTAATCAATTCTTAGATGCTCTAAAAGAAATGCAGGGAGTTGAAGTCGGCAACATTGTTAACGTTGAAGTTTTAAGTGTTGAAGATGGACAAATCGCTGTTGGTGTTGAAAATGCAGGTGTTGAAGGTGTAATCACTAAACGTGAATTCACTAATGACCGTAACGCAGATTTAAACCAATTGGTAAAACCTGGTGATAAGTTTGAAGCTTTAGTTCTTAGAAGAGCTGGTGGCGATAAAGAAAACGGCGAATTCTTCTTCTCAGTTACTCGTTTGAAGGAAAGAGAAGCTTACAAGGAATTAGAAAAGGTCTTTGAAGAAGGCAAGACTGTTGAAGGTACTGTAACTGGTGCTGTTCGCGGTGGTTTATTAGTTGACGTTGGTACACGTGGTTTCTTACCAGCATCACTTATTTCTAACCGTTACGTTTCTGACTTGAAGCCTTACATTGGCAAGAAGATGAACTTGAAGATCACTGAAATTGATCCTAACAAGAACAGATTAATTCTTTCAAGAAAAGACTTAATCGAAAAGGAACGTGAAGAAGCATTCGAAAACGTTGCTTCACAATTAGTTGTAGGTGATACGGTTGAAGGTAAAGTATCACGTTTAACTGGTTTTGGTGCCTTTGTTGACGTTGGTGGTGTGGACGGTTTAGTTCACATTTCAGAAATTTCTTACAAGCATGTTGACAAGCCAAGTGATGTATTGAAGGCTGGTCAAGATGTTAAGGTTAAAGTTATCGGTATTGATGACGATAGACACAGAATCTCCCTGTCAATTAAGCAAACTTTACCATCCCCATTTGAAGAAGCTACTGAAGGTTTACATGAAGGCGACATCATTGAAGGTGAAGTTAAGACTTTAACTTCATTCGGTGCATTCATCGAAGTAGCTGATGGAATCCAAGGTTTAGTACACGTTTCAGAAATTTCTTACAAGCACGTTGATAAGCCAAGTGATGTTTTAAAGGTTGGTCAAACTGTTAAAGTTAAAGTTTTGAGCGTTGACCCAAGTGACAGAAGAATCTCATTGTCAATCAAGCAAGCTGATCCTAATGCTGCTAAGAGTGAAAACTCACGTCCACGTCGTCGTCAAGATTCTGTAGCTGATAAGTACATGAATGACAATGACAACGGTTTTGCTTTAGGTGACATTATTGGTGATCAACTTAAAGATAAGGATTAATCGTCATTCGTCTAAAAAAGCTGACTCCGGTCAGCTTTTTTTATTTCTTAGATAAATAGAAAGGGGTAGAAATAATATGTCATTACCCATCGTTGCATTAGTTGGACGACCAAATGTTGGTAAATCAACTATTTTTAATAGAATTATTAATTCTCGCGTAGCTATTGTCGAGGATAAAGCTGGCGTCACTAGAGATAGAATTTATGCTCGTGCTGAATGGATGGGCCATGAATTTATCCTAATTGATACTGGTGGTATTACTTTAGACTCCGGTGAAATCGAAGAGCAAATTAAGGCTCAAGCTGAAATTGCGATTGATGAGGCTGATGTAATCGTCATGTTGGGGGATGTGACCCAGCACATGACTAATATGGATGAAACAATTGCTAAGATGCTTTATCGAACTAAGAAGCCAATTATTTTAGCAGTTAACAAGGCTGATAATCCTGAACAAAGAACTGATATTTATGATTTCTATAGTTTAGGTTTGGGCGACCCTATTCCTGTTTCTGGTAGTCATGGAACTGGTATGGGTGATTTACTTGATGCAATTGTTGGTGAATTCGGCGATAAGGCCAATCAACATGAAGATGATTCGATTCGCTTTAGTGTAATTGGTCGTCCTAATGTAGGAAAATCTTCACTGGTAAATGCTATTTTAGGTGAACAACGTGTAATTGTTTCTAACATCGAAGGGACAACGAGAGACGCCATTGACACGACTTTTACTAATGATGGGCAAAAGTATACTATTGTCGATACTGCCGGTATTAGACGCCGTGGCAAGGTCTACGAGAAGACTGAAAAGTATTCAGTTCTAAGAGCAATTAGTGCTATTGAAGAAAGTGATATTACACTTTTAGTTTTAGACGCTAGCACAGGCATTCGTGAACAAGATAAGCATGTTGCTGGCTATGCTCACGACGCAGGCCGAGGAGTAATTATTGTCGTAAATAAGTGGGATCTTCCTAAAAAAGATAGCACAAGCATGAAGGACTTTGAAAATACAATTAGACAGGAGTTCCAATACTTGGACTACGCTCCAATTGTTTTCGTTTCGGCAAAGACTGGTCAAAGAGTTCCTGATATTTTGAAACTAGTTAAAGAAGTTCACGATAATCAAACTCGTCGCATTAAGTCTAGTGTCTTGAATGACTTGCTACTTGAGGCAACCAGAATTACGCCAACGCCACTTGTTAACGGAAAGAGATTAAGAATCTACTACATGACGCAAGTTGCAGTAACTCCGCCGACATTTGTTGTTTTTGTAAATGATCCAGAATTATTGCACTTCTCATATCAGAGATTTTTAATCAATCAATTGCGCCAAAACTTTGATTTTGTAGGAACACCAATTAAAATCTTAGCTAGAAAACGTAAATAAGCCTAAAATTTCAAAAAAATAGGGATATATCTGCGAAAAAGCTTGCAACTAAGCGTCTTAGTGTGCTAATTTTATTGCAGGGAATAAATGAATAAATCATTTTTCTTATTTTTTAAAGGTTTTGTTTTAAAATACTATTAGTTCATTTCGGGAGGTGAAGTGAAATGGCAAACAAGGCAGAATTAGTTTCTGAAGTTGCTGCTAAAACTGACTTAACCAAGAAAGAAGTTGCTGCTGCAGTTGATGCAATCTTTAGCTCTATTCAAGAAGATCTTGCTAAAGGTGAAAAAGTTCAATTGATCGGTTTCGGTACTTTTGAAGTACGTCACCGTGCAGCTCGTAAGGGTCGTAACCCACAAACTGGGGCTGAAATCGAAATCCCAGCTTCTAAGGTTCCTGCATTCAAGCCAGGTAAGGCTCTTAAGGATGCTGTTAAATAATTGTTCAGTTACTAGCAAAATAAAAACGTGCTAAGTTGTATAGCTTGGCACGTTTTTTGTGTACAATTATTGTGTTAGCACAAATGAAAAGAGTGAAAAAATGACTTATTCTGAACAACTACTAGATGCAATTCAAAACCATGACTTTTCTGATAATCATATTCTTCTTAAAAAAGCACTTGAAAATGATGATCCGGAAGTTTTAGCTTCTTTAGCTGAAAACTTAACTGATCTTGGTTTTACTGATCTTTCTAAGGAAGTTTACCGCTATTTGATTGCTCAGTTTCCAAGAGAAGATTTGTTTAAGGTATACTTAGCTGAAATTTTATTAAATGATGGCGATGAAGATGATGGTTTGCAGCTTCTATATGATGTAAAGCCAGAAAGTGATGCTTATATCGAGAGCTTGCTTGATTTAGCTGATTATTACCAAAGTAATGGTCTGATTGAAACAGCGCGTCAAAAGCTTCTAGAAGCGCATAAATTAGCTCCTGAAGAAGATGCAATTAACTTTGGCTTAGCTGAACTTGACTACTTAAGTGGCGATTATGGTGAAGCATTAGGACTATACCGAGAGCTTGCAAAAGAAAACAAGACCTTTGGCGAAGTAGTCCTAAGTCAAAGAATCGCTGCCTGTCTTGCAAAATTAGGTGAGTACGAAGAAGCGTCCAACGAGATTAAGAGTCATGAAAATGATATTTTGAGCATTGATGCATTATATGAAGCAGGTTTAATTATGTTATCTGCGGGCGATAATAAGGCAGCAATTAAGTACTTAGATCAAGTAATAGAAACTCAACCTGACTATGTAAATGCCTATCCATTACTTGCACAGGCTTATGCAGCAGAGGATAACAATGAAGAAGTATTGAGAACTGCTCAGACGGGACTTTCTTATAATGAACTAGATGAGGTCTTGTATAGCTTGGGTGCTAAAGCAGCTGCTAACTTAAATCAGTTAGACGAAGCAGAACGCTTGCTTAAGAAGGGGCTAGAAATCGCTCCAGACAATAGTGACTTACGTTTGCAGTTGTCTAACTTGTATCTCCACCAGCACCAAGATGAAGCTAATATCGCCTTATTTAAGGATCTTGATGATGAAGAACTTGAACCACAAGCTCACTGGAATATGGCTATCTCATATCAAAGACTTGAAGACTATGATAAGGCTAAGAGTGAATTCTTACTGGCATATCCAGCCTTTCAAAAGAATGCAAGCTTCTTAAGACAGATGATTAACTTGTTCTATGAGTTGCGTGAGATCCCAACAACTAAGGAATTGATCAAGAAGTATTTGCAAGTTCAACCTGACGATATTGATATGCAAGATATGTTAGATGAATTGAATAGTGAAGAATAATAGAGCGACAATTTTAGAAAGTAATTGCTTTTTAGCATAAAGAATACCTCTCAAAGATAATTTGAGGGGGATTTTTTTATAGTAATTTATTCAATTGTTTGTTAAATCTTCTCAGACTTAGCTTAAGTTTAAAAATCTTAAAGATACTTAATTGTATTTTTTGTAATTTATTTATATTTCTCTGCATATTAGCGATTGTACGATTACAATTATTACGATTATATTTTTGACTTAAGTTTTTGATATAAGCTTTGGGTAATTTATTTCCATAAATTTTAGTCAAGGACTTATTTGGTGAAACTAAGATTCTGACAAGTTTGCGATTGAATTCTTCTTGATAAGTTTTATTTTTTGCTTTAGTTAATTTGGCTCTTATAGTATTAAAGTTATTTCTTTTTGGATATTGGTAAGAATCAGAATCTAGCTCATTTTTTAGAAATTTCTTGAAAGTCGTTAAATCTTTTTTAGTAGGACCCTTCATAGTAAGACTTACTAAACCATATAATTTCAAGAAAGTATCTTGATTTTGAAAAGCTAGAGTATCAATCATTGATGTAACGTTAAAAGGAATGAGAGTAGTATTGTCATCATTTGCAGCATATTTTTCTTGCTTGCGATAAGCACCGACGAACATATCTGCCATTTGAATGCCTAATTCTTTTTTACTATCACATGTTTGATAAGTAAAAAAAACGTTGTTTTCCTCACCTAGATTTTTGATAATTTGAGAAAGTAGCTTGCAGCTAAAATATTCACTTTCAAGCTGAGAATTTAAATTAGTTTGATCAAGGTAAATATTTAATTTTAAGTTAACAACAGGATTTTGCTGACGTAGATCTGCAATAATCCTTTTAATTGGGTAAATGTAAGATTGAAGCACTAATACTTGTTGCATAATCGTATTATCAAGAGTGGTATCGTGCTTATGGTAAATAGGGCGTTGATAGATATAAGCATTGGTTAGAAAAGGCTTAACAATATCTAACGCTAATCGATTCATCGTGTCTGAAACATTTACACTCTTTTTCTCTTTTTTATAATGAGAATGATAAATTTTTTGAAAATATTGGTTATATAAGTCTTTTAGGTGAAAGGTGGGGATGACTAAAAAGCCTGTATAGAACTTTTCAGTTGTATTGTCAGATTGAGATTGAAAAGAAATGCTTTCATCAATAAAAACATGAAATTCTTTTGTATGACGGCGCGGTTGGAAGAGCTTCTTTAAGATCATGATTTTTCTCTAAGTAAATTTGATAGAAGTATTATATCGAACATAAGTTCCGAAGGAAAGCGAACAAGGTAAAATATTATCAATAATCATATTTTTTATTATGTGAAGTTGAGTTGTAAAAAAATAAACTTCATAAATTGTAAGGGAGACTTTTTGATTTAACAAATACTGTGATATATTTTAATTTAATGAGTAGAAAGAGAGTACATTAGGTTGACAAAAAGAAATCTAAAATCACCAGTGATATATGAAACTAAATATAACGTTCAAACAGCCAGTCAATTAAATACACAGATTAGTGAAACATATGCTACGGATGACACAAAAAGGTTTTTATTAACTGAGTTTCCGACTGTTTATGTCATTAATGATCCGATAAATAGTAAAAAGTCACAGTACACAGTTTATGTTGGTGAAACGAATGATATTCAAAGGCGTACATTGCAGCATTTAGATGCAGATCCGGCTAAACGTGATGATTTTTTTAACTTCAAAAATTCAAAAAATGTAAGTATGTTTGTAATTGGTCACGAGCATTTTAATAAATCTATGACTTTAGATATAGAAAATAGATTGATGCAATATCTAAGCAGTGTGCCGGCTGTATATCATTTGAATAATCGACGTCATAATGATCAAAATAGATACTATGATTCAGACGAATTTAATAGTTTATTTGATCTGATTTGGAAAAAACTAGGTAAACAAAATGAAGATTTATTTCCTGCGCGTAAAATTATTGAATCTTCAGCTATATTTAAAGCTTCACCGTTTAATAAATTAACGAGCGAACAATTATTAGCCAAATCTAAGGTTATAGATAAAATTAATAAAGCTTTATTTGTTCAAAAGGATAAGAATCTGGCTGAAGGACAGTTGATTTTGGTTGAGGGAAATGCTGGATCAGGTAAAACTGTGTTAATGAGTAATATTTTTTATGATTTGGTACATGAAGATCAAATTTCTGCAAAAGAGCAAAAAGAAGATAAAAAATCTGAAAGATTATCAGTAGCAATGATTGTTAACCAAAATGAACAACTCAAGGTATATGAAGAAATATCACAAAAGCTATTTGATAAAGATGAACAAGTACAAGTAGCAAAGCCAATTACATTTATAAATAAGGTTAAGCCATCGAAAAAAGTTGATATAGCTTTGATTGATGAAGCGCATTTACTACTGACACAAAGGAATCAGGCCTATGCTAAGTATGGAAAGAATATGTTAGAAGATATTTTAAAACGTGCAAAAGTAGTTATGGCAGTGTATGATCCTGCGCAAGTTTTATCAATAGCTTCTGTTTTAGAAGATGAAAAATTTGCTGATTTGGAAAGAAAAGCGGGTAAGGAAAATATTATTTATTTGAAAAATCAAATGAGAATCGATGCATCCCAAGCTACAATAGATTGGCTTCGTAATCTTATTGATAATGGAATCATTAATAAGATACCTCAAGATAGTAAGTATCAAATCAAAGTTTTTAAGACTCCTGAAGAAATGCAGAAGGCCATTGAGAAAAAGAATAAAGATCAAAAAAATGGAATTAGTAGAATGGTCGCAACTTTTGATTGGGAATATTCAGGAGGAAAAACACAACCACCAGAAAATCAGAAATATTGGGAAGTGTCCGAAGGAGATTGGCATATGCCATGGAACTATGAAATTAATAAACGAGATAAATATGAAAGCAAACACAGAGCACATAGAACCGTAAAATACAGTAATCAATCGTGGGCAGAAAAAGATTATACTATAGCAGAAATAGGATCGACTTACACAGTACAAGGCTTTGATTTGAATTATGTTGGTGTTGAACTTGGTCCCTCTGTAAAGTATCGTAATGGTCGAATTATTCATGATCCAGCAGAAAGTTCTAACAGCAAAGCTACACAAAAACGTGATTCAACTAAGAGCTATGCTGATGTGTTATTAAAAAATGAATTTAATGTTTTAATGACGCGTGGTGTTCATGGTCTGTATATTCATGCTGTTGATCCAGAGTTGCAAAAGGCGTTAGAGAGAGCTTCCGAAAAAGTATAATGTGCATAGGTGGAAACGTAACATTTGAATTAGAAGAAAGCTAGTAGTATGGATATATATCACCAAATAATCGTGAAAGAATTAAAAAGATTATCTTTAACTCAATTAAAATCAGGAAAAATGGAGCAACTAATTCCCTTAGATGATAGAGAATCTATCATTTTAATTGATCAATTTTTACTATTATTTAACGTATCTAGTAAATTATCGTCAGATAGAGCGAGTATTGTTCAAAAAATAATTAATGATTTTAATGATAATCTTTTTTATAGAATTTCTAATTTTAATTTGAAATATAAGAGAAAAATAGAAGCTAATGCATTTTTGAATGTTTTTCCTGATGATATTATAGAGATATATGCAGATTTGATAGAAGTATGTTCTGATTTTTTTAAAGTTTTTGTTTGTTTAAATGAGATATGCAATAATAAGCGAAAATTTGATTCTATAGAAAAAGTATCTACATTAACAGATGCAAACCTAGTTTCTAAACTTGAGGCAAAAACTAATAATATAAATTGGAATTTTGTTTTATCAGGAATAAATAAACCTATACGTAATGCTATCAAGCATTTACGATATGTATTTGATGTCGAACATCAAACTATTATTTTTAGTCCAAACGGGAAAAAATTTTTTTTCTATAACGAAATTCGATTTATATAAACTTACTATTCGAAGTATTAAAGTCATTAATTGTTTTATCTATGCAGGTTATATAACAAAGCTATATAGTGAAAAAGATAAAATAATCGAACTTAATAAATTGCTTTTTAATAATTTGTCTACTAAAGAATTAGCAGATATAGTTAGCGTCTTTAGATCAAAAAGAATTTTATATAGATATTTGAAAAATAAATAAAATGTCCAAAAAAGAAAAACTATATAACTTCATCATGGCTGTTTTAGCCGTAATATCTATTATTCTTGTCATTCTAGACTATGCTTCGGTTATCAATTTAAATACTGGAATATGGATGTGGGTGGACAATGGCATCTTAGTAGTTTTTACGATAGATTATTTCTATCGACTGACTATCGCAAAAAATAAGTGGAGTTTCTTTAAACATAATATTTTTGACTTATTATCAATCATCCCTGTAAATGGATTTTTTACACTTTTCAGACTAGCTCGACTAGGAAGACTAGCGAGACTTACGCGCTTGCTTAGAGTTTTGCGATTAGTTGGTTTAACTGGTAGATTGAGAAAAATTCTTTATACTAATGGTTTAATTTATCTTCTATATACTAGTCTTAGCCTTTTAATTATTGGTGCTATTACTTACTCTATGACTGAGCATGTTTCCTTAGCGCAGTCATTTTGGTGGGCAATTGCTACCGCAACGACTGTTGGCTATGGTGATATTTCTCCGCATACTTTTGTGGGAAAGATAGTAGCATTAGTTTTAATGCTAGTAGGAATTGGTGTAATTGGGATGTTAACAAGTTCGATTACAACATATTTTGTGAGAGAAGATAATAAATCTGATGATAAAGATACTCAACTTGAAAAGATCATGCAAAAGTTGGATGAAATTGAAAAACAAAACCACGATTTAAAGGAAGAAATTCAAAAGTTAAAACAGAAATAGCGCCAACTCAAGCTACCTACCATCAACCATGGCGGGTAGCTTATTTTTATCCAAAATTAAATAACACAACCATAACTCAGCACTGCCAATTATTATACAAAGTTCTTATCAAAGCCTATAATATTTTTTGTAAGCGATAACAAAAGGGCGAGGAAATAAATATGGAACAAGAAACAAAGGCTCCAGTTATTGACTGGAAAGCAAATTATGATGTTGTTGTTTTAGGCTTTGGCGGAGCAGGTGCAACTGCTGCTAGATTTGCAGCTGATAACGGCACTAAAGTATTAATTGCTGACGTTGCTCCTTACGGTCATGAAGGTGGGAACACTAGGTATTCTGCCCAACTTCTTGGGACTGGAACTGACTATGACAAGTTGAAGGAATACTATCTTGGCTTAACGCGTCCGATGGATTTGCCAGAAGATATGGTTGAAACTTATGTCCGCGGAATGTGCAACATGCGGGAATATGTAAAAAAGTACTTGGGCGTTGAACCAGTTAGTTTTATCAATGACTTTAGCAAGATACCAAAGGAATACCGTGTTGGAGTTACTCAAGAATATCCTGAACTAAAGGGACATGAAACCTATGACTATACCTTGGTTCACAATGGTTGGTTCGACGCAGCACTTTGGAAACTTTTAAGACAAAAAGTTCTAGACCGCAAAGACAAGATTGATGTCTGGTATGAAGCGCGGGCTACTCACTTGATTCAAGATCCAGTTTCTAAGGTGATCAAGGGTGTTCAGATTGAAAAATTAGGCCAAAAGATTAATGTCCTAGCTAGACGAGGCGTTATTTTGACAACGGGTGGTTTTGAAAATAATAAGGAAATGATTCAAAACTACTTAGCTGCTTCTAAACTTGCCCCATTAGGTACTATTTACAATAAGGGTGACGGTATTTCGATGGCGCAAGAAGTTGGTGCTAAGATGTGGCACATGTACAATTATGAATCTCTTGGCTTACTGCATGGTTTATCATTTGATACACCAGAAGGCGAGAGATCTAAGTTAGTTCTCAGCTGGCCAGAGCTTAACCACGGCAGCGTCTTTATGGTGGCGGATGATGGTAAGCGTTACTTTAACGAAGCTGGTCCAAACCGTCACGGTCATATTTTTGATCATGGTATTTGGCGCGTTCCACGTAGTCACGAGAAGCCATATATTATTTTTGATCAAAAACAATACGAAACCATTGAAGCAGGGCAGATTCTATACGATAAGTTCAATGAAAAATTGATTAAGGCTGATACGCTTGAAGAGTTAGCTGAAAAGACAGGTGTTGATGCAAACGGTTTAAAGGAACAAGTTGAGATGTTTAACCGTTTTGTAGAAAATGGTCACGATGATCAATTTGGTCGAGATATTAAGTCAATGGCTAAGTTTTCTAATGAGGGCCCATTTTATGCAACTAAGATGGCATATAACGTTTTGAATACGCAGGGTGGACCGGAAAGAAACACTAAAGCTGAAATTCTTGATGTTAATAATAAGCCAATTCCGCACTTGTATGGTGCTGGCGAATTAGGTGGTATTAATGCAAACCAGTATCAAGGTGGCGGTAACTTAGCTGAATGTTTGATTTTTGGTAAGATTGCCGGTGAGCAAGCAGCTAATGTCACTGATGAGGTTACAGACGAAGCTTCTGATAAGTACAACGGCATTAATGAATTAGCAGATGGTGACAAGGTCAAGGACATTAAGCTTGATAAAGATCAGTATCTTGGTGAGTCCAATGCTGGTATTGGTGGCAAGCTTGTTGTACGTGTTACTTATGATAATGGAATCAAAAATGTCGAAATTGTACAAAATCACGAAAGTGAAGATGTTGGCAAGCGAGCACTAAAGGTTATTCCAGAGCGTATTGTTAAAGAAAATACCCCAGATGTTGATGCGGTTTCTGGTGCGTCTGCTACAAGTCGGGCAATCAGCGAAGCCGTCCGCAAGGCTTTGAAAAATGTGAAGGAATAAAATGGCTTACAACCACAATGCGGTTGAAAAATTATTTTGTTAACTTATCTACTTAACTCTCGTAAAAAAGCGAACTCTCGCAAATTTTCGCTTCGCACGCGAGAGTTTGCGAGAATTAAAAAAACTAGTCACAGCGACTAGTTTTTACTATTTTCTAAAGAAAATATGTCTCTTTTTTCTTTCGTAAGTAAAGCCTTGGCCTAATGCCTCGTGAACGTCAACGACTGAAACAAAGGCATTAGGATCTTCTCTTAAAATTAATTCTTTTACCTGACTAATTTCTCTAGGAGAAACGACGCAATAAATAACTTTTTTGCTAGATCTATCATAGCCGCCTTCTGCGTCTAAGAAGGTATAACCACGATCTAATTGCACATCAATCATCTTAGCAATTTGTTCATACTTATCAGAAATAATAAAAAGTCCACGTGCTGCGTAAGCGCCTGCTTGGATTGAATCAGTAATTCGCGCTAATACAAAACTAGCAAGCAACGTGTAAATCATGTGCTTAATGTCTAGGTAAGTGAGGGAGATTGTCAAAACAAAAGCATCAAGAACAAGAAGCGACTTCCCAACAGGTATACCTAATTTTAAATCTAATATCCTAGCAATAATATCGGTTCCGCCAGTGGTGCCGCCATATTTAAAGACAATTCCGATGCCAAAGCCAGAAAAAAGTCCTGCCAAGACACCTGCAATAAAAAGATCATGTTCTAAATTCAATTGGTTTATAATAGGAATGTGTAACCAAAATGATAAAAAGAAGGATAGACAAAGCGTGCCCCAAATGGTCAAGGCAAGTAGCCGTTTGCCCATAAAACGATATCCGATTATAATTAAGGGGATATTTAGAAGTAACGTTGATAGACCAGGATTGATATGGAACCAATATCTAAGTAAAAGCGCAATACCACTTATTCCACCATCAGCTAGTTTGTTAGGGATACTGATGGCATCTAAGCTAAAAGCATAAATACTACAACCAAGAGTTATGAAAAATAATTGTTTAAAGAGTTGTTTATTGAAAATCTTAGTCATGTTACTTCCTTCTTTCTTACAAAACTAAGGAATAATTAAGGGGAATAGGGAATATATGAAGATTACCAATTTACCGGAAGTTTTTACCGCCGCGCTTCCAGTTTTAAAACAAATTAATGAAGCGGGTTATGAGGCTTATTTTGTTGGAGGCAGTGTTAGAGACTTGCTCTTAAATCGTCATATTCATGATGTTGATATTGCAACAAGTGCTTATCCGATGGAAATTAAGCAAATTTTTAAAAAGACAATTGATACGGGAATCAAACATGGAACAGTGACGGTTCTTTATGAAGGCGAAAGTTACGAGATTACAACTTTTAGAACGGAATCAGGATACCAAGACTTCCGCAGGCCCGATCATGTAACTTTTGTTCAGAACTTGTCAGAAGACTTGAAGAGAAGAGACTTCACAATTAATGCTTTAGCCATGGATGTTGATGGCAATATCATTGATCACTTCGATGGTTTGGGCGATTTAGACAAGCATCTAATCCGTGCAGTTGGTAAAGCTGAGAACCGTTTCCACGAAGATGCCTTAAGAATGATGCGGGCAGTTCGTTTTATGAGTCAATTGCAATTTACGCTTGAACCAGAAACTGAGCAAGCAATTAGCGATAATCATGAATTGCTCAGTAAGATTTCTGTTGAACGAATTCGCGACGAATTTGTTAAAATGGGGATTGCTCCCGGTAGCCAAAAGGCTTTTCAGATTTTCTTAGATACTGGTTTATCTGAAGAAGTTCCAGGTTTTAAAGGTAAAAAAGAGAATTTGGCTCTTTATCCTCAACTCAATTTTAGTCCTACTACTGAAGCTAATCTATGGGCTTTGATGATTATTTTACTAAAATTACCAAATGAGAAGATTCCTTCTTTTATGCGGATGTGGAAGAATTCTAATGCAATGGAGCGTCAAGTAGCTGATATTGTTGCTTTCTTTGACTTAATTAGTTCACGGGCTCCAAATAACTATGATTTATATCAAGCTGGCTTAGAAACTATCGCTTCGACCATTGATTTGGCGCATATTTTAGGTCAGCCAATTAACGGCAGTGCTTTGGTTGATGGTTATGAAGCTTTGCCAATTAAAAATAGCCATGATCTAGTGATTGATGGCCACTTTTTATTAAAAAATGGTATTCCAGCTGGACCAAGAGTGGGTCTACTACTAGAAGAAATAAAAAAGGCAGTCCTTGAAGGAGTAATTAGCAACAACGAAGCAGCAATTACTGAATTTCTTTCTTTAAATAATTAAAAATAGCTAGCAAAAAGGCGAGCAGTGAAAAATCACTACTTGCCTTTTTTAAACGTAAAATAAAATTGAAAAATACATCAAGATTGATCCGAGTAAAACAAACATGTGCCAAATCACATGTATATAAGGAACTCCGCGCATTGAAAATAAAATAGCACCAACAGTATAAGCAATTCCGCCCCAAACTAGAAGCCAAAAACCAGTTGGTCCAAGAACTGGATAAAGGGTGCTAGAAGCAATAATAACAATCCATCCCATTAATACGTATAAAATCGTATCTAAGACAACGTGTTTTCCTTGATTGAAAATGTAAAACAAGATGCCAAAGATTGCTAGAGCTAAGATAATGCTAAACATTACCCAGCCTTTAGCTCCGCCAATTGCAACGAGAGTATAGGGTGTATAAGTTCCAGTAATTAAAATAAAAATTGAGGAGTGATCAAATATCTGGAAAACCCTTCTAGCTCTAGTAAAAATCAAACTGTGGTAGAGTGTTGAAAAGAGATAGAGAATAATCAAGCTTGAACCATAGAGAGTAAAGGCAGTTACTCTTACTGCACTTCCTGTGTGGGCAGCTTTTACAATTAAAATTACTAATCCAGCTACTGCTAGGCAAAAGCCAATCCCATGAGTAATAGCACTAAAAATATTATTTAAAATGTTGTATGTTTTTGAGCGATTTTTTGGCTCTTGCCACAATTGTTTAAAAGACATTCATTGATTCCGCCTTATATACTTTTATAATCTATTTAATAAATTTTAACTCATTTTTGTATTTTTGATATACTTGAGGTTGTACTTAATAAATTCTAACATAGAATAGTAATTAAAGAAGAATAGGGGATAGGAGCTAGCATGGCTAAGATTAAAGTAGTAACTGATTCCTCAGTTCAATTAACTCCTGAAGAAATTGATAAATATGACATTACTGTGGTTCCGTTAACCATTACCATTGATGGTCAGACTTACACCGATGGCGTCGACATTAGCCGCGAAGAATTTGTGAAAAAGATGGATGCATCAAAAGAATTGCCTAAAACCAGTCAACCATCAATTGGAGTTTTTGAAAAAGTATTTAAAGATTTAACTGATGATGGCAGTCAAGTTGTAGGTATTTTTCTTGCTCGCTCTTTAAGTGGAACAATTGAGGCTGCTAGACAAGCTGCGGATTTGATTGGTAAGAGCAAAGAAGTAACTTTAATTGATTCTGACTTAACTGATCGAGCAGAAGCATACCAAGTACTAGCTGCAGCTAAAGATGCCAAAGAAGGTAAGAGTCTTGAAGAAATTGTCGCCCACGTTGAGCGACTTAAAGAACATCAAAAACTCTATATGATGGTTGTAAACCTCAATAATTTAATTAAAGGAGGTCGTCTTGGACCGCTTGCGGGTAAGATTGCTACCTTATTGAATATCCGAATTGAATTGCACATGCCAGGTGGTCATCTTGAAGTCGCTAAAAAAGGACGCGGTAAGAAATTTTCTAAAAATTGCGATAAACGCGTTTTAAAAGATATCGAAGAACACAAGCAGGAAATTAAAGAAGTAGCAATTTCTTATGTTGATACTCCCGAAGATATGAAAGTTTGGACTGAAAAGATTAAAGAAATTAATCCTGATATCAAGGTTTTAACTCGAGTAACTAGTCCGATTATTTCCACTCACGCAGGTAGCGGAGCATATGCAGTATTCTATACAATGGAGGAGTATTAATGGCTTATCGTGAAAGCTTTTATCGCTTTTTAATGACGCAAAGAAATCCAGGATCGGTAGACGATATTGCTCAATTTGCTAATAATGCTCAACACGATAGTTCTTTTCCAAAACAAGAAGAAGACTATGAAAAGTTATCAGACTACTTAGAGTTAAACGCTGGCTATTTGCCAAGCATGAGTGTTTTTGACAAGGCATATCAATTATATTTAGACAATATGAACTGAGGCTAATATGGCAGAAGTAGAACCCAATAATTCTCATCAAAAGAAGACTACAAAAAATAAAAAGAAACATCTTCCCAAATATGCCCAATTTTTGTTAACTGGTATAGCTGGTGCAGCGATTGGTGCAGGTTTGACCTTTGGAATTATGGAAGTTAAGGAATTAAAGTCGCCTTTTTATCAAGTTGAAAAAGTGTATGAGCAATTACAAGGTTCATATTATAAAAAAGTTTCATCGCAAACATTGCGCCAAGGGGCAATTAACGGGATGCTTGATAGTCTTAATGATCCTTTTTCAGAAGGGTTAAGTGGCGCGAATCAAGAACAAGTTAATAACATCTTAGAAGGCTCAACTTTTGGCGGAGTTGGTATTCAGATGGCAGTACGCAACAATAAAGTTGTTGTGGACTCTATTGTTGCTAATTCTCCAGCTTCAAAGAGTACTATTAAGCCTGGCGATGAAATTCTTGCCGTTGATAATAAAAAAGTCAGCGCGGCTCAGTTCACTAAAGTCGCTTCCTTAGTTAGAGGAAAAGTTGGCACCAAAGTAACACTCAAACTCAAGCGTGCTAATTCAACCTTTAATGTTACTTTAAAGCGCGCTAAAATTTCGCAGTCTAGCTTAACTAAACGTACAGAAGGTAATGCGACCATTATTACAATTACGCAGTTTGACGTGAATACTGCTAAGGATTTGAAGAGTGCCTTAAAGTCAATCAATACTAAAAAATATCCTAAGTTAATTATTGATTTGCAGGATAATCCAGGTGGTGAAATGAATGCTGCTCTGAAATCTGCATCTTATTTCTTGCCAAACAAGAAGATTATTATGCAATACAAGGACCGCAAGGAAAAAGAAGTAATTCGCTCTGATAAGAAGCTTTCAGGAGGCTTTCATACTTCACTCAAGCCAATTATTTTAATTAATGGAAATACGGCTAGTGCAAGTGAAATCTTTACAGCTGCTTTAGTGCAAAATCATTGCGGGGTTTCAGTTGGTCAAACGAGCTATGGTAAAGGAACTGTTCAGCAAGTGGGACAAACTGAGGATTCAGAGTATAAATATACAGTTGCTAAATGGTTGACGCCAAATGGAACTTGGATTAATCAAAAGGGGCTTAAGCCAACTTATCCAGTTTCTGAATCACCTTTAGCAAAATTGCCGCAATTCCAAAGTATGAGCATCTTGAAGAAGTCCATGACTGGTGTTGATGTGGCTACCTTGCAGCAATATTTAACTGCCTTAGGCTATTTACCCAAGCATGTTACTGGCGTTTTTGATGATGAAACCAAGAATGCTGTAATTAAATTTCAAAAAGAACATGACTTGACAACAGATGGTATAGTAAATGGGCAAGTACAAGCTCAGCTTTATCTAGCAGTTGCTCAAAAATTACAAGATAATAATCCTGCTTTAAAGAAAGCATTGAGCTTAAATCTAAGGGATATGGAGGACTAAAAATGGCAACTATTCAATGGTATCCAGGACACATGAATAAGGCTAAAAATCAACTTGAAGACAATTTAGACTTGATTGACGTCTTAATTGAAGTTTTAGATGCGCGTCTTCCAGTTTCTTCTCGTAATCCCATGATTGGACAATTAACCAAGAAGAAACCTCATATTATTATCTTGAATAAGTCAGATTTAGCTGACCCAATTCAGACTAAAAAATGGACTCGTTATTTCCAAGATGAGGGCAATTTCGTCATCTCAATGGATGCTCAGCATAATACTAATATGACGAGTTTGTTTAAGATTATTAAATTAGCTGGTAAGAAAAAGACAGAGAAGTTGATTGCAAAGGGTGCTTCTAATCCGATGATCCGCGTAGCGATTGCTGGAATTCCAAATTGCGGCAAATCGACGATTATTAACCGGATGGTTGGAAGAAATGCGGCAATTGTAGGAGACAAGCCTGGTGTAACTCGTGGTCAAAGTTGGTTAAAGACCAAGACGAATGTTCAAATTCTAGATACACCAGGAATTTTATGGCCTAAATTTTCTGATCAAGAGGTAGGCTATAAGTTAGCAGCTTGTGGTGCAATTAAGGCCGATGTTTTTCATCCTGATGACGTCGCCTTATTTGTAATTGAATTTTTGAAGCAAAACTATCAAAAGGATCTTGCCAAATTTGCCCAAGCAACTAGTGAGGAGCTTGAAAATATGTCTAATCCGGATTTATTACTAGCTATGACTAATAAATATGGCATGCGGGATGATTATGACAAGTTTTCACTCTTTATGCTTCAACGTTTACGTAAAGGAAAATTGGGAAGGATTACGTTTGATCTTAGATGACCATTACTGAAATAAAAAACTTGCTTCAAGGAGAAGTAAGCAGCGAACAATTAGAAGAATTACGTGCTGACGAAAGAAAAGGCGTGCAAAAGCTCTTAGTTAGTTACGAAAAAAGACAGCTTAAACGTGCGCAAGCACTTGCTCAGTTTCAAAATCGTTTTTCTTATGAGAAAGAATTTTGGCAAAAAAATCAACTTGTTGCTGGAGTTGACGAAGTAGGAAGAGGACCACTAGCCGGGCCTGTAGTTACAGCTGCTGTTATTTTGCCCCATAATTTTGATTTGATTGACGTTAACGATTCAAAGAAACTATCCCCTAAAAAGAGAAAGGCGCTTTTTCCTCAAATTCTGGCCAAAGCAGTCAGCGTTAGCGTTGGCTTAGCTAATAATGATGTAATTGATCGGATTAACATCTATGAAGCTGATCGCCTGGCAATGGCGCATGCTGTTCAAGGCTTAAAAGTAAAGCCAGCTGCCTTGTTAGTCGATGCGATGAATGTACCACTGAATATTCCACAAATCAAATTGATTCACGGGGATGCTAAGTCTAATTCAATTGCTGCTGCTAGTATTGTGGCTAAAGTTTTCCGTGACAATTTAATGGATGCCTATGGCGAAGTTTATCCAGAGTATGATTTTAAGCACAATGCAGGGTATGGTACACGTGAGCACATGGAAGCCTTGAAAAAGTATGGTCCAACGCCAATTCATCGTCGATCTTTTGCACCAGTTAGCGAATACGAAAAATAAATAAAAAATAAACCTTCACTTTTGCGTACTTGATAGTGGAGGTTTTATTTTATGAATTTAAAAGAATTTTGCTTAAGATTAAAATTGCAACATGGTGTCGGTACTACAACTTTGGGTAAAATCGCTGAAAATTTTACGGCTGGCGAAGAAGTAACAGTTGACAAAATAGAGAGTTTATCATTAAAATCAAATATCCAAAATCTTGTTTTAGCTGCGATGAGAAATGATAAATTTAATTCTTGGATTGAAAGAATTAAATTGCAGTGTGATGTTGTCACTATCTTTGATTCAATCTATCCAGAAGGACTCCGCGAGATGTACAATGCACCGACGATTCTTTTTACTAGAGGAGATTTATCCTTGCTTAAAAAAGAAATTACGACTATAGTTGGCGCAAGACAACCCACAAATTACAGCCGGTTTGTTTTAAAACAGTTAATTCCGCAGCTAATAGAGCAAGATTTTGTAATTGCTAGTGGTTTGGCTCGCGGAGTTGATGGGATTGCTCATCAGGAAACCTTGAAAAATAATGGTAAAACAATTGCCATAGTTGGAAATGGATTGAATCATTTTTATCCGCAAGAAAATAAGGAATTGCAAGAAGAAATTGTGGCTAAGGGTTTATTAATTAGTGAATATTTACCAGACACACCCCCGCGTCCTTATCGCTTTCCTGAACGTAATCGCATTCTTGCGGGTTTAAGTAAAAATATAATTGTCACTGAAGCTAGAAAAAGATCTGGTTCTTTAATTACTGCAAATATTGCTTTAGAAGAAAATCGCAATATTTTTGCGGTTCCTGGACCAGTCTCAAGTCCCTTATCGGAGGGGCCTAACGAGCTAATTGCTGCTGGTGCATATCCACTAGTTAATGCTGATTTTAGAAACTTGCTTTAGTTGACAAGAGTGAAATTTTTGGTATTTTAGAATTTGGTAGAAATTGTGCAAGGAAGGGGCATTTTATGCCTACTAAACGAAAATATAAAAAGAATTTAGTTATTGTCGAGTCTCCACATAAGGCTAAGACAATTGAAAAATATTTAGGTAGAAATTATCATGTTATCGCCTCAAAAGGTCATATTCGCGATTTGCCTAAGTCCCAAATGGGAGTTGACGTCGAACACGACTATGAACCAAAGTATATTTCCATTCGCGGAAAAGGCGATACGATTAAAGAATTAAAGAGCGAAGCTAAAAAAGCGAAGTATGTTTATCTTGCTTCTGACCCCGATCGTGAAGGAGAAGCTATTGCTTGGCACGTAGCTCATGCTTTAAACTTAGATCCTAAAGAGCACAACCGCGTTGCTTTTAACGAAATTACTAAAGATGCGGTTAAAAATGCCTTTAAGAATCCTAGAACCATTGATATGGATATTGTCGATGCTCAACAAGCACGGCGTGTTCTTGACCGCTTGGTTGGTTATTCAATCAGCCCTATCTTGTGGCAAAAAGTTAAGAAGGGCTTGTCTGCTGGACGTGTTCAATCAATTGCCTTGAAGTTAGTAATTGACCGTGAAAACGAGATTAAGAACTTTAAGCCAGAAGAATACTGGACAATTGATGCTGATTTTGAAAAGGGTAAGGAAAAATTCAAGGGTGCCTTTTATGGCATTAAGGGTAAAAAGCAAGACTTACCAAATAATGAAGCAGTTCAGGATATCTTAAAACAGATTGATAAACGTAAGAACTTTGAAGTTACCAAAGTAGTTAAGAAAGAAAGAAGACGTCAGCCTGCTGCTCCTTTTACTACTTCAACTATGCAGCAAGAAGCCAACAAGCGTTTAGGATATCGTACTCGTCGAACAATGAGAATTGCTCAATCTCTTTATGAAGGGGTCAACCTTGGTAAGGGATCAGTTGGTTTAATCACTTATATGCGTACTGATTCTAAGCGTATTGCTAATGTTGCTAAGCATGAAGCTTCAAAATTTATCCATGAAGAATATGGTGCAAATTATGCAGCAATCAAGCCGCAACACTTTAAAAACGATGCTGATGCTCAGGACGCCCATGAAGCAATTCGCCCAACTTCAGCTTTTAGAACACCAGCTTCAGTTAAAGAATATCTAACAACTGAAGAATATCGCCTCTACACTTTAATTTGGTCAAGATTTATTGCTAGTCAAATGACACCAGCTGTTTACGACACTGTAAGAGCAGATATTGAACAAAATGATGTTACCTTTAGAACAACTGGATCAAAACTTAAGTTTGCTGGCTTTACTAAGGTTTACGATAACCAAAAGGAAAAGAATAATGAATTGCCTGAGTTAAACGAAGGCGATAAGGTTAAGCTTAAGCTTAAGAAAACTGATGACCGTCAGCACTTTACCCAGCCACCTGCAAGATACACTGAAGCTAGTTTAGTTAGAGCTCTTGAAGAAAATGGCGTTGGTCGTCCATCAACTTATGCACCAACAATTGATACGATTCAAAAGCGTTATTACGTAAAACTTGAGGGAAGATCAATTGTGCCTACTGAACTAGGTGAAATTGTTGATAAACTAATCGAAGAATTTTTCCCAGATATAGTTAACGTTGACTTTACTGCTCAACTAGAAGATGATCTTGATGGCGTTGAAGTAGGCAAAAAGAACTGGATTAAAGTAGTAGATGAATACTACAAGCCATTTTCTAAAGAATTAGACAAGGCTGATCAACAAATTGAAAAAGTTCAAATTAAGGATGAACCAGCTGGCTTTAATTGCGACATTTGTGGTGCACCGATGGTAATTAAGATGGGACGTTATGGTAAGTTTTATGCTTGCTCACGCTTTCCGGATTGCCGTAATACTAAGCCAATTGTTAAAAAGGTTGGTGTAACTTGTCCTAAGTGCGGTAAGGGAGAAGTTATTGAAAAGAAGTCTAAACGTAATCGCAAGTTCTATGGTTGCTCTCGTTATCCAGATTGTGATTTTGTATCTTGGGATCAACCAATTGGTCGTAATTGTCCAAATGATGGTCATTTCTTAGTTCAAAAGAAGAACAAGAAGGGACTAGTTATTCTTTGTCCAAACGGCGATTATCGTGAAGAACCAGAAGAAAATTAAATTATTATAAAAATCAATGATATCATTAAAACGAAAGCGGTTTAATGATATCATTTTTATATAGACTTGAAAGAGTCGAGCAGAAAGGAAAGATTGCATGGTAAAAAATGTAACCGTAATTGGCGGAGGCCTTGCAGGAAGTGAAGCTGCATGGCAATTGGCTAAGCGTGGCATTGAAGTAGATTTATATGAAATGCGACCAAAGAAAAACACACCTGCTCATGAAACTGCAAATTTTGCCGAATTAGTATGTACTAATTCAATGAGATCAAACCAACTTTCAAACGCCGTTGGTTTGTTAAAAGAGGAAATGCGTCAGCTTGATTCTTTAATTATGAAGGCTGCTGATGAAACAGCTGTGCCTGCGGGCGGAGCTTTAGCAGTTGATCGGGATAAGTTTAGTTCAGTGGTTACAAAAACTCTAAAGGACTTGCCGAATGTGCGCGTTCATGAAGAAGAGATTACTAAGATCCCAAAAGATGGGATAACCATTATTGCGACTGGACCACTCACTTCAGATACATTGGCAGAACAGATTAAGGAATTTTGTGGTACTGATTCACTTCATTTCTTTGATGCGGCTGCGCCTATTGTAGCTGCAAGCTCAATTGATCGTGACATTGTTTATAAGAAATCTCGCTATGACAAAGGTGAAGCAGCTTACTTGAACTGTCCAATGACTAAGGAAGAATTCTATAATTTCTATAAAAACTTAGTTAGTGCAGAAACTGCTACTTTGCATGGCTTTGAAGATAAAAATGTCTTTGAAGGCTGCATGCCAATTGAAGTTATGGCAAAAAGAGGAGAAAAAACAATGCTCTTTGGGCCACTTAAGCCTGTTGGTTTAGAAGATCCTAAGACAGGAAAGACTCCATATGCAGTTGTGCAACTACGTCAAGATAATGCGGCAAGCACGATGTATAACATTGTTGGTTTCCAAACTCATTTAAAATATGGCGAACAAAAGAGAGTCTTTTCAATGATTCCAGGTCTTGAAAATGCAAAATTCGTCCGTTATGGTAAAATGCACCGCAACACTTACATTGCTAGTCCTGAAGTTTTAAATGCAAATTATGAAGCTAGAAAACAAGCTGGTCTATTTTTTGCGGGACAAATGACTGGGGTAGAAGGTTATGTAGAAAGTGCAGGCTCTGGGTTAGTTGCTGGAATTAATGCAGCAAGAGAAGCCATAGGCGAAGAAACATTAGTATTTCCTAAGTCAACAGCTTTAGGATCGATGGCTCATTACATCACAACTACTAGTGCTAAGCACTTCCAGCCAATGAATGCATCTTATGCATTATTACCAAAACTAGATTATAAGGTTAGAAATAAGCAGGAAAGACACCTGGAAATTTCTAAGCGAGCATTGAAAGATCTTGAAGCCTTTAAGGAAGAAAAGAAGCTTGATTAATAATGTCTAAAGAAAATGATAAGTTAATCAAACAATTCCAAGATTACTTGAACTATGAACGTAATTATAGTAAAAATACTGTAAGCTCTTACTTAAATGATCTAGATGAAGCAAAGCAATTTTTTAAAGAAAATGGTGGCTTTAGCGGCTGGGATAAAGTTAAAAGTCGCGATGTTGAAATTTTCTTACAAAATTTAGCTACACAGAATAGGTCTAGAACAACTCAAGCGCGTAAGATGTCGAGTTTGAGATCTTTTTATCGCTTTCTCGTTAAGCGAGAAGTGTTAGAAAATGATCCCATGCAGACAATTAGCTTAAGATTGGGCGAAAAGAAACTACCACAGTTTTTCTACGAAAAAGAGATGCGCCAAGTCTTTGATAGTCTTGTGGGGCATGACAGATTGGTAGTGAGAAATCGCGCCATGTTTGAGCTTTTTTATGCGACTGGGATGCGGCTAAGTGAGATGGCATCTTTGAAGCTAGATCAGATTGATTTTGATTTAAAAATTATCTTAGTTCATGGGAAGGGTAATAAAGATCGCTATGTTCCTTTTGGAAAAGATGCACTTGATGCTTTAAAGGAATATCGTGATGACGTTCGCCCAGCTCTTCTTGGTCAAAATGAAGATTTAGGCTATGTATTTTTGAATAATCGCGGACAGAAGCTAACTGGACGCGGGATTGAATACATTATGCAGCAAGTATTCATTAAAGCTGGAGTTGGCGGCAAGGTTCATCCCCACATGCTTAGACACTCTTTTGCAACCGAAATGCTCAATAATGGAGCGGACCTGAGAAGTGTCCAGGAATTGTTGGGACATGAATCTTTATCTACGACGCAAATTTATACTCATGTTACGATGAAGCATTTACAAGCAGATTATCAAAAATTTTTCCCAAGAAAAGATAAGAAAGACGAGGCATAATATATGACAACAATTTGTTCTGTTAGATACAACAATCAAACAGCCATCGCAGGTGATGGTCAAGTTACTTTAGGTGAAAAGGTAATCGCTAAGGCAACTGCTAAAAAGATCAGAAGAATTTACCACGATCAAGTAGTAATTGGCTTTGCCGGTGGTGTAGCTGATGCTGTTAGCTTGCAAGATATGCTTGAAGGAAAGCTTGAAACATACTCAGGCGATTTACGTAGAGCAGCTGTAGAAATGGCACAAAGCTGGAGAAAAGATCCAACTTTAGCTAAATTGCAAGCGATGGTAATTGCCTTTAATGACAAAGATTTATTATTGATTTCTGGTAATGGTGAAGTTCTTGAACCAGATGAAGATGTGGTAGCTATTGGTTCAGGCGGTAATTTTGCACAAGCAGCAGCAATTGCGATGACTCGCCATAGTAGTGGGATGAGTGCGAGTGAAATTGCCAAAGAAGCAGTTAAGATTGCTTCTGGAATTGATGTCTTTACTGATGACCACATTACTACTGATGAAATCTAGGTGAAATATTTTGACTGAAGAAAAAACTCCAAAACAAATTGTAGAATTACTTGATAAATATATTATTGGCCAAAACGAAGCTAAAAAATCTGTTGCTGTAGCTTTATATAATCGCTACCGTCGTTTGCAGCTACCTAAGCAGATGCAACAAGATATTACCCCAAAGAATATGTTAATGGCTGGTCCTACTGGTGTTGGTAAAACTGAAATTGCACGTCGTTTAGCTAAAATTGTTGACGCACCTTTTGTAAAAGTTGAAGCGACTAAGTTTACTGAAGTAGGTTACGTTGGACGCGATGTTGAATCAATGGTGCGTGACTTAGTTGAAGAAGCCGTTCGCATGGAAGAAAAAGAACAATTCGACCGTGTTAAAGTACAAGCAACTAAGAAGGCAAATAACCGCTTAGTTAAGTTAATCGTTCCAGGCATTAAGCGTGAAAACCGTGAAAATTCAATGCAGCAAATGATGCAGATGCTTTCTGGCAACTTCAACATGAACCAAGCTCAAGATAATGAAGAAGTAACTGACGATATTCGAAATGAACGTCTTAGCGTGGCTGATCAACTTAATAAGGGCTTACTTGAAAATCGTGAAGTAACAATTGAAGTTGAACAAGCACCTAAGGTTAATCCAATGGGCGATATGATGGGCCAAATGGGAATTGATATGTCGAGCTTGATGGGAAATTTAATGCCTAAGAAGACTGTTAAGCGTACCTTGAAGGTATCGGATGCACGTGAAGTTTTAATCCAAGAAGAATCTAAGAAGTTAATTAATTACGATTCTCTCTACCAACGCGCAATTGAACGAACCCAGCAAAATGGAATTATTTTTATCGATGAAATTGATAAGATTACCGCTGGCAACAAGAAGACTTCTGGTGAAGTTTCTCGTGAAGGTGTCCAAAGAGATATCTTGCCAATTGTTGAAGGATCAACTGTTTCAACTAAGTATGGACCTGTTTCAACTGACCACATTCTCTTTATTGCAGCTGGTGCCTTTGCTGAAAGTAAGCCAAGCGATTTAATTCCAGAATTGCAAGGTCGTTTTCCAATTCGGGTTGAGTTAAACGCCTTAACTCAAGAAGATTTTGTTAAGATCTTGAAGGATCCTCAAAACTCACTTTTGAAGCAATATATTGCACTTCTTAAAGCTGACGGTATTAAGCTAGTCTTCACTCAAGAAGCAATTGACCGTATTGCTCAAATCGCCTTTGAAGTAAATCAAGGTACTGATAATATTGGTGCTCGTCGTTTAGCAACTATCTTAGAAAAGTTGCTTGAAGATGTCCTTTACGAGGGTCCAGATATGAATATGGGAGAAATTACTATTACTCAGAAGTATGTTGACCAAAAATTGAGTGATATAATTATCAATAAGGACTTAACAAAATTTATTTTGTAATTTTAGTAGATAAAGAGAAGTTAAATTATGGATTATCAATTAAAAAATAATTTTTTAACAGTAACGCTTTCTGATCAGGGTGCTGAAATCCAAAGCGTTAAAGATGTAAACAGTGGTCGAGAATATATTTGGCAAGCTGATCCTAAAATTTGGGGTCGTCATGCGCCAGTTTTGTTCCCTGTAGTTGGTCGCTTAAAGGACGATCAATATACTTATGATGGTAAGACTTATCATATGGGACAACATGGTTTTGCAAGAGATTCGAAGTTTACTGTTGAAGAACAAGACGATAAGCACATTGTTTTTCTTCTGACTTCTAATGAAGATACTAAAAAAATGTATCCATTTGATTTTGAGTTAAGAGTAACTTACAGCTTAGTCAATAACTTGTTGTCAGAACACTTTACGGTAACTAATACAGATACTAAGGAAATGATCTTTGGTATCGGTGGCCACCCTGGCTTTAATTTACCAACTGATAATGGTTTGACTAAGAATGATTATTACTTCAAATTTGCCCCATCCATGGATCATGTGAAGATTCCATTGAAGGCACCTTACCTTGACTGGGATAATCGTTCATTGCTTGCAACAGATTCACTGTTTGAAATTAGTGATGAATTATTTAAGGATGATGCTTGGGTCTTTGAATTAAAGCAACCTAATAAGATTTCTATTAGAACTGATAAGAGTGATTATCATATCAACGTTAAAATGGAAAATGCGCCATTTGTTGGTTTATGGTCACAATATCCTAAATCTGGTAATTACATTTGTATTGAACCATGGTGGGGTATTGCAGACACCTTAGATAGTGATGGTCAATTAGAGCACAAGCGTGGAATGAATCACATTGCTCCAAACGAAGTTTGGGAGAATGGTTTTACAATGGCTTTCCACGATAAGGCTAAGTAATTAAAGATTTAAGACTTTGGTTGAGAGATCAAAGTCTTATTTTGTATATAGGTGAAAAAATGAGAATCGGATATCTAAAGAATTTGGGTAGACATGAATTAGAACAGGCGTCATCTAAGTGGCAGACTTTACATGAAAATGAAAAAATTGATTTAGAACCAGTTGGCTATGATGAGATTGAAGCTAAGATTCAAAATGGTGAAGTAGATGCAGTCTTAGTTAATTCTAGAAATGACATTTATCAAGCGCTTGCAAGCTATTCAGTAAGTGAGATTGCCTTACTTGCCTTAGTTCAGGCAGGTAATTTTAATAAGTATCAGCAAACTGTTGAATTAGATGAGTTGAAAAATGTGCCGTGTATTATGGTTGCTTCAGTAGCAGATGAGAAGAGCGAGTATCATTATCTAAAAGACATTTTGAGAATAAAGAACGATCTGATTGCAGTTGAAACTTTAGGTGAAGCAATTTTGATGGTTGAATCTGGGTCAGGTTACTTAATAATGAATGAAATGACTGCGAGTCACGTAGATGATGATCAGGTGCAGAAATTATTTTTGCTCAGGGATGGTAAGCAATTGCGTGAGAAGTATGTCTTACTTGCTAAGCCAGATGATGCAAGAGTAGCAGAATTTAGCAAGATAATGAAAGAAAGTATTAATTAAAGTAAAATAATTATGTAAAGAATTGCCTTGATTGGTGTATTTTAAAACGTCCAGTGTAAAAAGCTGGACGTTTTTTCCTGCCTTGCGATATACAAGTTCCCATTCTGGTGCGAAATTTGGTACAATAGAATGTATGTTCTATAGAGAGGGTGAAAAGAAGTGCTGACTAAGTCGCATCGGATTTGCAGTATTGCAATCGTCGAATTAAGTTTATTGTTAACGAATCGCTTGTTAATTGATCCAGTTAACAACATTATTATTCTAGCTGCAACTGCAATCGGCGCTTCTTTACCTGACATTGACGAATACAATAGTTCAGCAAGTAAGAAGTCAGTAATTAACTTCAGCCTTTTTCTTAGACACCGCGGAATCACACATTCTTTTCTTGGCTGGGCAGTCTTTTCTGGTGGTTTATATTATTTATTGAGTAAATTTATCCCTATTCGGATTAATAATTTAACTTCGCAGAATTACTGGAGTGCACTTTGGTTTGGTCTAGTAATTGGCTATTTTTTGCATTTAATTCAAGATAGCTTTAGTAAACAGGGAGTAGAGTGGTTAGCTCCATTTTATAAGAAAAAGAAAAAGTCACCGTTTCATTATAAAGTTGGTGGCTGTTTTGAAAAATTTTTAACTCTTATGTCCTATTTAGCTGTAATAACGATAACTTTTTACTGGATCTGGATTTCCTTAACACCAGCGACGCAAGTCTTTTTGTTTTGAAAAGTCATTGCGCACCTGTAAGATAATTAGTGGGGGAAGATTCCAAGAGAGGAGTCCTAGTATGTCCCAATTATTAGTAGTAGCTGGTTTAATTAGTCTTTTATATGTTGTGATAGATATGAAAAGTCAGGCTATTCCAGTTGAAAATGACACAGTCCACAAAGGGCGATAATAGAAAGTAAAGTGGCCAAGAGTTAAAATTGCTCTTGGTCATTTTTAATTTAGCCAGTATACTGATAATAATGAAACTATTAAAGGATATGAATTATGGATTCAAACGATTTAATTTTTGCCAAATTAGAACATAAGCGTCTGCGTTATAACTTGATTGCTGATTTATTTTTAATTGTTGGTGGAATACTTATTTTTAGACAGCCAGCGATGAGTATGTCATTTCAATTGCTGGGTTCTTTGATGATTATCATCGCAATGATCTTTACCATACTTTCTTTTAGAATCAGAAGTAGCAAGCAATATCGCGCCTTGTCATTATTAGTTAAAAATGAGCCAAGCAGTCTTAAGGAAATTATGAATTCGTTTGGCGCAGGGATGACTTTTTTAGCTTTGTTTATGGCTATTGGCTTCATGGTAATAATAGTCATCTTCTTTTTCTTACTTAGTCGATCATGGATTAAGGCATTACTATTTTTTATCACTTTTGAAACAGTGATTGATCTTAAAGACTTTATGAATAATCTCACAAAATTGAAGGATAAAAGTACGATTTAGGCTTTTATCCTTTTTTATATCAGTTAAAATAATTGTGATTTAATGAGCATATTAATTTACTTTTAGCTTAAAATCCGATAATATAGTATCTATAAAATTTCGCTTTCTAGAGAGAATCAATTTATAACACTACAAAATTGCAGATTCCGTAAATTTTCCTGGGTTGGAATAGGCAATTAAACTGGAGGTATTTTTTATTGATAAGTATTGTTAAAAGTAGATCATTCGGTCTAGCAGCAGTAATGACCTTAATCTGTTCTGTCGCTGGAATTTTTATTGCTAAATTGCCATATCTCAATTTAATCGGTGCTTTAGTAATTGCGTTGCTATTAGGAATATCTTTACAGGTTTTACCAGTAGGGGTTAGAGAAGAGGCAGCACCTGGAATTGGATTTATTTCTAATAAGTTCTTGAGACTTGGAATTATCTTACTAGGCTTTAGGCTTAATCTAACCAAGTTAGCTGATGCTGGGATTAAGACTATTTTAGTGGCAATGTTAGGCGTCAGCGGTACGATTGTCTTAACTTATTGGTTGAGTAAAAAATTTGGGGCAGAAGACGAATTAGCGGTTCTATCTGCTTGCGGTACTGGTATTTGCGGGGCAGCTGCTGTAATGGGTGTTTCTCCTCAAATTGAGAGCTGCGATGAAGAGCGTAAGAGAGAAAACGAAGTTCTTGCGGTTGCGGTAGTTTGCGTAATGGGAACCGTCTTTACGTTACTTGAAATTGTGATCAAGCCAATGCTGGGATTGACTGATTCACAGTTTGGAATTGTAGCTGGTGGATCTCTACATGAAATTGCTCACGCTGTTGCAGCTGGAAATGCATTTGGCGAAGCTAGTTTAGATAGCGCCTTGATTATGAAACTTTCTCGTGTTTTACTTTTAGCGCCTGTTGCCCTGATTGTTGGTTACTGGTATCAGCGAAGACTAGTTAAAGAGAGTGCAGCGGATCACACGCAAGCACCTAAAAAATTGCCAATTCCATGGTTCTTAGGTGGTTTCATCTTAACTAGTGTTTTAGGAACATTCTTACCATTTCCGCCAGTAGTTTTGGATGGTTTGGTTCAAGCAGCATACGTATTCTTAGGAATGGCAATGGCTGCGCTTGGAATTTCAGTTAACTTCAATGTGATCTTTAAGCGCGGTGGCACCGTTTTTGGCGCTGCAGCAATTAGTTCAACTTGTTTGATGATTTTCATGATTATCATGAGTAAATTATTCTTTTAAATATAGTAAAAAGGCGATTGCATCTTAAATCTTATGCAATCGCTTCTTTATATGTTTATAAAAAAATTAATTAGTTTGGCTTTTTTTAAAACAAGCTTATTTATCTTGATTCATTTAGAATAATTTCCTTTAATGGATTTAAAGCCTAAAAGGATGATAATTATGGAAATTAATAAATTAAAAACTTTTGTAGAATTGGCTTCTACTTTGAGTTTTTCAAAAACTGCAGCAAATTTGTTTATAAACCAAAGTAGTGTGTCAAAACAAATTAAATCACTTGAAAGAGAACTGAACTGTGAACTATTTATCAGGGCAAAGCGTCAAATAAGAATGACGGAGTACGCCAAAATTCTTTTTCCAGCTGCTCAAAAAATAATCAAATTGAACGATCAAGCTTTGTCTGATTTGAGAAACTGTCTTCAGGATCGGGACGATAAGATTATTATTGGTGTTTTACCGACTTTTTGGAATTATTCTTTTTTTGATCAAATAAGTAACTTTAAAAGACAGAACCCAAATTTAAGAATAATTATTAAAGAAGGTGAAATAAACTATTTAACAAATTTATTCCAGCAGGGTAAATTGGATTTTGCTTTTGTAAGAACTACGTATGGCTATAAATCCGATTTTGAGGAATTTACAGTTGATCATGAATCTTTCTGTGCTTGTCTAAATTCTGAACATCCTTTAGCTACAAAAAAATCTTTAAAACTAGCTGATTTAAAGAATGAAAACTTTGTCTTCTATTCAGGTGAAGAAATGTTATATCACACGGTATTTGACCTTTGCCGAGAAAGTGGGTTTGAGCCTCAATTTTCTTTTGCCAGCCACAACATAAAATCGATCTTAAATCTAGTTAAGAATAATGAAGGAATTAGTATTCTCATGCATGCTCCTAAAAAAATGAAAGATGTAGCTTAGTACCGATTAAGTCAAGCTTTTTCTACCAGATTAGTTTGCGTGCGACAACCTAACCAAGCTACTAAGATAGCCAGCGATTTTTGGAATTACTTAGTTAAATAATATTCTCTTTTGGAATTGAACTATCCAAAAAAAGAATTGCTAAGCACAGTGTTTTTTATCAAAATAGAGCCAATTAGTATTCCATAAATATAGTTTTATTTATAGAAAGGATCTTGATTATGAAAGGAAAAAGAAGAGTAATTTTGCTAGGAGGAATGGTGCTTACCTCTTTAACCTTACTTACTGCTTGTCAAACAAGCGCCACCAATAATAATTCTTCTTCAGCTAATACTAGTAAAGTTGTTGCTAAAGCAACTAAGTATCAAGTATCTAATAGCGACATTAGCAATGCTAAAAAGCTCCTAATTAATTCAAGTAAATGGCACTATAACGCTAAAAATAAGGTTTACTATCAAGTAAACGTTAAATACGGTACTAAGACTAAGAGTTCTTATGAATCAATGGGAATTTATATTCCAGCAGCTTATGTAAATGCCAAAAAATCTGGTACTAATACCTATAAGATTTCAATTAATACTAATAAGAAAGTAAATGGTTATACTGCATCAACTGCACCAATTGTAATGCCAATTAATACACCAGGCTATTCGGCACAGCAAGCACCAACTGGTTATGAATCTGGGTCAGCCAAGTTTACTAAGGCAGGATTTATCTATGTTCTTGCTGGTTGCCGTGGTTTAAATCAAACTGATAGTTCTAACGGATCTTCACCATGGGGTGTTACTGATTTGAAGGCAGCTATTAGAACTTTGCGTTTGAATGAAAATAGAATAGCTGGAAACACTAATCGTATTTTCACTTTTGGCCACAGTGGTGGTGGTGCTCAAAGTGCTATTGTAGGTAGTTCCGGAAATAGCAAGGCTTACATTAAATACTTGAAGGCAATCGGAGCACCGCTTGCTACTACTTCTGGAAAGGCTACAAGCGATGCAACTGAAGGTGCGATGTCATGGTGCCCAATTACTAGTTTAGATACTGCTAATGAAGCTTACGAATGGAATATGGGACAGTATTCAACTAGTGGAACACGTGCCTCTGGCACTTTTACCAAGGCTTTATCAAACGATATGGCTAAAAAGTATGCTGAATACATTAATAAACTTGGTTTAAAGGATAGTAAGAACCAAAAACTTACCTTAAAGAAGTCAAGCTCAGGTATCTATACTTCAGGGACTTATGCCGAATATTTAAAGGCAGAAGTAGAGCAGTCGCTTAATAATTTCTTGAAGGATACTAAGTTCCCATATACAGCTACTTCAATGAATGGTCCAAGTGGAGCTGCACAACAATCTGGTTCTAAGCATTCAGGTCAAAAACCGAGTGGTGCACCAAGCAATAACATGAAGAATGGTAATAATAGTAAACCAAGCGGCAAGAAGCCAAGTGGTAGCATGCCAAATGGTGGCGCTGGCGCACCAGGTGGTTCACAAAGTAGTGGTAAAACATATAAGACCGTTCAAAGTTACATTAAGTCTTTGAATAAGAACGGCACTTGGGTAAAATATAACGCTAAAACTAATACTGCCAAAATCACTAGTTTGAAAGCTTTTGTGACTCATTGTAAAGAAGCCTCAAAGGATGTTGGAGCTTTTGATGGACTTACTCGTCAACAAACCGAAAATAATTTGTTTGCAACAACTACGAGAAAAAATGGCCACTTTGATTCTACGATGAGTAATTTACTTAGTGAAAATGCAAGTAAATATGCTAAATTAAAGAATTACAAATCTAGTTATGCTAGTGCCTTTGCATCAGATTTAAAGCAAAAAGATGCTCAAGGAAACACGATGACTACAAGATTAAACATGTATAATCCAATGTATTACTTGTCTGATTACTACAAGGGCTATAATACGACTAAAGTAGCTAAATACTGGAGGATTAGAACTGGTATTAATCAGGGCGATACTGCATTAACTGTTGAAACTAACTTAGCTTTAGCTTTAAAGCAAGATAGTCAGGTTAAAAGTGTTAACTTTGCTACGGTTTGGGGTCAAGGACATACTGAAGCTGAAAGAACTGGAAATAACGAAACCAACTTTATTAAGTGGGTTAATAAGTGTTTAAAAAATTAGCTGTGATATACATTTATAAAATACCAATATATCAAAAAGGCGATTGCACATCATTATTTGTGCAATCGCCTTTTTTTAATCATATTTACTCCATTGATCTTGCAATTTTTCAATTAAAGGCTGGACTCGATCTTTATTTTGTTTTAAGTAACAAGCATAAAACTTCTGATGGGCTACTTCGTCTTTTAATGGACGAACGCTACGATTATTAGGTAAATTAAGTCCCCATTGTGAGTCTAAACTCGTTAAGTTTGTCGTAAAGAAAGGTAAAACAGAGTATTGTAAAATCTCGCTGTATTCACTGGATTCATTTTGAAAAATGATTTTGCTATCTGGAATCTCGTCTTGGTAAATCTTAGTCCAAAAGCCAATTGGTGAAGGGCTTAAGATTGTTTTACCCTTAAGCATCTTGAAGGATAGTTCCTTATATTGATTAAGATTGCATTCGGCAGGTAAGTTAACAGACATTGATTCTGTGCCTAAGTAAGTTGAAGTAATGTCGCGGTCTTCAATTGGAAAGTTAAGCAAAAGGCAAGTTACTTGATGGTCAGCTAATAAATTTTCAAAATTAGATTCAACTAAATCACTAACGATCTGGATATTCTGGTCATGTAAAGATCGTAAAACGATTCCCGGCCCTGGTGCATTCACGCCAACAATTAAAGTGGTTTGATCTTTTTCAAATTGCTTGACTCGCTTAGTAAAATCAAGATTATCATCAATTAACTTTTTAGCTTCTCGGGCTGTATATTTACCAGTCTCGCTTAAGTAGAGCTTATTTGGTTTTCTAATGAATAAAGTAACGCCTAAATCTTCTTCGAGCTTTTTCATGGAATGAGTGACCGCTGGCTGGGTTAGACCTAATACTTCGGCAGTCTTAGCAACTGTGCCGTATTTGGCAAAAGTCACTAATTCTTCTAATAAATAATTTTCAATCATAACTTACCTCACTATAAATTACATTTATCCTAGCATTAAAAACTCTGAATTTTCAAGTATAGATCTTCTTCGTATAATCATTTATGAAAAGTTTGAAAGGAAGAAGAATGACTTATGGCACGAGTAGTAATTTTAACTGGTAGTCCTCATTATGAAGGTGCTTCAAAAAAATTAGCTGATAATTTTGAAAAAGGTGTAAAAGAAGCCGGCAATCACATTTATCGTTATGATGCAGGTCTTCAAGGAGATAGTCAGCCGCATTTTTTACAATTAGAGCATGCGCCTGGTATGGAAGTTGGCATTCCTGATAATGATGAGGTAGAAAAGGAAGTTATTCCAGAGTTATTAGATGCAGATGTGGTTGTCTTGGTATCTTCACTTTATTATTTTGAAATTAATGCTCAGCTGAAAACAGTCATTGATCGCTTTTATGATTATAATCATGAATTAAAGGATAAAAAAATGGTCTTTATGATGGCCGGGTATGGTACGCAAGAAGATATGGATGCAGTTAAGCTTCATATGCAGAAGTTGAGCGACTATATGCGCTGGCAAATGATTGATCAAATTTATGCCGATGATTCATGGAATAAGCAAAAATTAGCGAAATTTGCTCAAGCGGCTTATAACTTAGGTAAGAGTATTAAATAAAACATTGTATATAGGAAGAAAGAGAAAAATAAAATGAAATACGCAGAATTTGTTAAGGCTGGCGAAATGAAAATTATTGATAAACCATTGCCTAAGATTGAAAAAGATGACGATGTAATTATTAAGGTCCTTCGTACTTGTGTTTGCGGCTCAGATTTGTGGGCATACCGTGGATTAGAAGAGCAAGGTCATGAAAATAGCGGTCACGAAATTATTGGAATTATTGAAGAAATTGGAAAAAATATTACTACCGTCAAAAAGGGGGACTTTGTAATTGCTCCTTTTACCCATGGTTGTGGTCATTGCCGGGCATGTTTAGCAGGTTTTGACGGTGTATGTATGAATCATGACTTGAGTGAAAACTTCTCTGGTGGCTATCAAGCAGAATATGTGCGTTTCCAGCATGCACAATGGTCATTAGTAAAGGTTCCGGGTAAGCCTGAAGATTATACTGAAGGAATGCTTAAGTCATTTTTAGCCTTAGCTGATGTAATGGCAACTGGTTATCATGCGGCTCGTGTAGCTAATGTAAAGCCCGGAGATTCAGTAATTGTTTTAGGTGATGGTGCAGTTGGCTTGTCCGCAATTATTGCATCAAAATTGCGTGGAGTTAAGCAAATCGTTTCTACGAGTCGTCATCCAGATCGTGAAAAGTTAGCACGTGAATTTGGTGCAACTGACAATGTGGCTGAGCGAGATGAGGAAGGAGTTCAAAATTTGATCTCCATTACGCGTGGTGGTGCGGATGCAGTCTTAGAATGTGTCGGCAGTAAGTTATCTAACGAAGAAGCTGTGCAAGTTGGTCGTCCGGGTGCAATTGTTGGCCGTGTTGGTTTACCACACGGAGCTGAATTAAATCCGGGTTTGATTTTTTACAAGAATATGAGTGTTGCCGGCGGTCCAGCTTCAGTGACTACTTATGATAAGGAAGTATTGCTTAAGGCTGTCTTAGATGGCAAGATTAATCCAGGCAAGGTCTTCACTAAGACATATGATTTAGATCAGATTAATGAAGCTTATCAAGATATGGCAGATAGAAAAGTAATTAAGTCCTACATTAAAGTTAGTGATTAAGGAGAAAAATATGAATAAGTGGACAAATGAAGAAATAGCTGCTTTTGATAAGGCTCAAACTTTACACAATCGTCCTTATAATGATGATAAGACAACTTTTGAAGAAGACAATCCTGTCTGGGAAGTAACTGTCGATAATCAGGTTTTCATTCGCGGTGCTAAAGGGATTAAGGATACTAAATGGTATCAAGCTGGAACCAAAAATGGCGGTCAAATTGAAGTCGCTGGTCAAAAGTTTGAAGTGAAATACCAAGCAGTTAATAACGCAGAATTAATTAAGGATGTTACCGAAGCTTTTAATAAAAAATATCATGGTCAGTATCCAATTGACTTGATGGTATCAGATCCTGTGGCTAAGGCAACAATTGCAATTGTGAAAAAGTAGAAAAAAGAAATATCTCTTATTGAAAGTGATAAAATTTCATGATATTCTAATCTCATCAATTGAAATTCATCTCTTAGAAAGAAGGGTCGCCGTTGCGTCTTTAATCTTGTGAAAAAAGCATAGTTAAATAAGTACTCCATTTATGTAGGAAAGACTATGCACTTTTGACAAGATTAAAGCGAGGCACTATCTTCTTTTAATATCTTAAAAGCAGAAAGAGTCTGTACTTGTCATAAGTGCAGGCTCTTTTTTCGAGGTGAGTTGATGAGTAGTATCAAGATTTCGAACTTATCATTTAGATATGAAGATAGTAGCGATAATATTTTTAATAATTTAAATCTGGACTTAGACAATTCTTGGCATCTAGGCTTAGTTGGTAGAAACGGACGCGGAAAGACAACGTTTCTGAAGCTATTAAATAGGAAGTTACTAGGGAGAGGTAAGATACAAACTAAGTTGAACTTCTCTTACTATCCTATTTCAATTAATGATCCTAAAGATATTACTTTGTATGAATTGCAGAATGAGGTGCAATTTGAGCAGTGGGAGTTAGAACGTGAGTTGAATTTACTAGGTGCTGATCCGAATTTGATTTGGCAGCCTTTTAATAGCTTGAGCGGGGGCGAGCAGACGAAGATCTTGCTAGCGCTTTCGTTTACTGATCAAAATTTATTTCCTCTGATTGATGAACCAACTAATCACTTAGATGAAGCAAGTCGTAAGGAAGTTAGCGATTATTTGCGTGTGCATCATCAAGGTTATATTGTGGTTAGTCATGATCGGGACTTCTTGAATCAGGTGACAGATCATATCTTAGCAATTGAGAATACAGAAATTCACTTGTATCAAGGCAACTTTGCGACCTATGAAGAAGTTAAAGCAGAAAGAGATGAATTCAACCGGGAAAAAAATCAAAAACTAGCTGGTGAAATTGGTAATCTTCATCGGCAAAAGGAACAATTCTACCATTGGGCACAAAAGATAGAAGCTAAAAAGAAACTTGGTAAAAAAACGCAACACATTATTAACCGAAGGTCTAGAATCAATAAGGCAGCTTTAGGTCATGCATCGGCGAAGATGATGAAAAAGTCGATTAGTGCTAGAAATAGAATGGATAAGCGGATTGAAGAAAAAGAAGGATTGATGGTAAATATTGAGGATGTGCCAAGCCTAACGATGAATTATTGCCCTAATTATCATCAAGTTCTGCTTGAAACAGAGAAGTTAGGATTAAGCATTCAAGATAAGGAATTGTTTACTGATCTAAACTTAGTGGTAAGGAATCACGGCGTGGTTTCGCTTGAAGGCAAGAATGGAGCTGGTAAGTCGACATTGCTAAAGTTGTTGCTGGGGAAAGCAAGAGAAACTAAATATCAGGGAAAGTATAGTTTAGCAAGTGGATTGACAATATCCTATCTACCTCAGAATTTTACTATATATAGAGGAAACTTAAGAAAATTTGCTCAAGAGCAGGATATATCATATGAAGACTTGCTTAATATGTTAAAGAAGATGGGCTTTCCCCGTTCAAACTTTGAGACTCCTATTGAAGAGATGAGTATGGGTCAGCAGAAGCGGGTTGCTATTGCTAAGTCATTAGTTGAGAAAGCTGACTTATACTTGTGGGATGAGCCAGCGAATTACTTAGATGTATTCAACCAAGATCAGTTGATTAAGGTATTGCAGGAAGTTAAGCCAGCTATGTTGTTGATTGAACATGATAAGTACTTTATTGAGCAAGTAGCAGATCAACGGATCGTTATATCAAATTAAACTGCATTTAAAAAGAGGATGATTTACAGCATTAATGTAAAATTATCCTCTTTTTGAGTATAGGATTAAGTTAGAATTCTAGTCGCATTTGTTTGTTGCTAAAAAATGACCCAATGATTATTGTGTGATTCTTTTCGCTGACTCGATAAAAAATTGCATATTTTTTGCCAATAGTTATTTTGTAAGTTGGTTTATCCAATTGATATTTTTGATGTACATTTTGATAAAGATAAGGAAAATCAGATAGCAACTGTATATTATGGTAAATTAAAGAAATATATTTTGTTATTTCCTCGTCTGAAAGAAGAAGAGTATTCTTCCAGTAAGAAATTTCGTTAGTTAGGGATGTAGTAAAATGGTCAGAATAAATGATAGTATCCATTTATTTTCCCCAGCTGTATTTGCCAAACATGGCTTTCATTTCTTTCTCTGTAGCAAAATTTCCAGTTTCAAAGTCTTTAAAACCTTCTTCTACTAATGCACGATCATGTTCTAAATCATTTTTGCTCAAGTCGATAATTACTCGATGATTTTTTTTATCAACTGTGTAGGAAAGTAGCTCTCCATCATGAACTTCCCAGTCCTTTGGAAAAATACTGCCTAGAGAATTCCCAATTTTTCTGACTTTTAGTTTTTTCATGTTTGATCATCCTTTCTTATTGTTCCTTTAGTATAACATGTTATAACTTAAATGAGATGCGCAAACTATTAAAAAATGGATAGACTATTTTTCTTTTTTTACATTTCCTAAAAAAACTACTATTTTATGCAAAAATAAACGTCACATTCGCGTAATAGATATTGAGAATTGATTTCTTAAACTATTTATTAGGAGAACTTTTTCGTGAAAAAGCAGAAAAAGCCAGATGTGGCGAAATTACTTGGCATCACAGACGATCTGATGTTTCAGAATGTGATGAAGGATCCAGTGAATTGCCGGATGTTTTTGCATGAGGTTTTACCAGATTTGGATATTCAAGGCCTTACTGTGCGAACGCAGGAAAGAATAGCATTTAATAAGGAAGAGAAGTTTTCTGTACTGGATGTGTTGATAAAAGGCAGTCAGGGTAGAAGGTACGATATAGAGATGCAGGTCGCACCGCAAAAAGACTTGGATAAACGAGCACGCTACTACATGTATAAGATGATGGAAGATGGATTTTTGCATCAGGGTGAAGAATATGGCGAATTGACAGCTGTCTATGTAATATTTATTTTGCCGTTTGATCCTAAAGGCAAAGGCTTGAAGCGATATACTTTCACTTACTCTGCTAGAGAAGATAAATCTGTTGAACTGAACGACGAATCTGAGATAATATACTTAAACAGCAAAGGGAAGAAAGGCAGCGTTAGTCAAGGACTAGAAGATTTTTATTCGTTGATGGAAGGTAAAAATACTACAAATAGTGAATTTATCAAACGAATCAAAAAGACAATGGATAATTATCGTAAAACAGAAGAATGGAGTGAACATGTGATGAATACGGAACAAATTAAAGAAATGGCACTTGCACAAGGTGTAGAACAGGGGTTGGAGCAAGGAAGAAGAGAAGCAAGAATTTTTGATATACGGAAAATAGTTAAGATTCTAAAGAGAATGAATCAAAGCGATGAACAGATCTTGCAAGAACTAAAACAGGATTATAGTGATGATTTTTCTGATGAGGAGTTAGAAAAATTTTTGAAGTAGAAGCATTTTTCCTTATAAGGAAAGAAAAATAACCAAAAAAGCACTGATAAATCAATCTTTAATTAGACTGGTTATCAGTGCTTCTTTTGTATATTAAATAATTTTAAAATAAGACCTTTGCTCAGCTTTTATTCTTTGCTTAAAAAAGATTATAGTTAATTATATGAAGAAAACTACAAGTTGATTTTATGATGGAGAAAATAGATGGCTATTTTAAAACTGCAAAATGTAGCTTATCAAGTGGGACAGAAGCAGATTCTACAAAATATATCTTTTAAAATCGAAGATGGTGCTTTTTTGACACTGATTGGACCGTCAGGCGCGGGCAAAAGTACTATTCTCAAGCTAATTGCTAACTTAATTAATCCAACTAGTGGAAAGATTTTTTTTAGAGAAAAAGATATTATGACAATTGATCCCGTGACTTATCGCAGAAGTGTTTCTTACTGCTTCCAGCAGCCATCTTTATTTGGAGAAAAAGTAGCGGACAATTTATCTTTTCCATATGAGATTAGAAAACAAGCAGTTGATCGAGAGCGTATATTACGGTTATTGCATGAGGTAAGTTTAGAAGCAGATTACTTAGATAAGGATATCACTAGTCTGTCAGGCGGTGAGAAACAACGTATTGCTTTGATTAGAAATTTGATTTTTTTACCGAAAGTTTTGCTTTTAGACGAAGTGACCACGGGTTTAGATGGAGACAATAAGGCGATTATACATCAATTGATTGAGCGAGTTCATCAACAGGGTGTAACAGTGATTCAAGTTACTCACGATCAAAGTGAAATAGACAAAGCTCAGAATATTATTAAGATAAAAAAAGGTGGCATCCTTGAATGAAAAATGTAATGGTAAGCAATTGGTCGTTAGTCTTTGCCTTCGCGCTAGTTCTAGTTTCAATTGCAATTTCTGCTAAAGAGAAACTTGGTTTAACCAAAGATATTTTAATTAGCGTGATTCGTGCAATTGTCCAGCTAATAATTATTGGCTATGTTCTAAAGTTTATTTTTCATGTAAATAATTATTGGTTAACTTTTGTATCAACCTTAGTTATTATTTTTAATGCGTCTTGGAATGCCAATCAGAGAGATCCTAATCCTGATAAAAAATTTTATAATTCTGTCATTGCAGAAGCTGTTGGTACATATGCAACTTTGGCAATTTTAATTTTTTCAGGAGTGATTAAACCGATACCAATGCAAGTTATTCCTATTACTGGAATGATTGCAGGTAATGAAATGGTAGCTGTCGGTCTCTGTTATAAGTCATTAAATGAAAGTTTTCATGATTTGCGTCAATCAATACTAGAAAAAATAGCCTTAGGCAGCGATATTAAAACAGCCTCGATGCCAATTTTAAGAAGAAGCATCAAAACAGCCATGCAACCAACAATTGATTCGGCTAAGACTGTTGGCTTGGTTAACTTACCGGGGATGATGTCAGGCTTGATTTTTGCTGGCGTTAATCCGATTTATGCAATTAAGTATCAAATTATGATTACTTTTATGCTTTTAAGCGCAACAAGTTTAGGGGCTGTAATTGCAGGTTACTTAGCTTATCGAAATTATTTTAATGAGAGAATGCAATTAAAATAAATAGGCCAGACTTGAATGTCAATAGGCCTATTTTTTGTGAAGAAATCCGCTTACTTGAAAGTCATTTATTTTGTATGTATACTTGTAAATTGTAAGTAAGAATATGAAATAAATGGAAGAAGGGAATTTGTCGTGACAGAAGAAAAGTATTACGGTGCTAACGCTATTGTAGATAGCTTAATCAATCATGATGTGAAATTTGTTTTTGGAATTCCTGGGGCAAAAATCGATCGCGTATTTGAATTGCTTGAACATTCTAAGAATTCGCGTACACCAAAATTTATTTTGACTCGTCATGAACAAAACGCAGCCTTTATGGCTGCTGGAGTAGGACGAATTACTGGGAAGCCCGGCGTAGTATTAACAACTTCAGGTCCTGGAGCTTCAAATTTAGCAACTGGCCTAGTAACAGCTACAGCTGAAGGAGACCCAGTTTTAGCAATTTCAGGCCAAGTTCAAAGAACAGATCTTTTGCGCTTAACTCACCAAAGTATGAAAAACGCAGCTTTATTTGAACCAATTACTAAATATAGTGCTGAAGTTCAAGAGCCAGAAAATATTTCTGAAGTAATTGCCAATGCTTATCAAGAAGCTGAAGCTGCTAAGCAGGGTGCAAGTTTTGTTTCAGTTCCGCAAGACGTAACTGACGCAGAAGTAAAGACTAGCGTGATTGCGCCATTAGAAGCACCAAAGCTTGGACCAGCAAGTCCGATCGAATCAACTCTGCTTTCTCAACGTATTAAGGCAGCTAAATTACCAGTTCTTTTACTTGGAATGAGAGCGTCTGATCCAGAAACGACCAATGCGATTCGACGTTTAATTGCTGAAACTCACTTACCAGTAGTTGAAACCTTCCAAGGAGCTGGAATTATTCCACGTGAATTAGAGGACGACTTCTTTGGTCGCGTGGGACTATTTAGAAATCAGCCAGGAGATCAATTGCTTAAGAAAAGTGACTTAGTAATTGCAATTGGTTATGATCCGATTGAATATGAGCCTCGTAACTGGAATTCTGACCGCAGTGCTAATATTGTTGTCATTGATTCTATGCGTGCAGAAATTGATAAGAACTACCAACCTGAACGTGAGTTAGTTGGAGATATTTCACAGACTCTTGATTTCCTTCTACCATATATGAAGGGCTATTCAATGCCTGAAGAATCTAAAGACTACCTAGATTCTCTGCGTAAGACTTTGCAAAAGCGCGATACTCCACCTACTGTAACTAAAGACCAAATTAAAAGTCATCCCCTAAGTATCATTCAAGCTTTGCAAGATAGGGTAACTGATGATATGACAGTGACAGTAGACGTGGGTAGTTTCTATATTTGGATGGCAAGACACTTTAGAAGCTACGAACCTAGACATTTACTTTTTAGTAATGGGATGCAGACGCTAGGAGTTGCACTTCCTTGGGCAATTTCAGCTGCTTTAGTTAGACCAAATACTAAGATTGTTTCTATGTCAGGCGATGGCGGTTTTATGTTCTCTTCTCAAGATTTAGAAACAGCGGTTCGCTTAGGCTTAAATATTGTTCATATCATCTGGAATGATGGTAATTATGATATGGTAAAGTTCCAAGAAGAAATGAAGTATGGGGATTCAGCGGCTGTTAAGTTTGGACCAATTGATTTTGTTAAATATGCAGAAAGTTTTGGTGCCAAAGGATACCGCGTTGAAAAAGCAGCTGATTTAAATAAGGTTTTAGATCAAGCCTTTAAAGAACAAGGACCAACAATTGTTGATGTGCCAGTTGATTATAGTTTCAACCAAACATTAGGCAAGACGTTGTTAGATGACCAGATTCATTAACTCTGGAAAGGAAAATATCATGGAAAAATATGAAAGTAAAGTATTCCAGCATGGCACTTTAGGGATGTTGGTGCCTGGATTATTTAATGGAACAATGACAATTGAAGACCTGTTAAAGCATGGTGATTGGGGCATTGGCACAGCAAGTGGTCTTGATGGTGAAATGATTGTGCTAGACCATACACCCTATTTGGCTCAAAGTAATGGAGAAATCAGAGTTTTAAAAGCTGAAGAGAAAGTGCCTTTTGCGACAGTTCATTTTGAGCAGATAAAAGATAAGTTTACTGCTAGAAATTTGACCAAAAAAGAGTTAGAAGAGCACATTTTGAAAACTTATCCTTATAAAAATGTATTTTTTGCAGTTAAGATTGTAGGTAAGTTTTCAGCTGTTAAAACACGAGTAGTTGAGAAGCAAACTAGACCTTATAAACCATTGCTTACCGTAGCAAATGAACAAGCCGTATTTGAAAAATCTGATGTTTCAGGGACAGTAATAGGTTACTTTGCACCAAAAATGTTTCAAGGAATGGCAGCACCGGGATTTCACCTACATTTTTTAGCAGATGATAAGTCAATTGGAGGCCACTTGTTAAACTTTGATGTCAGTGAAGCAACAGTTTATTTACAGCCATTTACTACGATCGACCAGCATTTGCCATTAGATAACCAGGAATTTTTAGATAAAGATTTAGATATAGCAGATATGCATGATCAAATTAAAAAAGCAGAAGGCTAAACGAAAAGTGCGTATTATCAACGTTTTTGAGACGAAGATAATACGCATTTTTTGTTTATAGTTTTTGATTCAATTTTTGGACTTGATTTTTTACTTGATGGTAAATACATAGCCAAATAATTAAGTAGCCAATAATGTAAAGAACTGTAAAAACAAGGAATGGTATAATTTGTAACTTGATCCAATCATTAAGGATGTAGAAAAGAAGATAATCAAGGTAGATGACAATAGCATCAATCGTTGTTGCAAGTCCAAGTGGAATTCTTTCAACTTTAAAGACTGCGCTGATGCCTCCAGCAATAAAAGCAAGTAAGAGACTTGAGATAATATTTTTATTTACATCTTGAACTGAAATAGTCTGAAAATTAATAGTAAAAGAATAAATAGAGTAAAAGATTACAAGAATTAGAGGACCAAAGCCAGCCGCCTGTAGTCCACTTTTAACAAAGTTTTTGATAAAGTCTTTCATTTTAATTCAGTTCCTTTCTAATTTTGGCAAAACAACGTCTTGAAACATAGTCAGTTAGTTCATTTTTCATAATAATATTGACTCCAGAGTTTTTGGTTTCTTCAAAGTGGTCAATATAGTTTCGATTGGCTATCGCTGATTTATTGATTTTCCAAAAGTTGGATGGAAGAAGATCAGTCAGTTGATACAGTCGCTTTCTAATATGATATTGCTTGTCATTATTACAGATGGCTAGAACCTTATTTTCAACAATTGTAATCATGACAATATCTGAAAAACTGACCATAGTTAAATCTTTATCATCGTAAGCTACAATTGTATTTGAATTGCCATTTGATAAAACAAACTCTTTTAGTTGAGCTGAAAAATCACTTCTTTGATGTACATAAGCTTCCACTATTTCTGCTTTACTTGGTTCAATGAATAATTTGAATTTCATTTTTAACTCCTTTCAATTTTTATTATAGAGATTAGAAATAAAAAAACTTTATTTTGCTTGTTATCGGTTAAAAAGATGCAGTAATCGGTAAAAAATAATAAATTAACGAGTATTAAATAAGATATTTTTGAAAAAATATAAAAAAAGAACAATGATCCTTCTATTTTGAAGAACTCATTGCTCTTTTTTTCGCATTTTGTTTAAGAAAGTAAAATATATACAAGCTAGTTATAAATAAATATTTGACATAAAGAATTGTAATTTAATCAAACTATCTTATTGTGTTTAACAGGAAACAAAAATGAAGTAACCGGAATAACTAAGTACAGAATCATAGCTATTTTTGGAATAAATAATGACAGAATAATCAAAATAACATTTAAAAATAGGGTAACAGCAACCTTTCTAATGAATGATCTACTGATAATAATATTCATAATCTGTGAATATTTTGCTGTCTTTTTTGCGCCAAAGTATTGAATTAGATATTCTAAAATTTTGGCAACTAAAAATACAATTCCGAAGTTAGCAACTGCAAAAGTTGAGCTTTCAGCCATAATCCACTTAGTCATTACAGGAAGAAGCGAAAGATCAGCAAGGAAGAAGAAATCTAGTATTGCAATCGTTTTTGTTGGTTTAAAAATATAGTATGAAAATGCTAAGTGCAGGTCATACCAAAAGTCGGCGACTACAAAGAAAGTAATTAAAAAGACGATGATATTAGCAATAAATTGTTCATAATGCACTTCATGAATTGCTGGCTGAATTTCTAAAACAATAATTGTGATAATAATCGCCATTACGCCATCATTAAAAGTTTGTAAATGTTCCCAGAGTCTTTCAGGTTCTTTTTTTTGAGCCTGTGCTAATTCTTGCCGAACTGTTTTTAACTTTTCTTTTTCTTGATCTGAAAAATCGTTAAAATTGTGTTGATGTTTATCTTTTCTCATTTTTATATTCCTATTCTGTTAATCGATTTCTTCCCACTTATCTTGAATTTGCTCAATTAGTGAAAGGAGTCGCTTTTTATTTTTCTTTTTTCTTTCACAACGATACAAACAAATTAATAACATAATATATAAAGTTTATTCAATATATTCATGAAAAAAGTTACAATAGGAGTGAAAAGTAATAGTTATTTTAGGAAAATGTGATTAATTTGCTTAATATATTTTCAAAGAAAAGAAAAATAATTATCAATTTTGTAGATTCAGATAATAAAAATCAAATCATCACTAACAAAAGCTTTTTTGGTAAAAAGGGCAAACAAATCAATATTGATTTAGGATCAATTATTGATGAACTTCAAAATCATGGTTATCAAATCCCATCTAATTTTGGCAGGAAGATGGCATTAACTTTTGGAAAAAAAGATAATATTGTCAATATTAATGTGTCACATCAAAAGAAGATTATTGATGTTAACCATATCACTAAGAATTTTTCGCTTAACCAAGTAAAGAGAACGATAAAACAAATAGTTCACTATTCTGGAGCAGGGAGCAGGACACCCATTGATAATGTTAATTCGGTCGAATTTTATCGAACCTTAGAAATCGATGCAGTTACAAAAGAAATAGTATCAAAAACGGCCTGGATTTCAAATGCCAATACTTTTCTAAAAATTGGTGTTCCAACCTTACCGGGTTATGTTCCTGATAAAACTACGGTAGGTGGTAAGGAGATAGTACCCGATGATGGAAATCAGAAATATTTTGTAAAATATAAGCTAAATGAGCATCCCTCAACAAATAAACAAGCAGCTATTATTCAATATGTAAATTTAACAGCAAATAATGCTATCGTTAAAACTACTAAATTAGAGGGAGAACCCAATTTTCCTATTAATTACGATATTAATAATGATTTAAATGACTTAATAGCTAGGGGTTTCAAGCTAATTGACAATGGTTTTAATGGTAAAGGAATTCAATTCTTTGGCAATAATGATAGTTATGTTCCAGTCTTCATAGTAACGCTTAGACGTGATGAAATAATTGTAGACTCGGCGCATCCCTATCAAAAGGTGGATCCTGAAGAATACCGAAAAGATATAACTTTTACGATTAAATTCAGTGGCGCAGGTAAGCAGACGCCAGAAAATATTATTAAAACAAGGCATTTGCAGCGAAAAGTTTTATTTTCATTAGTTTTGGATAAAATAGTTAAAAACAATACCTATCCAACTGAATGGAAGACCGTTAAGAAAGACTTTCCTGACAAGATTCAAGTTCCCGTCGTTAAAGGATATCATAGTAATCTTTCTCAAATAGAAACTGAAAATATAACTAATAGCAAATCAGAAATCAAGGTATCTTACATCCGCAATAATAAGATAATTCCAATTGATGAAGATGGAAAGCTAATACCTACAAAAGAAGCTTTATATTTAGCAACAGATCCCGATGATCCGACCAAGCTATGTACTAAACAAATAATTCCTCAAATTCCAGGCTATAAAAGTAATTACAAAATAATTACCTTATCTAATTCAAATAAAGATATTAAAGTTATCTACAAAAAAATTGCAGCTGATTTTTATACTGCTTCGAGTACTAACGATCAAATTGCAATTGTGAACTTTATTGATTTAGATCATGAAGGGAAACAGATAACTTCTTCAGGTCCATTAATTGGCAAGCCTAATGAAAATATCACAGATTTATATAGCACATCGATTCCTATAGCAGGGCTTGAAAAAGCAGGTTATCATGTCATTTTTAATAATTTCGATGGAAATAATAAGATTCAAAAATTTGATGGAAATGATTTAACAACACAAGTCTTTACAGTGGGGTTAAGTAAAAATTCTGAGCAAAATATGCAATTGCAACAATTGAAGAGCAGTGTTAATGAGCTTATCGGTCAAAACAGTAATAATTTATCAAATCCAGTTGTTGCGAATTTAATGAATGTTCTTAAATCATTAATAGATTTAATTTCAATTTTGAATAAAGATAATAAGAACAAAAATTAAAAGAAAGCTGAATCTAAGAATGAATAAAAAGTGTCCAAATTGTGGTAAAGAAGTAAATCTTGGGGAAGCTAAATGTCCATTTTGTGGCTATGATTTTGTGAATAATATTAATGCTAAAATTCCAGGCGATTTGGGTATGATGGGCATAAAGTTAAATAATGTGCCAAAGAAGAAAAAGAAAACTAAACCAGAAAATAAAAAGATTGAAAAAAACATTAACTCAAAAGTTGAGGTCGCAAAAACCCAAGAATTAAAACAAGCTAGAAAAAATAAAGCAGCTAAAAAGAATAAAGGCTGGTTATGGTTATTAGCTTGTCTAGCATTTTTGACTTTTGGCTATATTGGTTTTTATGTTGGAAGCAATTTTAATTCAATTCAACATAGCACTTCTAGTGAAAGTAGTTCTAATAACAGTCATAATCATGTTAAAAAAAGTGCAACAAGTAAAACTTCTTCTAGGCAACAAGATAAGCAAAGTAAATCAGTTCAGAAGCAAGATACTAATACAAAATTATTTACCTCTACGCAAGTCCAACCTGCAATAAGCAATCAAGAAGAAATCAAAAACTTTTTAACAGGCGTATTTACTAAACCGCAAGCAAATAAGTTTATTTCTGGTGAAAATAATTCTGATTTTCGTCAATTACGTGACGTAACTTTAAGTTGGGAACCGAATGATGTTAATATCAAAATTAAATTGTTGAATGTTTCTCAAAAGGGTAATGATTATACTTTAAATTACCTAGTTTATTATAATTTTATTACTGGAAGAAAACAGATTATGGTTTATAACAATGGTTTGTTAGCACGCGATGATAGCGCTTTTCACATTGTGAGATTAGGATCTGGATGTCTAATTAAATAAATAAAACATAACATAACATAACTTTTTATTTGTGCTATGATGAAATTGTGAATATATTATATGTGCCTAATTTCTTTATAATTGATGCTAAATTTAAATGAGATGGCTTTTATTTTTGGAGGAAAAGTTATGAATTTTAGGGATATGAAGAGAAAAGAGCGTTGGAGTATTAGAAAGTTAACTGTCGGAGCAGCAAGTGTATTATTGGGAACATACTTTGTTGCATCTTCTCAAGGCGTTGCTAAAGCTGATACCGTTAAGGACAATAATGTAAATAACAATACTGTTAATGAACAAACTAGTGAAAAGAAAATATCACAGCCAATTACACCAAATACTCAAGCTGTAGTTATTGCAAAAAACAATCATCAAAATAGTGAGAATAATACTGCCAATTTACAAAATAAGGCTGACCTAATTAGACAAAATAATCAAAAAATCATTAATAGGCTAACTGTACAAAAAAATACTATTCAAAAGGTTGAGAACAGCACTTTTTCTGAGATAAAAAATAGAGAAGCAGCTAATACTCAGCCTTTTAATATTGCAGAAAATAGTTCAAAATCGACTACTAATTCTAATAATAGTCTTGATGAATCAACTTTTGGCAAAGTTGACGTTAATAGTTGGGATACAGAAACTGTTAATAATGGGTTAAATATTACTGGCTACCATGGCAGTGATCAAGAACATCTAGTTATTCCAAACGCTGCTGATTTTACTAAGGCCGGAAAGTTAACTGATGAGAATGCAGTTATTACAGTAAATGCAGCTAAGTTTAAAAAGATTTTAAATACAGTTAAGCCTATTACTGTAGCTATTAGTAAGACTGATAATAGAAAAGTTCAAGTTTCAGATAAAACTGCTTTTGGTGGAAATTTAACTACTGAAAATGGAGTTAGCACAAATGATCCTAATTTGAAACAGATGGATCTTACCAATTTAGATACCAGCAATTTGACTGATATGAGTGGCATGTTTTGCGGAGCATATAAGGTTAAGTCATTAGGTAATTTAAGTGGCTGGGATGTTTCTCATGTTACCAATATGCAACAGATGTTTGACGAGAATACTTATGATAGTCCAGCTCTAGAGTCATTAGATGGCATTAACAAGTGGAATGTAAGCAATGTCCAAAATATATTGTGTCTTTTTAGAAACGATACTAATTTAAAAGATATCGATATTTCTGGCTGGGATTTAAGTAAAGCAACGGGAGGTTGGACGACTGGACAAGTGTTTGCCAGCTTTACTAATGCTAGCAAGACAGTTATTAATCTTAATAATGTAAAGTTGCCTTCTGATTTTAATTTTGCAACCAGTTTTGCTAATGGCCAAGTTGTAATTACAAATAATGGTGATCTTTTACAATTAGATACTACTTCGAAGGTTCCATTTAAAGATAACTTAACTTTTAGGCAATATAATAGTTGGGTAGAGTATGCCAATCCTACTGTCAAAACCTATAGTCACAGCATATTTTATGATTCAAAAGGCAGTTCTGATGCTAAAGCGATCGTTCAAGACGCAATTGATACATTTTTACATAATAATTATGCAAATTATAAAAAAATAACTATTCCTACCGATGCAGTATATCTTTCTACTAAGCCGAGTGATAGCGCAACTGCTATAGCAAATGGAACTTATGATATAGCTAAAACTGAAACTGAAACTAGTGATACTACTTATCAAGTATTTCGTGATGATGAAATTCCAATGCAGTTAAAATATGTTGAGACGGATACTAATAAAGATCTCGGAACTGTTACTGTCGTTGGTAATGGAATAACTATTGTGACTTCTCATAGTATTGGTCTGAATCCATTGCCCATTACTAATCTTGCTGACTGGCTAGGCAATGATGATTATACAAAGTCAGATATGAGTATTACTGGGCAAAAACACTTTGGCTTTGACGGGATTGCAGAGCCGGTTAATGTAGAAATACATTTAACTAAGAAAATGATTACAGAGCAACGGACAGTTACTATTCATCTGTATGAAAGAGACAGTAATGGCGATCCTGTTAAAGATAGTAATGGAAATTATGTATCTGTAGCTCCAGACCTTAAAGCAACTTTTAATTATCAACAGGATGAGTTTGTAAATTCTAAGGGTAAAGTTGTTAAGAAGAGTAATATTTGGTTATGGGATGAAAAAGCTCCTAAAACATATGATGGTGCAAATTCTCAAGAAGTAAATGTCGGATATATAGAGGGAGTTCAGTCAATTAGTAATGTGAAATGCTGGAAAGTTCCAATTAATAAAGAAGGGACAAGCTACATATTAGTTCCAAATGATGGAAATTGGTCGACAGTCGAATTTTCAACTCCTGCTGTAGATGGTTACTATGCAAATCCATTTATAGATAATATTGTAAACGGCTATCCATTGTTAGGTAGACCAGCTAATTTATTTGTAAATCCTAGGTTCAATAACTCTGTTCGTCCTGGCACGTCTGATGCAAGTGATAGTAGTATTGCTTATACAAATCAAGATGGTATTTATGAAAATAAAAATGAACATATAATCTGGTATTTTCCTAAGGAAAATACAGCAACAATTAAGAGAACTATTAATTTTGTAAAAAATGATGCAAGTCATACTCAATTACAAGAAACAAGTACTCAGGATGTAAATCTTAATGGCTCTTTGGTAGCAGCTAATCCAAATGGTACTGGCAAAGATTACTTCACAATATATCCTGCAGAATATAATGATGCAAGTATTGTTACTGGCAGCCCAATTGCTGTGATAAATAATAGTAATAAACCTACATATAGTTGGAAAGCTAAAGATGGCCAAACAAGTGTAAATACTGATATAACCGGATATACAGTTTCAGCTGTTAAAATTGGAAACGCAGATTATTCAACTAATGAAAATGACATTAAATATGCCAAAGAAATTGCCCAGAATACTGCAACATTAAATTCTCCAACTGATTTAAATATTTCTTTTGTATATGCACCTGTTAGCCTTACTAGTAGTTATCAATTCGTTGATGATGATAATAAAGAACAGTTAATAGCACCTGCTACGTCATTTTCAGGTCAAACTGGCGAAACTGTTGAACTTAATATTAAGCTACCAGATAATTATGAATTAGCAAAAGGAAGTACATTACCAACTAGTTATACTTTTAAGCCTAGCGACAATGAACAGTTAAAAATTCATTTAATTCATCAAAAGAAAGTTTTATCGGATGATACTAGAACAATTAGTCGTAAAGTAACTATTACTGATCCTGATGGTAAAGTTGATCCTAAGTCAATGACACAAAGTGTTACATTTAGTAGAAGCGATACTTTAGATAAGGTAACTAATCAACATATTTATGGCAAATGGAATACGAAACAACAAGCTTTACCAGCAATTATTTTACCTGTATTTGCTGGATATACGCCATCTGGTGAGGTGGATGCAATTAACGTAACGGCTGATAGTAATAATCCTGCTGATATTAATATTAGTTACACTGCTGATAAACAAAACAGTTTTTATAAATTTGTTGATGATAATGAAAATGAGGCTACGGTAGGTACAAGTCATCCGATTTCTGGAACCACTGATGAAACGATTGATTTAACCAAAGCAATAAAGGATTCAGTTCCAACTAATTATGATTTAGTTCCAGATCAAAATATGAGTTATATCTTTAAAGCTAGTGATAATAAGCCACTTATAGTTCATTTAACTCACCATATTAGTGCAGTAACTAATGATTCCAACTTAACAAAGACGGTAAGTCGTACCATCAATGTTACAAAACCAGATGGAACAAAATTAGCACCAGTTGTTCAAAGGGTAAGCTTTATCCAAACAGCAACTAAAGACGATGTTACTGGAAAAGTTACATACAATAATGATTGGAAAGCAAATGGTAAAGATAGTTTTACAGAATATGATGCTCCAACAGTTGATGGTTATACTGCTAATCCAGTTAAAATAGAAAAGCTTACTCCTGATGTTAATACTAAAGATTCAATTGTAAATATCGTTTATAAAGCTAATCCACAAAAGATATCTGTTCGCTTTATTGATGATGACAATCAAAAGCAACAGGTTGGTAGTGCATTCATTATTAACGGCGTTACTGATGGAAATGCAGACTTTTCTACTGTAGCAATTCCTGAAAACTATGTATTAGCAGAAGGATCAAAGTTACCAACTAATCATAAATTTACCGCCAATGATCAAACAGTTTATACGGTTGAACTAAGACATAAAACTGAAGACGCCAAAATTGATCCTAATGCTAAACTTAGTCAAAAAGTTAGTCGTACCATTTTGATTACTAATATTGATGGACAAGTTAATAGGATTGTTCAGGAACATACCTTTACTCGTATTGGCAAAAAAGATATGGTTACTGGAAATATTAATTATGGCTCTTGGTCTGAAAACGGAAGTTATACTTTCGCAGCAATTCCTGTAAAGAATATTGCAGGATATGCAACTAGTGGTTCAGCTCCAGAAATTGTAGTAACACCAGAAACTAAGAACTCAACAGTCAATATTAGCTATTTTGCTAATGGACAAACAAGTTATTATCAATTTATTGATGATGATTACCAAGTAGGAGATCCTGTAATTAATCAAAAACATAATATTGCAGGTAAAACTGGGGATAGCATTAATTTAAATATTACGATTCCTGAAAATTATGATTTAGTAAAAGGCAACAGTGTACCAACTACTTATACTTTCACGGCAGAGGATAATAAACCAATTGTGATTCACTTAGTTCATCAGATTAGTACACTGACTGATGATCCTAGCTTAACTAAGTTGGTTCGTCGTACGATTTTGATTACTAATATTGATGGCAAAGTTGACAGAGCTATTCAAGAGCATACATTTACTCGGACTGGAAAGAAAGACATGGTTACTGGAAATATTAGCTATGGTCCGTGGTCAGAAAATGGTAAATATACCTTTGCTGGTATTCCAGTTAAAGAAATCGCAGGATATGCAATTAATGGATCTGTTCCTGAAGTTGTAGTAACACCGGAAACAAAAGATTCAACAATTAATATTAGTTATCTTGCAAATGGACAAACAAGTTATTATCAATTTATCGACGATGATTATCAAACTGGAGATCCTGTAATTAATCAAAAACATCCTGTTGCAGGTAAGACCGATGAAACTATTAAGTTAAATATTTCTATTCCTGAAAATTATAGCTTAATAGAAGGTTCTGTTTTACCAACAAGTTATACATTTGAATCAGGTAATAAACCAATTATTATTCATTTGATTCATCAAAAGGAAAGTTTGCCGAATGATACCAAAACTATTTCTCGTAAAGTAACGATTATTGATCCTGACGGTAAAGTTGATTCTAAATCAACAACACAAAGTGTCACATTCAGTAGAAGCGACGTTTTAGATAAAGTAACTAATAGACATACTTATGGTGAATGGAATAAGAAGCAAGAAACTTTGCCAGCAATTGATTTACCAGTATTTGCTGGATATACCCCATTTGGAAAAGTGAATGAAATTGATGTAACTGCTGCTAGTCATAATCCATCTGATGCTGATATCGTTTACAATCCTGATAGACAAAATAGTTTCTATCAGTTTGTTGATGATAATGAAAATGGAGCTACAGTTGGTATAAATTATTCAATTTCTGGAGTTACTGCTGAGACGATTGATTTAATTAAAGAAATAAAAGCTGCAATTCCAACTAATTACGATTTAGTTCCAGATCAGAAAATGAGTTATACCTTTAAGGCTAGTGATAACGATCCACTTATAATTCATTTAACTCATCATATTAGTAAGGTAGTTAATGATCCTAGCTTAACTAAGACGGTTCGTCGCACCATTTTGATTACTAATATCAATGGTAAAGTTGATAAAACTGTTCAGGAACACACATTTACCCGGACTGGTAAGAAAGATATGGTTACGGAAATTATTAAATACGGACCATGGTCAGAAAATGGTAAGTATACTTTTGCTGCAATACCGGTGAAGGCAATTGAAGGATATGCAATTAATGGATCTGTTCCTGAAGTTGTAGTAACACCTGAAACAATGGACTCAATAATCAATATTGGCTATGTTGCGAATGGCCAAACAAGTTACTATCAATTTATCGACGATGATTCTCAAGCCGGAGATCCTGTAATTAATCAAAAGCATCCTATTGCAGGTAAGACCGGTGAAACTATTAAGTTAAATATTTCGATTCCTGAAAATTATGATTTAGTAAAAGGTAAAATTGTACCAACTAGTTATACTTTCACGGCAGAGAATAACAAACCAATTGTGATTCACTTAGTTCATCAGATTAGTACAGTGACTGATAATCCTAGCTTAACTAAGACGATTCGTCGCACTATTTTGATTACTAATATCGATGGCAAAGTTGATAGAACTGTTCAGAAACATACATTTACTCGGACTGGAAAGAAAGACATGGTTACTGGAAATATTAGCTATGGTCCGTGGTCAGAAAATGGTAAATATACCTTTGCTGGTATTCCAGTTAAAGAAATCGCAGGATATGCAATTAATGGATCTGTTCCTGAAGTTGTAGTAACACCGGAAACAAAAGATTCAACAATTAATATTAGTTATCTTGCAAATGGACAAACAAGTTATTATCAATTTATCGACGATGATTATCAAACTGGAGATCCTGTAATTAATCAAAAACATCCTGTTGCAGGTAAGACCGATGAAACTATTAAGTTAAATATTTCTATTCCTGAAAATTATAGCTTAATAGAAGGTTCTGTTTTACCAACAAGTTATACATTTGAATCAGGTAATAAACCAATTATTATTCATTTGATTCATCAAAAGGAAAGTTTGCCGAATGATACCAAAACTATTTCTCGTAAAGTAACGATTATTGATCCTGACGGTAAAGTTGATTCTAAATCAACAACACAAAGTGTCACATTCAGTAGAAACGATATTTTAGACAAGGTAACTAATAAGCATATCTATGGTAAATGGAATGAAGCTCAGCAAACTTTACCTTCAATTGACTTACCAAGTTTTAACGGATATACACCAACGGGTGAAGTGACTGCAGCTGAAGTAACAACTAATAGTGGTGATATAGCAGATATTATTATTAGTTATGTACCTAACGAGCAAACTAGTTATTATGAATTTGTAGATGATGACAACCATGAAAGTCTTATTGCTCCAGCTACTGTAATTTCAGGCAGGACCGGAGAGACTATTAAATTAAATATTGTTACACCTAATGGTTACGCATTAGCCAAAGACGTCACGTTGCCACGAAGTTATAGATTTAAAGCTACTAATAACGAACCAATTATTATTCATTTAGTTCATCATATGAGCAAAGTAACTAATGATCCAAAATTGACTAAAGTAATTACTAGGACAATTAATGTAATCAATCCAGATGGGACTACTGATTCTATTGTTCAAACAGTTCGATTTGTTCAAACAGCTACAAAAGATGATGTTACAAATAGTGGTTCGTATATGAATGATTGGAAGAATGTTGGTGCAGAGAGTTTTGCTGAATACAATGTGCCTGAAATTGCAGGTTACACTTCAAGCAAAACTAAGGTAGAAAAATTAACACCAAAATTTGGTGATCAAAATGTAATTGTCAATATTGACTACATTAAAAAGAGCCAGATAAACCCTGTTAAGCCTGTCAAGCCAATAGTAACGCCAATTGAAAAAGATAATAAAGAACAATCCGCTAACAAGCAGCAAACAGTAACTGCTGAGCCAAATTCTAAGCCCAAAGTAACCCAAGAAATCAAGCAACCTGTTTCTAAGACTAATAAAACTAATGGTAAGATTCTTGAAAGAAAAGACAGACAAACATACAAGTTTCAAGGGCAGACAGTAACTATGAAGAAAGTGGTTAATGCTAAAGAAGCAGGACATATTAATAAGATAAAGGCTAAAAAGGCAGCTTTGCCACAAACCGGTAATGATGAAGCAAAAACTACAGCTATAATCGCTTCTGGGTTAGCAGTTGATTTAAGTTTGATAGGTTTAGCTGGATTAAAAAAGAAAAGATCTAATTAATAGATAGATATTTTGAATTTTATAAAAAGAGGCAAAATAATAATGTTATCAAGAAATAATAATCGTTTTAATGAACTTAAAGAAATAAGTCCTCGTTATTCAATTCGCAAGTTTACTGTCGGAGCAGCTTCTGTTCTTATAGGGATGTCAATTTTCGGGCTAAATTCTCAAACAGCTCGAGCAGACAGTATTAATGAAAATGATACAAATAAACAAAATCCTGCTATTGAGCAGAAATCAGACAAAGCTCTAACAGCTACACCGGCAAGTGATATTAAAAATGTGGTTGTAACTGCTAAGAATGTAGATGCACAAAATCAAGTACCGGCTGAAACCTCAAATGGTAATACAAGCAGTAAACAAAACACAATTAATACCAATAAAGAAAACAGCCAACGTGCTGAACTACAAATAGAAAACACTAGAAAAGTTGTTGCAGCAAACAAAGAAGAATCTACACAAGATACAACTGCTATTCAAAATCAAGCCAAACCAGTTGCAAAAGAAAACTATAGTGTTATACAGCATGATGTGATTGCTAATAACGGAAATACACCACATGATAGTGGTTACGTTCAGTTAAATTTAGGATTACAAATAAAGAATACTAAGAACATTAATCCTGGTGATTATATTGATATTGACTTAGGATTACCATTACAATCTGGACAACAAAAAACATATAGTGATGGTTTAGCAGAGAAAAATACACCAGTAACCATTAAAGACAATGCAGGAAAGACGGATACAATAGGGAGTATTGCGACAGTAGGAAATATTCCTAACGAATTTTACCGGTTAAGTTTTAATGACCATATTCAAAAATATGGTACCGTACTTCTTAATCTTGATTTAAAGCAATATTCTTTAATTCAGCGTGCTATTAGTACGGTCGGTTATTCTCATGAAAAGAATGGTCCAACCAGTTATAGTGCTCAAGATGATTTAGTTATTGGTGATGGTGCTTATAAGTTTACTTCTGGACTAAGCGTTCCTGTTAAATACATTCCGCAAGAAAGTAATGGTTCAGTTATTCAACGTGTTGGAGAAAATACTTGGATTCAAGGAAGAAGTACTGGCAAAAATTCTAGAGTATGGACTGTTTATCCTGATGGCTCATTTACTGTAAACGATAAATCTGCACTTGGATTAGATGGAATTGTATATTTTTCTAAGAATTTTGGCAATAGTGCTACAGTAACTGTTTATACCTTAAGTAACAATCCTTACTTTGATTCTAATTATGCAAGCGACGATGATATTAAGGAACAGATTGAAAGTGCTTTTGCACAGTTAAAGTCAACTAACAATTTAGATCAAATTGCTCAAGATAATTCAAATGTTGGTTTTAGTATAAATAAAATACCAGAAAATGATATTTCAATTGCTGTTACCCATAATGATAATTCCGAAAAAGCGTATAGCACAGTTATGAGGGCTGATGGGTCAAAATACTCAGGGGATCAATTAATGCTCTCACGTACATATCACATTACTGTTAATGGAGCTAAGTTAGGCCAAATATATTCTTTACCAATTTCTTTTGTTTCTGAAATTACTAAATCTGGTGTTAATGTCTCAAAGCCAGCTAATATTACTAAACCAGAACAAGATAAGATACAAACTTATCAAGATTCAAACAAATATGAAGTACTTAATAATGATTTAAATAATGCTTATCCTATTTTATATAAAGGGATTATGATTGATAATCCTGGGCTGATGAACTTTATGAAGAATAATCTTGCTACTTGGATTGATGTGAAAAATGATGAAGATCCTAGTGATGAGTTGTTAGGCCCTGCGGCGTATACTCTTAATGTATCTGTTGTAAATCAACCAACTAACTTAAAACCGCAAAATATTGCAAATGGCAATTCTTCTTCAGGACAACAGTTAGATCGAACTATTCTTGTTGTTTTCCAGGATTTAGATGAAAATAACAAAAATATCTTAAGTAAAGATTTAACTGGATTAAGTGGAGCTGATGCTGGATATTCAACTGCAAATGATATCAAAGCTCTAGAAGCTCAACATTATGAATTAGTTAGTGATGATACTAACGGTCAAAATCTTAAATTTGGTAATCAAGAACAAATATTTTATGTCAAATTTAGACATGTTTTAAAGAAAGAAAAACAAGAAAATAAGAGCGTTTCTAGAAATATTACTTATGTTGATGATAAGGGAAATCCTGTTAAAGGCTCGCCTGATGGCAAAACTAGCTATGTACAAAGTGCAAGTTTTGTTCGTTTTCCAGTGAAAGATTTAGTCACCGGTGTTGTCGGCTATAGTATTAATAATGATGGTGCTATTGATACTCATGCATGGAAAGCAATTGGTAGTAATTATTTTGAAAAAGTAATTTCAAAAGATCCTGCATCATTAGGGTTTGAGCATGTTAACTATGCTGTTATTCCAGAGAAAACAGTAGATGCAAATACTAAAGATCAAGAGATCCAAGTTATTTATAGTGGTACTACTAAGAACCCTGACAAGCCAAGTAAACCAAGTAAGCCAGATAAACCAGAAACACCAAATAAACCCGACAAGCCGAGTGAACCAAGTAAACCGACTAAACCGGAAATACCAAATAAACCCGACAAGCCGAGTGAGCCAAGTAAACCGACTAAACCGGAAACACCAAATAAACCCGACAAGCCGAGTGAGCCAAGTAAACCGACTAAACCAAAAACACCAAATAAACCCGACAAGCCGAGTGAACCAAGTAAACCGACTAAACCGGAAATACCAAATAAACCCGACAAGCCGAGTGAGCCAAGTAAACCGACTAAACCGGAAACACCAAATAAACCCGACAAGCCGAGTGAACCAAGTAAACCGGCTAAACCGGAAACACCAAATAAACCCGACAAGCCGAGTGAACCAAGTAAGCCAGATAAACCGGAAACACCGAATAAGCCGGACAAGCCAAGTCAACCAACTAAACCTAATAAACCAGAAGTGCCGAATAAGTCTGACAAGTCGAATGAATCAAGCAAGCCTGATAAAACAAGTGATGTCAAGCCAACAGAATCTGTAAAATTGATTCATCAAACAACAGCAGATACTTCAAAGAACCAAAGTGAATCAATTAAGGAAGAAAATTTATCAAAACCAAAGGCTGTTTTAGATAAGACAAGTTTTTCACCTTTGGCTAGAAGAAATAGTCCTTTAGTCAATGAGAAAACTAACACTCTTGAATCCTCAAAAGATTCAACTAAGAATACTAAAAATAGAACAGTAAATTCAAGTAAAGAATTGCCACAAACAAGTAGTAACACTCAACAATCAATTAATGATGAAGTGATTGGTTCTGTGGCTTTATCAATAGGATTAATTGGTTTAGCCGGTGTTAAGAAGAGAAAAAATGCAAGATAAACTACACTAAAGAGAAAAGAGACCGACTTTAAGTCAGTCCCTTTTTCTTTTGTGAGTGCTAAAATTAAACTATAAGATACTTTTTATTTATATATAGAGGTTAAAGATGGATGATAAGTTTAATCAGAATGAAAATATAGATGAACATGTGGTGGTCGATGCAAATCATCCTGGATATGGTTTTACTGAAGAAAAACTATTAAAAACAATTACGCAAACTGTTCATTATGTAGGGGCTGCTAGCCGAAATCCTCAAGATAATGTGACGAGGGTAAGTTTTAGTCATGTCTATGTCGTTAATAAAAAAAGTGGCAAAGTAATTGAGGATCGTGGCTTTCAGCCAAAAGAAAAGAGCATGCAATTAATTGGTACTCCAACACTTCCAGGCTATATTCCTGATCGAGTAGTGGTTGGTGGAGAAAAGGTAACACCTAATGATTTAAATAAAGAATATATAGTTACTTTTAAACTCAATATGAAACCAACTAATACAATGCAAAAAGCAAAAATCCGGTACGTGGATCTAACTACTAATAATCAATTATTAACCGAAGATACTATTTCGGGTTTAGCAAATACACCAATTAATTATGATCCTCAATTTAAAATCAAGCACTTTGAAGAACAAGGTTATAAGCTAGTGGCTAATGGCTTTAATCATAACGGAGATGTGCAATTTTTTGGAAGTTCAAATGATTACTGTCCAATTTTTATTATCACTTTTATATCTGCTGTTGAAGCTGTAAACATAAATAATCCTGTAGACTGGGTTGATCCATCTTTATATCACAGAAAGAGTAAGCTGATTGTTAATTTTGAGGGATGCCCGAATCCGCCAAAGACAGTCATTCAAACAATTAACTGGTTTCGAACAATTACAGTCAATAATATAGTCAAAAAGGTAATTCCTAATGGTGTTTATGATAAAACTTGGCGTGCAGATGAGGAAAGATATCAAGAAGTTAAAATTCCCATAGTTCAGGGATATCATGCAGATTTAGATTTCATTAATCAAAAATCTGTAACTTTAGATGATCAAACCATTACAGTTCAATACCACCCTAATGGTCATTTGATTCCAGTTGATGAAGCGGGAGCTGCTATTCAAGGTGCACCAACGCCTCAATTTGAATCGGACTCTAATGATGCAAGTAAAGTTAGAAATGATCAAAATGTGCCGAAAGTAAGCGGCTATCAAGCAACTTTAGCTACAGTAACTCCAGCAAATCCAGGACAAGATTTAACTGTAATCTATGAAAAGATAAACAATAATGACGATACTTTATATATTAATCTAAATCACGATCATGAATCAGATTCTCAAGCTGCAGTAAATCATAAAGATATTGGCCAACAAACTAATTTGACAGATGATAGTGATGTTCAGACAGCAATTATTAATTTTATCGATATAGATGATCATGGCCACTCTATTACTTCTTCCGGAAAACTTTCTGGGCGCGTTGGAGAATCAATTAATGATTTATATAGTACTGAAATTCCATTGAAAGTATTGAAAGAGCAAGGATATAGGGTTGTATTTGATGACTTTAACGAAAATAGTGAAAGACAATACTTTAAAGAAAGTGTTCTACCTCAGATATTTACTATTGGATTAAGTAAAAAATCAAGCGATAACCAAGATAATCAAGAAAGTTCAGATCTAGATGAAGAATATGAAAAATTACGTCAAACAAGAGAGCAGTTTAAGCAAATAAAGCCAACAATTATGGATAGTTCTGACAAATTGAATTCTTCGCAAACCGTTAATAAACTCATTGATATTATTACGGGGTTATTAACTTTGATATTTATGCTTAGTAAAGGTAATAAAAAATAAAAGATTATAGATCTATATAATTAATTTTGCATTTCCTTGCAAGATTTTATTAAAAAGCGCATATTTTAATTATAGATTTTAAAAATAGAAGGTAAGTTAATGCTTAAAAATATTATCTTTGATTTTGGAAATGTCATCATGAATTATAATCCCGATGAAATTTTGAATCATTATGAGTTAAGTCCAGCAGACCACGATTTATTGAGAAAGACAATTTTTGAATCTAAAGAGTGGAGCGAGATTGATGCTGGCAAGATTACGGAAAAAGAGGCAACTGAAATATTTATAGATCGTGTTCCCGACCAATTAAAAAGCAAGGTTAAACAAATTATGGCAACTTGGCCAGAAAATGTTGATTTCTATGAACCAGTTTTTAACTACATGGAAAAATTGCGTCAAGATGGTTATAAGATCTATGGTTTGTCTAACACAGGGATGCAATTTGCTAATTTTGTCAAGAATTCTGAAATGGGGAATTATTTCGATGGTTATGTTTTCTCTGCTCAAGAGAAGTTAATGAAGCCAGATAGAAGGATTTATGAGAAATTAATTGCTCGGTATATTTTAAAGCCAGAAGAAAGTTTATTTATTGATGATTTGAAAGCAAACACTGATGCAGCAAAGAAATTGGGCATGCAAGCTTTTACTTTTAAAATTGACAAGCTAGGTGAGTTACAAGACTATATTGCTAGTCATTAATTTTAAGTATAAAAATTTTTCAGGTGAATAAGAAATGAAGACAAATGATCAAATTGCAAATTGGGCAATGGACTTACAAAGTTTGGCTCAAGCTGGATTAAGATATGGACATGATGTTTTTGATCGAGAACGTTACGAAGAGATTCGTCGAATCGCTGGTGAAATGATGTCAGCTAGGACTGGAATTCCGGAAGAGAAACTTAAGACTCTTTTTTTAGGTGATGAAGGTTATCAAACTCCCAAAATTGATACACGAGCTGCAATTTTTAAAGATAATAGAATATTGCTTGTTCGTGAAAAAAAGACACAGGAGTGGTCATTGCCTGGTGGCTGGAATGATTATGATCAAACTACTGCTCAAAATTGCGTTAAAGAAGCTCGTGAAGAAGCGGGAAGAATAGTAGAACCGATTAAGATTATTGCAGTGCAAGATCGGAATCATCATAATAAGCCTGTTATTGCGACTAATATTACGAAAATATTTTATTTATGTAAGGAAATTAGTGGAAAGTTTACGCCAAATGATGAAACGGATGCATGTGATTATTTTAATTTAGATAATTTACCTAAACTTTCACTTGGACGAAATACTAAAGAACAAATTGCAATGTGTTTTGATGCAAATAATGATCCTGACTGGGATACTAAATTTGAATAAAATTAGTAAAGTAGCTCCAAGAAATATTGCTTGGGGCTATTTTATATGCAAATATAATAGCCGCATTTTGGTAAAGAAAGAATGTCCTTATCAGAATGTGGCTTTCGTATTTTATAGTGGTTGAATAGTTTGATAATAAAGTTAGTAAAAAATAGCTTAGGTTGTTTTTTGTTGCATGTTAGGTATAATTTTTAACCACTTAGTCAAATTTCATTGAAAAGCATCTCTATGATAGTAAAATTAAATTCAAATAAGATTAATTAATGAATAATAAAAAGAGGTACATAAAATGTTTTTCAATAAAAATGACGAAACTAAAGATAAAGTTGTTGATGAAGTTTTAAGCAGTGATAGTTTTAATAATTTGAATCTTGATTTAATTGATCTTGATCTTAAAGTTGAAACTGGTAATAAGTTTGAAGTTCACTATTGTGGATCTGAAGATGAAAAGCCGAGCGTTGAGCTTAAAGATGATACACTTGAAATTGAAGAACCGAGAGTAGAGCGTAAGCACGGAAAGTTTTGGAGAAAAGATTTTATTGAAGTAAATATAGTTAGTCAAAGCGATAGTGGTGCTTTAGTTGTTACAGTTCCTGATGGTCATCAATTAGGTGCGGTAAAAGTTTCTTCAGTAAGTGGTGATACAGATTTTAAGAGTTTAAATCTTGATTCTTTAGTTATCTCTGTTGTAAGCGGAGATGTAAGTCTAAGAACAGTACAAACTGACGAAGTTAAATTAACCACAACCTCTGGAGATATTAATCTCAAAGAAGTTACAGTAAAACAAGGAAAAGCCCAACTAGTAAGTGGCGATTTTACACTGAAAAATAGTTTAGTCCTTGATCAATTTAAGGCTTCAACTACTTCGGGCGATAACTTAGTTGAAGATGTAAAAGCTGCTCAATATCAACTAAGTACTTTAAGTGGAGATAATTCGTTATTCGGAAAAAATGAAGCAGCTGCCGAAGGAGATAGTACAAATAATGCTGGTACTATTATTTTAAGTACTTTATCTGGTGATAATACGGTTAAGTAATTTAGTTGAAAAGAAACTGGCTGATCATTGAAGATTTAAAAAATGGTTTATTTTTAAATAATGAATATTGAATAAGCAAAAAACAAATTTATAAAAAACTGTTGACATTTATGATGTTTATATTAAAATGATTATTAACAAATTTAATTAATCTGAAAACAAAGAGAAAGAAGAGTAGCATAATCTTAATTTTCAGCGAATCTCGTTAGGTGTGAGGAGATAAATTGTAAGATTAAGTGAAAATCACTTTCGAGTTCTGATTCTTAATTTTAAGTGAGAAGAAGTGGGAGCACCCATTATAGTGCCTACGTATCGTCAAGTAATTGACTGCACGTGAAAGGTATTACTAGTGATAGCAATACGAACAAAGGGTGGTACCACGCTGAAGCGTCCCTCAACTAAGTAATTTAGTTGAGGGGCTTTTTTGTATTCAGAGATATTTTTTGGAGGGAAAGAATATGATGACAGATCATACATCACGAAAATTAACATGGAAGGATTATTTAGTGGTCGCTTCCTTGCTATTCGGTTTATTCTTTGGGGCTGGTAACTTGATTTTCCCATTGCACTTGGGACAACTCGCTGGAGCAAATTGGGGTACAGCCGCAGTTGGATTTTTAATCACGGGTGTATTACTGCCTTTATTATCCGTTTTAGCTGTTGCAATTACGCATGCTGATGGCGTTTATGATATCGGAAAACCGCTAGGTGCTGGTTTTGCAGTTGTATTTATGGTCTTGATCCATGCTACAATTGGTCCTTTATTTGGTACACCGAGAACTGCAACTGTTTCATTTACAGTTGGGATTGCACCATTTGTTCCTAAAAATATGCAAGGAACAGCCTTATTAATCTTTTCTGCTTTGTTTTTCTTAGCAGCTTTTGGTTTTTCTTACCATCAAAACAACATCTTATCTAATGTTGGTAAAGTATTAAACCCACTATTTTTATCTCTACTATTCTTAGTATTCCTTGTAGCTTTTGCTCGTCCATTAGGTAACCCGCAAACCGCAGCTGTAACTGCTGCTTACAAGCATGGCGCTTTAGTGAACGGATTCTTAGAAGGATACAATACAATGGATGCTTTGGCAGGACTAGCCTTCGGTGTTACTGTTGTTACAGCAGTACGCGGAATGGGACAAAAGAATGCTAAAAGTGTTTCAAAAGTTGTTGCTAAGTCTGGTTTGTTAGCTGTACTAGCTATCGGTTTTATCTACTTATTATTGATCTTAATGGGTGCAATGTCATTAGGCCGCTTTAAAGTTTCAGACAACGGTGGTGTTGCATTTAACCAAATCGTTAATGTTTATGGCGGTGTCTTCGGTCAAGCTTTACTTGCATTTTTATTAACTGTTACTTGCTTGACCACTGCTGTTGGTTTAGTTGCTGCTTTTGCGCAAGACTTCCACAAACACTTCCCACAAGTTAGCTACCACGCTTGGCTAGCACTTAGCTGTTTAGCTTCATTCTTAGCTGCTAACTTTGGTTTAGATACAATCATTGCATGGTCAACTCCGATGCTGATGTTCTTATACCCATTATCAATGGTATTAATTTTATTGTCTGTCTGCTCACCATTGTTTAAGACTGATGGAGTTGTATATTTCTTTGTAATCGTCTTTACAGTTGTTCCGGCCTTGGGCGATATGGTTGTAGCCTTTCCAAGTGTTGTCAGTCAAAGCTCATTTGGTTTAGCAGTAGCTTCTGTAAGAAACCATTTACCCTTAGCTAACATGGGGCTTTCATGGCTTGTGCCAGCTTTAGTTGGTTTGGCAATTGGATTAGTTGTTCATTTTGTTAAAAATAAAAAATTAGCTTCAACTTTAGAAGAAGATTAAAGGAAAACTCTGCTAATTGATTTTGGCAGAGTTTTTTCTTTGTAGAAAATTAGATATTAAAAGTATTTCATAATATAAGAGAAGCAATGTAATAAATAGTTTAGATTTTATTTTAGCAAGTGTAATATCTTGCTTTTTATTATGTAATTAGATCTAAAGAGATCTAAAATAGAGGTGAGAAATACGAAACTAAAAAAACATTTGATCCTAACTTTGGTAAAGTTCCGCAAATATATTTGGGAAGAGACAAGTTAGTTGAGAACATCGTCGAATCTCTTGAAGACGGGACAGGTCCTTATCAAACTTCGATGATTTTATGGTATGCGGGGTGTGGGAAAGACTTCTCTTTTAGCTGACATTACTTCTAATTTAGTAAAAAGGATAATTGGATTATTGTTTATTTAGCTATGACAAACGATCTTTTAGAGACTCTAATTCAAATTATCTACCGAGAAGCCGGCAGTAAAATAAAAAAGGCTTTAAATACTATTGATGAAGTAAAAGAAACACCAGAAATAGTAAATCTAGCATCTATTTACCAAATAATGGTCTTAAAAGAATATCCTATTAACATTATGATGACTGGATTACCTAAAAATGTATCAGAACTTCAAAATAATGACGTTTTAACTTTTCTTCTGAGAAGTGGACGAATTCCGTTAGGACCGTTAGACGCTTTTGATATTCAATTCCGTTATCAAAAGGCATTTGAACGTGCAAATAAAAAAATCAGTGAAGCCAATTTAATGAGAATGACAAAATTAACTAAAGGCTATGCTTATGCATTCCAAGATTTGGGATACTATGTTTGGAAGCATGCAACTGATCACATAACTGAAAGTGATATAGATGACATTCTGCCTTTGTTTAAAAATGATCTTTATAAGAATGCCTATACAAAAATTATTTCTGAATTATCTCCAACTGATCAAAAATTCTTAATGATTATGGCAAAAAGCGATAATGATGTTGTTGAAATAAGTCATATTAGAAAACAAATGAATAAAAGTTCTAATTATGTCTCACAATATCGTCAGCGTTTGATTGACAGTCAAGTTATTATTGAAGCGGGATACGGAAAGGTTTCATTTTCTTTGCCGTTTATGAAAGAATTTCTACTAAAAGCTGCTGAATTTTATAATATCGGAGAATAAAAGCATGACTTCCACTTGGATGTGAAGACATGCTTCTTTATTTGATAAAAGTTGATTTAAGAAATACTGCTAAAAAAGATAATAGTCATATATAATGTATTAAGCATGATTGTTTTAATGCAGATAGCATTATGCAATAATTAGAAATTTGAGGGGATAAAATGTCACGTACTTATAATGGTGGAATTGCTTCATATGCAATTTGGTTGCCGGAGTTTGCACAATTTATTGAACTTTATCAATCAGGAAAAAGTATTGATGAAATAAAACATCTTAGCGATAAAGAAAATATATTTAAAATGTCTAGCAAATCTCGAGCTAGACGTTGTTCAAGAAATTTATCTGTCAGAATTGATGCTTTACCAAAGACTATTATAGATATTTTTCCATCTTTAAATCCTACAAATCAAAAGATAGTGTCACTAATATCTATGATGTTAACAAGTAAAATTCTTAATGAATTTGTTTATGATGTATATCGACCTAAAGTAATTATGCGTGAAAATATTTTACAAGATTATGAAGTAGAATCATTTCTTAACCAGAAAAGAATCGAAAGTCCTGAGGTTGCAAAATGGTCTCTTAATACTTTTAAACGTCTTAAAGGAGCTTTGAAGACTTTCTTGAGAGATGGGGGATTGTTAGAGAATGTTAAATCTAATGAGGATAAGCTACTTTTTCCATTAATAGATTCACAACTAATCACTATTATGAAAGAAGAAAAATTAGACTTTGAATTGGCTGCTCTAGGAGAAATATAATGATGGAAGATATTAATCTTAGATTTGAACATTTAAAAGAAAAAATGATTGATCCCAAGTTTCAAAAAAATAAGGGACTGTCTAATGAAGTAGGATATTGGATTTTTGACTATCCAGCTAATCAAGAATTAGAAGTTCGTAAAAAAATAGCTAAGATAAAAGAGAGTGCTCTTGCTTCTAGAGTGAACCTAAAAGTTTTTGATATTTATAATGTTATGATGACCTTGCTAAAGGATCAGAAAAAATATACAGGTACTGATCCTATCCCAATCCTTGAAGAAATTGAAAAAGATCAAGGCTTTGACGTATTAATTGCACAGATTAATAACATTCTAGAAATGAGTGAAAATAATAATTTAATTGTTCAGTATATAAAAGATAGATTACCAGAAAATTGTATTGTATTTATAGTAGGACTAGGCAAAACGTATCCTATTATCAGAGCTCATAAAATTTTAAATACGATGCATCAAGTTTTGGATGAAAATCCAGTTGTGTTATTTTATCCGGGTAATTATGATGAAAAGAGCTTAAGAGCGTTTGGAGAAGTTAAGGATCAAAATTATTACAGAGCGTTTAGATTAGATTAGGGATAATAAGTATGACAAAAATAAAGAATATTTTCAAAAAAGATATTGATCGAGATATTCGCGGAGTTATTAAAATTGGTCAAGATAGTGAAAAAATTAAGAAACAAGAACTTGAAGAGTATGTTATTACTGATGAATTAAAGAATGATTTTACTCGCTTTTTTGATGCTTATGATAAAAGTATTGATGTACCTACAGATAAAATGGGAGCATGGATTAGTGGTTTTTTTGGTTCAGGTAAATCACACTTCTTAAAAATTTTATCTTATCTTTTAGAAAATGATATAGTTGATGGACGTAAAGCAGTAGACTATTTTTTAGAAGATGGAAAATTTGATGATAACCATTTATCTAATGCTATTGAAAAAGCTACAAGTGTATCAACTGATGTTGCCTTATTTAATATTGATTCTAAAGCAGACTCCAATTCAGCCAATGATAGTAGTGCTATTTTAAACGTATTTCTTAAAGTGTTTAATGAACAGTTAGGATATTCTCCAATTGCAGAAGTTGCTGATATGGAGCGTTGGCTGGATAGTATTGGAAAATATGATGCATTTAAGAAGGCTTTTCAAGATCTTGATCCGGAAAATCACTCCTCTTGGGAAGAAACCAGAAGTAGATATGCGATTATGTTGAATACGCGTATTAAACCTGCATTAATTAACTCTGGTGCATTAGATGAAATAGATGCACAAAATTATATCAATGAATTTCTAAGTAAAAAGTTCAGTATTGATGCTATTGGATTTGCCAAATTGGTAAAAGACTATCTTGATAAAAAGGGTGGTAACCATCATTTTGTATTTTTGGCTGATGAAGTAGGGCAGTTTATCGGTGAAGATGATAACAAGATGCTTAACTTACAAACTATTGTTGAGCAGCTCGGAATTCAATGCCATGGACGTGCTTGGGTTGTAGTAACCTCTCAGCAACAAATGGATGAAGTTACAGGCAATTTCCATAAACATGAACGTGATTTTTCAAAGATTCAGGGTAGATTTAATACTCTAATCTCAATGAGCTCTGCTAATGCTGATGAAGTTATCCGGAAACGTTTATTGGATAAAAAGCCATTAGCAAAGGAAGAATTAGATGATCTATTTACTCAAAATGAATATAGCATTAACAATAAGATTAATTTCAGTGATGCTATAAAAAGAGAAAAATATGAGGATTCTCAATCTTTTGTTGATAATTATCCATTTATACCATATCAATTTAGTTTGCTAAAAAATGTATTATCAGCTGTCCGTAAACATGGTGCTAGCGGTAGTCATATGTCGGATGGTGAACGTTCTATGCTAGCTACTTTCCAAGAGGCTACTAGAAGATACGAAGATGATGATTTAGGCAAACTTGTTCCGTTTTCTGCTTTCTTTATTGGAATGAAAGAATTCCTCAATCATGATCACCAAGCTGTATTTGATCAAGCAATGGGTGATACATATATAGCTAAAGATAGTTTCAATATTCAAGTCTTGGCTGTTTTATTTATGGTTCGCTATGTCGATAATTATCCATCAACTCTTGAAAATATTACTACGCTGCTTTTGGACGACATTAATCAAGATCGTCAAGAATTGACTGCCAAGGTTAAAGATGCTTTGAGTGTTTTAATTAGGCAGAATCTTATTCAAAAGAATCTTGACACATATGAGTTCCTAACTGATTCAGAACAAGAAGTTAATGAAGCAATTAATGCGATTGATATAGATGATCAAAAAATTGTTCGTGAAATAGGTAGTTACTTGTTTACGTCTAATTTAATAGATTCTAAGTATGTTTATCCTAAAAAGAAAAATCAATATATTTTTGAATTTAATATGTATATTGATGGAACAGGATTGAATCCTCTAAAAAATGATTTGAATATTAGGATCGTATCCCCACTGCAATCTGGAAACTATCGTGAAATTGATTATAAGCAGCAGTCAGGTGATAACCGTAACATCATTGTTGTTTTAAAAGATGATGATCGGTATATTGAGAACTACAGACAAGTAGAAAAAATCAAAGAATATATGCAAAAGCCGGAATCAAGATCTGATGAAAAGATTAGATATATTGCGGCCAATCGAAACAGTCAAGCAAAAGATATCGAGCGTAATACACAAAAAATGTTGGAAGATGATTTGCTTGATGCTGATATTTATGTTGATGGCGATGTATTAGCTAAGGGCAATAACTTTACTAGTCGTTTAGCTGAAGCTAAAAAGACAATTATTGATGCTAATTACCGAAATCTGCAATATATTGATGATGTTAAATCTGATCAAGATATTCTTAATGTATTAAAGGGTAATCAAAATGATGTACTTTTAACTGATAATGAGCAAGCAATTAATGCGGTAATCGAATATATAAATGGACAAGCTGGTTTAATGAATAATATTTCCTTGTCTAGTGTGGTTGATCGTTTTGGTAAAATTCCGTATGGTTATAAGCCAAATGATACTGCTTGGCTAGTTGCTAAAGCATTTTCTGATGGTAAGCTTAAGATCTATTTCAATAATTCTAAGATCTCTTTAGATGAAGCGCGTAAGGATCCAAAATCAATTCAGCGATATTTTATCAGTAAGAGTAATCTATCAAGATTGACGATGAAGCCTGTTAAAGAAATCTCTGCACGCGAAAAGAAAGATGCCAAAGAATTTGCAAGTGATGTTTTAGAAGTCAGTTTAGTTCTTCCAGATGGTGCCACTTCTGAGCAATTAGCTGATGAGATTAAAAAGAAGACACAACAAAAAGTTAGAATTCTTGAAGATATACTAAATTACAACCATGATAATAAATATCCTGGTAAAGATATTCTACATGAGGGAATTAACAGCTTAAAACAGATATCTATGGTTCCTGATAGCGATCAAATCTTTTCAATTATTTCTAAACACTTAGATGATTTAGAGGATTGGCGTGATGAGGTTGAAGATAAAGCTATTCTACAATTTTATGGTGATATTGGTAATATTAGTGACCAAGAAAAAATTTGGAGAAAATCTAATAGCTATTTAGCACGTTTTAATCATGCTAAGGGATTTATTGAAGATGAAAATTTAAAGGAAATAGCTAATGAACTTGAGAAGTATTTAGATATGGATCAATTCAATATTTCTATTCCTAAATTGAAAAATTTGAATTCTGAATTCGTTTCTTTGTATAGTGATGACATGGATAAAGTCCATGAGAAAATCATAGGCAAGGTTAATGAAAGCTATGATCGACTTAAGAGTTTAGTAACTGATGCAGAATTTCCTAAAAAAGAAAGCGATGAACTTTTTGCTGAGGTTAACAACACTCTTAAATCGATAAGTGATCGTGCAGATCAATATAATGAAAGTAGCGATGAAAATGCATTCTTGAATTTAATTAGTTTAGATAATGCTATTGATTCTGCTAATGAGAGATTAAGAAATAAAATTTCAGAAGTAAGCCAAAAGTTAGCTGAGAAGGCTCAACAGGAACAAGAAGCTGCTGCAAGGAATGTTGTAGAAGACGTCACTAATCCAGATAACAAGCAAAAAGAAACGGTTAAAGTTTCGCCTTCACCTCAACCTAATCCAACTGTAAAAATTAAGAAAACCATCTTTAAGAAGATTTATGATGTGGTTCCAGAAGATAGCTGGAAGATTGAGAGTGAATCAGATATTGATAAATATTTAAACGCTTTGAAAGTAAGTCTTGAAAAAGAATTAGAGGATAGCGATATTATCAATATTGACTTTAAGTAGTTAAGAAAGAGACTGATTTTAATATCAGTCTTTTTTCTTGTTATAATTAATAGTAATTATTTGAAGTTTAGAGAGATTTGAAAAAGTATGGACAAAAATAAAATCAAAAAATTTGCAATTAATGCTAGAAAAAGTTTGAGAGATACAACGGAAGTTCAGCTAGCTAATTTGGGTATTACAGATGAAAAGATTAATGAGGAACTTTCTATTTCTACTAAAGATAAAAAGTACTATGTAGACGATAATGAAAGTAATGCTTTAACTGGTAAACAAATTGGCTGGCGAAAAGATGTTGTTAATGAATTAAAAAATAGGGGATATGATGATGACCCTAAGACTGTCTTTAATGATTTTGTTGAAGAAGTTGCCTACACTTGGTTCAACAGAATTATCGCAATTAGATTTATGGAAGTTAACAATTATCTGCCAAGTAGGGTAAGTGTCTTAACTAGTGAAGAAGGTAAGGCTGAACCTGATATCATTAATGAAGCAATGGAGATTGAAGATGATTTAGGTGGCTATAGTGATTCAGAAAAAGAATTAATTTCGACTGCTTTGACTGAGAGAACCCCTGAATTGATGGATAAGCTTTATGCAATGCTTTTTATTAAGCAATGTGATGAATTAAGTGATATTTTGCCGGGTTTGTTTGAAAAAACTAATGATTATTTGAAGTTGCTGTTTACACCTAATTATAACCGTGGTGTTATTCAAGATTTGATTAATGAAATTCCTGCGAGTTATTTTGATGTAAATGAGGAAGGACAAGTTCAAATTATTGGATGGCTTTATCAATATTACAATAGTGAATTAAAAGATACGGCATTTAAAAAGAAAAAGTATCAAACAGATGATATTGCACCGGTAACTCAATTATTTACACCCGATTGGATTGTTCGTTACATGGTAGAAAATTCTTTGGGAAGATATTGGATAAATATTCTTCATAGTAGAGGAGACGAACGCTCTGAAAACGAAATTGCAAATGAATTTGGCTGGAGATACTATATGCCGGCTTCAGATCAAAACAATATTGTCTTAGACAAAGAGTTGGCAAATAAAGACGTAAAAGATATTAAATTCGTTGATCCAGCAATGGGTTCAGGACACATCCTTGTATATGCTTTTGATGTTTTTATGCAGATTTATGAGTCGGAAGGATATTCCAAGAGGGATGCCGCAACTTCAATTCTTAAGAATAATCTTTATGGACTCGATATTGACAAGCGAGCATATCAGCTATCAAATTTTGCTTTGTTAATGAAGGCTAGAGAAAAAGATCGCCGTTTATTTAGAAGAGATTATAGTATAAATCTCTTTGACGTTCCAAGATCCAGATACGATATTGAAAACTATCAAAATATAATTGATAGTTCTTCGAACATAGATAAAGATAAAACTAGATCTGATCTGAAAAGTATTTTAGATGTCTTTAAATATGGGGATGATTTGGGTTCGATTATTAATATTAACAAGGATATTGATATTAGTGGTTTAAAAAAACTAATAGGTTCAGATAATGATGAAGGACAAATTGACCTTTTGTCAGATACAGTAAAAGAAGAACTAGAAAGCATCTTGAATGTTGTTGAGGTTCTTAACAATAAATATGATGTTAGTGTAACCAATCCACCATATATGGGCGGTGGAAAGATGGACGTTCCCCTTAAAAAATATGTCCAAAAAAATTATCCAGATTCAAAAGCTGATTTATTTAGTGTGTTCATGGAAAAATTAGTGAGTACGACTAAAGATGATGGATACATTGGTATGGTTACTATGCATTCTTGGATGTTTCTATCTAATTTTGAAAAGTTAAGAAAGAAATTGCAAAAGCATACAATTATCAATATGGCGCATTTAGGTACACGCGCATTTGAAGAAATTGGTGGTGAAGTCGTTCAAACTACCACGTTTATTTTGCAGGAAAGAAAAAATGATGGCTATGTAGGTAGCTATGAAAGATTAGTTGACTATGGCTCACAAGATGGGAAAGAAGAGAAGTATCTAGAAATAGTAGATGGTAAAGATATACAAGATTTATATCAAGTTAGTCAAGACAATTTTTATAAGATTCCTGGCAGTCCTATTGCTTATTGGGCAAGTAAGAATATAATTAGAGATTTTGAAAATGGAACGTCATTGGGAAAAATAGTTAATGCTAAGCAAGGATTGGCCACTGCTAATAATAATAGATTTTTGCGCCAATGGTTTGAAGTTAATATTAATAGAATAGGTTTTCATTGTAATAATATTGAGGAATCGGTTGAATCTAGAAAGAAGTGGTTTCCATATAATAAAGGTGGAGCATATCGTAAATGGTATGGAAATTATGATTATGTTGTAAATTGGCAAAATGATGGGTATGAAATACGACATTTTGTGGATAGTAGGGGGAAAATAAGATCAAGACCGCAAAATACAGATTTTTATTTTAAACCTGCTGTTACTTGGTCATTAATTACAAGTAGTCTGTTTTCAATGCGTTATCGCTTACCAGGTAGTATCCATGATGTGAGTGGGATGTCTTTATTTTATAAAGATCAAGACTTAAAAATAATTATGGGGCTTTTGAATACTAAAGTCGGACAATATCTTCTATCAATACTGAATCCTACTATAAATTTTCAAATCGGTAATATTGAATCAATCCCTCTTTTAAAACTAAATTATGGCAATAGTGAAGAAATTATTCAAAGTAATATTGCGTTATCACGGCGAGATTGGGATGCATTTGAAACATCATGGGACTTCAAACGTAGTCCGTTATTAGTAAATAAAGCTGTAACTTTAGAACAAGCTTATAATAATTGGTCGCAAGAAGCTTTAGATAGATTTAACCAACTTAAAGCCAACGAAGAAGAGCTTAATCGTATCTTTATTGATCTTTATGGTTTACAAAATGAATTAACTCCAGAAGAAGACGATAAGGAAGTTTCTGTCCGTAAAGCAGATCAAGTTCGTGATATTAAAGCGTTTCTATCTTACTTTATCGGTTGTGTCTTTGGCCGTTACTCACTTGATCAGGATGGACTTTCATATGCTGGCGGTGACTGGAATGCATCCCTTTACTCAATCTTCAAGCCCAACAAAGAAAACATTATTCTCTTAACCGATCGTCAATATTTCGATGATGAGCGTGATATCATTGTTCGTTTGCGTGAGTTCTTATCTAAGTCTTTCGATTCAGATCATCTAACGGATAATATGAACTTCATTGCTCAAACTTTGGATCCTAAGAAGTTCGAACGTGGAGTTAGTGCAGAGCAGATTATACGTGACTATTTCGTCAATGATTTCTACAAAGATCATGCTAAGATATATCAAAAACGTCCAATTTATTGGGAATTTAATTCTGGTAGAAACAAGGGATTTAAGGCATTAATGTACTTACATCGCTACACTCCAGAACAACTTGCAATGGTTCGCCAATATCTTCACGATTTGCAGCCGGCAATGAATGATTTAATCGAAATTGATAATGATTTATTAGATCAGGAAACAACGGCAAGTGCTAAGAGCAAATATCGAAAGATTATTTCAACTCTTAATAAGCAAATGAATGAATTAGTTAAGTATGATCAAGTCTTAGATCACTTATCTCAAAGTCCAGTAGATTTAGATCTTGATGATGGTGTTCTTGCTAATCATGACAAATTGCAACAAGGAGAAAAGTTGTTGACTAAGTTATAATTCTAGAAAAAACTTATCTAATCAATATGATATAGATAAGTTTTTTTGTTTATAATTTAAATGAATCTCTGTGAAAGTATACTATTTTTATGGAAAGAAAGTGACTTAGTGGATGAACGAATTAAATAAAATCGAAAATGCTATTAAAGAAATTGATGCGACAACCTTTCAAAAACTTTGTGATGAATATTTATCTCGTATTTTCGGAGGAACATTAAATCCTCTTGGTTCTGAAGATGGTAAAAATAAACCAACTAAAGGAACACCAGATTCGTATATTATAAATGATAATGGTGAAGTGTATTTGATGGAATATACATCACAAGAGAGTAGGTTAATTCAAAAAATTAATAGCGACTTAAAAAAACTTAATGAATTGAATATTAATAAACACAATGTAAAAAAGATTATTTACTGTTCAGCTACATCAAACGTAAGCATAGAATACATCGACTCGTTAACAGAAAAGTATAAGAAAGAAAAAATAGAGTTTAAATTTATTTCAAACTTTGAATTAGCCAAATATATTCAAGATAAGTACCGTGATTTAGCCAATAAATATTTAGGATTTGCATTACCACCGAGGCAACTAAAAAATATTAGTGAATTTGGAGAAGAATATAATAAGCAATTTAGTGGATCAAAATTAAATTCATATTTTGCTTATAGAGAAAAAGAGCTTGCAGAAATAAATGAATATTTTAAGACACAAAATATTATAGTGCTCACAGGTAAACCGGGTGTAGGAAAGACGAGGTTAGCCTTTGAATTTGCTAAAAGAAATTTCTTGAATAATAGTTTTTTCGCACGAAATGTATATGATATTAATGCTCTAATATCCGAACTTCAGGTTGAATTTTCAGATGATTCTACTAAATTAATTGTTTTTGATGATGCAAATCAAATTGAAAATTTGGAGAAAATATTTAAAGCGTTTGTTCAACAATTAAATTCTGGAAAGGTAAAGATTTTAATTACAGTACGCGATTATGCAAAAGAAGAGATAGAAAATAAAGTAGATGAATACTCTTCAGTAAATACTATTAATTTACTATCGATCAATACTGAAGAAATTAGAGAATGCATTACAAAAGTATACAATATAAAAAATGAGTATATTTTAGATATAATTTGTGAAATATCTCATAGTAATCTTAGAATGGCGATGTTGACATCTGAAGTATATTTGGAAAAACATAGAATTATTGATATAGCAGATGCGTCTCAAGTTTATAAAAAATTACTTAAAAATGTACTGGAAAATGTAATTGATAATGATCGACAACTTATTTGCTTAGGAATAATTGCTTTTTTTGGAAACTTAAATATTAATAACGAACAAGAAAAAGTTTTATACAAACCAATATTAGATACAGCCAATATTTCATATACCGAATTTAAACGAAATATTGCTTTACTTGATAAACAAGAATTAATTGATTTTATAAATCAAAAATACATATATTTTTCAGATCAAACGTTAAAAGCTTATGTTTTAAAGATTGTCTTTTTAGATGAAAAGTTAATTTCTTTAAAAGATCTAATAGAATATACTTTTGAAACCAAAGCTGAGCTAGCTATTAATTGTATCAACGATTTGATAAATACCTTTTACAATGAAGAAAATAAAAATTATCTTACTCAAGTTGTAGAAGAGGTTTGGAAATATTTGGAAGATAAACATAGTGAAAAGTATTTAGACTTTGTTTCGGATTTTGTAGAATTTGATGTTAATAAAACTATTGAAACGGTGAAAGAAAAAATTGATCAAATTAAACAATATTCAAGAAAAAATAATATTAGTTTCAATGTTTCGGATAATAATAGATTAAATGATATTATTTTAAAAATAATTAATCATCTTTCTTATACTGATAGTTATAAATATGCTTCTGAGTTATTCTGTCTATATTTAAATAAACAACCACAGCTATTTTCTGAATTTCATACAGCTATAATTCAAGACTGGGCTATAAATCATGACACATTTATTAATTATAAATTTAGAAGACAGATTAGTTTGATCAAGGAATTGATGAATAGCGAAAAATTCGATAGTGAGGTAAATATTTATTTACTTTTATCTATCATGCCTAAATATTTAGAATTAGTAATTGAAGAAACTCATGGAGTCATTAATGAACCAAATAAATTTATGACACGCAAATTTTTATCTTCTGCTACTGAAGATAATCTTGTTTTTAGAGAACAACTATGGAAATTCCTATTGAAACTTGATTTTAATTTTGATAGTAAAGTTAAAAAAATTGTAGCAAATTATGGATCAGAGTTATTTGGATTGAACAATATAGATGACACTACTATAAAAGTTGTTCAATTTGATTTGAAATATATTAGTAAATTAATTCATAAACTATTTGATCCCAAGAGCCTTATAGATTGTGTGGCAGTGGGTCAAATTAAAAATAGATTATTTAAGACAAATATCGAAATTTCCAATATAGATAATTTTCTAAATAATAGTGATTATCATCTTTACCAAGATATCGAAAGTATTAGACGTGAAAAGAAACACAAAAGTAATAAGTTTCTAAAAAAATATGTTGATGATAATTTAAACTCTGATGTAGAAACTTTGAAAAAAATAGTAAACATTATTGATATCCTAGAAAAAAGATATCAGACTTATGGCTTGTTGATGGTTGTACAAATTATATTAGATAACCTAAAAGATAATACAGATGAATACCTGTCCGGTATAGAATTTTTATTTTCAAGTAAAATTTCAGTATCATCGATTTTTTATGCAATTATAAATTACCTACATACTGTAAGCTCTACATCTAAAATTATCCAGATGTTAGATAAGGTAAAGAATGAAAACAGAAAAGACTGGTTATATTACATTTATTTTGATAGCTTGCCCAAGAAAAATTTGAACTTTCAAACCTATGACTTATTAACAAAGTACTTAAAAAATGAAACTGTGAAAAGTATAGGAGATTATAGCAATCGCAGTCTTGATTTTCTATATAAATTTAATACTGTTAATACACATGCATTTGAAGAATGTTGTAAAATTATATCTTCGAAAGAAGAAGAATTTAAAAGGATTTATTTTCACTTTTCCTCCCTTGATGAGAAACAAAGTGAAAGTATCGTAGATTCATTTGATGATATTAAATTATTAATAGATATTTTTATCAATTATATTGATAATGATCAATACGATATGTCTAATTATTTACTTGAAAAAATATATAAAAAGGATCAATCAATTTTAACTAGTTATGTGAATAAAATTTTAATCCCCAAATTAAAGAAGTTTCAATTTCATAATGAAGATCAATTACTTCTACTTTTAAAAAACAATAATAGTATTGAGATCTTAAATAAGATATGGAATATAATATGTCAGAAAAACGACAATTTTTTATTGATTAATTGGAGCGAGGAATTAGTAAACTTAGTAGAAAAAGATGACTGTGTAGACAATTGGATAAAATCATTTATAAAAAAAGGTAATTATGATTCTAGAGAAATTCATATCTTGTTAGAAGGAATCAACATAAAAAATATTAAACTTTTTTATAAGTATCTTAAAGAATATATTCAAACTAAACCAGATATAAAAGAATTTGATAAAATTCAACTTTTTCCAATGAGCTATAGTATTCCAATGAACGAAAAAGGCATCAAGAAATTCTATGTTGCTAATATAGAATCTCTTAAAGCTCTTTCTGAATGGATAGTATCTTTAGGATTAGACTATTTTGAATATAAAAATAAAGTTGACATCTGTATTAAAGGTGAAAGGGATATGTTAAAAGAAGAGCTCGGAAAGTTAAGAGCCAATATTTATTAAAAAACTGCGTAATTACACGCAGTTTTTTCTTATATTTTAAAATTTTTAATACATTTATTTTGTGGAAAATTTTAATGTAGATTTTGGTACAATAATAAAGTTGATTTTTATATAAAAAGGAAAATAAATTAATGAATAATAATACCCTTTCTAAAAATATGGTTGATAAGAGTATAGAGGCCTTTTTAATGGGGTTAGAAATTTACAATAAACCAACTATTAAGTATAGAGTAGAAGGTTTTAGTTTTTTATTTGTAACGCATGGGAATTGCTATTAAAGGCAATACTTATTGATAAAAATGAATCTATTTATTATAAAAACAAACAAGATAGAACTATTAGTTTAATTGATGCAGTAAAAAATATCTATCGTGATAGACATACAAGAATTAGATTGAATCTTGAAAAAATAATAGAGTTAAGAAATATTAGTACCCATTTTATTACTAAAGAATATGAAGTTAAATACGCACCATTGTTTCAAGCGTGTGTATTAAATTATACTAATGAATTAGAAAAATACCAAAACAGAGATATTACTAAATATATATCTCAAGACTTTCTAACTTTATCAACTCGTTATGAGCCATTAAGCAATGAACAGATAAAAATGAAGTATCCTGCTGAAATTGCTCAAAAATTTATACAACAATCTAATGAAATTGATGTGTTAAATAAAGAATATGATTCAGATAAATTTTCGATCAATATTGCTCAACGTTTATATATTACAAGAAAGAAAAAGAATGCCGATTTTACTGTTAGAATAGAAAAAAATTCAGAAAATTCCGTAGCTATAGTTAAAGACATAAAAGATCCATCTGATACACACAAATATTCTTACAATAATGTTATTATGGCAGTCAATGAACGATTAAATAAACAAAACATAAAATTACAGTATAAAAGTGGTTTTAATCAGTATGTTTTAAATATGATAATAGATTTTTATGACATTAAATCAAATCCTAAGTATTCTTATGAACATGTAATAGGAAAACAACACAGTTATACTTATTCTCAACAATTTGTAGAATTTGTTGTTACTGAGATAAAGAAAGACCCTCAACACTTTGTTGAGAGTCTTAAAAAAAGTATAAAACCAAGATAACCCCAGGCACATAGGAATGCTCAGTATAATAACTTACCCCATTTTGGGACCCAGCGTTAATCCTTCACAAGTTACCTTTTACTTTAAATTGTAAATCAATTATACAATTGTATAATTGAATATGCAAAATATTTATACTTATCAGACTTTTTAGTATTTCTATATTTTTATTATAGATAATTAAATAGAGTAGAATTTTTATATACTTAGGGGTGCCTTTAAGATACTTTGCGACTGATATAATTTACTTAACGAACAGGGGTTAACAGTATGGCAACATTAACGACAGATAAAATTATTTCAGAACTTAAAAACTATTTTGAAGATAAATATCAGTATGTTTTTTGGTATGACGATAAGGCTCAGTTTAAAGATATCATTGATCAAATTGCTTCTAATTTAAATGAAGTTAGACTATATAAAGCTCAAGCCAATCAACAATTTAAAACAAAAATCGACCTTTTAAGTGATTCTCAACATAAATATTTAATTTATGCACCTTATGAACGACCAAGAATACAAGAAAATTATTTAACTGATCTGGAACACTATTCTAAGCTTTTTACTGCTGATGCAACGCAAATTATACTGGAAGAATTAAATTTATCAGTAGATAAGTTATCTTTTGTAAAACAATATCATGCATTTTTTGGGGCTAAAGATAGACGCAAGAACTTTATTAAGTATTGGAGCGTAGATTTCGATACCACTCCTGAAAAAGGTATCATCGCAGCAATTACCAAAACTGAAAAGCTAGATATTAATGAATTATTGATGAAAATTATTGCTGCTGGAAAAGAAAATAATCAATATTTATTTCTTTTTGCTAAATATAATGTACTAGATTATTTTTGGAAACTAGTTGGAAATTATTTCGGCTATGATACTATTGAAAATGCTAACTTAGACAATCTAATTAATAATCTTTTTTTCACATATTTAGATACAGAATTAGATATTAAAAATTCTAATAAATTTCAAAATTTATTATTAAGTAATAAAGATAATGTACAAATTTTTATTGATCGCTTTGCTGATTCTAATAAATATAATAAATACTATATCTCAGAGTCAAATCGTGTTTGGAATGAATTGAAATTACATGATTTATTAGTACAAGAATCCCTCAGTGACTTAACAAAGGTAACTGTTTTTGAAGAAGTAAACAGTATCGTATTAACAAAAATTAGAGATAAATTTATTGATAATCAAGTTACTGATTATGAACAAGTTCTAAATATTATTGATCGAATGTCTAACCACACTCGCAATAATTTCTCTAATAATAAAGAAAATGAATATAAATTTTTATGTTATAGTGCTGAATTATTTAATTTGCGTATCCCATTATTTGAAAATTGGCAAAAAGAATTGGACGGATATATAAATAATGAATACCAAATAGACACTATTTATCGAAAAATATTATTAGCTTATACAAGAATTGACAATAACGATTTATATAGTAAAATCAAAAAAAATATTGATTTATATTATGGAAATATTTTATTAAATAGCTCGGTTAAACAATGGAATAATACCTTTGATTTATCAGAAGTACCAAGTGATATAAAACAAGAACGATTTTATCATAATCACGTATCTCATGTGCCAGAAAGAGTTGTAGTAATTTTTTCAGATGCCTTACGCTTTGAAGTTGGTAAAGAACTAGAAGATGAGCTAGATAATAATGATCGATTAACTTTAAATATGAAATATGCGCTTACTAGTTTGCCGTCAGTGACGTATATGGGAATGAATGTTATGCTACCGCACAATAGGCTTAGATGGGATGCAAAGAAACATAAAGTTAAAGTAGACGATAAAAACGCTGAAAATACTTCTGCTCGTGATAAAATTTTAAAAACATTCAATGAAAGTAACACAGCTGCTCAACTAAAAGATATCTTGGAAATGACTTCAAAAGAAGTGAAAACTTTCATTAATGGTAAGAATTTAATTTATTTGTATCACAATCAAATTGATGCTAAAGGACATGAACTAAAAACAACTAAAGAACTAGTAGATGCTACAGAAAAAGCAATTGAGGAAATTAAAAAAGCTATTCAAGCTTTACGAACAAACGGTGTGTCGCACATCATTGTAACAGCTGATCATGGCTTTATTTATCAAGAACGTCCAATTTATGATACCGACAAAATTGATTTAGCAAATGAAGACTATTTAGGCAATGCACATTTAAGATATTTGATTACTCCCGATAAATTAAGCGTAAGGGGAGTTAAAAGTACTACAATGGGTATTAGCTTATCTAATGATGATAAAACTAATATTTATTATCCAACAAGCCCGAACGAATTTATTGCAAGAAGTGGAAGTAAAAATTATGTTCACGGTGGTTCTTCTATTCAAGAAATGTTAATTCCAATATTAGATATCAAAGCAACTTCACGAAAATCTGCTGCGCAACCAGCAAAAATCAAATTAGCGGCTACTACTTTTAGAATTAATAGTTTAAAAATGAATTTGCTTTTTAATCAAATAGCTTCAGTCAGTGATAGAGTATTACCAACTGAATATAATGTATTCTTTGTTGATGAAGATGAAAAAATGATTTCTAATAAAGTAGTAGTTGAAGCAAATCGTAAGGGATCTGCGGCTGATCGTACTCTTCCTGTAACTATTACAATTCAGAATACAAATTATAATCTTAATAAAAAATATTATTTAGTAATTGAGAACCAAGATACTAATTATTCCAAAAAAATAGAATATACCATGGATATATTTTCAAATAATTAAATGTATAAATATTAATCATATAATAGAGATAGACCAGGATATTTTCCTGATCTATTTTTATTAATCATAAGAAAGCTAATAACCCCATGACAAAACTAACATCCGCACAACAAGCCTTGCATCAAGGTCTAATTACTTTATTAAATACTAAGAAAATATATCAAGTTTCTATTAAAGAGCTAACGCAAACATCAAACGTTGCCCGAAGTACTTTTTACGCATATTACGATAACATAGACAATTTATTAGAAGAAATAGAAGATACTTTTATAGAAAATCTGAATACACTCGATCAGAGCATTACAGATTCAGCTGCAAATAACTTTACATATTTTTATGAAGTGTTAAGTTACGTTGAAAAAATAGCAATCTACTTTCAGCCCTGCTAATTAAAGATTATGATTATCGTTTAGTTAAGAAATGGAAAATGGCAATTAAAGCTAATCTGTATCAGCATTTTCAGCTAACTAATCCTAATATTAAAGCTGAGCTTTTATTTGAAATGACAGCAAGTGAGGTAATTTCAGCAGATATTTTTTATCTAAAGCACAAAGATGACGTTGATCGAAAATCTATCCTAGATCTGATTTCAAAGGAATTAACTAACTTAGCAACTTATTTTTAGACATTTTTGGCAATTATGTAGTGTTAAATTTGCGTATTTCTTCATAAAATATTTTATGAGGTAATAATTATGTCAGAATATAAAGTTCATATAATTAATACCGGAAAAGTTAGAATTGAGCCTGAATTAGCATTTGGTGGAGATCATTGTTCAACTGCCAAGGCTGCCGGCTTTTCAATTAAAAGATCACCTAAAATATGGTTACCAGTAAATGTCTTTTTAGTAGAAACGTCAGATAAATTAATCTTGCTTGATACAGGTTGGGATCGTTCAATGAGTCCAAATGGTGTTTTTGATAAAAAAGCTCAAATTAAGTCTTTAGGTTCTTCACTTTTATATCACGTTAATCAAGGAGTGGTTGCAAAAGGGATGACAGCAAGTGAACAGTTAGCTAAGTTAGGAATTTGGCCAAGTGATATTGACTATGTCATTATTTCACATCTTGACCGTGATCATGCTAATGGATTACGTCAATTCAAAGATGCCAAAAATATTATGGTGGCACGGTCAGAATATGAGTATGCTAAGAAGCATCCCTATATTCGTTTTAAGAAAAAATGGTAGGACGATGTAGCTTTGAATCTGTATGATTGGAATGATAGTCAAGGCTCATTTGGTAGATCTTATGATTTATTGGGAGACAAGAGTATTGAACTCATTAATATCCCAGGACACACTGCTGGATTAGTTGCTACCAAGATCACTAATAGCGATGGCAAATATTTCCTTTATTATGGAGATGGTGGCTATGGTGAAAAATCTTGGAAGGAAATGGTAACTTCTGGCATTTCAATGGATAAAAGTGCTCAAAAAAAGTCGCTTGAGTGGATTAGAAAAGAAAGTCTAGATCCGAATTGTGTAAGATCATTAGCTTGTCACGGGATTGAAGAAAAGCCTGAAGTATTTGAATTTTAAGTAAGTAGTAAATTTTATTTAAACAAGTCCTTATGCACATCATTAAAATGCATCCCTTTATACATATCAGGAGTGCTATTTTTGATGGCCCAATTTGAAATTGTATTTAAAACTGGTAGCAGCGTTTTTCCCTTATTTGTTAATGAATATTCGACGCGAATCGGCATTTCATTATATTGTTTTCTTTCAATGATATCTTGTTGCTGTAATTCCTTAAGCGAATCAGCTAATGCTGCATCAGAAATATTTTCCATCTGATCTTTTATTTCACCATATCTCATAGACTTTTTGTGTCCTAAGATACACAAGAGTCTTGGTTTCCATTTTCCGCCAAAGATATCTAATGCGTAATCAACAGTACAATAGTATTCTTTTGGTAATTTTCTTTGATACATAATTGACCTCACTAAATAATTCTTTAGTAACTAAAGCTCTTTTTAATATATATAAATCCTTTCAACTTTATCTTACTATAAAAATGTAAGTTGATTAAAACAGAAAGGAAAATTGATATGGCAGTAAAAGCTTATTTAGAAGTTACGATGCAGATCCCAGCAGAAAATAGAAAGGCAGCTGCAAAGGTTTATAGTGATTACCGTAAACCATTTTTAGAAACAATTCCAGGCGCTGAAAGTAAGGCATTACTTGTTCGCGATGAAGATGTGCAGGTATTACACGGCTTTGATTCAGTAGAACATGCACAAGATTATCTAAAGAGTGAAATGTTTACTAAACATGTTTTTCCAGGCTTAAAACCTACTTGGACGGCTGAACCAGAAGTTAGAATTTTTTCAGTTGTTGGATAGAATACTAAAAATATCAAACGTTCTAGTTTGATATTTTTTATTAGGTAAAGAAAAAATGAAAATAACTAAAATCGATCTATTATATAGTGATCCAGTAGAAGATAATTGGCGGCCGTCTTTTTGTCGTATTTATACTGACAGGGGTATTTATGGCGATGGTGAAGTTGCTCTATCATATGGCGGAGCAAAAGAAGCTGCTTTTATTGAAATGAAAGAATTAGCTCCCATGTTAATCGGGATTAATCCCTTAGAGCATGAGGTCATCTGGCAGAAATTATACAGAAATAGTTTCTTGGGTAAAAATGCAGGTCCTGTAATTCTTGGCGCTATTTCAGCTTTTGATGTTGCTTTATGGGATATTAAGGGAAAATATTATCATGCTCCTTTGTGGGAATTACTTGGTGGAAAACAACGAAATCATTTAAAAGCTTATGCTAGTCAGCTCCAAATGGGATGGGGAGAGTCAAGAAAGCCTGCAGCTTCAGCTCAAGATTATGCAAATAATACAAAAATTGCCTTAGAAAAGGGATTTAAGACTGTTAAAATTAACTTTTTAACATTTGACGAGCGAGGAAAGCAGGTTCCATGGCAAAAGCAGACTGCTTTTTTATCGAATAATTATTTAAATTTAGCAGAAGAGCGAATAAAAGCAGTTCGTGATACTTTAGGAAAAGATGGCGAATTAATTTTAGAAAATCACGCTTTAACTGATAAGTTATCAGCTGTTCAGTATGGAAAAATGGCGTCGAAATATAATATTTTGTATTTTGAAGAACCAGTAAAACCTGATCCTGATCTATTAAGTTATGTTCATCAAGAAACAGGTCTAAATATTGCTTCTGGTGAACGAATGTATTCTCGTTGGGACTTTAAGCGTGCTTTTGATCAAAATAGCATTCAAGTTGCGCAGCCAGATATTTGTACGGCTGGAGGAGTAACTGAAGTTAAAAAGATATGCGATATGGCAGATACAAGTGAGCTTGGTGTACAAATCCATGTAGCCGGAAGCAACTTAGCAACTGCAGTGTCACTAAACTTAGAAGCAGCACTCCCTAACTTTGTGATTCATGAATATAACGTCAATACTGAGATGCCAAAAATGCTTAAGTTAACTAAATATGATTATGAACCTAACAATGGTGTATTCACTATTCCTAACAGGCCAGGAATTGGTAATGAAATATCTGATTATGCTTTTAAGCATAGTAGGGTAGTTACGGTTAAGTGAAATAGAAATTTCTGTACTTGATGGTGGTTTGGTTCCAACTTTATATTAAAAAATGTTTATCTAAAATTTAAAAGTAGAATTTAGGTCAAAACTGATCTGAATTCTGCTTTTTATTTGAATTTAAATAGATTAAATTAATGTTTTTTTAATTTTGTATTGAGGTTTAAAGCTTAAAAATATAAAATTAATTTAAAATATAATTAAAATACAAAACACTTGGAGAAAAAGTATGAGCATTAAGCAACTATTTAAATCAAATAAAAAACAGTTTATTTTGATTTTTTTAATGGTGATTATTGGAATGGCAAGTGACTCACTATCACAATATTTAATGACGCCAGCGTATAATCATCTACGAAACATGAATTTATTGGGCTTTATTCTGTTTATGTGTTTAGCTCTAGGCTGTGATGGTGTCAGAATTATACTAATATCAAGATCAGATTATTTGTATGGCAAAGACGTACAGAATTATTTACACCAGATCCGTGCCAGAATTAGTCGCTATTTCTTTAAAAATGGTATTAATCAGACTGCAAAAGTACAAAATAATATGGTTGCAAATCTTGATCAACTAACTACTAAATACTTAACTCCGATTAAAAATGGCTTTATGTATTTTTTAGCTGTAGTTTTCTCAATTGGAATTCTATTTTCTTTTAATTGGATTCTAGTTGTTGTAACTGTGATTTTAACTATTATTTCATTATTGTTACCTAAGGCCTTTGAAAAACTAACTTCTACGGCAACAGTTACTGTCACAAAGAAAAATGAAAAATTCCTCAATATTTTGGATAAATGGGTAAAAGGCCTAGATGAACTAAGAAGATATGCAAGTTTCGATATTTTTACTAGCTCGATTAATAATGGGGCAAAAGAGTATAAGAAAGCTGCAATTCATCAAGGAGCAACGATTGCAATTGCTGATATGGCTACAGCGCTTGTAAATATTGGCGGTCAAATGTTGCTTCTAGGTTTATGTGCTTACTTATATTTGCAAGGTAGAATTGCTTTTGGTGCTGTAATTACTACTGGCCAATTTAGTTCAACAATTATGAATGGTGTAGCAGCATTTGTGGCCCAATGGAATTTAATTAAATCAGCTAAAGGCTTAAATGAAGAAATCCTTGAGCTGGAGCAACAGGTTGAAATACCCAAGGATCAACATGATGATCAAAAAATTGCCAAGATAGAAATAAAAGATTTAACCTTACAATTTAAGAATGGCGAAAAGATTTCATATCCTAATTTAACTTTCAATAAAGGTGAAAAAATTCTAATAACTGGCGATAGCGGAAGTGGAAAGTCTACCTTATTTAAATTAATCTTAAATAAACTCACTCCAAGTAAAGGTACAATTCGTTTTATTGATCAGGATGGTAAGGAAGTATATTTAAATCCGGATGAAATTGGATATTTGGCACAGGATAGTACCCTCTTTCCAGACACGCTTGAAAATAATATCACTATGTTTAATGCTGAGCTTAATAATCAAGTAAAACAAGCAACTAAAAAAGTTGATTTAGATAAAGATATTAGCAACTTCCCTGAGGGGCTAGCTACACAAGTTGATTTAGATAAGAACAATTTGTCTGGTGGTCAAAAACAAAAATTAGTCTTAGCTAGAGCGTTAGTCCATAATTCTCCCTGGCTTTTTATTGACGAGGGCACTAGTGCAATTGATAGCAAATCTACGAAGCATATCTTGCAACATCTTTTAACTACAGATGGTTCTGTAATTATGATTGCACATAACTTTTCTAACGAATTAGTTTCAATGTTTGATCGGGTAGTAAAACTAGATGATGGGGGCACTAATCAATGAGCTTTAAAGACTTTATAAAGACGAATTACTTCAGATTTATTTACATGAATATCTTGTCAGTAATTTCTGGTGCTGCTGTCATTGGTGCGGGATATGTACAAATGTACTTTTTAACCGATGTTAAAAACAAAGATTGGCGTGGAATTTTGGTTACTGTCCTTTTGATAGGGCTTTTGTATATTGGCACTCAGGGGATGATCTACTACATTCAATTTGAAATTCGAATTCAAGAAGAAAAATATAATCAACAGATCCGCAATAAACTTGCCAGGCATTATTTCCTTGATCAAAGAAATCACAAAGTTGCTGATGTGCAAAATAGAATGACTAATGATCTTGAAATGGTTAGAACAAATTTCTTTGATTGGTATATTATAATTCCATTTTATGGGGAAATCTTTGTATCGGCGTTAGTAGCATTACTATCTATTAACTGGATGATCTTTTTAGCAAGTATCGTAATTGATATTATTTCTTACTTTGTTCCAAAACTAGCTCAAAAGAAGATGGAACAAGCGACAACCAATGTTTCCAAGCAAAACAAATATTATCTTGATGTTTTGGCAAAATGGTTTTCTGGCCTTGAAGAATTAAGAAGATACTTTGCTGGTGCAAAACTATTTAAAGTTGGTGAGCAGGCTTCAAGTAAAGTAGAGAACGCACATATTAAACAAACAGCTGCTCAGCAAGAATTAATTGTTTTAAGTGGTTTTTGTAACTTAGTTGGACAAATGTTATTACTTTCATTAACTGCATTTTTTATTACAAAAAATGCTATTATCTTTGGTGCTATCATGTCTGTTCAAAACTTTGCAGCTAATGTTTCAATAGGTTTGCAGCAAGTAATTGAAGGTTTAAGTTTTATGAAATCTTCTAAAGAGTTGATGGGAGAAATTAGTCATGATTCTGCTGTAATTAATAAGAATAAAGTAGAGGGTGAGGAAGCTCCTCTTGCCTTTACTACAAAAAATTTGTCATTGAGTTTTCCAAATGGCGAAGAACTTGTTTTTCCAGATATTGATGTTAAACCAGGAGAAAAGATCTTGTTAAGTGGAGATTCAGGTGCTGGAAAATCAACTTTATTTAAGCTGATTTTAGGTGATTTAAAGGCAAGTACCGGTAAGGTCGAATTTGAAAATGCAGCTGGAGACACAATAATCCCTGATATGTCGAGAATTGGTTATATCCCACAAGACCCTAATTTATTTCCTGGTACAATTAAAGAAAATATCACTATGTTTAATGATAAGTTGGATAGTCGAGTTGAAGCAACTATAAATGAAGTAAACTTCGATAAAGACATTAAAAAATTTAAAAATGGAATTAATGAAGAACTTGATTTAGACAAAATTAATATTTCAGGTGGTCAAAGACAAAAGATTGTTTTAGCAAGAGCAAAAATTCATGATAGTGATATTATCTTGATTGACGAAGGAACTAGTGCTATTGATCAAAAAGCAACAATGAATATTTTGGAGAAACTGCTTAATAGTAAAGCAACAATTGTATTTATTGCTCATAATTTTAATGAGCATATGCGTCAGATGTTTGATCGAGAAATTTATTTAAGTAAAGATTAAATTCTTTTAGACTGTCTACTTGGTGCAAATTTAGTATTAGAAACAAATTTTGGTATTTGATTTTTGCATCTTGTTTTAGAAAAATTACCACTCATTTAAATAGTGAATTATTTAAGTCTTTCTTTCTGTATTCTAATAGTGAATTCAGAAAGGAAGGCTTTTTATGTTAATTGAAACTTATAATTTAACTAAAAAATATGGTAAAAAGTTGGCTTTGAATAAAGTCAATCTAAAAGTTGATCGTGGTCAACTAGTGGCTTATCTGGGAACTAACGGAGCAGGAAAATCGACTACGATTAATATTTTAACTGGATTGTTAAAACCAACCAGTGGAACGATAACTTACGCTAAAAATTTAAAGATTGGTGTTGTTTTTCAAAGTAGTGTTCTTGATGATGTCTTAAGTGTAAATGAGAATCTTAATTTAAGGGCGCAGATGTATCGTGATGTTTCAAAAGCATGGCTTGAGCAGCTAATTGATTTGATTGGTATTCGGAGTTTCCTTCATCAAAAATATGGTACTCTTTCGGGCGGTCAAAAAAGAAGAGTAGATATTGCTAGAGCTTTAATTGATCATCCTGATATTTTGTTTTTAGATGAACCAACTACTGGTTTGGATTTACAAACGCGGATCGTAATCTGGAATTTACTGCAGAAGCTTCAGAAAGAACAGGGATTAACGATTTTTCTGACAACGCACTATTTGGAAGAAGCAGAAAATGCAGATCAAATGTATATTTTAGAAAATGGACAAGTACTAGCTAATGGATCGGCTTATGAGATTAAAGATAAATATGCCCCAAGTAAATTAGTAATCACGCTAAAAGAAAAGCAACGATTAATAACTACATATCCAGTTATTGAAAGAAATAAAGAAACTGAAATTGATGGACTTGATCCTCATGAAGTAATTACGCTGCTGCATGAGAATCAAGCTAGTATAAAATCTTTTGAATACCGACAAGGTTCCATTGATGACGCCTTTATTAAAATCGCTGGAAAGGAGCTACAATAATGTTTGCTTTAATTAAAAGAAATACTAAAATTTACTTTGCTAATAAACCAGGCGTAATTATGTCATGCTTTGGAGCATTGATTTCATTTGTAATTTATATTGGATTTTTACAGCAAAATCTTGTTAATTCCTGGCAACATGTTAGTCACGCAAAACAATTATTAGATCTTTGGATGCTAGGCGGAATTGTATCAATTGCCGGAATTACTACATCTTTTCAAGCACTGGGTCAAATGGTTAATGATAAAGAAAATCGAGCAATTGATGACATGAAATTAACTGCTCTAACTCCTATTAGTGAAAGCATGGCTTATGTTGTATCAGCTACTATTGTCAGCTTTCTGATGCAAATTATTACATTTGCTGTTATGGCAGTATATTTTTCAGTAGTTGATAAAGCAGATGTAGTGCACAATGCATATTTACCTTGCTTAGGCTTCATGCTTTTGGGCGCACTTGGCGCAACATTATTAAATTTAATCATTGTAATGTTTATCAATTCTTCGACTACTTTTAGCCGTTTATCAGCTGTGATTGGTGCGGCGGCAGGATTTATGGTAGCAACTTATATGCCATACGGAACTTTATCAAAAACTGCTCAAAATATAGTAAAATTATTTCCAAGTAGTTATGAAGCAGCAAGTTTTAGAAGTCTGCTTTTGAATAAATTAAGTCAGCAAGATGTGCCAACTAGAATGCGAGATCAATTAATTGAATATTTAGGAATTCATTTTAAATTTGGATCTCATCAGCTAAATAATTTCGATAATGCTTTAGTAATGATCGGGATGATTGTACTTTTAGCAGTTATTATTGTTATATTGGCACTTTTGCTTAATAGAAAGAAGAAATAGTACGTGGATGTCGAATTTCATTCAAATCCTAATCTAGAAGAGGATCAAATCGAAGTTAAAGTGATTTCTGCAAGACAAACGACTAACGTAAATAATCTTTTATCGTATATAAAGAATTTTGATAAAAAAGTAGATTCTCTTTTACCTGTGAAAACTGAAGATCGAATTTTAACAATTAAGATAGAAGAAATTATCAAAGTAGAAGTCGAAAAGACAGAATTAAGTTTTTATACGACTAATGCTGTGATTAAAACTAATGGTCGTTTGTATCAGATTCTGGAAAAGTTAAATAATGATTTTGTCCAAGTATCAAAGCATGGAATTATTAATTTGAATTATCTTGAATCACTTGAAGCAGGCTTTACTGGTAATATGATTGCCAAGCTTGCTTTTAAACAGAAGACAGATGTTTCAAGAAGATACTTACCTGAGTTAGAAAAGAAGTTGGGATTATAAGATGAAAATATGGCAAAAAGCTTTAGACTATTTTGTAACAGGCATGGGATTTGGCGCAATTATTTATTTAGTAATTTTGGGAGTAACTTATGAAAATATCGGCGATCTAAGAGTCCCCTTAAACAGTGTATTCATAGTATTTGTATGTAGTGAATTAATTGGAGAATTGAGTTTCTTATTTAAAACATCCTTACCATATTTCTGGGCATTGATTTTACATCTGATAGGAACTTTTGCATTGTTTTCAATAATGATACTTTTAAATCATTGGTTAATTAACTGGCAAACTTTACTTATTTTTGTTATTACATATGCAATTATTTGGCTCATAATTAGATTAATTCAAGAAAAAGACATTCGCCGGATTAATCGTCAAATTAAGAAACGTAACGGTTGAGTGATAAAATATTATTAAATAATAGCTGATAGAAAGTGGCGTAGCAATGTATCCAGATAAATTTAATTTAACTCAAGAACAAAATCGGCGTTTTGCAAAGAAAAATTTAGTAAGATTAGTTTTCACTACTTCACGTTTTGAAGGCTTAAATACTACATTACCACAGACTCAAACTATTATTGACGGGATGAGTGCAGCAGGCGTTTCAATTGACGATACTAACGTGATTGTTCAATTAAAACGTGGCTGGCAATATGTAATTAGGGAAGATAAGCCTTTGTCTTTAAATATTGAGCAAAATATTAATTTGCTAGTAGCACGCTATGATTCATTAGATCCTGGTAGTTTTCGTACTGGAAATGTAACAGTAGAATTAGGAAATAGTAATGGCGAGTGGCAACCACCAGAAATTAATTTGGACCAAGAGCGTAAATTCTTTGATGAACTTATGCAAAAGGATACGTCCATTACTGATAAAGCTATGACTTTAATGTATCACAATATGAGAAATCAGCTTTTTTGGGATGGAAATAAAAGAACTGCAACTTTAGCAGCTAATAAATTAATGATTGACAATGGTGCTGGATTAATTAATGTGCCATTAAATAAGTGGTACAAGTGGAATGAATTAATCAGTGAATTTTACTTAACTGGAAAAATGGATAAGTTAAAGGATTGGACTTATGAAAACGGAATTCAGGGAATTGAGTTTTCGTCTGATCCTGGGGTACCTAAGCCAACTATTGATCCAAAAGATTATGAATAATCTTTATCCATACTTTAAACGCATAATAACCTATTACAAATAAATATTTTGCATGATGTTATTTCTATTCTAAAATAAAAGCAAAGTTAGAAATGAGGTAATAATATGGCAAAAAATGAAGAAGAAGTAAAAAATAGTGTTTTTGGATTTGGTAATTCAAATGAAGCTTTTGCAAAATTCTTTAAGGGTACAAGTTACCTCAAGGCTTTAGCAGAAAGTAAAGAAGCTAAGACTGCAGTTCATAATGTAAGTTTTGAACCAGGTTGTCGAAACAATTGGCATATGCACACAGTGCCGCAAATCTTAATCGCTGTAGCTGGTGAAGGCTGGTATCAAGAAGAAGGCAAAGCTCCACAAAAGATGCTGCCAGGAGATGTGGTAATTGTTAATCCAAATACTAAGCATTGGCATGGAGCTACAAAAGATTCCTGGTTTGCTCATGTTGTTGTGATGGTAGGCGACAGTAAGAATACATGGCTTGAACCTGTTTCTGATGAAGAATATGATAAATTAGACTGATTAATCGGAAAATTCAATATGTAAATTATAATTAAACCGAAAAATTCCTCTTTAAAGAAGATAAAACTTTACATGTCTATCTTTAAGAGGATTTTTTTATTTTTGAAAGTATTGTTTAACTAATGAGAAATTATTACTGTTAGCTGTTATTAGATCAATAGTTGTTTGTGCTGATTTTAAATTTGCTTACAAATATAAGTCTAATCATCTGGAGTCAATTGATATTAGAAAAAAGAATAAAATTAAAAACAAGTTAGAATAATATTGACTTTGTTTAATTTATTATGTAATATACTTACTAAATAAATGGTATGAATAACCACTAAGAATAGGAAATTAGCTTTACTTTAACTAGTCAGCGAACCCAAGTTAGTGTGAGTGGGTATAGGGAAGTAAAGTGAAAGTAGCCTAGGAGTGCTTGAAGTGAGAGTAATTGTAACTTTAGGAGGGTGCGCCCGTTATAGCGTCAACGTATCTAGTTTTTCTATGTACGGGGTAAGGGAATAATAGTAATATTATTCTAAAATAAGGTGGTAACACGCGTGATAACGTCCTTATAAGCTTTATGCTTATAGGGACGTTTTTTTATACCTAGTATTAATATAATTTTTATCGAAAGGAATATTAAAATGAAGATAAAAAAAGCGAGTATTAGGCAGTCAATGATTATTGCATCACTTATTTTCGGAATGTTATTTGGAGCGGGAAATCTTATTTTTCCAGTTCATTTAGGTCAATTAGCAGGTAGCAATTGGCTCATAGCGAGTAGTGGCTTTCTTGTTTCTGGAGTTTTGCTGCCATTAATGGCGCTATTGGCAATTAGTATTACTAGGTCAAATGGAATCTATGATCTTGCATTGCCGAATGGTCGTTACTATGCACTTATCTTTTTAATCCTTGTTCACGCTACTTTAGGACCACTATTTGCAACTCCCCGGACAGCCACTGTTCCTTATGAAATCGGAATTGCTCCTTATTTATCTAAGTCAGCTAATACTTGGGGACTATTAATCTATTCAGCAATTTTCTTTAGTTTAGTTTATATTTTTTCAAATCATGAAGGTAAGATTACTACTTTAATTGGTAAAGTCTTAAATCCTTTGTTTTTGTTATTGCTGTTTCTGATCTTTTTGTTAGCATTTATACATCCATTGGGTTCTGGAAATACTGCTGCTATAACTGCTTCATATGCAAGGCATGCTTTTTCCAATGGATTTTTACAAGGTTATAATACAATGGACGGTTTAGCAGCATTAGCATTTGGAATTACTATTATTACAGCAATTAAAGAATTAGGTATTAAAAAGACAAGACAGGTTTCAATTGAAACAGCCAAAAGTGGTTTTCTAGGAATTGCAGGAGTTGCTATCATATACTTGGCTTTAATTTGGTTGGGAGCAACTAGTTTACATCAATTTAAATTAGCAGCAAATGGTGGAATTACTCTTGCTCAGATTTCACATCATTACTTAGGAACTGCTGGAGATGCGATTTTAGCAACTTTAGCAACCATTACTTGTATGACTTCAGCAATGGGATTAGTAATTGCATTTTCACAAGATTTCCATCGTCGTTTTCCTAAAATTTCATATCGAACATTTTTGCGAATTAATTGTGGTCTTTCATTCCTATTTGCGAATTTGGGTCTTGATCAAATTATTGCATGGTCAACACCAATTTTAATGTTTCTTTATCCACTAGCAATCACATTGATTATTTTAGGATTACTTTCACCAATATTTAAGCATGACCGACTTGTTTACCAGATTACAACTGCGCTGACTCTAATTCCTGCATTCTTTGACATGTTAAATGCATTACCGGCTAACTTACATGACAGCCAATTATTGCAGACATTACTTGGGTTTGCTCAACAATATTTTCCATTTTTCAGTTTGGGCTTTGGTTGGTTAACTTTTGGTATTGCGGGCTTAATCCTTGGATTGATTTGTCATGTATTAAAAGTAAGAAAACGTTTAGGACTACTTAGCGAATAGTGTGCTTTATAATCAAATACGAAGTTTACAGTATTGTGTAAAAAAGGTAATACAATTATTGGAGCTATTGCAGATGGTGACCTTGGTATTGATTATCTGTTTAGATCAATTTATTGTAATCTCTTTTCATTTAAGCTTAGAATATGAAGTGAAAGTATTGCTTTGATCAAAGGAGATATCTAATATGTGTACATCAATTTTATACAGTCCTAAAGACCATTATTTTGGCAGAAATCTTGATTATGAAATTGCTTATGGTCAAAAAGTGGTTATTACACCAAAAAATTATGAATTCGAGTTTACCGATTTACCAGCTGAAAAATCACATTATGCAATGATTGGTGTAGCTGCTGTAGCAGACAATACTCCATTATATTGCGATGCAATTAATGAAAAAGGATTGGGAGTTGCTGGTTTAAGCTTTGCTGGACAAGGGAAGTATTTTCCAAATGCAGCAGATAAAAAGAATATTGCTTCATTTGAATTTATTTCATATTTATTAGCTACTTATGAAACTGTTGATCAAGTCAAAGAAAGCCTAACTAATGCAAATATTTCTAATGTGAGTTTTGCTAAAAATACCCCAGCTTCAGAACTTCACTGGCTAGTAGGAGATAAAACTGGTAAGAGTATTGTTGTTGAGTCAGATGAAAAGGGCTTGCATGTTTATAACAATCCAGTAAATGCTTTGACGAACGCACCTTTATTTCCAGAGCAGTTAACTAATTTGGCAAACTATGCTTCAGTTGTTCCAGGCGAACCTGATAATAATTTTTTACCCGGTGTTAATCTTAAGTTATATAGTCGTAGCTTAGGTACGCATCACTTACCAGGCGGGATGGATTCAGAATCACGTTTTGTTAAGGTATGTTTTGCCTTGAATCACGCACCAAAAGATAGTGATGAGGTAGAAAATGTTACTAATTTCTTTCATATTTTAGAATCTGTTGAACAAGCAAAAGGGATGGATCAAGTTGGTCCTAATAGTTTTGAATATACGATGTATACTAGCTGTATGAATCTGGAAAAAGGAATTTTGTACTTTAATTGCTATGATGACAGTAGAATTAGTGCTGTTGATATGAACAAAGAAGATTTGGATTCATCAGACTTAGTTGTATATGATTTGTTTAAGAAACAAGATATTAGTTTCATAAATTAATGAAACATTTCTTAGTTAGAAATTATTATCAAAATCAATAAAAAATCGCGCCCATAATCAAATAATCGATATCAAATGAACTAAAATGATATCGATTATTTTTAATTGAGCACGATTATTTGTAAAAACTAAAATATTAATTTAATTGTTGCCATCTCTTTTTCAAGGTAAAGGCAATATCTTTAGGTTCACGATCGCGAGTAAAAATTCCTTTATCGTTACCACCAACACGCATGATTCCTTCACTCGTCTTAAAGTCAGCAAAGTTCCAAACTAATTCGCCACAAATAAATGGATATTTCTTAAATATATCAAAATACATTTGATAATATTCATTTTGATATTCTTGGCTCCACATTTCATCTGGAAGGCGATGAGAAGAAGATAATGTATCAGCGCCAAACTCAGTAAAGACAAATGGTTTATTAAGCTTTAAGTTTTGCCAGCCGTCTAGTTCATCTTCCAGCATCTTTTTAGCATTAACGATTTCAGGACCACCAGCAACGTACCAACCATAATAACGGTTTAAGCAGACAAAGTCACAAAGTGGGTGAAGCTTATCCACTTTTGGACCGCTACCCATAACTAAAGTTCCAGTATAAGGACGATTTTGTGGATCCAATTTTCTCGCAAAGGCAAAAATATCTTTGAAATAGTCATAGGATTCTTGAGTAGTTGATTCTGGTTCATTGAATAAACTCCAGGCAATCACTGAAGGGTGACGCTGGTCGCGATCGATCATTTCTTTTATTTCTTGTTCATGGACCTTTTTTAATTCAGGCACAGTTTTCGAAGCAAAAAAGTGCGACTGATTAGAATTAGTTACATTAAGAAAGTTAGTTATTGAACGATTAAGACCAACAGCGGGTACTTCATCAATAATTAAAAAGCCATATTTATCGGCATATTGATACCATTCTTCGGCGTAAGGATAGTGACTGCTTCTAAAACAGTTAGCGCCAATCCATTTCATGCATTCGTAGTCGCGTTTGATAATGCTTTCGTTAACTGCTTTGCCTAAAACATTAAAATCTTCGTGCTTGCCAAAGCCTTTTAAATAAATTGGGTGATTATTGAGCAAGATTTTATCATTCACAATTTTAACTGTGCGGATACCAATTTTATCTGTGTATTCGTCAACTGTTTTTCCGTCTTCGAGCATTTCAATCTTTATTTTGTATGAATACGGATCGTTTGGACTCCAAAGGTGCGGATTCTTAATTGTTAAACTACTAGTATTTTTAGAAGTAGCACACGCTACTTCTTTTTGATTATCGAAAAGTGTTACTTTAAATTCAGCATTATTATTTGCCTCGATATTGTAGGTAATTGTTGCCTTATTATTTGCTAATTGATAATTTAGTTTAAAATTAGTGATTTGGCTTTGAGGAAGTGCTAAGAGCCAGACATTCCGCATAATGCCAGAATAATTGAAGAAATCAAAATAAGGTTGAGCAAGTTTTTGACCGTTATCTAAGATTTCTTCGGTGCCGCAAGGAATAGCTTTTTCAGATAATTCGTTATTAACTAAAACAGTTACACGATTAGTTTGGTCGTAATTAATATAATTTGAAATTTTTACTTGAAATGGTAAAAAACCACCTTCATGTTGACCGACTTCATGTCTATTAATAAATACTTTTGCGCGATGAGTAACCGAACCAAAACGGATATAAAGTTCTTTCTTCTTTAGAAATGAAGGAATAAAGAAGTCTTTTTGATACCAAAAGTCTCCAGTATAGTATTTACGGTCTCGCTTAGTAGTTAATTCTGCAAACGTACCTGGTACAGGCATTTCTTCAGGATCAGGCAACTCTTTATTCCATCCCTCGTCAAGACCAACAGAGTTAGGATCAGTTTCAAATTGCCAAGTGCCATTCATTAAAGTGTTAAACCGATATTTATTTTGAATTGGATATAGTGCAGATTCCATAGATGATTTTCCTTTCTAGTAATGTTTTCTCTTATCTATATTTTACGCTTGGGGAGAGTAAATAGATTTGAAAATGGTTTAATAAATTAAATCCCTTGACTGTAACCTCGCGTCACAGTTTATTTTATTTATAGAGAATAATTAAGAAAGGAATGTTGAGAGTGGCCAATGATAAATTATTATCAATTTCTGAATTTGCTAAACTTGCAGGCACTACCAGACGAACTTTGATATTTTATGATCAAAAAGATGTCTTTAAGCCAATGAAGATCGAAGAAACTGGTTATCGCTACTATAGTTATGAGCCACTCTATCAAATTGGTTTTATCTTGGGATTACGTGATTTAGGATTTTAGGTAGAAGAAATTAAAGATTATTTGGGTGGTTCTAGCAGGGATGCCTTGAATAAAAAATTAATTTCTTTAAAGAATAAGATCGAACTTCGTATCCAAAATTTAAAGCAACTCCTAGCTATTTTGCGTCAAAAAGAAAATGACAACTTTCAACTAACTGATGTCGATTTTTATGTTGTGAAAGAATGTTTTTTACCTGATCACGACTTTTGGTGTTCGGATCCTAAGGCTGATTGTTCTGAAGCAGAAATTGCCTCTTCATGTAATCAGTTTTATCAAGAACTTGGTACAGGGGTTATGGCCAATAAGAACTTATCTGGATTTATCACAGATTTACCTCAGGCAAAAGCTAATACCTATGCCAATTCCGGTTTTAGAATTATTAAAAAAATCATACAATCAAAAAGTCAACATCCCGATTATTAGTTAAAATGATGGCAATTACTTGATTGTTAAGGTGGAAAATACTGGTGCAGGAATTGAAAAAGGGATTAGCTACAATTAGAAAATATACCAAAGAAAATAATTTAAAAATTGGCAATGACTTGTGGCAGTTCAATATTGGCTTAAACATTGAGAAACTTGGTTTAATAAAAAATGGTATTTTAGCATATAAAATTTTAAAATAAAGAAGAAATTGAAGCTTTAGATAGGAGTTTAATTTGGAATTACCAACTCAAATAGAAATTAAAGGTGCAAGAGTCCATAATTTAAAAAATATTGATGTAAATATTCCACTTCATAAATTTGTTGCTATTTCAGGCTTGTCTGGTTCAGGTAAGTCTTCTTTAGCAATGGGAATTTTATATGAAGAGGGCTCAAGACGATATTTAGATGCACTGTCTACTTACATGCGTCGGCGAATTAAACAAGGTGCACAAGCTGACGTTACTTCGGTTAAACATATTCCGTCTGCTTTAGCTTTGCGCCAGCGTCCAAGTATTCCAAATGAACGAGCAACTGTTGGGACAACGACCGAGACTTTTAATGTTTTGCGTTTGATTTTTTCAAGATTAGGTTCGCCAGTTTGTCCTAACGGTCACCGCGTAGCTCCAAGTTTAGATATCGCGGAAGCTATGTCTAAGTCAGGTGAAGAAATGGGACAAATTACTTGTCCAACATGCGGTGTTAAGTTTTATGTACCAAGCGCTGAAGATTTTGCTTTTAATTCTGATGGTGCTTGTCAAGAATGTGGTGGAACTGGAAAAGTTCGTCAGCTTGATGATAGTAAACTAATTGCTGATCCTAATTTATCAATTGAGGACGGAGCAGTTGCTTCATGGAGCTTGCCAGGAAGAAACTTTATGCCAAGCGTAGCTCAACATGCTGGAGTAAGGATTGATATTCCTTATAAGGATTTAACGGATAAAGAAAAAGATTTTGTCTTAAATGGTCCTGAGAAAAAATATAAGATGGACTTTTTGTCTGGAACTGGTCGAGTTTTCCATGATTTTAATGCATTGTATGAAAATGCTCATCAGGCTGTGTTGCGCTCAGCTAAAAGCAGTAAAAGTGAACGTGCACAAAAGAGAATTGCAGAATTTTTCACTTATTCAACTTGTCCAGTTTGTCATGGTACGCGTCTTCGTCCAGAACTTTTGAAGCAGTTAGTTAATGGTAAAAATATTTATCAAGTCGAGCAAATGCAGCTAGGGGATTTGCCAGCTTGGAGTAAGGAAGTATTAGCAAAATTGCCTGAAGATATGCATAAAATGGCTAGCTCTTTGATCAATGAATTTCTTAATAATCTGCAGCCGCTGCTTGATTTAGGACTAGATTATTTAACTATGGAGCGAGCTGGCAACACTTTATCAACTGGTGAACTTCAGAGAATTCAATTAGCGAGAACACTACGTACAGAAACAACTGGCGTTTTATATGTCTTAGATGAACCGTCGATTGGCTTGCATCCAGCTAACGTTGATGGCTTAATTAAAGTTTTGCGCAAATTAGTTGATCAGGGTAATTCTTTAGTAGTTGTTGATCACAACGTTGATATTATTAAAGCTGCTGATGAGATTATTGAAATTGGTCCAGGTTCAGGTGAACAAGGTGGTCAAATTTTAGATCAAGACAGTCCTGAAGAAATTAAGAAAGATAAGCAGTCACTAATTGCACCATATTTAAATGGAAAAGCACATTTAATGGCTAGAAAAGTTAGCGATCAGGTTAATTCAGATCAAATTAGTTTTGAAGTAGAAGATTACTTCAACTTGAAAGATGTTCAAGCAGGTATTCCTTTGAATCAATTAACTAGTGTGACAGGCTTCTCTGGAGCTGGAAAAACTAGTTTGATTTTAGATTCATTAGTTCCTGCAATTAAGGCACAAGATAAAAGTGAACCACTACCTAAACAAATTAAGAATTTTGATTGTCCAATTAATAATGTGGTTAGCGTGGATGCTTCACCAATTGGCAAGAGTACGCGTTCAACAGTTGCAACTTATACCTCAATTATGGATAATTTGCGTAAACTTTTTGCAAAACAGTCTTTGGCTAAAGAAAAACATTATACGCCAAGCTATTTTTCTTACAACAATAAAGAAGGTGCTTGTCCAACTTGTGGCGGAACAGGAATTGTTACTTTAGATATTCAATTCTTGCCTGATATGCAGCAAACTTGTCCAACTTGTCATGGCGACCGCTATAATCTTGGAATTCAAAAGATAAAGTGGCATGATATGTCAATTGTGGATGTTTTGAATCTTGATGTTAACGAAGCGATTCCTGTTTTTAAGCGTGTGCCAAAGATTGAACGTGATTTGCAGTTGCTTAAAGAAGTTGGTTTAGATTACCTGCACTTAGGTGAAAGTACGCCAACTTTATCTGGTGGAGAAGCACAGCGTTTAAAATTAGTGACTCACTTAAGTCATAAGCAAGACGATACTTTATTTGTCTTTGATGAACCAACAATTGGTCTGCATCCCCTGGATGTTAAAGTCCTAGTTGAAGTCATGCAAAAATTGCTTGATCAAGGTGCAACTATTATTACGATTACACATGACCTGAATTTAGTTGTTAATGCAGATTATATGCTAGATCTGGGACCACGAGGTGGTGAAAATGGTGGTCGTATTGTAGCGCAAGGCCAACCACTAGAATTAATTAAAGATCCGCAAAGTTTAACTGTAGAGTATTTAACTAATTATCTAAAACAATTTAACTTAGATTAATTATTTGATGTATGGATTTAGAGTAAAAGTAAAGAATTTATAAACATGCTTGAATAATAAAGAATAATTGTTTAATCTATTAACCGTTAATTGAATAAAGAAGCAAATGAACTGTTAGGTGAGACTCCCACGTAAATATACGCTGATGCCCAGCAACATCTAGAGATGCCAACGGGTTAAACAGGAATTGTCGACTTAAGGCTTTTCCCAATCAGCTAGTTGAAAAACTTCACGTTACGTAGTGTTAAAACTGAACGACGAGTATAAATCGCTAAATTAAGACCAATGCAGTTTTTGCGTTGGTCTTTTTGTTTGTTTGCCGATTTTTTAGAGGGAGAGATTACTATGTTAAAATTCAACTCTAAAGATCGCGTAGTAACTAATGCGACTTTGGCTAAACAAATTGCTAGACAAGAAAAAAATGAAGTCTTAAAGCAATTGCATACAACAATTAATGGATTAAATCCTGTTCAAGCAAAACAACGCTTGGAGCAAGATGGCTTAAATGAGGTCTCGAATAAAGAACATCATCCAAAATTACATTTTTTAATCGATGCTTTTATGACACCTTTTACTGGTGTGTTGTTATTTTTAGCAGGTTTATCTTTTTTAACTAACTATGTTTTTGTGCCAGCTGATCAAAAAGATTTGAGTACCGTAATTATCATGATTATGATGGTTCTGATTTCAGGAATTACTAGTTTTATTCAAAATGTAAAAACAAGTGATGCGGTTGACTCATTGCTAAATATGGTTTCTGTAACTACAAATGTTAAACGAGCTGGCGAAGATAAGGAATTACCAACTAAAGATGTAGTAGTTGGTGATATTATTAATTTATCTGCTGGAGATTTAGTGCCAGCAGATATGTATTTGTTAAAGAGTAAAGACTTATTTTGTTCAGCGAGCTCATTAAATGGAGAGTCAAGTCCAGTTGAAAAGATGGCAGATCAGAAGCCAAAAGAAAGTGATAATTACTTAGATTATCCAAATATCCTTTATGAAGGAACAAATATTGTTTCTGGTTCTGGAATGGGCGTCGTTTTTGCTACAGGTGATAAAACCGTTTTTGGAAATCTGGCCCGTACTCTTATTCAGAATAAAAACAAAGAGACAACTTTTGACATTGGAATTAAAAATGTTTCTAAAATATTACTAATCATGACAGCTGTAATTGCACCACTAGTGTTTTTGATTAATGGTTTAACTAAAGGCGATTGGCTAAATGCCTTAATTTTTGCTATTGCAACGGCTGTTGGTTTAACGCCAGAAATGTTGCCAGTTATTGTGACCAGCAATTTAGTTAAGGGGTCTGTTGAAATGGCTAAGCATGAAACCATTGTTAAAAGAATGAATTCAATCCAAAACTTTGGCTCAGCTGATATTCTTTGCACTGATAAGACTGGTACCTTAACACAAGATAAAGTGGTTTTAGAACGACACTATAATTTAAACTTAGAAGAAAAGCCAAAAGTATTAGAGCTTTCATACTTGAATAGTTATTATCAAACAGGGATGAAAGATTTAATTGATAAAGCAGTTATTGATGCTGCTCAAGGAGAACTAGATACAAAGAAAATTAACCAAAACTACCAAAAGATTGATGAAATACCTTTTGATTTTAAGAGAAGACGTATGAGCGTTGTCGTTATGAACCAGCAATACGAACATATTTTGGTAACTAAAGGTGCTGCTGAAGAAATGCTTGCTTGTTCTAACAGAGTAGAAATAGATGGTGCAATAAGTCCACTTGATGAAGATCAACGTCAGAAAATTTTAACTGAAATTGATGAGATGAATCAGGATGGTTTACGTGTTGTTCTTTTAGGATATAAAAAGAATCCAGCTCCTGTTGGTGAATTTAGCATTGATGATGAGAATGAATTAATCTTAGTTGGATTTTTAGCATTTTTAGATCCACCAAAAGACAGTGCTAAGGCAGCATTGACTGCCTTAAAAGAAGATGGCATTACAGTCAAAATTTTAACTGGAGATAATGAAGCAGTTACGCGAAATGTAGGGAAGCAAGTAGGTTTAAATATTGATCGAGTTTATCAGGGAAAAGACCTTGAAAATAAGACTGACGCTGAATTAAAACAAATGGTGCAAGCATGCGATGTTTTTGTAAAATTATCTCCACAACAAAAAGCTCAGATTATTGACTTACTTAGACAAGATGGTCATACCGTAGCTTATATGGGAGATGGAATCAATGATGCTCCTGCAATGAAAGCGGCAGATGTTGCTATCTCAGTTGATACAGCGGTGGACATTGCTAAAAAGTCAGCAGATATAATTTTGCTCCACAAAGATTTAATGATTTTAGAAAAGGGAGTACAAATTGGCCGTCAAGTATTTGGCAATACGATGAAATATATTAAAATTACGCTTTCTTCTAATTTTGGTAATATTTTATCAATTTTAGTAGCTTCTTCGTTTTTGCCATTCTTACCAATGCTTCCAATTCAACTTTTAATTTTAGACTTGATGTATGGAACTAGTTGCCTATCTATTCCATTTGATACTATGAATAAGCATTATTTATCAGAGCCTAGAAAGTGGAGTACAAAGAAGCTACCGAAGTTTATGTTCTACTTTGGTCCAACGTCCTCTATTTTTGATATCATAACTTTTGCTTTGCTTTTCTTTGTGGTTTGTCCGCAAGTAACTGGAACTAGTTATGCAGCGGCTAGCGCAACGCAAAAATTAATTTTCTCAGCCATCTTTTGTACAGGATGGTTTATTGAATCACTTTGGACCCAAGAAATGGTTATTCATGCACTTAGAGATCCCAAATTACCATTTATTAAGCAACATGCTACAGCAATTGTTACTTGTGCAACAATCGGGATGGCAGTGGTGGGAACTGTCTTACCATTTATTACACCAATAGCTAAAGCAATAAAATTTGGTCCAATTCCAATGTACTTTTTAGCAATTGTATTTCTTTTGTTAATCTTATATATTGCTTTAACTACTTTAGTAAAGAAGTGGTATTTGAAATCAGAAAAATATTTGATTTAATTAACAAGAAATATTTTCTTTAAAGAATCATGGGTTAATTCTTTAATGCAACCAATTTCTAACATGTTAATGATGATTTTGGTAATCGGAATTTTAACCTATGGTGCGATTCGTGTAATACAAGGCAGTCTTACTATGGGTGCCCTAATTTCATTTTTAATGTACTTGTTCCAATTAATGGGACCAGTAATTATGGTTAGCCAATTCTTTAACGAATTAGCCGAGACATCAGGTTCAACTGAACGTATTCGTGAAATGCTCAATGAACCCATTGAAGAATCTGCTGATGATCAAAAAGTTGATGTTGCTGGTAAAGAATTGCAATTGCAAAATGTCAGCTTCTCTTATGAAAAAGATAAGCAAATTTTGCATAACATTAATGTAGTGGCTAAACCAAATACGGTTGTCGCTTTTGCTGGACCATCTGGTGGTGGTAAATCAACAATTTTCTCATTGATTGAACGCTTCTACAAACCAACTTCAGGTAAGATTACGATTGGTAATGAAAATATTGACAATATCGATTTAACTAATTGGCGGCATCAAATTGGTTTAGTTGGTCAGAATTCTGCAGTAATGCCAGGAACAATTCGTGAAAATTTAGTTTGCGGCTTAGATCGTGAAGTAAGCGATGATGAATTATGGCGTTAAAATTCCAATTTTTGGCTTTGGAACTTATGAAATTAGTCCAGATCAAACAAAGCAAGCAGTATTATCGGCTATTGAAGATGGGTATCGCTTAATTGATACGGCGCAATATTATCAAAATGAACAACAAGTTGGTGAAGCAGTGAAAGCAAGTGGTCTAAATCGCGATGAAGTCTTTATCACAACTAAAACGATGACTGATGGTTATGAAGATACTAAGGTTGGTTTAGATGAATCATTGAGAAGAAGTGGACTAGATTATTTTGACCTGGTTTTAATTCACTGGCCAATAGGGCATGATATCGATACTTGGCATGCTCTTGAGGCAGCATATAAAGCAGGAAAGACGCGTGCAATTGGAATTAGTAACTTTAATAGTCGACAAACGTTAGATTTGATCCACCAAAGTAGTGTCCGTCCAATGGTTGATCAAATTGAAACTCATTTATTTTTGCAGCAATGGAAGATGCACGAATTTTTAGAAAAAGAAAATATTGTGCACGAAAGTTATAGTCCGCTTGGTAATGGTCAGCAAAATCTAATAAGTAATCCAATTTTAAAAGAAATTAGCGAAAAATATAGGAAATCACCAATTCAAGTAATTTTGCGTTACTTGGTTCAAAACGATGTTGTAACTATTCCGCGTTCAACTAATCCAGCTCATATTAAGTCAAATATTGATATCTTTGATTTTGAATTAGATAATGATGATCTTAAGAGATTACGCGTTTTAGACGAACGTAAGCCAATTGATGGCTGGCCTGCAGAAATGCGTGAAGATGAAGATTATTAAAGAAAAGCTGAACAAAAAGTTCAAAATAAAAGCCGCATTTTGGTAAAGGTGTGAACATTTTTACCAAAATGTGATTTTTATTCAGTTCAAGTATAATAATTTAACCCTGATTTAAATGATGGGGTTAATAAATACTCAAATGTTGGGAGCTGTACGAGCGTATTAGCTTTTCAACTAGTTATTGTTGATGAGGAAGATCCATTATATGAAATTGAGCTAGAAAATAAGTTTAACCTCCCTTTATTTACTGGAGAAAGAGAAATTAGCATGCTAGCCTCTGGTTTAAAATTAAAGGCGAAAAATAATGTTTTGAGTTTAGTTAGTGATGAAGGCGTGATTGATGATACAATTAGCATTAACGATATAACTAAAGATAAACAATCATTCGTTTTAAATAAAATTTAGTTTAGTAGTTAAATACCCACTCACTAGAATTGAAAGTTTTGCTTTCAATTCTTTTTTTGTAGAAGTGCACTATAAATCATATTCATACTACCAATAATTATTTTAATTTTTAATATATTTTCTGCAGTAATATATTAATCAATGAGAAATGTCATTAAGTTAAGACATGACTACTTAGCTTTGTATTTTAAGACATTGATTCAATATTGAATCAGCGTTTTTTCCATGTTTTTGATTAACTTAGTTTTGTTAATTCTCCGTTTCGCATTTTAAAGAAAAAAGTAGCCATTTCTTTGGCTGAATAGTTGGGGTGGATAGTCCAAAAACGAATAATTCCAATTAATGCAGAAATGCTGTAATAAGAAAATAGTTCTTGTAAGTCATTATTTGCTTGTAAATGCATCAATGAATGTGACAATCCTTCCATTTCTAACAAATGGTCCATTAACTTGGTTGAGAAACTTAGGTCACCATGACTGGAAATCAGAATACGAATTGTTACTAAGTTGTCTTTGAAGACCTGTAAAAAATTAGTTAGATATTCAATACCATTATCAGATTTTAATGCTAGTTGATCGAGCATTTTCTGATGTGGTTTTTTTAATGCCGTAAAAAGCCTAGCTTCAATCTGCTCAATAATTGCCCATTTATCGTTGAAATGGCGATAAATAGTAACACGATTAATATTTGCCATGTCAGCTAATTCATTCATCGTAATTTTATTTAAATCACTTGAATCCATTAATTTTAATAGTGCAGATTCTATTATTTGATCAGTTTTTTTGCTTTTCTTATGATATTTATTCAAAATGCAACACTCCATCTCATTTTGTAGTTAAATTATAGTCCTTTTTTCTCTAAGATTGAATCAACAATTAAGAAGAGAGGTAATAACCCATGACAGAAATCTTTAAGAAACATTGGTCAGAATATAAATATAGTAAAAACATGTTGCAAGATGCATTAATCAAGCATGTGATGGATTTAATGCCATATCGCATGAGCGATGAAGGTGAAGTCTTAGAAATCATTATGAATATTAAAGAAAGTGATGAACAAAGCTGGATTAATGCCTGGAGTAATATGGCAGCAAACTTACAGAACCGTGCGCATAAGTTTGAAAAAGCCGGCAAACTAATTAGTGCTGGTAGTAGTTATCTGCGGGCTTCTACTTATTGGCGTGTATCCCTAATGTATTTTGGTGATTGGCAGGACCCTAGAATGCAAGAATTTTCTCAAAGAAGTAAAGACTGTTATGACCGTGCTTTAGAGTTAAATGGTTATCCTGGTGAAGCAATAAGAATTCCTTATGAAAATACTTATTTACCAGGTCATTTTTACCGCTCGCCGTTTGCTAAAAATAAAAAGGCACCATTATTAATCGTAATTCCAGGACGGGATACTTGGGCAGATGATACAATTTGGGTTACTGACGCGGCAATTAAGCGCGGAATCCATGCCTTAACTTTCGATGGTCCTGGACAAGGGATGGCATTAAGACTGCAAGACTTAAAGTTTAGACCAGACTTTGGAAATGTTTTAGGACCAGTTATTGATTTCGCTCAAAAACAAGAGGAAGTTGATTCAGAACAAATCGGAGCAATGGGTATGAGCTTTGGCGGCTTTTTAGTGGCACGTGGTGCAGCTTTTGATGATCGGTTAAAGTTTATAATTTCTGATCCTGGTAATATGAATTGGGGTGGTATGATTGCTAAACGGTTAGAAAAAGCACTTAAGATGCCAGCAATGATTCGACCTAATATGATTGACTTTGTTTTAAAAGACTATGAATGGAAGCATGGAGCAACTGATAAGACTATAATTAACGAATTAAAGAAATTTGATAATACAAAAATTGTACAAAATATTAAAACTAAAACTTTAGTTTTAGATGGTTCCGCAGAGGTTACTCATGGAGCAGCGAAAAAGTTTTATGATGCTTTAACCTGTCCTAAGGACTACTTACTGTTTGATGAAAATTCAACTGCTCAGCAACATACGCAAATGGGTGGCTATGCAACTGGAACTGAATATATTATGAATTGGATTGAAGACAATTTTTAGTTAATAGGAAGGAGAAGCTAATGAAACTCTTTTTAATTGGTGCTACAGGTAGAACAGGATCTGAAATAGTTAAACAAGCCTTAACACGTAATGATGAATTAGTTGCTTACGTTCGAAATCCGTCAAAGTTAAATATAAATGATCCTGAGCTAACAGTAATTAAAGGACAACTTGATGATGTTGCAAAAATGGCTTCTGAAATGAAGGGATGTAACGCTGTATTAGTAACGTTAGGTAATCCAATTTCTAACAGTAGTGGTAAATTATTTAGTTTTGCAATACCTGATATTATTAAGGCAATGGATCAAGCAAAAATCAAACGATTAATTAGTCTTTCTGCATTAGGTGTTGGTACAACTTTAGCCAATACCAGTTATCCTTACCGTATGGGAGCCAAAGGATTTTTGAAAGGTAATTTTTCTGACCATGAAGCGGGTGAAAGTCAACTTAAGAATTCTGATTTAAACTGGACTACCGTTCATCCTGGTCCGTTGTTTAATGGCAAAAAGACTGAAAATCCTTTAGTTAGGGATGCTGATTCGGGATACAAGATGCCAGGTGCACCTCGAACTTATCGTAGTGATGTAGCACAGGTGATGTTAAGAATTATCAAGGATCGTAAAACCTTTGGTAAACAGTTAATCATGTGTTCAAAGCAACATAAATAGCCCTCTTTAATATTAATACCTATTGGTACATTTTTAATTTTAGAGGGCGAAAAATCTACTTTTGATTAAATGAAAATAAGGCTTTGCGTTAAAAACTTATTGTATATTTTTTTGTTTTATGATACTATGCTTAATAACATAGCGAAAAAAATAGTGATTAAGTTTACTACGCGTATACCTTGGAAAACTCCAAGCAGTTATGTTCTTAAATTTAACTGTAAGGAGTTTTTTCATGCACAAAAATATATATTATTCATGGGCTAGTAACTTTTATCGATTATTTATTGGCCAAGGGCTAGCTAGTATTATTTCAGAAACTGTCAATTATAGTTTGCTTTTTTATCTTACCTCAATTTCGAAACCAGCCACTATTTTATCTATTTCTGAAATAATTTCTTTATTACCAATCGCATTATTTGCTCCCTTCGCTGGCGTAATGGCAGATAGAGTTAGTAAGAAAAAGATACTTATTTTTTCTGATACAATCAGTCTTATTGTTACTCTTTTACTTTTTTTGCAGGCAATCAATAGCCACAATAATCTAACGATTGATCTAATTCTGATTTCAAATTTACTTAGATCAACTACTATTAGTATTCAGAATCCGACTATTCAATCTGCTGTACCTGAACTTGTACCTGATGATAAGCTTTTAAAAATAAATGGGCAATATAGTTCGCTTCAAGCACTTAATCAATTCTTTCCGCCGATTTTAGGTGGAATATTATATGGATTGCTGTCAGTAGACTATATCCTTTTACTATCAGGACTTGCAAACGTAATAGGTATTTGTGCCGTAATAATTACATGCTTTCCGAGGAATGAAGTTAATAATGCAAATCAACGAGGCTTTCACCTTCTGTTCGAATTAAAACAAGGTCTTCATAGTATTATTCAAGTTACTGGCCTGAATAGGGTGATTATTTACAAGGCTTTTTCCGTAGCTATTATTGTGCCATCAACTGCTTTATATCCACTTATGACTAGTGAACATTTTCATGGATCTTTAAAATTTGATGCGCCGTTAGTGGAAGTTTCAATTGCATTAGGTATGGCATTAAGTGGTCTGTGTATGGGAAATTTAAATAATTTATCACATCGACTTACACCTGCAGGTATTGGAGTGCTAGGAATTGGATTAAGTTTGTTTATTTCTGGTATACTTCCCGGCAATCATTATGGTTTTATAATCTTTATTATTATTAATTTTATTGCTGGGTTATGTATTCCTTGGATTGATGCACCTGCTCAAACATTGCTTCAAGATAAGATTGAACATAAAAACTTAGGAAAGGTGATTAGTTTTTATTTAATGATGATCGGATTGGCCGGACCTGCGGGTCTAAGTTTAAGTAGTGTGATAAGTAAATTTATGTCTACTGCTGAGATTTTTATTGGATCAGGAATACTACTTATTTTGATGCTTTTAGTTGCTTTATTTGATAGGAAGCTTAGAAGTATTTAAGCTAGTTGAATATATGAATTTAACTAACTACATAATTTATTTCTCTTCTAGATATGGAAACTTACTTACATTCATTGTCTTTTTACTTTTATTCAGAGATTAGGAGTAACCAAATAATCAAATTAGAAAAAGCGAGCAATGCATTTTAAAATTGAAAATCATTGCTCGCTTTTATAAACTAGAAACTTTTTTAGATACTTTTAGGTATAGCTATTTCTTGAAATTTTGATATCCGGCTTCGGTAAATTTATTTAATAATTTTACATCATGAGACCATTTCTGATCTTTAACAAAATGATGGGCACGGTTAACTGCAAATGAACCATGAATAATATAAAGGGAAATATTGTTTTAGCTTTCTTTGTAGGTTTATTTTTAGGAGCCATTTCAATCTTTCTGGCTATTGGTGGTGGACCACTTAATGTATCTCTATTCGTAATAATTTTTCACTTCACAATGAAGCAATCTTCGGTTTATTCAATTGCAACGGTCTTTTTCTCACAAATTACCAAAATCATTTCGATTGTTGCTAGTGCACAATATCAGATGTTTGATATGAAAATGATTCCTATGTTGATCATTGCTTCAATTATTGGCGGTTATATTGGTACAGTTTGGAACCAGAAGATTTCATCAGCAAAATTGGAAAATCTTTATACAGTTTTCATGATTGCTATTACAGCAATTACTGGCTTTAATGTAATTCATTTTATATAAAAAAGCAGGTAATAAACCTGCTTCAATTAACTATCTATTTTTGTGGCTCTTTACAAAACGCGTAACAGTAATTATTCAGCTGTTGCAGCGAATATCAGAGCAAAGATGAAGGCAATATGTAAACCGGACATAAATAATTGATTTTGTCCTACTGGATAAGTGGTGATATTTTTACCAGCTTTAAAACTCATTGAGCTATAAAAGGATAATGGTTGATAGACTTACTCCAAGTTCCATCCCGAAATTACGAACTAAGGAATTAACACTACCAGCAATCCCTAAGAATTGCTGGTCAACGGAAGACATAATAACTGAATTTTTTGGCGATTGGAAGAGTCCCATTCTGACTCCGTAAAATAAGAAAGTAACTACGAAGAGCCAAAGTGGTGAATTTAAGTTAAAGAAAGTCATAAAGGTAAAAATCGCAATTGCAATTAAAGCAGCAATTCGTTTGTTTTTCATGAAATTATCTCTTTCCTACTCTTTACAAGTTACAGATGAATGGTAATATTTACGTTTACAGATGTCAACATTAATTTGATTTTTGTCCATTAGTTTTGAGCAAAATATGATGGATATTAAATAATAAGTGTTACCATTAAAACTGTAAAGCAGAAACTATTGTGTTAGGAGGATTTTATGGATAAACGTAAAATTGTAATTGTTGGTGCTTCACATGGTGGTCATGAATCAGCAATTGAGCTGTTAGATAAATATAATGATGTAGATGTAACTGTTTACGAAGCTGGCGACTTTATTTCATTTATGTCCTGTGGAATGCAGTTGTACTTAGAAAATAAAGTTACAGCAGAAGATGACGTTAGAAACTTTGCCCCAGAAGATGTTGAAAAGAAGGGCGGTCATGTTTATGCTAGCCATGAAGTAACTGCTATTCATCCTGAAAATAAGACTGTTACAGTTAAAGACTTAACTAATAATTCTGAAGAAGAAGTCCAATATGATAGGTTGATTCTTTCTTCAGGCGTAACTCCTAAAGTTTTACCTGTGCCAGGTAATGATCTCAAGAATATCTATTTGATGCGTGGACGTGACTGGGCTTCTAAGTTGATGAGTGCTGCTAACGATCCAGCAATTAAAAATGTTGCTATTGTTGGTGCTGGTTATATCGGTACTGAAGCTAGCGAAGTATTTGCTAAAGCTGGCAAGCATGTAACTTTAATGGATATGATTGATCGCCCATTAGGAACCTATCTTAATTCTGAATTACTCGATGTTTTGGAACCTACCTTTAAGAAAAATATGGACTTGAAGATGGGTGTCAAGATCGAAGGCTTTAACGGTAATGGAAAAGTTGAAAGTGTTAAAACTGATCAAGGTGATGTCCCAGCTGACTTGGTTGTTGTTTCAGCAGGTGTAATGCCTAATACTGACTGGCTAAAGGGCGTAGTTGACTTAGATCAAAGAGGCTGGATTAAGACTGATCCATATTTGAGAACTAATGTAAAAGATGTTTATGCAATTGGAGATGCAATTCTGCCGCTTTCGATTCCAGCCGGTAAACCAATGCCAATTGCCTTAGCCACTACTACTAGAAGAGAAGCTCAATATGTAGTTGATCATATCTTCGAAGATAAGCCAGACCGTGCCTTCAAAGGTGTTATCGGTGCTTCAGCTCTTAGTGTATTTGACTATCACTTTGCTACTGCAGGATTAAATCAATTCTCAGCTGCTAAGAACAAGCTTGATTACCAAACTAGTTTCTATGAAGATAACATGCGCCCAGCTTATGTTCCAGAAGCAGATAATCCTAAGGTATATGTCAGCTTAACCTTTAATCCATACACTCACCAAATTCTAGGTGGTGCAGTTCTTTCTAAGTATGATATTACTGCTCAAGGCAATGTTTTAGCTTTAGCAATTAGTCATAAGATGCGTTTGGAAGACTTGGCTGAACAAGACTTCTTCTTCCAACCAGGATTTGACCGTCAATGGAGTTTGCTTAACTTAGCTGCACAACATGCCTTAGGTATGGCAAGATTCTAAATTTAGGCATTAATAAAGATAAGTTATCAAGAAAAACTAGCCATGTAAAAACATGGCTAGTTTTTTTGTTGGATTTAGTTGTGTTTGGGTAAAATAGTTAGTAATTACAATTGCTCATTGAGGGAGATCATTTCAAGTAAACTTTGGGCAGTAGAAGAGCCTTCGTTGCCTGCTTTTAAGCCCGCCCTTTGCAAAGCTTGTTCAATATTTTCTGTAGTTAAAATACCAAAAGTGACTGGAATTTTAGCTTGTAAATTCATCTGCATAATCGCATTAGTTACGTTTTGAATAATCATGGCATAATGATCAGTTTCACCCTTGATTACTGCACCGAGAGTCATAATTCCAGCATATTTATCAGATTTAATTAGTTTTTGAGCAGTGAAGGCTATTTCAAATGCTCCTGGTACCCAGATGACATCAATTTCATCGTCTTGGATTCCGAATTGATGAAGTGTTTCTTTAGCACCGCGAACCAAATTTTTAGTAACAATTTTATTAAATTTAGCTACGACAATCGCGATTTTTCCATGAGTATTAGTGAAGTTTCCAGTATATTCAGTCATTATTCAGCCTCCTTGAGTTCTAATAAATGATGAAATCTCTTTTTCTTAGTTTGTAGGTAAAAACGATCAACATCATTAGATGCAAGTTCTAATGGAATACGTTTATTAATCTTAATACCGTAATCGTTTAATTGGTCAATTTTATCAGGATTATTAGTTAGCAAATTGATTTCTTTGATCTTCAATTCTTTGAAAATCACAGCACCAACCAAAGGATTCTTCCAAGTTTGGAAGCGTCCTTTTTTAGCTTCTTGTAAAGCTAAATTCATATAATATTGGTCTTTTTCCATTTAAATCACTTCCTAACAGAACAAAAAAAGAACCTCGAAGCTAAACTTCGAGGTTCAGAAATAGTATGCAAGTTAAAAAATAATTCAAGTACGCAAATAAGCGTAGATTAAAATTATCCTTCTTCCATCTAGACTATAACTATCGGTACCATTAAGGGTTCAACCGCTTGCGCGGGTTGCGGACTTTACCGCCGGTCGGGAATTTCACCCTGCCTCGAAGAACATTTATTTAATTCTCATTCGGCATAAAGCTGCTTTTCTTTTTTGTCAAATGATATTTATAGGGCTCTTTTAAAGAATTTACTGAAAAGTAAAGCAACGATTGTTTTTATTGTACATAACTTCAATGAAGGGATGCATAAATTATTTGATCGTGAAATCCATTTGGTAAAAGAATAAACGAAACATCACAAATTTCAGTGGATTGATACTGGAGTCTGTGATGTTTCTTTATGTATAAAATTTGAAATTAATTATTGATTTTGATTATTCTTATCAATTTAACTGCTAAAACTCAAACTTTCTCATAAAGATTGGGTGAGTTTGGTGGTCTAGGTAACTAGCGGTTTTAGGCGTGATTTCTAAAACACCTAAATCTTTTTTGCTGCCTCAACATCGTCAACGTAAATTTCATTTAAATGAGAATTTTTGATTGCTGGTTTGTTTAGTTAAAATATCTACCATAGTATGACCTTCCTTGTCCTGAACGCCTATCAGCATTATTATAGAATAAAAGACTGACATTTTTTGACAGGAAAGCTTGCACAACTATGAAAAAATCTGAACGACTTAATCAAGAACTACTATACTTAACCGATAAAAAGATCTTTCATTTAAAAGAACTAGAAGAAAAATTTGCAATTTCTGAACGAACAGCTTTGCGAGATATTACCGATCTAGAGCAGTTAGGCTTAGCTTTTTATAGTGAAACTGGGCGTAGTGGTGGTTATTACATTACTAATAGTAAGTTACTATTGCCCATCCGTTTTAATACGCAAGAGATCAACGCTATCTTTTTCGCTTTACAGGCAATAAAAAATCTTAGTGAAACGCCATACAGTAATGAATATCAAAAGATTCAGACTAAATTACTAAAGAATCTACCTCAAAAATTACAAAACCAAATTAGTCTTCAAAAAGAATTTGTTCACTATATTAGTCAGCCAAGCTTGAATGAAGTACCTTTTTTTACTTTGCTACTTAAAGCTTGTCTGAATAATAGCGTAATTTTAGCGCGAAATTTTCAGTTTATTAAAGAAGAACAAAAATTGCAGTTGCTTGATATATTCTACCAAGCAGGGAATTGGTTTTGTCATGCTTATAATTTGGATTTAAAACGTTGGTTTGTCTTGCGGCTTGATAAATTTGAAACAGTAAAGCTACTAAATACTAAACAATCGGTGATGAATAAAGAGCAATTACTTGATAGCTTCCGGCAATATGAACGGGAGCATTATTGCATCCCTTATCAATGTCAGTTAACCAAAATCGGTGAACAAAAAGTTGAGTATAATTCATACCCAATCATGCAAATTGACCATAAGCATGGAAAAATATATCTGAATGGTAAATATAACAAGGAAGAACTACATTATTTAGTCGACTATTTGATATCTCTGGGTTCTGAAGTAAAAGTATTAAAGCCAAAAGAATTAAAGAATAGCTATTTGGAAAAGTTAAATGAAATAATTCAGCAATATTAATTTGCTAATTCTGACATAGGTTGTCAGGATTAAGGAATAAAGTAAAACTGAAAGGTTTTAGGAGGTAGAATTTATGACAAAGATAATGAACGAAGATTTTTTAGACGTTTTAGAAGATAAAGGACCAGCAACGATTATTTCCATCAATGGCAATCCAGCTAGTGTGGTTAATACTTGGTCACAATATATTAATGTGGTTGCGGATGATACTATTTTGATTCCGGCTGCTGGGATGCATTCAATTGAACAGGATTTCAAGAAAGATTCTAAGCATGAATTAACGATTACGATTGGTTCTTATAATTATCAAGGAACCGCTGGTATGGGTCGCGGGTATCATATTCACGGTAGTGGTCAATTTATTAATGAAGGTGCATATTTTGATCAAATGAAAGCACAATTTGATTGGATTCGAGCAGTATTAGTGGTTAAAATTCATGATGTTGAACAGAAAATATAGTAAAAAGTTTGGAGATTAGCTCCAAACTTTTATTTTTTACGCTTTTTCACTTAAATCTTGATTATGCAAAAGTACTATAATTGAAAGAAAAGATTTAAAGGAATAATCAATAACAATAATTGAACTGAAAAACGTTAATTATCAAGTGGGAAAACGAACTATTTTAAATAATCTATCTTTTGGGATAAAAAATGGTGACTTTTTAACTTTAATTGGTCCATCGGGAGCGGGAAAAAGTACAATTCTAAAATTAATTGCGAACTTAATCAGTCCCAGTTCGGGCACTATTTTTTATCATGGTAGCGATATTCAAAAATTAGACCCAATTAAGTATCGTCGACAAGTAATGTACTGCTTTCAGCAGCCGGTTCTTTTTGGCAAAACTGTTAAAGATAATTTATCTTTTCCCTATCAAATCAGAAATAAAGAAGTAGATTTAGCCAGGCTAGATTCATTATTAAAGATTGTAGATTTACCAGCTGAATTTTTAAATAAAGAAATAAATTCTTTGTCAGGCGGTGAAAAACAAAGAGTTGCTTTAATTCGAAGTATTGTCTTCTTACCCAAAGTGCTATTACTTGATGAAGTTACAGCGGGATTAGATGGAAAAAGTAAAGAAATAGTTCATCGTTTGATTGAATCTGTCCATCGACAAGGGACAACTATTGTACAAGTGACTCATGATCAGAGTGAAATTCAAGTAGCTAAAAATGTTTTAGAAATTAAAAGTAGGGGCTTAGTAAATGAAAAAAGTAGAGGCTTAGTAAATGAAAAATGTAACGGTTAGCAACTTATCCTTAGTTTTAGCTTTTGCGCTAGTATTAGTATCAATTGCAATTTCCGCAAAAGAAAAGCTGGGATTAACCAAAGATATTTTATTAGCGTAATTCGGGCAATCGTGCAATTAGTGATTATCGGTTTTGTTTTAAAATTTATTTTTCATATAGATACCCGTCGGTTAACGGCTGTTCCGATAAATAGTGTTTTTATCGTCTTCATTTGCAGTGGTTTGATTGGCGAATTAAGTTTTCTATTTAAAACGGACTTATCGTATTTACTAGCATTTATTTTTCATCTTATTGGAACCCTTGCATTATTTTCAATAATGATGTTTTTAAATAATTGGTTGATTAATTGGTAAACTTTATTCATTTTTATCTTTGCTTACGCGATGATTCGGTTAGTCATTAGATTGACGCAGGAACGCGATATTAGGCGGATAAATCAAGAAGCGTAATAAACAAAAAGTTAAATTCAAATAATCTTACTAAAAGTACGAGCACTTAATTTTCAATATTAAGTGCTTTTTCTTGATGGTTATCAATTTTTGTAAAACTCATTTCTCCTAAACTAAAGCATGTAAAACAAAGGAGAATGTAAATGGTAAAGATTCAACAATTTTTTGTTAAACATCAAAAGATAATTTTGGCACTTAATACTGTGCTGATTTTATTTGCGGAAACAGCTAAGTGGTTATTCCATATCAATGCTGCTTATCAAGTTTTGATGCTAATAGTAGGAATTATTGGCTTAATTCCAATTTTGTTAACAGCTATTTCATCATTAAAAGTAAAATTAGTTTCTATTGATGTCTTAGTATCGTTAGCAGTAATTGGTGCTATTGTTATTGGCGAATTTAATGAAGCGGCGATTGTTACCTGGCTTTTTGCATTAGGTGATGTTCTAGAAGAACTTACCCTTAAAAAGACTCGTAAAGCTGTGTCTGATTTAACTAAAATGGCGCCAAAAACTGCGTTGGTTTTGCAAGATGACGGAGCAACGGAAGAAGAGGACATAGATTTTATTGATCTTGGTGAAAAGATTTTGATTAAAACCGGCGATCAAGTCCCAGTTGATGGAAAAATTGTCGCAGGTTCAGGCTATTTAAATGAAGCCAATGTTAATGGTGAGTCAAAACCAGCTGATAAAAAACAAGGTGATCAAGTCTATGCCGGAACAATTCTAGAAGATGGTACCTTGACGGTAGAAACTACAGCAGCTGGAGACGATACTACCTTTGGTAAAATTATCGAAATGGTAGAAGAAGCTCAAGATTCTAAGTCTCATACTGAAAAATTAATCAATCGTTTTTCTAAATACTATACTCCAGCGGTATTAGTGATTGCGATTATCGTAGGCTTAATTACTAGAGACTTCAAATTAACGATTACAGTAATGGTTCTAGGCTGTCCCGGTGCTTTGGTTATTGGCGTTCCCGTTTCAACTGTCGCTGGTATCGGTAATGGGGCTAAGAACGGCGTGATGTTTAAAGGCTCACAAGTAATGGATGCGGCTCGTAAAGTTGATGAGATTGCCTTTGATAAAACCGGTACGTTAACAGTTGGCCATCCTGAGGTAAATAAAATTGAAGTTTTGAGTGGTAATAAGGATGAAATTATTAATCTTGCTGCCAATATTGAATCTCAAAGTAATCACCCGTTAGCCAAAGCAATGGCTAAACTAAGTGAGCAGAAGATTGATCAAATCGAGACTAAGACAGTTAAGGGCAACGGGATGATAGCTGACTTGGATCGAGAAAAATATTATTTAGGGAATTTAGCTTTAATTGAGGAAAATACCTTTGCTAATTCTAAATTAACTCAAGTGGTTAATAAATTAAGTAATTTGGGAAACTCTGTTGTAGTCTTAGCTAATAGTAATCAAAGTAAATTGGCTGTTTTCGGCATTAAAGATCGTCTTCGCCCAGAAGCAGAAACTGCATTAAGGCAATTGAAGCAACTAGGTATTAAGAAGTTGATTATGCTTTCAGGTGATAATCAAGAAACTGCTCAACAAATTGCGGCTGATTTGCCAATTGATGAAATTCATGGGCAAATGTTGCCAGCAGATAAGGCACAATTTGTTAAGAAGGAACAAGAAAATGGTCATCATGTTGCCTTTATCGGTGACGGCATCAATGATAGTCCGGCGTTAGCTAATGCCGATATTGCTATTGCGATCGGTAGCGGTACGGACGTTGCAGTCGATGTTTCAGATATTGTTTTAGTTAAAAATGATTTGCGTAAAATTGCCGATGCTTTATCAATTTCTAAACGAACGGTTTTAAATATGAATGAAAATATTGGGATTGCATTGTTAACTGTGTTGTTATTGTTTATTGGATTATTTACAGGTTATGTCGAGATGGCTAATGGCATGTTTATTCATGAATTCAGTATCTTGGTCGTAATCTTAAACGGCATGCGTTTAATTAAAAATCATCGAAAAGTTGACGGCCATCAATTTTCTGATAAAGAAAAAGATTTAGCATTAAACATGTAAGGAATAAGAAAGGAAGATTTTTATGCAAAAAGTAATGATGAAGTTAGGTGGCATGACTTGCCCATCTTGTTTAACCAAGATTGAAAAGGCAGTTGAAGATGTCGATGGTACAGATCAAATCAAGGTATTATTTAATGCCGGTAAGTTAAAGTTCATGATGAATACTGATAAGGCTAATGTTGACGATGTTAAAACAGCAATCGAAAAGATGGGCTATGAAGTCAAGGGTGTAAAGGCAAAGGAGCTAGACTAATGAAGGCTGAGGAAGCATACAAGGCAGAATTAAAGCAAAGTGATATTGATCATCATACGCCTACAGCGGGTGCAATGGTGGATCACATTATTGCTAATTTATTAATCCATACTTTGAAAATAGATCAAGCTAAGTTCTTCGCCAAGGGGTCGGCTAGTTTATTTTTAGAACAGCGTGCTGATGAGTGGATCAGATATGAACAGAATGAGTTTAACCAGTTAAATCAAATTTTAGTTAATAACGGCGAAAGTATTCCTACCACTACTGATCAATTTAAAGAATATACTATGCTTGAGGAGAATGGAGCAAGTAAGTACGAAAATGGTCAAGATCAACTTTTCGCTTTAGTAAAAGACTTTGATACACAAATTTTATTTATTACTAAAGCAATTGCCTTAACTCAAAAAGAAACTTGGCCAGAATTGAGTGCTAATTTGATTGAACTGCTAGCCTGGATTAAGGAACAAATCCGTCAATCGCAAAACTTTTTAGGTCATGAATTGCGTGAAAGATTATATACTGAAGAAGATGATGACGACGATGATTTTTAACTAAAGGAAGTTTTTAGATGGCAGAGTTATGTGTACATTTAGTTCCATTATTTAATGCATTACCAATAAATGATCAAATGCAAATAGAAGAACTAGTTCACCATCAAAATTATCAAAATGGTGAATTAGTAATGGATCCTACTTCAAGTAATAACTTAGTAATTGTTGCTCATGGTGGTGCCCGCCTTTATACTTTAGACGAAAATGGCCGTGAAAATATTACCCAGATTTTAAAGACGGGTGATTATGCGGGTGAAAACTGGTTATTTGGTGAAGCAAATACGAATACTTATGTGGAAGCTACAGAAAATAGTGATATTTGTTTACTCAACCGAAATGATTTTTTAGCTTTAATGAAAAAGAAGCCAGAATTAAGTATTCAACTCTTAGAACAAAATATTATTAAAGTACGTGCTATGCATAAGCAAATTCAATTATTAAGTTTGCCTAAGGTAGAAGATCGACTATTGAGTTATTTACAGGCTTATGCAAAACAAGTGAATAAAAATTCATTTACTTTGCCCCTAAAAATGAAAGATTTAGCCTTGTATTTAGGCACTACTCCCGAAACTTTATCGCGTAAATTTGTACTGTTAGAGAAGCAGGGGAGCTTAAAACGAAAACTACGTCATATTGATTTATTATAGTTATTAAAGATCTACGAACTAACTGGTTCGTGGATTTTTTGATTATCGGAAATTAATAAAGAGTAGTTTTTAAATTCAAAAAGGAGATGCTCCTTTAATAAAATTTTATTAAAGGAGGGAGACAATATGTCACTAATTTATATTCGTCAAGCAGCCAAAAATGACCTTGAACAAATCATGCCGATTATTGATGAGGCAAAAAAGTTTTTAAAAGAAGAGGAAAATCCGCAATGGCAAAGTGGTTATCCCAATGTTGAGACTATTACAGCCGATATTAAAGACGGGGCCGCTTGGGTCTTAATCGTTGATCAGAAAATTGCTGTTTATACTGCGATTACGGATGGACCTGATCCTAATTACAAGCATATTGATGGTAAATGGAAGAATGATCTTGATCCTTATGTGGCCATTCATCGCGTTGCAATTTCTGATGAGTATCGCGGGATGCACCTTGCTAGCTATTTAATGAGCAGTTTGACTTCAATGCACTATGCGGAAAGCATAAGGAATTATCGCGTTGATACTTTTCGAACTAACGACGTAGTTTGGCATATTGTTGAAGACGCTGGCTTTGTAAAACGTGGCAATATTAAGAATATGGATCCAATTGATTCATACCGTGTTGCTTTTGAATTAAATTTATAGTTTTAGAATGAATAGAGGGGGCTTAATTGCATCCCTCTTTTTTAGTAGTATCTAATTAAAGGAAACAAAAATTATGAAAATTGGATTTATCGGTATCGGTGTAATGGGTACAGGGATTATTAATAACTTACGGAAAAATAATTATGATGTAACTGTCTATAATAGAACAAAAGCTCATGCGCAAACAGTTTTGGATAATGGGGCTAAATGGGCGGACAATCCAGCTGAACTAACTAAAAAAGTTGATATTTTATTCACTATGGTTGGCTTTCCAAAAGATGTTGAAGATATTTATTTTGGTCAGGATGGTATCTTGATTGTCGCCAAAGCTGGTCAATATGTTGTCGATATGACCACGAGTAAACCTAGTCTGGCACAAAAGATTGATCAAATTGGTGAAGAAAAAGGCTTACATATCTTAGACGCTCCGGTTTCTGATGGGGATATTGGCGCCAAAAATGGAACTTTAACGGTCATGATCGGTGGCCATAAAGAAGACCTTAATCATTTGCATGATTTATTCATAACCTTTGCTAGCAAATTAAATTATTTTGGCAGTTATGGTAGTGGACAACATGCTAAGATAGCTAATCAAATTATGATTGCTGGAGAACCATGACTGGCATGACCGAAATGCTGGTATATGCTAAAGCGGCACATTTAAATTTAGAACAAATTTGTCAAACCTTGCAGTCTGGTGCAGCAGAAAATTTTAGTCTAGATTCATATGGTCCAAAAATATTGCAGGGTGATTATACACCTGGTTTTTTTGCTAAACATTTTTTAAAAGATTTGCGTATTGCCTTATAAGAAGCTGATAAGATGCAGTTAGATCTGCCTGCGACTGAAGAAGCAAGGCATTTATATGAAATCTTGGTTGACCAAAAGAAATTGGGCAATGATGGAACACAAGCTTTGATTAAGTTGTGGTGGAAGTAATGAGTTTCAGAACATCATTAGCTGATAAAATGCGGCAGCTGCTGTGGTTTCACTAATTTGTTTTGTACTCACTTTTATCTTAAAAAATAAAACTAAACCAGAATTATAGTGAGATCAATGAAAATATATAATTACATCAATAAAGTTAAAAAATTAGATATTCTTTTGTCAAAGGAGATTGCTCAAATATTATTACGACAGGGCGTTCCTTTTACTAAATCACAAATTGAAGTAGTTATGTATTTATATCATCATCAAGATCAAGTTGTGTATCAGCGTGACTTGCCAGATATTTTGGGAATTACGCGACCAATGACTAATGGGTTAGTAAAACATCTGATTCAGAAAAATGCTGTAAAATTAATCGAAGATTCAGATGATTCAAGATTAAAGCGTATTAAATTAATGCCAGTAGTAATAGCGGAATATTGATTCTCGAACTGCTGCTTTTGCTAAAGAATTTAACCAAATGGAAGGTAAGATGACCAAAGGCTTTACTCAGAAGCAGCGTTATGAGTTCGATCAATTGTTGGTAAGAGCTATTAAAAATTTAGAAGAAAAGTAGGAAAATGAGCTTCATTTTTTGGTGTAAAGCTCATTTTTCTTTTTTATGATAATTTTTGATATTAAAATGATATTTTAATTATCTAAATCACGTATCATTATTAATGGAAAGAGGTGACAAAATGCAAAAAATTGCTTATTATAATTCTCCCGTTGGTCAAATTTTACTAGCCAGTGATGAGCAAGGCTTAACTGGCTTGTGGCTTCGTAGTGATCGCTTTTATGCTGATAATTTAGCTAAAGATCATCAACTTGGTAAAAATAAATATTTAGATGATGCTATTAGATGGCTTGATCTCTATTTTGAAGGAAAGAATCCTAAGTTTTTACCTAAATTACATTTAATTGGAACAGATTTTCAAAATCAGGTCTGGTTAGCCTTACTAGAAATTCCTTACGGTGAAGTTACTACTTATAAAAAAATTGCAGAAAAAGTAGCTGGGCGAGCAGATCATTTACCCATTCGAGCAGTAGGGAGTGCAGTAGGTAGAAATCATATTGCTTTAATTGTACCTTGCCATCGTGTAATTGGTAGTAATGGCAATCTTACCGGTTATAGTGGGGGGATTGACAAAAAAATCCAACTTTTGCAGTTGGAAGGAATTGATATTAGTAAATTTTCGCTGCCGGCTAACTATAAATGACGACTTTGTTTAAGCGGTAGTTGCGCTAGTTTAAGAATTTTCATTCGAGTCGAGGCAAATGTAGCAAATAAAGGTAATAGATATTCATTAATTGTGTGATTTTGCTTGGAACCAAATTGATAATCAGCTAAACGTGCACCCGTACTGACCGCAACTAGCACTTCCTTGTTATCAAGTGCGTGTCCTTTACTACCATAAGCCCAGCCATGTTCAAGAACCAAATCAAACCATTTTTTCATAAGTGGGGGAACACTGTACCAGTACATTGGAAACTGAAAAACAATTCGGTCACTTCTTAATAGGGCATCTTGTTCTGCTTTAATGTTGATATTTTCATCTGGGTAAGGTTCATAAATATTCCTAACTTCTGTTGTTATATCTTTAATTAGCGCTCGGTTTACACTGGACTCTTTTAAGTCGGGGTGAAATAGAAAAATTGTTATTTTCATTTTGTTATCTCTCCTAATTCAATTTTAGTCAGTATAAAGTGTAACGTTGCGCTATAGTCAAGAGAGTAATTAAAAATAGATTTTTTAAAGTAGCATTAGGATGATAGTATTTTTAAGATTTTGAATCAAAAATTAATGGTAAAGATCTGGATATATAGACATCTTTATGTTTGTTATATTTGGTTGAGATATATGTCTAAGCATATTTTTGATATTGTTGACGGCATTCATTAAAAGTTTAAAAGATTCAAATTCAATTTAAATATTATGAAAATTCAGCTTCAAAAATATCTACATTATTGGTACTTATATGCTCAATAACTGCAAAACAAACGTTTTCAACAGGAGAGGACTCTGCCCAAATTTGATGCCACATTTTGGCCACTTCTTTTCCTCGAAAGCCGAAAGCACCGGCGCCCCAAGCTCCTAGGATTAAATTATTTACGTGATTTTCTTCAGCAATTGTTTTTACAAAATACATTCTATTTTGTAAAACTTCGCATGCTGTCCTATAAGAGATATTATCAAAGTTTGCACGGTTATAACACGGTGCAGCACAGGTTATAACGTCGAATTTATTTACTAATGTACCGTCTAAATTAGTAAAAACAATATTTGGACTATATATTGCACGATTTTGGTATAGATGATAATTAATGTGTTCACGATTCCATTGATAAAAATCAGTAAAATTAGTTAATACTGAATATAAATTAGATTCATGACATAGCACTTCTTCTTGAGCTCCTGAACCATTTAAGTAACCACCTCCAGGAGTTAGATAATCTGCAAAATTTAAAATTGCTGTTTTTAAATTAGGGTAAATATTTTTCAAATTGTTTGCAGCATGGCTGTATTTTCCTCTTTAAAAGATAAATTCGCATAATGAGTATATTTTATATGTGGTTTTTGTAAAAAATCTTTTGGACTATAAATTTTACTTTGCTTAATACTTAAATTAGTTTCATTAGTATATTTGTTTTCCATTATTTTTAAGCGGCTTTTAGCCATTGCAATGCGTTTAGCTACAATTCCCATATAGAATCTCCAAAATTAAAAAAGGTATTTATTGATTTATAGATATTATCTTTAATGTCCAGCAGTAATTTTAATTCCGATAATTGAAACAATTAATAAAATGACAAAAATCCATGTCATCATATTCATTTGATCATGAAATAAGAATGAACAAACTAGTACTGATCCAACAGCTCCAATTCCTGTCCAAACTGGATACGCGATTCCAATTGGTAAATGTTTAGTTGCTATAATTAAACCTGCAAAACTAGCTATCATCCCAATAATTGTTGCAATTACCCAACCAATTTTAGTAAATCCTTGGCTCAATTTCATCGTCGTTGACCATACAACTTCGAAGATTCCTGCAATTACTAAATAAATCCAAGTCATATAAATTCCTCCAAAAGAAAAGAGCAATTGTATATCTCTTCAAAGGCCTAATGAGATATATAATTACTCTTATTTGTTTACTTCCCGGCGGAAGTGTCTATTTAACTGTAGTTATCTTAGCAAACTCATTATTAGAATTCTAGTTATTCGGTGAATCTCTGTTAGTTAACCAGTGACTCTTTTTCAAAATTACAATATTATGTCGGCAATAAAGAAGTCGACTTTGTAGCTATTCACGATGGTCTAAAAGAGTACTATCAAGTTAGTTTGACGGTTCAAGATGAAAAGACCTATCAAAGAGAAATTGCACCATTTTTGGAAATTAAAGATAATTATCCCAAAATTCTTTTGACTCAAGATCCAGGAAGTTATGATGATAATGGTGTTAAACAAATTAACGTGATTGATTGGTTGTTAAAGAGCTGATACATAAGATGTCTATATTTACATATATTTCCGTGTAAATATAGACGTTTTTTCATCTCTTGCATTTCAAAAAATCATATGCTATTATTTTACTTACAAAAAGTAAGTAAGTTTAGGAGTTGATAAAAATGAATATTGAATTAGGTATCTCATCATTTGGTGAAACTACACCATTAGAAGAAACAGGAAAAGCAATTAGTCATGACCAAAGAATCAGAGATTTATTAGAAGAAATTATTCTTGCAGAAAAATTGAATATTGATGCATTTGCAATCGGTGAACATCACCGCAAAGATTTCGCTGTTTCAGCACCGGAAATTATTTTAGCAGCAGCTGCTTCGAAAACTAAGCAAATCCATCTTTCAAGTGCTACTACAAATCTACCAACAATTAATCCAATTAGAGTTTACGAACAATACGCAACAATGGATGCAATTGCACCAGGTAGAGTTGAAATTATGGCAGGAAGAGGTTCATTCACTGAAGCTTTTGATTTATTTGGATATGATTTAAAAAATTACGATGAACTTTTTATTGAAAAACTCGAAATGCTGTTTAAAATGAACAAAGAGGAAATTCTTGATTGGCCAAAAGGAAAATTTACACTTAGAGTTGATCATAAAGGAATTTATCCGCGTACAAAAAAGCCAATTCCTATTTCTGTTGCTACTGGTGGAAGCATAGAATCGACTATTCGCACTGCAGAGTTAGGTTTGCCAATCGTTTATGCGATAATTGGCGGTGATCCTTTGCACTTTAAACCACTAATTAAGTTGTACAGAAGAGTTGCAGAAAAAGTTGGCAATGATTTAACAAAGATGCCGATTGCTGCCCATTCTTGGGGTTGGTTAGATCAAGATAAAGAAAAAGCCATTAAAGATTATTTCTATCCTACTAAATTGTTAGTTGATCAAATTAGTACGGAAAGACCGCAATGGAACGGAGTGACGTATGAGCAATATCTTGAATCGGTCGGAGAAATTGGTGCAATTTTTGTTGGTGATAGCGAAACTGTTGCAAACAAGATTATCAAAGTAATGGAAGAGCTTGGTTTGACTCGATTCTATCTTCATTTACCAATTGCTTCAATGCCACATGAAGATGTTATGAACGCAATTAGAATTTACGGAGAAGAAGTACTTCCTAAAGTTAAGGCGTATTTTCGGGAAAAAGATGAAAAAGAACGTCTTAGATTGAAGCGGAAGAATAATAAGTAAAGCTACGCTGTAACAAGATCTCGTTTTGCTGAGCTACCAATAGTAGAATTATCATAATAAATAGAAATAATGGGCAAAAGCAAAGAGGATATAACTGTTGTGGATAAACTAGAGATTAGAGAATATCATGAAGTTGATTTTGATAGGTTATGTCAGATTCATGATCAAGCAAGAAAACGAGAACTAGAAGCTGCTAATTTAAGTGAGGCTTTTAAGTCCTTAAAAATTGCAGCATATGAAGAAGATCTATTTTCGTATAATATTTATGTTGGACAAAAAGATAAAAAAGTTATTGGTTTTGTAGCGTTTAGTGATGATGAACTTGCTTGGCTTTACGTAGATCCAAGTTTTCAAAAACAAGGAGTTGGGAGTAAGTTAATAGAGTTTTCATTAAATAAAATGAAACGGCAAAAAAAAGAGTTAAAGATATTTATTAGACATAATGAGCTACAAGAGTTACTAACTTTTGTAGCTTTTTTATATTGCAGATAAAACAAGATGATGATATTTTTTAATTAAAAGATAGGAAGAAGTGAATACCATGATTATTCGTAGAGTAACGATGGATGATTTAGGAGAAGTAGTAAATCTAGAATCTGCTGCATTTAAGATGACTAAAGAGCAAACCAAAAACGATATGATGGGAAGAATTGAAAATTATCCTGATACTTTTTTGGTAGCACAAGAAGATGGTAAAGTAATTGGTCATATTTTTGGTCCTGCTTTTAATAAACGCTATATTGAAGATGAATTATATTTTGAAAATCATCCTAATCAAAAAGATGATTGCTATCAAATGGTCTTGAGTTTAGCGGTCTTGCCTGAATACCGCAAACAAGGCGTAGCGACAAAATTAATTGAAGCAATGACGCAAGAGGCCAGAAAGCAAAATCGTCAAGCTATATCTTTAACTTGTTTACCGAAATTGATTAAATTTTATGAAAAACGTGGTTTTCATAATGAAGGAAAAACTAGTGATGATATTCCAGATCCAACTGGTGTTACTAGTGTAAATATGATAAGGGCTTTATAAAATGACTAAATTAACTGAAGAAATGTATGCAATTTTTGATCGTGACGAATATTCTTTTAAAAAGCTGAAAGAGGAATATTCTGAAGAGGAGCTAGCGCAAATAAAAGCAAGTTTTAAAGATGTTTGGCAAACGTGGAAAAAGGTAAATCTTAGTGTTTATCTAAAATTACCACAAGATAAATTTGCTAAAGTTCATGTCGAAAGTTGGATAAATGGTTGGAACTTGCGCGATCATTATTGGGCAGCTTATCGTTTAAATACTTTGGCTGATAAAAGCCCCTGCATTGGTGTAAAGCTCGATAAAAAACAATTGCAAGTTTATTTAATGTTTCAACATTATAAGAGTGAAAAACGCGGTGACAGTTCTGAACAATATAATAAATTATTAGCTGATATTCCAACTTGGGCAAAGAATCGCAAAATTAGTAACTGGTACTTATGGGACAAAAATGAGATGGAATTTGTAGATCATTTGTCCTTGAATGATTATTTAAAAGACGCAAAAAAGCAAATTACGTTTAATGAAGAAGCCATCAAAACAAGTTTCTTACTGGGCAAGTTTGCTTTTAGAAATCAAGATCAAGTTGAAGATATAGAAGAATTTATTTTGGATGGGATTAAGCAATTATTGCCGTTATATGAAAAAATAGAGCGTTAGATAAATTTGTCTAAAACGAGCGACTGTGCTAATAATTAGGGTGAGATTTAATTTACTATAAGTAAGCGAGTGAATTCTATGCCAATAAGAAAGCCATTAGCAGACTTAATCAGGCCTAAAGATTTATCACAGTTTGTAGGTCAAAAAGATTTAATTGAAGAGGGACGTCCTCTTTATCAAATTATTAAAAAACATGTACCAATTTCACTGCTTCTCTGGGGACCACCAGGAACAGGAAAGACTAGTTTAGCTCAAATTATTGCTCGTGAATTTGACTATCCATTGGCAACTTTTAACGCTTCAATTGATAATAAAGCTAAGCTTACACAGATCATTAATACATATCCTTATCAATCCTTTGTTTTATTAATTGATGAGATTCACCGGATGACCACTACGCTGCAAGATTTTCTGCTGCCTTATTTAGAAAATGGACGTATTCTTTTAATTGGGGCAACTACTGAAAATCCTATTATGTCGATTGTGCCAGCAGTGCGATCACGGTGTCAGATTTTTGAATTCAAAACGTTAAGTGATGAAGATATTGAACAAGTTTTAGTCCGTGCTTTAAAAGAAGTCTTTCATTTTAAAGATGAAAATATTGACCGAAAAGCAGTTAAGATTATTGCAATTTCTGCCGATGGCGATTTACGAGTTGCATTAAATCTTTTAGAAACGATTCATGCAGTTAATGAGGATCTTTCAGTTGAAGAAGTAAGGCAATTTGTAAAAGGACAACATTTTGCCTATGACCGAAAAGCAACTAAGCACTATGATTACTTAGCTGCTTATTCCGATTCTATGGCCGGTTCTGACACAGACGCAGCTTTATATTATTTAGCAGTTTTATTAAAAAATGGGGATTTACCTTCAGTAGTCAGGCGTCTGCGTGAGATTCCATATACTTACATTGGCTTAGCTAATCCTGAGCAAGCTACACAGATTGTGATTGCGGCTAATCAAGCAGAAAAAATTGGGATGCCTAAGGCAAAATATCCTTTGATGTTTGCAACAATGCTGATGTGTTTATCGCCAAAGTCAGGTGTTTTCGATGAAATTTGGCAAAAATTAGACGAAGATACTGATCATCCAAGTAATCATCCAATGCCGCGAGGACTCCGCGATATGCACTATAAACATTCTGAAGAAATAACTGGTGGTGGACTGATTGACAAACCATTTGCGCAGCCCTTTCAGATCGCAAAGCAAAATTATATGCCTAAAGGACTCGAAGGAAAGCGGTATTATTTTGCAAAAGACAACGCAAGTGAGAAAAAGTTTGAACAGCAGTATTTGAAGCTGCATCAATATATTTATGGTAAGGATTATGATAAAGAAGGTAATAACTATGAAAATTGATGTGTTTGCACATATTTTAACGCCGGAATTTTATCAAGCAATGCTTGATATTGATGCGACAATTCCGTAAAAGTATTCCTTTATTAAGATAGAAACTTTAGTTAATTTAGATGAAAGAATAGCCAAGTGGCCCTAAGCAAGTTGTTTCTTTTGCAAATATTAATCAGAAGACTTTGTTGACGGAGACGAGGTAAGTAAGATTGCCCAATATGCTAATCAAGAATTAGCTGGTATTGTTGCAAATCATCCAAAGTATTTTGAAGCTGGAGTAGGGATGCTAGCTATGAATAACATCCCTGCCTCGCTTAAGATTCTAGAGAATATTGAGAAAAGTCCTTATTTAGTGGGAGCACAAATTTTCACACGTCATTTAGGAAAAAGCATTGCTGATCTGGAATTTGAACCTATTTTATTAAAAGCAGCAAAACTAAATCTTCCGTTATGGCTTCATCCTGTATTTGATAATCGTAAGCCTGATAATAATTTAGTCTTTTCTTGGGAATATGAATTATCGCAAGCAATGTTGCAGCTAGTTCAAAGTGATATTTTCAAAAAGGCACCCGACTTAAAGATTCTTGTTCATCACGCTGGCGCAATGGTGCCGTTCTTTAGTGGTAGAATTGATCATATTTTAGATCAAGAACATGCAGAGATGTTTAAGAACTTTTATGTAGACACAGTCATTTTAGGGAATACACCTGCTTTGCAACTTGCATTAGATTATTTTGGTATTAATCATGTTTTGTTTGGAACTGATGCTCCGTTTGCAGTTATGCCAGCAGGTGCTGATAAGATAGTCACTGATGCAATTGAAAATCTTGATATTTTCGATTTATATGATAAGAAGATCTTTGAGACAAATTACCAACATATGATTAAATAACCTGTTCGTTTATGTAAGATTGAGTGGTTAAAGAGCTGCTCAGTCTTTTTATTACAAAAATTTTATAATACATTTCTTTTTTCTTTGTTCTGACTAAGTGCTACATTAAAGATGAATAGTGGAGATTGGAGGATATATTATGTATAACTTTGATCAAGAACCAGAACGCCGGCACTTAGTCGATGAATCTGGCCTAAATACATTTCTAAGTAAACTATATGGTTTAATGGCTTTAGCAGTTTTAGTATCTGCTGTAAGTTCATACCTAACAATGACTGTTTTTGCTAAACAGATGCTTAATTTAATGAATCATCATCCTTGGGCAATGTGGTTTTTATTACTTTTACCAATAGCATTGACTTTAATTATTAATTTCAATGCTACTAGAAGTCCAGGAATGAGTTTTGTTTTACTAATGCTCACAGCAATTGTCTATGGCGTAACTTTTGCCTTTATTGCAGGTGCTTATACTGGCGAAGATATTGCTTCAGCCTTTATAGCTTCAGCAAGTGTCTTTATTGTAATGGCTATTCTAGGAACAGTAACAAAACGTGACTTAAGTAGAATTGGATCCTATGCATCAGCAGCCTTAATTGGCTTAATAGTAGCCATGCTCATCAACCTTTTCTTAAAAAATCCAACAATAGATTATATTTTCTCTTTTATTGCAGTTATTATTTTTACTATTTTAACTGCCTGGGATGCTCAAAGAATGAAGAATATTTATTTACAATTTGGCGGAGAAATTTCAGCCAATGGTCTTGCTGTTTTAGGAGCACTTCAATTGTATTTAGACTTTGTTAACTTGTTCCTACAGTTCTTAGATATTTTTGGTTCTAATGATAATGATTAGTTTTTATATTTATTGACGTTCAGGTTTAATACTTGAAACAAATTTTATTAGTTTATTTATAGCCTCTTTTAAATATATACTTGGGGCTATTTTTATACATTTAATTTTTAAGAACTATACCTAAAAGTAATAGAAAAGCATTTACAATAAATATTTCACATTTATATTTTACCCTATCTATAATTAAGAAAAAGACAAGAGGGATGAATTATAAATGCAATATCATAAACTAGGTAAATCAGATTTGAGTGTTTCTCAATTTGCATTGGGATGCATGGGTTTTGGTAAAGGAAGCGGAAGTAGCGTCAATGACCGTTCATGGACGGTGGGGCAAGAAGCAGCTGCTGAAGTAATTAGTCGAGCAATTAACTTGGGCGTTAACTTTTTTGATACTGCTCCAGCTTATCAAGACGGTGCAAGTGAAAGAATTTTAGGTGCAGCAGTAAATAAGTTAACTAACAGAGACAAAGTCTTAATTGCAACCAAATTTGCTACTAGAACTCCAGAAGAAATTAAAAATAAGGTTTCTGGTAAAGAGCATGTTCTAAATTCTTTAAATCAAAGTCTTAAAAATCTAGAAACAGACTATGTAGATTTATATATCTATCATATTTGGGATTGGCTAACTCCCATGGAAGAAATTGCTGACGGATTAGCTGAAGCAGTAAAAAGTGGTAAAGTTCACTATCTTGGAATTTCTAATGCTTACGCCTGGCAAATTGCTCAAATGAATGACTATATGAAAGAACATAATTATCCGCAATTTGTTTCTATTCAAGATCATTACAATCTTATTTATCGTGAAGATGAACGTGAATTATTTACCTTTGCTCATGAAAACAACTTAGGACTAACGCCTTATAGTCCTTTAGCTAGTGGTCGACTTGCTCATCCATTTGGTACGCAAACTATTAGAAGAAAACAAGATCTTTTTTCAGAAAAAGATAAGTATGGTAAAACTGTCAATATTGATCGCCCAATTATTGATGAAGTGGAAAAAATAGCTCAAAATCACAATACTTCAATGGCAACAATTGCTCTAGCATGGCTTAAAACTAAGGTTACTACTCCGATTGTTGGGGCTACAAAGGCACACCACTTAGATGCTTTAGAAGAAGCTATCAAGATTAATTTAAGTAAAGACGAAGTCCATGCGCTCGAGGCGCCATATAAAGCGCATGACTTAGAAGGCGTGATGGCCGACAATCGTGACCGTGAACATAACTGGACGCAGTATTTGACTAATAACGCTGAAAAATAGTCCCATATATTTTATTTATTACTTTTCTAGCACTAAAATGAAGTTGTTAGAAAAAGGAGGACTATACTATGACAGAAGTTCCAACAATTACATTAAATGATGGTAATAAAATGCCTCAGTTAGGTTTAGGCGTGTTTAGAATTCCGGACCATGAAAAAGCAAGACAAACAGTAGAAATGGCTTTAGCAAATGGGTATAGAATGATTGATACTGCTGAGGCATATGACAACCAAATTGCAGTCGGTGAAGCTATTGCTGAGAGTGCTGTTAATAGAGATGACATCTTTTTAACTACTAAGATTTGGGTTTCAAATATGTCGTATGAAAAGGCCACAAATGCAATTGATCATGACTTAAAAGAATTAGGTACTGATTACATCGATTTGGTATTACTTCACCAACCCTATGGCGATACTTTTGGTGCTTGGGATGCTTTAGCAGCCGCTAAGCGCGCAGGTAAGGTTCGTTCAATTGGTTTATCAAACTTTTATCCTGACCAATACATGAACTTAGAATTAGCTCATGAAGACAAACCAGCAATTAATCAAATTGAAATTAGTCCTTGGTTCCAGCAAACTAACGATGTTAAGTTCTTCCAAGGAAGAGACGTAGCAGTCGAGGCTTGGGCACAATTTGCAAATGGTAAGCACGACATTTTCAATAATAAAGTTTTGAAAGAAATTGCTGAGAATCATCATAAAACTGTTGGACAAGTTATCTTACGTTGGTTAACTCAAAAGAGCATCGTAGTTATTCCCAAGGCTGTTCATGATGAACATCAAAAAGAGAATATTAATATCTTTGACTTTAAACTAACACAAGATGAAATGGCAAAGATTAAGGAACTAGACAAGGGCGAAAGTCAATTCTTCGACCACCGTGATCCAGCTGCTATTGATAATATTTTTGGCGAAAGTTTGAGACAACTTCGTGATTCAGAATAATTAGGTCAATCTAATACAAAAGAGGCTAGCTTAGTACTAGTCTCTTTTACTTTTCAATTATTAATTGATGACCATTCAAAAAAGTATTTTCAAAATCTTTTGGAAGTTTATATTGCTGGTTAAATATAACAATCATCGCATGAAAATTCTGATAATTACGCAGTGTAAAATGATCGACATTAGCTTCAACTAAATCTTTTGCCTTTTGATAAGAAACTGGAAGTTGGTAATCTAAACAATTAAATAATCGTCTAGCATATTTATCAACGACGAACTCGCCTTTCTGAATACCATACATTAAGATTACATCTGCTGTTTCTGGACCAATTCCTTTAATGCTAAGCAGTTCAGAACGTAACTGGTCTTTAGATAATTGGCGACATTTATCTAGGTCAAAATCATATTTCTGAAAGTAGGTTGCCAATCTTTTCAGAGTGGCAGCTTTTCTAGTATAGAAGCCAGCAGAAGCAATGGCCTTTTCTAATTTATCATCGGGCATCTTTAAGATGTTCTCTGGCCAGAAATTAGTAGCTTGGTACAGAGTTGCTAAGGCCTTATCAACATTTTTCCAATTAGTATTTTGAATCAAAATTGTTGACCAAATTACTTGCCAGTCGCTTCGCCCAGGCCACCAGCCATTAGGATCTAGGTGGTCGTACATTAAGTCATAGAGTTCATTCAAATCGATCTTTTTCATTATTATTCCTCCACTAACTAATTAATTATCATAATCTTAAGCATTCAATTTAACAAAAATATGATATTTTAGGTACTAATAGATAAAATAAAAAGATAAAGATAAGAAACTAGGTTTTGATAATGGAAGAAAATACTAAAAAAATGCTCGCCTGTTTACCATATCGTCCAGACACTGAGGAGTTAAGCAGAATTTCAACGAAAGCTCATCGTTTAAGTAGGGACTATAATCAAACCGCCGATGAAGATAAAGAAGTTAGAAAAGCAATTATTGATGAATTATTTCCAAATCATGAAACAGGAGTGTATTTACAAGGACCAATTGAGGTTGACTATGGAAAATTTACTAAACTAGGTAAGAATTTTTATGCCAATTTTAACCTAACTATTTTAGATACTTGTCCTGTAACGATTGGTGATAATGTAATGTGTGGTCCAAATACTTCATTAGTAACTCCACTTCATCCCTTATTGCCTGAGCAACGTAATGCACGTCTTCAAAAAGATGGGAAAATTGCTGATATCGAATATGGTGCTCCAATTACAATTGGCGATAACTGTTGGCTAGCAAGTAACGTGACTGTCTGTCCGGGCGTAACTATTGGTAAGAACTGTGTTATCGGAGCAGGGAGCGTAGTAACTAAAAATATTCCTGATAATTCACTTGTTTTAGGAGTTCCAGGTCGGGTAGTAAGAAAAATTACTGAAAAAGATCGCTTAGATAATTATCCTTACTAAAAATTTGCTATAGAATCGTCTTGCGAACACTTGTTTGAATGAAGTATAATAACTATGAAAAAAGACTGTTAAAGCATTAACTTTAGCAGTCTTTTGTTCTTACTATTTATTTATTTTAGATTTACTATTGAGTAATCCATGGGATTTTTTATACCAATACCATAATCCAAAAGGAACGATATTTTCTTCATGATTGATTAATCGTTTAATATTAGAACGGTGTCTTACAAACAATAAGACCATCATGATTCCAGTAATAATAGTCAGAAAGACATCATGAAACCAGAAAGAACAAATAAAAATTATCACTATTGAAACTAAACTAGATAAACTTACGTATGAAGTAATAAAGAGCATTGGTAAAAATACTACTGCACATAGTCCAAAGAATTTTAGATTGTAGCCTAGGAATACACCTGCACTAGTTGCTACCGCTTTTCCTCCCTTGAATTTTAGAAAGATTGAGAAAGTATGACCTAAAATAGCGCAGGCACCGGCAATTAATAATAAATACTTTGGTCCCTTTAAATGGAAAATTAAAGGCAAATCGGTAGCAAGTGTTCCTTTTAATACATCAATAATTAAAACCGCACTTCCAGCTATCGGTCCCATTACTCTGAATGAATTAGTTGTTCCAATGTTTCCTGATCCAAAATTTCTTATATCTTCATGAAAAAATATTTTTCCGACTAACACACCTGTAGGAAAGGACCCAATTAAGTATGCTAAAATAAAAACTAGTAAATAATTCAACGTAGACATTTAATTTTCAACCCCATTTAAAATCTAAAGCTATTTTAACAGAGATTATAATAGCTGTGGGATTGATTTTGATTGTCTGTTAAAAATGGAGGCATTTATTTGGCTAAAACAAATAAAACGACCAGTTCATATGATGATTCTTCGATCCAGATTCTTCATGGACTAGAGGCAGTAAGAAAACGTCCAGGAATGTATATCGGTTCAACTGATCGACATGGTCTAAATCAACTAGTTTACGAAATCGTTGATAACTCAGTTGATGAAGCAATGGCTGGTTATGGTAAAGAAATTAACGTAACTATTCATAAAGATAATTCGGTTACAGTTCAGGACTTTGGACGTGGAATGCCAACCGGAATGCATGCATCAGGAATTCCAACAATTGAGGTTATTCTGACTGTTTTGCACGCAGGTGGTAAGTTTACTGAGAAAAATTATCAAACCTCTGGAGGCTTGCACGGTGTCGGCTCTTCTGTCGTAAACGCATTATCTTCTTATCTAAAGGTTAGAGTCGTTAGAGACGGACAGGCTTATGAAGAAGAATTTGAAAATGGTGGACATCCGATTGGCACTCTTAAGCATTTGGGTAAAACTAAAGATAAGAATGGTACCACGATTACTTTTAAACCAGATACGACTATCTTTTCAACTACTACCTATAATTATGAAACTATTCAAGAACGAATTCGTGAATCAGCATTTCTTTTAAAGGGTGTTAAATTTACTTTAACCGATGAACGCGAACCCGAACATCATGATGAATTTCTCTATGAAGATGGAATTAAGTCATTTGTATCTTACTTAAATGAAGATAAAGATACGATGGGAGATGTATTCTACTTTTCTGGTCAGCAAAATGGCATTGAGGTAGAATTCGCTGGTCAGTATAACGATGGGTACTCAGAAAACTTTGTTTCATTTGTAAACAATGTTCGTACTGCTGATGGTGGTAGTCATGAGGCTGGTGCAAGAAGTGGATTTACTAAAGCTTTTAATGATTATGCTAAAAAGCAGGGCTTGTTAAAAAATAAAGATAAGGGTCTAGAAGGTAGTGATTACCGTGAAGGCCTAAGTGCAGTCTTATCTGTTAAGATCCCTGAAGAATTATTAGAGTTTGAAGGACAGACCAAGGGTAAATTAGGTACTCCACAAGCAAGAAGTGTTGTTGATAGCATTGTTTACGAGCAACTTTCTTATTACTTAATGGAAAATGGAGAATTTGCCCAAAGTTTAGTTCAAAAAGCTCAAAAAGCTAGGGATGCGCGTGAAGCTGCTAAAAAGGCCAGAGATGAAAGTCGAAGCGGCAAAAAGAGACGAAAGAAAGAAATTCTTTCTGGAAAATTAACCCCTGCTCAATCACGTAATCCTAAGAAAAATGAATTATTCCTAGTCGAGGGTGACTCAGCTGGAGGATCTGCAAAACAAGGCCGAGATCGAAAATTTCAAGCAATCTTACCATTGCGTGGTAAAGTATTGAATACACAAAAAGCTAAATTGCAAGATATCTTTAAGAACGAAGAAATTAACACTATGATTCATACTATTGGAGCTGGCGTTGGTTCTGATTTTCAAATTAAAGATGCTAATTACGATAAAATCATCATCATGACAGATGCGGATACTGATGGTGCTCATATTCAAATTTTGTTGTTAACCTTCTTTTACAGATATATGCGTCCAATGGTTGAAGCAGGGCGCGTTTATATCGCACTTCCACCACTTTACAAGCTTCAAAAGGGAAACGGTGCAAAAGCTAAGATCAAATATGCCTGGACTGATGAAGAACTAAATGAAGACTCTAAAGATATGGGTAAAGGATTTGCTTTACAGCGGTTTAAAGGTTTAGGTGAAATGAACGCTGATCAGTTATGGGAAACTACCATGAATCCTGAAACTCGTACTTTAATTAGAGTTAAGATTGATGATGCACAACTTGCTGAAAAGCGTGTGACAACCTTGATGGGAGATAAGGTTGCTCCGAGAAGAAAATGGATCGACGAAAATGTTAAATTCCGCATGGGCGAAGATGGTTCAATTCTAGAAACAAGTAGAGATTAAGAGGTTAGATTTTTAAATGGTAAAAACTACTGAAAGAATTAGGGAATTACCTCTTGAAGAAGTTATGGGAGAAAGATTTGGACGATATTCAAAATATATTATCCAAGAACGTGCTCTCCCTGACATTCGAGATGGTTTGAAACCTGTTCAACGTCGTATTCTTTATGCAATGTATAAAGATAATAATACATATGACAAACCTTATAAAAAAGCTGCTAAGGCTGTCGGAAATGTAATGGGTAACTTTCACCCTCACGGAGATAGTTCCATTTATGGTGCGCTAGTTCACTTATCTCAAGACTGGAAGATGCGTGAACCCTTGATCGAGATGCACGGTAATAATGGATCGATGGATGGGGATGGTCCAGCAGCAATGCGTTATACGGAATCTCGTTTAAGTAAAATTTCTAATTTGCTTTTACAGGATATTGATAAAGAAACAGTTCAAATGATTTTGAACTTTGATGACACAGAATATGAACCAACTGTCCTACCTGCGCATTTTCCTAATTTATTAGTTAATGGTTCAACTGGGATTTCAGCTGGATATGCGACAGAAATTCCGCCACATAACCTAGCTGAAGTTATTGACGCAGCTGTTTATCTCTTGAAACATCCCGATGCCACCACAGATGATTTAATGGAATTTGTCAAAGGACCAGATTTTCCAACTGGTGGGATTGTACTTGGAACAAAAGGCATTAAGGAAGCTTATGAAACTGGTCGTGGAAGAATACAAGTTCGCTCTAAGACCACTATTCAAGATATTAAGGGACACCGTCAACAAATCGTAGTTACTGAAGTTCCTTTTGGCGTCAACAAGGCGATGATGGTCAAGAAAATTGATGAAATCCGTTTAAATAAGGAAATTGATGGAATTTCCGAAGTAAGAGACGAGACTGACCGTCATGGACTTTCAATCGTTATTGAATTAAAAAAGGGCGCAGACAGTCAAAATATTTTGAACTATCTTTTTAAGAACACTGATTTGCAAGTTTCATATAACTTCAATATGGTTGCAATTGACCGTATGACTCCCGTCCAAGTTGGCTTGAAACGAATTTTATCTTCATATTTGACCCATAAAAAAGAGGTTGTTACTAAAAGAACTGAATTTGATTTAAAAAAGGCAAAGCAGCGACTAGAAATCGTTGAAGGTTTGATTCATGCGCTGGATATTTTAGATCAAGTTATTAAGACAATTAGATCTTCTAAAGATAAAAAGGATGCTAAAAATAATTTAATTGCTAAATATGAATTTACTCCTAATCAAGCAGAAGCTATTGTTTCTTTGCAACTGTACCGTTTAACTAATACTGATGTTAACCAACTTAAGAAAGAACAAACAGAACTAAATAAAAAGATTGACAAATTCAATGAAATTTTAAGCGACAATAAAGTTCTAGAAAAAGTTGTAGTTAAAGAATTAAACGCGGTCAAAAAAGAATTTGGTTCTCCAAGAAGAACTGAAATCACAGCTAAAGCAGCTAAAATTGAAATTAACGAAAAAGCTTTAGTTGCCGATGAAGACGTTCGTGTATTAGTAAGTAAAGATGGCTACTTAAAACGCTCATCCATTCGTTCCTTCCAGTCGACTGACACAAGCGATAATGGATTACCTGATGGCGATAAGGTTATTTTTGAAAAGACAATGTCAACCTTAGATAACCTTTATATTTTCACCAATAAAGGAAACCTTATTTATCGACCAGTCCATGAATTAATAGAAACAAAGTGGAAAGAAACTGGTCAACACCTTTCTCAAGAAATCGGACTTGATAATGACGAAGAAATCATTCGAGTATTTGAAATTAATGACTTAAAAGCAAGTTTGAACTTTTTAATTGCCACAAACGATGGCTATATTAAACAAGTTACCTTAGCTGATTTGCAGCCAACTAGAACTTATAAATCTCGTGCGATCACTGCAATTAAGCTTAAGAGTAAAGACAGTAAAGTCGTAAGAATTGATCAAGTTAAACCAGATAGTAAGCAAGAAATTACCTTAATAACTAATCAAGCATATGCAGTTAGATTTGATATTAGTGAAATTCCTACTTCGGGTTCTAAAGCAGTAGGGGTTAAATCCGTTAACCTTAAAGACAATGATTATATCGTAAATTATGTTCTTGCCGATCCTAAATATGTTGACTTGATTCATATTGGGATTATTACTCAACGTGGGGCATTTAAGCAGCTAAAACTTAACTTAATAAACAAGGTAACTCGTGCTAAACGAGGTGTATTAGTACTACGTGAACTTAAAACTAAACCTCATCGAATCATGGCAATTAGTAGCTACGGCGAGAATCATATCTTGCATTTAACTAATTCTAGTGATCGTCATATCGAATTAAATACATCTGAATTTCCATTAGGTGATCGATATTCAAATGGTTCATTTGTTTTAGATCCAATGACAGATGGAACACCAATTTCATTAACGCTAGGTCAACCATTAGCAGACGGAAGAGATAGAACAGAAGACTTATTTTAAATGAAAGCTAAGAATAGCATTCTAAAGCTACTCTTAGCTTTTTTATTAAGATAAATAATTATAGAAAAATAGCTTATATTTTATGTAAATATTTTCATTATCTAGATACAGGTGTTATGATAAAAAGTGTAGGATGAATAATAGGCTTTATAAAAGGCTATCAGAAAATAATTGTATGTATTTTAAATTTATATCAATTAGATGTTATTCCAGATTTATATAAGAGGCATTCAATCATGAAAACAAATACTGATGCAGTTCTATCTGCGAAATCTTTACGTTACTTTCTTCAATTAATTGATAACATGAGTTACACTCAAGCAGCTCAAATCTTAGGAATAACCCAACCTGCATTAACTCAACAAATTAAGAAATTGGAACGTGCAGTTGGATCTCCCTTATTTGGTCAAATGGGGAAAAAGCTCTATTTAACTGATGCTGGTCTAAAAATGGAGGAAACAGCCAAGGCACTATTTTCAACAGTTAATAATGCCGTTGATAGTATCCAGCAATATACAAAATCAGATACTGGGACTATTTCATTAGGTGTATTGTCCACTATTGAAGCTAGGGTTATCGATCAATTTCTAATTGAATTTAACCAGAAATATCCAGAGATAACCTTACATGTCGGCTTTTACAATAGAACAGAGCTTTGGGACAAATTAGATAATAATCAATTAGACTTAGCAGTTCTTTATATGCCAGATCACAATGCTACTGTAAAAAACATGAAGCAATATATGGCTAAACAAATTTATCCAGAATCAGTAGTATTTTTAACTCATAATCCAGAAACGAAATTTTATAAGTTAGCACAACATAAGTGGGTAACTTACCCTAAGGATTACTACTTGCCTCAAATTGTGCGTCGATTTTATGCTACTGAATTTCCAAATAATGAGTTGCTAACTCCAGTTACTTTTACTGCTCCTTATCAACTAATAAAATTTGCGGAACAAACTGATTACGACACTTATGTTTCAAAGAGCTTCTATAAGGCTCACAAGGCTCAAATCACGCTCTCTCCATTAGAGCCAAAGCATGAAACAAACTTTGAAAGTTGCTTTATTTATCGTAAAAACAAGAGTGAGATACCTCGATTAGTTAATTTCTTAAAAGAATGGGATAAATTTATTAATGAAAAAGATTATGATAGTCGATTAGAAGAGGTTAAAGTTAATATCTAGTTTTAGAAGCATTGTTTTTATAACTAAAAGCAATGCTTTTTAGTGCGGGATTGATTTGCTTAAGTTCAAATTTTAATCTAAAATATTAAATAGATATAATTTTAAAGGAGCTCTATATAATGGCAAAAGAATTGATTTTTGGTCACCAAAATCCTGATACAGATGCAATCGGAACTGCAATTGCATACTCATACTTACAAAATAAATTAGGTTACGATACTGAAGCAGTCGCTTTGGGCGAAGCTAACGATGAAACTAAGTATGCCTTGAATAAATTCGGTTTTACTGCACCTCGTGTAATTAAAACTGCTTCAAACGAAGTTGATGCAGTTATGCTTGTTGACCACAATGAACCTCAACAAAGTGTTTCTGACATTGATAAAGTTAAAGTGACTCACGTAGTAGATCACCACCGTATCATGAACTTTAATACCGCTGATCCTTTATACTATCGTGCAGCTCCAGTTGGTTGTACAAGTACAATTATGTGGCAGATGTACAACGAAAAAGAAATTGAAATTCCACAAGATATTGCTGGAATTATGCTCTCAGCTATTATTTCAGATACTTTATTATTAAAATCACCAACTACTACAGATCAAGACAAAGAAGCTGTAGAAGCTTTAGCCAACATTGCTGGTGTTAACTACAAAGAATATGGTCTTAAAATGCTAAAAGCTGGTACCAATATTGCTGATAAGTCAGAAGAAGACTTAATCGATTTAGACGCTAAGAGCTTTGAATTAAATGGCAGCAACGTTCGTGTAGCACAAATTAATGTTGTTGACTTGCCAGAGGCTTTAGAGCGTAAAGAAGCTTTCTTAAAGGCTATGGATGAAGCTTCAAAGAGTGAAGGCTACGATATGTTCATGCTTTTGATTACTAATATTCTTGATTCAGATTCAGAAGCTTTAGTAGTAGGTAGTGATGAATCAAAAGCTAAGTTTGAAAAGGCATTTAATACTAAATTGTCAGATTCAGAAGTTAAGTTACCAGGTGTTGTTTCAAGAAAGAAGCAAGTTGTTCCTCCATTAACTAATGCTTTTGAAGCTTAAGTTATTATTTAGTTCAATTTTAGAAAAGACAGGTATGATCTTTCATACTTGTTTTTTTATTTAATTAGGAAAAATGAAATCATTACAAGTATTAAAAGATGTATTTGGCTACACAACATTTCGCCCAGGACAAGAAAAAGTTATTGATTTAGTTCTTAAAGGAGAAAATGTTCTAGCAGTAATGCCAACTGGTGCAGGAAAATCAATGTGCTATCAAATTCCCGCCTTAGTTAATTCCGGTTTGACTTTAGTAATTTCTCCCTTAATTTCGCTAATGAAAGACCAAATTGATTCCTTAAAGCAAAATGGTATTAATGCGGCAGCCCTAAATTCGGCGACTCCTCAAGAAGAAGTAAATCCAATTTTAAGACAAGCATATGAAGGCAAAATAAAGCTTCTGTATGTGACTCCTGAGCGATTAGCAATGGATTATTTTCGCTATCAGCTAAACTTCTTAGATATTTCATTAGTAGCAGTCGATGAAGCACATTGTATTTCACAGTGGGGACATGATTTTCGACCAGCGTATCGCCAAATAATGGATGGCGTCAAATCAATTAAGAGTAATCCGAATATTTTGGCCTTAACTGCAACTGCCACACCCTCAGTTCAAAAAGACATAGCAGAACAATTGCAGATACCTAATAAAAATTATGTTATTACTTCATTTGCAAGGCCAAATCTAAGTTTCAAGGTAGTGGATAATCCTAAAAATACTAACTTGTATCTTTTAGACTATATTAAAAAGCACCCTAATGAATCTGGAATTATATATGCCAGTACAAGAAAACATGTTGAAGAATTAACTGACTATTTAGCTCAAAATGGCATTCTAACAGCTAGTTACCATGCTGGTCTTTCTAATGAAGAGAGATCAGATGTACAAGATGCTTTTCAATTCGATAAAGTACAAGTGATAGTTGCTACTAATGCTTTTGGAATGGGGATTGACAAAAGAAATGTGCGCTTTGTAATTCATGCTAACAGTACGCCAAACTTAGAATCGTATTATCAAGAAGCTGGCAGAGCAGGTAGAGACGGTGAGCGTTGCGAGGGTATCATGATCTATCATCCTAAAGATATCCGGCTCTATCGTTGGTTTATTGAACAATCTGATTTAGCTGATGAATATCAAAAAATACAGTATCAAAAACTAGCTATGATTACTAAATATGTTAATACCACAGAGTGTTTACAACAGTTTATCGTCAGCTATTTTGGACAAAGGTGTGAGCCCTGTGGTAAGTGCTCTAACTGTTTAGGAACCTTTATTGAAAAAGACATTACGTCAGAAAGTAAAAGCATTATTTCAACTATTTATGAATTAGATGGTCGTTTTGGCAAGACTGTAGTTGCTGATGTAGTTTCAGGAGCAAATAATCAACGCATGAGAGAAATTGATGCAGCTCATTTAAGGCATTATGGCAGTTTAAAGATTGGAAAGAGTAGGGTCATAAACTTAATAAACTATCTAATTAGCCATAATTATTTACAACTGACTGATAGTCAATATCCAGTAGTTCATGTGACTAACTTAGGATGGGACGTTTTAGATAATAAAAAGCGTGTAACTCAAAAGATTTCTAAAAAAATAGAAAAATTAAGTCAAACCTATAATCAAATTCCGAAAGAAGAGAATGACTTATTTGTTCGCTTAAAAGAAGTTCGTTTAGATTTAGCTAAAAAACAGGGGATACCAGCTTTTTATATCTTTTCAGATAAGTCTTTAAGAGAAATGGCACTGCAAAAACCTAAGACACAAGCAGAATTTTTAAATATTTCAGGAGTAGGTCAAGCTAAGCTTAAATCCTATGGTCAAATTATGCTAGCTGCAATCAAAAATTACTTGAAAGAAGACGCAGACTAATGAAGTGTAGTTAAATAAAGTGTAAAATGAATTAGAATAGTATAAAATTCAGGAGGATTAATATGCAATATCCACAATTAGACCTAGAAAATGCAAAAGGTCCAAAAGCCTTAATTCAAACAAATCATGGAGATATTAAAATTCAATTATTTGAAAAAGAAGCTCCAATGACTGTTGAAAATTTTGTCCGTTTAGCTAAAAAAGGCTATTATGATGGCACTACTTTTCATAGAGTAATTAGTGATTTCATGATCCAGGGCGGTGATCCAAAGGGTGACGGTACTGGTGGTGAAAGTATCTGGGGACATCCTTTTGAAGATGAATTTTCAAACAAATTATTCAATGTACGTGGTGCGCTTTCCATGGCTAATTCTGGGCCTAATACAAATGGCAGCCAATTCTTTATTGTTCAAAATAAAAACGTACCTAAACGCATGATTAAAGAAATGGATGCTGCAGGTTATCCTAAAGAATTAGTTAAGGCATACAAGCAAGGTGGAACACCATGGCTTGATGGTCGCCATACTGTTTTTGGTCAAGTGATCAAAGGTATGGATGTTGTTGATGAAATTGCAAAGGTTCCACGTGATAAGACAAATGATAAGCCAAAAGAAGATGTGATTATTAAGAGTATTCATATTGAAGATTAAACAAATTAAACATGGTCTAAATCGATCATGTTTTTAATTTGTTTTCACTATAACTTGGAGGTTAATCATGGGAATATTTTCAGATGAAAAATATCGTCCATCTGAATCGCGTATTTTAGCTACAGCATTGACTTTTTCTGCGGGATTTATTGATGCCTATACTTATATTCAACGGGGACATACTTTATCTGCTGGGCAGACAGGAAACGTCATCTTCTTTGCGTCAGCATTTGCTGACCATAATATTGCAGGTATGTTAAACAGGGCAACAACGTTTATTGCTTTTACCTTAGGATTACTACTTGTTGGACTTTTTCATAAGTATGTAAAAAGTAATTATTGGCGTGTATTTTGTTTATTTCCAATTCTATTTATTTGCTTGGGCGTTGGTTTCGTTCCTAAAAACGTACCAAATTATTATGTAGTTCCGGTAATTGCGTTTGGTTTAGCGGTTCAGAATGCATCATTTAGTAAAATTGAAGGTATGGGATATAATAATGCATTTACAACTGGCAACTTAAAAAAATCTGTAGTTGCTTGGAGCGCATATTTCTTTGGTGAAGATAAGTCACAGCATAACGCAGCTGTTAACTATATGTTCTTGGTTATTGCATTTGCACTTGGTGCAATTGTATCAGCATTGCTCCAAAAGATCTTTGTTTTAAAAACTATTTGGTTTGCTATTTTACTTTTAGGAGCAATCAATATCGTTTATACGATCTCTTTAAATAAAAGAAAGAAACTATCTTTTTCTAAAAATGAATAATTAATAGAGAAACTTTGAGAATGATAAAACTCAAAGTTTTTTTACTTATAAAAGAGAGTAGCTTAGTTCATCTTGACTATACTTCGTGTAATATATATTATGTAAAGCAATATTTAAAAATATATCATATTTGTAATTAATCACAATCAACAGTCAATCAACTAATTATCTACTATTTATCAAAAGTTACTTTTTAAAAATCATTTTTAAATTTACTAGCATTTCAATTAGAACACATTAATCTTTTTACAGTCAGAAATCTTCCTTAGCCTCTATTTCATTTATTAATCAGCTGAAAATACTAAGCTAAAGATTTTTATCAATTAATCAGATTAGATTATTTCTTTAGTGCTGAGATGACGATTCTACGTCTTTTAAAATGGTTCTTGATTAATAGTTGTTAAGTTGTTAGCTATAAGAACTCATAAATTACTGGATGCGAAACTTTTTTGTTCATGATACATTTCTTTCATCTAAATCCAGTAAGCTTTTAATTAGATCATGTTAGTTCGGATATGCTAGATACTAAGTTGAATATTTCTTAAAATTATTATGAAACATTCAAAATAAAAGGTAAAAAGAGATAAAGCATAATCATAGTAAACCTGGTCATAATAATTTTTATCTATCAATTGTTATTGCGGGTATTTTAATTTATTTTCTTATTAAAATTAAAGTCTAGAATTATCAATATATACGTAATGGTCTTTCATTAAAACAATAATTTTAATGAAAGGTATAAGAGACTCTCCCGAAACATCAATGTTTTGCTGATAATCAATGCTTACAAATTACATTTAATTATTATAAAACTCTATTTTTACCTTTAAAATTACACTTGATTAGTGTCTTATCGGTGTCTTCAAAATACTAAGAACAAAACCTCCTCATACATACCAAAAAGCTGTAAGTTTCAGCAAAAAATTCCTGTGAATTAGTTTAATGTTTAATTAGAAATTATATCCCGTTCTCCTCTAATTAAATCCAAACATTTATACAGCCTTAACGCCTCAGTTAATAAATATATAGTTAATAAATACTATTTCAATCAAATTCTAAATTATATAATCAACTCCTTAATTATCTTGAAATTTGCCAAATTAATTTAAATTAACTTTTCAGTTCATCAATTATTAAATTACCTTAGAATTTTCGCATTCCAGTTTTAGTTATGTTCCTCCTAGCAATCTGTAAACTAACTTCTACATTTTCAGGTTATTATTTATCTAATTTCTTCTTACTTATGGATACTCTCCCCCCTCTCCTACTTAGAAAAGATTAGGGGACAAGACTAAATTGCTTAAATAAGATATAATATATACAAACCTATGTTCGAGGAGACTATAAATTGGAAACTAACAAATATTTATCCTTAATTAAACAAGAGTTGGCGAATATGCCTGATTTTGTAAAAGAATATAATCTTGGCACCACTCATTCATTAACTACAACATACCAATATTTAACAGAAATTCGTCGCTTTTTTGATTGGTTGAGACAAAATAAATTATCTACAGCTTCTTCCAATAAAGAAATTGAACTAGTGACACTAGAAGACATGCAACGAAATGATGTTATGCTTTATATTCATCATCTTAAACACACCAAAAACCAACAAGGACGATTAAACTCACCTACTACAATTAATCGATCAATTAATGCCCTGCGTTCTTTATATAAATTTTTAACAATTACCTCAGACAATAATCATGGAGAACCATACTTTGATCGTAATGTCATGTTAAAAATTAATTCGTTGAATGATACTAAGACATTGAATTACCGAGCTCATGTTCTAGAATCTCATATGTACATGGGTGATTTAAAATATCAATTTTTAGATTTTATTGAAAATGAATACGAGCATAAATGTAATAAACAGTCTCTACCTTCTTTCAAAAAAAATCATGAACGTGATATCGCTATTATTGCATTGATTTTAGGTACAGGAATTAGAGTTTCAGAATGTGTTAGTGTGAATGTTCGTAACATTAACCTAAAAGATGAAATGCTTGATGTGATTAGAAAAGGTGGTCAAAAAGATAGTGTCCCGATTGCTGACTGGACTATTCCTTATTTAAAAAAATATCAAGAAATACGTGCCGATCGCTACCATGCAGATAGAGATGATATAGCCTTCTTTTTAACCAGATGGCATGGAAAAACCAGAAGAATGACTGCAAATGCTGTTGAAAAGATGGTCAATAAATATTCTGCTGCTTTTGGAAAACCTCTAACACCGCATAAATTACGCCATACTTTGGCCAGTGAGCTGTACGAAGTAACTAAAGATCAAGTTCTCGTAGCACAACAATTAGGTCAAAAAGGAACTACGGCAACTGACTTGTATACTCACGTAGATCAAAAAAAGCAAAAAGCTGCTCTCAATAAGATCAATAGACATAAGAATCAAGATTAATTTAAGTATAGTACTATTTTAATTATAATAAATATGATAGTTTATATTAAAAATGAGAGGTATCACTTATGGAGTTAAGAGTTTTAAGATACTTTCTGGCAGTTTGCGAAGAAAAAAATATATCAAAAGCTGCTAATTCTCTTCATATTAGTCAGCCATCCTTGTCAAGACAGTTAAAAAATCTAGAAGAAGAACTTGGTGTAACCTTGTTTTACCGCGGACATCAAGAAATTACGTTAACTCAGGAAGGCTATTATTTTCAAGAACATGCTGAAGAAATTATTTCTTTAGCTAATAAGACACAACAAAATTTAAAACATTCTAAAATCATTTCTGGTGAATTATATATTGGAGCTGGAGAAAGTATTGCAATTAAGCGTGTAATGGATATTGTAAATAATATTGTTAAAAATTACCCTCAAGTAAAAATTCATGTTTTTAATGGGAATTCTTCTATGATCGAAGGGAAAATTGAGCGTGGTATTTTAGACTTTGGAATTACAATGGGACAATATGACACGACTCAAAACTTTAATAGCCTTACGCTTCCTGAAAATAATGAATATGGAATAATTGTAAGTAAAGATCATCCTCTTGCCAAGCAACCATATATTGTCCCTGAAGACCTTCAGAAATATCCACTTATTATTTCTAAGCACACAGCTGATTCTGATAACTTTAGAGATTGGTGTACTGATCCGCAAAAATTAAATATCGTAGCCACATTTAATTTACCTGATAATCTGCAATATCTAGTAGAAAAAGGACTATATTGCCTGCTAATTTATAAAGATTTACTTTCACTTTCCCCGGAGAGCAATCTTTGTTTTATTCCACTTCAACCCAAAATAATTGATCATAATCGGTTAATTTGGAATTCACGAGTTCAACTATCAAACGTTGCGCGTTTATTTCTTAAATTATTACGTAATTCTATAAAAAATGAAAAATAAGTTTAGTCCAGTAAAAAAAGCTTTGAAATTCCAAATTGGATTTTTCAAAGCTTTTTAAATTATCTATTTCTAATGACTCTGACCTGATGCAGGCTGCTGATTATTTTGATTTTGCCCTTGTTGATTATTAGTATTTGTATTATTGTTTTGCGACTGTTGGTTAGATTCTTTATTGTCTGCTGACTGGCTTGTTGCGTTACTTTGGTTTTGTGAATCTTGCTTAGCATCATTATGCTCTTCAGATTTACTACTTTGTGATGAACTAGATTGCTGACTACTTGAGCTTGAACTTGATTGACTAGATTGAGAAGAATGTGAGTTTTCTGAATCTATATTGATATCAAAACTATCATCAGCTTTTGGATGGTACACTCTGTGGCTCTTCTTGGTAGAGGACTTCGATTTTAATGCATTAGGTGTACTTACTTTAATAGCATTGATTTCTGAATACGTACCCTCTTGCGAGATATTATAACCAGCATAAGCAAAACGCAAATAAAATGAAAAACTAGTCAAAACTAGGTGTCCACTTTTTTCTTTTAAAGTATATTCAACTTTTAGTCGCTTAAGTGCACCTTCGTTATCAAGACCTGAAGCATTACCCTTAAGCTTTTTAATTAGCTTCTTGTGGGTTTTATTCCAGAAACGTAAACTACTTCCGCTATAGCTAACACGATAAACAGAGCCAGATTTTTTCAGTTTCATATTATTCTTAATTGCTTTACTTCCACTTAAGATAATAGCTGGATCAAACTGACTGACTACCTTGTTAGGCGTCATTGTAGATGAAGCCTTCCATTTTGGACTTCCGGTATTATCCCACATCTTCTGATATACCTTATCTTCATTTAGCCACATAGAAGTCTTATCTACTTTAGCTTGTGCTTTAAGCGGGTCATTTTGATATTTGCCTGACCAAGTTCTAGTAGCCTCAATTCCAGGTGAATTCTTTACTTTAAATTTGTAACTCTTAAAATCAGTATTTAATGCTTCAGCAATAATTTCTTTATCACTACTATTACTTGTAGCTGAGTTAACAGTTGCGGGAGTTGAATTTTTGATAGCGCTCGTATTCATTGCTAAAATCACTTGAAAGACTATTACTAACGTAAATCCTACCCCTGCGACTAAGCCTAAAATTTTTAAAAATTTATTTTTCATTAATTTAGTTCACTCTCACTTTAGTTTTTCTTTATTTATTAAAAAAATAGGAAAGCAACTCTAGCTCTCCTATTTTTCATATGATTATTTTTTACTAAAGTCCATTTTATCAATGTCTGCCATCCAAGTAATACCAAGAGATTTCTCTCCTAAATATGTGGCAATCACAGAACTAAAATTGAACATTTTGATGGTCATATTAGGGAAAGCGGCTTGAAAATCATCTTTAACCTTAGTAGCTTGTTCTAAGTCATTTGAATTATAAACGGTTAATGCTATTTTATCTTTAATTGGTGAATTATTTATTCGTTCAATAGTGATATTTTCTGCTTTCTTTACCGCACGCTTCATTGAACGTACTTTATCAAAGCTTACAATTTGATAATCATCTTTTTTAAATGTTAACAGTGGCTTAATTTGAAGCATAGTACCAATAAAGGCGCTCGCATTACTTAATCTGCCACCACGAACTAAATTATTTAAGTCATCTACAACAAATAAAACATCGATTGTATCTCTGATTTCATCAAGCTTAGCTAAAATTTCTTTAGGTTCCCACCCATTTTTAATCATTTTGGCGGCTGCAAGTACTAAGTTTCCCATTGAACGAACTGTCATTGCTGGATCATAAGGGTAAAGATTAAATTCAGGATGATTATGTGCTAAGTTAACTAAGCTATTGTAGAAACCGGAAATACCTGACGTTAATGGAATAGCGATAATTGCTTCATAGCCTTCATCTTTTAATTTCTGACATAGTTCAAGCATAGTACCTGGACTAGGTTGCGAAGTCTTCGGAAAAGGTGCTCCATCGCGTTCTAGCTCAAAAAGTTTTTCCGCAGTAATATCTATCCCATCCATATATTGCTTATCTCCAATGATAACTGGGATTGGTACTACAGTAATATCGTTGGCCTTGGCTTCTTCTGGGCTTATATCACTAGTACTATCTGTAATGAGTGCTATCTTCACGTGTGAAAACCTACCTTAAAATTAAAATGGCAGCATTAAGTTGCATGCTGCAATACTACTTATCAAAATGAAATTATATCATAAAATCAATTGTTTTTTAAATATAATCGTTGATTTATAACTCATCTGCCATTAAGTTGTTAACAACAATTTGCATCTTACTATCAAAATCTTGAATTTTTTCTTGACTCCAAGTAGAAAAAACCTGCGCCTCGATTTGTCTTAAAACATCTTTTAGTTCCTGGGCTTTGGCTAATCCTTCAGCATTCAAATTTAAAGATTTACTAGAATCCTTCTTTGAACGTTCAACTTGAATTAAAGCAGCAGTTTTTTTCTGCTTAATTTGTCTACTTAAGGTAGAAAGCGATATACTTAGTGCTTGTGCTAATTCTCCCATCGTCAATGTTTCATTCTGATGACGGTCGAAGAAAAGTAATAAACGAGTTTGAGAAAGATTTAACCCACATTTTTTATTAATCGCCCGCTTAATACTTTCACTAACACTATTAAATATTAGGACATCCATTTTTATTTACCACCTATGCTTATATTTCCCATTTTGTCTAATCAACAATAATTCTAAGACATAATTTAAATTTTCACAAGACTTGTGAAAATTTAACAATATTTGTGAAAAAATCACGTAATTGGTAACTAAGGAAATTTATAGTATTAAAGAGTATAATATATATACTATTTTTAAGGAGGACACTTATGGCTTTTGATGGCTTATTTATTCATAGTCTTTTACAAAATCTCTCTCCCGCTTTAACTGGAGGAAAGCTTACAAAAATCTATCAACCATTCGAACAAGACTTAGTTTTAAATTTTAGAAAAGATCGTACAAATCAACGTCTATTAATTTCTGCAAATGCTCAAAATCCGCGTTTTTATATTACAACAGATACAATTACAAATCCCGATGTTGCCCCCACTTTTGTCATGGTTCTACGTAAATACTTAGAAGGTTCAATTCTTAAAAAAATTGAGCAAGTCGGCGTAGAAAGAATTGTTAATTTTTATTTTTCTAATCGAAATGAGCTTGGCGACGAAATGCAACTTATCTTATCAGTTGAATTAATGGGGCGTCACAGTAATGTCATCTTATATAATGCTGATGATAATAAGATTATTGACTTGCTTAAGAGAATTAATCCTGATGAAAACCGGGCTCGTTTATTACTTCCGCATGCATCTTATGAATTACCACCGCTTTTACCAGGACTTAATGGTTTTCATTTATCTTTAGACCATTTCAACGATTTAAAGAAAAAATATCCTGAACCGATAGATTTTGTAAAGCAATTTAACGGTTTAGATGGAGATGATAAAAAAGAATTCACAGGTTATCTAGAAGATGACTTTTCCTATAGCTCCTTGCAAACATTTTTTAATCAATTTAATAGACCTAAGGGGTATGTTTTACAGACTATTAAGCATAAAGATCGAGTATATACTTATCTTCCCTATCATCTTGAGCTAAATCTGATTTACTCTAATGACGATATCAACGAAACTCTTGATAACTTTTACCGCGAGCAAGCTAATCGCGAATGGGTAAAACAAAAGTCTAAAAAAGTTGAAAATATCGTTAATAATGAACTTAAAAAGCTCAAGAAGAAAATTATTAAATTACGTAAACAATTAGATCAAGCTGAAAATTCTGAAGGCTATCGAATCAAGGGCGAATTACTTAATGCTTATCTTCATGAGGTAAAACCTGTTATGGAAAGTATTGACTTACCAAATTATTATGAAAATAATCAACCATTGAAAATAAAACTTGATCCTGCTCTCTCTCCTGCTAGAAATGCTCAGAAATACTTTACTCGTTATCAAAAATTACGTAATTCAATTAAACACGTTAACGAGCAGATAAAAGTAGCCAATGAAAATTTAGATTATTTTGATTCTATTCAGACCGCGATTGATAATGCTGATCCTCAAGATATTGATGCAATCAGGGATGAATTAATTAATCAAGGCTATTTGAAAGAACAGACTCACAACCGTCGACGCAAGAAAAAAATTAGCGAAAAAAATTTGAATACTTTCAAATTGAGTGATGGAAAGAAAGTATTAGTTGGAAAAAACAATTATCAAAATGACTGGTTAACTTTAAAAAAGGCTGACAAACGTGATTATTGGTTCCATGTTAAAAACATGCCTGGCTCCCACGTAATATTACAAGATGACAGTCCAAGCGATGAAGACATTAAAGAAGCAGCTGAAATTGCAGCATACTTTTCAAAAGGAAAAACTTCTGGTCATGTTCCCGTAGATTATGTTCAAGTAAAAAGAATTAAGAAACCAAATGGAGCTAAACCTGGTTTCGTTATCTATACTGGTCAAAATTCAATTGAAGTAACCCCTGATGAAAACGACGTTTTAAGTAAAAAAATATAAAAAACGCTCAACTTATAGATTTCATTTTCTATAAATTGAGCGTTTTTATGTTTCCTCTAGTTTACATAATTTTAAATATTTAGTTTTATAATGGCTGTGTAGTCATTGCTAAGGTTTCAAGCACCGTTAGTACATCTTGCGCAGATTGTAAACTAGAAAAGACAGGAATATGCGTACTTAAAGCTGCATCCTTAATCATGATTGCATCATGACTAGCAGAGTCAGATAAACTAGTAACGTTAATGACTAAATTAATGCGATGTTGCTTAATTTTTTCTAATAAACTATTGCTACCCTCTTGAACCTTTCCAATAATTCCAGTTGTAATACCTTCTTCAGCTAAAACATTAGCTGTTCCCTCAGTAGCAAGCAATTTAAATCCTAACTGGTGGAATCTCGCAGCTATTTTAATTGCATTCTGTTTCTCAGAATCTTTAACAGAAATAAATACGGTCCCATATGTCGAAATCATTAAATCACTACCTTCATACCCCTTAAATAAGGCTGTTGGTAAATGCTTGGCACGTCCGATTACGCTTCCAGACGTCTTCATCTTGGAATCAAAGGTATTTTCACTTTGGTAAGATAAATAAGAAAATACAGGCATTTTAACATGAATTAGGTTATTTGATGGCCAAATGTCACTAGGTAATTCTAATTCAGACAGCTTACTTCCCAAAAGAACTTTCATGGTAATTGCAGTGATATCTCTTTTCAAAGCTTTAGTTAAAAAGGCTACATTATGGCCTGAATAACTCTTCATTTGCAATAAGTATATCTGATCATGAGCTAATAAAAAATGTAAATTAACTGGTCCTCTTAAGTGTAATTTAGTTGCAATACTAATTGCACTATCGCGTAACCTACGCTGATCATTAGTTGATAAGTTTTGGGGGCGATAAACAGCTATTGAGTCACTGGCATGTGATCCAGTTTGTTCGAAATGTTCAATAATTCCAGGAATAGTAACATTTTTACCATCAGAAATAGCAGTGACTTCGTATTTTTTGCCTTCAATGAACTTAGAAACCGTTATATGTTCTAATGAATTCTCGGCAATATATCTTTGTAAGGCAGGTAAATCAAAAACAACAGCAGACTTTTGTTTCTTGCCATTGCTGGTACCACCGATCAAAGCTGGAAAACCATTATCCTTTACAAAAGCAAAAATATTTTTCTCATTATCACATTGAAGAGCAGGAACAGGATTAACACCTGCTTGATATACCTCTTCAGCATGGTCTTCTTTTAAAATCTCTTTTAAATTAGGTTGTCCTAAAATCGTCAGCCCATGCTCTAAAAGCTGAATTCGATACTGATTAATTTGTTTACCAGAAAACTGAGTTACAACTTCAGTAATATTTTCTTTCCAAGCAACTTCTAAAATATTTTCTAAAGTAATTGGTTCAAAATAAACCCGGTCACATACATCATAAGCAGCACTAACACTTTCAGGATTATTACTAATAATTACTGGGCTAATTCCCTGCTCTTTCAAGGTTTTCGCTGCATGATAGAGCATGTAATCAAATTCTCCAGTTAGAGATACCTGAAATGGTTTTAGCCCTAAAAGAAGACATTTTTTAGAATTAGCTAATGGTTTTACTTCGTCCTCAATCCCATAACTACTATAAACTGCCTTAATATTAGGATGTATTAATCCAGCTGTACCATCAATTTCAATATAACTTGGCTTAATTGACCATTTTGTACATAGATCAGCAATTGCTTTTTCTTCTCGTCCAATAATTTCAGCAATTAATCGATTAGAAAACCCGTTCTTTTTTACTTTAAGTAACAAATCAGGAGTTAATTCATCTGCTTGCAGCTTTTTTAATAAAATCAAAATATGATTAAATTTCTGCAAAAATACTAAATGAACATGTAAAAGTTTGTGTAACTTATGATAACTAATTCCTTTAGCTAAGGCAGCTAAAAGTGTTACTAAATGCATTTCATTAGGATGACTTAAATCTTGTAGTAACTGTTCTTCACTCTTAGCACATTCTTTATTAAAAGTTGTTACATTATTAGAAAAACCAGTTGTTGATTGCAAGGCTTTTAAAAATGCACTTTCAAAATTACGACCTATTCCAAGTGCTTGTCCACCTGAAGTAGTCTTATTGTTTAAAGCATAGTGATTATAGCCTGCTTCAGTAAATGACCAATAAGGTAATTTTACAAAGCAAGCGTCTTGTACTGGATCAACTGCGGCTGAAATACCAGATTGCGGATCAGTTATTTCATTTAAATTATATCCAAGTGCAATTTTTGCAGTTACATAGCCAATTGAATAAACACCACTTCTATATGAAAGTAGGCTAGTTTGTGTTAGGCGTGGCTTTATACTTAACACTTTATAGTTAAAAGATTCACCACTCTGTTTAACAGCAAAATGAATACTTAATGCACCATGCAAATTAAGGCAATTAGCAATTTTGCGACAACAATTTCGTAATCTTTGAATCTGATTGTTATTCCTGGTTAAAATGGGCGTAACTAGTAAAGAATCAGAAGAATTGATACCTACTGGTTCTAAGCTACCAGTATTACCAACAAAACAGAAATTGCCATTATTATCACGGACAATATCAAAAATCAATTCTTCCCAATTAGAGAGATCTTCACTTAATCGATAGTCTTGCCAATTAAAATGGTCGTCATTTTCTTCATCCAAAAAATACTGCTCTAATTGTGTTAAATTGCTCAATGAAATCATATTATCTGGACGATAATGCTGTTTCTTTGACAAAAGAAGTGGAAAGTGTGCATGTTCAACTATGCGTCTTAAATCTTCTTCTTTTTCTAAGATCCATTGATTAGCCACAGCAATCTTATTTGCCTTAAGGAAAGTATAAAAATTATGAGGTGTTGACAAACTTAAAGCCAAACTATTAATGGTTAATAGCTCAATGTTCATTTGAGCTAAAATTCCAGATTCTAATAACTCTTTAGTAAGTCTTAAGGCTGGCTTTCCTCCAAAAGCTGGAATAATAGCATCTGGCTTTTCCATTCGGATAATACGTTTCACAAAGGGAAGCGTCATTGGCTCAAGATAAACGTTTACATCTGGACGAGGATCAGTTGTTACTGTTGCTGGATTAGGATTAATTAGAACAACTTGAATACTACTTTCTTCAAATGCAGCTAAAGCTTGTTTAGCTAGAATGTCCAACTCTGTAACTTCTCCAACGATACTTGGCCCGGCCCCAATCACAAGAACTTTATTAATTTCATTATGTAAAGGCATAATTTACTCCATCATATTCAAAAACTGATCATAAATACTAGCTGCATCAAAGTTACCTGGTGAACCTTCTGGATTGAATGCAGTTGCCAAAACTTTATCATCTTTAATACTGAAACCAGCTAATAAATCTGACTTTAGGTCAAAATATTTACGTGAAAGATTCAATGATAAACTATCTGGAACAACTAATTGATCAATATTCATTGCCGTTTGCCAAATTCGATTATTAGTCTGTTCAATAACGGGAAAATTACTACCATTATAAGCCGGAATTAAGTCTAAAAGCTCTAAATTTAAGAAATTACTAATGGCAAGAAAGCCTAATCCAATTCCTAGAATTGGTAATTTTCCATAAAATTTATCAAAAACAGGCTTCAAAAAAGGTGCAACTTCTTCTACCCTACCTGGTCCATTAGAAATCACAATTGCGTCTGCTCGTAAATTAATAATGTCATATATTGATGCATTGTATGGTAAAACAACACTATTAATTTTGCGTAATGAAAGGGATCGTAGCAATGAATGTTTTAAACCTAAATCAATCACAGCAACAGTTTTACCAACATTTGGTGCAGCATAGGGATGCGTAGTAGAAATTTGAGCTGTTTTATTTTTAGGCAAAACAAGCGCCTTAATTTGATCAAATGCATGGGCATCATTGGTATCCATAATTGATGCCTTGATTACTTGTTTATTTTTTAGTTTTTGAACTAACGCCCGTGTATCAACACCACAGATTGCCGGTATTCTTTTTTCCTTTAAAAAATCATTTAAGTCTTGAAAAGTTGGATTTGCAGAAATATGAAAGGCAATATCATTAGCAATTATTCCGCGCACGCTTGGATCGATTGATTCGTAATCGATGGCATTAATACCACTACCTCCAATCATTGGTGTTGTAAAAGCTAAGATTTTACCAAAATTAGCAGGATCTGAAATAGCTTCCTGATAGCCAAAATTACTAGTTTGAATGGCAAGTTCGCCTGTAGCAGTAATCGGTGCACCAAAACCGTGTCCCGAAAATGCTGTGCCATCTTCAAGAATTAAATATCGTTTCATAAATTAATGCTTCGTTTCTCGTCTTAAATTTTCTAGTTGTTTTTCAAAAATAGCTGGTAATGGTGCAGAAAACTCCAGCCATTTGTGTGTAGATGGTTGATAAAAACCTAAAGTTTCAGCATGCAGAAATTGACCATGGCCTGTCAATGTCTTTTTAGGTCCATATAAAGGATCTCCAGCTAAAGGATGACCAATATATTTCATGTGAACCCTAATTTGATGAGTCCTGCCTGTTTCAAGAACACATTTAACTAAACTATAGTCTTTAAATTGTTCAAGCACAGTAAAATGAGTTACTGCAGCTTTCCCTTTAGGATTAACTGCCATTTGTTTCCGATTATTAGGATTTCTACCAATCGGAGCATCAATAACCCCATTTTTTGTTTCAAAGTTACCATGAACAATTGCTAAATATTCTCTCTTATTTATTTTTTCTGCTAGTTGCTTTTCTAAACTTTCACGAGCTTTATCATTCTTAGCTACCATCAACAGCCCGGAAGTATCCTTATCAATTCGATGAACGATACCTGGTCGAAAACCTTCAGGACTATCAGCTAATTCATGCGTATGATATAGCAAACCATTAACTAGAGTATGATCAGGATGACCAGCGGAAGGATGAACTACCATCCCTTGCGGCTTATTAACTACAATCACGTCTGCGTCTTCATAAACAATATCAAGATTTAAATTTTGCGCCTCTAAAGATAATGGTTTAGCTGGAGGAACAGTAATATCAATTAAATCACCGGCTTGCACCTTATATGATACTTTCTCGGCCTTATTATTAACTAGAATATTTTTATCGTTAACTAGCTCTTTGATTTTTGTTCGGCTTAGATCTTTAATCTTTTCAGCAATCACTTTATCTAAGCGTCCTTTTTCTTTTTCAATTACTAATTGATAATTTTCGGTCATTTAACTTTCAGCCTTTAATCCTTTTCACTTATAAATATCAAATAGATAAAAACAAGGACAATTCCAACTGTAATAGCACTGTCAGCAATATTGAAAATATTAAACTGAACAAAATCTAATTGCAGCATATCAATTACATATTTCAAGTGCAATCGATCAATAAAATTGCCGACAATTCCTCCCAAAACTAGGGCTAAACCAGTATCGAAAAGCCAATTTTTATATTTAGGATTAAAAAGATAATAAACTACCACCACAATTGCAGCGATACTAATTAAGTAAAACAAGATCATTTGACCGCTAAAAATATTCCATGCAGCTCCATCATTTTGTAAATACGTAAATGAAAGAATTCCTGGAATAATAGTTTTCTCGTCACCTATTTTAAAATTAGTAACAATATAGTTTTTTAACCATTGATCGGCAACAACCACTAGTAAAGAAATTACTAAATATAAGACTTGCTTAGCTCTCTTCATTTAGAATAATCCTGAAATCTTTCCATTATTGTCTACATCGATGTCTAAAGCAGCAGGATGCTTAGGAAGTCCTGGCATGTCTAAAATTGAACCAGTTGCTACCACGATAAAGCCCGCACCATTCTTAAGAGCAAGGTCTTTAACATGAAGAGTAAAGTCCTCTGGTGCTCCAAGAATCTTCTTTTTATCGGTAAAACTATATTGCGTCTTAGCAATAATTACTGGTAATTGATCTTTGCCCATCTTCTTAATTTCTGCTAATTGCTTCTTTGCCTTATCCGAATATTCGATATCCTTTGCATGATAAATCTTATGAGCAATTTTAGCGATTTTATCTTCTACAGAATCCTCAGGCTCATAAACAGGAGTAAAGTCACTAGCTTTACCAGTTAACTCAACAACTTTTTCAGCTGCCTTGATTCCGCCTCTTGAACCTTCATCATGGTAAGAAACAACTTCGCAGTCAAAGCCATCATTTTGAACTAATTCCTTTAATTTAGACAATTCCTGATCAGTATCACTAGCGAATTTATTAATCAAGACCATTACTGGAACACCATAATGAGCCATATTTTCCATATGACGCTTCAAGTTAGCAAATCCCTTTTCTAAAGCAGGAATGTTCTCTTTATCTAAGTGATCTGTACTTTCTTCAGCTTGATATTTTAATGCTCTCACAGTTGCCACTACTACAACGGCATCTGGTCGTTTATCTAGATGATTTGATACAAAGTCCATAAACTTTTGACCACCAAGGTCTGCACCAAAACCTGCTTCAGTTAAAACATAATCACTTAAATGTAAGGCTGTGTTAGTAGCAATTACTGAGTTAGCACCATGAGCAATATTAGCAAATGGACCTCCATGAACAATAGCTGGAGTATGTTCAAGCGTTTGAACTAAGTTTGGCTTTAATGCAGTTGATAGTAAAGCGGCTATTGCTCCTTCAAACCCTAAGTCTTTAACATAAACAGGTTCATCTTTTACTGAAAAGCCAACAAGAATATTTCCAATTCTCTTCTTTAAATCATTAATATCAGTTGCTAAACATAAAATAGCCATTAGTTCGTTGGCTACAGTAATTGCAAAGCTAGCTTCATGTTCGATTCCATTAAAACGTGATCCTTGACCGATAGTGATCTTTCTTAAAGTACGATCATTAACGTCAATTCCGCGCTTTAACAAAATCCGATTTGGATCTAACTTTAAACTATTGTCTTGGTAAATATAATTATCGACCAAAGCAGCTAAAGTATCAATTGCACTAGTTAAAGCATGCATATCTCCAGTAAAATGCAAATTAATGTCTTCCATCGGAATAATTTGTGCATAACCACCACCAGTAGCTCCACCCTTCAATCCAAAAACAGGACCCATTGAGGGCTCTCTTAAAGCAATTAAAGTGTTTTTATGGAGTTGGTTGCTAATAGCATCCCCCAAACCAATAGTAATGGTCGATTTACCTTCACCCGCAGGAGTAGGACTAATTGACGTAACTAAGATTAACTTTCCCAGTTTTTGGCTCTTCTTAATTCGGTTAATACCTTTCCAGCTTATCTTAGCTTTATCATTACCGTAAAGTTCAATTTCTTCTGGCTGAAGATCTATCTTTTGTGCAATTTCTGTAATTGGTAATTCTTTAGTATTCTGAGCGATCTCGATATCTGACTTCAAATTCATTTCTTCTTTCTCTTAAGTGCTAAAAGCAAATAAGTATTAAGTTTACCTCTTGCTTCATATATGTCGAATGCCTTCCATTGCCACTTAATTTTTAAGTCCTGAAGCTGAATTTTTTGACGATATGGTAATTTTAACCAATAAACACGTGCTTCTTTTTGAAAATAAGAATTAAGCCAGGTATAAATAACAATAATTGCGAAAATAGTTCCTAAAGCAATTGCAGGATAACTAATTGACTTGTTACTTTCATACCCAACAATAAAGGCTACAAAAATTAGTGCTAAGAGCCAGGAGTAATAAATTACACCGGCAGCTCCTAAAAAAATAAAATGTTTTTTCATAATTTAGAATTTAGGTCACACCCTATTTATTAATTATCTCTATTGTAACAAAAATAAAACAGATTTACGTTTTTGTTTAAAGTTGTGTTCTAGACTATAATATTAAGTAAGAATATGGAGGAAATTAATATTATGAAAATCGGCGTTTTAACTGACAGTTCATCTTATTTAACGAAAGAACAATGTGAGAAATATGGTATTGATGTACTACCAATTCCAATTATTTGGGACAATAAAGAATATCTTGATTTAATTGATATTGGTTTTCATGAATTTTATAAAAAATTAAATAGCTCTACAACTCTTCCTACCACTTCTCAGCCATCAATCGGAACAGTTAAAAGATATGTTGAAAAGTATATTAATGAGGGTTATACAGATCTAATTATTATTACGCTCTCAAGTGGTATTTCTAGTTTTTATAGTAATGTCTTAAGCGTAGCAAATGAAGAAACGCGTATTAATATTCATCCCTTTGACTGTAAAATCACATGTGCTGGAGAGGCAGATGCCGCAATCTTAGCTGGTCGATTAGTTAAGGCTGGAGCTGATATTAATCTAATCATGCATGACTTAAAGGATCTACGAAATACTACTGATGTTAGATTTATGGTAGATAATCTTAATCACTTAAAACGAACCGGACGTTTATCAAATGCGGCTAGCTTTGTTGGTTCTATTTTAAAAATCAAGCCTATCTTATCTATGGACGTTCAAAACGAAGGTAAGATTTCTGCAATTGCAAAAGAAAGACAGTATAAACGTGCTTATAATCATATTAAAAAAGATTTCAGTCGCCTAACTTCTAACATGCCTTATCCAATTCAGCTAACAATTTTTCATGCTGACGATGAAGAAAGAGAAGCTGCGTGGATTAATGATTATCAAACGAGTTTTCCAAAAATTAAAGTTGATCAAAGTATTATCGGTCCAGTTGTTGGAGTTCACGTTGGTCAACATACAATGGCAATGATCTGGTGCCGAGACTTAGATTCTTATTTTGATAAAAATGGTAAGCCACTTTTAAATATTAATTCTCGAGTAGTTGAAGATTAAAAAAAGGCAAGTACTATAAATTTCATATAGTACTTGCCTTTTTTAGTTAATTTGCCTTTTAATACTTAATTTTCACATGTAAGTTATCATGTACAGAAGTATCATATAGAGTCTGCAAATATAATTCATATTGAGGATTTTCTGAAATTAGTCGTTGATAGATTTCAGACTTTTTTAGTTTTTGTAATTCGTCAAAAACGATATGATTCTTGCCAGTAAAGAAATGATAGTTCATTTCGCCAAAAAGACGCCCCATCTGTCGAACACTCTTTAAATCATCATGATTTCGATACAAATCTTCTTGCATTAATTCTGCAGAAATAGTCCCTAACTGAATGTTTTCTAAATAATCATGAAAATGAGTCAAAGTCCAATTTTGCTTTTCTTTATCAGTTAGATAGTCTTTCATCTCAAAATGGTGACATGTGTAGCTAATTTCTTTTGGAGAAACTTTAACTACACCATACCCTTGATCATTAGAACAAAAGCTTGTAGTTACAACTTCCGTTGCTGGACATGAATTTTGCGGTGACATGATATTTTGAGCATGAATATGACCAGAAAAAACTAGTTTTACATTATATTGAGCTAATAATTTACGTAATTCTCGATAGTCATCAACCACATAGCCTTTATTTACTGCTGGATTATGTGCATAAAGATTATGATGCATACAGAAAATTACACGCAAGTTATTCTGACTAGCATATTGAAGCTGCTCTTTAATCCACTTTCTTTGTTCTTTACCTAAAAAGCCTGCTGTAGCTGGAGCAGTAGATGATTCTTCTTTTCCATAATCGTTAGAATCTGCTAAGATTAACAAATAATCTGGATTTAACTGAACACTATAGGCTAATGAACTATTATCAACGCTAACTGCAGTTTCATAAGAAGTTCTAAAAATATTACGCCACATTCGAGGACTAATCTGCCCAGCATAATATTGCTTTTTACCATGAAATTCTCTTGCCCACCCATCATAAATATCATGATTTCCAGGAAGAACAAGAAGTTTAGTTTTAGTCAGAGGTTTAAAAATTTCCGCAAATCTCTCAGCTGAAACCCGCTCTCCATTAAAAGTTACATCCCCCGTAACAATAATTGCTGCAGGCTTCTTTTCTTCTGCCATTCTAACAAAAGCACTAAGAGCAGTTTCTTGATAATAAAGATCCTTGCCCTGACTAGTTTTTTGCATTTGAGAAAAGGCCTGACCATCATCATGTAAGCTATCTGCAATTAAATGAGTATCACTAATGACCCAAAAGCTCGTCTTTTTGTCTTGCGTTAACATTTTTATCTCTTATTTGCCCAATATTGATAATAATCAGTTCTTAAATTACCATTGTAAAATTTCCGTTTTTTAGTAGCTCTAGCACCAAAGAATTTTTCAAATTGCGGATCAGAGGTTAAATAATACTGACTAAATGAAGATAATGGACGCAAAGTTTGTCCCATTTCTTCATAAATTTTTTCAGCTGCCTCGCGGTCTTTCAATCGCTTACCATAAGGTGGATTAGCAATAATTACCCCATTTTCTAAGTCGGTCGCAAAGTCTTTTACAGCTACTTGTTTAAATTTAATATCTTGTAACACGCCAGCATTATGTGCGTTAACCTTAGCAATTTCTAAAATTGACTGATCAATATCGCTTGCTAAAATTGGAGCATGCTCTTGTTTTTCTTTAGTTTTTGCTTCTTCCACTAATTCGGGATGAATTTTTTTATCAAACCAGTCAAAATTATCAAAAGCAAACTCTCTCCAAATACCTGGAGCTATATTTTTAGCCTTTAGGGCTGCTTCGATTGCAATCGTGCCTGATCCAGTCATAGGATCGATAAAAGGATGAGAGCCATCAAATGGTGTTAATTCAATTAATCCAGCTGCAAAATTTTCCTTTAAAGGTGCTCCACCATGTTCAACTCGATATCCACGCTTAAATAAACTCTGGCCAGTTGTATCTAAGCTTAACCGTGCTACATCTTTATAAATATGAATATCTAAAGGATACTCAGCTCCACTTTCAGGTAAAAAGCCACGTCTCCGATATTGATCGGTCAGCTTATCTACAATTGCTTTTTTAACAATTGATTGCACATCAGGCTCAGAGTGTAATTTACTACGAACGCTTCTTCCCTTCACAGGAAATTGTGCATCAACTGGTAATAATTCTGCCCAATCATAGCTATAAACTTCATCGTACAATTGATCGAAGCTAAATGCCTTGAATTCTTTTAATAAAATTTTGATTCGATCAGCACTTCTAAGCCATAAATTGGTCTTTACAACATCCTTTTGTGTACCTTTAAAAAATACACGTCCATTCTCGGTACTAGTCTCATAGCCTAGATTATTTAATTCTTTTGCAACAACGCTTTCAAATCCAGCGCCCATTGTCGCATATAATGTATATTCTTTCATTATTTATTCTCTATCTATACTAAATTTTTCTATAAAAAAAGGTTGAGCCAAAGCTCAACCCTAACCTACAAATCTCTATAAGCCACGTTCTGTTCCAATAAGATCCGGTTAAACCTTATCTTCAGCGACCATCTATCTTCATTAAAAATGACTTCGTCTTTAGTTCATTTACTTAGACGAAAGCGCCCCTACCAAATTTGGGTTGCCCGCTTGCAGGGTTTACCTCGTTCCACCAGCAAAGTTTCCCTTGCTGCTTCGTCACTGTGGCACTTTTCAGGATAGTCACACATGTCAAAAATGATTTAGTGCTTTTTCCGCCGTAACTTGATAAAACAAGTCCCCCAGCTTATTGGGCTGAGTACAAAAACTACAAGCATCTCAGCTTGTGCGTGCGTGGACTTTCCTCAGCTAGCATAAGCTAACCGCGATCGCTCGAAATTTGCAATAACAATTATATCATAGTTTTAATTAGCTTGGTAAGTTCTATCTTGTTGATTCATTCTTTGCTCAAGGTTGTAGACTTTACGCTCCAAAGTAGAAATACGTTGAATCATAGCTACGTTAGTAGTTAATTCAGGAGCTTCTTTTTCTTCATTTGCGCTATTTACTATAGGTTTCTGGATATTATGAGGAGTGTACGTCTTAACATCATCCTCAACTTCTTCATTTTTGAAATCTAACTTAGGAGCATCACTCTGAGTTGGTGCCTGTTTTTGTTGAGCTTTTAACTCACTAATTTGTGCCTGTAAATCTTCAATAATTGTCGCAAAAGTACTATAGTCAGAAATAATCGTATCAAGGTATGAATCTACCTCATCTGAGTCATACCCCTTCATTTTGGTCCTAAATTGCTTTTTTAAAATACTTTGTGGATTTAGTTGAATATCATTTAAACTTGCCATTTATTTCGTCAAACTCCTTAATTGCAGACTAATGTCTGTCTTTAATTTAGGCGATAAGGTGTTAACTAGTTATTAGCTCAATGGCACTCACCATATCGTATACAACTAGTATAAGTTATAAATTTTCTTCAGGCAATAATAGCCCCTGTTTCTAAAAAATTTCTTATTAAATTAGTCTTATATAAGCTACAAGCAAAAAAATTACTCTAAAATCTAATAAAAATTATTTTCTTGTCGATGATTTTCTTCATATTCTTCTGCTGATTCCTGCAAATCATAAAAGTCAATTATATCTACAGGGTAATCATGTCCCTCTTGATACTTTTGGATGGCTTCATAATCATATTTGGGCTTACCAGGATGTTCAGGATCATAAATCAGAACTGCGCGGTCGGTATGTCCCAACATGAAACTTTGATAATTTTTTAATTGTGCTGGACTCATATAGGGATAATTTGAAGTAGCAGCAGTGAAATCAACTTGTTCGGTTAAATTTTGATACTTCATCTGATTATTTTCATTCCATCTTTTAGAAAATTCTAAATAAGGCGTCATCAAGGCCGTATGAATGCTATATTCATTCTGAAGTTGAATTGCTGCTTCTAATGCCCATTGCTCAATTCCTAAGTTTGCGCCACTAATTATCCAGTCAATTTTTCCCTCTTTAAGTAAGCTTTTAAAATAATTAGTTAGAGTATATTTAATTACAGTTAACTTAGGATCCTTATCACTAAAGATACTTAATTCATACGAACGATATCCAGTAACCCATAGACGCTTCATTGATGATCCTTTCTTTCTCTAAAAATGATTTAAAATCTTTGCTATAATGCTAAACAGGAGTGATGTTGATGGTAAAATATCCAACAGGCAGTCTAACACATTATACTAAAGATCAAACTGACCTTCTGCATCCAAGAAAGCAAAAACATCGTAAAGATGTTGTATTTTCTGATCGTGGAATGAACCTAGAGCAACAAATCAATGAATCTAATAAGTATTATCTTCTTGAAGATATTGCTGTAGTTCATAAAAAGCCAACTCCGGTTCAAATTGTCAAAGTAGATTATCCCAAACGTTCTCGTGCAGTCATTAAAGAAGCTTACTTTAGGCAGGCTTCTACAACTGATTATAATGGCGTTTATCAAGGTCGATATTTAGATTTTGAAGCTAAAGAAACGAGAAATAAAAGATCTTTCCCTTTGAAAAATTTCCATGAACATCAGATCATCCATCTTGAAAGATGTTTAAAGCAAAAAGGAATTTGTTTTACAATAATCCGCTTCGTAACTCTTAATCGCTATTTTGTAACTCCAGCGAGTTTTGTAATTAAAGCTTGGAAAACACCGCATAAGAGTTCGATGACACTTCAAGAGTTGATTGACAATTCAATTGAAATCAAAAGTGGATTTCGACCAACACTTCCTTACTTGGATGCAATAGATAATTTTATAGATAGGAACAAAAAGAATGGCAGATAACAATCAAAAGCCAACCAATTCTAGAATGGCTAACCTTCACCCCGAAGGTAAACCACGTAAAAGAATTTGGCTACAAATAATTAAATGGTTCTTTATTGTGGCAATGTTAATCATTGTTTCTGGGGTAGGACTATTTGCGTATTACGCTAAAGACGCTCCTAGCATTTCACAAGCTCAACTTCAAAGTGGAGGAACGAGTAGCCTTTATACTCGAGATGGGAAATTTCTTCTTTCTTTAGGTTCTGAAAAAAGAACTTACGTTAATAATGATGAAATTCCTAAAGAACTCAAAAATGCTATTGTCTCTGTCGAAGATAGGCGTTTTTATAAAGAAGGTATTGGGCTTGATCCAATTCGAATTGTTGGTTCTGTCCTAGTTAACGCTAAAAGCAAGGGCGTGGCTGCCGGTGGATCAACTATCACTCAGCAATTAGTTAAGCTTTCTGTTTTTTCAACTGCTGCTTCGCAAAGAACTCTTCGTAGAAAAGCACAAGAAGCATGGCTTTCAATGAAAGTTGAACGAGAATTTAGTAAAGAGCAAATTTTAGAATTCTATATTAATAAGGTATATATGAATTACGGTAACTATGGAATGGGTACTGCAGCAGATTTCTACTATGGCAAAGATCTAAAGGATCTTGATTTAGCACAAACTGCTCTTCTGGCAGGCATGCCTAATGCACCAGTTACCTATGATCCATATGTTTATCCAGAAAAGGCTAAATATAGAAGAGATATTGTTTTAAGAGCAATGCTTAAAAACGACAAGATTACTAAGTCTCAATATACACAAGCTGTTAATGAGCCAATCACTCAAGGATTACAACCAAAGAAGAACAATGCAACTTCAGAATTAAGGAAGGTTGACGATCCATATATTAAAGAAGTAATCAGCGAAGTTAAGAGCAAAGGATTTAATCCTTATAATGACAACTTAAAGATTACAGTTAATATTGATCAAGATGCACAACAAAAGCTTTATGACCTAGTAAACAATGGATCAGTTCCATTTACTAACGATAAGATGCAAGTTGGTGCAACAATTATTGATCCAAGGACTGGTCACGTTATTGCTATTATTGGTGGCCGTAAGCTACCTTCTGTTCAATTAGGGTTAAATCGCGCTGTTCAAACTGGCCGTTCAACTGGATCAACTGTTAAGCCCGTATTAGATTATGGTCCAGCAATTGAATATCTTAACTGGCCAACTTCTCATATATTAGACGATTCTAAGTATGTTTACCCTGGTACTAATATTCAGCTTTATGACTGGGATAATAAATACGAAGGTAAAATGACTATGCGCCATGCTCTAGAACAATCCAGAAACGTCCCTGCAGTTAAGACCTTAAGCAAAGTTGGAGTTGCACGTGCATCGCTCTTTGCAAGAAAGCTTGGCGTTAACGTTCCTTCTGATTCTGGTTTATCAGTTGCAATCGGTGCTAATGCTTCTTCTCTTCAAATGGCAGGCGCTTTTGGTGCTTTTGCTAATAATGGTGTTTACCACAAGCCACAATTTGTTTCTAAAATTGAAACACCGGATGGTTTAACTAGAAATTATGATAGCAGTGGTACTAGAGTAATGAAGGAATCAACCGCATATATCATGACTGATATGCTTAAGGGTGTGTTAACTAAGGGTTCTGGTACACAAGCTCGAATTAAAAACTTATATGAAGCTGGTAAAACTGGTACTGTTAAATATTCAGATGAAGAATTGGTAAGATATCCTCAATACAAGAACTCGCCAAAAGATTCATGGTTTGTCGGTTATACTAAACTTTATTCAATGGGTATTTGGACTGGATACGATAACTTGAAAGATGGTACCCCATCAGGCGTTGGTTCTTCTTCAGCTCAACTTCTATATAAGCAAATGATGTCTTATCTCATGACAGATAAAGCTAATAAAGATTGGACAAAGCCAAGCACAGTTGTTAGACGCAGAATTGCTAATGGTACCCAAGATAAAGTAGTTTCTCCTACTGCAAGCAATTCAAGCTGGCAATTATTTGTCAAAGGCCATGCGCCAAAAAATCCTTATAGCGAAGTAACCGTTGATAAACGGAAAGATGAAGATGACGACGTTGATACGAGACTTGATACAGAAGATGATACATCATCTAAGGGGCAATCTCATTCTCAAAGTAGCTCTTCATCAAGTCATGCTGAACAACAATCATCGAGTCAAAAGCAGTCATCAACTTCTAATAACAATAATAATTCAAATAATCAGAATCAAAACAATAATCAGCAAACGGAAAATAAATCCGATAATCAAAATAACAATTCCCAGCAAAATACAAATAATCAAAATAACCAAAATCAACAACAACATCAGGCAAATAATTCCAATAATAATCATTAATTATTGAAATCAAATAAAAGCTCCAGAAGCATCATATCAGAGATGCCTTCTGGAGCTTTTTTGCATTGTATTTTAATTAAAAAAAGTCATTTTAAAGGTGGTAAAAAAGAATACGGATCTTGATCTTTAGTTCTAGCCGGCATTGTATATCGGCCAAATAAAATCATTGCATGATGCGTACGAATCCATTCTTCTTTTGGAAGTAATTCTTCAAGACGTTGTTCTACCTCGTGGGGAGTTGCTTTTTCCCCCACTATCTTAAATCTTTTAGAAATACGGGATACATGAGTATCAACTGCAATTGCAGGTATTTTAAAACCTTCTGCTAAAACAACATTAGCTGTTTTCTCTCCTACGCCAGGTAATGTCATTAAAGTCTTTTTATCCTGGGGAATTTCACCATTGAACTTGTCTGTAATGATCTGTGCTGTTTCCTTTAAATGCTTAGCCTTTGTGCGATACAAACCAATGGTGCGAATATGTGCTTCGATATCTCTAATATTAGCTTGGGCTAAGCTGGCGCTGTCAGGATAGTCATTAAAAAATTTAGGTGTTGTTTTATTAACCATCTTATCAGTAGTTTGTGCACTCATTAAAACTGCACAGAGTAAATGAAACTTTGTATCCCAGTGAAGCTCTCCTTTAGCATCCGGATAAAGAGATAAAATTCTTTTTAAAACTAATCGAGCTTCTTCATCCGATAATAATTTTTCCATTTAATCACCTAGTTTCGTTGCAGGAAATTTTTAATTTGATCTGTAGTTGTCAGGCCATGTCGTTGCCAATTCAATAAAATTCGATCAACATACTTAAAATTATATACCTGCGCTAAAATTGCTTCACGCAAAGCTAATTTAACTATCTCTGGATTGTAATGGTCAATATTAAGCCAAGCAGCAATTTCTTGCTTTTCAATTGGACTTAAAAGACGTCCAAACTCAATTTCAAATTGTCTCACTAACTCTTGCAATGGATTTACTGATTGTCTTTCTTCTGTTAGTTCTCCTGCACGAACTTGATCGTTAGCATTCGTCTCTCTCTCATCAATAATTGTATCTAATTTTTGATATAAAGGCTTGAGATCATAAAAATTTGTAATTCTACCTTCGCTATCTCTCTTTTGCCCTAATTCAAGTAATTCCTTATCAATTAAATCCTGAATTAGCTGCGACACTTCGACTGGCGATAAATTCATTCTTTCTGATAAATCATTATTGCTTGGAAAGAAATTATTCATTTGTTTGAATGATTCTAATTGCAATAAAAGCATTGCTTCAATTTCAGATATTTTTAAAGAGGGATAGTAACGTAATAGACTATTAGAAATGACTGTAAATCCTTCATTTTGGATAGCCGCAAAAGACGCCATACATTTTTCCTTTCAAAAAAAGCTGAACTAAAATAGTTCAACTTTTTATATTATATTAAATTATTGATTATGGTTGCATTCTGTTAATCAATCTTGGGAATGGAATAGCTTCACGAATATGATCTAACTTACAAATCCAAGCAATCGTACGCTCAAATCCCATACCAAAGCCAGAGTGAGGAACACCACCAAATTTACGCAAGTCAAGGTACCATTGGTAGTCTTCTAAGTTTAGCCCTGCTTCTTCAATTTGCTTTTTCAAAATTTCGTAGTTTCCTTCACGTTCAGAACCACCAAAAATTTCACCGTATCCTTCTGGTGCAATTACATCAGCACATAAGTATTCTTTAGGATTATCAGGATTCTTCTTCATGTAGAAAGGCTTAATTGTGGTTGGGTAGTTAACGATGAAGACTGGACGATCAAATTGTTCTGAAATATATCCTTCATCTGGGGCACCAAAGTCGTCACCCCATTTAATATCACGACCAGCTTCTTGAAGCATTTTAATAGCGTCATCGTAAGGAAGACGAGTAAAGTTACCTTCAGTAGTTGGACGCAATTTTTCAGGATCTCTACCCAAGATTCTTAATTCGTATTCATTATTTTCAAGAACTTGCTTAACCATGTATGCTAAATATCTTTCTTGAATATCTAAGGATTCATCTTGGTGCATCCAAGCCATTTCTGGTTCCATCATCCAGAATTCTGTCATGTGACGACGGCCTTTAGATTCTTCCGCTCTAAATGTTGGACCAAAAGTAAAGATTTTACCGTAAGCCATGGCACCAGCTTCACCATACAATTGACCAGACTGTGATAAGTAAGCATCATTGTTGAAGTATTCTACGTGGAATAATTGCGTAGTACCTTCTGGAGCAGAATGCATAAAAATAGGTGCATCAAATTTAATAAATCCTTCTTTTTCAAAGAAGTCAACAGTTGCTTTAAACATAGTATTTCTAATTTGCATAATAGCAAATGGACGCTTTGATCTTAGCCATAAGTGACGATTATCAAGTAAGAAGTCAACACCATGTTCCTTGTTACCGATTGGGTAACCTTCATTATTAGAAACAATTTTTAAATCTGAAATTTGAATTTCATAACCGAAGTGAGAACGCTTATCCTCATGAACAGTACCAGTAATATAAAAACTAGCTTCTTGACGTAAAGACTTAGCTGCTTCAAAAACTTCTTCAGAAACATCGTTCTTACGAACAACGCCTTGGAAAAATGCAGTTCCGTCACGTAATTGCAAGAAGATAATCTTACCACTTGATCGTTTATCAGTTAACCAAACATGCATCTTAACTTCTTGGTCTACATGTTTAGAAGAATCTTTAATTGAGATTAATTCTGTCATTACTTACCAACCTTTTTAATTAAATTTAATTTTATTATACTAAAAAATTGCTCGTTAGTTTAACAAATTTACAAATTGTCCGCATAGGCTAATTCTTTTCCGTTTTTAAAGGTGTAAAGAACATAGCCATAATTACCGTTTTTCTTGTTATAAGTCACTTCCCAGACTGGCATTCCTTTGTACCAACCTAATTGGCATTTAAGATTATCATGTCCAGGATGAGCCTCATTAAAAATCTTTAATATTTGCTCTTCGCTTTTTCCTTTATTTGCTTGATAAAGATAAGCTTTTTTGCTTTTTGGCAAATAGATGAAGTAATACTTCTTTCCCTTCTTACTAGTCCCAGCTAAACTATTACTTTCTACACTTCGGCTCAGATGATAATTTTTGGTGATCGTAGTAATTGGTGTTTTTTCAAGTGCAATTTCATTAGTTTGTTTAACTTGATCACTTGCCCGTTTAGTTGCAAAGTAAAACACAAAACATAAACATAAATATATTACTGCAATAACTCCGACCACAATTCCAGTAATTTCAAGCCCTTTTTTTACATATTTATTCATTCTGCTTACTATTCCTTAAAACATTTAGTAGTTGTTGTTTGCTGACTTTTTTGGCACTTACAGGAAGGCCAGCTAAAAATTGCTCACCATAAGATTTATTCCAAACACGTTGGTCTAAAATTACAAAGATGCCATGATCACGCTCATTCCTAATCAAGCGACCACATCCCTGTCTAAACCGCAAAATAGCCCTTGGCAAAGTGTCAACTTCAAAAATTTTGTTAGCACCAACCTGCTTTTTTAAACATTCTGTTCGCAGTTTTACTTCTGGCTGATCAGGCGATTCAAATGGTAAGCGCGTAACAATTGCCAAGTCTACCCCATTATGCTTGAAGTCAATTCCTTCCCAGAAACTATTTGCTCCAAGTAAAACAGCTTTTTCAGCAATTCCAAAACGCTTAGCAATCTTTTCATTTGAACCAGTTAATCCCTGAGCTAAAATTTCATAATCTTTTAAATTATTATTTTCACTTAACTTACTAAAGACATCACGAATAACATCTAAATTTGTAAACAAAACCAAAATATGATTGTAATTTTTAATTTGCGTAAGCAAATTACTGATAAACTCTTCATATTCAGGATTATTTGGATCTTCTGGCGCATCATTATCAGAGAGTGCATAGATTTTTAAATGTTTTTCAACCTTAAAAGATGGCTTGGCACGATAAGTTAGTGTTTTTTCAGGATCTAAATATAGGTTCTTAATTGTATATGAAAAATCATCTTGTTGCGCTAAAGTAGCTGAAATAAACAACTTTTTGTCAAAATATTGATATAATTGTTGCACTTCTTCTTCAGGATCAAGCATTAACCAAGTCAAATTGGTTGATAAGGGATCCTCCTCGTTACTAATTTCCAAAACAAATCCTTCATGATCTAATTTTTGTGGTTCGCTTAGCTGATCTAATAAAAGATAATTCTGTTCTGAATAATAGTCAAGATGGTCTATCTCTTCTTGTAAGTCTCTTATTAAAACATCATCACTTGTCAAAAGATTCTTTTGCTGATGATATAGCAAAAATAATAATTGATTTGTTTCTTGACGAACAATTTCAATATTATCCTGCATTTGACTTAGCAAACGTTTAAACTGAGGAACACTTCTAAATAAATCCTGTCCTTGAAAGCCTAAACTAACCGCATTTTGTATTCTGTCTTCCCGACTGGTAGCAAAATTTCGATTATCATAAAGTGCTTGCTGAACTTTGTTTATCGAGTGGATTAAATCGTTGGTATTTTTTTCAAGTTTATCCAAAATTATCTTAAACTCGATATTATTGCCAAATCTAACTTTTGCACTATCTTCTGCATAAAAAAGCAAGTTGCGCAAATGGCTGCACATGCCCCAAAAGCTTTCAAACTGGAGCGAATCATTTCTTGAACTTGCAACATTTTCAACAAAACGATGAGCCTCATCTACAACTAAAAATGGGTTTTGTCCCCAAATTGAATCCATATAATGGTTTGCCAAATAGGCATGATTCGTAATTAAAATATCAGCTTGCTCTTGTCTGCTCCGAGCCAGATTCCAAAAATCATATTCTGCAAATGCAGTTCCAATTCTTGCATCCCCGGGATGTTCAATTGCAGCGAATAATGGTGCTTGATAATTAGTTAACTGTAGTTCATCTAAATCACCAGTTTCAGTTTCAGTAAGCCAAATCAAAATTCCCATTTGTAAAATTAGAGTTTGCTGAATTGGATTATCAGTTTGATATAGTGAATTATAGAAACCGTCTAAATCTAAATAGTGACTGCTTGATTTAACAATTTGAGCGTCTAAATCTAAGTGAGTTACCCTTAAAAGTTGCGGTATCTCTTGTTTTAGTATCTGTTCTTGCAAGACCTTCGTAGGCGTTGCTACAACTAATTTTCTCCCTGAATAAAGTTCATATGCATACGCCATTAAATAGCTAAAAGTTTTTCCACTTCCATTTGGTGCCTCAACCACTAACGAGTTATCTGTATCACTATAGACAAATTCATGCAGTCGATTAATTAAACTTACTTGACCACGTCTAAATCGCAAATTTTTCTTAAATAACTTCTTCTTCTCATCATCACTTTGAGGGAACTCGCCTTTACTTGCAGTTCCAATTTGCCGCGTAGATGCAATTTGTTTCTTAAGAATTAAATGCTTTACTTGAATCAAATCTTTATCTAGTGGTCTCTTTGTTTGACGAGCAACTTGACCTATTTCATAAAAAATATAATCAGTATCTCGTAATAAGCCTTTAGATAAAGAAGTTAAAGTATTTAACGTTGCCTGAGGAAGATTTTCAAGTTTTTTAATAACCTTTAGCAATAACTTAGCTGTTACTAAAGCATCTGAATCAGCTCGGTGGGGATTTAAATGCTTAATTTTTAAACGAGCAGTTAAGTCGCGTAATTTATAGGATGGAAAAGTTGGAAAAGCAATTTGAGCTAATTCAACTGTGTCAATTGCCTTTCCTGTTAATGGCTCTAAGCCAGCATTTACTAACTCATAGTTCAAAAAAGGGAGATCAAAATTAACATTATGCGCAACAAAAATTGTATTCTCTAAAATTTTTCGAATTTTGGGAGCAGAGTACTTAAAATCGCGTGCTTGAGCAACATCTCTATTACTAATATGAGTTAAATTTTCAACAGCTTGAGGGATTTCACGATGAGGATTGATTAAGAATGAATACGTTTTTACTACCTTACGCTTTTTGATGATTGCACAACCAAATTGAATAATATGATCGCCTTGATTACGCTGCGTGCCTGTAGTTTCAAGATCGACGACCGCAAAAACATCATCTGTAAAGGCTTTTTTCATAATAATCTCCCTTCTATTCTGTTTCTAGTCTACTGGGACCACTTTCCTTGCGTCAAGCAAAATCAAATATTTTCCAATAACCTTTTTATCATTATTCATTTCATTTAAGGCTTGTTCGTATAGTCGCAATTGTCCAGTATATTTTTGTTTAATTTTTTCAATTGCTTGCTCTTCATTTGTTTTATCAACAAAGTCAGTTTTGTAATCAAATAAAACTAGGCCATCTTTTGCTTCAAAATATCCATCCACCGTTCCGTGAACTAAAATCTTCGCGGATGGATCAGAAAAGTCACTAAATAATTCACTAGCATTAACGAGACTTGAAAATTGGCTTTCTCTGTGCAATTTATCAGGTTGCTTCCAAAATTCTTTAGCAAAATCACTCATTACAAACCAATTTAAAGCTTCTTTAGACAAATATGGAACCATTAAAGAATTCAGCTTCCCTAATTCAACAAGCTGATCGATTTCTTGGTCTAAATTTTCTAGGTCTTTATTACCTTCATAATTATAATATTGCAAAACTAAGTGCATTGCCGTTCCTATTTCAGCCCCAGTAAATTTTTGTTCTTCTAAAAATGTTGGTGTTTCATCAATTGGTTGCAAATAACGATTACTTGAAGAAATAAGACGAGAGTTTTCAAGTTCTTTATCGATTGGATCATTAAAAGCCTTTTTAATTTCAGATACAGATTGATAAGCTGTAGTCTTAGTAGCATCTTCAAACGGATACTTAAAGTCGTACAATTCTTGGACTACCTTATTTACTTTGGAATTTACTTCTTGACTGTTCTCATTTTGACTTTTAACTTTCTTAGGCTCTAAGTCAAGATTGAATTTTAAATAATAGAGCTTATCTTGTTCTTCTAAGGCAGATGTCATATCTCGAATAGTTTGGTCAAATTCATGTTTTTGTTCTAATTTTGGTCCTAAAAAATCAAGCGGTGATTGAGCATTAATCTTTTTAACTAATGGAATTGTGTCTTTCTTTTGATCAAGCTCGCTTAGCCATTTCTTTTGTTTATTTTCAATTTCATTTACGCTTGCCACTAAGATCAATTTTTGCTGTGCTCTAGTTAAGCCAACATATAAAATTCTCGCTTCTTCTTCAAGCATTTGCTGTCTTTTTTGAACATCAGCTAAGGATTTAACCAGAGAATCAATACGATAATTCTTTTCTTTTATTGTTAAACCTAGTTCTTTTTGACTAATTGTAAAGTTCCCGCTTAAGTCTCTAGTTTGATACTGATGCCCTAATCCCATTACAAATACAACGGGAAATTCTAGTCCCTTAGAAGCATGAATGGTCATCAATTTCACTGCATTATCTGCTTTATCGCTTAAAAGAGGTTGAGCTAAATCTTTTTGATTTTTTCTCATTCGTTCAATAAAACTAATGAATTGATACAAACCTTTAAAACCAGCACTTTCATACGAAGTTGCCCGCTCATACAAAGATTCAAGATTAACCCTACGTTGTTGCCCGTTTGGCAGACCAGTAACAATTTCTAAAAGATGTGTTTTTTCGTAAATGCTCCAGATTAACTCAGAAATTCTGTGCGTAGCAGCAAATGAACGGAGTGTTTCAAGTTGCTTTAAAAATTCTCTGCATTTCTTCCCTAGAGCCGAGTTAACTGAAGCAAAGTTAGTAAGTGCAGTATAAAAATTGCCCGCTGGAGTTTTAACGCGAAGTTGTGCAAGTTCTGGTTCTTTGAAGTTAAATAGTGGCGATCTCATTACAGCTACTAGAGGAATATCTTGCTGAGGGTTATCAATCAACCTCAAGTAATTCATAATCATAATCAACTCAAAAGTTTGAAAATAATTTTGCGCATCAGTAACAAATAAAGGTAAATCGGCTTTTGCAAATTCCTGCATTACCTGTAAATTATCGCTTCTAGTTCGTGTAATAATTGCAATATCTGAATACTCAAGTGGTCTTTTAAGCTGCGTTCTTCGATCCCAAACTTGAAAATTTTCTGCTTTTAATTGCTTAATTCTCGCAATTACCATCTGAACTTCGCTAAAATCCATTTCATCGCCATATTGGTCCTCATAAGCTGACTGTGTTTGCTTTTTATCGGTAAAAATGTATTCGCTTGCTGTCGGTAAATCCGCTGGATAATAGCTAGCTCCAAACTGTAATTGACCTTCTTTCTTATAGTCAATGCCACCAAAATTAGTTGTTAAAACTGGATTAAATAGTTCATTAACTGTTTTAGTAACCCTTTTTGTTGATCTAAAGTTATCAGCCAAGATGATTTTTTCACTATCATTATCTTTGCCATAAGTATGATACTTACTCAAAAAGAGGTCTGGTCGTGCTTGCCTAAAGCCATAAATTGACTGCTTGACATCCCCAACCATAAAAAGCGTGTTCTGCCCCTTCTTTTTAATGGCTTTAATGATATTTTCTTGCAGCGCGTTCACATCTTGATATTCATCAATCAAAATCTCGTTAAATTTTTCTTGATAATATTCTTGTGCAATATGTGCGTTTGAAGTATCTGTTGTCAAAATACTAAAGGCAAATTGCTCCATATCGCTATAGTCAATTAAATTTTGCTCACGTTTTAACTGACCAAATTTTTGAATTAGTTTTTTCTCAGCAGCAACAATTGTTTTAACTATTTTTTCTGATTTTTGAAGGACTGCTACTTGCTCTTTTTCTTCAACTACAAAAAAGCTAGCAAAAATTTTCTTAAGTTGATCATTTAAATCTGATTTTAAGTCCTGACTTTCTTGATAGACTTCAATGCTTTCATCCGACCATTTTTTAGATTTTCGTACTGCTTTTTCAAATTTACAATTCATTAAACTAGCACGAATTTCATTATAAGGCTGGTCCTTATTTAAAGATTCAAGAAAGCTATCTAGGCGGTTAGAAAAAATGTCATAATTTTCTTTAACTTTAGCTAAATCAGAGCCATTTATTTCTGGTTCAGCAAGTAGAGCTTCTACTTCTGCTTTTAAATCAGATACTTCTTTAAGTAAAAGCGGCTTTATTTGCTGTTGCCACAAATTAGATTGAATTAAATTGTCGCCTACTTCATAGCAAGTTGGCAGCTCATCGAGAAAATTTTCATAATTCGGTTGAGTCGTTACTGTATTATACAGCTGCAATAGCAAGTTGCGGGCTCCTTCTGCATCACGTTCTCCTGAAAAATTATCATAAAAATCCTGAAAGTCTTGATTATCTTCTTCAAGATAATCCGCCTCTATCTCTCGCAAAGCGCGTTCTTTCAAAAGCTCTCCTTGAGTCTCATCAGTTAAAACACTAAATTGCGGATCAAGGTCAATTACATAGTAAAAACGCCTAATCACATCTAAACAAAAAGAATCAATCGTAGAAATATTGGCTGTATCAATATCTAATAGTTGGTTACGTAAAAATTGGTTATCCGGTTCAACTTCAAGTTGATCACTTATTTTTTGTTTGATTCGTTCTTTCATTTCACGTGCTGCAGCTTTAGTGAAAGTAATAATCAGTAAAGAAGAAACCGGTGTGCCAGATAGAATTTTTTTTAAAACTCGCTCAACTAAAACTGTAGTCTTACCTGAACCAGCAGATGCGGAAACCAAAATGTCTTTTCCAGAATCATTAATTGCCTGATCTTGTTCTTTAGTAAACTTTGTCACCTATTCATCACCATCCAAATCCAGTTTTTCTTTAATTAAGTTCAAAAGCGTCTTTTTATCAATTGCTTTAATTTTATGGTAATTATTTTCTTTTAACATAGCATCAAAGAAGAAAATATCTTTAAAGTCAGAATAAGTTAAGGAACTCTGTTGTCCGTATGTATATGGATCAAGTTTAATCTTACCTGATAAAATCTCACTACCAGCATTCTTGATTAAGTAGGAATTATATGCCAATAGCAATTCTAATTGATCAGGAGTAAAACTCTGATTTCGTGGCCAACTTATGTCGCCATTTACCTTTCTTTTAACGCTGCTATATATTTCTGAATTAGCTCGATCTTTCTCCATTCCTGGTTCAATCAAGTCCAGAATCTCTTCATCAGCAATTAAAATTCCGTTATACATTAGTTTCTTAGTACTTTCTTTGAGAAGATCCTTAATTTGATAGTTGCTCAGAATCATCTTATCACTACTTAAGCGTTCTAAGCTGCTAGTAATATTTTGATAAAAAGCTCCTAAAACATCTAAGTTTTTACCTTGAGCAAAAAACTTATTATTCTTTTTTAAGACTTCCAAATACGAAATCATTTGCATCGAAATTCCATTAGCAAAGAGACCTAAATCAAACTTTTTAGCAGAAGACTTATAGTCAATTACCTCTCCTAAAACTCGATCATTTACCTTAGCCAGATCAACTCGGTCCATTTTTCCTCGTAGATCAACAATCTTCTTTTTATTATTTTCATCTTTCCAACTATAGGATAGACCTGTTACTTTTTGATTTTTACCGAAACTTAATTCTGAATATTGTGGTCTAAAAGTTGTTTTATTTACATTGCTATGCCAATAATGAGCAACATTAGATGTGGTTTGGTCTAGCTTATGGAACAAATATTTATTGAATGGATCATTTAAAAGTTGACGATATCTGCCTTTTTCTTTTAATTCCTCTCGTACTTCAATTAGTAATTCTGTTAACTTACTATCAGTTAAATCAGCAAAATTTAAGTTTTTCTCTTTAATCTTTTTAACTAAATAGTCAAAAGTTTCATGATAATAATTACCTGCCTGAATTACATCAAGTTCATTTTCAAATCGCTTCTTTAAATGTAGGCCGTAATTTAAGAAATATTCAAAAGAATTCTGATAATAAGTTTCAAGTTGTGAAACTGAAGTCTCTATCCGATCTCCGTAAAGTTCCTGTGCCAATTCTGGTGAGAGATTTTCGGGAATATTCTTAAAGTTGCTTCCTTCAAGGACATTTTGAGCTACTTCGCCTATTTTCTGCTCAGTCATCTCTAAGATAGAATCTACCTTAACGGCTCGCTTGCTCTTTAAGTAAGTTAAATAGCCCAAACTAGCTTCCGGATTAGTCATAAAGGTTAAAAGATCACCAGGAGAATTAGGTAAATCATGCTGTGAAAACTCTTCTGCCTGGGTTAATCTAAGAAGTTGTTTATAAAAGATAGATGGTTCTAATCGTTCATTTGCCGTATTAATTACAGGATAGGAAATATAAATCTTATCACTGGCTAAACTTAATGCATTACCAAACTGATAATTCTGATCTAGATTATTAATTTTTTGTTGATCCTCTAAATAGCCACTAGTATTATTCCCATCATTTAGCTGTTCCAAGTTCTCTGAACTAAAGAAACCTGGAATTTTCTCAATCTGCGGTAAATTACTACTTGTTGCCCCAATAATAAATACTTGCTTATAACCTTGTCCTTGAACCATTCCCATTTCAGAGATGTTAACTGCATCAAGAGTAGATGGAATTTGTGAGAAATTAGCCTCACTAAATCCACTAATTAAAAGATCAAAAAATTGTTCTAATGAAAATTCCTTGGCTACCAATAAGTAATCCTTTAGCAAATCGTTTAGGGTTGACCAAACTTGTTCAGGCTGCTGCGCTAACTGTAAGTCTCCAGCATCATTTGCTTCTTTTCGCCAAGCCTCTAGTCTTTTTGAAACTCGATTTTTAATTAAGAAGTTCCAAAAAATTGTCACTCCAGCTTGCGGATCTTTCTCTGCTTCTATTTCTTCAAAAAATTTACTTAGAATACTGATAAAGTATTGACGTAATCGCTCAAGTTCTTCCACCTCTTGCTCTGACTTATCAAGTGCAATTACTTCCGCATCCACAAATTTTTTTAAAGGTTTGTTCCAAAGACTTCCCTTAATACCATGTGCCAACACAAAGTTTTCAAGTAAATCCACATCGTTTTGATAACGTGCTACACTCTTATACCACTCGGGAATAAACAGCTGCGTTTTCATTAGCGCAATTACATTATCTGTTTGAAAACCACGCTTAAAAATTTGCTGGAGATTTTCTACTGCAACAACCAAGGGATGATATTTCATCTCCTTTTGCAAGTCATTGAAGAAAGGAATATTATTTTGACGCAAAATTGGCGTTAAGTAAGTTTCATATTCACTTAAATTTGGCGCTAAAACTAAAAAGTCTTGATAGCGATAGTGGTTTAAAGCAACTTGTTGGTAGATTGTCCGTGCGACAAAGTATGCTTCAGCATATCTAGAATCTGCTTTAACTGGTTGCAAAAATTTACTCAAACTTTCATCAAAACTGCTAGTCTTAGTCCAAACACCATTTAACAGGGAGCTAGGATTAGTCTGACTGAGTGGAAATTCAGTAGTTTGATAATTTAATTGCTGATTTTGCCAAAAATGCTCTAGTTGTCCAATTGTTCTTTGAACTACATAATCATAGTCTCCAGGTTCCGCTTTACTGTCTATCTTGCCGACTTTTGTCTTAAACGCTAAAGTTGTATTTTTAGCTTTTTTTGAAATTAAACGCACTGAAGTTAATTCCTGCAAGGAAAAATGCGAAAAATCAGAAAAATAAAATTCCATGCTGCTCAAATTGTTGCTTTTAGCTAGAAACTCATTAAGCAGGAGCTGCATTTCATCTTTTGTTGCAAATTTTTCAGATAGCCGTTCGATAAAATCATCATAGATAATTCGCAAATCATGGACTTTATAGCTGGTTTCTTCATTTAATTTTTCATTATCAATATTTTCTAGTTCAATATTTCCAGCCCGAACGGATAAAATTGCTTCATACATTTGCTTTAAGGCACCAGACGTAATCTGATTCTTATTTTGAAATAGTTTTAGTTCGTTCTGATGATCCTTAACAATTTGCTCAAGTAACATCACACTAGCAGCATCATCTAAAATCTGGGGCAACTTGATTGCTTCATCCTTCAAAAAATACCAGGCTAGTCGTGAAAATGATAAAATGTGCAGTTTATTAACCGCTACTTGTTTTTTATTCGTTAAAACAGAGAGCTTGCTAAGTGCGCGTACTTCTGTGGTAAACTTAATATGGTTTGGCACGATAATAAAAACATCGTGCGTTTTATCTTGGTAATATGACTTAACAGCTTGATCAATAATATCATTTTGCAAGTTGTCTACTTGTCTACCAGTAATTACATTAATCATAAGTCTCAAGTCTCCTTAGCAAATATTTTAGCATATGGAACAAACGAAATAGACTTAATGAAATTTATAATATAGGAACGATAATCGTGAATAAAAAAGTTGAAATTAAAGCACATGGAAAAGTGATTCTAATTGGTGAACATTCTGTTGTGTATGGATATAATGCACTTGCTTTACCAATTCAAGCCCTAAATATCAGCACAACTGTTGAAGAAACTGCTGGTCCTACTTGGATGGACACAAATCACTACCACGGTGCTTTTTTTGATGCACCAGATGAATATGACGGTATTAAATATATTGTTAAAACTATGTTAGCTAAAGTTGCAGATGCACCTAACGTTAAAATTACTTATAGTGGTGAAATTCCAATTGAACGCGGCTTAGGTTCAAGTGCAGTAGTAGCTCTTGGGACAACTAAGGCTTTATCACAATTCTTAAATTTGAATTTAGATCACGATGAAATCATGGAAATTACCAACCATGCGGAAATGATCAACCACGGTAAAGCTTCTGGACTTGATGCCGCTACTGTTAGCTCAGACTATCTAGTCTTCTTTAATAAACAGGATGGTCCGCAGCAACTTTCTCAAAAATTAGGTGCTACCCTCTTGATTATGGATACTGGCGAACTTGGAAATACCAAAGTGGCGGTGCAAGCAGTTAAAAAGCAAATGGACGAAAGTGATCTCAAAAAGAAACAAATTGCCCGTCTTGGGGAGCTTGCTACTGCCACTCAAGAGAATTGGCTAAAACAAAATGCTAAAGAAATTGGTAAGATCTTTAACGAAGCTCAAAGCATTTTAGCCTCATTCAACCTTTCAACTAAAAAAATTGATAATATTTGTAAAATTGCTAACGAAAATGGTGCCTTAGGTACTAAGTTATCTGGCGGTGGCCTTGGCGGAATCGTGATTGCGCTATGTCCTGATCAAGAAACGGCACAAAAAATTGCCAAAAAGGCTCAAGCAAATTTTGATAATTACTGGATTGAGGAAATCTAATGAAAAAAACTGCTCGTGCGCATACTAACATTGCGCTAATCAAATATTGGGGAAAAGCTAATCAAGCTTTGAAGACCCCGCTCATGTCTAGTCTATCAATGACCTTAGATTCTTTTTATACCGATACTACTTTTGAACATGATTCTTCACTAACTGAAGATACATTTATTTTAAATGGTCAAAAGCAAACACCTGAAGAAAGTAAACGAGTTTTTAATTATATTCACCTATTACAAGAAAAATTTGGCTTTAATGATCATTTTACAATCAAGTCTACTAACCACGTTCCCACTTCGGCTGGTCTTGCTTCGTCAGCATCTGCCTTTGCGGCTTTAGCAACCAGCTTTGCTGCAAGTTATGGCTTAGATCTTTCAAGAAGAGAACTTTCGAAATTGGCACGTCTTGGATCAGGATCAGCAACAAGATCGATTTATGGCGGTTTTGTCGAATGGCAAAAAGGAATTGATGATGCAAGTTCTTATGCTGTTCCAATTGATGAAAATCCAGATCTTGACCTGTCCCTATTAGCACTTGAAGTTGATACAAAACAAAAGAAAATTTCTTCAACAAAAGGGATGAAATTAGCTCAAACATCTCCTTTCTATCAGCCTTGGTTAGCTAGAAATAAACAAGAAATTGCTGAATTAAAACAAGCAATTAAGGAAAAAGATTTTACTAAGATTGGCAAGCTCAGCGAATTAAGCGCTAATGAAATGCATTCTTGCAACCTAACAGCTAATGAGCCGTTCACATACTTTGAACCAGAGACAATTAAAGCGATTAAATTAGTAGAGAATTTAAGGCAGCAAGGCATTGAGTGTTACTATACAATCGATGCTGGTCCAAATGTAAAAATTCTCTGTACCTTAAGAAATAGAAAAGAAATTATTTCAGCTGTTCAGAAATCATTGACTAATGTTAAAATAGTCGTTGCGAGTTTCGGCCCAGGCGTTACTCTGCTTTAGTAATTTGAAAATAAAAAGATTAGAGGAATATTCGTTGATTACAGAACAAGCACCAGGAAAATTGTATATTGCGGGAGAGTATGCAGTTCTTGAGCAAAACTGCCCTGCCATTTTAGTTGCAGTAAATGAATTTGTACGTGTATCTATTGCTAAGAGCACTGGCACTAGTGGTTTAATTCACTCTAAGCAGTATTCTCAAGATTCTATTCACTGGATTCGTAAAGGCAATCAAATGGTAATCGATAATCGTGATAACCCGTTTGAATACATTTTATCTGCGATTAAATTTACAGAACGTTTTTGTTTAGAACAAAAAGTTCCAATGTCTTTATATGACTTACATGTTAATTCTGATCTTGATTCAGCTGATGGTAAGAAGTATGGTCTTGGTTCATCTGCAGCTGTAACAGTTGCAACTGTAAAGGCAATTCTTAATTTTTATGGCTTACATTGTACAAAAGATCTTATCTTTAAACTTTCAGCTATCTCTCACTATAGTGTTCAAGGAAACGGATCAGCTGGTGATATTGCCGCCAGTGTCTATGGTGGATGGCTTGCTTATCAAACTTTTGACAAGGCATGGCTTAAGCAAGAATTAGCTACCAAGTCTCTTAGCGATGTTTTAAACGAAGCTTGGCCTGGTCTAAAAATTCAATTATTAACTCCCCCTGAAGGATTAAATTTAGTAATTGGTTGGAGTCAAAAGCCTGCCTCAACTTCACAATTAGTTGATAAGACTAATGCTAAGAAGAAGTTTATTAAGACCCAATATGATACTTTCTTAGAACAATCTAGACAATGCGTTCTTGATATGATTAAGGGCTTTAATGAAAAGAATATTGCTTTAATTCAAAAGCAAATTCGTCTAAATCGTCAATTGCTAAAGGATTTTGCTGCACTTAATCATATTGCTATCGAAATTCCACGTCTGACTAAATTAATTAATATCGCAGAACAATTTAATGGTGCTGCTAAGACTTCTGGCGCAGGAAACGGCGATTGCGGCATTGTGATTGCTGATGAGCAAACTGATATTGAAGAAATGAAAAATATTTGGCGTGAAAATGGAATTATGCCACTGAACTTTTTAGTTCATTCAATAGCTTAATTAATTTAATACTAGGAAACGATTATGTCACAAAGATCCCAAAGAAAAGAAGAACATCTAGCATTGGCTAAGATGTTTTTTAATAGTAATAAAAATAATGATTTCAAGCATATACATCTAATTCGCCCCGCTCTTCCTGAAAGTGCTGTTAGCAAAGAAAGTATTGCAACAGAAATGTTTGGTCAAAAAATTAGTGCCCCATTTTTTATCAATGCAATGACAGGTGGATCAGATGCTTCATATACTATTAATCGACGCTTAGCTCAAGCAGCTGCTAAAGAAAATATTCCGATGGCGTTAGGTTCTGCTAGCATTCTTGAAAAAGAAATTGATCAAATCAAAAGTTTCGAAATTGCGCGACAAGAAAATCCTGATGGCCTACTTTTCGCTAACGTTAATCCAACTACTAAACCTAAAGTGGCCCAAAAGATTGTGCAGGTATTAAATGCTAACGCCCTTCAAATTCACCTTAATAGTGTTCAAGAAGCTGTGATGCCTGAAGGAGATCGGGATTTTCATTGGCTTGATAATCTAAAAGCAATTCGTCAAGCAGTCGATGTTCCAATCATTATCAAGGAAGTGGGAATGGGAATTGACCCCGAATCTTTACGAACCCTCTTGATCAATGACTTTTCAATTATTGATTTAGGTGGAAGTGGCGGAACAAATTTTGCTCAGATTGAAAATGAAAGACGAAAAAATCAAAAATTAATGTTTTTAGAAGACATTGGTCTTTCAACAGTTAAAACTTTGCTTGCTGCACGAACTATTCCGGTTAATAAAACGATTATCGCAGCCGGTGGGATTACCAATGCTTTAGATATTTTCAAGTCCTTAGTTTTAGGGGCACAATATGTTGGTATTGCAAATTATTTCTTACAGTTTGCTAATCAAGATACCGAATCTTTGATTGTCGCAATTCAAAATCTAAAATATGAGTTACGTCTTCTAACTGCCCTATTTGGATTAAAGAATATTGCTGAAGCAGATGAAGTTAAATATTATCTTGATACCGATTTATATAATTTTACTAGACAAATTTATAACTAGTTACTTTCTTTAATGACTGCATTTTGCAGCCATTTTTTGAAGGCATCGAAAAAGGCTTTTGCATTTTTTACAAAAGCCTTTTTCTTCTAGTCTTTTACTAAGTGAATCTCTCGATCAAATAGATCATGCATTTTTTTATTAAAATTATGAGCAATAAAAACGATAGTTGCCTTACTTTTTAATAGATTATTCAAAATATCCATTGTCGCTTTTTGATCAATTGCACTTGTTCCTTCATCGATCAAAATAATATCACTATCATGAACCTTTGCACGAGCTAAAACAATCTTCTGTCTTTGTCCCCCTGAGATATTCAATTTATCCAAGTTAAGTTTCTTATCTATTCCTTCATCAAACTTCTTTAGATCTGCAGAAAGATTTACTTCTTTCACTGCCTCAGCTACTTTATTATCTAATTTGTCATTAAACATCGTAATATTATCTAAAATCGAAGCGGGAAAAACTACTGGGTCTTGTGGAAGATATCCAATTTTACGTAAGTCTGGCACGATCTGATTGCCATTTTTGTCTTCAAATATTATTTTTCCTGAACTTGGCTTTAATTCTCCAAGAATTAATTTAAATAAAGTTGACTTTCCAGCACCTGAATCGCCTGTTAATAAGATCTTTTCGCCCTCTTTAATTTGAAGATCAGGATAAGTTAAACTTTCTCCATTTGAAAACTTTAAACCTAGTGATTTTGTCTTGATTATCGCAGGAGCAATAGAACTGTTTTTACTTGAAGGACGGACAGGTTCTGCAGACTTATCTATTTCCGTAACTAGTTTTTTAATACCTTTCATCTGACCACGGGCATTTGAAATTTGATTAATAGCTTGATTTAAATAAAATCTAAAATTACCTACAATTAGAAGTGCACTAATCTCTAATAAACCATTCTTAACTAAAAAACCTGACAATAAAAAGATAATCAAACCAAAAATTGCAGAGGCAATACCAGTAATAGCATTAAGCAATTTGGTATAAGTAGTTTGCTTAACGTTTGCATCTTCAAGCTTCTTACTTGCTAATTTAGAAACTGAAAACAGCTTTGCCCCAGCGGCAAATTGTCTTAATTGCTCTAAACCTGCAAGCCAATCATTCAGAGTATCTAAATAAACCTGATTGCTATCAGAAATAAGTTGATTTGCTTTTTGTAATGGTTTCTCAATTAGTTTCGGAAGGACTAAAGTAATTGCTACAATTAAGCAAATTGTTAGTAACAAGATCCAATTTAACATAATTAAATATATGATAATTGAAACAATCATGACACTACCATATAGCAAATTAAAAATAGCACCAACGTAATTTTCATTAACCATTTGTAAATCATTAGTCAGTCTATTCTGCATCTCAGAAACTTGATGTTTTTTGCCATCATAAAAGTAATGTTTAACAATCTTATCTCTAACTGAATTATTTAAGTCTTGTGCTTGATATGTAATCAAATATTGACTGATATATATAAATACATAGCCTAGAGCAGCAACCACTAAACTTATTGCTGAAATAATTATAAAATTACGTAAATTCCGTGACAGAACAATTGTCGTTTCTAGTTGAACTAGTGCTGTATTACCAATTAATGTGATTGGTGTTAAAACAGTAATTATAACAAATAGACAAAATCTAACTGGATTAATTTTTATTAATTCCCTAAAATTCATTACTCGTGTCCTCCCTTCTTTTCTAACTTTATTTCATGATCAAACTTGGCCTCCAATTCTGATGTAAAGTTATGAGCAATCATTAAAACAGTTTGATCTGTCTTTAGCAATTCATCAATAATTTTTTCAGTGGCTTTTTGATCAATCGCACTAGTTACTTCATCCATCAAAACAAATGGCTGATGATGAATTTCACTCCTTGCCAAAACCACTTTTTGTCTTTGCCCACCTGATAAGTTTTCATTTTTTAAATCAACAACTGTATTGATACCAGCAGGCATTTTAGCTAAATCAGTGCTTAGCTGAACTTTGTTAACTACATTAAGTACTTGTTGTTCAAGCTTTTTAGTAAACATCGTAATATTTTCTTTAATTGAAACTGGAAAAACTACAGGATCTTGAGGCAAATAACCTACTGTAGCATTTTCAAGTGGTTGATTATTTTTATCTAAGTAAGTAACAGTTCCACTTTGCGCCTTCAACTTTCCAAGTAAAACTGCAAATAATGTAGATTTACCTGTTCCCGAATCACCAGTCAGTAACACTTTTTCTCCAGCTTTAATTGTAAAATCAGGATAAGAAATAGTTTCACCTTGATCATATGAAATTTTCAGATCGTTTACTGAAACACCATATGCGTTTGCTTTAACCGTCCGTTTTTCATTGCGACGTAGTCCAGAAATTTCTTGACGTAATTCTTTTGTTGACTTGATTTGTGTAATTGCACTAGTAATTTCCCAAATAGCTGAGAAAACTGCAAATCCAAATGAGCCAGCAACTGCAAATTCACCAAAAGAAATTGAGCGATTTATAAACAAAATTCCAGCAAAGAAAGCCAAACCTACTTGTGCTAGGGCATTTGCCCAGCCATTCAAAAGATACGAAATCGTATTATACTTACAGCTTTCCTTACTTGCCTTCGTATAATCATCACTTGCTTGATGAAGTTGTTTTCTTAATCGACCATAAGCACTAAAGCGTCTTAATTCTTGCAAACCGCCAAGCCAATGCTCAATCGCATTGAGTAATTTCTCATTTTTAACGTTAACTTGCTTAGCAGCCTGTGCAGTTTTCTTTTCCATAATCTTAGGAATTAAAAAATTAATCCCTAACAATATTGCACTAACTAACACCAAACTCCAATTCATTTTAAGTAAAATTCCTATGGAAATAAACATTTCAAGAACTCCACTTAAAATAGACACCCAAGGAGTAGCAAAATCAGTTGTTAACATTTTTAAATTTCCTGTTAACTGATTTTGCATTTCAGAAACCTTTTCATCATTACCGGAATTATAGTAATGCTGCATAATATCTTCTCTAATATGATGTAAATAGCTCTGTGTTTGTTTAGTAAAAGCAATTGTTGCAATTGGTAATAAAATTGCTGCTCCTATTTCCATCGCTGCTTGAATAAAAGTCCAATAAATATACCCATTCAAATTTCCCTTAAGTATATTATTCAATGAATTTTTAAATAGATATTCTCCTAATGCACCTGTAATGGCATAAAGAATGTACAAAGCCATGATTAAGATTGAACGTGGAATATTACTTTTTATTAATTCTTTAAATGTCATTATTTTCCCTCCTCCGCTTTAGTTATTATTAATTTTACTAATACTTTTTTTAATTTTCAATCATATTTTTTTAAGTGGTAATATTTTTCAACTAAGCGGTATTTATTCAATACTTTCTGCTATGCTATACTATTTTTATCTTGTTAGAACGAGGTGAAAACTAGGTGTTTATTCTAAATAACTTAGGATTAAGCTTAAAACTGAATTATTTTCTTTCAGTTATTAAGCTATATTTAATAAATGTCCCCAAATTTGATGAAAGTTTGGGGTTTGTTAACTAAATATAGATAACTTTTCCCTGAACTTTCAAAATACCGTAAAAAATACGTATTAATGAGCTTAATTATCTTTATGAAAGCTAAGCACTAAAAAAACAAGGAGTTATAAATGAGTAACAAGAAAAACAAAATCAACAATACAGAAATCAAAACAAGAGTAGTATTCTATCGCCCCAGTCAATAATTATTAAGATTCAAGAAAAGAGAAATTTATGACTCAAGACATAATTACTACGATCACCACAAAAGATGATTTTAAAAACACCTTCATTAGTGCTCAGCTAAAAACTACTGACAAGGTAATGGTTCATACTGCTTTAAGCAAGTTTTATTATGTGCCTGGTGGACCGGAAAGTTTAGTTCAAGCTTTAGAAGAAACAATAAATCAAAGCACGATCATGATGCCATCGGAAGTCACTACTAATTGTGACCCAGCGGATTGGGAGTATCCTCCTGTTAAACAAGATTTGATTCAATTAGTTCGTGACAATATGCCTCCATATAATCCTGATACTTCTCCAAGCGAAGGTTTAGGCATTACGCCTGAATACTTCAGAACTTTACCTGATGTAGTACGTAGTTGTCATCCCTATCTACCCATTGCTATTTGGGGCAAAGATAAAGTTCAAATTGCTAACAAGCAGCCACTTGATATGCCATATGGCTTGAATAGTCCTTTAGATTATTTATATCAAAACGATGGTAAAATCATTTTTTTAGGAACCGATTATGAAACTTGCACAATGCTACATTACGCTGAATCAACAATTGGTAGAAAAACAGAAACCTGTTCAGCAGCAACTGGAATAGATAAAAATGGGAAGACCATCTGGACTGATTACCAAAATATAGATATGGATTCTTATGATGATTTTAATGATCTAGGACTGGCCTTTGAAAGAAACTTTCCTAATGAATTTAATCAAGTTAAATTAAACAATAGCTTTATTAAGGTTATTAAAGTAAAACCACTAATCAATTTTGCTAGAGTGTGGTTTAAGAAAAAAGATAAAAATAATTTGCAATCACTAGAACTTTAACTCCACAAAAAAACTACAGCTCATCATATAAAGAGCTGTAGTTTTTTCATATTAAATTAAACAATCACTGTCATTGTTGCAGCGCCAATAATAATAGCTAATCCAACTAGAGTAACTATCATTTCTTTCTTTGTCTTACTTTCATGTAAGAACCAAATACCAGTTAATGTTGCCAAAACTACTGAAGTTTGCGACAAAATAAATCCTGTTGCCAAGCCGTTCATATCTGGTTGTGCTGAAATCAAGTATGTCAAAGCAGCAAAAGCAAAGAAGAAACCAGAAATAATTTGCTTATAAGAAATTCCCTGAGCTAATGCAATCGTTTGCTTTGGATCCTTAACCTTTAGATAAATTGCATAGAAAATTGCCACTAAGCACATTCCAATAGCTTGTGGTAAGAATGCCTTTGAGCCGTCAATTTTTGCAGCTTGTGGGGCAGCTGAATAAGCCCAGTAACCAATTTCACCAATTAATAAAACGATGACTGCTTTTCTCAGCTTGGCACTGTTTTCATCAGTCTTCTTTTCAGTCCAAGTTGTCATCCAAGCTCCCAAAACAATTAAGGCTAAGGCAAGGAAACCAACTAACTTATCACTTGTATTTGGCCAATCTCCTAGTGCAAACACACCCCATAAAGAAGTTCCTAGCAACTGAAAAGCCGTCGTGATCGGCATCGTACCTGATGAACCAATTAAAGTAAAGGAATGGAAAGTAAGTATTTGCGCACTAGCCCAACCAATTCCTGAAATAATTGACCAAATCAAGGCTGAACCTGTAGGGAGTGCAATTCCTTGCATCAAATTATAAATTACTGCAAAAATAAAAGTTCCAAAAGTTGCTCCAATAATTTGATTTACCGGTTTACCACCAATCTTTGAAGCTATTGTTGGAAATAAGCCCCATCCTATCAATGGTCCTAATCCAACTAAAAGTGCAATTCCTTGCATAGACTAATTCCTCCATTTCTAATTAATTAAAAAGTTACGCCACTTTCTAAAATCACATTAGAATATGGAGTTTCCTCTCCAGTTCTAATAAATGCCTTTGAGGACTTTAAATCTTTCTTTAATTCTGAATGAGAAATAAATTTAATCTCAACGTTAGGAAGAGTCTTTTTAATTGCTTCTAATTGCTTAGGATTTTCAGTTTTAATTTCTTCAGCAATATACATTTTTTGAACTTCTAATTCTGTGAGAACTTCCTTTAAAACATCAATAAATGATGGCAATCCTGGTCTAACAGATAAATCAATCTTTTCAGTCCCAGCTGGCACAGGAGTTCCTGCATCCCCCACACCTAACCAATCCATATGTCCCATATCTGCAATCACTCTAGAAATATTTGAGTTCATTACTCCTGTCTTTTTCATGTTTAGTTAACTCCTTACTAAAATACGTTCTTAAATTTAGCATATGGAATTAATTTTACCATGTACCTACTATTTCTAGCTATTTTTATACAAGCGCTAATTTTTGTCGCTTATTTTACTTTTTCAAAAACTTCACAGACCATCGGTGCTTGAGAATAAAAAATTTTTCCACGCTCTTTATATTTCCGCGTAAAAAATTCATCATGAACCGTGCGCCAATAAGCATAGCTACAATCACCTTCTCCTTCATGATAAGCATGTTCTTGAGAAATTAAATTATATGGAATGATCTCAACGCATACATCTTTTATTACGCAGACTGGTTTAGCATTACCATCTAAAATAATGCTCCACTCACCTACTTTAGGTAATTTCTCATCTTTACCATACAATTCATAAGCTGACGTAGTAGCTGTCTTAATTTCTTTATCAACCAAAGAAGCTAACTCATTAGCATATTTTTGATTTGCACCAAAGGCCCATGCTTCAACAGGTGTATTTTCATTTAAATTATGCTTTTTACAAAACTGATGCCAAAATGTTTGTATATTCTCATCCATATCTATTTGATCCTTGTTAAAATTTGGGCACCAATGCTTAAGCCAGTTCTGTGCGATTCACCGCCCCAATCACGCTCATCATAGTTATCCATATCAGCTAATGTATCTGCCGTAAACAAAAGCTGAGCAAAATCAATCTTTCTAAACTGGGCACAAGCAGCTAAAGCTGCACACTCCATTTCTACGGTTGATGCGCCTAATTGGCGAAATTGGGCCACCTTTTTAGGCGTTTCTCTAAAGAATCCATCAGTTGTCCAAGTTGTTATCTCATCATAGTCCACATTTAATTCAGTTAAAGCTTTTTCTACTTCCTTTAAAAATGAAGAATCTAATTCAACAAATTGTCCAGGTTGCATGTAGTGAAAAGACGTTCCCTCATCCCGAATAGCACGTGTCGGAAGAAGCATTGTATTTTCAGGTAAATCTACTAAAGCCCCAGCGGTGCCAACAGTTAACACTTTTTCTACACCATAAGCAATTAACCACTCAAGTAATTGAGTAGCTGCTGGTGCTCCCAAGGGTGCTTGACACAAAGTGAAAAATTCATTGTCAATTTGAACTTCATAGATTTTTGGGTTAAAAGAGCATGATTCAAATTCGCCTAAAGTGCGGTGCAGGTGTTGATCTAAAAATGCATTGATTTCTTTTTCTGGCACAAACGCATAAAGCAATCTTGGATGAAAATAAAACGGTTCTTGATCATGATTAGGTTCAAAAACCGCGTGAGGATTTTTATCAAAGTCTAAAATAAATGGTTGTTTATTCATGCAATACCCTCTCCCTTAATCAATAAATGGATAGTCTTCATTAAAGTAATGATCAATAAAAAGTCGATGTTGCTTGTTAAAAATCTTCGGTAATTTGTCTTTAGAAAAATACTTCAAGTCAAGTGTTTCAGAGCTGATTTCTTTTGACATTTTTTCTACTAGTTCCACAATAAATTCAATAGTCACCGCCTGTGCCACATCTTGATTAGGATAGTGCTGAATAAAATTAGTTGAAACACCCAATAGTGACTTAACTTTTACTTTTAAGCCAGTTTCTTCTAAGAACTCTCGAACACATGCTTCTTGTGCTGATTCTCCAAATTCTAAAGCACCACCAGGCAAACCCCATGCATTAAAATCAGATCTTTTTTGAAGTAAGATTTCATTCTGATCATTAGCCAAAATTCCGCCTGCAAAATTTAGAATAATTGGTTCATGACCAACTTTTTGACGTAAAGTTTTAATGTAGTCTTGAGTCATTGCTATTCCTCTACTTGAATATCATTCATTATAATTGAGATTTCATCATCTAAATGCATCTGACTAGTAAAGGCATATTCGGGAATAAAACCAATATAATCTTTTTCATTCCACCAAGAGCGCATTTTTTCTTCACCAAAAGAATATTCATGACGAGCTTTATGTCGTTTTATTGTCTCTTCAAATGGAATATCAAAATAATAGGCATAAATTTGATTGCCGAAAAGCTGCTGAGATTTTTCAAATAAGTCAGCATACCATTTTGCATTCAAGATACCTTCTAAAATAGAATAAGAACAGTGATGATAACCATATTCAAGCAAGTTTTCTAATAACGGCAAAGCTAAAGTCTTTTCTCCGTCTTTAACATTCAGCATTTCTCTTCTAACTGTATCTTGCGGGATCAATAATGTATTGCGTGGCAATCGATGGTGAATTTCTTTAGACAGTGTAGTTTTGCCACTGCCAGAGTTTCCTCGAATTATAATTAGTTTTGATGTCATTATTTTTATTCACTTTCTCTTAATACTGAAAATAAGATACAATAGCAAAAAAGTTTTATAGAAAATGGTAATTAATTATGAAAAAAGATATTAAATGCTATATAAATCTTTATGATTCAACTAAAGTTAAAACAATTGTTGGAAAGTCGACTAGCTTTTTAAATACACCCGAAGCATTACAGGGAAAGAAAGAAGTAGAAAACGGTAATATTAAAAAAATTGGTTCTTTAGACGATTTAGATGAATGGATTAAAAATCTATAACCTCTTTAACTATTTCTGCCATCATTTCAGCCGAAATATCACGAATTTCTTGATATCACTCTAAGTCAAAATTATCTTTTCCATACGTTAAGCCAGCTTGCGCCAAACTTTGAAGTCGCTTTGCCCAATCAATAAGTCGATCTTGCTTCATATTTTGCTTCTTCTCTTGTTTATCCAAAACGCTATTCCTCCATAAAAAAGAGTAAAAAGTAATAAACTAATATAAAAATTAGGTGCAATACCGCTCATCGTTACTGCTCTTCCTTTTGATACGTCAATTATTAATCGTACGCCGAAAAGATTAGAGATTTGAAGAACATTAAAATTGATGAATAAATTAATCACAAAATAGAGCATTAATAGGATAAACCATATTCCCACTCCTTTAATCATTAATTTAAATAAGCTTTTCATAAATTTATTTCTCCAAATCTAAAACTAAAACAATTTCTTCTTCAATTTTTTCACCATTAGGCACAAAACCAGCAGCTTTGTATAGCTGTTCAGCAGCGAAATTTGAAGGGACGTAAGAAAGATACAATTTATTTCCATTTCCTAAAGGCATTGTTTTTATATATTTAATAAGCACAGCTAACGCATCTACCCCTAATCCCTGATCTTGATATTTTTGATCAATCATAAAACGCCACAAGCAATAATTATTACGAGCAACTTTTGGTGCACCTTCCCAGTGGTATACATTAAAGTTAATCATTGCAAAGCCAACTAAATTATCTTTTTCATAGATAGCAAAGGTTTCAACCTTTTTACCTTCATTTTGAGTTGCATATGCTTCTAGCAAACTAGTCGCATTATCTGCAACATATTCTTTTTGATCTGATTTAACTTTAAGATTTACAACATCCCAAAGATTTTGATTAGTTACCTTTCTTAATTCCATAATTATCGCCTACCAACATTATTTCTTAAGACAAATTTTTTATGCCCATTATCATCAATTCCTTGATACTCAAATCCACTTCGCTTAGCTACATTCTGACTTGCAAAATTCTGAGGATGAGTTCTTAAAATTAAATATTTGAGTCCTAATTGTTCAAATGCATACTTTTTAAGAAATTCGACGGATTCAGTCATAATTCCTAAATGTTGAAAATCATTCGACAGCCAATATCCAACTTCGCCTGACTCTGAATTTAAGTAATGTAAGTCAATCATGCCAGCTGGAATTTCATCAACTAAAATCACCAAATTAAATGCTGTACCATCGACCATTTTCTGTTGAAATTGCTTAATTGAATCTACTTCTTTTTGAACAGAATCAATTTTGTTAGCCCAAACTAACCATTTAGAGAATTCGAAAAGATTTTTCTGAAGCTGATCAAATAAATCTTTTGCTTGCCAAGTTTCAGGTAAAACTAACTCAACATCATGTTTACCAGTTACAAATTTATGTAAAACAAACGGATAATTATGCAATCGTCCCACCCCATTTTCATCTTTTGTTTTTTAGTTAAATTAAATATTACTTAAATATAATTAATATTTCAATAGATTACTTATAAAATTTTTAACTACAAAAATAAGCAGAGATCTTTTACAATCTCTGCTTATGACTTATTTAACTAATGTTTAAATCAACATGAAGAAAAATTTTTCTTAGCTTATTAATGCTATTTAAATTAAATGATTTTCTCGACCCAAGTTTAACCGAATAAAATAATGATTTTTCTCTTTTTCATTAATTTCTTTGAACATTTAACAGAAAAACCGTCTTTCCACTTCTTCTAACTCCGTAAACTAATGAAGTTTGATACTTTGCATCACTTAGATTTAAATGCAGATTTTATACTTTTTTTATACTTAAACAAGTGATTTTATACTCATTTTATACTTTGCAATAAATAAAAAAGCAGGTTCATACAAGAATCTGCTTTAGTCTTACTAATTACTTGTCAAACTTATCCAATCTAGTTTGACTTTGTGCGAATTTTCTTTTTCAATCCTAGTTAATAGATCTATTCGCTTATCTAATTCATCTTGCTCATAATCAGCCACTAATTCAATAAATGACTCATAATTATCCTCAATTTGTGCTTGTTTTAAAGCTTCCATATAAGCATTTCGACTAATCTTATTTTCTATAGTTTGACATATTACTTTTTACTATGCTTTAAAATTGCCAGCCAAATTAGATAACTGATTAAAATGATTAATCCAAATACTCCCCAGATAATTAAAGTAATATTTCTCATTTCTGGCGTCTGTACTACACCTGCTCCGTCAACTTTTCTAATACAAATAAATACACTAGTAACTGCATACAAAAGTAATACAATACTTCCACTAATTTTCCATGCTTTCATTTAGCATTACGCATCCTTTTCAATTACCTTCTCAACAGCCGGCGCAATCAAATTTTCTTCCAATTTCATATCAACTGGCTTATACTCCATATCGATACATTCATCCCAATACTCAATATGTTTCTTATCAATGTAACTTTTTGATTCTTCAACGGCATTTCCGCCTTCTCCTTGAACTGAATACCAGTAAAAATAGGTATATCCATCTGGATTTTTCTCTTTAAAGACGCTCTCCACGTACATCTTTTCACCAGCCATTGTTGCGATAGTATCAGCGTGATGTTCATTTAGAAAGTCCATCCATTCTTGCGCTTTAGCTTCTTTCCCTTTTTTAATTCTAAAACGAGTAAGTTCTACTTTAGTCATCACTAATTATCTTCTTTCCGTGCACATATTTTCGTTTTGCATTAATTTTCATTTTCTTAACAATATCTTCACCAAGATCACTACCAAGCATTTCGGATATTCCTAGTAAAAATATTGCTACATCAGCCAGCTCTTCATTGATATTTTCTTGGTCTTCTTTTAACCAAGCTTGAAACAGTTCATTTACTTCACCATATAATAAAAGAAGTTCAAACTTAACGTCAGTAGTATTAAAATTATGTTTTTTCTTATTTTCGATAACGGCTTTTTGTAATTGTTTAGTATCAATAATCATTTTAATTTACTTCATCTCCATAGTATCCTGCGCAAACTCTATTGGATACTCATCAGACCACTTTTCAACCACAGTTTTTACTACTTTAAAACCATATTTTTCATACAATGCTTTGGCTACGAAGTTGTCAGTAAACACATCTAGCTTTATCGGTCTTACTAATTGATCTAAAGCAGATGCCATCAATTTATTTCCGACTCCATGCTTTTGAAAAGTTGGATCTACATATAGAAATGATAATTCATGTGGTCGTAACCCCACGAATCCAACCAATTTTTCTTCTTTAGTGGCTACATACATTTTGCATTTTAACAAATACCCTAAATATGGTGCATCCCTCAATTGGATAAACACCTGCTCCATATTGGCTGTCTTTAATTCCTGCATGCGTGCCCTATCCATCACATGACACAATTGGTCAAAATCAGAATTTTCATACTTTCTAATAAGCATTAGATATTAAAAGTCACTCCTAGCAAAATAAGCAGTACAATTGCCCAAACAAATCCTACAATCAAACCCAAAATCCAAGCCAGCCACTTTTTCATCTTTTGACTTAATAACATTGTAGCCAAAACAAACATTGCACTTTCAGAGATAATTACTGGATAAGTAACCCAAGATTTTAAATTAAAAATTGGAAAAAGAAAACTAATAATTGTTGAAATAATAACTACAATAGCAGGTACCTTTACAGAAGTATTTTCATTAAATGAAACTACAAAACCAATAATAATTGCAATAAATAAAGGTGAAATATTAACAAACGACATTACATTTTTCTTGCATGTACACTTCCTCCAAATTCTTTTATTAAAATAATATCTAATACTATTTTAATTTTCAACAAAATATGCTATATTATTTTCATCAAAGAAGAAACGACTTAAATGAAGTCACTTTGATGGGGTCTAGAAAGGTATATTTATGTCACTAAAGTTTGCTAACAAAAAGAAGCTAGCACTTTATATCTTTTTAGCCTGCATAAGTGCTTGTGGTAATGTCGTTATCGCTTATGTCACGAAGATTATGCTTAACAGCGCGCAATATCATCGTGGCTCATTAAAACAATTAATTCTTATCGCTGCATTGGGAGCAGCATTACTGATTGTTATTATGTTTCTCAATTTTGCTTATAGATATTTACGTTCTGATATTACACGTGATATCAACTTGAAGTTGAAAGAGAAAACTATCACTTATTTAATTGCTCAACAAAATGATTCACAAAAAGACGGTCTAAATTTAATGACTAATGACCTAAAACAAATCGAATCATTAAAAATTACGAATGAATTAATGATTATTTCTGAGATTGCTGCTTTTGCAATTTCAATCTTGGTCGGTCTGATCAATTCCTGGCTTCTAACTATCATTTTCGTTATTGCTACAATTATTCCTGGTTTTATTCAAAAGTTCTTCATTAAGGATATTCAAGATAAATCTGCTATCTGGGAAAAGCAAAATGCTGAATATACTCAAGCTGCAGTTGATGCAATTAATGGATCAAAAACAACCATGCTGTATGATGCACAAATACCTGTTATTTCTTATGTCGCCAAGCAGGCAAAACAAATGGAAAATGCATTAAGAGCTTTAAACTACACTCAAGGTGCGATTTCTACGCTAATTATTACTATTGCTGACATTTTCAGCTTTATTATTCCATTCTTGGTTGGAGCAATTTTAATGTTTAATGGTCAAATTGGTGCTGGTACTTTAGTGATGATCGTGCAGCTATCCAACGACTTCATTAATCCAATTACAATGATTTTTGATCAGCTCAATCAGATTCGATCTACTAAGCCTATTTGGGATAAAATTCAAAAAGCAATCAATTTTAATAATAAAAATGAAAATGCTGCAAATCCATCGTTTAACCAGCTATCAGTTGAAAAATTAACATATACAGTTGATGATAAAGCTATCCTAAAGAACGTAAGCTTCACTGTTAATGCTAATGAAAAGGTCCTTTTAATGGCTCCAAGTGGCTTTGGAAAAACAACCTTACTCCGCCTATTAATCGGTCAATTACAGCCAACGAGTGGTTCCATTATAATTGATCAACAAAATGTAACTGGCAACTGGCAAAAATCTCATAATTATTTTGGCTATATCAATCAAAAACCATTCATGTTTGACCGCAGCCTGCATTTTAATTTAACCTTAGGTAAAAAATATTCAGAAGAAGATTTAAATGAAGCAATTAAATTAGCTGGTCTAACAGAATTAGTCAAAGAAAAAGGTCTCGACTACCAAATTGGTCAAAACGGTAATAATCTTTCTGGTGGTCAAATTCAAAGAATCGAAATTGCCAGATCTATTTTGGCTAAACGTCCTATTTTGCTAGCCGATGAAGCAACGAGCGCTTTAGACAATGAACTATCACTACAAATTCATCAGACTTTGCTGAAAAATTCAAATTTTGCAGTAATTGAAGTTGCTCATAAAATCTCACACCAAGAAAAAGAAATGTTTGATAGAATTATTGACTTGAGCAAATAAAAAACATTGGTCCAGACTTAGGATCAATGTTTTTTACTATCTCCAATTATTTTCTCACAATCTTATAACGATTTGATCTATCTTCAGGCTTTCCATTATCAGCAGGATAGCCAATTGGCAAAAGTACTGAAGTTTCGTAACCCTCATCCATTCCCAACTCTTTTTGAAACTCAGGGAATTTATTTAGTGCAATTACTCCACCCATTACATAAACAGAAGCTAGGCCCAAATCAACAGCTTCAACCATTACATTTTCTGCTGCTACCGAAGCATCTCTTTCACCAAATTGACTATCTTTTTTAGTATTGATCATAAAAACAAGTGGTGCATTATAGCAAGAATTGTTAGTATTGTCCTCAATTTTCTTAAGAAGTTCTGGGTCAGTAATTACACTCAGCTCCATAACTTCAGTTTGGTGCAGTGCACACGGTGCAGCTTGAAAAGCGTCAATTAATTTTTGAATCTTTTCTTCATCAATTTTTTCATTAGCATATTCTCTAACTGCTCTTCTTTCAAAAATTGCGTTCATTTTCTACTCCTTAAATGAATATTTTTAATAAATCGCTTTCACAAATTTATTCTATTACACTAATATTTAATAAGCAATTCTTTAAATTTCAATTATTTGGTCAAAAGCAGACTTATTTTCATTATGAAGTTGATGACTAACAAAGATTACAGTTGCATCCTCTAGCCCTAAAAAAGTATTCTCCACTTTGAGCGCAGTTTTCTTATCTAAATTACTAGTACTTTCATCAAGTAAAAATAGTCTTCTCTTTCTCAATAAACCTCTAGCCAAAGCAAGCCTCTGCTTTTGTCCGCCAGAAAAGTTGTTACCATTTTCATTTATTTCTGTATCTAGTCCATCGGGTAATTTACTTATTGTTTCCCATAGATTAGCTTTTTTTAGCGCGTCGATTATTTCATTATCTGCAAAATGTTCTCCTAAGGTTAAGTTATAACGAACAGTATCATTGAATAAATATGGAGTTTGCTCCACATAAAGTAAAATTTTTTGTAGCGCACTATACTTTAATCGATTTAGTTCTACTTTATTCAGTTGAATCTTACCAGTATAACTTCTTATTTGTCCAGAAATAATTTTCATAAAAGTAGTCTTACCACTACCCGATTTGCCATAAACTCCAACTTTTTGATTTCTTAGAATACATAGATTTATCGGATGAGCAAAAACCTCTCTATCTTGATACTTCTTCTGTAAATTAATTACTTCCAAGGAATCAAACTTATTTTCAGTAAAATCTTGTCCCTCTTCTTTATAATTCTTTTTCTCAGTTAAATGATACTTATCAAAAATTGGTTTTAACGCTGTCATTTCAGTCCATATCGGTGCAATTACAGCTAAAGAGTTAAAAACGTTATAAGCTAAATTTCCAGACGAACCTATTACACCAATTGAAATTATCTTTTCAAGCGCTAAATAGCCGGTCCACGCTTGAATTCCAACTTGACCTAAAATATTAGAAAAACCTGCGATATTATTAGCAATTGATTGGTACTTCGCTTGCTTAACCTTTTTATCTAATAAAAATAATGCTGCTTCAGTAACTCTAGCCTCTAATTGCTTTTCAACTCCAAAAATTGAAAAGGTATTAAATCCCCGTAAGCTATCATTAATAACATTCAATAATTTTTCATTAGCCTTAGTCGTCGAAAGACTAGCACTAGCAAGCCTTTTATGAATAAGTTGCGGCAAAAATACTGTTAAAAAAGAAACTAAAGCAATAATTGGGATAAAAGTCCATGAGAACTTAGCTAAGGCAATCATTGAAAACACAGGATCTGTAATGATTTGAACGCTCTGCAAAATATTGTAAAAGCCATCATTTTCGATCGTAGTCACGTCATTAGTTAACCAAGACGCATAAACTCCCGTGTCTTGCTTATCAAATTCTTCAATTGATTTTCCTGACAATTGACGAATAATATCTTTTCTTAAGTCTAGACTCAAAAGCTGCACTGTCTTAGCCATTTGGATTTGCATCAATACTAAGAAAACAGACAAGACCGCAAACACTGCAATATCAATTATCACCCAATAAAAGAAGCCATGAAATTCTAACTTAATTAAGGCATTAAAAATATTTACGTTAATTAAGGCATGTGTCACTCTTAGAGCCGAAGTAATAATAGTTAAAACAATTACAATTCCTACTGCTCCCGGTCTTTTTCTTAAATAATGAAATAAGTAATTCATTTTGTTCACCTCGCTGCAATTATTATTGAGCAAGGTAAATAAGAAAAGAGTGCTTTGTCGTAATAGAAATTGCATTGTCGTATACGCACATTTAGTTGCTTAGATGAGGCAAAACAGAAACGAAATCTTTCCAGCCTGCTTTTTCAAGAAGACCACCAATATCCTTTACTTCATCTGCATTTTTATTAAAAACAGCTTGATAATAATTTTTAAGTATTTTAACTAAAAGTAATTCCGAAGCATTTGAAAGTTTTGAGATATATTGTAGTGGTTGCTTTATCAATTCAGGTGTGTTGTGTTCATAACACTTATCTAAAAAGTTAATGCAAATTCCTCCTAAGATCTCCTGCGTCTTTATAGGCAACTCGGCTGGCTGTTGATACTTGACTAAAATTGCATTTACTAGAAAAGTTAGCTCATCTATATCGTAAACACGAATCGTTTCTCTAAATAACTGCAGCGAATTTTCATTCCAATTATTATCTTGAAAAACAAATTTCTTCAAATCATTCTTTAATTCATCTGGAATATCATCTGCTTTTGTTAAATAAACATTCAAAACCAATTCAATTTGCAGCTGATAATACTTTTTTTGCTTAGAATCTGGCAATTGATCGATATCTTTTTTTATTGCCAAAAGCGTTTGCTTATCTTTTTTCTCATAAGCATCCCCTATTTCTTTTATAAAATCTCTTTTTTTTTGAGAATTAGAACTAGAAAGATGAGCAAAGAAAGATGCATTGTCAATATGATGTCTATTGAGAATAGCAATTAATTCATCAGCACTAATTTGATGAATATTTCGTTCTACTTTTGAATAATAAGAAGTTGAAACAATGCCGGCTGCCATCTCTGTTTGAGTTAAGCCAAGAGATTGTCTTGTTTGTTTTAGCAATTCACCAATAGTCATTATATGCCCACCTCATCTTCTACTTTCTACAATTATAATCAATTTTTATCCGCCTAAATAATTTTTATCTGAAAAATATTTTAAAAACTATTTCATTTTTCTAAAAATATTGGGATAATATAAGTCAAAATTAAGAAAAGGAGTCAAAGTATTATGTTAATGCAAATTTTACTAATTGTTTTGGTGATCTTACTTTTAGTTTTACTAGCTTTAAGCTTTCATATTGTTCCGCAAAACTATGAAGGCTTAGTTGAAACATTAGGTAAGTATTCACGCACTGTAAAAGCAGGCTTTGTGATGATTTTTCCTGGAGTTCAAAGAATTAGAAAAGTATCGCTAGCTCTTCAGCCTTTAGAAATTTCTAAATACCGAATTATTACTAAAGATAATGCTGAAATTACTACTAGCCTAACTTTAAACTATCTTGTCACTGATTCTTACAAGTACTTCTACAACAACACTGATTCTGTTGAATCGATGGTGCAATTAATTCGTGGTCACCTTCGTGATATTATTGGTCGAATGGAATTAAACGAAGCCTTGGGTTCAACTAGTCAGATTAACGCACAACTTGCGGATGCAATTGGCGATTTGACTGATATTTACGGCATTCGCGTTGTTCGGGTCAATGTTGACGAATTGCTTCCTAGTCCAGAAATTCAAAAGGCAATGGACAAACAGTTAACAGCCGACCGTGAAAAGACTGCTGCGATTGCACGTGCTGAAGGTGAAGCAAGAAATATTGAATTAACCACTAAGGCTAAAAATGATGCTCTAGTTGCAACTGCTAAAGCAAATGCAGAAGCTATTAAAACGCAAGCAGATGCAGATGCTTATCGAATTAAGAAATTACAAGAATCACTTGATAAGGCTGGCGAAGGCTACTTTAGAAATCAAAGTCTTGATAGCTTCAACCAACTTGCTCAGGGTCCTAACAATTTAATCGTTGTTGATAAAGACGAAATTAGCAATTTAGGAAAAATTCCAGCTGCTAAAAAAATCTGGGACCAAAGCAAAAATGAAGACTAAAAAAGCAAAGACTTCTAACCTTTTTGAGCTAGAAGCCTTTTATTTTCACTAAGAAAGGATCAAATAATGGAAATCAACCGCAAAGAATTAAGACAAACTGCTCGTAAACAGCTTAAAGGTAACTGGCTGTGGGTAATTGGATTGTTAATTATTCCTGGAATTGTTAATTTATTCCTCGAATATATAACTAATTATGTCTGGACCGGTAGTTTTAATACTAATAATCTTTCTCTTGTTTCATGGTGGCAAGGCTTAGGCTGGAGCATATTTACGATCATTACCGGTTTAATTGCTACGATGATTGCTTGGGGAGTCCAGTATGCAACATTAGCTTTTAGAGATACAGGGGAAAAGCCAAATATTTTTAAAGCAATGTTTTCTAGTTTTACTAATGGCTATTTTTCTAAAACATTTCTTACTAGCTTGCTAACTACCCTATTTACTTTTTTCTGGGGTCTTTTATTAATAATTCCTGGTATCATTAAAAGATTTTCTTACGCAATGACACCTTACATTATGAAGGATATGATTGATTCAAAACACGAAATGACAGCAACAGAAGCAATCAGTGAATCACGCAAGATCATGAAAGGCAATAAAACTACTTTATTCATCATTTGGTTAACTTTCAATATTTGGTACTTTATTATTACTTTAATTGGAATAGTTATTGCTTTTCTTTACCTGAAACCATTTAATAAACCGTTAGCTGATCTCATTTTCCAAGCATTGATTGCATATTTAATTGCAATTATTCTAATCGCTATCATCAACTTTTTACTCTCCCTTTACCTTCAACCATATTATCGCCAAACCGTTGCCAACTTTTACCGCAGTTTAGCAGGCGATAAGTATCTAAAAAAAGGAAATAATTAAATAGACTAGCAAAAAATACGATCTAAGACTCAATGTCCTAGATCGTATTTCTTTTATAGTAATCAAACAGCTGTCCATTTTTTATTGTGAAAATGAGTAAACAAATTCTTATTTTCTCTTAAAAGTTGCACAATTTCCTGCTTATCTATTAATTCTATTTGATTTTCCTTTAAAAACTGTATAATTGTATCAAGCTTTTGATAGTCAATATTTCTTAAAGGTAATGTGCAACTATTACCATCTTTTGTCTTCAAATATAAGTTAAGATAGTCTGTATTAAAATCAACAGGACTAATTCTGATATTCTTTTTATAAGCGATTTTGGCATTTTCAATGTTAGACAGTTTTACCACTTGCTCATCTTTTTTATGTAAGCCTAAAAGCTGCATCAATTTAATAGAATCATTATTGCTATAAGAAGTAATCTTCACTTTCTCCTTATTAATCCTCCAATAAGAATTAAAGCATGTTGGCAAAGTAATAAAAATTCCTAGAATTAAGACAATTAGAAATACCCACCATGGTAAATAGCCAAAGCCAGTAACAAATAATGAAAGTATAACAATTGCAGCTGCTCCGATTAAAACATGGCTAATTTTTACCGGTTTACCAATAACTATTTCATTTGCATTTTTCATCTCAATCGCCTTCTTCTGTCATCATCTATATTATAAAGCGCTTTCAAAAACACTACTATAAAAAATCAAGCAAATCGAAGGTCAATCGCTTCAAGTAATGACCTCTTCACCTAATACTAATTTAATTCATTTATTGCTTCAAAATGGATTTAAATGTAAACGTCAATGCTACACTCCTGAAGTAACAAAGAAAGATTTGAAAATAAAGCTAAATTCTAATTATTCTATCCATCCCTTCAATGCAAATAGTAAAAATTACTCTGCGCTATGTCATTTGCTATATCAATACTATCAAGAAGTGCATCAAGCTGTATCTCCTTTAACTGTTTCTGAAAATACTTTTGTCAAAGAAGTTCCAACCAAAACTGGCTATTATAGTACAAATAAAGATGGGAAAATTGAAAATTTCGTTTTTACTGAAAAAAATGAGATAGCTTATATCTGCTCATTTAGCGAAAAGTCATGTGATCTATTTATTCAGGCAGTTTTAAGCAAAATGTTCAATAAGTATTCCTCCATTTTCTTTGAAGCAGACGACACAGATTGGGCTGCAACTAAGTTACTTGATTGCTTTAATGTCGATAAAGAAAATAGTTTTAATACTTATATTTATATATGAAAAAAGCCATCGCTTTTGCGATGGTTTTTACTTTGAATTATTTTCTTTTCTTAATACCCAATCCAAATACGCTAACTAAGCTAGTTAAAGCTAATCCTAACCAAGAAATCCAAGATACATTCTCTGCCCCTGTTTTTGGCAGTGAAGCTTTTTTAGATTCATTTCTATTAAGATTCTTACTTCTTGTAAATATAGCTGAACTAGAACTTTTGCCTACAGTTTCATTTACGACTTTAAGTGTATTTTCATCTTTTTTAGCTTTATAAATTACATAAACAACCTTTGCAACCGCTGCTGTTTTCTTTGATCGTTCTGGTTCAGATACCTTAGTCTCATCTACTCTATTTACCAACTTATCAGTTTTATTTGCAGGCTGACTATTTTTCTCATCTAATTTATTATTTACCGTATTTTGTTTTGATGCTTGCGCTTCTTGCTTTAGCTTATTTAATAATTCAGCTAACTGAGGCTTAGTTAGATAAAACTTACGATTCAATTCAGGAGCAAGAATTAGTTTACCAGCTGCTGTTTGATCTTTGAAATAATCTACGAATAAATCAGTATCAATTCCTACATCAGCCACCTTTTTTGCACCCTTAAATTCAGCAGTTGAATCTACTAAATAGTTGCTTGTAATAACTCGATAAGTCTTGTTTAAATCAATTTGCTTACCAGTGCTGTCTAACATGACAGCAACTTTTTGCGGATGAGAAGGATCATCAGTATCCGTATAAGCATAACGCATACCACTAACGAGATAGTAACGCTCACCATCTTTTACATATTGTGAATTCAAGACATCGTAAATTTGCTTTCCTGTTAAATTAAAAACTTGAATTTGATTATTAAAAGGTTGAACAGCTTGAGCAGACTTCCACTTTATTGATCCATCACTTTCAATATTTAAATTACTTCGAACACCGCCTCCATTAGTGATAGCAAAGTCAGCTTGAATTCCTTTCTTCTTAGCTTCAAAAAGTTGGGCATCAACAACTAAATCGCCAACTGCATTTTCTTTATTATCATTGAGACTAGTACTAATTTCGGTACCTGGAGTTGTTTTACCAATCACAGAATTTGTAATCTTGCTAGTACGATTTTCTGCATCTTTAATAATTGCTTCGACTTTAGGGTCAGCCTTGGTAAGCTTATCCTCTCTTGGTGACATAACAGGATAAACATGAGTTACCAAACTACCATTAACAAAATCGTTCGTCTTAGGATCAATATAACCAATTGCATCATCATAAGCCATTGAAAATTTATTAGCTTGAACAATTTTAGTTCTACCAACTGTACCATTTGCATACTGATGTGAATGAGCAGCAACATATAAATCTACAGAATTATTAGGATCAATTTTATACAGCTTCTTCAAAATATCGACTGCTTCTCCACTAGTTTTACCTTTATAGGTTGAAACACCAGTATGGGCTAAAACGACAATCGCATTCACACCTTGATTTTGCAAAATGTGATCATACTTTGCAATTGTTTCAGCAGGATCTAAAATTTGATAATCTTTTAAATTTTTAGCAAAAGTAAGTTTAGGCATATCAGCAGTTACTACACCAATAAAGCCAACCTTACTTGATTTATCGCCAGCTTTTACTTCTTTCGTCAAATATGGCTGCCAATTAAATGGTACAGTTTGATCTTTTTTATTAATTACATTAGAAATGACAATCTGTAAATTTGAATTTTCATGAGGATAGTTCTGCTCTTCTTGGTTAAATTGTCCTTTTTGAGGAGCTTTACCTTCTACAATTCGATCAAATTCACCTAATCCTTCATCAAATTCATGGTTACCCAGAGTACCAATATTAACGTTCATTGCCTTCAAAGATTTCATCGTTGGTTCATCTTGAAGTAGTGACGACGTTGCTGGAGAAGCACCTACCATGTCTCCTGCTTCAACTCTAAATGTGTTACCTTCGGGATTCTTATCCTTAAAATCTTTTTCAGCATTGTTCAAATAACTACTTAGGCGTGCAGCATTTCCAGCATTATAATGCATTCCTCGTCCAACATATGCTTTCCCAGTGGTATCAATATTTCCATGTAAATCATTAATACCTAACACTTGGACTGGAATATCATTCTTATAATCAGCGGGATTTGCCCATTGATCATTGTTCGGCTTTTTAGCATTATCTTGATTCGTTGTGACCTTTACTTGACTACTTTGTTGAACTTGATTTGGCTGAACGACTTCATCAGCCTTAACTGAACCATTGTTTACCAAAAACAAGCTCATTAATGCTGCACTAGCTAAACTACCAATCAAAACACGACGATGATTTTTCATTTCTTTCTCCTCTAAAACAGTAGACATTAACTTTTACACGCTTAAGTATATTCTTAATTATTATTACGTCAATATCAAAATCGTTCGTTATTTACTAGCAAAGTGTGAAAAATGGATTAATTTAGCCATTAAAAATATTTTTATTTACGAATGATCATATTTCATTTGTAAATAAGGTTATTCAATTCTTATTTGTCTTATAATTAATTTTAGTTATAGTAATTTATATTCATCAGAAAGAAACAATAATGAAAATAGGTCTTATTCAAGCAAGTTCGCAAAAACAAAAAAACGGAATTTTAGAACATTATTTAAATGCAGCAATTAACTCTGACGATCAGTTAATCAACTTCGGTATTTATCCAAATAGCAATACCAACCTATCTTATGTTCAAGTTTTTCTAGCAATTGCATTATTAATTAATAGTAAGTCATTAGACTTCATTGTCACTGGCTGCACGTCTGGTCAAGGGATGATGCTTGCTTGCAATACTTTCCCCAATATTCAATGTGGCTATCTTCCTACTCCACAAGATGCTTTTCTATTCAGCCATATTAATAATGGAAATGTGATTTCCTTTCCTTTGGGACTAAATTGGGGATGGAGCGGAGAAATTAATTTTTCAGAAACTATGAAAGCTCTATTTAAACAGCCTTGGGGCACTGGCTACCCTCCCTCTCAAGCATCCAGAAAGGTTAAAAACACTACAGAAGTAAAAGAATTTAACCAACTAAATAAAAAATCGATGACTTCAATTCTTCCTTCTGTTGACTCCGATCTATTGGTTCCTGTCTTAAAGTACGAGCCAGTTTATAATTTCATTATCCAAAATGGTAAAGATACTGAACTAGTTAATTTGATTAAGAAATTAAAGCACTCATATTTCAATTAGATACAAATAAAGACCACGTTTTTCAGGCGTAGTCTTTATCTTTTATTTGCATTCACTATATCTAACTAAATGAATCTGCTCTTTTTCAATGATTTTTCTAATCTTCGGATCCATTGCAAAATCAACTTCTTGAGTTCTAGGAATAGTTAAACTAGAAGTATTTAAAATATACTGGTCTAAATATCCGGGATGACAAATCATCATTGGAATTACTTCTTCATCAGCATGCTTAAGCATTGTTAAAAATACCTTTTCAGGATCATAATTAGGTTTCATACTTTCCATATATGGACTGAAACGTGTTTCTTTCTTAAAACTAACTGGCTGATTATCAAAAGCAAAATCTAAAATTGGTAAATCATACTCTTCAGCAACAATATGCAAACCTTTAATAAAGTTATCACTCATAACCGCATGACCTTCAAAATAGTCAGGCTTCTTACCAATTAATTCTAAAAATTGATGATATTGAGCGTCAATCTCAGCAATAACTTCATCTAAATTTGTAAAATCTTGCTTACCATAATTATCTCGATAAATTTTAGAACGCTTAAAATTACCGTGTTCATCTACTAACGACGGCACTTGATCAGGAGGAAGAATCGGTTTGCCATTGGTAATATCAGTATGCATCCCGAAATCAATATCTTCGTTCTTTAATAAATCTAGTCCATGTTCAGTTGCAGGCATATTTACCATTACACCAACATTATTAATTATTCCATTATGAATTGCATCGTAGATGCCATAATTTACAGCTCTTGAATAACCAAGATCATCTGCACGAATTAGTATTTGTTTCATTTTAGTTTATTTCCTCTTCTTTTCCAAAACCAATTATATAGGTTGCGACCGCCGCAACAATTAATGCGATTACACCACTAATAATTCCATTAACAATATTTGCTGTGCTTCCTCCAACATAAGCAGTCAAAGCAAGAAAGTTAGCGACGGGTACCATTACATATGCTGTCACATGCGTAATACCTGCATATAAAGCACCTGCAAAACCACCAATCATCATTCCTAAAAATGGCCGCTTATATCTAAGTGCCAAACCATACAAAGAAGGTTCTGTTACACCACCAATAATATTAGAAATAAAATATCCCCATACTAAAGTTTTATTTTTCTTACCTTTTATTCGTAATGCTGCACCAAGTGCCATACCTGCACAAGCCATGCTTGCCGCTACTGCGCCTAAAGTAGCAAAGTTATCATGTCCACCCTGAGCAAATAATAGAGTCATAGTGCTAATAATCACTAAATGCATGCCAGAAATAACTAAGATTTCCCAAACAGCTCCAATAATTGCGATAGCTAAAATAGACCAAACACCACCTAATTTTCCAAACGCCAATAATCCGTTACAGATATAGTCTCCTAAGAATCCGCCAAGTGGTCCTAAGACACATAGAGTTATCGGGATCATTACAGCAATTGTTAAAGTTGGTACAAAAACTGTACTTAAAGATGTAGGAACATATTTCTTAAAAAATCTTTCTACATAAGACATAATCCAAACTGATAAGAGAATAGGAATTAAAGTATTACCATAATTTGTTAAAGCCATTGGAATTCCATACACCGTGAAAGGCTTTCCAGCAGTAACAATTTTAACTAAATTAGGATCTAACAAAATTGCACCCATTAACATTCCTAACATTGGCGATGTTTTAAATTGTTTTGCAGATGTATAGCCTAAAAATACTGGGAAGAAATAAAATCCCGCATCTCCTACTAATGTAAATAGCTTATATAAATCACTAGAAGTTGGAGTAATATTTAGCATTGTTGGGCCACAGATTGCAGCTAACATTTTAAACATTGCAGCAGTTATAAGAATAGGAATCGTTGGCGTTAAACTTCCAGCTACCTTATTTAATACAATATTAAAACCTCTTTTAAACGTCATTTTTTCTTTTTGAGCATTAGCATCAAGATTTTCATCAATTGGAGCAGAACCCGCTATCTTCCCATTGCCTAATTTCAACAAAGTTTCATAAACCTTTGGCACGGTTTGACCAATAATTATTTGATATTGGCCGCCAGCACGAACTACTCCTAATACCCCCTCTATTTTCTTTACTTCATCATCTTTAGGAATACTTGAATCTTTTAAAGTAAAACGTAAACGTGTCATGCAATGTGTTACAGAACTAATATTATTTATTCCACCAACAGCTTGTAATATTTCACGAGCTAAGTTGTTATAATTATCTTTACTCATTTTTAACTCCTCGCATTATTCTCTGAATATAAATCATTAAATAAAACATTTCATCATCCGTAATTTCTGTACGATATTTTTCATTTAACTGAGCTACAATTTCTTTACCGCATTTAAAAATTTGATAATTATTTTCCATCATGTCTTGTATTAATTGAACGGAAATCTCGTCATGAATTTGTTTGTTTGATTCAATTCGCTTTAAAAAATACTGTAAATGGATTTTAAATCTATTAAATGCAAATGACTTCTTATCAATTTTTATATTAAATTGATCTTCTATTGTTCCAATAATTAAATTTAAAGTATTATCAGTATTACTCTTACTTATATTTTGAGATGAGACTTCCCTAGCATTGATAAAATGCATTGCAATTGCAGTAGCCTCTGCTTTGGGGAAAATAATCTTTAAATCTTCTTTAACATACTGCAACGCCTTTAAACCGACATCGTACTCTTTGGGATATAGATGTTGAATATCATAGCTCAAAGAAAAATCGAAAATCTCATTTTTCTTTATTCGTTCAATTGCAAAACTAATATGGTCAGCTAGACTAAAAACCACATTAGTTGAAAATTGATTTTGTAATTTTGTTTGTGCTAACTGAACAATTTTAGAACTAACCATAATCACATCTTCTGAAATTGTAGTTAACATCTGTACAGTTTGAGAGCTTACTCGATAAAATGTCATATCAATCTTAGAAAGATCAGTTAACTCATATGGGGTCTTCGGAAAACCGATTCCTCTGCCTAAAGCAATCAATTCTTGACCGTTGCCATCTGTACAAACAGCCACGTTATTATTGATTTTCTTTTCAACCCTCATTTTTATCCCTCTCTACTCTATTAAGTTAGTCTCTTGATCTACTTGGGTGCCATAAGCCGTAAGCAAGTTCTTCTTATAACCCTTAACCAGGATTACCATCACGGTGTCATCAAGTTTATTCTGCTTAAGCACATTATCATCAACTGAAATCAACTTTTCTCCTTGATGAACATAATCGTCTTGACTTACATATGAAGTAAAACCATTTCCTTTTAAATCAACAGTATCAATCCCAATATGAATTAAAATTTCTTGTCCTTCTCTATTCCTCAGTCCAACTGCATGTTTAGTAGAAGGCAGTGACACAATTTCTGCATCAGTTGGTGCATAAACATCAAAAGTTGAATTTTGCACACTTGGTACAATCGCGAAACCATCACCCATCATTTTTTTAGCAAAAACAGGATCTTTTACCTTCTCTAATTCAATTAACTCACCAGAAATTGGAGCAACAATATTTGTCTTCTCCTTTTTCTTAAACAAACTAAACATTTTTAACCTTTCTAGTTTGCTCAGCCACAAAAAAACTCCTTGAAGCATCACAAACAACAATAGAAGTAGATTTACTCCTATAAATCGTTTGTGGTAATGCCTCAAAGAGTTACAATCCACGTTGCGATTTGATATACAATTTACATTTTTATATTAGAATAATTATTGCTTCTTGTAAAGCGGTTACATATAAAAAGATTAAAAAAGTCCACTAAAACAACCTGCTTTAGTGGATTTAACTTTACTTCTTATCTTTCTTCTTTTTACTCTTTACTTCAGGTTCCTTCTCCTCATTAATGACATTTGGAGTTTGACCACCATTCTTTTTAGGCTTATCAAGACCTTCACCTGGTCTTTTCGGCGTCTTTTTGGGATCTGGAACAGTCGCAAATTTATCAAGCATTTGTTGTAAGTTGTTAGGATTGTTAAAAGTTAGTCCCATCGTTAATCATCCTTTTCTTTTTCTATGATTATAAAACGGAATTAAGAAACTGACAAATGCTTACTGATAAAATTTACTTAAACTTAAGAGCCTTGCTGCAGTCAACCTCTCTTAAAAACTTAGCAAAATAAAAAGCGATATTTTTCAATACCGCTTCTCTCGTCTATTCAAATTTCAAAACATCATCAACAGGATATCTAACTGACTTCAACTCTTCTGCACTTGCGTCTGGCTTACCAATCGCAATACCCATCACTGGAACATATTGTTCTGGATCAAGTCCCATTACACTGGCAGCTTTTTTAGCATCATAACCAGCCATTGCATTTGTTTCATAACCGTGTGCACGAGCAACTAGCATCAATTGCATGGCAGCGAGCGAAGAATCAACCATTGCATCAGCTGTAAGCATTGTCTTATCCGCATGTTCGTACAATGGTAAGAAAGTATTGTAAACCTTATCTAATTCTTCCTTAGAAATTCTCTTTTCTTCATACATATGATCCCATAAGGCACGATACTTCTTAAATGCTAAAGTATTGCCAAAGATTTGAATAATTGCACTTGAAGTATCAATTTGCGGATTATTGAATGGCATGTAGAATTCATGCAATTTCTTTTTACCCTCATCAGTATCAACTACGATGAACTGCCAAGCTTGCAAATTACATGCAGATGGTGCAGTAATTGTTTCTTTGATCATTTCTCTAAGCTCTTCACGAGGAATTTTTACATCCTTATCAAAGTGACGAACTGAATGACGATTAAGTAATACGTCCCCAAAATTATTGTTTTCAAATTGTGTCATCGAATTTACCTCCTATATATTAGCGCTTACATATATAATTATAGTCTAAATTTATATCTACGCATACAAAAACGGGTATGATCTAAAACCATATCCGTTTAGTTTATCTTTAGTCTTTATTCTAATCCCAGAATTGATTTTGCAGCACGTCTGCCTTGGTGAATAACACCACCAACAGCTGTACCAGAGCCAGGATAATACGATCCAATCCAGCCACCTGCATTTAATCCTGCTGCATACAAACCAGTAATTGGTTGCTGATAAATATCAAGAACATTACATTTCTTGTTAATCTTTAAACCACCTATTGCTCCAAGATTTCCAGGAGTATTCTTATATGCATAATACGGACCTGAAAATGGCTTTACTCCCATCGTTCTGTCATATTCTGGATCAATACCTTTTGCTGCATTTTTATTCCATGTATTTACACTATTTACTAAATTAATTACTGGTATATCAATTAAAGATGCTAATTCCTTAAGAGAAGATGCTTTAATTACTAAACCATTTTTTACATCTTTATCTAATGATTCAGCACTCCATGGAGAAGCTTTTTCAGAAATTGATGTTTGTCCAAAAATTTGATAAGTAGGCTTATTAAGTTGCTTTTCTTGATTGAAAATTGCTCTAAATCCATATGCATATGTTGAGTCTTCATTAACAAATCTTAAACCTTTACCATTTACAAAAATTGACGGAATAGTTGGTAATCGGTCATCTGTCCCATTTCCAGTTCTAGCATCAAAATCAATTGTTCCGCCAAAACCAGTAACAGCAGCACCTAAAGACATTCCCATAATAATTCCATCACCTCTATCTGTCTGGACAGACCAGCAATGATGTGCTTTCACATCTTCATAATGTTGGGGACTTAAATCTTTAGCTAGTTCAAGATTCTGATCAATAGAAGCTGTGGCAAGGATCACTCCTCGTCTTGCCTTTAAATATTTCAGTTTACGCGAATGATCTTCCGTAACAACTCCCAATACTTTATGTCTATCATTAGAAACAATAAGCCCTACTACTGCAGTATTATATGTAAAGCGTGCGCCTTGTTTTTTTGAATAATTCAGTAAAGCTTGAGTTAAAATAATTCCATTACCTCAAGCTCCACCGCCTTCGTACACATGAATTCGATCGGCAAAATTCTTTTTAGCATAAGGAATTTCAGTATGTCCATACACACTAGTCCACTTAATCCCCATCTTGCTGAGCCATTCAATATTTTTAGATGAATTTTGGGTGAAATCATGAACTAATTCTTGATAAACTCGTCCTTCACCGGCCTTCATATATTCTTTTTCATGATTTTCTGGTGTATCATTTTGATATTTAGTATATTTTTTCTGCCATTTATCACCAGCAGCTTGAATAACACCACCAGAATAATTTGTTGTTCCTCCAGCTATACCCTGCTTCTCAATAACCATTACTGAAGCATTATTTTCTGCTGCTGTAGCAGCTGCTGATAATCCTGCACCACCTGCTCCAACAACGACAATATCATATGTATCATCATATTTAACTATTTCTTTTTCAGTAGTTAATTTATTAATAAGAGGAAAATTTGCTGGTTTGGGAATTCCATTAAATTCCGAATGCGAGCCATTTTGAGATGCCCCTGTTATTGCATCTGTATTTAATTTTATCAATCCAGCTTCATTTGCTGCTTTAATAGCAGCCTTTCTAAAAGCTCCAGTGGAAATTGAAGCTCCTGATATTGCATCAACTTCTACTGAGCCCTTTTGGTTTGCTTCCTTAAGCCATTTTCTAATTCCAACTGCTCCAATAGTGTTCTCAGCAATATCTTTTGCCCATACTTTTTTTAGTTTTTCATTATCTTTATCTACATCAATAACTGCTTCTATTTCATTATGAAATCCTTTTTCTCTTGCACTAAATTGAACCATTTTATTACCTTCTTATAAAACAATTGATATCGTTTACATTTTCATTATATAAAGTATATAGTTATAAGTGAAATTAATATCTGTTATTAGTAATAAGAATAGGTTATATCAAATATGGACATTAAAAAATTGACAATCTTTATTAACTTAGTTGAAACTAGAAGTTTCTCAAAAACCGCTATAAACATGCACGTAACTCAACCAACCGTTACTCATACTATCAAATCAATCGAATCAGAAATCGGCACTCAATTGTTTAATACTAATAAACACTACGTAGCAATAACTGAAAATGGAAAAACTTTCTATCATGATATTAAACCATTAATTAATAATTACTATTCTGCCTTACAAAATGTTAAAAAGAAGAATTTAAATGCAGAAAGTCAAATAACAATAGGATACTCATATACTCCATTTAACCAGACATATCTTCCAATTTGGATAAATAATTTCCGTAAAAACAATCCTAATATAAAATTTAATTTAACCGACCTAAATCATAATGATTTTAAACAAGATCTTATATCGAATAATTTAGACCTTGTTATTACGACCGGAAGAGACGCACAAGGTTTAAGTAATATAAAAAGAACCATTTTATTCTCTGAATATTTTAAAGCCATTGTACCCAACGATAATATTCTTTCTAAAAGAAAAATTTTAAATATCAACGATTTTACAAATCAAAATATGCTTTTTCTGGATAATACTTGGGCAGCAATAGATCTTATTAGCCTTCAAAATAAAATTAAAAATTCAGTTTCAAATATAAGCATAACTTACGCAAATGATATTTCTGCTTTAGACTTACTTATTAAATCGCAGCAAGGAATTGCTTTAGGTTTATATTGTCTTTACCCAGAATTAGAAAAAAATTCATGTTATATACCTTTGAATTGGAAATCAAAGGTGGAACTTGCCATTTTAACTTCTAAAACTGTCAGAAAAAAAGCAGTTAATAGTTTTATAAAATCAATCGAAACTTATACTTATAACATGACATTTAATAACAATTAGCCTAACAAATAAAAAAACTAGAACTTTCACAATTGCGTTAGTTCTAGTTTTTTATTATTCTTATTCTTCTACAAATACGCCTTGAGAACTGGCCTTTAGTTGCTCAATTCTATCATCTAAGCCAGCTTTTCTTAAACTAGTAATAAATTTTTCAGTCCTACTATGTTCAATAATTGTCATCACTGTAGAACCAGCACCACTCAAATAAGTAGCAAAAGCTTCATGCTGATGGGCAATTTCTCTGATTTTCACTAATTCAGGAACTAATTTTTGTCGATATGGTTCGTGAAATTCATCTGCTTCAATCATTTTCTTAGCTGTTTCATAATCTTGCAAAGCTAAGCTAGCCGTTAAAGTCCCTAAAATGCTGCTTGCATGTGTCGCATTCTTAAAAGCTAGCTTTTCAGGTAAAGCATTTCTTGAAGCTTTCGTGTCTAATTCATAGCTAGGAATATAAGCAACAAAATCAAATGGAATCAAGGGTAACTCTTGAAAATAATATTGATCCTCTATCTTACTTGCAACTACCATTCCGCCTAAGATAGCAGGCATTACATTATCTGGATGTCCTTCAATCTTAGCAGCAATTCTACACTTATCTTGCTCGCTTAAATTAAAATTAGCTAGTTGATTTGCTAGCTCAATTCCAGCTACAATCGCAGTTGAACTACTTCCTAAACCACGGCTTAAGGGAATTTGACTCTTAACTGATAGATGATGCGGCGTTAATCTAGGAGCAAGTTCTAAAGCGGTTTTAACAATTAAATTATTTTCATCATGACTTATTTCATTCATATCGTGTTCAACAAACCATTTATCACTTGCTTCCAGTACATCTAATTCTAAAAACATCGAAACGGCAGTTCCCAGACAATCAAATCCAGGCCCCATATTTGCTGACGTTGCAGGTACAAAAATTTTCATTTTCTATCCTTAATAAACTTCATACATACTATAAACTTTAATATTTTTTTCCTTCAAAGAGCTAAATAGTTTTGCCTTTTGATCAACTGTAACATTATCTGTTAAATAGTAGTCATATTGTTCATCATTCAAAAAATCAGCATCTTCAATTTGATATTTATCCATTAAATTGGCTACTACTTTGTTTTGAGAACTATCAACCTTAAACCAATATTGTCTAGTAAAAATATCCTTAACACTCACTGAAACAGAGTTCCAATCAGTTTTAAAAGGAGCTTCTTTTTTAGCTACAGCTACTAAATCATTGATAACACTATTAGCAGTTGGAAGTTTTCCAGCACCTGGACCATAATAAAATGACTTTCCAATTGCATAGCTTTCTATTTCGATACCATTAAATTCATTCTTGGTCTGGCCCAGCATACTATTCTCAGAAACTAGCATGGGCATTACAACTGGATAATAAGTACTATTTTGAGTTTCAAGTTTGGCAATAAGCTTCAGTGTATAGCCAAACTTTTTAATTACTGCTAGTTCTTTTTTATCTATTTCTGTAATACCCATCATTTTAATTTGATCAAGCTTTAAATTAATGCCAAAGGCTAGTCGACCAAGAATAATTAACTTATATGCCGCATCCTTACCACTAACATCATTAGTTGGATCAGCTTCTGCAAAACCTAACTTTTGTGCTTCACTCAAAGCTTGCTCGTATGACCAGTTATTATCTGCCATCTGGGTCAAGATATAGTTACTGGTGCCATTAACAATACCAGAAATCTGCTTAATCTGATCTCCAACATAGTTTTGATTTAAAATTCTCAAAATTGGAATTCCACCAGCAACACTTGCTTCATAGAACAAGCGACCTTGATGTTCGTTAGCAATTGCCATTAATTCAGGTCCAAAACTTGCGACTAAATCTTTATTAGCTGTAATTACAGTACGCCCCTGCTTTAAAAGTTCTGATACATACTCTTTAGCCGGGTGAAGACCGCCCATAACTTCAATGACTACTTTAATATCCTGATCTTGACTAATTTGCTCAAAATTTGTAGTTAGATTTAGATCTGGGTATAAACTACGATATTTATCAATATTTCTTACCAATATTTTAGATGTCTTAAATTCTGTATTAGTAATTTGTCTTATTTTTTCTTTACTATGTTTTAAAATATCAATTACACCAGAGCCAACCGTACCTAATCCGAGCATTGCAACTTCAATGATTTTCATTTTAAGGGCCTCTTTAATAATTTTTTTATTTTTGATTGTATCATAGTCACTAAACAGGTTACAATGATAAGAACAAACATGTTTTAAGAAGGAGTAATTTATGCAATATCGTAGTACACGCGCTAACTTAAATTATCAATTAGATGCTCCCGCAGCTATTATCCAAGGATTATCACCAGAAGGTGGACTTTTTGTTCCAACTACTTTTCCTAAGCCAATTTTTGACTTAGAACAATTTAAAAATATGTCCTATCAAGAAATGGCTAAAAAAGTTTTAGCAACCTTTTTTGATGATTTTTCAGATGACCAACTTTCTCAAATTGTAGATGAAGCTTATGGTAATCAATGGGATGACAAAGAAATTGTCAAAATTGCTAAACATGCAAACAATTATTATCTGGAACTCTTTCATGGTCCAACGCTTGCCTTTAAAGATATCGCCTTACAAATACTTCCACGCTTAATGCATACAGCTATCAAAATTAAGCAAAATGATTCTGATATCATTATTCTAACTGCTACTTCAGGAGATACTGGTGGTGCAGCAATGAGCGGCTTTAAAGGTCAAGAACATACTCACGTTATTGTCTTCTACCCTTACGGCGGTGTAAGTCCTGTACAACTAAGACAAATGCTGGGACTTAAAGGCGATAACTTAACTGCAATTGCCATTAAAGGAAACTTTGACGATGCGCAGACTAATGTGAAGAAGATCTTTAATAATCAAGCTTTAGTAAAAAAATTAAAACTAAACAAATTACAATTTTCTTCCGCTAATTCAATGAATATTGGCCGTTTAGTTCCACAAATTGTCTATTATTTTTATAGTTATGTTCAACTAGTTAAAAATGGTGAAATTACAACCGGACAAAAAATTAACTTTTCGGTGCCAACTGGGAACTTTGGCGATATTCTTGCCGGCTACTATGCTAAAAAATTGGGCTTACCAATTCATAAACTTATTTGTGCTTCTGATCAAAACAACGTTTTGACTGATTTCTTTAAAACTGGTACTTATGATCGTCAACGTAAGTTTTACTTAACTAACTCACCTGCCATGGATATCTTAGTTTCAAGTAATTTAGAACGACTTTTATTTGACCTTTATGATGAAGATTCAAATAAGTTAGCTCAATTAATGAATGAGCTAAGTACTAAAGGTAAATATACAGTCAGTCCTGTTGTTAAGGAAAAATTAGACCAATTATTTGCTGCTGGTTTTGCTACAGAAAACGAAGTTGAAGATGAAATTAACCGTATTTTTATAGCAGACCAGTATACGCTTGATCCTCATACAGCTGTCGCTTCTTTTGTAACCAAGAAATATCAAGAAACAAGCCTTAATCAAACGCCAACGGTGATAGTTTCAACTGCTAGCCCATATAAATTCCCTGAAACAGTCTTTCATGCTCTTACTGGAAAAGAAGTAAAAGAAAAAGGCGTTCCAGCCATTAAAGAACTGAATAGTTTTCTACAAGAAGACTTAAGCGGGAATGTACATAATCTAATTCAAACTGGTAATTATCAAGAGCAAATAATTAAAGCCAGTGAAATGGAAAATACTTTACTTAATATTTTGGATATCTAAAAAAGGAATGAGTTAAAAACTCATTCCTTTTTATAACCAATCATTAGCAACTAGTTTTTCAGCAATTTGAACAGTATTTCCAGCTGCGCCTTTTAATAAATTATCAGCTACAACCCACATATTAAAGGCTCCGGGTGTTTCTAAATCTGGCCTAATTCGACCAACAAAAGTATCGTTAGATCCAACTGCATTTAATGGTTGAGGATATTCTTGTTTTCTAAAATCATTCTGTACTTGAACTCCTGGGAAGTCTTTTAAAACCTTCTCTAGATCAGATACAGTAGCATTTTTATCTGCCAATTCAAAATAAACACTTTCGCCATGCGCAATTTCAACTGGAACACGAACACAAGTAGCTGTCACTTTAATATCAGCTGCATTCATATCGTTTAAGAGAATCTTCTTAGTTTCGTGAATCATCTTCCATTCTTCATGACTATAGCCATCGTCTTCAAAAACATCAATTTGTGGCAATAAGTTAAATGCTAAAGGATAATGCTTTTTATCTCCTGCAGTTGGCAAAACTTCAGCTTCATCTCTAATATTTTTACCTGCCATATAATCTTTAGCTTCTTTGAACAACTCTTCTAAAGCTGCATGACCAGCACCAGAAGCTGCTTGATAAGTTGATACAATTACTCGCTTCAAACCAAATTTATCCATCATTGGTTTTAAGGCCATTACCATTTGGATGGTAGAACAATTTGGATTAGCAATAATACCGTGATGATTTTTAATTTCCTCGCCATTAACTTCAGGAACAACTAATGGAACATCAGGATCCATCCTAAATGCACTAGTATTATCAATGCAGACACTGCCTCTCTTAACAGCTTCAGGCAAGAACTTTTTAGAAACTGCACCACCAGCAGAAGATAAAACTATGTCAACACCGGAAAATGATTCTGGTCTAGTTTCTTCAACTTCTACTTCTTGATCACGAAATTTTAGCTTCTTGCCAGCAGATCTTTTAGAAGCTAAAAATTTAACTTTTTTAACCGGAATAGTGGATTGCTCAAGTTGTTTGATCATTCGCTGTCCCACTAAGCCAGTTGCACCTAAGATAGCAACCGTAAATTCTTTTTTCATAATATGTCCTCATTTCTTTTATTTGTAGGTTATAATGATGCATAATATAAGTCAACTAGAATTTTTCGAGGAAGGATAACTAATCCGTATGAAAGTAGCTAAATTCGGTGGCAGTTCTGTAGCTTCAGGCGCAAAAATTGCTCAAGTAATTAATATTTTAAATAACGATAATAAACGCCAAGTCGTAGTTGTTTCCGCTCCGGGAAAAAGAAATAAGACAGATACCAAGGTTACTGATCTTTTAATTAAGTATGCGAATCTTACCCTTCGTAAACAAAACTGTGAAAAAATTCAAGCGCAAATTTACTCTCGTTATGCTGAAATTGGAGAATATTTTGACTTGAGCATGCAGGGACTTAACGAAATCAAAGCTTTAATTAATGATCTTCCTACTCATACTTTTCCTAATCGTGATTATCTGATGGCAGCATTTAAAGCTCATGGTGAATTTTTAAATGCCAAGCTCTTAACAATGATTATGAAAAAGCAAGGTTTTAAGGTGCGACTTCTAACACCAAGACAGGCTGGCTTAGTTGTGACTGGCAGTCCAAATGATGCTTCAGTCAACCCTGAAACTTATGTTAACCTCCGCAATCTTGAACTTGATCCCGCTGAGAAAATTATCTTTCCTGGATTCTATGGAATCTCACCTTCTGGAAATATTGCCACTTTTTCACGTGGTGGCTCAGACATTACCGGCGCTATTTTAGCTCGCGGTTTTAATGCGGAATTATATGAGAATTTTACTGATGTAGATGCCATTTTTTCAGCTAATCCTGCTATTGTTTCTCATCCCGAGCCAATTAGCAAAATGACCTACCGTGAAATGCGGGAACTTTCTTATGCTGGGTTTTCTGTCTTTCATGATGAAGCTTTAATTCCTGCTATTCAAGCACAGATTCCAGTTAATGTAAAAAATACCCAGCATCCCGAAAAACCAGGAACAATGATCGTGCCAGAGACCAACTTTAAAGCTCAACATACAATCACCGGTATTGCTGGTGGTAAGAACTTTGCTGCCCTTTATTTACACAAGTACTTGTTAAATAAAGGAGCTGGTTTTACATTAAAGATCTTACAAATTTTAGACCAACATAAAGTTGCTTATGAACATATGCCGTCTGGGATTGACGATATTACAATTATTTTCAAAAAAGAAGATCTTAATGCAGAACTAATCGACCAAATTTGTAATGAAATTCAAGTTTCGCTTAATCCTGATCAAATGCAGTGGATCGATGACTACGCTATTACCATGGTAGTTGGTGAAGGAATGCGCGACAAACTGAGCCTATGTGCAAGTATTCTCTATCCTTTAGGTCAAAAGAACATTTCAATTCAAATGATTAATCAAGGCGCATCACAGATTTCAATCATGATTGGAACTAGAAGAGGCGATGCCGAAGAAGTTATTCGAACTATTTATCAAACATTTTTTAATTAAAAATATTATTAAAAAGAGCGGTGAATCAATTCATCGCTCTTTTCGTTAGGTTTCTCATTACCAAATAGTTATTCTATTTTCTGGATCAAGCCACATACCATCTTCTGGAGTTACATTGTATGCTTCATAGAATTCTTCTTGGTTTTGGGCTGGAATATTAACTCTGGTTGGCTGCGGTGCATGTACATCATATTGTACTTCAGCCTTAATTGACTCCGGACGTTGTTTTTGCATCCAGCTCTTAGCATAAGTTTCAAAGAGATCTTTCATCTCTCCGCCTTCTGCCTTATTAGCTGCAATTGCACAAGAAAGTCCACTTAAGTCAGCAATATTTTCAGAAACTACTTGCTTACCATTAACTTAACTGGACCATATTGTAAGCCATCAAAGATATCAGCAACTGCCTTAGTACGCTTGTTAAATTCTGCAAAGTCTTCCTTAGTCCACCAATTTTTCATGTTGCCCTTTTCATCAAATTGGGCACCGTTATTGTCAAAAGCATGAGAAACTTCATGACCAATTGTTGCACCAATTCCACCATAGTTAGCAGCCCGAGATTGTTTTGCATCATAAAATGGAGCTTGCAAGATTCCTGCTGGGAAGGTTAAGTCATTCTTATAAGGGTCGTAGCAAGCGTTGTTCAAGTTACCTGGCATTTCCCAAATACTTTTATCAGGCTTTTTATTTAATCTTTGAAGAATATCTTTAATTCTTTCTTGATTAATCAAAACATGGTTTTCGTATAAAGTCTTGTTTGGATCTACAACTAAATTATCAAAAAGAGCTCTATTCTTTTCAGGATAGCCAACCTTTAACTTTAAAGCCTTTAATTTAATAATAGCTTGTTTTTTAGTAGGCTCTGAAAGCCAGGTATTTTCTTGAATTCTTTGTTCATAAACCTTAAGCATCTTTTTAATCATACTAATTACGTCAGCCTTGGCTTCATCTCCTAGATAAGTTTTACCATAGTAAATACCAATTACTTCATCAAAAGCCACATTAGCTAGGCGATATGCATGCTTATCTTGAGATGGTAACTCTGGAACACCATAAACTGCTTGTCTGAATGGAAAAGCAGCTTCTCTAAGACAGCAAGTAACTTTTCAGCATCCGGAACTTGATAAGCGGTAGTATCTGGCAAGAAAAGCTGTGGTCCAGTCGCATATAGGGCATTATGATCTGTATCCTTCATATCCTCAGATACATAGATATCAAACGGTAATTCATAGCCACTCGATATTAATTGAGCCGCTTTTTGATTAAATTCTTCAAAATTCTTTAAAGAAGCTAATCTGCCTAAGTCTTTCTTAATTGGTTCTGCTTGATCCTTATTTCTCTTATCAAAATCAGCTGCCAACTTGTAGTAGTTAATTGCCTTTTCAAAGTTTGCTACATCAGGAAGCGGCTTCTTACCATTGGCAAATTCAGCAAAATCCTTCATAAGCTTGTCTTCAATTCGCATATCTAAAATTAAATTAATTCCAGTTGAAGTTCTGTCGGCTGGAATCTTTGCTTTTGAAAGCCACTCAGAGTTAACTGCTAAATATAAATTATCTTGTGGTCTAGTATTAACATCAGGCTTAGTTAAGTCACCTGCGCCTCCACGAACACTGAAGTATCTTCTCATAATTATTTACCCCATTTCTTTAATTAGGTAAATGATACCATTATTAAAAATATTAAGCTAATTTTTATTTTCTTGTTCCACCAATAATTGAGTAGTAGAAACTAAACGATGATATTTTTGTTCGTTATGATATAAATCAACAAAATCTTCTGGTCCATCTTCGATAAAAGGATCATTAGAGTATGCCAAATAATTGTATGTTCTTGAATGGATAAAATTGTGTTCTGCATTTTCTAATGGAATTTTTTCTTCTTTCGCCAAAATCTTGCTGACTTCTTGAGTAATAGCTTCAATATAAAGTGATCTTTCGCTATCTAGATTTTCCATATTTAACACCTTCAAGTTATTGATGTGTATTATTAATATCATAACCACGTTAAATTTCTAAATCAAAAAAACAGTAAGAGATAACTCTTACTGCTTTTTAGTGCTATTCATATGATGTGAGATAAATAAGTGAATTTAGGAAATAGGATATTGTTTTTAATTTTTTTCTGAAAACGCCCCTTTCACCGTAATTTTATATGGACTACTGCCCTTTTGAACAGTCTTACCATTTTCGACAATAGTTACTTTACGTCCTTTGGCGTCAACTACTTTTCCACCCTTAGCTACACTTAGATTTGTAACTGTAGAATTTCCAGTTACAACCCATTTTGAACTATTACTAATATTCATTGTTAGCGGAGTTTTAGCTTTCGAAGAGGCATAACTATTAGCTACAATTGAGGTTTTCCCAGTATAAACTGAATTTTTAAGTAATTTTACATTAGCACTAGAGATTGAATCAACTGTAATATTGCCACTTAGTTTCTGCTTAGTAGCAGTTAAAGTAATATGTCCACCATTTTTGCCTTTGGTTCCCCAATTATTTGATTTATTGCCTGTAACATTTAACAAGTTTACTTTCTGACTATTGAAATCAAGTTTCGTATTTTCTAAAGTAATCTTTCCTGTCGTATTAGTTACGTAAAACATTGCGCCACTTGAGATCTTAGTCTTCAGCGTTGAATCTTTGGCCTTAAAAGTTGCACTTTTACCCGATGAAGTATGTGCATCCCCAGATGTAGATTGATAAATAATTACTCCATTTTTAATTGGATCAGAACCAGAAATCTTATTGCTAGTAGAAGTTAACTTGGAATTGTTTAGAAATATCTTATTGTACCCTTCCATCCCAGCTATTTGACTACCACTAGCCGTTCCTTTTACATTCTTCAAAGAAATATTGCCAGTAGAATAAACTAAAGGTGAACCTGAGCCACTTGTAGTAATTTTAGAATTCTTAACTTTAATTACTCCGCCGCCTCTATCAGTAGCCACACCAGCTGAATGATCACCTTGGGTAGAAATCTTAATTTGATCTGCGTTAATTTTTCCACCGTAAGTAGCATCTAACCCTCTTGAGTTAGCTTTTCCAGTAGTCGTAATTGTCGAGTTTTTAACATTAACGGTACCACTATTTGTTGCAAAAATACCATTTGCTCCGGTAGCATTCGAACTTACTTTAGCATTATTCACTGTAGCAACAGCTTTTTTGCCATTAGCTAGAATAACTGAATCTAAGCCATAGAAGTTTGCATTATCATCATTAGCTGAAGCGCCTGTTTTCTTTAAGGTAGTGCCATCTAAAGTCAATTTTCCATTTTTTTGAACTAGAGCTGTATTTTGATCTGCCTGAGAATTAGAAATAGTCTTTTTACCAACAGTTTTACTACCTGTTTTAACATTTACCGTTGCCTTAAGTGTGCCAGAGTAGTCATAACTTTGAGTATTTGGACCACCTTTCCCTGTCTGACCATTAGGTTTTTGTGGAGGATTTCCAGATGGAGGCGTACCCATCTTTTTACCGCTTGGCTTACCGGGTTTCTCACTCTTTGAAGCTCCCTGATTTTTAGTCGTACTGGCCTGAACGATATCCACTTGCTGATGAGGGGTAGCTTCAACAGCAACCCCAGCTAAAATAGCTGCTAATAAAGGTATTGTGGTATATTTAGTAAGTTTCATAATGAGAAATCCTTTCTATTTGGTTTTGATTGACTAAAATAATAGCGAACCATTGTGACCTAAATATGCTTAATATTTAATAGAATTGCTAAGAAAAGACTAATTAAATCATAAAAAGATTAAGAAAAATTTGTACTTATCATTATTAACTTAATAAATTAAAAAAGGCTACTCCTTAATTTACGTAAGAAATAGCCTTATATGCTTTATTAAATTAACTTACCACTCGCATCCCGTTTAAGATGCGTAGTATATTTAGGAGCTTTAAAACTAGAAGTTTCTTCTTGTACTCACGCTAAGATTTTTTGGGCAATCTTATCAGTCATTACAAAAGAGTCATCAATTTGTTCTTTAGAAATTCCATCAATGTGAACTCCCGCATTAATTACTAAGTTGCCCGGCAATTTTTTCTCAATCTTTTCAGCTAAACGTTGTGCTAAAAAAATATCTTTATGTAATCTACCATCATGAGAAGCAAATTTAACCACGGTTTCTTCTTTTGTTTTTTGATCAAAAGTAACGACTCCACCAACATGAGGAATATTTCCACCGATCAAATTTACTAATAAGTCTTGATTGTTCAATAAGCAATCTGCTTTTAGCTGAAAACTTTTAGTGATTGTAAGCGTCTTTTTCAAGTCTATTCACCATCCCAGCGCTTAGCAAAATCTGCTTCAATATTTAAACTATCCAACACTTTCATCGTTTGATGATCAACGATATCTTGAATAGTTTTAGGATGATCATAAAAAGATGGAATAGGTGGAATAATATGAACACCCAATTTAGCTAGCTTAGTAAGATTTTCTAGATGAATTGCTGATAGTGGTGTTTCTCTGGGAACTAAAATCAACTTACGTTGTTCTTTAAGCATGACACTTGCAGCGCGCATAATTAAATCTTCGTCAAAGCCAATGCTAATTCCAGCCACAGTTTTCATACTAGCTGGTGCAATGACCATTCCGTCAATTCTAAAAGATCCACTAGCAATCGCAGCACCTAAATTTCGATTATCATACACAAAATCTGCCAAATTCTCTACTTCAGCTACAGAATAATCAGTTTCAAGCTTAATATTTTCCTTGGCCCAATTACTCATCACTAAATGAGTTTCAACGTTAGTCGCTTTACTTAGTTTTTCTAATAAATCAATCCCGTAAATACTACCTGAAGCACCAGAAATTCCAACTATTATCTTTTTCAAAACTAATCAACCCTATTTCAAATACTTTTCCCAATCAGGTATTTCTTTAAACTTGGCACGAATAAATTGATCCTTCATATCAAATGGGACAGTTCCATCAACAATCGTCTTTGAACTCATTCCCTTAACACGAATTGATTTTGGATCATATTGTGGGCGCTCGCTTGGATCAAGCGGATGGTTACGCATCCCTGGAATGCAGACAAAGTCTTGATCTGCTTGAAAGCGCGTATTCATTGTCCAAACCACATCATTCATATCAAAAATATCAACGTCTTCATCAACTAACCAAACCGTCTTCAATTCCTTAAATGCACCAAAGGCCAAAATTGCAGCTTGTCTTTGAATTCCCTCATCTGCCGGATTATCTTTATGAATTTGCATAATGGTCATTAACTTACCACCACCTGCAGGAGGATTGTAAACATTAACTACTTTACCTGGGATTGCTTTATCAACCAATTCTAAAATTGAAGCTTCTGTTGGAATACCAGCCATTGAAACATGCTCTTCACTTGGTCCAATAACAGATTGCATAATTGGATTATTTTTTCGGTGCGTAACTGCAGTAATTTTTACTACATTTACAGCAGGATTAGCTGGGCCATTATATCCTGGAAATTCTGGCATCGCAAAACCAGAATCAGTATTAATATCTTCCTTAATTGTTTCATTCGGCATAATGTAGCCTTCAAGAACATATTCACTTCTAGCTAAAGCTGATTCATCAACTGAAACACCATCAACTAATTGAACTGGTTCTTGTCTTAAGGCTCCAGCAACGTCCAACTCATCATAACCCAATGGCGTTGTAGGAGGTTCAAAAGTTGCACCAATTGTGACTGCTGGATCAAGGCCAATGTTAATTGTAATTGGCATGGGTTTATTTAATTTTTCAAATTCTTTTTGAAAATGTCCAATATGACGTCCACTAGGCATAATATACATTCCAAGTGTATCTTTATCTTCTAACACCATACGATGAATTGTAACATCAGTCATTGTCTTGTCAGGATTTGAACCTTTAACTAAACCACAAGTAATGTATGGACCAGCATCGTATTCGGTATTAGTTGGAGCTGGAACTAGTTTCCTAATATCAAAATCAGGATCACTAGCTAAATGGACAACCTCTTGAGCAGGAGCATCTTTTTTATCAACTTTAATTGGATGAACTGGATTTTCAACTGCGTCTTTTAAGAAACGGCCTAATGTCTTGTAGTCATGGTGCAAAATTCGACCATCTCGTTTGCGACTAGCCATTAAACCAATTAATACCCGAGTATTTGGAAAGCCCTTTAAATTATTGAACATCATTGCAGGACCTTCTTTTGTTGGTCTTTCAACTGTACCACCTGCACCAACGTAGCGATAAACACCAGAAATTTCTGCATCTGGATCAATTTCAATGTCTGTTTCATGATAATCTTCTGGATTATCTTTAATTTCACGTAATACTTTTCTTAAGTCCCAAGGATCTTTTGGTAAATTTGTCATCTCAATATCTCCTTTTACTTCACTTCATGTCTATCATACGAGTCAAGTAAAAGGTTCATCAATTCTATCTATTACCGCAATTATTCCAATTTGGCATTTCAAACTGCTTTAAATAATTCCAAAAGTCATTTTCAATTTTAGAATGATTTCCTTTGTTGCGAATAAATAATAAAGTACTTGTTAAAGTAGGTTTAATCGAAACAAATGAAACTTCCGACTTTTTTGTTTGGGGATGCATTAAAATCGCTACGCCTTGTTTATTCTCTACCATTTGAAGAATCGAACTCATTCGATCACTTACAAAAGAAATCTTCGGGTCAAATCCAGCTTTTCGACATAAATTAATTACTGGTTCATATAACAAACTATTCTTTGCTAGCATAATAAAAGTTTCGTCTTTAAGATCTGAAAGCTTTATTTCATTTTTATTTGCAAATGGATGCTCCTTATTTAAACAAACAGTAAACGATTCTTGCGCAATGATTATTTTTTCAAAATCAAGTTTTTCAGGCGCCATTGTCCTAATAAAAGCCACATCGACTTGCTTTTGTTTCAAAGTATTTATTAATTGATTAGTTTCAATTTCTTGCAAAGCAAGACTAATATCTGGCTTCAACTTTTGATAAACCATAGTTTGCTTAAAAATATCGTAGTTTGCAAAAGTTGGAATGATTCCTAACCTTATCTGACCGCTATTATTATCCTTAAACTCACTAGTTTCTTTACTGATCCAATCAGAAAGCAAAACAATTTTCTCAGCATTAGGCAAAATAAGCTTGCCATATTCTGACAAGGCAACATTCTTATTGTTTCTTTCAAATAATTCTTGCCCTAGCTCTTTTTCAAGACTCTTAATTTGTTTAGAAATTGTACTTTGACTTGTATACAAATTTTCTGCTGTTTCTGAAAAATTCAGCGTTTTTGCTAAATCAACAAAAGCTCGTAATTTATTAATTTCCATAATTTACCCTTCAAGTATTCCAATTTGGCATTATTAAACCGCAATTTAGAATTGAGATCAAGTTATTGTAATTTTTATAATTAACCTGATTTGATAAGAAAGAGGTTCAAATATGCCAATCGGAGTTATTGTTAATGCTTCGTCAGTTTTATTGGGAGGAATTTTTGGTGGATTCTTTGGCAATAAACTTTCTGAAGATTTTAAAGAAAAATTGAACATGATTTTTGGTGCTTGTTCAATGGGAATGGGTATTTTTTCAATTGCGCCAATGAAGTATATGCCTGCTGTAATTTTTGCCGTCATTCTTGGGACAATTGTTGGTCTTGCAATTCATTTAGGAAAGATTTTTAACCAAGGTGCTCTTTTAATGCAGCGTCCAATTACTAGAATGATTCCAACAGAAAACTTATCTATTTCAAGAGACGAATTTATGAGCTTAATGGTTACTGCCACAGTCCTTTTCTGTGCAAGCGGAACTGGTATTTATGGTTCACTTGATGAGGGAATGTCTGGAGATATTACTATTCTTGTTTCAAAATCAATCTTAGATTTCTTTACCGCAGCAATCTTTGCAGCAAGTTTAGGCTATGCAGTTTCAATTATTGCTATTCCACAATTTATTATTTTCTTTATTTTGTTCTTGCTTGCTCGTTTTATCTTGCCATTTACTACACCATCAATGATTTCTGATTTTAAAGCTTGCGGTGGTTTTCTAATGTTAGCGACAGGCTTTAGAATGGTAAAGCTCAAGATGTTTCCAATAGCGGAAATGATCCCAGCCATGATTTTAGTCATGCCCTTATCTTGGCTTTGGTCAGATGTAATTTTAAAACTTATTCATTAAGCTAAAAGAACTGTGTGCATTTTAGATATACACACAGTTCTTTTTTAGTCCAGTGACTTCAATGCTTCAAGCATATTAACATCTTTAATCTTACGGTTCACGAAAATGGCCATGATTGCTGTAATCGCCAACGGGATTATTGCTGACAAAAGATAGTTACTCATCAAAATTCCAGGTCTAAACATGGCATTCATCGGAGCCAAATTGTCAATAATAAAACTATGAAGCCAATTTCCAATTAAAAAGCCAAATAGAATACCAAAGATTGAAAGAATAATCGTCTCACGATAAATATATAGACTAGCTTCTTTATTATAGAAACCTAAAACTTTCAAAGTAGAAATTTCTCTCATTCGCTCTTCTAGATTTGTCGTAGTTAAGGTAAAAATTACAACAATTGCTAAAAGTGCTGCTAAGCCAATTAACAGAAACATTACTTTATCCATACTTTGAATTAGACTATCAATTATTTGCTTATTGCTAGTATTTAAATTAATTGCATTAACTGCACCAGTTTTCATCAACGAATTAGCAAAATCATCAGTTTGAACGTCTGGCTTTAATTCAATTAACTGGGCATTAGTATTCATTTTCTGATCAAAATATCTCTCATAGACATTTGAATTCATCAAGACATAATGTCCCATATACATTTCACAAATCCGACTAACTGGCAGTTTAACTTTCTTACCATTACTAGTATTTAAAGTTAACTTATCGCCAGGCTTTAAATGCAAGAGATTAGCCAACTTTTCAGAAATAACCACGCCATGGTTATTCAAGTTAATTTTTTGACCTGACTGTCTATTTCTTAGATTAATGTAGTTGTTAATATTTTTATCTTCTTTTGGCACAATTATTGAAATATCTTGATTTGTTCCATCGATCTTTTTAGTAAGATTTTCAAAATGTACTGACAAATACTTATTTACTTGCTTTGAATCAAGTTTTTGTTCTAATTTTCTGCTCTGATTTCCAGACAAATCCTTTTTATCGACCGCAATTAGATCATATTTAATCAGCTCGCCATATTGCTTTTGACCAATACCAGCTAAAGAATCACGGATACCGAACCCCATCATCAATAAGCCTGTACATCCCGCAATTCCCAGAATTGTCATGATCATTTTTACTTTATAACGAAAAATATTCCTTAACGTAACTTTATAGTTAAAGCCTAAACGTTGCCAAAGTGGTTTGATTCTTTCTAAGAAAATTCGCGAACCATTCTTCGGCGGTTTGGGTAACAATAATTCGCTTGTTGTTGCTCTTAAAACCAAGAATAGTTGAATTAAAGCTGCACCCGTTGTACATAAAACTGCAATTAAGATAGTTAAAAATAGATACTTCCATGAAAATAAAGTCTGAAAATTCGTCAGTGTCAGATTAGCAGTATAAGAATTAAATATTATCTGCGGCAATAGCCAGTAGCCTCCAATTGCACCAATTAAGACGCCTGTTAAAGCAGCTGTTAAGCTATAAACAATGAATTTTAGACTAGTATCAAACTTGCTATATCCTAAAGCTCTTAAAACACCAATATTTTGTCTTTCTTCATCAATGAAGCGTGTCATAGTTGAAAAACTGACTAAAGCTGCCACTGCAAATAGAAAAACTGGGAAAATGTCAGTAATTAATTCAATTTTTTCTGAATTTGACTGGTAAGTATCATAGCCCGGATCATTTTTACGATTATTAACATAATAAGAAATATTACCCAATTGCTTAATTTGCCACTTTTGCTTACTTAATTTACTTTCCTGTCTTTCCAATTGAGCTTTTTGCTCAGTTACGTTTAAGCCATTGCCTTCAGCTAATTCGACTTGTTGCCTAGCCTGATTAAGCTGCTTTTGAGCTAATACTAAATTCTTATCAAGTTCTTTTTTCTTTGTTTTACCATTTTTACTTAAGGCTTTAGTGAGCTTTTTCTTTTTATCATCAATGATCCTTTGATAAGCACTAGAATATGGGTCTAAATTTTTTGTCTGATCAAAGCGAATTCGAGCAATACTATAGTTTGAAGAATTAAAAGCACTCTTTTTCACTACTGCAATTCCTGAAAGCTGACCAGTTCCAACAGTAGTTTGACCAATATTGCTTTTATCCGTATATTCGCTTGGTCGAATAAAACCAACAATCTTAAAACGATTAGTTTTCAAATTATTATGATTATCTAACTTAATCCATTCCCCTAAACGATATTTATCTTTAAGTAAATAACTAATCGCAATTTGTTTATTCTCGTTTGGCAACTTTCCACTAACTATTTGATTAGTGGAAACACTTTTAGTTTCTGATAAAACACGCAGGCTGATCTTAGAATTATTAACAGTTGTATCCTGCAAATATCCTAAATCTAATGTTGCGTTTTTAGCGTGATTTCTAAGCGTCTGAAGATCTCTGTTATCAAGACCATAATTTGAACTGACTGTTAAATCTGCTAAATTTATATTTCGATAATACCTTTGGGCGGTATATCTCATATCAGGACCGGCCATCTTTAAGCCAATAAAGGCAAAAGCACTAACTGCCATTAGTAACATAATCCCAATAAAGCGTCCCCAAGAATTAGTGAGTGAATTTACAGCATCTTTCCATAAAACTTTTTTACTCATGTCACTCACCTACCATTCAATTTTTTCAATATCCTGGGGATGAGCGTTATTTTCAACTTGCTTTATTTTTCCATCTTGAATCCTAATGACCTTGTCAGCTATTGGAGCTAAAGCCGCATTATGCGTCACAATAATAACTGTTGACTTTTTCTTTAAACTACGATCTTGTAGAATCTTAAGTACTTTTTTACCAGTCTGATAGTCTAAAGCTCCAGTTGGTTCATCACATAACAATAAAGCTGGGTTCTTAGCAATGGCACGCGCAATCGCAACTCGTTGCTGCTCTCCGCCAGAGAGCTGGGATGGAAAGTTATTGATCCTTTTTTCAAGTCCCACTTCTTTTAAGGCAACTTCTGCATCAAGCGGATTAGCCACTAACTCATTTGCCAGTTCCACATTTTCTTTAGCAGTTAAGTTAGGTATCAAGTTATAAAACTGAAAAACAAAACCAATTTCGTTCCTCCGATATTTGGTTAATTCTTTAGCAGAGTAATTCGCAATGTTATTTCCATTAACAATAACTTCACCCTCAGTAACATTCTCCATGCCGCCTAAAATATTCAATAAAGTAGACTTGCCGGCACCAGATGATCCTAAAATAATTACCAATTCACCCTGCTCAATATCAAAGCTAAGATCTTTATTTGCCCAAACGGTAGTTGCTCCCGTGCCATACTTCTTTGAACAGTTTCTTAATTCAATAAAAGCCAATTTATTCATCCCCTATTTCTAGTATCCCTATAGATATATTGTATGAAAAATTGACCAAATATATGAATAAAAAGCACTGATATGAAAAGACTTTTTAGTAGTTCAACTAATTCTTATTAAAAATAAACTTTACTGCAATAAAAATAACTATCAAAACACTAAAAATCAAACTTTCTATTATATTACCCTGCTTAACAGCTAAAATTAAAAAGACACACAAAACATAAGCTTGCTTAAATTACCTCTAGACTTCATGATAAATACTTACTTCCCTCTTTAATCGAAAGAGTTGCCAGCTCATTATGATGCTTGCTAATAAAATTCTTTACCCAGTCTGGATTAGTTTTTGAATAATCACGTAGTGCCCAGCCAATTGCCTTATTAATAAAAAATTCGGAGCTGCCTAAATTATTTTATAAAATTGCGTTCAGTAATTTAACATTCATCTTATCTTTACGCAAAAGCTGATGCTCAATTGCTACTCTTCTGACCCAAAAATCGTCATCCTTTGACCAAGCTAACATTAAATCGGTTACTCGATCATCCCTTAAACCAATATTTCCAATTGGCTTAATTAAACTATCAATTGTATCCCACCATTGTTTAGACTTTACATAATTAAAAATATGGTCAATATCTTCAAATTTGAGATATTTTTCTAGTGCAATTAAATAATCACAAACAAAGTATTGAGCCTCACGGTGTTCATCTGCCCAAGCTTGATCTAAAAATTTCCAATCAATTTTTTTATTCGCTTTTTCTAACTTAATAAGATCATGATAGCTTTTCCGACGTTCTGGGGTCTTCAAACCATAAAATTTAAACTTATTTCTCATATAGCTTTCCATTTGTCTAGCTAGTTCTGGATCACTATTCTCGATTAATTTCTTTCTTAATCGTTGATACTTACTTATTTCTTTCACTTCAGTTTCCTTACTTGTTAAAATAAATCTAGTACTTAGAAAAGATAATAATCAATGAAAATTTTAGCATAGAAAATTATGTTTCAAACTAATATTCAAATATACAAATCTGTGATATCCTTATGTTAAATCTTTCACAAAAAGGAGGAAACTTTTTAATGTCCATCAAGAAGTTAGAAAACAGTAGTGACCACGCAATGGTTGCCGAAGAGGTTAAGATTTTAACCAACTTGCTTAATGAAAGTACGCGTCAATTGAGCGGCGACGTTGTTTTTAATAAGATCCAAGACTTGATCAAGATTTCTGCTCAAAAAGACTACGATGCTCTTGAAAAGCAAATTGCTGGTTTAACTAATCAAGAGATGATGGTTGTTGCCCGCTACTTTGCAACCCTACCCTTATTAGTTAATATTTCTGAAGATGTGGAATTAGCAAGTGAAGTTAACTTGCTCAATAATACTGATCAAGATTATCTTGGCAAACTTGAAGATACAATTGATTTAGTTGCACAAAAAGAGAACGCTCGTGAAATCTTAAAGTATGTTAATGTTGTACCAGTTTTAACGGCTCATCCTACTCAAGTTCAAAGAAAAACCGTTCTTGAATTAACCGATCAGATTCACGGCTTATTACGTAGCTATCGTGAAGTTAAGAATGGAACTATCAATCAGGCTGAATGGACTGAAAAGCTTCGTGCCTATATTGAAATTTTAATGCAAACAGATATTATTCGTAGTCACAAGTTGCAAGTATCTAACGAAATTACTAATGTTTTAGCATACTATCCTAAGGCGTTAATTCCAGCAATTACCAAGTTTACGGCTCGCTATCAAGAATTAGCTAAAAAACATAATTTAGATCTTAAAGGCGCAACTCCAATTACGATGGGAATGTGGATTGGCGGCGACCGGGACGGTAATCCTTATGTAACAGCTGATACTTTAAAGCTAAGTGCAGGTTTACAAAGCCAAGTTATTTTTGAATATTACATCAAAAAACTAAATAAACTTTACCGCACTATTTCAATGTCTACGTCTTATATGAAAACTTCCTCAGCTGTTGAAAAACTTTCAGAGCTCTCAAACGACGACTCACCATTTAGAACCAATGAACCTTATCGCCGTGCTTTTTACTATATTGAGAGTCGCTTGCTTCATACTGAATACCAACTTTTGGGTACAGCTGATAAAAATAGTTTTGTTAAAAAGCGTGACTTAGAAAACTTAGATAAGATTCCTGTTTATAATAATCCTCAAGATTTCAAAGCAGATTTAATTACAATCAAAGAATCACTTGAACAAGATCATGACCAGGCAGTCATTAAAAGTTTCTTTACTGAGCTTTTAGAAGCAATTGATATTTTCGGCTTTCACTTGGCAACAATTGATATGCGGCAAGATTCTAGCGTAAACGAAGCATGTGTGGCTGAGTTACTCAAGAGTGCTGGAATTTGTGATAATTACAGTGATTTACCAGAAAAAGAAAAAGTTCAAGTCCTACTTAAAGAACTAAATGACGATCCACGTAATCTACATGCTAATAACAAGCCTAAGTCTGACCTACTTCAAAAAGAATTAAAAATTTACAAGACTGCACGTCAACTTAAAGATCGCATCGGCGAAGACGTAATTAAGCAGCATATTATTTCTCATACGGAAAGCGTTTCTGACCTATTAGAGCAAGCAATTATGCTCAAAGAATACGATCTTTTAGACAATCAAGGTGCCCGCATCCAAGTAGTTCCATTATTTGAAACAGTTGAAGATTTAGAAAACTCCCGCGAAATCATGAAGGAGTTTTTGAACTTAGATATTGTTAAAAAATGGCTTGCTTCTCAAAACAATTACCAAGAAATTATGCTCGGCTATTCTGATTCAAACAAAGACGGTGGCTACTTAGCTTCTTGCTGGAATCTCTATAAGGCTCAAAAAGATTTAACTGCAATGGGCAAAAAATTAGGCGTTAATATTACCTTTATGCATGGACGTGGCGGAACTGTTGGCCGCGGTGGTGGTCCTTCATATGAAGCCATTACTGCTCAACCTTTTGGTTCAATTAATGATCGGATTCGAATGACCGAACAAGGTGAAATCATTCAAAATAAATATGGTAATCAAGATACTGCCTATTACAACTTAGAAATGCTTGCTTCAGCAACGATTGACCGAATTGTTTCTAAGCAAATCGTAAGCGAAGATGATATTGGTGGCTTCCGTGATTCAATGGATAAGATTGTACTTGATAGTAATAAAGTTTACCGTAAATTAGTTTTCGAAACGCCTGCCTTTCTTGACTACTTCTTACAAGCTACTCCAATTAAACAAATTTCCAACTTAAATATTGGCTCTCGCCCAGCTGCAAGAAAGAAAATCACTGACTTCTCAGGATTAAGAGCTATCCCTTGGGTCTTCTCCTGGTCACAAAGTCGGATCATGTTTCCAGGTTGGTATGGTGTTGGATCTGCCTTCAAGCATTTTATCGATGCCGATTCTCACAACTTAGAAACTTTACAAAAGATGTATCAGGGCTGGCCATTCTTCCACTCTCTACTTTCTAACGTCGATATGGTTTTATCAAAATCTAACATGGATATCGCCAAGCAATATGCGGACCTATGTGAAGATGAAGATACTAAGAAGGTCTTTGACACTATCTACCAAGAATGGAAACTTACCAAAGAAGTTATTCTTCAAATTGAAGGTAATAAGGAGCTACTAGCTGATAATCCAAGCCTTCAAATGAGTTTAAATTACCGGATGCCATACTTTAATATCCTTAACTACATTCAGATTGAGATGATTAAACGGGATCGTGTTGATGACATTGCTGGTGTTTACGAAAGCATCTTACCAATTACTATCAATGGTGTAACTTCTGGCTTACGTAATTCGGGATAGTTTTAAGAATTTTATTTTGAGGAAAGCAACATGACAAAAGCACTATTAATTATTGATTATACTAATGATTTTATTGCAGATAATGGTTCTCTTACCTGCGGCAAACCTGCCCAAGATTTGGAAGATTATTTAATTGAGCTTGCAGATAAATTTTATGAAAATGGTGATTACGTTATTTTCCCAACTGACGGTCATACCGGAGATAAATTTAGCCCTGAATACAAGCTTTTCCCGCCACATAATATTGTCGGCACTCCGGGACAAGAACTTTATGGCAAATTAAAAGACTGGTACGAAAGTCATAAGTCTAGCAAACGTATTTATAAGTTTAATAAAAATCGCTACTCTTCTTTTCAAAATACTAATCTTGATAATTACCTACGTGAACGTAAAATCGATGATCTTTGGCTAACCGGTGTATGTACTGACATTTGTGTACTTCATACCGCAGTGAGTGCCTATAATTTAAATTATGGCATCACCATTCCAACTAAAGGCGTTACAACATTTACCGAGCATGGACAAGAATGGGCATTAGACCACTTCAAGAATTCACTTGGTGCAAAAGTAATATAATGTTATGAATGAAAAATATTACTATGAGATAATGTCACAAAATTAAATAAGAAAAATAAGCTGTATTACTTTTTCTAGAAGATAATACAGCTTATTTTCTTTGATTAAAATTTCTATTTTAAATTGATTAATTCAATACTATCAACACCGTCAATTTCACTGACATTAACGGATACTTGTTCATTAAGAGAGGTTGGAATATTTTTACCAACAAAATCAGCTTTGATCGGTAATTCTCGATGTCCTCGATCTACTAAAACAGCTACAGAAATCGATTTGGGTCGTCCATTTGCTATCAAGGCATCCATCGCTGCCCTAATTGTGCGACCGGTATAAAGAACGTCGTCTACTAAGACAACATTTTTGTTAGTAATATCTAAGTCCATCGGCTCTAAATCAGGTATTTTTTCCTGACTAAAATCATTTTTCCGATCATCCCGATAAGGTGTAATATCCAATTCACCTAATGGAACGTCGACTTTTTCAACCTCTTTAAGTCGATCACGCATTCTGCGAGCCAAATACACTCCACGCGTCTTAATACCGACTAAAAATAGATCTTCTACTCCCTTATTTCTTTCAATAATTTCATACGTAATTCTGACAAGAGCTCGCTTCATTGCAAGCTTATCCCAAATTTCTTTTGCCATTGTATCTCTTCCCTAATCAAGAATTTCTTATTTTAAGGCGTCTGTCGCAAATGATCTATTTTCAAGAGAAGTTAAAAGCGCGTCAGCTGTGTCAAGAGCAGTTAACAAGGGAACATTTTGTTGAATAGCCATCTGTCTAATAATAAATCCATCTGAGTTCTTTTCAATATCATGTCCCATAGTATTAATCACTAAGTCGATCTTCCCATCCCTCAGTTCATTCAAGATATTATCATCTGCATTTTCGTTCTCATGAACTTTGGTTACTAGATCAACATGCAAGCCATTATTCTTTAAAAAGTCAGCTGTCCCTTTTGTCGCAAAAATTCGATAACCAATTCTAGCAAAACGCTTAGCAATTGGTAAAATCTTATCTTTATCTCTATCTTCAATTGTCAATAAAACATTTCCGTTTTCAGGTAGCTGCATCTTTGCTCCTGCAAAGGCCTTATAAAGTGCTTTGGCAAAGGTATGGTCGCTTCCCATTACTTCACCAGTGGACTTCATTTCAGGTCCAAGATATGAATCCACATCTGCCAACTTACTAAAGCTAAACACAGGAGCCTTAACGCTAATCATTTCTGGCTCTGGAGCAAGACCATCGCTGTAGCCTTGCTCTGCTAAGCTTTCACCCATAATTACTCTAGTTGCAACTTGCGCCATTTCAATTCCAGTTATTTTACTCAAAAACGGCACTGTTCTACTTGCCCGAGGGTTTACTTCGATTACGTAAACTTCACCATTTCTAACAATAAACTGAATATTCATAATTCCAACACAATTAAGAGTAAGCGCTAATTTCCGAGTAACGTCCATAATCTTCTCTTTGACGTCATCAGTAAATGTTTGTGGTGGATATACTGCCATTGAGTCACCTGAGTGAACACCTGCATGTTCAATATGTTCCATAATTCCAGGCAATAGTACATCTTTACCATCGCAAATTGCATCAACGTCGCATTCACGACCATCTAAATAATCATCAACCAAAATTGGATGATCTGCTGCAATATCTACGTGATCATGTAAATATTCTTCTAGTTCGCTCTTGTTATAAACAATTTCCATTGCTTTTCCACCCAGCACATAACTTGGACGAACTAAGACTGGGTATCCTAACTCTTCAGCTGCTTTAATTACGCCATCATGCGTTGTAGCAGTTAAGCCTTTCGGTTGATTAAGTTGAAGCTTTTTAATAATTTGGTCAAATAGTTCACGATCTTCTGCACGGTTAAGATCTTTAACTGTCGTTCCAAGGATCTTAACTCCATGTTTTTCTAAACCAGCTGCTAAATTAATAGAAGTTTGACCACCGAATTGAACAATGACACCTTCTGGCTTTTCTAAGTCGCAAACATTCAAGACATCTTCTAATGTTAAAGGTTCAAAATACAGTTTATCTGAAATTGAAAAGTCAGTTGAAACAGTTTCCGGGTTTGAATTAATTACAATTGCTTCATAACCCATTTTTTGTAGTGCTTTAACACAGTGAACTGTGGCATAATCAAACTCAACTCCCTGTCCAATTCTAATTGGGCCAGAACCAATAACAATAACTGATTTCTTTCCAGACTTATGTGATTCATTTTCACCATCATAAGTTGAATAGAAATAAGGTGTTTTGGATTCAAATTCAGCTGCACAGGTGTCAACCATCTTATAAACTGGAATGATATTTTGCTTTTTACGTAAGTCTCTAACTTGATCAGCCTTTTCATCCCATAAAGCAGCTATAGTTGGATCGCTAAAGCCATATTTTTTAGCTAAACGTAAAGTCTCAAGATCATCCTTATTTTCTTTAATGGTCTTCTCCATTTCAACCATATGACTCACAATATCTAAGAAATAAAAGTTAATCTTCGTTAATTCGTGTACATCTTCAAAACTGTACCCTCTTCTAAATGCCTCAGCTAAGTAAAAGAGACGATCATCTTGTGCTCTAACTAGCTTTTGTTCAATTTCTTCATCACTTGCCCGATGAGCTTTTTCTGAATATAAATCTTTTTCATCAATTTCAAGTGACCTTACTGCTTTCTGCATTGCTTCTTCAGCAGTTCGACCAATTGCCATTACTTCACCGGTTGCTTTCATTTGTGTACCCAAAGTACGATCAGCTTTAGAGAATTTATCAAATGGCCAGCGTGGCATTTTGCAGACAACATAGTCTAATGCTGGTTCAAATTCCGCATAAGTTGTTCCGGTTACAGGATTCTTAATTTCATCTAAAGTCATTCCGATTGCAATTTTGGCTGCCATCTTAGCAATTGGATAACCAGTTGCTTTTGAAGCAAGAGCACTTGACCTTGACACTCTTGGATTAACTTCAATCACGTCATAATCAAAACTATTTGGGTCTAAAGCTAGCTGCACATTACAGCCACCTTCAATTTTAAGAGCACGAATTAAACGTAAAGAGCAATCTCTAAGCATTTGGTATTCTTTATCGCTTAAAGTTTGACTAGGTGAAAAGACAATTGAATCTCCTGTATGAATACCAACTGGATCAAAATTTTCCATGCAGCAAACGATCATTGCATTATCGTCATGGTCACGCATTACCTCAAACTCAATTTCTTTATAGCCAGCGATGGATTTTTCAATTAAACATTCAGTCACTGGAGAAAGCTCTAAACCATTCTTAGCAATTTCAGCTAATTCTTCATGACTATGGCAGATTCCGCCACCAGTTCCACCCATCGTAAATGCTGGTCTAACAATGATTGGATATCCAATTTCATCACCAAATGCAAGAGCATCTTCTACTGTATTAACAGTTCTTGAAGGAGGAACAGGTTCGCCTAATTTTTTACATAATTCTTTGAATTTTTCTCTATCTTCTGCTTGTTCAATCGAAGAAAGCTTTGTTCCTAGTAATTCAATATTTAATTCGTCTAAAATTCCAGTTTTAGCCAAAGCTAGCGCCATGTTTAACCCAACTTGGCCGCCAAGAGTTGGCAGAATTGCATCAGGATATTCCTGTCTAATTATTCTAGAAATTGATTCTACTGTTAGTGGTTCAATGTAAACCTTATCAGCAATGGTTGTATCAGTCATAATTGTCGCTGGATTTGAGTTGACCAAAACCACTTCGTAACCTTCTTCACGAAGAGCTAAGCAAGCTTGAGTACCTGAATAATCAAACTCAGCAGCTTGACCAATAATAATTGGACCAGAACCAATCACCATAATTTTATGAATATCTGTTCTTTTAGGCATGACGCTCTTCTTCCTTTCTTTGGTCAATCATTGACATGAAATCATCAAATAATGAATCTTCATCATGAGGTCCTGGTGTTGCATCAGGGTGGAATTGCACTGAAAATGCTGGATACTTTTTATGGCGTAAACCTTCAACAGTCCCGTCATTTACTTCAACATGCGTAATCATCAGATTTTCTTTATCAATTGAAGCAGGATCAACTGCATAACCATGATTTTGCGAAGTAAAACCAATATTTCCAGTTGCAATTTCTCGTACTGGATGGTTAAAACCACGGTGTCCAAATTTCATCTTGTAGGTTTTAGCACCATTAGCAAGTGCAAAAACTTGGTGCCCCATACAAATTCCAAACAAAGGAACATGTTTTTCAACTTCTTGAACCATCTTTGCAGCTTCAACCATTTCTTCTGGATCTCCAGGTCCATTAGATAGGAGCACGCCATCTGGATTAAGACTTAAAATTTCATCAGCGCTTGCAGTGTAAGGTAAAACAATGCAATTACAATCTCTTTCAGCTAACTCTCGTAAAATACTATGCTTAATTCCAAAATCAACTACAACAATGTTACGTTTAGAGCCTGGAACTGGATAAGAGTTCTTAGTTGAAACACGGCTAATTACACCTTGAGTAATGTTTTGCTCTTTTAATTCTTGGGCAATCTTAGTGGCGTCTTCTTTAGAATCAGTGATCTTTCCTTTTAAGGTACCGTGAATTCGAAGTTTCTTAACCAATTCACGCGTATCAATTCCTTGTAAGCCAGGAATATTTAATCTCTCTAAAAATTTGGGCAAAGTTGTTTGCATTCTCCAATTATCTGGATGACGAGCAACTTGATGACATACTACACCCTTAATTTGCGGTTCAAGTGATTCATAGTCTGCTAAGGTAATCCCATAATTACCAATTAAGGGATTAGTAAAAACCAAAATCTGGTCAGCATAACTTTGATCAGTAATTGCTTCTTGATAACCAGTCATACCCGTTGTAAAAACAACTTCACCGCTACTTTCGCAGTCAGCCCCAAAGGCTTCTCCTTCATAAATACTACCATCTTCTAAAATTAAATAGCGCTTCATTTTGTTCCCCTTTGATATACAACTTCACCGTCAACAAGCGTCATCACTGTTTCACCATATACTTTTTGACCAGTAAATGGTGTATTTACACCTTTTGATTTAAAATCTGCTTCCTTAATTTTGGTTTTATGCTCAATATCAAAAATTGCAATATCTGCATTTTTACCAGGTTCAAGAACACCTGCATTCTTAATTCCAAACACTTTAGCTGGTTTGTCGCTGAGAAGTGCTAATAATTGCTCAAGCCTTAAAACTTTTTCTTCTTTTACAAATTTAGTATAGAGTGTACTAAAAGCCGTTTCGCTTCCAGTAATTCCAAAAGCAGCGTCTTTCATGCCGCCCTGCTTTTCTTTTTTTGCATGTGGTGCATGATCAGTAGCAATCAAGTCAATTGTTCCATCTAGCAAACCAACTAGAAGAGCTGCTTGATCTTCTTTATTTCTTAGTGGCGGATTCATTTTGAAGTAACCATTGTCTTTAGGAATATCGTTATCAGTCAATAAAATGTGGTGCGGGGCAACTTCACAAGTTACGTTAATTCCACGTGCTTTAGCTAGACGCACCAGTTCAACGCTTGTCTTAGTTGAGACATGGCAAATGTGATAGTGAACTCCAGTCTTTTGTGCTAAAAGTAGGTCACGCGCAATTTGAGTAGTTTCCGCAAGCTCAGTAACGGGTGGTAAATCAAGTCTTTCTGCTGTTATACCTTCGTTCACAATTCCTTTGTTAAAAAGCGAATCGTCCTGGGCATGAGTTGCAATGATTAAGTTGTTTTCTTTAGCTTTTTGCATTGCTAAATACATTGTTTGCGCAGTTTGTACGCCGTGGCCATCATTACTCAAGGCAAAGGCACCGGCTTTTTTCAATGCTGCATAATCAGGAATAATATCAGTTGTTTCATCGTTAGTTATTGGGCCATATTGAAAAATATGAACTACACCTTTACTCTGGTTTTCCTCCACCATCTTCTTCATTAATTCAGGTGTATTAGGAACCGGAGTAACATTTGGCATTGCACCGACGGTTGTAAAACCACCACGTGCTGCAGCTTGACTACCAGTTTTAATATCTTCTTTATAAGTTTGACCAGGATCACGGTAGTGAACATGAACATCGACTAATCCCGGACTAACAAGCATTCCTTGGGCATCAATGACATTTTCTGCATCTAAATCTATTCCAATCGCCTTTATTTTTTTACCTTCAATTAAGACATCAGCTTTAATTAAGCGACCATTTTGGTAAACTATTCCATTTTTTATTACAGTTGCCATTACTTAAGTCCTCCCAATTTTCTTCCACGCAAAACTACTTCTATCATCGCCATTCTCATAAACACACCATTTTGCATTTGACGCGTAAACATACACTTATCGCTTTCAACTAAGTCTCCACTTAATTCAACGTCGTGATTAATCGGACCTGGGTGCATAATAATTGTGTCAGGCTTTAGTTCTTGGTAGCGTTTATGATTAATTCCATATTCTTCATGATATGCTTTGGCATCAAAGCTCTTTTCATTCGGATCACCGCTGTGTCTTTCATGTTGAACTCTCAAGAGCATCATGACATCCATTTCAGGAACTAGCTTGTCTAATTTCTCATATTTTCCATACTTATCATATTCACTTGAATACCAGTACTCAGGACCTGAGAAGTAAACCTCTGCACCTAATCTTGTCAACAATTCCATATTGCTTTTGGCCACGCGTGAATTAGTAATGTCTCCAACAATAGCCACTTTCAAGCCTTTAAAATGACCAAAGTGTTCATGAATTGTCATCATATCTAATAAGCATTGACTAGGATGTTGTCCACTGCCATCACCTGCATTAATTACGCCAATATTTAAATGTTGATGCTTCTTTGGATGAATGAGATCTTGATAGTATTCATTTTGTGAGTGACGAATTACCTCAATATTTACCCCAACAGCGTCCATAATCAACGAGGTATCATATAATGTTTCACCTTTATTAACTGAAGAATGTGCTGGATCAAAAGGAATTACTGTTAAGCCTAATTTTCTTTCAGCCATTTCAAAACTAGTATGCGTCCTGCTTGAATCTTCAAAAAACATATTTGAAATATAAACTGGCTGAGTTAAACGCGGTGTTGCTCCACCATTTTTAAAGTACTCTGCTCGCTTAATTAAAGCTTCAACTTCTTCAACACTTAAATTTTCTACACTAACAAAATGTGGTAAACTGACAAGATTTAATTTTTCCATTTTTTATTCTTTCTAAAACAAAAGGCCTGAAGCATTTAATTGCTTCAGGCCTATTTTTCGTATTCTGGTACACGAAAAATATAGCAACCCTTCTGGCCCTCTCTGGAGTCAATTAAATGGTTGACTATTAAATTAATATTTCTAAACTATTTTGGTAAAGACTTCAATTCAACCGAATCCTTACCGTCTTTTTCTACCATGTTAACAGCAACTTGTTCGTCAGTTGCTGTTGGAATATTTTTGCCAACAAAATCAGCGCGAATCGGCAATTCCCGGTGGCCACGATCTACTAAAACCGCAACTTTAATTGAACTAGGACGTCCATCATCCATTAAAGCGTCCATTGCTGCTCGAATTGTACGACCAGTATAGATTACGTCATCAATTAAGATAACCTTCTTATCGTTAATATCAACGCTTATTTTATTTGAATTAATTACTGGATCTTGCTTCAAGGACGCATCATGACGATCATCACGGTAAAGTGTGATGTCTAGTTCATCAACTGGCACATCAACGTCTTCTAACTTTTGAATACGATCATGAATTCTCTTAGCTAAGTAAACACCACGCGTTTTGATACCGATCAAAACCAGATTATCTGTTCCTTTATTTTGTTCAATAATTTCATAAGTAATTCGAGTTAGTGCACGCTTCATTGCTAATGCATCCCAAATTTCCTTTGCCATCTTTTACCCTCCTGATCTTGCCCATGAAAAAAGCTCCTAGTATCAGAGACTAGGAGCTTAGAGTAAAGTCAATACTTATTTAAGCCTGCCTTGCTAGCCTCACGGGACTAATTTTAAAGGACATTCATTGCTTTAAAATTACTGTAAATTATCTTCTTTGTCAAGCAATTTAATTAAATTCAACTTGATTAACAAGATCATTAATATTTTCAATACCTAGTTTTTCTAATTCATTAGGCAATTCATCAGCAATATGTTTTGATGCAATACTGTCTTTAAAATGAGCTGTTCCAACCGCAACAGCATTAGCACCAGCAAGCATAAATTTGATTACATCTTGAGCTGAACTAATTCCACCCATTCCAATAATTGGCAAACTTGTACTTTGACGAACTTGGTGAACCATTCTAAGCGCAACTGGCTTAACTGCTTCTCCAGAAAGACCACCAACATTGTGACCTAAAACAGGTTTTCTTGTTTTAATATCAATATCCATCCCTAAAAGAGTATTAATTAGGGACAAACCATCTGCACCGCCCTTTTCAGCAGCTTTAGCAATTTGTATGATATCAGTAACATTTGGAGTTAGTTTCACATAAATAGGAACATTAGTAACTGCCTTAATTTTCTTTGTTAAAGATTCAACTACATCTGGATGAACACCAAAACTCATACCGCCTTGGTTTACGTTAGGACAAGAAACATTAATCTCTAAAGCATTAACTAAACCTGAATCAGATAATTTTTGGGCTACTTCAACATAACCTGCTTCATCTTCCCCACCAACACTAGCCATGATTGGTAAAGCAGGATAACTTTGACGTAAAGGCGCTAACTTATCTTTAATTACCGCATTAACTCCAGGATTCGTTAATCCAACTGAATTTAAAACTCCAGTATCTAAAACAGCTATTTGTGGCTGAGGATTACCTGTTGTTGCATGAGGAGTAGTAGTCTTAATGACCATTGCTCCTAAATCATTTAAATCAAACTTCTTAGCTGCTGGAACATCTCCAAAGCCAAAAGTTCCACTTGCTGGCATAACTGGATTCTTTAAATCTAATCCTGGTAATTTTACATGCGTATTAATCATATTTTCCTCCAAAATGAATGCTCACGGTCATTCGATTATTTTTCAAGAACTGATTGTACACGCTTTTTTGTTTTTTTCAAAGTTAAAAATTTTATTTGTAATTCTTGACCGAAGGTGCTAAACTTCATTTTGATTAAACTTTAAACGGTACAGAGAGACCGCAAGTTAAAAATTATTGGCTTAAATTATCTGGGAAAGTCTATACCTAGTGTCTCTCTGCGCTCGGTGTAGACTTTTTTTATGGAGGAAAAATGACAAGACCAGTTATCGTTGCCTTAGATTTAGACAATGAAAAGAAATTAAATGCACTCTTACCTAAGTTAGGCAAACCAGAAAATGTTTTTATTAAAATTGGAATGGAACTCTTTTTCAATGAAGGTCCTGCAATTGTTAGAAATTTATCTGAGCAAGGCTATCAAATTTTCTTAGATTTAAAAATGAGTGATATACCTAATACTGTTTACAATGGGGCTAAAGCCCTAGCTCAATTAGGAATCACTTATACTACAGTTCATGCTCTTGGCGGCAGTCAAATGATTAAAGCAGCAAAAGAAGGTTTAATTGCTGGCACACCTGTCGGTAAAAACATCCCTAAGTTATTAGCTGTTACAGAATTAACTTCAATTTCTGATGATATTTTGCACGAAGAACAAAATTGTAATTTATCAATGAAGCAGCAGGTTTTAAGTCTAGCTGAAACTGCTAAAAAGGCTGGCGCTGATGGAGTAATTTGTTCACCGCTAGAAGTTAAGAATTTGCGTCAAAATGTTGGTGACGACTTTTTATACGTAACTCCTGGCATTCGCCCAGCAGGAAATGCCAAAGATGATCAGTCTAGAGTAGCTACGCCAGCCCAGGCAAAAGAATGGGGGTCAACCGCGATTGTAGTGGGACGTCCGATTACTCTAGCAACTAATCCAGAAGCAGCATATGAAGCAATTAAGAAGGAGTTCAACTAAAATGCATAAAGATCAAATTATCAGCCAATTAATCCAAGAAAAAATTATTACTATTTCACCTGATAAACCATTTACATACGCAAGCGGGATGCTTTCACCAATCTATACCGATTTACGCTTAACTGTTTCCTATCCCGAATTGCGTGACATGATCGCTAGCGACTTGGCCAATTTAATTGCAAAAGAATTTCCTGAAGCAACAATTGTCGGAGGTGTTGCAACAGCAGGAATTCCACATGCTGCTTTAGTTGCTGAAAAATTGCACCTACCAATGATTTACGTTAGACCCAAGCCAAAAGATCATGGAAAAGGTCGTCAAATTGAAGGCCGCTTCTCAGAAAATGATAAGATCGTTTTGATTGATGATTTAATTACTACTGGTGGCTCAGTCCTTAATGCAGTTAAAGCCACAGAAAAAGATGGTGGTCATGTTGCTGGTGTTTCTTCAATTTTCACTTATTACTTACCAGATGCTAAAGAAAACTTTAAAAAGGCAAATGTAAAATATGCACCACTTCTTTCCTACCCTGAATTGCTGAAGAAAGAAAACGAGTCTGGTCATATTACTAGTGAACAATATGATATTTTGAAGACTTGGCATGAAGATCCATGGGCTTGGGGTAAAAAGTTCAATAATTAATACAAATATTTGAAAAAGCAGAGATGATAGACAACGATTATGTTGCAATCATCTCTGCTTTTTTTGTTTATTACGCGTTTCTTTTTTCTTTTGAGATTTTTATAAAAACAAAGTTAATTAATCGCTTTATTTTGCTTGTGTTAGACTTAAGAAGAGTAAGTCATTTTCTTTTTTATTAGTATTTTGTTAATAAAAAATACAACATTTTTATTTATAATAATTGTAACTAGCAGAAAGGATGGATGAAATATGGATACAAATAATATTTTGTCTTACATAAAATGGCGTGGCGATATTTCCCTTTCTGCACGACCATTTGACGAAGTAGATGCATTAGTGATTGCCACATTTTCTTATATTCATCTCGATGGTATCGTCCCTGACTCTAATAAAGAAGTTTCAATTAAAGACGTTGCCCAAAAATATTTTAATTCATCAAATCAAAACTTAGATCACTACAAGTATCAAGATTTACTTAAATTAATGGCTAACTCAGTTCGGTTTGGGGATGCCAAATTATCTTATTTTGCTGATGTTCTAACTGACCGCATTCAATTTTCTGCGATAAAAATTAGTTTAGATAATGATACTAATTTTATTTCTTTTCGTGGTACTGACGATACATTAGTTGGCTGGAAAGAAGATTTTGAAATTAGTTTTAGAACTACTGGAGCTCAAAAATATGCATTGAAATACCTCACAAATATTCTTAAAACTACCAATCAAGTATATAGTCTCGCAGGACATTCTAAAGGTGGTAATCTAGCTGAATATGCGGCAGTTAACTTACCAGATGATCTAAAAGAAAATATTGACACTATTTATACTTTCGACAGTCCCGGCCTTAGTACACAAGTTGATGGCGTAACCGATAAATTAAAACGCTATGTTCCAGAATTCAGTATTATTGGACGATTGTTTGAGCCAGAAAATATTACCCCAACCATTTTAGTCAGTGATCGGTCCAAACTTGCTCAGCATGATCCAATGAGTTGGGAAGTTTCAGGCTCTCATTTTATTACTAGAAACCATAGAAACCCTACTTCTAAAATATATAATCAAATTATCAATCAATGGATTGGCGAAGCAAATCTACAGGAGCGAGAAGCCTTAACTAATGATTTATTCAGCGCGTTTGCTGCAAGTGGCGCAACCAAAATTACTGAGCTTAATAAAAATGGTTTTGGCGGTTTTGGCGCAATACTTTTTTCACTTACAGATTCTTCAAGAAGAACTAGATTCGTGTTAGGTAGTTTATGGGAAACCATTTGGCGTAGTATTAAAGCAACGCATCTCGAAAAACTTTTTATTAATACTAATTCAATTATCGGTTGGGTTTTAATTCTTCTTGGTATTGTTGATCTCACAATTCCTGATTACGCTTATCGCGCGTTTGGTGGCTTAGTTGCCCTCTTTTGCGTAGGTTGGAGTGGTTATCACATTGTTGAGACCGCAAATTCTCATCTTTTGCCTAAACCCAAAAGATTCTTCATTATTTCCTACCTAATAGTTTTTGGCCTTGCAATTGCAATTATTTCAAATAATCGCTTGCTTAACTTCTTAGCTCATTACGTTTTAGGTATCTTCTTAATTGGTTTTGCATACGTAAGATTACGTAGCGTAATTGTTAAAAATAAGAAAAATGGAATCTTTAGAAATATTATTGATGTCCTAGAAAGTTTGATCGCTTTTGCTGCAGGAATTATTGTGATTATAAATCCAAATTACTTTAGTCGGCAGGCAGTAATTAGCTTAGGAATTTTATTAATTATTTATGGCTTTTTCCAACTAGTAATGGAATTATTCAAGCAAAGAAAACTACGTATGCCATCTAAACATCGCTAAAGATACAAAAAGCTTTCGGAAAATCTATTCCGAAGGCCTTTTATTTTTCTTGCAAAACTTTTTCAATCGCTGCAGCAACCCCATCATGATCACAATCTTTTGTAACCATTTGAGCATTATCTTTTACAGACGTTACCGCGTTTCCCATAGCTACACCAATTCCAGCATATTTAATCATACTTAAATCGTTCTCTTCATCCCCAATAGCCATTATATTTTCATTAGTTAAATTCAATTTTTGACACAGAATTTTCAATGCATTTCCTTTTGAAACGCCCTTGGGGTTAGCTTCATAGTAAAATGGGGCAGTTTTTGTAAATGTAATTTTATCGTCTAAATGCGCAAATGGCGTATGATCTGCAATTTTTTTATCCAAGTATTTTTGTTCATCAACGTACATGCACTTAATAATTGGCACATCTTTCATCTCAGCAGGAGTCCGATAAGAAATGCCTAAATTAACCAAATTAGCTTCGTATAGCGTAAAGTCTCCGATATCTCGATCGGCTGTATAAATACGATCTGGAGCAGAAGCATGAAAATGCAGCCCTAATTTTAAAGCTATTGTTTCTAAATCAAGGTAATTGTCATAGGTCAATTTCTTTTCAAATAAAACATTGCCAGAAGTTGTTTCAACTACGCCGCCTCCAAAGCAAACGACATATTCGTCATTTTGATTAGCCAAGTTTAATTCATGCAAAATTTGCTTTACACCGCTTAATGGCCTTCCAGTTGCAATCACAATCTTAATTCCAGCTTTTCTCGCCATTAAAATTGCATTCTTCACTCCCCTGGTCAGCTGTTTTTGAGAATTCAACAAAGTTCCATCAACATCAATTGCAATTACCTTAATTTCATTCATTCTCTTACCTCAACAAAGCTCCTAACAAAACAACTAAGCCAATACAACCAACCACACTCAACTGTAAACGCCAAGTAATCGTTAAATAAGCAATAAACTCCCGCACAAATGCATTTAGAGTAAAATACCATTTGGTTTTAGCTCCATAGCCAATGCAATCTAGCCCCATTCTCTTAGCTAAAACTAATGCGCGATACACATGATAAGAATTTGTGACAATTGCAAAACGTGAATCAGCTTTCATTAACTTATGCGAAAAAGCTAAATTTTGTCTAGTTGTCTTTGACTTATCTTCAACAATAATATCTTGTTTAGAGATTCCCTTTTCTTCGGCATACTTTGCCATTGCAGCTGCTTCAGGAATTTCTTCTCCTGGTCCTTGTCCACCTGACATAATAATTTTTGAACCTGGATTATTACGGTAAATCTCAATTCCACGGTTAATTCTAGCGGCAAGCAGCGGTGTCACTTTTTTTCCAATTAAACCAGCACCTAAAACTACGATATAATTTAATTTTTTTATCTTAAAATTAATCAGATTAATCCATGAAGTCAAAGTATACATCATCATAATAAAAATTAAATAAATGATGGTCAAATTAACAAATAAATACAAGTAGGTACCAAAATTATTGCGCGTTAATCGTCCAACTACAGGGAATAAGAATAAGTAAGCAATAATTCCAATTCCCATTGCTAATGATAAAAAGTTAGTCCAGCGATTACCTTCCCGAATTAAAATTTTAATTCCATTATAAATAAACATCACTATTAAAACTGCAATAAAGGCAAAGACCAAAACCATCAATGCAATTAAAATCACTGCAAAAACAAGTAGAACAAATTGGTGTGTAATTGGAAAAACCTCTGCTGCAATCATTAAGCTAACTACTGTGAGTAAACCGAAAGTTATTATTGTCCAAACTAACGTCATCCCTGACCACAGACTTCGTCTTTCATGGGTCAATACCCAAACAAAGGTTGCTAAAGCCAGTAAAAACAAAATTAATACAATTGAAAATGATAAGATCACTTATCATTTCACCACCTTAATGTAACGTAAACATCTCTAGATGTACCCTTTTCTTAATTATACAAAATAAATTGCACTGATACGTTTGCTTCAGTATAATTAAGAAAATATTTTTAGGGAGGAATCAATATGACAGATCAACTTTTAGTAACAACCACTGAAAATATTCCCAACCAAAAATACGAAATTATTGGTGAAGTTTTCGGTGTAACTACTCAATCAAAGAATGCTATTCGCGATTTTGGTGCTGGATTGAAAAGTATTGTTGGTGGTGAAATCAAAGCCTACACATCTATGCTAACTGAATCAAGAGATCAAGCGATTAATCGTCTTCGCCAGAATGCTGCAGATTTGGGAGCAGATGCTGTAGTAATGATGCGGTTTGACTCAGGATCTATTGCAGGAGATATGCAATCAGTAGTTGCTTACGGAACTGCTGTTAAATTTATTGACTAGCTAAAAAGACTGACATTAGTCAGTCTTTTTTATTTTCTTAAGCCTTTAGGGTAGAAATTCTTCAAAATTTGATCATTGCCGATTTTTCCAAAACTAAAGATGTGATTTTGATATGCGACTAAAACAAAACCTCGCAACTCACTATTTACCTTAATAGTTTCACCATGTAGATAATGTTCATAATCAGTTTCATTTTTCAAATTGAGCAATTGCTTTTGCTCTTTTTGACCTAAAACTTCAGCTAACTGATGACTAGGTTCAAAGCGTTTTTTCTTAAGTAGGCCTAATTCAACACCATTATTTAAAATGTGTAATTCATTTAATAATTCTGGATCAACAGCTGGGACAAAAACATGACCATTACTTTGTAAAACTGTTTTCTGCCAATTTTCTAAACTATCTGGCAGTACAAAATTATCTAAAACTTTTGCTACTGTTGTAATTTCATCCTTAGTTAAACGCGTAATAGAGCTCTTTTTCTGATGTTTTTTCTTTCTCTTCTTAACTTTACTTGAAGCATCTTCAACTGCTTCAGTATTTCTCAAATGGGCTACAAACTGACCTTCACCAACTCCATTCTGAAACCAAAGTCTAACTGTATCCTTTAATTCAGGCAAATTAGACTTTGACCAATCTGATTTACCCATTGACATTCCTGGATATAACTTTAAAGGTTCGATTTTTAAATGGTAGTTTTCAACTAACCAAGCAACTATTTCTTCATCTTCTTCTGGAGAATAGGTACAAGTAGAATAAACCAATTCACCGTCTGCCTTTAACATTTTCATTGCTTGTGTCAAAATTTCTTTCTGTCTTGCCTGACAAGTTAAGACATATTCTGGAGACCAGTACTGCATTGCTGCAGGATCTTTTCTAAACATTCCTTCACCAGAACAAGGTGCATCAACCAGAATCTTATCAAAAAAATTGGGTAACTTTTTTGATAAACGTTCAGGACTCTCATTTGTAACTACAACATTTGTAGCTCCCCACCGCTCTAAATTTTCACGTAAATCTTTAGCTCGACTCTTTGAAATTTCATTAGCCACTAAAAGTCCTTTATTTTCTAAAAAACTTGCTAGTGCAGTTGACTTACCACCGGGTGCAGCACATAAATCAAGTACCTTTTCTCCAGGTTTTACATTAAGGGCAACGGCTGGATACATTGCTGATGGGTCTTGAGAATAAACATAACCGCTAGTCCACTCACTGTCACGTCCCGAAATTCCACCATAATAACCATCACTAGTAAATTCAATGGGGTCTGCAAGACTATATTGGACATCGTGATAATTATTCTTTAAAGGATTTAATCGAAAGCCCTTCTTACTAGAACTATCAATTGCTGCAAAAAATTTATTGCTCTCTTCTTCTCCAAGCAAATTTTGATATTTCTTAATAAATTCAACTGGTAATGACATTATTTTTCCTTCTTAATTTTTATCGCAAGTAGCATCAACACGTATGTAATAATCTGCATAGCAAATACAACTAAATATAAAATATAAAGTTGACTATGATTAGAATAAAACTTCCAAGTCTGTAATCCTAAACTAGTTAATAAAACTACAATTCCGTTTGCCAAGAAAAAACGTAGTCCAGAATCAGCCAATAAGTGAGCCCAGATTTTTCCAGGTACAAATTTTAGGTTTACCGGATTTTCAGCTAAAACAGCAGCTATAGCTGCAACTACAAGAGCAATTACCACACACAAGATAGCTGCAATAAGTTTCTTAGTAGGACTAATTCCATGCTGTCTATTGTAAGTTTTACTGAAATCTTTAGTCTGCATGTTTCCTTTTAAATACGCATGCATAGAATTAGCTTCGTTTTTGTTTAAACCATCTACTACGATCTTATAATTAGTAATTGACTCTTTGGCAGTGGGCTGATTAATCCCTGTTGAAAGATAATAAACTGCTTGTCCATTTTGACTTTCGTTATTTCTCTTTAATTCACCAATAATGGTTACATAATCATTATTTTCCTTTAGATAATGATTATTTTGTAAAGTTACAACTTTACTTTTGGTATCCGCTGAAATAACTGCAAAAGGAATTGATCCATCAAAGTCGCTTTTAGTAAAGTAACGCGAGCTTCCTTTGGCCAATGGTTGACTCTTTAAATTATAATTAGCCCAAATTAATACTCGATCTGGAATATAATCTGATTCAAAATGAATCTGCACTTTATCATGAGCAAAATTTTTATTTACATAGTTTAATAACTGCTTAATATTATGCTTTTTCTTAGATTTAAAAACATAATATGTACTCGACAAACCATTATTATTCAAAACTTGGTCAGCTCTTTGAGATTGCTGGCGAGATAAAATCATCCCTAATCCCAAAAAGGCTACAAAAGAAATTATTAAAAGAATAAGTCGTTTTAGTTTCATTATTTTATTTCAAAAACCTTTTCGTTAATAAAATCAAAGCTTTGAAAGCTGCGATTAATTTTCGTATTAGTCCTACATTTTGCTTTCTGCCAAAAAGAAGTAGAATTTGTAGCACCATTTTTTTCGCCAATAAACAATAACACTGGTTGATGATCAAGACTACGATATAAATCAAGAATCTTTAAATCATCTTCGCCAAAATTAGGCGCCCAGGAGCAAATGATCAGATCAACTTCAGGATGCTTTTTAATTGCACTTAAGGCATCCAGATTCTCTGTTGCAAAAATTGGAGCTTCTCCGGTTGTTGAACTTTTAGCCCAAGAAAAAGAATCACTTGCTGTTGCCTTTATCCCCACCTGACTTAAAGCCTTCGACCAATATGCATTTCCTGCCATAATTTCTAAGCTTGATTTAACATGATACTCTTGCTTAATTAACCTTGCTGTTTCTAAGTTTGGCAAAGACCAAACTCCATATTCTCTTGAAAGAAAACTACGGAAATTATTAAGTAAATTATTTGCTTCTTGGGCTTTATCTTTATTTCCAATATTATCTATCATTATATCTAAGCTATCAGGTAAAAATCCAAGTGAATTAGGTGATTTTGGTAAAATCTTTTTTTGCTGAATATTGGCAATTATATTATTAATTATGTCAACTTGTCTATGAAGAGGTAAATAATTCAGTTCTCTGTCTAATTGATTGAGTTTAATTTGATACTGTTTCATTTGATACATTCCCTATGAAATGATTTTACCATTCAAAATTAATAAAAACAGGTATAATAAAAGTGATGTAAGCATTAAGGAGCAAAAATTATGTCAAAACATAAAACTGAATCGGCTGAATCGCTTGGTCATTGGCTCCTGCAGGTATTCATTCTAGCAATTGTAATTTTTGGTTTATATATTTTTATGTTCCGCGTATTACTTGCTAATGAAACTATCACTGGACCATCAATGCAGCCAACCTTTGAGAATAATGATCGAATCATTGCAGTAAGACATTCTAAGCTCTCACGTGGTGATATTGTGATTTTACGAGCGCCAGATCAACCAGGCGCACTTTATATTAAGAGAATTATCGGAGTGCCTGGAGACAGCATTAAATCAAAAAATGATGTAATGTATATTAATGGAAAGCCAATCAAAGAGTCGTACTTAACAGAATACAAGAAAAAGCTTGCTAAGGGTCAACTATACACCAATAATTTCAGCTTGCAGCAGCTTTATCATGTAAAGCGAGTGCCAAAAGACTGTTATTTCGTAATGGGCGATCACCGGAATGTTTCAAAAGATTCACGGATGTTTGGCTTTATCAAGAAAAAAGATATTGTTGGTGAGGTCAAATTACGATATTTCCCATTTGATCAAATACAATGGTTTAAATAGATTTTTTTAGAAAGTGTGAATTATAAAATGAGTCCTGAAGAATTATCCGATGCAATTATTGAGTTTGAAGTTAAAAATAATGTCAACGATACAGCGCTTGCTTTCTCAAGTCACCTATCTGTAGAAAAATTGCATGCGATGAAGACTGGCGAAGCTAAGTACACAATGGAAGAAGCTGAACAAGTTTTAGATTATATTCAAGCTAATTCTTAATTTAAAATTACTGGCAGCAAAAAAAGGAATAGGGTTTTGAAAACAAATTTTCAAAATCTTATTCCTTTTTCTTATATCTTCGCTTCATGATACTTACGCAGAAGTACGACATTAATTGCAATCAAAATTATATCAACTGCTAAAACAACTGCCATGGTCAGATAATTACCAGTTAGATCAGACCTAACGTCAATAGCATCTTTACCTAAAGTTGTTAAAAACATTCCATTTTGTAAAAATCCTGTCACTGAATCCATGACGAACCAATAAACATTAATTAAGAATATTAATCCGATGCAAGTTAGCGAAACAACTACAAGGAAGTAAACTAGTTTACTTATCTTTTCTGGCAAGAAATCGCTAACTATTTTTCCAGTAAAGTTAATTAAACTAACCGCAAGATAAATAAAAATTCCAATTAAAATCAGCAAAACAATAACTGAAATCAAATCTGTTATATGGATATCTTGCCATAACTTTCCTTCACCAATTGAGCCGAAATTTTTAAATGTCGTTTTCCAAAACTCGTTTGTGCCAATTATTGGTAAACCTGCAATTAATATCATTGCTAATTGAATAACTACTAAATATAAGCCATCAACAATTGCAGAAAACAAATTTGCAAGTAGCAAGGTACTTTCCTTGATTGGTGCTAAACGCCAAGTCTGAGATGCATAAACTTGTTCATTTTTTCTACTTGATAGAAATAAGTAAGCTACATCAAACAAAGGTGTAATAGTAATAAACGAAATTAGGAAATATGCCTTACTTTCACCTTCAAAAGCAGAATAAAATAGTGCCCAAAAACCAAGCAGAATACCAACTACTATTTGTAAAAATACAAGACGCCGAACTAGTCGTACCTTATTTTTAGTTAATTCTTTAAATATTGATGAAAAAGACGTCATTAGGCATACCTACTTTCCCTCATGGAAGTCCTTCAAAAGCCAGATATTAATTGAACCTAAGATAATATCAATTAAGGCCATCATTAAATTACCTTCAGCAAATGCAACTAGACCATTACTTGTTTCGCCCCAACGTAATTGATTTAGTAAACTGCCTAAATTGTTTGTTAATACAATAAAGATAAAAATCAAAACGATCATAATCACGAAACGAATTAACTTACTATGCTTATCAGGAAGAAAATCAGTGATTGTTCTACTTGAAAGATTAAGTGTTGTTACAATGCTATAAACTAAAATTGCAAATAATAAAAATGCTAATAATGCACTTAGCATTTCTCCGATTGGAAATGAATCAGAGAGCTTTTGCCAAAAGTCACCTGCGTGGCTTGACTTAGAGATAGCTTGATTAATTTCCCAGATATTGGTTCTTACATCATTACTTATTAACGCTGGTAAAAATGTAACAACGCCCATTCCAATTTGGATTAAAACTAAGTAAAGTCCGTTAACAATAGCTGATAATATATTAGCTAAGTAAAACTTACTAGATGAAACTGGAACCAGACGCCAAGTTTGCGAACTATATTCCTTTTCATTCTGCCAAGCAGAAAGCACTACATAAGCCATATCTGCCAAAGGGGCAAAAGTGAAGACCATTACAAACCAGGCTATTGGTTTATCTTGATTAGAAAATGCACCGCCATTTGAAAATAATGCCCAGAGTGCGAAAACGGAGGCTGCTACCAATTGCAAGAGAGCCAGTAAATAAACGCTGCGACGTTTCTTTTTACCCATTTGATTAAATAATGCTTTAAAAGTAGTCATGTTTATTCAGCTCCTTCATCTGCATATAAGCTTTCATAGTATTCCTCAATACTATGTCCCTTTGCTCTAATATCATCTGCTGAGAGATGACTAGCGATTTTCTTATCTTTTACAATTACAACTTCATCTAAAATCGTCGTAATTTCATTTACGAAGTGATCAGAAATAACAATAGTGCTATCTGGGCTCTTCCAAAGTAAGATTGAATTAATAATTCTTTTTCTAGCCATTGGATCAATTCCAGAAAACGGTTCATCAAGTAAGTATAATTTTGCTTCTCGACTCAAAGTTAGCGCAATTTCAAGTTTTTCGCGCATACCACGTGATAATTGTCCTAACTTCATATCGTTGTTGAGTTTCATAAATGAACGTAGCTGTTCAAATTTACTACTATCAAAATCAACAAATAATTTTTGATAAAATTCTTCTACCTCGCCAACCTTAGTAGAATCGCTTAAACCTTTTAGGTTATCTGTCATAGCAATGTTAGCCTTGCGGTAAACTTCACTGCCATCGCCATTAAGAAGTACTTCTCCTTGATAATGTTTGGCAATTCCTACAATCACTCTCATCAAAGTAGTCTTACCGGCACCATTTTCACCCAAAAGCGCAATAATCTTACCAGAATCAACGTCTAAATTTACATCTTCAAGAATAGTTTTTAAATTTTTGCGATATGTTAATCCTTTTACCTCAAGTAGTTTACTCATTTTAATCTCCCTTCTTCTCTTCTATGAACTTTTTAAGCTCCTCAAGCGTCTTTTCTGGAGTTAGGCCCAATTGTGCTGTACTTTCTAGAAATTCGCTCATTGTGTCCTTAATTAGCTCACTACGCTTTTGTAAAATCAGCTCTGTATCCGTTGTAACGAATGATCCCAGTCCTCTTCGAACTTCAAGAATACCTTCAGTATTCATTTGGTTAAGTGCTCGTTGAACAGTATTTACATTTACAGTTAGATCAACGGCTAATTGGCGAACTGAAGGAACTTTCTCTCCTGGCTTTATTTTGCCCAGAGCGATTTGTCGGTAAAGATACTTTTCAATTTGAACATAAATTGGAATATTATCTTGGAATTGCAATCTTTACACCTTCTTCACTAGTGTATGGTTTATCTATTACACTAATATAATACCAACATCTATTTTTAAATACAAGTTATATTTTTGTTTCACAGTTTTAAAATTATATTTTTTAATAAAAAAATAGCAGACAAAATGCTTATATTTCAAGCTTTTTATCTGCTATTTAGCAGGTTAATAGTATCAGTGTAAAACTATTTTTAATTTTTAATTAATTTATAAATGTTGATATTTGTACAATTAAGCAAGTTCAAGAAAAATAAAAAGTAATGAATTTAATCAAAAATAGTTAAAAATTGTTTCACTTTCTATTTATTTCTTATTTCTCTCAACATTCAATTGATTGATCTTACGTAAAACATCAACAGCTTTCCACATACTTTCGAGGACAGTATATTCATATCTACCATGCATGTTTTCTTCACCAGCAAAAAGATTTGGACAAGGCAAGCCCATATAAGTTAATTGTGAACCATCAGTACCGCCACGAACAGGATCTTCATTGACAGTAAGACCTTCAGCCTTATAAGCATCTCTAGCTAAATCAACAATCTCCATATGCTTTTCTAATTCATCAGCCATATTGTAATATTGATCCCACATCTTAAGCTTAATTCTCTCAGTGCCAAATTCGTCATTCATCTTCTTAACGATGTCTTTAACCAGATTCTTTCTTCTTTCAAGTCCATCGCGTTCAAAATCACGAATAATATAATCCATATGTGCTGAATCAACAGTTCCATCAAAATTCATTAAGTGGAAAAATCCTTCTCGACCATCAGTGTGTTCTGGACGATCATGTTCAGGTAATTGATTATGGAAATCAATCCCAACCTGAATTGCGTTGATCATTTGTCCCTTTGCTACTGCTGGGTGAACATTTACTCCTTGAATATCTAAGCCAAATTGAGCTGCTGAAAACGTACCCCAGTCAAGTTTTCCTGGTGCTTCACCATCAACTGTATAAGCAAAATCTGCTCCAAATTCTTCAACATCAAAATGTTCTGCTCCGGTTCCAATTTCTTCATCTGGAGTAAAAGCTAATTTAATTTCACCGTGTTTTTCTTCGGGATGTTCCATCAAGTATTCCGCAAAAGTCATAAGTTCTGAAATACCACACTTGTCATCCCCACCAAGTAAAGTATCGCCAGAAGCTGAAATAATCGTTTGACCCTGATAATTTTTTAAATGTGGAAAGACTTCAGGATCTAAGTAAAATTCGCTATCCCCTAATTGAATTTTAGACTTACCATCATAATTCTCTGTAATTTGCGGCTTGACATCAACTGAATTAAAGTCGGCTGTATCACAGTGTGCTAACAAGCCGAATGTTGGCACCTTATAGTCAATATTTGACGGAATAGTAGCAATTACACAGCCACTTTTTTGATTATAATGAACATCTTTAAGGCCTAATTCTTCTAGGTCCTTCATAATTACATTCTTTTGAAAGTTTTCTTCTCTTTCAGTTGATGGAAAACGGTCTGAATGCTCATCAGATCGTGAGTTTACTTTAACGTATTTTAAAAATCTTGGTAGTAAAGTTGGATATTCTGTCATTTTAATCTCCCCTAAAATAAATCTTGAAATGGATTAGTAGATACTTCTGATATTACTACAGGCACATTCCAATTATAGTCCTTATTCCACTTTTCAAGACGCTCGCCTACTTTATATTTAAAGAGCTTCTCAGTATAGTGACCTGGATCAACTACTGTTAAACCTGCAGATATCATATCATGCCCAACGTGATAATATACATCACCAGTAATAAATGCATCGACACCATCTACCAATGCCTGGCGCCAAAATTTGCCACCATCACCACAAATAAATGCTACAGTAGAAATTATTTTATCATTATCAGCAGTGATTAATCTTGCCATTGGAATTTGCATTTTATCTTTCACGTAGTAAGCAAATTCTTTAGCGGTCATTGATTTAGGTAATTTTCCTTTTCGACCAATTGCGATTCCATCAGCATCTAAAGCAAAGGGTTCAACATCTCTTAACTCTAATTCTTCTGCTTGCCAATCAGCTGAGCCATTTTGAGCTTTATCAGAATTAGTATGAATTGAATATACAGTAATACCGTTAGCAATTAATTTGCCATACATTGCATTTTGAGGATCAGAAAAGTCCAAGTTCTTTGCTGGTCTAAACATTACCGGATGATGACTAATGATCAAATCAACGCCGTTCTCAATTGCTTCATCTACTACTTGAGGGCGAACATCTAAGGTAGTCATTACTTTAGTAACTTCAGCATCCATCGATCCAATTTGCATTCCAACTGGATCACCTTCAGAGGCAATTTCTTCCGGAAAATCTCCCCTTAAACGATTTACAATATCTGCTACTTTTGTCATTTCAACACTTCCTCAATCATTTTAATTAAGTCATTTATTTTATTAATCTTATCCTCATCTTTATTCTTAGCCTTATTCAAATTAGCCTTTAAATTTTGATAATATCTAAGTTGATTAGTCCACTTTTTAATAAAAACAGGATTTTTTTCTTTTAATAAAAATGGACCAAATGACAATTCCTGCTCAGATAAATCATGCTTGTTTGTCTTAATTTCTGCCTTAATTATTTCATAAATATGGCCAGCTACCTCAATAATTTTCTCAGCTACAATTTCATATTGATGATCCATCAACCACTTTCTTACTAGTGATTCACCAATATTAGCCTCCAAAATTAAGGTTGGATATTTTTTACCTTCTTGATAAGCCGTTTCTAAAAGATTAGTCATCAGCTTTCCGCCCATTCCCGCGATTACCACGGTATCAATTCGATCTTCAGCCTTTAAAGTCTCTAAGCCCGATCCTAATCTTGTTTCAATTTTATTTTCTAAACCTGCTTGTTCAATATCTTGTTTTGCATTATTCAAGGGGCCGGCTGCAACATCACTTGCAATTGCAAAGTTAATTTTTCCTTCTTTTACTAATGCTATTGGTAAATACGCATGATCAGTGCCAATATCAGCCAATCGACTTTCAGGATCTACCATTTTACCAATTTGAGCTAGTCTTTCTTCTAACACACTCTCACCTCTTACTAAAAATTTTAGCATAGATAGTTTAAAACTTACTTGAAAATATTTTATAAGAAACAAGCCTTGTAGCAATTTTACGATTACTACAAGGCTTGTCATCATATAAATATCTTAATCTAAGAAATCTTTTAATTGGTTTGAGCGACTTGGATGACGTAACTTACGTAACGCTTTAGCTTCAATCTGTCTGATACGTTCACGAGTTACTCCAAATACCTTACCAACTTCTTCAAGAGTACGAGTACGTCCATCATCTAGACCGAAACGTAAACGCAATACATTCTCTTCACGATCAGTTAAAGTATCAAGAACTTCCTCAAGTTGTTCCTTCAATAGTTCGTAAGAAGCATGTTGCTCGGGACTAGTTGCATCTTTATCTTCGATAAAGTCACCTAAGTGAGAATCATCTTCTTCACCAATTGGAGTTTCAAGAGAAACAGGTTCTTGAGCAATTTTCAAGATCTCACGAACCTTATCAGTTGGCATGTCCATTTCAGCACCAATTTCTTCTGGAGTTGGTTCTCTACCTAAATCTTGCAAAAGTTGTCTTTGAATTCTAATCAACTTGTTGATTGTTTCAACCATGTGAACTGGAATACGAATAGTTCTAGCTTGGTCAGCAATTGCACGAGTAATTGCTTGTCTAATCCACCAAGTTGCATAAGTTGAGAACTTGAATCCTAAACGATAGTCAAACTTGTCAACAGCTTTCATTAAGCCCATGTTACCTTCTTGAATTAAGTCTAAGAAGGACATTCCACGACCAACATAACGCTTGGCAATAGAAACAACCAAACGTAAGTTAGCTTCAGCAAGTTCTTGCTTCGCTTCTTCGTCGCCAGCTTCAATTCGCTTAGCTAAGGCAATTTCTTGGTCCGCATTCAACAACGAAACACGTCCAATTTCTTTCAAATACATCCGCACTGGATCGTTCATTCTTACACTTGAAGGTGCAGACATATCCTTTAATTCAGCTTTTTCAACATCTTTTTGCTTCTTTAAAGCTAATTTAGAAGGTTCGCCTTTTTCATCAACGATACTAATTCCATTGTCTTCAAATTCTTGAACAAGTTGATCTACCGCTTTTCCTTGAAGATTATATGGCTTAATTAGTTGAGCAGTAAATTCTTTTTCAGTGATTTGTTTATCTTTTTTAACTTCCTTAACAACTTCCTTGACTTTCTTATCAAGTGTCATTGTTGCTTCTTTTTTGGTAGTCTTACTCTCTGCCATGTAAAAAAGCCCCCTCTAAAACTTCTTTCTTCTTAACGCAATTACTTTTTGCGCTATTTCAAGCTCCAAACTATTATCTTGTTTTCTTTGAGCTTCCTTTAATTGATTAAGCAAGTCGTTTAATTGCTCATCAATCTTGCTCTTTTCCAATGCCCTTAATTGATCATCTAACTCACGCTTAGAATAATCAGGAGGCATCGGAATCATTTCCATATTAATAATTATACCTTGAAGTTCCTCAGGAATAAAATCAATAAAACCCTTCACTTCTGCTTCATCATGGGTTTGATGATATTTTAGCCAAAATTCTGCTAATTTTGCATAACGCTCATCCGGGAATAAAAACTGCTGACTTAAAAGGTAATCTCTTGCTTCATCACTATGTATAAATAGGTACAGTAAGCGATCTAAAGCTGGATTTCTAGTTTCACTATCAGTTCCTGCTTGAGCTTCTTTAGGCTCTGCTGATTCACTTACATTCTCCATTAATGTAGATGCTTGATAAGCTTGCTGATGATTTCTAGCTCTTTGTAATTTTCGTCTCTCACGTACAAAAGTCACTTTAAGAGATTCACGAGTTACGCCAGTTTGACGTGCCAGTTTATCAAGATACAAATCAGCAGCTACAGGATCATTTAATCCTGCAATCATTTGGACAGCTGCTGTTATATAAGCTAGTTTTTCTCGATCATTATGCAAATTATACTGATTTGCTAATCTTTCAAGTAGAAAATCTGTTGAACTAAGAGCACCTGCAACTTCTGCACGGTATTTTTCTTTTCCATATTTTTTTACATATTCATCTGGATCAAGATTTTCTGGTAAAACAATTATTCCTAAATTAAAGCCTTGAACTTGCCCAAATAATTTTGTTGCACGTTCAGCAGCATGAATACCAGGTGGATCTCCATCATAGTTAACCAAAATATTAGGTGTAATTCGCCTTAGCATATAAACTTGCTCGGTCGTTAAGCTGGTTCCCATTGAAGCTACACCAGACTGAATGCCAGCTTTATAAGCAGCAATAACATCCATGTAGCCTTCATAAAGAATCAAATGTTTTTCACTTCTAGCTGCTTTTTTTGCTTCAGCAAAATGAAATAACAGTTTAGATTTATTAAAAATCTTAGTTTCTGGACTATTCATATATTTAGCAATAGTTTTATCATTGCTAATTCTTCGACCAGAAAAACCAACTGTATAGCCTGATTCATCCCCTAAAGGAAACATCAAACGATCACGAAAGCGGTCAAATAATTGACCATCTTGCGATTCAACAAATAACCCACTTTCTCTTAGATCATCATCAGTGTAATCTTTCTGTTTTAGATAAGTAAGGAGAATATTATCACTATCTGGTGCATACCCTACCTTAAAATGCTTTAGCAAGTCATCGGTTAATTCACGCTTTCTGGCATATTTAAGCGCTCTTTCACCAACTTTAGTGGTTAGCAGAATATGTTGGTAAAATTCCGTTGCCTGCCGATACATCTTCTTTAATGGACTAAGTGGCTTGCCCGCTTCTCCGTAACCTTCTGGCATCTGAAGATGCGCCAATTCAGCCACTTTTTTAACACTTTCAGGAAAAGTAAGATGATCCTGATACATTAAAAACTTAAATACATTTCCGCCTTTGCCGCATCCAAAGCACTTAAAAAACTGCTTACCTTCACTAACAGTAAAAGATGGCGTTTTTTCTTGGTGGAAGGGACAAAGTCCTAGATAGTCTTTACCCTTTTTTTCTAAAGAAACATATTGACTTATTACATCAACAATATCGACAGAATTGCGAACTTCGTCGATAAATTGTTCAGGAATACGTCCTGCCATCAATGGATCATCCCAATCAACTATTATTTAATTACTAATTTACTTAAGTCACCCATTCGATCAGCCAAGTTATTAACCTTTAATAATTGTGCCAAACGATTATTCTTTACTTTTTCGTCCTTATCAAGAATCATATTACTTTCAAAGTAATTGTTAATTACAGGTTGTAATTCAACAAAACCTTTGTATAGATCAGCAATACTCAAATCAGTATTTTCTTCTAGTGCATTTACACCAGCGTTTAGTTCTTCTTCACTTACATCTTGGAAAAGACTTTCATCAACTTTAGCAGCATTTCTATATTTTGCCTTCTTCAAAATGTTAGTAATTCTAGTCAAACTTTCAACTACTGGCTTAAAGTCAGCATCATCGTGGTGCATTTGTAAAGTCTTAGCTGCTGCTAAAATTTGAATTGGATCTTGTTGGCTAGATGCAAGTACCGCATCGATAACATCGTAATCATACTTTTCAACTTGCAATTGTTGCTTTACACGGTCACGGATAAAGTCAGCAATTTCATTTTCAGCTTCAGCATCCTTAGGTAATTTAGCTGCAGTTTTACCAGACAATAATTGAATTAATTCTGGTAAAACATCTTTGACAGGAAGTGACCAACCTTCGTTCAACAAAATTCTTACAATTCCGTAAGCGTTTCTTCTTAAAGCATATGGGTCATTAGATGATGAAGGGATCATACCTGCACCGAAGAATGAAATAATTGTATCTAATTTATCAGCAATTGAAAGAAGAGAACCCACAGTTGTACTTGGCAAATCTCCTTCAGCACTTGTTGGCATATAGCTTTCTTTAATTGCTACACTAACATTTTCATCTTCACCAGTTAAACGAGCATAATGCATTCCCATTACACCTTGTAATTCGGCAAATTCACCAACCATTGAGGTAACAAGGTCAAATTTGTAAATATCACTAACTCGATCAAAATCCTTCATTTCAGTTTCTGAAATATTGAATTTCTTACCAAAGTAGTCACCAATAATTTGGACACGTGCCATATGTTCAGCAACAGAACCAATCTTGTCGTGGAAAGAAACATTCTTAAGCTTGTCAACAAAGTGTGCCAATGGGTATTTCTTATCTTCGTCATAGAAGAATTGAGCATCATCTAAACGTGCAACAAGAACTTTTTCATTACCGGCAATTACGTTATCTAAGTATTCACTGTTACCATTTCTAACAGCAATAAAGTGATTAATCAACTTGCCATTTTCATCATAAACTTCAAAGTATCTTTGATTATCTTTCATTGAAGTAATTAAAACTTCATCTGGGATATTCAAGTACTTTTCATCAAAAGAACCAGCAAAAACAGTTGGATATTCAACTAAGTTGGTAACTTCTTCAAGTAATCCCTTATCAATGTTTACTTTCCAGTTATGTTGAGCAACTAATTCTTGAATTTGATTAAGAATCATGCCCTTACGTTCATCAGCATCGGCAATCACATATTGGCTCTTCAATGCTTCTTCATAGTCATCTGCATTTGCAAGTACAACGCTATCACCTAAAAAGCGGTGGCCTTGAGTTTTGCGACCAGCAACTACATCAAGTAATTTAACTGGTACAACTTCACTACCAAGTAAAGAAACCATCCAATGAATTGGACGTACAAACTCAAAATCATTGCTGTCCCAACGCATTTTAGTTGGGAAAGTCATGGCTTTAATGATATCGCTCATGCCCATTAAAATGTCAGAAGCTTTTTTACCTTCTTTTTGAACATGAACATAAGCATATTCAGTTCCTTTAAGCTCTTCAAAGTAAATATCGTCAGTCGTCATCCCTTGACCACGAGCAAAACCTTGAGCAGCTTTCGTCCAATTGCCATCTTTATCTTGAGCAATTTTCTTAGCAGGACCTTTTTTTACTTCATCAATATCATCTTGCTTTTCAGCCAAGTCTTCAACCAAAATAGTCAAGCGACGTGGAGTTGAATAAGTCTTAATGTCTTTAAAAGAAAGGCCATTTTCCTTAAGATACTTTTTAGTACGATCAGCTAATTGCTTAACACTTCTAGAAACAACGTGAGCTGGCATTTCTTCAGTACCAATTTCAAATAAATAATCTTTAGTCATTGTTTTGCCCCGCTTTCTTAGTTTCTTCTTGGTGTTTCAATAATGGGAAGCCACGCTTTTCACGTTCTTCAACAAATCCCTTCGCAGCAAGGTGAGCCAAGTTTCTAATTCTTGATAAGTAACCTGCTCTCTCAGTAACTGAAACAGCACCACGTGCATCAAGTAAATTAAATGTATGGCTACACTTCAAGATGTAATCGTAAGCTGGGTGAATCAAGTTTTGACTCAACAAACGTTTAGCGGTTGCTTCATAAATATCAAAGAACTTAAGCAACTGGTCTTGATCGCTTTCTTCAAAGGCATACTTAGAATGTTCATATTCTGGTTGCTTGAAAATATCACGATACTTGACGCCATCTCCCCATTCAAGGTCAAAGACTGAATTGACATCTTGAATATAAGAAGCAAGACGCTCAACACCATATGTAATCTCACTCATTGTTGGTTTTACATCAAGTTCGCCAACAACTTGGAAGTAAGTAAATTGAGAAACTTCCATTCCATCAAGCCATACTTCCCAACCAACACCGGCACAACCCATAGATGGATTTGCCCAGTTATCTTCAACGAATCTGATATCATGCTCAAGAGGTTCGATTCCTAAAACTCTTAAACTATCTAAGTAATATTGTTGAATGTCTTTTGGTGCAGGCTTAATAACAACTTGGAATTGATGGTGTTGGTATAAACGGTTAGGGTTATCACCATATCGACCATCAGCAGGTCTTCTTGAAGGCTCAACATAGCAAGCTGCCCAAGGTTCTGGCCCAACAGCACGTAAAAATGTATATGGACTCATTGTCCCGGCACCTTTTTGCTCATCATATGAAGGCATAATCATACAACCTTTAGAGGCCCAGAACTGTTCCAATTTAAAAATCATATTCTGGATATTCAGTTTTTCTGACATCTATACTCTCTCCTCACAACATAGGCATAAAAAAAGCCTATGCAAAAATTGCATAGGGACGATTTACTTCGCGGTTCCACCCTAATTCAGGAAAATATTCTTCCTGCCCTTAATTAACAACTTTGACTAAAAGGTGCCTTTTCCCAAATGCACTTCCACCATTCTGCACTCGCTGTCTTGGTACTTTTCTATTCCTTTATAGTTGTCAAAATACGTTTATATTTTATCATCTTTTATAAAAAAAGACTAGTAAGAAACCTCACTAGTCTTTAAACGAATATAAAAAGTCAACAGCTAAAAAAGCGCCAATTCATCAAGAAACTTCTTAGTTTTCAAGTTAAGATCTAAATAGTTAGCATACATCCGATCAATAACCTTGCCAGAATTCTTTTTTAATTGCGGATTAATTTTTACTTTTCCTAAACGATCAATATCAACTAAAGCTAGAGTCCGTATCAAAGCAACTACTTTAGGATCTAGATGCATCCTTTGACTGACACTATTAAAGTGATCACTACAAATAATTCCACCTAATTCCAACGAATAGTCAAACGTGCCTTGCACCTTCCCGCAAATTAAACATCGATCTAACTGCGGTGCTACTCCATATGCATTAAGCAACTTCAATTGCACCATTTGGGTAATGACTGCCGCATCTTCTCCAGAATTTATCTTCAGCAACGCTTTCATAATCAAATCATAAAAGCTCCCAATATCCTTATATTCAACAAAAGCATGGTCAAGCAAGTCTAAAACATAACTCGAATACGCATTCTTAGTTAAATCTAAATATAATTGGTCTAACTGCTTTACATCCTTAAAAGTTCGCAGCGTACTGATTCCCTTCCAATTTGTATTTACAATATATTTTCCATAAGAGAAGTTAAGGGTTGCAGCTCCTAATCTGGACTTTGGTCTCAGTGCTCCTCTAACATCTATTGTAAAAATACCATGATCTTTCGTCATGATCTTGGCTAGAACATCAGCTTCTTTATATTTTTTTCTTTTAAAAATTAATCCTTGAACCTCACAAAGTTCACGTACCATCTATCTTAATTCCTTGGCATTATATCCAATAGATTTAAGGAAGGCAGGATCAGAACGCCAATTCTTTTGAACCTTAACCCATAGACGTAAATTAACTTTTTCGCCTAATAAAGCTTCAATTTCTTGACGTGCAGCAATTCCAATCTGCTTCAGCATTTGACCCTTTTTACCAATTATAATGCCTTTTTGACCTGGACGTTCAACATAAATTGTAGCCTCAATTTGAAGCTTACCACCTTCATGATCCCGCATTCGGTCAACTACCACGGCCGTTGCATGTGGGACTTCTTCATGAGTGAGCTTCAAAACTTGCTCGCGAATTAATTCAGCCACAATAAAATATTCTGGACGATCAGTCAATTGGTCTGCATCATAAAATTGCGGACCTTCTGGCAGATACTTGGCAATTGTTTTAATCAATTCGGAAACATTATTTCCTTGAGAAGCAGAAATTGGAACAATTTCAGCAAAATCGCCTAGATTCTTGTACGAATCTATAATAGATAATAACTTATCTGGGTGGACTTTATCAATCTTATTTATCACTAAAAATACAGGTTTTTTAATTTTCTTAAGAAGTTCAGCAATATATTGGTCTCCCTTACCTGCTGGTTCAGGTTCAACCATAAATAAAACAACGTCTACTTCATCTAAAGCTGAGTAACTCGACTTATCCATAAAGTCATCTAACTTGTTTTTAGGCTTATGAATCCCAGGAGTATCGATAAACACAATTTGCTCTTGATCATCAGTATAAATACCAGATATTTTGTTTCTAGTTGTTTGTGGCTGTGGTGACATAATCGCTACTTTTTGACCTACCAAAAAGTTTAAAAGTGTCGACTTACCAACATTGGGTCTACCAATTAAAGCTACAAAGCCTGATTTATAGTCCTTTTTTTCATCCATCATTGTTACATCCTTTTATTTAAGTCTTAGTGAATTTGCTTTCCGTGATTTTCCTGATCCGGATGAAGCGGAAGCCCATATTCACGTAAAACTTTGCCTTGGATACCAAACATTACTTTAGCTTCATCATCCTCAATATGATCAAAACCATTTAAATGCAAGTATCCATGAACTAGTGTATATCCAAACTCACGATTAAATCCAGTTTCATACTCGACACTATGTCTTTTTATTACTTCTGGGCAAAGAAATAGATCTCCAATATCTTCAACAAAATCAGGATCATCATTAAAAGCAGACATAAAGTCTTCGTCTAATCCATCTTCAATTGCAAAAGAAATCACATCGGTTGGTCGATCTTTTCCACGATATTTTTTATTGATTTCGTGAATTTTTTCGGAAGAAACAAAATTAATACTCATTTCTTGAGCATTTTCCTTATTAATTTCTTTTTTGGCCGACAAAAGCAGATTGGTAATCCAAGGGATCCAATCTTTATCGTCATTATCTAAGAAATTAACTTCATCATTGAAAGAAATATCTAAGTTATTCAAATTTTAGTGTCCTTCTTTTTCATAAGCTCTAACAATTTTAGCTACTACTGGGTGACGAACAACATCATTGAAGGTAAAGTTAATGAATTTTACTTGTTCAATATTTGCAAGTATATGTTCAGCTTGCAATAACCCACTCTTTGCTTTTCCTGGTAAGTCAATTTGAGTTTGGTCACCATTAACAACCATCTTAGAATTAAAACCTAATCTAGTTAAAAACATCTTCATTTGAGCTTGAGTAGTGTTTTGTGCTTCATCAAGAATTACAAAAGCATCATCTAAAGTTCTACCACGCATATAAGCAAGAGGTGCAACTTCAATCACTCCTCGCTCCATCAACCGATTAGTCGTTTCAACTCCTAAAATTGCATATAAAGAATCATAAATTGGTCTTAAATATGGGTCAACTTTTTCCTTCAAATCTCCAGGTAGAAATCCCAGTGATTCTCCTGCTTCAACAGCTGGTCTGGTTAGAATTATGCGTGATACCTCACCTTTCTTAAAGGCCGCAATTGCCATAACTACTGCTAAAAAAGTTTTCCCTGTACCAGCCGGTCCAATTCCAAAAACAACGTCATATTTTTGAATAGCTTCGATATAGCGCTTTTGCCCCATGTTCTTAACTCGAACCGGGCGTCCCTTAGTATCCCTGATTAAAATCTTATTGTATAACTCACCAAAGAACTCCAAAGTTCCTTTGTCGGCCATTTTAATTGCGCTTACGACATCAGTTGCAGTAATAGTAACTCCTCGGGTAACAACCTTATCTAAAGCAGTAAAAATTTGCATAATTTTCTTAACAAGGCTTTCTTCCCCAGTTACTTCAATCTCACTACCAGTATCAGTAACTTGTACATCGTAAGATTCTTCAATTAAACGCAAATTTGCATCGTTAATCCCAACTAAGTTCATAATTGTTTCAGGTTTAGTTGGTGTAAATGTTGCTTCTATAGTTTGTCCCACTTAAAATTGAACCTCCATTATATCAAGCGATTAGTTAAGCTTCTTACCAACAATTGAAGAAGCGGCCTTGCCATCAGCCTTACCTTTGATTTTTGGCATTAAAGCTTGCATAACTTTACCGAAGTCGTTCTTAGAACTTGCACCGACTTCTTTAATTGTCTCCTCAACTGTTTGTTCAAGCTCTTCTTTAGACATTTGTTTTGGCATATATTTTTCAATTTGTTGCATTTCTTTTTTAGTTTGAGCAATTAAATCGTCTCTACCTGCCTTAGTAAATTCTTCTAAAGATTCTTTACGTTGCTTAAGTGCACTAGACAAAACTGTTAATTCATCATCGCTAGTTAGGTCATGTCCCACTTTAATCTTATAATTCATTACTGCAGCCTTAAGTGAGCGAATAGTTGTTAAAGCTTCCTTATCTTTAGCCTTCATAGCTGATTTCATATCTTGCATTAAAGTATCATTTAGTGACATTTATTTTTCTCCTCTTTAATCAAAACTTACAAAGTCTATTTTAAACTTTTTATACAAAAAAAGCTCTTGATAGAGCGAATTTCTATCAAGAGCTTTCTTTATATTAATAATGTCTACGCTTACGAGCAGCTTCGGATTTTAACTTTCTCTTAACGCTTGGTTTTTCGTAGAATTCACGCTTGCGGTATTCTTGCAAGGTACCACTTCTAGAAACGGAACGTTTGAAACGACGAAGAGCATCATCAATAGACTCGTTTTCGTGAACGATTGTCTTAGCCATGTGAGATCCCTCCTTCCATTTCTTGGCACACAAATATGTGCCACAACAATATAGTTAAATTATAGCTAAACGAGAAAAGTCGGTCAATAGTCGATTAACATTTTTCTAACTTATTTTGGTATAATTTAGGTAAACAATGAGGTGAAGATATATGACTGAAGAAAAGAAAGAAAATCAAAAAATCGTTAACTTAATTATTATCTCTGACTCTGTTGGAGATACTGCGTTTAACATGGTGCAAGCTGGTGCTGTTCAATATCCAGACGTGAAGTTTAATTACCGTCGCTATCCATTTATTACTAATCGTGAAAAACTAGAAAAAGTTTTCGACGAAATCACAGAATTTGAAAACGTATTAATTGCGTTTACATTAATTCACGAAGATGAACAATTAGCCGCAATCAAATTCGCACGTGAACATAATATGAAGTATGTAGACTTACTTTCAGGTGTAATTGAAAACATTCACTCCTTAACCGGTGAAGAACCAAAACACGAAATCGGTGCTGTTCACCACATGGGACAAAACTATTTCGACAGAATTTCTGCAATGGAATTTGCCGTAATGTATGATGATGGAAAAGATCCTAAAGGATTCTTAGAAGCAGACGTTGTTTTGCTTGGAGTTTCAAGAACTTCGAAGACCCCTCTTTCATTATTCTTAGCAAACAAGAATTTGAAAGTAGCTAACTTACCTCTTGTCCCTCAAACTCATATTCCAGATGAAATTTATAAAGTTGATCCTAAAAAGATTATTGGCTTAACTAATGACCCATCTGTCTTAAATGAAATTAGGCGCCAAAGAATGATTGCTTACGGCTTAAATCCTGATACAACTTACTCAAATATGGATTCTATCAATGCCGAACTTGACGCTGCTAATAAGCTTTATAAGAAACTTGGTTGTTACGTAATTAATGTTGCACACCGTTCAATTGAAGAGACAGCTGCTTTAATTATGGAACACCTTGGCATCGATGACTATGCTAAATAATTAGTTTTATAAACATATTTCAAAAGGCTTAACCCACAACTTATGTAGATTAAGCCTTTTTACTTACCTATTAAACTGGTTTCTGCTCCTTGAAGCGTCCATATACTTTATCAACTTCGCTTACGCTCATAAATGCATAAGGATCAGATTGAATAACAATATTATAAATATCAAACATATCATAACGATCAATGATTGTCATTAAAACAGTTTTTTCCGTATGACTATATGCACCTTCAACATCATGAAAGATTGTAATACCGCGGTGCATCTTGCGTTGAATTCCTTCAATAGTATGTTTCGGGTGTTCGGTAACGATAAAGACTTGCATTTTTTGATGTTGCGTATAAACAGCGTCAATCACTCTACCATTAACAAAAATGTTCAAAGCCGTATATAAAGCTCTCGTCCAGCCAAAAACAAAACCAGCACAGATAACAATGATCAGATTAAAGAAAATGTTAATTTGACCGAAACTTTTACCAGTCTTTTTTCTTAAAATAATGCCTAAAACGTCTAAACCACCTGTAGAAATTCCTGATTTCAAGGCGATTCCTGTTCCAACACCATTAATTACGCCACCAAATAAAGCACAAATGATTGGATCATAAGTAATCTTGATTGGAGCAATTACTCGCATCATAATCGATCCAAGTAACACGGCAATAATAGTAAAAATTGTAAAGCGATGTCCTATTTTACACCATCCCAAGATAAAAAGCGGAATGTTTAAAACAAAGTACATCACTGAGGTCGATAAGGTAAACGGCATGAATCGTTCAGACACTGATTGAATAATCTGCGCAAATCCCGTAATACCAGAGGCGTAAATCTTACCAGGTCCCCAGAAAAAGTTCAGGGCAACCGCAACCGCCAAAGCATAAAGAAAAGCAGCAGATAATTTTGAAATTAGATAGTGTCTACGAGACAGCTTTTCTAATTGACTCATCTTGATTTTCCTTTTTATATCAAATAATATTTTGCACTATCTATTCTAACAATCATTATTAAAAAATAAAGCTAATTCTAGTCCCTATTTAGCTATTATTTTTTCCAGTGCTTTTCAATAAATTGTGATCTGCCACCAGCTTCTTCAATTTGATAACGTAATGGATCCTTTTTATAGAAATCTTGATGATAATCCTCTGCTGGATAAAAGGTACTGGCAGGTTCAATCTTAGTCACAATCGGTTCATCAAATTTACCAGATTGCTCAAGCTGCATTTTAGATTCTTCAGCAATTTCTTTTTGCTTAGGAGAATTATAGAAAATAATTGGTTGATACTGACTTCCCCGATCTTGGAATTGTCCCATTGCATCTGTTGGATCAGTTACTTGCCAATAAATATCAACTAGTTTCTTATATGAAATGATTTTGGGATCGAATGTTATCTCTACAGCTTCAACGTGTCCTGTTGTCCCAGTACAAACTTCTTCATAACTTGGATTCTTAACATGACCACCAGTATAGCCAGAAACAACACTAATGATGCCTGGGTAAGTGTCAAAAGGTTCAACCATGCACCAGAAACATCCGCCAGCAAAGATAGCTGTGTCATAGTGCGATTCTTTAGTATTATCAAGGGGTTTAGCTACTTTCATTTTATTAGCACTTCTTTCTAATTTCGAATAATTGTGAATTATTTTCACTATTTTTTCGTTATAGCTTTATATATAAAAATAGCGAATTAATTATTTAGTTCATAATCAATTCACTATTTAGCTTAAATTATTTACTTAATATTTACTATTATTTTATCTCTAATAATTCTTTTTCAATCACTGGTAGCCAGCTTAATTTATAGCCAGCACGTGTTGGATGAATTGGATCAAGCATATAAAGTTCTCTGTCTTTTTCACTATAATTAAAAGAATCATCATCCCACATATTAAGAAAATCAAAGCCCCATTTACTTTGCAATTCTTTAACTCTTTCAACCATTTGACCATAGAATTCTGAATCAAATTTTGGATTACTAAAAATCAAAACAGGACAATTCCAGTTCTTCTTTACATAATTTAAAATATATTCAATTGCACCCGTTACTGTCTGTGCATCAAAATTATCATCTGTAGCGATTTCGCCTAGATCTTCTTTTCCTTTAATTGCATCATTAGTTGAAAGTTGCAAGACAAATGTTGTCAACTTTTCTAAAACTGGCAATCTTCCGATTCTACCAATGTATGAATTAGAGTCATTATCAACTAGTGTTGTTCCCGAAACAGCATCTTTAAAAGCACAAATATTATCTTTTTTACTTAAATAGTCAACAAATGATTCACCTAAAGCACCAGCACCATAGGTCACTGAACTACCCAAAAAAGCAATCTGATTATTAATTAAATCACTGGGTTCCATCTTAGTTTGAGCAACGCTATATTTTTTTGCATTTCCTTCAGCCTTAATTGCCTTAGTTAAAAATTCGGGATTATTCTTTCCAAATTTCAATAATTCTGGAATATGTTCTTCAGGTACATCTAAATTATAAAGTTCTTCTTCAAAATTCATTTTTATCGTCCTTTGAATAACTTCTTATATTCTTTATAACCTTCCTCCTCTAGCTTATCATATGGAATGAACTTTAACGCAGCAGAATTAATACAATATCTTAATCCACCTTGATCAACGGGACCATCTATAAAAACATGACCTAAATGAGAATCAGCTACTGGACTCTTTACCTCAGTTCGCTCCATCCCATGAGATTGATCTCGGTGATAAACAAGCTTTTCGATCGGCTTAGTAAAACTTGGCCAGCCACAACCAGCATCATACTTATCTTCACTAGAAAATAATGGCTCACCAGATACCACATCAACATAAATTCCTTTTTGGTTAAAATTATCATACTTTCCAGTAAAAGGATATTCAGTCGCAGCATGCTGAGTAACTTCATATTGCTCTGAGTTTAATTTCTTCAGTGCTTCTTCTTTATTAAACATTTTCTCACCTTCTTGTTTAAACATATCAAATTTTAATAGAAAATTGTTGTTTCATGATTTTTGTTTCTATACAATAATCTATAATACTAACGGAGGGATTTATATTATGCCAAAATTAGCAAATGACTTATCACTTACAAAAAATACACGACTAAATTCTTTAGGACCTTCAAAAATAAGAGCTTTTGATGCAAAGGCCTCTCAAATTCCTGGAATTATTAAATTAACAATTGGCGAGCCAGATTTAAATACACCAGATCATGTTAAAGAAGCAGCAATTGCTGATATTAAAGCAAATGACTCTCATTATGCTCCACAAGCTGGTAAACCAGAATTATTAGAAGCAATTAGTAAATATCTTGAACGTAGTCTTGACGTGAAATATGATCCAAAAACTGAAATCTGCGTTACTGTAGGTGCTACTGGTGCTTTAAATGATGTTTTCATGTCCATCTTAAACCCAGGAGATAAAATCCTAGTTCCTACTCCTGTTTGGGCACTTTATTTCCAATTGATTAAATTGACCGGTGCTATCCCAGTCCAAATGGATACTTCAAAAGATGGTTTTATTCTTACTCCTGAACACCTTGAAACAGTTTTACAAAATGAAGGTAAAGGTGCCAAGGCAATTATCTTAACTGATCCATCAAACCCTACCGGGCGAGTATATCCAGAAAAAACTTTAAAGGCACTAGCAGAAATTATTACTAAATATCATTTATTTTCTGTAACTGACGAAATTTATGGAGAATTAGTTTATGACAATAATGTTCATCATTCTCTATCACAATATATTCCTGAAAGAAACATTTTAATTTCTGGCTTGTCAAAAGCCTATGCAATGACGGGATGGAGATTAGGATATATTGCTGCTCCCGCAGATATTATGAAAACAATTCAAAAGGTGAATGCTTTCTTAGTCACTTCAGTTACCGATAATGTACAAGCAGCAGCAATTGAAGCCCTAAACAATGGCCAAGCTGATCCACTTGAATCCAGAAAAATTTACGAGGATCGACTCAAATTCATGAAAGCTGGATTAGAAAAATTAGGTTTTGAAATGTCCACCCCACAAGGAGCTTTCTACATTTTTGCTAAAATTCCAGATGCCTTTGGTACTGATGATGAGGCATTTGCAAATGAACTAGCTACCAAGGCAAAAGTTGGTGTAACTCCTGGTCGCTACTTCGGTGATGGCGGTCAAGGATACGTTAGAATGTCTTATGCTTCTTCAACTGAGCAATTAAAAGAAGCATTAAAACGAATTGCAGAATTTGTTGAAAATATTTAACTTATACAAAATAAAACACTGATAGCTTGAATTGAGCTTATCAGTGCTTTTTTATACATTATGATTTTTAATATTCAACAATCTTCAAGTTTAATATTATCTAGTTTCAGCCAATAAAAAAAGAGTAAAGACTATCTCTCAAAAATAATCCTTACTCTTATTTATTAAGCTAATTTTTATTCATCCCAAGTTGAATTGTTATCAGCGTCTTCTTGAGCTTCCTTTTCAAGACGTGCTTCAATTTCCTTCACGCTGTCTTCATACTTGTCTTCTACCTTAATACCAATGTCATCTAATTGTTGATCAGCAACAGGTGCTGGAGCATGCATCATCGGCTCTGAAGCAGAAGCATTCTTTGGAAAGGCAGTTACGTCACGAATGTTGTCCTTTTGAGCTAACATCATTGCAAATCTGTCTAATCCAATTGCGAGACCAGCATGTGGTGGGAATCCCATGTCCAATGCATCAAGTAAGTAGCCAAATTGTTCATAAGCGCGCTTCTTAGTAAATCCAAGTGCCTTGAACATCTTTTCTTGAATTGAACGTTTGTGGATACGAATTGATCCACCACCCATTTCGTCACCATTCATAACAATATCGTATGAACGAGCATGAGCCTTATGTGGATCAATATCAAGCAACTTAATTCCTTCATCATCTGGCATAGTAAATGGGTGGTGAGCAGCAATCCAGCGACCCAAACCTTCGTCATATTCAAATAGTGGCCAATCAACAACCCAAACAAAGTCGTAAACATTTTCTGGAATAATTCCAGTTTCTTTAGCGAATTCACGACGTAAATGGTCAAGAGAATCAGTTACAACCTTCCACTTATCAGCAACGAATACTACTAATTCGCCACCTTCAAGGTCAAATTCTTTCTTCAAAGCTTCTTTATTTTCATCAGTTAAGAAGCGAGAAACAGGACCTGAGAATTCACCATCTTCATATTTAACCCATGCCAAACCTTTAGCATGGTAACGTTTGATATAATCTTGCTTTTCTTCAATCTTCTTACGTGAATATTGTTTAGCACCATTCTTAACAGCAATCCCCTTCACGTAACCACCATCAGCAATTGCACCAGAGAAGACCTTGAAGTCAGAATCTTTGAAAATTGGACTTAAGTCATGAATAAACATTTCGTAACGAGTATCAGGCTTATCAGAGCCATACTTATTCATTGCTTCATTCCAAGTAATACGCTTGATTGGTGTCTTCAAGTCAATTCCCATTACATCTTTCATGATCTTCTTCAAAAGACCTTCAGTATAGTCTTGAACTTGTTTTTCATCAGTAAATGATGTTTCCATATCAATTTGGGTAAATTCAGGTTGACGATCACCACGCAAATCTTCGTCACGGAAACAGCGTGCTAATTGGTAATATTTATCAAAACCTGCACCCATTAACAATTGCTTGAACAATTGTGGTGATTGAGGAAGTGCATAAAAGCTACCTGGGTAAATTCTTGACGGAACAAGGTAGTCACGAGCACCTTCTGGAGAAGACTTACCTAAAATTGGAGTTTCAATATCAATAAAACCATGTTCATCAAAATATTCGTGAGTTGCTTTTAAAATCTTTGAACGAAGCATAATTGCCTTTTGCAAAGTTGGACGACGAAGATCAAGGTAGCGGTACTTCAATCTAGTTTGTTCGGCTGCATTAATATCATCTTTGATTTCAAAAGGTGGTACCTTTGACTTATTTAAAATATCAATTTCAGTTGCATCAACTTCAACTTCACCAGTCTTCATATCTGGGTTTACGCTAGAGCGTTTAACAACCTTACCTTTAACTTCAATTACGTCTTCGTTGTTAAGAGAATCCGCAATATCCATTAACTCTTTACCAGAATCTTTGTTAACAACAACTTGAACAATACCTTCACGGTCACGAAGGTCAATAAATACCAAGTTACCTAAGTTACGAACGCGTTGTACCCAACCATAAAGGGTTACTTCTTGTCCTTCGTATTTGCTAGTTATATTGCCAGCATAGTCCGTTCTTTTTTCCATATTCATCATAATTTTTAATCCTCTATCTTTTCCATTACAGATTTCATATCATTTAGATCTTCTAAGCTTAAGTCTAAAGTCTTACCATCAGCTAAACGTTTAATGTTAAGTACGCCATTTTCAAGCTCTTTAGCACCCAAGGTAATTACAAATTTGGCATGCACACGATCTGCTTTTCTAAATTGTTGTTTTAATTTCTTTTGATCAACATCATATTGAGCTTTAAAGCCTTGCTTACGAAGAGAACGCGCAATTTCAACAGCCTTCATTTCTGTTCCTTCGCCAATATTAGTGATGAAGAAATCAATACCTTCATCTTCAAATAAAGCTGGATTTTGTTCCTTAAGAACAAGCATTAATCTCTCTTCGCCAATACCAAAACCAACGGCTGGAGTTTCCGGACCGTCAAATTCTTCTACCAAGTGGTTGTAGCGTCCACCACCCAAAATTGTGGTTGCTGATTCCCATAAGTTCTTATCTTCAACCATAAATTCAAAGATTACACCAGTATAGTAGTCAAGTCCACGTACTAAATCGTCATCTAATACATAATTAATGCCTAATTGTTCAAGCATATCAGTAATAGTTTCAAAATTCTTCTTAGAGTCTTCATCTAAGTAATCAACGATTCTTGGAGCGTCAGGTAAAAACTGCTTATCTTCATCAGCCTTTGAATCAAGAATACGAAGTGGGTTCATAGACAAACGTCTTTGTGAATCCTCTGAAAGTTGATCTTTAAGAGGCGTGAAGTAATTTACTAAAGCATCATGATAATCTTTACGTACTTGTGCATTACCTAAAGTATTAATGTGCAATTCATAATTCTTAACGCCTAACTCAGCTAATAAATCGTGCCCCATCATGATAGTTTCAACATCAGCTAGAGGACTATTTGAGCCAAAGCTTTCAACACCAATTTGGTGAAATTCACGTTGACGACCTGCTTGAGGTCTTTCATATCTAAAAGTATTGTCAATATAGTAAACATTAAATGGCTTTACTACATCAGGACCATATAATTTATTTTCAACATATGCCCTAACCACACCAGCTGTTCCTTCAGGACGAAGTGCAATATGACGACCACCTTTATCGTTAAAGTCATACATTTCCTTTTCTACAACATCTGAACTTTCACCAGATGAACGAGAAAAGACTTCATAATTTTCAAAACTTGGTGTCCGAATTTCACGATAATTTGCACGTTTGAAGAAATTTCTTGCAATTGTTTCAACTTTTTCCCATGAACCAGAATCTGCTGGCAAAATATCGACTGTACCTTTTGGTCTTTGAACTTTCATTTAATCATCCTTTAATATATTAATAAAAAAACGCCCTTGAACTTAATCAAGGGCGCAATAAATTAGCACGGTACCACCTTTTGCTTGCTGCGATTAACGCTCGCGAAACGAACTATTATCTGTTAAAGGTGTCACAGATCGCAACCTATCCGCTCTCTCACCAAACGAGCGGTCTCTGAAATAGATCATGCTAATCTACATTCTTTGTCATCGATAATTCCTTTTTAGCTTATATTTTTCAGCCAGTAAAGTCAACCTTTGTAAGCCTTTACTTAAAGAATTAAATATCTAGCACAATTGTAAATGGGCCATCATTCTCAAGACTAACCTGCATATCAGCTCCAAATTCGCCGGTTTCAACATGAAAGCCTCTATTTTCTAATTCTTTATTAAAATTTTCCCAAAGATCCTTTGACTTAGGAGGTCGCATTGCCTCTACAAAACTTGGACGATTACCTTTTTTAGTATTAGCTAGCAGGGTGAATTGACTAACGCTTAAAATTTCTCCATTAACATCTTTTAAAGACAAGTTAGTTTTTCCATCTTCATCTTCAAAAATACGCATTTTAGCAATTTTATCAGCAGCCTTTTTTACCTGATCTAGCTCATCGCCTTCACGTAACCCAACTAACAGAAGAAAGCCACGTTTAATTTTACCCACAACTTCATTATCAATGGTAACTTGGGCTTTATTCACTCTTTGAACAACAACACGCATTAATTAATTGACCTCTTTGCTTCATAAACATTTGGCACATCACGCATCCGGCTCAGGATATCTTCTAGGTGTGCTGCATCTCTAACTGACACAGTAGCATAAATATGTGCCATGTTATTACTATCTACTTTTCCAGAAATATTAACAATATTCTTGGTCTTTGAATTTAAAGCATTGATTACATCACTTAAAAGACGGGAACGATTGAAACCATAAATCTCAATATCTGCATTATAGTTTTCTTTATCTTTATCTTTAGCAATGTTTTCCCAAGCTACATCGATTAATCGACCTTGTTTCTTAGCTTCTTCAGTAATATTAGGACAATCAGCACGGTGAATTGTTACCCCGCGTCCCTTAGTTACGTAGCCAATAATCGGATCTCCTGGAACTGGATTACAGCATTTAGCTAAGTGAAGCATTAAGTCAGAAACACCTTGGACCATTACGCCATTATTATGCTTAACACGCATAATATCAGCTGGTGCATCAGAACTATCATCTTCTTCAGTTGAACTTTGCTGGCCAGCATTCATAATCTTTTCTTCAAGTTGCCGCTGCTTTTCATCTTCAGCCTTCTTACGTAGGTCTTCAGTTAATCGATTAGCAACAGTAGCTGCAGAAATTTCTCCATACCCAACGGCTGCAAACATTTCTTCTTCATTATGATAATTAAAATGATTAATTACCTTTTGAATATGTTCTTTGTCCATAAATTCTTTTGGAGCTAAATCACGATTAAGAAGTTCCTGTTCAATAAAGTTTTGACCTTTTTCAATATTTTCCTCGCGATCTTCAGCCTTGAAGAAACGCTTAATCTTATTTCTTGCTCTTGAAGTCTTGACTAAGTTAACCCAATCACGGGATGGACGAGCTGAAGTCTGAGTGAGCATTTCAACTACGTCACCATTTTTAAGTTTATAGTCCAATGGAACAATCTTGCCATTAATTCTAGCACCAACTGAATGAGCACCAACTTCTGAGTGAACCATATATGCAAAATCTAATGGTACTGAGCCTTTTGGAAGTTCATAAACGTCACCTTTAGGAGTAAAGACATAAACACGATCTGAAAAGATATCAGTCTTAACACTCTTCATAAATTCATGCGAGTCTTTTGTTTCATTTTGAAGTTCAAGAATTTCTTGGAACATGTTAAGCTTCTTATTTGCGTCAGTTTGCTCAACTTCGCCCTTAACGCCTTCTTTATATGCCCAGTGTGCAGCAACACCGTATTCAGCAACCTGGTGCATCGCTTCAGTTCTAATCTGAATTTCAAGTGGCTTGCCGCCAGGTCCAATAATTGTTGTATGTAACGATTGGTATCCGTTAACTTTTGGAACAGCAATATAGTCTTTAAAGCGGCCAGGCATTGGCTTCCATTTAGTATGAACAGCACCTAAAACGGCGTAACAATCACGAACAGACTTCACAATTACACGAACTGCTAGTAAATCATAGATTTCGCTAAAGTCTTTGTGCTTATTAACCATCTTCTTGTAGATAGAATAAATATGCTTAGGGCGTCCATAAATCTCATACTCAATTTCTAAGCTATCAAGCGTTTGCTTTAAAGTTTTAATTGCATCAGCAATATATCCTTCCCGCTCACTTCGCTTAGACTGCATCAAGTTAACAATTCGGTAGTATTGCTGAGGATTCAAATAGTGCAAACTCATGTCTTCGAGTTCCCACTTAATAGTTCCGATACCTAACCGGTCTGCAAGTGGTGCATAAATGTCTAGCGTTTCATCAGCAATTCTTCTCTGCTTGTCAGGACGTAAATGGTCTAAAGTGTGCATATTGTGCAAGCGGTCAGCAAGCTTAACCATAATTACTCGTAAATCTTTAGCCATTGCGATTAGCATTTTACGGTGATTATCTGCTAGATATTCTTCGTGACTCTTCGACTTATATTGAATCTTGCTTAACTTTGTTACACCGTCAACAATAAAAGCGACATCTTTTCCAAACTTTTCCTTAATATCATCATTAGTTACCGGCGTATCCTCTACAGTATCATGAAGATAACCAGCTGCTACCGTATCGGGATCTAAACGTAAAGTAGCTAAAGTTCCCGCAACTTGAGTTGGGTGAATTATATAGGGTTGTCCAGAAACTCGAAACTGACCTTCATGAGCATTCTTAGCAAATTTATATGCCGATTCAACAAAAGCTAAGTGTTCATCATTCATATATTTCTTGCATTCTGCAAGAACTTCTTCATGAGTCATCTCACGATATTTTGACATAAAGCATCACCTATTCTTTATTTCTTTTCTTTGTAAAAATCATCATGCCAGAGTCCAAACAACTCAAAACTTAAATATACTAAGCAAAGTAGAAAATTATATTTTGCAAAATGAATTAAAACAGCGATTGCAAACACTACTGGGAATAAAAGCAACCACCAATAGCTCAATTTTCTAATTTGCATAATGCGGCCAATTTGGTAACTTAAATAACTATTAAAAATAAAGAATACTAATCCAATTCGCCAAACACGGCTTAAATGGACTAATGGACAAATAATCCAGACAATTACTCCTAACAAAGTTAACCAAACTAGTGGCATAAATGATTTTTCATTTATTTTACTCCACCAAGCCTTAAAATTAAAATTTTTCTTTTCTTCACTATTTTTCTTCATTTTTTGCTTACCTTTTCTTTTAATATATTTTTAGTCTGGTTTTCTAGCGATTAATAGACCAATCCAGCGTCCTTCTTGCATTTTCATTTTAATCTCAAAGTTATTTTCTGCAAGAGCTTTTTCAATTTTAGGAAGTTGTAAATAATCAATTCCTGAAAAAATCACTTTGCCATTTTCATTTAAATGACTATCCAAATCTGGAATTAATTCTAGTAAAATGTCGGCTAAAATATTTGCTACAATTAAATCATATTTTTCATCGATATCTTTTAACAAATTAGCTTTTCGTACATCGATACTGTCTATATTATTTAACGCAATATTCTCTTTAGCAGCAGTAACTGCTTCATCTGAAATATCTGTTCCTAAAACCTGACTTGCCCCTAATTTACTAGCTGCAATGGCTAAAATGCCTGAACCAGTTCCAACATCCAAAACCGACATTGGTTTGACTAGTGCTCGCTCCATTGCAAGCAAAACAAGTTGAGTTGTAGTATGACCACCCGTTCCAAAAGCTAGACCTGGATCTAGACGAATCAATTTTTGATCTGAAAAGGCTGGTTGATAATCTTCCCATTCAGGAACAATAGCCAGATGACGAGAAAAATCAATTACGTGATAATATTTCTGCCAAGCTGTATTCCAATCTTCATCTGCCACTTCTTTAGTGCTAATTGAAACTTCGCCAGTATCTAAGCCATAGCTCTTCATCTCCGCAATTTTATCCATAATCTTTTTAATTAGATCTTTTTTATCAGCACTTTCATAATCAAAATATGCTGTTAACTCTAAATCCTTGGGTAAATTTTCAATATCATCAAGTTCAACCAAGCTACTATCATGTTTTTGACCTTCAGCAACAAAATCGCTTCGCTTACGACTTTCTATTCCTTGTGCATCTAGTTCATCTTGCATGAAAAAGCTTAATCCATCTTCCAGCTCATGACTACATTCAACTTTTACTGCTAATAATTTCACTAATCTTGTCCCCTTTTGACATGTTAAATTCCCACGTTTATGATATTAAAAGGTGAGAAAAATGTCGAAAAAAAATAAAAAGAAAAAACTTAATAAGACGTTAGTCGAAAAAATGCTCGACCAACAAAAAATTCCATATAAACAACTATCATTTAACACCATACAAAAGGGTGATGTTAAACAAATGGATACTTCCATTTTAGACGATGAAGAGGCTTGGGTCTACAAAACCTTAGTATGCAAAGGAAATAAAAATAGCCCAGTAGTTGGCGTAGTACCAGTTACTGAGCATTTGAGTATGAAAAAACTCGCTAAAGCTTCTGACAATAAAAAGTGCGAATTGCTTCCTCTTAAGAAGCTAGTTGCAACAACTGGTTATGTTCACGGTGCAAATACACCAATTGGAATTTATCAAAAACATCATTTTCCAATTTATCTCGACAGCAGTATGAAAGAACATGATCAAATTGCTGTTTCAAGCGGTGAAGTTGGACGCAGTATTATGATTAATCCAGATGATTTACAAAAAATCACCGAAGCCACTTTTGTTGATTTATTAGAGTAATTAAAAAACTTCCTCAGACTAGAATTTCTAGTTTAAGGAAGTTTTTTTGCATTATTTTTTAACTATTTTAACTAATCTAAACACGCCATAAATCAACATTACTACCCAACCAAGAATTGAAATGTAAAGCAGAATTGTAAACCATGTTGGTGTCTTAAATGAAAGAATTGCAGTATTTTGACCCTGTTTTGATTTAACAATTGGCATTCCGATCTTATTGAGTTTTGGATTTACCTTTTTGCCATTTACTGTTAGTTCAGACTGATGGTAAATAAAAACTGGAAGCGTAGTTGACTTAGCGGTTTTTCCATTCCACTTAATTTCAAGTCGTCCCCCTGATAAAACTTTTTTACTAAAGTTTTTTCTTTGTGGTGCCATGTTCATTAGCATTCCTGTAACATCAGCAGATTTAATTTTTTTCTGGACGGGAAGATAATCAGGAGTATTAATATCAATTTTATTAATATATGCTTCTAGCCCCTTCTCTTGCATCTCTCTTGAACTATTAGTGATTCCCTTATTATAAGAAATATTATTATTAATTTCATTAAAATCAGCTCTGACATTAAATAGAACTATTACTATAGCCAAACCACTAGCTAGCAAGCCAAGCTTTTTGCCGTGTTTTTTAATTAGTTCTGTAATTGTTAAACCTACCCCAACAAACAATAAAGGATAAGCTACAACAGTAAATCGATTTGGAAATTGTAAATATCCAGTTACAGCTGGAAAATTGTCTTTAACAAACTGCCACGGGAATAAATTAGAACTTAAATAAAAGAATACTAATCCTTCGAGAGTAACAAAAGTATTGATTCTTGAAGACTTAAAGTTAAATGCTACATAAATTATTTGTACAATAAATAGCAATAATGTGACTTCTGTAATCGACGTCCACATAGTACTTGTACCAGCAAGTGAAAGATTGACAGAAGTAAGAACGGGTGAAAAATCAATTGGAGATGCCATTTGGTTTGTCGGATAAAGAAGCAAAAATGCTCCCCACACATTTGCTGTTAAAACAACAAATAACACCACAGCCTTAAAGACATCAAACCACATTTGACGTTTATTTTCACTTAGAATTAACCCATAAATAAAGAAAGGAATTAAGGCTAAGATAGAAAAGAATGTGCTCAATAAGTGAACCTGTGCCACGATTGCCATCACGACGCCTAAACTGATCCAGCTAAATCTCTTCTTATAATTATTTAAAAGATTAATTCCTTGAATTAAAACAAAGGGTATTAAAACTGCACCCCAAGAATTAAAAGCGTTGGACCGTAACCAGTAAGCAATATAACCTGTTGTCAAAAATAAAGCAGTAATTACTGAGGAAACAGTCCTTGTCATCTTTACCTTTCGACTTAAATGATATACTCCTAAACCACCAACTAGAAAAATCAGATAAGTTATTACAACTTGAAAGCGAAGCCAAGAACTACAAAATAGCAATAAAAATCCCATTATGTAGGCAAAAAATGGACCATAAAGTGCATTAACTATTCGACCACTTTCACCCATTCCATAGTTCATCTGAAAATAAGAAAAATTATGGTTTTTAATTTGCTGATTTGTATCATAAAAACGATGAAAATGAAAAGCAGTATCATCTAAAGTAAGACCAGATCGAGTGCTCAATATCGTCCAAATCAAGATAGTTGCAATTACTAAACTTAAAATTATCGGGATAAGATAATCTATTACTTTACTCTTATATTTTTTTATATCACTATTTTTCATTTTTAACCTCTGATAACCTAGTTATTTGACTTTTTAATTGTATCATTCAACTAGCTAAAAGATTATACTTATTTTAAATTTCATTTTCTTATCGGCATATTTACCAAGTTTCTTCCCTTACGATATGCCTGCTTGATGTCATTTAAAGTTAAATCTTTTCCTTTTTGGTCATAAACAACTAAGACTTCCCTTACTCCGTCCGCAAATTTACTTAAGAATCTGAAAATTGTAATTTCTGCGAAGAACAACACTAGCAGTAAGAATACCGCTGTTGCTGAAATACGAGAAAGAGCAAACAAATTATGGAAGAAAATAACTGCCAAGACTAAAGCTAAAAAGGAACCACCTAACACAGTCCATCTAAATTTATTCAAAGGTCTTGAAATATGGTACAGAACCATCATCCCCACAGCCACTAAAAGCATCGTAGCAGTTGTTGCCACTTCTTGGCGTCCTAAAGCTAAAACCATATCAGCAACTACCAAGATCGACACAGCGAGCATATCCGTAATTCCACCTGGAATTGCACGGGATAAAACATTCGGGATAAATTTCCCGCGAATACGGCTGTAGTTGTTTTCAAGAGCAAGTAAAAATGAAGGAAGCCCAATCGTAAACGCCGAGATTAAGGCAATCTGTGCTGGTCTTAATGGATACGACATTGCAAAAACGAGAGAAAAAATAGCCATCAGGAATGAGAAAATATTTTTAACCAAGAATAAACTAGCTGATCTTTCAATATTGTTAACGACTTTTCTACCTTCATCGACAACCTTAGGCATTCTAGCAAAGTCAGAATCAAGTAATACTACTTGAGATGCTTGCACAGCGGCACTATTTCCTGATGCCATCGCAATTGAGCAATCTGCACTCTTCATCGCCAAAATATCGTTAACACCGTCACCTGTCATAGCAACTGTATTACCATTTTTTTGAAGTGCTTTGATCAACTTCTTCTTTTGATCTGGTTTTACCCGACCAAAAACATTGTATTTTCTGACAACTTCTTCGTAGTCACCTTCACCAATTTCAGTAGCATCAATTAGTTTATCAGCATCTTTAATTCCAGCCTGCTTAGCAACTCTAGCTACTGTTAACGGATTATCTCCAGAAATAACCTTGACATTTACTCCTTGACGTTCAAAGTACTTAAAGGTATTTCTAGCTTCTTTTCGAATGGGATTAGAAATCAAAATATAACCGAGTAAATCAACTTCTTTAGAGAGTTTCTGCTTTTCATCTTCTAAAGCTTCCGGATATTTTGCAAAAGCTAAAACACGATAGCCTTGACTAGTATACTTATTGATTTCTTTTTCATAATCTTTAAATTGACCACGTAATACAAACTCCGGTGCACCCATAAGTAACGTGCTTTCACCAACAACGGCTCCACTATACTTATTTACTGATGTGAAGGGAATGATTTTTTTTACTTGAATATTAGCCTTTTGGTTAAAAGCGTTTGCTACTGCCTTAATCGTGGCATTATCATGTGGCATATTTTGAGCAAAAACAGAAATATTTTTTGCTAAATCATCTTTATTTGTATTAACCGGGATAATTTTTTCAACTTCCATTTTTGGTTCAGTAATTGTCCCAGTTTTATCAACGCATAAAACATTAACTCTGGCTAAAGTTTCTACACTTTTCATATCATGAAGCATTACTTGCGAACGAGCCAAACGCATAGCAGCTAAAGCTAATGCAATCGTTGTTAATAGATATAATCCTTCTGGAATCATCCCAATTACTGCTGCTTCCATCGATACTACGCTATCAGCTAAATTCAAGTGGTTTACATATCTAGCTACAATAAACAGCGCAATTCCACATGGAATAATAATGATCCCAACCCATTTAATTAATCGATTAATCGAACGGACCATTTCTGATCCTTCTTTGGAATTCATTGCCTTAGCTTCTAAAGTTAACTTAGAAACATAAGAATTCTTCCCAACTTTTTCCAGGCGCGCGTATGCTTTTCCAGATACTACGAAACTTCCAGACATTAATTCTGTGCCAACGTCTTTTTCTATTTCATCTGCTTCACCAGTTAACAAGGCTTCATTTACACGTAATGTTCCAGAAATCACCTGACCATCAGCCGGGATTTGATCACCAGTCTGAAGAACAATTACATCTCCTAAAACTAAATGTTCAATAGGAATAACTTCTTCTTTTCCATCGCGAATTACGGCAATCTTTGTTGTATTCATTACGTTCAACTTATCTAAAACTCTTTTTGCCCGTAATTCTTGAACAATTCCAATAATCATATTCGCAATAATTACTGGTAAAAAAGTTAAGTCTTTATATTCACCAACAATTACTAGTAAGATAGACAACACTAGAAAAATTAAGTTGAAATACGTAAAAGTGTTTTCTTTAATAATTTGCCATGCTGTTTTAGCTTGATCATTAACAGCACGGTTTACTTTACCTTCTTTAGTTCTTTGGTCAACCTCTGCACTCGTTAACCCAATTGGCTGCTTAAAATTATCTTTCATTTATTTTCCTAAATTTAATCCACACGAAGTGTATCGTCTTTTTCTATTGTTACTTCACCAACTACATCCGTATTAAAAAATTCAGCAATTTGATGTACATCCCATCCTTGACCTAAGCCCCACATTAACTTAGTAATGGCACTTTCTGATGTCATATCACGCGCACTAATTGCGCCTTCAAGAAGGGCTTCTCTCCCTACTTCGTACTTGGTAAGGTCGCTTCGTTCATATAAACATTGACTACTTGCAATCACTGGTATCCCATAGCGAATTAATTCACCCACTGCTCCTACCATATTTCTTCTAATATAATTCATTCCGCCTAAGCCATACGCTTCAATGACGATTCCTTTACATCCACTCTCAACCATCGCAAATAGCAACTTAGGATCAAAGCCAGGGAATAATTTTACTAGTGAAACATGGGGATTAATTTCCGTATTTAAAGTACATTCTTTAGTATTTTTAGGTAAATTTTGCTCAGAAAAAACTAGACCATCGGATGTAACCTTAGCAACAGGTGGCACGTTTACGCTCTCAAAAGCATCAAAGTTTATTGTCCTAACCTTTACACTACGACATCCCAGCATTACTTTTCGATCAAAAGCTAAATAAATATTTGGACAACAACTAGCTGCTGCTGCGAAGGCCAATCTTAAATTATCTGGTGCATCACTTAAAACCACGTTAATCGGCACCTGACTTCCAGTTAAAACAACTGGAATATTAATATTTTGCAGCATGAAGGCGAGCATCGATGCCGTGTAAGCCATTGTATCAGTACCGTGGGAAACTACAATACCATCATATTTATTTCTGTTTTCGAAAATTTTCTCTGCAATTAACTTCCATTCTTCAGGTTGAATATTAGAAGAATCTAACTGCAGAATATCTTCAACTGTAATATCATATGGCAGCTCACCCAACATATTGATCAATTGTTCTCCAGATTCTTTAGGTACTAACCCCGCATCAGAAACCACAGAAGCAATCGTTCCCCCAGTAGAAAGCAATAAAATTTTCTTTTGCATACTCGTCACTCATTCTTTATTTTCTATTCTCTATTGTTCTATTAATTATACGAAAAAAGCTGCCATAGTTTAAATTCTATGACAACTTTTTGTGAAAAAATTATCCTGCATGCCGCCAGTCTTTGTCCATTAAAATACGTGCTGCAATCAGTCCTAATGGTAAACAAATAACAATCATCAAGGCTTGCACCATCCATAATGCACCAGCATTCAATGACGTTAATCCCAAATTAAACATTGCTCGATACATATACAAACCTGGAACCATGATTACTATTGAGGGCACAGTGATTGCAATTCTTGGAAAACCAATTTTACGTCTAATAATTGACGCAAGCATCCCTGCTACGAAAGCTCCAATAAAAGCAGCAACTGCTGGAGGTACGTTTGACCAATTAACTAAGCTCAAACGTAAAGTATTTGCAACTGCTCCTGACAAGCCAGCAACTGTTGCCATTGAAATCTTAGAATTAAACATAATTGAGAAACCAAAGACTCCACAAAAACTAGCTACTAATCTCAATAATGTTAAAACTACTGGAGTTAATCCTAATTTTTCAAAATTCTGCGGATGCAAGTTTAAAATCAAAGCCATTACCCAACCAACCGCTGTGGCAACAACAATAATCATAATTGCATAAGCCATTCTTTCTAAACCTGATCGCATATCCAGCTTAGAAAGGTCAAGCCCTGATGTAATAAATGGAAATCCTGGAATTACAAATAACATTGCTCCAATATAGCCATCTAAATGATGTAAACTTACTGGATAAAATAATCTGATTAAATAAAAACTTCCCACATAAACTGCGCAGGCAACCGCTACGGCAACAGTAATATTAGCCAAAATAGTGAGATGACGGTCTGCCATTTTACGGCGAACATAATTTCCGCAGCTAGCCCCAAAAAAGGCACAAATAACTTCGAAAATTCCACCACCAAGTAAGAAGATAAATCCTCCACAGGCTAAACCAGCTGCTAACCCAACTTGCCAAGGTGAATACCGTGACTTCATAGTTGAAATTTTTTCTAAACGATTATGAATTTGACCAATAGTCCAGTTTCCATCATCTTCTTTAAACTGATTAACAAAATTTTCCATTCGGTCTAATTTTGTAGTATTAACGCCAGTTGTTGGTAAGCTCAAGGCCTGAGTATAGCTCTTCCCATCGGCATCAACACAAGTATATTCAATTGATACTAAACCAATATCAGTACTACAAGTCATGTCTAAGCAACGAGCAATTGTATTCATCGCAGATCTTACTCGCCAAGCTCCTGTCCCATATGACAAAAGCATCATTCCAATATGACCTACAATCACAGAACGCTCAGCCAAAGTAGCATTTTTAGCAGGTGTAATATTATCACTCGTAAAAAATTCTTGCCAACGAATTCGCATATGATGGTGATGCGACAAAGTATGCTTATGGTGTAATTGATTTACACGCTCAATTTTGTTTTCCTTGTTTTTCACTTTTCATAGTCCCCAAACTTTGATTAAATATCATACCTTTAAAATTTTATCACAGAAAAAAGGCCTTGCACTCTTAATTTAAGTAAGTGCAAAACCTTTTTCTATTTAGGATCTATTGTTTATAGCTCAATTCCATCAACAACTTCTTTCATCTTTGTTGCTGAATAAGTCATTTTCTTTTTCTCATCTTCTGATAAGTGAAGCTCGATCACATCACTAATTCCATTTGCAGTAACAACCGCTGGACTTCCAAGATAAAGATCATGAATACCATATTCTCCAGTCATTGGAGCTGATAACGGCATAACGCGAGCATTATTTTCTAAAATTGCCTTACAAATTTGAGTTAAGCACATTGCAACGCCGTAGAATGTTGCACCCTTGTTAGCAATAATCTTGCCACCTTTTTTGCGTACATCAGTTTCCAATTCAACTAATGTTTGTTCATCTAATTCTTTGTAAGAACGAAGTGGTTTATGGTCGATAATAGCTTCATCGAAGTTTTCAAAAGAAGTATCTCCATGTTCACCTAAAACATAAGCATCAATGTGATCAACATTCACACCAGTCTTGTGTGATAATGCTACACGCAAACGTGCTGTATCAAGAGATGTCCCTGTTCCAATAATTTTATTCTTAGGAAAACCAGATAATTTTTGTGTTAAAGTAGTTAAAATATCTACTGGATTTGCAGAAACAACGAAAATACCATTAAAGCCAGAATCGACAATTGGCTTTACAATGGATTCTAGGATTTTAACATTAGTATTTACTAAATCTAATCTAGTCATTCCCGGTTTTCTTGCAGCACCAGCAGTAATTACGGCAATATCTGCATCTTTAGCATCACTGTAATCTCCGCTCTTTACTGTACATTGACCAACAAATGGGGCTAGATCTTCTAAGTCTAACGCATCCCCTTCAGTAATTTTCTTAACTACATCGCAAATTACCAATTCATCAATTTTTACATTTTGTAATAAATCATTTGCAAAAGTTGAGCCAACACGACCGTCACCGACTAAAAATACTTTTCTACGACTCATTTTTATATATAACTCCTTTGAATGAAAACTTAATTTTTACACTTTAAGTATACACAAATAAGCTATTTATTGAAAGCGCTTTATTTAATTAACTTTGCCATAGTTTTCCCTGCTTCACGTCCAAAAATAATCGTTTCAGCAATTGAATTACCGCCAATTCTATTATTTCCATGCAAACCACCACTAACTTCACCAGCAGCATATAATCCTGCAATAAAATTGCCATTTGTATCATAAACTCTGGTATCAGGCGCAATATGAATTCCGCCCATTGTATAGTGAATAGCAGGTGCAATATGAATCGCATAATACGGTGCATGATCTAAGCTAGCCATACCAGTTGTTCGTCCAAATTCTGTGTCACTATTCTTTTTAACTGCTTCATTCCAACTTTGAAGAGTTTTTTTCAGATTTGCAGCCGGAACTTTAATATTTTCAGCTAATTCTTCAATTGTACTTCCATGAACAACCAAGTTAATTGAGTCATAGAATTCGATTGCTTTAACTCTATCTCTAACTCCTTGATCAAAAATTAAATACGCAGAATGCTCAGGAGTTTCAGTAATCGCATTAGAGACAATCTTACGAGTACTTAATTCATTAATAAACCGCTCACCATCACAGTCGACCAAAATTGCTCCCTCGCCGCGCACTGCTTCACCAATCAAATATGCGTGATCGGTATCTTGCTGCACAGTTGGATGAACCTGAACTAACTCCAACTGTTCTAATTGTGCCCCAACTTTATCAGCTAATTTCAAACCGTCTCCAGTAGCACCTGCTTGATTGGTTGTTTTATAATCACGCAAATCAGGACGATATTTAGCAATTAAATCTTTAGCAGCACCAAAACCACCAGTAGCAAGTAAAACTGCTTTAGCTCTTACTTGATGTTCCTTATTAACTTCTACACCAGTAATTTTCTTATCTTTATCTTGTAACAGGCTAGTAACCTTTGAATCGATAAAAATTGGAATGTGACGCTCATCTGCTAGCTTAAGTAAATTATTAACTAAAAAGGCACCGATTGGAGCCATTGAAGATGGACGGTGAGTTCTCTTTTTGGACATACCACCTGTAATAGTTAAATCATCTACCTTAATGCCTAAATCTTCAAGCCAAGCAATAGCTAGCGGTGCATGCTCGACAAAATAATGAAGCATTTCACGGTCATTCATATAACCGCCGCCTTTTAGCGTTTCATCATAAAATTTTTGCATACTATCGTTTACACCTAGACGAGCTTGAACGATACTTTCAGCTGCATTCATCCCTGAACTGGCTCTCATAGTATTTCCACCTAAAAAGCTATTCTTTTCTAAAATAGCAACATTTAAGCCATATTGATGCGCCTGAATTGCAGCTGCTAAACCAGTACCGCCACTACCAACGATAATTGCATCATATTCTTCCTTTAAATTATCTACTGTTTGTGTTGGAAATTTATATGCCATGCTTTTCCCTTCTTTTAATCATCAATTGGTTTCGTGTTCATCGCATTGGTCATTGTGATTGGCTTCATCCATTTATCATATTGCTCTTTAGTGACTAATCCACTCTTTAAGGCTGCTGTTCGTAAAGTTGTATTTTCTTTAGCTGCAGTTTGTGCAATTGTAGCTGCTTCATGATAGCCAATATGAGGTGAAAGCGCAGTAACAGTCATTAAGGAATCAGTGACATCTTTTGCCATTCTTTCCTTGTTTACAGTCAAACCATGAATCATCTTATTAGCAAAGCTTGAAATAGTTCCTGATAAAACATTTGCGGATTCTAAGAATGCTGCAATCATGACAGGTTTGAAGACATTCATTTCAAAGTTTCCTTGAGAAGCTGCCATTGTGATTGTCGTGTCATTTCCAAATACTCTTAAGCATGCCATAGTAACCGCTTCTGCTTGAGTAGGGTTGACTTTACCCGGCATAATTGAGGAACCAGGTTCATTTGCCGGCAAATTTAACTCTCCTAATCCAGCTCTGGGACCAGAACCTAGGAAGCGAATATCTTGAGCGATCTTAAACATATCGGCAGCTAAGGCTTTTAGAGCACCATGAACAACATTCAAGCCTGAGTGATTTGCTAAACCGAAAAATTTATTAGTTTTTACATCAAATTGGTGACCATATTTTCTTGATAAACGCTCAGCAATATCTTCAGCCATACCCGGAGCTGCGTTAAGTCCAGTACCAACAGCAGTTCCACCAATTGGCAATTCATATAAAGTTTCTTCCAATTCATTAATATAAGCTAAATCATGATTTAGAGCAGCAATATAGCCTGATAGTTCTTGTCCAAAAGTCAATGGAACAGCATCTTGTAAGTGAGTTCTACCTACTTTAACTGTAGTCCAATATTCATCTTGCTTAACCTTCAATTCTTTAATTAAGTGTTTGACAGATGGTTTTAAATCATCTAAAGCTTGCGTAGCCACTAAATTCATTGCAGTCGGGAAAGTATCGTTTGAAGATTGTCCCATATTCACGTCATCATTAGGTAAAACATTCAACCCAGGATGATTCTGATTAGCTAAATTAGCTACGACCTCATTAACGTTCATATTAGTCTGAGTACCAGATCCAGTTTGGTAAACATGAAGTGGAAAGTATGGTTGCAATTCTTCATTATTTAGATCGAGCAATTGATGAATTGCTTCAATTATTGCGCGTCCCTTTTCTTCCGTTTCAGTACCAGCTTCAATATTAGCTTGAGCAGCAGCTAGTTTTATTTGAAGAAGCGCCCGAATAATACCAATTGGCATTAATGCTCCAGTGTGGAAATTGTCTTTACTTCTTTGAGTTTGTGGGCCCCATAATGCTTTTTCAGGAACTTCCACTGGACCTAATGTATCACTTTCAACACGATAACCTTTTTTTACCATATTTTTTGTCCTCCGTTTTCATTATCTTCATTATAAGCTACATTTAAATGAAAGGGCATACAAAAAGCGGAGAATATAATTCTTCGCTAATATAATTGTATTAAATTATACTAAAAATACTTATTCAATGCCATCTGATTAACGTTCTTGGTGATTCAATCTCTTTGCTACTAAATCTCCAACTACTTGTACAATTAGCACTAACAATAAGACCAATAATGTTGCTACTAGAGTAACGTCATTATTAAATCGATTATAACCATAAGAAATAGCTGTATTACCTAAACCGCCAGCTCCAACAGCACCAGCCATTGCTGTTAAGCCGATTAAACTAATCAAAGTTACTGTCGAAACTCTAGCTAATTCGGATCTACTTTCTCTTAAATAAACATCAAAAATAATATCTTTGGTTGATGCACCTAAAGCTTCAGCTGCTTCAATCTTTCCATTATCGACACTTTCAAGTGCAACTTGAACCTGTCTAGCAAAAAATGGAAAAACACCTAAAGTTAATGGTACTAAAGCAGCTTTCATCCCAATTTGAGTGCCGACAATTTTTTGAGTAACTGGAGCAACAAAAGCCAGTAAAATAATAAATGGAACGGCTCTAAAAATAGATACTAGTTTATCAACGATCCAGTAAAGAACTTTATTGGCTAAAATTCCTTTTGGTTTTGTCAAAACGAGCAGTAAACCAAAAACTAAACCAAGAATTCCTCCAAAAATAGCTGACCAAAAAGTCATAAATAAGGTTTGGAAAATAGCTGTTCCCCAACCAGCATCTCCGCCCCACCCTAGGGCCACAACATTAGGAAAGTTTTTAGTCAAAAAACTAATCATTAGTCAGCACTCCTTTATCTAATTTTGTTACTACAACATTTTTACTTTCTAAAAATTTAATTGCTTCTTTTTGTTTTTGCTCATCAAGGTTCAATAAAATGGCAAGTGTTCCAATTGGTTCACCACTTAAGACTTCTACATTTCCATACAAAATACTTGCTTTAGTATTTAATGAAACATCTAAATCAGCAACTACTGACTTAGTAACATCATTAATGCTATAAACTAACTGATATAATTCTGCATTATCTGCTAGCTTATCAAAGTTGTACGTATTTAAAATATGTTGAGCCTGCAAAGCACCACCCACAAATTGACGTGTAAGCTGTTTTTGAGGATGCAAGAAGACCTCTCTCAAATCGCCCTTTTCAATTATTTTCCCTTTTTCCATGACAGCAATTTTGTTTGCAACCCTTTTTACCGCATCCATCTCATGTGTAATCAAAACAATCGTTAAACCTAGTTTTTTGTTTAAATCATAAAGCAAATCTAAGATTTGATTAGTGGTTTTAGGGTCAAGTGCACTAGTTGCTTCATCAGAAATCAAAATATCAGGGTCATTAGCTAGGGCACGGGCAATTGCTACACGCTGTCTTTGACCTCCAGATAATTGCGCTGGATAAAAGTCAGATTTATCTTTCAAACCTACTAATTCTAATAAATGAAGTGATTTTTCTTCTAATTCCTTGTCAGATAAATGCGTATGCTGCAATGCAAAAGCAACATTTTCAATCACAGTTTCTTCATTTAAAAGATTAAAATTCTGAAAAATCATTCCAATTTTTCGTCTTTTTTCCTGAAGCTGCTTTTTAGAAACTTGAAGTTTACCTTCTTTAAACAAAATTGTTCCATTAACTTCTACAGAACCAGCAGAAGGATATTGCAGTAAATTAATTGTCCTAACCAAGGTAGATTTCCCTGCACCAGAGAAGCCAATTACACCATAAATATCGCCCTTGTTTATTTCTAAATTTACATTATTAACTGCCTTATTTTCTCCAAATTTAACAGTAATATCTTTTAAATTAATTTGTGCTGTCATTCGACTTTCTCCTTCTTACTTCAACTTCAATCCCCAAGCTGCAATTTCGGTCTTACCGTAGAGCTTTTCAGATAACTTCTTAGTCTTTTCAGTCTGATATGCCTTAACTAGATCTTTGTAGATCTTGTTATTCTTATCCTTTTTGTTAGCAACAATAATATTAATCCATTGTTCTGAATCTTTATTTAATGGCTCAATATAAATTGTCTGCTTATCACCTAATTTAGCTGGAACCGCGTAAGTGTTATTAACAATACTTGCATCAACATCATCAATTACTCTAGCTGTTTGCTCAGCACTAACTTCTTTAATTTTTAATCCTTTAGGGTTTGAAGTAATATCAGCAACTGTAGCTAATTTAACGCCTTTTCTTAATTTAATTAATCCTGCATTCTTTAATACATATAAAGCTCTTGATTCATTAGAAGCATCATTTGGAACTGCAATTGTAGCTCCTTGTGGCAACTCATTAATATTCTTATATTTCTTTGAATATAATCTGATTGGAGCAATATAAGTATTTCCAATTGCAACCAATGAACCATGATTTGCCTTATTCCAAGCGTTTAAAAATGTATAGTGCTGAAAGGCATTTAGATCAATATCACCATTTTGAAGAGCCTTATTTGGCTGGTTATAATCAGTAAAATTCTTAATTTTAATTTTTATACCATAATCTTCTTTAGCAGTTTCTGCGACGCTTTTCCAAATCTCTGCGTCTTGCTTGGTTTGACCAACTACCCCAACAACTACTTCTTTTTGATCTTTTGTATTAGTACTCGTGGGGCCAAAACTAAACCACCCAGCAATGACGATTAAAACTGCTACCACTGACCAAATTATCCGATTTCTAATTCTTTTCTTATGCATCGTGCTTTCCTCCTAAAACAAAAAAGCACTCATCCCAAGAAGGACGAGTGCTCGCGTTACCACCTTTAATTTGCTATTTACTCACGTAAATAACCTTAGTAAGTAGCTCTTAAACTTAATTAAGAATTACCTTGCGTTGTTAACGATCGCAACTCCGTTGGTAACTTATTATTAAAATTCATTACCACCATTTTAATTTCTAGTCCATCTTCAATTAGCTGTCCTATCTACTTCCACCACACATAGACTCTCTAAAAGAACATCCCTAATTTACTCAACTAGCAAAATGTTTAAGTTAATTGTTAAAAATATATTATAATCTTAATCAATTTTAGTCAAGTCTTTTTTTAATTTTTTATTTTCTTATCGAAACCATTATATTATCCTGATACATGAGGATATTTATGAATGGAGAAAGTAAGATGAAAAATAAAGTTGTCAAAATAATTATGTGGATCCTCTTTTGGTTCTACCTAATTCCATATTATCTTGTTAAAAAATTTTTATTCAAAAAAGCCGCTCATCCGATTCTTTGGGCCAACTGTGTCACAATTGGCTTATTCTTCGTATTAGGATTGGTCACCTCTCCTAGTTCGCACAATACAAGCCAACAGTCTACTCAAAAAACTACCTTAACTAAAAGTAAAAAAATAGCCCACAAAACTGTCACTAAGACAATTACTAAAAAAGTAGGTACGAAAGAACTTAATAAAGAAAAAGCTAGAGCTAAAGTTCTTACGCAGGAAGAAAAAAACAAGCAAGCCGAATATAATAAATTAAAAAATCAACTTGATGACTATCAAGCAAAAGAAGAAAAGCAAAAACAAGAAGCTGAACAGGAAAGAAAGGCTGCTGGAGCTCAAGCCCAAAAAGAAGCTGCTGCCAAAAAGAAAGAAATTGAAGAAGCACAGAAAAAAGCTAAGCAAAATCAAGAAACAAACAATAATGGCTCATCTAGTCAAAGTCAAGGTGATCTATATACTGCAAATCAGGGTACAATTGTCGGCAATTGCAATTCAAAGATCTACCACGTTCCCGGACAAGCAGGCTACCACATGCATTCAGCCAATGCAGTCTATTTTAATAGTGAGCAAGATGCTATTAATGCTGGTTATAGAAAGGCGAAAAGATAATGATAAATAAAAAAATTACTCAATTTTTAGCCGCTGCCCTCTTGTTTTCATTAGGAGCCGGTCAAACATATACCTCTCAGATAAGTTCAGCTAGTGCTATTAAGATTGTTAAAAAATACAAGTATGACTATAGTGATCAAAAAGAAGCTAGTCGTTTAAAAAATAAAAATCATAAAGTTGAAAAGAAAATTAGTTCTCTAGATAAAAAAATAGCTGATCTTCAAAAACAATTAAAGCATTACACAAATCCCAATGCTGTTGAGTCTTTAAGTAAACAAAAATTGTCTACTCTCAATTACGAAGGTAAAAGCGTTGTTAATGTTAATAACAATAATCCTGATTTTTCAAAGGAAGACTTGGATACCAGCCAGGGCGCTTGGCAAAAATATGGTGATCTTGATTCTCAAAATCGAGTAACAGCAGCCAATGCACTTTTAAACAAATCATTAATGCCCAAGACTAAAAGAGAAGCGCTTCATGTTAACCCAACTGGCTGGCATAATAAAAAGATAAATCATCATTGGCTCTTTAATCGTTCACACTTAATTGGCTACCAATTAACTGGCCAAAACAATAATTGGAAAAACTTAATGACAGGAACTAGGCACTTAAATGATCCTGACATGCTAATGTATGAAAATGAAGTAGCCACTTACTTAAAATCTTCGCCGACCAATTATGTCCGCTACCGAGTAACACCAATTTTTAGAAATAATGAATTACTCGCTCGCGGAGTTGAAATGGAAGGACAATCTATTAATTCAAATGACGTTCATTTTCATGTTTATATTTTTAATGTACAAGATGGAGTAACCCTAGATTATAATACTGGAAACAGCAAAATTTCTTAAAATTTAATAAAATAACTACATTAAAATTTTGATATTTGTTATACTGCTTTTCGCCTCTCTCAAATTTCCTAAGTTTAAATTAATTTTAATAGCTCATAACACCAATATGGTTAGCGTTTGTCCAGCAGGTTTTGGTGTATGAATATACTAAATGAAGGAAGATAATATTATAAATTCTTCATTTAATTACAGTTTAACTTTATTCTAAAAAGCGCAGGCAGAAATCTGTGTGAAAGGAATTGTGATTGAAGTGATAGACAACTTAGGAGCTGCGATCAAAAAAAGACGCAGGAGTTTGAGAATGACTCAAGAGGACCTTGCGGAATTCAGTAGTCTATCAGTAAATTTCATCTCTAAGATTGAAAGAACAGGTAACCAAAATATCAGTATTCAAAAATTAGATGCGATTGCAAAAGCACTACAAACATCCGTAATTACTTTAATTGATGAATCCTCAAAAACTCCCAAATCACAGACATTTGTAAACAAGTTAAGTAATGACCGTGTTTTTCTTGACAAACTTACAAATGACATGAAAAAGCTTCCTGTCGCTCAGGAAGAAGCTTTAGCTAAGAGTTTTATTACTATAATTAATACTTTTGCTAAAGAAGATAAATAAAAAACTTTGACATTTAGAATTACAATTGTATTCTATCTGTCAAAGTTTTTTATTTTTAAAATTTAATTTTGATAGTTAATATGTTGCTTTTCAAGCAATTCATAATCAATTAACTTGTCACTATCTAAATTTTCATTGCTTAATTTAATAGCATTAATTTGATTATTTTCATAGTTGGTATAGTAGAAAGTTCCAGTCTCCAAATTAGTTCCATCAGAGTAAATAGTATATTCATATGAATTTGGACCTACTTCATCTGTTCCTTTTGGTTGTTCGACAGAATGAAGAATATGGAAATAATTTGTTATACTACTTGCCTCATCCTTGCCTTCAGGTGCATGAGCTCGAACAAAGGCAACTTTAACAAATCGACTGGCTGAATCCATTCCTCCAGGTAAGTGATGTGTACCTAAACCTCTACTATAAAGATTAATATCAGCATCAGGAACCACAGTATTTTTAGGTTGTGCAGGAGAAATATTAGCGTAATTTGCTAAATTGGTTAATTGACCTGGAAATTCCGGGTTATTAGTCAAAACATGAACTGGATTGTCATAGACATGTAAGCCACTTACAGTTGATTCTACAACAATTGACTTACCAGTCTTATCAGCAATTAACCAATGTAGCGGTGATAATTGTAATTTTTTAGAAAAATTAATATCAACCAAATTAACATTTTCTAATGCATCTTTTACCTCATCAACTGAAGCATATTGACTCAATAAATATGGGATTAATTCAAATGGAGTCACATTTTCTTTTTCTGCTGATTCGGGGAAATAGTGACATGGACCATCAAAATTAAGTCCAGCAATTCCTAACCCTTTCTCATTAGCTGCATCAAAATATAAAGGATAGTTATCTTTAACGATTGCCATCCCAATCATAGCATAGGTTGCCTTTCTATTAGGTAACTTCCGATATTTGAACACATAATTTCTCGGTGTAATTACTGGGTGTTCACCAAAAGAAATTTCTAAATCTAAATTACGCCCAAAATAATGTTGGCCGTTTGAATCATAAATAATTGAGGTACACATTTTACAAATCCTCCTTAAAAAAGCTCACAAGTTTTATAGTACTCTTTTTTGACAAAATAAAAAGGAATTTTCACAATAAAATTCCTTTTTTCTTATATTTTAATAAATATTTTCTACTTGTTCTTGAATTGTTGTACTGTTTAGAAATTCATCATAACTCGTATCAGCTCGACTAACAATTCCTTTAGGTCCAACTTCTACAATATGATCAGCAATCGTTTGAATAAATTCATGATCATGGGAAGTAAACAGAATTGATCCTTGATAATCTTTCAATGCATCATTAAGAGAAGTAATTGACTCTAAGTCCAAGTGATTTGTCGGATCATCCATTACCAATACATTAGCTGGTTCTAACATCATCCTAGACAGTTGGCAACGCACCTTTTCTCCACCGGAAAGCACCTTAATTTTCTTCTCAATTTCTTCTCCAGAAAAGAGCATTCGACCTAAGAAGCCGCGTAGGAAAGTATTATCATCCTGTTCTTTAGTAGCATATTGACGTAGCCAATCTAAAATCGTTAGTTCATCATTGTTAAAGTTAGCGTTCAAATCACGAGACATATAGTTAAAAGCAGTTGTTTGTCCCCATGTCACAGTGCCAGTTTCTGGTTTTATTTTACCAGCAATAATATCCATTAAAGCAGTAGTTGCTAAAGTATTGCGTGATAAAAAGGCAACCTTATCTCCAGGTCGCACAATAAATGAAACATGGTCTAAGATTTTTTCGCCATCAACGCTGTAAGATACGTCTTCAACCTTTAATAAATCGTTTCCTAAATCTCGATGCATTTCGAACTTAACATAAGGATATTTACGAGAAGATGGTTTAATATCGTCAAGCGTAATTTTTTCTAATTGTTTCTTTCTTGATGTAGCCTGCTTAGACTTAGATGCATTTGCTGAAAAACGAGCAATGAACTCTTGAAGTTCTTTGATTTTTTCTTCCTTCTTTGCATTTTGGTTAGCTGCTAATTCTGAAGCTAGCTTACTTGATTCATACCAAAAATCATAATTACCCATATAGAGCTGAATTTTGCCGTAATCAACATCACACATTTGTGTACATACTTGGTTTAAGAAGTGACGATCATGAGATACAACAATAACAATATTTGGATAATCAGCTAAAAAATCTTCAAGCCAATTTACGGTGTGAACGTCTAAACCGTTAGTCGGCTCATCAAGTAAAAGAATATCAGGATTACCAAACAAGGCTTGCGCTAATAAAACTTTAACTTTATCTGCTTCTGGTAACTCGCTCATTTTACTTTGATGCAAGTCTTCAGGAATACCTAAAGATTGCAACAATTTAGAAGCATCAGCTTCCGCATTCCAGCCATCAAGCTCCGCAAACTTGGATTCAAGTTCAGCTGCCTTTACACCATCTTCATCACTAAAATCAGGTTTAGAATAAAGCTCATCCTTATCTTTCATTACTTGATAAAGTTCTTTATGCCCCTGAATCACTGTATCTAAAACAGTACAATCTTCAAACGCAAAGTGATCTTGATTTAAGCTAGACATTCTTTCATTAGCGTCAATAGAAATATTTCCTGTTGTAGGTTCAATTTTACCTTCTAAAAGTTTTAAAAAAGTAGACTTACCCGCACCATTAGCGCCAATTACTCCATAACAATTACCGGGAGTAAATTTTAAGTTAACATCTTCGTATAAAGTACGACCAGATAAATTTAAACTCAAATCTGAGACAGTAATCAAATTATTTTCCCCTCTTACATCTATTTTTTATAGAAAACGATCGACTGAAAAATTAGTGCAAACTAGTAACAAATGTAGCTAATCCAAATAAGATTCCTGGAAAATTAGCTACAAATAACGGCCAATCTTTTTTCTCTCTTAATAGGGCATATAAAACCCAAATAAAGCAGTTAATAGCCGCAACCAATGGTTGAATTGGATTACCATAATTTCCCTGCAAATTATTCATAATTTGAGGATATAAGAAACATACATCAAAACAGACAAGACAGATCCAATTCGTCCAATTGTTAACACAGTTTTATTATCAAAAGATTTAATTTTCTTTTTCAACTAATCTTCCTTTCTATCTATAGTATCTAGTTTACTTACTTTCCATAACTAACTCAAGCATAAAAAAAGAGATTGATCAAAAATCAATCTCTTTTTAAAGAAATATTAACTTAAATTAGTCTAAGTCAACGTTGTCTGGGAAGAATGCTAAACGTTCACCCTTACCAAGTTCTTCTTCAATTTCAAGTAAACGGTTGTACTTTTCAACACGTTCTGAACGAGCTGGAGCACCACTCTTCAATTGACCACCGTTAACAGCAACTGCGAAGTCAGCGATGAAGGTATCACCAGTTTCACCTGAACGGTGAGAAATCATAGTGTTGTAACCATTCTTACGTGAAAGACGAATAGTTTCAAGAGTTTCAGTAACAGTACCGATTTGGTTCAACTTGATTAATGAAGCGTTACCAGCACCTTCGTGAATAGCCTTGTTCAAAAGCTTAGGGTTAGTACAAATGAAGTCGTCAAGAACAATTTGGATACGGTCCTTGTGGCTTTCAGTGAACTTAACCATACCTTCAACATCGTTTTCATCGTATGGGTCTTCCATAGAAATTAATTCTGGGAATTCGTCAAGTAACTTGTCGTAGTAATCTGCCAATTCTTCGTCAGTAAGAACTTTACCTTCAAGGTGGTACTTGCCGTCTTCTTTGTTGTAGAAGTATGAAGCAGCACAGTCACATGCAATAGCAATATCTTCACCTGGCTTGTAACCAGCCTTAATAATTGATTCATGTAATGCCTTTAAAGCTTCTTCTGAGTTCTTCATGTTAGGAGCGAAACCACCTTCGTCACCTAAGCCAGTTTCGTAACCCATGTCTTCAAGAACTTTTTTCAAAGTGTGGTATACGTTAACAATCTTTTCAAAACCATCACGGAATGAAGTCTTAGCAACTGGAGTAATCATGAATTCTTGAATATCGATACCGTTGTCTGCGTGTTCACCACCGTTAATAACGTTGTGGAAAGTTTGAGGCATTTCAAGGTCAGTACCACCAAGGTAACGGTACAATGGTTGGTGGTTATCCTTAGCAGCTGCACAAGCAGTAGCCATAGATACACCCAAGATAGCGTTAGCACCAAGACGACCCTTGTTTGGAGTACCGTCTAAAGCGATCATAGTTGCGTCAATGTTTGGTTGATCGTGTGGATCTAATCCCTTTAAAGCATCGTTGATTTCAGTGTTAACGTTGTTAACAGCGTTCATAACACCTTTACCACCAAGACGTGAACCACCATCACGTAATTCAACAGCTTCGTTTTCACCAGTTGAAGCACCAGATGGAACTTCGGCCTTACCTACGACACCGTTTGAAAGGGTAACGAAAACTTCAACAGTTGGGTTACCACGTGAATCAAAGATTTCAAGTGCATGTACATTCTCAATAACTGATTTGAGCATTAAAAAAATCCTCCTTAAATTTGTGGCGAAAAATACAAACTAACCGAATTGGCACTAGTCAGTGTCTTTCGTCGCTTTTAGGCATAGCCCTTTTGACTACAGATTTATTTTAAAGCAACTTTGTGAGTATGTAAACTAAAGAAGGCAATTATTTTTTTGCAAAAAAAGATTGACCTTTTAAAAGGCCAATCCCAAAAGTTGTTGTGCAATTGTAAAACAAAATAGAGCTAAACTAGTCGCTCCTAAAACATCAGATGGATAATGTGCTCGCATGTTTAAGCGTGATATAACTACTAATCCCCAAGCAATTATCAAAATGATTAACAACCAAATACCCATAGTATGTCCAAAAATTTGCCAGAGCATTAATGACATTATTGTTGCACTTAAAACATGACCGCTTGGAAAGCTATATCCATCTCGATATGTTTTCATCGATAGAGGTCTTTGTCTTTTTACTGAATGCTTCAAAAAAATTCCAACTGCATCGGTTACTGCTAAAGTGCCAAGTGACCAAACTGCCAGCCAAGGATGATTAAGCAAAACTAAAAGTCCAGCTAGCAAAAAATCCCAAACTACAATCACCTTAGGCTCATTTAAAATCGTAATAATTTTCCAAATCTTGCTATCTCTATTTCTAACAAGCTTATGGTGCAATAAATGATCATAGAAATTAAAGAGACGTGAATTTCTAATATTAAATATTAATCCTAACAGAATTATCGCTGAAATCATTAATTGAATTAAACAATGTAATTTCACTTTTATCTAACCTCAATCAAATGTGCTAATGCTCATTGTAACAGCAAATAAATAAAAGACATATGTTTTTAAAATTTATTTAACAAATTAAGATAAAAATAGCGGTATATCAATATTAAATAATACTAATATACCGCTAGGCTATACGAAGTTAAGGAGAGTACAGGATTTGAACCTGCGCGCCGGTATAAGCCGGTTCGCCGGATTTCGAGTCCGGTGCATTGCCACTCTGCCAACTCTCCAATTGCAACGTTTTTATTATAGCAATTAAGAAATAAATGGTAAATAAAAAAATCCCAATTCTAAAATTTGTCTTCAAAAAGTCACTATTCTTTCATATTTTTCATGTATCTTAAAAATACACTGATTGACAATGAAAGGACTCATATTATGGCAAAGATAATTATTTACAAGCCCCGCAAAATAAAATTAATGCGCCAGGCTATTGAGCGTTACCTAAACCATAAAATTATTAAAAGCAATTAAATTTCTAGCCAACCGTTTCGGTTGGCTTTTTTGGTTAAAACATTTCAATAATTTTTTCCATTAACGGTGTAACTTGTCTATCCTTACGCCATACAATATTTAAATGAGTAACCCAGTGCGCATGTTTAATTGAAACAATACTACTTTTTGCGTATGTCTGCGCTATTGATTGGGGAACTAAAGCAATTCCTAAGCCTTCATCAGCCCAGTGAATTGCCGTTCGGGCATCATCGCAAGTTACTGCATAGAAAGGTCGAATCCCTTGATGACGAAAACTCCGATTGAATATTTCCTGAAAACGACGATATAAAATAATTGGCTTACCTTTTAATTGACTTAAATGTTCAATCTTTCCTCTATCAAAGTCATTATTATTTGTAACTGCAACCATCGGCTCTTGATGAAAATCTTTAAAATTCAATCCTTCAAGGTTAAACGGAGTTCTTACAATTCCTAAATCAATAATTCCATCTTGCAATTGTTCAATAATTCCAAAGGTATTTGCTTCATGTATTTCAAAAGATACATTGGGGTAATATTCAATTAATTTCTTAAATTGCTTATTCGGAACAACTCCTCCGCAAGAAGAAATAACTCCAATTCGAATTTTACCTAATTCACCTGTTTTAATTTGCCTTATCTGACTTGTCGCAGTTAAGCTAAGGTCAACAATTTTTTCAGCATACTTTTGAAAAGCCTTCCCCTCTTCAGTTAATTCCATCCCATGAGCATTTCTAATAAAAAGTTGTGCCCCAATTTCTTTTTCTAATTGTTTCAATTGATAACTCAATGGTGGTTGAGCAATAAATAATTTTTTAGCAGCCGATGTAATCTGTCTTTCTTCAGCTACCACTAAAAAATATTTTAATTGTTTTAGATTCATTATCGTTCATCTTCTTAATTGATATCTATTTTTTTAATATCTTATATCTTAATTTGATATTTTCTTAATAGCAAGAACTGCGCTAAAATACTTTAGGAAATAAAGATTTAATGGAGGATTTTCATGGAAAATAAAGACTTAAATGGACTGACTGACGCCCAAGCAAAAGAGCGTCTAAAAAAAGACGGTCTCAATGAAGTACCTGAACCTGAATTTAATTTCTTTAAAGAATTCATGTCAAAATTATGGAACTTATCTGCTTGGATCTTAGAAGCCGCCCTAATCTTAGAATGCATTTTGGGCAAGTGGATTCAGTCCCTATTTGTTTTACTGATGCTTTTGTTTGCTGCTTTTAATGGTGCAACTCAAAAGAAAAAATCTCGTCGAGTTTTAAATACAATTTCTCACGAATTAACTCCTACTGTTTCAGTAAAACGAAATGGAAAATGGAAGCAGCTTAATTCAAAGTTTTTAGCTGCGGGAGACTTAATTAGTTTAAAACGCGGAGATGTTTTGGCCGCTGATGTAAAAATTGTCCAAGGTCAAATTACAGTTGATGAAAGCTCTATCACAGGCGAGTCAAAAGCTATAAAAAAATCTGTTGGCAAAACTGCCTATGCTGGAACTACTGTAGTTGATGGTGATGCGCTTGCGACAGTAATTGCAACTGGAAGTAATTCTCGCTCAGGTAAAACTATTAACTTAATTAATAATTCTGCAGCTCCAGGTCACTTGCAACAACTTCTTACAAGAATTATTTACTACCTTTGTTTATTAGATGGAGTTTTAACCTTAATTTTAGTAATTGCTGCTTTAATTAGGGGACAAAATGTCATTGAAATGTTGCCATTCTTGGCCATGATGTTCATCGCTTCTATCCCGGTTGCAATGCCATCTACTTTTGCCTTATCTAACTCCTTTGAAGCTACGCGCCTTAGCAAAGAAGGTGTTCTAACTTCAGACTTAACAGGAATTCAAGACGCTGCTAACTTAAACTTGCTTTTACTTGATAAAACTGGAACTATCACCGAAAATAAAACCGCAGTTTCTCAATGGGATAATTTAAGCAAACTTCAAAATAAAGAGGTTTTAGCTTTAGTTGGAGCTGCAATAGATAAGCGTAGCCCAAGCATTATCGATACAGCTATTAACGACTATCTGACAGAAAAAGGAATTACTCCTGATATACCTAACTCTTTTACGCCTTTTACTTCCAATACTGGCTATTCGATGGCTGAAGTTAAAAACTACAATATTAAATTAGGTTCTTTTAAGCAGCTATCTTTAATTGATAAAAATGCTGATCAAGAGGCAAAAAACATTGATTTCACAGCGGGACGCTCAGTTGCTGTTTTAATTAATGATAAACTCTCCGGTGTATTTATTTTACGCGACAAAGTCAGATCAGATTCAAAAAAGGCTTTAGAAGAGCTTAAGAAGCGTGGAATCAAGCCAATTATGCTGACTGGAGATAATCGCAGAACTGCTGAAGCAGTTGCAAAAGAAGTTGGCTTAACCGGAAAAGTAATTTCAATTCACGATTTTAATGATAAAACTGATGTTAATGATTTAGCAGGAATCGCTGATGTGCTACCTGAAGATAAATTAAAAATGGTTAAACTTTTCCAGAAAGATGGTTATATTGTTGGAATGACTGGGGACGGTGTTAATGATGCACCAGCCTTAAAGCAAGCTGAAGTTGGAATCGCCGTTTCAAATGCCGCTGATGTTGCCAAACGCAGTGGTAAGATGGTACTTCTAGAGGATGGTCTTACTCCAATTGTTAAAATCTTAGATGCTGGTCATCGCGTTTATCAAAGAATGACGACTTGGTCTTTAACCAAATTATCTCGTACAGCAGAATTAACTATGCTTCTAACATTTGGCTACTTATGTTTCAACTACATCCCAATGGCCTTAAATGCAATGGTTATTTACACTATCATGAATAATATGGTAACGATGATGATTGGTACCGATAACACACATATCACTTATAAGCCAGAAAGCTGGAATATGCTTAAATTAGCCAAAATTGCTTTCTCACTGGCAGCTGGTTGGACTGTGATCGGTTTTGGTTTTGTTTGGTATCTGGTTTCTCACAATTATGCTCAAGGAACAGTATCAACAATGGTTTATGTTTACCTCGTTTTAAGTGCAATGTTAATTGTCTTAATCACTAGGACTAGAAAATTTTTCTGGCAATCAGCTCCATCAAAATCAGTTGCAATTGTTCAAATTATTGATGTTTTATTAACTTTTACACTCGCACTATTAGGCTTAGCGATGACTAAAATCAACTTTACCAATCTTGGATTAACAATAATTGTAGCTTTAATCGCCGCTATCGTAATTGATTTGTTCTATCAACCAATTATGAAAAATAAATAATTAAAAGAAGCAGACTACTATTTTGAAAGTAGTCTGCTTCTTTTTGCTCGCTAAGATGGAATTTTTAATGAACATTATTAAATAAATTAATTTCGATACGTTTCCTTAATAAATAAAACAGAAATTGCCGCTAAAATCCCGGAAATTCCTGCCGTTAGCATCATTGCAGGCATTGAACATTTTAAGAGTGGGAATAAGATAAAACTCAACAATGAAGCAATAATTTGAGGTAAACAAATTGAACAGTTAAATAAACCCAAGTATGTCCCCATATGTTTGCCAGATAAGGCATTTGAAACCAGCGTCAAAGGATAAGTATTCATCGCTGCCCAAGAAATTCCAATTAAAATAAATGACAAGATAAGTAAATTTTGAGATTTAATAAAAAAGATCGAGCCATATCCCACAGCTCCAAATAATAAACTAATTCCATACCCCAACTTATGATGATTATTTGGTACTTTTGCCAAAATATATGACCAAATTACTGCGGCAATTGATTGCACAGCAGTCAAAACGCCAAACCAGTTGCCTGCAAGCTGATATCCAGCAGAGGCTGGGTCAAATGCCTTCCATACATTAGCTGCGATTGCACCTGTAGCATAAGTTGATAAATATTGAAATGAGAACCAGCAAAATAATTGGACTAATGAAACTTCCCAGAAGACTTTCGGTGCTTTTTTTAATAAGACAAACCAATTTCCATCTTTTTTATTATCTTCTTCATTAATACCATGATAACGTGCATAAGTTTTAGGATCATATTCATGCACCTTTGTTACTGTTAACAAGCTAGTAATAACAAGGATTACGGCACCTACATAAAAAGAAATTACAACTGATTGTGGTACTACACCCTTTTTAGCAGTATTAGCAACTCCAAGAATAGTCAATAGAAATGGAAAAAATGCTGCGATTACTGCACCAGAATTCGAAAGCATACTTTGAATGCCATATGCATATGATTTTTGTTCGTCATTAACCATATCACCAATCATCATTTTGAAGGGTTGCATAGCCATATTTGCAGATACATCTAAAATAGCAATTGCAATAGCACCAAATACCAAGGCTTCAACCGATCCATAACCTAAACCAAAACTTCCGATATTTGGTAGCAGTAGCATCATAATTACCGCAAAAATCATTCCAATTAATAAATACGGTAATCTTCTTCCGCCAAGCTTAGGTGCCCAAGTTTTATCAGAAAGTGATCCAATGGCTGGTTGAACAACTAAACCAGCCAAAGGCGGTAAAATGAAAAACCAACCTAACTTCGTAGGATCCGCACCCAAAGTTTGAAAAATACGACTCATTTGTGATGTTTCAAGTGTAAAAGCAATTTGGATACCTAAATACCCAAAATTAATCATCCAAATCACACTTTTAGCAAGTTCTGGTAAACCAGCTACTTTATCATTTTCATTCATAGTTTTCTCCCTCGCTATTTAACGCACAAGCGCTTTCAATATTTTATACTAAGTGAGGCTGAAAATGCTTTCAACGGAAAATGAAGTGTTACCGGTAACTAAATGTATCAAAAAAGCTAACAATTATTACAACTAAATAATGATTGTTAGCTTTTTATAAAGTTTATCATTTTTCTATTCTTTTATATTCTAAAAAATCGTATGCAAATTTATTTTTCTCATCTGCTTGATGAATTTCAGAATTAACTGATTTAAAATCTCCATAATTTATCTCTGGCATCAGAGTATCACCCTTAAAAACATGGTGAATCTTAGTCTTTTCTAAAATATCAACCTCGTCCATAAATTCTTCAAAGACTCTTCTTCCGCCAATAATATCAATTGTTTGGTTGCTATGATGCTTTATCCAGTTCTTTAATTCTTCAAGTTGAGAAAAAATTTGGACGTGTACATTATCTTGGTATTTACGCTGTAAAGTTGGACTAGTCGAGAGAATAATATGCTGTCTTTTAGGTAATAATCCAGGGAAACTTTCAAAGGTCCGTCTTCCCATAACAATTACATGATTAGAAGTTAAATCCTTAAAATGCCTTAGATCAGCTGGCAAATGCCAGGGCAAGGTGCCTTGATAACCAATATGTCCGTCTTCATCCTCTGCCCATATAAATCTTATCATTCTCAACTCTCCCTTATAAATTGTATAAACTAAACAGCGACAGGTGCTTTAATAGTACCATGATGCTTATAATTAACAAGTTTGATATCTGACATTTCAAAATCTTCAATCTTTTTCTTATCAGGATTTAACCAAAGCTTTGGTGAATCATAAGGTTTTCTAGTTAATAATTCCTTTACTTGATCAAAATGGTTCCGATAAATATGTGCATCCCCTAAAGTATGAATAAATTCACCAGGTTTAAGACCAGTTTCTTGAGCTATTAAATTAACTAGTAAAGAATAGCTAGCAATATTAAAAGGAACTCCTAAAAACATATCTCCAGATCTCTGATAAAGCTGAACACTTAAACGACCATCATTAACATAAAATTGAAATAAAACATGACAAGGTGGCAGCGCTGAATTTGGGACATCTTCTGGATTCCAAGCACTAACAATTAATCTTCTTGAGTATGGCGTCTTTTTAATTTGATCAATCACATTTTGAATTTGATCAATAAAACCTCCCTCTCGCTTTTGCCAGTGACGCCATTGAGCGCCATAAACATCTCCAAGATTACCAAATTTGGCTGCGAAGTCTTGATCAGCTAAGATTCGTTCGCCAAACCTCTTCATTTCTTCTTGATAAACTTTCTTAAATTTGGCATCCTTTTGACTTCTGAGCCCAAAATTAGTCATATCAGGGCCATGATATTCATCACTTTCAACCCAATTCTTAAATGCCCATTCATCCCAAATATGATTATTATGCTCTAACAAAAATCGAATATTAGTGTCTCCTCTTAAAAACCACAATAATTCACTTTTAATAAGACCAAAAGAAACTCTTTTAGTAGTTAAAATAGGAAAACCATCACTTAAATCAAACCGCATTTGAGCTCCAAATAAACTTCTTGTCCCCGTTCCAGTTCTATCTTCCTTATCATGACCCTCAGTCATAATTTTATTTAATAAATCCAAGTATGGTTGCTCTAAAGTTGCCATTGTCTTTCTTCTTTCTATTGCGCACGTTATAACTTAAATTATCATAGATTTAGTGCTTTGGTAAATACAAATACTATATTTTGTATATTTCGAGATATGGTAGAATTAATTATCTATACAATTGGAGGGATTTTAATGATTTTAACCTGGGATATCATTAGACGCATTATTGAAATACTTTGGTTAATTAATGTTGGCTTAGCTATCTGGACAGTTTTTCGCAGCCATCGTGATATTGCCTCAACCTGGGCTTGGCTTTTAATTCTATCGATCTTACCATATGTTGGTTTCATTCTATATTTATTTACTGGTCGCCAACTATCTCATGATGATATTTTTTCAATTAAAGCTGAACAGCAAAAATTCCGAGACCAGTTTTTAAATGAGCAAAATAAATTATTAAAGTTACATGATCTATTACCTAATAAAGATCAAAATCCCCGGGCACGAAGACTGGTTGAATTAAATTTAAACAATGACGATGCTCTCCTTACCTTTAACAATGAGGTAGAAACTTTTATTGATGGAAAAGTTTTATTTCAAAATCTCATTAAAAATATCGAACAAGCAAAAAGTAGCATCAATATTGAATTCTATACTTTTTATGATGATCAATTAGGTAACCAAGTTCTAAAAGCATTAGAAAAAGCTGCTAATCGCGGTGTTAAAGTTCGAGTTCTTTACGATGCTAGTGGTTCCCGCGGTACAAAGCCCTCCTTTTTCAATAAGCTTCGACAACTAGGTGGAAAAGCCCAACCATTTATTTCAACAGCTGGTAATCGTTTCTTTACTACCCCGCGTGCTAATTATCATTTACACCGAAAACTAGTTATCATCGATAATCAAATTGGTTATATTGGTGGTTTTAATATTGGGGATCAGTATGTTGATCGAAGCAAAAAATTCGGTCATTGGCGCGATACGCATTTGCGAGTTACAGGACAGGCAGCCCTCCTGATGGAAATTCGTTTTGCAATGGATTGGAATACAAGTTGTCGTAAATCTCATCTTTCTACATATAGTGTTGATAATTTAATTGAAAACTTCAGATTAAATGTTGTTCAAGCTAAGAACTTAGTTCCAATGCAAATTGTTTCTTCAGGTCCTGATAACAGTAATTTTGGTATTCGTCGTGCCTATGAAGAAATAATTGCGCAAGCCCAAAACTACGTCTACATTCAAACGCCATATTTAATTCCAGGTGACTCAATCTTAGAAGCCTTAATTATTGCTGCAAAAAGTGGCGTAGACGTTCGAATTATGATTCCATCTATGCCAGATCATCCCTTCGTTTATCGAGCAACCGAATATTACGCCAAGTACCTGGTTAATAACGGCGTAAAAGTTTATAAGTATGATAATGGTTTTATACATGCTAAAACCATTGTAAGTGGTTCTAATATTGCTTCAGTTGGCTCGGCTAATCAAGATTTTCGGAGTTACCAGCTTAATTTTGAGGTAAATGCTTTTACATACAATCCTGCTCTTACAACTGAATTAAAAGGAATATTTGAAAAAGATCTAAAAGAATCAACATTATTAACTAAAAAATACTTTAATGATCAATCTCACTGGCGCAAATTCAAACAGTATTTCTCAAGATTGCTATCACCTATTTTATAAAACTGGTAAAAATAAAAGAAGCCTCCTAGTTTTCTAAACTATAGAAGCTTCTTTTATTTTTTCGTTATTCTTCTTAATCAACTACAGTAACGCTTTTTCTTTCTTGATACGAATAATATATCCAAGCAATAATTCCAAAGGCTACTGGTCCAATAGCAGTCCAGAAGGATGTTGCATAATCTCCAGTAAAGAGCGGCTCAACACAAGTAAAGATAATATCAATTGCAACCACAAGCCAAACCACAAGTGTTACTGTCCAGACACGCTTTTTTCCCTCAATAAATACAAATGGACGATCAATTCCCTGCTTCATCTTAAAGAAAGGATAAGCTCCAATCAAAAATAAGTAAGGAGCTGACGATGAAACATTCATCATATCCATCAAAATAGTATAAAACTGACCCGCTGCATTACCACCAAAAGAGATAAATAAGATAATAACACTAACAATCACTGCCTGAACCCACATTGAACGTTCTGGCATGCCATGTTTATTCAATTTAACCAAGTTTTTAGGTAGAAGTTTAGGGTCACAGCCTTCAATAAAAGACTTAACAGGTGAATAAACCATTAAAAATGCTGCTGAAATTCCAGCCAATACATCAGCTAACCCAGCAAACCGAGAAAATGTTGCACCAAGTGTCAATGAAGCCGAATGAGAAAGTCCGAAAGCCTTTCCTGTTTCAACCCCCAAATTGTTAATCAAAACATATTCCACATTGGCCAAATCAACATTTTTGCCACTTAATTCGCTACTCCAATTTGCAGCAACTCCACACATTAAAATGTTTAAGACATATAAAGCTGTCATACAGATCATAGCTGTGATCAAAGCTTTAGGAAAAGTCTTTTCAGGTTTATCAACAGAATCAATTACTCCTGCTGATGTCTCTAAACCACCATAAGCAAATAATGCATAAACAATGAATGACACCACAGCAATTGGAGATTGAAAAGCTGGATTAGGTGAATGAACTAGTGATTGCGTAGTCAACGGTTCTGCTAAATGTCCATGATTCAAAAAGAAAACTAAAATAGATACTAAAGTAAAGCCAATGGTAATAGCTAAAGTAAAAAAGCCACCAACATTACTTACAGCAGCAATTTTATCGACACCTTTAGCTGCAAAAAAAGTCACTACTACTAAAAATATTACTTCTAAAATTCCCAATAATTGTGTTGATGACAAACTTAAAAAATGCCAACTTTGCGTTGTATCATGACCTGAAATTGCAGTCGACACTGACACCAAGAAAAATTGAGTCGACGACACCAGCCAAACAACCCAAGCAGCTAGCCAAATAAAAGTACCAATAAATGCAGTTTTTTCACTAACTGATCCTTTAAGCCAAGAAAAAATTCCACCTTTAACTCCCTTAAAAGCAGCTCCATATTCTGCAAAAATTAATGCAGAAGGCAAAAAGAATAAAATTGCGGTTATAATGTACCAAACAATACTTGCATACCCCATTTGATAATAGGCAGTTAATGAATTGCTAAAGCCAAAAATGGCTGAAAAGATCATCAAAACTAGACTTTTTAATCCAATTTTGACGGATTTGTCTTTTTTCATAAAAAACTAAAACACTCCCTCTTTCAAACAAACATTAACTATTATGCGCTTTTTATTAAATTAATACAAAACTGATTGAAATTGAGCAAAATAAAAAAGGCCTTAATTTGGCCTTCTTAATAACTCTTATGCACCGTGGTACTTAACAAGAGAATAAATATCTAAATCAGGGAATTGTTCTCTTCCCTTCAAGTCAGTTAATTCAATATAAAATGCTGCACCAACTACTTCTCCGCCCAAGTTTTCAATTAATTCCTTAGTTGCGTGCAAGGTGCCTGCGGTAGCCATCAAATCATCGCAAATAACAACTTTTTGCCCTGGCTTAATTGCATCTTTATGCATTTCTAAGACATTTGAACCGTATTCTAAATCATAAGAAGCACTTTCTACTTCGCGTGGCAACTTATGAGGCTTACGAGCCGGTACAAAACCAATTCCTAATTCTGTTGCAACAGGACAGCCGACAATAAATCCACGAGCTTCAGGACCAACAATTACTTCTGCTCCACGACTCTTAGCGTATTCAGCTAATTCATGAGTAGCAGCTCGATATAGCTTCCCATCTTGCAAAATTGGGGTAATATCGCGAAAGATAATTCCCTTATTTGGGAAATCTTTTACACTTGCAATGTGTTCTTTAAAATCAATTGCCATTTAAAGAGAAACCTCCATTTTAGACTTTCATTGAAAAATCAGACCTAACGGCCTTTGACCTGTATATTTTACCAAATTTTTAGATTAAAATCAGTTTTATACCGAACTTTTTATTAATTTATAACTAGTAATGATCACTTTAAATATTGCTTAACATAACTAATTAGTTGATCACTAGGTATTGTCTTTAGCTGATTTTTAAATTTAATCTGTGATGCTACACTGGTAAAATACTTTGAAGCAGTTAGTTTTTTACTTTCAGGACGTTTATTGCCAATAATTTTTCCATCAATAAATGAAACAAAGCGTAATTCAAAGAACACTCTTAAAATAAACAAAACAGCTTGATAATCTAAGCCGAGATAAACAGATACTACCTGATAATCTTCAACAGTTAGATTGGGGTGAGCATAAATATATTTCAATGTTTTGCCAAAAGCATCCCTACTAGGCAAATTAGTAATTGGCAATCTATCAAATAAAAAACGCAGATAGAGCTGATGATATTTATTTTCTAAAGCGGTATTTAATTCAACCTGATTACGCGGAGTATCTAATAAAGCTACAACCTCAGAATTTCCATGATAATCTCTAGCAAGACTAATCTTTTCTTCTGGAATTCCTAAACCATTTCTAGCCCAAGAAATAGTATTTTTATCAAAAATCAAATACTTATCCGCAAATCCCATCACATAATCTTCTTGCCTCATGTCTATCACTTGATCAAAAACAGCTAGTTTGGGTGCTCCATATTCAATACCAGCTAGCATTCCTTGAACAGACGAAACATTCTTCCAGCTATTGAGCGCTAAAGTTACATATAATTCTTTGATAAAAGGAAGCAAGTTCTGATTCAAAAATCCTTTATTAAAGCCAACAATTGTTAGCTTGCCATTATTTTTTTCTGCAGTAAACTTAACATGATTCTTATCTTTTCCCATCTTAAATAGGCTCTTGATGTGCGGTTCGCTAATACTAAATACAGGCTCAGGATTTCCAGTTCCAAAGGGACCAACCAAATTAATTTCTGTTAATGTATCTGGTGTAACTTCTCTCAAATTTAATTCAAAATCAAAATCTTTTACTTCAAGATCCGTACTTGGCTTAAAACTTTTTTCAAAACGTGAACGCAACTCTTCAAGTTTATCAACCTTTAAAGATAAGCCACAGGCAAAATCATGTCCGCCAAATTTATCTAAAAAATCATCTTTCATTGGTTCTAAAGCATCAAATAAATTAAAGCCTTCGCTTGACCGACCTGAGCCTTTTAATTCACCATTTTCATCCTCGGTAAGAACAAGCGTGGGTTTATGAAGCTTCTCAACAACTTTATTGGCTACTAAGCCTAACACGCCCTCATGAAAGTCAGGATCATATAATACTAATGTATTTCGATGTTGCCACCCTTTTTCTTCAACTTGAGCCAAACATTTTTCATAAACTTCAGCTGTAAGCTCTTTTCTTTCATTATTTAATTCTTCTATTTTCGCTGCTATTTCTTCAGCCTGTTCTTCATCATCACTCAAAAGTAGTTCAACCGCTAAACTCGCGTCTGCCAGACGACCCACAGCATTTAATCTAGGAGCGATATTAAAGCCAACATCAGTGGCTGTAATCTGTCCCATGGTTAAACCAGCTTGCTTAATTAAAGCTCGTAATCCTGGACGCTCTGTTTGGTTCAGAATATCTAAGCCACGCTTAACGATAATATGTCCTTCACCTGTTACTTTAACCATATCGCCTATAGTTCCAATCATGGCTAAATCTAATAGTTCTGGCATTGTATCCTGCATTAGTGCTCGGCACATTGTATAAGCAACACCGGCTCCGCAATAATCATCAAATGGATATTTTTGACCAGGATAGTTACAGTGAACTGTACTAAAAGCAGCTGGTTTTTGATCCTGAAATGTATGGTGGTCAGTTAATATTACGTCAACGCCATGTTCCTGGGCATATTTAACTTCTTCAACACCGGTTACCCCATTATCAACCGTAATGATTAATTTAGTCCCATCCTCTACTATCTCTTGGTAACGGCTCATACTTGGACCGTATCCATCTTTAAAACGATCCGGAATAAAAAAGTGAACATCGGCACCTAAAATTTCTAAGGTATCCATCATGATGCTAGTTGCCGTGATCCCATCAGCATCATAATCACCATAGATAGTTATTTTTTCACCATTATCAATTGCCTGATTAATGCGGTTAATAGACTTTTCCATATCGTGCATTAAAAACGGATCGGCCAAATCATTTTCATCTGCATTTAGCCAAAAATCCAACTTCTCCGCGGTATTAATACCTCTTAATGCGAAAAGCTTAGCTTGAATATCTGTTAATCCATAATCTTCAATTAATTCTTGATCTAAACTACTTGCTTGTCTTTGTTGCCATTTCATTATTTTTAGTTCACCTAAATCATTTATAACATCTAAGTTTCTATTATAGCAAAAGTTAAAGAGGATTTACTTCTTCAACAAAAGCAAATCCTCTTTATTTAAGTTTGAAAACTTGTAAATTCTTATCTGTAGCTGGCTTTTCAGCAATTAATTTTCCCCTAATCGCCCAGCGATTAACACCACCATCAGCACATGTAATTAAAGTAACAATATTTTGCTTAGTATTATCGACTAACCAAACAGCAGTTGGGTCTACAACCTTTTTCATATAAATTCGATAAATATAAATTTTATCAAGATTAGTTAAGTATACTTTTTCGCCCAATTTAGTGTCTTCAAGTGGTGAAAATAAAACACCCTTGGCTGTCATATAGTGACCTGCTAAAGGATAGTTTCCCTTGCCCATAACTTGGTCTGGACGCATTGTTCCACCACCAGTCGACATGGCATCATTACTTAACCCCTTCATAATTGGAAGATACATTTTTACACTTGGAATTGCGATTGCGCCAATTGCATCAGCAGTATTATTAACCCTTGATTTAGTCACCTTTCCAAAATCAATTTCTTCAACTTTTGAGAAATCGAACATTCCTTTTTTTGCTTGATTTTTTTTAACAGTATCTTTGTTTAAGTTCTTCAAAGCAGTAGTCTGATTTTGTCGAACCATGAAATCTCGGATTTGACTATTAAAAATCATCCCTAAACCGATGATTAATAAAATAATCGCAGCAATTCTAACTATCCAAGCTTTTTTAGAAGTATTTCTTGTTTTTTTTGCCATACGTTTTTTATCCTCAATTTTATTAATGCTGTTATAAATTCTAACACATTTTTCAAAAAACATACTAAATCAAGTTAGCTATAACTTGCTGAAAGACTATTATATATTTTTAAAAATCAAAAAAGACGTACCAAAAAGCTTAGTACGTCAAGAAAGTTACAATTATTTACCTTTAATATCGTCATCATTCATTTTTAGAACAGCCATAAATGCGTCTTGGGGTACTTCTACCTTTCCGACTGCCTTCATTCTCTTCTTACCACGACGCTGCTTTTCAAGTAATTTAGCACGTCTATCTGGGTCACCAGTATGAATTTTCCAAGTAACATCCTTACTATATGGTTTAATTGTCGCACGAGAAATAATTTTAGCACCAATTGCACCTTGAATATCAACTTCAAAGTTTTGACGTGGAATTAACTTCTTAAGCATTGTTGTCATTTGACGAGCACGATTTTGAGCCTCTTCACGATGTGCAATGAAACTAAGAGCATCAATTGGCTCTTTATTAAGCAACATATCAATCTTAACTAAGTCTGTTGCACGATAACCTGTTATTTCGTAATCAAGAGAAGCATAACCTTTAGTTGAAGACTTTAGTTCGTCAAAGAAATCATAAATAATTTCAGCTAGGGGCATATTGTAAATAACATTAACACGGTATTTGTCTAAATAATCCATAGTTACAAATTCTCCGCGTTTTCGCTGACATAGCTCCATTACTGGACCTACAAAGTCATTTGGCACCATCACTTCTGCCTTAACATAAGGTTCTTGAACTTCTTTATATTCACCAGCATCTGGTAAATCAGCAGGATTATCAATTAATTTAGTTGAACCATCATTCATAATTGCATGGTAGTCTACACTTGGTGCAGTCATAATTAAATCCATACCAAATTCTTGCTCAAGTCTTTCTTGTACCACATCCATATGAAGCAATCCCAAAAAGCCACAACGGAAGCCAAAACCTAATGCTTGAGAAGTTTCAGGTTCAAACTCTAAGGCAGCATCATTTAACTGCAATTTTTGCAGTGCTTCTTTTAAATCATCATATTTTTGATTATCAACTGGATACATACCAGAGTAAACCATTGGTGGAATTTGGCGGTAACCGGGAAGTGGTTTCTCAGTTGGATTTTCAGCGCTAGTAATCGTATCACCTACACGAGTTTCACGAACAGACTTGATATTCGCAGTCAAGTATCCTACGTCCCCTGCAATAAGCATATCTTTTTTAACAGGATGAGGACTTGAAACACCAACCTCTGTCACTTCAAATTCTTTCCCAGTATTCATAATTCGAATCTTATCACCAGGTTTTACAGTTCCTTCTTCAATTCGAACCGATAAAACGACCCCGCGATAATCATCATATTTTGAATCAAAAATTAAGGCCTTCAAAGGAGCATTCAAATCACCAGTTGGTGCTGGTACCTTTTTAACAATTTCCTCAAGTAGTTCAGGAATTCCTTGACCTGTCTTACCGGACACTTCAACAGCATCAGAGGCATCGAGTCCAATCATCTCTTCAATTTCGTTTTTGCACATTTCAGGATCAGCTGAAGGCAAATCAATCTTATTAATGACTGGCAAAATTTCCAAATCATCGTCAATTGCTAGATAAGTATTAGCTAAAGTTTGCGCTTGAACACCTTGGGTTGCATCTACTACTAAAAGTGCTCCTTCACAGGCTGCCAAAGAACGCGAAACTTCATAAGAAAAGTCTACATGTCCCGGAGTATCAATTAAGTGAAAAATATATGTTTCTCCATCTTTAGCATGATATTTTACTTCTACCGAATTAAGTTTAATGGTAATACCGCGTTGACGCTCTAATGGCATATCATCAAGTAATTGATTTTTCATTTGACGTTCAGATACAGTATCGGTTAATTCTAAAATACGATCTGCAATCGTTGACTTACCATGATCAATATGAGCAACGATCGAAAAATTCCGAATATGTTTTTGATAGTCTTGTAATTTTTTAATATCCATGTTCTCACCTTTTTCGCTCTATTAATTATATCAAAGGCTGATACTTAGATAAAATTCTTAATGTAATATTTTCAAAGATAATTTTTACTAAAAATAAAGCGTATATCTCATTATTCATAGAGATATACGCTTTTAACTTTTATTCTCCGTTTAATTTATCTTTTAAACGTTCAAAAAAGTTCTTTTCTTGAGGTGAAATATTTCCTCCACCAGCTTTAACATAATCAACTAAAGCTTCTTTTTGTTTATCGTTAATTTTCTTTGGAATAACAACCTTAACCGTTACTTCTTGATCTCCATTGCCAGTACCGTTAATCTTAGGGACGCCTTGACCACGTAACTTAAAGTTAGTATTAGGTTGAGTACCAGCTGGAATAGTCAAGTCAACCGGTCCATGAACAGTATTTACGCGAATTTTATCGCCCAAAGCTGCTTGAGCAAAGGAAATAGGTGCATCACTATAAATAGTAGTACCATTTCTTCTAAATTCTTTGCTTGGTTTAACTCTAAAGACAATATACAAATCCCCATAAGGGCCACCATTCTTACCTGCTTCGCCTTGACCACTTAAGCGAATTTGTTGACCATTGTCAATACCAGCTGGGACTTTAACTTCAAGTGTTTGCTTTTTATCAACGGTTCCTTTACCATGGCAAGTTTGACATGGATGTTTAATGATCGTACCACGTCCACCACATTTATCACATGTAGTTTGCTGCTGGATGACTCCAAGTGGCGTTTGACGAGTTACAGTCATGACACCAGTTCCGTGACACTTGTCACAGGTAATTGGGTGAGTTCCCTTTTCAGCACCTGAACCATCACAAGTTGGGCAAACTTCACTTCTTGTGTAAGTAATATCTGTCTTCTTGCCTTTGATCGCATCCATGAAGTCAATTGTCATTGTATAATCCAAGTCTTGACCCTTTTGAGGAGCAGTTGGATCTACTCGACTTCGTCCACCACCAAAAGCTGAACCAAAGATATCACCAAAAATATCACCAAAATCACCAAAGCCTTGAGATGAATAACCACCTTGGCCACCAAAGCCACCATAACCTTGACCGCCAAAACCAGCTTGACCGTTTACACCGGCTTGACCAAATTGATCATATTGAGCCCTTTTTTGCTTATCATGCAGAACCTCGTATGCTTCATTTACTTCTTTGTATTTTTCTTCAGCGCCAGGTTCATGGTTTAAGTCTGGGTGATATTTTTTTGCCAGCTTGCGGTAAGCCTTGTTAATGTCGCTTTCACTAGCATTCTTATCAACACCCAGCACATCATAATAATCACGTTGTGCCATCTGAAAACTCCTTCATTCATAAAAGAAAAGAACTACAATCACGCAGTTCTTTTCTTGTTTGATTTAATTATAAATCTTTTTACTTGTCAGGGTCTACCTTGTGAAAGTCTCCATCAACAGTTGAACCACCTTGACCGTTGCTTGAGCCATTATCATTATTTGGTTGACCACCTTGCGCTCCTTGAGGTCCAGCTTGACCAGCAGCACCTTGAGCACCACCGTTTTGTTGGTAAAGTTTAACAGCTAAATCTTGAGCAGCCTTTGATAAAGCTTCCTTCTTTTCTTTCATTTCATCCAAGTTGTTATCTTTTTGAGCTTTCTTCAAAGCATCCAAAGCATCTTGAACATTCTTGGTTTCAGTTTCAGGAACTTTACCCTTAGTTTCTTTCAAAGTCTTTTCAGTAGTAAAGATTAATTGATCTACTTCATTACGTAAATCAACTTCTTCCTTACGCTTCTTATCTTCTTCAGCATGCTCTTCAGCATCTTTTTGCATCTTCTTAATTTCTTCGTCTGATAGACCAGAAGAACTCTTAATGGTAATCTTTTGTTCCTTACCAGTACCCATATCCTTAGCAGAAACATTTACAATACCGTTCTTGTCGATATCGAAAGTAACTTGAATTTGTGGAACACCACGTGGTGCTGGTGGAATATCAGTTAATTCAAAACGTCCTAAAGTCTTATCATCTGCTGCCATTGGACGTTCACCTTGAAGAACGTGAACATCAACAGCTGGTTGATTATCTGCTGCAGTTGAGAAGATTTGGCTCTTTGAAGTTGGGATAGTAGTGTTTCTATCAATTAACTTAGTGAAGACACCACCCATAGTTTCAATACCAAGTGATAATGGAGTGACATCAAGTAAAACGATATCCTTAACATCACCAGAAATAACACCACCTTGAATTGCTGCACCTAAAGCAACAGCTTCATCAGGGTTAATTGAGTGATCAGGTTCTTTTCCAGCCCATTCCTTAACAGCTTTTTGAACTGCAGGAATACGAGTTGAACCACCATTCAAAATAACTTTGTCAATATCACTTACGCTCAAGCCAGCATCACTTAATGCATTGTCAAAAGCAATCTTAGTCTTTTGAACTAAGTCATCAGTTAATTCATCAAACTTAGCACGAGTTAAATCAGCTTCAAGGTGAAGAGGACCAGCTTCTCCAGCAGAAATGAATGGAAGTGAAATGTGAGTTGATGAAACGCCAGATAAGTCTTTCTTAGCCTTTTCAGCAGCATCCTTTAAACGTTGTAATGCCATCTTATCATTAGATAAGTCAACACCATTTTCTTCCTTAAAGTTTTGGATTAACCAATCCATAATTCTCTTATCGAAGTCATCACCACCAAGGTGAGTATCACCATTAGTTGACAATACTTGGAAGACACCATCACCTAGTTGCAAGATGGAAACATCAAAAGTACCACCACCAAGGTCATATACTAAAACTTTTTCATCATTTTCATCTTTATCAAGACCATATGCTAAAGCAGAAGCTGTTGGTTCGTTGATAATTCTTTGAACATTTAAACCAGCAATCTTTCCGGCATCTTTAGTAGCTTGACGTTGTGCGTCATTGAAATAAGCAGGAACAGTGATAACTGCATCAGTTACCTTTTCACCTAAGTAATCTTCAGAAAACTTTTTAATGTATTGCAAAATAAAGGCTGAAATTTCTTGTGGAGTATATTCCTTATCGCCAACCTTAACCTTGTAACCTTCTTCACCCATATGGCTCTTAATTGAAACAATAGTGTTAGGGTTAGTAATAGCTTGACGCTTAGCAACTTCCCCAACTTGAATTTCACCATTCTTAAAGGCAACTACAGAAGGAGTCGTACGGTTACCTTCTGGGTTAGTAATAATCTTAGGTTCTTTTCCTTCAAGTACGGCAACAGCTGAGTTAGTCGTACCTAAGTCAATACCAATAACTTTTGACATATATGTAACTTCCTTTCTTATTGAGCCACTACAACCATTGCTGGTCTTAATGTTCTATCTTTATATTGATATCCTTTTTGTAAAACTTTAACTACGTGATCCTTTTGATCATCATTTTCTGCTGCAACAGTTTGAACAGCTTGATGTAGCGCAGGGTCAAAAGTTTCACCTTCGGCTTTGATTTCAGTGATTCCTTGATCTTTCATTGATTTAACTAATGAGTCAAGTGTCATCTGAACACCCTTTTGGAGTTGCTTAGCTGCCTCATCATCTGCTTTAACAGCTAACGCGCGTTCTAAGTTATCCATTGCTGGCAAAACTTCTTTAGCGAGGCTTTGAGATTCATATTTAATCAATTGCGCACGCTCTTTTGCATAACGTGCTTGCATATTCTGAATCTCAGCTTCACTACGTAGATATTTATCTTCAAGATCCTTATTCTTAGCTCTCAATTCAGCGATTTCTTTTTCATAATCTTTTGCTGGATTTTCCTTAACTTCCTCTTTCGGAGTTGCTTTTGGATCTTTCTTTGGTGCCTTATCTGGGGTCACCTCGTCTTTTAAATCTTTTTCATGCGGAAACTCTTCTTTACTCACAGCTAACCTCCTTACTTAAATCTACCATAATAATCTAACAATTTCTTTGCTAGTTCATTCCTAAAATACTCGAGTAATCCGATCATCTGCGAGTATGGCATGTTAGTTGGTCCAAGTAATGCTATTGTTCCTTTACCATATTTACCAACGCTATATTGTGCAGTCAACAAACTATAATCTTCAAGTAGATCTGATTGTAATTCAGAACCTAACTTAACTTGAACTTTCGACTTTGAATCATTCTTAATTTCATCTTTAGGATTAAAACCAATCAAGCTTGAAATAGCATCATTTTGATCAATTAATTTGTAGAGAGATTTAACTTTAGCTAAATCGTCACTTTCATAATTAATCAAAAGATTAATCTGACCATCCACATACATTTGCTCACTAGCAGCATCCTTAATAACATCTTGAAGCAAATCCAAAATTTCAGTTGCTGATCCACCAGCAACTAGATGGTCTGCAATTCTCTTAAGTAACACTTCATTAACTGAACTAAGTGGTTTTCCAACTAATTGATCATTAATTAGTCGAACTGCTTTTTCAATCTCCTCCCCATTTGTATGATGAGGTAACGTGTAGATTTGATTCTTTACATTACCGTCATCCGTAACTAATATTGCCATCACTTGATGGCTTGAAAGGGGAACGATCCTAAAACCAGTTACTTTAACCGAGCGAGTTTCAGGACCCGCTGCAAAAGCAGTGTAATTAGTTAAATCAGACAGAATTTTTGCAGCTTCTTGTACGATTTCATTAACTTGTTGAAAGGGTTGGTCTAATTGATAAATAATTCGATTATAGACGGATGCTGGTATTTTTACGGGATTAATCAAATGATCTAAGTAATACCGATAACCAGCAGTTGAAGGAATTCTACCACTTGAAGAATGAGTCTTCTCAAGTAGTCCCTTTTCTTCTAGTGCCGCCATTTCATTTCGAACTGTAGCACTTGAAACCTTGACAGGCAGTTGATTCATCACGGTCTTAGAACCTACTGGCTCATGAGACTGAGTAAAGTCCATAATAATAGTCTTTAAAATAAGTTCTTGCCGTTCAGTCAACATTTTCTCGCCCCCATCATTAGCACTCTTCTTCCTCTTGTGCTAACAATTAATATGATACCATAACTTAGCAATTGTGCAAGCAGAGTGCTAATTAAATTTGCTTTTTATAAAAAAAGATAAGCAACAAGTGCTTACCTTAATCATTTAATTGGTAGTCTAATTACAGTTTTACGCCTTTCAGTCTTAGTTCTCCTTGGATCACTTAAATATATTTCATGATGATAGCGTGGATTTTGAATATCTATCTGATAATTTTCTTTTTTTACAAATCGATGTATCTCTTCAATTGTCGCTGGCTCATCATCATAACTACCAATGTGCATTATCTGAGCGCAAAGTCCTTCATCATAAGTAAAGAATTTAACTTGAAAAAAATCTTGCTTTTTCTTCTCAGTAGCTGTCTTAACTGCCCAATTAAATTCCTTTTCTGTAACAAAATCAGGCAGTCGAATCATCGATATCCAGGCGAAGTTCTCCTTGTGAGCATAATCAATTTTTTGCTTATCTTTTGACCACCATAGTCCTTCAAGTGGTGGCACTACATAATCAAAATATCCTGGCATTTTATGCTCACTTTTTTTGCTCATCTTGATAGTATAGGCAAGCCCATAAAGTAATTCTAACGCCTTGTGATAAGTCCCACCTTCCTGATTAGGATCTCCACTTCCTGAAACTGCGATGTAATTCATTTTAGGAACCTTAATAATTTCAGGTTGCTTTTTTGGATGATACAAATTTTTATATTCTTTTTTATAATCAAATGCCATTTTTATTCTTTCTATACAATCTGCTAGTCATCTACCTTTAATTTTATCCGTTTACTTGCTACTTGACTAATAAAATACTCATCATGCTCAACTAAAAGCATCGCTGGTTTAACCTTCTTTAAAACATCAATTAATTGATCTTGGTTAAACACATCTAGGTAATTTGCTGGCTCATCCCACAGATAAAGGTCAGCCTCTTCAACTAATGACTTAGCAATGGCCACTCTTTTTTGCTGCCCCATGCTCATTTCTTCAATTCTCGTCTCAAAACTTGTTCTAGGAAAACCCATTTTTCTAAGCATATTAAGCATTTTCTCATAAGACAAATGTTCCTTTTGAACAAATTCTGCCAAAGTGCCTGAATATTCTACAAAATTTTGTGGTAAATAGGAAATTTTTAAACCATTAGTTAAACTTAAAATTCCTTGATAAGTTACATCTATATTTTTATTTAAAACACTTTTCAAAAAAGTAGATTTTCCCGATCCATTTTTTCCTTCAAGGGAAACAATTCCTCGTTTTTTAACAATTAAATTTAGGTCTTTAAACAACTTTTTATCTTGAACTTTCAAATCTAAATGCCGAGTTTCTAATAAAGTCGAGTGATAGTTTGGTTGAAAATTCATCTCTAATTCTGGCACAGATTCAACATTCCTTATTAAACCTTTTCTATCTTGGATATCTTTATTCATCCTTCTTTCAATATTTTTTGATCTTTTCATTATCTTAGCAGCCTTATGACCAAAAAATCCCTTATTAATATCTGCATGAATTTCATTCTTATGTGCACTAGCTTTTTTATTATTTTCTGATTGAAGTGAATATCCTTTAATACGCTGTCTACTTGCATTTAAAGTTTTAATTTGACCACGGAGTTTTTCATTTTTCTCCTGGTTAAACTTATCACGCTTCTCTTTAGTATCTTCATAGCTTGCATAATTTCCCTGATATAAATGAATCTCTGTATTTTCAATTGCAAGAACATGATTAGTTACCTGATTTAAAAAATCTCTATCATGACTCACAACAATATAACCTTGCGAATGTTTTTGCAAATATCTAACCACTTGTTTTCGCGACTCTTCGTCTAAATGATTCGTTGGTTCGTCAATTAATGGAAAAGCATCCTTATTAATAAAAGATAAAGCTAATAATATCTTAGTTTGCTCCCCTCCACTTAAAGTATTAAAAGGTTGCCAAATAAGATTAGCGTCTACTTGCATTAAATTCAATTCACGTTCAAGTTCCCACCGGTCAAATTGAACTTGTTCTTCTAAAGCATAGAGAGTTAATTGTTCTTCATTTTCCACATAAAGAGGAAAGTAATTAAATTCAAGGTTAGCTTTGATGGCTCCTGTTCCTTGCAATTTTCCACGTAACAGATTCAAGAATGTTGTCTTTCCTCTGCCATTTCTGCCTACAAGTCCTAATTTCCAACTACTATCCAAATCTAAATTTAAATTATTAAAAATATTTTCACTACTGTCGGAATATTTAAAAGAAAGGTTTGAAATCTTAATATTGCTCATATAATCACCTCACGAAAAAAGCCTACACTTTTGACAAGTGCAGACTTTCTCCTTATTAAGCAAAAAAGAAGATATTCCATCTACGTTCAATCTTGTCAAAAGTGCACAGTTGTCCCCTATAAAAGAAAAAATAATTATTAAAATTCAACTATGCTATTTTGCAAGATTAAAAACGCAATGGCGTAACCTTCTTTCAATATTAGATTTCAATTGATAAAGACATTTTATCACATTAATTATAAAAAGATAGATCCAAATAATTATTTTTCTAAATCATAGAAATATTGCTTTATATTTCGTTTATCTTGGTCTAGTTGACGTGATAATTCTTCAATTCCAGAAAATTTTTTATTTGAACGTATAAACTTGTACCACGCTAAAGTTAATGGTTCACCATATGCTTCCTCATCGAAATTAAAAATATTCGTTTCAATTGTTAAACCGTGGTTTGTTTTAAAAGTTTCGTTGTAACCAACACTAGTCATAGCATCATGCCATTTTCCATTTATTTTAGCCCTGGTTGCATAAACTCCCTCAGCTGGTAAAACTTTAGCATCAGAAATATCAAGATTAGCAGTCGGGAAGCCTATTTTATGTCCTCTTCTAAACCCATGAACAATAATACCTGAAGTTTCATATGGTTGTCCTAGTAAGGCAGCCGCTAATTCAACATTTCCACCTTGGATTGCCTTTCTAATGTAGGTGGAACCAACTTTAATTTTATCAATAGATTGTTTAGGCTCCACTACAATTTGAAACCTACCTCGCGCAAACTTGGGAAGATTTTCTACATTAGCAATATCTTTTGGACCATAAGTATAATCAAAACCTACCACAACTGTATCTGCTTTAAGTTTCATAATTACTTGATCTACAAAATCCTGCGGTTTAAGCTGACTAAATTCTTTAGTAAATTTAATAATCACTAAATAATCTACTCCCAGCTTTTCCATTTTTTGTTCTTTTTCATGGGCCGTTTCTAAATAAACAAATTTATGATCATTTTTGTATATCTCTTTAGGATGCTTATCAAAAGTCATCACCATTAATGGCAACTTCTTCTCCTCGGCTATTAATTTTGCATCTTTAATAAGTTTCTGATGACCAATATGCACCCCATCAAAAAAACCTAACGTTAAGATTACCTTTTGATTTGTAATAGGTGCAGAGATCGGATAATCTAAGGTTATTACTTTCATTTTTTACTCTCGCTATTCATTTTTTAAAAGCATCATCTCAGGGCGATAGATTTTTCCTTGTCGCTGATAAATAGCTTTTATATGACCATTATAAACCAAAGCGACCTTAGCATAACTGGTATTTAAATTGATACTTGCACCGTTTGAGACCCGCTTAAATTGATCCGGCGAAAGTTGAAGTTGAGGTAATTCAGCAAAAAAACTATCAATTGGCTGAAGCCATTTTTCAGGAGTATCTACTTCTGCTTCAATTGTTTCTAAATCTACAGCTTGATTTAAGTCATAGCCTGAACTACTAGTTCGGGTAAGACTAGTCATTACAGCAGGAACACCTAACTTTTCACCCAGATCATTTACTAATGACCTGACATAGGTTCCTTTAGAGCAACGAATTGCAAAATCAAAGCTTTCCGTTTTTTCCAGTGGATCGTACTCAGGATCTTTTGTTAATTCATAACTATAAACATTGACTTTTCTCTTGGGACGTTCAACTGGAATATTTTCTCGAGCATATTCATAAAGTCTTTTACCATTTACTCTTACAGCTGAATAAATTGGAGGGACCTGTTCAAGTTTTCCTGTTAACTGCTTCATTCCAGCAATAATCTCACTTTTTGTAAATGGTGTATTTATTTTTTCTTCAGCAATAGTTTTACCATCTAAATCATAGCTATCAGTTGACCGTCCAAACATTCCACTTCCAATATAAGATTTGGGCTTTTCATGCATCAATTCGATCAATTTCGTGGCTTGTCCAATAGCAATTGGTAATACGCCATTTACTTCAGGATCAAGCGTGCCTGCATGTCCAATATTTCTAATTTGAAGTATCTTTCTTAACTTATAAACACAATCACTGCTTGTTACCCCACGTGGCTTATTTACTACTACAATTCCATTCAGCATATCTTAATCTCCAAAATAAAAGACGCCTTTCGGCGCCTTTTTACTTATTCTTATTTTCACGTTCTTGATCTTGCTTCTTTACTTGGTTAATTAAATTATCAATTTTTGAACCATAAGCAACAGAAGTATCACGTTTAAAAATCAACTCAGGAACTTTATAAACAGTCAAGGTTTGACCAAGCAAGTGACGCATCATTCCTTTTGCTTTATCAAGTCCTTCAGCTACTTCTTTTTCCTTTGCTGGGTCTTCTGTTAACAAGCTGTAGTAAATAGTTGCATATGACAAATCATTTGTGCATTCTACAGCTGTAATAGTAATATCACTTAAACGTGGGTCACGAATATCTTTACGTAAAATTTTTGTTAGTTCACGTAGGATCTCGCCTTCTACACGACCAATTCTATGTTTCATAATTAAGCTCCTTTTTGTGAAAAAAGATGCCTATTTTACAGGTACCTCTTGCATTTCGTAGGCTTCAAGTTGATCGTCAACCTTAATATCGTTAAAGTTTTCAATTGTGATACCACAATCGAATCCTTGCTTAACTTCCTTGACATCATCCTTGAAACGCTTAAGAGATGCAACTTTTCCATCGTATTTCACAATACCGTCACGAATTACACGAATACCGGAATCTCTAGTAACATATCCATTATCAACAAAAGCACCAGCAATTGTACCAATCTTAGATACCTTCCAAGTTTCACGAACAGTTAAGTTTCCAGTGACCTTTTCTTCGTATGTAGGTTCAAGCATACCCTTCATAGCAGCTTCAACATCATCCATAACCTTGTAAATAATGTTATAAAGACGAATATCTACACCTTCAGCATCTGCTTGACTCTTGGCGGTATTAGTTGGTCTAACATTAAATCCAACGATAAATGCATTTGAAGCACCAGCTAATGTAACATCAGATTCATTGATTGCACCAACACCAGAGTGAATAATGTTAACTCTTACGCCCTCAACCTCAATCTTTTCAAGAGATTGTTGCAATGCTTCAGCTGAACCTTGAACATCGGCCTTTAGAACGATGTCAACTTCCTTCATGTTTTCTTTCTTCATTGTGTCAAACAAATTATCCAAAGTAACATGTTGGACATTTTCACGTTGTTTCTCTAAAGCATTCTTAGCACGTTGTTCACCAACACTTCTAGCCGTCTTTTCATCTTCAAAGACCACTAACTTATCGGCTGCTTCTGGAACATCGTTTAAACCGGTAATTTCAACAGGAGCAGATGGAGTTGCCTTTTTAACTCTACGTCCCTTATCGTTAGTCATAACACGAACACGACCAAACGTATCGCCAACAACAATTGGATCTCCAACCTTTAAAGTACCTTGTTGAACTAATACGTCGGCAACTGAACCACGGCCTTTGTCAAGACGAGCTTCAATTACAGTACCAATCGCCTTTTGATCAGGATCAGCTTTAAGTTCCATAACATCAGCTTGAAGCAAGATCATTTGCAAGAGTTCTTCAACATTTTTACCTGTCTTAGCAGAAATCTTAACAAAGATTGTATCGCCACCCCAGTCTTCAGGAACTAAGCCATATTTCATAAGTTGTTCCATGACGTGATCTGGATTTGCACCTGGCTTATCAATCTTGTTAACAGCAACGATAATTGGTACACCGGCACTTTTAGCATGATCAATGGCTTCAATTGTTTGTGGCATTACACCATCATCAGCTGCAACTACTAAGACAACAATATCAGTAATTTCAGCACCACGAGCACGCATGTTAGAAAAGGCTGCGTGCCCTGGAGTATCTAAGAAAGTAATCAAACGATCATCGATTCGTACTTGGTAAGCACCAATCTTTTGAGTAATACCACCTGCTTCATGTTCAGAAACGTTAGTATGACGCAATCTATCAAGTAAAGTAGTCTTACCATGGTCAACGTGTCCCATAATTGTAACAACTGGGGGACGTTTTTCTTGATGCTTAGAAGCTTTGGATTCTTCCATTTCTTTAGTATACAAAGTATCGATATCTGAAATATCTTCATGCACTTTTTCTTGTGCTTCAATACCATATTCAGCTGCTAAGAGTTCAATAGTGTCTTTGTCTAAAGACTGATTTTGGTTAGTCATGACACCAAGCATAAAGAGCTTTTTAACAATTTCTGCAGGCTCTCTATGGAGAAGTTTTCCTAAATCTTGAGCATTCATGCCTTCTTCATAAACTAATGTTTCTGGCAATGGACGTTCCTTTCTTTGGGTTGGCTGCTTCTTAACTTCTTTACTTTGATTAATACGCTTATTTTTCTTATTTCTACGGCGACGTGCCTTATCAGAATGTTCGCTTCTTTCACGTTCATAATCTGGTACTTCACGTTTCTTGCGAGTAAAGTCTTTTTTGCGAGTTGGCTTTGCTTCTTCTTTTTGAGGAGCAGGTACAACTGGAGCAATCGGTTCAACCTTCTTCACAGTAGGTCTCTTTGCCTTGTTTCTTGCCGGCGATGGTTTTATAATCTTTGGACCAACTGGTTTTTGTGATGCTTGTACACGAGCTTTTACAGCTGCAGCTCCTTCGAGTTTTTCTTCTTTTGGCTTACGAGTATTTTCCACTTTTTTAACCTTTGATCTTTGAGGATTTTGTTCTTGATGCCATTTACGGCGGGAAGCTTCAGTCTGAGCGTTTAATTCACTAGCTTCAGCTCGTTGCTTCTTCTTAAATTTATTCAATAAATCGCGTGCTGCCGGTTTAGCCTCTGCTTGTGGTTTATTTCGTTCGGCACGACGATCATTTTGCTGCTTTTTAATCTTATTGTTTCTGCGTTTATTATTACTATGGCGATTATCATGATCATTTCTATTATCACGACGACGAATTGCACCTACAGAAACTTTTATTTTTGTTTTTTCTTTACGACTTGAATTTTTAGAATCCTTTTCAGTAGATGGCTTAGTAGTATTAGCAGACTTAAAACTATCTACTAACTTAGAAACTTGCTTATCATCTAGGGAGGACATGTGGCTCTTTACATCAAAACCCAAATCTTGTGCCTTTTTTACAACAATTTTGTTTTCAATGCCTAATTCTTTCGCTACTTCATAAATACGTTTTTTAGCCATCAAATCACACTCCTTCGTTTAAATTCTTTATCATTGCTTTGCTGAAACCTGAATCTGTAACAGAAACTAATTTTCTTTCTTTTCCAAGTGCTTGTGTTATTTCAGCGCTAGAAAATACATCAACTAATTTAACATCTTTTTTACGCATCAAAAAAGCAAGCTTATTTTTAGTATTCTGACTCACATCGCTACCAATAAAAATTAACTTTGCTTGATTTTTGCTTAAAGATATTTTTACTGCATCAAATCCTGTCGCTAGCTTTCCAGCTTTTTGCGCTAATCCAAGTAAATTCAAAGTTTTTTGTTTGTTTTGCAAAATTATTTATCACCAAACAATTCTTTTCTTGCTTTTTGATGATCAACATATGCATAAAGATCATCATAAAAATCAGCTGAAACTTTAACACCAAGGCTTTTTTCTAAAACCTGATTTTTTTGCGCTTCAGCAATCTTATCAGGTTCTAAAGATACATAGGCTCCTCGACCTGACTTCTTTCCAGTTGGATCTACTGAAATATTTTTATCCTTGTCAACAACTACGCGAACTAATTCTTTTTTAGGTTGCATAGTATTAGTCAATAGATCCTTACGCATTGGAATTTTTCTTTTTTTCAAAGAAAGTCACCTATTCCTCATCTTTATCTGCATCATCATCTAGTGCTGAATCAACATCTTCCCCATTTGGAAAATCATCGCTTGAATCTTCTTCTAGTTGTTCAGCAGTAGATTCTGTAGTTTCTTCATTTGATGATTCATTACTATCATCGATATCTTGATCTGTTTCAACGTCATCGCCTTCTGAATCGACAAATTCGACTTGAGATTCAGGCTTAATGTCAATCTTATAACCTGTCAAACGGGCTGCAAGGCGAACATTTTGTCCACGCTTTCCGATAGCTAAAGACAATTGATAATCAGGAACAATTACTAGCGCATTCTTGTCATCATCATCACCACTAAATTGAACTGCAATCACTTCTGCAGGATTCAAAGCATTGGCAATAAAATCAGATGGATTTTCTTCGTATTTTACAACGTCGATATTTTCTCCGCCTAATTCGTTAACAATATTTTGAACCCGAGCTCCTTTTGGTCCCACTAAGGTACCAACTGGATCAATATCAGGATCATTACTCTTAACAGCAATCTTAGTCCTGTCACCCGCTTCACGAGCAATTGATACAATCTCTACAGTCCCATCATAAACTTCTGGAACTTCTTGTTCAAAGAGACGTTTTACTAAATCAGGTGCAGTTCTTGAAACAGTAATTTGAGCTCCTTTTGAATCAGACCCTACTCTAGTTACTAAAACGCGAACTTTATCTTGAGGATTATAATTTTCACCTGGTAATTGATCATTATGTGGCATTACAGCTTCAACGTTACCAATCTTTACGTAAACAAAGCGATTATCACGTCTTTCAACTGTACCAGTAACAATTTCATCCTTATATTGAGAATACTCACTAATGATATGTTCTCTTTCAGCCTCACGTAAACGTTGCATGATAACTTGTTTAGCGGTTTGTGCAGCTAAACGGCCGAAATCTTTAGGAGTTACTTCAAAGCGGATTTCATCGCCAACTTCATACGCACGATTAATTTCAAGTGCATCTTTAAGACTCACTTCAAGACGACTATCTTGAACTTCATCGACAACTGTCTTAATTGCATTAACCTTGAAATTGCCCTTTTTTTCATCAAAAACAACTTCTACATTTTGAGCTTGATTATAATTTTTCTTATATGCAGCTACTAAAGCAGCCTTGATTGCATCAACAATAATTTCTTGCTTGATGCCTTTTTCTTTTTCTAAGGTTGCAAAAGCTTCCACCATTTCTTTAGACATAAGTTTTTGATCATCCTTTCTAAAATTCAACTGCAAAGCGACTAGAGGCAATCGTCTTTCGAGGGATTGTTATTTCTTTGCGTCGTGTTTTGATCTTTACTTCTAAGACGATCTGATCTTGATTGAGATCTTTTAAAGTACCTTCATAAGTCTTTTCCCCATCAATTTTTTGATAAAGACTAACATGAATGTATGATCCTTTGGCGCGCTCCCAATCTTTTTCATTTTTGATTGGACGCTCTAAACCAGGAGATGAAAGCTCTAAAATATACGGCTCAGGAAAAGGATCAGGATCTAATTCATCTAACTTTTCTGATACCAATTCACTCAAATTTGCGATCTCTTCAATATCGATTCCGCCTGGGCGACGATCAACATAAATGCGAAGATAATATTGCTTCTTTTCCTTTACATATTCAACATCGACCAGTTCATCGCCTCTTGCTTCAGCTAAAGGCGTAACTACGTCTGCCACCAATTCGGTAACTTTTGTCAAATCTCTTCCTCCGTAATAAAAAGAGTGAGCATTGCTGCTCACTCGAATTTGCTATTCGAACTTCGTTCTTAGAATAGCATATTTACTAATATTTGTAAATTAACACGCTAAAATAGTGACAATTGATTTTGATCTGGCATCCCTTCAAGAACTCCATTATTCTCAAAATATTCCATAATTGTTTGTGATACTTTTCCGCGTGTTGCAAGATCTTCTTTTGAAAGAAACTTTTGCTCTGCACGGGCAGCAACAATTTGCTTAGCAGCATTATCACCTAAACCTGGAACTGCATTAAACGGAGCTAGAATAGTATGATCGTCAATAATCTTAAAGTCCATTGCTTCTGATTCATTTACATCGACCATCTTAATTTTTATACCACGTTCTAAACATTCGTTTGCAATTTCAAGAACAGTAAGTAACGACTTATCCTTAGCAGAAACATCCATTCCTTTATCTTGGATTTCCTTCATTGCAGCCTTTACTGTATTTTTTCCATGGCTCATTGCAACTAAATCAAACAAATCAGCACGAACTGAGAAATAAGAAGCATAATAAATCACTGGATAATATACCTTAAACCAGGCAATTCTAAGTGCCATTAAAATATAAGCCGTAGCATGAGCCTTCGGAAACATATACTTAATCTTCAAACAAGAAGGAATGTACCAGTCAGGAATCTTATCATTTTTCTTCAAAATTTTCATGTTTTCATCACTGATTCCCTTACCGTGACGTACAGATTCCATGGTAAAGAAAGCAACTTCTGGTTTTACTCCCCAGTGAATTAAGTCCATCATGATGTTATCACGACAACCAATTACGTTCTTTAGCTTGCAAGTGCCGTTATTAATTAAATCTTCTGCATTTCCTAACCATACATCAGTCCCGTGAGACAAACCCGAAATCTGCAATAATTCTGAAAAAGTTGTTGGCTTTGTTTCTTCAAGCATTCCTCGAACAAATTTTGTTCCAAATTCTGGAACACCTAAAGTACCAGTCTTTGACTGAATTTGCTCAGGGGTAACACCTAAAATTTCTGGACTTGAAAATAAGGACATTACTCCTGGATCATCAGGTGGAATAGTTAATGGGTCAATTCCTGATAAATCTTGCAGCATTCTGATCATAGTTGGGTCATCATGCCCTAGAATATCGAATTTCAAAATATTATCGTGAATAGAGTGGAAGTCAAAGTGCGTTGTAAGCCAAGCCGCACTTAAATCATCAGCGGGATACTGTACAGGAGTAAAGTCATAAATATCCATATTATCTGGCACAACAACAATACCAGCTGGGTGCTGGCCAGTTGTTCTCTTTACGCCGGAAGCACCAGCAGCTAAACGGTCAAGCTCAGCATTTCTTAGATGCAATTCATTTTCATCTTCATAATGCTTCACATATCCATATGCCGTCTTATCAGCAACAGTCGCAATAGTACCAGCTCTAAACGAATTATCTGGACCAAACATCACACGAATATAATTATGAGCAACTGGCTGATAGTCTCCAGAAAAGTTCAAATCGATATCAGGAACCTTATCTCCGTGGAAACCTAAGAAAGTAGCAAATGGGATATCCTGTCCATCTTTTACTAAGGGAGTTCCGCACTTAGGGCAATCTTTATCAGGTAAGTCGTAACCAGATCCATATTCCCCATTTTCAAAAAATTTAGAATATTTACATTTAGGACAACGATAATGTGGAGCTAAAGGATTAACTTCAGTAATTCCAGACATCGTCGCTACCAAACTAGAACCAACCGATCCACGAGAACCTACCAAATATCCATCTTTATTTGATTTGGCAACAAGACGCTGAGAAATAAGATAAATAACAGCATACCCGTTAGAAATAATCGAATTTAATTCAAGTTCAATTCTGTCCTCTACAATCTTAGGTAACGGTTTTCCATATAACTCATAAGCCTTATTGTAAGTCAGATCTTTCATTTCTTGATCTGCATTTTCAATATGTGGCGGATATAAGCCACTCTTAATAGGAGCAATTTCTTCAATTTGATCTGCTAACTTATTTGTATTCTCAATTACAATTTCTTTAGCAACATCTTCTCCTAAAAAGCTAAAAGCATCCAGCATTTCTTGAGTAGAATAAAAATGCAAATCAGGTAAATTCTTATTACGATTAGGATTTGATTTTTGGGCAGCTAATAAAATTTTGCGATAAATAGCTTCATGGGGCTCAACATAATGCGAGTCACCAGTTGCAACAACTGGTTTATTCAATTCTTTACCTAATTTGTAGATATTTTGAATAATTTCATGCAATTCAGCTTCATCTTTAATTAAATCATCGTCAATTAGCGTCTGGTAGGATGCAGGTGGTTGTACCTCAAGATAGTCGTAAAAGCGAGCCTTTTCACGCGCCTCATCATATCCCTTTTGCATCATTGAAATGAACACATCACCTTGCCAGCAACCACTACCAAACAATAAACCCTTATGATATTTTCTTAGTTCGGACTTAGGCGTTCTAGGTATCCGATAGAAGTATTTAGTGCTTGCTAGTGAAACAAGCTTGTACATATTCTTTAAGCCCTCTTGGTTTAAAGCAAGAACACTCATATGGCTAGGCTTAGCTCTTTTATATACTTGACCATACTTTGCATAGTCATTCATCTTACCTAAATCAGCTTCATGGAAACGAGCATTAAAAGCATCAAGTAACTTAAACATTAAATATCCTGTAGCTTCAGCATCTTGGTTAGCTCGGTGGTGATGCTCCAAAACAACATTATATTTTTTGGCTAGCGAATCAAGAGTATGTCGAGTCTGTTCAGGATGCAGCAATCTTGAAACTTCAAGAGTATCAACAACAGGTTGAGAAATTTCATCTAAGCCCGCACGACGTAAAGCAGCGTTTACAAAACCTACATCAAACTGAACATTATGTCCACATAAAGGACGATCTCCATAGAAATCTTTAAATTTCTTAATTACATCCTTTTCATCATCAGCTGCTCCAACCATTTCATCAGTAATTGATGTCAAATTAATAGTAGTATCACTTAAAGGATGATGAGGATTAATAAATTCATCAAATCTTTCAAGCACCTCACCATTTTTCATCTTAACAGCACCAATTTCGATAATAGTATCATACACTGAAGAAAGACCTGTTGTTTCAACGTCAAAAATCACATATTCACGATCACGATAATCCATTTCAGTAGGATTAAGCACGAGCAAAGCATGGTCATCAATCATATTAGCTTCATATCCATACAGGATCTTCATCTTCTCACTCGCACCAGTATGATATGCTTCTGGGAATGCTTGAACGTCAGCGTGGTCAGTAATTGCGATTGCTTTTTGACCAAACTTTTTGGCAGTTTTGATATAATCGCTAGCAGTACTAGTTGCATCTAACTGACTCATATTTGTATGAAGGTGCAGTTCAACTCGTTTTTCTTCTCCCTCATACTTTTCTTCTCGACCCTTATGTTCAATTAATTCCAAGTTTCGAATATTGAAAACAACATCATGCTGATATTGATCGTCAGCTGCATAACCTTGCATACGAGCCCAAACACCAGGCTTAATTCCTTTTAGATAATCAATTTGATCCTTATCAGAAACAAACTTCTTAAAACTGATTGAATCAGTATAGTCAGTTATTTCACCAGTAAAAATTACGCTTCCGGATTTTAATTCATGAATATCGGTATTAAAAATGTGACCTTCGATAGCTACATTACCGCTTCCATCTTCCAAATCTTGAATCTGAATAAATTTAGCCTTTTTATCAACCTTATTACTGCCCATTCTCGTACTTTTAATGGGCATCTTTTTCTTAGGTTCAGCTGGTTGCTTTTCATAGAATTCCTGCATTGCAGATTCATGTTGAGCTTGCACTTGTTCTAAACTTTTTAGATTCTCATCAATATTAGTTTCATCAACCTTGGTAGTAAACTTAATATTAAAAAAGCCATATCTTCTAAATTCGCTATTAAGTTCTGCTAAAACTTGTTCAGAAAGAAGCCCGTTTACAACATTATTTTGGGTTGGAATCAACCATTTTTCTTTTTCTAAATGTGGGGCTTGTCCTTGTAAAAATTCTCGAACCGCAGGTTTCAAATTAGTTGAATTTTGAATTGCATATGTCCAGTATTCAGGTAAATTTTTACTATTTCCATCCTTGGTCCGGACTAATAATTCAACATTTACAAACGGTTCAAATGTTTGATGGATAAGTTCATTAAGAGAACGATAAGTTTCAAAATCTAGTGGTGTATCAAAAAAAACGTGGATTTGCCACTTTCTTTCATTAGCGTATACATCCACGTTTTCAATTTCACCATTTTGGACAATATCGTTATCTTCAAACTTATCAGGAAACTTGATTTGATCTAATAGTTTTTTGAAAAGTTCGTTTTTATTTGCCACAAAAATTATCCTAACTCTTTTGTAATCATCGCATCCAAATCAGAAATGCTAATTTCCGTAGCCTTTTCATCAGTTGGACGCTTAACTTCTACAATTCCATCTTTTGCTTTTCGACCAATTGTAATTCTTAATGGTGCACCGACTAAATCTGCATCATTAAACTTAACACCTGGACGTTCATTTCTATCATCGTATAAAACATCATACTTAGTTGAAAGTTCTTTTTCAAGTTTTTCAGCCAATTCTGTTTGAGTTTCATCTTTCATCTTCATTTGAATTAAATGAATCGCAAACGGAGCAATTTCTTTTGGCCAAGCAATTCCGTTCTTAGTTAAATGCTGTTCAACTGCTGCGGAAAGCATTCTTGTAACACCAATTCCGTAAGAGCCCATGATTACAGGCTTTGCCTTACCATTGTTATCTAAGAAATCAGCACCCATCGTCTTTGTATAGTAAGTACCTAATTTAAAAATATGACCTACTTCAATACTAGTAGTAAATTTCAAAGGTAAATGATCAACTGGATCTGGTTCGCCTTCATTTGCTGTACGAATATCAGCAAATTCATCGACTTTAAAGTCACGATTTAGATTAGCGTTTTGATATTGATAATCAGTTTCATTTGCACCAACAACTACATTATAAAGGTCTTTAACCGTTTCATCAGCAACAATCTTGTCAGCCCAGTCGGCACCAATTGGTCCTACACCGCCTTTTTCTGAACCAGTAATTTCTACTAGTTCATCAGCATTGGCAGTTCTTACTTCGTCAGCATCTAAGACATGACCTAATTTAACTTCGTTAATTTCTTTATCACCACGAATCAAAACTAAGACTTTTTGATCATCGGCAATATATAAAATACTTTTAACAATTCTAGTAGCTGGTACTTTAAGAAACTCAGCCAATTTATCAATTGTGTCCATACCTGGAGTAGCTACTTTAGTTAATTCCTTTGCGTCTTCTGGTTCCTGCTTAAAGGTATCAATACTTTTAGCCATTTCAAGGTTTGCAGCATAAGTTCCCTTTTCATTTGTAGCAATTGTATCTTCACCAATTGCAGCTGGAGCTTGAAACTCAGTTGAGTTCTTTCCGCCCATTGTACCAGAGTCAGCAATAACTGGGTGAACAGTCACACCAGCACGATTAAAGATCTTTAAATATGCACCCTTTTGATCATCAAACTGTTCATTTAGTTGTTCACGAGTTGCAGCAAAACTATATCCATCAAGCATAACGAATTCCCTGCCGCGAAGAAGACCAAAGCGAGGACGATTTTCATCACGGAATTTTGTCTGAATTTGATACAAAGCAAGTGGCATTTGCTTATAGCTCTTCAAATTCTTGGCAACAATTTCAGTAAAAGTTTCTTCATGTGTAGGTCCAAGCAAACTTTCACGACCATGACGATCTTGAAGTTTAAACATTTCTGCGCCATATTTTTTATAACGACCAGATTCTTGCCAAAGAGTAGCAGGCAATAGATGAGGCATAATCATTTCAGGCACATTAATATTGTTCATTTCTTCTTCAATAATATTTTCTGCCTTACGTAATACGCGATAACCTAATGGTAAGTATGCATATACTCCAGCGGTTACCTGACGAATATAACCACCTCTAAGCATTAATTGATGACTTTTTGCTACAGCATCAGAAGGTGCCTCTTTTAATGTTGGCATAAAAAATTTTGATTGACGCATTTATTCCTCCAAAAATTTACTTAATAAAATATCGATAAATATCGTTTCCAGTTACAGCAACGATTAATAGTAATAGAATGACAAAACCAATTACATCTACAATAGCTTCCTTATCTTCAGGAATTGGCTTTCCAATAATTAGCTGAATTAGGTTAAGTAACAACTTACCACCATCTAATCCTGGAATTGGGATTAAGTTTACAATTCCTAAATTGATAGAAATCATTGCTAAAAAAGCTAGCAAATACGTAAAGCCCATATTTGAAACTTGAACTGTTTGCGAGTAAATACCAACTGGGCCAGAAAGCTTATTCAAACTAAAATGTCTAAATAAATTTCCGACTGCATTAAATATTAAACCAGTAGTACTAATACTTGTATCCCAGCCCCGTTTTAGCTTAGCTCCAAGGCTATTGTCAGGTTTGCCATAAAATCCTAATTGATAAATTCTTTGACCGTCTATTTTTCTAGCTTTGGGTTTTACTGAGAAATCTTTAACTTTGTTTTCTCTCTTTACTGTCACTTCAACAGTCTTTCCCTTGCTTTTTGCAAGTTCAGAAGCAATTTGATTGAAATTACTAATCTTCTTGTCATTAATTGCAATAATTTGATCATTAGCTTTAATACCAGCAACCTGAGCTGGTTGATTAGCAATTGTACTTCCTACTGTTGTAGTCGGAGCACCAGGAGCTGCTAAAGACCAAATAATAAATACAATAAAACCCAATAAAATATTCATAAAAGGGCCAGCAAAATTAGTTGCTAGTTTTTTTCCAACACTTGCTTCTTGAAATTGTGTATCACGTGGCGCAATTAATAATTCAGTTCCATTTTGTTCGATAATCGTTGCATCATGATCAACGGCATATGTTTTAAGCTGATCTTCATTTCCATTTTCATAGCCTTGAATAATTAGATCATCTACCAAATCCGCTGAATTAACCTGCACAGGAATACCTTCAATTGGCATTTGAGATCCAGAAGCATCGATTCGCTTTACCTTATTTTGCTTATCTAACTGCAAAACTACAGTAGTACCTGGATCAATCTTAGCAGCATCATCAGGACCAGCTAAACGCACATAACCTCCTAATGGAAGCCATCTTATCGTATAAGTGGTCTTGGCGCGCATTTTTTGAAATAGTTTTGGTCCCATACCAATTGAAAATTCACGAACCAGAATACCGCATTTTTTTGCAACAATAAAATGTCCAAATTCATGAACAAAAACAAGTATCCCAAAAACAACTAGAAAGATTAAAATACCTTTCATTTAGCAGTTCTCCTATAAAATACCCATAAATGCAACAACAGGTAAAACGAAAAGCATGCTATCAAAACGATCTAAGATTCCGCCATGACCAGGTAGGATTTTTCCTGAATCTTTTACACCATAAAAGCGCTTGTAAGCAGACTCAACTAAATCTCCCATTTGTCCAATAATTGACAAGAAAAAGGCTAAAATAATCATTAAAACATTATTTCTACCAGTAGGAACTAACGCAACATAAACTGCTGCAACAATTACTGCACAGATAACTGCGCCAATAGAGCCTTCCCAAGTTTTATTTGGACTAATTACTGGCCATAACTTATGTTTTCCGATCTTACGACCGACCATATAAGCCGCAATATCTGTGGACCAAACTACAGCAAAAACATAACCTAAGATTGCTAATCCAAGATGAGCATTTCTAATAGCTGCCATAAAGTGGAATCCAGTACCAATATATAATGCTGCAATAGTATAAACGCCAGCGTCATCAAAAGTTACTCTATTCTTAGATAAAACTGTTCTTACCAGCATTAACATTACAAAAATATAAAAAACATCATACTTATTCAAAAAAGCTGGTAAAAACTTAAAGAATGAGTCAGGCACTGCCATAGTCAAAGTGGCCAATAATGCCAAGATAAAATCCCAAGAAACAATAATCTGTTTCTTCATGATAAAAATTTCGCTAATTCCAACTGCTGCAAAGGCACAAGCAAGGACATCAATCCAGATGCCTCCCATTAAAACAATCGGAATAAATAAAATTAAAGCTACAATAGCTGTTATTACACGTTGTTTCATTTAAAAATCTACAGTTCTAATAATTTTACAATTTTCCAAATCGACGATTACGTCCGTAGTAATCTTTAACTAATTTTTCTAAATCATTTTTATCAAAATCTGGCCATAATTTACTTGAAAAACTAAATTCAGTATAGGCCATCTGCCACAACAAGAAATTTGATAGGCGTTCTTCTCCTGAGGTTCTAATCAATAAATCGGGATCATCATATGGAGTTAAAGAATGAGTTAATAAATGATCAGAAACCATCTTTTCATCAATATCATTAGGATTTATTTCTCCTGCTTTTACCTGATGAGCAATTTTTTGAACACCAGCAGTTATCTCTCGGCGAGATCCATAATTAAAGGCAAAATTTAAGATCATTCCGGTATTATTAGCCGTATCTGACATTGCCTTTTGTGTTACCAAATAAGTCTTCTCAGGTAATTCATCTAAAAATCCCATGATATTTACCCGCACATTATTTTCCATTAATTCAGGCATAAACTTATCAAAAAAGTCAATTGGCAAACGCATCAAATAATTTACTTCATCCGTAGGTCTTGCCCAGTTTTCAGTTGAAAAGGCATAGAGCGTTAAAACTTTGATCCCCATCTCATTTGCCGCAAGCGCAATATTTCGTATATTGTCCATTCCATGTCGATGACCAACAAAACGAGGTAAATGTCTTTTTTTTGCCCATCTGCCATTTCCGTCCATAATTATGGCTAAATGATTAAGTGATTTTTTCGATTCTGACATAGTTTATCAAGTCCTAGATTAACCTTGAGTAATTTCTTGACTCTTTTGATCTGCTAATTTGTCAATTTCTTTAGTAGCATCATCAGTTACCTTTTGAACCTGTTTTTCTAAACTACGTTGTTCGTCTTCAGTAATGTCGCCATTTTTTTCTTGACGCTTTAAAGTATCCATTGCATCACGACGAACATTACGTACTGCAATCTTTCCTTTTTCAGCAAGTTTACCTACTTGCTTAGCAATTTCTTGACGACGTTCACCAGTCAATTGTGGAATAACAATTCTAATTACAGTTCCATCGTTAGCTGGTGTAATACCAAGATCAGAAGCCAAAATAGCATGTTCAATATCATCCAAACTTGACTTGTCATAAGGAGTTACCATTAATACACGTGCTTCTGGAATACTTACACTAGACATTTGTGTAAGAGGTGTTGGAACACCATAGTAATCAACCTTAATTCCTTCTAGTAGGCTTGCGTTTGCAACGCCGGCACGAATACCGCCCAATTCTTTTTGAAAGACAGCGATAGACTTTTTCATATTATCTTTTGCTTTTTCAATTACTTCATTAGCCATTATTTATCACCCTTAATTACAGTACCAATATTTTCGCCCATAACAACTTTCTTAATGTTACCAGGCTTATTAACATTAAAGACAACTAAAGGAATATTATTATCCATAGATAGCGAACTAGCTGTACTATCCATTACCTTTAAATTCTTTGAAATCAAATCAAGTTGAGTTAATTCAGAATACTTTTTAGCATTTGGATCAACCTTAGGATCAGCTGAGTAAACTCCGTCAACACCATTTTTAGCCATTAAAATAACGTCAGCATCAATTTCGGCTGCTCTCAAGGCAGCAGTAGTATCAGTTGAGAAGTAAGGATTACCAGTACCACCACCGAAAATAACTACACGTCCTTTTTCCAAGTGGCGCATAGCTTTACGACGAATATAAGGCTCTGCAATTTGGCGCATTTCAATTGATGTTTGAACACGAGTTGGAACACCTAAATTTTCTAAACCATCTTGCAAAGCTAAGCCGTTCATAATTGTAGCTAGCATACCCATATAGTCAGCTTGAGCTCTTTCCATCCCTAAGTTTGCACCGGTTTCACCACGCCACATGTTTCCACCGCCACAAACAATTCCGATTTCAACGCCCATATCATGTACAGACTTTATTTCCTCAGCTAAGTGCTTAATAACTTCTGGATTAATACCAGTACCTTTTTCACCAGCAAGAGCTTCTCCTGAAACTTTTAAAATGATACGTTTGTACTTAATTTGACTCATAAATTTACCTCCTCATATGCTTTTATCATTTTACCATAAAATCACTGTAATATATTATACAGAAAAAAAGGGAGCAGCGCTTTAGCGTTACTCCCTTTTAAGTAAATAATTACTTCATTTGTTCACGTACTTCAGCAGCAAAGTCTTCTTGCTTCTTTTCAATACCTTCGCCAACTTCATAACGTTGGAAAGCAACTAACTTAGCTCCCTTTTCCTTCAAGAATTCACCAACAGTCTTGCTGTCGTCCATAATGTAGTTTTGTGATAAGACTGCGAATTGCTTATCAACTTGAGTATTATCGTCAATAAAGCGTTGCATCTTACCAGGAATAATCTTATCCCAAATCTTTTCAGGCTTACCTTCTTCTTTAAGTTCAGCCTTAATATCTTCCTTAGCCTTAGCTAGAATCTCATCACTTAATTGCTTTTCTGAACCATAAACAAGGTGTGGCAATGGTTTCTTGTTTACCAAAGCACGACTTTCATTATCTTGATCAATCTTGTGGTTCATCACAGCTAATTGATCAGTAATGAATTCGTCATCTAATTCTTCAGGTGAAATGACCTTAGGACTCATAGCAGCAATATGCATTGCTAAGTGTTTAGCAGTAGCAGCGTCAGCACCTTCTAAAACAGTGATAACTCCAATTTGACCGCCATTATGTTGGTAAGCACCAAATTCTTGGTCATCAGTCTTTTCTTCCAAAGCAAAACGACGCAAAACAATCTTTTCACCAATTGTAGCAGTTGCGTCTACAAAAGATTGAGCTAAGGTAGTACCATCAGCCATCTTTAATTCTTCAGCTGCTTCCATGTTGGCAGGCTTACCTTCAGCAATAGTCTTAGTAGCTGCATTTACCAATTTAACAAACTTATCGTTTGAAGAAACGAAGTCAGTTTCTGAGTTAACCTCAGTAATAGCTGCAACATTACCATCAACGTAAACACCAGTTAAACCTTCAGCTGCAACACGATCAGCTTTCTTAGCAGCCTTAGCCATACCCTTATCACGAAGATATTGAACTGCCTTGTCCATGTCACCGTCAACTTCTACTAATGCTTTCTTAGCGTCCATAACGCCAGCACCAGTACGTTCACGTAATTCTTTAACTAATTGAGCTGTAATTTTTGCCATTAATATGTCCTCCTACAGAACTAACAGTAAAAACAAATTAGTCTTCTGATTTTTCTACAACTTCTTCGATAGATTCTTCGTCACCGTTTTCAGCTGCAGCTTTATCAGCCATTTCCTTTTCAACGTCTTCGCTATCGTCTTGACCTTGCTTACCTTCGATAATTGCGTCAGCCATAGCACCTGAAATCAAACGAATTGCACGAATTGCATCGTCGTTTGCTGGAATAACAACGTCGATTGGATCTGGATCAGTGTTAGTATCAACCATAGCTACTACAGGAATACCTAAAATGTTTGCTTCGTGAACAGCGATCTTTTCTTTCTTAGGATCAACAACAAACATAACATCTGGAATTCTAGGCATATCTTCGATACCACCTAAGAATCTTTCAAGTTTTTCCATTTCCTTAGTCAAAAGTGCAACTTCCTTCTTTGGTAATACATCGAAAGTGCCGTCTTCTGACATTTCTTTTAATTGCTTTAATCTCTTAACACGGCTTTGGATAGTAGTCCAGTTAGTCAAAGTACCACCTAACCAACGTTGGTTAACATAGTATTGACCTGCACGTGTAGCTTCTTCTTTAACGGCGTCTTGTGCTTGTTTCTTAGTACCAACAAACAAGAATACACCACCGTCTTGAGCAACTGCCTTAACATAGTTGTAAGCATCATCTAACATCTTGATAGTCTTTTGTAAATCAATGATGTAGATTCCGTTTCTTTGAGTGAAAATGTAAGGAGCCATCTTTGGATCCCATCTTCTAGTTTGGTGACCAAAGTGGACACCTGCTTCAAGCAATTGCTTCATAGTAACAACTGTCATAAAAAATTCCTCCTGGTTAATTCCTCTCAAGAGGTCGTATTAAATTCTGACCAAAAATTGGCACCTAGGAATTTAATCGCTCTTGATGTGATATAAATTAAATATGCAAAATGCATACTCAAATATTGTAACGAATAAAGTTCTTAAATGCAATTAAAATTTCACATTATGTTCTTTTAGAAAATCTTCTTTCCATTTTCTTGAGTGATGTTTAAACCAATACTCTCTTTTTAAAGCCAGCCTTTTATCATCAAACTCTTCATGATAGATCATCCTTACTGGTCGCCGTGACTTCGTATACTTAGCTCCCTTTCCTTCATTATGCATTTTTAATCGATGTTTTAAATCGTTTGTAAAACCGCCATAAAAACTTCCATCATTACATAATAAACAATAAAAGTAGTAGCTTTCTTTCTTAGATTCTTTCCCTTGCTTTTTATTTTCAGAAATAATTTGCTCTATCTCAGGTGTAAATGATCCATCTGGGTTGTGAACTACAATTGCATCCCTTAAAGTTAAGCCATCGCTAGCTGTATTTCTAATTGCCTCAACCACCACTAAATTTGCATCTGCGTTTCTCTTTGAAACAAATGGCTGTACCCATTTCACACTTAAATGGTTTTCTAAACAATAATGCATGATCTCGCCCAAACGTTCTGGACGATGAACCATAAACATTTTTCCTTTCATCTTTAACATATCGCTTGAAACTTTTATTATTTGTTCAAGATTAATTGCTAATTCATGTCTTGCTAAAGCCTTTTTTTCATCTGGGTTAATAACATGTCCCTTTGGAACTTTAAAATAAGGTGGGTTGACAACAACCATGTCATATTTATCTTTGCCCAACTTCTTGGGTGCCTCTAAAGCATTTAAGCAGTGTACTTCGATTCGATTTTCCAACTTGTTTAGTTCAATGCTACGTCTTGCTTGATCAGCCATATCTGCTTGGATTTCGACAGCATCATAATGAGCTCGATTAAAATATGACATATAAATACTAGCTGCGGCGTTTCCACTACATAAATCTACAACTTTATAGTTATCATGTATTTTTATCTGTGCAAAGTAGCCGAGAAGAAGTGTATCTAAAGAAAAAGAAAAAGCATCTTTTTCTTGAATAATGCGTAAATCATCATTATACATATAGTCAATTCGTTCATTAGGTTTTAATAGATCCATTTTCTATACCCTTCTAAAAATTCTTTGCTGTATTGTATAATACTATACATAAAATTGGAGGAAACAATATGTTTTATAAAATTATTCGCCCAATTGCACGTTTTATTGTATGGGTACTTAATGGACATCTGCATGTTCATCACAAAGATCGGATTCCAAAGGGAAACTATATTTTAGTAGCACCGCACAGAACTTGGTGGGAGCCAATTCTTTTTGCCTTAGCCGCTAGCCCAATGGAATTTATGTTTATGGCAAAAAAAGAACTTTTTAAAAACCCTGTACTGCGCTTTATTTTAGTGCATGCACATGCTTTTTCAGTAGATAGAGATAATCCTGGACCTTCTGCAATTAAAATTCCAGTTAAAGGATTACGAAAGAGTGACCTCTCTTTAATTATTTTTCCATCTGGAACTCGTCATTCTGAAGAACTTAAAAGTGGCGCCTTTGTAATCGCTAAAATGGCCAATAAGCCTTTAGTTCCTGTTGTCTATCAAGGGCCTCTTACTTTTAAAGGATTACTTAAGAGACAACCATTAGAGGTTTGTTTTGGCGACCCTATTTATATTCCGCGCAAAGAAAAAGTCAACAAAGAAACTACGCCCGCCTTGTACCATCAATTAGAAGAGGCATGGGATAAACTAGATAAGGAACAGAACCCTAGTTTCCACTATATTGCAAAATAATTTTTTAGTATTTTAGTTTTTTAGTGTTAGAATAACATAGTCTAATGTAGAAAAGGAGAATCAGTAATGTTAGAAAAACCTTTATATAAAATGATGCTTAGTCATTCATTCAATATTCCAGTAAAAGTTACCTACTGGGATGGAAAATCAGAAGTTTATGGAAATGGCACACCGGAAGTGGAGGTTATTTTTAACAAAAAGATTCCTTTTAAAGATATTACAAGTAATGCATCTTTAGCTTTAGGTGAAGCATATATGAATAAGGACCTTGAAATCAAGGGAAGTATTCAACAGTTAATCGAAGCAGCTTATGAAAGTAGCCAATCTTTCATGCGTGCTTCAAAATTCAGAAAATTTTTACCTAAGCAAAAGCATACTGAAAAACAAAGTCAAGAAGATATTCAGAGTCACTATGATATCGGAAATGACTTCTACAAATTATGGCTTGATCCAACTATGACTTATTCATGTGCCTACTTCACTAACGGAAATACAGATGATCTTGAAGCAGCTCAAATTGCAAAAGTGCATCATATTCTTCAAAAGCTAGATCCAAAGCCAGGTAAAACCTTGTTAGATATTGGCTGTGGTTGGGGGACACTAATGTTAACCGCAGCTAAAGAATATGGATTAAAAGTTACTGGTGTTACCTTGAGTCAAGAACAATTTGATTTAGTTAACAAAAAAATTAAAGATATGGGGCTCGAAGATCAAGCAGAAGTTTTACTTGAAGATTATCGCGAATTAGGTAATCGTGACTTTGACTATGTAACTTCCGTAGGAATGTTTGAACACGTTGGTTCTGAAAATCTAGGTGAATATTTCAAGGATGTTGCTAAATATTTAAAGCCACACGGTATTGCTTTAATTCATGGAATTACTCGTCAACAAGGCGGCGCTACTAATGCTTGGATTAATAAATATATCTTTCCCGGTGGCTACATTCCTGGTTTAGTAGAAATTGTTTCAAGAATTGAAGAAGCTAACTTGCAAATCGCCGATATGGAAATGCTTCGTCGTCACTATCAAAGAACTCTTGAAATCTGGGATAAGAACTTTAATGACCATCGCTCAGAAGTTGAAGGCATGCTGGGGGAACGATTTGCAAGAATGTGGGATATGTACCTCCAAGCCTGTGCAGCATCTTTTGAATCAGGAAACATTGACGTTATTCAATATCTATTAACCAAAGGTCCATCAGGTAAAAGCTTGCCAATGACTCGTCAGTACATGTTAAACGATAGATAATAACTTAAAAATAGTTTAAGCAGTAAAAATGCTCGGTCGACTGACCGAGCATTTTATTTATCGCTATTTTGTTGCAACTTATAAAGATTGTAGTAGTAACCTTTCTTTTCTAATAATTCTGTATGTGTTCCTTGTTCAACAATTCGTCCTTTATCTAAAACAATAATTTGATCAGCATCAGCAATTGTAGAAAGACGGTGAGCAATTGCTAGTGTTGTTCTACCTTGACGAAGCTTCTTCAACCCATCTTGAATCAAGTTTTCTGTTTCAGTATCAACATTCGCTGTTGCCTCATCCAAAACTAAAATTTTAGGATCTGTTACTAAGGTTCTAGCAAAAGAAATTAACTGTCTTTGGCCTTGGCTAAGTTCTGATCCGCCTTCGATCACTTTAGCATGATACTTACCAGGCATCTTTTCGATAAAAGAATCAGCCTGTACTGCTTGAGCAGCTTTTTTAATTTGTTGATCAGTAATTTGATTATTATATAAACGAATATTTGAAGAAATGTCACCATAAAACATGAATGGTTCCTGTAAAACCAAGCCTAATTTCTTACGTAACTCTTTTTTCGAAAACTTTCTAATATCAATATCATCAATTAGGACTTCTCCACTACCAAATTCATAAAATCTCATCATCACATTGATAATTGAGCTTTTTCCTGATCCAGTATGACCAACAATTCCTAGAGTCTCACCAGGGTTGACTACAAAAGATACATTATGAAGAATCTCATGTTTGCCATCATAAGAAAAACTAACATTTTTAAATTCAATTTTTCCTTTAGAGATTACTGCATTTTTATCATCTTCTTGCTTAGGCTCATATTCTGTTTCATCCATAATTCGAAAGATACGTTTTCCAGCTACAATTCCATCTTGAAAGAAAGTCATTCGATCCATCATAGTAGAAATTGGATTAAAGAACTGCTGTACATATTGAGAAAATGCATAAACAATCCCTGCTGGAACAAATGTCTTTTGAAGCGGAAAGCCAAAATACATCAACACTAAGGCTAATGCTAAAGAATAAAGCAAACTAGTCATCGGAGATAAAAGCAATGAGTTGACCCTAATCATATTAAAGCGAGTCTTCATCAATGTGCCATTTTCATTTTCAAAATGATTAGTCATTCTCTTTTCTTGCTTAAATTGCTGAATTAAGGAAACACCTTCTATTGACTCATTTAAATTTGTATTAATCCTACTTAGACGTTCACGAAAACCACGATACAATTTTGAACTTTTCTGCGTATAAATCCAAAAGACAAAACCTAAAATTGGCAAAAATAATAGCACAATTAAAGCAGCAAATTTATTGGTCACATACATTGCTACAAAAGCAGTTACTAATGAGAAAACTCCAATAACTACCTGACAAAGCACTCCCAAGAAATCGCTCAAAGTCATCGTATCATTAGTAACTCTTGAAACAATTGAACCAGCTGGAGTCTGATCAAAATATCGCATCCCCAAACTATGAAGCTTACGATACAAATCCTTTCTGACACTCTCAAGCGTTTTTTCAGCTCCAAGTGCATACAAATACTGGTAAATAAACTGAAGAACTGCCTTAATAATCGTTCCCAGCCCATACAACAAACCAGCCCAGATAATAATTTGAACGGTTGCTTTTTGTTTAATCAAATAATTATCTAAGAAAAATTGCAGCCCTCTCGGCAAAAGCATGTTGATTACACTTACTAAGAAAGCTCCAAAAACTGCGATCCCCATCTCTACTTTAAAAGGCTTAACATATTTCAAAACACGTTTAAAAATATGGATTTGTTCTTTAAGCGGGATTGCCTTTGACCAAACTGATTTAGTTTCTTCATTATTGTCCATCTATTTCACCCACCTTTGCTCGTAGTTCTTGTTTACGCCACATTTCAGCATACCAACCATCTTGCGCCAATAAGTCAGCATGTTTTCCTCTTTCAACAATCTTTCCATTTTTCAGAACTAGAATTAAATCAGCATCCATTACCGAGGTTAAACGGTGTGCGGCAATCAGCGTCTTTTTGCCTTTTCTTTCAGATCGAAGCGAATTCAAAATAGCAGTTTCTGTCTTTGCATCAACTGCTGAAAGAGCATCGTCTAAAATTAAAATCGGACTTTCTTTTAATAATGCTCTAGCAATTGATAATCGTTGCTTTTGTCCACCAGACAATGAAACACCATTTTCTCCAACTAAAGTTTGATAGCCCGCTGGCATCTGCATAATATCATCATGTAAATCACTCTTTTGAGCTGCAGATTCTATTTTATTCTTAGTTGCATCTTGATCAGAAAATGCAATATTCTTCTCAATTGAAGTAGAGAACAAAAAGTTATTCTGCGGTACATAGGAAATTTCATTTAAAAGTAGTTTTAACGGAATATTTCGAATATCATGTCCGCCTAAAGTTATTTTGCCTTGATAGTGATCAAATTCTCTAAGTAAAAGCTCAATAATTGTAGTTTTTCCAGCTCCAACTTTTCCAACTAAACCTAATGTTTGTCCTGGCTTTAACGTGAACTCAATATTTTGTAAAACCGGAATTTCCTTTTCATCAGGGTAGGCAAAAGATCTAATATCATATTTCAGATCACCTTGAATATCTTTAACTGTTAAACTTTGATCAGCATTTTCATCTGTAATTTGTGGTCTTTCATATAAAAGACGCTCAACACGATCATAAGAAGCTGATCCTCTTTCTAAAATATTAAATAAATAACCAATCGCAAACATTGGCCAGACCATATTAGAAATATAAGCAATAAATGAAACTAATTGCCCTACTGACAAAGTATGATTTGTTACTAGTAAACCACCATAAATAATTGTGATTACATAAGTAGCTCCAATAATTAAAGTTCCTAGTGGATCAAACATTGAATCCCACTTAAAAACCTTCTTATTGATTTGAATAGTTTCATCTACCATTTTATTAAAGGCAGTAGAATCTTGCGTGCTTTCGCCAAAAGCTTTTAATACTTTAATTCCAGAAACAGATTCTTGAGTTTTATTATTTAAACGAGAAAATGCCGCTTGTGACTTATCAAAGCTATAATGAAGTTTATCTCCTAATTTCCAGGCCCCTAAAGCCAAAAACGGAAGTGGCAAAAGTGCAATAACAGTTAAGCGAAAGTCTGTAAAGATAATCATTGCTATCATCGTTGTTCCACCAGTGACTAATGAGTCTACTAAAGTTAAAACGCCGTCTCCCGCAACATTTTGAATAGAATTGATGTCGTTTGTTGCATGCGCCATTAAGTCACCAGTCCGGTGTCTTTGATAAAAAGTGCGATCCATAACCATAAAGTGCTTAAACAAACGTGACCGCATTTGTCTTTCTAATTCAGCCGCACCACCCCAAATCTGCTTACGCCAAAAGTAGCGTAATAAATACAAAACAATCGCAGCAGCAACAACCGCTAAAATTAAAGCTGCATATTCACTCCAACTAATTGATCCCTTATCTAATTGATCAGCCATCAATCCTAAAATTCTAGGAGGTACTAAATTTGCAATCGAAGTTAAAGCCAGAAAACTAATTCCAATAATATATCTCTTTTTTTCTTGCTTGAAAAACCAGCCCAATTTGCTGAAAATGTTCATTTTTTCACCTCACAATATACAAATAGACAGAGGAATCCGGTCCTCTGTCTATTACCAAATATTAGTAAAGTAAGCTACTACTTTTGTTGTTGATGCTTCATCATATTCATAACTTGATTAAGCTTCTTAGCGGATGGTTTTTGTCCCATTTGCGCCATCATAGCTGCAATCATATCTTCACTAATAGGAGGATTGTCTTGGAAATACTTCTTCATGTATGCACGAGCACCGTAAAATCCGCCGACAAGACCGATTAATAATGCGATAATAATAAGAAAAATTGCTAAACCTAAATTCATTTCCCAAAAACCTCCGAAAATTAATGTACTTTTTCAGCATACCAAAAAAACAGCTATTTTTAAAGTAAAAGATTAATCTTTTCTTAATCCTTTACGACGTTGTGCCTCTTTTGCTTTTTCTGAAGTTACTTCTTTACCATTTTCATCAATAACTACAGTGTCTTCTAATTGCTGCCTAAAGCCTGCACGGAAGTTTTCTAGAAAAGCAGATCTTAATTTCTTGCGTTCTTCAACTTCATCGGGAGTTAATTCGCGTTCTCTACTAATTTTAGTTAGCTCATTAATTCTTTTAATTAGCTTTTCTTCTTCTTTTTTATCCATAAGTAAACACCTCACTAAACAATGTTAGTTTACCCTAATTATAGCAATAAAAAAAGACTCAACTACTAAGAACGCCTGTTTGCTGAGATAAAGTTTTTTTGTTAAAATACTAGTAAGTAACTAGATGGAGAAAAAATTATGACTGAACCACATGCAAATAAACAATTAGAAATTTTACGTTTTATTTACGATACCGTTGAAGAACGAGCTTTTCCACCTACAGTTAGAGAAATCTGTAGTGCAGTTGACCTTTCATCAACTTCAACCGTTCATGGTCACTTAGCTCGACTTGAAAAGAAAGGGTATATTTTAAAAGATGCCACTAAGCCAAGAGCAATTGAAGTAACTGAAAAGGGACGAGAAGCTTTAGGAATTAAGCCTAAAGATATTCCAATTGTTGGTGTAGTGACTGCTGGTCAACCAATCTTAGCGGTTCAGGATATCGATGAATACTTTCCTCTTCCACCTGATCTTGAAAATGATGCTGGCGAACTTTTCATGTTACGCGTTCATGGTGAATCAATGATTAATGCTGGAATTTTAAACGGTGATCACGTGATTGTGCGCAAACAATCTAGTGCAAATAATGGCGAGATCGTTGTTGCAATGACTGAAGACAATGAAGCAACAGTTAAGAGATTCTTTAAAGAAGATGGATATTATCGTTTACAACCTGAGAATGATACTATGGATCCAATTATTTTACCTGTGGTTCAAATTTTAGGCAAAGTTGTCGGTCTATACCGTAATAACATTGATTAAAAAAACTGGTTAGGAAATTAATTCCTACCAGTTTTTATTTTTTCACTAATTTAATTAAAGGTTTTATATTTAACCAATCTTGAGCAATTGTATCTGTCAGTTTTCGGTTATAAAAAACCGCGGCTGGGTGATATTGTGGTATTACCGTATATTTTTCTTTAGACCAAACGTAGCCATCTTTTTTACTATTTAATTTCAAAATCGAGGTATTTTTAATAATCTTACCATGCACTTTACTAATCTCATATTTATGATCAAGTAAGCGGCTCAAAGCAGTCGTGCCCACAGTTACGATAATTTTAGGTTGAGCATATTGAAGCTCGAAATCTAATAAAGGAGCATGCGCTAGAATTTCTTTTTTAGTTGGCTTTCGGTTAGGGTATTTTATTACTTCTTTATTTTCTTTTTTACTAAATACCCTCTTAACACTATAAGGTCGACTTCTTACTGCGCTTGTAATGTAAACATCTTCTCGCTTTAAGCCAATTGAAGCTAATGACTTCATCAATTCTTTTCCTGAAGCACCATGAAAAGGAATCAGCGACTCTATTTCTTCTCTTCCTGGTGCTTCGCCAATAATCATTAGTTTAGGATGAACTGGACCAGCTCCAAAATTGATCCCTTCTAATTTCATCCCTCTTGATCTTTCCTTAACTTCAACTAATAACTTATCTGGATATCTCATTTTTAATGTAGTCCTGTGCCTTTTTTAAGAGCTCATTCAATTCTTCATAATGCAAGCATTTACTGGCCTCTTCTAAATTCACCCATTTAGAAGAGCCAATTTCACTTCTTTGTAATTTAATTTTTTGAGTTGGAATGAATTCACTTAAAAACAAAGTTACTGTCTTCAAACGATCACGAGTAATTTTATAAGTGAGACTTTCTTTAAAATTAAAATCATAGTTTGGTCTTAATCCCACTTCTTCGTAAACTTCTCTTTTTGCCGCTTGTACATTATTTTCTCCAGCTTCAAGATGTCCTTTAGGAAAACCCCATGTACGATTAAGCATACTTTGAACTAATAAAAACTCTATTTCATTTTTATTAATTCTATAAATGATACTGCCCGCTGAATACTCATGCACTGTCTTCATTATGCGCCCTCCTCTTAATTTACAGTTTACTTCATTATAAGCTAAATTATCATTTTAAACCTTTTTGAGATTTGTTACTTTTCTATTTTTCTCTCTTATTTTTAGTTTAATCGACAAAATGCAAATTTAAGGTTACACTTTATGGTGAAATAGATTAAATAAGGTGAAGAAATTGAAAAAACAAGAACAAACTGAAAGCTGGGGACAGTGGATTCTCCAAGTACTAATTTTAGTAGCGATATTTTTTGGTATATTCTTTGTACTAAATAAATTTGTTTTTGCTAATTTAACAGTATCTGGAATTTCAATGCAGCCAACTTTTGAAAATAATGATCGTGTTATTGCACTTCGCCATGCAAAGATTAAACAAGGCGATATTGTAATTGTTGATGCTCCTGATGAGCCTGGAGCTCTTTATATTAAAAGAGTTATTGGGCTACCAGGTGATACCGTTGTAAGTAAAAATAATCAGATCTATATCAATGGTAAAAAAATTAATCAGCCTTGGTTGAAGGCTGGTCAAAAGTTAATTGATAATGGTGAAGATGGTGTTTCTGGTACTAAATATACCAATACTCAAAACTTTACTTTAAGTTCTTTAGCTAAAACACAAAATTACCGCCAATTCTACACTGCTAAGCAACTAAAAGAAATGCAGAAAACTAACAAAGTTCCCGCTAATACCTACTTTGTAATGGGAGATCATAGAAGTGTTTCAAAGGATAGTCGTTACATTGGAACAATTCCACGAAGTAAAATTGTTGGCGTGGTAAAAATGAGATACTGGCCATTAAATCATATTACATTTTATTAATAATTAAGAGTTTCTTTTTTGAAACTCTTATTTTTTGTATAAAAAAAGCTATCTCTCTCGAGATAGCTTCTAATATTGTCTTGATTAACTGAATTAACCGCGACGCTTTTCAGCAATTCTAGCTGCCTTACCATGACGGTCACGTAAGTAGTAAAGCTTAGCACGACGTACACGACCGTGACGAAGAACTTCAACCTTAGCAACACGTGGGTCGTTTACTGGGAAAGTACGTTCAACACCAATACCAGATGACATCTTACGTACAGTGTAAGTTGCGCTAATACCAGCACCCTTACGCTTGATTACAACACCTTCGAACATCTGGATACGTTCGTGAGTACCTTCAACAACACGTACGTGAACACGAACAGTATCACCTGCACGGAAGTCAGGCATGTCATCACGTAATTGTTCTTTAGTTAATTCTTGAATTAATGGATCCATTATTTTCTCTCCTTCTACGGCATTCATCAACACTTAGTGCCAGCGGAATACCCATAAATAAGTGGCTTATGCCACAACGACTAGTTTACCAAATAGAAAAAAGCTTGTAAATACTAATTCTCTTTTTCAAGTTTAATTTCTTCAAGCATCTTCTTTTCTTCATTTGTTAGTTCTCGTTCAGCTAACATATCTGGGCGATGAAGATAAGTTGCTCGCAACGCTTCTTTGTGGCGCCATTCGGCAATTTTTTGATGATTTCCAGATGTTAATACTTCAGGTACCTTTTCTCCTTCAAAATCAGCTGGACGAGTATATTGAGGATATTCTAAAAGTCCATGAGAAAAACTTTCCTCAACTGGAGAAGCAGCATTTCCTAAAATTCCAGGCAATAAACGTACAGTTGCATCAATCATACTCATCGTCGGCAATTCTCCACCCGTAAGGACATAATCACCGATTGAAACTGTTTCATCCGCTAAATCATAGACTCTTTGATCGAATCCCTCATAGTGGCCACAAATAAAGGTCAAATTTTCTTCTTTAGCCCAATTTTGCGCCATCTTTTCATTAAAAGTCTTTCCTTGAGGGGCTGTAATAATTACCTTTCCTTTATTAGTTAAAGAATCTAAAGCTTTTTTTATCGGCATAATTTGTAACACCATGCCAGCTCCTCCTCCATATGGAGTGTCATCAACATGATGGTGGACATCTGTAGTAAAATCACGGAAATTAACTAAATTTAGCTCCCATTTTTTATCTTCTAATCCTCTTCCTAACATTGATACTTGTAAAGGGGTAAACATATCTGGAAATAGGGTTAAAACATTAATTCTCATCTCGTAATCCTTCAAGTAAAGTTACTTCTATTCTCTTATTAGCTAGATCAACGTTGTTAACGACTGATTCAATATTTGGGATCCAGAAACTTTTGCCATGCTCTGGTTTTATCTTCCAAATATCGTTAGCACCAGGAGTTTCAATATTTGCCAAAACTCCAAGCTTTTCACCAGTTTTAGCATCATAGACTGGGCAATTCAAAATATCTTTGAAATAGTAGCTGCCCTCAGGTAATTCTTGCTGATCTGTTTCTGCTACATATAATTCTTTACCACGAACTTTTTCAGCTTGATCAATATCATCTATTCCTTCAAATTTAACCAAGTAGAATTGTTTATGACGACGTGTAGCTTCTACAATTAATTCTTGGTACTGATCACTATTCTTAATGAATAATCTGCTTCCATTAGCTAATCTTTCCTCAGGAAAATCAGTAGTTGCATTTACCTTAACTTCCCCCGTCAAACCATGAGGAGATAATATCTTTCCAACTTCAAAATACTCAGTCATTATACTTATTCTTTCTAATAAAAAAAGTTTGGGAAAAGCTTTCCCAAACTTCTAATTGCAATAGTAAATTACTTACCGTACTTTGCGTCGTGGTATCTAGTCATCAAACCAGCTTTTGAAAGCAAGCTTCTCACAGTATCTGATGGTTGAGCACCCTTTTCAAGCCATTCAAAAATCTTATCTTCTTCAAGCTTAACTTCATCAGGGTTAGTAAGTGGGTTGTAGTAACCAACTTCTTCGATAAAACGACCATCACGTGGCATACGTGAGTCAGCAACTACGATACGATAAAAAGGTTTTCTCTTTGAGCCCATACGGCGCATACGAATCTTAACAGACATTAATTAATTCCTCCTAAATTTCTTGACTTAAATAATATAGCATAAAGCTAAATGTGTGTAAAGTGCTTTTCCTTAACAGTTAAAAATTATTTTGAGCGATATCGTTTAATCTTCTTCATGCGCTTCTTTTTATTTTTCTTGAAGCGCTTATTCATTGATCTCATCGCCATCTTACCCATTGGTGAATTCATACCTGGCAGATTGGCGAATTCGCCCATATCTCCCTTAGTCATCTTTTGCATCATTTCTTTTGATTGCTTAAATTGTTTAATCATGCGATTGACTTCGGCAATTGATCTACCAGAACCAGCAGCGATTCTGCGTCTTCTTGATGGATTAAGAATATCAGGATTTTCACGCTCTTCAGGTGTCATTGAGTAAACGATAGCTTTAATATGAGAAATTTGTTTTTCTGGAATTTGGATATTCTTTAAAGCAGGGTTATTTCCTAAACCAGGAATCATTTTTATAATTTGATCCAACGGTCCCATCTTTTGTACTTGATCCATTTGATCAATGAAGTCATTAAAATCAAATGTATTTTCACGCATCTTCTCAGCCATTTTTTCGGCTTCTTTAGCGTCATAGTCTTGTTGAGCCTTTTCAATTAAGGTCAACATATCTCCCATACCTAAGATACGTGACGCCATTCGATCAGGATGGAAAGTTGAAAGATCAGTTAATTTTTCACCTTGTCCAGTAAAGATAATTGGAAGACCAGTAACAGCACGAATTGAAAGAGCTGCACCACCACGAGTATCACCATCAAGCTTAGTTAAGATGATACCCGTTAGATCTAAATCATTATTAAATCCTTCAGCAACTTGAGTAGCTGCTTGACCGGTCATTGCATCAACAACAAGCAAAGTATTGTCTGGATGAGCAACAGCTGTTACACGTTTTAATTCATCCATTAACTGTTCATCAATTTCAAGACGACCAGCTGTATCGATTAAGACATAATCATTTTTATTCTTATCTGCTTCTTCAAGACCATGCTTTACAATCTCTGCTACATCTTGATTGTCTTCACTATAAACTGGTACATTTAACTGCTGACCAATTTGCTTTAACTGATCAATCGCAGCTGGACGATAAATATCGCCTGCAATTAATAAAGGTCGTGCTTTTTCATTTTTCATTAGATAATTTGCAAGTTTACCAACGGTAGTAGTTTTACCAGTACCTTGCAAACCGACCATCATAATAATGGTGGGAATATGTTGAGACTTATTAAGAGAAACAGCCTCTTCTCCCATCATCTTAGTTAACTCGTCATCAACGATTTTGATAATTTGTTGTCCTGGATTTAAGCTCTCTTGAACTTCTTTACCTAAGGCTTCTTTCTTAATCTTCTTAATAAAGTCTTTTACAACCTTAAAGTTAACATCAGCTTCTAGTAAAGCTAACCGAATTTCACGACTTGCATCGTTAATATCAGCTTCAGAAATTTTTCCTTTACCTGTTAAATTTTTTAATGCTTTTTGAAGTCTTTCACTTAAATTTTCAAAAGCCATGCTATTCTACTCCCATTTGTTTCAATAATTTTAAAAGTTCAATCTGAGCACGATTAATTTTGCCATGTTCAAGGGCATAAACGGCTTCAGTTATTTTTTCTTCTATTCTTATATAATCACGCTTCATATGAAGTTTATCTTCATACTTTTCTAAAGCCTTGCTGCTTCGTTTTAAATTATCATAAACAGCTTGACGAGATACATGGTGATTATCAGCAATTTCACCTAAAGACAGGTCATTATAATAATAATCTTCAAAATAATCTTGCTGCCCCTTGGTTAAGAGTGGACCATAATAGGCAAACAAGTCACCTAGTCTTTCATTTTTTTCTAGTTCATCCATTTGTCTCACCTTGAACCAGTATAGCAAAAAAAACGTTTTTCTAAAATAATAGCCATATACTTTTAAATCAACTTTTTTAGTTTATCAAAAAGAAGGTTAAGCAAATGAACGCTTAACCTTCTTTCTATTAAAGCTTTTAATTATAGATTTGGATCCATCTTAAATGTTAACTTAGACATCTTAATGGCATCCGTGAACATTTGACCCATCAATTCTTCACTGTCTTTCTTAGTATGAGCAACAGTCTTTTGATTTTCACGAGTCAAGTAGTTAGTTAATTCTTCGCCACTCAAATCTTTAGCATTTTCAATGATTTCTTCAACTCTACCACGGTAATAGCGGTTAAGTTCTTCAAGGTACTTAGTATCAAGTTGAACAAATTGAGGATAGTGACTTTCAACCAAAGCAGCAAGGGACTTGTAATACCACCAAGCATCTTCTTTATTGTAAGTCATTGAAGTGTTGTTAAATGATGGATCAGTTTCATTCATATTAGCAAAGAATGGAATATATGGAGTAAATGTTGGACCACCAATACATAACCACATAATACCCGCCATTTCTTCAGGAACATCACTTCTAATCTGCAAGATATGTGAGTTTTGAGTTCTGTTTAATCCAATTGGACGGTAGCGGTGTTTTTCCTCTTCAGTTCCATGGCCAAATGGATCAAATGGCGTATCTTGATAATGAGAACCTAGTGCAAATTCAATATCTTCTTTAGCTAATTTCTTAGAAGCTTTTCTAATGAATGGAATATCTGGATCTTCAGGATCTTGTTCAATTTCTGGATTGAAAAGTTTTTGAATATACCATTGACGACTAGTATTGTAGTGACGATCTTGTTCAGTATATGTTCCAAAAATATGACGGAAATTCCAACCTTCGTGATCAGGATTTAAGTGGTTCTTTTCAACAAATTCTTGAATTCCTTCACTCCACATAAAGTTATCAGGATCATCAAAATTAACTTGTTGGATAGCTACACGGTTACCTGTTGCTGCATAACAATCATCTGGAATACGTTGAGCAACCCAGTGGTGACCAGTAACAATTTCCATGTACCAAACTTCATCTTTATCACCAAATAAAACTGAGTTTCCAGCAGGAGATCCATACTTCTTGATCAATGAACCCAGACGCTTAACACCAGCTCTAGCAGAGTCAATGTATGGCAAAACTACAGTTTGCATACAATCTTCATCTAAGCCATCTTCAACTAATGGATCAAATGCCAAAGTTCTTTCATTACCATAAGTTGATTCAGTACATGACATTGCAACATTCTTTTGATTAATACCGCTTTCGTCATAGTAACCTAATTTTTTATAGTCAACGTTTGGAACAGCTGGTACTCTTTGAGCATCTTCTGGAAGATCCATTTCAAATTTATTAAGCCAAGACTTAATTTTACGTCCCTTTTCACCATGAGCAGCTGGTTCAATAATAAACTTTTGTGGTGTAATTGCACCTGCTGTATCATCATTACGTGAAATCATCACTGAGCCATCAATTGAGGCTTTTTTACCAACTAAGATAGTTGTACATGCGCTTAAATGCTTCATTATTTACTCCTTTTATATTACTTATAGCTTCATCTATGATTAGATTAATCCTTGGAAGAGACCGATTGCAAATTTTTCTGCGTCAAAGTTTGCTAAATCATCAACCTTTTCTCCCAAACCAACTAATTTAACTGGCAAATCCATTTCATTTCTAATTGCTAAAACTACTCCACCCTTAGATGAGCCATCAAGCTTGGTTAAAACTAAACCTGTAAGTTTTGTAGTCTTATCAAAATCTTTTGCTTGAAGCAATGCGTTTTGGCCAGTTGAACCATCAAGAACTAAAAGAACTTCATTAGGTTGATCAGGTAAGATTTTCTTTATTGTTCGCTTGATTTTATCCAGCTCACTCATTAAGTTTACTTTATTTTGAAGACGACCAGCCGTATCAACTAATAGGAAATCTATTCGTCTGTCCTTAGCTTTTTTAACACCATCATAAACTACAGAAGCAGGATCAGCTTTTTCAGGTCCAGTGACTACCTCGACGCCATCACGTCGTCCCCATTCAACCAATTGCTCTACAGCTCCAGCTCTAAAAGTATCAGCTGCTACCATCATGACAGACTTGCCTGAATCTTTGATTCTCTTGGCCAATTTACCAATCGTCGTTGTTTTACCAGCTCCATTAACACCAACAAACAAATATACATTTGGCTTTGCTTCTGGATCATCAGCTAGTTTTGAATCTTTGCCTTCGCAGCCTTTGTCATAAATATCAACTAATTTTTCGACAATGACTTGTTTTAAGTCGTCGTGACTTTTGGCATTTTGAAGTTTTGCTTCATCCCTTAAAGAATCGGTTAATTCTTCAGCAGTTTCAAAACCGACATCTGATTCAATTAATAAGTCTTCAAGGTCATCAAAAAAGTCTTCATCAACTGTTCTAAACTTAGCAAAAAATGCATTCAGACGAGCACCAAAGGAATGATTCGTCTTTTCCAATCCTTTATCATATCGCTCTTGTTCATCTTCTTTTTCAGCTGATTCTTCTTCAGTATTTTCAGCTAAATCAGTCTCTGGCTCAGACACTGAAATCTTATCTTCATATTCTTCAGATTTTGATTCTTCTAAAGAAGTATCTTCAGCTTTAGTTGTCTTTTCTTCTACTTCGTTTTGACTTTCTTCAAAAGCACTACCAGCATCACTCCAGCCAGGAGTTTCGTCAGAGTCTTCGGTTTCTTCATCAGGCTTGTTAGTTTCTTTTAAAGCTAGGTCTGACTCGTTTTCAGGTTCTTCAGCCTCAGTATTCACTTCAGAATCTTGAGCTTCTTCAGTCGTTTCTTCATCTACTTTATGTTCTTCTTTTTCTTCTTGATCTTCATCTTTATGACCAAAAAGAGATTTTTTGATCTTATCAAATAACCCCACTGCTAATTCACTTCTTTCTTAATTTCGTTTAACGATACCGATAAAACCTTGGAAATACCAGATTCCTGCATTACAATTCCATATAAATTATCTGCTTTTTGCATTGTACCGCGACGGTGAGTAATTACAATAAACTGAGTCTTCATGTCATAGTGATTCAAGAACTGAGCAAAGCGATCAACATTAGTTTCATCTAAAGCTGCTTCTACCTCATCTAAAATACAGAATGGGACGGGATTAACTTGTAGCATTGCAAATAGTAAGGTAATTGCAGTTAAAGCTCTTTCACCACCAGACAAAAGCGTTAATTTTTGTGACTTTTTGCCAGGCGGCTGGGCAATAATCTCAATTCCCGTTTCAAGTAAGTTCTTAGGATCAGTTAGCTCTAATCTTGCATGTCCTCCGTCAAACATAATTGGAAAGATCTTTGCAAAACTCTTTTCTATTTGATGGAAGGTTGTACTAAAGCGGTTCTTTACTTCGTCGTCAAGTTTAGACATAGACTCTTCAATATCTTTTCTAGCCTTTAGTAAATCAGTCTGCTGGCCATTTAAGAAATCATAACGAGTTTTAACATCTTCGTATTCTTCAATCGCATTCAGATTTACTTCGCCAATATCTGCTAAAGACATCTTATGCAAATGAACCTCACGCTCTAACTTTTTATGCAACTCTGTTGTATTCTGTCCTTTAGACAATTGCAACGCAGCTTCAAAAGTCAAAGAATATTCTTCACTCAAAGTACCAAGTTTTTGATTGATTTGAGATTTTAATTCTCCAAGTTTTGCAGAATATTCTTCCTGTTCGGCAGCTGTGTTTTTACGTAAGTTATAATTTCTGGTTGCTACTTGGTCAAGATTATTTATCTGAGCATCAAATTTACCTAAATCTTGGTTTATTTCAGCTAAAGCTTGTTGCATCTGCTTTTTCTTTTTACTTAATTCAGCGACTTGCTCTTCTATCTCAGTTTCGCTTTGACCATTTTGAGATAAAGCAAGTGCCTTGATTTTTTCATCAATGTCTTTAAGTCTAGAATTAGTATTTACCAATTGCTCTTCTAATTCTGCTTTTTTCGCATTAAGGTTTTCAAGCTTATTCTTTACTACAGCCAAATCAGAATTTAAGTTACTTAATTTAGTCTGAAGTTTTTGATAAGCCTCATCAAAATCATTTAGATCACTCTTTAACTGATCCATTTTTGACCTTTGTGTTTGAGCTAGCTTCTCAAGTTGATCTTTTTTAACTTGTGCCTTTTCAAGGCGACTGGTAAGTTCTGCTTCTTCTTGCTTTTTCTCAAGCTCAGCTTTTTGTTGTAGATCGTTTAACTGATTTAGTCGCTTTACTTCTTTTTCTTCATTTTCATACTTAATTGCTTGTTCACTAATCTTTTGATTTAAAGAATTCAATTCAGTATTTTTGGTTTCTAAGTCAGTTTGTAAATCAGATAACTTATGATTTAGATCATTCAAAGTCGCTTCTAATTTAGCAAATTTTTCTTTACCAACTTTAATTTGATTTGTTAATTTATCAATTTCCGCATTAGTTGCAAGTGGAGAATTATTTCTGGTATTTCTGGTTCCCCCCGTCATACTTCCACCAGGGCTAATAATATCTCCGTCTAAAGTAACAATACGATAGTAACGACCAATTCTGCGTTGAACACGTAAAGCTGTATCAATAGTATCAACTACTAACACATTCCCTAAAAGATAAGAAATTGCATTTGAAATATTAACTTTAGTTTTAGCAGTTACTAAATCTGCCGCTACACCCTTAAATCCTTCGATGCTTTGAAGAGAATTCAATGTAGAAGTTGCAATTTCATTATGACGCAAGCCATCTAATGGTAAAAAGGTAGCTCTCCCGCTTCGAGTTTGTTTTAGCAAATTAATTGCATCTCTTGCACTATTCTGGTCAATAGTTACTAAATCTTGTACTCCGCCACTTAAAGCAGTTGATAAGGCTGCTTCTAATTCAGCTGGGAAAGAAATCAGCTCGCCAATAACACCAACAATTCCATGAAAATCACTTTGATGGTTTAAAACGTATTTAACTCCATAATAATAACCTTCATGGCGATCTCTAATTCGCTTTAGCCCCTCTACTTGCGCAGAAATCTGTTGTAATTTATTTCTGACACTCAAATAGGTTTGTTCATTTTGATCTTTAAGCTTACTTTTTTGAGTAATCTTTTGGTCAAGAGACGAAATAGTTTCATTTAATTGTTGTCGTTTTAAAACAAGATCATGGCCTTGCTTCTTTAGTTCTGCAAGAACTTTTTTCGCTACTGCTAATTGCTCTTCAACCTCTTGCTGGCGATTATTGCTTGATTTTTGGCTTCGCGTCAATTCATTTTTTAGGTAAACAATCTCGTTATTATTGCTAGTTTGATCTTGTAAAGTTTGAATATAATCGGATCGAACTTTCTCTAACTGATTATTTAATTGTTCTGGTCCTTGCTTAAGTTCCTGCTTTAATTCCTTTTGTTTCTTTAAAAATTCTGCAAGAACTTGATTCTGACTCTTTAGATCTTCTTCATTAGCCGTCAGCTGCTTATATAAATGTTTTTGTCGTTCTTTTAATTCTTCAGCCTGAGCATTATATTCTTTTTGTGTCGCAACATCATATTCTCTTGATTGTTGGTGCATCTGAAGATCAGTATTAAGAGCAGCAAGTTTTTGCGTCAAAGATAACAGCTCTTGTTGTTTTTCATCTTTTTCAGCGTGACGTTTATTTGATTGTTTGCGTTTTTCTTCTAAATCAGCCTGTGATTGCTTAACTTCATTATCTAACTTATCAAGTATCTCTTGATTAGTATTTGCTTTCTTAGCAACATCTTTTTTCTCTTCATTTAAGCTTTCAATTTCTAAACCTAAAAGTTGCTTTAACTTATGGTCTAGCTGTTCTTTTTGAAACTTATATTCTTTTGCTAAAGAACTTTGTTCATGAAGTGGCTCAATTCTGCCTTCTAATTCTTTAACTAAGTCATTAATTCTAATTAAATTAGCATTAGTCTTATCTAATTGCTTTAAAGCAGTTTCTTTTTGTTGTTTAAAATGAAGCACACCAGCTGCTTCTTCAAAGATCCCGCGACGCTGCTGCGGTTTAGAATTAAGAATTTCATCAACTTTTCCTTGAGAAATGATGCCCAAACTGTCAGAAGACATACCTGACTCAATAAAAAGTGTTCTAACATCTTTTAATCTTACGGGATGATGATTTAAAAGATAATCACTTTCGCCGTTACGCAAAATTTTTCTGGTTACGATAACTTCTTTTTCATCAGAAGCAAGTTGGTGGTCGCGGTTATCGAAAATCAACTCCACTTCAGCATGATTCATTGGAGCACGCATTTGACTACCAGCGAAAATAACATCTTTCATATTTTCACCACGTAAAGACTTGGCAGAACCTTCACCCATTACCCAGCGAATTGCTTCAGTAATGTTACTTTTTCCACTACCATTTGGACCAACGATTCCCGTAATACCATTATTAAATCTAATTGTCGTCTTATCAGCAAAAGACTTAAAACCATTTAAAACTAATTGTTGTAGTGGCACAGACTCACCTTTTCTTATTTATTTTTATCTAATGCAGCTTGAGCCGCTTGCTGCTCAGCAGCTTTTTTATTGCGGCCTTGTCCTTCAGAAATCTTTTTATCATTTACAAGTAATTGTACTTTAAAGGATGGCTTTGATTCATCTTCGGCAATTACTTGATATTCAATCTTAACTGGCCCATTTACTTGTAGACGTTCTTGAAGCTCAGTCTTATAATCTCTTGAAGCGTTAAAATCACCTTCAGCAATCAATGGATAAACTGTCAAATGCAAGAAATGTTGTACAGCTGGCATTCCTTGATCTAAGAACAATGCTCCATTAAATGCCTCAAAGACATCTTCAAGAAGTGTCTTGCGCTTTCTTGCCCCAGCCTTTTCTTCTCCCTTACCAAGATTAATTTCTGCTGGAAAACCACATTCAATCGCAAATTCAGAAAATCCTTCAGTTCTAACAATATTAGAACGCATTCGCGTTAATTCACCTTCATTTAATCTTGGAAAATGCCGATATAGATAATCGGATACAGCTAGTTCAAGAACAGCATCCCCTAGAAACTCTAACTTTTCATAATCTTTTCTCCCGGGATGTTCATTTGCATAAGAAGAATGAGTGAATGCATCTTCAAGTAAATTTTCGTTATTAAACTTTATTCCGTATTTTTCTTTTAAATTATTTTTAAAAGCTACTGAAACCATAGTTGCTTCCTTTCTTTAACCCTTTAATTATACCTATTTTCTGCTATTAAAAAAAGCTAAAGAAAAAGGCGCGGCCATCAGTCGCACCTTTTGTTTATTTGATTTATTTAGCATAACCAACATAGTACCAATTAGGGAATCCGCCACCCATACTCTTAGATGGAGCTAATGAGTAACCGGTCAACTTGTTGTTAACAGCATAAATACTGTAACTATTTGAAACTGGAACAACGTAAGCTTCCTTGTCCATATATGCTTGCCATTGGTGGAATTTCTTAACTCTATAGCTGTTATTAAAGGCTTTTTGAGAATCAATATCGTTCAACAAATCAGTATTTTCTTTAGTAACAAATCTACTGTAGTTAAATGGAGCCTTAGCACCGTACAAGTCTTGAGGTGAAGGCTCTGAAGAAAGTGACCATGCACCAATAAACATATCAACATCTTTAGAATCATTTTGAACTTTATCGTAGAAGGAATTCATTTCCATCAAACGGCCACTAGTTAACTTAACATTCAAGCCCAATTTCTTCCATTGCTGGATGTAATTTTGAATAATTGGTTCTTGAACCTTGCTACCAGTCATCGCAGCTAAACGAATAGTCAAAGGCTTGCCATTTGGTTGTACACGGTAAGCACCCTTCTTCTTGTAGCCTGCCTTATCAAGTAATTCGTTACCCTTTTTAATGTTATAAGTATAGCCCTTAACATCTTTATCGAAGTAATCACCGAATTGTTTTGGAATTAAAGTAGGAATTCTAAATGAAAGACCATATGAATATCTCTTGTAAACTTGATCAACATTCATACCATAGGCAATAGCTTGACGTAATGCTCTGTTGTTCATCTTAGCATCTTTATTCATCACGTTTTCGCCCTTAGCTGAATCCCACTTACCCACTTTAAAGCCTAGGTAAGAATATGAAAGTGGAATATTTGCAATAAAGTTTACTCCTTTAGTTCCTTTAATATTAGGCCACTGTGAATTACTTACTTGAGTTACATCAAACTTATTACTCTTAATGGATTGAGCAACTGAAGCTGGTGTAATTACAGAAGCTGTAATTTTATTTAAGTGTGGCTTACCCTTGTAATAATGTTCATTCGGAACCCATGATACTGATTGTCCACGAACCACCTTGCTTACCTTGTAAGGACCATAGAATAATGGATTTTTACGAACCTTATTACTTGAAATCAGCTTATCAAATGGCACATCTTTTAAATAATGGTAAGGGGCAGCTGCCTCCCAAATATAACCATTACCACTTTGGTTCATGCCAGGCTTCATTTCTTTAAAATGAAGTACTACTGTACGACCATTTTCACCCTCTGGCATTTCAATACCAGAAATAGTATCAGATTTTCCTTCATGATATTCTTCTAACCCTTCAAGGTCAGCTAAACTTGAAGTATAACGTTGAGAATGCGTTGCCTTATTAGCAATAATTTCATAAGCATATTCATAGTCTTTAGCAACTAATGGCTGACCATCTGACCATTTAACTTTAGGATTAATTGTAATAGTTGCAGTTTTTGCATTCTTATTAATCTTAATATCAGCAACTCCGCCTTTAACAAATTTATAGGTGTCGTTAGTTGCAAACAATGACTCATCACCATATTGCATAACTTCTGAGTCAGTATTGTTAGTTGATAGCTCATCGTTAAAAATACCAGTAAAAGGTGTATCAGTAACTACGGCAACACTAACGCTACCACCATTTTTTATTGCTTTTTTAGGAGTATACTCCTTAAAGTTAGGGTGACTCGTATCTTTGTTGTTATTACCACAGGCTGCTAAAGTTAAGGCAACACCTGAAAGCAAAGTTAATGTGCTGATTAATTTGCCTTTCTTCATTAAATTTTCCTCCAATAATATTGGACAAGTTGATATATTTAATTTTAGCACTGAAAAAATTTTTAACAAATCACAAAAAAGGTCGTCAAATTTGACGACCTTTTGAAAATCTTTTTTAAATTGTTATTTTGCAATTCCAACATTGTACCAAAGACTATTGGCAGCTGAAGGTTTCAATGAGTAACCAGTAATCTTGCTGTTAACAGCATTTACATTGTAACTGTTAGATACTGGAACAACATAAGCTTCATCATTCATGTACTTTTGCCATTCATGGAACTTCTTGACACGGTAGTTTGTGTTAAATGACTTTTCAGAATCCATTTCCTGAAGTAACTTAGTATTCTTAGCAGTTACGAAACGAGTAAAGTTGTAAGGAGCCTTTACACTGTACAAGTCATTTGGTGATGGTTCTGAAGATAATGACCATGCACCCATGAACATATCAACGTCTTTAGAATCATTTTGAACCTTGTCATAGAAGGAATTCATTTCCATCAAACGACCACCAGTTAACTTAACATTCAAGCCTAACTTCTTCCATTGTTGGATGTAGTTTTGAATGATTGGCTCTTGAGTAGAGTTACCAGTCATAGCGGCTAAACGAATAGTTAAAGGTTTGCCATTTGGTTGTACACGATATTTACCCTTCTTCTTGTATCCTGCCTTATCAAGAATTTCATTACCTTTCTTGATATTGTAATCGTAGCCCTTAACATTCTTATCGTAATATTGACCAAATTGTTTTGGAATTAAAGTTGGAATATGGAAAGTTAAGCCATTAGTATAACGTTTTGTTACAGCAGAAACATTCATACCGTAAGCAATAGCTTGACGTAATGCTTTATTATTCATCTTAGCATCCTTATTCATTACGTTTTCGCCTTTAGCTCCGTCCCACTTACCTACTTTAAAGCCTAAGTAATTGTAAGCTAATGGAATATTTGCAATCCAGTTAACGTTATTGGTATTAGCTACGTTTTTCCATTGTGAGTTAACAACACCCGCAATATCATACTTGTGACTCTTAATAGCTTGAGAAGCTGAGTTAGGGTTCAAAACTTGAATAGTAACCTTATCTAATTTTGGCGTACCTCTCCAGTAATATTTATTAGGTACAAAGGTTACGGCCTGACCACGAACTACTTTACTCATCTTATATGGACCAAAGAATAATGGGTTCTTTCTTACTTGATCAGAGGATTGTAACTTATTAAATGGAACATCTTTTAAGTAATGATATGGTGCTGCAGCTTCCCAGAAGTAACCATTACCACTATACTTCATACCAGGTTTCATTTCCTTAAAGTGGAGTACTACAGTTCTACCATTTTCACCATCTGGCATTTCAATACCCGAAATAGTGTTAGATTTTCCATCGTGATATTCACTTAAACCAACAATATTTTGAAGTGATTCAGTATAACGAGAAGATTTTGTTGCTTTATTAGCAATAATTTCATAAGAATATTCAATATCCTTAGCAGTTACTTGCTTGCCATCTGACCACTTTACACCTTTTTTAACGGTGATAGTAGCAGTTTTATTTTTATTATCTAATTTTAAGGTAGCAGGTCCCTTATCATTAATTTGATAAGTATCATTTGTATCAAATAAAGCTTCATTACCAGGAGCCATTGCATCAGAGTCGTTTTGAGTATCTGAAAGTTCATTTAAAAAGACGCCGGTAATTGGAGTATCAGTTTCAAGAGCTACACTTACAGTACCGCCCTTCTTAACGGCCTTCTTAGGAGTAGCTTCTTTAAAACTCTTAGTTGGGTTATCTACTTTTGAATTTGAATTATTACCACATGCTGCCAATGTTAAAGCAACACCAGAAAGTAAAGTTAAACTTCCAAATAGTTTGGCTTTCTTCATAGTTATACTCCTCCATCTATTTGGGACAAGTTGATGATTTAATAGTATCATCATCAAACTCATAAAACAACGCTTTTGCTCAATTAATTTTAATATTTTTTCATTTTAATTTATTCGTTTTAGCCACATATCTTGATATATCAACGTTAAGCAATTACTTTCAGTTCCATAAAAATTTTATTTTTAAAGTCGAAAATTAAGCTTATGCCCATTATTTAAATAAATAAATTAGTATATTAGCTGTACTTTTAGCTATATATCAAAAAAAGCAACTCAATTATGAGTTGCTTTTTAATGTTAATACAATTAAATTTAATTTTCACGTTGACGAGCGTCTCCAGCTCTTTGAAGAGCACGACCAACGTAGTTAATACTCAATGAAATAATTAGCAATAAAAATGTTGCTGGCATCCATAACCATGGACGAGTAGTAACGTTAACTGGGTCGTTAGCAAATCCAATTAAAGTACCAAGTGATGGTGTAGTAGTTGGTAGTCCATATCCCAAGAAAGATAGGGTAGTTTCAATACCAATGTTACCAGCGATCATCAATACGACATCGATAACCAACGCTGAAGTAATGTTTGGCAAAACTTCACGGAAAATAATTGTTAAATTAGATGAACCCGAAGTCTTTGAAGCTAAAACATATTCACGCTCTCTTTGTGAAAGAACAAAGGCACGGAAGTATCGAGCAGTCGATGTCCATCCAAACATAGAAATTAACAATACTAAAGTTCCAGCATTGTAGTTAGGAATAACAGTAGTCAAAACAATGATAATTGGGAACTGAGGCAAAATCTGGATAAAGTCTACGATACGCATAATAACTGCGTCAGTAACTCCACCAAAGTAACCAGAGAATAAACCAACTAAAAGTCCAACACCTTCACAAAGTACAGTAACAGATAGACCAATTAATATAGAGTTACGTCCACCCATCATCAATAACTTCAAGATGTCACGACCACCGTCATCAGTACCGAAGACGTGACCTGATTCCCCCCATCCATAATATGCTTCAGCGATATTAATTTCTGTTACTTGACCCTTGTTTAAGAACAATGAGCCAACAAAAGTAAATAGTAAGATAGCAACGATAATACAAAATGAAGCAAATGCTACCTTATCGCGCCAAACCTCGCGAACGATAATCTTAAATCCAGACGGTGGTAGAGAGGTTTTAGCATTTTGATCTTTTTTTGATGTATTTTTATCTTTAGCCATAATTTTCTACTCCTCCCTACTTGATCCGAATTCTTGGGTCAATGATACTCATGATAATATCAGATAATAAGTTACCAATTAAAGTTAACACACCAAATAATAAAATTAGGGCTGTCAAAGTTGTATAGTCACGTTGTCCAATAGAATCTAGGAACAACTTACCCATACCAGGGTAACTAAAGACTGATTCAATAACCATTGAACCTGATAATAAACCAGTAATAGTGTTACCGAAGAAAGCAGCGATTGGTAAAAGTGAGTTTCTCAAAATATGTTTATTAAAGACAACATTTTCTGGAACACCCTTACTACGAGCTGTTCTTACGTAATCTTCAACTTTGTTATCAACAATACCAGTTCTTAAATATTGAACAATTGCTGTAGTAGAAATTAAAGCACAAAGAATTGAAGGTAAAATCAAGTGATAGAACCTACTCCAGAAGTAAGCAAAAGTTCCTGGGTTGACATCTGCACTAACGGACCCAGAAATTGGGAACCAACCTAGTGTAAATCCAAATAGCCAGATACCTAAAATGTAGAAAACAAACGGAGGCACAGCATAAGTAATGTAGTTAAATATTTGTACTCCGTGATCTTGCCATTCATCTTGGTGACGGCCTGCTGTAACACCTAATGGAATGGCGATTAAGTAAGTTAAAACAACAGTCATTAAAGACAACCAGAAAGTATTAACTGCACGATCCCAAATCAAAGAAGTAACTGGAACCTTCTGAATATATGATTGACCTAAATCACCATGGAACATATTTCCCAGCCAACGAGTATATTGCACCCAAACTGGATCATTTAAACCATATTCTTGTCTTAATCTTGCAATTTCCTTAGGGTCTGAATTCGGATTAATCATTCCAGTAAATGGGTCACCAGGCATCATTTTAGCCAAAATAAAGACTAGCAAACTCAAGATAAGTAACTGGGGGATCATAATCAGGATTCGACGTAAAACCGTTTTCCACATACCTATTCTCCCTCCTTCAATTCTTGCCTAATCATTTCTTTAGGTAATGCAACGAAATGACGATCGCCAACTTTTTGAAGTGGTAAGACACGACCATCTTTTTCATACCACTTGTCTTGATCTTGCAAGAATTCTTTTTCTACACGTTGACGCTCTTCCTTATGTTGTTCTCTATGTTCAACGTCAACAACAGGAATTGCGGAAAGTAAACGTTTAGTATAAATATGCATTGGATTCTTATAAATTTGATCACGTTTACCAATTTCAACAAAACGTCCACGGTGCATAATCGCAATGTCTTCTGACATGTGCTTTACAACACCTAAATCGTGTGAAATAAAGAGGTAGGCAATGTTATATTCTTGCTGAATATGTTTCATAAAGTTCAAAACCTGAGCTTGAACTGATAAGTCCAAAGCTGATGTTGGTTCATCGGCCACAATAAGCTTTGGGTGAGTAGCAACAGCACGTGCTACACCAATTCTTTGACGTTGCCCACCAGAGAACTCGTGTGGATACTTGTAAATTGCATCACTAGGCATCCCAACGATATCTAAGAGTTCTTGAACTCTCTTTCTTTCTTCATCAGTAGTTAAATTTTCGAAGTTTCTAATTGGCTCAGCAATAATGTCTTCAATACGTTTTCTAGGGTTCAAACTAGACATAGAATCCTGGAAAATCATTTGAACATCTTTGTTATAGTTGAGTCTCTTACGGTTTGAGGCTTTAGTTACATCAACGCCCTTGTATAAAATTTGTCCGCTGGTTACTTTTTCAACTCCGACAATTGCTTTACCAGTTGTTGATTTACCTGAACCTGATTCACCAATTAAGCCGTAAGTTTCTCCTTCTTTGATAGAAAGATTAATTCCATCTACGGCTTTAACATATCCAGTAACTCTATTCCAGAAGCCAGAACGAATTGGATAGTGAACTTTTAAATTTTTTATTTCGATTATTTCATCGGCCATAATTTCCTATCCTTTCTTTTCTTCATCTTGGAAATGGAAGCTTTGCCAGCAAGTACATCTTACAAAATGCCCTGGTTCCACTTCATGAATCTTAGGGTTCTCTTCATGAGCACTAGCTGGAATCCAAGGAATTCTTGCAGCAAATCTGTCACCAGTTCTAGGCATATTAACTAGCGAAGGAACTGTTCCATGAATCACGTGAAGATCTTGGCTTTCATCATCCGTTTGCGGCATTGAATGAAGAAGTGAACGTGTATATGGATGAAGTGGATTCTCAAAAATTGTTTTAACATCAGCTTTTTCAACAATTTGTCCAGCATACATAACTGCCACTTGATCAGCGGTTTCAGCAACAACACCTAAGTCGTGAGTAATCAAAATAATTCCTGAATGTGATTCTTTTTGAATTTCCTTAAGTAAATCCAAAATTTGTGCCTGAATAGTAACATCCAATGCTGTAGTCGGTTCATCAGCAATAATGATTTCTGGTTTACATGCAATTGCGATCGCAATTACGACACGTTGACGCAATCCACCAGATAATTCATGTGGGTACATCTCATACATTTCTTCAGGACGTGGCATACCAACTTGGTTAAAGAGCTCAATTACACGTGCATGACGAGCTTTCTCGTCCATATCAGTATGGTAGTAAAGTGTCTCAGCAACTTGATCTCCAACCTTCATTAATGGATTAAGAGATGCCAATGGATCCTGGAAAATCATTCCAATATTGTTTCCACGAATTTTGTTAAACAATGATTCATTTAAGTTAACTAAGTTTAATTCATTGTACAAGATATCTCCGGTTACTCTCGTATTTTTGTGGTCGTACAAACCAATAATGCTTGAAGCAATTGTACTTTTACCACAACCAGATTCACCAACAACTGCCAAAATTTCATTTCGTTTCAAGGTCAAGTTAATGTCATCAGCGGCATCATAAAACTTACCGTGCAAACGATATGCGGTATGCAAGTGTTCGATATCTAATAAAAGATCACTTTGCTTTTCCAAAGGCCATTCTCCTCTCAAACCTTACGACATTATTAAAAGTCAATTAGATTTTCAATTTAATGTCATTATTATAAACAAAAGATACTGCTATTTCAATAACTTTTATAAAAGTAAATGAAAAATGACAGTATCTTCTGAAATTTCAATGATTAAAATTTTAATTTTGGTGATTCTTAATATACTCTACTGCTTCACCAACAGTTTGTAATTTTTCTGCGTCATCATCTGGAATTTCTGCTCCAAATGTATCTTCAAGATCCATTACTAACTCAACGAAATCAATTGAATCTGCATCTAAATCATTCTGAAAATTTAAATCTTTAGTGATCTTATCACGATCAATACTAAAACGTTCTGAAATCATATCAGCAATTTTGTTAAAAATTTCCTCTTCGGTCATTTCTTTAACCTCCAAAAAAGTTTAGTTTAATTCTAAGGCATTTTTTTATTAAAGTCTAGCGAGATTCACTAAAGTATTTTTTATATTCACCAACTAAATCCTGACTAAGCATCCTATCAATTTGCAACAAAGTGTAGTAAATTGGTCGAATATTAGATCTTCCGTGTGTTTTAACAACAGGCGCATTAACGCCCAATAAAACTGCACCGCCGTATCTTGCTGTATCAAATCTTTTCTTTAAAGCAGTTAATCCTGGTTTAGCCAGCAAGGCGCCAACTTTAGGGCGTAAACCATTATTTAAGAGCGAATCTTTAAGTAAACGTAGAATCATACTAGCAGTTCCCTCAATAGCTTTAAGAGTAGCATTTCCAGTAAAGCCGTCAGTCACAATTACATCAGCCTTACCTTCCATCAAATCATTTCCTTCAACATTACCAATAAAGTTAAGCTTAGTTTCTTTTAAAAGTTTATAAGCTTCTTGATGAAGTGGATCTCCCTTATCATCTTCTGCACCATTGTTTAGTAAAGCAACAGTAGGATTTTGAATATTTCTAATTTTTTGAGCATAGAAGTTAGCCATTTGAGCCCACTGAACTAAGTATTCAGGCTTACTCTGCGCGTTAGCACCAACGTCAATAATATTAAAGCCTTGTTCACTCTTAGCACTAGGCAGCGTTGGCATTAGGGCTGGACGTTCAACGCCCTTAATTCTGCCAATAATAAAAATTCCGCAAGCAAGCAGTGCTCCAGTATTTCCTAATGAAAATAATGCGTCTGCTTTTCCTGCTTTAACATAGTTAGCAGCAACTACCATCGAGGAATCTTTTTTACGTCTAATCGCTCTTACAGGCTCGTCGCTATCGACAATAACCTCACTCGTAGCAATAACTTCAATTCTTTCTTTTTGCTCATCAGGGATCAATTGATTAATTTTCTCTACGTCCCCAAATAAAATAAATTTTGTATCTTTTAGTTTAGGTTTTACCTTTAAAACAGCATCAATAATAGCCTGAGGGGCATTCTCTCCGCCCATCGCATCAATTGCAATTTTTTTCATACTTACTCCGTTTAATTATTATTTAAATCTTTCTTATATTTTAGCACTTCTAGTAAGAATTTATTTTCTGAGCTAGTCAAATTAGGATCAGCTTTAATTAGGGCACGAGCTTCTTTTTGAGCCGTAACCAAAGTATTATAGTCATTTACCACATCTCCAACCTGAAACTGTGGTAAGCCAGACTGTGCTTTACCAAAAACGTCTCCTTCACCTCGCAGCTTCAGATCTTCTTCTGCTAACTTAAAACCATTGCTGGTAGAGGTAATTATATTCATCCGCTTTTTACCGATTTCAGTTTTAGGATCACTCACAAAAACGCAGAAACTTTGCGTCTGTCCACGCCCAATTCGTCCGCGCAACTGATGCAACTGACTTAAACCAAAGCGATCAGCGTTAAAAATTACCATCATATTTGCGTTTGGAACATCGACTCCAACTTCAATCACACTAGTTGTAACAAGGATATCAATCTTGCCAGCAGCAAAGCTGTCCATGATTTCATTCTTTTGGTTGCCTTTCATTTGACCATGAAGCAAAACCACATTTTCATCTTTAAAGTAGTGAGCAAGTCTAGCTTGCAGATCTTCAGCGTTTTTTAAATCACTTTTTTCTGATTCGCTAATCAAAGGAGTTACAACATAAATTTGAAAACCTTTATCAAGCTGTGAACGCATTAATTCAAGAACTTCTTTTAACTTGCTTGATGTTGCCCATGAAGAAACCACTGGCTTACGTCCTTTAGGTAAATGACGAATCTCTGAAACAGCCATATCGCCATATACTGTTAAAGCTAAAGTACGTGGAATCGGCGTTGCTGTCATTGCTAATACGTCTGGAGCAACTCCTTTTTTAATTAATGTATTTCTTTGATTGACACCAAAGCGGTGCTGTTCATCAATAATTACAAGACCGAGATTCTTAAAATGAACATCCTTTTGAATTAAAGCATGTGTTCCAATCACTACATTGATTGTTCCGTCAGCTAATTCGCGATAAATTTCTCTCTTTTCTAATTCCTTAGTATCACCAGTTAATAAGGCGACTCTAACTCCCAAAGGTCTTAATAATTCGTCCACTTTAGTAAAATGCTGCTGAGCCAAAATTTCTGTAGGAACCATCAAGGCTGCCTGAAAACCGGCAGTAATTGCGGCATAAATAGCAAAAACTGCTACAACTGTTTTACCGCTACCAACATCTCCTTGAAGCAGTCTTCTCATTTGTCTTGGAGAATGAAGATCGGCAAAAATTTCATTAACTACTTTTTTTTGATCATCTGATAGTTCAAAAGGAATCGCTTGAATTAATTCTTTCACGGCAGCTAAATCATATCTTTTTTCTACACCAGGCACATCTTCATCCCTTTGAGAAAGAAGCTGAGCTAGTTGCACTTGAAAGAGAAAAAATTCCCTAAAAATAGCACTTCTACGCGCTATTTTGGCTTCATTACCATTTTTAGGATGATGCATTTTTTCTACTAAGGTTTGATCAGAAAGTAGGCGATACTTTTCTCGTAAGACTGCTGGAATTGTTTCCCCAACTTCAGGCAAGACTTCCTCTAGAGCCAGATCAATTAGTTTTTGTAACTTATTTTGCTTCAAATGACGGTTAACAGAATAAATTGGCGCAAAGCCTGGGTCTTTCTTTTCTGCTACTAACTTAAAGCCACTTAGTGATTGTCTAGCCACCTGATACTTACCGTAAACGGCAACTTCCTTACCTGATTCAACCTTATCTTTTAACCAAGGCTGATTAAAAAAATTGACCATGATTATGTCATGATCAATTTTCATTTTAAAGCTGAGTCTTGTTTTTCGATAACCAAATCGGCTAACAAATGGATCTGTTACCACTATTCCCTTTAATAAAACTTTTTGTCCATCTTCGATTTGATCAAGAGGGATTGTCTCTAAGTCATCATATCTAAAAGGAAAATAAAATAGTAAATCATAAATTGTATTGATGCCAAGACCAGCTAAAGCCGTAGCAGTTTTAGCTCCTACGCCTTTTAGCTCAGTTACTGGTTCAAATAACTTACTCTGCTTATTATTCATATTTTATTCCACGGATACCAAGAAGTAGTAAACCAGCTGACCACCATCATGAATTTCAAATTCTAAATCATCGTGGCTTGCTTCAAGTTTTTTAACTACTGCATCAGCTTCTTCTCTAGTAGCATCGCTACCGTACATAATAGTGATAATTTCACTATCTTCATCTAACATCTTTTCAATCATAGATACAGTGGTATCAACTAAATCTGGATTATCAACCTTAATTGTACCGTCAACAATTCCAAGATAATCATCCTTTTTAACTTGGATATCATCGATCTTAGTATCACGAATTGCTTTTGTAACTTCACCAGATTTAACAGTATCTAAATCTTCAGACATTGCTTCAACGTTTTCTTCTACTGAAGCATCAGGATCAAATGAAAGCATAGCGGTTAAACCTTGAGAAATTGTCTTAGTTGGCACAATTCCAACTGGAATATCACTAACTTCAGCAGCTTGTTTAGCTGCCATAATGATATTACCGTTATTTGGCAAAATAATGGCTTTCTTAGCACCTGATTTAGTGATGGCGTCCATAATATCCTTAGTAGATGGATTCATAGTTTGTCCACCAGAAATGATTCTATTTACGCCTTCACTCTTAAAGAGTTCACGAATTCCGTGACCTGAAGCAACTGCAATAACTGCAAAATCAACACTTTCTTCTTGTTCTTCGTTATTTTCTAAGATAGTTTCGTGTTGAATTCGCATATTATCAATCTTAATTTTGCCTAATTGACCAAATTTTTTACCATAAGTAAAGACATCTCCAGGATGCTCCGTATGAACGTGAACTTTAGCAACTTCACCATCAGAAACTGCTAATAATGAATCACCTAAGTTAGAAAGATGCTCCCTGAATTGGTCAAGGTCAAACTTCTCTTTGTTTGGAACATCTGCAGTCAAGTCAACCATTATTTCAGTACAGTAGCCATTCTTAATATCACTCGTTGATAATTGAACTTGCGCAGATTCAGCTTGATGGTGAGCTGCATTAATTAACTCATCCATTTCACCTTCATCAAGTTGATAATCATCATTATCTTTTTCACCAAGTATTCCTTCTAAAAAACCTTGATAAATAAATACGAGTCCTTGACCACCTGAGTCAACTACTCCAACTTGCTTTAAAACTGGCAATAAATCTGGTGTAGTCTTTAAAGCTTTCTTAGCACCGTCAACTACTGCTCTCATTACTTCACTGACATCATCAGTTTCATTAGCCTTGTTTTTACCTTCTTCAGCCGCAACGCGAGCAACAGTTAAGATGGTTCCCTCAACCGGCTTCATAACTGCCTTATAAGCAGTTGAAACACCATTTGCAAAAGCATCTGCTAAGTCTTGTGCAGTTAAGGCCTTTTTACCTTCTGTAGCTTTATAAAAGCCTCTAAAGAGTTGGGAAGTAATAACACCACTGTTACCACGAGCTCCCATTAGCATACCTTTTGATAGACTCTCTGTTAAATCGCCAACAGATTCACTGAGGTTTTCATTAACTGCCTTAGCTCCGCTTTCGATGGTTAAGTTCATATTAGTTCCAGTATCACCATCAGGTACTGGGAAAACATTTAATTTATTTACAAATTCAGCATTTTTGCCCATGCGATGAGTTGCTGCACGAACCATATCTCTGAATTGATCACTATTAATTTCAGTTAAAACCACAATTAGCTCCTCCAGATTGCATTAATCGTCTAAAATCTTTACGCCTTGAACAATGACGTTAACAGATTTTGTTTTAATGCCTAAAAGATTTTCAAGATTGTATTTTACACTATCTTGTACATTGTGACTTACTTCTGAAATTTTTAGACCATAACCCACAATAATATATACATCAACGACTATTTGATTATCATTAGTTTTAATTACTACACCGCGTCGATAATTCTCGCGATTTAAAATAGTGTAAGCTCCATCCCGCAAAGCGTTCTTTGAAGCCATTCCAACTACACCATAGTTAGAAGTTGCTGCGCCACCAACGACAGTAGCGATCACACTATTTGAAATATCAATTAAGCCATACTTTGTTTTAATTTTAACAGCCATCGTATTCCTCCATTAACGAAGAACAATTTTTTCTCAATTTATTTTAACACAGCAAGCTTTTATATCAACAATGTTAGTTTTAAGAAAATGAAAAGACAATATTGCACAAAACTAAAAGCTGTGATAAATTAGATAAGTACTACAACACAAATAAAGGAGGGTTTAGCACAAATGGCAAAAGACATTATTACTGGCCGCAAGACGGTCTTTGGTAACAAGCGTTCAAAGGCTTTGAACTCCGTGCGGCGTTCATGGAAGCCAAACCTTCAAAAAGTTCGCATCCTTGTTGACGGTAAGCCAAAGCGTGTTTGGGTATCTGCTCGCGCTTTGAAATCCGGTAAGGTTAAACGTGCCTAATTAAGAAGTAAAAAAATAAAAGGGATCAAGTATAAAACTTGATCCCTTTTATTTTTTATCTCGGCTATTAATTACAATTAAAACACCAAATTTACAAGAAATTTTTACTGCTTGCTGACGCAAATATTCATTTGAAGAATACATAGTTGGCACTTTCAAATCAACTGGGGCTAAATCATATTTAGCATTTTTAATACTAAAATCTTTCACCTCGGTTAAAGCACCAATCCCTAAATATTTGTAGTCAGAATTATAAGAAATTAAGTGTCTTCCTTTGCCAAAAAAGCGCACAATATTCTGTTTATCAACGAACTTAATTTGCTCTTTAAAACTGGCAAAAGGTGCTTTTAATACAGCGTACATATTAACAAAAAAATGATCTAATCTTCCCCCTGTTGCACCATATACAGTCAAATCATCAACCTTATAGTCAATAAATGCTGCATAATACAACATTTCTGAATCTGTAAAATCTTTAATAGGATTTGAGTAACGCATATCTTTAACTTTACGTTCAACTAATTGTCTTTCATGATTAGTTAATGAGTCATAATCTCCTAATGCAACATCAGGAACTATTCCTAGTTCTAATAAAAAAAGGCTACCCCGGTCACTAGCCATAATTAGGGCGCCCTTTTTTTGTGCTAATTTAATTTTATCTGCTAAATTTTGTGGCCATTCTTCTTTTGGACCGCCTAATAATGCAATTGCTTTCATTTATCTTCTTTTTTCAACTTCATTACTTGGTCTTCAATACTGCCATTTTTAAAAATATACGATCCAGCAACAAAAATCTTAGCTCCAGCATCGCGAGTTAATTTTAAAGTTTCACGATCTATTCCGCCATCTACCTCAATCGGCAAATCTAGATTTTCATTTTTAATCATATCTTGAAGTTCAGTCAAACGATCAACCGATACTTCTTCGAATTTTTGACCACCAAAACCTGGTTTGACAGTCATTAATAGCACTTGATCTAATTTATTTAAAAAAGGCTTTAATTTATTAACTGGCGTCGAAGGATTAATTGCCATTCCGCAACGAACATTATGGTCTTTCAAATAATTTAACCAGTAATCTGGCTTATTTGTGGCTTCATAGTGAAATTCTAAAATATCACACCCAGCTTCAACAAAAAGTGGCAAAGTAGTATCCAAATTATTACTCATTAAATGAATTTCCGCCTTAGTAAAAGGAAATGAGCGTTTAAAATCTTTTACCAATTCTGGTCCATAGGATAAATTAGGAACAAAATGGCCATCCATTATATCAATATGAAACCTTTCAATGCCACTCTCAATGGCTGCTTTAATATCACGGCTTAAATGCATGTTATCTGCATTCAAGATTGATGGTGCTATCATTTCTTCACCTATTTCTTTAAATACTCAGGCATTCTGTTTTCAGAAATTTCCTGTCTAATCTTTAAATAAGAATCATAGCGGCTTTTAGCTATTTTTCCCTCTTCAATTAGTTTCTTAACCTCACAACCAGGCTCTTTTATATGCTGGCATCGTCTAAACTTGCACTTAACGCTTGCATCTTTTAAATCATAAAAATAATTTCCAAGCTCATCAACTTTAATTTTAAATAAGTCAATTGCTGAAAAACCTGGAGTGTCTGCAATAAAACCAGATGCATATTTAAAAAGCTTAACTTGTCTTGTTGTATGCTTACCACGATTTAAAGCTGTTGAAATTGCACCTGTCGCTTGGTTTGCTTCTCTTTCCAGTTTATTTAGCAAAGTTGACTTTCCCGCTCCAGATTGACCTGCTAAAGTCCAGATTTGATCTTTCTGAATCATAGTAGGCAATTGCCGTTCTAATTCTTCTGCATCTTCAAAAACAGAATAGCCAATTTTTTGATAATAATCTAACTTACATTTAATTGCTTTTAATTTTTCATTAGGCGTAATATCAGATTTTGATAAATAAATAACTACTCCCACATTTTTCCAAGCAAAAAAGGTCAGATATCTATCTAGCAATTCAAGTGAAAAATCCGGTTCAACCGCTGAAATGACTAATAATACTCTTGATACATTGGCTACTGCAGGACGTCCAATTTCATTAGTTCGAGGTAATATTTCTATCAAGTAATTCATCCCTTGATCGTCTAATTGAACAACTACTCTATCACCTACTAATGGCTTTTGCTTACGATCTCTAAAAACTCCACGTGCTCTAGTTCTAACTACCTTGTTCTCAATTTCAACGTCGTAATAACCGGAAATAGCGCTAACGATAGTCCCTTGTGCTTTATTCATTATTTATTAACGTCCTCATCTAAAATAGTATTGCCATTTCTTAATATCTTTATATGGCCATTTTTCTTAGTTAATTTAAAAGGAACAGTAAAACTTTGCTCAGAAGTAATATTCATATCACGATAAATATTATTAATCGAATGATCATCATCAGAAACATAAACCTGAATATGATCAGGTGTCTTTTGTGAATTACTTTGACTAGAATCTGCTGGATAATTTATTGTATATGACTTAGTAACCGTGGTAGTCGTAGTAGAGCTGTTTGAACTACTGTTTGAACTACTATTTGCATCTGTCTTTTTAGACTTAGCTACTATAACAGTTAAGGTAGAACCTGAACTTACGTCAGTACCCGATTCTGGCGATTGACGCAAGACAGTACCATCATTCTTATCATCTGAATCTTCTTCTTCAACTTTAAGTGTTAAATGATTCTCACGAGCATAATCTTGAGCGCCCTTTAAAGAATAGCCTACAATATCCCTTAACTTTATTGTATGTCTTCTAGATCGGGTACTACTCGCCGAAGAAGGTCCTTTAGAAACTAATAAAGTTACAGTTGCCTTATCAGGATTAATTTGCTGGCCAGGCTCAACATCTTGAGCATTAACCTGATTCCTAGGGTTGCTAGAATATTCTTCAGTTTTAGCAACCGAAAAGCCTAATTTAACTAACTGTTTCTTAGCAACAGTATATGATTCACCAATCACATTAGGCATTTCGACAAGATGAGGCCCCTTAGAAATAATCAGATTTACCTTTTGTCCATCTTTTATTTGCGAACCAATTGGAGGCTTAGTTCTGATTACCTTTCCTTTAGGTACAGTATCAGAGTACTCATAACTAATTTTTCCAAGTTCTAAACCAGAAGAATTCAAAGAATTTTTAGCTTCTGTCTGCGTCATTTTATTAAGATTAGGAATATCTACCATATCTTTTCTACCAAGAGCAAAAAAGAGAATTACCATAATCACGCAAAATGCAATTAAAGCACCTATCCACCACCACTTATGGCCTTTTAGGTTATCTAGGAAATTCTTTTTTTCTTCTTTTGGCTCTGACTTTTCCTGTGTTTCATGATCTTTATTATGAACGCTTCCTTCTAGCGGAGGAATAACGATAGTTTCATCTGCTGCGGGATCATGTTGGGGCTTATAGACAGGTTCATCCTTACGCTTGGGATCCAAACAAGTATCTAAATCTTTTTTCATATCTAAAACAGACTTATATCGATCTCTCGGATCTTTAGCGGTAGCTTTAAAGACAACATTTTCTAGTGCTTGGGGAATTGACGGATTTTTAGCTCTTAAAGACGGCGTTTTTTCTTGAAAATGTTTCAAGGCAACTGCAACCGCATTTTCTCCCGTAAAAGGAACCGTTCCAGTCAATAATTTATATAAAATGATCCCCAAAGAATAAATATCTGATTGCTTTGTAGCCATACTGCCACGTGCTTGTTCAGGAGACATATAATGTACTGATCCCATAGCAGTATTAGTTTGCGTCATGGTACTTTGATTTAGTGCAATCGCAATACCAAAATCAACAATCTTAATATTACCCTTTTTATCCATTAAAATATTTTGTGGTTTTAGATCGCGATGGATCACATTGTGTTTATGTGCTAAAGCTACAGCACTCAAAATCTGATCCATAATATCAATCACTTTAGGCAAAGGAATTGGATTATTGCGTTGAATGTATTCCTCTAAATCGGAGCCATCAACATAATCCATTACCAAATAATGGCAATCTCCTTCCGTTCCTACATCAAGAATAGAAACAATATGAGGATGACTTAATTCACTAGTTGAAAGTGCTTCTCTTTGAAAGCGTTGAATAGTTTGAGGATCTTTTTGCAAATTAAGCCGTAATACTTTAACAGCGACTTTTCTTTGCAAAATGATATCCTCAGCTAAATAAACATTAGCCATTCCACCTTCGCCTAGAACAGAAATGATTTTATAGCGACCACCAAGTAAATGGCCCTTTTCCATCGCTATTTGTCACCATCCTTTTCTACATAGGCAAGTAAACAAACAGTAATATTATCTCCGCCACCTAAACGATTTGCCTCATTAATCAATTTATTGCAACGTTCTTTTAAACTTAAGTTCTTAGTGGCGAGAATTTGTTGAATTTGAGGATCCGTTAAAGAATTTGTTAGTCCATCTGTACAAAGAAGAAAAATATCACCTGCATGTACTTCAAGTACATCAAATTCTGGATTCACAGTACTTGAAACACCTAATGTTTCAGTAATGATATTTTTTTGAGGATGATTTCTAGCTTGTTGCTCAGTTATTTGTCCCATCTTAACTAATTCATGTACTAAGGAATGATCCTCAGTGATTTGCTTAAACTCATTTCCGCCATACAAATAGCAGCGTGAATCCCCTAAATGAGCAATTAAGATTTTTTCGGTAAAAGCAATTGCCAAAACAACTGTAGTACCCATCCCATTTAAATCAGCAAAACGGTCTGCTGTATTTAAAATAGTTTCATTTTCTAATCGCAATTGTACAGTTAGCCATTTTTGAGCTAGATCAGGATCAGTAAAATCTGTCTTTTCAAAATTGTGACCTAAATGGCTAACGGCCATTGTTGAAGCAACATCGCCGCCCTGATGGCCACCCATTCCGTCACAAACGATCCCCATAATGATATTATTTTGATTTTTAAATACTTTTACGAAGTCCTGATTAGTCTCTCGGACTCTACCAATGCTTGAAGCAAACGCTGTTTTAATCAAAATTATTTACCCTCGTCTTTTTAATTTTGCAATAAAAAATCCATCACTGCCATCTACACTAGGAAAAATTCTTACCATGTTCTGTTTTGGAAGCTTTCCTACCTGAACTGGAACTAAATCAAATTCAGGGTGCAGTTTCAAAAATTGATTAACTACTCCCTCATCTTCTTCAAGGCTAATCGTGCAAGTTGAATAAACCAACTCTCCACTTGGAGCTAAAAGTCCACTAATATTTTCTAAGATAGACAGCTGAATTCTAGCTAAATTTTTAATATCATCTAGTGACTTTTCATATCTAATCTCTGGCTTACGTCTTATTAAACCGAGACCAGAACAAGGAGCATCTACTAAGATTTTATCAAATTGTCCTGCAGTAAAATATTCTTGAGCTTTTCTGGCATCCAAAGCCTTTGTTTTTACTTTATCACTAACATGAAGTCTTTTGGCAGCATTTTTGACAAGCCTTAGTTTATTTTCATGAATATCTAAAGCAATTACGCTACCATTTGTTAATTTTTCTGCAATTTGAACAGTCTTTCCTCCAGGGGCACTACATGCATCTAAAACCTGTTCATTCCCAGTAAAATTAAAAGCATCTACAGCAAGTGAAGCTGCCGCATCTTGAATAGTAATTTTTCCGTCCTTAAACAAGCTGGTTTGTGCTACTCCGCCTTTACTTAGGTTCAAATTATGCCCTGTTAAACAAGATTCTTTAAAATCAAAACCATCTTTTCTCAATGCGGTTTTAATTTCTTCGAACTTTCCTTTCACTGCAGCCATTCTGATTGAGTTAGCTGCTGGTTGATTACTTCGCACCAAAATTTCTTTAGTCTGATCTTCACCAAAATGATCCAATAAATATTCTACCAACCACTTAGGAAAGCTTTCTTTGATACTCAAATAATCAACTAAATTATCAGACGATGGTAAAACTTTTCCTTGGCGCTCTAAAGCACGTAAAATTCCATTAACTAGTTTATAGCTACCACTATTTTTCTTACTAAATTTTTTAGCTAATTTATTTGCTTCATCAAAGATTGCATTTGCTGGTACTTTTTCTAGGAAAAAATATTGGTATGCAGACATTAAAAGTAATGGCATTAAAAATTTATCGCGTAATTTGGTTTTAATCAGCGGTTTTAATTGATATTCTAAAAATATTTTATATTGAATAGTTCCATAAACAATTCTTGTTGCTAAAGCCTTATCAGCTGGCTTTAACTCATGTTTTACTAGTTCATTATTTAAAGCAATATTAGAATAGCTCTTTTGATTAAAAACCTTAATCAAAGTTTCTAAAGCAACTGTTCTCGCATTACTCATCAATTATCTTTTCTCCACTTGTAAAATGACTGCCTTGACCGTTTAAGTAGTCCTTAATATTCATTTTTTTCTTGCCAGTTGGTTGAACTTCAAGTAGTTCTAATTCACTTCCATTAGCCATGCTAATTACAAATCTCTTTTTATTAGTAACTAAAGTTCCAGCAGGAAAACTTGTTTTCTCAGCTAAAGGTTTTGCCTTCCAAATCTTAAATCTCTTGCCATCAAGCATTAAGTATGCGCCTGGATCAGGATTAAGGGCGCGAATCAAATTATTAGCTTGCTCAGCCGTCATTGATAATTTAATTTGCTCTTGTTCTTTAGAAATATTTGGTGAAAAAACTACCTTAGCTTCATTTTGAGGAGTCCGTGTAATTGTTCCATCAATAAATTTTGGCAGGGTTTCTAGCAGTAAATCTCTACCTAAAATACTTAACTTATCAAATAAAGTACCACTGGTATCGTCAGCTTCAATTGGTAAAGCTTTTTGAGAGAAAATATCTCCTGCATCCATTTTCTTAACCATTTCCATTATGGTAATTCCGGTTTCCTTATCTCCATTTAAAACGGAGTACTGAATCGGTGCACCACCACGATATTCTGGCAAGAGTGAGCCATGGACATTAACCGGTGCAATCTTAGCAGACTTCAAAAATTTAGTTGGTAAAAATTGTCCATAAGCTGCAGTTACAATAAAGTCTGGTTCAATCTTCATTAATTCTGCAAGCTCATCTGATCCAGATAACTTAGCTGGCTGATAAACAGGAAGATTATGTTTTAGCGCAGTTTGCTTAACAGCAGATTGATGAACTACTTGCTTACGTCCTACTCGTTTATCAGGCTGAGTAACTACAGCCTTAACATCATATCCTTGATCAATTAAACCTTGCAAAACAACACTACCAAAATTTGGCGTTCCTAAAAAAATAACTGATGACATAGATTCAACTTCCTTCTTAACTACATTATTCTTTCTGGCTCATTATCAATATATATATTTAAACCACGTTTTTGCGCTAATTGTGCATCATCCTGAATTTGATGAAGCAAATCATGCAATTTAGGCTCATATTTATATTTTACCAAGATTTGGTAATAATATTGATTTTTAATTTTTGCTACGCTACTTGGAGTCGGTCCCAAAATAATTGTTGGAGCATGTAGATGCCTCATCAACTTTCTTTTAATCACAAATGCTTCTTTAGCAGCCGATTGCTCATTTTTTGATGTAATCGTAATTAGTGTGGTATAGAAGAAAGGCGGATAGTTGCCTTGAAATCTAACCTGCATTTCTTTTTGGTAAAAACTCTCATAATCCTGACTTTGTGCTAATTTTATCGCATAATTATCAGGATTATAAGTTTGAATCATTACCCTGCCAGTTTTTTCTGCTCTTCCAGCTCTTCCTGATACTTGCGTTAGCAGATCAAAAGTTTTTTCTGCAGAATTAAAATCTGGTAGTGAGAGGGCAGTATCAGCATTAATTACACCAACTAAAGTTACATTGGGAAAATCCAATCCCTTTGCGATCATCTGTGTCCCTAATAAAATATCAGCTTTATGATCGCCAAAACTATCTAAGATTTTTTTATAACTTCCCTTACGTCTAGTCGTATCAACATCCATTCTTAAAATTTTTGCTTCGGGTAGTAATTTTTCAAGTTCTTCTTGTACTTTTTGTGTTCCAGTACCTAAAAATCTGATTTTTTCACTTTGACACTTTGGACATTTTCTTGGAATCGGTTCTTTATGTCCGCAATAATGACACTGCATCTGTTGGGTATCTTTATGAAGCGTTAATGAAATGTCACAGTTTGGGCATTTTAGGACAAAGCCACAATTGCGACAAAGCATAAAACTAGCGAAACCTCGACGATTAAGAAGTAAAATTACCTGTTCTTTTTTAGCTATTTTTTCTTTGATTGCATCCACTAAAGGAATCGATAAATCAAACTGAGCTCCAGCAAATTCGACTGTTTTTAAATCAATTAAATCAACTTTAGGCAAAGATTTTTGATTAGCGCGTTTAGTTAAAAGCAATAATTCATATCTTCCTTTTTGAGCTCTTGCACGACTTGCCAAAGAAGGCGTAGCACTCCCTAAAACAACTGGACATTTATGAAATTTACTTCTCAATAAAGCAACATCTCTAGCATGATAACGAGGAGTATCATTTTGTTTATAGGAAGATTCATGTTCTTCATCAATTACTATTAAGCCAATATTTTTTAAAGGAGCAAAAATCGCGCTTCTTGCTCCGACTACAACTTGAGCTTCTCCGCGACGAATTCTGCGCCACTCATCATATTTTTCTCCTTCAGATAAGCCACTATGCAAAACTGCAACATTATCTCCAAAACGTTCTTTTACTTGCTTAACCATTTGCGGTGTCAAAGAAATTTCTGGAACTAACATTAAAGCATTTCTTTTCTGCTCAAGTGCGACACTAATTGCATGAAGGTATACTTCTGTCTTACCACTACCAGTAATTCCTTCAAGAAGAAAAGTTTTAGCTTCTTTTTTTTGAATACTTTTTCCAATTGAATTTAAAGCATGAGTTTGTTCTGAATTTAACTTAATTTGATTTTTCTGTTTCCTAGACTCAAAGTCTTTTAACGGATCACGATATATTTCTTGCTCTTTTTTTACAAGCCAGCCCTTTTTTACAGCGGTTCTTAGAACAGAACTTGACACATCCAGCTCAGACACTATTTTTGAACCTAATTTTGGATACTCATGATATTTTTTTACGATATTATCCAATAAAGCTTGCTGCTTTTTAGCGGTTTTTCTTAATCCTTTTAAAATCTCTTGGTATTCTACTTTAGTTTTAGTTAAAAGATAGATTGCAGCCTGTTTTTTCTTGGCTTTGTTTTCAACTAGGTATTCAATCTTAGCCTGATTATTTTTAATTAACTTTCTAATTTCTACAATAGTATTAAGATTTGAAACTTCATTTAAATCAAGTGGCTCACCTTTAAAAATTTTAAGCTTTTTTGCTTCTTCAGTAATTGGAACTAAAATTTTTCGATAATTTGCCCTCATTACCCTTGGCAACATCGACTGCAAGATTGTAATTCGGTAGGCAAAAATTTTATCGGCTAAAGTTTTAGACAAAGCAACTAATTCTGGAGTAAGAGGTGGCAATTCATCAACAACAACAAGTAAATCTTTCAATTTTCCTGAATAAGAAGTTGTTTTACTGATACCAACAACAAAGCCTTGTACTTTTCGCCTCCCAAAGGGAACGACCACTCTCGAGCCAACAGCCACATCAGTTAGTTCTTGAGGAATATGATATTCAAATACGCGATCAGTTTGCTTAGCAGCCACATCTACAATAACTTGTGCAATCATCTAACTTATCACCTACTAAAAAACCTTCATTGCTTAACAATGAAGGAAAAAATTCTAGCCAATATCTTCACGATGCTCAGGATCAATTGTAACTTTACCAGCAGCAATTTCTTCAAGCGCCTTGCCAACTGCTTTGTCAGACTTATAATGCTTTAAAGCTAACGGTGCTCCGGCTTGAATTTCGTGAGCTCTTTTAGCAGCTAAAACTGAAAGAGAATAACGAGAATTTACTCGTGACAGCAATTTATCAATAGATGGATATGTAATTTTCATCTGTTAATCCTCCTTAACCATATTTCTATAATCATTAATTACTCGCGGTACACGCACGTGTTCTGCTTCAACAATAGATTTAATATGATCAACTGCATTAGCCACAGTATCATTAACTACAGCATAATCATAGTCCTCCATCATTAAGATCTCTTTACGTGCCTGCTTCATTCTCATTGCAATTACCTTATCAGAATCGGTTCCGCGGTTAACAATTCGATGCTTTAATTCGTGCAAATCTGGTGGTGTTAAAAAGATAAAAACACCATCGGGCATCAACTTACGCACTTGTTTTGCTCCATTAACATCAATTTCGAGTAAAACATCTTTGCCTTCTTTAAGCATCTTTTGAACAGGTGCAAGAGGAGTGCCATAGTGATTACCTACATATTCATTATATTCCAAAAGTTCGTTATCTCTAATCGCCTCTTGAAAACGATCTTCCGAAACAAAATAGTAATCCTTGCCATCAACTTCACCTGGACGAGGCTTACGAGTCGTCATTGAAACAGAATATTCAAATGAAAAAGCTTTTTGCTTAACCATTGCACTTTTAACGGTCCCCTTACCAACACCTGAAGGACCAGATAGAACTAATAATAAACCTTGATGTGCCATTTTTGCTCCTAAAAATTATAGTAACAAGAATATATTGCACTAAAAAGCGAACAATTTCAAGAGTTTCGCAAAGAGATATAAATTCTGCTTGCAATTAAAAACATTTGTTCGTATAATACATAGTGCAAACACAAGTTCGGGATATACGAGGAATGAGATATGAATTTATTGAAATCACTTAATAATTATAGCAAAAAAATCTATAATTACTTTTTTAACTATAATATTAATAAGCTTACTACTTTTGCACAAGATCCAGGTAAAATTATTAGAATTTTAGAGCATGCGCTCTTTCATAAAGAATACATCTTACTCACCTACCAAAATGGAAAAACGGAAATTGGACAGCTAATTAAACGAACATCAGCTGGACGTTTTGTACTAGATAGTTATGATAATAATATAATTAGAATTATTGACTTAAATGATATCTTTAATGTTGAAACAGCATAAAAATAAAGGACTTCTTAAAGTGATGCAATTTTAAATCATCATTACAAGAAGTCCTTTATTTTATTTTTTAAAGCTTTCCATCAAATCAGCAGCATTTCTTTTAGCAGCATCAGTTACATCAGAGCCTGCCATCATTTGAGCAATTGCCGTAATTGCTTCTTCTTGAGTAAGAGGTCCAACTTGAGTATAGGTAGCTCCATCTTTAACTTGTTTTACAACAGAATATCGTTGATCACCAGCAGCAGCAACTTGCGGTGAGTGAGTTATCGTAATAACTTGTTTTTCTTGACCAATTGCATGCATTTTTTTACCAATAGCTGCTGAAACACGTCCAGAAACACCAGTATCAATTTCGTCAAAAATCATCGTTCCAACTGGTTCTACGCGACTAAAGATCGCTTTTAAAGCTAAAATTAAGCGTGACTGCTCCCCGCCAGATACTATCTTGACTAAAGGCATCAAGGACTCACCAGGGTTTGGCGCAATCATAAAAATCACTTGATCTGTTCCTAATTTTGTAAAAGAATCAGTCTCATTAATTCGAATAGAAAAACGAGCTTTTTCCATATAAAGATCAGCTAATTCTTTTTTTATCTTTTCCTCCAGCTCACGAGCAGTTTGTTCTCTTTGCTTATGTAGTCTTTTTGCCTTCCTGCTGAGTTTATTTTCAACATCAGCTAATTGTTTTTGAATTTTTTCTTCGTCCAAATCTCCAGTTTCAAATTTACCAAGTTCGTTCTTAACCTTCTGGGCAAATTTAAAAACATCTTCTAGAGTTGGTCCATATTTTTTCTTAAGAGTATTTAGAGTATCTAAGCGGCTAGAAACATATTGATAGCGCTCTTCATCAAAATCCATCTGATCCATTAGAGAAGACAATTCACTACGAGCGTCATTTAACGAATAAACGCCATCATTAAAACTAGTAGCAAAATTTTCGAATTTCTTACCATAATTGCTTAAATCTTCTGCTGCATTTTGTGCATCCCCAAGTAAAGTAGCTAGACCATGCTCGTCATCGTCATATAATTGCATAAAATAATTGGCTGTATCAGCAATTTTTTGATAATTATTTAATTCATTAAATTCTTCTTCTAACTTTTCGTCCTCATCTGGATCATTTAAATCAGCACTCTCAAGTTCATTATTTTGAAATTCTAAAATATCTTGCTTCTGAGCAATTTCTTGCGCATCTTCTCTTAATTTACGCAATTGTGAAGTAAGATGACGCCATGTTTCAAAATCAGCCGCATAATCTTCTAATTCATCCTTAAACTTAGGTTTGGCATAATTATCAATTAAGTCAATTTGCCGATCTGGATCCATTAAAATTTGTTGATCATTTTGGCCATGAATATCAACCAGATTTCTACCGATTTCTCGTAGTACATTAATTGTTGTTAGCTGACCATTAATTCTAACTACATTTCTACCCTTATGCGTTAACTCTCGACTAATTATTAATTGATCATCTTCAAATGGAAGACCATATTTTTCACATAATTTCTCAATTAACTCTTTTTGCTCGCTCAGCACAAATAAGCCCGTGATGACTGCTTTTTTTTCACCAGAGCGAATCATTTCATTTTGTGCTCGACTTCCTAGTAAAAGAGAAACTGCATCAATAATAATTGACTTTCCTGCACCTGTTTCTCCAATTAAAACAGTCATTTTTTCTTGAAAACGAACTTTAAGCGTCTTAATAATCGCAAAGTTTTTAATATCTAATTCAACTAACATTTTTCTCACCTAAAGGCCACTAACTGCACGTTGAACCACATCAGCTGGATTTCCTTGCCACAAATCTTGTCCAGGATTTGCTAAATCTTTACCTAAATGGATCAAAAACTCAATATTTCCCTTGCCACCCTTAATTGGTGAATAATCTACTCCAAGAATATTAAATCCAATCTTTTGAGCCATTTGCATTGTATGCTTAATGACATTAGCATGAACATCATGATCATGAACAATTCCATGTTTGCCAACATTTTCAGGACCAGCTTCAAATTGGGGTTTAATTAAGCAAACAGCATCACACTGATCTTTTAAAATTTCATACATTGGCGGCATGATTAAATCTAACGATATAAATGACACATCTGTCATTGCAAAATCAGGAAGCCCATCAGTAAAATCAGCAGGCTTACTATAGCGGAAATTTTGTTTCTCCATAACTATAACTTGCGGGTTGTCGCGTAATTTCCAAGCAAGTTGATTATAACCAACATCAAGGGCATAAACTAACTTAGCACCATTTTGCAAGGCAACATCAGTAAATCCACCCGTTGAAGCACCAATATCAAGACAAATCTTATCTTTCAAGTTAATATTAAATACTTGCAAAGCCTTTTCTAATTTAAATCCACCACGAGAAACATATTTTTTGCCATCATCTTTAATATGAAAAATCTCACCTTCAGGAAATTTTTCACCACTTTTGTCAATTCTTTGATGATTATGGTCATTAACTAAGCCCGCCATAATAGCTCGTTGCGCTTGACTGCGAGAATTAAAAAGGCCTTGTTCAAATAATAAAACATCTGCACGCTTTTTAGCCATTTACTATAATACCTTCTGATATAAATTAAAAAAATCGCCTAACAAAGGCTGCTTAAAGATTTTTACAGCTTCTTTTCCCGTTTTAATCATTTTTAAAAGCTGCTTACGACTAGCTTCAATTCCAAGTAAAGTTAAGGTATTGTTTTTACCTTCATCTGCATCTTTGTGCGTAGCTTTACCTGCTTCTTGCTCTGTTTCAACTACGTCAACTAAATCATCATAAATTTGATAAGATCTACCAAACTGTTTACTAAAATTATCTAGGCGATCAACTTGATCAGTGCTTGCACCAGCATAAACAGCTGCCATTTTAACACTAGCTTCAATTAAGCAACCTGTCTTTAACCACTCCATTTGATCAATAACTTTGACGTTTTCTTTAACTAAATCATTATTAGTTGAATCAATATCAAGATATTGTCCTCCTACCATTCCGTTTGGACCAACAGCTTGTGAGATTATAATAGCCAAGGCCGCTGAATTACTACCTTCTGTAATCCATTGAATTCCTAATGGAAGCAAGGCATCCCCAGCTAAAATAGCTTCAGCCTCTCCCCATTTCTTATGAGAGGTAAGCTTTCCGCGGCGATAATCATCATTGTCCATTGCTGGTAAATCATCATGAATTAGTGAATAAGTATGTATTAATTCAATTCCGCATGCGATTCTTAATTCTGATTCACTAATTTTATAGTTTAATGTTTCAAGTGTTGCTAAGAAAAGAAGCGGTCGTAATCTCTTACCACCAGCCATGACTGAATATGACATAATTTTACTAAAAATTGGATTATCAACTTCACTTGCTAAGTGATCCTCTAAAAATTTATCAATTTGAGGTGTATATATTTTTTGAAAATCTTTTAAATTCATTTATTCTTCCTCAGGAGCTGACGCATTTTGGGGATCGAGCGTCTTCTCGTTTCCATCTTTATCAACTAACTTAGCAACTGTTTGCTCGGCATCATTAAGTTTCTTTTCCAGTTCACGACTCAACTTAACTCCAGCTTGAAATTCATTTAAAGCGTCTTCAAGAGGAACGTTGCCACTTTCAAGCTTATTGACAATTTCTTGTAATTCATTTAATTGTTCTTCAAAATTATTTTTCTTGGTTGCCATCTTTTTCTCTCCGAATATTTTCTACATTTACTTGTACTTGACCATCTTTGAAATGTAACTTTAATTTTTCATCAATTTCTAACTTATCAACAGAAGTAACTGTATTTCCCTCCTGATCCGTTGTATAAACGTAGCCCCGACTAATTGTCTTCAAAGGGCTAATGTCATCTAACTGCTGCATGGTTCGATTTAATTTATTTCTTTGATCTTTTAGATAAGTTGTCATTGTTGAAAATAAATTAGCAACTATAAAAGTTCGTTCACGTTCTAGCTGTTCTAGTCTTCGACCAGGATTAAGCGCCTTTAACCGTTCCTGAAGCAAACGTACACCTGAACGATCATGCTGAAGCTGGTTAGACATTGCTTGATTGAGTCGATGAGTAAGCATATCAACTTGTTGAATTTGTTGATCATAAATTCTAGTTGGCTCTTGTAGAACTGGAGCGTTCCTCAGACGATCTAAAATCTGACGTTTAGCACGAATATTAGCCTGCATTGCTGCATAAAGCCGAGCGCGTAATTGTACAATTTTAGTTAATACATCAGCTAAATTTGGCGTTGCATATTCTGCAGCAGCTGTCGGAGTTGCTGCACGAGCATCTGCAACTAGGTCAGCTAAAGTAGTATCAGTTTCATGTCCCACAGAACTGATAACTGGCATTTGCATTGCATAAATTTGACGTACAACCTTTTCTTCGTTAAAAGGCCACAGATCCTCTAATGATCCTCCACCGCGTCCAATAATAACTACATCATACTTATCGCCCTGCGCTTGAATCTGCTTTAGAGAAGCAACAATAGTATCAGCTGCTTCATCTCCTTGAACTTTAGCTGGATAGAGATCAATTTCAGCATGCGGAAACCTTCGGTTAGCTGTAACCATAATATCGTGAATAACTGCCCCAGAGGCACTAGTTACAACTGCAATACGATCTGGAAACAGTGGCAAACGCTTTTTATGATCTTCATTAAATAAGCCTTCTTTTTCAAGTTTTTCTTGTAGCTGTCTTAGTTGTTCATAAAGAGCACCTAACCCGGCTGGTTCCATAGTTTGAGCGTAAAACTGGTATGAGCCTTGCGGACCATAAACATCCACATAACCACTTACATAAACTTTCATTCCCTCTTCAGGCTTAAACTTTAATTTTTCAAAAAAGGAGCGAAACATAACTACGTTAATTTTAGACTTATCGTCCTTTAATGAAAAATATTGATGGGAATGCATCCTGAATCTAAAATTAGATAACTCTCCCTGTAAAAAAACCTTATGTAGATAAGGATCATTTTTAAATTTTTGTGAAATATAAAAATTTAAATCACTCACAGAAAGATAAACTGGATTATCTGCCATGCTGCTTCCTCGTTAAAATTACTGCTTGTTTCATTAAACTAGCAACTGTCAACGGACCAACTCCTCCAGGAACCGGTGTAATTGCTTCAGCCTTAGGGGCTACTGTATCGAAATCTACATCACCCATTAATTTGCCATTTTCACGGTTCATCCCAACATCAATCAAAACTGCACCGTCTTTTACCATATCTTCAGTTACTAAATGAGCTTTACCTACATCAGAAATGATTACATCAGCGTTTCTTGTCAAGTCTGCCAGATTATTAGTCTTTGAATGAGCAATGGTTACAGTTGCATCTCGTTCAAGTAAAACTGCAGCCAAAGGCTTACCAACAATCACGCTCCGACCAATAATCACTGTGTTCTTTCCGGCCATCTTAATTCCGTAATAATCAATCAATGTTAAAATACTACGAACTGTCGCTGGAATAATATCACTCTGTCCTTCCCAAAGACGACCTAAGTTAAGTGGAGAAAATCCATCAGCATCTTTTTCAGGAGCAATAGTTTCAAAAATGGCTCTTGGATTAATTTGAGGTGGAACTGGTAATTGAACCATAATCCCATTAATATTTGGATCTTGATTAAGTTCCTTAATCTTTCCTAGAAGTTCAGCTTGAGAAGTATCAGCTGGAAAATGCAATCCAACTTCATTGATACCTACTTTTTTTGCTAAATTTCTTTTAACTCGCAAATAAATTTTACTTGCAGGATCGTCTCCAACTTCTATTACGCATAAAGTTGGATTTATTCCGTCATTTTTTAAATTTTTTATTTCTTTTTTCAAATTTTCTGTAATTTCATTTGCAGGAGTTTTTCCTTCTAGTAATTTTTTCACCTAATCACCTCATCAAAAAAAGTCGGCTCAACGAGCCGACTCATTAGTTAGTCTTTCTTAATGAAATTGGCCAAGAGACCATTAATAAATTTTTTTGATTCTTTAGAGCTAAATTCATCACATAAATTTAACGCTTCATTTAAAGCAGCTACTGGCTCAATTGCCTTACTATTTTGCATTTCATAAAGAGCCACTTCAAGGATGGCCAAGTCAATTTCGTTAATCCTATTAAGACGCCAACCCTTTTTTAAGTATTTACTTAATTGCTCATCAAGCTCTTTTTTATTAGCCAAGACACCATTTACTATTTCTGCAGAATAATCCGGAAAGCTCTTTAACTCTAAAGCTTTTAGTGCTTTTTGACAAACTTCTTCCGCATCAGTTAAATTTCCTTGGTTAGCTAAATAAATTGCTTGCATTGCAATTCTTCTCATCTCATGCTGTGTCATTTAGTCTTTAGCCTCGTCCTCTTTATCATCTGGGAAAAGTGCTTCTGTGTCAGCTTTCACTTCAGATTCAGTCTCTTCTGTTTCTGAAACTAGGCCAACTACATGAACATTAATTTGAGTTAAATCTAAATCCGTCATTTGCTTCAATTGCAAAGTCAAGTTTTTCTGCAGTTCGACGCATACTTTTGGCACATTTACGCCATAGTCAAGATAAGCATAAACATCAGCAGTTAACTTATCGTCTTCAACACTTAAGGAAACGCCTTTACCTTGATTAGAACGACCAAAAAGAGTATTAATGCCAGTCTTCAGCGTCCCACGCATTTCGCTGACGCCATCGACTTTTCTGGCAGCAATTCCTAGAATAACTTCTAAAACACCAAGATCAACTCGGGTTTCATCGCCTTTGTCATTGCTTGATAAAAGAATCGTTGAATTATCAGCCATATTTTTTACCTCAAAAATTATTTATTTGCACGAGAAACGTAAGTACCATCAGCAGTATTAATAGTTAATACATCACCTTGATTAATAAAGAATGGAACATTAACTACTAAACCTGTTTCCATAGTTGCAGGCTTACCACCACCAGAAGAAGTATCGCCTTTAATGTTAGGTTCAGTTTCAGCAACTTCAAGATCAACTGTGTTTGGTAAGTCAACACCTAAAGTTTCACCGTCGTGCATAATGACATTAACTACCATGTTTTCTTTTAAGAACTTAGATTCTCTTTCAACTTGAGCTTCTGGAATTTCAAGTTGTTCATAAGTAGTAGTATCCATAAATACAAAACTTGTACCGTCATTGTATAAGTATTGCATAGCTTTAGTTTGAATGTCAGCAGTATTAACTTTAGCAGTTGAACGGAAAGTATATTCTTGTACTGCACCAGTTCTTAAGCTCTTAAGCTTTGAACGAACGAAAGCACTACCTTTACCTGGCTTAACATGTTGGAATTCAACAATACGCCATAAATCGTTGTTATATTCAATAGTTAATCCATTTTTAAATTCATTAACTGAGATCATTGTCATAGTAAAATTACCTCATTTCTACACTTACTTATCTTACCAATCTTATCCATTGTTTCGCAACATCAACCACATAATTAGATAAAATTATAGAATTAAAAGCTCATCTTTTGGCAATTGTGACATTACATAAGGATGATCGTCCTTAATCAACACATCATCTTCAATTCTAACACCGCCGCGATCTGGTAAATAAATCCCAGGCTCAACAGTAATTGCCATATTATTCTTCATAACTTCTTTTCCATATGGCATTGCTGGCGTACAGAGTTCGTGTACTTCTAGTCCAATTCCATGTCCAATCCCATGACCGAAGTATTCACCATAGCCTTGCTCTTTAATATAGTTTCTAGCAGCTTGATCGATATCTTTTCCAGTATTTCCAGCAATTGCTGCAGCAATTCCGCGCTTTTGGGCTTCTAATACAATATAGTATATTTTTTTTAATTCTGGTTCTACTTGTCCTAAAGCTACTGTTCTAGTGATATCCGCAGTGTAACCATGATAAAAGCTTCCAAAATCAATTACAATCAATTCACCTTGTTGAATTTTTTTATCACTAGCAACGCCATGTGCCCAGCTACCACGATATCCAGAAGCAATAATCGTTTCAAAAGAAGGACCATCTCCGCCATTCATTTTAAACAAATAGTCTAATTTAGCTCCGATGGCTCTTTCGCTAACTCCTGGTTTAATTAAAGGCAAGATCTCTTTAAAACTTTGAACAGAAATATCAATCGCTTTTTGTAAAGTAGCCAATTCTAAGTCGTCTTTTACATTGCGAACTTTTTCAACTAATTCAGCACTTAAGACAAAATTAAGATCGGGACAGGCCTCTTTCAAAGCTTCAAATTGAGTTGCAGAAATAAATTCTCCTTCAACTAAAACATTTTTTACATCTAATTGTTTTAATTGCTTAGCAATTTCTTTTACCACATCCATTGTCTGCATTACGACCTTCATTTCACCAGGAGCTTGATGACGAATTTGATCCTTAAAGCGTGAATCAGACAACAAAACACGATCCCCTTCAGCAGTCAAAATAAGCTCAGCTTCTTCACCAGAAAAATTAGTTAAGAAACGATAATTTGCTTGATTAAAAATAATTAAAGCATCTGCTTGTTCTTCTTTAATCAATTTAGTAGTTTTATCAATTCGATTATTAATTAAAGTTAGCAACTCTTGATTTGAAGACATATGACCTACCTCCTGAGTAGATAAAAAAAGACCGAACGTTCCTTAGGGACGTCCAGTCTGCAAAAGAAATAATTATTTTGCTTCTTCAACTGGGTAAACAGAAACTTGTTTACGATCTCTGCCCAAACGTTCGAATTTAACAACGCCACTAGTTAAAGCAAACAAAGTGTCGTCGCCACCGATACCAACGTTCTTACCTGGGTGGATCTTAGTACCGCGTTGACGAAAAATGATTGAACCTGCGTTGATCTTTTGACCATCAGCACGCTTTGCGCCTAAACGACGACCAGCTGAGTTACGACCGTTAGCAGTTGAACCACCACCCTTGTGGTGGGCAAATAATTTAAGTGCTTCAAGATTATTAATCATCATAATTTGTTTCACCCCTTAATTAAGCTTCAATGCTTTCGATAGTTACCTTAGTGTAAGGTTGACGGTGACCGTACTTAGTGTGTGAGTGCTTCTTAGGCTTGTATTTGAAAGTAACAACTTTCTTTTCTTTGCCTTGCTTTTCAACTTTAGCAACAACTTTAGCACCTTCAACTACAGGAGTACCAATCTTAGTTGACTTACCATCATTTACAAGAATAACTTCATCAAAAGTTACTTCGTCGCCAGGCTTAACTTCAAGTTTTTCAACAAAAACGCTATCGCCCTTAGCAACCTTGTATTGCTTACCACCGGTTTTAATAACTGCGTACATTTGTACACCTCCGAAAAAATACTTAGACTCGCCGTATGAGGTGGAATTAACGTTAATTCTCTTCTTACCCCATAAACGTGCGGTTGCAGATGTGAGGTTTCCACAAATACAACTCTTACAGTATACTCTCATCCCTCTTTTAAAGCAATTCAATATCAAAATTTCTAAAAAAATACTAAAATAAATTTACAAGTATTTATAATAAGGAGAAAGAATATGCTTAAATTTTATGGTTATAAACGTTGTTCAACTTCTAAAAAAGCTCAAAAATGGCTTGATGATCATCAAGTTGTTTATCAATATCAAGACTTAGTAGAAAAAACACCTAAGCAACAAGATCTACTTAAATGGCTAACTGATTTTCAAGATCGCGGATTAAGATATTTTTTCAATACGTCTGGCCAAGTTTACCGCCAAATGCACTTAAAAGATCAAATAAACAAGATGACGCTTGAAGAAGCAGCAAAATTACTTTCACAAAACGGAAAATTAATTAAAAGACCCTTAGTTACTGACGGTAAAAAATTAACTTGCGGCTTTAAAGAAGACATATACGAAAAAACTTGGTTATAGTCCCCATTGTCCGCCATGAACACGCGCAACTGTGTCAGTGATAATAAAAGCATCTGAATCAATCTCATGAATTTTATTAATTAAAGGACCATATTCACGGGTATCAACTACTAATAGTAGCTGCTTTTTGTCATCATCACTGTAGCCACCAACAACATCGTAAATTGTTAAACCGTTATAGTTATCAAGTAGCATTGTCTTTAGTTCTTCAAAATGCTCGTTACTCATCACACGCACCTGATATTTACGGTCAAAGCCAGCTTCTGCATAGTTCATAGTCATGGCTGTCACTACTTGTGACAAGGCGGCTAATAAAAATGCATTCCAGCCATCAACGAATATATTAAGGAAAATAATTACCATATCAATCGCAAATAATCCAATTGCTGGATTAATGTAAAAATATTTCTTTAAAATCATTGGCGGAATTGTTGTTCCACCACTTGATGCATTAACGCGGTATAGTAAAGAAACACCTAGCCCCATCAAAGCACCACCATAGATTACTGCTAGTAATTGACTATTAGTAATTTTAAAACTAGGCGTAAGTCCCATTAACACTGGAAGTAATAAACTACCTAAGGCAACGTTTTTCGTTGTCTTTTTTCTTAAAAAGATCGCTGCTAGAATAAGCATTAAAATATTAACAACTAAAACAGTAATTGACCGATTAATACCCCATACTGCATCAACTAAGATTGAAATACCAGTTGAGCCACCCGCTGCAATATTAATTGGACCATAGAAGAAATTAATAGAAATGGCGATAATTTCTAAGCCGGCTAAAAATACTAGCCAACGCATCCAAGATTTCTTTTTAATATTTTTTGTCATTTCATCGTCCTTCCTAAAAATAAGTTATTAATATTTTATCTAATTTTCATGCATCTTGTCAGCTACACTGCTTATTCCTAATTATTCTTTAACATTTTGTATTCTAATTGTTGGTTACCTTCATAAGCTGGCATCCCATTTTCTGCTCGATATAGTGCACGCTCAAATGCTTGATATCCCTTGCTAGAACTAACAGCAAATTTAACGTGATATTTACTTGCAAATTCGCTAATATTCCAAGTACTATCATGGGCAGCAAATGCAGTAACCAAAATTACAATGTCTAAATCTTTAATTTGACTTTCAATTACCTTTTTCTTGCCTTCAAATGCATCAATCGGAATTGGAATGCCATTGTAACGGTTAACAATCCCTTCTAAAATCGCTTCATTTTGATTATCGCCAACAGCAATCCCTACTCGTTGATAATGTAAGTTCATATCTAACTTAGCTAATACTTGGGTACTTGCTACTACCTTTGTCTTTGCTTTTTTTGTTTTAGAAACTCGCTTAGGTTGCTCTGTTTCATAAATCCAGCGAATCTGAACTGCGCTTGCTGGATCTTTTTTTAATCTAACATCTCCTGTATACCAAGCTAAATCAACAATTGCGCCGTCTTCTAAATGAATATTGCCATTTTGATAATAGCTAGAATCAAGCGCAACAATTACTGGCTTATGATTAATAACCAGCTTTTCTCCATGGATATTTCGTGAAACACTTAAATTGCCTGGACTTCCTTGTACTACCCCATATTTAAAGTCTGCTATTTTGTCATAATCACGGCTGCGCAATTTTCGATAACCAACTACTCGCAAAACTTCAGCTTCATTTAAACTATTTGCTAAAGGCAAAGCTTCAACAATATCACCACTCTTTAAATTCAAATCATGAATTTGCCCCTCATTTACTTCAAAGACAACTTCACCATTATTATTGATCAAATCCGCACCCTTTAATGCACGAATGACAGTATATCTTCTACCCTTTCGATAATCGCGATTTTTTTCTTTTTTAGGCTTTACCGCATCCTCAAAAATTTTTCGATTTACTGCAGTACTAGTTTCTTCTGAAGCTTGAATAGCTTGGTCTAATAATCCTAATTTCTTTCCAAAATTTGTGGCAATATTGTGATCAAAGGTTAACTTATGTAGAGCTCCTAAGGCAATTTTTTTAGCATTTTTGTCACCTGGGCGTTCAATTAATGTAGTTATTCCCTGAAGAAAAGTATTTATTTGTGCAATAACTTTGTCATCCATTTTATTATTTACTGAGGTAGACTCTGCTTCGCCTGTCATACCCAATACTACCTTAATTGCATTTAAGCTATTTTGAAGACTTTTGTCATCGCCTGCAGTATTATTTAAAATTCTTTTTAAATTATTTCGATAATCAAACATTTTAATCACTTTCTTACTTACTTTTTATCTATTATATCGATTTAACCTGCTTCAATTCAAAATTTCTCTATCAATCTTTCAAGAAAGTGATATATTAAAGGTAAACATAAAAAGTGAGGGAAAATTATGACTAAATACACTGTTAAATTATCTGAAGAAGATTACCAAATGTTAAAAGATTGTCACTCAAAGAACCCTTCAATTATGAAGGCGTTAGAAGAAGCTAAAAAAGAAGATTAGTTTCTTACAATTTTTACCAAAATAAAACTCGTGATTAGATGTTTACACTAATCACGAGCTTTTTATTTATTATTTAAATATTTTTGACTAAAGAACAGTAGCCCAATAAGAATACTTAAATTTAACTAAGCTCTCCATTCGCCGCCTTGGCCGTAAGTATGTTTATCAAGTTCATTAATAATTACATGGATATGTTCCTTCGGTGCACCAGTATTCTTATGAACAGCTTCAGTGATATCTTTTATCATTTGAGTTAATTGCTCATCACTTCTACCCTTAATTAATTCTACATGTACAAATGGCATTTTAAATTTCTCCTTTTTTTAACCAAAATTATAGCAGACTTATTTTAAGCTATACACTCTTTCTTAAAACTCTTCTTGCACCATCTCGCACTGCAAAATATAAAATTGGCGTACAAATTGCAGTTGAAATCGAATTAATGACCGTTGCTGGTAAACTCACAAAAGAACTCACTAAGGCTACATTTAAACTAGTTCCAACCATCAATGCTTCAACAATTGAAACACAGTAAGTTGTAAAAATTTTAGTTATCCCAGCGATAATTCCCAAAATAATAATATTTTTCTTGCTATCTTGATAGTGCATTCCTTTATATACTGCCGTTAAAACACTTGCAACTACCACCACTTCAAGCATTGTCAACCAAGAAGTGGCTGCATAGCCATTAAGTAAGTCAAAGCCGCCTAACCCAATAATCCCTGCAAGCATTCCATTCCGATATCCCAGATACAAAATTGCAACAGCAGTTAAGGTATTACCAAAATGGATAAAGGGACGACCAACTAAAGCAGGAACTGGAATTCGTAAAACCCAGACTCCTAGATAAATTATCGCCGCAAATAAACCGGTCATAATTATTGAAACTAACGAATTTTCCCTTGTTCGCATTTCCTAACCTTTTTCTCCTCTACTTTCTTCATTAACCAAGATAAAGCACCTGCATAATTAGGTCCTAACCGTTTATCTCGAGTTGAATCAGTTGCTTTAATTGTCATTTTAACAAAAATTGCTGCTATCTGCGAACTCTCCTTTAGCGAATAACCTGATAAAATTGCCGCTAATAAACTACTTGCAAACATATCGCCTGTACCAAAAAATGAACGTTTCACCTTATCAGTTTCTATTACAAAAGCTGTATCCCTGGCTGACACTCCAGCAATCTTAATTTTATCCTGCATTTGAATTCCAGTAATCAATACCTCATTCACATTAAACTTTTTCTTTAATTCTAAAGCCAGCTCTTCAATCTCATCAATTGAAAAACTTCGATATTTTTTATCTAATAATAAGCAAGCTTCAGTTAAATTTGGTGTTAAAATTGTTGCAAAATTAGCAAGCACGCGCATTTTTGCCACATAATCTAAGTTTAAGCCGCGATATAATTTACCTGAATCTGCCATAGCAGGATCAAGCAGGACTTTACTGACTTTAAAATTAGAAATATGATCTATCCAAAAATCAATGGCTTCTTTGCCTAAATAACCTAAGTATAAATTTTCAAAATCAATCTTTTGGTCCTGCCAATGAGCAATAATTTTACTCATTTCGCTACTTAAATTTAAGAAAGTGTTATCGCCAAAGCCACCAGTATGGGTAGACAAAATCGCCGTCGGCAATACATCTGGTTGATAGCCACACGCTCCTAAAATTGGTAAAACAACACTTAATGAAACTTGACCTAGGCAGGAGAGATCTTGACTAATCAAAAGTTTTTCTTTCATTTTAATGTTCTTTCTAATTTTAACCGTTTCTTTTTAACTGCATATCTTTTAGAATTCAATTTAATTTGTAGCAACTTGTTATGCCAATAAATTAAGGCCATTTTGATCGCTAAACGATTATACCAACAATAATCATGCCTTAAATAATTATATGAATCCTTAAGGTTGAGCAGATGTTCTGCTGTAATGAATTGATTACGGCTCCAGTGCCAATCAGCAGCACTGCTTTTACGAATCCTGATTTTTTCAATTCGACCAACTGTTAACCGTGCTCGCCCTTTAATGTACTTACTTCTTGCAACAGTAATATAATTGCCAATCATGGTTTGTTTCCAAAATTGATTGTTTTTCTTTTCAATAAAAAGTGCCCGTCTTAGCACCTTACTTAAGCAATACCACTCCTTATTACCGTCTGATAGCTCAATTAAACACCAAATGTATTCTTGTCTTTTTCGCAAATTTTCCCCAACTTTTTTTATTAGCTAAAACTATCAATTTCCTACTTATAAATCAATAAGTCAACTTCAACGTGAAATGTCTCATTTCCTGGCATTTTTCCTGATTCGTGCTTCAGAAATTTAAAACCTTTATGTAAATACAAACTTTTAGCAGGATTACCAGTTAATACTTCTAAATAGGTTGGTCGTTTCATCTTAGTTAATGAAAACTCAATCAGCTTACTGCCAATTCCTTGCTTTTGAAAACTAGGATCTACGTAAAGCCAGGCGAGTTCATCATCGCTAAATGCAACAAAAGCGACAATCTTTTCATCTATTGTTGCTACATAAATATTATATGAAAATAAATCTTCTTCAATTGCGGCAATTTTCAGCGGTTTAAAGGCCGCTTCTAAATTAGCCGCTTTTAGTTCTTGTTTTCTTGCTTGATCATGTATTACACATAAATCATTAAAGTCTTTTTTCTGAAATTCTCTAATTTTGATTTTATTCATAATATTTAAAAGGCACCTCCTCCGCTACCGCCACCAAAGCCACCTGATGAACCACCGGAAAATCCACCCGATCCACCAGAAGCTGATGAGTTTAAGTTTGCGCCTGAATTAAAGCTTGAATTAAAATTATTTGCAAATCCATCCCGTCCTAAGCTATAAAATGGACCCCAGAACAAAATATTTGTGTCATCAATTTCATCTGCAAATTCTATTTTAAGTTGTTTCAACACCTTTTTAGATACACCCAAAGCAACCGCATATGGCATAATTTCTTCCCACAGAGGCAATTCTCCGACTTCGCGCATTTTAAAATTACCAATCTCATCTAGCATTTTCTTAAAACCACGTACTTGATTAGTTGATTCTGCTCCCTTAGCAGTATATGGCGATAACTTTTTATTACTATAAATAGTTGCTAGAATTGCTAATCCTAGCATAATTGTGGCCACTATAAATAGACCTGCCGTTCCCTCACTAGAAAAGAAAGCAGCAATTATTCCAGCACCACTTAATACTAATAAGATGATCATTAAGACTAAATTAGTTTCCTTCTTATGTTCAACCTTTTTATCAAAAAAGCCAGCATTAATTGCTGCTTGTTTTTCCTTTTTTTGCCAATTAGCAAAGAGTTTACTTAGCTTAGAAGATCGTTGTTTTTTAAGTTCATAAGTTGAAAAACTTTTCCCATCGCCAACCTTATTAAATAAGTATCTCATCAAAGGAACTTCACCCATTAAATCTTTATCAATTAAAGAAATTTTATAGTATGTTTTTCTTCTTACCTTAATAGGTTCAATTTCTATCCTCTTTTTTACAGCTAATTCCATTAAATAAGCAGTTAATGATCTAGAACTTGGCTTATCGTCCAGATCCAAAATTTCAGCCATTACTGGTGAAACTGTAGGGACATCATAATTTCTAGGTAATTGCTTTTCTTTTTTAGGTTTAACTCCAGATTTCTTCAAAGTAAAACTTCTAATTATTATGGATAAAGAAAATAATCCTGATAGTACCAAAGCACCTAAGCCAAGCATTCTGCTTCTTTGACGACGTTCGTTAGCTTCATGAGCAAATTTTGCTTCCTGATTTAAGACATATTTTTTATGATTTTGGTCTCTAATATTTTTATTTTGACTTGTCACTGCCGTAGGAAAAAGGCTATGAACCTCTATTCCCTCATTTCCGCTTACATTTGCAGCTGTCATAATAATACTGCCTTTTTCAGGATTAACTGTAATCTGGCCCGACAAATCTCCATGAGCCCAAGCCTTAAGATCCTTAACTGAACTTGGGAAAAAGATCCCTACTCGAACGTTATCAAGGTCTGTATCCCAGCCATCACCAATAATTTTAAAATTAAGCTCGGCCGTATCTTTCCAGTTAATAATGGCATTCGTAATTTCATAAGTATAAATTATCGTGAATTTATCACCATCAGTTACGTTATGCCATACCTTAAAGCGATAACCATGATCGCTGTGACTCAATTCGTAAGTATTATTGGCGTGACTATCACTTTGTACGACTGGCTGTGAATTTTTACCAGATATTACTCTAACCTGCTGATTTTTTAATTCTTGATTATCAGTAAGATTTTGTTGATAAAAAACGCCATGGGCATCATCGTCAAACTTATAAGTGATTCTTCTCTCCATCAACAATGATCCATTTGCATTTACATGGGCAGTAACATCAACGTTAGTAATATTATAATCTACATCAGCTAAAGCTGGTTTTGTGAAGATGATAGTCAAAGTTACAAGCATTATCATCCCAATTATTAGGTGAAAAAGTTTTTTCATAGGTCCCCCGTAAGAAAAAGTGAGCTGTGGCTTAATTATAACTTAATACACAAAAAAAGCGCTAGATAATATTCTAACGCTTAATTAGTAAATTATTTAGTTTTAAGCAGTTGCACTTTGCTTTTTGTGAACTCTGAGATAGTGAATAATCGCATATATTGAAAAGCAAGCAAAGAAAATAGCCGAAATCAATAATCCCATTTTAGCACTTGACGTAACTGCATTAATAATCATTGGTGAAATTGCACATCCTACATTAACTAGTACCAAAACAATGGTTGTTGCTAAGTTAACTGAATTTGCTGGAGCTGACCAGTCAAGCCAATTGTACATATATGGAACGCCCAAGCCAAAGCCAATTCCTAAAATCAAACAACCAAGACTTAACATAACGAAATTACTTGCAAAAGCAATTATAAAGAAACCGATTGCTACTAAACCAAATCCTAACGGAAAGATCTTATCGTGTAGTTTCTTAAAGAAGAACCCAAATGATGCACCTATTGGAATGCCTACTAAATTCAAAACCCCAGTTAAAGCTGAAACTTCACTAACTGTTCCTAGCTTTTCTTGAACAACTAAAGCTGGAATCTTAAAGCTCATTGGCATATAAAATAGAAAAATAAAGAACATTAAAATGGCGATTAAAATCACTTTACCATTAATAGTTTGTTTTTCTTTTGTCTTTCTTGCCTTGTCAGTCTTCTTTTGTCTTGAAGAAGGAAGCGGAACAAATAAGATAAACAAGATCAAAACTGGAATTACTAAGAAATAAATTGCAAATGCTGCATGCCATGAAATAGTTAAAAGCCAACTAATCAGAAATGATGCAAGAGCTGCACCCAAACTACCCATTACATTTTGATAACCTACCATTGTAGCTAATTTTTCTTCATTACTACTATAAAACTGTGGAATCAAACTAACCGCAAGTGAGTTAAATAAACCAATTCCAGCACCGATCAAAAATCTAGAAATTAAAATAGGTGTATAAGCAGTGGCATACATTGGAAAAGTACCAGCTAATAAGGTTATTACCAACCCTGTAATAATAGTCGGCTTTTCTCCCATTAACTTAATTAAAAATGGGCTAATTAATAAACCAATTACAATTCCGATATTAGGGATCGTCGATAACATTTCAACCCCAGCTTTATCTATGCCTGGAAAAGCATGATACATTAGCGGTAAAGCAGGCGCAATGGCTGGTGCCATCATTAAAAAGATTGAAATCGATAATAATGATATCTTAAAGATCACATGATCTTGCGGATTCTTTTCTTTCATTTTATTTTCCTCCCACTTCATTTCTGTTAATCTTTGACAAGGTGCTTTCTGAAGAATTCAGCTTCTTCGTCATTAGCTTCTTTTGCTAACTCATCTTTTTGATTAATTAAGAAGACGTGTGGCTCAGGGTGCTTTTCATCGCCCCAAGACTTTTGAATAACTTCAATTCCCTTAGCTCTTAAAAATCCATCTAATCTAACAGCGCAATCATGAATGAAATCTTCATTAGCAGTCGAAATAAAGGTTGGCAGAAAGTCTTCAGTAATATACTTTTCAACATCAATTAAATCTTGATTCTTCGCGCTCTTCATTACTTCTGGATCAAAATATGCTAAAGTACCGTCTCCAATCATGCCTGGATCTTTAATAAAAGTAGCTGGTGAGTTTAAAGCAACTGCTCTAAATTTCAAATCTGTCAGTGTATAGCCAAATTTTTCACGGTATTCAGGATTAGTCAAAATAGCTGTATATTGTTCAGCCATTTGACCACCAGCTGAATCTCCAATTAAGAAGACATTATTTTTATCAAGATTATATTCATCAGCGTGATCTGCTACCCAATGAATATATTCATTTACTTGGTCAAGTTCCTTAGGAAATTTTACTTCTGGACCTAATTTATAGTTTGGATTAACAAATGCAAATCCTCTCTTCGCCATCCCTAAGCCATAAAATTGATAGGTTTCTTTTGTTCCATAAACCCAGCCGCCACCGTGAATATTAATAATCACTGGAATCTTACCTTTAACGTTCTTAGGTAAATATAAGTCTAATAAATTCCATTTGGGATCTTTACCATATTGAAGATCATCTATACGTGTTACTTCAGGAATATCGTGTGGCAAACCGCTATCTCTCTTATCATCATTCTCTTTCCAGCTAATACGCATTTCTTTAACTGCATTTAGAATCTCTTGATCTTTCATCATATTTCCCTCTCTCATCGAATTCGCTTTCATAATAACTAAAAATGAATCTAAAAAATAGGTCAATCTTAACCAGTTATTGGCGCAAATTGACCTATTTTATTAATTTCTTCTTCATTTCAGATGCACTTTTGCCATATAGTTTTTTAAAAGCTCTATTCATCGTCCTAATACTAGAAAAGCCACAGCTAATGGCAATTTGAGTCAAATTCTTTTTGGAATTCTTTAATTCGCCATAAGCATGTTCAGCTCTGACATTATTGATATATGTTTCAACCGTAAGTTCCATTTCTTTCTTAAAAAAGCGTGCTAAATATTCTTTTGAAATATTACACTTTTCAGCAAGTAAAGCTAAATTCAACTCTTCTTGATAATGATTATTTACATATTGCGTAATGTATTGCAAACGATTAATAGTATATATCTTACGCTCACTAATTTGTTCTTGATCCTTCTTATCTTCAGTAAAATTAGCTAATAATAGACATAAAATTTCATCAATTAAACGTTGCTGCTCTAAGTATTTAGTTGGAATTTTGAGAAAATATACTTTAATAAATTGACTTAGTAACCCCTGCAAGTGAAGATAGGCAAGTTTTTGTTTATCGGTAAAAGTAGCAGGATCATTAATTTTAATGACTTGATGGGCAATATCAGGATATAGGTTAGTAATATAGTCATATGGAAAAATTATTGATAATGCAAGTGAATTAGTGTTTTTAAAGTCATGAATACTGTGAATCTCTTGCGTATTTACTACCAAAATAGTGCCTGACTTAGAAGAATAGTGCTTTTTATTAATCAAAAAATCATCTATTCTACCATTTTCAACATAACTTAATTCAATTCCCCGATGCCAATGCGGAGCAATGTATTTTTCAGAATTATGATCATGAAAAATAAAATACCATACAGGCAGCGGATCAGTAGGAATTACTATTTCATGCTGCATTATTTTTTTGCCATATGTCATTATAGTTTTTCACCATTTACATGAATAAAGAGATTGTATAGAGCACCATAGAGGTTCGCCCCATTCTTAAACTTAGCTTCAACTATCTTTGGGCGAGTGAAAGTTTTTCTAATCAATTCATTATCAGCTAAAACTTTATCATAAGCTTGATTAATTCCTTGAACCACAATTGGCTGTGCAGAAATTCCGCCACCAATTGCAATTGCATCTAAGTCCACTACAGCTTGAATATCGATAATAATAGCAGCAATTCGCTTGCAATACTCATCAAAAATTTTCTTTGCCTTCTCATTTCCATTATTAATTGCTTCAAAAGCAGCTAAACCATCAGTCTCATCATCATTTTCGATGGCTTCGTTAACATTTCTGATCATTTGAACAGCAGAAGCATAACCACCAGCAAAGCCATCAAATCCAGGCTCTTTCATATTAAGCTGCAAAAAACTTAATTCACCTGCTTGAAAATGCGCCCCATTTAACAGCTTCCCATTAACAATTATTCCTCCACCAACGCCCGTACCTAAAGTGATAGCAGCACAATTTTGCATATCTTTTAGACTGCCAAGCCAATTCTCAGCTAAAACGCTGGCTTTACCATCATTAATCACCGTAACTGGAATATCATATTTTTTATACCTTACTGCAAAATCGATGCCATCAAGAAAAGGTAAAGCTCCGCCAAAGTGAATTTTAGTATGCGCAATTTTTCCTGGAGCACAAAAAGCTATCCCTTTAATTTCCTTTTTTACATATTTCTCTACAATTTGATCAATATTTTTTAAAAATTGTTCTTTATCATGTGATGTCTTAATCTTACCTTGTTCGATAATATTCCCCGCATTATTAAGTTCAGCATATTTTACGTTTGTTCCTCCGATATCAATGCTTAAATAATTCTTTTTCATTATTATCCCCTCTTCTAATGTTTAGCGCTTACAAATGATATTTTATGGTGCATTCATTTTCAAAACAAGTCACAGATTGACATTTTTTAGTTTAAAAATTGACATTAAAAAAAGAGATCTTTCGATCTCTTCTCATTTTTATAAGCCGATATGTGCCCAAGGCTTCAAGTCAACAGCTGGCTCTTCCCAAAGTTTAACTAAGTCTTCAGATAAGTACTTCTTATCAACAACTACGTCATAAACATACTCTTCAAACCACTTTTGACTCATTTCGTAGAAGCCCTTGTGACCATACTTATCGCCCCAAGAATTTTCAACCTTCCACTTACGAATCTCACCATTGTCTTCGTCAACGCCGACTAAAGTCATATCATGTGTTGCAGATCCTTCACCAGTAGCTAAACGATCAGCCTTACTCATTTGAGTATCAACACTAAACAAGTCATCAGTCTTGTATAAATCGGTATCAAGGAAACCAGTTTTACGTTCCATTTGTTTTAAAACGTCATTTCCAAAAATAACTGCTCTTCCATCTTTCAATTGAGTTGCAGCTGCTCGTGCCAAAACTTCAATCGGCACATTTAAACCAGTAATTGGTTGACCGCCAGCAACATTATCATATAAACCTTGGTGGTAGCGCTTGTTGTAATCATAATTAGGTGAGTTTAATAAGACAACATAATCATCCCAATTAAAATCTTTTAAATATTTTTCTGCAAATTGACGTGGAGTTAAATCTTTTTCTAAATGATACTTTTTATCGTCATCACGATATTCCAAATCAAACTTCTTTGGTGGTTCACCCAACGCTACTGCAGCCATGCGGTAAACTTCATTTAAGAATTCTTTCTTAGCTTTTTCAGCTTCTTCAAGCTTACCTTCTTGAACTAATTTACGTAATACTAGCGCATCTTTTCTTTCCTTACGAGCTAAGGAATCAATTAATGCAGTTGTATTATTTGAAGTTGCATTTTCTGGCATTGCGTATGATGGAACTACACCATATTTTTTTACCAGATTAATTGCCATTTGCCACAAACCACCATCTTGACCTGCAAAATCAAACCAGGTTTCAACTTCACGATCATCAACTGGCTTATCAGCTAAACGAATCATACTATCATAAAAAGCGTTAGCTCTTTCAATCTTATCCCAGAAGAAATTATAAGCTTGTGAGAAAGTAAAGTCCTTAACATGATATTTTTTACCAAAATGATGACGCAAAACATTCAAAGTTGCAAATTCCCAGCAACGACCAGAATGCTTTTGGTCAGTTACTCCACCAATATCAAGTTCGGTAGAAAAAGTGTGATTTAACCGTTTTGAAACTTCATCATTAAATGATGCTTCAAATAATCCATTTCGACGAGCAGCACGAGACGCTACTTTATTTTTACCATTTTTATTAAAATCTGCAGAAAAAGCTGCTAGTTCTTGTTCTGATAAAGCACCCATTTTTATCTCTCCTTTTAACTTCATTAGATTCATTTAATTAGTTTTAATCTTACATTAATATAAAAAATAAGCAAGTTATCTAGCAAAAAAAAGACTAAGTATTTTATCAATACTTAGTCTTTCTTACTTTATTCAAATTGCAGGTAGAATAAAATTTTTGTACTTTTAAATTATTCAAAAATTTCATCAATATCAAGTACTACTACAAATGCATTAGGAGTATCAGTACCTGAAACAACTTTCTTTGCATATTCATCATCTTCATGAACATGAGGAGTTGCTAAAACTTGAACAGCAGTATGAGAAGGAACGTCTGCTGCAACTAATGCGACCTTTGAACCATTCTTAATATTTTCAAAAGCTGCTCCCTTAGTCTTTTCAAGATATTGCATGTGACTTGGGTCTAACACAGTCATTGAGCCCTTAGGTCCAACTTGTGGGTTGCCGTTTTCGTCAACAGTAGCAATATAAACTAAATTGTTCTTAAAAAGATCTGCTTGTTTTTCAGTTAATTTATTTGTATCTAATTTTTTCATAGTATACAGTTCCTTTCTATCACTTATCAATTACAAGTATAGGCCTCTTAAGAGAAAAAATCTTCTTTTTTGCTCAAGTTTTTATAATATTTTTATTATATTAAATAACAAATTGACAGTTATCTTTCAATCAATAAATATATAAATTATTTGCTTTACCCTCCCATTCATATTTTTAATCAATAACATTTGCTTTAAATCAGTGGCCTTAAATTTGCCTATCTTCTAAAGATTATTTGCAATTTTTTTGTATGAAACTTGCAGTGAGGTATATCATATCAATATAAAAATAAATTTATAATTAAAATAAGCAAAATATAATTTTATGTTGACATATTTTCAAATCGGCGTATTATTATGAGCACAAACATTATTATCAAACAGCTTTGATAAGGAAAAGTAATTAAGTACTCGTCTCTCAGAGAATTTCTGGTTGGTGTGAAGAAATAGATAGAGTCTTAATGAAAATCACCTTTGAGCGTAAACTACGATTTAAAGTAGTTTAAGGGACAGCCCTTTATAGCGACGGCGTATCGTTCTCTTGTATTGAACCGTACGTTATTAAAGACTAGTTTTTCTAGTAAAAATAGGTGGTACAGCGACAAGACGCCCTATTGGATCATTACGATCTAATAGAGCGTCTTTTTGTTTTCTTAATCATGCTGTTATTGGATTTTTGACGAAAGGAGAATTTTATATGAAGATGTCAAAGTCCAAACTGCTGTATGTAACACTAGCGAGCTCACTAGCGATTTTATCAACTGCTTGTGGTGCCAAGAAAACTGATTCGAGCAACCAGCCCATCAAGTTTTCCCAGGCCGTTCCTCATAAAACCATTAAAAAAGGAGGAACCTTGACCTATGCTTTAGAAAATGAATCACCATTTACTGGAATTTTTTCAGCTGAAATTGCTGATACTAGTCCCGATTCTGAAGCAGCTGCTCCAGGAGACGAAGCACTTTTTGATATTAATGATCATTATCAATTCACCAATAAAGGAGCTGCCAGTTTAAAACTAAATCATAGTAACAATACTGCTGAAATCAAAGTGAAAAAGAAAGTTCGTTGGTCGGATGGCAAGCCAGTAACCGCTAAGGATTTGGAGTATGCATACGAAATTTTAGCTAATCCTAAAGTTCAAACTACTCAATATACCTCTTCGCTTGAAAATATTAAAGGAATGGCTGAATACCATCGGGGAAAAGCTAATAATATTTCTGGTCTTGAAATGCCAGATGGACCAAATGGAAAGAAATTAATCCTTCACTTTAAGGAATTAAAACCAGCAATGATGAACTCCGCTAATGGCTTCTTCTGGGAACACGCTGCTCCTTACCATTATTTGAAGCACGTTCCCTTTGACAAGCTTGTTTCTAGTCCGCAAGTAAGAAAGCACCCACTCTACTTTGGTCCATATAAAATGGATAAAACCGTTCAAGGACAATCTACTAGTTGGTCAAGAAATCCATATTACTGGCGCGGTAAACCTAACTTTGAACATATTTACATGTCAAATATTACTAATTCTAATGTCTCACAAGCAATTAAGAGCAAAAAATTCGACGTTGCAAATGTTCTAAGCTCACAATGGGAACAGGTAAAAAACACTAAGGGAGTTAATTTTGTTGGTAAAAAAACACTTAGCTACGATTACTTAGCCTTTAAAGTTGGAAAATGGGATGCAAAACTTGGTAAAAATGTTGAAAATCCTCATGCTAAGATGAATAATCCCGCTTTACGAAAAGCAATGGCCTATGCAATGAATGTTGATGTCATTAATAAACGGTTCTACCATGGTTTAGAATTCAGAATTAATTCTTTGATTCCCTCACAATTTACTCCATATTATGACAAAAATATTCCAACCTATTCTTATAATCTAGATAAAGCCAATAAATTACTAGATAAAGCTGGCTATAAAAAAGCACCTGGTGCACTCTATCGGAGTCAACCAAATGGTAAGCCCTTAGTTATCAATCTAGCAGTACGTGGTTCTGGCGAAAACAGCGAGGCCATCTGGCGTAACTACATTCAACAATGGAAAAAAGCCGGTTTAAACGTTAAATTCTTAGGCGGCCGTCCGATGGAATTTAACCGCTGGGTAGCTGCAGTTAAAGCAAGTGATCCTAAAATTGACGTTCTTGAAGGAGCTTGGGGTGCAGCAGGTGATCCTTCTCCAAGCGTGTTCTACGGTGAAAAGATGCCTTATAATTTTGCCCGTTTTGTCTCTCCGACTAATACTAAATTATTGAATGAAATCGATTCTGCCAAATCTTTTGATAAAAAATATCGGGTGCAAAAATTCCACGAATGGCAAAGATGGATGTACAACAAAGCTTATGTAATTCCAACTAGCGGTGCTTACTCAGTGACGGCAGTTAATAGCAAAGTAACTGGCTGGTCACTGAAACCTTCTGCCAACGTTTGGTATGAAGCTGGTTTTAGTAAATAAATATTATTAATATACTTATAAAAATAAAAACAATATCGACTTGTCCTAAAAAAGGAAGCATAACTTACTTGTTGGTGCTTCCTTTTTATTCATCAATTTTTACATAGCGACCACGTTCATCAACAACACCCTTGAAATGATACATTTTACCATCGTCAGTTCGTAATTCACCTAGGTCAATTTCACCATATCCTTTATCAGGATTGGTAATTTTTACATCATTAAAAGTATGTTCAAAAAAGGTACGTACAATTTTACTCTTTACCCTAATATCTTTTGAACGCTCAAAAGCTGCTGCTAATGTAAATCCCTTATCAAGTTGTTCTTTAATAAAAACAATTAAGTAAAGCGTCGATAAATTATATCTTCTAACACCGCTATTATCATCAGAAACAGGCTTAATATAGCCCTTTTCTTCCCAATAGCGTAATTGTCTTTGAGATACACCAACTACTTTGCTAACTTCTCCAATTCCTACTTCAATATTTTGAAAAACATTATGAAGTATCTTTTTTGATTCCATTATAAATTCCTTACCTCGTAATCTTATTTATAGTTTAATAGCTTATGTTAATTTTGACAACATATATGTTAAATATCATGACTTTTATGTAAGATAATTTGACAAAGAAATTATTTAAGAATATAGTTTTTATAGTTTGCAAGATTTTTTAACAATAGAAAGGAAAATTCAAATGGATCAACAACCAACCGATATTCACGGAAAAGCCTATAATCGAAACTTGCTTGTTCTAGTTTTAATTATTGGATCTTTCTGTACTGTGCTAAATGGAACCTTGCTTGCAACAGCTCTTCCCTCAATTATGCGTTCCTTTCATATCAGTACAGCAACTGCTGAATGGCTTTCAACTGCATTTTTATTAGTTAATGGAGTCATGATTCCAGTTTCAGCTTGGCTAATTAATCGTTTTGGCTCAAGAAAAATGTATTTGACAGCAATGTCAGTTTTCTTTATTGGAACAGTGACTGCTGCAGTTGCGCCAAATTTTGGGACTTTATTAACTGGAAGAATTATTCAAGGACTCGGCGTGGGTGTTACTATGCCGCTTCTTCAAACCATCATGCTTTCAATCTTTCCCGCTAATAAACGCGGTGCTGCGATGGGAACAGTTGGTATTGTTATTGGTCTCGCACCAGCTATTGGTCCAACCTTATCTGGGTGGATTGTTGATAATCTTTCCTGGCGTTACTTATTCAGTATTATTGCTCCAATTGCTGGAATTGTTATTATTTTAGCGTTTTTCTTAATTAAAGACGTTCTTCCAACTAAGAAAGAAAAAATTGACGTTTGGTCAGTGACAACTTCAACTATTGGTTTTGGTAGTTTACTTTACGGCTTTTCAGAAGCTGGTAATAAAGGATGGACTAACCCTGAAATTCTAGGATTTATTGGCGTAGGAATTATATTTGTTATTCTTTTTGGCATGCGACAATTAAAGATGGCAGATCCATTTTTAGATATTACCGTCTTCAAACATTTCGAATTTTCTCTAGCAGCTGCTTTAAGTGGTATTACCAATTTAGCAATGGTTGGTATTGAAATGGTTTTGCCATTATATATTCAAAATTTACGTGGTGTATCAGCATTTCATTCAGGATTAATGCTATTACCTGGTGCCTTGATGATCGGAATTATGTCACCAATTACGGGACGTTTATTCGATAAATATGGTGCACGAAAAATGGCAATTACTGGAATGACCCTCTTAGCACTTGGCACTATTCCATTTGTATTCTTAACTGCAGAAAGCTCATATACTATGATTATTGTTTTGTACGCAATTAGAATGGTCGGTGTTGCTTTAGTTATGATGAACGTTACCACTTCAGGAATGAACTCATTGCCTTTAAACAAAATCTCCCACGGAACAGCAGTGAACAATACTTTTCGACAAGTTTTAAGTTCAATTGGTACTGCTATTCTCGTTTCAATTTTAACTACTACAACCAACAACCATATGCCAGCAAAAGAACTGCTTCATACCCTCCCACTTCAATATAAGAATCAAGCAATCAATGCAACTTTAGATGGATTCCGTGCTTCATTTGCAATGAGTATTCTTTTTGCCTTAGTTGCTTTAGTTCTTTCTTTCTTCTTAAAGAAAGGCAACCGTGCACGTGAAAATCAAGAAGAGGTAAACGGATAATGATAATTGTAATTTTAATTTTGGCAGTAATTTTATTTATATACTTTAATGTCATCCCTGGGAAAGGTCATACTCTAGTTTCATGGATTTCTTTAATCATTACTTTGCTTTGCGTGCTGGGTATCGTCGAACATGACTACAATCACTGGGGACTGAAGACAGAAACACAGACTAGCACACAAAATTTAACTTCAAGCGTTAACCCTAACCTACCAATTTTACTTTATCAATCTCTGGGTAATGGAACAGAAAAAGTATATTTATATAAGACTAATAACAATCAAAAGAAGCCCAAAGCAATTAAACTAGATAAGGTTTCAAACAAAGTTAAGCAAGGAAAAGAAGCTAGTCTTAAGATAAGAACTACTCGATATGTTTACAAAGATAATTTTAGCCGGATTATGTTTAGTGCGTTTAGTCATAATAACGAGTTAAAACATAGAGAGTATATTTTTACCCTTCCTTCAAACTGGAAGGTTATCTCGACAAAAGATATGCAGAAATTACAAAAACAAATGCAAGAAAAAATGCAGTCTCAAAAAGCTGCATCCCTTCATTAATTATATTTTCTTCAGAAAAGACGTCCTGAGCGGCGTCTTTTTTTAGTCTTTTATTTTTAGCATTTCATCTAGTGGTACACGTGGAGCTCGATATTCATTAACTCTTGTTGCCATATCGGCATATCCTAATGCTATACCCATGGCAAGCCATTCAGAATCAGGGATATTCATAATTTCTTTAACTGATTCAGGGAATTTTACAATTTCATAAGCTGGCATTGAGTCAATCCCCATTCCTCTAGCTGCTAACATCAAAGTTTGACCAAAAGCACCCAAGTCATAATCTGACCATTGATTTGAATCTTTAGGAATGGTTAAGTAACAAATTGCTGGCGCATCGTAAAGACGTGTCTGTAAATCTTGACGTGTCATATTAGACAACTCTGGATTTTCCCAAAAATGTGCAGTTGCTTCATTGTGCTTTAGCATATTTTCTCTGGGAAACTTAGCCCAATCTTCTCGGTGAGTAGTTGGCCAATCCGGATTTGCCTTAACACCATTCTTAACATTTTCAGCATGGCGCTTTTTAACTGCTGCTAGTGTATTACCGGTTGCAATATATACCTTCCAGGGTTGTGAATCTACCCATGAAGGTGCATGTTGCGCTAACTCAACAACTTTTTCTAAACTTTCTCTTGAAATTTTATCATCTGGGTTAAATAAACGAACTGCATGCCGAGTTAAAATTGCTTCTTCTACGTTCATCATATATTCCCTCTTTATTGTATTAATATCTTATATTTTAACCCTTTTATGACTATAAAAAAAAGCTGCAACCACTTCTGATTACAGCTTAACATGACCTAATGAAGAAAATAAATTGTTACACTTCTTAGGAGGTTCAATGTGACGAAGTCACACCAATATTGATATTAAAGCAAAACCATTGATAAATCAATAATTTTAGATGTTGACTAGTTGCCATCAAATGCCACTAAATGTCAATTATTGCCACTAGTTTGTCCCTTTTCTGTCCCTTTTTAAAGACCTAATTGCTTTCTTCTTTCTGCTACATACTCTTCAATATTAGCTAAATCTTCTTCAGTCGCTAAATTCAATATGAAGCTTTTAGCAGTTGAACGTTTATTGATGTATAATTTTCTAGCTTTATTTTTTTCGTCCCATTTTTTATTAGCTTTAGCTCTTGCTTCTGTAATTTTAGCCATTTAAAATACCACCTTCCAGAGAACCAGTAAAGTTATTATTGTACCTAAAACAATTAAAAACCTTCTTGGATAAAATTCAAATTTCATCTCTTTATTGTTATATTTCTTCTGAATTTTTAGATTTTTCATTTGTAAAATTCCTTTTTGCTTAGTAAAATGAAGATATAGAAAAGGAAGGGAGTTCCGTTCCCTCCCTCTTCAATTATTAGCTCCATTCAATGGAGATTTCGTAAACCAAGAACCAAAGATTGATTTTGAAGTGCATCTTTATTCTTGGTTTTTTCTTATGCCTTTTTTTCTTCATCTTAAATTCTCCTTTCTATCCTGTATCGTTTTCCTCCTTTCAATTATTATAATACACGCTTTAGCGTACATTGTCAATAAAAATCATAAAAAATAATACAAAAAAAATAGCCACCCCAGAGAAATCTCCAGAGTGGCTATTAGTGTAGGATTTAGAACGCACCTAGCCAGTCCTACTAAACTAGATTACGTTAGCTAAGCTCACGTAGAGTTTCTTAGCTTGACCAAATCCATTATATCAAATTATTTAAATGTTCCCCATGCTTCTGTACCAACTCGACCAACTAAGTATCCATCATGCCCGTTCTCGCGTGGTTGTTGTAACCATACACGTCCAGCATTATCTCTAGCCCAAGCATTATATTTAACTTCTGAGCCTGCTGGTAAAGTAGCAATTAGTGTGCTTTGTGTATTAGCACCCCATCTAAGGTTGATTGCTCCGCCAGTAATAAAAGTACCATGTTCTTCATGCCAAGTCATTCCTTGTACATCGGTCCATGTCTTAGGCTGTGTGGAAGTATTAACTGGTTGTGATACTGGTTTGTTTACATTAGCATCAATTTTTAAAGACTTAACTGCAATATTACTGTCCACACTCAGGCCTTTCCAATTGTCAGTAAATTGCCAGATCGCTACTCCGTCCATTGATGGGAAGTAGCCAAAATTCGCGTCATTCGCTATTTTACCATTATATGCTGCTACCCATAAACAATCAGGATACTTGGCTAGAATTCTAGAAGTATTAATTTTATTTTTCATAAGATAAGCGCCTGAATATAGTAAAGGCTTATATCCAGCACTCACAATAGTATCCAAGAAAGTTAGAATTGCCGTCGTATTAGCTTCACGATCTCCTCCAGTTTCGTTTCCACTGCCTTGCTCATAGTCACAAGCTAAAAAAGATCCTACAACTACACCTGCTAGCTTAGCAGAACTAATAGCATAGTTTCCTTCTTGAACAGCTCTGTTGCTATCAGCACCAAAGTGAGCATAGTGGTAACCCATTGGTACCACATTATTTTGCTTAGTACTATCTACTTGCGCTTTAGCTTTAGGGTTACGATAGTCTAAGCCTTCAGATACTTTTACAAGAACAAAATTAGCCCCAGCGTTTGTATATTCAGTCACATTTGCATTATTAAAACTAGATACATCAACACCATAAGCTCGATTTTCAATTGTTTGCGTCATTTATTAAGCCTCTTTCTTTGAATCAGCTACAAGCTTTTCATACTCATGTTGAACAATGTTTCTTACAGTTGCTCTATCAATTGGAAGATTCGGATAGAGTTTTTGCAATTGGTAAAAGACCTCATCTGTTGCATCATAAAGTTTCTTCGATCCCTCTTTATCGTCAAGGGATGCTTGATAAGTAGTTGCCTTTAAAGCTAACTCGCCTGCTGTTTCTAAAACTGTCGCAAGCTTAGGGTGAGTGAGCTTTAATTTTTCCAATTTCTGCTTATTCATGCTGTAAGCAGTAGCCATTCCAGCTACTAATAAAACTACAATTGCCCAAATTAAATTAATATCTAATCTCATTTTCGTAATTCCTCTCTCAATTTTTCATTCTCTTCTTGTAGATGCTTAACCTGTTTCTTGTAATCGTCACGTTCGCTTTTTAATTCTTCGACAATATCTTGGAAAGTATCTCGCTTGTTTTTATGATATGCGTTATATGCAGTTATTAGCACTCCTAAGAATGTTCCAAGAGCACCGATAATTAGGTCTACATGCAAGCGAAGCACCTCCTAGCGATCATGAGCTACATGCAAAATCAAAAGAAAAAGGACTACATCGCCAATGACGGTGTGTCCCATTCTGAATTCAGATGTAAAGATAATGTGTCCTAATTGCAAGAATGCCAAGCCTAATACAATACCTCCACATACTACTAAAAGCGTACGAATTAATAAGGTATCGTCAGGTCTAAATGCAGTAGCAAAAAATAGCACTATGCCAACTAGCAAAATAAAAATATCTATTCGCCAGTCATTGAGCGCGCTTTGCAAATTAGGCGGCCAAAAGAAATAATGACGATCGTACCAAAGTGAGCCGCCAATAGCGATCATAGTTATTGCAATAATTACCTGAAGGTCATTAAGCTTGAGGTTGACTAAGTACCGTTTCAGCTTGGTCATAGTCCTCACCTGTGATTTCTTTATATCCTTCTTTGCTAAGAATGCCTTGTTGAACATAGCTTCGAAAAGTTAAGTTGGCTTCTTCTTTTTTACCGAACCATCCCCAGTTATATTGATTCTTCCATGATTCAATTAGTTCTCTTTGAACTTCTGCGATCATCGCTTGTAAATCCATTTTAAAGTCCTCCTATTTGATACTTAATTATTGTTGGATTGAGATCTTTTACCCAAGGCAACCATCATTGCACTTAAGTTAGCCACCATTCTGTTAGTTTGTTGAACGGAGGCTTGAAGTTGATCCATAACCTTATCGCTGGCTTCCGCACTTTGCAGAGTGTCTTTGTGAGCTTCTTGCAAGCTAGTAATACTTCCTTCAAGGGTCTTCAAGCTTTCGGTAACTGCTGTCAAACGTTGTCCGTAAGATTCTTCGCTGACGTCGTACCATTCGCCTTTCATCCAATCATATTTTGGAGACTTCAAGTTTGGATCAGGTGGAGTTACTACTAAAGGATATTGATTAGCTGTAATTTCATCAGTTGATGTAATTACCCTAAAAGGCACATCATCGTTTGACCAATAATAAGTCTTCATTGTTACAGCTGATGTTTTTTCTGTATTAGTTGCTGGTGTAGTAACTGGTTGAACATTTTCTGTTACGTTTTGTGCATTTGCAGTTTCTTCTGTCATAGTTAAATTCCTCCATAAAAAAATCCCTAACCATTTGGTTAAGGATTAAAAATATTAAATCGGTGTGTTAGTGTACTTATGCCATTGACCGGACCCATTATAAAGCTTACGGCCATAAAGGTCATCTCCCTCATATACAGTTTGATATTGAGTTTGACCATCTAAATTAGTGACCTTCAAAAATATTGTGTGACGATTGTCTGTTTTGTACGGCCCATTTTGAATAAGACAATTAACGAACTTTATAATTCCTGTTTCTCTATAAGCATTGCAGTCTACGGTTTGATTGCTGATAGTTCCTGATGGGCTATCATAGTCAACGCGGTGTTGAAACATAGTTTGTTGCATGGTAAAGCCTTGCAATCTATCAGATAGATCCGTAACGCTATTCATCATAGCAAACGTACTCCATCCCGGATAGGAGTTTGTTTTTTCAGATACTGTTCGAGCATAAACTTCTGCTCCTCGAAAAATCAACTGATAAATACTATTATTATCATACCTAATGGCGTTCATGTAAAAGTATTGCCGTTGATTTAAATCGGCCCATGGGCCATTTATAGCTACACAATTTATAAATTTATATATACCAGTTTCCCCATAAGTGTTTGAGTTTAAATTAACAGCCGTGTTTTGATCGATTCCTGTTGGATAGCGATAATCGGTATGGTTTCGAACATCTCGATAAGCTCTGGCAAAAGTAGCTAATGTTGCTTGATCTACTAGCCCAGGCTTTCCAGCCTGTTCTACTGTCGTAGGACCTGGCTGATCGGTTTCAATATTATAGTCTCTAATAACATTCACATTTAGATCGCTTTTTTGTGCTACATCAGGCTTACTTCTAATATTATTCCAACCTACTGATCCCGTATAGTATCCATCCATATTAATTGCAGCTACTTCGTCACCATCAGCACGTCTAAAAGAAATGTGATTAGAATCATCATCACCTAATTGAATAGCTAAATCTAGATTGTCGCCGGCGTTGTTATCGCCAAAAATCTTGATGCTATCAGATGCACCATTCCATTGGATTCCACCAATATTGCCCTCATGAGCATTATAGGGACTTTGCGCATCCCAATTAATCCAGCTTCCCTTCTGCATGTTGCCACCAGATAATGACAATTTAGTAGCTAAATCGCCAGCATTTGTGATTCGTTGCCAGTCAGTAAAGGTATTGCCATTGTACCAGCTACGAACATATACCTGATTTTCCTTTTTAGCATGCAGCATTTGTGTTCCATTTTGCATGCCATCTGAGTTTACCGTTATATCAAACCATGCTGGTATTGGAGAATTAGCTATTCCATCAGTTCCCCTAGCATGGTACATTCCTGGAGTCTTTATGGTATTGAGATCAGTATTATTTTTTATGGCTACTATTGGTACATGCTCTTGAACGGGTTTTAAAAGCCAATTACCAATCTTCCAAGTAAAATGGATGCCATCATTTAATCCGCCAGTGTTTAGTTCAATGAACACGTCAGTGACATTATTAGTATCAAAAGTAAGGCAAAACAATTCTTTATTGACTGGATCAGCTGGCAAATCTTGATAAGCCAAAATATTATCAGTATTATTTTTATCATAAACTGACACTCTAAACTTATAATCATTATCAGCTATCTTAGTTAATTGCTTTGAATTTTCCCATTCAAAGAACAATCTATACAAGGTATTAGGTGTCAAGTCGCTAACTTCTAGCATTGATCTTTCAATACCATCAACACCAGTATAGTCATAGATATTCATTCGACTAACATCATCATAAGATATTCTAGCAGCAGCGATCATTTCGTTACTATTCCCCCACTGAGTCATATTAGATTTAAGCTGGACCCAACCTGGCTCAGAATTAAATATCCATTTTTTTAGTTCTAAATCTTTAGCAAAACTGGTCCAATCTATTTGGCCTAGACTTGCTCTTAGTTCGTTTACCTTGGCTTGAACTGCATCGGTTTTAGCATTCATATCTGGCAACTTCTTATTCATCAAGTCGGTTAACTCATTGATAATATTGCCAAATTTAGTTGTTAAATCCTGAACAGTATTATTTAAACTATTAGTTTTAACCTGCCATTCTTTAACAATTCGACTAAAAGTATCATCCCAAGAGTGCTGTTTTGCATTCCAATCAGCTTGGTCTTTATCAAGCACTTGCTTCGCATTGTCTTTGATTGCTTGGATAGTGTCTTGGGCTTGTTTATCAATGTTAGCTTTATCACCGTTCCACTGACCCCATATCTGGTTCTTGTTATTCGTCCAGTCCTGGTTAATAGCATTCTTTTGATTTGTGTAGTCTTGCTGACGAGCATTTTGTGCAGCCTTAAATTGATTTTGAAAATCAGCACTTAAAGAATTGTATTGATTACGGAAGTTCTGCAACTCTTGATCAAGTTGCTGTTCCGCTTTTTGCAATTCAGCCTGAAGTTCACCATCAGCTTGTTTAAGCAAGGTTTCCATCTGTTGCTTTAACTTTTCAAGGTCTGCAATGTAAGTCGTATTGTAAACCGTACACTTTAAGCCGTCTCTAACTTCAATATAGAAGTCAGTAGTTGAATCAATCTTCGACCCATTAGATTTATCAATAATGTCAAACCAAGCCGTACCTCTTGCAGAATGAACTTGATCGTGTAACTGATAAGTAATATGCCCTATTCTTTCATCCACGATTTCGACGTTATCATCTGAAACAAACTTATTGCCATCTTTATTTTCATTAAAGACGAGAGATTTATTTGTTAAATCGTATGGCGTTCCATCAGGATTGAGAATAAACGATTCTAGTATTTCACCTTTATCACTATCTCTTACCTCCACTCGACTTAAATTGGTCGTTTGTTTGTTCGTGCTTAGTGTCACTGCTTGGAGCATTCTTTTCGCCTCCTTTCAATTGATCTCTCATTCTAATCTCGTTTTGTAATTGTTCGATTACAACGTCTTTCCTAAAATTTAAAAGCTCTAAACGTGCAATTTCGTTTAGAGCTTTTGTTAAAACGGCATCATTATTCAATTATTTCACCTCAATCTAATGGATTCGCCCACCACGTTGCTGACGAATCCAAGCTATATCGGAAGCATACAGGTACTGACTACCAATTTTTAGTACTCCCCAGTTTTGATCCCAATCAAAAGCAACTTTTTCTTTACCAGGTGCTGTGTAAGAAAAGCCATGGTCACCCGACATAACTGCAACTTTTCCATCACCACCAATAGATCTAATGTAAGAATCACCATCAACAGTAATACCTTCAAGCTTAACGCCAGTGATCGTACCACCAGTAATTCTTTCAGCAATTAGCCGGCCTTGACTGTCTATGGCACTTCTAGCAACCCCATCGCGTCCAACGTATTCTAAGCCTTCGGCATTGAAACGGAGATATCCTCCACCATTGCTTAAAGCTCGCAATTCAGTTGGTTTTTGCCAGTTAGGATAAGCGGTAATTTCGCCACCGCCACCACCTGCGATCCAATTGTGGACGTCTTGAACAGTCGTGTTTATGGAAGTAATCATCTTATTTAGCCTGTCGTAACTATCTCGCCAAGCTTGATCGTCCATACCTAATTGTCTAGTCAATTTAAGCAATCCAGCTTTTTGGTCTTGATCCTTTTCTTCCATTACTTGCTTTAATTCGCCAAACAAGTGAGTTGCTCTTTTAGTAGCAGTCGTTGTATTCTTAGCCACCATATTAGTAACAAAATTGTTTAAAGCATGATCGTAACTAATAGGCAATTGCCCAATGGTGATACTAGTTGCAATTTCTCTAACAGGATCCCAAGTTATGGAAGTGCATTGAGCTTTTTCAAAAATACCTACTTCATCAAATAAAACACTCACATAGTCGTATAAATCTACTTGGGTTAGCTTTTGAAAACCGCCCTGCATCTGTTCATACGAAACTGTAAGAGAAATAGTTGGATAACCAATTCGATATTCTTTCATATACGCTTCTGCTACGGCCAATAATTTCTCTTTGTCATTGCCAATTCCATAAGATGATAAATCTACCGCTTGGACTCTCAACGGTGCATTAGTGACTCTAGCAAACTTAGAAATAAGTACAGTACCATCAAGTTCAAGCGTTTCTTCGCTGACTTCTGGTTCTGCATTAGAGTTATCTTCTCCTGGTGCAACATCTACAGCGTGAGCAAAACTAAAGAAGTCGGAGTTAATCCATTCATTCGTTCCAACTTCATAAAATGATTTACCTTGACTTGTTGACTGTGCCGTTATTCTTAAGAGGCTTCCTAAAGCATAATATTTACCAGTTGGACTTAATCCACTAGGATCACTATATACAGGAACTTGAGCCGTTTTTTGAATATTTGCTTTTTCTGCATCCTCTTCTTTATATTCGACAGTTCCCGGTTCTTTAAAGCTTACAGTATCGCCAGCCTTAACCCATAGTTCTCTCCCGCCTGATTGCCCGATGTGATACCATTTAGCACCGCCAGAATCAGTTGAAATATCGTAAATCGGATATTGTCCCCGATTATTCCAATTGACTGCACTTCCTGTTCCACCAGGACCAGACATTACAGTTACGTTTCCGTTAATACTTAAACGACCATATGCTTTTACAGTTGCATAATCGCCAGTTTTTGACAAAACAAAATATTGAGATGAAACCCATTGCGTATCCCTATTTCCTAAGTCGTACCAAATGGTTCCATTAATATCTTTAGCTTTCCAATAAATTTTATAGCTTGTACCATTATTTAAATACTGACCACTCTTATGACCCCCAAAAGGCGAGGTATAAAGTGGTACCTGTCCCGGTCCAGCATATGAAATAGTACCTACACCGTCATTTTTTACAATTATTCCAGTAATATCATCTGAAACTTCCAAAGTTCCCTGTGCATTTACTTTGTTAACGACATAGTTACCTGATTTATCAAAAGTAACTAAACTGGCTTCGACCCAACCGCCTGTATCTGTTTTATACCAAGTATCGTTGTTAATCGTTTGCTTATCTGTCTTAGCAACAAACTTCAAATACTCGCCATTTTTAATAGTATTGATTGGCGTGTGCCCTTTGAAAGGACTGCTAAATAAGCTAATCGTCCCATTAGCTAAATATTGAACAGTTGCTTTACCATCAAAAGGCTCGCCTTCTGGTTGTGGTTGTTCTTCGGGAGAATAGGTTACATACGGCATAATTGCATTATATGTTCCGCTCGTAGTTTCATCCCTAGTAATGGATTGCATATTACGACCATACTTAATTACTACTCCCTTATCTTTACCTGCATGTTTCAGCATTGTTAGATAATAGTTATTAAACCTAAATTCTCCATTGTATAAAGCTTCCATTGTGTTAGTGGTTTGATCCCCAGCTTGGTCAGCTCCAAAAATAGCAGCATTAGCATTACCTAACTCTTTAAAGTTCCAGCCTAAGTTTGCAACGGTAGGAATATCACTAGCAAAACCTAACCCTGAAACAGGCCATGCCAAAGCATCGCTAATTAAATCAAATGCTCTATTCGGCCCAGCATGTGCTTCACTGATATCCTTTTTGAGAGGAATATTCGATAAATCAGACCAGACATGATTAGCAGTAATTGAAATTGAAGTCATACTCTTAGATACGTCTACAATTCTAAATTGTTGATTTCTTTCATCATCTTCTAGTCCCATATCAGCCACAATTACCATGCCCTCAGTTATGTCTTTGCTTAAAGATGCATTAATCGGATAAGTCATTGCTAAAGTAGGTATCTGATTTCTATTTTTAGTAATTGAAATAGTAAGTAAATCCTTAAGTGATCCCAGACCTTCAGTATTAAAGTCAGAAATATATGTTTCATAAAGTCGAGGAATCATACAATTGCTCGCCTCCATCTTGGTTGATATTCAAACTTAGAATAATTACCTGATAGTGAAATACTATTTTTACCGGGTATTAATTCAGGGTACTCATGATTTGGCAAGATTGCTCTACTAGTTCGCAACTCTGTCATTGATTTGTAAACCAAACATTTCTCACTATCTATAAATAATTCATTATCTATATCTTTAAATTGATAAGCTAAACCATTAATCGTCAAAGTAAAGTCTCCATTACCTACGATATGAAAAATAGGTAGTGAATTCCATTTAGTAGGATTATAAACTGGACTACTTGGTACGTTTTGATAATTAATAGCTTCATCATTAATTAAAAAAGGTTTGCATGCTAAGCTCATAGTAACGTTAGCCCAAGTTTCATTAGTTGGAGTAACAACAGGGCTTTCACTTACAAAAGCTTCCCAGTGCCAGCCTTTAAACGGTTCAAAGTAAAATGGCTCAGACTTTACAAATTTATCTTTACAAGTCAGCCAGTCTCCGAAGTCCATGCCCCAAGTAAACCAATCTTTATAGAAAGTCGGGCGCTGAACAACAAAAGTAATTTGTTGGGTTATGTCTGTATAGCTCAAATTATCATTGATATATGAACCATTTACTCCCACAACTGACGTAAGTGAAACATTCCGTTTGGTAGTAGCTTGAACTAATGGATAAACTACCATAGCACCATAGTAATCAGAACCTGTTCCATGATAAATTAATCTACCTAATGACACTTATACCCTTCTTTCTATTAATTGAATTCAATCGCATTCTTGCATTTACAACTTCGGTAATTGAATTACCTAAAGCTTGTTTATCTACATTTATGCTAGTTTCAACTGTTGCGGGAGCTGTAAGAATAGCAGTAAGTAAATCGATAATCTTATCAAGCTTTTCGCCTAAACTTCCAGTATTCACAGTAGTTGGTTGAATATTGTCTCTAGCTGCAACAATTGCAGCAGTCTTGCCAAGCAATTCGTAAGAACGACTAGATTTAACTGCTGATAATGGAATAGCCATTTCTGGTCCAGCTTCGCCAAAAATAGAAGGTTGGTTAGCAATTCCACCATTTGCATATCTTGCATGACCAGTTGGTCCCCAACCTGCTCCAAAGTGAATATCATTGCGCCAATTAGAATCATTGAATAAAGCAAGCAATTGATCCCAGCCATGATAAATATTTCCATGGCCTCTAACTTTATATGCATTAAAAGTTCTTGTCTTATATTGCAATAATCCACGAGCTGGACCAGAACCGTCACCATCTGGATCAGCTCCTGGCTGTACAGCGCTAGGATTGCCTCTAGATTCACCAGCAATCATTGAAATAATCTTTCTGATTTCTGTTGGAGTAACTGAGGTATGCATTGTTTCAGCAGCCTTTTTAATGTCTTCGCCCCAACGATCAGCCCCTGTACCATTTGGATCTTTCTCATCGCCACCAAGACCAAACAAATCACCAATCTTGCTAATGAAACTAAAGAATCCTTTCAGTGGTTTCAACTCTTTAATAAATTTCTCTAAACCAGAGTTTGCTTTGACGTCTCCATCTCCACTCTCATTCTTTAAACCAGGAATACGACGATAGCTTACTGCTCCTTCCTGGAAGTCTGATATCTTTGCCATACCTATACCAGAGCTTGGATTCATTGCCGACCAAATCTTTCCACCACCGGCATAAACACCAACGTGGTTACGACCTCCAGGTCCAAAGAATACTAAATCTCCGATTTGTGGATCTTTAACTGCACGTGAAGCTGAATACTGATCTCCAGAATAATGAGGAAAGCTTTTACCGAATGCTTTCTCTAAGGCATACTTAACTAATCCTGAACAGTCGAATGAATCTGGTCCTTCGGCACCCCATACATATGGTTTATCTTTACCATATTTTTCAACAGCACCTAGTAATCCTCCTTCTGCTTCACCATCAAGAGAACTAGATACCATATTCCAAAGAGTTTTCCAAAAGGCACTTACTTGTTTCTTACCTTTATCAAATCCTTTGGTAATCATAGTATGAAATGCACCACGAGATAGGCCTTTAACACCAGTCCATTTAAAAATACCATCTAAGTACTTTTGTGGACCAGAGACAATCTTTTTAGCTAAATCAAAGAACTTCTTCATGCCATCCATAGTGTTCTTAGCCCATGAACCAATGCCACCGAAGAAGTTACCTACGTTCTTGCCAATATTGCTAAAGAAACTACCAATACCACCATTTGCAAAGCGAGCAATCCCCATAGCATTCATTAAGTTCTTAGTATCAGTTGCATTAAGAATTTCATCACCAGGCATAAGCATTGTAGTAGTATTTCGACCTTGGAAAATACCAAATTCTCCAGTTGCTGGACGGTAAAGAGCTTCCTTATTGCCAGTTTCTGGTGAATCATTACCATCATTAACCATTGCTAATGTTGGTTCAGTAATCGCTCTACGCTGAGATCCAAAATAGCCAGTACCAGTAGCAAAGTGGGGGAGCTTTTTGACAGTAGAATGACCGCCACCGAAGAAGAAGATTACATCGTTAACGGCACCAATACCGCCATTAACAATGTCAATTAACCCATTCATGGCATTCTTACCAAGCTTTTGCATTGACTTCCACATGTCAGAAAAAATATTCTGAATACCTTTGCCTAAGTTAGACCAGCCTGTTCGCCATTTTCTATTAAAGCCATCAAACCAGGAATGCATATTACTTCCCCACTTTGAAGCGTTTGACTTCATATCTGACCATTTTTTAGCTGTATCACGCTTAATTGAATCCCATTTATCAGCAAAATTATGGGCTATTTTATGCAATTGATCTCCAGTAGTCTGTTTTAAAGCATCTAGCATATTGCCATGATTCTTCTTTAAGTTTTTTTGGAAATCATTAGAAATATCAGTTACATAACTATGGTGTTTCAACCACTCTTTGCCAGATTTATCCCTATACTCTTTATCTTGTCCTAAAAGTTTTTTCGTGCCTTCACTAGCTATTTTTTTGGAGTTTGTCCAAAAATCTCCCACTGACTTATGAAGATTGTTCCAATGAGAATCCCATGTCTTTTTTGCATTCTTAGACCAAGATTTAAAGCTTTTTTGTAAAGACTTAGTCCCTTTATCATAATTTTTCTTGGTATTCTTAGACCATTTGGAAACAGCTTTTTGAGTATTTTTCCAATGATTATTCCAAGATTTACCAAAATCTTTAGTCCATTTCTTAGTCTTCTTTTGAATATCTTTATAAGCGGTTTGGAATAACTTACCCTTTTGAAAAGCTTTAACGTACTTGTTCTTAGATAACTTCTTAAAGGTATCGCCAAAATTCTTGTAAAACTTCTTAAAGAAGTTGTGACCATTTTTCAGAAAGTTATCGTAGCCTTTCTTAATATTAGGTCCAAGTTTCTTTATAAAGTTCTGTGAGTTTTTAACTGTTTTATCTAAGTTTTTCTTAGAATCTTTACCAAATTTTTCAAAGCCTTTACCAACTTTTTTCCAGTAATCATTCCAAGCTTTTTGCTGTTTCTTTTGGTTTTGTTCTCTAAGCTTATCAATTTTTTGCCATTCTTTTTGAGATTTTTGGTTAGACTTTTTAATGCCTTTCCACCAAGAATCAATGCCCTTGCTCATCTTGCCGAAAGCATCTTTAGTAGACCAGCCTAAGTTTTCAAGCGACCAGAAATTTTTAGGCGGCTTTTTAGATTTCCAACCATTCAAAAATTCTTTGGTTGCTTTACCGCCCCAGCCACCAGCTACCTTACCAATCTGAGAACCGATTGCTGCACCAGCAGGACCACCAAAGAATAAACCAATACCGCCACCAATTGCAGAACCTATTCCTTTTCCTGCATCTTGGTATTGCTTCATTGATCCTTTCTTATCTTTGAATGCAGATAGGATAGATGAACCAGCATCTAAAGCAACACCTACACCTGCTACACCAGTAGCAACTTTACCAGCTGTTGACAAGCCACCAAATCCACCAGCAGATTTTAAAGATTGAAATGCATCGCCAAAAGACTTACCAGATAACGCATTGCCAGCTAAAGATTTAATTTTGCCAAAAACAGTTGAAGCAGTAGAACCTAATTTAGCTAATGCGGCTTCTGGTCCTTTCAGTTCTTTAATTGTATCTAAACCCTTAAAGCCTGCATGAAGTGCCTTAACCCCTTTATAAGCTTTAACACTACCACTAGCAATTGAAAATAAACCACTTGTAACTGGTTTCAAAGTCTTAATTGCTGCAATAGCAATAATTGCCTTAGAAATCCATTGAATCGCTTCTTTATTTTTAGCTAAATTATCTAATACCACTCTTAATTGTTTCAGAGGGTCTTTCGACTTTAAAGCATTCTTACTAGTTAAACCAAAGGCTTCAGCAATATCAACAATTATTTTAGAAAGAGTCTTCCAAGTATCTATTGCAATATCTTTGGTAATGGACATAAGATCAGACCCAATACCTACAATATCGCCTTTATGCTTGGCAATGTAGCCTAATGCTTGCATTCCAAGTTTAGCAACTTTTTGAATTGCTACACCAAGCATTTCAGCACCATCTTGTACTGGCTTTGACTGCATTAAGTCAGCTAACTGTTGCATTCCTGATGTCTTCGCATCAAATAATGGTTGGGCCATTTTAGCTTTTAAGCTATTCCACGAATCCTGCATTGACTTTGCAGCTCCGCCTTGGGTTTTTCTAAAAGCTTCAAAAGCCTTACCACCATCTTGACCAGCTTTTTCAACTAACTCTTCAAATTGTTTAGTTGACATTTTGCCAGAAGCAACCATCTTACCAAATGCTTCTTCTGACATTCCAGCTGCTTTAGACAAAGCCGCACCTAATCCCGGCGCTTGCTTACTCATTCTTTGCCATTGCATTGCTGAAACTTTAGAGCCACTAAGAGCCCTAGCCATCGCACTTGATAGCCCAACCATTTCTCCAGAAGTCATCTTAGTCGCATCCCCAATGGTTGCAATACTTTTAGACAAAGCTAAAGTATGCGACAAATTACCATTAGTTAAACGATTCATATTTAACTGTAGCTGATGAACTTCGTCCCCAGTCATTGCAGTATTAGACTTCAAATAGCCCATTTGATCTACTAAGATCTGAGTATCATTTTTATTTTTACCTAATCCAGCCCACTGTGCTCGAACTTTACCAATTACACCATCAAGCTGCATACCTGATGTAATAGTTGACTTTAGTCCAGAAGTTAATGAACTAAAACCCGAAGAAACAGCATTGCTTAAAAGATTTGCACTAAAAATCTTTTTAAACAAAGAATGCGTCTGTTTAGCTTCTCCATTGACTCCAGTAATTTTAGATTTAAATCGATCAAAAATTGATGGATTGGCTTTCTTCATCTCTGAAGATAAGCCCGACATTTCAGATTTGGTTTTAGCTAAGCTTGTGGCTGTCTCATCTACACGTACCTTCTGACGTCTATATGCTTCACTAGATTTACCAGCTTCAGAAGCAATCTTAGATAATTCATTAGATTGAATTTTGTAAACTTGATTTAGTTTGTCGTATTCACGTGATAAACCAGATAATTTAGCCTTATTAGCTTCCTCATGCTTGCCTTCTGCTTCAAGTCTTCCAACATAAGTATTACTTGACTCAGTAATTTTTCTAAGTTCGCTTTGTGCGCTTGCTAATCCTGACTTGTAGTAATCAAGCGAGTTACGAGCTTTTTCTTGTTGCTGACTTAATTTAGCAATTCTTGTAGTAGCATTAGCAACATTACGTTCAGCCGTAGCAATTTCTTTCGAATATCTTTCGTATTCGTTGCGGCCTTTTTCTGTGGTTGTATCAACCTTGGCTTGAGCTTCTTTTAAGCTGTTTAATTCAGATTTATTACGTTCTAATAAAGATTGTTGTTTCTTTAAAGTATCGCCTAAGCCTTCATACTTAGCTTTTGCAGCTCCCAGTTGATCTCCAGCTGATTTTAGTTCGGCAACTTGTGCTTTCCATGCACTAGTAGCAGAGGATACCTCACTTTTTAAAGATTTAAGGGTTTGAATCGGCTGTTCGCCATCAAGAGAAATTCGTGTATTAAAATCGCCAACCGGTATTTTTCCCGCCATTATTTAACCTCCTTTCTAGTTTTTCCTTGCGCTAATTGACTTAATGCCCATTCACTAGCATCTACTGGACGATCTTTACGGCTTTGAGCTTCCATAATTTGTGCCCAGCGATCTGTGTCAAATGCTTCTATTTCATTGGGTGAAACATGACCATTAACAATAGCGTCTTGTTCGGTGTAATCAATATCTTCGACAAATTCTGACCAGAATTTATTTATCTCCCACAGAGTGACTTTTCTTGTCAGAGTCAGAAGCCTCCGAATCTTCTTTAATGTCCAAAATTGCAAAAACTAAACGTTTGGCAACATCAGCAATGTCATCGGTATTTAAATCTTGATTTTCAAATTTTTGCTTTCTGGCTTTGGTATTAATCCCAGCTAAATCTTCAATAAAAGCTAAGTATTTTTCTGTAATTTTAAGTTCAGTTTCAGAAGTTAAAGTAACTTGGTTTACTTGCGGTGAAATTGCTAAAGCAACTGCTTCAACTCTCATATCCCAATAATCAGGATCAGTTGAACCAAATCCTGTTCCGTACTTATCTTCTAGCCGTTCTAGTGTACGTTCATCTTCTGATTTAGATTTATCAAGTTTTTGTAGAATATTCATGTCTCTAATTGCACTAGAGAATTTCTTTTGTCCATCTAATTGAATTTCAGAAATATCTTGATTAAGCTGGCCGGCTTTTCTTTTCATTCCGAAAGTATGATCTACTTCAATGGGTTTTAAGCCTAACTCTTTGGCTTCTACAGTGATTTGTGTCATTGTCTATTTTCCTTTCATATAAAAAAAGCAGGATTCGAACCTGCTTTATTTGTTCCTACCTCTCCCTCCCTGCTTTCACTACTTAGAAGGTGCTGGATTTGGTGTTGATGTTTGCTGGAAGCCATCAACTATATATGCCAACATTGCTTCTTCGCTCTTCCAAGCTGGATCACGATCAGGATCGCCAACAAAAATTTGATAAAGCAAATTATCAGTTGGACGAGCTTGGGGTGTAACAGTAAAACTATCGTGAACTGTTACAGGACTTGCTGCATCAGTTTGCATGTTTACACCACTACCAGGGGTAAAAGTACAATAAGGAAAAGCGTAATAAACTGGAAAGCCATGATTTTCAGAAATAGCAATATATGCTCCTCTGAATAAGCGTTTATCAGCACGCTTATATCCTCCATGGGTTTCATCTCTAGCCATCCCTTGCATTAATGAAGCAATATCAAAAGGCATGTCATTAGCTGCAAAGATACATGAGATATTTTCCACACCAACTTCACTCTCAGCGGTGGTATTAGAACCATAAACTTTTTGAATAGTTGGATTCAAACCTGTGATGTTACTTTGAGTAGTACCTCTCGCAGTTTTTAGATCAGCTTGAAAAATACCTTGGGCCTTGTATCGACCATACTTTTTAAATTCATCAAGTGTTTTTAACTTTGCATCATCGTCTTCAGGAGCGACGATTGCTCTCGCAAAACCATTTAATTCCATTAATTTAACTTCCTTTCATAATTGCGTGTGAAATGGAAAGTAAGCATAGTTTCATCTATTTCAGGATCAGTTCCTTCATCTGGTCCATAGCTTACTTGCCATTCAGGCACTAAAAAAGACACAATCGAATTCTTGATCGTGTCTAAATTAGCTGTTTTATTTTCTATACCAATAAAAACTTGAATTTCTACTTCTTGAACTTCTACAGTGGGAATATTTGATCCATAACCGGCATAACTTCCAATAACTGGAGTAATCAGCAAATCAGTTTTAGTATTATCAATCTTCCCTGTTATTCGCTTTTTATAATAACGATCTACCCCGGGCACTTTATTTAAAATAGCTTGATATGCGTCATTTATCGCTGTCATGGTTCATCACTTCCTTAAATGCTCTTAGTTCAGCTTCTTTAACTGATTTCTTCGCTTCTTGTTGCGCCTTGTCGTAAAAATGCATGTTAGCATACCTTTTTTCAGACATATGGTGCTGACCATTATTAACAATTTTAGCTAAGAAGTCATAATATTTACCTTCAAAACCAACATCTGTATCTCCAGTATGAGTTTTATCAGCTGTATAACCAGCTTTATACGTAATGCTATCTTGCAAGTGCTTAGTCTTTCGGTGTGAATTGCCATGCTTAGCATTAACATGACCAGCAGAGCGCCCTCTTCTGTAAATCTCATTGCTTCGTGGCGTGCGATCATGCAATACCTGACTAAAAGCTTCGGCACCTGCAACGGTAATTTTTGCCTTATCTTCAGGTGACAATTTCATACTCTGCTCTACTGAATCAACCCAATTATCTAAAAACTCCCCCATATCTTTAGCCATGATCTGCAACCTTCTTAACAGTCACTAAATCATAGCTTGTGGGAGAGTTCTTTTCATCTGGATTTATATGAACAACCTCATACATCTCGCCATTAACTCTTGCTCTTGAGATTTGATCCCAGAAATTATCTAACCGATGTCTTACAGCATACATTCGCTGGTCAGCTAAATTAAGCCCCTGAGCTTGAATAATTTGAGTCGTGTTCAAACTATAAGGAATTGCTAAAGTCGTCCATAAGACTGTAATTGAAGGAATTGGATTATCATTTTGGTCGTACTCAGGTTCATCAGATTCCTTACCAAACTCAATCTTCTGATTTTGTCTGCTCGGATTCAGTATTCTTACCATCTTGATCCTCCAATTCCTTAGCATATCTACCTCTAAGCTGACCAATGACTGCATTTGTTACAGCGTCCACAGTGACTACAGCACCAGATGTAATGCTAACTGGATTCTGTACATAGGAAGCTGCTAAAGCATTGCACACTAAGGTATAGAGCGGTTTATTGTCCTCGGAAGTATAGAAATCCTTTAAATCCGTGCCAATTGCCCCCTGAACATAACTTTCAGCTGCAATTAAAGCACTAGTCATACGTTTCTTTAAACCTTCATCTAAAGAATCGTCTTCATCAAGATATCCTAATGACCTCTTAAGGCCATCAGTGATCTTAAGATAAGCGGTCATTAAGAATCACCTCTACATACTAATTATTCTCTTGTTCACTAGGCTTAGATTGTACTGTTACGCTTTGAAACAAAGCTGGTTGACTTGCAATTTTATCAAATGAACCAGATACAATGGCCTCATCATCCCAAATTTTGGTATCAAATCTTACCATTGCACGAATAGCAGTTTGATTTCTCTTGAAGGCCTTATCTGCAGTATTACTTGTAAGTAATGAGGCTTGTTGACGGTCATACAAATGAATAAATTCTTTAAAGTTACCTAAATAAAAGGGATGACTTTGATATTTACCTTGAGCTGTCGTATTATTCGGCAACCAAGTATCTTCAATAACTCTCACATTAAAGTATTGCATTCCATCCATGTTAAACACTGATTGTAAAGTACGAGGATCAGTTTTCATTGCTCTCGAACCATCAGACATACGCACCTTTGCAAGTTCCATAAGACCCGACTTATTAGTTACAAGTGTCGCTCCAGACCATAGGGCCATATTTAATTTCCCAAGGGTATCAATAATATCATCCAGCTTGGTAATAGTAGCTTTCTTTTGTGAATTTGGAAGCAATTTAAGGATCTTATCGTTATAAGTAACCACCTGCTTACGAGCAATATGATCATTAAGCCAAGCCAAAATGTTAGCATCTGAATCTTGAATTAAATCATTAGGAGCATAGAAAATATCCCCATAATCGTGAATTTGATATGAAATTTTTCTTGCTGATCCATAATCACCTTCAGACATATCTTTATCTTGCCAACCATAATTTGAGTCTGTTTGAGAAGAGTCGTCTTTAATGTCATCCATTTGATCCATTGGCTTAATTTCAGAAAATTTCTCAACATTTCTTGTACCATGATCAGTTGCAACATTTTCAACAGTAACCAAGTCACGTAAGTCATCATACTGACGCATTAAAGTATTAATTTGAGTTTGTTGATCGTCCGGAATAGTTAATCCAGCTGATGCTTCATCGCTATCAGAAGATGTTAAAGTATCGAGATACTTCATTGGATGCTTTAGCATATCTCTAAATCCATTAGCAAAATTTGATTTAGAGTCATCTTTACCAACTTTTAATGGCTTTTGAACAATTTGTTGAGCTTTCAAGTTAGTTCTAGCGTCTTCATAAGCTGATTTAGCCAACTCTTGATTCATCTTGGCATTTTTTAAACTTTCATTTAACTTGGTAACTTCGTCTACAGAGTGAGAAGATTCATCTTTGCCAAGATCAATAACGATTTGTGCGCGCTTATCTTCTAAGTCTTGCACTTTTTGACCAGCCACATCAAACGCGTCTTTTAATTGATTGATATTCATTAATCTTATTTTTCCTTTCCAAATAAAATAGCCAACTTCTTTTGAAGTTGACCATCATTCTTTTTGTTTTCTTTTGGTAGAGGTTTAACGACACTTTCGGTCGATTTATCATGAAGCAAATTCTTAACTTTTATAATCATTTGATTACTTAATACTGGTACACCATAGGCATTAATTACAGCAGGTGTAGAGTTTTCTTCAAACATAATCGCATCAGCAAAGCCATTAATAACTGCTTCTTTAGCATTCATCCACGTAGTCTTGCACATCATTCGATAGACATCCTGTTTGTCTATCCCTGAACGCTTGGAATATAAATCTACAAAAGCCGAATCAAGTGAATTTAAGCTCTGCAAAGCACTGGCCACATCATCGACATTTCCATCAACTCCTGTTGAAGCTCTATGAATCATCAGTTGCGCTGTTGGTGCCATTTCAACTCTATCAGCTGCTAATGCAATCCAAGAAGCAGCAGAACAAGCTTGTCCTACAATCTGTGCAGTAACATTACCTTGATACTTTTTTAAAGCAGTATATATTTCACTTCCAGCATCTACATAACCTCCAGGAGAATTAATTTCTAAAGTAATGTCTTGACCATTAGCATCATTTAATGATTTGGAAATATCACTTGGAGTAACTACCTCATAACCAAACCAGCTATAAACTTCGGCCATGTCATTTGGTGTTACCATCCCCTTCACTGGAATTGTTACCATTATTCTCACCTCCCTTTTGTTGAATCAATTGAATAGCTTGCTGAGGCTTATTTTCTGGATCTGGCAAGTCATTAGGTAAATAACCAGAATTTTGCAAAATAAACCTAGCCTGGTTTCCGGCAATTGTCCCATCTTTGGCCAAACTTGAAATAGTATTAGCATATTGATCTCCCATTGCATCAATTGCAAATCGAATATCAGCAGAAATATTAGCATGCAATTTTGTATTAAGTTCACTAACAATTGCTTGTACATAGCGATTTAATGATTTAGCGTATTGACCACCAATTTGAGTAATTGATGATTGCTGATCGCCTGCACCGTTTAAATAGCTATCAGGAACTCCATAGACTTTAGCAATTTGTTCTCTTGTCCAATCAACTTGATTTAATAACCCAGCAATATTTCCTTTCATTTCTAATGGCTTATATTCTTCTAAGGCATCAATTACTACTGGCCCGTCAGATTCATGAATCTGTTTTGAAATTTCCTTTGATCTTGCAATTCTTGTCTTAGCATCAAGTAAACCACCATGTTGAATGCTTAATACCGCGCTAGCAGTAACAGACTGCTTCAATGCTTTCAAAGTCAAAGCATTAGAAGCATCTTTGATCTGCTGTTCATTAACTAATGCAGAAAGTGGTGAAATTCCTGTTTTACCTCCATTTTTTGAAAGCAATCTAATGTGAATAACATCTGATGACGGTACATTCTCCATATATCCAAGCTCTGGCTCATCAAAATTAATGTTATAAATCAAGCCTGAGCCATCTTGTAGTAACATTGGCTGTACTTGTGAAGGTCTCAAATACTCCCAGGATAAATCAACGCCATTAGCATTTTTATGCCTATACGCATAGCAATTTCCATCTAGTAAAAGTTGTGCAAACATCCCTTGCCAAAAACTATAGCCATTAGTTGTTACACTTGGATTGCTAATAATCGATTGCGATCTATCAGAATCAGCGGTATATCGAACCATAGCCAAGTCTCCTGATAATTGCATAATTAATGAAAAAATATCAGAATTTTTAAGTGCTGTATCAGCAGAAACATATTTTTGGGAACCGTCACTATTAAAAAAATTAATCCAATAAGGATCATTTAATGTGAATCCTTGAGAATGAGATGATTTATTTAGTTTAAGTAGAGGCATTATTTACCACCTCCTTTCTCACCGCCTGCTGCGATAAGCTCAACTAAATATCCAGAAATTAAAAAGGCTACACCGCCAACGATGTAACCTAATGATTCATTAATCTTAAAAGCTCCAAAAGTAATTGCTGCAAGACCAAAAAAATAAAGAATTACGTCAATATACTTCCAAAGCTGTTCTTTTAATTTAGTAATCAGTGTTCTCACCTCCTAATAGTCCCGAATTAGGGTTTTTAAACCAATCCAGAACTTGTTGTTCTGTCATTCTGTCTATTTCACTGTCTTTATTATTTAAATCAGCATTTTCATCAAAGTAATACATTCCTTGAAATAGTGCATCAATTAATGCATCTACAACATCGATTTTCAAGGTTGCCTTGTCTTTATCTACTTGAATACCAATTTTATCCGCCTTAATTACTGCATTAAGTAAAGCTTTCTGCATAACCGGATCATTAGGAATAGATACCTTATGAGTTACAAAAAGCTCCTGTAAAAACTTAGTAGGATTTGCAAGAGCTGACGTTCTTTGCTGAATATCCATAATGTACCAATCAGTGTTTACATTAAGTGATTCAGTAATATTTTTAACCTGATATGATCCAAAGCGGTCATAACCAAAGAACTTAACTTTTAATTGGTGCTGTTCTACATAGTTTAGCAACCATCTATAAATCTGCTCTGGGTTGATAATGCCTTGTGGGTGTGCTGTAATCGTACAATATTTAGGATATTGACGATATGCAATTCCATCTTGTTTCTCTTTTGCTTCAATACTTCCTGCATGTTGCCAAGGGATAAAACTATGCTGTTCTAAATGGAATTTTCCATCTCCATAAGGATAAACAAAACTTAGCGCTGTGTTATCTGAAAACATAGAGTAGTCAAAGCCGATAAATACTTCTCGACCATCAATCTTAAAATCATCATCTACCGCGTCCTCAACGTCTCTTAAATTTAAATAGCTATCAGTTGATTGTTTTAGCCATAGATTTAGGTTCTTAGTTTGAAAGTCTGAAATATTACCAGTTAGCAAATCGCTATCGCGCTTGTCTTTTAAGCCGTTCATCAAGCCGTCGTGTTGATCCGGTAAATCTAAGAGAGGATTGGATTTCACCCATGTTTCAGGCTTGTAAGTTTCATCTAAGCTATCTTGTGACCAAATTAATCCTAGATAGCTATCTGCATCCCTTTTCCAATCCTGCTCCATTGCTTGAATAACCATTTTTTGATCTTCATGAAATGGAACTGTTGGATCAGGATAAGAAGTAGAAATTTGAATAAATTGATGATTTGGAACTTTAACCTGACCAGAAATAATCTTGCTCACAGTTTCCCGTGATTTAACTTCACCAATCTCGTCAAATATAGCCGTTCTAAAGTGATAAGAATCATATTGTCCTGCTTCAAGACTGATTGCCCGCAGAACATTATTATTTTTCTTCATGATAATTTGATCTGACTGAATATACAGATTTACTTCACTTGCGTAGCTTTTAAAAGGCTCACTTTGAATGATTTTTCTCATCATTGAAGCGACATAGCCAAATAACTTCATAGTTTGCTTAAAATTGATAGAAGCTACTAAATAATCTTGATTTGATAGCCCAATACTTTCAATTAAAAATGAGTAGCAAACTAAGATAGCCATTTGATAAGTCTTCCCTTGACCACGTGATACAGAGTCAATGACACGAGTAAATCGTTTTTCATTATCCTCGTCACGCCAGCCAAACATAAGAGCAAAAGTAAACTCTTGCCATTCCATTAGCTTAGTTGGCTCTCCAGTATCAACATTAGGACAAATTTTAGCGAAAGTTAGAAGTCTATTGGCTTCTTCTACATCGTAGTGATAAGGAAAATCTGGTTGTCCTTGTCTTTTGAGATCCATTAAATGCCGAAAGCATGCAAGTTTTATCTTATATCCAGCTATTTTTGTGCCATTTAAAACAGAAAAAGCGTATAAAGTTGCGGGATCAGTATATTTTGATTTAATATCTGACCAATCAATGCTTTTATATGCACCAATTACGTCATGAGTTTGCGTTAGATCAATTTTCATCATTTAAAAAGCTCCAAATTAATAAGGAAGCAATACAGTTGTTACATTACCATTGCTTTGAACTATTGGAATAATATTTACTCCATGTCTTTCATCACTTGAATTATTAACTGAACATGCTGATAAACTTATAGCTGTAATAACTAAAACCACTAACAATAAGACTTTTTTCATGACTTAAGGAACTCCTTCTAAGAGAGCGCTCGGTCTGACAAGAGCGAGCGCTCTTGCCTTGGCGTTACGACTTGATTGCGACGATAATTAATAGTAAGATAATTAAAAGAAGAATTAATTCAGTCAAGGTCAATCACCTCCGTAGAGTGTGAATTAATCACAGCTTGCTGTGATACACTCGGAAGAGGTTGATTGACCTTTTCTATTTGCTGAGTTTCGCCAAGGCAAGAATTCCATCCCGAAGGGATGCATAATAAAAGCGTTCGATTTCAAAATCGAGCGCTATTTTTTTCTTCTGATTTAAAAAAGATTATTACCATGCTAATTTGCTTTTAAATCTGCAATCCTCTTATCGATAATTTTACAAACTTCACCCATAGCGGTTGATTGCTCAGCCATTAAATAGAGTTGTTTTTCTGAAATGTCAGTATCATTTGACAGAATAGAATCAATACTAATGATCTTATCCATGTACCAATCTTTTTCTCTTTTCAATTTATTAATTACTTCTTTTTTCAGTTTAGCAGCATAAAATCCCATCGTCATTTTCCCCTATTGTTTAAAAAATTCTTTCATAGATTCAGCAACTGATTTTTTCTTTTCTTCAGGTGCATTGAGTTCTAGCATTTCACTTCTAGCGCGAGGACTTAAACCAAGTTCTCTACCAATTGAATTTAGTTTACTCAGTGCGTCTGACATAGTCTGTACAGCTGGATTTTTTCTAAATCCCGCAAAATCTTTTGCTACTACATCACCTGTAACTGGAGAAACAGTAGTTTTATACATTTTTTGCTGCAAACCATCTTTTTTTACCGATTCATAGGCTCTGCGGTAAATATCATAACTTGAACAATATTGCTGCAACAGATACTCATCTGCACGCAGAACTTTCGAATTTCTGTTTAAATAATTCGCTAGTTTTGGCCATAATCTTTTTCCGTAAACATCGAGCCATTTCGGCGCCTGCGTAGGAACTTTCGGCCTTGATAAATCAACATTCGTCAGTTTAAGCCCCCCTTTCAAAAAATTTCAAAAATCAACTTTTCACACAAGATGGTGGCTATGGTGCGGCTCTTCCATTCTCGCCACTAGGCGGGGGATAAAATTAATTTAAAATTCAGCCGAGTATGATTGCTCATCAAAAATCAAATCGTCTTAAATCGCAGTTATTTGCCATCTCACGCATTCATCAATTTATTAATAAATTTGGTATCCGTAATGGCTGGTACATCCTTCAAATAATTATGTAGACCAGTGCCATAGTAATTCTGCTCCCAACGCGTTTTCTTTGCATGACAGTCTCTACAACACGTTACTAGATTGTCTACATTCTTCATCTTGCTTTGATCCCATTCAATAGGAACAATGTGATCGACAATGTTTCCAGGATTTATTCGACAGTATTTGCACAGATTGAAGTCGCGTTGAAGAACGAGAGCACGAAGCGACTGCCACTCACGAGAATGATAGAACTTATTCTGCTCTGACTTAACAGAGTTGCGATAGCGAGTGACATGATTGTAGTGCCAAGTAGCAGCTCGTGATGATTGACGTTTACGATACTTCTCGCGTTCTGCTCTATACTCTGCTTCATACTTAATGTGTTTGGTGCAGTAGTAATTAGGCATCATGGCAAACCCATGACATCCCTTATACTTACACCGTCTAACTCTTGGCATCTTATCATCTCCACATAATTCTGAGAGCAAAATAAAAGAGAGCTTGCTGTTTTCATAAACAAACTCTCCAGCGATATCGTAAGCAGATAAAGCATGTAAATTGTAAATGACCTAAATAAAAATATAACAATTAAAATTGATGCTTGCGATATCTGATGACTGATAATGGAGTCGAACCATTACCAGCCTTACATATTTGTATTTAAGGAGTGGTGTGAGCATTATGTATTCCGATTTAACTCACAGTACTACTATAGCTTATATTCTAGCCGTTCAACCATCACTATTATTCCGCTAAATTACCGGTATGATTCCGGTCCTTTTTATATCGATGCAAATCAATGATTGGTTCACAATTCATAAACCTTTGCCAATGATCAAAACTGTCAGCAAAGAATAATTGCGCTCGTCGCCTTAACGCATTGTATTGAGTGTGACCATATCTAATTGCATCGGCTACTTGCCAACTCTCCATCTGATAGATATAAAGGTCACGCATTATTATCTTTGACATTTCGGGTAGATGATAAATCGTATGATGGATTGCTCTTATTTCAGCTTCTGCATCAAGACCACGAATTATGCTAGCTTCAGCATGATTAGTCCCATTAGCGTGGCCAGGTGCTAATGATAAGCTAGGAGACCGTAAGTCAGTAAGATTACGACCAGACATTAGAATTAATTTTTCTAAGTCATCGGTTAAAAATTCATCAACTCTATCGCATGTCTTATCGCAATCTAATTCTTTAAATAACAAACTCACATTCCCACTCCTCTTAACTTATCTATTCAGCATTTTTGATGTGATTTACAATAATCCTCAATGCATCTTCATGACGTATGAAATTCGTCGTTGCTGCATCATTAAACTTAGCTTGCTCATCATTAATTTTATCCTGTTTTTCAAATGATTTTTCTACTTCAGTTAGATATTTTTTTCACTTCTAATTCTGCATCATTTAGCATTTTTTGCGTTTTTCTTTCGATATAACTATCATAAATAATTACCGGTATTAGAATTGCTGACATAATTGAATTAATGATGGTCCAAGTCAATGTCTGCCTCCTGGACTAAAGTCACATCTTTTACTGGAATATAAAATTTGCTGAATCCAAATGGTTTAGTATTTACGATATAAGAATTTGAGCCGTAAGTTATATTATAATCCAAATCATAAAGCACATACGCGCTTGTTACATAAACAGGTAAACAAACAAGCATTTCGTTATTATTCTTCTGTGTTTGTATCAAATTTGCTACTTCATCTACATTAGCTGGACTATATGCAATTGTCTCTGGATCTTTTTCAAATCGGCGACAACATATAATTGATTTAATTTTCATTTAGCATCCCTCGTAATAGTTATCTAAGGCATCAGTAATTATAGTTTCAATTTCTTTATATCCATGTTTTTCTTTATCTTGATTAATTTTGTCTAATAAAGATTGGCTTAATTTTAATTCTCCCAGTTTTATTACTGTTTCTTTTTCTTCCAAATGTCCTTTGATTCTAATACTGATATCAAAATAAGCAGGATCGCTAGTCGCAACAATATTAGAACCCTCATAAGCAATAGACTCAATATCTTTTATCTTATTAGTAGTTAAAATTTTATCTAAACTATTTTTTAATTCATGTTTTAGTTTTTCATCTTTAAGTTGATACATATATTGTTTCCCTATTCTATAAATTCCCCACGTACAAAATCACTACACCTAGCAGAATTAAGAATACTGCTGCGAAAATCCAATCATACACAGTTAAATCCCTATTTCTTCATACATGATAAGCGCTGAAAAACTGGCACCTCCTATTTCATCAAAGAAACTACTGAATTTAATGTCAATCACATGTTTTCCTTTAATAAATTCATTTATTTGCTTATCTAAAGTACATGTATTTATCTCACCAATTGTTTTAACTTTCATCGCTCCAGCCCATCTCCCATTTTCCGTTGCCTTTGTACTTAACCAAATCATTTTTATGAGGAAGCACATAGCGTCCATTAACTTTAAATAAAAGCATTTGTTCACTTGCAGAAGTCACATATTTAACTCCAAATTTATCTTTATAAATATTTGTATCAAACGCATTTAAAATATCGTATGGATCATTCCAGTCATAAATGTTAGGTAAGTCTTTCATGATGTTTCTCCATTAGTTGAGTTTGTAAATCTATAAAATCATCTTCAAATTTCATAAAAATAAATGCTGCTTTAGAAACAGGCATATGATGTTTCTCAGCCCAGCTTTGAAGATATTTTTCAAAGCCCACATAATCATCAGCAACGAGATAATCTGTCAATTTTAATAAGTCATTTTCTTCAAGCTGCTTTCGTCTAACATGCATCAACTGATACCTAACTATCATTTCATTCATCAGTTAACCTTCTCCCACATTTCGGGCAGTAATCAATAAGAGTATGCGTATATTGACGTTCATAGCATTCACTATCTGGTTCATCTGTTTCTAACGTAAACGATTTTTTTATCAGTATAGATATACGTTGCATATTCCCAATCCATTCCATCCCATGAATCAATTTTCTTTTTAAATTTCTTATTAATTGGTTTACCACTTATGAAATCTGCACCCATATGAGTTACAGGATCGAAAGTGCAGTAAATACATTTATTTTGGTTCATAATCAAGACAGCTCACTTCTACCAATTCATCTTCTAAGTAAATTTCATAGCTATCTTGTAAGCAACCTAGCAAATCTGGAATTGATTCACCTATAAAAGTCTCTGAATTATCTTTTAAAGATTTACCTGTAGCCAATTCAATAGCATAAAATTCATCTTCAACTTCCACTATTTTGACTTCTTTATAGTCGGCTGTCTTTTTACTTTTTAAAATTACATTGTCCCCAGTCTCTGGTATTTTGAATCGCTTCATAAATTTAATCTCCTCTGATTACTCTGCGCCAGCCATCTATCACTTCATGATTAGGCTTCGGTTTTGACTTTTTTCTTTTTGACAAAATATCATAGCTATATTCAAAATGCTCAAATGCCGTTTCCTTTACAGCTTTTTCAATTTCTTCTTCGGTAGCATTATCATCTACTTCAATATCTTCATAAGTATCTTCTGGATGTTGATAATAATCTGGCGAATCCCACGAAACTCTAATTTTCATAGTCTCCTCCCGCACATTGGGCAATAAATTGCTTGAATTTCAAAAGTTAAATTGTAAATTGCAGAATCCACATCAACCGATAAAGCTGAATCTTCATTGAAACCCATGTAAATTTGTATTGGAGTATCATCAAAACTTACCAGCGGTTCATTACCTTGACAGTATTTACATTTATTATCTGTTGCTAGCATTCTATATTTAGTTCTCCAATCTGTAAAAAATATAAATTAAATATCTTTTCGAATAATCATCGCAAGGTTTAACCTTATAGCCATCTATTTCTTTTGGTAAAGGCTCATTAGGCTTAATTTGATGCACCATATTAAGTAACTGTTTTTGACTTAGTTTAATTTTAGGATCATAGCCTTCTACAAAGGCAACTGCACTGCAAAGCATCATTCAATCACCTGCATCTCATTCTCTAATAGTCAAAGCTTCCATATAATTTTTAATTTCAGCTGGATATTCATGCGTTTTACCATATTCATTGATTAATCTTTGAACGTCAGCTCTAGTCATGTCTCCAAGATCTAAATCAGGCACAAGTTCCTTCAAGCGCTTTTCAACTAAATAATATTTGTTTAGAGTTACTGGTCGAACTTGTCCTACTTTATACGTGTCCACCCATTCCTTGAAATATTTATAAAACTTTATGTGCCTTATCTTGCTCGGCAATTATCTCACCTCTTTTTGAACTATAAATTCTTTATTTTCAAAGCTATTAATGCCTTTTTTCAAATAAATAGTCTCTGAATTATTTGCTGAATAAAAAACATTATTTGGAATTTGATACCAAAGCTTATGAATTTTGCTTAAACGATATCCTTTTAGCTTCAATAGCTCTTTGTTTTTCAACTTGTGAAAGCTTAGATCAGTATAATTGCTTAATTGCCTAGTGTTTCTTGCATAGAAGTCAATTTTTCCATTTTGGATAGCTTTAAGTCGATATCTAAATGGAGGTCTAAGAGAGAGCCCAGCATTGCACATAGCATGTTTAACAGTAGTCGCACTGCAATGCGCTAAATGAGTTGTATCAGTGAGCGAAAAGCCTTTAGTGATACAGTCTATAATGGCATCTAGCTTTTCTGGATCAAGGCTACTTTCCCTTTTATCGTCAAAAAACATATTATTTTCACGCTGGATTTCAACTAAATCTTTATTACTATCTGGTACATTTACTAAAGAGCTATTTTTCTTTTCAACTTTGATAATTCGGTCAAGTCTTTTAAGAAAATCAATATGCCTTTTCTGATGATCTAAACTAAGATCTTCCTGATCCTCTTTAGGTAAACCCCCACGCTTTTCTTTTCTCCATGCAAACTTAAGCTCTACCATGTTCTGACCTTTCATAAAACTTATAAGGACTGTATCTTACAACATAGCCTAGATTAATTGCCCCACCGTTTTCTTGATCAAGCCAGCGTTTGCTTTTTTGCAAAGCATCATAAATATCGTCAACTGTAAATTCTGGTGTCTTATATGTTTGACCATTCATGAAATACAAAACCACACCCATTTTGTAAGAATCATTCTTTCGATATGATGAACTCTTTAACGGTTTATCAACTAGCTCTTTAGAAAGTTTCTTAATATCTAAATCACTATTTAAATTGTCTTTTCTGCTGTATTCATAATTTTTAAAATTGTATCTTCCCATTTTTCTTCTTGCCTTTCTTAATTTCTATTTATTGAGGGATGCTAATTTTTTTGCTACTTCTTTTAAAATTTCAATGCAGTCATCCCTGTCGTATACTGGTCCATATTCTTGAATATTAATATATGTTTGAGTGTCAAAACCCACATAAAAATGATGTTTGTCTTCTAATAAATACCCTGCAAATGTAGGACATCCAGGAAATTTCCAAAATGGATCAACTCCAAAAAAATAATCAAAATCTCCCATTCTGGCATGCCTTAGCCAATCTTTAGGATCGTCCTTCTTTAGTTCGACATATCCGGCAAAATATGGTCCTATATCCTTGTAAGCAAGCTCCTTAACTACTATTCGGCGTCCATACCATGATTTGCTATAAATATATTTATCCATTATGTACTCTCTTCTTTCATATCTGGTAAATTCTTGATACAGTTCAGCAGATAGCCCTGTGGATATTGCTCACTATAAATAACTGTTTTTTCTGCTGCTTTTCTTAGTAATCCAACATCTTTACCATGAACTGCTTTAACTAATTTGTCGTATTCTTTTTCTGAAAAAGTAATTGGTTCTCTACGCCATCTGGTAGCAAACTCATTAAGATAATTGATTAATATTTCAATTAATTCCTGGTCTCTCTCCCTCTCTTCTTTAGAGAGAGATTTATTTAAGTTCTTTATTTGTTTAGGTAAGTATTTGTTACAGTTAGTACTTGTTAGATCCGGTTTTACCACATTAGGTTTTACCAGATCTGGTTTTACCTGTTCTGGATTTTGCCTAGTAGGTACTTTCTTCTTGTCAGTGCGTTTTTTATAAATATCGATCCATTTTTGCCTTGGAGTTTCAGACAATAGCCATTTATTTGCTTTCAATTGACCTTTGTCATTTCGTTGCCTTTGTCTGAGTAAATAACCATGTTCTTCCAACTTACGCAATATTTTATATACTTTATCCTCACTATCAGGACTATGTTTTGCTACTTCTTTAGCATAGAAATCCCACTCATCAGATTGAGACCATAGATAAGTAAAAAGACCTTTGTCTTCCCACTTAAGCGATGTATCATTGAGAATTGAATTATTTATGACTGTATAATGCTTGTCATAAACTTTTTTAATTCTTACCATCTCATTCACCGCCTTATCACGCACATGCTATAATCAATATGAAATTCATTTTTTGTAAGTCCATCACTAATTGCCGTTAGTGATGGGCTTTTTTCTAACTCTCTTTCAAAAAGCACTGTATATCTATCTTTTTGAATCGGCTGCTTTATTTGAAAAGCATTAGAATTTAAAACTAACTTATGCATTGTTTTAATACTGAGCATTTCATCCCTCCTATAAGTTCGGCATGATTACGCAATAGAAAAAAATTACGAAAATTACTAATGCTGAAAAGATTCCAGTGAACATAAAGATATCACTTTCTCTTGTACTCAAATTTGTTTTGAAGAAATCATTGACCTTCTTGTTAAACCATTTTGAAATTAAAACATCTGTTTTATACATTTTTAAACTCCTAAACTAACCCAAACTGCTCATTATAAATTTGTTGTGACTTCCAATCTAGAAACTCTTCAAACCTCTTAGCCTTAACATGACATCTTCGTTGGCTCTCCATTACAATTGCATCTTTATATGGAGAAACTAAGCACTCCTCGCGTCTTCTTCGCCACGTTGAGTATGACCAGCTATACTTCTTTTCAACTTCCTTAGGCGTTAAAATATCGTCCATTTTAGACACATCTTTTATTGCACCCTTTATAGCCATCTCTGCTCACCTACCTTTCTGCTAAACTGAAATCATCTAATAAAAAGGAGATGATTTAAATGATTAGCAATGAACAACGTGCACACGATATAGCTTTGGCTACCGCTAAATTATTTGCTGAACAACAATTTGAATTAGCCTTACGATCACCTAAAGCTAATATTGAAATTACAACAGATATTTATCCTTTGTATATCAAAGCCTATAATGCTGCTTTAGAAGCAATAAACCGAGACTTCAATTAATTTCTTTCCCATCAAGTCTCTTATTTACTTTGATACGTTTGGGTAAAATCCCAGCATTTTTAAAGAATTCATCATATTGTTCTTCAGACATTGGCTTGTCAGCTAGTGTCTTTTCTTTTGTTGAATTAATTAATTCAGCACTAATTTGCTGATCATACGCTTCACATAACTTTTCAATTGTAGAAATGTAGAAACTTTTTGCTTGAAAATTATGTGAAGCTTTTATTTTGCCTATGTTTTTCTCAATTAAATTTAAAATCGAAATATCATTCTTTTCTTCCATACTTCGTTCACCTCGCTTTCTGCTAAACTAAAATCATCTGATAATAAGGAGATGATTCTATATGGCAATTCAAATAATTCCATTTTCAAAAATACCTTTTGATGAACTAACTAAGGAATACATGTTCAATCAAAGAATGTCTTTTAGTCCCGTCATTCCTTTTAATTCATCAATTGTTGCTCAATCGGGGGGTCAAGATAAATTTGGAAATACTTATATCTACCAAGAATGGGCAAATGGTAATAAATTATATTTGCTTAGACATGTTACTGGAAACCCACCTATGAATCATGTGAAAGCAAATTATGATTTAAAACCTGATAAATAAATAGAACCATTGGAATATATGACCATTTCTTCACTCTGTGTATGTATTCCATTGACTTCATCAAACACAATCGTTTTAAGATTGTGTTTTTCTTTATCCTTTTCTTCCATTTTTACTCTTCCTCATCATCAAGATAAATGTTATTCATACCAAGCAAGTCACACACATTGGCTAACAATTCATAATTAGATTCTTGAAGATCCTTTACTTCAAACTTTCGTTCTCCAGTCTTTACCCCTGAATCAGCAATTGTTGAAACTTTGCTAAACGTTGTACCAGGGCTATTCAAAGCAACTAATTCTTTAAGTGCATCTTTAACATTTTCGTAGTTCATAATTATTTCTCCAATTCTTACATCGGTTATAGATCCAAATCAGTCTGTGCATTCATTTGTTGAATATCCTGTTGTAGCGGATATGATGGATACCAATTACTAATAAAATTAATTGCTCGATCAAAGTCTTTCTTTGATAAATCCTCATATCTTGAAATTACAAACGAGTCTTTGAAATCATGCTCTAACTGACGAAAAACTTTGCGTCTTTTATTTTTATTTTTGTAAAAATTACTCTTCTTACCGCCGCAAACTTCTACCGATTTTCTATCTCTTGCCTTTCGCAGCTTAAATCGTTGGCTTGAATCAATTTCAGATGTATTTTTAATAAAATCAACATCTTTTTCTACGTTAGTCATTCGCTCGTCCAAATGAATGGTAGCTTCCATTGCTAGTTTCAAACGCTCTTCTGGTGTTTGTGGTAATTGATATGATCCAGTCTTGCGAATGGCTGGAAGAACTTCACTTGTTACCCAATGCTTAAATTTCTTAGCGCTGGGTAATTGACTTGAAAGAATTAAGCTAAACATTCCTGATTCGTTAACAAGAATTTGCTCTCTCATTTGACCTGCGGTACTGATTTGGTACCTCAGCTTATCTTCTTCATCAACGTGAGAATTAATATCTCTTGATCCATTTTTATATCCCAATATATTGGTCAAATCTTTTCCTACGAACCAAGGTGTACCATTAACTTCTAAAGTTCTAACTTCTTTCCCTTCAAACTTAAATAATTGAAGATTATTTACCATAATAAGCATTCCTTTCTATGAGATATAATTAATTCATCCTGTAAATGGAGGTGAATTTTATGACAGATGAACAAATCGCTCATGATATAGCTGTTGCCTTGGCTGTAGCAAGTGCTCAAAAGAAAAATACTTCTAATACTTCGTTGTCTGCGGTAACTGAGTATTTTAGAATTTATAAGCGTGTTTTAAGCCAGGTGAAATCATCTAATCATTAATCTTGACTAGTCAAAACTAGATTATTTTCTAGTTTTGGCTTTTTTTAATGCTAGTGAATAATTTTCCTTTGCTTCTAGCATTGAAATAAGTGCATCTTTAATGTCGTAATCAAATTCATCTTTTTGAATTAATTTAGATGCTAATTGATCAATCACGGCATTAATTTCAATCATTGTTTCATCCATATCGAACACTCCTTCCTGCTTATTTATCTTTACGTGACAGATAGAACAAGTATTGTGTAGTTGTACCAGGACTATTCAAAGAAACTAATTCTTTAAGTGCATCTTTAACATTTTCGTAGTTCATAATTATTCCTCCAATTCCTTCTTAATTGCTTCTCTGCCTTCTTCAAAGTAGAGCCACTGTGGAACTTCTTTATCTGAATATTGTGACTTACTGTTTGCCCAGCGACCATATTTGTTTTGACCAGGCTGTTCAGCTTTTAAGCCAAGACGATTAGCAATTTTCCCAACTGCTTGAGCTTTAATTCCACATTCATTAGCAATATCAGTAGCCGTATAGGTCTTCTTCTCCATTACTGGAATTGTCATCTCTCCAGTAATTAAGCTTGCTGCTTTTGCCAATAACATTTCCTTAGAAGAATCGGACTTAGTGTGCATTGCAATTTTGTAAAGAATATTGGCTTTTCTAGTAGCTGAATTATCTTTCATAATTGCTAAACGCTCTTGATTAACAATCGCTGGCTTATTTTCCTTAACTGCTACTCGCATGTTGAAGTAGTTATCTACTAATTCGTCATAAATTTCCCAAGCTTTATCGTCGTCTAGGATTTTTAAAAGCTTGGCATATCCACGCTCAGATAAGAGATAGATGTTCTTAGCACGATTCCAAGCATTTTGGGTAAATCCAATTTCGTTATGGTTTTGAGCCATAACGGATTTCAGGTCAATAATATCGACACCGTCTTTAAACCACTTACGATTGTTATTGATTCTTCTATTGATTTCTCCAACTGGCTGATTATGAATTCTAGCAGTGTCTTTTGCTAAAATTGCTTTCTTACCTGGTCCAAATCCACCCTCAATTCCAGTGAATGTAATCTTACCGATATGTTTTGTACCTAGAACTTTCAATTGATTATTCATTACTTTCTCTCTTTCTTCATTCTACTAATAAAGTCGTATTTTTTGCCAAAAAAAAGCAAATCAGGAGTTATTCCATATAACTTAGCTAATCTATGTGCTTCTATATATGACAATCTAGTGCTATCCTTTTCCCAACCTGCAAGTGTTGTCGACTTTAGTCCTAGTGCATTCGCAGCTTGAGCCTGTGTATATCCTGCATTTATTCGAGCCGCTTCGAGCGTAAGTTTCACATTTTTTTGACTCATATATTTCCTCCTCTCGTTCAAGTTCGATTTTATATTATACTAGTTTATTAGTAATGTCAACTAATAAACTAGTATTTTTGTATAAAAATGAACACAACTACGGAATTTCTATTATAATATAGGCATAAACTCAATTAATCTTAAAAGTTTAGTTTTAAGATCAGTTAGAGAAAGGAGGCTAAATAATGCCGAGAAATAAATTATCAGCTTTCGAACAAGCCGCTCGAAAGTTAATATCTGCTAATTTAAAAGAATATATGCATGGAATGACACAATCTGAATTAGCCAGAAAAGCTGGTATACCTCTTACAACGTTATCCGGTTATCTTCGAGAAAAATCTACTCCTAATGCTGGAAACTTGGAAAAACTCGCTTTAGCATTAAATGTTAAAAAAAGTGATATAGATCCAAGATATTCTTTTGAACTAGATTCAGAACCTACTCCCTCCAATTCTATCGACACATCAGGGATGCATTACGTTCGAGTTCCTATTATAGGAACAATCGCATGCGGTGAACCTATCTTGGCCGAACAGAACATTGAGGGCTACACTTATGAATTATTTGAAGAAGAACCGAAAAAAGATGAACTTTTTGCACTAAGATGCCAAGGTGATTCGATGGAACCACTTATTCCAGACGGTGCTCTTGTTCTTATCCATAAGCAACCTACTGTTGAAGACGATGAAATTGCTGCCGTTCAAGTTGACGATGACACCAGAGCTACCTTAAAGAAGGTTAAGCACGTCGGCAAAGATGTATTTCTCTATCCTATCAACACAACAAAATACGACCCGATCATCTTAAACGAAGATAATCCAGGCCGTATTCTGGGTAAAGCTATTCACGTTGGGTTTGATATGTAGTAAAAGGTACTATGGATAAATATAAATTTTTAAAACAAATTTATGATAAAGAAAAAGTTGGCAATGCTTCTATAACTATTATTGCAGCAGTAGCAGAAAGTTATATAAAAAATAAACTTGGATTAAATTAGCTTTATTTCACAACCATCAACTAACATGTATATATTTGTTGGTTTGTGTCCCAACTGCTTTTCTGCCTTTTTTAAACCAAGTTCACTAATAGCACCTCGCCAATTAGTGTTTCCATTATCAGAAGTAAAGAGCAATCTATTATTGCCATCCTCTTTTGTAAAATATATTGTCTCTTTCATGTTGTTCACCTCAAGAAAATTATATCAGGTGACACTGTTAAAATGATGAAATTGCTGCCGTTCAAGTTGACGATGACATAGGAAAACCAAGTAATTATTATTGAAAATTTATGTTTTTATATTTATCATTAGGATATAGCTAAAATGCCTGTAAAGTACACAGGTCGTTAAAACACCTCATGGTAGATATTCCATGAGGTGTTTTTCGTATATAAAATAAAAAGCAAGCATCCCTAAAAAGCATTACTACCTTATTGATACATATTTATCTGCAAAATAAAAGCCGCCCTTTCGGACGGTCATGGAGAATGAAAATGAAAAGAAAAATTATTTTCTTTTTAGACTATTAGGAAATTGTATAAAAAGAATACAATTCAACTTACTAGTTACAAAAATGTATAAAAAAATACATTTTTGATTGACACATTGCCCTTTTACCTGATAAGATTTAGTTAATCAATTTAAGTGACCGCTGTGCGGTCGTACCAAAAAGGACATGTGTTTTGATACATGTCCTTTTTGTGTTGGAGAATTAAAATGAATACCAAACCTTTTTTAACTATTGATAAACAAATAGAATTACTAGAACAACGTGGTCTGTTATTTCAAAATAAAGAAGCAGCCAAAAAAGATTTATTGAGTTACGGCTATTATGAAATTATTAATGGCTATAAAGATTGTTTTTTAGCTAATCCATTAGATTCAGAAGACAAATTCAAGGCTGGAATTACTTTTGAACATATTTTTCAATTATTTACTTTAGATAGAAAAATAAGATCTGAGGTTATGTCTGCTATCGAAATTTTTGAAGCTAACCTAAGACAAGCATTAGCATATACAGTAGCAGAACAAATATCTGAAGACCAAACAATATATTTAAACCGAAAAAATTACGTTACAGGTAAAAAGCAATACAATAAATCCCTTCATAAAATGGTTTATCCTATTGATGCTCTGCTAAGTATTCTAAAAGGTATTACGCATGCTAAGTCTGAACCATATAGCCACTACCGAAATGATCACCATAACATTCCACCTTGGATAATTGTTAAGAAACTTAACTTTGGAAATTTAATTTGGTGGTACAGACTTCTTAAAACTCCACAAAAAAGAAGTGTAACTTCTCGTATGACAGGATTAGATGAGGCATTGTTACAGCAGATTAATGCTTTTGAACAAGGATATGTTAACTTGCTATCTTTATACTTAGACTATAGAAACACATCAGCACATGGTGGACGAATCTATAATCATTTTTCTAAAAAGCATGCAATTCCATATAATCCTATAATCCATGGTCTTCTTAAAATTTCACCAGCTGATTATAGAAATGGTAAAGGTCAAAGTCGTCTAGGTACATTAATTAATACATTAGAATTTTCACAAGATCGAACCGCATACAATGAGCTAAGTGGTGGTATTAGTTTTTACATTAAAAGATATCTTGAACTTTATCCTGATGAAAAAGAGTTTATTTGTAATCAAGCAGAACACAATGCTGATTTTTTAAGTAAATAAATTAAACTTAGTCTAAACGGCTGGCGACTATAAAAGCTGAAATAAAAAAAGCAAGCATCCCTAGAATTTAAAAGTTCTTAGGGCGCCCGCTCTCTTCATGTTATGTCACTCTCCTGAGTTTAGCACAGCAAGCTGTGCCTGTGTCACTCGGAGGTGACAAACATGAATCAAATAATCATCACACTAATCATCTTACTTCTTTTGATTCACGAAATCAACAAGTAATCTAACCGCGGGCGCCCTAGCTGCGCGCTCGTTCCGATCGCGCAGCGCCTGTAGAAATCAAACTAAGATCGTCCATATTACCAGTGACATTAAACCGGTGCTTGGAGGAAAATATGAATAAAAGACATATTCTAGCCATGTGTGCATGTGCCCTATTAGGCATATCCACTGCTGCTTGTAGTGCTAATACTTCGACTGCATCAAAGCAAGCAAGTAAAACCGTTAAAGTAAAAAAACACCAATCAAATAAAAAGCATAGTAAGAAAAAATCAGTAAAGATTGCTAAAAAGGATAAAGAAAAAACTGATTCAAAAGATAAATCTCAATCAGAACAAGAAGTAAAACGACAAGCTCAACAAAAAACGCAAGTTTCTTCTAATAATCAGCAATCTTCATCCAATCAACCGCAAAACCAACCTAACAATAATCAACAGTCTCAACAGCCACAGGGACAACAAAAGAGCCAGGGTGAAATAAACATGGAACGTGGATATGATCCAAAAGGTCACCCTCTCTTACCTGGACAAGATCATGCTGCTGGTTATAACCCAGATGGATCCGAAGATTCATGGGTTAAGGGGCAAGATGAGTGGCTCCATCGAAATGGTTTAATCAATCCGGATGGAAGTCCTACTCAAAAAGAAAAAGATATAGAAGCTCAAAATGAAAATGATGATTTTGGAGAAGATATTCCAGACGTCCCAGATCCCGAATAATTAATTATGGAGGTAGCCTATGAGTTGGTTAGACAATTTACCCATGGAGCCAGTTAATAAATTACTAAATCCTATTGCAGATTCTTTAGGTCAAGGTATTGGTGGAATCTTTTATTGGATCTTCCAAAAACCCATCCAATTTAAAGTGATTAAAGAAGCTGAGGTGCAAGACTTAGCAAATAAAACAGCTGAACGTTTGCAAAAGATCCCTGAAAAAAACAGAGACACATCAAATCGGGGCTTACTAATGAAGACAATAGAAGAAGCCCAATATTCAATCTCAGAAGATGACTTAAGAACAATGTTTGCAAACTTGATTGCATCTAGTGCTGATAATCGAAAAAATAATTTGATTTCTCCAAGATTTCCCACAATTTTATCTCAATTAAGTGGTGAAGATGCTCGTCTTTTACAAACTATCCATAATCAACCGTCTTTTCAACTTCCTTTAGGATTTCTTGAACTTCAATTTAATGATGTTAATAAAGGAAGTAGGAGACTTTCCACATATTTATCACTAACTTCAGATAACCATATATTATCTTCTATTGACGCTAACTTGGATACTTTAAGCTCATTAGGAATTATCAAGGTTCTTGACAATACGTGGCTAACAGCTTCTCACTATCTAAAACAGTATGATCTAATAGAAGACCTTTTACTCAACACACAAAAAATTTCAAAAATTAATATGGATGGAACCGTTGAACTAAATAAAGGAATATTACGAACTACAGATTTCGGTATTAATTTTTTAAATTGTGTTCTTTAATTAATAATTTAATTGCATCTACCTGTTTAGCAGAAAACACAGTTTCATTATAATGTTCAGTAATGTGTATAACTGCTCCACTTTTATCTATATAAAAATTTTTATTCAAACTTTTACTTTTTTCCATGTTTTCACCTCTCAATAATTATATCATCGTCTCGAAAACATGTTGAAGGCGATAACACCAAAGCAACTTTAAAGAAAGTTAAGCATAAAAAAAGCAGACATCCCTTAAGCACAAAGCTCTTAGGGCGCCCGCTCTCTTCATGTTATGTCACTCTCCTGAGTTTAGCACAGCAAGCTGTGCCTGTGTCACTCGGAGGTGACAAACATGAATCAATTAACATTCACATTGATTATCTTACTTCTTTTGATTCACGAAATCAACAAGAGATAATCTGACCGCGGGCGCCCTAGCTGCGCGCTCGTCCCGATCGCGCAGCTTAATAATAAAAAAGACTCGCAAGATATTAATTATCTTACAAGCCTAGCCCAAAATTGGGCACACGTGATCCTAACTCATATTCTAGCAGAATTTTAATTACCGTACCGCTATTCAAAATTATATGCTACAGTCTAATATCCACCAAGCCAAGCAATAAAAAAAGACCCGCAAAGCGCTGATAACACTTCACGGGTCGGTCATCACTCTGACCAATGTTCAAAGCAAACACATATATATGCTAGATGAAAAGTTGAGCTGGTAACTCAACGCCTTTCGTCTACCCTATTTTAGCAAAATGGAGGTAAAAATCAAATGGTTAAATATTATACTCCTCAAGTAGAGCCTTTAAAAAATGGCAAATTTAAATACTCAATTAGGTATACTGATCCCTCTTTCCTGGGTGTACATAAGAGTTCTACCACAATTACTAAAAACACTGCTAAGGCTCGAAATTTAGCTGATGTGAAAGTCAAAAAGATGATCCAAGATAAGTTAAATATTCAATCTATTAAACAAATTACGATGGATAAACTTATTGAAGATTTACAAACTAATATGTCTAATCAGGGCTTAGCACCTAAAACTTTAGATACTTACTTTGCTTGCCTTAGTAAAATTTCTAGGACTTTCGGAAAAAGATCGGCTGATTCTATTACTACTATTGAACTTAATACATACATTAATAATCTTCTTTATAAAGATGAATTATCTAATGCTACTGCACATAAATATCATGTGGTTTTTACAAAACTTTTTGATTTTGCAATTCAATTTGGGTATGCAAAAAAGAATCCAGCTTTAAAAGTAAAAATTAATTTTAAAAATGAACGTGCTAAGAAGCAAGATCGAGTAGAAAACTGGTATCTTACCGATAAAGAACTGAGCAAATTATTTAACCATTGTTTAGAAAAAAAGAGAACTGATTTTTATGCTTTATTCAAAATGCTATACCTTACTGGTATGCGTGTAGGAGAAGGATGTGGGGTGCTCGTAAAGAATATATTTCAAGATAAAGAAACAAAGCTATGGTATGTTAATATTTCAGGCACTTTAATTAGTACTGAAGGACATCGGAATGAAAGACAAGAGTTTACCAAAACATCCTCTAGCCAACGAACTATTGTTTTGCCTAAAGAAGCAGTTGTGATATATAAAGAGTTTTCTAAGGGACAAAACTCTAATGATTTCCTATTTCATAATAAATACAGTAATACTAATGGACCGATAAATACATCAGCTGTAAGTAGATTTCTAAGAGAGTTTGTAAATGAACAGAAGTGGAAGAAGAAAGCTACTTCACATATCTTCCGTCATACTCACGTTTCCAAACTTGCAGAGGAAGGATATCCATTAAGTTTAATTACCGATAGAGTTGGTCATGCCAATTCTGATATTACAAGAAAAATTTATTTACACGTTACCCATAAACAACACTTAGAATTCGATGAAGCTATACAAAATTTTGAATAAAACTGTCCCTTTTCTGTCCTTTTTTAAGTTTAATAACCACACATAAAAGCCCTATAGCACTACTGCTACAGGGCTTTCTTTATTATTCTACACTTCTTAGGAGGAGAAGTTTCGATCAGTCACCTATATCCTAGTTCAAATTTTAATAATTGTTAAGTGCCTAATTATAGACATCTTGTCTTTTTTCAAAAAGATGCATATATTAAGAATTAGCTTTTAGACTCTACTCATGAGAGGACTAATTTATGAAAAAATATCAATTTTTATCATTTAGAATAGCTGATATTGGCGACTATCTTAAGGTCTTTGCATGTACTGCAGTTATGGCGCAACCAATTATGGCCTTAGTTATGGATATTAAGCAACCAACACATACTCAAGATGTTTTTGGCTTTCTATATAACCTAATAAAATATACCGCCCCTGCTTTTATTTTTGGAATCTTATATACAACTATTAGAACTTATGATTTGAAAAAACATTTTTCTTATCGGAAATATTTTCGCAGTAATTGGTCTAATTTATTTGTACCGACCATTTGGTGGACCTCAATCTATTTATTAGAAATGCCCTGGGAACAACAAGTAAATAAATACTATAATTTTCCAACTTTTTGTTGGCAATTCATTAACGGAAATGCGGCACCGCACCTTTGGTATAACACGATGATGCTACAATTTATCATCCTAATGCCACTCTTTTGGGCGATTAGTCGCTATGTAGGGAAGAATACTAAACGTGGAATAATAATTGCAATTGTCACATTTATCCTTTATTTCACTTGGCTTGGGTTTTACGATACCTATGTCTTTCATGGCATCCATCAAAATGACTGGTATTTACTGGATAGAGTTTTTATCTCTTTCTTTATCTATGGCGTCTATGGAGTTTTAGCCTGGCAATTACGCGATTATGTCAACGCATTTTTAACTAATTTTTGGTGGCTACTTAGTATTATTTTTATTATTTGTTTTATTTGGACCAATATTGAATTGCAAGATTTTGGCCACCCCATTAATTTTAATAATGCTCCATATTATAAACCTTCCATGACACTATACTCTTTAGCAGTAATTGCTCTTATTGCTGCATTTTGCTTGCATCAAGTAAAGAAAAATTCTCAAACTAGTTTAAAAGTTTTTCATTTTCTGGCTATTTACGCCTATCGTGCGTATCTTTCTAATGTATTCTGGAACCAATTAGTTTGGCGCGGTCTAAACATGTCGTTTCATGCTCACTATCATCCCTTTTTAACTTTCTTTGGAACATGGATTTTTACTTGGTGTCTATCTTTTGCTTCTGCTTACTTATTACATCTTTGCTGGAGTTGGGTTAAAGAAAATAAATTATCGAGAATTAGTTTTCTGTTCAATTAAAAAGGCATTCTAATGACGAAAAACTATCATTGGGATGCCTTTTTATTTAACACTTAATTCTCTTGGATTTGGACTTGACCTTAATTAATCTAGCAATTTGGTTAATATCTGCATTATTTTGAGCAATAATCAATTCTTTATTTGACCGCGGATAATCAATAACTTGACCATGATTTGCAGCAAAAGCTTGTAAAAACAACTTGCTACTCCTACCATTTCCTTCCCTAAAGGGATGAAGATAATTTAAGCGATCAAGCAAAAAGGCATAATCGGTGTTGGCAAGTTCTTTTTGACTAGCCAATTGCCTCATTTTCTCATCTATCTCTTCAATTCCAAACTTAATTCGAGTATATTCTAAAAACTCAGTATCTCCTTTAATCAGCTCATAATCTCGAATTTGTCCTGCCCAATCATAAAGCCAACCAAACATAATTTTATGAATTTTCTTCAAGTCTTCAACGCTAGTAATCTTTTTATTCTTCCTCAAAAAAGCTAACGCGCGCACAGCTGAACCTAAGTATTCTTTTTGCGCTAATTCTGCTGCATCCTTAATATTGAGTTTATTTTTAAGTGTTCCATTGGGATAAAGAAATTTTCTACGATACCATTCTGTATCTTTTCTCTCCTCAATCATCTTCCCCACCCCAGATCTGACTTATTTCAGTTTGGAATGTAGGAGATGGATTAAGTGCTTCATCAAGCAATCTTAAAATATCCTCTTCATCAGGTTGCCAACCTTCTAAATGCTCACTTTCTACCACAAAGCGAATTTGTTCATAAATTTCAGGATCTTCAATATAGATTCCTTGAATCATTTGGCTATGATCATTAATCTTTAAAGAATAAACCGGATCAAGTAATTCTAATAAATCTCCAGGTCGCATATTCAAAGATGACGACAAAGCTGATAAGACCGAACTGGACCAATTATCAGGATTTTCGTCGAGTGCTTTTCTTAAATCTTGTTCTGCCAAATGTTGATTTTGAGAAATATCTTTTAATGTAAGCTGGTGATTTGTAAGTAAAATTGATATTTTTGATAGCATAAGTATCCTCACTGATTATTAACTATCCTTATTTTAAATCAAAAGCTCATATTTTCGAAAAAACATTCAATTAAAAATAGCAAATTAGTCACTTTCAAGATCACTAATTCGCTATTTTACTAACTTATTTAAATTTTATTCAACAGTCACACTCTTAGCTAAGTTACGTGGCTTATCAACGTCTAATCCCTTATCTTTAGAAGCATAATATGCAAGCAGCTGTGCCGGTACAACAGTTAAAAGCGCAGACATATAGTAGTTAATTTCTGGTAATACCACATCATCGCCCTCTCTAGCGAAGTCCTTACCAACAATTGTAATAATATTAGCTCCGCGAGAAACAACTTCTTGAATGTTACCACGAGTTAAATCGGCAGTTGCTGGATCATTAATTAAAGCAATAACTGGAGTGCCTTTTTCTATAAGAGAAATAGTTCCATGCTTTAATTCAGCTGCAGCAAAACCTTCAGTTTGAATGTATGAAACTTCCTTAAGCTTCAATGCTCCTTCTAAGGCAACAGCATAGTCAATTCCGCGTCCAATATAGAAGGCATTGCGTGACTTAATTAAGTACTTGTCAGCAATTTCTTTTAAACTTTCCTTGCTGTCAACAAGCTGTTGCATCCCTTCAGCTGCAATGGCTAAATCATGCTTTAAGTTCCAGTCTTTTGCATCTTGATTATTAAGTGCTTCACCCAAAGCTTTAGCAAGCACTGCTTGAACAGCAATTTGAGCAGTATAAGCTTTAGTAGATGCAACGGCAATTTCAGGACCTGCTTCGAGCAGCATAGTGTAGTCTGCTTCTCTTGATAAAGTTGAACCCTCTACGTTAGTAATGGTTAAACTTGGAATATTACGCTTATTAACTTCTTTTAAAACAACGCGTGAATCAGCAGTTTCACCAGATTGAGTTAGAAAAATAAAGAATGGCTTTTTACTCAGCATTGGGAAATGATAGCCAGCTTCTGAAGCTAAACCAACCTCTATTGGAATACCTGTGTAGTGTTCTAAAAGCGTCTTTCCTACTAATCCAGCATGGTAACTAGTACCTGCTGCATAAATGTAAATTCGATCTGCTTTAGAAAGAGCATCAATGATTTGAGGCTCAACCTTAACGTCACCATTTTCATCAAAATAAGTTTGAGAAATTTTACGCATAACGCTTGGTTGCTCATCGATTTCTTTTAGCATATAGAATTCATAGGTGCCTTTTGAAGCAGCATTTGGATCAATATCTAATACGTGAGGTTTACGTTCAACTTTTTTACCGTCAACAGTTTCAATTGTGTAAGAATCCTTGGTAATGTCACCTACGTCACCATCTTGTAAATCAACAAAAGTCTTAGTTTGATCTAAAACAGAGATTGCATCAGAAGCAATAATATTAAATCCATCTCCAAGACCGAGCATCATTGGTGACTTATTTTTTGCAATAAAAACATGGTCTGGTTCAGTATTATCAACCAAAAGAAAAGCGTATGAGCCCTTCACTAACTTCAAAGCTTCTTTAAATGCAGAAAAACCGTCTAAATTCTTTTCACGTGCAATTTTACCAATTAATTGAACAACCACTTCAGTATCAGTATTTGAATGGAACTTAACACCTTGTAAATATTTTTCTTTTAACTCCACATAATTTTCAATTACACCATTATGAACCAAGTAAAAACGCTTAGTTTCATCAAAATGAGGGTGAGCATTATCAACTGTTGGCTTACCATGAGTTGCCCAGCGAGTATGACCAATTCCAACTAAGCCTTGTTCATCTGGAGTTAACTTTTCTTTTAAGTTAGAAATTCTACCAACTGCCTTAGTTAAATATTCATTGCCATTAAGATCATTTAAATACATACCTGCTGAATCGTAACCACGGTACTCTAAGTTAGTTAGACCATTTAAAATAATATCTCTTGCAGGTTTTCCAACAACACCAACAATTCCACACATACATTTTTCTCCTTTGGTATAGTTCATTTGAAATAAATGGACTATCTTTTATTTGTTGTCATATGAGCAATAATAACCCTATATTAAAAATTGGTCAAGAAGTTTTATTTGTAATTGGTCTATATCAAAAAGAAGAAAAATTGCACAAAAAAAGACGCCCCATGCGGAGCGTCATATCAGTGATTTGGGTGAGATTCGAACTCACGACCCACGGTTTAGAAGACCAAATCGTTTGATTTTATGTAATTTTCTATGTTTTTAAGTGCCTGAGATATGGCACTTTTTCTTTTATTTGAATTTATTCTATTTTAAGTTTGGGGGTCACAGCGGGGGTCAGTTGATAATTACTTATAGTTTCATTTTCTACATATATTATACATCTAACTTTGTTATAATTATTTCAGCGACTATTACCTCCCATTGAAAGGAGGTGAGTGTCTTGAAAGACTTCCTTACTTCGGTTGTCGCCCCTATCCTTGTGGGTATAGTGCTTGCACTATTCGATCACTGGTTAGATGATCGGCATAACAACCATAAACGTTAATAGTTGCCTTTCTACCCTCAACGCTTAGAAGGTTGCACTAAGCGATAAAAAAAGCATTACCTTTTGTGACAATCAGGTAATGCTTTTTGAGTGCTTGAAATATTAACTTCCTTACTTCGTTGCAAGTAAATTATAACATGTTTGAAACTTACTTCAAACTATATTAGCAAACTATTTCAACATAAATGATTAATTTATTCAAAATAAGAAAATAAAATAACAAAAAAAGCCACTCCAGAGAATCTATTTCTCCAGAGTGGCTTTTCAAATATTATTTAACTATTTAAATGTCCCCCACGCTTCGTTACCTACACGTCCAACTAAGTACGCATTTTTGCCATTTGGTCGAGGCTGTTGTAGCCATACACGCCCAGCACTATCTCTAGACCAAGCATTGTATTTAACCACTGATCCGGCAGGTAATTGTGCAATGATCGTGCTTTGAGTTGTAGCACCCCAGCGCAGGTTAATTGCTCCACCAGTAATAAAAGTACCCTTCTCTTCATGCCAAGTCATACCTTGAACATCTGTCCAAGTCTTGGCAGTTGATTTAGTAGGAGCAGGGTTAGATGGTTGTGGTTTAAGAGCTGGTACATCAGACTTAAGGTCGATTAAAGTGATATTAGCATCGACATTTAAGCCGTACCAATTGCTACTAAACTGCCAGATTGCGACATTATCCATTGATGGGAAATAACCAAAATCTGCTGTATCTTGACGATTCATAGTCTTATATGATGCAACCCATAAACAAGTTCCATACTTAGCAGTGATCTTCTTAACATTCATATTATTAGTTAATAAGGATTTTCCAGAATATAAAAGTGGCTTATATCCTGCTGCAACAATCACATCAAGAAAAGCTAATACAGCATTAGCATTAGCTTCATAGCCTTGATTAGTTACATTACCACTACCAGTTTCCCAGTCGCAAGCTAGGTATGAACCCTTTGGCAATCCAACTGCTACAGCAGAGTTAACGGCATAATGACCTTCTTGTACTGCTACGCCACTATTGGCGCTAAAACGTGCATAGTGATATCCACTAACCATCATTCCATTATCTTTAGCACTTTTAATTTGAGCCTGTGCTTTAGGATTACGATAATCTAGCCCTTCAGATACTTTCACAAACGCAAATTTAGCCCCAAGATTAGCATATTTAGCTAAATCTGTTCCTTGAAAACTTGAAACATCAATGCCATAACTTCTCTTTGCTACTGTCATTTATTTTTCCTCTTTCTTTTTTTCTTCAACTACTGTGGCCTTTTGAAGTGTATCAACGAAATCTTTAGTCTGGTTCATAGTAGCTACAGACTTTTCAATTTCTCCTTTGATATAAGCTGTTGAGGGATGCGGTAAATGAGCCATATCTAAAATATTGATAAGGGCATTAAAAGCCGCTACCAGCTTTTCTTTACCTGATCCACCTTCTTTTTCAGTTTGATATACGATTGCATTTGCTGAATTAGCAATCATTTTTTCAGCTTTAGCTAGTGCATCGCCTTGCATAGCTTTTTTATCAATAGCAATCTTATTTTTTGAATAAACATAAAAGATGATTGCTATAACTACTGATACAGCAACAACTAACATATCGCCAATTTGTTCAAAGCTCATTTTCTGTCCTCGTTTTCTTTAAAATCATCTATCTTGTTTTCTAATTGCTTAAGCTTCTTGTGCAACTTGTCATTTTCTGCATCAATTTCGTCAAAGGCTTTCTCACTTTCAAGCCACCGATTTCTATATAAGTCACGGTCAGCCCTCAGTTCTTCTTTATCGTCCTTCAAAACATCATGACTAGTCTTGCGTAAAGCATTCCAGGCAGTAATTCCTGCGACAAAACCAGAAATCAGAAGTGCTATTTCCCGGATTAAGTCAGCCCAATCTTGCACTTCTTATCGCCTACTTTCGCCGTTTTACAGTCTTAGAAAATACTGCTAAATATTGAATTACTAATAGCCACCCAATTAACGCTACAATCGAAAGCAATCTGCTGTAGTCATGGACTACAAAAACATGTCCTAGTTGCAAGGCTGTTAACATCATTAAAAAGAATGCTGAACAGGCTAGTAGAACAGCATTAGCAAGTTGGCTTCTTCCACCAGCAAAAGCGAATGAAATCAAGCCAACACCAACTATGATCGCGAAAGCATCTACCAAGTCGTTATTGAAAAGCCACTGCCATTCTGGCGGCCAGTAAAAAAAGGAATCGTCCACTAAAAGAACAATTCCCCAAGCTATAAGCAAGCCACCTAAAATCAGATGAAGCAAATTAAGCTTAGCTGTTTGCAGCAGTGTTTTGATTTCCTGTAACATAATCATCACCCGTAATTCTCTTATAGCCATCTGCATCAAATGTCCCTTGCTGCACAAATCCTGCAATGGTGTTGTCTGTAAAGTACCCATTATCTAATGCAGATTTACACAAACTTTCAAGGTTTGAATAGATAGAACTGAAATCGAAATCAAACATCATTCAGCACCTTCTTCTTTCTTAGTTTCATCAGCTTTATTTGACTTATCTGGTGTGTTTACTGGCTTAGAAAGTTGTTGAACCATTGGCACAAGTTGAGCAAGAATTGCTGTAGTTTGTGCTTGTCCCTTTTGTACGCCACTTAAAGCTTGAACGATTTTATCATTATTTTGAGCATCTTTAATCTTAGCTGCTTCGTAAGTTTCCATTTTCTTTTGCATAGCTGCACTACTTGCTTGCAATTTAGCAATTAAAGCTGGTTGAGATTTATCACTGTTCTCAATCCAACTATGCGAGTCATCGTTCCAAACTGCGTCAACTAGATCTTCACTAGGCTTTTCTGCATGCCAGCGAAAAGGTAAATCTACTGGACTTAACTCCCCAGGAAAAGGAATTGCTAAGTGGTGCAATTCAATATTTGAGCTCGTTGGATCTGAATAGTAATAAAAATTAATTTTTCCGTTACTTACAACTTCGTTCAATAATTTTGAAAAATTTTCTACTTCCATAATTTTTTTCTCCGATAAAAAAACTTAGATAAACTAATTAGACTGCTTGGTTAAGATATTTGTACCACTTGTCCCAATTAGTAGGACTAGATGACTTTCTGCCGTACATATTATCGCCTTCATAGAGCGTCTGATAAACCGTATTCTCATCAAATACTGTTACCTTGACATAAATCCAGTGCGCATTATTAGTTGGATAAGGTCCATTTTGAATGTAACAATTTGCTAAACGATAAATGCCAGTACTCCTCAAGTCATTAATATTGACGGTTGTGTTGCTAAATGAACCTTGAGGAGAGTTATAGTCAACACGCCGTTTCAAATTCATTAATTCTGTTCTTAAAGTACTTAAATTAGTATTCAACGCATTAATTGCTTCAGCAAACGGGTGTAATGCCATCTGATCCACCAGCCAAGGTTGTTTTACAGGCCAAGTCTGGTGAGGTCCCTCTGTTACATTGGCAACATCAAAACTATTAATTACTGTAACCGTAGGATTAGCATTATTGATATCAGGTCTATTTATAACATTGTTCCAATCTGTTGTTCCCGTATAATGCCCGTTTGCCCAAATAGCCGCTACTTCTGCACCATCTTTATCACGTATAGAGATGCGGTTGGAATTATCATCGCCAAGTTGAATAGCTAAATCTAAATTATCAGCTTTATTATTATCGCCAAAAATTTTGATGTTGTCTGTCGCACCAGTCCACTGAATGCCACCAAGATGACCATCTTTTGCAGAATTAGCACTGCTGCCACTCCAAGTGATCCAGCTGCCTTTGTTCATATTTCCGCCAGATAAAGGCAGTAAGTTATTATAGTCACTATCATTGATAACTCTTCTCCATGCTGTAAAGGCGGTAGAATTCCAAGTTCTAATATAAAGTTGATTGCTATTAGTTGCGTAAAAGGCTTGTGATCCATTCCAATTATCACTATTGACGACCATATTAAACCAGTTATCCTCGCCACCAGGAACATTCACTATATTAGATGTGCCAGAACAATGATAAAGACCGGGGGCTTTAATATCATTTAGATCGGTATTAGCTGAAATATTATAAGATTGAGTATTTTTTAAAAGCCATGAAACTTTTCGGGCAGTCCAGTCGCTGTCATAAATATTAATCTTAAAAGTGCCATCGGCTTCTTGGGTAACAAACTTAGTATCTTGGAAAGTATTGCCATTTTGGTTCACGGATTGCTTAACAAATTTAAGTTTTTTTAGAGTTTCGTTGGTAGTTACCGAACGCCACCCAGTCCAAATATCGCCATTCTTAGTGTTTAACCAGTATGTACCATCTTGATCTATAACCGTAACAGAACCCCAACCACCAGGACCAACTAGTCTTATAGCAAAATACCATTCTTTGTTATTCATTGGCGGCAAGTTTTTAACGTTTTCGCCATTACCATTCCAAAAGCTAATTTTGCTACTTGTTAAATGGCACAAATCATCGTCCGCTGCACCAGCCTCGATAGGCAGTTTTGCATTGATAGCATCAGCTAATTGACCAATTACTAGTTGATCTACTGGCCGACGTGAAAAGTTACCATTGCTATCGAAACCAGCGTTTTCGTCCAACGTCCCACTCTTATTCGCTACATCATAGCTGATAAGAGTTGTAGCTTTAAGTTTAGGCAACGTTACTTCGCCATTACTATCTGCTCTATGACCATTTACTGACTTAACTTGACCAGCAATTTTGTTGTTAACTTCATCTTTGGTGTAAGTAGTAGCTTTATCTGCTTTTTTACTTAGCTCGCCATCGACATAGCTCTTGTCAGCTTTAGGCGAAATTATATTATCGACTTCGTCCTTGGTGTAGGTAGTTGATTTATCTGCCTTTGTCTCGAGTTGCTGATTTACTGCACTTTTATCGGCTTTTGTGTCGAGCTGTTGTTCAAGATTTTGATGATAAGTCTTATTTTCTTGCTTATAATCATTTAAATTTTTAAGAATTTCAGCATCTTTGTCGTTGAGCTTAGATACGGCATCTGAAACTTTAGCATCAATTTCAGCCTTGTTATATGTATCTTTCTTGAGATATACATCATCTGGACTGACTTGTACAGTTACCTTATCTGTTCGGCCTATTACCAAATACATCAAAAAATCGAACTTGAAAAGCATTTGTTCTCTAAAATCAGGAATATATTCTGGAGTTTTTGCAGTTGCGACACCGTATAAAATTTCGCCTTTTCCAGGCTCTTTTGCATAAACACCGACAGTGTGAACATTATAACCAGTATTCAAATTCTGATTATCAAAAGTCATTCTGATACCTAAAACGGTGTCTGGATTATCAGTAGTGTCAACTACATCACTCAGGCTTACTGATTGTTGAATACTCGGTAATTGAGTTAAGTTTTGAAGTTCTTCAATTGTCTTTTCTGATAAGTTCTCTGTAGAAGAAACACCTCTAGTTAGTTGAAAAGTTGCTGCACCCTTGTTAGCTCTTCTAGCTAAATCAATACCAGCATTAGTTAAAATCGTTTTATTATATTCTGACATTTCATCACCCCACTAGTTAAATACTTGGCTAGGACTTGCTTTTGCTATACCTGTTGCCTTTACCACGTTGCCAATTCCTAGGTTTAAATTATCTGAAACCTTTGCGGTATTCAGCAAAATCTTGATTTGATACAACAAATTGGCTGGAAGATATACATTCAACAGGTATTTTAAATATTCGATCTGATTGCTGGTAATTTCAGCAGATTTAGCAGTTGCTATAACGGCTCTAGCTCCATAGTTAACATCAATTTTTACTTGTAAATTGACATTATCAAGCAGATTTCTAAAAAATCCAATTGTTATAGGTCTTGGCGGTAAAACGTACATCAATACCTTGTTTCTGCGCATTTCTAAAGTGTCGTTTTCGTCAGGTACTATCCCCAGTTGACTTTCAAAGAGAGATATTCCCTTAGCATCAGCAGTTGAAACAAATTCATTAAGCAGAGTACGTAAATGACTATATTCTAAATCTTTTAGCGTTAAGTTTTCTGATTTTAGTAGCTCTTCCATTTCATACACGCCTTGATAATAATCTGGCATGTAATTAAGAAGTTCATACTTATTGCTCATTGATTGTCACCGTCCCAACTACAGGCAATTGTGATTTTGAATTATTGAAGACAAGATCAATATCTGCGTCTTTGCCATTAAGCGATGGTAACTTAGCGTTAACAACGCCCTCCGTCAGCATTACTTGAGATAAGATTTTTGAACGATAGATAGTCTGTTCATACCCTCTTCCTAGCCTTTGATTGATATCTGACCAGTCTTCTCTCAAAGATTGGAAATATCCTTCAATTGCCTGATTAATGCTGTCCTTGACATAGCGAGTAACTTTTGTGTCGTCAATTTTTACCGAAATGTCAATATTTACAATTAGTTTTTCAGGAGCAGTTACAGTAACAGCATGGTCAATTGGAGCTAATCCATAGCCCTCTGCTTGTTTGTCTTCTGGATCAAGTGCATTTTTAACTTTTTGCACCAGACTAGCACTAGCTGGCATCAAATCATTATTAAGGATAACAACTTTAACAGTACCACCACCATTCCAAGTTGGATAAATCTGCGCTGCTCCTACTTCATCAATCTTACTTGTCATATCCAGATAATCAGCAACATTACCACCGTAAGCAATCCAGCTTTGAGAACTTAGCAATCTAGCTCTTAGGTGGTCGTCACTTTCTACGTCCCTTGCAGGAGCAGTAATTTCTGTGATTTCTGCCCATGAAAGCAAGTCATTAGGAGTTACTGGCAAAATTTGACCAATATAACTATTTGCACTAGATCCTTTAACTTCTGCTGTTAATTCAACAGTCAAGTCATCATTGACCTTTGTCACAGCGTAAAAAATAGGCGAGTCGCCAATGCTGGCAAATTTATCGCCTATTTGAACGTTGTTTAATGGTTCTTTCTTATCATTTAAAACTTTTGCCTTAGCTTCGGTTTGAGTAGCAGGATGTCGACTTGTACCATGTTCAATTGCTCGATAGTCTAGGAACTCTCCAGAAGCTGTTTTGATATAAGTTTCTTTGATTACATTAGCCATATCTAAGGATTGCTGACCCATAACCAATGCAGCAGGAGCTAAAGCGTCATAGATTATTGAACCCTCACGCTTATCTATGTTATCAGGCACAGCGTCAAGCATTTTTCTTAAAAAATAGTCATAATCCTTGTTTTGAAATTCAGTAATTAATTCATTGGGACTCACTTAATGCTTACCTCGCTTTCTATTGGTATATTTCCATAACTAGTTTGGCATTCTCCAGTAAGAGTTAAGGTGTTAGGACTAGTTTCATCAATGCTGCTTATTTCAACCTTGATAACTCGTTCATCAGCTAGCAATGCTTCTTTAACCATTCTCTCTGCTTCAACTCTGGCATAGCCCATATCTTTACCAATCAGATCATTTAGATCGTTGCCATATTGATCAGTGTAGATTGGGAAAACAAAGCGCTCTGTTTTCAGTATCTTATCAACCGCTTGAACCATAGCCCCTAAACCATCAAATTTATTTCTTATTCTTCCGTTAGCAATTTGAAAGGTTAGCGTTGGATTTTGATTTTCTTCATTATCCAAATCTAACCACCTTCTCTCTCAAATAGATAAAATTGCTGACCACCATCAGCACGGATCATAGTTACTTTATCGCCTACTTTTAAAGAATTATCGAAAGTAAAAGTAGCAGGCTTAGTTGTTTTTTCCGTTTTAGGCTTTTCTCCATCTTTGCCTTTCTTTTCTTCGGTAGTGGTTAAGCTACCACTCATAGAAAAGCTACCGATATGTTTGCCCAAAACAATGAAATTATCGTCAATAATCATTGAGTTAGAAATTTGCACTTTCAATGGAGATGTATTGATGACACGACCATAGACAACATCGGAATACTCGGAGTCACTACCACCCCGTTCGGTCAACATTTTTATAAGCTGTTCTCCTGCCATTTTGTACCTACCTTCATTTCCAAACTGCAAGTATAATCTGTGCCAAAGTTATGAGTTGCTTTAAGAATTGGGCAATTAGTCCAAGTCTTGCCAAAGTCTTTAATCCTAACGTTAGCACCAGCGCCAGCAATTAAAGAAGTATCGCCAATACAGTCTAAAGTTAACTTACGCTCAGAAACATTGCGTTTCTTCAACTCATCGTTAGCTTGTTGAACCATTTGTGCCCAGTTAGCTTTATTTTTGGCATTTACTACTTTAACGATTTGCCCCCAAGTCTTAATAGTGTTACCTCTTGCTGAAGCAATTGTAAAACTTGTCGTTGCTGGATCATCTCCAGTATCAGAGGTAGCAGTTGCTGTTTTTGTCTGAGAATTATCAGTATTCTTTTGAACTACTTGAACCACATTAGCAGCATTATCAATACTTTCCGAGTAAGTATAATCACTCATCGTGTTTTGAGTATCAATAACTAAAAGGGTTCGTGTAGGAATAGGCGCTTTTCTAAGTTCGATAATCATATGATTAGCAACAATACAGTACATTTCGCCAGTTGCAGCGTATGTCTTATCAATTGCACTCTTAATCATGTCAAAGCCAGTCTTACCGTCACAAACTTCCGCAGGCACTCTGTAAGTTGGTTGTTCCCTGATATTGAAAGGAACACCAAACCGGCGACAGACATTGCTATATCTATCTCCAAGAGTTCCTGATTGAAAGACAACTGAACCTTCACTTTTTAGATATCTTTCAAAGTCGTAAGCTTTAACGCTCACTGTAGTATCAGATGTGCATTCAGCACTGAAAACGAAACCCCAGAAAATATCTTTATTATCCCAAGCGAAATCTACAATTGCCCCCATTGCTGGGATTATCGGATCTTTACCATTCACGATATCAAAGGTTAATTCTCCAGCGGAATAATTTAAATCAGTTACCCACTTGAGATTTTTGACCATGTCTTTAATTTCGACACCAATTCTAGCGCCACCATTATCGTGTTTTAGAATTTGAAGTTTGGTAATCATGCTAATCTCACTTCACTCTGTCTAACCCAGCCTCTAGGTCCGCCATTTACTAATGCAACGTGAATTGGGAATGGGTGACCTGGAGCTAAATAAGTAATTCGTCTTCTCACGTTATTCTCATATACCCCCGGAGCACTTCCATAGCTATCCAACCGTAAGCGACCATTCACAATCACAATTGAACCAATGCCTAGCTTTTTAGGAGGAGCTGGTCTTGGTTTAGGTTTAGGGGGAGCTGGAACGTTAACTTTATGGTACTTAACTTCTCTATACTGCTTTAAGCCCAAAGTATAAGCATATTCATCTGCAAAGCCACTCTTAAAGCCATATTCAAAACTAGAAATTGTCATAGTTACACTAATCTGAGTAGAGCTGACAACTAATTGAACATGATGTTTATTAGCTTGAATGTTTTTAAGCCAATTAATGTATTCATCAGGTTTTAAAAGCTTGTCCGAACTAATCCAAGAACTATGTTTCTTTGGAAAGACACTATCAATCGAAAGAGACACCAACTTCATATTACCTACTCGATTAATCTCTCCCAAGTTCACAATAGTTTCTGACTTATCATCAGTTTCATATTTCAAAGTTAATTCTGACGGGTTTACAGGCAACTCAACCGTTCGATTGGTTGAATAATCAGTGATATAAACACCAAAGCCGTTGACCGGCATATTAACCACCTCCTAGAGCTTTATTACGTCTATCAATAATCTTTTGATCGATTTTATCTAAAATCTTGTCTACGTCTGCGTCTGGATCGCCAGAAGCATTGATGACAATAGCCCCCTTATCAATCTGAACTTGAGTACTATTGTCCGTTTGACTATTGCTATTGTTATTAGTCAATACTGAATTTGGAGCAATTGAGCCAGATGTTACCGTATCGCTACCAACTGAACTAGAAGAAACCGCGCTTTGACCAAAAATGCCAATGTTGGCTCTCGATCCATCAAGTCCAGTAATTGCACCAGCTACATTGCCAATTGCGTCAAGTGCCCTATCAAATCCAGCTGCAAGTAAATCCCCAGGATTTATGCCACTTAATCCAATAGGGTCTAATGTTGGCGACATTCCAGAAGCTGCATCTACAACACCTTGTGCCATACTTGCCGAAGCATCAGCTGCTGCGCCTGCATCTCTGTTTAGTCCGATGATTAAACCTTGATCTACCCAGCGACCATATTGTCTAAACAATCTTGAAGGGGAACCAATATGAAGCACGCTTTTAGCAGCGCTTACAACTTTACTTGCCACTCCTTGCACTGCACTAACGGCAGCACCAATCATTGACTTAATACCATTGACTAAGCCTTGAATTAACTGCCTACCCACAGAAACTAAGGCACTACCAAAACTTCTTGCAGCACTAACAGCACTTGAAATTCCACTTCTAACTGCACTTACAACACCGCTCATTGCACTAGTAATCGCCGAAACCAGCATTGATCCAGCGGCAACAAATAGTGATGCCATAACCATGACAGAAGCACCAACGGCAACTAGGGCAGCGGCTACCGCCATTGCAGCGGCAGCAACTACCATTAAGCCAGCACCAAGCATAATTGCAGCGGCTGCTAAGAGCATAAGACCTACGGCAGCAATCATTGCCATAGGACCAACCATCATTAAAGCAGCTGCCAATAACATCAAACCTACAGCTGATACCATAGCTGTAACCATAATCATCATTAAAGCTACAGACATCATCATTAGTCCAACAGCAGCAACCATAGCCATTGCAGCTACTAAGACTAGTCCAACCCCGAGGAGTAAGATGCCTACAGCAGCTACTAATCCCATAGCCATGACCAGAGTTAATGCAACACCTAAAAGAAGTAATCCGACAGTCGCTATTAAGGACATTGGACCAATTAGTAGTAACGCAACTGATAAGAGAATTAAACCAACTGCAGCAACCATTGCACTAGCCATAATGAACATTAAAGCAACGCCCATCAAAAGTAAGCCAACTGCAGCGACAATTCCCATCGCAGCTACTAACACAAGTGCTACACCAAATAAGAGCATACCTACAGCAGCAATTACGACCGTTACTGCAATCAAAGCAATTGCTACTCCTAAGAGTAAAACACCAACTGCAGCAATTAGGGCTGTAATTCCAACTAAAGCTAAGCCAACGGCAAAAATCAAAGCACCCACTCCTGCTGCAACTAAACCAACTGCTAGAACCACTAAAGCAACTCCTAAAAGAAGTACCCCAACAGCTCCAATAATCGCAGCTAAGCCAAATACAGCAATAGCACCTGCTAAAGCAAGTAATCCAACCGCTGCACTTGTTCCATATTCAGAAATAGTAGGTAGTTGAGTAGCAAGTAAGGCAATTCCGGCACTGGCAACTAAAACCGCAACTCCTATTAAAAGTAAAGCTGCCGCAAAAATAGCAAAGCCAACCGCTCCACCAATCAAAGCTGGCCCTAAAAATCTTACTAAGACCACTAAGGCAGCGATAGCGGCAATCATCCCAAAGAATGTTGCTATAGCACCGCCACCTGCACTAGATATCTGCGTAGCCGTATCAGCTAGTAACTTGAATCCGGCGCCGACCATTAATGCACCAGCACCAACTAGGGCAAATGCTGCACCCAGTTTCATATATGCTCCAGCATTGCTTAAAATCTTGCCCGGCTTAGTCATTTTTGGTGACTCAATTTCAGGAGTTTTGATCTTCTTAGCATTCTTAAAGCCTTTAAAGAACTTAGAAACTTCTTTCATATAGCCAGCAATTTTTCCCATAGCCTTCAACATTGTAAAAGCTATTGCTAATGCGGTAAGAGCTTGCGCAATATTATTAATTGTGCCAGGATCTAGTTTATTCAGTTCTTTTAGTCCCCAAATAACAGCTTCAAACACTAAGCCTTTTAGCCCACCTTTTAAGATGATAAAAGCTTGGGCTAACATTTGGAGTGTACCTGGATCTAATTCACCTAACGCTTCAGCAATCCCAGAAATTGCCTTAGCAGCGCCTCCTAAGGCTCCACCAGCTAACTTTCCTAGTTGCTTAAATAAGCTGTCTCCTCCGTTAGTTTGGTCCATCGTATTGACCAATTTACCGACAGAGTCAGTAATACTATCAAATGTATCTTTTAGAGAATTAAAAGCGCCAGAATCAGCAAAGCCTTTTTTAAAATCATCAAAACCAGTCTTTAAATCATCAAAAATTGGTTCCATATCAGCAACAGCTTTAAATAATCCGTCAACGAAACCATCAAAATTAACATTTGATAGCTGATCCGTTAAATCAGAAACAAATTTAATGCCAACTTTACCCACTCTATCAAATGCACCTTGCAATTTGTTAGCCATTGTTTCCTTTAACCCATCAATAGCTTGTCCAACCGTTTTGAATTGGGTAGCCATTTTGGTAAAGTTGGCGTTCGTTCCTGTTTTAGCAATTGCGTTCAAGAAGTCCTCAGTTTTAACCTTGCCATCTTGAACATTCTTGATTAACTGTTGAGTACTTACACCCATTGTCTTTGCAACGGCAGAAATACCTGCTGGAGTTTGTTCTAGCATAAGTTTAAAGTCCTGCCATTGCACCATTGGCTTGGCAGCCATTTGAGTTGCCTGCTCTGACAAGGTCTTCATAGCTTGTTGTGGATTAGAAGAAGCAGCAGCTAAACCACCAAAACCTCTAACTAATTGATCCACGTTTTTTGTACCAACAGCAGCCAATTGTGAGTAAGTGCTTGCCATATCAGAAGCACCGTAAATAGTTTGCTGAGCAAATTGTTGCATTGACTTTTTAGCAGTAGCAATTTCAGCTGGGCTTTTTCCCAACTGGTGCATGTTTCCATCAAATGTTTGCCATGCTTTACTTGCTTCATCTAATTCGCCATACATAGAACGAATTCCAGTACTAGCAAGTTCCATCCCCTTGTTGATTGCTCCACCAACAACAGTACCGCCAACCATTGACTTGAACATGCTACCGCCACCAGAACCGCCAGAAATAGCTTCTTTCAATCTGCTCATACCACTTTGAGCTTTTTGCAAACCACTAGATAAACGATCTAATGGGTTACTAAAAGCGTCATTAACCTTAACAGTGGTGCTAATTGTACTCATTTACTACCTCCTTTCTTTCCTAAATGCAAAAAAAGAGGCTAAGCCTTAAATATGCTTAGACCTAGCCTTTCTTTTTGCTTTTCTCTCTTCTTCTTTTTCGTATTTTTGCCGTACTTCAATAGAAGCAACGACTAAAGCCTGCTCACGTCTTGACATCTCCGCCCATTGTTTAGGCGTCCAATGATATTCATTAAGAACATAATGGTAAATGTTAAAATCGCCAACAGACTCATTTATTAGTTTTTTGCTTCTTCAACCAAGTCTTCTGAACTGTCATCAGCGTTAAGACCCGATAAATCCATAATTGCCTGCGAAAGCTCAGTATATTCTCCGACTTTAAGCATTTTCTTCAATACTTCTTCTGGCTTAGCAATACAACCCCATGAAGTTTGTAGTTTCTCATTATTTAAGTTAGGAGAAACAACAGCTTCTGCTACAACTAAATCTTGGAACTGATTTTCATCAGTGTCTTGTTCATACTTATGTGTCTTTCGGTTAAGAACTCGCTTAGTTGCTTGCTTTCGAAGTGCAGATACTTCATCAGCAGTTAAAGATTTAATCTTAAACGGAGACTTAAATCTGTCTAGCTTAACTTCCTTTTCTTCTACTGGACTACCAACATTTTCAAATAAAAAATCTTCAACACTTTCAGCCATTTAAATACTCCTTAATTAATTCCGTTAAATGCTTGTACTAAGTTGACACCTTCAAAAGTGAAATCACTTTCCCATTCCATTACACCATCATCGGCTTCAAAGTCAGCAATTGGGATATCGTCCAAGTTAACGTCAGTTAGTTGGATCACTTGCTTACCAGCTTTTGAAGTTGGATCGTGAATGGTTAAAGTTGCATCAAAATATAAATCTCCACCATCTTGAGTGTAAGGAATGCCGTATTTAATCCAGTTAGAGTTAATCAAGTAACCGCCTAAAGTTCCTGTGCCTTCAACAGAAGTAGTTTTCTTTCTCTTCCAGTGAGAACCTAAGGTTTGAACATCTTCCTTATTCTTTTCAAGCTTAGCTGTAAACTTATTACACTCAATCATTTTGATAATATTGCCATTAATTTTGATTGATAAAGTAGCGTCTTTGGTTGAGATTGTATCTCGACCATTTAAAAAATCATCAATTGCCGCCATCTATATTCCTCCTATCTAACTACCATAGTCATGTAAAGTTTTTCCATTGCATCAACTGGAGTAACTGCCAAGTTAACAACAATAGAATCAACATCATTTCCTGCTTCTACTGTGATATCAGTATTAGCGAAAGCTTGAATAATATTTCTATTTTGTAAACCAGTTAAGTAAGCAATTCTGTCAGCTTTGAACAAATCTCGCCCATTCGCATTGTTACCCACCTTGCCTAAATAGACTCTTTCAAAAGTACTTTCAGTATCAGTAGCAATTTCATCAAGTGTTCTCATTACACGGTTCTTGGAGAAAGCCATCGGCTTTTCAGCAGTGAATTTATGTAATGAGTTAATATCTTGTTCAATAACCACTCTTTGACCTGGTCTTGTAGTAAATACAATTTGACCAGCATCAAGTGCCTTGATTGTCTTTTCATTATCAAGCTTAGGATATGCAGAGATAGCATCTTCAACATCAAAATAAGTTAATGAAGTTGCTGCATCGGCTGACGCTGAAATACCAGCAAAGAAACCTGTAGCGTCTTTAACATCAACATTAGTTCCATCGCCCAGAGTATAGCCATTAACAACAGTTGAAATACCCTCATAGTTGTAGACAGTACTTGCATCAGTAGGGATTACACCTCTAACCTTACGTCCTTCGTTTTCACGGAGACGCTTAACTGCTTCAACAACCAATTTGTTCATGTTGCTTGATGGTTCAAAACCAGCAGTAGTGACAACAGCGTATTCTTCATTTTCTAAAGCGTCACTTAATAATGTTTCAACTTGCTTAGATTCAGTAGTTGCTCCACCAGTTAAAGCACCAGAAACATTAGTAAAGGCAGCAGGCTTTGAACTGCCATCTGCTACTTCTTTTGCAGTGATATAATCATTGCCTTTAAATTCATCTAAAGCATCAAACTTCACAACTTGTTCATCAACTAACTTAGTGCCAAAGATAGTCGAAACAGTAGCAGTATTTGGATCTACTGGACTAACTTCAACACTAACGGTAATTTGATTACCTTTTTCGCCAGGATAGTTAGCTGTAATAGTCCAAGGTAACCCTTCCTTGGTTAAAGTTGCTGCCGATCCTTCATTAGGATTAAGAACTAATACTTTAGAAGCTCCTTTTAGAGTTTCTTTTAATGCTGTTAACGCTGGATCATCTAAAGTAGTACCAAGTTTCTTAGTAAAATCAGCATTAGCATCTACTTCAACAACGCCAGTCTTGCCCCAGCCTAAGCCTTTATCACGTACTAAAAGTACTCTGCCTAGAGATGAGGTCGTTTCTCTTTGACCATTACCAACCACATTGATATAAGCACCCGGTCTACGCTTGTCTTGTGCTTTCCAAGTTCCGCCTGCCATTAATATCCCTCCTTAAAATTTTCAACTGCCTTTTGAACTTCAGCAATTGTATATTCTTTGTCATCATCTAGTACCAACCTCAATACATCCCTCTCAATAGGAGTGAACTTTTTACTTGAAATTAGTGCTTTTTTAGTAAATTTTGGATCTTCAACCTTGACGGTTGTCTTAATTTTTCCGACTTCCGTCTTCTTGGATTCCGCCACTATATTCAATCCTTTCTAGCTTTCCACCGTTTTCAACCTTGTACATATTAAGCAAGATATCAAAACTCATTACTAGAGTTTCATCGTCTTGGTTAATCGTTGTTTCTCGATTTCTAACAGTTGCATAATCGTCTAATCTAGTGAAATTATTTAGTAGTTTTTGCTCTACTTCGTCCATATCAGCATTAGGTTTGTCTGGATTAGCAAAATAAGTCAGTGAGTAAGAGACAGTTCTATCTTGAATATCAAAAAAACGGCTTTTAGTGATCGTCATTATCTTACTGATGTAGAATGACGGCACTTCAAATCCGCTTTTTTGTCTTTCTGAGTAAATTGTCATATCAGGAAAAATTTCTGATACTCTCTTTGCAATCAAATCAATTAAATTCATTCGAACAAGTCCTTTAATGCCCATAATCCTTCTGTCACTAACTGTGGCATCTGTCTTTGGATTTGTGGTATAGATTTCTTCATGTAAAACTGTCCTGGCACCCAATCTCTAACCAAACATTTTTTTAGTACTGGAACATATCTACCCGATTGTTGTCTGTGCCCAGACTCTACCCAAGACGCATATTCAGCATTGTTGATTAGTTTAATTGTCCAGCCCCCACCACTATAATTAGGACCTTCGGCAGTCCAAGATCTCCGCAGATTACCTTCTTTTACAGGAGTGTTGGCTTTAAGGATTCTTAGTGATTGTGTACCAATGCGCTTGGAACTCTTGCCAAGCTCTTGTTTTACATAGCCACTATCAATCTTTTGTCTAACACGGCTTGCAAATTGCTGAAATTGAACGTCATCAACATGACCTAAACTCATGCTTTTTCACTCCTAACCATAGCTACTTCTTGGTGGCTAAAATAGCCACTATATCCTTTACTAGCACGCTTATATTTAGTCTCTTGACCATTTACATCAGTTACATAAATATCAGCTCCAGCAGGGATTTTTATGCCATTTCGGATAATTAATTTCGCATCGTATTCATCAGTACCAAAGAATGATTGTTCACTTGGAGATTGTCCCTTTAAGATAACCTTAGCTGGCTCATCTTCCACAATAGTTACATCTTCATTATTGGTGATATAACCCTTTTTTACGGGTTGAGTACCAACTATCCTAACTCGGTCATTCCAGAGCCTAGGAAGTGCATTTTTTAAACCATTAAAGTAATTCATTCTGCTGGCAACCTTCTAAAATTATTGAGTAACAATACATAGTTATCCGTAATCGTATTAGTAGCTTGTAATGCTGAATAAATATCACTTGGAGACCTAAAAGAAACAGACGTATCGCCTTCTGATAAGGATTGAACATTCCCTACTTGCTGGTCTTTGGGTACTAGCCATTGATGAGTATCAATAGTTTGTACTGCTAGTCCTAACATAGTGGGTTCAAGCTCCTCTGGTAGCTCTAAAATTGGAATATTGGTGTAAATAGAAATGTCTGAAATAACTTTGTCTAACGTAAATTCCAATACGCTATCATAATTCGGCATATTATCAGTATTTGGCAAAAAATCCACTAAGTTCTTTTTAACCTCGTCAAAGCGTGGGTATCTATTCATCTAACCACCTACTTCACTAAAGCTAATAGCTCATCTCTCTTTGTCTTACCAGTGTAATCAATACCTGCTTTATCTAAGTAAGCCTTAATCTCAGCTACAGTGTTATTTTCGTTTGGTTTAGCATCTTTTTCGACTGTTTTCTCACGTTCAGATGGATTAGCGCTGCCGTCTGCGTCTTTTTCAGCGATAAAGAACTCAACACCTCTGAATTTTGGCTTAAGTAAAAGAACATCGTCGTAACTTTGTTCGTAGTATAGCCAGTTACCAGAGTTTGCGGCTGCTGGCGCATCTAATCCGACAAAGTCATATTTTTCAGGCGAAATTTGAACACCGTTGTAAATAAGCATCATCTTAATTTGTTTTGCATCAGCAACAGTTTTAGAACCATTGGTAAAATCAAATTTAGTTTGGAACAAATCTTCTGGTACAGCAACAACAGTGACTTCATCAAGTGAACGAACAGAACGATTAATGTTTTGTGGATCGCCTACGATAATTGTTCTATTAACTGCTTCTGCATCTTTAAGCATGTAATAAGTACCAGTATCAACATATAAAATACGTCCTTGAGCTGGAATTCTTGCACGGTCAAAGTTACGCATCATTTGATCGTAAGCATGTAAAACGTTTTTTGCATCTAAGCTTTCTGAATGGATACCAGCATTTTCATCCAATCCTTCAGAAGTATTGACAGCTTGACGTTGACTGAACAACTTAGAAAACATTTCTCTGTCTTTTTCAGGCATCTTACTATCTAAGTTGTATTGTCTAGTAATATTAGCAATTGATAATAATTGATTACTTTCATCAATATCTGATGGATCAACTAAAGTACTCCAGTAACGTTCATTAGTTAATTCATAAACATCATAATCTAATGAATAGTTGGCTGCTGGTTGTGTAATAGTACGTCTTTCACGGTTTTGACGTCCAGATAAAATTGATAACCGTGGAACTTTAATATGTTTTGCATCTAAAAAATTAATTGTCTTGTTAGATGGTGATTGCCATAAAGCGCTTGAATACAAGACGTTTGGATAAAAACCATCAATAACTGCTTTTTGATATTTATCAGCATAATTAATTGCCATTCTTTATGTCTCCTTTAAATATATCAACCATTGCTTGAACCGGATCAATGTCAGCAGGTTTTCCATTATTTGGCTGGTAATCTTGTTTACTACCTTCATCAAATAAATAACCATCGGATTTTTGTAAAGATTTAATTTGGTCGTCCAAGCCGGTTAAATTACCATCATCATCAAGCTTGATTTCATCCATGTTCAAAAGACCTTTAATTGCCTTGTTGTTACGAACGTTAGCTTTGCCTAATGATTGGTCAATTGCACTATTTAAACGATTAGTAGCAAGTTTTTGAGTAAGGTCAGCTGTATCCTTATCATATTTCTTCTTCAAATCATTAAATTGTGCCGTTAAATCCTCGTTATCTTTAACTTGGCTGCGTAATTTCTTCAAATCTTTGTCACGTTCGCTCATTTGAGACTTAAGAGCTTCATTTTCTGCCTGCAGGTCAGATGATTCACCCTTAGCTTTCTCAATATCAGCGCCGTTTAAATCCATAATCTTTTTAATCTGCTCTTCTTGTAATCCAAGCTCTTCTAATTGTTTTCTTTTCATTGTTCTATCCTTTCACACGTTTTATACGAGTTCGCCTCTCATAAGGGCATACAAAAAGAGCAGTTTTACGACTTACTCAGGTCAAAATAAAAGAGAGCTATTGATGACTCAACAGTTCTCTAAATATCATAAATTTATTTAATTTCCAGTCCAATCTGCATAGTCCCATGCTGATTCTAATCGAAGACCATCTTCACTTAATTCGCCAGCTTCATCTAATGAGTCTGCGATATAATCTCCAACTATATCATAATAATACTCATATTCAGTATCATTTTTCATAGGAATATTAACAATGTCAGTATCTTCGTGTGGATTTTTAAATTTAAGGTATAAATCAGGATATTTTTCTTTAATAAATTGAAAATCTTCTTTTTTAAATCTAAGATTTCGCATTGTTGTTTCTCCTTGGAACGACAGTAACGAGATTACCTTTATTATTTATCACAACATAACCTTTTTCACTAAAGAATTTAGTGGAAGCTTTACGAACTTTAATTCTATCACTATTGAGCATTTCCTTGATTTCATCAATTGAAACACCAATACGTAAATGTCCCTCTGGATCTTCTTGTACGCCATAAATTCTATCTATGATATGATCTGAAAAGCTTTTAACTTCTTGACCATTTGAAGCAGTTGTTCCGACTACTTCATTATTTAAACGATCCATAGCCTCTTGATAATCTTGATAAGTAACAACAGGCTCAACAGTACCTCTTTTTCTTGCTTTAATATAAGCATTTAAAGCTCTACCTGTATGTTTATTATACAATATTTTCCTATATTCCTGTGCAGATTTGGGAAAGCCATGTATACCGTATTCTTTTATTAAGTTAGTAAACTCTTTTTCTGATTGGCGATTTATAACCGTTTGTTTCCATCGATTAAATGACATATCACTCACATAAGTGCCTTTACCTGTTTCAGGATCACGACTCCACCGTGTTTCGATATCTGGTAAATTCTTGTCATATGGAACTGTGGTACATCTACAATAGGGATGAATTAACGGATAATTAATTCCTTCTCTTTTATCCTTGACATTAAAAATGCGCTCATCTAAGTGGGCGCATTGGTCACAAGTATGACTTTCTAAGGTTGCTAAGTACTGATACTGTTCAATATCACTGTCTTTATAAAACTGAGCTGTAGCTTCTTCTGCTGCATGCCCCATCTCAGTGATAACTAGTCTATGTAAATCTCTTTCAGAAACCCTTTGAAATCTGTCTCGCATCATTCTAACGACTTTATTGGGAGAGTAACCAAACAAAGTACCTCTTAGAAGTGCATCGGTTAACTCATCAGGCAAGACTTCCGTGTATTCTTTCCAAATACGTTTGGAGAAGTCACTACCTTTCCAAGGTCGATAAACAATGTTTTCTAGTTGCTGTTCGTTAAAGTGATTTAGTTTGATATCTAATTGACCAGTAGCACGATACTTATTGTAAGCATCTAAATAGTAACTGTTCTGATACTGTTTAGCTAAACCTTTTTGCATTCGCAATTGTTCAGCCATGCCGTACTTTTTAGAAAACTCAACCATCTGTTCATGTAATTGTTGAAGTCTAAATATACGACTCTTGTAGTATTCAGCATTTAGCTCTTTTTCATAACCGCCAGCTTTAGCTTTGCGTTCGAACTCTTCTAAGGTCATAGACCATTTAGTTGAGTTGATATTTCCTAAGACACTCGCAGCCTGTTTAAGCCCTACATGGTTCTCATTGGCATATCTCTGTAAGTATCCTAACGCCTCTTTTTCGATATCATGCTCTAAATTTCTTAGGCGTGATTGCATAGCAGCTTCATAATCGGCTGATGCTTCTAGTTGCTTCTTTTTGGCAAATAAAGCACGTTTCTTCCAGTATTCACTACTCTTCATTGTCGTTTTGTACGCCTGTGCCGTTTAAATCTTCAGCATAGGGATCATTTCCTTGTCTATCTCTGGCTAAGTCTTTCAGTTCTTGCTGCCAATCATCAACAATAGGATTAGCTTTAGCAACTGCTTCTTTAGAGCTGTAATTTGCTACTGTAGAAACTATTTGAGCCTTAGTTAAGCTATCTTCTACCTTCGTTCTCGTCCAATGCTGTGATATATGGCGCTTGTCAGCATCAGAAAAGTTAAGATAACGCATAATCGCACGGACAAGCTCGTTAATTGCGTGTTCAAAATAAGTTTGCGTCTTAGCCGCTTTCAACTCCAAGTGAGAATATAGCATCTTGATTGCTACACCAGAAGCATTTGAACTCTCAAAGTTAGCTGGATCAATCCCTTGACCAAACAAAAAGATGTTATCTCTAGTAATTTTCAAAGCATCATCACGAGCTTCTACTGGGATATCAATTTGGAGCTTATCAACACCACTTTTATCGCCATTACCAGCATTATTAATCTTAATGGACTTATACTCTCTCAGATCGTTCATAAATTGCTTCAAACTTGCTCCACCATAGTTAGTAAGAACAAGAATTACAGTCTGAACATCATCTAAATCGTTGATAAATCCGTTGTAGATATCATCGTAAGCATCAATTAAGCCCTTATACTTGCTAAGTTCAGGCAATCTATATTTATTTTTAGGAAATTCGATGAAAGGGACACGTCCAAAATTATGTTTCAAGGTATTTGATTGTCCTGTTTCATATCCTGCACTTAAATCATAAGACGTAATGATGTTGTACGGTTCAATGATTTCGCTATTGGTTGTACTTGTCTTAAAGAATTGAGCTTCCTTATCCGTCCAATATTCATGAACTGTAAAATACTTGCCAACTTCTGGATCTAGTTGCTTGTAACTTCTAAGTACACCTAGCAATTTATTATCTAATGTTGTTGCATAAACTGGTGTAATCTGGTCAGGTTGAATAATGCCATACCTAAAATTGTTGTCGTCATCAATCCAATAATGCAGCCAAGCTCTGCCTGCATTACAACTATCTACTAATAGCCCGTTTAAAGTTAAAGCACGATCATCACCTAATACATCAAGGATCTTCTTGTTATCCGTATCTTTTCCTACATCAATGTCAGGAAAAACAGACGCAACATATCCTGCTTCTTGATCTACTAAAAGTTGATAGAAGTTAGATGGAATACGATTATCAGCACTTCTTAAAGGATCTTTCTTGCCTTCTTTGCTAACTTTAGGCTTACCGTTATTCCTAGTAGTGATATCAGTCTTATTTTCGTAATAGTCGACTGACTTTTTGTAGTTATTAATCAAATCATTACGACTTGAAGAAGTGTTCTGGATTAATTTCTTTAACGCTTCTAATTCCAAGGTATGAAACCTCCCTTCTTGTTTCTGCTATAAATTGCATACCTAATAGCATCTAGTCGGTCATTGTGTCTTACATCATTTTCTTTAAGTGGTAAACCTGTATTTTCATCCCAAGCGTACTGATAAATCTCTTCTAGTAATCCCCTTGCTGCTGTATCAACTACATAAAATTGACCGATACGCATTTTTCTAGCCACACACTCAATCCCTGGCATAATGTTCTTATTAGCGTTTATACAGTTAATGCCATTGGATTGAAATTCATTTACGTTATCAGGACGGGCAGAATCAGCATAAAAAATAAGGTTGCGTCCAAAACTTGCCTGCAAGTTCTTCGCAATCCTTATCCAATAATCAATGAACTTATGTTTCTTTGTGTAGTCAGCTAGCACATACGTATTACCGTTCTTATCATCACCAAGAAGAATGATGGGATTAGGGTGTTCATAACCCCAGTCAACACCAACGTAATACTCTAAATCATCTGGAACTTGTTCCCTAGAGATAACCATTTTGTCTTTATCAAAATCTCTATAAACAATACCGTCACCTGTAACCCATTGACCTAAAATACCACGATCATAAAACATCCCTTTAGGAGTCGCCGCTTTAATTGATTCGACATAATCCTTTGATAAAAAAGTATTGTCATCAATAGTAAAAGTAAAAGATTTAATACGTGCTTTAGGATCTGGATTATCAATATAATCTGTTTTTAACCAATGCGTTGGTATATCAGGGTTTGTATCACAAATAATACGCGCTCCTTCAATAGAACAACGTTGCAGTATTTCTTGAAAGACGTCATGAGTAGCTAAACTCGCTTCATTTATATAAGCACCATAACTTGTCATACCACGAATTGACCCAACCCCACGGATTGATCCTGTGTAAGATGGCACTATATCTACTCCAAACAAATGATAGTGACCATGTCTATCAGTTTTCATGGTAATTCCAAAATATGATTCAATCGCACTGATAATGTTAGTGTAAATGGAATTAGAACTATATCCTGCCAAAATATATTGAGGATGTGGATCTTTTCTACTCTTGGCAAGCTTAGCAATACGTTTTAGTTCCATCACAAAGATATAATTATTCATTACTGTTTTACCAGCTCTGAAAGCACCGGATAAGATCATAATTTTCCAATCATCATGTAAATATGAATGAAGCACTTGTTTTTGTTTATGAGTTAGGATCTGATCTAGTCCCATCTTTCTTTTCTTCTCCTACAAGTTTATTAATTAAATCATCAAGTTGTTCAGTGTTTTCACTACCTAAACGTTCAGCAACTGTAGCCTTTGCTTCCGATATACGAGTATCTGCAATAAGTTTTTGAAGTTTTTGTTTCTCAATAGGATCGACTAATGGATAGCGCTTCATAATTTCTTTTGAAGCTGTAATTTTGTCCTTGAAAGAAGGCTTCTTTTTAATTACAACCACATCATCGGCAGTAGACATTGGAACTTCTTCAACAACTTCATCTCGGAGTACTTTAGTATAAAATTCCAACACTTCTTTAGCATCAGCGATCTTATGTGACTCAATTTCAGCCATTTTAGCGTCAATATAGGATTTAAGGTCAGGTTTAGTCAGGTTCTCTTGCCCAATTGACTTTGCTGTTCGTGGAGAATATCCAGCCTTAATTGCTGCATCTTTAGCATTTCCAGACTTAATATACTCATCACAAAATAACCTCTGCTTAGCAGTTAACTTCCGTTCCAAAACATTTCACCACCACCTTAATTTGTGCAAAATAAAAAGCCAGCTTATGCTGACTTAATTACATTTTTTCAAGTGCTTTTAATAATATTCTCAATATTTTAAATTGTTCCGTTAAAGAAAATGATAGTGTTCCTCCAGTAGCAGAAATAATAAGTTTAGATAAAACACTGGTATCTTTTTCATCAAAAAACAGAGCACTTAAAGCAAAAACAGAGCAAAATAGAAATCCAAATATAGCTAATAATAATCTATCTAATAATTTTTTATCTGTTTTTAGAGCTTTTAAACTTTTTAGCAGTTTAGAATTAGGTAAAGCCGGAATAAGTGAAAAACTTGCAAATAAAAGGCTTGTTGTAATTGAAGAAAGAGATAATATAGCGGACATAACATCAGTATAATTATGAATTCTATTTGGAGTTATGTTGTAACACAACAGTATTATACAAACTAAAACTCCAACAGTAATAGAATACATATTTCTTCTTATTCTGCCTTTTTTCATTCATATCACCACGCTTTATCTTTACATAATAATTATTTGAAATTTCTACAGAAATTATAATGTTCGTGATATGCTACCTCTAAGAAATCGAACATATTACGTATTGTAACGACGTTCTCATACTCAACTTTCCCATGATAAACTAATTTGTGTTGTACTAAATCAACAGGCTCAAAAATCCCATCATCATTAATTCCTTCTAATTCCAGTTTTTTAATGCCAAGGTCTTCACTATTTTTAAAGAGCATTTTAGCTTTATCAATTACACCCTGTTTGTTCATTGAATCAGCTTTTAAAATCATCGTCATTTGATTTGCTTGTAATTCATTTGCATATTGTAGATCTTTTAGCTCGTCTCTATTTTCGTCAGCAATATTTGATAAATTATCAATTCTAGCCACTGTATATATTAAAGAAGATGTTTCCTTTAAAGTATCAAGTTTATTTATTGCAATTTCATCGGGTATAATCGCAATTTCTATTCCTCGAATATTACAAAATTTTAATAAAAAAGACTTAAATAAGGCTTTATTTATTCCGCCTAATGTTCTAGCAAAAATACATACATGTGTATCTGGATCATACAAAAACTGCGTATCAACAACTTCTCCTTGACCATCTGTTGTATCAAGAGTCTTATTTCGAGATTCAATATCTTTATTCAGATCTCCTATGTTAATCGGACGTGTAGGATCTAATCTACTAATATCTATAAGCCACGCATATTTATTACCTGTTTCATCAACATAGGCTTTACTCATAGAATAAATGTAATATTGATTATCTTTAATTGTTATCGTTTGGATATTTTCTGATTTGTGATTTTTTAAGTTTAAGTAGGTTTCTTCAATACATTTATCTATTTTAGCCAAAATTTCAGATTCTTTATCCTTATTTTTGCTTTCAATATGATAAAAGTTTACAGTTTTATTTTTTAATTTTTTCGTCATTCAAAGCCTCCTAATATTATTCACTATAATTTTAGCAATAAAAAAAGAAGGTTACACCCTTCTTCATGAATAATATTAGGAAAAGACTGAATTAATTTTTCAGCCTATAGCAAAGTGTGGAGTCGAACCACCCCGCAGCCGTTTTCACGACCCGCTCTGACCTCTAAGCTACAGTGCTACCAAAAAGCAGTAAGGGTAAGATTCGAACTTACATTCTCCATGATTGCTAGCATCTCTGGTCCCATCTTCAATACTACTTTTTTAATTTTAGATTAGCTTTTGTCACGAAACGAACAAACTTGGGAAAACCGTAGTAACTAAAAGCCAATCTAGAGGATACATCGGAATTGAACCGATAAGAGATAATCTTCGCTGGCATGCTTAGCTATATCTCGGTAGAACTGCCACTACCCCAGCTCGCCAATGGCTGGCTATATCCTAGAATGCTCTGTTAGGTACAGAACTAAACCAGATGTTTTTTTGTAAATTAAAATTAGACAAGTAATATTTTCGTGACCTATGAAAATTAAAACATCTTTTACTCACCATATGACAAGGTAAGTATTTTTTTAACGTCCGTTTTCCGCCGGACTAAGGGCAGGCGAGGAATTGAACCCCACTAAACATTGTGAAAGAAAATTCCTACTTTCTTTCTAAATTCCAAATTGTGCCAATCTACCCACGGCAGTTGCTACTACGGTCCAGCCAACAACTACCCAGCTCTTCCTACGCTCGCCTCGAAACCGTTGAGGGTCGTGGCATAGGCGTCATTTACCTAGGCAACTATTATATACAATAGTTGCCTAGGCTATCAAGCAATCAGGATTCGAACCTGAGTGCCTGAGTCAAATAAATAAGAAAAAGTAAAAAATAAAAGAATTGTAAGCCAAAAACTAAAAATAAAAGTCATTTTCGTCTGAGTTTAGTCAGGCTATAACCGCCAGTCGAATTGAACGACTGCTAACGTCTACCAAGAACGGTTACTTTTAATCTGTTACTTACCGAACAAATTAAGATCTTGTATTAATTTCGAAAGGAGATATTCTTTCAAACGTACCGCACGTAATACCATCAAGGTGAAGTCGAAAGATCGTAACCACCACGTCTAATCTTTCGACAATAACAATTTATCATGTTTTGTATGCAAGTAGTGTGCAAGGTTTACGCATACTTTACGCACGACCAATTTTTCCGAAGCTTACCAAACAGTCTTAATTCTTTCAGTAAAAATTCTTAAGTCTGGTAAATCATCAACTCCGAAATATCTTTTCCAATAGAGCCAACGATCAGCAAACTCACATTGAGCGTTAATCTTCTTAGTATCAATTGACCTAGTCGACAGATTAACTGTAGCTGCTACATCAACAATGCGTAATTGGTCAATGTACGTTCCAATTAAGATACGTCTGTAAGGTTTTAAAGCTGTATCAGTGCAATTATCCATCGTTCGATAAATCGCTGCACATACCTTTCTAGCAGGATCAGCAATATCAATGTCGTCTTGTGCTTCGTCAATGAAATTCTTCTCAACGCCATTCTTGTTCGTTGATCCAGGTGCAAATGATAATTGAGGGCTTGTAAGTTGATTACGATGTAAACCAGCTAAATTAAGATAGCTCTGAAAATTAATAGTCAGGAACTTATCCACCCTTTTAGCTGTAACTTTTAAATTTGGCTGTAATCCTAAGTCAATTTGATACACACTTACACTTCCTCTCGTCTTCTAATTATTTTTATTATTTGCTGCTAACACATCAACAAATACTCGGTCAGCAATTTCATAAGGATCTTCGTTGCCAGAACAATGGTGCTTAGTATATTTCAAGATGTTCAAGTACATCATGACCGCTGCTTCATTGCCTACTTCTAACTTTCGTCCATCATTCGACCTCACTTTGATTTCATGCTCAATCAAAAGTAGCAGCTCCTCAGCTTTATCTTCGTCAATCATTTCTTCGATTGTTGGCTCTATCACATTTTCAAAATTCTTGATATTTGATTTAAGCATTGATCTAAAATTCTTAAGTTGTTCTGTCTTGAAACATTTGTAATTGCAAGTATTAACTTCATAGCCATACAATGTCATAGTCAAGGCTTTTCTCCCTCTTTATCAGTTAATTTATTTTCTTTAGCTACTCTTAAGTCCCAGATTCCATCGCCCATGTATGTCAAAATGTCATCGAAACTGAAAGAACACATATAGCCGTATTTAGTATGAACTCCCCAAACGCAATTGACTGCGAACTTTCTTTGATCAAACTTCACTAAACCGTTATCTTTTAAAAAACTCCTAGTATATGTGTCCTCAAACTCTTCTCTCGTTCCGCTAGTCCCAATCTTCAACTCAATTGCCATAATTATCTCTCCATTTCTTGTAATACTCTTCAACTTCTTTGTCATAGTCTACTGGCTTAAGTGAGCCGTCTTCTTGTACGTGATACCATTCGCCTTTTTGATACTTTAAATCGTTGCTCATAGACAAAACACTACAAATCCGACAGCACCCAGACAAATTAGCATCCCTGCTATAGTGATTAATTCTGCACTATACTTCATAGCTCTAAATCCTTGTTTAATTTAGACTTAACTAATACCATTTGTCCTTTATCAATTTCAGAGACTTCAATTTTGGCTACTGTCGACATATCAACATATACATGTCCATGAATTCCATCAAAAATCAAATTTTTATTTTTAAATTCTTTTCCGTATTTATCTATCTTTTGTTCAAAAACTTTCCACACTTGTTCTGTACTTTCGCCAATTGCAATCGAATCTGTACAGCCACTTTTAAATGTCAAATTAACAAAGCATAACTTTTCGCCTAATTTAAGCTCATCGTTCATCTAATCACCCATATCTCTCTTAATCCTTACGTCAACTCTTGCACGCTCGGCATACCTCTTTTTGACTAGCAGTGTCGTTACTTGCTTGTCATCGTGGTAAACGCCCCTCATAACTTCAACCATTTTGTGAAGTCGTTTATCACGTTTCATTTCGGGGTTCATGCCGTCCATGATGATTTTGCCCACATTATCAGCATCAGGTTTCTTAGTTGGCAGTTCTTGGTTAGCTAAACATAAAGCCTTACGTTTCTTGCTTAACCTCCAACTACTTCTCTAACCACGCCATGAAGTACCTTTGCAACCTCACTGGCTTCTTTCTTGTCTATGAAGATAGACTGAACAAATCCAGCTGAACGTCCTGTCGTGTCTAAGATTTCAACCATGTACATATCAGGAACTGAGTACCAGCGATATTGTTTAGCATCTTCGATGATTTTTTCTAAATCGTGATTTTCTTCAAGCACAATTAAAACTCCCAAAATTTACTAACTTCTTTTTTACCTAAAACTCTCGTAAATTCCGCAATCATTGCATCACTAATATAATTTGCTTGGCATTTTTTAAATGATGTTTCACTGCCTCCGTGACTTAAGTATTCGTGATACATAGTCATGAACAATGTTTCATCAAAGCATGTATCTAACTCATCAATACCAAGAATTGGTAAATCTTCGGTTTCACGAAAATTATTTAGCTTAAGTATTTTTGACATTTAAGTAACTAGCCTTCTTGTTGCTCTCTTCAAGTTGACGGTTCAAACTCTTGTTTTCTAACTTGAGTTGCAAGTTTTCGCTGTGCAGAATATCCATAGCACGTTGAACAACGTTTTGTGGATCATTCCACTTCTTTTCAATTTCGATTAGATACTCACGGTATTCTTTGCCCTTTTTTGTTCTGCTCAAAAGACACAGCTGCTTAGCCATATCAATTGTGAGCGCATAGTCTTGAACTTCCTGAACTTTGTCAGAATACAGTGGATTATAGGGTGTACTCTTAAGTACTCCCTCATAATCAACACCAAGTTCAAACTCCGAAGAGTTTTGTTCCCACCAAGCGGAAAATCTTCGCTTGATACCTAATCCATTATATAAATCTCTAGAATTTACTAGCTGCTGGTCATTCTTGACCGTTACTTTGATTAATTCGTTATTCATCTTCATCGTCCTCATCTTCGCATAGCATATCCGTAATACGCTCGTAAGCATCTTCTTTGGCTGGGTTCAAGTCGTTAACAGTTAATGTCTTGCTATCGTCGTTTAATCCCATTAGGTACTCAATTGGAACTTCTAAAAAGTTAGCCAACTTTTGCCAAATTGCTAAAGAGTTAGGTATTCCATTTTCCAATCCCTTTTCAAAATTTTCTAAAATTTTGAAGTCAATGTTGGTTTTAGCTTGTACATCGGCAAGAGTTAATCTCTTTTCCAATCTCAATTTCTTTAGCCTATTTTGCATGGTGGTTACCTCCCGTACTCTCTGAAAATTGCGTTACGTTCTTCTCGCGTCATTTGTAGTGTTGTTTGCGATTGTTGTTGCTGAACCTTATCCCAGTTTGTAGCCCTTCGAACTGGCTTATTTCTAAAATTGTTTCGTGGAATAGGTCCTGTATCTGGCTGATTTAGATATGCTTCAAACTTAGTTCCAAAAAGAGTTTCTGGTCTTAAGTACTGAACCATGTTGCCATCTTGTAGCCATTCAGCACACTTCTTGTCTATAACAGACTTAAAGTCAATACCAGTAAAGCCCTCGTTGTATCTAGCTTTAATTAGTCGCCTAGTAGCTTTAGAAGTTGGACGATAATGTGAATTAGTCTTTCTGTTTAAGTAATCGATAATTTTTTCGTAAGGTATTTTTTGAGATTTTTGTTTTGGTTCGGGGTCGACGTTCTCTGAACTCGACAATTTATCTATATCTTCTTCTGTTCTATTAATTGTTTTATTATATTGTTCTATTTGGGTATCATCAGTGTTACCCCCCTCATAACATGAGTGATATGGGGTTTTTAACACAGATGTTATGGGGGTACTATCATCAGTGTTACCATCCCCCCTAGCATCAGTGTTAATAGGTACAGGGCGCAATTCAATTTTTCTCCCCTTAACAGCTCCCGTTTTTTCATCTTTGACTATTGTTGTTTTTATGTAATTTAATTTTTCAAGCTCTCTGACACATCTAATTACAGTTTGTGGAGCGCATCTTAAGCGCTTTGCCAAAGCCCTGTTACTCATATAGAAGCTGCCTGTAACATTAATCATTGAAAGAACTTCTCCATATAGCAATATCGTTTTATCGCTTTTAATTCGTTCATCATGGGCTACACTTGCAGGAATATTAAGAAATAATTTACTTCCGGTAAATTCTTCTGCCATGTTTGTACTCGCTTTCTAAGAAATTGCTTCTTCAATTGCTTTTTCAACTTCGGGATCTTGAGCATAGTCAGGAATACTATTAGATTGTTCTATCTTGGCTTTAGCTGCTTGCTTCTTATTAGCTTCAATAGCCATTTCAGTAAACTTCCTTACTGCTTCTCCGTCAGCTGAATTTTCCTTTAGCTTAGAGTGCCACCACTCAATCGGAACACTTGTCTTAGCGTCAAGTCCCATCTTCTTTTGCTTATCGCATTCGGTGTAGATAGTAACTAAGAACTTCTTTTCTCCGTTGTAGTCAGCTTGATACCCGTACAGTTGATCCTTAGTCATTTTCTTTGGCTTTCTAGGTGCTGCTTGTCGTCTTACTGGTTTTTGTGCAGGCTTAGGAACTGTCTGTTTCTGTTGAGGTTGTTCAGGCAAGTCTTCTCCTGCATAAACATCTAAGCCTAAACCTGCGAATGCTAATGCTTTAACCAAGCAACGCATTTGTGTTTTGTTAATCTCAAAATATGTAGGATTAGCAATTACTTTATTTTTGTAATCCATGACGTAAAGCTTTGAAGTGTAATTTTGACCTTCAATAGTTACTGTTACTTCTACCTCAGTTCCTGCTACAGTTTGTCGGTAGTCCAACTTTCTACCAGTAGCTAGCCAACCCTCTTTAGTAAAAATATATTCAGGAAATTCTTTAATTTGATATGTTGCACTAGGGTATAAGCTTTTAACTAAGCCCCAAGCCTTAGTCCAACTTAGATAATTTAGCTTGCCTTTCTTTTCTAAAAGTGGCTTAACATCAACCTTTGCTAAAGTTTCATATACTGATTTTTTCTTGTCGGTCATAGTGGTTACTCCTTAGGTTTCTGTGATAATGCTTGTTTCATCACGTCTTGACGTGCGTCTTCTGCAATTTCTCGTAAGTAATTGATCTCTGCTCCTAACGTTCCTCCGGGAAAACTATCGTCAATTTTTGGTTTCAACTTATTGATCCAGTTAATACCTTGTTGATATGATCCTTGAGTTAAGGCTTCGGCAGCTATCTTCTTTCTCCAATCGCTCGCTTCTTTTTCCAACTTGTATTGCCAAGTCATGTACTCTTTTTCAAATTCGGCATGTTTAGAGGTCATCAGTAGTTACCCTCCAGTCCATCGAAGAAATCTAAGACATCGTCTTTCCAAATATCATCGTATTGGTCAACAGTGGCTAAGTATTCGATCAATTCTTTCTTGTCCCAGCCTGTACGACTGATATAGTTATCAATTCCTAGGCTGAAAATTTGAGTAGTAACAAAATGCTTGAAGTTTAAATAGTCGCAATCACTGTCGCCGATAGTTACTAAGTTCCAGCCTTCAAATGCTGAACTAATGCCTTGATCTGCTAGCCTCCTTTGTTCTTCTTTCAAACGCTGCTCTCTAAAAGTTGCAGCCTGTGCGGGTGTCATGATCTCAATCATTGTGGTATAATCTCCTTTAGAAATTCGATTTTTTTATATTATTTTCTTAGTCGTCACTGATGCCAGTCGGTAACGGCTTTTTTTGTTGCATTAAAGCAATTTGGAATTGTTTCTGGTACTCATCAATAGCTAGTGGCAACTTATCTTGTCTAGCAAAAAATGCGTTGCTGTTACTAATTAATCTTGCTTCTAATGTCATTTACTCCACCTCCTTAAAATACGTAATTTATTGCTATAATTAGTCTCAAGAAAGGAGGTCTAATTATGCATAAATATCTTGTAACATTTGATTACGAAATTGCTCCTAATAATGAGCCATTAGCTGTAGCTATTCGAACAAAACTTGAAACTTTACCTGATACAAAATGGTTTCAACACTTGCCCACAGAAATCATTTTGATTAGTCCTTTGAGCATTGATAAAATTTTTGACGAAATACAATGTCTTGAAGAAACAATTCGAGTTTCAGTTTGTGAATTTTCTGATTTTATGACTAATTCGTCTAGAACTAACCTTTGGCTTCACCAGAACAACGCTTAACGTAGCTTTCATAAGCTGCAATATATTCTTCTTTTGATACAGGGTTTCCATTAAAGCTCATACCTTTAAATGGATCTCTGTATTTTTTTGTTTCTTTTTCCATTGTTTCCACCTCCTTAAAGGAATACTCTCCAGAAGTAATAGCCCAACATAGTGATACATATAACCCCTGCTGCAATTACTTCTGAACACATAATTGCAACTAGCCAATCTGTTTTCTTACGCTTCATTCCAGCGATCTCCAATCGTTACTAAATCTGTAAGTGCTGCGTTGATTTGCTCCTGTTGTTCCTTAGTGCCAACCTTTTTAAACATGTCTGCTAATTGAATGACACTTTCTAGGGTGTTACCTAGGTAAGCAATTACTGACAGTTTTCTTTCAACAACAATTTGACTATCTTTAATACCAATTTGATATTCGGCATCTTTCTTCTGTGTGAATACTCCTCTTGATACCAATTGCCTAATTACATCAGCAGTCGTAACTTTTAACATCGTTTATCTCTCCAAATCCTTAATACTTGCATTCCAATCAATGCGGTGGTAGTTAGCTTCAATCCATTTTTTGGCGTCTTTTCTAAAAATAATTGTTTTCTTGCCCCCTCGCGGGTTAACTACAAAACCATCATTTTCAAAATCAACTTCTGGGAACTCGTCAAAGATGAAAACTCTGACCCATTCCCTGCCTTTACCTCCGCAGTACTTCTTTCGGAACTCATCAATATTGATTGTCGCCCTCTGCTTCTTCCTTTTCCTTATCAAATAAAGCTTTGATAATCGGTTTAAAGATAACTATGAGAGCATCTTTATTAATTAGCTCAGGCATTTAATCACCTACTTTATTATCACTATTTGTTTCTATTTTGTAACAGCTTTATAAACTTTAGTAGTAATTAAATTTAAAAAAATATCCTGCCCCTTGATATTAAATAATTTTGCCATAGCTTTAATATACTTGGGCTTTGGAACTGCTTCTCCTCTCTCCCACCTTGAAACTGTAACATTAGTAACGCCTAATCGCTTTGCCAATTCAGCTTGCGTAAGCCCAGCTCCAACTCGTAAGCTTTTAAGTTCCCGCTTCATTTTATCAACTCCTTTATCAACTTACATATATATTATATACATCATAGTTTATAATGTAAACACTTTTTACTATTTTTTTTACTTTTTAAGTTAAAAATATGTATAAAGTATTATAATTTAAGTACAATAGTTGATAAACGGAGGTTGAAGAGCATGATTGGCGATAGAATACGTGAGTTGAGGACATCTCATAGACTCTCACAAACAGAACTAAGCAAATTATTACATGTATCTCAACAAACTATTACTAAATGGGAAAATGGGAAAGCTGAGCCTTCAAGCGGTGCTTTAGCTAAACTAGCTGAATACTTTGATGTGTCAGCTGATTATTTATTAGGTTCAGATAAAACTAGCGAGCCTAAATCCGTTGACCTAGAAAAAGACCCTGTTGTTCTTAGCTACGGCGGTCGCCCTGTATCAGATGAAGATATGGACGTTATCAAAGCTATCCTTGAAAGACATAAGAATGACGGAGAGCCTCATTACGAGTAACGCCTATGTATAACAATGATTTACTCATTTATATATGTAACCTAATTGAAGATCATCATCTTAGTTACATACTGTCTCGATTAGAAGACAGACATTTTCGTTCTAGGTATCTTCCTAAACAGAAAACTATCATTATTAACACAAACTGGTGGTATCCTCCAGAAGTTCCATTTATGGCTGCTCACGAATTAGGGCATTGCATAAATGGCGATAAAGGGGTTATGTACTATGCCCATGATTATGACTGGCAAGAACATGATGCCTTTAATAGAAACGATGACGCATTCAAGGAAGATCAAGCCGACCTGTACGGCTTAAATCTCATTTGGGACTATGCCTCTTCCCAAGGTTATACTTGCGAAGATCCTGGAGAGTTCATGTTGCATTTTGGCATTCCTGAAAGATTAAAAAAAGTTGTTGCTAAAAAGTTTGAAAGCAACAATGATTTACTATTTTAATAGTCCAATACTGACGACTTTAAAAGCTGATTGTTAAGGTATAGCTCATAGGAGGATATTATGAAAAAGAAATACTTAGTTGCTGCTACTGGACTTGCCCTACTCGGCTTGTCTTTATCAGCTTGTTCTTCAAGTAGTGATAGTAATGGAAATTCCACTAAAACTACCCAACAAAAGAAAAAGAATGAAACTATTTCTCAAAATAAAGAATTAAGAGAAAAGTTTGATCAAATTAAAGTTGGTGAGTTAAGCAATCACGGTGAAGGTGGATCAACTATACAAGACGTAGAAAAATTATTGGGAAAAGCTAATACCACTGATACCACTACCATCGATAACTACAAAACTAAATCTTATATTTGGAATAAAGGTGCTGTTACTGTAACTGTTCAATTTGAACCAGATAAAGCTGTTACTAAAGATATTACCGGTTTTAAATGGGGCAAACGTGATGAGAAATTAGACCTTGCAGCATTTAACAACATTCAAGACGGTATTTCATACGATGATGTTGTAAAGAAATATGGAGAACCTGATAGCTTAAATGAATCTCTTCTTCTCGGAAAGAAAACAGTCTCTGCTTTATGGTACACAGGTATTAAAAGTAAAGGTGATGGAGCAAATGCTTCCTTAACATTCGAAAACGGTGCATTGACCTCTAAAACTCAAACAGATTTGAAATAATCAAAAATTAACCAGTTAACGCTGGTTTTATTTTTACTGTTCACTAGAACTGGTGTTCTGAAAGGAGGTGACAAAAAATGCTAACCAATCGAGAAAAACTTAGAAGATTAGGAATTTTCGCCTGCGATCCTTATGGAGAAAAGAAAGATATTTGTGATGAAGACTTTGAAAAAATAGTCGAGATGCTAGGAAAAAAAGATAAGAAAAAGGAATAGTATGGGAGTTTATCAAAATAAAAAATCAAAGAAGTGGTACGTAAAACGCTCTTGGTATGATATTGATGGTAAACGGCATTATCTAACCAGACGGGGCTTTAAAACGAAACGTGAAGCTGAAAAAACGGATAATAAGCTTGCAGTGGAAATAGATGACGGTATAGATGTTACTGAAAACCCTATTTTTGCAGATTATTATGATGATTGGGTTAAGACCTATAAGAAAGGCAATGTCGCCCCTAATACCCTTATTGAATACAATCTTGAAGGAAAAAGAATAAGGAAGTTATTAGGAGCTGCCAAAATCAAAAATATAAATCGCTCCAAATATCAGAAAGTTATTAATGAATTTGGAGAAAATCATGCAAAAAATACAGTAAAAAAATTGCATAGAGCTATCCGCACTTGCGTTAAGTCAGCAATTCAAGATGGAATTATTACAAGAAACTTTACTGAGAATATCCAGTTAGCATTTAATAAAGATCATGATTTAAAAGTAGATTATCTTGAATATGATGAAATAAAATTACTACTAAATCATCTCTATAACGCTGCTAATCCTAATTTTCCAGGTAGCTATATGATTTTGCTAGGATTGACCACTGGACTTAGAGAAAGCGAAATGGCTGGGCTTAAATGGGAGGATTTAGACTTTGAAGATAATACTATTAAAGTTCGCCGTTCTTGGGTTTATTCTCAAAAAGAATATGGTCCAACTAAAAATGAGTCTTCTGTTCGTCCAATTGGAGTTCCAGATTTTATAATGAAAAAAATCAAAGAACTAAAGATAAATGATCCAGAAAAAGTTTTTTGGTCAAAAGCACGGAATGGCTTCCCTAATTCAAAGAGTTTAAATCGAACTTTACGAGATAACTTGGCTGAATTAAAAATTAAACGAGAAGGATACCATATACACTCACTTCGACATTCTCAAGTTGCAATTTTACTAAGTGCTGACGTAAGCACCTATGACATTGCTCAAAGATTAGGACATGCAACCACTAAAACTACAGAGGAAATATATGCAGAAACATTTGAAAAGCATCGCCAAAAGATTGACTTTAAAGTTAATTCAGTCTTTAACAATCTTAAGAAAAATGCTTAAAAAATACGCTTGGGGGGGGTCATTTGGGGGTCAAATAAAAAATTGCACAAAAAAAGACGCCCCATGCGGAGCGTCATATCAGTGATTTGGGTGAGATTCGAACTCACGACCCACGGTTTAGAAGACCGTTGCTCTATCCAGCTGAGCTACCAAACCAGTTCCTTAACAGAACATATTCTAGTATAGGGAAAAGGAAGTTGGATGTCAATTATTTTTTGAAGAAATTTTCATTTAAATTACCCCTTTAGTTCCAGACTTGTACACAGCAGATTATTAGTGGTTAAAAGTTAGCCATACGATAAAATGTCGGCTGTTATAGTGCCATTTTAAATCAGCTTATAGTGCTTACAGGCATTATAGATTCCATCTTCATTAATATCGCTAGTCACATAATCAGCAATCTGTTTCACCTGCTCTTCTCCATTGCCCATAGCAATACCAAGTTGAACAGCCTTTAGCATGTCTAAATCATTCTCGCCATCGCCAAAAGCCATGGCATCTGTTAAAGTTTGTCCCTGCAATTTAAGATACTTCTCAACGCCAGCTAGTTTACCACCATCTTTTGAAATAATGTCGACTGCATACTCATTCCACCAACTTAACTTGCAATTTGGAAGATTATCGACTAATTTCTTTAAGTCATCGCGCTTTCCATATGCAATAAATTGATAGACCTTTTCACCGTGATATTTACCAACTGGTGCAACTTTACTAGAAACAGCTTTTTGAGCAGCAACTACTTGATCTGTCACAAAATTAATGTATGGTCCTTCTTTACCAATCGTAGTAATCGGGACAGCCTCCTCTTTAATTAATTCAATCATCTTTTCAGTATCTTTTTCATCAATTGGATTACCAAAAAGTTCATTACCATTTTCATCTAGACAGAGTTGCCCATTCATCGTCAAATAACCGTCAAACTTTATATCTTTAACCGGTAATTTTTTTAATTGGCTCATATCACGCCCAGTAGCTAACACAAGTTTGATTCCATTTTCACGTAAAAGCTTAAGTGCCTTTCTAGTACTTTTAGGCACACTATCCGTTTTATGCGAAACTAATGTTCCGTCAACATCAAAAAAGATTGTTTTTATCAAATTAAGTCACTCCTATTTTATAAATTATATCAAAAATGCGCTTTCAAAACTGAAAGCGCATCTTTTTTATTTATTTAATCTTTATTTTTAAGCAACTGCTTTAGCAATTGCAGCATTAACAGCAGCTTGTTCTTTCTTAACTAAGTTGACCTTAGTTTCGATTACTTTAGTATCCATCTTAATCTCACGAGTTAATCCTGGAGTATTGATCTTTGGTTCAAAGAAGTCTTTGAATTGTTTCAATCTTTCTTCAGTATGGAAAATATTTGCTGTCACAGTAATGAAAGTAGCAAATTCCATATCACCACCAACAGTTGCTTCAAGCCATGGCCACTCTAATCTAATCCAATTCCAAGCTTGTTCTTGACCAAATGGGTTAGCTAAAACATTGCGGTACCAAGCACGTAGGTCTTGTGGTTTAACAACTTGTGCATTTTCAAAATCATCAACAATTGCGTCAATAATTTCAGGCATTTTAGTCGAAGTAATACCAGCACATAAGTCTTGTTTGAGACTAGCGTCAGAAGTTTCTTGGTACTTCTTAAGCAACTTATCAAACAAGGTCATATTACCAAAGTTTTTAACTTCGTTAACTAAAACAGCACTTCTGATATCAGCTGAAATACCCTCTAAGTTATCGGAGTTTTCTGAATAAATAGCGTGAAGACCATTAATTGTATCATCATTATCTGCGTATAGAGAAGCTGCCACAACATATGGTCTGGTTAAGTTATCATCATTAGATTCACCAGCTTTTGGAAGCAACCCTAAACGCTTAACTTGTTTTTCAGAAAGTAAATTATAAAGCTTCTTTAATTGTTTTTCTTCATCTGAACCTGGGGTTACAAAATTACGTAACGTAGACATAATTCTGTATAAAGCATTATTAACAATTGGTGAAGTAGAATCAGCAAATTTAGGAAGAAGTGGAACAATATCTGCATAAGACATTTGACCACCTTCTGCTAATAATCTAAAGTCTTGCAATAATTGCAATTTATCAACTGCATCTAATTCATCGATATGACTTAGGATATCATCAAGCAATGTTTGATCATATTTAACAATAAAGTCTGAATTATTGCCTACATTTAAGCGGAATGGCACACCATTATTAGCAAGCAAATCATTGTAGTCTCCAACAACTAGTTCTTCATCTTTCATAATCTTAGGAACAGCAGTATAGTTAGAATTCAAAGGAATTTGCCACTTACGGCCAACTTCTTTACCTTCACCAATAAAGAATTGTTTTTGAGTTAAGACTAACTTGCCATCTTCAACTTTGGCATTAACGACTGGATAACCTGGTTGCTCTAACCAAGAATGCATAATTGCACCAATATCTAAGCCACTTGCTTTACCAAGTGCATTCCATAAATCGTCACCTGTGGCATTACTATATTTATGAACTGCAAAGTAATTCTTCAATCCTTCACGAAGTGCTTTATCACCTAATAAAGCACGTACCATGACTAACATTCTTGAACCCTTAGCATAGACAATAGCTGAATCAAACAAAGCATCAATTTCAGCTGGGTCATTTACCATAACGTGAACTGATTGCACACCATCAGTAGCATCCCTTTGAAGAGCGGCAGGAACTTCAGAAGTTTGGAACATTTCCCAAATCTTCCAATTTGGCTCTAAGGCATCAATTGCTACATATTCCATCATGTTAGCAAAGCTTTCGTTAAGCCATAAGTTGTCCCACCACTTCATAGTTACTAAATCACCGAACCATTGGTGAGCTAATTCGTGAGCAATAACAGTTGCAACTAATTGCTTCATATCTAATGAAGTATTATCAGGGTCAAGCAATAAATATGCTTCACGGTAAGTTACACAGCCCCAATTTTCCATTGCACCTACTGAAAAGTCAGGAAGTGCTACTTGGTATGAATGCTCTAATGGATATGGAGTTTCATAGAAATCTTCATAAAATTCAATTGAACGCTTAGCAATATCCAAAGCGAAATCTAATTCTTTTGCTTTATGTGCCTTTGTTGCAAATACACCAATTTCAACACCAGACTTAGTCTTAGTCAATTTCTTTTGCATATCGCCAAAGACAAAGGCAACTAAATAGCTAGACATACGTACAGTTGGCTTAAAGTAGTGAACCCCATCTTTAAATTTCTCTTCTGGTTGGTTAGAAATAATTGTTTCACCAGGCTTCTCATCAAACTTAATTGCAAGTGCAAAAGTAGCTTTAGCTTCTGGTTCGTCAACACATGGGAAGGCTTGACGAGCAAAAGTAGTTTCAAATTGAGTACCAACTAATTGCTTCTTTTCGCCATCCACTTCATAGTAAGAAGGATAAATACCCATCATTGAATCAGTTAACTTGCCTTCAAAGTCAACCTCAATTTTCATCTTACCAACTTTGCCAGCCTTAATATTAACGACTTCTTCTTTATCGTTATAATCAAAATCAGCTTTCTTTTGATCTACTCTAACTGAGGTAATCTTTAAGTACTTTTGATTTAATTTAACTAATTCTTCTTGAGCATCCCCAACTACAATAGTTTTACCGTGGAAGCTCTTTTTTTCACGGCTAATATCTAAATAGATATCATAATGATCTGGGTGAAAAGTTTCATAAAAACGTTTAACTTCTGCCATATTTTGACCTCCAATATTTATAGCTTCTCAAATATTTATTATAAGAAATAAAAATCTTACTTACCAGTTTTTGAATTAAAAATAATTTAGTTATATTCATTAAAATCTAAAAAATATCTTTAAATCTTAATTTGTTTTTTTTCTTCTTATTTAGTTAAAATATAAATAACGCATTTTATTTATTGGGTAATTTTATGAAAAAGAAAGTAAAAATATTTATCTTAGTTTGTCTTCTATTCTTTGGTGTAAGCGTCACTACGACTAATACCAATTTTTCTCAACCAGCCTTTGCTTCCATGGGATCAACCGGTGGTGGTCACAGTACTGGTGGCTCTTCAGGCGGAGGAACTAGTTACACTTCATCTGATAGTAGCGATAGTAACAATTCTTCTATTGGCGGTATAGTAGGTGGCTTCGCCATTTTAGTACTTATCTTTTTCAGTTCTTATATTATTGCTGCTCTTTTTGATTTCATATTTAAAGTACGGCTACGTTTTGAATATGATTCTAATCACCTCATTAAGAACTCTGGCGATAATAATTATAAACTTTTCTATCCTAACCAAAGATTCGATAAATACCAAAAACTATTGCATCGTCTCCATATCAAATTCACTAAGCCAGATTCTAAAGATGACTTCACGGCTTATAAAGAAGTCTATATTCAAGCACAGTTCCTATATAGTCAGTTGTTAAGAGAGAAGTATGTTAACTCAAAGTACCAAGTTAAAAGTCTAAAGCAGTATCTTGATCGAAATTACTACAAGGCAATGGTTAAAGAAATTGAACTTAAGAGAAACGCCGGAACAGTTGATGAAACAGTCATCGATTCTGTAATTTTTGAAGAAGTAGCTCATCTAGATAAAAGTTTGCTCCTTGCTAAATTAACTGTATTGGGCAAAGATAAAGAAATTCAATTTAATCAAGACTTTGATGCTAGTTTTAGTAGAAATAAATGGACGGATTATGTCCTCTTCGGTCTAGAAGATAATCGAAATCCAAAAATCATTAACTTAGTTTACGGTGAACACTTCCATCTTAATGGTGAAGATTTCAATGATTATCAATCTGGTAATGAATACACTGAGAACAAAATTAATTAAAACTAACCTCTTAATTTCAACAAAAATGTCGCAAAATTTGCGGCATTTTTATTTCTTCTTTTATTGAGGTAAAACTAGTAAAATTATGAGTAAGAGATTATATAAAAGGGAGCGTATATTTAATGAAATACAATCAATATGGTTATCTTCAAACTGATTTTGACCAAATGATCAAAGAATTAGAATCCATCAATTTCTTGCCTGATAATTGGAAAGAAAACAGCTTTTCTGATCTTTTAGCTACTTTAGTTGAGAATTCAGTTGCGGAAGCAAAAACTTATGGCGCAAAAGAAGCTAAGCTGGCAGAATTCGCAGTTAGTGAAAATGAAAATTTAAAAGACTTTTTAGCTAAAGAGCCTGCTACAATTTCACGTAATAGTTTCTATAATATTGCTTTGCAATTGCTAGGATATCACGTGGGATATGACTATGATTTAAAAGATCCCCTAGCTCGCATGAAGGCTAATGCCCTTCCATATACCGAAAAAGAAGAGATTGATCGTGATGAATTAATTAAGGTCTTCTATCGTTTACTTAATACTCGTGCCAGAAACGGTCAAACCTTCATTGATAATATGGCTGGTAAGGGCTATTTCACTCAATTTTACGGTAATAATAAGTTTATGTACTTTAATGGAAAATCTTTACCTGTTTTTGATATGAGTAAGGTAATTCGTGAAGTTGTTTATGTTGAAAGTGATCTTGATACTGATGAAGATGGTAAACCTGATTTACTTCAAGTAACAGTTTTTCGCCCATATCAATCAAACAACTTTAAGTTTCCTGCACTCTACACTGCTGATCCTTACTTTGGTGGCATCATTGCTAATGAAAAGCGTAACCACAATGTTGACGTCAACTTAGAAGATGCAACTAAGAGTACTTATCCTAAATATGAAGCAATGCCAACTGCTCAAGCTAAAAAGCCAGCTAGTGAAGATCAAGCAGCAACAGAAGAGGCAGTTCATAAAGCTGCCTACTCTTTAAATGAATACTTGCTTGCACGTGGATTTGCTAATGTCTACGCAGGTGCAATTGGAACTCGTGGTTCAGATGGTTTAAGAATTACGGGAGCTCCAGAAGAAACTGAATCTGCTAAAGAAATTATTGAATGGCTTCATGGCGATAGAATTGCTTATACTGACCGTACGAGAAAGCATGAAACTAAAGCTTCTTGGTGTAATGGCAATATCGGAATGACTGGTCGTTCATACTTAGGAACACTTCAAATTGCCATTGCCACTACTGGGGTAGCTGGGCTTAAAACTGTAGTTTCAGAAGCTGCCATTTCTTCTTGGTATGATTACTATCGTGAACATGGATTAGTAATTGCTCCAGAAGCTTGCCAAGGCGAAGATTTAGACATGCTTGCTGAAACTTGTCAGTCTAACCTTTGGGATGCAGGCGACTATTTAAAGATCAAGCCTAAATTTGATGCTATGCAAAAACGTCTTTTAGAAAAGTCAGACCGTGAAACTGGTCAATATTCTGATTTCTGGGAAGCTAGAAATTATCGTCATCACACTGATAACATCAAGTGTTCTTGGATCTCTGTTCATGGTTTAAACGACTGGAATGTAAAGCCAAAGAATGTTTACAAGATTTGGCAAAAAGTTTCTAAATTGCCAATTGCTCACAAACTTTTCTTGCACCAAGGTCCGCACTACAACATGAACAACTTACTTTCAATCGACTTCTCAGACTTAATGAATTTGTGGTTCTGTCATGAATTATTAGGCATTAAGAATAATGCTTACAAGCAATGGGAAGATGTTATGATCCAAGATAATTTGCAACCAGATATCTGGCATGAAGAACCAACTTGGAACAACGAACTAGGTAAAAAAGAAATTTACTTCCCTGATAAAAAAGGTAAGCTCTTAAAAGATGGCGGCGAAGACAATGATAAACTTTCATTTACCGACCAAGGCGGTAAAGTCTTCAAAGAAGCTAAAATTTCCGAAGGTAAATGGCAATATGACTTTATCTCTGGTAAAGAAAAGTGGCTTGATCAACAATTACGCTTTGTAACTGACGAGTTCATTCATCCTGTAACTTTAGTCGGTCGTCCTAAGATTAAGATGAGCCTTGCTACTTCTCTTCCAAAAGGACAAATTTCAGTAGCTTTGGTTGATTTAGGATCAAGAAAACGTCTTACTCCAATTCCTAAGTCTTTTAACGATCAAATTCAGGAATTAGGTTACCGTTTCGGAACTGAAGTAATGAAAGAATTTGTTCCTGATAAAGAAACAAAGGCTAAGTTGATTACTAAGGGGCATATGAACGTCCAAAACTACGCTGATATGAAACACGCTGAAAAGATTGAAGCAGGTAAATTCTATGACTTGGAGTTTGAATTGCAACCTACTTTCTATCGCTTACCAGCTGGTGCAAGGTTAGGTTTGATTATCTATTCAACCGATCAGGGGATGACTAAGCGCCCACTTGAAGATGAGACTTATACAATTGACTTAGATAAGACTCAATTGATCTTTCATGAAATGTAAGAAACGGAGATGTTTTAGATGGAAACTTCAAGTTCGACTATGTATTGGATTCATTTTTAAGATGATAATAAAAAAAATATAATATATGCAAAAAAGCAGTTAGTCTTCAAAACTGAAAACTAACTGCTTTTATTTTGCTAATCTTAAAATCACTGTAAAAACAATCATCTCGTCTTTATGATTAACATGAATCTTACCATGGAAAGTTTGCACAATTTCTTGCGCCATTGCTAGTCCAATACCAAAACCAGATTTTTTTGAATTGTGAGATTCATCTTCACGATAAAATCTTTCAAAGAAGTGAGAATAATCTTTCCCCTTTCCTTCTTTATAAGTATTTGCAACCTTTAAAATTGCATTTGTACCAAGTCTGCCCTTAGTCAAACTTACCTTAACTTCACCATCTTTATCACAATATTTTCGTGCATTATCTAATAAAATATTAGTCAATTCACTTAAAATATTTCTTTCGGCCTTTACATACAAATCTGGCATAATTATCGCATTATATTTCAAATCATTCTTCTGCATGACCGACTTAAAGCTAGTAACATTCTTTTTAACAATTTCAGAAAAGTTAACCTTATTTAAAACTACTTCTCCAGTTTCACCGGTTCTAGCTAAAGCACTTAAACGATTAATTAACCGAGTTAAGCGATCAACCTGCTCTTTTGTACTTTTATTCCATTCTGAATTATTCCCCAGCATTTCTTCCATTTCAGTATTAGCCGAAATAATTGCTAAAGGCGTCTTTAATTCATGTCCTGCATTAGTAATAAATTCGCGCTGCTTATGATAAGTAGTAATTATTGGTCCAATTGCCTTTTTTGATACTAAGATTAGAATCAGTGCAAAAACAATTAAAGCAATTAATCCCAGCACCACTGAAACTCTAAATAAGAGAGAAAATCGATGATAGATCAGCGATTCGTTCAAATAGACAATAAACTGATTACCTTTTTGGTCCTTACCTACTCGATAAGCATATTGATTATTGCCAATACTGACTGATCCACTAGTTACTTTATCCTTAAAAACCTGCTTACTCGTATTAATAATTTTCTTTTGCGCTACATCGTACACGTTAGCGTCGTTTATTATTTTAGGTGTATTATTCTTAGTACTTGCAACCGTAAAATAGCGATACTGAAAAATAGCTTCTGGATTATACTCACCAGCTAAGAAATTTTTATTAATTGGATCTTTTTGATTACCAAAAACTGGTTTAGCGTTACGCGGTGTTAATTGACCTTGGTTATTGACTAAGGTTGTCAATACTCGATCGACTTCATTATGGCTCTGAGTGTAGCTAATTCCAAGTAATGTACCTAATGTAATAACTAAAACTACGAACAGCGCCGTAATCGACATTCCAATAAATTTCCAGCGAAATTTTTGAATCATTAATCTCACCTACCTAATTAATGAAAAACTACCGCCTTTTTCGCCTACAATCTGAACTGAACTTCGAATCGATTGTAGTTTTTGTCTTAAATAAGAAATATAAATCCAGACTACCTCTTCATTAGCATCGTCTTCATCTTTCCAAACATGCGCTAATAGGTCTGAAGTTGAAAATTCTTTACCTTCATTGAGCATCAAATAATTCAAAAGTTGCGTCTCTTTACTTCCTAAGCGAATTGAATTATGACTTACTAGCTCTTGCTCAGATACATTCAAGGCTAGATCGCCAACCTCAACCTCATTAGGAGTATATTGATCATCTCGTCTTTCTTTTGAACGTAAACGAGCGAGCAACTCTTTTAATGAAAATGGTTTAGTCAGATAATCATCTGCCCCGCTATCTAAACCAGTTACGCGATCATCAATTTCTGCTTTTGCAGTAAGCATTAATACATAGGTCTTGTCGCCACTTTTACGAATTTGCTTCAGCGCAGTAATGCCATCCATAATTGGCATCATGATATCTAAGATAATTACATCATATGAATTCTTTTTAGCAAGTTCTACCGCATCTCTGCCATTAAAAACAGCATCGACATCATAATTAACTCTTTTCATTGCTGCTACCAAAACACGAGATAACTGTTCTTCGTCCTCTGCCAGTAAAATTTTCATTAAGTTAGTCTTCCTCTCTAATCAAATGACGCAAGGTCTGCATACTTACATCGCAAGACGCCAATTCATCCGCAACTCTCTTCAACTCTTTACCGATCATTTCAGGATTCTTTATCTTATGCTTATACTTCATTTCATGCTCTAAACTTGCCCAAGTATCCATTGCAATTGTTCGAAGTTGTACTTCAACGTAGTAGTGTCCTGGAGTATTGCCCTCAATGTCTTTTTCAGGTCTTTCAACATCTAAAATCATGTGGTAAGAACGGTAACCGTTGGGCTTGGCATTGGTAATGTAGTCTTTTTGTTTAACAATTGCTACATCATCCCAGTCCTGAATCAAGTCAATACAAGTATAAATATCGTCAATGAAATTACAGACAACCCGAATTCCAACGCTGTCTCGAATTTTTTTCATTGCTGATTCTGGAGTTACTGGGAGCTCTTTTCGCTGACATTTTTCAATCATGCTTTCGGGTCTTTTTACTCGACCAATTAAGTGTTCATAAAGACTGTCCCCGGTTTGCTCTTGGTGAATTCTATTTTCTTTTCTAAAATATTCCAGCATTTGATTAAGTAGTTTATCTAAAACTGGGGCGTAGCCACCATAAATGTCCATATTAAACCTTCTTTATTGATTTACTAATATTATAGCAGTCAAAGATTTTTTAATAATCACACTTACACTATTTTAAAGAATTCTTGCTTTTCATTAGAAAATCTAAGAAAAATACCAGGTTCCAAATTAATAAGCAGATTGCAATACCTAATTCAGAACTTATTACCAACCATAAGTAAACTGCTCCCAACGAGAAAATAGTTATTAATGTGAGAAAATCACGAATGGCAAATTTGCACGTATTTTTGTTATATATTTGATTAATAGTTAAGGAAAAATAGTACAAACCTAGTGAGCCAATAAGTAAGAAAAATAGAAATGATTTATTTACATTTTTTATTTGTAAATAAAGCAAAGATACTGTCGATAATAAAATCGAAACTACAATTGCGATATGACTATACATCAGCACGAAGCCCTTACTAATTTGATGATGGTTGATTAACTTATCTGATAAAATTGCATAGCTCGCAAACATCAAAACTAAAGACAAAAACAAAAGTAGGACTATATCAATTAATTTATATCTTGCCCTATCTTTCCTAAAAAAGCAAAAATACTCTTAGTCCGAGTAACTAAGAGTATTTTATAAATTAATCTTCCAATTCTACATAAGTTTTAATGCTTTGAGAGACTGTTTGATAAACCGTTGAAACATGCAAGGTATGTGCTAAAAAGTCCTGCTTTTCTTCTTTAGACATGGAGCTATCAAAGGAAACTGTAATTAACATTTCACTGACAACTGATTTTCCATGGCCTAACTTAGTAGTAATCGCTTGATTTGTCACCTTGAAGTTCTTTACGTCTAGATGGTGGACGTTAGCAATCATCCCCGCAGAAATTGAGATACAGGAATTTACTGCACCAGCTAAATATTCTACTGGATTAGGAGCAACATTTTTACCGCTTGCTGATTCATCTACGATAAATTTATGTTTTTTGGTTCTATTTTCAATTTGCCAGGGAGTCCCAGTTAACTCACTTTTTACTGTATACTTTGTCATTCTTATCTCTTTTCTAAATTAATCCATGTTTTACCAAATAATCATGGGCTACTTCAGCTGGTTTTTCATGCTTAACATTAACCTGATAATTCATTTCCTGCATTTCTTGAGTTGTAATTTTACCAGCTAATTTATTTAATGCCTTTACAATTCGAGGATTTCTCTCTGCAAACTTTGCCTTCATTAACGGAGCACCTTGATAAGGCGGAAAGAATTTTTTATCATCATCAAGCATCACTAAGTTATACTTTTTAATCTCAGCATCAGTAGTGTATCCATCAACAATATTAGCTTGATTATTCGCAATAGCGTGATATCGAATGCTTGATTCAGTACTTTTAATTGAAGCAAAATCTAACTTGTAAATTTTCTTTAAACCAGGATATCCATCTTTTAAAGAAGTAAAGTCTGGATCAAAAGCCGCATGAACTTTTTTATTAACTCGATTTAAATCACTCATCTTTGTTAGATGGTTATCTTTCGCAAATTTTTGCGTTGTTGCTAAGGCATAGCCGTTTTGATAAGCCATTGGCTTTAAGTATTCCATGTCAAATTGTTTCTTTAAATCGCTTCTAGCCTCAACATAAACTTGATTTGGATCATTACCAGTCTTTTTGCCCGTTTTCACTAAAGTTTGTAAGACTGTTCCTGTAAATTCAGGATAAATATCAACCTTATCTGTTTGAAGTGCCTTGAACAAAAAAGTTGTTCCTCCAAAATTAGGTTTTAAGACTACCTTTGTATTTGGATCATTCTTCTCAATCAAATCCTTATACATATTAATTAAAATAGCAGGCTCAGAGCCCATTTTCCCGGCAATTGTAATTGTTTGCTTAGGTTCAGCGACATTCTTTGAAGTGCTGGTAAAGTGACTATATAAACTGCTTCCGCCCCAAATAAGCAAAATTCCAGCGATAATAATACTTCCCCACTTGAGTCGTTTGTTATTTTTAGCAATAAATTTTAAAACACCACTAAATACTAAGGCAAGTAGTGCAGATAAAATCGCACCCATTAAAACCTCAGTATTGTTATTTGAGTTAATACCGACATAAATGTAAGTACCTAGTCCGCCACCACCAATCAAGGCTGCAAGAGTTGCGGTACCAATAATCATTACTAAAGCAATTCTAACTCCGGCAAAAATCATTGGCATTGCCATTGGAATTTCTAATCGCTGCAGCTTTTTCCATTTAGTCAGACCAAAAGCAGTTGCTGCTTCTTCTAAGTTATCAGGAATATCTGTTAAACCTGAATAAGTATTCTGAAAAATTGGCATTATTGCATATAAAACTAAAGCAATGATTGCAGGCGTCGTACCAATTCCGACAAATGGTAGAAGCAAACCTAGAATTGCTAAACTTGGAATAGTTTGGATAATACCAGCAATTTGCAGTGTGAATTCAGCTGCCTTTTTATGTCCTTTTAAGATAAAAGCTAGCGGAATTGCAATGACCATTGCGATAAGAAGCGCAATCAATGAAATTTTAATATGAACAAGCGTTGTAGCCCAAATTTGATCATGTTCTGTTATCAGCATTTGCCACAAAGATTTAATCATTTCCAGCCACCCACTTTAAAAAGAAATTCCAAACGCGTTTTGGCTCAATTAGAAATTCGCCAAACTCCGTTTCCGCAATAAATAAACTATCAGGATGATTAGAACAATCCTTAATCAAATCTTGCACACTGTAGACATGATAGCGAACTAAAGTCTCTACCTTTGGATAAAATCTTGGATCTACTCCCAACTCGCTCTTGAGCAAGGTTTCTAGATCAAGTTTTTGATTAATTCGATTTCCGGCAAAAAACTCTCGAACAAACTTTGTTGCAGGATGACGTAAAATTTCTCTGGGCTTACCCACTTGTTCTAAGACGCCTTTATGTAAAACACCAATTGTATTGCCTAGCCGAATTGCTTCCTGCATGTCGTGGGTTACAAATATCACCGTCTTATTGAGCTGATCATGGAGATTAAGCAATAAATCTTGTAATTGCTTTCTCACTACTGGATCAAGTGCAGAAAAAGGCTCATCCATAAGAACTACCTCAGGATTTGCAGCTAGCGCACGAATAATACCTACTCTTTGTTGCTCACCACCAGAAAGCTCATTTGGCATCCGATCGCAATACAATTTTGGGTCTAAACCAACTGACTTTAGTAATTCTTCTTGTTTCTTGCGTCGCTCTTTTCGACTAACGCCTTCTTGCTCTAAGACAATGGTAATGTTCTCACCAACAGTCAAATTTGGAAACAAGCTGGCCGTCTGCAAAACGTAGCCTGTTTTTTCTCTTAATTTACGTAAATCGTAGTCTTTTATTGATTTATCATCTAACAATATCTCACCTTTTGTTGGTTCAATCAGTCTATTAAACATTTTTAGTAGCGTAGTCTTGCCGCTACCACTAGGTCCAACTAAGACGAAGATATCTCCTTTTTTCACTGTAAAAGAAACATCTTTTAGGATTTCTTGATCCTGATATTTCTTCGAAATATTTTTATATTCAATCATCATTTAATCCTTATAAAAAGTGTTACTTATATTTTCTCACTACTTACAAGAAGTTGGCAAAAAGATTACACTTTTTAACTAAAAAAATAAGAATTATGTTCTTTTTTACATAATTCTTGTTTTAATTTTATTTATTCTTTTTAATAAACTCTTGCAATTCTGATTTTGAAAAATTATCGCCATAATCTTCCATAAGCTGTTTTAAGATAAAATCATCGCTTTCTTTAAATTGCCGAGCCATTTTTATTAGTCTCTTGATTGAAGAAATTTGCTCTTTTTATTTTCCCTGTTCTTTTCCAAATTCTCTCTCATCATCTAGTCGCATCTGATAATCCATAAGTTCCTTTCTCCTTCCCGGATCAGTACCAAACTTTTTAACTTCTCGATTCAATTTTTCAATAAACTCATCTTTTGTACTTATTTTATCATGAATCAAGTCAAAAAAGCCTTGTAGACGCGGTGTAACCTCACCAATACTCCCACTCGCATTTAAGATAATTGCGTGTTGCTTAGTATCAAGCACCAATGGATTTTTTCGCTTCAACTGCTGAAAGGCAAATTCGTAGTATTTTTCATCTTGATCATATGGATCATTTGGCAAAATAAAAATCACATAAGTTTCTGGTAAATCTCGATACTTACCACCACTCATCAACAAATTCTGATCAATCATTGAAAAATAATATCGAATTCGTTGAGCAAGAAACTTATTCTGTAATACCTGTAGTTCAATGTCATATACTCTTCCTTCTTGATCATAAGCTAAAATATCCGGAATTGTCCCTCGCTTTTCAGGATGAAACTTCAATCTCTTCTGTGTTTCAAACTCAACTCGAGTAATATTCAATTCAGGCAAAATTGCCTGCAACAGTTTGCAGCAATTATCATCCTGTTCCATTACCCAGCTGAATACTGGATCATCAGTGATCTTAGCTACTAACTCGTTTTCATTTTTGCGCATAGGCATCTCCTTTTTTATGAAAAGTTTCTAATTACTATTACGCAAAAACGAAAAAAATTTTTTATCAAAAAAAGAAACTATCGATCGATAGTTTCTTTCTAAAATGTTAATAAAAATTATTATTTTTTCTTATTAGTCTTTTTATCTTCATTTTGTAATTTTTGGCCCATTGCAATGATGTACTTACGTAAATCATCTTTAATTTGTGGGTGAGATAAACCATATTCAATTGATGTTTCAAGGTAGCCTTCCTTGTTACCAACATCATGACGTTCGCCGTTAAATACGTGAGCAAATACTCGTTGAGTCTTGTTCATAGTATCAATAGCATCAGTTAATTGAATTTCACCACCACGACCAGGTTTTTGATGTGCTAAAATATCAAAAATTTCTGGAGTCAATAAGTAACGACCAATGATTGCGTAATCACTAGGTGCCTTATCAACATCTGGCTTTTCAACAAAGGCTTTAACGTTAATCAAACCTGGTTCAATTTCGTTATCTGGATCGATAACACCATACTTAGAAACTTCTTCGTGTGGTACAGGCATAACAGCAATAGTTGAAGCATGTGTTTTGTCATAGCGATCAATCAATTGCTTAGTTAATGGAACTTTATCGTCCATCAAATCGTCACCAAGCATAACAGCAAATGGTTCATCCCCAACGAAGCTGCGAGCTCTTAAAATCGCATCTCCTAAACCAGCTGGGTGTGGTTGACGAGTGTAGTAAAGGTTAACACCTAAATTAGTAATTGATTGAGTCAAGTGTAAAAGTTCAGTCTTACCCTTTTCTTCCAAATCTTGTTCTAGTTCTGGGTTAGCATCGAAGTGATCTTCAATTGAGCGCTTGTTCTTACCAGTAACAATCAAGATATCTTCAATTCCTGATTTTTTTGCTTCCTCTACGATAAATTGAATTGTTGGTTTATCAACAATTGGTACCATTTCCTTAGGCATAGCCTTAGTTGCAGGTAAAAATCTAGTTCCTAATCCAGCTGCTGGAATAACTGCTTTTCTTACTTTCATTTTATTCTCCTCACAAAAATAAGCTTTCCATAATGTATTTTACCAAACTTACGTCAACTTATTTAGGTAATTCTTTGTTTTTTCTAAAAATTCTCAAAATCGGGCTTTGACTGTATTCAATCTTTCTACCTTTTAGTTCGTCTCCTGCTGCATTAATACAAATACCCAGCAATAATAAGAATGAACCTACATTAAGCCAAAGCATAAAGATAATAAATGAGCCTACAATCCCGTAATTTTGCCAGCGTGTCCCAAATTGTCTTAGGTATAACCCAAAGAAATATGATAAGGCACTCCAGCTTATTACAGTAAACCATACTCCTGGCCAAACCACACGTTTTTGAACTCGAATATTTGGAATTACATAGTTAATGTACAAATTCACTATCACTGTCATTAAAATTATGATCGGCCAGCGATAATTTTCTAATTTATAAACCCACCATAAGGATAGGTTAAAAATTGGAGCCAAAAATTCCATAATTTGTCTACCAAAAGTGAAAATGAAAATTATTATTGAAAATCCAACTACTAAAATTACTGATAAAGCAAAAGTGAAAGTTCTGGCTAGTAAATAATTCCACCAAGATTTTCCCTTTTCTTGCTTATCAACGCCATAAATTTTATTTGCGCCCAAGCGAATCGAATTAACCAAACAACTCAATGACCAAATTGCAACTACAATACCTAAGGAAATAAATCCACTTGAATGTTTTTTCAATAAAGCATTAACAATCGGCATAATTAAGCTTGAAACTTGACTTGGAAAAATCAATTCTAAATAACGAGCAATTGGCTTGGTATCAATACTAAATAAAGGTAAAACATTTCCAATAATAATTATGATTGGAAAAATACTTAACAATACATAATAAGCAATAATAATGGAATTTTGGTTTATTTCACCCTGGCTAATATGTTTTGATAGTAATTGAATAAAATTTGCTGTACGGTTCCTAGTCTGATTGAGAAAAGATTTCATAAAATATTTTACTTATTAATCTTCATCTAAAAAATGAGGAAGATACTTTTCATAGCCATCATATGGCTTTTGCAAAGTCAAAATCTTTGGACCATCTGGAGTGATAGCAAAAGTATGCTCAAATTGTGCTGACTTTGAGCCATCTGGAGTTGCGTAGTAAACCCAGTCATCGTTTGGATCAGAAACAGTCTTTTGTTCAATTCTCCAATCACCACCAGCTTCGACCATTGGTTCAACAGTAATTGTCATACCTTCACGTAAACGTAAGCCGTGACCAGCCTTACCCCAGTGAGGAACTTCAGGATCTTCATGAATAGATGGTTGAATTCCGTGACCAACTAATTCACGAACGTCTCCGTAGCCATTTTCATTTTCAACGTAGTTCTGAATAACGCTACCAATATCACCAATACGATTACCAACTACAGCTTGATCAATTCCCATGTACATTGCCTTTTTGGTAACATCCATTAATTTTTGATCTTCAGCAGAAATTTCACCAACGCCGTAAGTAGTGCATGAATCAGTTTCATAGCCATCGACGTTACAAGTTACGTCAACACTAACTAAGTCGCCTTCTTTTAAGATCTTATCTTTTCGAGGAATGGCATGTGCAATTTCGTCATTGACACTAATACAAGTGCCGTATTTATAGCCTTCAAAACCTTGTTCTGAAAGACGACCACCATGTTTTTTCATAAAATCTTGAGCAAATTCTTCGATTTCCCAAGTAGAAATTCCAGGCTTAATAACATCACGTAAGCCTTCAAACATTGCTGCTAAAACGCGACCTGATTTTTGCATACCCTGAAGTTCACGTTTTGACTTAATTGTTATCATTAAAAAATCTCCTTTTTTAATATTTATATACTATTAGCATACCTTAAATAAACATAATTTAGTAGTCATTAAGACAGTCTCAACCATTCATTATAAAGCTTTTCTTAAATAATTTCTCTTAAGATTACAAACCACCAACTTTCTTTAGTATAATAGGAGAAAACGTTATAGAAAGAAGTTTTTTACATGAAAGCACAGATTGTCTTTGCCAGTATGACTGGTAATGATGAAGATATGGCAGAAATTTTAGAAGAAAATTTACAAGATGCAGGTTTTGACGTAGAAAATATTGATGTCAGTTTTGCAGATGCTTCTTCTTATCTTGATGCTGATCTTTGCGTAATGGTTACTTATACTTACGGCGAAGGTGTGATGACTGATGAATTAAAAGACTTTTATGACCAATTAGTTACTCTTGACTTATCGGGTAAAAAATTCGCCGTTATGGGGTCTGGAGATAAAACATACAAAGATCATTATTGTGAAAACGTAGATGACTTTGAAAAGGCATTTATTAAGTGCGGCGCAGTTGAAGTAGCAAAACCAGTAAAAATCGAAAACGCTGTTGATGACGAAGATATTGATTTAATTGATCAAGCTACCGAAGAAATAGTCGAGGCATTTAATGACTAAAAATCATCATAAAAGAAAGGGGCAAAAGATTACCCAAGCCCAGTTACGAGAGCTTGGAAGTAAGCTTGTTGCCAGGCACCGAAACTTTTATGTTTACGTTATCTTTGGCTTTTTAGCAGCAGTTATCAATATTGTCTGCTTTCTTTTATTTCATAATGTTTGGAAAATTCCAGTAATTTATGCCAACACAGTCGCTTTCATTATTTCTAACTTAGCCTCTTTTTCTTTTAATAAACATGGCGTCTTCATTCAAAATGTTGATAAGCAGCATGGCGTTGTTTACCAATTATGTTTATTCTTTATTTACCGAATTATCAGTTTGATTCCTGATAACTTAATTATGTTAGTTGGTATTTCCTGGCTTCACTGGAATGCTCTTTTTGTAAAAATTGTCGATCAAATTTTAGTAGGTATTTTTAACTATTTAACTACTAAATCAATTTTCCTTAATACTAGTAACAAGTTTGCTAAAAAATTTAAAGATCATTTTAATAAGAAATAATGAAAAAAGCTCCAGATTAATTTCTGGAGCTTTATTTTTATCTAAAATCTGCTGGTTTTTGATTATGTTCTTTATCAAAATAATAAGCAATTGCATCCATAATTCGATCTGAAGCCTTGCCATCTCCATATGGATTCTTAGCATTAGCCATTTCATCATAGGCATTCTTGTCTTCAAGTAAGCGAATCATTTCATCATGAACCTTATTTACTTCAGTGCCTACAAGCTTCAAAGTTCCTGCTTCAACACCCTCTGGGCGTTCAGTCGTATCGCGTAAAACTAATACCGGTTTACCAAGAGAAGGTGCTTCTTCTTGTACCCCACCTGAATCAGTCATAATAAAGTAACTTCTTTTAGCCAAATTATGAAAATCAACTACATCAAGTGGTTTAATCAAGTGAATTCGAGGGTCCCCGCCCAATACTTCCTTTGCAACTTCTTGAACTCTTGGTGAAAGATGAACCGGGTAAATAATTTCTACATCATCATAACTATCAACTACCTGCTTCATTACTTTAAAAACGCGTCTCATCGGTTCACCTTGATTTTCCCTACGGTGCATAGTAACTAAAATAGCTCTATTGCCAGGTTTAATCTCATCAAGAACGTCATGGTGATAATCTTTTTTTACTGTTTGCTCTAATGCATCAATTGCCGTATTTCCAGTAACATAAATATTATCGCTTAGATGATTTTCTTTAATTAAATTCTTTTTACTTAATTCAGTTGGTGCAAAATACAAATCTGCTAAATCATCTGTCATTTGCCGATTCATTTCTTCAGGAAACGGTGAATATTTATTCCAGGTTCTAAGACCTGCTTCAACATGACCTAAAGTAGTTTGTTCATAAAACGTTGCAAGACCAGCCGCAAAGCTAGTGGTTGTATCACCATGAACCAAAACGATATCTGGACGTTCTGTTTTGATTACTTTTGCCATATCAATCAATACCTTTGAAGTAATATCTTCCAAAGTTTGATTTTTGTGCATAATATTAAAATCATAATCAGGTTTGATTTTAAAAATATCTAACACCTGATCAAGCATCTCACGGTGCTGCGCACTTACTACCGTTATTTCCTTAAACCGCTCATCTTGTTTTAGCTTTAACACTAAGGGGGCCATCTTAATAGCTTCTGGCCTAGTTCCAAAAACAGTCATAACTTTGATTTTCTTCATAAATATTTCCTCGCCTTATAGCTTATCTCTTATACTATAGCCTAATTCAATTTTCTTTGGTACTATTAGCCGAACTAATTTATACTTATATATTATAAGGAAAGTGAAATATATTATGTTTAGTTTTTTATCTCTGGCTGCAATTCTGATTACCATTATAGTGTTCTGTCTGGTTTTTCTTTTAGGAAATTCCTATCCCCGAAGGACTAAATATTTTTTAATTGGAATTATTGCCATCTTATTAATTATTTTTCTCTGGGTTGTTTTGAAAATTTTTATCAATCCATTAAAATACGTCTGATATTCAAAAAGGTATGTACTCCTTATAATTGAAGTACATACCTTTTTAATTATGACCCCGGTGAGATTCGAACTCACCTCTACGGTTTAGGAGACCATTGTTCTATCCAGATGAACTACGGGGTCAGAATCAGTTTCTACTTTAACATAAAAACTGACTTTTAACTATTAAAAATTTAATACTGTGGTAAATAGAAATTGCGTTGATTATTATCTTGTTTAGCAATCTTGTCAGCTGCAAAAACAAACGGCATCCAGATAAGAAGTGCAATTACCATATTAATAAGCGCTAAAACAATAGCACGCCAGTCATAATTACATGCTAGAAATGGTCCAATAAGTGGCGGCATTACTGTTGGAACAAAAATTTGAACCGGATTAACTAGGCCGGCCGTTGTAGCCCAATATGCTAGTGATACATTTACAAGCGGAGCAACAACAAATGGAATTAAATAAACTGGATTAAAAACTACAGGTAAGCCAAAAATAATAGGCTCATTAATATTAAATACCCCAGGTGCTACAGCCATCTTCGCTATTGTTCGATAATCTTTACGTTTAGAAAACATTAAGATCGCAATAATTAATACTAATGTACCTCCTGCTCCACCAAACCAAGCAAATACATTAAATGAATCACGAACCCAAATATATGGTACATGCTCACTATTTCGAACAGCTGTAACGTTAATATTTTCTGGAGTTAACCACAAAGAGTCCATTACTGGAGTTAAAACGCTAATGCCGTTAATCCCAAAGAACCAAAAGATTTGAACTAGAAAGGTAACCAATAAGACGACTCCAAAACCCTGCCCCAAATTAACCAAGGGACGCTGAATAGTAGCAAGAAGCCAATTACCAAAATAAGTTCCAGTAAGCCGTTGAAAGGCGTAATTAACAAAGCCAACAATAAATACTGAAAGTAGAATTGGAATTAAAGTACTAAATGCTACCCATTCCGCATGGGGCATACTGGTATCAACTTTAAGCCGAATTCTTGCCTTATAAAATACAATAAACAAGGCAGTCCCAATACAGCCAAAAATAATAGCTGTAAATAATCCCATTGTTGAAAACTGCTTAATATCAAAAGCATTTTTAATATCAACCACATCTCCATCAATACGTAATTTCACTGAATCGCTAATACTCATTGCAAAAGCAACTAAGGAAGCAACTGAACCAGCAAAACGATTTACTTCATAGGTCTTAGCTAAGTGATAGCCCCAAGAAATCGCAAAATAAACTGCAAAAAGTGCAAATGTACCTTCCCAAATAATATTATCAATTGCGACAATCGGCTGCATTAAAGAATAAAAGGTATCCCAATGCATTTGCACTTTAGCGGCTCTAATGATGCTATTAAATAGCATTGCAATTGAACCAGCCATTGTAATTGGTAGTAAAGAAATAAAAGTATCCCGCATTGCAACTAGCCAGCGGACTTGAGCTAAGCGAGATGCAGGAGGTAAAACGTAAGTTTCAAGCCATTTAACTAAAGATGACATTATTTCTCTCCTCTGCTCTTTCGAGGATGATATCCTTTATTTTTCTTATTACGCCAACGTTTCTTTTTATGCTTTGGCTTATTTTTTTCCACCTTTTTATTCTCTTTCTTTTCTGCATTCTCTTCCTTTTTAAGCTTAGGTTTTTCAGTGGTTAAACTATAGCCAGCAAAATATGCTCTTTCAATTTGATACGTACCAGCCAGCAATTTCTTTAGGTTTCTAAAATCATGATCGTCCCCAAGAGTAACGACTGTTCCTGACTTATTCATCCGTCCAGTTCTACCACTACGATGCAAGTATGTATTAACTTCACTTGGTATTTCAAAATTAATGACATAACTAACATCAGGTAAATCTAAGCCACGCGCAGCTAAATCAGTCGCAAATAAAAACTTAATTCGACCTGCTCTGAAATCACTAAGCAACTTTTCACGGTTTTGCTTGCTCGTTTCATTACTTAAAACAGCAAATTTAGTCTTGCTGTGATTAAAAATTCGCGCAAATCTCATTTCAGTTTCGCTACTGTCAAAGAACAGGATACCTTTGAATTTATCTAACTTTGCTAAGCGTTGTAGAAACTGCATTTTATATTCATTTGAAACTTGCAAGAAATAATGTTTAACTTCAGACTTTTGCTCTGGGCGTACATCAACTAATAAAAAAGTATGATTAAAAAGATTTTCTGCATTTTTTGTAACTTCAGATTCTGAGGCACCAAAAAGTAAAATTTGAGCTGTTGAAGATAAATTTTGTCCTAAGGAACTCAATAAATCTAATTTTGCAAATTCTAGAATATCATCTGCCTCATCAATTACTAAGGCATTAATATCTTGATACTTAATTCGATTCTCTGATAGAAAGTCAAAAAATCTTCCTGGAGTAGCAATAATTATCTCTGGCTTTTCTTTTTTTAAACGCTCTAATTGTCTTTTTCTATTACCAGCCCCAACTAGTGCAATTGTTTTAAGTCCTAAAGCTTTGGCATAATGCAAAAGATTATTTCTCGTTTGAATTGCTAGTTCAGTTGTTGGCTCTAAAATTATCCCTCGACCGCCAATGTCTGCAACGCGCTCCATTACTGGCAATCCATATGCCAAAGTCTTTCCCGTACCAGTCTTAGCTAGTCCAACCAGACTTGCACCATTGCGTATTGCATCATACGTCCGCTCTTGAATTAAAGTTGGTTTAGTCTTGTGCTCTCTTTCTAGAACTTGTGAAACTGCTTGTGAATACATTTTACTTCCTCTATTGTGTTTTTTCTTGACTATATAATTGCGCATATTGCGTATTGGTACCAATGTAAGCAAACATTGTTACATCTCGATCTAAATTATCAATATTTTTAACTCTTCCATTTTGAGTGTAACACCAAAAGGCATAATGTCGCCTATCTTTTAAACTTGCTCCCGTATATAAAAATCTTGTTCCTTCTGGAAAGTAATTATGATAATGATAGTCACCTGCTATCATCGTTCTCTTGCCAAGATTATTTATCATCTGAGCAAATTCACCCATTTTTTTCCAATATGATTTCGTTAAGTGATTTGTAGCCGGTACAATCATAACTGGTAAACTGCCAGTATTAGTTCCTACTTTATTTACAAAATATTGATACTGATCCTGATTGCTGGTTTCATCACTATAGGCAATAATTGTACCAAAATTAAGATTAGTCCCCTGAAGTTGATCACGGTAAAGCAAATAATTGTCGTCAAAATACGACTTCCCCTGCGTTGAACGCAAATAAACAAATGAAATACCGTTCTTTTCTAATTTATGAAGGTCAATATAATCTTTAGTTTGATCTAATTCAATTCCAAGCACGCTCATATTTGAACCACGTGGCACAGTTGTATTTTGCTTCATGTTGAAATATCCCCACACCAGTCCAGAAAAGGCTAGAATGAGCAAAATAATAATACTTGGAAAAGTATATTTATGTCGATAACGATGCACAATCATCCCTCCATTAGTTATTTTAACGAACTTCTCCTTTCTATACCACTTTCACTAAAATTTAGTATAAAATGATATCAATACTAAAAGTTATAAATGAATTGAAAGGAAAGCACATATTGAAAAGACAAATTAGCTTTGGACAAGCTCTGGCAACCGTGGTGGGAACTGTAATTGGCGGGGGTGTCTTCTTTAAAATTGGTAGCATTAGTCATGAAACAGGTACACCATCTTTAACTCTTTTTGTTTGGATTCTAGCCGGTATCGTTTCTATTGCTTCTGGTCTAACAGTTTCTGAAATTGCTGCTGCACTCCCAGTTACTGGCGGATCAATTAAATATATTGAATATACTTATGGGAAAGTTTGGGGCTTTTTATTTGGCTGGGCACAAATGCTGGTCTACTTTCCTGCCAATATCGCCGCTTTAAGCGTGGTATTTGGGCAACAGTTTGCTGTCTTATTTGGTTTCCCTACTAAATATGCAACCCTGATTGCTTTATTGCTCGCTCTTTTTTTAATGAGTTTAAATTTTATTTCTACCAAGTTCTCAACCAGAATGCAGTCAGCGATGACAATTCTGAAGGCAATTCCAATTGCTTTAATTGTGATTTTTGGTCTTTTTAATCCAGCTAAAATTAGTGTCAACTTACTTCCCTTAAGTTCTGGCCATAATGTTTCTTTTTGGGCTGGTTTAAGTGGTGGTTTATTAGCTGCTTTATTTGCATATGATGGCTGGATTAATGTTACCAATTTAGCTGGTGAAGTAAAGGAACCAGAAAAGAACCTTTCAAGAGCGATTATTATCGGACTATCCGCAATTACCCTGATTTATGTGTTAGTAAATTATGCTTTCTTAACTGCAATTCCCTTTAAAGAAATAATTGGCAACCAAAATACAGCTTATCTTGCCTCATTAAAGCTCTTTGGCAGTCTGGGCGGCAAATTAATTACAATTGGAATTTTAATCTCTGTTTATGGAGCAATTAATGGCTTCATGCTTACCGGAATGAGAATTCCATATACTCTAGCAAAAGATAAAATGTTGCCATTTTCAAATAAAATCGGCCGTACTAACATTAATACAGGTGTGCCGACAATTAGTGCTTTAATTATCTTGACTGTTTCCTTAATAATGATTTTTTTAGGAACTTTTGATCTCTTAACTAATATGTTGGTATTTGTCATGTGGACCTTTACAACATTAATTTCAATCGCAGTGGTAGTTCTACGCTATCGTGAACCTAAGCTAGATCGTCCATATGTTGTTCCTTGGTACCCAATTATCCCCATCATTTCAATCGGCGGCGGTTTGTTTATTGTAATTAGTACCGTAATTAATGAATTTTGGCTTTCAATAACTGGAATTGGATTAACGGCTTTGGGATTACCAGTTTACTACTATATGAAGAAGCACAATCAGCAGAATTAATTTACAAATAAAGGGTTGAAACTATCTCTAACGAGTAGCTTTCAACCCTTTTATGATTGTCTTTTAAAGTAATATTTTAATTATTAACGATTTAAGTTTGCCTGAATAACTTCTGGTTTTAAAACACCGACATAAGGTAAATTACGATATGCATTTAAGTAATCTAGACCATAGCCAACAACAAATTCATTTTCAACTTTTGATCCAAAGTAATCTACAACTACATCATCTTCACGACGTTCAGTTTTATTAAGCAAAGCACAGCATTTTACGCTCTTGGCACCGCGCTTAGTTAATAAATCCTTCATAAACTTCAAAGTATGACCAGTATCAACAATATCTTCAACGAGTAAAACGTCTCTATTTTTGACATCAGCTTGAACGTCAATATCTAGTCTAACTTTGCCGCTTGACTCAAAACCGTCGCCATAACTTGAAACATCCATGAAATCATTTTGCATCTTTACATTCATGTGACGAGTTAAATCCGTCATGAAATAAACTGCACCCTTTAATACACCAATGACTAAAGGAAATTTTCCAGCGTAGTCTTCAGTCAATTGTTTGCCCAGTCTTTGGCAAATTTCTTCAATATCATCCTGGCTGAATAAAACACGATCAATAATGTTGTCAATATTATCACTATTTTGCATCTTAACCCTCTATATCTTTTTATAAATGCTTTGTTATTAGTAGAATTATAACATTTAATTATCAAAAAAAGCACCCATCTTAAGGTGCTTTTGCCGATTATTTGGCTTTTTCTTCACTATTTTGATCGCTATCTGCTGCTTTTTTGCCAGTATCCTTAGCTATCTTAGAAACAAGGAACCAACGCATGAAACCTTGTTCAATATTTACTAACTTAAACTTAAAGCCTTCTAAGTCAACAGATTCACCCTTCTTTAGGTTAGGGTAATGTTCCATCATATAGCCACCGATAGTAATTATATCGCTGTCTTCAAAACTCTTAAGCTTAGTATGGAAGTAACGTTCAAAATCGTATAAAGTAGTCTTTCCTGAAACATGAATGTCGCCGTGATCGTCACGAACAATATATTCATCGGAAACATCATCGATTTCATCTTTGATCGAACCAAAGAGTTCTTCATAAATATCTTTATCCGTTACGATACCACTGGTACCACCATATTCATCTACTACTAGAACAATTGGAGTGTGTTTTTTGATCATTAACTTCAAAATATCTTGAATCAACATTGATTCAGGCACAGTAATAATCGCTCTAATAATTCTAGTAATGGGAACATCAGGATTCTCCTGATCTTGACTTACAATATCATATGCATAAACATACCCCACAATATCATCTTTATCGTTATCACGAACAACTGGAAAACGGCTGAAACCATCCTCAATATATTTCTTTAAAGCCGTCTTAACATTATCAGTGGCATTCAAAACTTGAAGCTGAGTACGGTCAGTCATAATATCTTTAGCAACCTTATCATTTAATTCAAAGGCACGCTCCATATATAACAAATCGTCTTTATCAAGTGAACCGCCAGTCACAGCATTACGCGATAAACGGAGAATTTCAGATTGTGAATAAACTTCACTTTCTTCATCAGCTGATTGCATTCCCAACAAATGAAGTAAGCCATTGGCGCTATGGTTAAGTAGCCAAACAAATGGGTATACTACCGTATGAAATACAGTCAAAGGAGTAACAACAGCCATCAAACACTTAACAGGCATATCAATGGCAATATTTTTAGGGACAATTTCAGTTACAACAACTTCTAAGTATGTTAATAGTACAACACCTAAAGTTGCTCCTAATACTCCGCTAGTCTTTACTCCAAACCAGGGCGTCATCTTAAATACATCAGTCAATAACTCTTCGATCGTTCCTTGACCAATCCAACCTAAAATAACACCGACCAAGGTCGTACCTACTTGAGTAGTAGATAATGATTCATTTAAGTTATGAACCATGTATAATGCTCGCTTTAATTTCTTAGGGCTACCTTGACCGTTTGCTAGCATATCTTCTAGCTGACTAGATCTAGTTTGCACTAAAGCAAATTCGGCAACAACAAAGAATATCGCAATTAAAAACGTTATGAAAATTACAATTAAATTAGTAGTTATAGTACTTGTAGACAAGTGATCTTCACCTTTTTTATATATTAAATAATTACATCTCTATTTTAGCATTATTTCTCCGAATCAGGGATCCAGTTTGCAACTAATCCTGGATGATTGTAATTTTCTTCAATATTCTCTGATACTTGCTTATTATAAGAATCTGCTGGTAACTCAATCTTATCGCGTAAATCATGTTTTAAATCAATAAAACCTAATTTCAAGAATTTCTTATTTCGTATCTTAAAATGATAACCAGTAAAATAGGCTTTATTACCAGGAATCTTCTTACAATCTGCTAAACTAAATTTCATCACTGTATTATCTAGTTTAACAAAGGCATAATAATCATTTTTACCAAGATAAGTAACTTCTTGTTTAACAGGAATTTTTTGATAAATCGAAGGCAAATGAGAAGGTGTATTAATATCTGCCACATATTTAAATGCTTCAATTTCATTTGGATCATAATACTTTTTGGCAAAAATTTGAGCATCATATACTCTTACCATTGCAGTTAAGTAATGATTTTCCTTCCTATATTCTGTTGATTCCTTATTTTTAAAATACGATAGGCCTAAAAAAACGCATAGAGTTGTAGTCGTTAGTCCAAATAAAATCGCCGTTAATTTATTTTTTACACATAAAAATGGGATTAAGCCCACAAATAAAAAGATAGTTCCTAAAATTAAAACATAGCCAGGCAAAGTGTAGTTATACCATTGATCCCAATTAGCCCACTGCTGCGGAGAAACTAATAAAGTCATTATTTTCATCCCTTTTACCATTTTTTATAATTATGCCATATTTTAATTTTATTTTAAATAATTGGACATAAAAAATCCTGAGGAACTAGAATACCTATATTCAATTCTTCAGGAAATCATGGTTAAAGATTTTTCTTAATTTTTAAAATTTCATCCAGTGGTACACGCTTAGACTTATAATCATTAATCGTTGCCTTTTTATTAGGATATCCTAAGCCAATCCCAATTCCAATTGTTTCATCTTCTGGAATATTCAAATATTTTCTAATTACTTCTGGATACTTAACAAAAGCATGTGCTGGCATTGTACTTAAGCCACGATTATTTGCAGCCAGCATTAAAGTCTGTGAAAAGCCACCTAAGTCAAAGATTGACCAAGCTGGAGATTGTTTAGGAATAGTAAGAAAAACAATTACAGGAGCATTGAATAATTTTAGTTGAGCTTGATCAAAATCATCTGTTTCTCCTCGTAAGAAATAATCTAAAGTTTCACTCATTGTTGCCATGTTCTTACTTGGAAACGTATCCCATTCAACTTTTAATAATGAATCAAATTCTTCGTGAGGTTCTTCATTAGCCAAAGTCTTTTCTTCGTGTTCTTTTCTAATTGCTTTTGCTACTTCACCTTCAGCAACATAAATGCGCCAAGGCTGCGAATTAAGTAAAGATGGTGTTCTTTGTGCTTCTTCGATAACCTTACGTACAGTTTTTTCACTTACTCTTTGATCCGTGAATTTTCTTGTTGCATGTTCACGTGCTAAGACATCTTTAAATTCCATCCAATCATCCCTTCAATATTTTACTAATAAAATTATACTTACATTCTATAAGTTCATTATAACAGCTATGCTGCACTTAGGATAGAGCTAATTTTAATAACTAATTAACCATAAAAAAAGACCTAACATTTATTAGGTCTTTCTATAAAAATCATTTATTAAACTCTATTTTAAGCCATTCCATTGCCATTCTGTAACTTCAGGCATATCTTTACCATTGTCGCGAATATATTGATGGTGTTTAGCAAGCAAGCTATCCATTTCATCAATAAAGTCAGCATTCTTTTCACTTAGTTCAGGAACACTTTCGACAACATCTTTTGCTAAATCATAGCGATCCATATGGTTCAATACTCGCATATCAAATGGCGTAGTAATATCACCATTTTCTTCATAGCCATGAATATGAACATCATTCTTTCCGCGTCCACGATCAAACCAAATTGACTCCATCATTGGTTTAAAGCCGTGCCATGCAAAGATGACTGGTGTGTCTTTAGGGAAAAGACGATCGAATTCTTCATTGCTGATTGCATTCGGATTCTTTTCTGGAGACATTAATTTCATGACATCAATAACATTAATGTAACGAATCTTTAAGTCTGGGAACTTTTTATGCAATAAATCAATCGCAGCTAACGACTCAATCGTTGGTTCAGTACCAGTGGAAGCAAAGACAACATCTGGCTTAGCACCCTTATCAGTTGATGCCCAGTCAATGTAGCCAAGACCTTTATCAACTAACTTTTTAGCTTCTTCAATCGAGAACCATTGCGGACGAGGTTGCTTGGAAGTTACTAAAACGTTAATGCATTCACGATCTCTAAATGCCTTATCAGATACAGCAAGAAGTGAGTTAGTATCTGCTGGTAAGTATTCATGAATTAAATCTGGACGGTTCTTTTCATAAAGGTGGGTTAACATACCAGGATCTTGGTGAGTATAACCGTTATGATCTTGTTGGAAAACAGTTGAAGTATCAACTAAGTTCAAAGCTGGATAATCATGACGCCAAGTTTGTTCTTTAGCCTTTCTTAACCACTTCATGTGTTGGGTAAGCATTGAATCAACTACACGGCCAAATGCTTCATATGTAGCAAAGAAACCATGTCTGCCTGTCAAAACGTAACCTTCAAGCCATCCTTCATCTTGGTGTTCAGATAATTGCGAATCAATCACGCGACCTTCGCGAGCCAAGTTTTCATCATTTGGAGTATGAATATTTTCCATCCATTGACGTTTTTGATTATCTAAAAGTTGGAATAAACGGTTAGATTTAGTTTCATCTGGACCAAAACCACGGAAATTAGTTGGATTTAAGGCAGCCATCATGTCTAAGTATTTTGCCCATTCAGCCATGTCTTGCTTTTCAACAGAACCAGGTTTATCAAATTTCACTGCAAAATCACGGTAATCTGGCATATTTAACACTTTAGGATTAATTCCGCCATTAGTTACTGGATTCATCGCCATTCTTTGGTCGCCAAATAAGGTGTTTTCTTTAACAATTTCCTTAGGTGACCCATCTTCATCAAATAGCTCTTCTGGTTTATAGCTTTCCATCCAGTCAGTAAGCATTTCCTTATGACTCATATCACCTTGAGAAACTGGAATCGGAATTTGGTGAGCACGGAAGCTATTTTCAATTGGATTACCATCTAAGTCAAATTTAGGACCAGTCCATCCCTTAGGCACTCTAAAGACAATCATTGGCCATTTAACTAATGAATCATCGTTATTTTCACGGGCATGCTTTTGAATAGCCTTAATTTCTTCAACAACTTCATCCATTGTCTTAGCCATCTCGTGGTGAACTTCCATGTGGTCCTTGTAACCATTAAATTCGCCATCTTTATATGCAGAAACAAAATATGGCTTCCAGCCCATTCCTTCAAAGTACTTAGTTAGGTCTTCATCACTCATTCTTGAAACGATAGTTGGGTTAGAAATCTTAAAACCATTAATTTGTAAGATAGGAATCACAGCACCATCTTTAATTGGGTTAATAAACTTGCTTGAAAACCAAGAAGTAGCAAGTGGTCCAGTTTCTGATTCACCGTCACCAATTTCAACCGCTGCAATTACATCCGGATTATCTAAAATTGCACCTACACCGTGAGAAAGTGAATAGCCCAATTCGCCACCCTCATGGATCGATCCAGGTGTTTCTGGTGCAGCATGAGAAGCAACACCACCTGGAAAACTAAATTGCTTAAATAATTTAGCCATTCCCTTTTCATCTTGGGTAATTTCTGGATAACGTTCAGTATAAGAACCATCTAAGTATGAATTAGATACCATTACCTGACCACCATGACCAGAACCTTCAATATAGAACATGTTTAAATCATACTTTTTAATTGCACGATTTAAATGAGCATAAATAAAGTTTTGTGGAACGATTGTCCCCCAGTGACCAATTGGCTTGGGCTTTACATCTTCAGCTTTTAATTCGCCTTTTAATAGTGGATTATTCATTAAAAATAGTTGACCAACTGATAAGTAGTTGGCTGCACGCCAATATGCATCGACGCTCTTTAAATATTCTTCAGAATCATAATTTACTACCATAGCAAGTATCTCCTTGAAATAGTTTTCATTGCTTATTACAGTATTAATCATAATTCATCAAGCATTAAAATTCAACTTTTAAAATTATTGGGACGGTCCAATTTTAGAAAGTTCGGTTACAAGGCCATCTTCTTCATTAGAATCGGTGACCATAGTTGCTATTTTCTTTACTTCATTGACTGCATTTCCCATGGCTACACTAACACCAACCTCTTTCAGCATTTCTAAATCATTTTCGCCATCTCCAAAGGCTATTAATTCTTCTTTTTGTAAGTTTCTCATCTTTTGAATGTATCTAATTCCTGAACTTTTAATTGCCTTACAACTAGTAATTTCGCAGTATTTAGGACCTGTTGTTTTAGTATTAACCAAATTTGAAAAATTTTTTCTCAAGGCAGCTGTTAAAGGACACGTAATTTTTTCCTTAACATCTAGAATCATAATTTTATAAATATCCTCTTTGCCGATTTCAGTTTGCAGATGATATTTTCTCTTCGTTAGCCTGACTTGATAGTCAACATCTTCATTAAATTCAAATACATTCCAGCTGTTTGCCGTATACCAACTGATAGTAGCTTTAGGAAATTTCTTTTTAATAAAATCAATAATATTTATAGCCAAATCATGTGGAATGGGATGAGATAATAACTTAGTTATTCCATGAGCGTTTTTTTCAAATATCAAACCGCTATTAAAAGCGATTTGCGGTCCAGTCAAACCTAGTTCATCAATTGCAAATTCCATTTCCATTGGTGCTCGTGCGGAAACCAGAGTCAGCGGGATAGGATAGTCTTTTAAGAAATCAACTGTTTTTGTATTAATTTCACCCGAGCCGTTTAAAATCGTGCCATCCATATCACTAAAAATTTGTTTTATCATGCCTTTTCTTCCTCTAATACTTCTCGGACTTTAATATTCTTTTTAAAATACTTTCTATATTTTGGATCTAACTTATTATCCGTAATCAATATATCTGCCTGGTCGCAATCCATCACCTTATATGGTGAAGAACGATCTTCTTTAAATTTATATTCTTCAGCGAGTAGAATAACTGTCTTTGTCCGATTAACTACTTCTCTTTCAATCTGGGCATCAGGATGATTAACTACAAATACACCATTCTTATTAACCGATGACGTTCCAATCACAGCAACGTCAAACTCATATTGATCAATTTCTTTTAAACTATTTAAAGAAGAAGTATAGTGGTTTTCTTTATTTAAGTATCCGCCTAACAAAATCACATTAGGTAAATTATCCATCATTAATGCTCCGGCATTATCAATTGAGTTAGTCATAATCGTAGCATTTAAACCAGTTAAATAATGACATAGCTGCGAAATCGTAGTTGAAGCGTTTAAGTAAATCAAATGATCAGCGGTTAAATACTTAGCTGTCATTTTAGCTATTTTATTTTTAATCGGAGATAAAACATGAGCCCGAGAATTATAATCTGGGACTGTTCCCTGTTTAATTTTCATTAATCCGCCGTGAATTCTAATTGCTTGACCAGTGCTGGTTAACTTAATCACGTCTCTTCTTGCTGTATCAAAAGAAACGTGACATAATTTCATAATTTCACGAGTGCTAATCGTCTTTCTTTTATCTAATTTTTGCCGAATTAGATCTAATCTTTCTATTTGTGACTGCATTTTTTCTCACCTCACAAGGTCAATCTTAACAAAAATCCATACATTTTTATGTATTTGTCTGTATTTCTATACTTATTTTAAGGATTTATCTGTATTTAAAAAACTATTTACTGAAAAAATTCAGCATAGCGTTATTTAAATCAAGACAAACACTTAACAAAAGCTGCAATATGGGCGTAAAAACACCTTTTCATACATTGCAGATGCTAGTATTTAAGTGGGCCCAGAAATAAATTAGTTATTTACGAAGCGAGGTCATTATCATGTTAGAAAATACTATTACTAAACAAAATGAAGTTGTCATAACGTTAAAGGACTTATATGCTAGTTTTAATAAAGTACAAATTAACGCATATCTTCCTCTTGAAAAAGCAATTTTAAAGGTTATAGCAAAAGCGGAAAATCATGATGACGCAGCTGCTTGGAGTAATAAGTTAGTTATGTTTTTACAATCTCAAATAGCGCTAAAACAAATTCCAATCACTAAGGAACAAGATGCTTTAATTAATTCTCTCAGTGAACAATGCAAAAATACTAACTTAAACTATGTATATCTGGCACCAATTAATGATAGTTTGCAATTTGATTAAACTATCCCCTCAATCAAAAAAGACATCGTTTCTCTCATCCCCCGAGAAAAACGATGCCTTATTTTTTTATTCTTGACTTAAGTTAACAAAAGTATTGTATTTCATATATTTATAGTGAATTCGCATATTTGAAACTTCAAATGGCGTTCCGTCATCTAAAAAGAAAATACCTTCCATCACGCCAACTGGTTCATTAGGAGCCAGCATTAACTTAGATTGATCTTCTAATGTTGAAGGTTCAACTGTAATCGTTAAGAATGACCGCGTTACAGTTTTATTTTGCGTATCTTCTAAATAATTAAACAGAGATCCTTTTAAAATATCTGGATTTAATTCTGGCGTAATCTTAATTGGAATAAAGCCTGTTTCAATCAAAAATGGTTGATCATCTAATAAACGTAATCGCTTAATTTGATAAACAAAGTCTGATTCTTTTAAAAAGAGATCTTGTCTTAAATCTTCATCAGCTTTAATTACTTGATAGTCTAATAGCTCAATACTTTGCTTTTTACCAGGAACACTAAAAGAGTCAGTAATACCCAAATTTGATCCTTCATATTTAAAGAGAGCTTGATTCTTTAAGTAAAGAGGATTAATAAAAGTTCCACTACCTCTTTTTTTGAAGACTATTCCTTGCTGTGCAAGTAATCCCAAAGCTCGCTTCATTGATGAACGACTTACATGGTAATAGTCGCTTAAACTCCGCTCATCTGGTAAGCGCATATCTTCATATTCATTATTAAGTATTTTTTGTTTAATATCGCGCATTACTGAGCGATAGACTAAATCAGTCATTATTTTCTCCCGTTATTGGCAGCTTGGATACTTTGAACGAACCAAGTTGCAAACCTCTCTGTATCGACGTCGGTTGCGATTTGTGCGTTATGTTCTTTGCTTAAAAAGTCCATCACGCTAGCGCCATAAGTATAACGTCCAGCTAATTCAATTTCAACATTCGCAGGCTTCAAGGTGAAGAATTCAGGATGAAGCATTATACCTACAGCAGTTGGATCATAAATCTTAATTCTAAGATCACCATCTGGCTCATGAATATGTGAAAACATCGAATATAGCATCTTTCCAACTTCGCCGCATTCCTTAATCTTATCCATTTGATCTTGTGTCAAATGCGCCTTGTCGCCAATTTCAAGTGGAGCAACATAGACTGGTAATCCAGAATGAAAGACAATTTGAGCAGCTTCTGGATCTCCAGCAATATTATATTCCGCAAATGGACTATGATTTCCATGACCAATATTTCCACCCATAATGTAAACTTTAGCGATATTCTCTACTACATCAGGATACTGCTTAAATAAAAGTGCAAAATCAGTTAATGGGCCGATTCCTAAAAGAGTTACCTTTTCAGGACTACTTTTAATTGCTTCATACATTTTAGTAGCAGCAAGACCTGACATTAATAAATCATTATTTGCTTTTTCAAATTCAAAACCTGCAATTCCTGTTTCGCCATGAACTGAAGCAGCACTAATTGCTGGACGTACTAGTGGTTGATTAGCACCTTTAACTACTGGTACCTTAGTATGTAAAAAATTTTCTAAATCAAGAGTATTTTGAAGCGTGTGTTCTAAGGATACATTTCCCCAAGTAGGAACAATCATCTTAACATCAAGATCAGCTGCAAAGAGACTAATCGTCATTGCAGCTACATCATCAATTCCCGGATCTGTACTAATAATTAAGAGCTTTTTTGACATAAAGGTCCTTCTTTCTAAATTTACGTATCATATTTATTATGAACTAAGATTTGTTACAAAAAAAGACTTGAACTAGTCAAGTCTTTAAAAGTTAGATTATTTTCTTTAAAACTATCTATTTTCTTTTCTTATCTTCAATCGTACCATCGCTATGAGCAATAATAACTTCATCGCACATATCTAAGAACAATCCATGTTCAACAACACCAACTGTGTGATCTAAGTAATCTGCTAAGCCATATGGTACAGGAGTTGGATCAGAAGCTAAGTCAATAATATAATTTCCATAATGCGTTACATAACGCTTGCCGTTATCATCTAGACGCCATTGCGGCTTTAAGCCTTCTACTTCAAAACGTTTAAAATTTTGTTCAGCTGAAACTGGTAAAACCTCAACTGGAAGCGGAAAACCACTTAGGTGGTGAACCAGTTTAGATTCATCAACAATCCAAATGATCTTCTTTGAGTTAATAGCGACATTCTTTTCTAAAGTTAAAGCGCCACCGCCACCCTTGATTCCATCTAGATTATCATCAACACGATCTGCTCCATCTACAGTCAAATCTGCCTGGTCAATATCTGCTAACTCATCAACTTTAAAGCCTAAACCTTCAAGTTGCTTTTTACTACGATTAGAAGTAGTAACAATATGCTTAAGACTAAAACCCTCTTTTTCTTTGCTTTCACCTAATGCATCAATAAAGAAAGCAACTGTTGACCCAGTTCCAACACCTAAAACAGAATCAGATTCTACCATCATAGCAGCTTTAGTGGCTGCTTCCTTTTTTAATTGATCTTGCTCACTCTTGTCCATTATTTAATTCTCCTTTAAAGCTTGCTCAACTACATCTCTAGTCGGAATGGATGGAAATGCACCTAGTTTTTGTACAGTAAATGACGAAGATTTAGACGCATAAACAACACTATCTTTTAAGTTGCTTAAATCAGGTTTTAACTCACTAGATAGAGCACCTAAGAAAGTGTCACCTGCAGCGGTTGTATCTACGGCCTTGACTTTAAAGGCTGGAATAATCTCTTCAATATCTTCATAGGAAACATAAGAACCACGTTCACCAATAGTGATAATTACGCCTTTAATCCCCATCTGATGAAAGACTTCACTGCTTTTCTTCATTGATTCTTCACTATCAACCTTAATCCCGGTAATACTTTCAGCTTCAGTTTCATTAGGAGTAATTAAATCGGTCAACTCTAATAATTCTTTTGGAATGTCAGTACGAGCAGGAGCAGGATTTAAAATAGTAGTTTTACCTGCAGCTCTAGCAATCTTGAAGGCTTCAATAGTTGCTTCAAGTGGAGTTTCAAATTGTGCAATCACAAAATCGCTATCTTCAATTTGATCCTTGGCATTTCTAACATCTTCAGCAGTTACATCAAAGTTGGCACCATGTTGAATAATAATCGAATTTTGACCAGATTCTTGAAGCAAGATATAAGCTTGACCAGTTTGTTCATTAGGCGTTACTGTTACATGATCAACATTAACTCCATTATCCTTAAATTGTTCAAGCATAAAGCGGCCATTGTCATCATCTCCAACACGGCCAACAAATATTGTTTCATTCTTGGCACGACTACTTGCAACTGCTTGATTTGCGCCTTTTCCACCAGCTGCCTTTGAAAATTCGGACATTGCTATTGTTTCTCCTGGTTGAGGAAGTTTCTTGATATGCATAATGTTGTCAACGTTAATTGATCCAACAATTGTAACTTTATTCATCAATTTTTCCTTTCATGCACGATCTTTTTCTTTTAATTATAGCAAAAAGGAGCATTTATTATTTATTTAAGGCAACTGATTTATAAAAGTTATCTGCCTGCACCACTAATATTTGCCTGTCCATTTTGTTTTCGGTTTCTTTTTTGAAATAAAAGTAGGCCATAATTAATTTATTTAAAGTGTTTTTCTTTATATCATAATTGATCGACGGAATTGCAACTAATGGATTGCTTGTATTTCCTATAATAAACATAAAAGTTCTATCTGATTGAGATAGCTTTTTCAGCGATTGTTTAACTTCTGTTGTATCAATACTTTGCCCTGCTTTATAGGCTAAATGATATTCATGCATGGCTTTAATTGCAGCATCTCGAGCTTGTTGGTTGTTAAATAGATCCATTGTTATACCTAAATTTTTCATTTCACTTAAAAGAATATATTTAACTTATAATTTTTCTAAATCATACAATAAACGATAAAAAGGAGCAAAAATTCATTCGCTCCTTTTTTATTCTTTAAAATCTATTCACCTTCGCCAGGTCTCTTACCAAGTTCAGCTGACATCATCCAGATTCTCTTTTCAACGGCGGTATGATAAGCAATTAATAAGTCATTAGTGGAATTGTCGCCTTCATCTTCACTAATCTTAATACCACGTTCATAATCATCTCGTAATTGCTTATATGCATTAACAATTAATTGAAATCTTTCTTCCATGGATAAGTCCCAGCTGCCAACTTGATCTGGAACGTTAGTTTCTTCTAATACTTCTTCATAAGTTGAAATTGGACTACCGTTAATCTCAATTAATCTTTCTGCAACTCCATCTTGTTGTTCAGCTAATTCATCCATTACATCATCTAAATATGGGTGTAATTTCAAAAATCCTCTTCCGAGCATATACCAATGATGTTGATGAACAACCATATGCGCTTGAGTTAAATCAGCAACGATTTCATTCATAATTTTTTTAGTTTTTGGATAAGCCATAAAAATGCCTCCTTGAATAAAACAATATTTATATTTAAATCATAACTATAAAAATTAATAAAAGCTATTTATCTGCCTTATCAGTAAACAACTAAGCCAATTGCTAAAAAGGCTAAACAAATACCAAATTCAATTACTAATAATTTCCAGCAAAACTTAAACCACTTATTAAAGCCGATATTCACCATCATTAAGCTCATTAAAATCAAACCAGTTGGAGCTACCAAGCTGATAAAGCCTTGTCCCCAGTTATAAGCATCAATAATACTTGCTCGGTCAATACCAACTACGTTAGCTAATGGTGCCATAATTGGCATTGAAAGAACGGCTAAACCTGAAGATGATTGAATAAAGAATCCTAAAACAATGTAGACCAAGAACATAAACCAAATGAACAGTAGTGGTGGCATACCAGAAACTTGTTGGCTAAAGAAGTTCATAATGGTATCGCTAGTCTGACTTTCTTCCATCACAATTGAAACGGCACGCGCTAATCCAATTGTTAAAGCTACACCTAATAAGTCGCCTGCACCATTTACGAAGCTTTCAACAAACTTGTGCTCACTTAAGCCTGAAATAAAGGCAAAAATATATCCAGTTGCTAAGAAGACAACTGCAATTTCAGTGAAGTACCAGCCCTTTTGCTGAACGCCCCAAATCATTACAATAAATGCAATTGCGAAAACAAGTAATGTTAATTTTTGGCGCCAAGTAAATTCATGCTCTTGTATTGTTTGGTCTTGATTCAGATATTCTTGATCTTCCTTAACGAAATCATTATAAACATATGAAGCCTTAGGGTTCTTTTGTACCTTTTTAGCATATGCAATAACATAAATCATCCCCACAATAACACAAGTTGCCCACATGCAAATTCTTAACGGCAATGCCTCTGTAAAGTTAACACCAGCAGTATTAGAAGCAATTACAGTTGAAAATGGGTTAATAGTTGACGCCATCGTACCAATGCTGGTTCCTAAGAAGATCGTCGCGACAACCGTCATACGGTCAAATCCTGCCAGTAAAAATACTGGAATCAAAATTGGATAAAAGGCCATGGTTTCTTCAGCTAAACCAAAAGTTGTACCACCAATGGCAATCAAGCCCATTACCAAAACAATCAATAATACTTGCTTACCTTTAATCTTTTTAGAAAGTGCCTGCATACCGGCATCAATTGCACCATTTGCGTGAACAACACCAATACATCCACCAAGAATTAAAACAAAGGCAATAATATCAATACTTTGCGCAATCCCGTTTACTTGTGAAGATAAAAATTGATAAATTGCTCCGCCTAGTCCTGGCTTTTTCTGATCGATCTTTTCATAAGAATCAGGAATTGCCACAGGCTTATAAATGGTACCATTAGTAAACTTCTTCACGTCAATCTTAACTTTATACTTATCTAAAGTTTTTTGAGTTGCTGCTTCTTTATGTTTACTACCATTTGGCTTAGTAATCACAAACTCCTTATTAGGTTGATCATACTCAAGCGTTGCATAATTACCTGATGGGATAAAAAACGTTAAAATCTGCACCAATAGCAGAACGATAATAATAACCGTATACGCTGTTGGAAATTGATGCTTTTTCTTTTTTTGAACTGTATTACTCATAACTTCCCCCGATCACATTTACAGTTTTATTTATAGTTTTATTATAGATTTCTTTATGAAAATTTGCACGCGCTTACATTTATCTACACAAAAAAGACTGCAAAATTGCAGTCTTCTAATTTAAATATTTTCAATTATAGTTCAGTCATTTCATCAGTATCTTTAGTATTTAAGTCAACTAATTCACCTGACATCTTATAAACAACCCACTGTGCTAAATTAACTACGTGGTCACCAATACGTTCTAGTAAACGAATTACCATAAAGTAACTTGAAGAAGCAACTGCAGCTTCTGGATCTTGTTTAATCCCAGCAATAATCAACTTACGCGCCTTCACATAATCTTCATCTACTTCGTCATCTTTTTTAGCAACTTCACGAGCTAATTTTTCATCACCTTGAACATAAGCTTTTAAAACTTGATCAAGCATGAAGTTAACTTTCTTAGACATTGACTTAATAATTGTTTCAACTTCTGGAATACGTGGATTACCCTTTACTCTTATTGTCTCCCAAGCAATTGAAAGTGCATTTTCGCCAATTCGTTCTAAATCTCCCGTTGCCTTTAAGATACTAATTACATTTCTAAAGTCACTAGCAACTGGTTGCTGAAGAGCCATTAACTTCAAGGTTCTCTTCTCAACTTTAGTAGCAGCCCGAGAAACTTTTTGATCATCTTTTACTAGGCTTTGAGCTAATTTTTTATCATGATCAACAAAGGCTTGGGTAGCTTCCTCAATTGACTCACTAACATCAATCCCCATCCCCATAAAGCGGGTATTTAATTTACGTAATTCATCTAAAAAAACTTCATGCATCTTAAAACTTCTCCTTATTAACCAAAACGTCCATTCAGATAATCACTTGTAATCTGTTTCTTAGGATTCATAAACATATCAGCTGTTTTACCATATTCAATTAAGTCCCCACTCATTAAGAAAGCAGTATAATCGCTGATTCGACTGGCCTGCTGCAAGTTATGCGTTACCATGATGAAAGTATATTCATGCTTTAATTCAAGTAAAGTTTCCTCAATTTCACTACTTGAAATTGGATCAAGCGCACTCGTGGGTTCATCAAGCAAAACTACTTTCGGACGAACTGCTAAAGTACGCGCAATACAAATTCTTTGCTGCTGACCACCAGAAAAGGCTTGGGCATTGCGATCTAAATTATCTTTTGTTTCTTTCCAAATTGCTGCCTGCTTAAGACTTTCTTCAACGCGCTGATCAATTAACTCTTTATCCTTAATTCCAGCAATCTTTAATCCGTAAGCAATATTGTCATAAACAGAAAATGGAAAAGGACTCGGCTGCTGGAAAACCATCCCAACTTCTTTACGCAATTCTACCAGATCCATCTTAGAACCATAAATGTTTTGTCCTTCGAACTGAATATCACCGCTAATATGAATGTTGGGAATATCATCGTTCATTCTATTTAAACAGCGCAAGAAAGTTGACTTTCCACATCCCGAAGGTCCAATTAAAGCAGTTAATTCTTTTTCTTCAAAATCCAAGCTAATCCCATGCAAGGCTTCAACATTTCCATAACTTAGATGAACATCTCTACTTGTAATAATATTTTCCACAGTAAACCCCTTATCCAAAACTTCCGCGAATATAATCTTCCGTAATTTCACCCTTAGGATTAGTGAAAATATTTTCTGTTTTATCGTACTCTAGAACATGTCCTAAATGAAAGAAAGCTGTATAGTCACTAATACGACTAGCTTGCTGCATATTATGAGTAACCATAATCATCGTATAATCGGTTCTCAATTGCTTGAGCGTATCTTCAAGCTTAGAGGTAGAAACAGGATCAAGCGCACTAGCCGGTTCATCAAGAAGCAGAATTTCGGGTTTCAAGGCAAGCGCTCGAGCAATACATAAACGTTGCTGTTGTCCACCTGACATGGCTAAGGCACTCTTATCTAGCTTATCCTTCACTTCATCCCACAAAGCAGCTGCTCTTAAACTTTCTTCGACAATTTGATCTAGCTTTTGCTTATCTTTTTCGCCATTTGCTTTTAGAGCATACGTAATATTTTCTCTAATTGATTTTGGAAATGGATTTGGCTTTTGAAAGACCATGCCAATATTTTTTCTTAATTGGTAAACATTGATATTGTTTTTATTAATATCTAAGCCGTGATACCAAATTTCACCATCAACTCGAGCAACCTTATCATTCATTCTATTAAGGCAACGTAAAAAAGTCGACTTTCCTGATCCAGATCCACCAATTAAGGCAGTAATTGTTTTTTTCTTAAATTGCAGACTAGCTCCAAAAAGCTTTTGAATACTCCCACCGTAAAAAACACTAAGGTCCTTAGTAGAAATAATTTGTTCATCTTGATCGAATTGATGAATAAAAGTAGGTGCTTCATTTACATTTTGCATAAATTTCTCCTTATGACTTAGCAGCTGTCAACTTGCGGTATAAATGGTTACCTAAGGCACGTGCACCCAGGTTAAACAAAATAACCACAATGATTAATAAAGCAGAAGTTGCAGCTGAAACAATTGTTGCATCAGGAATGATTCCTTCGGTATTAACTTTCCAAATATGAACAGCTAAAGTTTCTGCTGGGCGCATAACATTTAAGAAACTAGTTGGACTAAGCGGATTCCAATTACTATAGTCAATTGTTGATCCACTTTGACCTGCAGTATAAATTAAAGCTGCTGCTTCACCAAAAATTCTACCAGCACTTAAAATAATACCTGTTAAAATTCCAGGTAAAGCTGCAGGTAAAACAATCCCCCGAATTGTCTTCCAGTTCGATAAGCCTAAAGCAAGTCCAGCATCTCTTTGGGCTTGTGGAACACCTTCAATAGCTTGTTCAATATTACTAGTCAAAGTTGGTAGATTAAAAAATGTTAGTGCTAATGCACCAGAAATAATAGAAAAGCCAAAACCAAATTGCACTACAAATAATAAGTAACCAAATAAACCTACAACAATGGATGGTAAAGAACTCAGGATTTCAATGGTTGTTCTAATTAAGTTTGTAAACCAATTATCCTTAGCATATTCTGCTAAATAAATCCCAGCCCCTAATGCAATTGGCAAAGAAATAATCAGTGTCAAGACTAATAAATATAAAGAATTAAAAAGCTGATCTCTTACTCCACCACCAGCTTGATAAGAAGAGGCTTCAGAAGATAAAAAATGCCATGAAAGATGTGGTACACCAGAAACTAAAATATCGCCTAAAATTCCAAAAAGAATAATTACGACAATACTCACCAAGGTATAAATACCAGCCGTAGCAATTTTATTACGCGTTTTTGCATTCATTATTTCTGTCCTCTCTTTCCAATTAAGCGGACTAAGAAGTTAAAGACTAAAGACATAATTAATAATAACAAGGCTAAGGACCAAAGGGCATTATTAGGCAAAGTTCCCATCACGGTATTTCCCATTTGACTAGTTAATTGACTAGTTAAAGTAGCTGATGGACTTACTAAGTTAGCTGGCATTAAAACCGCATTACCAATAACCATTTGTACGGCTAATGCTTCCCCAAAAGCACGTGCCATTCCGAAAATTACCGCAGTCATAATTCTAGGAGAAGCAACTCGCAAAATCACCTTATAAATTGTTTGCCACTTAGTTGCTCCCAAAGCCAAAGAAGCCTTTCGGTAGTCAGAAGGAACAGCCTTTAAACTGTCAACAGTCAAAGAAGTAATCGTTGGTAAGACCATGACAAATAAAACCAAAGTAGCAGACAAAATACCAAATCCTGTGCCACTAAAAATATTTCTAATAAATGGAACAATAATTGTTAACCCCAAAAATCCGTAAACAACAGATGGAATCCCAACTAATAATTCAATTACGGATTGTAAAAAGCGCGCGCCTTTTTTAGAAGAATATTCAGTCATAAACAAGGCTACTGCAATGGCAAATGGTGTTGCTACTAAAGCTGCTAATAAAGTTACTGAAAAAGAAGTTACAATCATTGCAGCTGCACCAACATGGCTCTTTCCTTCACCTGGATCCCAGTCACTAGAAGCCAAAAATTGAAATACATTTACGTGGTCTTTAGTAAATGTTTCTAAGCCATGGAAGCCAATAAAACCAATAATTGAAGCAACTAAAATAATAATTAAGATAATAGCACAGTAAGTTAACCCCTTACCCCAATATTCTTGTCGCGTTTCTTTTGAGGGTTCAGTTAAACTAGCAACATCAACCTTGCTAGCTCCAATCTTCTTTAATTTAACATGAGGAACCTTTTGCTTATCTAAAGCAGATTCAACTACTTTTTTTAGATCTTTGTTATTCATCAAAACGTCCTATTCTTTATTTTTGAACAACATGATTATTACTATCACGTTCAACTTGCATCTTATTGATACTAATGTAGCCTAGCTTTGGCACTAAGTCATTTTGAACTTTACTACCAAGCATATAATCAATAAACTTTTGAACATTTTTATTAGGCTTTCCCTTAGTATACATATGCTCGTAAGACCAAAGATGCCAACGATTTGTTTCCACATTTTTATTCGTAGGCTTTATTTTGTCAATACTCAGTTTTTGAATATTTTCATCATTAGCATATGGGAAAGAAATATAAGAAATCGTCCCTGGCGTAGAGCTGACGATCTTACGCACAGTACCGTTAGAATCTTGTTCTTGCGCTTGAATTGGCTTTTTTCCGTTCAGAATTAGGCCTTCAAAAGTTCCTCGAGTACCGCTACCTTTAGAACGATTAATTACAGTGATATTTTGATTTTTTCCGCCAACTTGTTTCCAGTTGGTAATCTTACCAGTAAAAATATCACTCAATTGCTGTCTGGTTAAATTTTTCACGCCAGCGCTCTTATTAACAATTGGTACAATACCTACAACTGCAACTAGATGATTTTGCAATTTTTTGGCGTCAATTCCTTTTTGTGTTTCAGCAAAAACATCAGAAGTTCCGATTTCAACAGCACCAGCCTGTACTTGGCTAAGACCAGTCCCAGAACCTCCACCTTGAACAACAATATTACTGTCTGGATGAGAAAGACGATAGTCATTTCCAGCTTGCTCAGCTAAAAGCTGCATGGCACTAGATCCAACAACAGTAATCTTATTGCTATTATTGTTAGCACAGCCTGTAAGTCCGATTAAAATAGCTAGCAGTCCTAAAACAGCAACTATTTTAAATTTAAAATTTGTTCTCATCAATTTCTCCATGTAATTTACAGTATTTAACAAGAATATTTTATCATAATATTCTTTGTCAACAGAACGTCTAAATTAAACAAAAGGCTAGGTTTTTCAACCTAGCCAAAAAGTTATCTATTCTCTGATATTTTCATAAACATATGAAATTTCATCGGGACGATAAACGCCATGTAGTTCTCCTACTTTAGTAAAGCTCATTTTATCAATTAAATGCTGCATTGCAGTATTATTTTCATGAGTATCAATACGAATACTATAAATATCTTTACGATTATCACGAATATAATCAATTACCTCAGTCAACAATTTAGTAGCATAACCATTGCCCGCATGCTTTGAATGAATTGCGACACGGTGTATTACCACATACTTGTCTGTATTACGAAGCCATTTACCCTTTAAATTATCGTAGGAATGATCTGGAGCTTCAACAATTGAAATGGCTCCAACAGTTTCGCCATCAGCTGAAACAGCAAGATAAGCAAAGCCTTTTTCAATATCATCTTTAATTTGATCTGGAGAAGGATAATCTCCTTGCCATTGATCAACTCCGCGCTCTGCTAGTTGGTTTGCTCCATCCTTCAAAATCGCCATGATTTGATTATAGTCATTCATTGTAGCTTGTCTAATCTTCATTAAACTCATCCCTTTCCAACTTTTTTATCAAGAAACCATTATAAAGAAAAGCACTCTCCTTGTAAAAAGAAAGTGCTTATTTAAAAGAAATATTAATATTTATAAAACTTTAGAAAGGAAATCTTGTGCACGTGGGCTCTGCGGATTTTCAAAAATTTGTTCAGGACTGCCCTGTTCCTGTAAATATCCATCCGCCATAAACCAAACTTCATCAGAAACTTCACGAGCAAACCCCATTTCGTGAGTAACGATAACCATCGTCATTCCCGAATCAGCTAAATCCTGCATTGTCTTTAAAACTTCTCCGACCATCTCTGGGTCTAATGCACTTGTTGGCTCATCAAACAGCATTACCTCTGGATCCATCGCTAACGCCCGAGCAATGGCAACACGCTGCTGCTGACCACCAGAGAGACTCGAAGGATATTGCTCAGCCCGATCTTTCAAACCAACTTTAGCCAGTAATTCTAAAGCTTGTTTCTCAGCCTCATCTTCACTTACGCCCTTAACCTTCATTGGAGCAAGTTTGATATTTTCAACTACATTCATATTAGGAAAAAGATTGAAACTTTGAAAAACCATTCCCATTCTTTCACGTAAAACATCTAACTCTTTTTCATTAATATGCGTTAAATCTTGTCCATCAAAAACGATCTTACCACTACTTGGCTTTTCAAGTACATTAAGACAGCGTAAAAATGTACTTTTTCCTGAACCTGATGGGCCAATGATACTGATAACTTTTCCTTTATCAACATTTGCTGAAATATCTTTGAGGACTTCTTTTTTTCCAAAACTTTTCTTTAAATGTTCAACCTTAATCATTGCTGTCATTACGCTTCATCCTCTTTTCAAAGTGATTCAACAATCTCGTCAATGAGAAAGTCATAACAAAGTAAATAATCATGGCAATGAATAATGGCAATACACCCTTATAAGTTGAAGTCTGAACTAATTGTGTTTGGTACATTAATTCAGCAACCCCAATTACTGAAACCAAAGAACTGTCCTTTAATAAAGTAATAAACTCATTACCTAAGGCTGGCCAAATATTCTTTATTGCCTGAGGAATAATTACATATCTAAATGCCTTCTGACGGCTTAAACCTAGGGAACGTGCTGCTTCCATTTGTCCTTTTGGCAAAGAATCAATTCCTGACCTAATATCCTCAGCCACATAGGCTCCAGAATTAAGCCCAATGGCAATAATACCAGCAACCAAGGCTGAAAGATTAGAAATCAAATATCCAATTCCAAAGTATACAAACAAGATTTGAACCATTTGAGGCGTACCGCGAATAAATTCAATATAACAAACAGCAAGCCAATGTAAAATTGGATTCTTAGACAGGCGCATCAAGGCTAAAATGATTCCTAAAACAATACCAATAATGACAGAAAAGACAGTAATTACAATCGTGTACCAGATGCCCTTGAAGAAGTATGGAATATATTTAGCAAAAGTATTACTTTTCTTTTCCGTTTTCATATATTTGGCAGCTGCTGGAAGGTATTGTTTATTAATTAAGTCTTTCTTTTGAACATGATCAATAGTTTTATTCACCTGAGCAACTAATTCATCTTGTCCCTTTGCAATTGCTACTGCATTTCCAGACTGTGTTTCTTTCAGGTTTGAACGTACTGCGGCTAAGCTATTATTATTTTCCGCATAAGCTTTAGCGATTAATTCTTCAACGACAACTGCCGAAACCTTACCAGATTGTAAAGCTAAGACCAAGTTATTAATTTTCCCAAGACCTTTTAACTTAGAATCTTTCATTTGCGACTTAACTAAATTATATTGGTTACTTCCTGTTTGAGCACCAATAGTTTGGCCTTTAAGGCTTTGGATGCTTGTATACTTATCCTTATCTTTTTTGTTTACTAAAAAATATTCACCACTTGGCTTGTAGTAAATTTTTGAAAAAGCCACACTTTGTTTTCTCTCAGGAGTAGGCGTCATGGCAGAAATAACCATGTCTACCTTTCCTGTTTCAAGTGCAACTAACAGCGAATCAAAAGACATATTTTTAATAACAAGCTTTACGTTTAAATCTTTGGCAATATCTTTAGCTAATTCTATATCGACTCCAACATACTTAGTCTTGCCATTTTCACTTGCTGTAAATTCTAATGGCGGATAGTCGGCGGATGTACCTACTACTAGCTCTCCACTCTTTTTAATCTTCTTTAAAACACTACCTTCTGCTACTTTCTTTTCACTAGCTGCTTGAGCTGGTTGAATAAAAGTGGCACCGAGTGAGAAGAAGAGTAAAAATGCAAAGAAAAAACTAAATAGTTTTGTTTTCTTCATTACGCTCATTCCCTCTATATTATTACTATTAAAAATTAAAAACTGAAATTTTAAGCTTTTGTTAATTATAGCGAATGAAACGCAATGAAGACAAGTAAATATTATTCTTTTAAATAAGATTGAACTGCTTTTAAACAACTTTGAGCTTCTTTTACGCCAATATTGTATACTCGTTTCAATTCCTTAGGATCTTTTTCCATCGTACCAATATCTAAAGGATAAGGAGGCCTGATAACTAACATTTTGCCTTGTACTTCTTTTTTTCTAATGTAACTAAGGACATCATTATAATCTGTTGCCCTAGTCTTCAATTTTTTTAAGACAGCAGGATACTTGTGTAATACTAACTCTAACGCTGGGTATAGTTTACTTGCTTCTTTTCGGTAAGATAGTGGCTGCGTTAAAATTACAACATTCTTCTGATAGCCAATTTTTTCAAAAAATTTAATCGGGATTGAATCACTAATTCCCCCATCCCAATATTTACGATTACCTATCTCTACTGGCCTTGCAAAAACTGGAATAGAAGAAGATGCACGAATCCATTTTAAATCAGCCTCTTTGCCTGACAACAACTTGTGATATACAGCTTCTCCATTATCAATGTCAGTTGCCACACACCAAAAATCCATTGGATTTTTTTGAAAAGCATTTGTATCAAAGATATCTAATTTAACTGGTAGCTCTCGGTAGCAAAAATCAGCGCCATATAAATCTCCTGTCTTTAGCCACGACTGCCAACTTGATAAGCGAGGATCATGAGCATATTTAATGTTATAACGTAAAACTCTTCCTATTTGTTCAGATTTATAATTACAGCCAAATGCAGCCCCAGCTGACACACCAATTGCTCCATCAAACTTAATTTTTTCTTTCATTAAAGTATCAATAACACCAGCGGTAAACATGCAGCGCATCGCTCCGCCTTCCATTACCAATCCTTTTTTCATACTTTCGCCACCTTTATTTTTAATATTTTAGCAAGAAAAAACTGCTAGTTAAAACTAGCAGTTAAAGTTTATTTACTTTTTATAATTTTTCCTGAGAATCCACTTTCTTAATTCATCAATTAAAATTAGAGGAATTGGAATACATACTAGCATAATCCAATCATGTGCATTAAGTGGCTCTGTACCAAAGAATGACTGGAAAACTGGCACATAAGAAATGCATAGCAGCAAAACTATCTCCATAATAATTCCGATAAAGATCATGGAATTCTTGAAGAAATGCCTATTAAACATTGATTGTCTTGAATAACGAATATTTAATACTGCCGCAATCTGACAAAAGATAATTGCAGCTAAAGTTACTGTCGTTGCTTGACGATAATCCCAACCTACCACTGGCAAATTTGGAAAAATATGACCACGATAGAAATTAGCGCCAAAGAATGCTGCTGTTGCAATAATTGAAGCAATTAAGCCATACCATAAAAATGCTTTAGCTAAAACATGCTTATTAATTAAGTGATCTTTAGGTGACCTTGGAGGTCGATCCATGATACCTTTTTCAGGATCTTCCCGTCCTAATCCGAGGGCTGGAATCATATCTGTTCCTAGGTCAATAAATAGAATTTCCATTACAGTTAAAGCAAGCGGAATTGCACCACCTGAAAGCAAGAACAAGACTGAAGGAACTGCTTCAGGCATGTTTGAGTTCAAAATATAAATTAAGAACTTACGAATATTACTGTACACACCGCGTCCTTCTTTAATTGCACCAACGATAGAAGCAAAGTTATCATCAGTTAAAATCATATCAGCTGCTTCTTTTGCAACATCAGTACCAGTACCGCCCATGGCAATTCCAATATTGGCTTTCTTTAAGGCTGGAGCATCGTTAACACCGTCACCGGTAGCAGCAACAATATTGCCCATTTTTTCATACATAGAAACGACACGGTATTTTTGCTCAGGTGCCATTCTAGCAAAGACAACCTCACCTTCAAGATAATGTCTTAATTCATCATCTGGCATTGTCTTTAAAGCATCCCCTGTAATTACAGTTAAAGGCTTATCTGGATCGGTCAAACCAATCTGGCGCGCAATACTTTTAGCAGTTAAACCATAATCACCGGTAACCATCGTTACCTTAATTCCAGCTTTGCGACACTCACGAGCAGCTTTATATACTTCTGCTCTTGGTGGATCCATCATGACTGTTAAACCTAAGAAAGTAAGATTTTCTTCAACTGTCTCAATCGTTGCTGAGTCTAAATTGTTCATCATCTTTTGATCAAGATTACGTCCCGCAACTGCTAAAACACGCAGTCCATCCTTCGCATAGCCATCATTAGCTCGCATAATCTTATCTTTTATTTCCTGGGTAATAGGTTTTATCTCACCGTGTTCTAAATAAGAAGTACACTTATCAACCACACAATTTGGAGCACCTTTAGTATAGGTATTAAAACGGTGTGTGCCATCAGAGCTTTGAATTACCGTCATCATTTTTCTGCTTGAATCAAATGGTAGTTCTTTAACTCGCGGCGTATTTTTTAATTCAGCTTCAACATCAACTTTACCTTTTCGAGCAACCACTTCAAGGCATGCTTCAGTTGGATCGCCCAAGATTTGATAACGGACATGCTTTTTATCTGGTGCTTGAATTCTTGCGTTGTCTGCAAAAAAGCCACCAAGTAATACTTCTTTTAAAGTATCGTTATCTTTAGCAAAAACATGCTTCGGTCCTTCTTTAATATGGCCTCGAACAGCATAGCCTTCACCTGACACATGATAACTCTTTTCTAGTGTCCAAAGTTCCTTAACTGTCATTTCGTTCTTAGTTAAAGTTCCTGTTTTATCAGAACAAATCACTGATGTTGAACCTAACGTTTCTACACTAGACAAGCGCTTAATTAAAGCGTGCTTTTTTGCCATTCGTTGTACTGCACCAGCTAAAGATAAAGTAACTGTTGGCTCTAATCCTTCTGGAATAAAGGCTACAATCATTCCCAGGGCAAAAACAAAGCCCTTTACTAAAGGATAGTGAACAAAGAAAGTAGCAATTAGGAAGAAAATAATTCCAATTGAAATTGCCAAAATTGAAATCTGCTTAGTTAAAGTATCTAGTTCCTTTTCAAGCGGACTCTTTTGTTGAGCAACGTTTTGAGTTAATTCAGCAATCCTACCAAAATCAGTATTCATGCCCGTTTTGACAACAACACCGGTAATGTTGCCCTTCATCATATTAGTACCAGAAAAAATCATGTTATTAAGATCAGCGTGATTTTTCTTCTTAACGTCTTCAACAGCATGTGCCCCCTTATGAACTGGGTTCACTTCACCAGTCAGTGAGGACTGATCTGCTTGAGCCGTTGTAGCTGCAATTACACGAATATCAGCTGGAATATCGTCTCCCTCTTCAAGCTTAACGATATCGCCAGGAACTAAGTCTTTAGCTAAAATCTTCTCTTCCTTACCATTTCTTATAACACGAGTATAAGAGGGAAGCATATTCGCTAAGGCCTCAGTTGCCTTATCAGCTTGAAATTCTTGCCAAAAACTAAAAATACCATTAATGATATTTACTGCCCAAATAGCAATTCCTAATTGCACTAAATCAGCACAAAAAGCAATAATACCTGCTACCCAAAGCAGAATCGCCATTAAATTAGTAAAATTAGCTAAAAATTTCTTCCAAAGTGGCTCCTGTTTTGCTTTGGCAAAAATATTCTTTCCATATTTTTGCTGCAATGTATGAACTTCATCAATTGTTAAGCCGCTTTGACTAGTATTTAATTCCTTCAGTGCATCTTCAACAGATAATTGAGCAACCTTAATTATCTCATCGTTTTCATCATTTTTAGTCAAAGTTATCACTTCTATTCCTTTTTACAGATCCATTTTAGTTCACTTTAAAAAAATATGCACATAAAGTTAATATATTAAAAAAGAGTAGCATTCGACTACTCTTCATTCTTTGTTAAATTTTTCTTATCTTCCAGGCCAAGTATTAGTTGTATTCCAACTGTTTAATCCACCAAGCCAGCCTTTACTCATTGAAAATTCTTTAATCTTTTCAAGTAATGCTTCTTCATCTGTTTCTAAGTGAAGATGATTAGCAAAGCAAATAGTATTTATATTTTGATAAGTTGCACGGGCTTCATCTACTTCATCTTGAACATTATGTTCTAACTTGTCTAAGGCAACTTCAAGTTGTTCTAGTAAGTATTCATTGCCTTTCCTATCATAATGAGTCTTAGCAAGTGAGATAAAGTCATTCAACACTTGTTTCAATTCATTTTTCATATTTCTGTCCTCCAAAGAGTAGTTTTGTTTCCAAATATTATCATTTATTCATTAATTTTACAATAATGAAAGATGGACTTATTTAGCGCTTTTTACAGCCAATTTACTTCTCATTTTTGTTCTTTAACTTTTGTTGAAGTTTATCTTTACCATAATAAGTAATTAAAAACTATTCATGCTGACAATTAAAATTACAAGACTTGCCGTAACACTACTATTAGTCAAAGCTAAAAACAATTTGTTAATCAAATATGCAAAGAGTGCATTAACAATAATTGCGATCCATTCACGATGTACGTATATCTTTCTTTTTATTGATTTCAATAAATTTTATCTATACCTTTTCTTTTTTACTTCTTTGACATTTGAATTTTTTAGTAATTAAACATTAAAAGGAAGAATATGACTTCCCCATTAGTTACGATCCTCAGACTTATTTTGATATTCATCATACAGATCTTTAAAAACAACGATACTCATAAAAACACAAGCAATTGCTGAACTCCAAGAAAACGCGTCTAAATCTTTTAAAGCAAAAATAACCATAGTCGCCATTCCAACAACTAAGATGTTCGTGGTGTCAGATAATTTGACTATCTTATGCAGTTTTAGCGAAACAATAATATTACACAAAATAATTACTAAAAACAGAATAATCGGAATATACCCTTCCATATTTTCTCTTATCCTCCCTTTATCTTATACTAAAAATGTTCTACAGTTTTATTTTTATTCAAATATAAAAAGTACTGAACTGATATTCTTATCAATTCAGTACTTTAAATTTCATAATTATTTGCAAGACGCAAGGGCTCCTGCTGCACCACCTAAAATTCCTCCAATTACCATACCAGGAACTCCAAAAGCAGCACTCCCTCGAGCAATTGAAAATGCTCCTCCTGCTGTACCAACAGCACACTTAGCTGCATTAAATCCACCAGTAATTTCTACTAATTCTTCTTTATTAATTTTTCTCATGATCTTTCTCCTTGTATTATATAAAATTAGCTCTATTCTTCAAAAATTTTATTTAAAAGCATGCACCTGAACCAAGCAAAAAGCCGCCAACCATGCCCCCTGGTCCAGCTAACCCCCCTCCTAAAGCTCCTATTGTTACTGCTGAAGCACATCTAACATTTGCCCAATTAATTCCTTTATTTCCTTTTCCTCCTACGATTTGAGTTAATTCCTGTTCATTCAAAGTTTTCATTTTAGGTCCTCCGTAATAAATACTTTTTCTAATAATTTTCAACTTTCTATAAATACAATACTAAAAATAAATTCATAATTTTAAAAATGGACTAAATTTACCATCTTTTGTACTAATATTGTTAAAATGAACCTAATTGATACTTTTAATTACGCATAGATAAAATTGAAAAGTTCTGTTGCCTTTACTCCCCCACCTACCCATGCTCTTATGATTGTTCCATTTTTTATTCTCATAACAAATGGTGTACCTGGTATTCCCAATTCATTGAATACATAGTCATGTGCCGTAACTTCCTTATCAATATCAAAATACAGTAATTTTCTACCAGCTAACTGATTAAATTCCTTTAATGCTAAAGAAAATTCACGACAATAATAACAACTTGGACGTCCAATATAAAGCAAATATTCTTTATTATCGCGTTTACTAATTAACCCCTTAACTTGCGCCATATTTAATCTCGTAAATTCTGATACGTTATTTTCATATTCCTGAGGTGTTACATCAGCATCCTTTTCTACTTTTACTTCTTGAGTTTGAGTATTTTGTACTTCTTGTGCCTTTACCGGCTCAGCAATTGATAAACAAGCCAGTGTAGCTGTTCCAACCATTAATGCAGTCATTTTCTTATTTAATTTCATGTATCTCATCTCTTTCTAAATTTTATGAAATAAGACTAACATGATTAAATACGACAAGTTTTTATATCTACCAATTCTGTTCAAAATAAAACCAAAATGGAAAAAAGTACCAAATCAGTCATTTTAGACCAATTTAGTACTTTAACATTTCATTATTCGATTAAATCACTTACTCTTATCTAAAAATTAGTCAATGACAAAGTTGCACCAGCACCAGCCCACTTGTCGAGATCTTTATCTAATAAAAGTTGCAACTTGGTCAAAGTTTCAGGCAATTTAAATCCATGTGCTACAGAATACAAATTAATATCTTGCTTTAGATTAAATACTACCTTTTGTAAATTAATTTCCTTATCCAATTTTTCAATAGCGGTGTCAATCAATTTTTGAGCTTCTGGATCAGTTGCAATATCAGAGTTTGCTTTAATCTTATCTAACATCTCTTTTAATTTGGTTTCGTTCATCTTTTTATCCTCACATAATATAATTTAATGTCGTTTTATTCTATCAAATTTACCGCTTATTCAATAACTTATCTAAAAAATATTCAAAATATGTACTGCGTACTGTCACTATTGTGGCATTACCTTGCATCAAATATCAAAATATAATGACTTTCACCTGTTACCCGATTAAATTCCTTTAATGCTGAAAAAATTCACGACAGTAATAACAAGTTGGACGTCCAATATAAAGCAAATATTCTTTATTATCGCGTTTACTAATTAAATCCTTAACTTGAGTCATATTTGATCTCAAACATTGTTTTCATATTTCTGAGGTGATACATCAGCATACTTTTCTATTTTTATTTCTTGAAGTTATGTATTTTATACTTCTTGCGCATTTACTGGCTTAGCAAACAAAACGATAAGTAGTGTCTGGGAAAGAAGTCTATTTTTAGTTAATTCTGGACTTTTACTCAAAAGAAAAACGTTATTAAACCAAGGTTTATTAATATCAAGATTTAATAGCATTTCTTAATTTCTGAGTTTTTCCCAGATACATTAATGTAGTGATTTTCTTATTTAATTCCATGTAATCCCATCTCTTTCAAAATTTTATAAAATAAGCTTAACATTAAGTAAATCTATTAGATTTTCATATTTACTTAAATAAAGGAGAAAGTAGAAAAAGCACTAAATCAGTCATTCAAAAACTAATTTAGTACTTTCAGTTTTATTATTACTTTCTTATGATTCTTTTTAATATTTTTCCTATTACAAACGATATGGCCAAAATTAGTACGAAATAAACCCAAAATTCTATTCCATCTTTATAATTTGTTGAATTATATAATTTAACTTCAAAAACATAAATTGGCCAATACAAATAAAGTGCAAAAACAGAAAGATCATAACCTCTTTCTAATTTTTTATTAATAGCGATAACTATTACAGTAACAATAAGAAAAATAGTTAGTAAAAGTGCTTGCAATTGATTAAAGTTAAAATAATTAAAGCCCGTTTGATACAAGTTACCTAAAAAAAGTATTACATTAATAATAGTTACAAAGAATAACATAAATCTCTATATAAATTAATTACTCTTATATCCCAGATATCCTCCAATTGCAGCACCTCCTAAGCCACAGGCAGTCATTCCCCATGGTCCGAATCCTCTGCACCAACTTACTCCGCGAGTAGCTCCCGTAGCAGCTCCTATTACAGCATTCCCCCACTTGTTTCCACCCATTACATTTCTTAATTCATGTTTTTCTAATGTTTTTAAAGCCATATTAATTCCCTACTTTCTTATCTTTCCGAATCCACCAGTAGCTGCCGTTACGCCAGCCCATGCTATTGGAACATAGTGTGCTCCAACAAAGCCACAAGCAGGACCGCAAACTGCATTTCCAAGAGCCCATCCAGCGACTGTCGCTCCACCTACTCCACCTATATTAGCAGCCCAATTATTTCTCCCACCAACTATGTTAGCCAATGTTTCAAATGATAATGTATTAAAATTTTTCATAATAAAGACCTCCTATAATTAATAATCTTTATATATTTAGCCTACTGTAAAAAACAATTTATTTTTTATATGGATTAATATTGCTTACTTACTAACCAAAACAGTATATTTTATCCAAATTCGTTCCCAAAATTAAGTTTCAGGCAATTTAAATCCATACACTACAGAATACAAATTAATATCTTGCTTTATATGAAATATTGCTCTTTGCAAATCAATATTCTTATCTAACATCTCTTTTTTATTCACTTATATTTTTATCTTTAGATTAATAAAATTTTAATTTTTTATTCTATCAAATTTATCTTTTATTCAATACCTTATCTAAAAAATAGTTAAAATATGTGCTACGACCTGTCACTATTGTGGCATTACCTTGCATTCCGTACTTAACATTTATATCACTAACTTTGGCAATCGAAATAACTTCATACATACTTTGCTTGTTCACATTTATTGGATAAACACCAATCTCCTTTACCTTACCAGTTAATCTACTATTCAAGCCGTCTACTGTAGGTACAGAAAAGTTTAACTTCTGCCCCTTCTTAATAGACGAGATTTTATTAGTGGGCACATAGGTAACAATCCTCACTTTTCCTTTAGCTTTCATAACAGGCATTAAACTAATCCCACTATCTTGATCAACATGAGCTACCCATTTTTGACCATGTTTTGTAACGACTTGTCCCTCATCATAGCTAACATTTTTCTGATTAATTACAACCGTTGGTTCAACAACGCCAACCGAAGAGACTGTACTCTGTCTAACAGCAAAAAAAGATCCAATAAATAAAAGTAGAACAAAAATAGCGGCTGGAATAATAATCATTGTCGAGAAATTCTTGAACTTATAGGAATAGAATTCTGTACTTTCATACTCTTTTGCATCCATCTGTACTCACCTATCCCTTCACTAAGTCATAGTAAAAACCATGCTTACTCATCAATTCGCTGTGGCTGCCTTCTTCAACTATTTGACCATGATCAATTACAACTACCTTGTCTGCCCGTTCTGCAATTGCTAGTCGATGCGCAATAAAGATAATTGTCTTATCCTTTAGCTTCATCAAATTATCAATCACTTTCTTCTCAGTAATTGTATCTAAGCCACTTGTTACTTCATCAAAAATAAATACCTTTGCAGGAGATAGTAATGCCCGGGCAATAGTTAACCTTTGTTTTTGTCCACCAGATAAAATTTTGGCATTTTCATCTAATTTTGTTTCAAATTGCAAAGGTAGATTAGCTATTTCTTGGTCAATCTCAGCAATTTGACAAGCCTTTATTACATCTTCTTCAGTGATATCTGGCCTACAACCTAACAACAAATTCTCTTTAACTGTTCCAGAAAAGATATATGGAGTTTGAGGTACATAATTTACATATGACCGCAACGTATGCTTATCAATCTCACTTGTTGCATGTCCATTTAATGTAACCTGACCTTTACTTGGCGAAAAGAAATCTACTAACAACTTAACCATCGTAGATTTTCCAGAACCACTCATTCCAACAATCGTTAATTTTTCGCCCTGGCTAATTTTGAGATTAATATCTTTTAAGACATCTGTGCCATAACCATAGCTATAATCCACATTCTTATATTCAATATTTCCTTCTAGGAGCTTACGATCTTCAATAGTAGCCTTCTGATTGAATTCACTTTTTACTTGATAGACCTCATTTAATCGATTTTGAGCAACACTAGCTGATTGAAGTCGCGGTTGTAAATTAATAATACTTTGCAAGGGATCAATGAAATATGCCAGCAATGCATTGAACGTCATTAACTGACCAATGCTCAATTGTCCTTGCATTACAATCTTTGCACCAACCCAAAGAACAATTACATTAAGAGATAATTGAATAAATGTCTTGAGTGCTGTCTGTAAACTCTCAGTCTTACTATATTTAAATGACTTCTTTAAGTAATCTACAAACTGACTATCGATTCTTCTATATCTTGTATTCTCACTATTTAAAGCTTTAATAGTTTCAATTCCTTGAATATCTTCAATAACTGAAGAACTCAAAACAGCATTACTTTCCATTTGTTCGTTATTTAGTTTTTCAAACTTTTTAGTAAAACCTAGAATTACAACTGCATAAATAGGCAAAGCTAACAGTGTAATCCCAAATAATGTCATATTTTGTGCTGCTAAGACTAATCCCATCACAATCACAATTGAGAGATCTAAGAAGAGCGAAATAACTGTACTTGCCAAAGCGTCAATAATTCTACTTGCATCAGAAAAACGCGAAGTAATTTCACCCGTTCTTCTTGTTACAAAGAATTCCATTGGTAATTCAAAAATATGCCTGATGTATCGCAGATTTAGATCAATACTTAATCTTTGACCTAAAATATTTAATAAAAAATTCTGTCCATAAGAAAAAATTGAATTAAAGACATAAGCAATTAATAGTCCAACAGCTAAGATCGAAAGAGTCTGATAGGTTCCATCTGGAATGTAAGTATCAATTATTCCTTGAACAAAATATGAACTACAGATACTAATTATGGTCATTAATAAAGCGGCTAAAATGATGTTAATCATCAGCCTCTTTTGTTTAAACATATATGGAAAGAGAGACCATAAATTATTCTTCTTTTCTTTGATTGGTTCAAAGTCTTCGTTAGGAACCATAAAGAGTGCAACACCAGTCCATTCTTGAGCAAATTTGTCTTTTGGCATCTTTACTACACCAACTGATGGATTAGGATCTGCAATTACTAAATAATTCTTAGCATTTTTAAGAACTACGTAATAATGAAGTAGTTCTCCTTGTTTTAGGACGTGGGCAATAAAAGGATATTGAATACTATTCTCATCAAATAAAGACATATCTGCTTTTACGGCTTCTGTTTTGAAATTAAATTTTTGTGCTGTCTTCACTAGTCCTAAAGCAGTTGTGCCTTCAAGATTAGTACGAGCTTCATGACGTAAATGTGCTAAAGATACGCGAGAATGATATTGCTTTAAGATCATTGCTAGACAAGCAACGCCGCAATCCATCTCATCCACTTGTGGCACGTATACGCATTTATATTTGAATAACATAAGTCTTACCTTTTACTTAACATTAATTTCTGGATATTTATTTAATAGATCCTCAACAGTTTTTCTGCAACTACGAGCGAACACTACTTCATCTCCATTAGGAAACTTTATTGTCTTTTTTGAAAAGTCGATGCTGTTGATATTATTTGGATTTACTACACAAGATTGAGATACCTTAACTAAAAAATCATTTTCTTCGTTAATTTTGGAGATATTACTTCTGAATTCAGCTACACCAGTTTCAGTTATCAAATTAACTTTGTGTTGTGAAGTACTATTTTCAAGATAATAAATAGTCGTGTCTTCAACTTTATTAACTCTCCGTCCAATTTTATAGATAAGTTCTTTTCTTCCTGATTTCATAAGATTATTGATACTTTGAACGGCGCCAGTCAAGGTTTCTTCTAATCGCTGCATCATTTCTCTTGAATCTAAGGCCTTATTAATATAATCAATAGCACCAATTCTTCTACGATAAGTTAAAGGAGCATATTTGTCATAAGCAGTAACAAAAATTATTTGTGCATTTGGATCTTGCTTTTTAATAAATTCTGCTAAGTCTACTCCGTTTTTAGCTTTTGAATTTTGACTTAATTCAATATCTAAAAAGTAAATTGCATTTTGAATATCATTAGCAACTACATAACTTACAACTTGCTCAAATGTATTAGCAACTAGCTCTAAATTGATTTCAATATTTTCGTAGACTGGATTATCATCGGTAAAGTTACTAACTGCATATTTAATATTTTTCGCTAAATTTTTTGCTAATACTTCGTCATCATCACAAACGATTACGGAATATTTCATTCTTCACTTTCCTCCTCTGGTTCAATCACGAGATAGAAATCAAAGTATCCTTCAGGCACTTCATAAGAAATAGTCATATTTTCATATTTATTTTTAATACTATTGATATTGGCTAAGCCCAAGCCAGAGTGACTTTTCTTTGTTGAATAACCGTTTTGTTGTATTTGTTTAATTGAAATTTCAGAATCACCTCGTTTATTTTGTATTTCATATTCAAATTCACCACGTTCGTTTGAATAAGCCATAATTTCAATATGAGCTTCTTGATTTTGCTCTATTAATACTTTGCTTTCTTCAATCGCATTGTCACAACTTATACCGACGATTCTGACTAAATCTATTTCATTAATATTTTTAGGCAATTTCGTAATTTCACTGCTACATTCAAAATTATATGGAATATGTTCTCTATACATTTCTGTTAACTTAGCAATAATGATACTTTTGAGAGATTTTATTTTTATATGATTAACATCTCTATATTTTTCAAATGCTTTTGCATTTAAATTGGCCTTAGTATATTCATCAAGCTTTTGGATTACTTCTTTAGTATTTCCTTCTTGTGCACTGATTTTTAATGAGTTAAACATATTTCGATAATCATGCCGAAAAGCACGTAACTCATCTTCGCTCTCTTCGAGATATTGCGCATAGTCTTGTAATTGTTTTTGCTCTTTTATTAATTTATCTTGTTGTGATTTTTTTAAAAGATGCTTTTGAAAATTTATTAGTTCCACGTAAGTCGCCATAGCAAAAACTATTTGAATTAATACAAAAATTGTAAAAAACATACTTAACGATGCATTTTTCTGGGTTTGTCCATAAAAAGTCATTGTTAAAGTAGTGGAAACATATAGATAGATCAACAGTCCTATAAACACATTGTGATTTTCATTCATTAAATATGAGTGAAGATACTTATAGAAGATCTCAATTATAAAAACTGCAAGAAGTATAATACTAATTTGGACTAATAAATTAAGATAAATTATATCCTCAATATGCAAAAGCTCCATTAAGATACTACTTAGTATATCTATTATGGAATCTACAACTCCTACAATTAAAATTGCCCCAATAGCCAAATTTTTTTCTTTACTCTTTCTAAAATAAAATATGAAAAATAAAATTTCCAAAAAAGTGGCTAGTTCAACAACTCCTCCACATAAAATTGGAAGTAAGAATAACACTCCACCGAGAATCAAAATATTTTTTTTACTAGCTGCAATTTGAGAAACTCTAAAAAATATCCATAAATCAGTTATTCCAGAAATAAGCATTAAAAAGCTATAAACTAACAACATTTTTATTTCCAAATGTTGCGCGTCCAGTAAAATATACCTTTACTAAAATTTCCATTAACAAAACCATTTACTCTAGTACCACCAACAACTTCAATCATTTCTTCTTCACTCAAAGTAGTAGTTTTAACAATATTTTCTTTTCTAATTTCTTTCATTATTCTTCTCCTTAAATAATAAATATTATTTTTATGTCTTAAATATTACCATCTTTCATCCCTCGAAAATACCAAAAATACCGAATCAGTCACTTTTACGACTAATTCGGTATTTTATTATTATTCTTAAGTTATCAATTAACTATTTTTCATTAGATGTGCTCTTTTTCTCATCTAAGATCCAGTTATATTGCTTAGCAAACATTACAATTAATAAGATACTTACTACTACATATAGAGCAGTCGCAATGTAGTATGCATTCGCATACCCAGCTGGCGTCTTAAGTAAGTAAAAGGCTGTAAATAATCCATCAATTATTCCAATTACCGCATATGCAATCTGAACCACAGCAGTAAAGGCTGGACGCATATCTTTATCAACAATAATCATCTGTACTTCTTGCTGAATCGGCATTGTTGCATTTGCTAAACCACTACGTAAGAATAGCAAAACCCCTACAATTACAAAAAGAGTAATTCCAGTGCCGAAGTGTCGACCGTTAGCCATTAAAAACATTAACGGTGCACAAGTTAAGGTCCCAGCAGCAATAGAAACAATGGCACCTAGCTTCTTGGCTAAGAATGGAGCAAAGAAATATCCAATAAACATTGCTGCGGTCTGAAATGTATTAATTGTTGAGGTAATTCCTCGGGGAATATGCAGATAATCATTCAAATAAATTGGAATATAAGGAACAACCAATCTAGCACCTAGTTGAATACCTGCAATATACAAGATCCACATAATCGTCTTTTTATTAATCAAAGCTTCAAAAGCTTTTTTCTTCTCTTCTGGCGTTTGCGGTTTTTTCATCCCCACGGTTCGATAGTCCTTTGGCTCATCTTTAATAAAGATTGCTAATACAAAAGCAACTACATTAACTAAAGCAGTCAAAATCAATACTATTCTAAAGGCATTGGTATAATTAGCTAGATAACTTCCACTTAATTGGGCGGTATGAGCAGATAGATTAGAAGCAATATCATAAGAAATACCCTGCATCTTACTAAAGAAGTACACTACTGCTTTTCCACCGATAAAAGTTAAGATAGTTTGAGCAACTAAGTTTACAACCATTACTACTGTAAACATCTTAGTTCTGATTTCTTTAGGTACATAAGAAGTCCACATCAAAGGATACATTAAGTCATAAACTCCAATTGCAGTCCATGAAATAATGTAGGCAAACATAATAATTATTTGATTAGTTGTAATAGTAGTCAACGCCAGGAAAATAGAAGTTAAAGGCGGCAAAATCAACAAAATTTTACGATAACCTAATTCATGCACCCAAACAATCATCAACGACATTAATAATGCAGTAATCGCATTAAAGATATTCAGACCTGAAATTAATCCTGGTGCTACTATATCAAAGTATGACAAAGCTGCATCATTAGTAATTCCAGTTACCGCACCTAAAATTCCGTAAATCCATAGATATAAATAAACATTTCTCCGATATCGGGGATTCCAATTCTTGATTGCGGCTTTTTCTTGAGCAGTCAAAGTAAAACCTTCTTTTTAAAACCATATATCACACTTTCAATTTTATTTTACTTCACATGTTCAGAAAAAACACATATTTGTCAATATTATTGCCTGTAAATCTATCACAGAGCGTAATTTTAAGGTATTATTGTAATAGTTTAAAAAAGGAGATTTTAATCGTGCAAAGTAAACGCCCTATTATCATTGGAATTGCCGGTGGTTCAGGTAGTGGTAAAACGACCATTGCCCATGAAATTTATGACCAATTACAACAAGATGACCATATTTTAATTATGACGCAAGATTCTTATTACAAAAATAACGATGACTTATCAATGTCAGAGCGTAAGAAGATTAACTACGATCATCCCGATGCCTTTGACATGCCACTACTTGTTGACCAACTTCGTCAATTAATGGACTATAAGGCAGTTGAAATGCCAGTTTATGATTTTACTGCTCATACTAGAAGTGAAAAGACTATTCACACCGAACCAGCTGATATTATTATCCTAGAAGGTATTCTCGTCCTTGGTGAAGAAAACTTACGTAACTTAATGAGCATCAAGGTCTTCGTCGATACTGATGATGACATTCGTTTCATTAGACGATTAGAGCGCGACACGCAAGAACGTGGTCGTTCAGTTCATTCAGTTATTGATCAATACTTAAAGACCGTTAAACCAATGTACAATCAATTCATTGAACCAACTAAACGCTACGCTGACATCATCGTTCCAGAAGGCGGCGAAAATGATGTAGCAATTGATATGCTTACTACTAAAATTCGTTCAGTTTTAAGTAACGTTAAATAGAAATAAACCTCGTAGGTTACTCTACGAGGTTTATTTTTTTCTACTCAACTACATTATCTCCATCTACCGTTGTCATTGTTAAAACAACGCCTGAAGGTTGTGGATCAAACGAAATATTATTTAAACCATTTGCCGTTCTTACATGGGCATATTTTAAATTTGCACTCCAAACAGTATTATTTCCTTCAATATTCTTTATTTCATAATCACTCTTAAATACAGCATGATCGAGCGTAAAGTTGCCAGCCTTTAAATTTGCGCTGCCTTCGTCAATCGTAACATCAGTTAGATTCATATCTCCATCTGTTACATTTAAAGAAATCTTAGATAAAATAGATCCCGATACTTTGATTTCGCCATCATATGTCGCTAACTTGCCATCGGCCAGATCACTATTTCGTACTGTTACATTTCCATCTGTTGATTCAAGAAGTGACTCAGCTATCGCCACTCGTCTTACTCTGACTCTGCCTTCAGTCGATTTAAGATAAGCTTTTTCAGTCTTAATATCAACTATCTCAATATCACCGCTACTAGTTTGAATATCAAGACTATCCAAAGTAGCCTTTGCAGGAATTACAACTTTTAAGTGAGCTTCTCCCTTTTCAATCAAATTCATTTTTTGCTTAAGTCGTAGTTTACCATCTTCTAAGCGAATAAGCGGTAAGTAGTGTCTTTTCCCAGTAAAATTAACCGAAAAATTCTCGCCTTGTTCAACTGTTACGTCTCCAATACTTAGCTTTATTCTTAATTCATTGAACTTTTTATCACTTAACTTTACATCAACTATCTCATCTTTTTTATTCTCTTTAGAAAAAAGCTTTTCAAAAATCATAGCCTTTCCCCCTAATCCACGACTTAATTAAATTATTATTAATTATATTAATATGATTTAATATTTGCAACTCCTAAACGCAAAAAACAACGCTGAAATTTTCAACGTTGTTTTATTTTTTATCTAATTTAAATAAATTCTTTTACTTACTACCAGGTCTCTTTTTCTTTGCAACCTTAGCTCCTTGAACCATGCTATCATTGTAGCCCCAAACCCAAGTTACGATAAATGAAACCACAATTGTTACAGCACTAGCAATCAAAAATATATAGAAGCTAGATAAATCAGTAGGATGCTTAGGATTAAAGAATGAAGAAAATCCAATTAATCCACCAGTAAAGCCATACATTGTTCCGTGCATTAAACCAGTAACAAGACCACCAAATGCAGAACCAGTACAACCAGAAATAAATACTTTCTTATATCTTAAACTAATACCATAAACAGCTGGTTCAGTAACACCACACATTGCAGAAATAGTTGAAGCAAAACCTAATTCCTTTAAGTCTTCTTTCTTAGACTTAATAGCTACCGCTAATACGGCAGCACCTTGAGCAATCATTGATGAACAAATAATTGCGTTCAATGCACTTTCACCAGTTCCAGCAATTTGTTGTGCAACAAGCGGTACAACACCCCAGTGCAAACCAAAGATAACCAATACTTGGTAGAAACCACCAATAATAAATCCACCAATCCAGCCAGATGCATGAACTAACCAGTTGATGAAGACTGCAATACCATTAGCAACACCTTGAATAATTGGGCCGGTTACCATTAAAGTCAATGCTGAAACTACTAAAACAGTAATTAATGGAATAAAAATCATTTGTAAGTACGATGGTAGCCATTTCTTAAGCCAATCTTCACACTTCTTAGCAAGCCATGCGGCTAAAATCATTGGGAAAATTGAGTAAGTATAGTTCAAAAATTCAAACTTAATTCCGCCAACTTCAAACATTGTCTTAAAGGCTTTGCCCCATTCAACTAACTGCGGATAAACTAATACTCCACCAATTACTGCTGCGATGATTGGATCAGAATTCAATCTTTTAGCTGCGCAGTAACCAACTAGAACTGGCAAGAAGAAGAAAGCCGAATCAGCAATTGCGCTAGTAGTGATATAGGCTGTACTCTTGACACTAAGTAAACTACCTAATTGTGGCAGAGTAAGCAATGCCAAAATACCTTTAATAATACCAGCTGCAGCAATTACACCGATAATTGGACTCATTGAACCAGTGATAAATCCAATTAAATTACCAAAAGCTTTTGAAACTGGATTTTTACCGTCATCTTCTGGAGCAGGAGCTGCTTCACTATCTAAAGGTCCTAATTGCTTAACTACTTCATCAAAGACATTAGTTACTTCATTACCAATTACAACCTGATATTGTCCTGACGCATGCATCACGTCTAAAATTCCACGTTGATTTTTTAAAACATCATCATTTGCTTTACTTTCATCTTTTAAGTAAAAACGTAAGCGTGTAATACAGTGAATTACATTATTAACATTCTCCTTACCGCCGACATTTTTAATAATAAAAGAAGCTAACTCTGGATAAGATAATTTTTTGCTTGAAGTGTCTTCTGCTTCTGCCGTCTTTAAGTAAGCCGTTGCTACAACTTCACCAGCTTTTGCTTCACCTTCAGTTACATCAAGTCCTGAAATCTTGTCAGCTGAATTAGTAATCAAAACCATGATTGTTGTATCTAATCCCTTAGCTTTGATTTCATCTAAATCCATTTCAGCAATTTCATCACCGGCCTTAACTTCTTGACCATTTTCAATCTTAATCGTGAATGGTGCACCCTTTAAGCCGACTGTATCAACGCCCATGTGGACTAGTACTTCTAGCCCTTCGTTAGTAACGATTCCGACAGCATGTTTAGTATCGGCAACCATACTGATTTTTCCTGAAACAGGTGCTACAACCTTTCCAATAGTTGGGGTCAAACCAAATCCATCTCCCATTGTTCCTTGAGAAAAAATAGGATCTGAAGTCTTAGCTAAAGCAATAACCGCTCCAGTAGCTGGAGCTAATAAATTAGTAGTATCTTGTACCATAATTTCATTCTCCTCTTTGAAAGTATCCGCTTTCACGTATCTTGATTTAAATATTATACTTGTCTGTACAAGCTGTCAATACTATTTTATGAAAAAGCTTACTTTTCTTTTAAATTAAGTATTTTATAGATGAAAAAGTTTTGCTTTACTTGTCTAAACAAGTGTATATAATTAAAGACAAAGGAGGATTTTTTATGGCTCAATCTAAAGTTAGTGCTATTGCTCAAGATTTAGTTGATAAAATTAAGCATCAACAATATAAACCTGGCGAATATCTCCCTAGTGAACATCAATTAATGGACTTATATGGTGCTTCAAGAGAAACAATTCGAAAAGCACTTACTAGCTTAACCGACCTAGGCTTAATTCAGAAGATTCGTGGAAAAGGTTCAATAGTTTTAAATCTCGATCGCTACACTTTTCCCATTTCAGGAATTAGCAGTTTTGCAGAATTGAATAATCAATTAGGACTTAAAGCAGAAACAAAAGTTTTACTTTTACAAAAAGAAGATCATTTGCCAACTAGCTTTATCAAATATTTTCCTGAAGAAAAAAACAGTGCTGGTTTTCATCTTGAACGCTTGCGATTAATAGAAGGACAAGCTGATGTCTTAGATTGCGACTATTTGCTTTCTCCTCCTATTAATTCACTTCCAAAAGATGCCGCAGAAACTTCTATTTATAATTATTTAGAAAATAAAGAAAAATTAGAAATTTCCTATGCAACGAAAGAAATTTCTGTTTGTAAAGTTGACAAGAGAATTCAAGATTTACTTCAATTAGACAATAAACTTGCAGTGCTAGTTGCAAGTAGAAATTATTTAGCTGACACAACTAAATTCGAATTAACCCTGTCCTATCATCGACCTGACAAATTCAAATTTGTGGATTTTGCTCGCAGAAAAAAGATTAAATTTTAGAAAGGAATCAGCAATGAATAATTTAGGCAATAAAGTAATTTATCAAATTTACCCAAAATCTTTTTATGACTCAAATAATGATGGTATCGGCGACTTACGTGGCATCATTGAAAAAATCGACTATATCAAAAAGCTAAATGTAGACTTCATTTGGTTTAACCCATTTTTTGTTTCTCCACAAAATGACAACGGCTATGACATTGCTGATTATAAAAAAATTGATCCTCGATTCGGAACAATGAGCGACTTCGAAGAACTAGTCGCTAAATTAAAAGCAATTAATGTTAATGTGATGCTAGACATGGTTTTAAATCACTGTTCAACGGAACATGAATGGTTTAAAAAAGCTCTAGCCGGAGATAAAAAGTATCAAAAATTCTTTTATCTTAGAAAAGGTAAGGATGAACAACTACCTAATAACTGGCAATCAAAATTTGGTGGTCCAGCTTGGTCAAAATTTGGCGACACCGATTACTACTATCTCCACCTCTATGACCCAACTCAAGCAGATCTTGACTGGCATAATCCTGAAGTTCGTGCTGCCTTAATAGATGTTGTAAACTTTTGGCGTAATAAAGGAGTTCACGGCTTCCGCTTTGACGTAATCAACGTTACAGGGAAAGATACTACCTTAGTTAACTCAACAGATCCGGTGCAAGAAAAATCCCTTTATACTGATACACCAGTGGTGCAGCAATATTTAAAAGAATTAAATGCCAAATCCTTCGGTCAAGACCCAGAATCAGTTACTGTTGGAGAAATGTCATCAACTACAATTGAAAATTCAATTGCTTATACCCGTCCAGAAGATCATGAGCTTTCAATGGTCTTCACCTTTCATCACCTCAAAGTTGACTATAAAAACGGTGAAAAATGGTCTAAGATGCCTTTTGACTTTAAGAAATTAAAAGATATTATGCTTACCTGGAATAGTAAGATTGATCAAGGTGGTGGCTGGCAAGCTCTATTCTGGAATAATCACGACCAGCCTTGGGCATTAAATCGATTCGGTGATACTGGAAAATATCACAATAAATCTGCTGAGATGTTAGCTCTTGCTCTTCATCTACTACGCGGAACGCCTTACATTTATATGGGTGAAGAAATTGGTATGATGGATCCTCACTATACTTCCATGAGGGATTATGTGGACGTCGAAGCTTTGAATGCCTATGACGCATTAATCAAAAAAGGTATTGATGAAAAAGAAGCTTTTGAAATTGTTCAGTCTAAAGCTCGCGATAACTCAAGGGTTCCAATGCACTGGGATAATTCTCAATATGCTGGTTTTAGTGGCCACAAACCTTGGCTCATGCCAACAGACCAAGATAAAATTAACGTTGAAAAAGAACTACAGGATGGTGAAATTTTTAATTTCTATCAAAAATTAATTAAACTCAGAAAATCAGAAAAATTGATCTCTGAAGGTCACATCAAACCATTTTTAATGGAACACCCACAAGTTATGGCCTATGAGCGTTATTTAGATGACTCTAATGAAAAACTTTTAGTATTTGCGAACTTCTATGGCAAAGAAACTGAAGTTAAAATACCTGCTGAATATTTAAATAAGGCGGGGCATATTTTAATTCAAAATTACGATAAAAATCTTGCTTCTCTGCCTTCAGCCTTGCAATTAAAGCCTTATGAAGCTTTAGCAATCAAACTTTAATTTAAGAAGATCAGATTGATCTTCTTTTTCTTTTCAAAAAAATAAAACTCCCTTTTGCGTAATTAAGATTAGAGATCTTTCTCTAATACACTTAAAGGAGTTTTCTATGGATAGGAAAGAATTAGAAAAACGGGTTGATGAAGCTAATATCACCGCTGATCCCATCTTTAGCTGGGTTAACTAACTGCCCGTCTGCAAGGATTTTTTGATTTAATGCGTGGTAAAATTAATACAAATGATAGCTTTATTCAAAAGTTACAAAGCGATGTTGAGAAATATAAAACTAATCCAGAAAGAAGGAAAGAGCTCATGGATTACCAAATGAAACTTGATGATATGCGATATGTTGGAGAAAAAACGGGAAAAGAAGAAGAACGAATTGACGCTATTAAGAAAATGATTAAGCTCAGTAGAAAATTGAATGCTAGCAATGACTTCATTTTAAAACAATTAACTGAAGATTATGGTTCATACTTCTCTCAAAAAGAACTAAAACAATTTATAAAAAATAATTAATCAACAAAAAACCACGTGAGTTCAACTCACGTGGTTTTTCATATAATTAATACTTACTTTGCAAATGCTTAGCAATCATTGAAAGCGAGAAACAAACAATGAAATACATAATTGCAATAATTACATACATTGGAATCAAATATGTCGTATTTTGACTGTAAATAATCTGTGCATGAAACAATAACTCTGGCAAAACAATAATTGTTGCAAGTGATGTGTCTTTAACTAATGAAACGAATTGTGACAGAAGGGACGGGATCATCTTATTAAGAGCTTGCGGAATGATCACATGATACATCGCCTGCATATAGGTCATCCCATTTGAACGAGCTCCTTCCATTTGTCCCGGATCCACAGCAGCAATTCCACTTCTAACAATTTCAGCAAGCATTGCTCCTTCAAATACTACCAAAGCAATAATCGATGCTACTGTTGGATTAGTAACAATTCCCAACTCTGGCAATCCAAAGTACGTAAAGAAGATTATCAGCAATAGCGGTAAATTTCTTATAATATCAATTACAAAACCAACAATAGTTGAAAGATATTTGATCTTCACATATCGAATAAAGCCGAATACTAATCCTAGAATAAAACTCAAGGCAATTGATATTAAGGATACATATATAGTCACCCACAAACCTTGTAAGAGAAAGCGAATGTTAATCCAAGAATATGCATGAATAAAGTTTTCCATCTTTTTCTCCTCCCTAGGCTAATTTCTTTTCCAAGTGACGCATGTAGTAACTTAATGGCAAGGTTAAAATTAAGTAAAATAAACCTACAACAACATAGGTATTAATAGTTTCAAAAGATGAAAAAGCTATGACATCTGCTTGATACATCAAGTCAAAACCGGCTACAAAGGCTAATACCGATGAGTTTTTAATTAAGTTAATAAATTGATTGCCCAATGGAGGAATTACAATCTTTAGAGCCTGTGGCAAAATAACGTATCGCATTGCTTGCGTATAAGTCATCCCATTTGAACGAGCTCCTTCCATTTGTCCATCTCCAACTGAGTTAATTCCTGCCCTAACAGTTTCTGCAATAAAAGCTGAAGTATACAAGGTTAATCCAATTGTTCCAGCTGCAAAACCTGATACCTTAAACCAAATTTGCGGTACAACAAGGTAAAAAATCATTGTAATAACTAGCAAAGGAATGTTACGGAAAATTTCAATATAGACATGTGCCACTGCTCTACCAAACTTATTCGGTGCAACTTCTAATAAAGCAAAGCCTACCCCAAGAATTAAACTAAAGAACAGGGCAATTAGACTACATAAGATTGTGTTCCAAAAGCCTGATAAGAATTCAGACCAGTGATTTGTTAAAATCCCTATCACGAATTTTCAACCTCCTTAATGTTAAATCCTGGAATACCATTGAACCATTTAACTAACAAATGATGATATGTTCCGTTTTTCTTTAATTCATTTAGTGCCTTGTTAATGCGATCAGCAAAACCAGTTTGTCCCTTTTCTACAGCAATTCCGTAAGGTTCACTGGTGTAGGTACCACCAACTAACTTATACCCCTTATTTTCACTAGCAATTCCGGCAAGCAAGCCATTATCAGTAGTCATTGCTTGACCTTGTCCTGCTTTTAAGGCCGTAAAAGCTTGACCATAATCGTCATACTCTAAAACCTTTGCTTTTGGTGCAAATTTTTTAACATTATCAACTGCTGTTGTTCCCTTAACAGCTAGAGCCGTTTTACCATTAAGATCCTTAACATTTTTAATAGTTGAATTATCCTTAACTAGTAAAGATTGACCTGCAGTAAAATATGGTTCACTAAAAGTTACTTGTTTTTTACGATCGGGTGTAATTGTCATTGTTGCTAAAATTGCATCAATATTACCATTTTTAAGTAACGGAATTCTCGTCTTAGGCGTAGTTTGCACAAATTCAGCTTTTGCATTTTTACCTAACATTTGTTTAGTTAAAGCCTTTGCTAAATCTACTTCAAAACCTTCGATTTTTCCAGTTTTAATACTCATTAAACCAAATAATCGCGTATCAGCCTTAACGCCCCAAGTAATGGTTTTACTTGCTTTAACCTGTTCATAAACATTACTTGATTTTTGCTTCTTGGCACATCCAGTTAAAGTAATCAGTAAACCTAATACCAAAGGTAAAATAAAAATCTTAATTGATTTTTTCATTTTAGCCACCTAGCTTTTCAGTAATAACCTTACTTAAAAATTGACGTGCACGTTCAGTCTTAGGATGTTCAAAGAACTCTTCTGGCTTAGCATCTTCTAAAATTCTTCCTTGATCAAAGAAAATAAGTCTATCTCCAACTTCACGAGCAAAGCCCATTTCATGAGTTACAACAACCATTGTAATTCCTTGATCTGCTACATACTTCATAACATCTAAAACATCTTGAATCATTTCTGGGTCAAGCGCACTAGTTGGTTCATCAAATAAAATAGCTTTTGGTCTCATTGCTAATGAACGAGCAATTGCAACACGTTGCTTTTGCCCACCAGATAACTGTCTTGGATACATATTAGCCTTTTCTTCAAGACCCACTTTTTTCAAAAGATCCATTGCAATATCGTGGTTTTCCTTCTCTGGACGGTGTAAAACAATCTTAGGAGCTAAAGTTATATTTTCAAGCACAGTATGGTTGTCATACAAGTTAAAATGCTGGAAAACCATTCCCACATTTTTACGAATTTTGTTTAAATCCGTATGCTTATCTGCTAGATCATAGCCAGTAACCATTAAAGTACCAGAATTGATTCGCTCTAGTCCATTCATTGTTCGAATCAAAGTACTCTTACCAGAACCAGATGGTCCAATAATTGAAACAACTTGACCCTCTTCAATACTTAAATTTATATCCTTTAAAGCATGGAATTTACCATAGTACTTATTTACATGCTTAAAATCAATAATTGCAGCCATTGTGCTTCCCCTCTCTTTTTTACTCACTTTTCATTCTACTCTAAAATTATTAAAATTAACTTTAATATAGCTTAGCTATTGCTTACTCAGACATAACTCCTTTTTTAATTTGGAGTAAAGAAAAAAGCCCCTCGCTCCTAGATTTCTCAGGACGAAAGGCTTTTTTCCGCGGTACCACCTAAATTGTCTACTTAAAGACCAACTTGACTAGAGCACAAACATGCTCCAGCGGCTAGATAACGTACCGCTTACGGCTAAACTTACTCTCATTAAAGATTTCAGCCAGCAGCATTGTAAAAGTGTCTTTCAATAATCCAGGGTCTGCTAACTTTTCCACTACCGTTAACTCACTAAAAGAAATAAATTATTTACTTTTCTTTTCATCGCTTTTTAAATTTAAATGTTGATTACATTTAATAATATTTTTTCAAAAAAGGCAAGTAAAAAATTTATTTTTCACCTTCAGCCTCTTTAATATTAAAGCCTGGAATACCGCTAAACCACTTCTTTACTAAGGCATTATACGTCCCATCTTTTTTTAATTTATTTAGAGCACGATTAATTGCATTCTTCATTTGCTTCTGTCCCTTATTCACGGCAATACCGTATGGTTCATTTGTGTATGTACCACCAACAAGCTTATAGCCTTTATTTTCAGTAGCAATTCCGGCAAGTAAACCATTATCAGTTGTCATCGCTTGCCCTTGACCTGCCTTTAGTGCAGTAAATGCTTGACCATAATCGTCAAATTCTAATACCTTTGCTTTGGGAGCAAATTTTTTAACATTAGCGACAGCTGTTGTACCTTTAACAGCTAATGCTATTTTCCCATTTAAATCTTGAACATTTCTAATTGATGAATCTTCCTTAACTAGCAAAGATTGACCAGCATAAAAGTATGGATTACTAAAATCAATTTGTTTTTTACGCTCTGGTGTAATTGTCATTGCAGCTAAAACTGCATCAATATTTCCATTCTTTAACAGCGGAATTTTGGTTTTAGCAGTAGTTTGTACAAAGCTGGCTTTAGCATTTTTTCCCAGCATTTCTTTGGTCAATGCATTGGCTAAATCAACCTCAAAGCCTTCAATCTTTCCAGTTTTAATGCTCATTAAACCGAATAAACGGGTATCAGCTTTAACGCCCCAGGTAATTTCATTGCTTTTTTTGACTTCTTGATATACATTCCGCGTATTTTTTTGACATGCTGATAGTAGAAAAACGCTCAATAAAACAGTAAATAAAGAAAAAATTCGTAGCTTTCTTTTCACTTTTTTGTTTCCCCCCTAACTAAAATTAGAGGGAAAAGATCCCTCTAAATTATTCAAATGCCATTTGGTTAGTATATAGTCCGTAGTAAAATCCACGCTTCTTAATCAGCTCGTCGTGGTTTCCTTCTTCGATGACATTTCCGTCTTTCAATACTACTATTTTATCTGAATTTAGAATTGTCTTCAAACGGTGAGCAATAACAAAGCTCGTTCTGCCTGCAATAACAGCATCCATTGCCTTTTGAATTTTAGACTCAGTAACTGTATCAACATTAGAAGTGGCCTCATCTAAAATCAAAAATTCTGGATCAGTCAAAATAGTTCTAGCAATCGAAATTAATTGTTTCTGGCCAGTAGAAAAGACCGAATTTTCTTCCGAAACTTGAGTATCATAACCTTCAGGAAGCGTCATGATAAAGTCATGAATATTCGCTTCTTTTGCTGCTGCAATTACTTCTTCTCGACTTGCAGTTGGCTTACCATACTTAATATTCTCTTCAACTGTTCCAGTAAACAGTACTGAATCTTGTAAAACAATACCTACATTATTTCTTAAAGATTCAAGCGTAATATCACGCACATCAACGCCATCAAAGGTTACTTTTCCACTATTAACATCGTAGAAGCGATTAATCAAGTTCATAATAGTTGTTTTCCCTGATCCAGTTGGACCAACTACGGCAACAGATTTCCCCTTATCAACGTCAATTGAAACACCATGCAAAATTTCTTTATCAGCGTTATAACCAAAATGCACATTTTCAAGCTTAACGCCTTTTTCAATTCCTTGTAAAACTTTGCCATTTGGCACAGTATCTTCTTCATCTTGCTCTTCAACAGTAGCCAATCTTCTTGCACCGGTTAAAGCAAGTTGAGTCATAGAATAAATAGAAGTTAATTGAGTTAAAGGCTGGAAATATGTTTGCGAATATTCAACAAAAGCAACAATTAATCCTAACCCCACTGCTCCACTTACCTGACCGCTAACAATTAGCCATGCACCTCCACCAATTACAATAGCTAAGTTCAATAAAGAAATTCCTTGTAATAATGGGAAAAGCATTCCAGAATAAAATTGCCCCTTAAACATAGCGCTACGAACATCGTTATTATATTTTTTAAAGTTTTGAACAGATTCTTTTTGTAAGCCATTAGTAATAATAACTTTTTCACCATTAATCTGTTCATTAACATATCCGTTAAGGTCACTGATTTTATCTTGCTGCTTGTCTAAATAAATCCGTGCCTTTTTCATAATGACTAAACTAATTATCAAAATAAACGGGGTTGTAGCTATTGTAAACCAAGCCATCACTGGATTAACAATAAACATCATAATAATTGTTCCGATTAATAATGCACCTTGAGAAATAATTTCAAAAATTGCATTATTTAAGGCGTTAAAAATATTATCTAAATCTGAATTAAACAAAGATAATAACTTTCCATCTTGATGAGTATCGAAATAACGAATTAGCATCCTCTGAAACTTGGCAAATAAGTTCTCTCTCATGTCATTTGTAGCGTTCGCAGTAAATTTAGACATTACCATCCAAGCAATGAACGAAGCAACAATTCCTGCTGCATAAACGCTGACCATTGAGCCAAGAGACTGATAAAAACTACTTAAATCATGACTGCGACTAGCTACTTTGCTGACAGCTTTAGTCAATTCTTGAACAGCATTTCCCAGGAAAAGCGGTCCTAAAACTTGACTTAAAGTCGAAACCAAGGAAAGGACTACAACTACCGTAACTCCTTTCCAGTAATTCTTCAGATACTTAGCAAAATATTTCAAGGCTTTTTTAGTATTACTCATCAATCTCGCCTCTCTTTTCTTTAGCTTTTTGTGTGCGATAAATATCTTGATAAATTGGAGAAGTCTTTAATAGCTCTTCATGAGTCCCTTCAGCGACGAGTTTTCCATCATCTAAAACTAAAATTTTATCAGCATTCATTACTGACACAATTTTTTCAGCAATAATTACTGTTGTAGTATCCTTTAGATCATGTTCTAGAGCCTCTTGAACCAATTTTTCAGATTTAGCATCCAAGGCTGAAGTTGAATCATCCAAAATTAAAATAGGTGGTTGACCGATTACACCGCGAGCAATAGATAAACGTTGCTTTTGACCGCCGGAGAAATTGGCTGATCGCTCTTCAACCTCATGATCGAATTCATCTGGATATTGACCTACAAATTCTTGCGCTTGTGCAATTTCTGAAGCACGCTTCAATTCATAATCGGTTGCATCTTCTTTACCTTGCCGTAAGTTAGATGCAATTGTACCAGAGAATAAAATTGCTTTTTGCAAAACCATTGAAACTGTATTACGAAGAGCTTTTTCACCAATAGTTTTTAAATCTTTGCCACCAATTTTGATCATTCCTTCAGTTGGATCATAAAGACGCGGAATAAGTTGAGCAAGCGTACTCTTACCCGATCCAGTTGCTCCAACAATACCAACCATCTCTCCTGGCTTTACTTTAAAGGAAATATTTTTCAGAGTTGGCTTATCCCCATCTGGATAAGTAAAAGAAACATTATCGAATTCAATACTACCTTTTTCTGGTGCAGCTGAAGCATTGGGATTAAATTGAACATCCGGCTCAGTATCAAGAACTTCCTTAATTCTTCTCAAAGAAACCATCCCACGGGTGAAGTTCATAATCACAAAGCCCCCAATTAAAATTGCAAAGAGCAAAGTTAAAATATAAGAAACATATGGTGATACAACAGCTACATCAGTTGGATTTAAATTAGCACTGCGGCCTACTAAAAAGACTACTAATGCAATTACTAAATAAGCAATTAGCATAAATGCTGGCATAATAGTAGAAATCCAATAACCAATTTTAATGTTTAACTCATTCAAACTATCAGAAGTCTTATTAAATCTCTTGATTTCATTTTCACCTTGATTAAAAGATTTAACTACACGAACACCCTGTAAATTTTCCTTTACACGAGTAGAAATTTTATCCATATATTTTTGAAACTTGGCAAACAGCTGGTTCATATTTTGAATAACAATAAAGCCAACACCCATCATTAAAGCAAGCATTAATACTGGAGCCCACCAATAATGAGGAATAGTAACAATACTTAATACAAATGAACCAATCAAAATTATCGGCATTCTAAGCAGCTGCATGAACAAGATCATCATCATATTCATAACTTGGTTCATATCGTTAATTAAACGTACTACTAAAGAACCACTAGAAAACTTCTCAATATTTCCAAATGAAAAGCTCTGAATTTTTGCATAAGTTTCTTCTCGTAAATCTGAAGTTATTCCCTGGGCAATTTTTGCAGCATAATATACATTAAAAATTCCGGCAATAATCGCTAATAAACCAAGTACTACTAACCCAATCCCATCTCTTAAAACAGTATCATGATTATCAGCTAAAATTGCTTTTTGAATGTTTTCTAACAATCGCGGTTGCCATAAGGTTGCAAAAGCTGAAACCAAAATGGTGATAACTGCCAAAATAATTTCTTTACGATATTTTTTGAAATGCGGCTTCAAAATCTGCATTTATTTTTCTCCCTTCTTTCTTAAAAATCTCCAAAATGTTTCACTCCATTCTTCATTTAGAGCTACCAATTGTTTCATCTTTTGCGCACCCATCTTTTGAGCTACTTTATTTTCTATTTCAAATAAGGGTGTCATTTTTTCCTTGGCATATTTTTTACCAGATTCAGTCAACTGACAATACTTTACTCGATTGTCATCCGGATCAATTGTTAATTTCAAATAATCCTTTTCTAATAAACGATGAATCCCTTTATTAATTGATTGTTTAGGTAAGTCACTTAGATAAACTAAGTCCTTTTGTGTCAATCTTTTGCGTAATAGTAATTCATACAAGATAATCGTTAAATAAGCAGGCATGCCTTGCTGTCTATCCCATTCTTCATAAGCCTTACTACCACGAATAATCGCAAAATTTAATTTTTCTGTTTCACTTAGTTCCATGCTTTGCCTCGCAAAAATAGTCCCTGTAGATACTAATCGTTTAATTATATTAGTATCTACAAGGACTATTTGTCAATATTTTTTATTTTTATTTCCATAAAAAGTCAATTAGAAGACGATCAACCTCTTTATTTTCATGCAATTTACTGTGTTGCGCATTCTTTCCTTTTATTTCAACTTCTCGATATGATTTTGCACGTCCATTAATTAAATATTTATAACTTTGAGCAGAAGCTACAGAAACTGAACCGTCCGAATTCGAGCCATCTTTCTTATTACCATAAATATTCAAAACTTCGATCTGCTTTGGATAATGTTTACGCAAAGGCAACAATTTCTTAAATCCATCACTGTAAATGTCTGGTTGCCCTGTTTCTTTATTCTTGATCTTGGCTTTTTGTCCGGCTTCTTCGCCTAAATAGCCATCGTAATGTCCAGCAATTGAAACTACTTTATTAATCTGTGGTAATTTTTTATTGTTGTAGTTCTCATTAATATAATTAGCAATCTGCAAATTTCCCATCGAATGTCCAACTAAATTGATTTTAGCGTAGTGATATTTATTTGAAACGGCAGTAATCACGTCTTTCACATAGGACGTCTTACCACTTTGATTATCTTCTAAATTAACTTCAATAATTGGGTTCTTGGCACTTTTGGGAATAGTTCCGTTCAACTTAACAGTACCATTTTTACTTACGTCAGCTTGAACAATGGTATTAGTCGCACCGGCCTTTTTAGCCGCATTTGCCATATGCTTTTCGGCATTTACACTGGAGCCCCAACCGTGGAAGAAAAAGGTAGGAATTGTTTTAGTATTACTCAATGAAACTGTAACCTTTTTTGTTGGAATTTCCTGCGACTTTTGACTACATCCCGTTAAAACCAATAAAAATAAAGCAACAAAAAAACTAGCAAGATAAATTTTTCTCTTCTTCATAATCTTTCCTCTCACACTTACTTTTCTCTAGTATACAAGGACAATTATTAATTGAAAAATATTTATTCTCACTAGTTTACTATTGCTAAAAGCTATACTATTTTGTTACTTTTGATAAATCCCTTAAACCTGGTAAAGTAATCATCACAATGAAGCTAATAATGTATAAGGCTGATAAAAAGCCCATTACTACACCAAGATTATATCTATCCATTAAAATACCGATTACTACTGATGAAAAACCACCAATTGCTCTACCCACATTAACAATAATGTTGTTGGCACTTGATCTAATCTCAGTTGGGTACAATCTACTGATCACAGCACCGTAACCGCCAAACATCCCGTTTGAGAAAAAGCCGACAACCGCACCAATTACTAAAAGAGTAGCCATATTTTGAGCTAAGCTCAAAGTATATACCATCAAGGCAGAACCAATTAAGAAAATTGCAAAGGCTCTTCTAGGACCAAAGTAGTCAAAAATTGAACCAAAGGTCATCATTCCGATACTCATCCCAATGATAGTTGCAATCATCCAAAGACTAGAATTTGAAACATTTAAGTTTAATTGCTTTTGAACAATTGTTGGTAACCAGTTCATTAAGCCAAAGTAGCCAGCAATTTGAACAGTCATCATAATCATCAAACCCAGTGTTTGCCAAGCAAGACGAGGCGTAGAGAACATCTTTTTAGCTACATCTGACAATAATGAATTCTTTTCACTCGCTTTAGCCTCAAGAAATTGTTCACTTTCATGAACATGCTTTCTAATAAAAATTGTTAAAACTACTGGAATGATTCCTACTAGAAATAGCATATGCCAACCAGCCGTTGGAATAATCCAAGCCGCAATCAAAGCTGCCAAAATTGCGCCAATTTGACCACCAATTGCTGCAACTGATGTCATCTTACCGATTTGCTCTTTATGAAAGTTTTCAGCAATTAAAGCAATTCCGACACCATATTCACCACCAGCTCCGATTCCTGCTAAGAAACGTAGTCCATAGATCATATAAATATTATTAGCAAAAGCCATCAAAGCAGTCGCAATCGCAAAAATAATTACCGTATGACTAAAAGTCTTAACACGGCCAATTTTATCTCCTAAAATTCCAAAAGCAATTCCACCCACTAACATTCCAAGGTTAGTAATTGTCGAAATAAAACCTGCTGCTCCACCTGATAAGTGCAGATCAGCAATCATTGAACTCATTGCAAACGATAAAAAAAGCACATCCATATTTTCAAGAGCAAAACCTGAAGAAGTAGATGCTATAACCCACTTCTGATTTTTGCTTAGACTATGTCTGTGCTTAACCATTGTATCCATATTTAATTCCTCCAAAACGAATGCTCTCTGTCATCCAATTATTTCTTCAGAATTCATTCTACTCGTTTTTTAATAATTTACAATGCCTACAGAAAAAAGACTCAAGCTAAAGCTTGAATCTTTTTAATTTAAATATTCAATTTTTTACTTAATTACTCAGCGTCAGCCATCAAATTATGAATCTTCTTTGTGAAGAAAAACATTACAACACCAAATAACACACTTACCAAACCAACAGCTAAGAAGTAAGCTACTTCAGTTTTACTTGAGTAATACTTAACAATCTGCGAATTAACAGCTTGTCCAGTTGCATCAGCTAAGAACCAAAGACTCATCATTTGCGAGCGGAATGCCTTAGGAGCTAAACGAGTTGTTACGGATAATCCAATTGGCGAAATAAGCATCTCAGCAATTTCAACAATGAACCAGGAACCAACTAACCAGAATGGGCTAACCCGTCCATTTGTTCCATAGAGCATACCTGGTAGTGCCATCCACATGTATGAAAGTCCAGCAAAAACTAAACCAGCTGCAAACTTACCAGCAGCACTCGGTTGCTTCTTCCAGTTATCCCATAGCCAAACAAAAAATGGGGTTAAAATCATAATAAATAATGGATTTAAAGTTTGGAAGTTAGCAGCAGTAAAGTGCCAGTTTCCAATATGAAGAACTGTTCTTTGCGCAGCAAACAAGGCTAAAACAACTGATCCAGATTCTTCAATTCCCCAGAAAATTGCAGCAGCAATAAATAATGGAATATAAGCCCATACTTTCGAACGTTCTTCTTTAGTTACTTTAGGACTTCTAAGCATTAAAACAAAGTAGTAAATTGGCAAAGCAATAGCCACAATAGTAATTAGGGTAATAATGTTATCGACGTTTAATTGATCTAACGCAGCCATCACACCTAAAACAGCTGCTAAAACTAAAGCACCTAAAAGAACTCTCTTCAATAGCTTATTACGAGTTGCAGGATCAATTGGATCAGTCGGCTGCATCCCATCATCAGAAAGGTATTTTCTACCTCCCCACACATATTGCACCAAGGCAAAGAACATTCCTACTGCCGCTAAAGAAAAACCAGCGTGGAAATTAAGATGATTGCCAAATAAGTTAAAACCAAATCCTTCACTTGCCCAAGGAACAAGCCAGGGAGCTAAAGCAGATCCAAGGTTAATGCCGAAAACAAAAATACTGAATCCTGCATCTCTTCTTCGATCATCTAAAGAGTAAAGACCACCTACCATGTTAGAAACATTTGGTTTAAGCAATCCAGTACCAATTACAATAAATGCAATTGAAATATATAAGCCTAACTCTGCCATTGGCAAAGCTAAAACAATGTGTCCAATCATAATTAGGACACCACCAAAGAAGACAGTACTCCTTGCTCCCCAGATTCTATCTGCTAGCCAGCCCCCAGCTACTGTAGAAAGAAAAACTAGCGAACCATAAATAGACATGATTGAGGCAGCAGTTGTTTCATCCATGCCTAGTCCGCCACGTTCTACAGCATAGTACATGTAGAAGAGTAGGATAGCACGCATACCGTAGTAACTAAATCTCTCCCACATTTCAGTGAAGAACAAAGTGGACAAACCACGTGGCTGTCCAAAGAAAGTCTTCTCTGTTGTCGAATTATTCATCAAAAATTATTCCTTTCCGTCTTTTGTGTTTTATTCACACAGAAAGGTTAATTTTATACCTATTTAGAATAAGTAGTCAAATCGGTGTAGATCAATATAAAAAATAAGCATTCTCTTTTTATCCTAGAATGCCTATTTTAAACTCATCTACTCAACACCATAAACTTTACTCTCAAATGGCTTTAAAACAACTTCTCCTTTATCCTTTTTACCTCCTATGAGGTCAAGAAGTTCCTTATCTAATTTAATCTTTGCCTCTTTATCAGAAAAGTTCTGAACAAACCAATACTGTGTATTCCCATTTTCACGCACTTGAATCGAAACTTTACTGCTAGATTTACAAATTGGCAGTTCTGGAATTAAATCACTGGCTATTTCTTCATAAAATTTTTCTAGCAAATCATAATCGGTCCGGCAAGCAAGATAATATCCTTTTCCTAGCCCATCTTCGTGTTCCACAATAGCAGGTGTATCTTGATAGAAATCACTAGTATATTTTGCAAGCACCTTTCCTGTACAATTTATTAAAGTTTCACAATAATCGTGTGTCTTATATTCTTTTCCTTTAAAAATAATCGTATTTGCTTGTCCAGGATACAAAACATCCGTCTCAAGTGGCTCTATTCCATATATATCTTGTAATTCCTTAGGCCACTCATTCATATAAGCCAGATCATTTTCATCTACAACCCCGCTAATATAAGTGCCAACAATCTGACCACCATTTTTAACATAGCTGTCAATTTTTTCAATGTATGCTTTACTCATCAAAAAATGCATCGGATCGATCAATAAGGTATACTCTGAAAAATCATCTTCAGGACTAACAAAATCAACTGGAATATCATGGTCATAAAAATAACGATAATGTTTTTGAATTGTTTGCCAGATCTTTTTATCTTTACTATAGCTTTCAGCATCTTGCAAAGCCCAATAACTGTCATAACTAAATACAATCGCTACACGTGCTTTAGCGTAATTAGTATCAACAATTGGTCTAATTTTTTCTAAGTCTTTGCCTACCTTAGTGACATCTTTAAAAGCACGCGTTTGCTCAGGATGACGATGTTCAATTACCGCACCATGAAACATTTCTGATGATCCGCGTGACGCTCTTAACTGAAAATACAGCACGCCTTGACTGCCATGTGCTATATCCTGTAAACTGGCTAATTCATGCATTCCTGGTCTCTTTGCCCTATCAACACTATGCCAGTTAACACGCGACGGAGTGTTTTCCATAACTAAAAAGTTCTGATGTTTCAAACTTCTAAAGAAATCATGAATTAGACCAACATTTCTTCCAAGTTCTGCTGTAGTTTGATTATCATTTCCCCAAGCAGGATAGGAATCCCAAGAAATAAAATCTAAATGCTTTGAAACTTTTTGATAATCAAAACCAGCAAATGGATCCATTAAAGGATTTCCAGCCATCATATTAGTAGTAACTGGAATATTCGGCGTTATCTTTTTCAAGGGTGCAGTTTCATTATCAATAAACGAAATTGTCTGATCTGTAATAAATCTCTTCCAATCCAGATTCATCCCTTTATTACCCATCTCACTTAAAGGACTTGGTGGATTAACCTGCGACCAATCGTTATAAGTATGACTCCAGAAAGTATTCCACCAAGCATGATTGAGATTATCTAAATTTCCATATTTATTTTTTAACCACTCTCTAAAAGCATTTTTGCATAACTCGCAGTAGCATTCGCCTGAATATTCATTAGAAATATGCCAAAGCACTAGACTCTTTCTTTGACCAAAATGCTCCGCTAATTTCGTATTAATCTCTCGCACTTTTTCACGATAAATAGGTGAGGTCAAACAATGGTTATGACGACCACCAAAACCACGCTTATTTCCTAGATTATCTGTTCGAAGAACTTCAGGATATTTTTGTGCAAGCCATGCAGGTCTTGCGCCACTAGGCGTAGCAAGAACAACATGACCATTCATCTCCTCAACTCGGTCAAAAATCTCATCTAACCATGAAAAATCATACTTTCCTTCTTCTGGTTCTAATTTTGCCCACGAAAAAATTCCTACTGTCACTGTATTTATCTTTGCCTGCTTAAACAGTGCAAAATCTTGATTGATCACATCCGGTTCATCCCACCACTGCTCAGGATTATAATCACCGCCATGTAGAAATTCGTTAGTATTTAAGATACGTTTCATGACTTTATTCCTTGTTTCTTTCTATCTGCAATTTCAGAAAACGTAGCTATTCCTTTAAGATAATCATACTGCTTTTAATTCTTAATTTGTCCGTCATTTGTACTTAACTTTTGATCTTCTTTTCCTGCATCATGAATGATTAAATCAAAATTTTTCACTACATCACTATATGCTTTAATCTTGCCATCCTTCTTTTCAACAACAATTGTTCCAAGCTTTTCACCATAATTATTAGTGACGCTGCAAAGAATTAAATAATAGTTTTTAAATTAAATGTATGCAAAGACAGGTAGTTTAGCGCTACCTGTTTTTTTATTTAAAAATACGTTTTTTTGATCTCACTTACATTTAGCCTTATAGTGATGATGAAAGTGCACTTTATTATGTTTTTTTGTTATTTTTTATAAATACAAGAGGTAAATAAGATGAAAAAGAATATCCAATATAATGTAGGACAATGGTTACCAAGTGACCAAGAATTTTACAACAAATGGCTGAAAAAGGTTTTAAAAGAAGCAGAAAGTGAAGAAAATCAAAAGTTACTACCTCCTGTTCAAGCCTTGAAAAATTTAATTGAGTCTGATAGATACTTGTACAATATTACTCAAATGATGTTTGATGAAATTCCTGAAAAATACGTCGACACACCGATGGGCACTCCTCAAGTAAGAAATTATCGTCAAATGCTTTTAATGCTCAATCGTATTATTCAAAGAGCTCCAGAATTTAATACTACTGGATTGGTCGGAACGCCAATCAATGCAATTTTGGATTATCCAATGGCTACTAAGGCTGGATATGTGTTTTTCATGAATCCAAAAATCAATGAGAAATTAAGAGATATATTGAATTATTGGGGCAAATATTTGCAAACTCCCGCATCTACCTATGTTCTTAACACTTCTAAAAATGGCTGGTTAAGTGACTACGCATTAAATGAAATGTCTAAAGCAGCTGATGGCGATAATTTTACAACTATTTTTAAATGTGAGTCAGATGACCGTGAAAAACATTTAGGTTTTACTTCCTGGGACAATTTCTTTACTCGTTTATTTAATCCTGGCATTCGTCCAGTTCAAGATCCTGAAGATCCAAATTCAATCGCCAATGCATGTGAATCTGCTCCATTTAGAATTGCTCGTGATTTACCAATGAAAGCTAAATTCTGGATTAAAGGACAACCTTACTCATTAATGGATCTTCTTCATAACGACCCATGGACCTCAAAATTTGAAGGTGGAACCTTATATCAAGCATTTTTAAGTGCTTTAAGTTATCACAGATGGAATAGTCCTGTTAGTGGAACTATTGTAAAAGCATATAATTTACCAGGTTCATACTACTCTGAAAGTTTATATCAAGGCTTCGCAAATGAACGTGGTGCTGATCCGGTTGCCGCAAACGATTCACAAGCCTTCTTAACTGCTACAGCTACTCGTGCTGTTATTTTCATCAAAGCTGATAATCCAAAGATTGGTCTCATGTGTTTTGTCACTGTAGGTATGTCTGAAGTATCAAGTGATGAAATCACTGTACGTGTTGGTCAACACGTTAACAAGGGTGATCAACTAGGAATGTTCCACTTTGGTGGTTCAACTCATGTACTTCTATTTAGGCCTGAAACTCAAGTTGAATTTAATTTACATGATCAAGAGCCTGGATTAGGTAGCTCAAATATTAAAGTTAGAGAAGAAATAGCTCGCGTTAAATAAGTTGGATTTTAATTAAAAGAAAGAAGACTTCAAAATGACTAAAACTAAAAGTCATAAAATTGGTCTCTTTGGCTTAATAGCTATGGTAGTTGGCGCCATGATTGGTGGCGGAATTTTTGATATTCCTCAAAATATGGCCGCTTCTTCATCACTTGGTGCTGTCCTTATTGCTTGGATCTTGACCGGTATTGGCATGTTTGGACTTGCTTTTACTTTCAAAATCTTAGCTGAAGAAAGACCAGATTTAAATATTGGTATTTATTCGTATGCACGCGCTGGTTTCGGTAAATATGTTGGGTTCAATTCAGCATGGGGTTATTGGATTGAAGCAATTACAGGTAATGTAGCTTATGCCGTTATGCTTAATGACTCATTCGGTCGTTACTTTCCGGTCTTGCTTAAACACCAATGGCCAACTGTTATATTCGGTATTGTTTTAATTTGGATTTATAATTTTTTAGTTCTTAATGGTGTTAAAGAAGCTTCATTTCTTAACAACATTACAGTTATCATCAAGTTCATTAGTTTAGGAATCATTCTAATTTGTATGCTAATCTTCTTCCGCTTCCCAACATTTTTCTGGGGATTCTGGGGACAAGGTCTTCACTTAGGAAACTTTGTTAGCCAAATTAAAGCTCCTATGTTAGTAACATTATGGTGCTTTATCAGTATTGAAGGTGCGGTTGTTATTTCTAACCACGCTAAAAATCCTAAAGATGTTGGTAAAGCAACTGTAATGGGCTATTTAATTTCATTAATCGCCTATGTTCTAATTAGTATTGTTGCTTATGGTATTTATCATCAACCAACTCTTTCTAAATTAACTGATCCATCAACAGCTTACTTGATGAAAAACTTATTAGGCCCATGGTTCATAGACTTCGTCACAATTTCCGTAATTATCTCTGTTGGTGGTTCATGGGTTGCATGGACCGTTATGATGGCTCAACTTCCATATGCTGCAGCTAAAGGACATGTATTGCCAAAATTCTTTGCTCATGAAAATAAGAAAAAGGTACCTAGTGTATCCTTATACATTTCAAGTATTTTGATGTCCTTGTTCATGATCTTAGTAGTAACAGCTAATAATGTTTATCTCGCATGTATCGACATTACCGGGGTAATAATTTTACCTTGTTACTTATTAAGTTCAATGTACTTATGGAAAATTGCTCAAAAACGTGAAATATTTGCTAATGATTCTCGTAAACGTAATAAGAGTTTATTCATAGGTATTTTATCAACCATCTATTGTCTATGGCTCTTATATGCAGCAGGACTTAATTACCTACTGATTTCAACAATTATTTATGCTGTAGGTATAATCTTCTACTACTTTGCCAGAAAAGAATACGACAAAAAAGGTACCCCTCTATTTAACAAATGGGAATTAGCATTGGCTATTATCATTTGTATTTTGGCTGTTGTTTCTGTCTACCTTCTAGTCACAAAGAAGATTTCATTATAGTTATTAATATTAAAAGGTGTTAAAAATGAAAAAAGATGCAAAATTTAATGTTGGACAATGGTTACCTAGCGATCAAGAGTTTTACAATAATTGGCTAAAAAAGGTGTTAAAAGAAGCTGAAGCAGAACAAGATCAAACTCTTTTACCACCTGTTCAAGCCTTGAAAGATCTAATTGAATCCGATCGGTATCTTTGGAATTTATTCCATATGATGTTTGAAGAAGTTCCAGCTAAATATGTCGAAACACCAATGGACACCCCAGCTGTTCATAATTATCATCAAATGCTCAGAGTTATTAACCGTGTCATGCACCGGGCTCCAGAATTCAATGCTACTGGATTAGTCGGCTTCCCAATCAATGCTATCTTAGATTACCCAATGGCAACCAAAGCTGGCTATGTCGCTTTTATGGATCCACGTGTTAATCAAAAATTACGTGATATTTTAGATTATTGGGGAAGATTTTTACAATCTCCTGATTCTACATATGTTCTTAATCGTTCTAAAGAAGGATGGCTTGGAGACGAAGCACTAAAGAGTATGTGTAATGCTGCTTATGGCGAAAACTTCCATGACATTTTTGCCTGTCCTAATAATGATATTGATCAGCAATACGGATTTAAATCTTGGGATCATTTCTTCACGAGAACTTTTAATCCTGGCGTTCGTCCTGTTGCTAATGCTGATGACCCTGATTCAATTGCTAATGCTTGTGAATCAGCACCATATCGTATTGCACATAACCTTCCACTTAAAGCTAAATTCTGGATTAAGGGACAACCATATTCATTAATCGATTTGCTTCACAATGACTCATTAACATCAGAATTTGTTGGTGGTACTCTCTATCAAGCCTTTCTTAGTGCACTAAGTTACCACAGATGGAATAGTCCTGTTAGTGGTACGGTTGTTAAAGCTTATAACCTATATGGTTCATACTATTCTGAAACTTTACCACAAGGTTTTGAAAATCCTAACGGTCCTGACCCAGCTGCACCTAATGATTCTCAAGCTTATATTACTGAAACTGCATCACGTGCTGTTATTTTCATCAAAGCTGATAATCCAAAGATTGGATTAATGTGCTTTGTTGCTGTAGGTATGGCAGAAGTATCTGGTAATGAAATAACAGTTAAAGTTGGTCAACATATTAATAAAGGTGATCAATTAGGTATTTTCCACTTTGGTGGTTCAACTCATGTACTTCTATTTAGACCTGGTGTTAACGTCAAATTTAATCTTCATGGTCAAGAGCCAAGTCTAGGTTCACACAATATTAAGGTTCATGATGAAATTGCACGCGTAGAATAAAATCAGATCACACAAAAAGTGAAGGCACTTCAATGTACCTTCACTTTTTTCATACTTTTATTTATTTTTCTTGGGCCAGAAAATCGCCAAAATACAAAAAATACATCCCAGTATAAAAGCCCATATTAGCGGATAATCCCACGAAAAAAACGTTCCAATATCGCTTGCAGTATAGCGAACTATTAGCACCAACAAATTAATCAAACATAGCATCCAAATGATAATTGTCATTTTTCTAAAGAAACTTTTCCAATCCATTAAATTACCTCCTTAAAACTATCTAATTTTTCTTGCGTCATATCGCGAATAATTGCAGTTGCTAGATCAACTGATGCCTTAAAGTCCTTATACGCAGAGAAACAATATGGAGAATGTTCATAACGTACTGGAATTCCAATTACAATTGTTGGTGCACCATATTCATAATAAATGGCAGCTCCATCTTGTCCTCCACCAGTTCTTACTGAGCGAGTATACGGTATTCTATTTTTATCAGCTAAATCACAAGCATATTGTTGGAATTTAGGATTTGGTAAAAATGTCGTATCCATATCTCTCAACATTGGACCACGTTTTAATCCAGTTTGAGATAGCCAATCTGGCTCAAAAGTATCGTCTGCTGGACAACTCTCAAGCACAATACATAAGTCTGGCTTAATCTTTCTACCAGTTACATAAGCTCCGCGAAGACCAACTTCTTCTTGACTTGATAAAGCAGCCACAACATCAAAATCAGTTTCTTCACCTTTTAAATTATCTAAAACATCGACCATTGCACCAGCACCAAATCGATCATCGAAATCTTTTCCAAAGAAAAGACCTGATTTTTCATGATATTCACACTTCACATCAACAAAAATTGGACAACCGGTATCGATCTTATAGTCTTTTATTGTTTCTTCTCTGCTTGATGAGCCAACATCAATTGACATGTCAGCTACTTCTGGAATCGAATTTCTTTCAGCTGCAGTCATAAAATGTGGTGGCTTAGTTGCAACTACACCTGGAATATACTCACCCTCACGATTTCTAATTTTTACTTTTAATGCAGGAATATTATATTTTACCCAGCCACCAAGTGGCACGAATTTTATTAAACCATTTGGTCTAACCGCTTGAGTGATGAAGCCCACTGCATCTGAGTGTGCATCCATCTGAATTACAGGACGATCTCCCTTATTTTCCTTCTTTGCAGCATACACATTAAGCATGCCATCAACTGTAATATCTGCTGTATTTTTAGCATAAGTCGAAAATAATTTTACAAATTCTTCTTCAAATCCAGAGGTTGAATTTGCATCAGAGAATTCTTTTAGCATCTCAATTTCTTGTTCTTTTTTCATAATTTTTCCTCTCGCAAACGTCTTTATTTTAATTATATTTACTTCTTTAAACTTTTTAAAGAAATTCTTTGCAAATTTTAAATCTTATGCCTAGCTTTATTTAAAAAATTAAAGGTATTCTATTAGACAAGTAAGTGAACTTCTACACCTTACTTATTCTCCCAGAATAACATACGACATTAAAAAAGCAGACTTCTATTCCCCCAGATGTCTGCTTTTTGTTTTACGGTTAAAAAATATCATAGATTTTCCTATCCTTTGTTATACTTATAGCAAAAATTCATATCTTAAGGAAGTAAAAAAACATGAAAAAGCTGGTCCTAGTACTTTTTTCAACCATATTGCTCACTGCTTGCAGCAATACTTCGTCTAATAATACCGAAAATAAATCTTCCAGTTCAAAATCTTCAATCACTACTTCAAAGAGGAGCAAAACAGCCACGCCTAAACCAAACTTAAATAAAAAATATCCAGGCTTTAAACTGGCTACAATTCCAGACAACTTTCAAGGTACTTGGTACCAAACTGATATCTATAGCACCCAGGCTCGAAAATTTATCATTACCAAACATACAATCATGGATTCTGTGGTTTATCAAAAAACAGATCCCAACTTAAATTTGAGCCATCGTTCTGAAAAAGACAATAAAACCTATGCTGGAAACGCAACAATGGTATCTTTTGAAGACAAAAACGGCTCTCAGTGGTTACGAGCACGTGGTTTCTTAGATACTGTTGATATTATTTATATTACAGGTACTTTTAAACGGCATCGCTGCCTCTATTTAGCATATTCATCAGGTGATATTCACAGTGCTATTTTTAAGGATCGAAAAGCTGCTTTAAAATATCGTAAATATGATTTCTCACAAGTCACTAATCCAAGTAATTAATCAATGACTAGTTGTAATTACAATTAATTACGGTATAATTATTTTTGACATTAGTTGTAATTACAACTTTTTAAGAAGGAATTCTATGAGAAAACGACCACTAGCCAATCTTCTATATCATATTGGTAAACTAGAGAATCTTTTAATTAATCAAAAATTGAGTCCAATTAACTTAAGGATGACGCATGCTCATGCCTTACGTTATATTCAAAAACATCCCGGGTGTATCCAAAAAGAAGTTGCTGAATATCTCTTTTATCAACCTGCTAGCTTTACCAATGTAGTTAAATTATTAGAAAAAAAGCAGATGATTGAACGCCGTCCTGATCCCAAGAACGGTTTAAAGAAGCAATTATTTCTTTTACCAGCTGGCAAAGATGTTCTTGATCAAGTTAATCAAGCTTTTGAAGAAGTTAATCAATTAGTCGGCACGGTAAAATCTGACACTTTAACTAAACTAGAAGAAATATCAAATAATTTAGAAAAACAAGTTCAAAGAAGGCATAATGATGAGTAAGTTTAATCCCTTATGGGAATATATTAAAAACAATAAAAATAGTGATTTCCAGTTATCCTTTGATCAAATTCAAGAAATTGCTGGTCTGCCAATCGACCATTCTTTTCTAACTTATAAAAAAGAACTCAAAGATTATGGATTTGAAGTAGGAAAGATCTCCTTGAAAAATAAGACCGTAAACTTTAAAAAGTTGGAGGAATAGGATGACAAAAAAATCTGATAAACCTATTTGGAAAAAGAACCTTTATGTCCTTTCAATTGCCGTTTTTATTGCGGGAATCGCTTTTTCAGAAATCATGCCTTTTTTGCCTCTGTATATTGATACTCTTGGTCATTTTACTCACCAGCAATTAAACTTCTGGTCTGGCTTCATTTTTTCAGGAGTATACTTTGTTTCCGCTATTATCTCGCCTTGGTGGGGAAAATTAGCTGACAAAAAAGGTAGAAAACTAATTATCTTGCGAGCTTCTCTAGGAATGGCAATTGTTCTTGGAAGCATGGGACTAGTTACTAACGTCTGGCAACTATTTTTCCTAAGAATGCTACAAGGAGTTTTTGCGGGTTTTGTATCAAATTCAAATGCTCTAATTGCTACAGAAACGCCAAAGGAAAAATCTGGTCAAGCTTTAGGAACCATGGCTTCATCTTTTACTGCCGGCAACTTGCTGGGACCATTTTTAGGAGGGGCACTTGCTTCTGCATTTAGTTACCGTGTTACTTTCTTTATTACGGGCGGTTTATTATTAATCTCTTTCCTTCTTTCATTATTCTTTGTTCATGAAGAAGGATTTAAACCTATTACTGAAAAGAAACTTGATAAAGCAAGTGGCGTTATTGCGACTCTTCGCTCGCCTGCGTTAATCTTTGGTTTACTCTTAACAACCTTAATTATCCAGGCTGCCAATAATTCAATTAATCCAATCGTCTCACTCTACGTTAAACAATTAATGAATGGAAATGGCAATGTCGTTTTTGTTTCCGGAATTATCGCGGCGCTTCCCGGAATTGCAACTTTCTTAGCTGCTTCTCGCTTTGGTGCTTTAGGCGACAGAATTGGTACACACAAGATTATTATTGGTGGTTTTATCGGAGCGACAATTCTCTTCTTTTTAACTGCTTTTGTTCATAATACAATTCAATTAGGTATTCTACGATTTTTTGTTGGTTTTACTGATGCTTGTCTTTTTCCTCAAGTACAAACCTTGCTTACTAAAAATTCCCCGGCAGCAGTAACCGGTCGAATTTTCTCATGGAATCAAAGTTCAATGTATATTGGAAATATTGTCGGTCCTCTTCTTGGTTCCTTTATCGCTGGAATTTCCAGCTACAGCATGGTATTTATTGTCACTGCAGCAATCGTAGTCTTAAATTTAATTTTGTTTAATCTTAATGTTGTTAGAAATCTTGCCAAATAACAAAAATAGCATCCCTCATAAATTTGAGAGGTGCTATTTTTAACGACAATTTTAATCTATACTAGATAAAGAAAAAATATATAAGGATCGATTTTAGATTTATGAATATTAAATTTAAAAATAAGTCACCGAGTTAATCCTAGTAATAACGCATAAATAATTATTACTAGAAAAGAGAGAAAATTTAAACGTGGATGAATTAAATGCATTAAACCCAGATAAGAAATTTATTTCTTGGCAGACTTTATTTTTGATGGCGCTCTGTACTGTTATTGGTTTAGACGATATCATGTTCAATTTTCAAAACCAAGGAATGGCTGTCATATTCTCATGGATTGTAATGGTTTTATTCTATGTCATTCCTTACTCTTTAATGGTTGGCCAATTAGGCTCTGCCTTTAGTACAGAGGGTGGAGGGCTTTCCTCCTGGGTACGCGGAACTGATGGTGAATTCTTAGGATATTTCACTGCTTGGACTTATTGGGCTGCTTCAATTCCTTATGCTGTTGATTCAGCTAATGAAGTTATCGTTGACTTAGGTTGGGCCCTTACTGGATCAGAAAAATTTCAAGATCAAATCCCCAATTCTTTATTTGCCCTATTAACTTTTGTAACTTTTATTGTATTCATTATTATTGAACACCATTTTTCAAATTCAATGGAATTCTTGTCAACAATTGGTGGTGGGTTAATGGTAATTATGACCATTCTTTTTGTTGTTCTTGCCTTTGTAGGCTTGGCAAAATCAGGCGGTCATATGGCGACAACCAATTTTACTTGGAAAGATATTTTTCCTAAATTTGACTGGCACTATTTCTCAACGATTGCCATGTTAATCTATGCAATGAACGGTGCTGAACTAGTGGCTCCTTATGTAACCAAAATGAAAAAGCCACAATATGACTTCCCTAAGGCAATGATTGCCTTAGCAGCAATGACTGCATTTTTAACAATTTTAGGCTCATTTGCTCTAGGAATCTACTTTAACGCTAATCATATGCCAAACGACTTAAAAATGAACGGTGCTTACTATGCCTTTAAGATGATTGGTCACCAATATGGTTGGGGCAATTTTCTTCTTTATCTCTGGGCTTGGACATCTTTCTTCTTTAACTGTGCGTTGCTAGCAGTTTTACTTGATGCAATGACTAGAATGTTAATTTCCGATACTGGTAGTCGCTATATGCCTAAGTTCCTTAGAAAAAAGGATAAAAATGGCTTACCAATTAATGGATATATATTAACTGTAGCTTTGTCATCATTCATTATGATCTTAGGTATCTTTTTGCCTGACATGAACGATATTTTTAACTGGTTGCTTAACTTAAACGCAATCGTTTCACCAGGTGTTACCTGCTGGATCTTCTACTCATTTATGCGGGTTAGAAAAGATTCGAAAAAATTCCCTTCAAAATATGTCTTTATTAAAAACGACAAAATTGCCTATGCTGTTGGATTAATTCTCCTTCTTGTTACTGCTATAGCCACGATTATGGGAATTACGCCACAAGATGTACCAGAAGGAAGCAGTATTTGGTGGTATGAATTAATTATTAATGTTGTTGCTGTAATCGTCTTAATTGGTTTAGGTGCAGTTCTGCCTGGAATCAGACACCGAGAAGTTGAATACGGTATTGCTTTTGATAAGGTTCAATGGATTTCAATGATTGCAATCATTATGTGTTCAATTATCTTCGGAATTTACCTAGGAGGATTAAAGCACTTATCTGGACGTGGAATCTACATTGCTGTTGAAAGTATATTTAGTCTACTGATTGTTTGGCTAATTGGTAGAAGAAAACCTGACCTAGCCAATGGTTTTAAGGCTGAAGAAGATTAAAGGCCCTAATAATTATTTGTTAAAGTACATTATTAATTAGAGTGAAAAAGTATATTCTGATTTTATATTGGGATATGCTTTTTTAGCTAGAATAAATTTTAAATTAATTATAAAAAATCTTACTACTTTGCGTAATAAACATATGGGATTACTTCCTCAAATATCTTTAGAGAGGACTGCTCATATGGTTAAAAAGATTGAACCATGGTTTGGGTTCACAGAAGATAAGGTCTTTGGGATGGTGATGGAAAACAAGGACTTCTGCAAGTATTTGCTTGAAATTATTATTCCAGATTTGAAAATTAAGAATATAGACTGGTTAGATAAGCAAGTTGAGATTAATAATTCTGAGCGCAAGAATAAGGCTAAAGAAGTTAGACTTGATGTTTTAGTCACAGACCATGAAGGACGCGTGTTTAATATAGAAATGCAAACAACGGATCAGGATGATATTGGTAGACGCATGCGCTACTATCTTTCAAGACTTGATCTACGCTATACTTTAAATAAAGGCAAGACCTATCGAAATTTGAAAGACGCCTTCATTATTTTTCTCTGTAATTTCAAACCCAAGAAAGATGATAAATTTTATGAGTCGTACCATACTTATTCTGATCAAGATAGATCAAAGCAATTGCAAGATGGCGTGACAAAGATTATCATTAATTCACAAGTTTCAGCTGAAGGTCAAAGCGAAGAATTAAAAGCTCTAGCTAAACTGATGAATAATGAGCCAGTTAAATTAAATAAATATTTCGATTACGCGCAAAGAAGAATTAAAGAAATTAACGAAGATCCGGAAACGAGGGAGAAGATTATGCTTTACGAGACAAGAATGTTAGAACGAGAACAAGCTGCTGGGAAAGCAGGATATGAGCAAGGAATGCAACGCGGTATAGCAAAAGGAAAACAGGAAGGCCTTAAACAAGGAGTAGCTCGAGGACTAGAACAAGGAAAAGTCGATTCTGCCAAAATTATTCTCGAAAACCAACTGAATAATGGTAGTACTTTGACACAAGCTACAGAATTTGTTAGAAATTTGAAACTGATTTCTAATAAAGAATTAGAGAAAATTATTGCTTTGTATGATTCGCATAAAAACTAATGCGTTTATATTTTTATGTATAATTTTCAAAATTAAAATCTAAAATAAAAAATCAGCACTGATATGCAGACGTTATAATCACAACGCCGGTATATCAGTTTTTTTATATCCAATTATTTATAGTAATGCTATATCTTACAAAAACATTATTCCTTTTTAATGTTCGTGTTTTTATTTATTTGATTCATTATTAAAAAATTTTATCAGCTTTATTTATGCATAAATGCAATCTTTAGACAAGCATATGTTTAATAATATTCGTATTTATCATTGACTTTAGACTTACAATCATTTAAGCTAATAGACAAATCGGAGGTTAAAAATGAATCGAAAATCAGTCATTTGGTTACTTCTTCCAGCTTTTATGGGAGTTTTATTATTCGCACTTTTTCCCATCATTCAAATCATTATTCCTACATTTCAAACTAGATATGGTTTCTGGGGACTATATTCTACATTCCTAAGGAATACTTATAATTGGCAAATAATTGGAAGAACATTTTTTATAGCTATCGTAACAGTTATCCTTGTCTTAATTTTAGGGTTACCCATTTCTCTATGGATTGCTCGTCAGAAAAAATCCATTAAACAAATTTTAATGATCCTAATCTTATTTCCAATGTTAACTAACGCAGTTGTCAGAAACTTTGCTTGGATTATCATCCTAGGACGAGATGGCATAGTAAACAAATTTTTATTAAATTTGCATTTAATTAATCATCCCTTGTCACTGCTTTATACCAATCTAGCAATCATAATCGGATCCATTTATCTATTTTTACCAATTATGATCATCACATTAACTAGTAATATTTCTGAACTCAATCTAGAAGTGGAAGAAGCTGCTGCTGTACTTGGCTCTACTCCATTACAAACTTTGTTTAAAATAATAATCCCTCAGTTAACGACAGGAATCTTCACAGGCTGCATTTTGGTTTTTGCAGGAACAATGACAGCTTATACTACTCCTCAAATTTTGGGAGGAAATCGTCATTTGGTTATGTCTACGTTAATTTACCAACAAGCAATGACTTTAGGTAATTGGCAAAAAGCTAGCGTAATTGCTCTAATTTTAATTATTATTTCTGCACTATCTATGTGGATTATGAAAAAAATAAATTACTTTTTAGATAGGAGACCTAGCCGTGCTTGATCGAAAAAATAAAGTTTTAACTGCTATTTCACTTATCATATTAGCGTTATTACTGATTCCTTTAATTCTAGTTATTATTACGTCATTTAATACTGAGAGTTCAATTTCTTTACCTATAAAAGGTTTCACTTTTAATTGGTATGCGAATATTTTTCAGCAACCTGACTTTATTTCTGGTTTTGAATCAAGTTTAATAGTAGCTCTTTTAGCTAGTAGCTTAGCTTTGTTAATTGGTATTCCAGCTGTTTATGCACTAACTCGATTTCATATTCAACATGCCGCTTGGTTTCAATCATTTTTCCTCAGCCCTACATTAATCCCAGAAATTGTTATTGGTTTTGCCCTATATCAAGCCGTAGTTGTTACTCTAAGAATCCCAGTCTTTATAGGTCTAGTTATAGGCCATTTCTTACTATGTTTACCTTACGTAATTCGCCTAGTTACAGCTAGCATGCTATTAATGGATAAACACATAGAAGAAGCGGGCTGGATATATGGATGCTCACCAAGAAAAGGATTTTTCTTAATAGTTTTACCTAATATTAAATCCAGTATTATTGCGGCTTTTATGCTGTGTTTTATTAACTCATTCAACAACATTCCAATTTCATTGTTTATGAATGGTCCTTCTCTAACAATGCTTCCGCCAGCAATTTTAAATTATCTGCAAAACAATTATGATCCAACAGTTTCAGCTATCTCCGTTCTTTTAATGATCTTTACAGCTTTAATGATGGTCTTAGTCGAAAAAGCAATTGGGATTAATAGTCTTACTAAATAGAGGTATTATTTTGGCAAATTTAGAAATTAAAAATTTAGTTAAGTCATACGATGGAAAAAACAACATTTTAAAAAATATTTCTTTCAATATAAAAGACGGTGATTTAGTTTCAATATTAGGACCATCTGGATGTGGTAAAACTACAACATTACGAATTATTGCTGGCTTAATTCCAGAAAGTAAGGGACAAATTTTACTCAATGGTAAACAAATTACAAATATTCCAGTCTATAAACGAAACTTTGGGATGGTTTTTCAAAGCTACGCTCTGTTTCCTCATCTAAATGTCTTTGATAATGTTGCTTTTGGTTTAAAAATGCATAAAGTCTCTAAAGATGAAATAAAAGATAAAGTTACTTCAATCCTTAACACAACAGGACTCTATCAATTAAAGGAAAAATACCCTGCTCAACTTTCAGGAGGGCAGCAACAAAGAGTTTCTTTAGCACGTGCTTTAGTTACAAATCCACAATTATTATTGATGGATGAACCTCTAAGCAACTTAGATGCAAAATTACGTTTAAAAATGAGAGAAGAAATTCGTAATTTACAGCAAAAGTTAAAAATGACTGTTCTTTTCGTTACACATGATCAGCAAGAATGTTTCGCAATTTCTGACAAAGTTTTAATTATGAAAGATGGTCACATCGAGCAATACGATACTCCGCAAAATATTTTTCATCACCCTCGTACAGAATATGTAGCTCGTTTTATAGGTTACGATAACTTCATTTCTATAAATTCTAATGAAAGAAACGACGACCATCATATTCTAGTTAAAAACACTTTGCTAACCACAAAAGAATCAAACAGCAATGCCAAAATTTTAACCATTCGACCAGAAAATATTCTTCTTGATCAAGATAATCATTCAGAAAACTCTTTCTTAGGAACTATTACATCTCGTGAATATCTAGGACAAAGTTTTAAATACACAATTACAAGTGATTTAGGAATTTTTCAAGTTGAAGAAGCTAGAGCAAAGATGCGCAGTTCAGGAGATACAGTAACTCTAACTCTCCCAGCTAAACATCTTCATCCTCTATCAGAATAATTGAATTTTGTTTTCAGAAAGGAATATCATGAAATTCAAAAAGTTTTACCTTTGGTCCCTTATCTTAATTACTGCTGGTGTTGCCATTAGTACCTCTGCTTGTTCATCAAAATCAAGCGAAAAATTGGTAGTTTCAACCTTTGGCTTATCTACTAAGCAAATGCGCTCAGATGTTTTAAATCCCTTCTCAAAAAAATATAACGTCAAAGTCTCAACTCAATTTGGAGACAGTTCAACTCGACTAACTCAAATAGAACATAATCCCAACTCTAATGTCGATGTTATTGAACTCGCTCAAAATAATGCTGTTACAGGAGCAAAAAAGAAATTATTTAAAAAACTAGACTTTTCAAAAATCAAAAATTTCAAGTATCTATCTAAAGATCAACAGCAATTAGCTAAGAAAACCAATACTGTTCCCTATACAGTAAATAGTGTAGGAATTATTTATAATCCTAAAAAAGTAAACATTAAAGATTGGAACGATCTTTGGTCTGATAAGCTCAAGCAAAAAATATCCGTTCCAGATATGACTACTACATTTGGCCCTGCTATGCTATATATTGCCGGTGATCATGCTGGTACCCAAGTTACTAAAGATGATGGTACTGCCGCATTTAAAGCAATGAAGGAATTAAAACCTAACATCGTAAAAACTTATACTCAAAGTTCTGATTTAAGTAATATGTTTAAGACTGGAGAAATTAGTGCTGCAGTTGTAGGTGACTATGCTGTCGGAATGCTTCAAGCAACTAATCCTGATTTAAAATATTTCGTACCAGCTTCTGGCACTTATGCTAACTATGATAATGTTTCTATTTTGAAAAATAGTAAAAATACGAATGCAGCTTATCAATATATTAATTACCGTTTAAGCGAATCAGTGCAAAAGAAAGTTGCTAATACTAAATCACTTAATAACGCTCCTGTTAATCAACAAGTTAATTTAAGCAAAAAAGAGGCAGCTAATAAAACTTACGGTGATGTAGCTAAACGTGCTAAAACCATTGATTTCTTCTATGTTAACAGCCATATTTCCAAATGGATAAACCAATGGAACAAGATAATGAATAATTAGTTTTTAACGCAAACATTATAAAAGAGTTGGAATTACCAACTCTTTTATTTATAGGGAGCAACACATGACACAGGTAGATTTATTAATTAAAAACGCTCAAGTTTTCAATGTCTTCTTGAAAAAGTTCATTCACAGCGATGTAACTATAAAAGATGATAAATTTTATTGGATTAGCGATAATCTAGCTAACGTTACAGCTAAAAAAGTTATAGATCTGAAAGGTAAATATCTTATTCCTGGCTTTGTTGATGCTCATATGCATATTGATAGTTCAATGACAACACCAGAAATCATGGGACAAACAATTGGAAAATATGGTACAACGACAATTATTGCAGATGATCATGAAATTACTAACGTCGCTGGTATAAAAGGTCTTAAAAATTTTATTAATCAGCCTTCTCCAATAGACATCTATTTCGGAATACCATCATCAGTTCCTTCAACTAATTCACATATGGAAACTACTGGTGGTCAAATTGGGCCCGATGAAGTTAAAGAGCTATTAAAGGATCCCCGCTTCATATGTTTGGGTGAAGTAATGAACTTTAAAGGTATGACTTCCCCTGATAATACTTTAATCAAGAAAATAATAAAAACGTGTAGAAACATCCACCCTACAATGCCACTTGAAGGTCACGTTCCAGCTTACACTGGAGAAGACTTAACAAAGGTCATTTATGCTGGCATTACAACTGATCATACTCAACAAACTGCCGAACTAGTTGAAGAAAAAGTTCGCAATGGAATGTTTGTAGAAGTCCAACTAAAGTCTATGCATCAAGATGTAATTGACACTATCATTAAAAATGACTTTTTCGAACATGTTGCTCTTGTAACAGATGACTCAATGCCTGATACTCTTCTTCATAGCCACTTAAATGCTTTAGTAAAGAAAGCAATTGATATGGGAATGACCCCAGAGCAAGCAATTTATATTTCAACATATACTCCTGCAAGACATATGGGCTTATGGGATCGCGGAAGTATTGCACCAGGAAGAATAGCTGATTTTATAATTCTAGACAATCCTAGAACATTATCTATTAATACCGTATACAAAAATGGCCTTCCTATAGAAAACAAATTTAAGAAATCTGATTATCAATTCTTGCCTTCTCTAAGATCATCAGTTAAAGCTCCTAAACTAGAAATCAATGATTTCAAATTAAAAACTGATCTGATTAACAATGGTCAAGTAGTTGCCAATGGAATCCAAATTAATCCTGTTGGAACTTTTACCAATCATATTAAAGTAAAACTAGAAGTTAAAAATCATGAAGTGCAATGGAAAAAAGCAAACTTAAATCTTATTATGGTGCAAGACCGTTATGGCAAAAACAATGGTAACTACACTTTAGGACTAGTAGATCGCGGAATTTCTAAAGACGGTGCTGTTGGAGCCACATGGGCTCATGATCACCACAATATAATGATAATGGGAACAAACATTAAGGCTATGCTAAAAATACAACATCAATTAATAGATGAACAAGGTGGTTATGTGGTTGCTAAAGGAGACGAAATCATAGAAGATGCTCCATTACCTATCGGCGGAGTTGTTAGTGATGAACCAATGACAAAATTAGGAGAAAAAATTAGTAACATTAGACATACTCTGCAAGACTTAGGATATAAAAATACAAACGAAATTATGTCATTTTCAACACTGTCTCTATTGGTTTCTCCTCAAATAAAAATTTCTGATAAAGGGTTGTTCGATGTAAAATCTCAGGAAAAAATACCTTTATTTGAGAAATTATAATGCTTATATAGTCGCTTTTTCTTAAATTCTAATAACTAACAAAAAACGCCATTTCTTACCTAATTTAAATTAGATAGAAATGGCGTATTTTTGTTTCTAAATTATTTTCTTGAATTATACTTCAAATTTGCCTTAAATTCATAAAAAAATGAAGTATACTTCATTTCAGCACATAAATTGCTAAAAATTGAAATATACTTCAAAAAAATTAATTTTGTTTCTTAGCGTCTTGATGATTCTTCTGTTCCCTAATTGCAGTAGGAATACCGCCAATCTTTGCCAATCTCTTTTTACCCAAGAATAGATAAAGAATGGCAGTTACAGCTGCTACAATGATTGAAAGTAAGATGGTTTCCCAAGTAAAGTTAAATACTAAGTAGCATGCTACTAATAAGGCCAAAATTGGAATCGTATAACCACCGGGAAGTTTAAAGCCATGATTTGGATATTGACCTGTGTGTTTAAACTTAATTACAGCAAAAATCGATGGTACATATTGAACAAATGATGCTAAAACAATACAGCCAACTAAGAACAAATAAGATTGCGTGATCAAAAGCAAAGTTACCGCAGCGGTCAGAATAATACCAACCCATGGAGCGTCAAACTTATTCTTCTTACCTACCCAAGCTGGTAATAATTGGTGTTCGAGCGCTAGTGAAGCAATTAAAGCTGGCGTATTAAATGAACAGGTAAATGCTACACCAAAGATACTTAATACAACTCCAATAATGATAATAATGTAGCCCCATTCACCGACAGCGGACTTAAGGGCATTTGCAATTGGAATGGTATACCAAGACATCTTATGACCTAAAATACCGATAGCAATTAAAAGCATTAATGTATATAAGATACTTACACTTACCATTACTGCAACTAAGGCTCGTGGAATATTTTTAGCTGGATCTTTCATCTGCGAAGCAGCAATTGGAATAAATGAAAAGCCACTAAACAAATAAAAGACAACACTGAATGCTGCACCAAAGTGATGGAAGAATGGTCCTACGCCTTTTGCAGCAGCCACTGGCAGTACTGGATGGAAGTTCGTAATATGCATAAAGAACATCCCAACCACAATAAATAGAATAATCGTTGAAAGCTTTGCAATTGATGAAGTATTATCAATCACTTTAACTAAAGCTCGACCAAAGAAATTAATTATTGAGAATAATAGGATCAATCCGATCCCTACTGCAAAATATATTGAGCTTTGATTAAAAGCAGGTACAAAACTCTTAAGCGTTGTTAAAAATGCTACGACTTCAGCTGCATAAGTACAACAACCCAAAAACCAGGTAAATACACCTAGTTCATAACCAGCAAATCGACCAAAAGCGTTATATGAATATAGCCATGCAGCTCCTGATCCTGTAAAACGACTCGCCAAATCTGCATAACACAAAGCAATTAAGCCAACTGTTAAGGCAGCAGATAGTAAAACAATTACACTAAGCAAATTCATGTCTTTATAGATAGATTGTGGAAGTAAAAACGCCCCAGAACCTATAATTCCGTTAATTCCCAAAAAGTAAATCGACATAAAAGTTAACTTTTTAGGAACAGTTTTCTTAACCATAAGTACTTACCACCTTTGAAACTGTTCACTTTATTAATTTAAAATATTAACTCTCACCTCAACGATAACTATTGTCTTTTTTAAAAGCAAATAAAAGAAACCGAGTTCAATAAAACAATCTAACTTACCTATAAAATATTAACTATTTATAAAAAATATAATTTTATAATACGAATACCTTTTCTTTATTAATCCGGCATTCATTAATGTTATTTTATTATTATTTATTACTATAGTATGAATTTCGATAAAAACTATTACTTAAGCGGTTCCTTTTATTTGCTTTTTCGTCTATAAGAAACTATCTTAAGAAACGAATAGATAATTATTTTTTAGCTTGCAAGTTGTTATGTAAATATCTATTTGAAATATTTAAACTTTCTATTTTGATGAAAACTCGTGTAAATCGCTATTTTAAATTAATTTAGCGTTTTTTAATCAATTGATTATAACATAAGTTATTATTAATGATCATCACAAGCTAAGCATCTTTTTAGTTAGCTTCTTTTGCCTTTCTAGTAAGGAGTTGGTATTTTCATGGAAGACGAAAAAACCAAAACAAAGAAGACCTATATATCCGTCCTTGCCTTGACAATGATGAATGTCTCTATGGTTGCCGGTCTTGCAAATGATGTTCAGCAATCATTCTACGGACTTGCATCAGTAACGTACTTTGCAATCGGAGCTATTTGCTTCTTCATCCCAACCGCTTTGGTTGCGGCTGAACTTGCTTCTGGTTGGAGTAACCGCGGAGGAATCTTCCGCTGGGTTGGTGAAGGTTTAGGTAAAGGCTGGGGACTAACCTGTTTGTTTATCCTATGGTTCCAGACAATGCTGAACTTTGGGATGGGAATGCCTAGTTTTACTGCCACGATTATGTTCTATACACCGAACTATGATGCCGCTGTAAAATTCGCTCAAAACCCACAGCATGAGTTATTAATCATGACAGGTTGGATCATCCTATATTGGGTCTTAGCGTATTTAGCAACTAAAGGTGTTAAAACTTTCTCAAACCTTGCCAAATACGGTGTTATTATCGGAAGTTTAATTCCTTTAGCAGTCATGGTTATTTTAGCTATTGTTTGGGTAGCTCAAGGACATACTCCTGCTATTCCAATGACACCAAAAGATTTAATTCCTAAATGGAATGGAATGAGTACTTTAGCATTAGCTGCTGGTGTGTTCTTCTCATACACTGGTATTGATATGAACGCCGCCCACATTAAGCAATTGAAGCACCCTGAAAAGGACTTTACCAAGGCAATGTTTATTTCTATTATTCTTGCCTTCTTAATCTTCGCTGTTGGTACTGTCATCATTGCGATGATTATTCCTGAAAAACAAATTAACGTTTTGTACACTCTCTACTCTGTATTCAGGATTTTAGGATCAACTATCGGAATGCCATGGTTATACATGGTTCTTGTCTGGGCGTTGCTCTGCAACACAATTGCGATGGTTGTTACCAACATGGCTGGTCCTTCATTTATGCTTGGTCAAGCTGGCGGTAGTGGATTTTTACCACATTGGCTTCAAGAAAAGAACAAGCATAATATGCCTGCTCACTTAATGTACACGCAAATTGCAGGTATGACGATTATTGCCTACTTAGTAAAATTAATTCCAAATGTTGAAGGATTCGTTATTTTACTAACACAAACAATTACCGTTTTATACATGTTCTACTACATTTTAATGTTCACTGCTTTCTTACGTTTACGTTACGATCAACCTAACCGTCCACGTTCATTTAAAGTTCCTGGCGGTATGGTCGGTGCATGGATCGTTGCTGGTATAGGGTTAATTTCAAGCGTATTTGCGATTGTTTTAGCTATTTATCCACCTGCACAAGTTAAGTCAGAAGTTGGTTCACCAGCTATTTATATCTCAGTAATTGTAATTTTAGTTGCAATTATTCTTGCTATTTGTCTAGCCTTGTATCAACTTTCAAAGCACCACGATTGGGTAAATCCAGATAATGAATTTGCTCCGTTTACTTGGGAAATTGAAGGTCTTAAGAAGCCTGGCAAGGTATTATCAAATGTACCTACTACACTTATGTCTAAAGATCAAAATCCAATGGGTATGCCAATCAAGCGTCCATACAAGCCAGACCAACAAGTTTCTGAGCATGTAGTTAAAGCTGATGAAGAGAATAATATTTCTACTGGTAAAAATTAAATAAATTATCGATTTAAAGAAAAGAGATTATATTATGGTACAAATTGATAATGAAGATTTAAAACAAGTTAGATCTGAATTTTTAGATACTCCAAAGTACCGCAATACACAAAATGCTGTCATGAAGAATGGCATTAAGAAATCAATTACGAACCAAAGCGTAATTAATTCTCAACCCTTCGTATTTTCAGTTGATGTTGACTCAAACAAAGTTATGAACCAAAAGCAATCTGGCCGTTGCTGGGACTTTTCAGGTTTAAACTTTATCCGCTATCACGTGGAAAAAGAACATCATATCAAGGATATGGAATTATCTGGCACTTATGTTTACTTCTATGACAAGTTAGAAAAAGCTAATTACTTCTATCAAAACATTATTAACACTGCTGATCGTCCCCTATCAGATCGTTTAGTTAACTGGTTACTTACTACTCCACAACAAGATGGTGGTGACTGGCAATTATTAGTTGATTTGATTGAGAAGTACGGTATTGTTCCATTTGAAGCTATGCCTGAAGATGCAGTCAGTGCTAACTCTCAGGAATTAAACCGGATGTTTAATAGAAAATTACAAAAGGATGCCTTAAAGTTACGTGATTTAGCAAACAGCGATGCATCTGATGAAAAGATGAAGAGTGTTCTTCACCACTTAAACGCAGAAAACTATCGTGTCTTAGCTATTTCTTTAGGTACTCCTCCAGAGAAGTTTACTTATGAATATCGTGACGAAAACAATGAATACCACACCACTGGTCAAGTTACTCCAATGGAATTCTTCAAGAAGTTCGTTAACATTAACTTTGATGATTATGTTGAATTAATGAACTTACCAGGTGAAAATTATCCATATAACACTCCATTTGGCGTTGAAATTTCTGGAAATATGGTTGGTGGTCAACCAAGTCGTTACTTTAACGTTTCAATGAAAGATATGGAAAAGACCGCCATTGAGCAATTGAAAGATGATGAACCTGTATGGTTTGGTTGTGATGTATTGCAAGAATGGGCTCCAAACGCCGGCTTGTTAGATACTAAGGTATTTGATTGGGATCGTTCATTTGGAATTAAATTAGGTACTGATAAGACCAAGAGATTTGAATATCGTGAAAGTCTTCCAACACACGCAATGCTTATTTCTGGTGTTGACATGCGTGATGACAAGCCAATTAGATGGAAGATTCAAAACTCTTGGGGCAATAAGCCTGGTCACAAAGGTTACTTCATTATGGGTAACGATTGGATGGAACAATACACTTACGAAACAGTTGTCAACAAGAAGTATTTAACTGATGAGCAACTTGCCGCATACGAAAAAGAACCTGTAATGCTTCCATACTGGAACGCAATGAACCCAATTTAGTAGCTTTAAAGCTCCCATAGCTATAAAATTTTTAAAAGCTAGGTGACAATTTCATCTAGCTTTTTCTTTTAAAAGTAAAACATAGAGGCAAATACTATGACATTAACAGATACGCAAAAAGAAATTATTGCAAAAGCTAGTAAAAAAGATCTCAATGGCTGGCACTACTTATCAGTTCAGGGAGATCCCTATGAAATTGGCTTTCAACATGGCTATCTTTTAACTGATGAGTTCAGGGATGCAATTCGTGTTTACACACATATGACTCTTGAACTATATGGAATGGATTATTCATTCTTTGTTCAGGAAGCTGTTAAATTGCATAAAAATAAGATTTCTGAAGAATACCTAGAAGAAATGCAAGGGATGGCTGATGGCTTTACAGCAAATGGCTTTGAAACTAGCCTTGACGACATTATCGGCTGGAACGATTGGATGGAGTTAACCGGCTATTGGTGGCCACAAGTTGCAGCTAACTACTCAAACAATCCACCTCAAGGTCCACGCGGATCACACTGCTCTGGTTTTGTTGCAACTGGATCTGCTACGCGGGATGGAAAACCTGTCATTGCTCACGAAAGTTTTGACGATTTTTGGAGTGGACAATACTTCAACGTTTGCGAAGAAGTTCACCCAACTAATGGTCATGCCTTTAAGATGCAAACCGTTCCTGGCTACATCGATTCAATGACCGACTTTTACGTAACAGATGCAGGTCTTGGCATTACTGAAACCACTATTGCTGGATTTGTTGGTTATGATGTAAACGGGATGCCAGAATTTATCCGGGCTCGTAAAGCTACTCAATATGCTAATAATATTGAACAATGGGTAAAACTAGTCAATGAAGGGAATAACGGTGGCTACGCTAATATTTGGCTTCTTTGCAATATTAATACCGGTGAAATTGCCCGTTATGAACAAGGATTAAAGAATCAAGAATTACTAGAATCAACTGATGGTTTCTACTATGGCTGCAATGCTTGTCATAATCCTCGAATTCGCAATCTTGAGTGTGTCGACAACGGCTATAATGATACTCGTCAGCAAACTGGTGCTCGCCGGGCTCGCTTTGAGCAATTATTGCCAGAAGTATCAGGCACAATTGACGATTCAGTAGCTAAAAAGATTTTAGCTGATAAATATGATCCATATCTTGGTTATCAATGTGCTTCTTCACGTAATATTTGTGCTCACTATGATGTTGACCCACAATATTATGCTGATGATCCACATGGTGTATGGAATGTTCCATTCTTCCCAGGTGGCTCATGCGATGGTAAATGCGCAGATGCTACTGATATTCAAAACTTGAATATGTGGGGCATCTTTGGCAGAGCCGATGGCGAGCCATTTGATGCAAAAGACTTTATGAAGCAACATCCAGAATGGAACTGGCAAAAAGGTTATCTGTATGACAGACCAAGTCAACCTTGGACATTATTTGACTAAATAAATTTCTATTAACTTAATCAGAAATATAATTATAAAACTACTCACACAAATAGGGTTAAGCATTTACGCTTAACCCTATTTTTTTTACTATTTATTTATCGTTTGCTTAATCTTTTCAAACACAAATTGCATGACAGCAACCCAAGTTAAGGCAATTGCAACGGAGCCACAAACATCTGATGGATAGTGAGCATATACGTACACTCTAGAAATCATTACGATGACTAACCAAACAATTAAAAGAAAATCAATCCAAAAACGTTTAGTTCTATCCTTCAAGACAACTGGTAAAAGAACCATAATAATCCAGATTACAATCATCCCCATACCTAAGGTATGACCACTCGGAAAACTAAATCCATCATCAACTGCCAAGTGTTGTACTGGACGTGCTCTTTGAATTAAATGCTTAATTACCCAACCTACTGCATCCCCAGTAATCATTGTTAAAACCAAGTTAGTCGCAAGAGGACATTGTTTTCTAAACCATAGAATTACGGCAATTAAAACCATCCAAACCAAATCAACCTTGGTATCAGCTAAAAACGTAATCTTTAGCATTAGCCCTTTTAAATTAGGCACAATATGAACTAATCCTTCAAAGAAATTATCAAAGGCATTAATCCAACCTAAATGCAAAATAATTGAAATAGCAAGGATTAAACTGATTGGTAATCCCCAATATATTGCTTTTGCGTATTTTTTCATTTTTACTCCTATTTCCATTAATGTTTTTTATTATTTTACCACTTAATTTATCATATATGATTTTTACATACGCTTTCACACCATAAATGAACTTTTTAGTGTATAATTGTAAAAGAAAAGGAGCTAGTGAGTGCGAGTCACTAACTCCAATCGTAACTTAAGATGACTTTTGAGTTTAGCTAATCCTTGTGATTAGCTTTTTTTATTATTGCGTAAGCTTTTGCGATACGTATGGCACATGTTCCAAGAGCACCTAAGATAATACTTACCGCAATAGCGAAAGATATCACTCGTCAATCTAACTCTCCAGTCCACCCAGTTTTGCATGAGCTTCCACCTCCGTAACTTAAATGCTTGAGGGGCGTATAGCCATGCTAAAGTTACTAAGCTCTAGCAGGAGCTACCTGCTATATTTGAACCTGGATTATATTTTACTAAAGATTAAGCCTTAAATGTAGCTTATATATTAAAAGAAAGCAGTTTTGTTTCTGCTTTCTTTTTTCTTTAATTCATTTCTATCTCTTTCGACTTTTTCCTACTCTTTCGATAATTCATCACATCATTATTACCCCAGCAGTTCTCATACTTAAAACCAGTAAGATCTTCTACTACTTTCTTAGTTTCTGGGGTAACTTCTCTCATTGAACCACCATTACGTAATCTCTTAATTTCATTCAAAATAATCGTATGATTTTCAACATTTAATTTACAAATATAAGAAAAAGCAATTCCTAACAATAACAAGCAAATTGGGACAGCTATATATAAAATCATCAACGCATTTACTGTTGTAGCTGACTGAATTTTTGCGCCTGGTTTAAATCCAGTAACTTGCAAAACAACACCTACAATTAAGGTGAACAGAGAATCTAAAACCGTATCTAAAGTTGTATTAATACCTGCAAATTCACCTTCTCGACGCTTCGAAGTTACCATCTCGTCAATATCTGGAATAAAAGTAAAAATATATTGTGATGAATTAACAACTCCAGTAATACCGAAGTTTAATGCAATCATTGCCACAATCCACCATAAACTTAAATGTGCTGGTCTAAAGATAGCCAAGCATCCGATGAACAAAAAGACAGCAATTCCTGCCCAGGCACCGATACGATATGAGAGCATCCCATTTGTCTTGCTCTGCAACCACATAAAGAATAGTAAAAACAAAATACCAAAGAAGAAACCAACACTAGTTGAGACCGCAACATCCGATGGCGTTAATAACAATACAAAAATAATAAAGTAAGTATTAATGTCACCACGAATTGTTCTAAAAAGTTCTTCACTCTGCCACATTAATACATAAGTCCAATAAGATCTATTCTTGATTGCACTGAAGAAATTCCAAAAAATATTAACTAATCTCTCCCACAATCCTAGTTTATTATTTTCAAGAATAGTTGATTCATCGACTGGTCTTTCATAAACGGAATTATAGAAAATAATCAGCATAATAGTACCGATAATGTCATAAATAATTGCTGCAATTACAAAACTTTTTAGATTGTTTTGACCGCAAAGCTTAAAAATCCAAGCAATGAATAAAGAACCAAAGATACCAGCAATTGCACTCCCCGCTTGATTAAAGCCAACTAATTGTGCTCTTTGCCCAGAACTTTCTGACATTTCTGAAGTCAAAGTTAATTGAGAGGTAGAAAGCATTGGTGTTACAAGGAAATACAGCATAAAGAAAATGAAATAAAATGGCGTTGTTAATCCTGGTATCCACATCACGATATAAGTAATCGCCTTAAGTGGTACGCCAATTAGAAACATTGATTTGCGTCTACCGTGTTTACGTCCAAATTTTGTTTGATATAAACGATCTGAAAAATAGCCATAAATTGGTGTAATAATTGCTCCAATAATTTTGGCTGTCGTAAACATCAAAGTTACAGTAACAATTGGCACTTTCAAAAATGTAGTGTAGTAATACATCAACCATGTTGTGACCAAGGTCATCATAATATTAGACATTTGAAATGCCGAAAACCCTAATTTACGCCACATAGGGATCTTTGCATTTTCTCCGCCTATTGCTAATTTTTGCAATTTTATCTTTTTTTTATTCATTGCTTTTACACTCCTCTCCTAACTGGATTGCGTCATACATTAAATATCCATCAGTAGTAAAACTAATAGTATTAACTTGATTTTGCTTTAGTTGATTATAAGTAATCAGCACTATTATCAGATGATATCTTCCACTCTTTAAGGCTGAACGATATGCAGCCCGATCATTTTCAAATCTTTCAGAAAAAATCTTTTTTCCATTTAAATTGATATTAATCAGGACCCCATTTCCTTGATCCATTTGTTTTTGCGTTGCTCCTGCTAACGCAACCTTAAGTAATAAATTTTTATTAGATAAATTATTAGAAGAAAATTCAATATTCCATTTCCCACTATCATTTTGGAGATAATACCAGTCATCATTTTTATCAATCCGATATGTTAAATTGTTAGGCACTAATTCTTGCCAAACATAATTACGTAGCTGATCACTATACTTAAATCCATCGGTTGTGTGTGAAGGATAACCAATTTGCCAAATAGATTTTGTAGATGGATGAATTTCAAATTCTCCTAAATCAATCTTTCTTTGATTGATTGAAATATCTTTTATCAATAAATGTTCATCAAGATCTGTACCATCTAAAGCGTAAGCATATAAGGAATAGCTATCTGGTCGAATATTTTTTAAACTAAATTTTCCATTTTTATCTGTCTCAACGTAATAGGTATTAGAATTTTGTTGCTCGATAAATGTCTTTTTATCCTTAGTATTACTAATCAAAATAATTTCATATTTTTTAGAAACAGCTGAACTAATCTGACCAACAACATCGCTTAACTCTAACGGATAATCTAGATCATCCAACCAGGAATATGGCCAAGCCTGTTTTTCTTTCTTGCTTCTTTTTACTACATCTTCAAATGAGCCATTATTTAAATAGAGACACCATGGTCCATACATTTTCTTAAAGTCAGTTGGCAGAACATTCAGTCCCTTACCAAAATGTTCACTAAATAAGTAATTCAAGATTAATCCATCATAATGAATCATAAGATCTTGATTTAACGGGCCTGAACCATAAAAAGATTTATTTGGTGTAATTAGCCATGCACCAAAATTATTTCCTGCTTGTCCCCAGAAATCTGTATCTTTATAGTAACCAGCATAATCATATTTGGAATAAATCTGACTGTTTGAAAATAAAGCTCCCCGCTTCATCCTATAAGTTTTATCTTGGAATTTTTTACCTCTCAGCATTTCCTTTGATGAAGGTTGTCTGCCGAATCGAACTCCATTAGTACTCCAATTAAACAAGCCTTGATTAAAACGATAAACAGTTCTTAATTCATTTACTTTCAAGGGATGATCAGTATTGTTCCATGCCTTAACATACGAATAAATGCCAGAATCGTTATTTTTCAAAATAATATGATATTCAATTCCAAGTTCACTTTTTGAATCAATAAACGCCACATGAATCATCTGATCATTATTTTCAATAGTTTTTGTTTGATCAATATGCATATGTCTTGTTTTTCCATCCATATGATAATCGCAATAGAAACTATAATTTTTATCGCGATCATGAGGTTCACCTGCTAAGTCTTCTAAGACATTTTTTCCTTTATACAGTAGCTTTGTGACATAGCCTTGTTTAGTGAAAGTTATTTGTACTTCATTATTGCTTAAAGATAATTCTTTATTACTATCTTCTATGTGGTCTTTTAATTTAGATAACATGGCATTTTCTCCTAATAAAAAAGCCAAACATAATATGATTGGCTTTTATATATAATTAAAATATTACTTTATAAAACATGATGTCGTTCCTGCCCAGGAGTTGTTTGAAACATCTTTTTATACTGTTGAATAAAGTAAGAAATATTCGAGTAGCCAACTAACGAGGCTATTTCATCAATACTAATCTCTGGCTTAAAATCTACCAGTGTCTTAGCCATTCTCAAGCGAAAACGTGTTAAATATTCCATTGGAGTAACCTCAACTTCGGCTTTAAATAATCTTACAGTGTGAGGGATAGAATAACCACTAAGTGATGCAAGCATCTCATTACTTATTTTTTCTTGATAATGAAGTCTAATGTACTCAATAATTTTATTGACTATTTTACTTTGCGAAAAATCCAATTCATTAATATAGGCATTACGCTTTAAATACATCAAAAATGTATAAATTAAGGTAGATTGTTCTAATGAAGATAAATAATCATACGTTGTAAATGACTTGTAATTATTCTCAATAAAATTCTCCAGATTTTTATCAAGATCCTGATAAATTTGAAATTCATTTAAGTCAAGAAATGATGCCATGGAATCAATCATTGTTCCTTCAAAAGTTAAAAATGATGTTATCCAAATTTGATCTGTATCAGGATAGCAAGAATAGGGAGTATATGGTCTCATTAGGAAACCTTGATGGGGAGATAATTTGATTATTTTTTGACCGATTTTTATAAAACCAGTACCTTTATCTGTTTGAAGCCAATGATAATATCTGAATCCATGAGGACGATAAACTTTATGTTGTACCCACTTTAATCCGATATCATAAAACTTTAGTGGATATTCGCTTTCTGAAGAATTGAATTTTATACTCATCTTATCTACGCTTTTCATCTATAGTTACAATTTAATTGTAGCATAAGATGTATTCGCTTACATTTTATTTAAAAAAGAAGTCTCTAATTTCATCACCTAATCGAGGAATAAATTCATGTCCATATTCTGGAGCCAAATAAATCTTCTTTTTAGACGTAATCCGATTAAAAGCAGCCATTTGTGTTTCAGGAGGGACCTGTTTATCCGAACCACCCATTTCCCACAACACTTGAGCTTTTATTTTATCAGCAAAGAATTTAACATCGATATAATCTAAAAGATTAAATAGATCTTTTTCTTTTTTATGAAGAGGATCGCGATAATGAAACCAATAAGATAATTCACCAAAAGCTGTCGTTGGTCCATACTGATATGCTTTTCGATAGTCTGATAAAAATGGATACGCAACTTGAACTTTATAAGTTTCTGGTACTAAGCCTGCACATGCTAGTGCTAAACCACCACCTTGTGAAATTCCTTTAATGAATATTTTCTTTTCATCAACATGAGTCATATTCATGAGAATGTTTGCAGCTTGGTAAGTATCTAAAAACTGGCGATAAAAGTATAGTTTCTCTGGATTCCACTCTTCAACGCCACGTATAATTAGTCCATTCATAATATCTCCTTTTACAGAAACATTATCCTCAGATAAACCTCCTTGTCCGCGACAATCTAAAGCAAGAACAATAAATCCTTCAGCTGCCCAACCAACTTTATCTTCAAAATCACCTGCACTACAATGATAACCATGAAAGTACAATAGTCCAGCATGCTTACCAATTAATTTTTTAGGGGCAATTAGCTGAGCATGAATTTTGGCTCCACCGATTCCATAAAAATATAAATGATAAAAATCTACAATATTTGAAGGCTCACTTACTTTTTGCAGTTCATAATCAAAACCTATTTCGTCTACTTTTCTTTTCCCTTGATTCCAAATCTTGTCAAAATCTTTTGGTCTTTCACCGACTCCCTTATAATTTTTATACTTATCTAAATTAGTTAACATAATCATTTGCTTTCACTCAGAAAGGTATTTCCTACATTTTTAGCAAATTCAACAAATTTTTCTGGCCAATTTGTTACGCAAGGAACAATATCGTGACCACTTTTATGGGCTGTTTCAATAGTCCCCAAACTTAATCCATGACCACCTTCTGGATAAATGGTCAAAGCAAATTTAACATCATTTTGTTTCAAAGCATTCGCAAACATTAAGCTATTATTTACAGGTACAACATCATCTGTTGCTGTATGCCAAATGAAACTTGGTGGGGTAAATCTATCTACATGCAACTCTAAAGATACTTCATTTAAATACTCAATTTCATTTGCTTTGTCTTTACCTAGCAAATTAACAATTGATCCACGGTGAGCATACTTACCTGCTGTAATTACAGGGTAACCAAGCAATAATCCATTAGGTTTAATTCCTTCGGCTTGATAACCATATTTTTGCAGAAAATCAGTATGCCAATAAACTCCTAAGCTAGCCGCCAAATGACCTCCAGCAGAAAATCCCGCTACCCAAATAGCATCTGGATCAATATGAAATTCTTTAGCATTTTTTCTAACATATTCTATTGCAGTGCTTAGTTCAGTTAAGGCTATTGGAAAATGGGCTGGCGTTAGGCTATAGTTCAATACAAAAGACTGAAATCCATAAGACATCATCTTAATTGCAATTGGCTCACCTTCTCGATCAGCAATTTCTTCATAGCCACCACCTGGGCAAATAATAATTGCTGGTCTCTTCCTGCCTTGAGCACATTTCTCTGTGTTTTGAATATAGCAATCTAATACTGCTTTTTCAGAAAGTGGTGAGTTTATTTTTTGTGAAAAATATCTCATTTTATCTCTTCTCTATTCTTTATTAGTCTTATTAACCACCTTTAATTTTGCGGATACTTTCTCTAATTCTTTTTTACTTAATGGATACCAGAAAGTTAAGATCAAAGCACCAATCATTAATAAAACAAATGGAACTAATGTTGCCAAAGCGTAAATTCCTCTTAGAACCTCTGGTGATTGTGTCAAACTACCAGTTGTTGATGCCTTATAACCAATTGCTGTCAAAATTGCACCACTAAAGAATGAATTCAAAGTTTGTGCAATTTTACGTCCAAACATATTTACACTATAAATAGTCCCGTCTTCACGCATCCCTGAAACATATTGATGGTAGTCAATAACGTCAGTCATAAAGGCCCAAGTCATAATATTAAACATAGAGAAACATAATGTAGTAAAGAAACTTAAAACTAAGTAAAGCCATACATTATGGATTTGCATAATGTAAACAACTAAATACAAAATTGACGACATAAATAAGGCAATTGAAACAATCTTTTTCTTACCAAATTTTGAAGCTAATGGTTTTGCAAAGAATGAAAGAACAATAGTATTGGCATAGTTAAACAATAATGCAATTGATAAAGCTTGCTTACTTTGGAAGTAAGTTGAAAACATATAAGTAGTTAAGAATGATGAAAAACTCGTTGATAAAACAATGACAATTTCTGCTGCTAAGAATGAAATTAGTGCACGGTCCTTAAATAATGAAGCGGCTAGTTTTCCACCCTTAACAGGATTTTTATGTTCAACCACAACTCTTTCAGTAGTTAAGGTGTACATAATTGTGTAGCAGATCATTGCTAATACAAAACAACCAATAGCACAGTAGAATAAACGAGTACCAGATAAAATTTGCTGTCCTGTCTTAGAGGTCGTATAAACAAGATATGGTAAAACAAATCCTGTACCACCAGCACCAATAGCAGAACCTACACTACGATAAATTGAAAGAGACGTTCTATCATCTGGATCAGAACTAATAGCAGCAGCTAAAGATCCATAAGGGATATTAAATGCAGATAAACAAGCAATATAGAAAATACTTGCACATGAAATATATGTAATCTTTGCTCCCATTGACCAACTTTGAATAAACGGCATATAGATTAGCAAAACTGACAATCCTAATGCCCACTTCATTGATTTAATCCAAGGATGAAAACGACCTTTCTTTCCTAAATGACGTTTATCTGCCATTCTACCAACGGCTAAATCAGTAAATGCACCAACAATTGTTGTAACCGATAAGATTGTCCCGCTAATAACTGGCGAAATTCCCAAAACGTTAGTAAAGTAAATTGATTCAAATGAGGCTAAAATACCCATTAAAAAGGTAGTACCTACATCACCAAAAGCGTAACCAATTTTATCTCTTAAACCAAACTTAGGTATTGGTTTTCCACCATTAACTTTTACAGCCAACGGCTGTTGATCACTCATTGCATCCATTTTTATTTCCTCTCTTTCTTAATTTTAAAAATTCGATATGTATATGGTTCAAATTTATGTAATCCTACACTTATTTTTTCATTATTTTCGTTAAGTATATTTTCTTTATCTACTCGTATATTCCTACTTTTATCAGACATATTGGCAATAAATATATACACGAAGTCATCATTTTCTCGTTCATATTTATAGATACCATCGTCCATTTGTTCAATAATTTGCTCACTGTTTGGTTTAATATATTTATCAATTACATAATCCCAAAAACAACTTTTCATACAATCTTCTGGCATTCCGCCTATATAGATTACATTTTTATTTTGATAAGTAATTGATCGGTTTCCGGCAACTGGTGCAATTGTTCTTACATCCTTCATTTCATGATCGGTATCAAATAAAGTTACTAAACCACTAAATCTATCCTCTTTTTTATCTACTTGAACTCTAGCCGCAGTTTTATCCTCACTAGAAAGATATTGGACGACATTTTTTACACCTAGCCAAATTCCTAGTTGCCCTAACCCGTTATCATTATTATGCCAATTTCCTTCAACCGTTCTATCTCCTGTTAAAGGTCCTAAAATTAATTCACCTCCGTTCTCAGAAAAGTACTTAAATTTATTTAATAAATCTTGGTCAACTGACCGAATATACGGAGCAATAATGCAATTAAACTCACTAAAATCAGCATTTGGTTGAATTACTTCAACTGATATTCCACGTCTTGTAATTGCTTCATATACTTCCGTAAACGTTGGACGATATTGATATATTCCACCCGATTCTGTATTCATCTTACGTTTAGTTTCATCAGAATAAATTATTGCTACTTTTGCTTTTCGAACCGTAGTTTCTTTTAATATTGGTTTTATTCTGTTTAAAATCTGTTCACCTTTTAAGACATCCTCATAACCAAGATCTGGTGTTCCTGCTTGTGTAACAACTGCGCTGTGCGTTTGTTCAACACCAACACGTTGCCCACGATAAGGCCAATACAAAATCGAATTTAACCCTGCTGCATATCCTAAAAATACCTCTACAGGTAAATATCCTTTAGAGTAAGGTGGAACATAATTACCTATATATCCAACATGTGAAGTACACGTTTCTAGCAAATAAAAGTTACTAGTATCTTTTACATTTCTAAACAAATCAAGATTAATTGGAAAGTTCCAGTATTGATCAAACCTTGGATAAGTATCGTAGCCTGCGATATCCAGCTGATTAAATAATTCAAAGTTATTCAAGTTAAAGTTCATCGACGAATTATGAGTTATTGGAATTTTTGTATTATCAATTAATATTTGAATTATTCCAGAAGCAAAATCATTAACTGTATCAGCAGTAAAATCAGCAAAAGCATTTTCTAATCCGGTATTATGAGTAAATGGCGTTTTAGTCGGCATTACTACCGAATCGAAATTAGGATATCTTTCACTCCATAAATTTGTTCCCCAAGACTTGTTTAGATTTTCAATTATTCCGTATTTTTCTTTTAACCATCTCGGCCATAATTTCTTACACGATTCACAAAAACACTGGTCTACATGACATTTAAATTCATTATCAATTTGAATAGCAACAATGTTGTCAAAATCATTAGCAACTGCTGCAATTTTTTTAGTTAGTTGATAAACTTTTTTTCTAAAAACCAAATTATTCGTACAAACATGTTGTCTTGATCCATGTTCATCAACTTGACCATCTTTATTAACCACTCGTGCTTCAGGATAATGTAATGTAAACCATCTTGGAGGCGTTGGGGAAGGGATTCCCAAGATCACTTTAAGATGATGTCTCTTTAATTTCTCTAATAAGTTTCGAAGATATTCCATATCATAGTGGTTTTCTTCTGGTTCTAATTTACTCCAGAAAAATTCACCAATTCGAACCGTATTAAAACCAATTTTTTCCATATGGTCCATATCTTCTTCATTGATTTCATCACTCCATACTTCAGGATAAATTGAGGCCCCATATAAGTATTGAGAGCGATTAGGTTTAATAAATTTACGATATAACCAAGTAGAAATAAAATTTTCAAATAATTGTTGCTTTACACCTGACTTGATTTGCTGTTCATTATCTCTATATTTAACGGGTTCTAAATCACTCTGTTTTCTGACATCGCTTAAATACCATGAATTAAGAAAACTGTATACATCTAAAACCGGTAATCTATTTTTCCAGGCTAGATTATGAATAGCCATTCCATCGGAATCTTTATCGAAATAATTTCGATAATAATTAAAATAACGATACTCTGTTGCGAGAGCGACTTTAACTTTTTTCTTCAAGAAATAACTAACTTGAGCTTTTATCTCACCTCTTACATATTCTGGGTTAAATAAATGACCTAATCCTAGGATAACAACATCATCTTGATTAATATCAGTTTGTTTCCATTTGTCACCTTTATACGTTAAACTCTTTATTTCAAAATTACTTGAGGGAGAAAATTTTTGTTTAATTAGATTTGAAATATGCGATGGATTTATCACAATATTGTCATTGTTCTGAATAAAATAAAATTTCAAATTTTTCTCTCCTTTCTCAAAAAAATTTTTTAGTGTTCAATTATCATTGATATCTTTTATATCAAAGCGCTTTCATTGATATCTATGGTTATTATCTATCATATTGATTCATATAAATACCAGAACTTAATCAAATAAATGTTGTGATTTGATCATTTTTATATTTACAATTTCTTTTAACCGCATAATAAAAAAGCTAAGCATCCCGCAAAAAACAGCGGTAAGCTTAGCTTTTTACATTTAATTAATAGAACAACAAATTAATTTAATAAATCATTAAACACAATTACTTTTTAGTATCACCTTCCATTTCTTTTTTATATTGAAGGTTATCTTCAATTTTGAAAAATGGGTAATATACAAAAAATGAAATTATAAAAATTACAATCTGTAAGATAGCACCAGAAATGCCGCCAGTCATTATATAACCACCAATAATCATTGGGGTTGTACCAGGAGGTAATACTCCGATAGGTTTACCTACAATTCCAAATTGCATAGATAAATAGGTAATAGTAACTGTAATAATAGGCATTAATAAAAATGGAATCCACATAATTGGGTTAAAAACTATCGGGAAACCGAATAATACTGGTTCGTTTATATTGAAAATACTTGGAGCCAGACTTAATCTTCCAAGTTTTTTATATTGCTGACTTTTTGCAAAGAATGCCATAGCAATAACCAATCCTAAAGTTGCACCAGATCCACCAACAAATATAATATATCTAAATTCTGCAGAAGCGATATTTTTAACGGCATGACCTGCAGCCAAAGCAGCAGCGTTTTGGCTAGTTAATGAGAGCCAAATAGGTAAATTACGGAATTAGCAATAATTGATCCATGTAATCCTATGCACCACAACAAGTTAATTATTAAAAATACTGCCAGAGTTCCCCAAAAACTTGTTCCTAATTTAGTTAATGGTTGTGCAATTATACTTTGAATTAAGTTCTGAACGTTTTTATAAGGTGTTATTTCTACAATTAATCTAATTATCCAAATAACAATAACTGCAAAAAATCCAGGTATGATTGAATTAAAGGACTTCGCTACGGCTGGAGGAACACCATCTGGCATTTTTATTACAATATTTTTCTTAACTATAAAATGATAAACTTCAGTTGAAATTATTGCCATAATTAATCCTACAAATAGACCTGCACTACTAAAATAATTTGTGTTAATCACTGTAGTTGGATTATTAGCTATTTTTACAGCATTAGTTGGTATTACTAAAAAATACGCTGCTAATGATATCAATCCTGAACTTATACCATCAACTTTATAGCTCTCTCCTAACTTATATCCCATTCCAAATGTTGCAATCAATGCAACAATATTAAATGTTGCGTTATATGGATATAACAATGCTTGTTGAATTTGAGGATGTGCTTTTAAAAAGGAAAGATATGCTGGTATTGGAAAATCAGCCAATATCAAAAATATTGAACCAATAATAATAAATGGTATTGTTAAAACCATAGCATCTCTAAGAGCAGATAAGTGTTTCTCACTAGCTATCTTATTGGCTTTAGGTATTACTTTAGTTTGTAAAACACTCATAAACTTGTTCATAATAACACCTCATTACTCAATTGACTCTCCATTAGTTTTTATTACATTTTTATACCAATAAAATGATTTTTTTCTTTTTCTTTTTAAACTCCCCGTTCCATCATTTTCTTTATCTACATAAATAAAACCATAACGTTTTTTCATTTCACCAGTACCAACAGACACTAAATCTATAGGTCCCCAAGAAGTATAACCAATTACTTTTACTTGATCCTCAATGATCGCTTTCATCATTTCTTTAATATGATCATTTAAAAATTGAATTCTATAATCATCATTAATATCTCCACTCTCATCTTTTTTATCAATTGCTCCTAAACCATTTTCAACTATAAAGAGCGGCAATTGATATCGATCATACAACTGATTTAACGACAATCTTAGTCCAATAGGATCAATATCCCATCCCCACGATGTTTTTTTGACATAAGGATTACCATCAAGTTTCTCAACTTTGTCTTTTGAATTCATTTTTACCACTGAAGAAAAGTAATATGAAAACGAAATAAAGTCCACCGTTCCAGTTTTTAACGCATATAAATCTTCTTTTTTAAAATCGAACGTTAAATTTTCTTCTTTCCAGATTGACCTGCAAACGTTTGAATAGTATCCTCTACACATAACATCTGTATAATAAAAATCATTTTTCATGAATTTTTGTCTTGCCAGCATATCCTTTGGACGACAAGTAGCAGTATATGTTAGTGGCCATTGGACCATACATCCGATTTTATTGTTAGGATTAATCTCATGTCCCAATTTTACGGCTTTGGCGCTTGCCACCATCATGTTATGGCTTACTAAAATTTTAGTTTTAAATCGATTTTCATTGTCGTTAAAGAGAATTCCAGCCTGATGGTATGGCTCATTTTGATTAAGAATCTCATTTATTTCGTTGAAAGTTACCCAATAAGAAACATATTTATAATATCTTTCAAATACTACACGACAATATCGCAAAAAGAATTCTATTAATTTTTCGTTTCTCCATGACCCATATTTTTGTACTAAATTTAATGGGGTTTCATAATGTGATAACGTAACTACAGGCTCAATATTATATCTTTTTAGTTCTTTAAATATCTTGTCATAAAATTCTAATCCAGCTATATTAGGTTCTAATTCATCACCATTAGGAAATATTCTCGCCCACGAAATAGACATTCTGTAACATTTAAATCCCATTTCTGCAAACAGTTTAATATCTTCTTTATAATGATGATAAAAATCGATTCCCTCATGACTGGGATAATAAATATCTTTTAATGGCTTAGAATCTACTTTTCTAATATGCTTATCATTAGCTACTCTCTCTACATCAGCTATGTTCAGTCCCTTTCCATCAGCCAAATATGCTCCTTCAATTTGATTAGCCGCTGTAGCTCCTCCCCAAAGAAATGTATTATCTAATTTCATACCGTTCCCTCCTTACATTTTTAATTTATAGTCTTTTGATAGCGCATACAATGCCAAAAGGCATAAAAGGAATTTTGTTCTAACAATTCTTCCTTTTATGCCTTATTTTTTAAAACATAGTTTCAATATTAAATATTTAATTATGCTTCTACTATTTTTTATTATCAATAATCGAATTACTAGATCTTCTATCTTTCTCTAATGACATTGCTAGATTCATCTTAGTTTCATAAAAATGCTCAAAGTCATTTTGAAAAATTAATGAATACAAAACATCTAACACATAACTCACTGATAAATGAATGCTATAATCCCCAATATTTTTATAAAGAGATTCTTTGGTAGAAATATATAAAGTTTCATCACAAATCTTTGTTAGATCATTTTCTCCAATTGAAGTAATAGCAATAGTAGGTATATTATTTTTCCTGCATTGTTTCGCTATAAGTAAGCTATTATTCGTTTCCCCAGAGTAAGAAATTATAATAGCTATATCGCCGGCCTGCATAATTTCTGCTTCATACAATTGATAATTCAAATTAGAAGAAATCATAACCTTCTTTCCAATTTTCATCATCTTTTCTTTAAAGGAATAGGCTTGATTCAAATAAGTACCATAGGAAAAAATATGAATTTCCTCACTTTCGCTACAAATTTTACGACAACGAAGAAGTGTTCTCATATCTACTACTTTTTCAGTATCTTTAATCGTCTCAATATATAAATCAGTTATTTTAGACATAACTTCGCGTGCTGTATCTTCTCTTCTAAATGGAAAATTTACGTCTACATTTTGAAACTGCAAATTAAAATATTTAACTTCATTTAAAAACTTATTTTTAAAATCACTAAAACCAGTAAAGCCTAGCTTATGACATAATCTAATAATTGTAGATGGTGAAGTATATGTTTTTTCTGCAACTGTTCTTACTGTATCTTTCTCTATATTTTCATCAGCTTTTAAAAGATAATTTGCAACAACTTTTTCATTATTACTCATATTCTTTTTTCTCTAAGTTGATCTTTAATAAGCATGATTCTAACTCCTTTCTTAGTATTAAATATATTTTAACCAATATAATTTGAATACGCTTAATTGAAAAATATTCGATGTAAGGACAATAAAAAAGCTAAGCCTCCCGCAAAAAACAGCGAGTAAACTTAGCTTTTTCTATCAAAATTTATAATTTAATCAAAAATATCTAACTCTAAGTCTTCAACAATATCCTTCAATAACTCTAATCCAGCAACACTATTGCCAGCCTTATCAAGTACAGGGCTAAAAATCCCAATTCCATATTTATGTGGAGCTGCTGACATTAAACCACCACCAACCCCACTCTTAGTTGGCACGCCAATTAAACGCGAATAGGTTCCTGATTGATTATAAAGACCCGTTGTCATCATCAGCGATTTAACACATCTAGCCTCTTCATCAGAAATAATCCGCTTGTTATCCCATGGCTTCACCCCACCATTTGCCAAAACGGCACCTAAATTAGCCAAAGAATGAGCTGTAACCATCATTGAGCACTGCTTAAAATACGTATCAAGGCTAGTTACCACATCTCCAAGCATCATATTTTTAGATTCCATATAATATGCAAGTGACCGGTCGAGATTACCAGTCCGTCTTTCAGAATGATAAATAATTTGATCTAAATAAAGATTAGGATCATTACAAATATCACGGGCAAATGATAAGATTTCCTCAAATGCTCCTTCTCCGGTCTTACTTACTACCATCGATGTTGTGGCAATAGCGCCGGCGTTAATAAACGGATTCAGTGGATATTTTACCTTTTCAATCTCCATATTAAGAATTGAATTAAAGGCAAAACCGGTTTGACAAAATTCAACATGCTTAAATACTTCTTGGATCCCCATCTTCTTTATAGCAAGCATCAAGGTAATTACTTTTGAAATACTCTCGATTGCAAATCGAACTTCACTTTGCCCAGCTTCACCGATTTCGCCATCATCTAAATCATAAAGCGCTACTCCTAATTGCTTAGGGTTAACTTCTGCTAAGGCAGGAATATAACTTGCAACTTTACCTTCTTTTTCCTTAGCTAAATTTTTCTGAACTAATTGCTCTAATTGAATCATAGCTATTTCTTTTCTATGAAAAACACACTCTCACTTTAAGCATAGATGATTCAATTGATTAGGTGAAATATTTGAGATTACAAAATAAAATATCAGCGATAACATGCACCGCTGATATTTTATTTTTTTACCAAAAACCAATTATTTTAGTCCAAAGCAGACCGCCGCCAAGCCATACAATATTCAAAAAGACACCGAAAATTGCGGACAATTTCCACCAATCTGATGATTTTACATATCCTGTAGTTGAAAGAAGTGCAGCTGGTCCAGCTGAATAAGGAGTCGTTGAACAAAAGATCGACCCTGCAAAGCCTAGCATTAATCCCGCCATTAGCTTTGGAACACCAGCTCCAAGTGCAATTGATAGAAAACCTGCTAAAACGGCTGAACTTTGCGTAGTAATAGATGGGAACATATAGTGAATATAGAAGTAAACCAAGAATAGAATTACTAAGACCCAAACCCAGTTAACGCCATGAAGCATTAGACCTAATTCCTTTGAGAACCAAGGGAAAAATCCTAATTTCATTAATTTCTGTGACATAAGCATCACAATTGATAGCCATACAATCAAGCTCCAAGCACCCTTTTGATCCATCATATCTTTAACAGTAATGACACCAGAAATCAGTAAAATTGAAACTGCGATAAAACCAACTAAAGTTGCATCAATTCCGATACTTGATCCTAATAACCATAAAAGTAGTGCCAAAACAAATACGCAAGCCATGATCTTTTCAGCAGGCGTCATTTTCCCCATTTCTTCAAGCTTCTTACTTGCCCATGCATTAGCATTAGGTGTTTCTTTAACTTCTGGTGGATAAATTTTATATAAAATAAATGGTACTAAAATCAGAGAAATAAGACCTGGAACAATTGCTGCTAAAAACCATTGCATCCATGAGACAGTAATTCCTTGCGTTTTTGCAATACCCAAGGCAACCATATTTCCAGCTAATCCAGTTAAAAACATGGTTGAAGTTACAATATTTACCTCGTATTCGTTAAAAATTAAATACGATCCTAACTTTCTTTGTGTTCCTTCTTTTGGATCTGACCCCATTTGTCTAGATAAGGCGTCAATAATTGGATACATAATACCATTAACACGTGCAATATTGCTTGGAATGGCAATCGCCATTAAGGTTTCAACCGTTGAAAGTGAATAAGCTAAGCCAATTGTTCTTTTACCAAAAGACCTAATAAATAGATAAGCAACACGTTTACCCAATCCTGATCTAATAAATCCAGCAGACATGAACAAGCACATTGCAATTAACCAAACAGTCGTATTCCCAAAAGATGCAGATACTTCTTTAATATTAAAAATATGAAGTAGCGTACCAATTGTAACAGCAACCAAAGTAGAACCAACCATCGGTAATGGTTTAGTAATACATGCCACGATTGTAGCAATAAATAAGGCAAATAAATGCCATGCAATTGGTGTTATTGCAGCCGGTCTAAAAGGTGTAATGATCCACAATACACATCCAATAATTACTGGAAGTATAAATCCCTTCCAATTTACTTTTGCTAACATTTGTATATCTTCTCCCCTAACCAAAGCTATTTGCTTTTACGAGCGTTCTCTATTGCTTGTTTAACAGCATCTTTAAATGCTCTACTAGTTGTACTTGCACCAGAAACTGAGTCCACGTCAGCAGAATTATGGTCGAGCATTTCTTGGGTCAATTTTGGTATTGCCTGACCACCCAAATCGCCAGATTCTTTTTCTTGAAGCGTTTCGATATTCTTTAAGTTTTGATTTTCATCTAAAGTTACACGAACAACAATTGGAAGATCATTAATCCCTTGATCGCTTGACCCAATTCCTTGATTTTTACCAGCTTCAAAATGCATCTTAACTTGATGTGCATCACTCTTTAAATCTTCATGAACTTGACTTGCGCTAGTAACAGCATCTGAAAGATCTACGTTATTCTTTATTTTTGCTGCATTAGTTCCAGCAATCTTTCCTGAAATTAATAAATCAGCAATTGAATTGGCCCCTAAATACTTAGTGGCAAAAATGTCTCCTAATTCTCCGGCTTCATATAAATTAGGAATTGCCTTTCCATCAAGTCCAATTACTTCACATTTAGAATTTCTCTGTGCACCACCATGTGTATGCAAAATATTATGACGAACAGGAATTGCATAGTATGGGCCTTCTTTTAAAGATCTCATAGTTTCAATTTTTCTGTTCAAAAACATATCTCGTTTTTTCACATCAGTTAAGAAATTAAAGTCTTCAACTGCATGCTTTAAATATGGCGCATCAATTTTTTTAGATAATTTTTCAATTGAATCAGCTTTAATTGCATATGAAATCAATTCTTTAATTTGATCTGCCTTAGCTGACTGATCGTTAGAAAGCTGCTCATATTGAGCTTGATCCATAATGATATGTGGATGATTTTGATTAGGAATCATAACCCAATTTCCATGATTGTACTTGTAGCCATGACGATCTTCTTCATCTTCTCTAAAGTAACGAGTTCCATCATCCCCTGCCACAAAAATTGACCCATTAAATAAGCTCTTCCAATTAATCATGTAAGCAAATTTTTCTCGTGGTTCATTTTGTCTAAGTGATAAGCCATGTGAATCGTAGTTAGACATATGCCATAATCGCGCACCTGCTTCAACAGCAAGATCAATTCCCTTACCACGGTTATACAAAGTACCAATTGGCGCAAGCGAGCCTTGACCTAAAAAGTCTTGAATCATACTTTGATTATTTTCAAAACCGCCTAGACTTAAGACAACTCCTCTTTTAGCAGCAACATTTACTTCTCTATTATTTCGCTTAATAACAGCACCCATTACTGTATTAGTTTCTGGATCTTGAATTAAGTGCTCTGCTGGCGATTCAAACCAAATATCAATTTTGTCTAATCGATCAAAAACTTGCTTACGAAGCAATTTCCAAAATCCGCCATTGTACATCCCTTTAGTCATACTTTGAGACTGCATAGAAGCTGCATCTTTATATTCTGGATATTCTCCATTTGGTCTTCTACCCGTTGGTTGAGCTTCAATTCCAAAATACTTTTTTGAATACTCCTTCATTTGCATTACATTTTTGATAAAGGTATCTAAAGCTTCTTCATCATACTCAAATGGATAATAGGTCTGCTTATAGTATTCTTTCAGTTGATCGAAATTTGATCCCCAAGCAAAAGCACCGCCAGCATATCTAGTATTACCACCTTCGCTTCCTTCAGGAGCAGCATCAATCAAAAGAACTTTTGCATTATTATCAGCAGCAAAACGCGCTGCACCTGCTCCGGCGCCACCAAAACCAATTACAATTACATCATATGTGGCATCCCAAGATACTTTCGTCTTATACACCATATGCTCTTCTCCTCACAAACTTGTTTCATCCTTTACACATAGCAATTTATATCTCTTTATAAACTTTTTCTAGTGGGTAATTGTGAATAAAATTGAACTACTCAACTCTATAAAACTGCATATATCATAGCTTCCTTGCAATTGTGAAAAATGTAACTTATAATTAAAAAAGATTAGTTTATAAAAAATATTTATAAAAGAGATAATAATATGAACGATAAGGATCTATTATATTTTTGCAAATTAGTTGAAACGCAGAACTATACCGCGACTGCTAATTCATTCAACGTTACACAACCGACAATTTCGATGGCGATCAAGCGACTTCAAAATAGATTTGATGATCCCTTGATTTTTCAAAAGAATCGCAAAAGTAAAATTACACTCTCACCCGCAGGTGAATTACTTTATCAGAAAGCCAAATATCTTTTAAAAGAAATGGCAAGTATCGATTACGACGTTAAACACGCCAATATTAAAAAAATTAGAGTAGCTTTTTCTGGGATTGCTGGTAGTATTTATATTCCTGAAATTATAGAAAAATTTTATAAAGAAGATATTGTTAACCTGTTAGATGCTCGCTTAGAAAGAAGTGCGACTGCATTTAAAGATTTAAATAATGGCGATGTAGACGTTGCTATCTATTCTTGGATGGTGCCAATCAACGATCCTGCCTATTTTATCCGTAATTTAGATAGAACAGAGTTAGTTATCATTACCGGTAAAGATGATCCTTGGAAAAATAAAAAAGTCATTGATGCCCAGGAATTAAGAAACCGCAAGTTTGTGGCCAGACAAAAAGGTTACTTAACCAGAGAATGTTTGGAAGAAGAGGCAAAGCTCGGCGATTTTACTCCAAACATTTTATACACGGCTCGAACAATGAAGCTAATGATCGATTTAGTTAAAAGAAACGTTGGTATTGCTCTAGCAATGGAGAATTCCGTTAAAGAGGAAAAGGATCTCCACATAATTCGTCTTCGTTCAGGACAAAAACTCTGGGCGTACATGCAAATTGCAATGAGAAAAAGTTTTATTCCCAATAAATATCAAAAACAAGGAATTGACATTCTTCGGAAGTTCCATCTAAATTAAACAAAACCAACTAAGCACTGAATGCTTGGCTGGTTTTTACCTGCACGTTTACTTGAACTTAATATATACTTTTAAACTTTTCCATCAAAAAAACTAAGTACTTTTATTCAGTACTTAGTTTTTTCAAATGCTTATTTTTAATCAATAGAAGGAATTTCTCGAGTTTCAGCTAATTTCTTATACCAATATGCACTCTTTTTAGCATAACGCTTCTGCGTCTTAAAATCGACATAGAATAAGCCATAACGCTTAGAATAACCGTTTGTCCAAGAGAACATGTCTTGCAATGACCAGACAAAGTAACCATGAACTGGAATGCCAGCTTCAATTGCCTTAGCTACCTGTTCCATATGCTGCTTTAGATAATCAATTCTTGGAGTATCATCAATAATCTTATCTTCTCCTTCAAACTTATCCTTATAACCCATTCCGTTTTCAGTGATATAGATTGAATGAACTAAAGGATAATCATCGTAAACACGCTTCAATTGATCATACATCCCTTGTGGATAAATGATCCAATCCCAGTCAGTTGCTGGTAAGTCCTTAGGGTGAATTTCTTCACCAACGCCTTTCATACGGTTGACATCAGTTCCCTTTTCACCAGTACCGTTATGAATGATTTCGGTGTCTCCATGATATTCTTTCATAAACTTCGAGAAGTAATAGTTAACTCCCACAAAGTCTAATTGTTTTGCAGCTTTAAGAAGTACTTTTTCATCTTCTGGCTTGATGTCAATCATTTGTTGACCATTAGCATCAATAATCTCTTTTACTAAAGCAAGCGTATGCTTAGAATACTTACCAGCTAACGTTCCATCAAGATAAAACTTATTTTCTAAAACGTCTTTTAATTCAGCAGCATGCTTGTCACCTTCGCTGTCTGTTGCTGGATAAACAGTTTGAAGAGCATGAACAATACCAATTTGGCCAGTATAGCCTGCTTCTTTATAAGCATTAACAATTCGGGCATGAACTAGATTCTGGTTATATTCAGCTTTAAAACACTTATCAAGTTGATCCTTGTATGCAGGAGGGAATGTTCCACCAACATATTGTTGACCAGCCATTGATGTAGGTTCGTTAATGGTAATCCAGTATCTAACTTCGCCAGCATACTCCTTAAAGCAGAACTTAGCATATTCAACAAAAGCATCTAACATTTCTTGTGATAGCCAGCCGCCCTTGTCTTGTAAGGCTTGTGGTGTATCAAAGTGATGAAGCGTTACGAAAGGTTCTACGCCTTCTTCATGACATTTCTTAAATAACTTGTGGTAGTATTCAACACCTCTTGGCTCAATTCTTCCTTCACCTTCAGGGAAAATTCTTGCCCAGTCAATTGAAACTCTAATTGCGTTAATGTGAAACTTTTTACATAATTCTAAGTCTTCTGGATAACGGTGGTAAAAATCACAAGCTGGATCTGGATTAATTGTTCCTTGTTCACGCAAGTACTTATCCCAGATTACTTCACCTTTACCATCTTCTTTTGTTGCACCTTCACATTGGTAAGCAGCAGTTGCACCGCCAAAGTAAAATCCTTTTGGAAATTTAAATTCTTTCATTAATTTTTACCTCAATTATTTATCTTCATTCTTGCCTTCAAGGCTATCAACAACAAACTTAAATGCTAAATCAGGTTTTTGAGTTAATTCAATGTACTGACGTCCAGTAGTAGTGACTAATTTAGAACCGTCATGATCAGCAATTTCTTTCAAGTTATCCTTCATACTATCCATCTGTGGAGCCAAAATAATTAAGTCCATATCATGAATAATATCCATGTGTTGACCATAAGCACGAGCTGCTGCGTGAAGTGGCAAATTACGTTCTTTAGCCATCTTGTTTAAGGCCTTAGCTAAGATACCTGAAGTACCACCACCGGCACAGATAACCATTACGTTAGTATCTTTGGTAATACCTTCTTTAGCTTCTTTGTCAGTAGCTGCAAGACTAGCAGTTGAATCATCAGTAGCAGTAGCTACGCCAGAAGCTTGTTCTGCAGCAAGCTTAGCTTGTTCTTGTTTGTATAAGTCATTGTCATAGAATTTAAAGAATGGAAGCCAAATTAAAGTATCAACAACTAAAGTTAAAATTACATAAACAAATGATAAACCAGCAAAACCAGAAGATACGATAATACCAATTGGAGCTGGAACAGTCCAAGGTAAAGTGTTGTATAAAGCGTTCATGTGAAGAACTTGAACAAAGAATTTATAAGCACAGACATTGAACATTGGTGTTACCAAAAATGGAATGAAGAATACTGGGTTCATGATAATTGGAGCACCAAACAAAATAGGTTCGTTAACTGAGAAACATCCAGGAATAACGGCGGCTTTACCAGCAGCCTTGTTTTGAGCTGATTTAGCTAAAAGTAAGAAGATGAATGGAACTACGAAAGTTGATCCAGTACCACCCATGTTCATAACGTAGTCTTGACAGTTAATAGTTAAAGCATGGCTTGCTTGCATTCCTGCATGAACTAATTGTTGGTTTAAGCCAACGTTAGTAGTCTCAATTGCAGCTACGGCTGGTGCAACAATTGAAGGACCTTGTACACCAACGAACCAGAAGAATGCCATCGCACCAGCAACTAATGCTAAACCACCATAAGTATCACTTGCGTGGAATAATGGTGAAAGAACCTTTACTACACATTCTGATAAATTTGCACCAAAGAGTTGGTTTAAAATAATTTGAACTATCCAGAACAATGCAACTGAGAAAGTCATTGGGAAAATGTCTTTAAAAGTTTGAGCAATGTTTTGTGGTACAACATCAGGCATTTTAATAGTTACATTGTTCTTAACACATGCATAGTAAATATTAGGTACGATCAAACCAACAATATATGAAGCGATTAATCCTTGCGTACCTAAGTAAGTTAAATCTAATCCATTTTTACCAACTTTAATAGCAATAATAATGAATGAAATTTCAGCAGCCAAGATAACGTTCATTGGATTAATCTGGTTTGTCTTAGGAAGCTTTAAGTTCTTATAATCAGTTAAATTCTTCGCACAAGTTGCAGTTACATATAAAGCAAGCAAGCCCATTGAATAGCTATAAGGCAAAACCAATGCGTTTTCTACTGCCTTTGGCCAATAAAATCCCCATGCGTTTGGTACATATGCAATCAGCGTAAACAAACTTGAAAACAAAATAATTGGCATGGCAGCAATAAAGCCGTCACGAACTGCTGAAACATATGGATTAGCCGCTATTTTTTCGAATTTTGGCTTCATTTTATCCATTGCTTTGGTAAAACCATTCATCTTTTCTTCCTCCTCATCCTAAGTTTAAAAATCATTTATTTTTAAACTACTTATTCAATACTATTTCCTTCGAGCTTATTTACTCGTTCATAAAGGTTAATAATTGTCCTCATCTGATCCTTTAAAAGCATTGTGGTCATCAATGTATCTTGTCCATGGACCATAATGAAGGTTACATCCATATCATCTCCTCCAGCTTCTTTACTCAAGAGCTTAGTCTGTTCATTGTGAGCTAAGTTGATTGATTCCTCCGCCTTCTTAACAAGTTCTTTTGCTTCAGTAATCTTTCCTTCACTAGCTTTATCCATTGCCTGCATTAAGTAAGTTCTTGCATCCCCTGAATATGCAACAATTGAAAAACCAGTCATTGAAATATCTTTTTTAGTAATTTGATTTTCTGCGTCCATTTTTATTCTCCTTAGATCAATCTCTGAATATGAATTGTTAAATATGTTTGTTCGCTTAACGATAACTTTATTTCTAATTTTTCTTGCATTAATTCTTTTATTCTCTGAACTATTCTCCAAGCCTTCGAATAACTAGCTTCTATTTCTCCAATCATTCCCTCGGAAATAGGTAAATTATCTGGCTCATGATTATTAAGCCGATTAATAAAATACTTCAAATGAACTAACAATCTGTCATAATCGTTGGCATTTTTTTGCGTTCGATATATTCCATTCCTTTCCAGTTCTTTTTGAACAACTTCGATAATTTCATCATTTCCTGTCTGACTCTTTTCTTCTTCAACGCTTCCACTAGTATGAGCATTGATAAAATGAAGAGCGATACTCTTATGTTCTGATTCTGGAAAAGAAATATCTAAACTATTCCGAAAACCTTTAATTACATCATCCGCGATTTGATAAGCAACTGGATAGTTATCACTTAAATCTGGTAAATAATTAACATCATCATCGCCATTGATTAAGCGTTGATATGCACCAAACAAGTGTGTTGTTAAAGTTACGTAGATGTAAGGTTCAGCAGCAAAATGATATTTTGCCTGCACTTGATCAATTAAGTCATAACTTGTAGTTACAAAATCTAGCGGTACGTTTGATAACAAAGTTGTTAGATCATTAACGGTATTTTTATCTCTTATCTCAAATATCTTGTCGACATTCTCTTCTTGGATTAAATCTCCTTTTTGCTTATGAAAAGCAACACCCCTTCCCATAACAATGTTTTGTTTATTATTCCTGGTATGAACAATAGCAACATTATTGTTTAATATTTGAACTATTCGGTATTCCATCTCTCACCCCTCCAGGAAAAATAAAAAAACCACGAATTTTAATACGAGATTACAGTTAGTCATCTGTATTAAAAATTCGCGGTTTTGCCTAATCGTATTAGTAACAATCCACATTTATTTTTGCTTACACATGTATATTAGCATGTAATCCGTCTAATGTAAACGCTTTTATTAGAATTACTTTATTTTATTATTTATTGTCCCTAAATAAAAAGAGATTGGTTTCAATTCCAATCTCTTTTTGCGTGCGGTTTTTCTAAAAATATAAATCTTAACTTTTTTTAATAACTTATTCTAAACTGTCTTAATTCTTATTCTTGGCGTCTAAAGGTCTGCCCTTCCAGTCATAATATTTACGGCTGAGACGATTCTTTTTATTATCGAATACCACCAAGCGATAAAGGGCATAAATAGTACCAATCATTGCAAAGCCTTCAATAAAAATATTTTTAAAGAAAAGTTGTGGAATATTAATCGCAATTACAAATATTGTCCAATATAATACTCGCTTACGTCGTGCTTCTTCTTCGCGGCTAACTTTCTTTGTCTTCATAAAAATCATCTCTACCGTTTCTAAATAATATTATTAACTATGCTTCTTTAGCAGCTGCTGCATATTTAGCATTACGCTTCTTCATTTCTGTTGAGTACCACCAGAAGATTAAAATGTAAGCAGCAATGGCTAAGATTGCATAAACAATGAACATTCCTTGATGCTTCCAAGCGTTACCTACTAAGTAACCTAAGAATTTTTCAATAGGACCTTCCATAGTAGTATCTGATACTAAAGTGTGAGCAGGAATGTTAGCACCAACTTGGTGAGCTACTTGAGTTACGAATGGAGCAACTAAAGTACCTGCCCAAAGGAAGATTGGTAATTCAATGGTACCAATGATAATCATTCTAATAATCTTACCACGAGTTACAACTAACAAGGCTGGAGTAACACCCATGGCAATAATACCACCTAAAGGCATTAATCTGTTGCCTGGAATAACCATAGCTTCAACCATCATAATTGGAGCTAAAACATTGGCAGCTGCCCAAATTTCAGCACGTCCAGCGATGAATGGCCAGTCAAGACCAACATTGAATGTACGTCCCTTAAATTTTGAAGTAGCGAAGTTTGAAATACCTTGTGATAATGGTTCAACAGAAGCAATGAACCAAGAACCAATAACTGAGAACAACTCAATACATGCACCGGCTGTGAAGGAAAGAGTAAACATTGTCTTCCAACCTTGTTCAGTTGTAAAGTTGTAGCCAGCAAGTAATGAAACAAAGATACCTAAGTAAACACCAATTGCGAAACGACTGCCCCAGAAACCAATTTTTTCATTTAATTTAGCTGAGTCAAAGTCGTATTTATCAAGCCATGGTAAACATTTATCAAAAAACTTATTGAAGACCATGATTACTGGGTTCATCATGTAGTTCATGTGAGTAGTAGTCATTGGGTTGCTTGATGGAGCATCTAGCAAGTCGTCAAAGGTTGGCTTCATTAAGTCTGAGTTGACGATCTTTAAGTAACCAATAAGTAAAATTAATAAAGTTGCTAACCAAAGTGGTGCGCCGCAGAATACTGCAAACAAACCAACGAAAGCTGAGTGCCAAACATCAAAGATATCGACATCTAATGTGTTAGTTCTCTTGAAGATTAACATTAAAACATTCAAGATGATTAAAACTAACAAGAAGTACAAAGTATATGGTGAACCCCAAGTAATAGTAGCAAGTGGTGCCCATCCCATATCCATGATATCTTTATGCATACCAGTATTCTTAACGAATTGATTCATCGCTGGTGCAAAACTGGTAGTCAATAAGTTCATAACATCGCCGATCGCCGTTAAGGCAATGGCTAATTTCATACCACCTTCAAGAGCCTTACTAAATTTAACTCTGAAACATAGAGCAATAATAGTAAGAACAACCAACATGATTGTTGGTGCTCCCATATCAATTAAAGGCTTAAAGATAGCATTCGCAAAATCAATTATCGCGTTCATTTTCTATTCCCCCAGGAATAACTGCTATTCGTTTTCTACCTTTTTAACTACTTCTTCAACCTTGTCATAAACAGGTTGAGCCATTGCTGGAATTCTGTAAAGAATTGGACCTGCTTCAATTAAAGGAATTTTAGGTTGAAATGCTAAATCAGTTTTAGCAATAGTCAAGTATGCATCATAGTGATTAAGCATATCTTCGTTTACATCCTTAATCATCACAGCATCAACATGAACATTGTGTCCACGTTTCTTCATTTCTTCTTCAACAGCATCCTTAATTTGGTGAGAAGAGTTAACCCCTGCACCACATGCAGCTAATAACTTAACTTCCTTTGCCATAATAAATACCTCCCAAAAAATATCTTCCTATTCTTGCTATTCTTGCTTAAAATTCTCACTCATAAAATCAAATATTTCTTTAGTTGAAGTGAGATTAAACAGCCTAATTAAATCTTCAACTGGCGTTGTGGATAAGAACCCCATAATCTGTGCTAGGACATTTGCCTGTCCTTCCGGATCATTGTTTAAAATCATAAATAAGAATTTAACTTCTAAACTTTCATCCGGAGCAATCATATTTTGAAACTTAATTGGATGTTTCAAAGCGATTGGAACAATCAGACGAGCATTTACAAATTCGCCTTCTGTATGAGGAATTGCGACATTTGGCAACTCTTTCGAAATTGGCGAAGTGTCAATTCCAGTTGGATAATGCTCTTCTCTTTCAATAATATGTGAAAGGAAATTTCCTTTTACATAGCCAGCCTTTAATAATTTACCATAGACCTCTTTTAGGACTTCTGCCTTACTTGTCTTGTCGCTGGTAAAAACTGCGTCAGGAGCAAATAAACTAGTTGCCACTGTCATATGAACCACCTTTCCAGTATCTGTAAACGAACTTTTACTTTTGTTTTTATATGTTAGATATTGTTCATTTACTACACCATTATCATATAATACTGTTCGTTAAATTACAAGCGCTTTCAAAAATAATTTTGAACTTATTTTTGCATAAAAAAATGGAACATATAATCATATGCTCCATAAGTTTCTATTAATAAAAGTTGAGGGAAATTTATAAATATTGTAGTTTATTGCGCTTATTATTTATTCATCAAGTGGAGTTGTTTTAATTACATCCCCACTTAAACCGACTTGATAACCTTGTTCAATCTTATCTTTACGAGAAGGGTGAACGACTTGGAACTTTCCGCATTTAACTACGCGTGGATTCAGACTCTTAACGCCTTCAGGTAAAACAGCGTTAGTACCATGAATTACAGCCACAATTACCTTGTAGCCCTTCTTAGTTATCTGAATTGGAGCATAGTGAAGAGTATCATTATAGAGTTCTACAATAGTACCTTTTGGCATGTAGAACATTCTAGCTTCAGTATTTGGATCAACAAAATGCTTCTCTTCCAAAGTTTCACGCTTACCAAGCACCATTAACACATCATCAAGCATAATGTTCACTTCTGAACATTGGTGATATTCAAATGCTGTAAAGGTATCGGAATGCCCTAATGTAACACCAGCATCAATTGGAATTTCACCAAAAATATCACGCTTTACAGCAAGCATAGTATAAGTGTCAGCTAGTTCAGGAATGTTAGCAATATACTTCATGCCGGTTTCGGGAATTGGAACCTTCTCCATTACCTTATAAACATCATCTAAATTAAAGTCATTAGTGTAGAGTACACCGTATTCTTTAAAAGATGGATCATCCAAAGTTAAAATCTTATATTGGGGATTTGCTTTTCTAAATTCTTCTAATTTACTCATGTTATTACCCCATTCTAACTAATCGTGATATACACCTTCAGCCCACTTCTTGTTTTCTTCGTCAAAGAAGTGTTCATTGTCCTTTTGGTCAGGATTTGATTTAGCAATACTATCGATCTTTTCGATTAACTTCTTGTTTTCTTCAGTTGGTTGATACTTTTCATTCAAAAATGCATCAGCAATGTAGAAAATAAAGTCTCTTCCTAAAACAATACCGCCCATACCTAAGACGTTAGCATTTAATTCACGCTTAGCATACTTAGCTTGAGCAACATCGCCAACCATTGCGGCACGAATACCTTCATTCTTATCAGCCGCAGTTGAAATACCAATACCAGTACCACACATTACAATACCAACATCAGCTCTGCCGTCAGCAACAGCTTCAGCAACACGCTTACCATACATTGGATAGTGAGTTCTAGTGTTGTCATAAGTACCAAAGTCTAAGACTTGGTATCCTTCTTCTTTCAAATGGTCAGATAATGCCATCTTAATTGGCGTAACAATGTGGTCATTACCTAATGCAACAACAGTATGTTTATCAATCTTTGGATCTACAAATTCTGGTTGTGGTCTATCATTATCAAACATTTTCAAGCCTCCTCTAAATCATTTTTTCAAGCATGTCTAAACGAACTTGGTGACGTCCGCCTGCATATTCAGTATGCAAGTAGTAATCAATGATTGATTCGGCAAGCTTTTCACCAACAATGCCACTACCAATTGCCAAGGCTTTAGCCCCGTTGTGCATAGCAGTCATGTGTCCAGTTCTTTCTTCGTTAACATCAGCAGTTACCATGCCCTTAACCTTGTTTGATGCCATTGCTGAACCAACGCCATATTCATCAAACATAATAGCCTTCTTAATACCATGGTCTAAGACTTCATGCGTAACTTTTAAGCTAGATTCTACAAAGTCTTCTGCTGGTTCTGGCGTTACATCTAATACTTCATAGCCGCCATCTTCTAGATACTTTTTAACTTTTTCTTTTAATTCAAAACCTTTTTTGTCACTACCAATAACAACTTTCATGTTGTTCTCCTTTCGCTATTCACTACCCTGATATAAAGTCGTGATTTGGCTGTAATGCTTTACGATATCCGGATCAAGCCCAGGACTTGTAATCAAACCATCAACATCGTATAAGTGATAAAACTCATAAAAGTCATTGCGGTTAATCTTGTGATAATCAGCCACAACATACTTTTTACGTGAGCGATTTAATCCCAAGCCTTGCGTCTGTCCTTCTTCTAAGTTAGCAGTCATCATTGAGGTGTCCTTGATTCCGTTTACGCCAACAAAGCCACGATCAAAAGATATTCCTCTTAACTGATTATTTGCCAATGCACCTATAAATGCTCCGCTAACTCTGCGATATGAGCCACCAATCAAAATTAGTTCATAATTGTTTGGATTCTTTTTAGCTGCTTCAAAAACAGGTAAAGAATTAGTAACAACTCGTAATTTTTTTTGATTCAATTTAGCAACCATAAACTCTAAGGTTGTTCCTGGTCCAACATAAATAGTTTCGCCATCTTGAACAATCTTACTTGCAACTTCAGCAGCTGCTTTTTTTTCAGAAATGTTGATTTCTCTTTTTTGCATATAATTCTTTTCAACTGAATCTTGCTGAGAAATCACTTGCGCTCCCCCATGAATTCGCATCACTTTACCAGTCGTATTCAATTCATTGAGGTCTCGTCTAATTGTCATATCTGAAACTTGCAACGCCTTAGCCAATTCATCAACGGTCACAAACCTTCTATCAGTCACAATTTCTAAAATATTTCTTAATCGTTCTCTTTTTAGCATTGTTCACCTTAATTCTATTTGGCTAACCAACTCATTACATCTTTATTATAAATGTTCATTTATGTTTGTCAAAGTTAATTTGTGTTCATTTTCATTAAAAATTGCCAAATAGCCCTTCTAAGCCGTATTATAGCAACGATATCGCTTACAAATAAAATATTTAAATTTTTTGTGAACTTTCAAACTCACAAGTTAGAACAGCTCAAATTTCACACTTGACTTTTTTCCTATAACTTAGTTAAATAAAAAAGAAATATAAGTGATGACCTTTAATTTAGTCCTGTGAGGCTATCAAGGAAGTCTGCGCGTAAACTATTTTTTGCATAGTTTTAAACAGAAACGACTATCTTAAAGGTAATTCTTTAGATAGTCGTTTTTTCTTTAGGTCATCCAAATGTCGTTTTCAAGGAGGAAAAAATGAAAAAGATGCCTAAAGACACATTTCATAATGATGATGCGATCTTAGACGTTTATGAAAAGCCTGAACTTGGACAAGGAATTTTGCTTTCAATGCAGCACTTGTTTGCCATGTTCGGTTCAACCGTTTTAGTTCCAATTTTAGTCGGAATCAATCCAAGTATTGCCTTGCTTTCATCTGGTGTAGGTACATTAGTCCACATGCTTCTTACCCACTTCAAGATTCCAGCATACTTAGGTTCAAGTTTTGCCTTTGTTGCTACTATGCAAGCCTTAATGAGACAAGATGGCTATCCAGCAATTGCTCAAGGTGCGATTGCTGCTGGTCTTGTATATGTAATTGTAGCTTTAGTCATTGCAAAAGTTGGTTCTGATTGGGTTAATAAAGTTTTGCCACCTATTGTAGTTGGTCCAATTATTATCGTAATTGGTTTATCTCTAGCAACTACTGCCGCTAACGACGCCATGATGAAAGGCACTAAATACAACTTAACCTACTTTGGAGTTGCAATCTTCACATTAGTTATGACACTAATTTTCCAAATGTGCTTTAAAGGCTTTACTAGTCTAGTTTCCATTATGCTTGGAATTGTCTGTGGTTATGCCTTATCTTGCGTCTTAGGAATTGTTGACTTCTCTGGTGTAGCAAAAGCCGCTTGGTTCTCCATGCCAGCTTTAGATGTACCTGGAATCAGCTACCACTTTAAATGGTATCCTGCAGCTATTTTAACTATGGCTCCAATTGCCTTTGTTACTATGACTGAACACATGGGACATATTATGGTTCTTAACTCTTTAACCAAGAGAAACTTCTTTAAGAATCCTGGTCTTCACAGAACTATGATGGGTGATGGTCTTTCAACAATTATTGCTGGTTTCATCGGTGGTCCACCTACCACTTCTTATGGTGAAAATATTGGTGTTTTGGCAATGACTAAGGTTCACTCAGTCTGGGTATTAGCTGGAGCTGCTGTATTTGCAATTATCTTTAGCTTTGTTGGTAAAGTCGCTGCGGTTATCGAATCAATTCCAATGCCAGTTATTGGTGGTATTTCTTTCCTATTATTCGGAACTATTGCATCTAACGGTCTTAAGATCTTAGTTGACGACAAGATTGATTTTGGTGAAAAACGTAATATGTTAATTGCCTCAGTTATTTTAGTTATCGGTATTGGTGGTGCCTACCTCCAACTTGGTAATTTCCAATTAACTTCAGTCGCTTTATGTACAATCTTCGGTATGTTAATGAACTGGATCTTACCTAAGAAGGCAGCCAGTGAAAAAGCATTAGAAGCTGAAAAGAAAGAAAAAGAGCAAAAATACTTTAATTAGTTGAATATATGAAAAGAGCTAGAACCCGTGTAATACGGATTCTAGCTTTTTTAGTAGTCCATTCTTGTTCAAATCTATATTGTTGCAATATATACTCCTTAAAAAATGGCAAAGTAAATGCAACCTCTCCATAATTTGTAGCTTTAATAATTTCATCGTCTAATAAACGTCTTCGATAATTAGCAATAAAGTTACTTGGTTGATTTAATTTTTCTCGTATCTCTTTAATAGTTACCCGTTCGTTTGAGCTTTGTGCCATTGCCAAAACAAATTTTTTATCTTGTTTCGACAAATTACTAAATATTTTTGTGTATCTCTGTGTATCTTATTGTATTTTTATTGCTAAAAAATATTGATAATTCATCTAATAAAGTATTTACTAAACTCATTTCGATATTCCGTTGGCGTCTTATGTTTCCATTCTTTAAAATTTCTATTCAACACCCGTGCATTCGAAAATCCACTCTCAAACGCCACCAATTCAATTGACTTATTTGTGCTCAACAACAATTCTCTAGCGTGCATCAAACGAACCAGCTTTAAGTATTTACCCATGCTCATATTATTGCTCTGCTTAAGTTGCCGATTCAGAGTTACATGCGAAATATTAAATTTATTTGTAATATCACTAACCTGAATATCTTCTTGAAAATGATCATTAATATATTTAATTATTTCATCCCCCAAGGGAAGATTAGGACTTCTAGTAACTGGCTCTCTCTTATTAAAATTCTGATCAAGTAAGACAATAATTCTCATTAAATGACTCAAAATCATAAAACGTCGAGCGTCAGTCAAGCTTTTTTGACAAAATTCACCAAGTTCAACAACTTCTTTTTTTAACTCCTTATAAGCAGTTTGATTATTAGTACTATTTTTACCTAATAAATCAAGATTCCAATTGATACTCGTTGGATACTGGCTCAATAAAAAGTCATCATCAATAATAAAACCTTCATACTCCCAGTCTTCATTTTCACCTGAAGCACTATGAATTTGCCGGCGGTTAACTAGCCAGATATCGCCGCTATCGAAATGGTAAGTTTTACCCTCAAGTGCAAAACGCAAATCTTTCCCTTTAATTAAATAGTTTAGCTCAATTCCCTGATGCCAATGCTCTGGCTCATTTACCTGATTATCATGATAAAAATAAAATGGCAGTCTTTGATTATTTTGAACTTCCTCATGCTCAGCCATTGTAATCCCTTTCAAAATAATTACTTCTTAGTTACAGAAATTACACTTAGTTTCTATTTATAAATGGTATCTTAATAGTGTAAAAAATACGAGGAGGAAATAAAAATGATTAAATTAATCGCCCTAGATACAGACGGTACACTTTTAAACTCTAAAAATAAAATTCTTCCCTCTACTAAAGCAGCAATTAAAAAAGCTTTAGATCAGGGAATCAAGGTCGTACTTTGCTCTGGTCGACCAATCGCGGGGCTTGCGCATTTCATGAAAGAACTTGGAATTGAAGGCAGTGATCAATATGCCGTAACTTTAAATGGTGCAATTACGAAAACCGCAGACGGAAAAATAATGACGCAAGATCTTGTCAGCAATAAGCTTTACCGCGAGCTGACTAAATTTGCTAAAGAGCAAAAAGTTCCTTTCAATATTGTTGATCCAGATTCAAGAATTATTACCGCCGACCGTAACGTAGATTACTTTGAATTATTGCAAGCATGGGAGAATACTGCTCCCATGTTCATTAGAACTCCTGATGAAATGCCTAACGACTTTCAGATTTCTAAAGGCTGCTTTGTTGGCGATAAAGCTCTTCTTGATCAATTTGAACCAATATTAAGAACAAAGTTTGATCAAGATTTATATATTGTTCGTGCAGATGACCATTTCTTAGAATGTCTACATCCAAATGTAAACAAAGGAAACGGTTTGAAAGAATTAGGTGAAAAGATTGGCATTAGCACTAACGAAATGATTGCTTTTGGGGATGAAAGAAATGACATTTCTATGTTTGATATCGTAGGAACTGCTGTGGCTATGGGTAATGGAAGTCAAGAAGCTAAAGATCACGCAAACTTTATCACTGCATCAAACGATGATGACGGCATCGCAAAGGCTTTAGATAAATTTATTTTTTAATAAATTATTAAAAGGAGACTGCAAAATGACAAAATTAATTGCCGTTGATATGGATGGTACTTTCTTAAGAGACGATAAAAGCTATGATGAAGAAAAATTTGCTAAAATCTACCAGGAATTAGAAAAAAGAAACATTATATTCACAGTTGCTAGTGGTAATCAATATTATCAAATTACTACTTTCTTTAAGAAATTTCCTGCTGTAGTTTACGTTGCAGAAAATGGTGCCTTAGTTAGAACCAAAGAAAAGATTCTAGCCCTACATGCTTTCTCTGAAGAAAACGTTAAAAAGATTGAAGATTTTCTTTTAAAGCAAGCTGAATTACAATTTTTAGTATCAGGAGTAGAGTGTGCCTATTTTCCAGTTCAATTTACGGACGCTTATTACGAAATCTCTACTAAGTATTACTATCGTTTAAAGAAAATACACGACTTTAGTGAAATTGGCGACAAAGTTCTGAAATTTTCTATTTCCTGTCCTGATGAAAAGACAGATTATTATATTCGTTTTCTAAAAAAGAACCTTGGCAATTACTGTAATGTAACAAGTAGTGGGCACGGCGATATCGATCTTATCTTACCAGGAATTCATAAGGCACATGGCTTAGCAGAATTAGGTAAAGTACTTGGTATTTCTCTTACTGAAATGACTGCTTTCGGTGACGGTGGAAATGACTTAGAAATGGTTAAAGAAGTTGGCGATGGCGTAGCTATGTCAAATGCAGCTCCAATACTTTTAAAGGTCGCGAATCATACAACAACATCAAACAATGAACAAGGTGTTCTCACCTACATTAAAAATAATATTCTCTAGTAAAAAGGCTTGAAACAATCCCCCTCTCTGTTTCAAGCCTTTTTACTTTTTCTAATACATATCGCCAAATTCTTCAACTTTATATTTTAAATATACTTTCATAAAAAACAGTCACTCAATAGTTAAGTGACTGCTAATATTATTTTTCAATTCTAAAGCGATAAAAGCCTAAACTCATTTGTTTCAAGGTCTTAGCAAAATCCTTTTTATCAAAATGATTTTGATCAACTAAAGCTTCAAATTCACCATCTGCGTCAACTAACATCTGGTGAGTTCTACGCCATCCATTCTTTTGATAAAAACGCAGACGGCTAACACGTTGATGATAATTCTCGGCATCAGGATCAAGCGGTTCAATATCTAACACAATTTGCTGATCTGGATATTTTTCTTCAAGCATATGTAAAATTTTGCTTCCATATCCATTACCACGTAATTCGGATTCAACAGCTAAGTAAGCCAGATAAACAGTATTGTCACTAATGTAGTAACAAACCATCCCGCAAAATACTTCTCCATCATAGACGGCATTAAGTTGTAGCTTCTTGCGCAAGCTCATTAATACCATTGACATCCATGAAAATCTTTCCCATTCTGGAAAAGCACTATAATATAAATCTTTAACTTTACGATAATTCTTAGAGCCCCATCGGGCGGGTTGTTCGTCTAAAATAAAAATCCTTCTCTTTTCTAATAATATAATTTACTTCTCTAATTAAAAAATACTTTTCAATAAAAAGCAAATTTCTAATACTATACAAAATAGGGACAAGCTATTCCACTCATCCCTATTAGTCAAATAATTAAATTTTTATCTATATCAACTTATACTTCTTAAGTAATTCTTCAACGTAAGTTCCCTTAACTTTCTTCAAACCTTCTTTAACCATCAATTTTTCAGGTAAAGGCAAATTTAGTTCAGTTAACTTCTTTCTATCGTTTAAATAGTACATTGCATTCATTAACATTCTCACGTCAAATGCCGAAGCAAATACTTCAGGAACACCGCGGTCTACATTAAGCAAAGTGTAGACAGCTTCCATAGCAGTACGTCCTGAATATTCAGTAGTAAAGACAGTGTTTCTCTCAGTTTCAGCAAAATTACCAATGAAGGCTAAATTCTTGGAATTCTTTGGCACTACCTTTGGACGATCGCCTAATGCACGTGGCATGAAGTAAGACGTAATATATGGCATATGATTTGGAATCGTAGTTGCATCAATTGCCATCTTCTTAATCTCAGATTCAGGAACACCCATGTGATAAAGCCATTCTTCGCAAAGTTCAATACCATCACATTCAGGCATAGTCTTTTTGACATAGTTACCCTTAGTGTTTGAATACAAGCCATATAACCAAACAATCAGTTCATTTGGCTTTTGCTTATGGAATTGTGGTTGACGACTAATTGAATATCCAAGTAACCAGTTAGAATCCTTAATCGTAGTTGGACCACTAGTTACAATGGAACCAGAATGTGGATCCTTTTTATTAACCTTTTCAATGTAAGGCACAATATCATCATTAGTGAAAGTAACTGTAGCTGAAATTACCCAGTTAGCAGCTGGAATATTTTCGCAGAACTTTTCTGGATGACCGAAGTCTTCATCTTGCGCTGCTAAGTTCTTCCACAATTGCCAACTTGGTCCAAGCTCATGTTTTTGTTCAGCTGGGTGCGTGTTGTCCCCCATAAGTTGTGCTTTCAGTAATTGAGCCATTAGTTACGAAGACTAAGTCGTTAGGCGTTAATTTGATAACTTTTTGCTCACCCTTCTCAGTCATCTTAATTTCCGTAGCTACCTTTTCATCTTCAATTCTGTTAACAATAATGTTATCTACAATTGTATCGTAATGGAATTTTACGTCATGCTTCTTTAAGTAACTAATCAAAGGCATAATTAAGTCTTCGTATTGGTTGTACTTAGTAAAACGAAGTGACGATAGATTTTTCAAAGTTGCTACGTGCTGTACAAACCGCATTAAGTAACGACGCATTTCCATTGCACTTGCCCAAAGCATAAATGCAAACATTGTTTGCCAATATAACCAGAAGTTTGACTTAAAAATTCATCGTCAAAGACTTCATTAATTTTCTTATCTTGCAAATCCTTTTCTGGTGCAATTAGCTACCAGTCAGGTGGCATTTACATGCTGTTGGTCTGGTGGGTTGGTCATAATTATCAAAAGCCAATTGATGAGCTCTTATCATATATTGAGAATCATATCGTCATCAATAGCTAAATTCTCCGTTATCATTATCTATTACTAATTTATAAGCATAATATTTTCTTCCTCTCAATTTTGTTTTCTATAATACAGTTGAAAGTTTAAGTTTTTAGAAAGGAAATTGAAACAAAGAAATATATTGCTAAAATTGGACCACTTAATGCCGAAAAAATAGCTTGCTCTCCTCACGGAACTGCTACTTTTACTGAAGATGAGTAACAAGATACCTTACATATTATGATTGAAATGTTCGACACTCCAGCAAACATCGAATACTGGCAACACTTCCATGGTTTCCCTGATGGTAAAGATGCTCATGTAGCAACAATGGACAATGACTTAAATGGAGATGGATTTGTTGATTTACCAGAAACTGAGCTAGTGTCAGGCACAACAATGGTTCCTTTCAATATAAATGTAGTAAAATATGGTCCACATGTTACTCTTCCAATTGCAGTTGGAAAAATAGAAAAAGCAAATAATTAATAATACAAAAAACGCATCTAAGTTAAGTGTATTTCTCTATCAAAGAGACTGTTCATTTCTTCATTAAAATTATGAGCTATAAAGATCACAGTGTATGGGCCATCTAATAACTTCTTTAAGATATCAAGCGTTGCTTTTTTATCTATAGCGCTAGTACCCTCATCAATCAAAATAAAATCGTCATCGTGAACGCAAGCCCGAGCTAACACAATTTTTTGTCGCTGACCTCCAGAAATATTTAATTTTTGCAAATTTAATTCTGTCTTTAGACCTAGCGGCATTTTTCTAATATCAGATTCAAAAGAAACGTCTTTAACATAATCTAGCACTTTATTTTTCAATTTTGAATTAAACATCGTAATATTATTTTCGATACTATCAGGAAATAAAACCGGATCTTGTGGGATATATCCTATCTTAGCCTTATCGACGTTAATATCATCACCATATTTATTTTTAAAATTGATCATACCGGTATGAAGTTTAATCTTACCAAGAAGTACTTTAAATAAAGTAGTTTTTCCGGATCCTGAGTCACCAGTCAACAGAATTTTCTCACCAGTTTTTATATTTAAATCAGGAAATTTTATTATTTTACCGTTAGGAAATTTTACTGACACATTTTTTGTAATTAAACTAGCTGGAGATTGTAAGTCGCCCGTATGCTCAACTACAGCTGTGTCCGCATTAACTTCACTGCTTAAACGGTCTACTGAGTGAATCTGTCCTAATTCAGTTGCAAGCATCTTAACTGATACATTGATATAAGAGCTAAAGCTTTCAACAGTTACTATTACACCAAATATAACGATATGGTTTGTAACTAATATAGCCGTAACGGCTAATAAAGCAAATTGTAACAAGGCGGAAGTAGCCTTATTCAATACAGCTAAGCCTTGCATAGTACCTGTTCTTGCTATATTTGCACTTTCTAATGTATCAGATGCATGATCCATAATTTTAGACAACTGTGAACCCACTGAAAACTTTTTGAGCTCTGATAGACCATCTAACCATTTTTCAGCTGTATCTAAATATTGCTTATTTGCTTGAGATAACTTTAGAGCAGCTGCTTGCATGGCGGGACGAAGAAGTTTAGGCAAGTAAAAACTAAGCGTTCCTAATATCAAAACGACAATTAATAGGCTCCAATGAAACAGCAGCAAGCCAATTGATGCAAAGATAATTTGCGCTAAATAGTATGGAATATCCGTATATACTGCAAGCTTTGAATCTTTTATTAAGTTCAGGTCGTTAGTTAATCGATTCTGAACTTGGGCAGTACTATGCGTTTTATTATCATAAAAATAATGATTTACTATTTTAAATCTTATTTGATGATTGTATTGCTGAATTTGTTTTTCAATCCAATACTGACAAACATTAAGGCCAGCATAGCTTATAATGAACAAAATCAAAGATAGAGTAATCAAGAAAATAAATTGTTGCCATTTTCGGTTCTTAATGGCTGTTATTTGATATGTATTAATATAGCTGACCCCAATTATTAAACCAGAAGTTAGGAATTCTAGAATTAATAGCGATATCATTCTTATTCTATTAACAGCATACAGATCTTTAAAAGACACTTATAGTCACCTCTTATTATTTACAAGGCTAATCTTTCTACTAAATAGTTTTTCAATGGCTGGAGTTAAATTATGAGCTACTACAATAACTGTTTTATTCGATGATACTAAGTTTTTTAGAATTCGATAGCTACTTTTTGAATCTATCACACTGGTTGCCTCATCAGCTAAAATAATAGAAAAATTATGTATCTCATTACGAGCTAAAATAATTTTCTGTTTTTGACCTCCAGAAAAATTATTCGTATCTAAATCAATTCCCGTTTCAAGTCCATTTGGCATACTAGCTATATCTTTACTTAAATCATTATTTTCAACTGCTTTTTTAACCAGTTTTTTCAATTTATTATCGAACATAATAATATTGTTGATAATAGAAGTAGGAAAAAGCTTCCCATCTTGAGGAATATATCCTATCTCAGCATAATCAGGACTAACTTCTTTACCATATTTATTTTCAAAAACAACTTGTCCATTAGTTGGTTGTAATTTATTAAGAATTAGCTTAAATAGCGTAGACTTACCAGTACCACTGTCGCCACTAAGCAACACTTTTTCTCCTCTTTCAATATGAATATCTGGGAAATAGATCGTTTCTCCATTTTTAAATGAAATACTTAAATTATGCGTACTAATTGAGTATATTTCATCAGTATTAGTTTCTTTATGAGAAGAGGCTAACTTCTGGGATTCAATAATTTGTTTGTTAAGACCTTGAACTGACTGAATTCTTGTTAGCGATGTAGTAATTGTCAATAAACAATTTAAAATCATAGAGGAGAAGTTACCTGCTGCTATTATTACTCCAAAAGTTACTTGATGATTAAAAAACAAAATTGCGGCTAACAAAGTAATCGCAATTTGAGAAAAAGAATTAGCACATCCATTAAGGAAATCAGCAACAGAAATTACCTTTTTTCTTTTTACGAAACTTGTTTCTAGATTCTGACTAACTTTTTGCATGACTAAGTCTAATTTATTAAAAGCAGTATACTTTCTTAATTCTTCTAGACCATTAAACCATTCTTCAATAGCTAACAAGTATTTACTATTTCTATTAACTACTTTTTGCGTTGCATTAGAAGCTTTCTGTCTTGTAAAGCGAGGAATATAAAGCGTAATAACTGATAGAATTATTGCTAACAATGTCAGCATCCAATTCATTAGAAGAAGGCTGCTAATTGACGTAACCAATAAAAAACCTGATTGGATAATACTCAAAGACTGATCGGCATAATTTTTAGTCAGCACTTGTAAATTGCTATTTAATTCATTTTCCATTTCAGCTACTTTAGGCGCCTTGTCATGATAGTATTTGCTTATTAATTTATGCCTAATACTGTGAATATATTTTTGCGTTTGCTTACAAAAAAGATATGTAGCTAACGAACTCAAAATATAAGAAACGAATGAAAGAAAGACACTACTGGCAATAATTAGCAAAAAACCTAGAAGAATATTTTTAACTAGTTGATTATAAGCGAATTGTATAATATACGAACTTGTTGCAGATCCTGCTGCAAACAAAATCTCTAAAACAATTATTACAATGAATAAGAGCAAATTAGTTTTAATTAATTTTTGAAAACTCATTTTTAATCATCTAGATCCTATAATTATTTTTAATAGCGTCCGCTTTTTCTAAGGGAACTGATAAATATACATATCTGTTAGTTGGAGATAACCATTTAAAAATTACCACAATAATATTATTTTTTTATTAAAATGTCAATATTTCTTTAATTTATTAGTGCCAGCACTAAGTAGTGTTTAGACTACAGCGATTTGATACTACAAAAAAAGCTGATAGACAATTCCAACTTTAGGATTCGTCTACCAGCTTTTTTCTTATTTACTATTTTCATTAAAAATAAAATTCAATCCAATCGCAATTACAAGCAAAGCAGTGGCACACCACATAATTTCTTGCAATCCTAAATGAAAAATATTTCTCATTGTCGGTAATAAATTCTGTGGCAAGCTTTTAGCAGATGAAGCATCGCTTAACTTATTAAGCATTCCCATCGTTATACCTGAATTTTCAGCAACTCCCTTGGCCAATTGTACATTCATAATCACACCATAAACAGCAGCCATGACAGTTTGAGCCAGAATTCTAATTAAATATGAAAGTGATGTTGCAGGCGCCATGTTTTTCTCACTAGCATCAACTTGAACTTTAATTTGAAGCAATACAAAAATAAACCCCACCCCAAAGCCAGAAAAAGTTCCAATAATTGACAACCACCAAATATTAGTACTTTGCGATGCCAGTGCTAGTCCTAAGGACGAAATCAAAATACAAATTAATCCCATCGAAAGTAGTGTTCGATTATTAAAACGCGCCTTTAAGGGATTAACCACTAAAGTTCCTACCACATCAACTAAGGAATTCGGAATTAAGGTCATTCCACCAATTAACGCAGTTGTGCCAAGCAAACCTTGCGCCCACATCGGTAAATATGTATTAATTGCTAAAAATGCACCCCAGCTAAAAATGAAGAGTAAAAAATCACCGACTAAAGCTCGATTTTTAAACATACTAATCGGTACTACAGGATTGGGGTGCCCTCCTTCATGCATAAAGAATAAAACTAATAACACTAAACCAGCAATAATTAAACTTGCTACACTCCATGGCTTAGTTAGACCAAGCAACTGAATCCCTAATAAAAGCAAAGTTAATCCAACAATGATTAAAAAAGAACCCAGTATATCAAACTTAGGCGTTTTTCTGATCTTGCCTTCGTGATAATACATTAACGATAATAAAATTGCTAAAAGACCAATTGGAATATTAATATAAAAGACCCAGTGCCAGGAAAGAGAATCTACTAAATAGCCACCAACTAGTGGACCCACAATCGCTGCAACGCTAAAAGCAGCACCTAAATAACCTAAAATCTTGGTTCTTGCCTTAATATTATCAAAAATAAACCCAGCCATAATATAAGGCAGCGATCCCATTCCTCCAGCACCGATCCCCATTAAAGCACGTACCAAAAGGAAGAAATACATATTATCAGCCAATCCTTGAAATAGAGAGCCTAAAACAAAAAAGAGCAACGACAATTCAAAGGTGGCTTTATTACCAATTTTTTCACCGACTTTGGTCCAAATTGGGGTTGAAACTGACATCCCTAAGAGCATAATTGCAATAATCCAGCCCATAAATTGGATTCCATGTAAGTCCGCAATAATGGCGGGAATCGCGGTATTAATAATCGTACTATCTAATCCTGCCATTACATTTGCTAAAACCATGGCAAACGTCACCATCGTTACTTGCTTTTTTGTCATGTCTACACCTACTTTTCTAAAAAATAAAAAGCCCCAATTATTTCGCAATAATCAAGGCTAATAATCTATCTAAAATATACTTGCTCACTTACTTAAAAACAAGAACTATTTTGAATAATTTTTAATTTTTTTATTTGGCTGTTTGAAGTTGAAATAGAAATTAAAAACAGTAGCAATCAACAATAGAATAAAAGAAACTGCCATTATTTCGTGGATACCACTATGAAAAATTTCACGCATCTCTGGCAAAAGGTGTTGTGGTAATAATTTAGCAGATTTTGCATCACTCAATTCATTCATCATCTTCATCGTAATATTGCTATGTGAATTAATTCCGCTAGCTAAAGCCAAATTCATAATCACACCATATACTGCTGCCATTACTGTTTGCGCTAAGATTCTAATTAAGTAAGATGTCGAAGTGGCAGTCGCCATATCTTTCATTCCAGCATCAATCTGAACTTTTACTTGAAGTGCCACGAAGATAAAACCAACTCCAATTCCAGAAAAAGCACCGACTACAATTAATACCCATAGCGGTGTATGATTATTTGCTAAAAATAGTCCACCAGAAGAGATCATCATTGTGACAATTCCAATCATTACTAAGGTAAAAGTTCTAATTTTTTCTTGAATTGTAGCAACAGTTTGCGAAGCAATAATTTCAACAACTGAATTAGGAATTAAAGTCATTCCACCCATTAACGCCGACATCCCTAAAAGTGCCTGTGCCCACATTGGTAAATAAGTGTTAACGGCAATGAAGGCACCCCAGGTAGTTGCAAATAGAATTAGATCACCATTTAAATCTCTGTTTCTAAAGATCGATAATGGAATAATTGGATTTTCAGCCTTTGCTTCGTGTAAGAAGAAGAAAATTAAAAGAACTAAGCTCAATAATATTAATCCGACTACAATCCAAGTTGCAGTTAAACCTAAGAGTTGAATCCCCATCAGAAACATAATCAAACCACTAACTAATAAAAATGCTCCTCTTAAGTCAAAGACTGGTGCAGATTTTGGTGTCACCGGTTTGTAGTAAACTAGGGCGATTAGTAAAGCAACTAATCCGATTGGAATATTAATATAGAAAACCCAGTGCCAAGATAGGGCATCAATTAGCCAGCCACCCACTAAAGGTCCCAGAATTGCTGCACCATTAAAACTTGCAGTCAAGTAACCTAAAATTTGTGTTCTCTTTTTAATATTTGGAAAAACATAGCCAGCGATAATATAAGGTAGTGATCCCATACCACCGCCACCAATGCCCATGATCATTCTTGCCACTAAGAAAAAGTAGATGTTTGGTGCTAACCCTTCTAAAGTTGACCCTAAAACAAACAGACCTAATGCAATTTCAAAAGCTAATTTATTAGTGATTTTTTCACCAATTTTGGTCCAAATTGGTATTGAAACAGACATTCCTAAAAGATAGATTGCTACAATCCAACCCATAAATTGAATTCCGTGTAAAGCCGATACAATTGCTGGAATTGCAGTATTAGTGATCGTTCCATCTAGTCCAGCCATTACGTTTCCCAGCATCAAGGCCACTGTTACCATCCTGATCTGTTTCTTGTTCATTAAAGCACTTCCTCAACAATAAAAAGAGCCCTTATTACATCAAGTAATTAGAGCTAAAACATTTATCTTTATATTATGCAAACTTTTTGCTCAAAAATGCAAGAATCTTAAAAAATATCTAGGATTTTTCTAGAACTTTAGGTATAATCAGTAGCTGTGTTTATTTTTCACTTATTTTTTCAAGAGAGGAAAAAGTATCTATGGAACATAGTTGGATGCTCAAGTATTTTGCCGAATTTTTCGGTACTTTAATTTTAGTATTATTTGGTAATGGTTCAGTTGCCAACTCTTTCTTAAAAGGAACAACTGGTAATGCACCTGACGGTAAGGCTAATGGTGGTTGGATTTTGGTTGCCTTCAGTTTTGGCTTTGGTGTTATGCTTCCTGCCATGCTATTTGGTTCAATTTCTGGTAACCATATTAATCCGGCCGTTACTGTTGCTCAAGCAGCTGCTGGTAACTTTCCATGGTCACAAGTCGCTCCTTATATAATTTGCCAATTACTAGGTGCAATTTGTGGTCAGCTTCTTGTTCTAGCAATGTATTGGCCACACTTTAAAGAATCTACTGATCCTGACATTGTATTTTCTTGTTTTGCTACTAGCGATTGTACTAACAGCAAATGGAACGGTTTTATTTCAGAAGTTGTTGGTACTGCAGTTTTAATGTTTGTTGCAATCGGACTTTACAAGGGTATGTTTTTCAAACAGGCTGTTGATATTGCTAATATCGGTGTAGGATTCTTAATCACTGCATTAGTTATGGCTCTTGGTGGTCCAACTGGTCCAGCTCTTAACCCAGCACGTGATTTTGGTCCAAGACTTGTTTACTCATTATTACCTATCCCTAATAAAAAGGGTGGCGCACACTGGAGTTATGGCTGGATTCCTGTTATCGCTCCTACTCTTGGTGCAATTATCGGAATTTTTCTTTACAAAATTCCTTTTGGAAATTAATTAAGTATGTAAAAAAGCAGATCAGTTGATCTGCTTTTTTTAATGTTCAAACACCTTATTAGCTCTTCTATTAAATACATAAATAGAAAATAAAGAAACAATCATTGCTGTACCAAAGATTAATAAAATTAACCCCCATGGAGATGCCTGTGCTTCCATCGTTCCAATATTGGGCTGTAAATCTAATAAAAAGTGCATCACAATACACAACCAAATTCGATTAGTAAAAATATGAATATATGAAAATATTAATCCAATAGCAGTTGCGTAAAATACTTGTTGCATAGTAGCATTAATAGCTGCTCCATGCGTTAAATTAATCAAATGAAATAATCCGAATAAGATTGACGAAGCTAAAGAAGCCCAAACTAAAACATATTTTTTATTTTCAAAAATTTTAGCAAACAAATTAAATAGTAAAACTCGGCATAAAACTTCTTCGCCAATTCCTGCAGCCAAAGCAACGCAAATGGATCCCCACATCATTTCAGGCATTGAATTTAAAACTTCCGCCCAACTTACCACACTACCCAATAGAGCATAGAGTAAGATCACCAGAGTACAAAAAATAATTGTGATGATCTTTACTTTTCCTTCTTTAGGCAATTTAATAAAAACTTTGTCTGTCTTATAGAACTTTTTAAACGTTATTGCCAAAACGCAGACAATGATTAAATACAAGATTTGCATCCAAATCGATTGAGACTGAAATTCTAATCTCCCAGCTAGGGAATAAACCACTAGATAAATTATAGACGCAATTAGCATCCATTTAATTGATGCGTTTGTTTTACTGATTGCTAAATAACTATCTTTTTTCATTATCTTTCCTCACCCTTTAGCTTATAAGCCTATCAACGTAGCTAAACAAATCACTAAAGGAATAGTAATAATCGCTCCTAAAGTCGATAAACACATTAATTTCGTTGGAAATTTCACATCAAAATTACTAAGTAAACTAAAGAGAACTACAACACCTGCAACTGGACAAGTAGCCATAATTAACGTAGTCATTTTGGCAATTGCCGGTAATGGTAAGGCATATAAGATCCCTAAAATGACTATTGGAAAAAATAGGTTTCTAACAAACACTCCGCTCCAAGCTAGCTTATCTTGCCAATCTGCTTTTAAATTAATGGAACCAAGATTTGTACCGATTACGATCATACTTAAGGGAGTATTTAAATTAGCAATATAATTCATTGGATCTGAAACTACATCAGGTAATTTAACTTGCGTTATAAATAAAATCATCCCAATAACCGCCGCAATAATATTAGGGTTAATCACGGCTTGCCGAAAACTTTCTCTAAATGACTGTTTTTTCTGTGTGAACATTCTAATTCCATGTGTCCACATGAAAATGTTATAAGCAATTAAATAAGGAACTGCAAAAAAGACTCCTTTAGTTCCTAGAATTGCCTGTACTAATGGAACTCCCATGAAGCCTGCATTGGTATAGGTGCCTGCATATCGCAATACTGTTCTTTTCTGACGATCTTTGACTAAATTTTTACCAAAAATAAACTCACTAGTAATAATTTTAAATATAAATAAAGCAATTACTAGTAAAAACACTAGCCCAAATTGTAATAATCTAGCAGCCGAAAAGGACTGTCGAAATGAGTTAATAATCAAACAAGGAGATACTACATATAAAAGGACCTTACTTAGATCCTTAACCGTTTGTTCATGTAGAAACTTAACTTGATAACAAATCCAGCCGACAATCATCAAAATGAACATGATTACTACTTGTTTTGTCGGCAGTAATAAAGACATCAACGTCCTCCATTCTTAAAACTACAATTTTCTAAGTGATCATTAATTAATCCAACCGCTTGTAAGAAAGAGTACACAGTTACTGGTCCTACAAATTTAAAGCCAAGTTTTTTCATTTCTTTTGAAATTTGCGTAGATAAACCATCCGAAGCAGGAATATCTTCCATCTTTTGTGGATGATGCATTATTGGCTTAGGAATAAATTCAGTTAGAAAATTTTCAAAAGTCCGATTTTCTTTTTCTAGTTTAACCAATATTTTTGCATTATTAATTGCTGCATTTATCTTTAAACGATTGCGTACAATTCCTTTATCTTGCATCAATCGTTCAAAATCATCCTGATTGAATTCAGCCACTTTATGATAATCAAAATTTGCAAAGGCTTTTCTAAAATTTCTTCGTTTATTTAAAATTGTCTCCCATGATAATCCTGACTGAAAACTTTCTAAAACTAGCATTTCATATAAATAAGTTGAATCTAAATTAAGCTTTCCCCATTCTTGATCATGATACTTTTGATACAGAGAATTTTTACTGTTTCCCCAACTACAACGACTTAGTTTCAATTTTTACACCTCATTTTTATCAATTATAACAAAATAGACAGACTCAATAGTCTGTCCATTTTCTAAAATTTTTCAACCTGATATATTCGATTCATCAAAGTAGTCAAATCACTGTTTCGTTGGTGATAGGCAACGGTTAAGTAAAGACAATCACTTGTTACTTGTATTCCTTCAAATTCAGTACAAAAGTTTAGTGCATCTAATTTTAAACTGTTGTCTAAATTTACCACTGACCATTTACTTGGATCGGATATTCCCCAGGGAATTTTAACAATTTCACGTGGTTTGCCTTGTTTTGGAAATCCTAAAAAAGTTGTATGCGGGCTAGGCTGACTAGAAATGTAAATATTCTTATTATCATCAATTCCGTAGCCTTGAATTGAAATAATCTTTTGATCATTAAAATGCGGGACATTAAACGCGCCTAGACAATTCAGGTTTTGAATATTGACATCTTCAGCCTTTTCTTCTGCTTCATCTAGTTTTTTATTAACTTCATCAAGATTATAGACAGCAAAATGCCCTGTATGGTTGATGTCAATACTTGCAATCAAAAAATATTGTCTATTCGGTGAAACAGCTGCTTCTACCCTAACTAAATCCTTTCCGGGATAAGCCACACTTCCATCACCATAACCTGAGCCTGCTCGGTTAAGATAAGAAAGTCGTGGTAATTCAGTATTATTGGTAAAAGTTTGAGTTTGATATCCAGAAACTGCTACGCGCGCAATTTGAGTAGTCCAATAAGTATTGCCATGCCGCTTAGGCTTAGTACCTACAAACCACTTATTGTTTTCTCCGCTTTGTACCCAAGTTTGAGTATGTCCACCTGCTGTACCGGCTGAATTTGGTCCTTTCAAGTATAAAATTGGACGATCCTCATTAAAAGTCACAGTTTCACTATCATTTGGAGTTTGATAAACAATAACATCGCTCTGTTTATGAAGGAGCTGTAAAGCAAAAACGTTATTTCCATCGATTGCTGAAGCCTGAACAACAACGTGATGTATATTTTCTAATTTATTTACCAAACATAGCTGAGTTTCTTTTCCAATCATAATTTGGACAAATCCTTTCTTCATTTACCCTTCTCTCAATTTTATTATGAGCGATTTGAATCCAGACAACAAATAAAGTAAACTGCTAACATAAATCTGATTAGGATGTGAAGAAAGACAAATGTTTAAATTAAAAATATAATTTTCTCTATTAAATGTTTTATAAGTGTTAAAATTAAATAAATTTACTAAAAATTGAGGTACCACTTATGTCAGCAACAACAGAAAGCAATTACCAACTATTAGTAAAACAAGCTGAAGCTCTAGTAGACGGAGAAAGTGATTGGATTGCTAACACTGCAAATATTTCTGCACTCTTATTTAATTCACTTGATAATGTTAACTTCGCTGGTGTTTATCGCTATGAAAATAATGAATTAATCCTTGGTCCATTTCAGGGAAAACCAGCATGCGTTCATATTGCTGTTGGTAAAGGAGTTTGCGGAACAACTGCAAAAGAAAGGCAAACTCAAATTGTAAAAAATGTACATGAGTTTGCAGGACATATTGCTTGTGATAGTGATTCAAATTCTGAAATTGTTATTCCTATTTTTAAGAAAAATGGTGAATTATGGGGTGTGTTTGACTTTGATTCAACTAAAATTGCTAATTTTGATGAGTTAGATCAAAAATATTTGGAAGCAATTTCTAATGTCTTTAAATTTTAAATAGCATATTTCCTTAACACACAAAAAGACTCCCATAATGGAGTCTTTTTTCTCTTTATTAGATTTCTTTCAAAGCATCATCAATTGGTGTCTTACCACTACTCATTGGAATAACCTTGCCGATTGTATTCGGATATTTCAGAATTGCTGCTAATGTTTTGGCAACATCAGGGATTGGATTCGAATCTGTCGCTTCAACATTAAGTTGAATTTTACCTGTTCCAGTTTCTTCAATAAGACTGCCTGGTTGTAAAATAGTATATTCCAAATTTGTAGAATCCATCAAATAAGTATCTGCAAAGAACTTAGCTGCTAAATAATCCTCTAAGCTTGGAATCTTCTTCCATGAATTAATATCTAAACTAAGCATCGAACTAAGCATAATGTAGCGCTTAACGCCTGCCTTTTCAGCAGCCATCATTGTCTTAATTGCACCCATGGCATCTGTCTGAATAAGATCTTTACCACGTGAACCAGCAGTAAAGTAAATTGCGTCAAAACCTTTTACTTGCTTGGCAATATCATCAACATCAGCATGTAAATCTAATTTTTCTGCCGTAACACCATCAAGTTTAATAATATTTTCTGGATGGCGTGCAGCTGCTGTTATAGTATTGCCATCTGCTACTAAGTTTTTAATTAAGTCTGTAGCAACTCTTCCAGAACCACCAAAAATAAAAATCTTCGCCATAATCATTTTCCTCCTCGAAAAACTTACAGCTTTATATTAGCTTACTTTTTATTAGTAGCATAGAATTTACACTTTTTATTTAGTAATGAAATCAAGTAATTTAAACATTACTTTCTGGTTTTCTTTCGGTACCCCATGAGCAATAATTTCTTCACCAGTTTGATGTAAATCATTATTCTCTAACGGATAATCAACATCATTAATTGCAATTTCTCTCACATTATCTTCTTCTGGTTCAAAATGAAATTGTAAACCAATCACATTATCACCAAGTAAAAAGCCTTGATTCTTTACTAAATCACTTGAGAACAATAACTTAGCTCCTTCTGGAATTTCAAACATTTGCTGGTGCCAATGAAGAGCTGTTAATTTTTCCGGTAAGTTAGGAATTGTCTGATCCTTCAAGTAAACCGGTGCCCATCCAACTTCTTTATGGGGAGCATCTAAAATCTTAGCGCCCACAGTTTTTGCAATTTGTTGTCCACCAAGACATGCACCAAACATTGGTTTATGCGCATCAAGCATTGCTTTAATTAATTTTCTCTCTTGCTTAATCCAAATTAAATCATCATTAGGGCTCATTGGTCCGCCAAGAATTATTAATAAATCTGTTTCTTCCACAGTTGGCAGTTTACCAAAAGTTTCAGGATGATAAACATAGAAATCATAGTGATGTTGATCAGCCCAAGTTTTAATTGAACCAGGTCCTTCATTTGGAGTATGTTGTAAAACATTTACACGCATTACTTATCCCCCCTTATTTAGCATAAACCTCATGCTTTAAAATTCCCACATAAGGAAGGTTTCTGTACAACCCATTATAATCTAAGCCATAGCCAACTAAAAACTCGTCTGGTGCCTTAAAACCGTAATAATCAGCATGAAAATCTACTACACGTGTTTCTGGCTTATCAAGCATTGCAACAACTTCAACGCTCTTAGCTCCACGACCTTTCATGACTTCACTGAGTGCTTGTAAAGTCCGACCAGTATCAATAATATCTTCCATAAAAATTACTGGACGATCTTTTACATCTGACTTAATATCTTGCGTAATCTTTACTTCTCCAGTTGATTGCGTACCAGCATAACTAGAGGCCTTAATCGGATCAATAGTCAACTTAAAATTCAATCGCTTAATCATGTCACTAGCAAAAATCATGGCTCCATTTAAGACGGGCACGACAATCGGCTCTTCGTCCTTATACTTCACATTTAATTCCGCAGCCATTTCATCCATACGACTATCTAAGTCGCTTTGAGTATACAATATACGTTCGATATCGTTATTCATTCTGTAATTCCTCTTTACTTAAAATCGTCAATGATGAAATTTTAACATAAATAAAGAGATTTTTTAGTCTTTTTACACTTATTTATTAATTATTTTTACTTAATATTGCAAAATTGTTCGTATTTATAAAGGGAATAAAATTATTTATAGTTTTTTAGATTTTCTCTTAAATATAAGTCACAAAAAATTCACAACTTCACTTTAAGATGGATATCAATCAAATAAAGAAAGGAATGGTTTAATGAAATTATTATTAATTCTAGGAGTTAGCGCTATGGCAGTACTTGCTGCAAATGCCGCTATTGTAAATAAACCAGTTCCAGTTCCTGTAAAGGTTCGTCGGAAATAAATCTATAATTCTATTCTTCATTTTCCTCTATTTTTAGTATTGAACGCAAAAACTCGTTGATTGATAGATCAACGAGTTTTTCTGTTACTATTTTCTAATAAACTTTTGATCCGTATCTGGCATCCCATTCTCATCAGAAATATAACGTTCAACACGCATATGTAGATCATACTTTTCACGTAAATCTGCTAATTCTTTCATCATTGGCGAAGCATGATGAGCATCTAAAGATTTTTGGTTCTTCCAGCTATCAATCAAAAGTATCGTTTCTGGGTCATTCATAGGAATGAAATAATCGTATTTTTCATTGCCTGGCTCTTGTCTAATACGATCAGCCACACCGCTACTTTCCATTTCTTCAGCAAACTTGCGGGCACTTCCATTTTTTCCAGTGTAATAAAGGTTAACTGTTAAAGACATCTAAATCCTTCTTTCTAAATTCTTTTCATAATTAAAATTGGGTAAGGATTACCCTGATCATCAAACTCAGATCTTTCTACTGCTTTAAATCCCATATGTTCATAAAAACCACGAGCTCCTGGATTTTGCTCATTAACGGCAAGCTCATTAATATCTAAATTATTGATGCCGTAAGATTAGCAGCAACAAAAAGCCTTTCTAACTTTTGATCATTGATTCCCATAAAGGCAACAGATTCATTTGCATCATTGTATGCAATTACTAAGTGCGCTACTCCTTTTAGAGCCTGAGGAACATATTTCTTAATATTGTTGATTTCTGGATCTGATAAAAAATTGTGCGTAGCTCTGACGCTACTTTCCCAAATTACTAATAATTTATTTTCTATTTCTTGATCTAGATCTTTAATTTTCAAAATTTTCATAGTAACAAATTCTTACTTTTTAAATATGTATTGCGTTAAAAGTATTTTACTATAACTTAGAAATTATTTTCTCAAAATCTTTACTAAACGCTGATTTTTGAATGTTCTTACTAATAAAGTAAACTATTGCTTTTTTATCAAAAATTGAAAATGCAATTCGAATCGAACCTATTGTACCAACATTAAGACGAAATTCATAAATATTTCTACCCTTTATTCTTTTTCTGGTCGCCAATTTAACCTTTGTCATCCCGCTAGCCACTTCTTTGTCAATTGTGTCTTCAACAAATTCTACAATGGTATCTTTTTGCTTATTATATTTTTTAAAGAAACTTTTACAACCCTTTTCGTAAAATTCGACACGCATTATCTTTTATCTCACCTAAACAAAAAAGACCCCAGAAAAACTGAGGTCTTTTTTAATAGAATTAGTTGATTATTCTTCGTTTAATGAAGCTTCGTCAAACTTAACTGATGATTCCTTTGAGTCGATTGGTGCAGTACCCATCCATGAAATCATTTCCTTCATAGAATCAGTAATTGCGTCAGTACCAGCTCTCAAAAGCTTACGTGGGTCGTAACCCTTGTTGCCCTTGTCTAAGTCCATCTTGTCTTCGATGTACTTACGAGTTGCAGCTTGGAATGCTAATTGGAATTCAGTGTTAATGTTGATCTTAGCAATACCTAATTTAATTGCCTTTTCAATTTGGTCTTGAGGAATACCAGAACCACCGTGAAGAACAAGTGGTTCACCTGGTACAGCTTCTGCGATTTCCTTCAAACGATCGAAGTTCAAGCCTTTCCAGCCTTCTGGGTAAACACCGTGGATGTTACCAATACCACAAGCAAGCTTGTCAACACCAACAGCAACGAAAGTCTTAGCGTCTTCAACAGATGCTAATTCACCGCCATCGGCACCTTGGTTTTCACCAATCTTACCGATTTCAGCTTCAACAGAGATACCTCTTTCGTGAGCTAACTTAACGATTTCCTTAGTCTTAGCTAAGTTTTCGTCAGTTGGTAAGTTGTGACCATCAAACATAACTGATGAGTAACCAAGTGCGATACATTCCTTAGCAGATTCATAGTCACCGTGGTCCAAGTTCAAAATAACTGGAACATCGATATCCATGTTGTCCATTTCGTTAAGAACTAAATCCTTAACAGTCTTGTAACCACCCATGTACTTAGCAGCACCAGTAGAAACTTGAATCAATAAAGGAGTTCTAGTTTCCTTAGCACCTCTTAAAAGTGCGCGAGTCCATTCAAGGTTGTTAGTGTTGTATGCACCTACAGCATAGTGGTTTTCACGAGCAGCTTTGAAAATGTCATTACCATTTACTAAATAAGCCATTAAAAAAATACCTCCTAAATTTTTAACACATCATTAGTTTAACCCATTAGTGCAAAAATTAACATACTTTAGCTCAAAAAAATTCAGTGAATATTTTTATTTTGATAAATATTACATTTCTTTAGGTGCATTTACGCCTAAAAGTCTCAAAGCTTCAGTTAAAACAATTGAAGTTGCTTGAACTAGTGCAAGACGAGCATTTAACTGATCGTCTTCATCTAAAATTCTCACATTTGCATAGTATTTATTAAATTTCTTACTTAAATCTAACGCATATTTGGCAATGATTGATGGTTCAAATTTTTCTGAAGCTTTTGCTACAATAGCTGGGAAATCAGCTAAAGCTTTCGCAACTGCAAATGACCAATCATCATTTAAGCTCAAATTATCCATTGAGATTTCTTTATTTGCCTTACGCAAGATACTTTGTGCTCTAGCATTAGTATATTGAACGTATGGACCAGTATCCCCTTCGAAACGAACAACTTCTTCTAAGTCAAAGTCAAAATTATCCATTCTATCATTCTTTAAGTCGTGGAATACTACTGCACCCACACCAACATCATGAGCTACCTGGTCTTTATTAGCTAAGTTAGGATTCTTTTCTTCGATTTGTTGTTCTGCTAAAGAAACCGCATCTTTCAATACTTTATCTAAGAAGACAACATTACCTTTTCTTGTTGATAACTTCTTACCGCCCTGCGTAATTAGACCAAATGGAATGTGGTGAATATTATCAGCCCAGTCATATCCCATTTTCTTCAAAACTTGCTTTAATTGCTTAAAGTGACCGCTTTGTTCACCACCAGCAACATAAAGAGACATAACAAAGTCATACTCTTTTTTACGATATAATGCAGCAGCTAAATCACGAGTCATATAAAGACTAGAGCCATCAGATTTTAAGATTAATGCTGGATTCTCATCTTCACCTAAGTTAACGACTTGAGCTCCGCGAGATTCTTCTAGTAATCCTTTTTCTCTTAATTCGTCAACTACTGGTTGCATCTTATCGTTAAAGAAAGCTTCACCGTTGTATGAATCAAAAGTTACACCTAATTCTTTATAAATACGGTTAAATTCTTGCAAGGAAACTTCGCGGAACCATTTCCACAATTTAATCTCTTCTTCGTCACCATTTTCAAGTTTCTTAAATGCAGCCCGTCCTTCATCATCTAATTTAGGATCTTTTTCAGCTTCTTCATGGAATTTAACGTAATAATGGAAAAGATTAGTAATTGGATCTTTCTTAACATCTTCTTCATTGCCCCATAAACGATACGCTGTAATCAACTTACCAAATTGTGTACCATAGTCGCCAAGGTAATTAATCTTAATTGGAGTGTAACCAACTTTTTCCAAAGTTTTAGCAATTGAATTACCAATAACAGTAGAACGTAAATGCCCCATTGACATTGGCTTAGCAATGTTAGGAGAAGACATATCAATTGGTACATTACCTTCGCCTAATTGTTGATCACCAAAATGGTCTTTTTCTGTCAAAACATCATTTAAAGTTGCATTAACAAGTTTAGCATGATCAATCGCAAAGTTAACATATGGTCCAACTGCCTGAATACTAGTGAAATTATCGTCACTAATTTTCTCTGCAATGTCTTTTGCAATCAAAGCTGGATTCTTGTGTTCAATCTTAGCCAAAGCAAATGCTGGAAAAGCATAATCTCCCATCTTAGCATTCTTCGGTCTTTCAATTAACATTGCAATTTTTTCTTTAGGCAAATCTACCTGTTCACTAACTAAATCTACGACTTTTTGTTTAAAATCCACTGATAACACCTCTTGCATAAAAAAAGTCTCTTCCTAGCTAATCTAGAAAGAGACGAGAAAGTTTCCCGCGGTACCACTCTACTTGATACAAAGTATCCGCTTATTAATTGATTTTAAAATTGTAGTTAAACACGCCTTCATATCACTCTATTGCCTAACTTCCACCAACCATAGACTCGCTGAAAATAGATTAATATTACTACTTTTAACTCTTTATCATGAAGATTATATCAGCAATCTTAGCCAAAGTGCAATATTAAAACGAATTCATAGCTAAATTTTAATTAAAAGAATAATTAAGTAACTTTTTGGTTTCTGAAAAGCGTTCGTTATCATTTTGAGCACCCAAAATCACTGTAATTACTCTCTTATTATTTTTATTCATTGTACAAGTAAAGCAAGCGCCTGCTCCATCAGTTGTTCCTGTTTTTAACCCATCGACAGGATAATTAGGATCGTAGTCTGAAAGTCCACTTAGCATTTTATTACTATTAGTCATTAATGTATTTCTAAAATCGGACTTTGCTACTTTAGTCGTACTTAAAACTTCAGGATAATCTGTAACTAATTTTCTCGCAATAATTGCCATATCATTAGCACTCATTTTATTTTCAATTGTCGTTGTCATCCCTAAGAAGTTTTTATTTTTCTCCGGTAACCCATCAACTGTCACCAATTTAACATTATAAAGTTTCCATTTATTGGCTTGCTGTCGCATTTGATTTAAAAAATTAGTCTCACTTCCGCTAACTGCAATCGCCAGCATACGAGCTGCATTATTAGCTGACTTTATCAATGCCGCATCATAAAGTTCTCTAACAGTGTATTTTTGACCTAAACTAAGTGGCACACCTGCATAATCAGGATTAGAACTTAAATTAATGATTTCTTGAGTAGGACTAACAGTTGTATCCCAAGAAATTTTCTTCTCTTTAATTGCTTTTAAGGTTAAGTAAGCAGTTAACAACTTAGTCATTGAAGCAATTGGCAAACTTTGATTGGCATTTTTGGCATAAATGACGTTTTCATTTTTGGCATCAATTGCTACGGCAGCTTTAACATTTAAGTTCACTTGATCGGCATGATAATTAGACGGCATCCCATTTGGACCATGATCATTTTTCCACAGAAAAAAGCAAATAATAATTATTGCTATACCTATTATCCACAGAAATTTTTTTCTAGATTTCTTTTTTGCATGCCTCATTTCGTCACCTAATTTCTTTCGCTGCACATATTTAGTCTACTCATCCTTTACTACAACCTTAGTGCCAACAGGTAATTTTTCATATAGCCATTTAGAATCAGGAATACTCAAGCGAATGCAACCATGCGAGGCTTGGGTTTTACCAAGTTTCTTTGCTTCATTTTTCATGATTTTATTATTACCATCTGTTGGGACCGAATGAAAGAGATAAGTTCCATGGCCGTGCCAGCTAATGTAAGTACGTGCGCCAACCTGGAGACTCTGGTTAAAAAATGTTGCTCCCCTTTCAGCTTCGACAGCATAAGTTCCAGTTGGCGTTGCAGATTTACCATTATGATACACCCCGCAAGATGCAAGCATTGTGTAAACTGGCTTGTTACCATCCATAATATAAACACGATTTCCCTTAATTGAAACTCTTATCCACAAATTATTTAGTCTTACCAGATCAGGATGTGCCTTACTTTCACTTTTAACTTTCCAGCTACCAGCTGGCTGTAAATCTTTAGGATCCGGATATGGTAAATTAGAATCTTTATGTGTAACTTTTTTTACTTTTTGGGCTACTTTTTTTGTTACTTTACTGTTTACTATTTTATTTGGACTTGCCAGCGATACATTACGATGAGGAAATAAAATAATTGCAAATACTAAAATAGTTAGTATTGTTCCAATAATTAAAACAGAGTTTTGATATTTACTTATCTTTTTCATTTTATTCACTTCTCATATTTTCTCATCATTGCAGGAATAAGGGCTGACAGTTGTGTCGGTCGAACAATATAGTGTTTCTTCGCAATTTCATCAGCAGTTATTGAATGAATGCCCACAGCACCTGCGACAGTCTTTAAATTAGGTGTATATTGACCGCAGAAACCACCAATGATTCCAGCTAACGTGTCTCCCATTCCGCCAATCGCCATTCCTGGATTGCCAAAAGGATTCTGATAAATATTTCCTGCTTGATCATAAACTTTAGTATGATTAGATTTTAATACTAAAATAGCATTTTTCCTGGGGACTAATTCATTTAAAAAAGCTTGATTCGATTGATCATTTTGGTCAGCAATTTTTATTTTGCTCAATCTTTGCCACTCCATCTGGTGAGGTGTAAAAATTACTAATTTTGAGTTTACTGGCAATAAATCTTTTTGCTGGCTAATTAAATCAAGTGCACTTGCATCTAAAATCAATACTTGCTTTAAGCTAATGCTATCTCTAATAAGAGCCAAAATATCTCGTGCCTGGTCATCTAAACCAAGTCCCATCCCACAAACTACTACATTAGAGCCCACAATTAGATTTTTTAATTCATCTCTTTTATCCCAATCAAGAGCCATAATTTCAGGATCTCTGGTATGTAGGGCACTAATATTTACTGAATCTGTCGCCACCGTAGTCAAACCAGCACCACTGTTTAGTGCTCCTTCAGCTGACATAATGAGAGCACCACCATATTTTTTATTACCACCAATTAATAGTACTCGCCCATAATTACCCTTATGTGTGGCACTTTCACGCTTTTTAATTACCTCAGACATTAGTTCTTTTGAAATACTTTTCATTTTTATCTTATCCAAAAAAGCCCATCAAATCGATGAGCTTCAGCTTTATAATTTATCGTTATTTTCCTTTTCTGCAAGTTCAACAGCATATTTTGTCAATTTATCAGCTGCTGTTTCTCGTGCATCTGTTTGAACGCCTAAAGCATAATGCTCAAAATTGTCCTTTAACTCTTCAGAAATCGAATTTTCATATTTTCCTAGTTCGCTATCACTAAATGGCTTAAGGAAATCAGTTATATTATCAAACAAACGCTCCATTGCATAACGAAGTTTTTTATCATCAACATGCTTATTCGATGAAATTTGTTTTTTAATTCTTTCAAGGCTGTGAATAGTATGTGGGAGTAAGATATATTCATCTTTTCTTCTTTGCCAAACAATAACTGCGTCAGTTTCAATATCGTTTAAATTATTTTGCACTTCATCTAAACTACTATCTGCGCCAAAAGAATAACTTAATGAATTGTCATCTAAGTAAGCAGCATAATTATCATGCTTATCATCATTGCTACCATCATAGTTATCTAAAAAGTCACGAGCTGCGTTAATATCATGTTGCACTTCTCTCTTTTGAGCTACACTCAAATATTCGGGATCATAATCTTGATAAAGGTGAGTACCTTCTTCAAACTGAATTAGAAGCTGCTCGTCTTGTGCGTTTTTTAAGATCTTATCTATCTTTTTATATGTATCGGTTCCTAAGTAGAAATCTTTTTCATCAATATCAAAATTGAAATTGTTATAACAAGTATCACGCAATCCTAGCAAAGTCATATATGTATCTTTTTTCAATTTTGTCCACCTCTTTCAAACGTTATTTTACTCTTTTTCCTGATAAGCGGGAAATTTTAAATTTTTTATTACTATCGGCGTTGCTCATCTAAAATATTTTTAAAACTCATTAAATTATTTCTTCTCTGCTCACTGAGCGTTGTTGTACCTGAGTTAACATAAGCTTGAAATAATTTTCTAATTATTGGTTCCCATACCTCTTTTTTGACAGAACTATTTTTAATTAAACGAGTGGCTAGTTTATACGTTGTTTTAGGCGTTAATAGATTTCTAAAATAAATTTGATTAGTATCGCTAACAGTTAAATACAACATTTCAATGAAATCTCTTCGTTCAGCATCAGTAGTATTTTTTAGCCATTCAGCAATTGCCTTCCAGGAAATTTCAGAGGTACTATCTAATTGTTTTAAAGTCACAAACTTGCCATTTTTTACACGCCAATTAAACATGTCATGCTGAAGTATATTCACACCCGCAGCTGCTACAATTGTGCAGTAATCTTTTTCTCCAATAAGATCATCTTGAAGTATTCCAATTAAGGATCCTTGTGGGATGTATTTATGGATTTTTCCTTTTAATTTTAAAAATTTGTTTTTTAATCGATCTTGATTATGAAAGCCGGGACCATCAAAACAGTCTATTCTAACAATATTAGCTAAATCGACCTCTTTTAGGCCTAATGCAACGGCAAAAGCTAAATTACCACCTTTCGAATGACCTCCAATATAAAATTTCCAGGGAAATTTATTTCTTACTTTTCGATAATATGAACGGGCAAAATAGTGAGCTGGCACCCAATCTCTAAAAGACATATTAAAGTTTTCTTTCCATCCAATAGTCGTCGCTGTTGTTCCACGATAAGCAACATAATACTCGCCCGTAGCGACATAAAAAGTAACAGCATTAAACTGCATCTGTGTTTTTGCATCAACCTTACTAATGGCTTGATGCCAAGATACATTTTTAAAACGTGGATTTTTAATCATAATCTTGATTAATTTTTCGGTATTTTTTCCGCCAAGATTGCCTTGTGTTAAAGTCTTAATTTCGTCGTCTGAAACCAAATCGGTCAACTTAGTGATTTGAGGAAGAAGATCAAAATTGCAATATGCTAACTGTGAAAAAATCATGCTGTCTATCTCGTTTAAAGAAGCTTCACTAAAGCTTTTCCTTTCTTTCGCAGCATATACAAGCATATTATTCATCTTTTCTTCCTCACTTTCTCTAGAATATTATATAATGAAGTTCCTTGGCAGGGGCAAAAAAGGGAAACTTAGGTATAATCACTAAGTTTCCCTTTTTCTCTATATTCTTAAATTCTAATATGCAATCTTGCTAATACTCGGTTAACCTTTGGTCCAATAATCTTTTGCGCTAAGCCAAATTTCACTGATAAGAATGCATACAAAATGCCACCAACAGCAACAGCAAGTATAACTAAAATAAAGGAAGTTGGACGACGCTCAGGCGAAATGAGTTTTCCACCAAAATCAACTACTCCAGTAACTACAACAAACATAGCCATTGAGAAAATTGCGATTCCAATGAATCTTCTGGATGTACGCCCACTATTATATTTGTATCTAACCTTTAAATGTTTCAAAGAAAGCCAAATAGTAATAATTAATCCAATATTTGTAGCTAAAAGTGGTCCATATACCTTAAATAATTGAATCATTGGTAACTGAACAGCAAATTTAATAATGATTCCCAAAACTAAGTATTTTATTGCTAGTCCATTTTCTGATAGTCCCTGTAAAATTGCCATTAAAACCGTAAAAAGTCCTAAACTGATTGCTGTAAAAGACGACAGGTATAAGACATTTGAGCCTAATGGATCATAGCCGTAAAAAATCGTATAAATTGGTGTTGCAATTGCAGCCATCCCTAAAGAAGCAGGAATCATAACAAATAGGAATAGTTCCAATGTGTTTTCAATTTGGCTAGAAATGCTAGCATAATCACGTCTTGCATGAGCACCTGACAAAAGTGGAATGGCAGTTACTGACATAGCAGTAGCTAAAGACACGATAATCATAATTAATTTATTTGCATTTAATCCAAATAACGCATACCATGACTCGATTTGATCAGAACTTGCATGAACAAACATCGCAATCATTGGGTGGAAAGTGTATTGGTCAATTAATTGAAATAATGTAATTCCTGAATCAATGATAATAAATGGAATTGACTGATTAATAATTTCCCAAAAAATCCCAGCAGTAGAAATTTTAATTGCATGATTTGAGTGCTCCATCAATGCGTTTAATTCATTTCTTCTACGATATAAGAACCAAACTAAAAGCAAAATTCCAAATACCGCACCAATGGCTGCAGCTAAATTTGATTGAACAACGGCATGGACATAGGAACCATGTTGAACTTGCATGATGATATATGCCGTTAAAAGCATCCACAATACACGAGCTAATTGTTCAACAAATTGAGACATAGCTGGAGGCATCATATCTGCATAACCTTGGAAATATCCACGCATTATACTCAAAATTGGAATAATTAAAACTGCATAAGATAAACTTCTCATTACAGCAACTTGTCGTGGATCACTTTCTGCCCCATGTAAGAGTGCGCCAATAATATTATCAGTAGCTAAAATTGGAGCACCGAAGTACATGATAGCAGCACAAATTACGCCAAAAATTGCCATCAAAATTAAGCCACGTCTAAACAGCTTACGTCCAATGTCATATTCATTTAGAGCATTATATTTCGCTACTTGCTTAGCAACTGCACCCGGAATACCAGCCGTAGAAATAATGATAAATAAGCTATAAATATTATAACTTTTCGCTGTTAGGGCATTAGCAATATTTCCATGGCTTCCCATCCAGGCATACCAAGGAATAATATACAATGCACCTAAAATTCGTGACACAATAGAGCCAAAGGTCATCCATGCGGAGCCTTTGACCATTGTCTCTTTAGTATTTTTAGTATTATTTTCCATAAAAATAAATTTTCCCTATATCCAGTTAAGCGTCTGAATTATATATTACTCATTAATGTAAACAGTATTTACAAATATTAATTATTTAGGAAAAACTTAAATTACTTAGCAACAATGTTAACGATCTTGTTTGGAATAACAATCACTTTCTTAACATCTTTTCCATCTAAGAATTTTTGAACATGGTCAAGAGAGAGAGCTTCTTTTTCTAAGGCATCTTTATCAGAATCTTTAGCAGCCTTAAATTTACCACGAAGTTTACCGTTAACTTGAACCATAATTTCAACAGTTGATTCAACTAATTTAGCTGGATCATAGGTTGGCCATTTAGCATAAGTAATTGATTCATCATGACCCAAGACTTGCCAGATTTCTTCCATCATGTGTGGCGCCACTGGAGCAAGTAACTTAACAAAACCTTCAGCATATTCACGTGGAATAGTTTTAGCCTTTTGAGCAGCATTTATAAATACCATCATTTGACTAATTGCTGTGTTGAAGTGTAAGGCATCAAAATCTTCCGTAACTTTCTTAACGGTTTCAGCATAAACCTTATCAAGTTCACCGTCATTTTTGTCAACAATTCTTTCTTGCGGAATTGCCTTTAAGTCGAGGTCGTTAACAAATAAACGCCATACACGATCTAGGAACTTCTTAGTTGAAGCTGGACCATTGTCATCCCAATCGATGGAAGCATCAAGTGGACCCATGAACATTTCGTACATTCTAAGTGAGTCTGCACCATATTCATCGATCACATCGTCCGGGTTAACTACGTTACCCTTAGACTTAGACATCTTTTCGTGATTCTTCAAGATCAAGCCTTGGTTATACAAACGTTGGAATGGTTCCTTGGTTGGTACAACACCTAAGTCGTAAAGTACCTTGTGCCAGAATCTAGCATAAAGCAGGTGGCGAACTGCGTGTTCTGCACCACCAATATAAAGGTCAACTGGAAGCCATTGTTTTAAGAGATCGTAATCAGCTAATTCTTTGTCATTGTGTGGATCAACATAACGCAAGTAGTACCAAGAAGAACCTGCCCAGTTAGGCATCGTATTAGTTTCACGCTTACCTTTTCGACCATTTTCATCAACAACATTGACCCAATCAGTTAAGTTAGCAAGTGGACTTTCTGGAGTACCAGATGGCTTAATGTCAGTTGCATGTGGTAAACGAAGTGGTAATTCATCTTCAGGAACTAATGAAGTAGTACCATCTTCCCAGTGAATAACAGGAATTGGTTCACCCCAGTAACGTTGACGAGAAAAGTCCCAGTCACGAAGTTTATAGTTGACCTTCTTTTGACCAGCATTGTGATCTTCAAGCCATTCAATCATTCTCTTCTTAGCTTCTTCATTATCTAGGCCGTCTAAGAAGTCTGAATTAATATGCTTACCATTGCCAGTAAAGGCCTCTTTTTCTAAATCTCCGCCTTCAATAACTCGGTTAATTGGTAAACCAAATTTAGTAGCAAAAGCATAATCACGATCATCATGAGCCGGCACTGCCATTACTGCCCCAGTACCGTAACTTGCTAAGACATAATCAGAAATCCAAACTGGAACTTCCTTACCATTGACAGGATTAATTGCATAAGCACCTGTAAATACACCAGTCTTATCCTTATTTAGATCAGTTCTTTCAAGATCAGACTTAGATTCAATTTTCTTAATGTAGGAATCAACTGCTGCTTTTTGTTCAGGGGTAGTGATTTCTTGGACTAATTTACTTTCTGGAGCAAGTACTGTGTAGCTAACACCAAACAAAGTATCTGGACGAGTAGTAAAGACATCAAAAGTCTTATCACTATCTTTAACCTTAAAAGTAACTTGTGCACCTTCTGAACGACCAATCCAGTTGCGTTGCATTTCTTTAACTGGTTCTGGCCAATCTAAATCGTCTAAATCTTCAAGTAAACGATCTGCATAAGCAGTCATCTTAAGCATCCATTGACGCATATTACGGCGGTAAACTGGGTAGCCACCACGTTCAGTCTTACCATCAACGATTTCTTCATTGGCAACAACTGTCCCTAAATCTGGTGACCAGTTAACAGGAACTTCAGCTTCATAAGCTAAACCTTTCTTGTACATCTGTTCAAAAACCCATTGAGTCCACTTATAGTAGTTAGGATCAGAGGTTGTTACTTCGCGATCCCAATCATATGAAAAGCCAAGCTTATTAAGCTGCTTTTTGAAGTTAGCAATATTTTCTTTAGTAACTTTTTCTGGATCTTCACCAGTCTTTAAAGCATATTGCTCTGTTGGCAGACCAAATGCATCCCATCCCATCGGATGAAGCACATTATAGCCTTGTGCTCGCTTCATTCTAGAGATAATATCAGTTGCGGTATAGCCCTCTGGGTGTCCTACATGAAGCCCCTTACCAGATGGAAATGGAAACATATCTAAAGCATAATAGTTTTTCTTCTTAGGATCATTTCCTGTCTTAAAAGTATCATGCTCTGCCCAATATTTTTGCCACTTTTTTTCTACAGTTTTGTGATTGTACACCTAAATCTCTCCTTAAAATTAAAAAACGCCCTATGATAAAAATCATAGGACGAACTTCATTTTCGCGTTACCACCTAAGTTCCACACAGATTATGTGCGACACTCATGCCCCTTAACGCGGAAAGCAAACGATAGACTTCTCATAAGGGTAAGTTCACAGCATAACTGTTAAGCTTTGCACCTAACCAGCTCATCTCTAAAAACAATTATGACTTGCTACTACTCCCTAGTCTTTATTTTTTTATGGATAATGATTATAATTTACCACATCTACTAGAAATTACAAGGGGAGAAATTTTTTTGAAAAAGAAAGATAACAATATAGTCGTTCATGACACACTGGTTCCAGGATTTATTTTTTTAATTCTCTATGTAGTCTGGGCCCTTTTGGTCATATATAAAAATCCATTTATTCATTCTTTTGACCAAACAATTATTCATCTTATTTCTAATAACAATCCAGTCAACATTGCAATTGCAACTAAGTTAACTGTGATCGGGAATACTAGTACTTTAACGATTGCAACTATCGTTTTATTCATCGGTTTACTTATCGCTAAAAAATTTAGTTATGCTTTCTTTTCAGCGGGATTAATGATATGCGCCAATGGCTACAATTGGATTACTAAACATGCGGTTGAACGCCATCGTCCTTTAGTTCATCATTTAGTTTTTGCAGATGGTTATAGCTTTCCATCAGGCCACTCTGTCGGCAGCGCAACTTTCTTCGGAATTCTAATTATTTTAACTATCTTATTAGTTAAAAATAAATTTTGGCGCACCACGCTAATTATTATTTGGATTATTTTTCCACTGTTTATCGGTTATACTCGAATCTTCTGTCATGTTCATTATCCTTCCGATGTAGTCGGTGGATGGTTAGAAGGTACTACTTTTGTTTTACTAGGTTTTTCAGTTCTGTACCATTCTTACTTAAAAAAGCATAATTAAAAAAAGCGCTAACTGAGATCTAATCTAGATCAATCTCAGTTAGCGCTTTTTATTTTGCAATTTTCTTTTGCTTATAAAGTTGATTAAGAATTAAAGATAAAACAATAACAATTAAAGAAACTACATATACAGACTTTAACCCGCTTAATAATACTTGTCTTAAACCTGGTATTAAATTAGCAGCCAAATGCTTAGCCTTATCAGCTGAAACTATATCATTCATCATCTTTTGCGTTAAATTTGGATGATGCGATAATTGTTTAGCTACGACCACATTAAAAGTAATACCATAGATCGATACCATCATAGTCTGTCCTAAATATTTCATTAGTGTATTAAAACTAGTAGCAACACCAATCTTATCGCGTCCAACAAGTACTTGAGAGCGAACTTGTGAAGCTGTAGTAATGGCCCAAAAAGCTGTTCCGTTAAAGGCCGCAATTAAGCAAAATACCCAAAACGATGTGTAAATCGGAACTAAAATTAATGCTAAATCAGCGATTATCAAGATAAGCAACATATAATCATATGTTTTCTTTATCCCCCATCGACCTAACATACCACCAATTAAAAATGAACCCACGATCCACATTAAAGAACTTGGTGTTACTGCAAAGCCAGCAACAGACGCACTTGTGGCATTTATTCCTTGCATCCATGTCGGAATATAAAATTCAAAACCAATAACCACACCAGAAATAAGTAACGTAATCAAGTTAATCATTGTAAATTCTTTACTGCTTAACATATCCAGTGGCATAATTGGATCTTTTGCTCTTTTTTCAGCTTTGAAAAAGATAATCGCCGAAACAATAATAATAACTACTAAACCTAATAAGACAATATTTAAGCCATTTTCTAACTCTTGTAAAAATACCATTAAAGCCAATAAAAAGATAACCAAGCAAGTTGTTCCCTTTAAATCCAAAGTAGAATTACTGCTAGTTTTCCTTTCCTTTAAGAAGAAAACGACCAAAAGAAAAGCTACGATTCCTAACGGCACATTAATATAAAAAATCCAGTGCCATGAAAGATGCTGTACAATAAATCCACCTAATAAAGGAGCAATAACAGAAGCTACTCCCCAAAAGCCGGAGTTCAATCCTAACATTTTTGCTCTTTTTTCTAGTGTATATAAATCAGCGATGATTGTAACTGCCACCGGCTGAACAGCACCTGAACCTAATCCTTGAATCACACGGAAGAGAATCAGTTCTACCATATTTTGAGCAATTCCACAGAGCGCAGAACCAACTACAAAAACCGCAATTCCAAACAGAAAAACAGGTTTTCTGCCAATACTATCAGCTAATTTTCCATAAATTGGAGTTGAAACAGCAGTCATCAATAAGAAAGTTGAAACTACCCAATTCATGATTTCTAATCCATTTAGATCAGAAACGATAGTTGGCATCGCCGTTGAAACAATGGTACCTTCAATTGCAGTCATAAAAGTCGTCAAAAAGATAGCAATTGTAACAATTTTAGTATTACTTCTATTTTGCATGCTCACTCACATAATTTTTCAAAGCTTCTACTTTATCAGTATGTTCCCAAGGTAAGTCAATATCTGTTCTTCCAAAATGTCCGTAAGCGGCTGTTTGACGGTAAATAGGACGTCTTAAGTTAAGCATCTCAATAATACCAGCTGGTCTTAAATCAAAGACATTTCTAACGGCTTCAACTAGCAAATCTTCACTTACCTTACTTGTTCCATGAGTATCCACCATGATTGAAACTGGATGAGCAACTCCAATTGCATAAGCAAGTTGAATTTCACATTGGTAAGCTAGATCAGCAGCTACAATATTCTTAGCTACATATCTAGCTGCATAACTAGCGCTTCGGTCAACTTTTGTTAAGTCTTTGCCTGAAAATGCACCACCACCGTGACGGGCATATCCACCATAGGTATCAACAATAATCTTACGACCAGTTAAACCAGAATCTCCCTTAGGTCCGCCAATGACAAAGCGGCCAGAAGGATTAATTAAGAACTTAGTATTTTCATCAAGATATTGAGATGGAATAACTTTCTTAATTACCATATCAATCATTGCTTCACGAATTTCATCATTAGTTACTGTTGCATCAGTTTGAGTAGAAATAACGACTGTGTCTACACGTTTTGGCTTATTGTCATCATCATATTCCACAGTTACTTGTGCCTTTGCGTCTGGTCTTAGCCAATCAAGACGTCCTTCTTTGCGAAGACTAGCAACCCGTCTCATCAATGAATGTGCTAAAGAAATAGGAAGTGGCATTAATTCAGGTGTTTCTTTAATCGCAAACCCAAACATTAAGCCTTGATCTCCAGCACCAATCTTATCCAAATCATCTTTATCTTCATGATTCTCACGTGTTTCTAGAGATTCATTAACACCGCCAGCAATATCACTCGATTGTTCATCAATATCAACCAAAATGGCACAATTATTACCATCAAAACCCAGTTCAGGACGATTATAACCAATTTCTAAAATTGTCTTTCGAACTACTGATTGTATATCTACATAAGCAGAAGTAGAAATTTCACCAACTACTAGTACAAGACCAGTAGTAACCGTAGTTTCACATGCGACACGACCATTTGGATCCTTAGCTAAAATAGCATCCAAAATTGCATCAGAGATTTGATCGGCAACCTTATCAGGGTGTCCTTCCGAAACTGATTCTGAAGTAAATAAACGTTTTTCTTTTCTCATAGAGTCCCCCATCTTTCGGTTACAAGGCATCTTCGCTAAAAAACGAATCCTTTCGGGACCTTAACCGAATAACAATATATACAAAATTTCGTTCATTAATTTTTAAACACAAAAAAAGACTACCATATTCGGTAGTCCATGAACGATGGAGGATACAGGGCTCGAACCTGTGACCTCCTGCTTGTAAGGCAGATGCTCTCCCAGCTGAGCTAATCCTCCAACAACCATATTTAATATGGTAATGACCCGTACGAGATTTGAACTCATGTTACCGCCGTGAAAGGGCGGTGTCTTAACCACTTGACCAACGGGTCAGATCTCACAATTGAGCACATATATTACTATACCAGATGATTTTCAAAAATCAAGAACTTTTTTTGAAAAATACTCAATAAATGAAATACACATTATGGCGAAAAATATTCTCCAACGGAGTGTGAGAGATTCGAACTCTCGATACAGGTAAAGCCCGTATACATGATTTCCAATCATGCTCCTTCAGCCACTCGGACAACACTCCATCATTTCATTATTGCCATAAACTCCGGCTGTCAGACTCGAACTGACGACAACCTGATTAACAGTCAGGTGCTCTAC